>Ga0209318_1000001_pt1 | contig 875117 bp, 765 predicted proteins | sample RifGroE1_FD_183999 | JGI IMG/M metagenome (GOLD analysis project Ga0209318, IMG submission 183999) | Groundwater microbial communities from Rifle, Colorado, USA - Groundwater E1 (SPAdes) (version 2) | ecosystem: Environmental > Aquatic > Deep subsurface > Groundwater | place: Rifle, Colorado...
GAACCAATGATTGACGAAGAACCAATGATTGACGAAGAACCAATGATTGACGAAGAACCAATGATTGACGAAGAACCAATGATTGACGAAGAACCAATGATTGACGAAGAACCAATGATTGACGAAAAACCAATGATTGACGAAGAACCAATGATTGACGAAAAACCAATGATTGACGAAGAACCAATGATTGACGAAGAACCAATGATTGACGAAGAACCAATGATTGACGAAGAACCAATGATTGACGAAGAACCAATAAAATTTAATATAATTAATGAAAATAACGAACAACTATATATTTCAAATGATATAAATGATACTATTGAAATAACATTACCGGAGATTATTGAAGATTATCAAAATCAACCTAATCTGGAAGATATAATTCAATCTCAAGAATTTAATATTATTGAACCAATAGACGAACAAATTAATTTTTCAGCTGAAATATTTGAAAATATATCTCAAAATAATCAAGAAGAAAAAGAAGAGAATGAATCTGCGATCGAACAAAAATCTATAGAAAATGCAGTTGACTTAAAAGAATTATTTGAAGAAAAATATCATCGAATACTATTTTATTTAAAAAGAACAATTTCATCAAACCCGAATATTACTCTCTCAATAATAAAAGTAAAAATTACTAATGGTGAACAATTAGAATTGGAACTACCAAACTTTAAAATTGATACATTTATTTCAGATGTTCAGTTTATTGTAATGAATATAGTCGGAACAGATGGACTGGTTAGTATGTTTAATGATTTTTCAATATATGCAATTTTACCTGAAGTCGACTCATCAAATAGTAAAGAAATTTTAAATAGAATTGTTGAAGAAATTGAAATTATGTTTAGTGAAATATTTGGTTCGTCGCAAATTGATTTTGAAAACAAAATAGTAAACTATCCGGATGACTCTGATAATTTTATTGAACTATTTTTTCTTGCTCAAAATGCATAAATGTTAATAGAAAAAATTATTGGGAAAAAAGGTATAGAAACCTTTAAACTAGACAATAAATTGCTCTATTCTTTTTATGATCCTTATAAAGAAGCCGAAAATTATTTATCGACTTTAACCTTAAATGAAACAGTAATAACATTTTGTGGTGCTGATTATATCAATTCCTGTTTGGATAAAAATAAAATAGTAAAAAAGATATACTCATTTGAACCAATTTCATTTCCTAATCAAATTAAAAGTAATAAAATCGTTCGTTTTAAAACAATATTTGAATTATTGTCTATAGTAAAATTGGAAAAACTTAAATCAGAATTAACATGTATAGTCGTATGGATACCATTTATTGAAAGTAATCCTAATAATTATATTCAATATTTGAATGATATTAAAAATGAACTAATTAAATCAACTTTATCAAATCTAAATATAATTTCTTTTTCTACTTTAGAAAAAAGAAATATTAAACGAAATCTTTTTAAATTAAATAGTATAAAATACTTAAAAAATGAAATTATTACCAATCCACCTCCCGCATTAATTCTAAGTTCAGGAGGTTCTCTTCAATTAAATATTGAATTAATAAAAAAAATTCAATCTAAATGCATTACATTTGCATATAGCTCATCTCTTGATTATCTTTATTCAAAGAATATAATTCCAGATTACATAATAGCTGTTGATCCTGGATATGGAACATTCTATCATTTACAAAAATTCAAACAAATTAGTAAAATAATAACTACTTTATCAATTACTCCTTCTGTTATAAACCTGAAAAATTATGATTTTATTTTTTTTAATTATGGAAGCGAAATTGAAAATGAACTTTATAAAAAAACAAATATTATTAAATCTATTCCAGAAGGAAGTGTTGCTTTTAATCTATTAGATTTATTAAAGAAACTCAATTTCAATACTATATATTTATTTGGACAAGATTTTGCATTTTTTAATAATAAATCTCATATTGAAGGCGGAAATTTTGAAACAGAATTTCTTGCAAAAAATAATTATTTTAATTCATTTGAATCAAATATATTCAATCATGAATCTTCATCAATAAAAAATTTTATAACTGACAATCATATAAAGCTAAACAGTAATATTCCCATGTCTATTTATTACAATCATTTTCTTTCTAAATCGAAAGAATATCCAATTAAATTAACAGGAAAAATATTTAATTCATATAATAATTCATTAGAATTTATTGGTGAACATATTTTTAAAAGTTTACATGCTATAAATAAAAATGATTTAATAATTAAAACTGGAATTTTAAACAGGTGACTTATGAATAAAGAAAATCTAAAATACTTATCAAAAAGACTATTATCTTATTTGGAAAAAAGCTACAAACCTTCATTTACAATACAGTGGTCAATTTCGAAAGACAATTGTATGATTCCAGAAATCAATGGTAGAAAATTACATTCAAAATACTATGCTTTAAAAGAAGCAAATAAATACATTCCATTAAATAATACTAGTCAAAAAATAGCCATTGGAATTGGATGCTTATACCATTTAATTAACTATTCCGCTGATTATAAAATTATAGCTATTTCAGATGACCCAAATTTTACTTTACAATTATTAGAAAAAATAGATATTTCAAAGTATTTTAATCCAGATAATTTAATAATTTGTTTTTATGATGAAATTGATTCTTATTTTGATTATATTAAATATAACTCAATAGAGCCAATTATTAATTATACAATATCCGAAATATTTCAAGAAAATACAAAAAGTATCTTAAATTATTTAAAAAATAATATTTCACCAAAATTACTAGAATACAATACTCAAAGAACTTTTGGGAAAAAATGGTTAACAAATTCGTTAAATAATTTGCGAGATATAAAAGAATATAGTTCATCACCGTTTATAGTAAATGGAAAAGCAATTTTAATTTGTGGAGCAGGTCCATCATTAGATGATAATTTACAAAAAATAATTCAAAATAAAAAAGAACTATGCATTATCGCAAGTGACACTGCATTACCAATTTTATTATCACACAACATTCTCCCACAAGCTGTTTTTACAATGGATGCCTCTCCCTATTCTCAGTATCATTATATGGAATATTTGAATAATATTAGGATATTTATAGATTATACTTCATCGATAAAAATAAATAAAAAAAACACTTCTTTGTTATTTTCAAACTTCCCCTTACTTAAGACATTACCAATTGACAAGTCTTTATTACCCTGTATTGACACAGGATTTGGTAATATAGGAAATACTATAATATCTTTTTTTGAAAAGTATGCAAAAGATTTCCCAATTATTACAACCGGTATCGACTTTGGATTTAAAAATAAAAAAACATACTCTAAAAGTTCTTATTTGGATATTTATAGAATTTCTAAAAATACTTATTTAAATTCAATAGAAAATATAGATTGTTTTTTAACATATAAGAATAGAATACTAAAAAAAATCAATGGTTGGGAAAACAACGTTTTGAATGAAACTTTTTCTAATAAAATGGATGCAAGTATTATTTCTTTATCAGACTCACCATTTGTACATTGTAATAAAATTATTAATTTAAATGATTTTTTAAAAAAACAAAAAACAAAAGAAATTGAGATCAACTTTAATTATAAAGAACTTTATAAATTGGATATTAAAAATGAATTACTCAACATTCCTAATTCATCACTTTCTAAAAATTTATTAAGTTATAAATTATTTTCAAGAAAAAAAGATGTAATAAGTGAAATAAAGGGTAAGATAATAAGTATTTTTAAATAAAAAAAATTGTTTTTAAATAAAAAATAATAAAAATAAATACCACACAAAAATTTAAAGTAAATATTTTATTTAATGTATTTTTGTCTAAATGTAATAGTGTCATATCAATTTCATTAATATCATCTAGAATCTTTTGAAAATTATATATTAAATTTTTATCAATTGTTAAACTATGAAAAAAAGAAAAGAAAAGAAATAATGAATATGTAAGTTTTGATTTAAATTTTGATATAAAAACTAAAACTAAACTTCTAAAATCAAAAAAAATATTAGATGAAAACAAAAAAAGATTTTGAATTGAAAAAGATCTTTTAATTGATAAAAATAAAGAATGTTCTGTAACTGAAAAATTAAATAATTGAAAAATTATTTTACCTTCACCAACAAAAATATTTATCAAAAAAATAAATATTGATATAAATAATATATTTAAATATTTTATTTTACTTTTTTTAATTATAAAATAATAAAACGAAAACAAAAGAAAAAAAACAATTGAAAATTGAATTGAAAAAAAAGATAAAATTAAGGAAATAAAACTAGTAATTAATAATAATAAATAAATATAATTCATGTTATTTAAATATAAACAGGGCTATAATCACCCTGTTTATTAAAATAAACTATTCTTTTGTAGTTTCGAGAGGTAAATCTATTTTCGTATCAGAATCAGCTTTAGTTTCTGAAGCTTTTATAGATACCTTTTTAATAGGTTTCTTTTTTTTTGCTTTAGTAGCCTCTTCAACTAATTCTATAATACATAAATCAGCTCCATCGCCTTTTCTTTTTGCTAATTTATATATTCTTGTATAGCCACCTGGTCTCTCTGTATATCTAGGTGCTATTTCATTAAATAATTTCATTAACATTTCTTCATCTTTAATAAGTCGATTAACTAATCTTATATTATGAAGATTTTTTATTTTAGCTCTAGTAATAAATTTATCAACGACACGTCTTAATTCTTTAGCTTTTGTAACTGTTGTTGTAATTTTCTCATGTTTAAATAAAGCTTCAACCATATTTCGATATAAAGCTTTTCTATGAGAATGAGTTCTATTAAGAGTTCTGAATCCCTTAAGATGTTTCATTTTTCACACTCCATTATTTCTTATTCATGACTTTAGAAACTATATCTTTCATACCGAAGGATAATTTATATTTCACAAGTTTTTCTTTGATTTCAGTAAGTGATTTCTTTCCAAAATGTTGTATTTTTGAAACTTCATCTTCTGTTTTACAAACTAAATCACCAATCGTCCTGACATTTTCACTTCTTAAACAATTTCCTGCTCTAACTGATAACTCTAATTCTTCAACAGGTGTAGATAGAATTTGTTTAAGTTCCTGATCTTCATCTTTTTCTACTTTTTCTTCACTTACTTCTTCTACTTTAAAATTAATAAAAGTTGAAAAATGATCGGTTAAAATCTTAGCAGCTATTCCCATTGTATCTTCAGGTGATTGAGTTCCATCTGTCCAGAGTTCAAAAATTAATTTATCATAATCAGACCTTTGGCCTATTCTGGTATCCGTTACTTCGTATTTAATTTTTCTAACTGGTGAAAAATCTGCATCAATTAAAATAGTAGAAATGTCATGTTCACCATAACTTTCCTGTCTATCAATATCAACATAACCTCTTCCAGAGTCAATTTGTAACTCAATTGAAATATTCGCATCTTTCGTTAATGTCATTATATGCAAATCTTTGTTTGTAATTTCTATGAAATCATCAACTTGCAAATCTAATGCTGTAATGTCACCAGCACCTTTTTTTTCAATTTTTATAGTTCTTGACTCAATATCTTGTAATAATTTAATTTTAACATTTTTTAAATTATTAATAATATCAAATGTATCTTCTTTAACCTCTGGTATAGCCTCAAAAGGAGAAGGTAAAATAGAAAGTTCATTCTTATCATTCCACGTTTGAACTCTTATTGCAGTAATTGCATAACCTGGTATTGAAGATAATAAAACTCTTCTAAAAACATTACCTACAGTATGACCAAAACCTCTTTCAAATGGATAAATTACAAATTTACCATAATTAGGAGTTAAAACATCTTTTTCATATTGAATACCTTTGGGCTTGGTAAAGCTCTTAACAAGTAAATTTTGATTCACTGATGTCTCCTATAGATTATTTAGAATAAAGTTCAACTATAAGCTGCTCATTTATTTCCATAATATCTGGTATATCTTTCTTTTCAGGTACATTTTTAAATGTTCCTGTGCAATTATCAGCATCAACTTCTATATGTGAAAGAACTCCATAAGAACCAACACTTTTTAATGCTTCTAAAACTAAAATATTTTTTCTATATCCTTCGGTAACAGAAACAACATCTCCAGCTTTTAGCTGATAAGAAGGAATATTTACAGTTTGACCATTAACCGTAATATGTTTGTGCAAAACAATTTGCCTGGATTGCCTTCGAGATTGAGCAAAATGCATTCTATAAACAACATTATCCAATCTTGACTCTAAAATACTGATTAAATTTTCACCAGTTTTACCTTTTTTACTTGTAGCTATTTCAAAATATCTTTTAAACTGTCTTTCTAGAACCCCATACATTAATTTGGCTTTTTGTTTTTCAATTAATTGTGTTCCATATACTGATAATTTCTTTTTTCTATAAGAAAGATCTTTACCAGGCATATTAGGTTTCTTTTGTAATAATTTATTAAATTTTTCACTTCCGAATATATTGATACCAAATCTTCTTACTATTTTTCCTCTTGGACTTGTGTTTCTTGCCATTTTTTTCTCCTAAATTAAACCCTTCTTCTTTTCTTTGGTCTACAACCATTATGTGGAACAGGTGTAATATCTCGAATCAAATTTACTCTTAAACCACATCCATCCAATGCTCTAATTGCAGACTCTCGACCAACACCAGGACCTTTAACAAAAACATCTACATCTTTTAAACCATAACCTTCAATAGCTTTTTTTGCAGCACTCTCTGCAACTATTTGAGCAGCAAATGGAGTAGATTTTTTTGCACCTCTAAATCCTTGTATTGAACCTGAAGATGACCATGACAAAACATTTCCTTTTTTATCTGTAACAGTTATAATTGTATTATTAAAAGAAGCTTGTACATATACTTTACCGCTTGAAATAATCTTTTTTTCTTTTTTCTTTGTTGTAGTATTACCTTTAGCTTTTGCCAATTTTCAACTCCTTACCTATTTCTTCTTATTTGCAACGGTCTTTTTTCTTCCCTTTCTAGTTCTCGCATTAGTTTTAGTTCGCTGACCTCTAGCCGGTAAACCTTTTCTATGTCTCAAACCTCTATAACAACCGATATCCATAAGTCGTTTGATATTAAGTTGAACAAAACTTCTTAATTTACCTTCTATCATATATTCATTTTCAAGAATCTTTCTAATTTCATTTATTTCAGATTCTGTTAAATCATTAGTTCTTGTTCCTAATTTTATTCCAGCTTTTTCTAATATTACCAGTGAGTTTTGTCTGCCAATACCATAAATATAAGTTAAAGCAATCTCTATTGGTTTATTAGGTAATTCTATACCTGCAATTCTAGCCATTTATCAACTCCTTACTTTTGTTTCTGTTTATGTCTTGGATTTTCACAAACTATTCTCACTACACCAGCTCTTCTAATTACTCTGCATTTATCGCAGATCTTTTTTACACTTACCCTTACTTTCATTTTTTACAACCTCATTTTTAAAAATTTCTAGATCTAATTCGACCTTTTTTAACAATACCATCATGATGGTGCATTTTTAAATGCCCTTCTATCTGACTCATAGTATCAAGGTCTACACCAACAATAATAATTAATGATGTTCCACCCAGGAGGAAAGCCATACTATGAGGGAATTCTGGTATCAAATTTATAATTATAGATGGTATAATAGCTATCAATGCCAGAAAAAACGAACCTGGTAAAACAATTCTATTTAAAACTCTTGTTAAATGTTCTTCTACTTTATTCGAAGCAACACCAGGAATTGAACCTCCGTTTTCTCTAATATTTTTTGCTATTTCTATTGGATTTAATGTCACTTGTGTATAAAAATATGCAAAAAATACAATTAATAAACCATAGACCACCATATAAGTAACAGTGTCACTTTGCAAAGCTCTACTTACAAATTGCAACCATTTTACATTTGAAAACATAGAAGCAATTGTATGTGGAAAAGATAGTAAAGAACTAGCAAAAATAATAGGAATAACGCCTGAAGGATTAATTTTTAAAGGTAAATAAGTATTTGGAGCACCATATACTTTTCTACCAACAATTCTTCGTGCATAACTTATTGGTATTTTACGTTGACCTTGTTGTTCATAAATAATTAATGCAATAACAAAAACAAACATAATCAAAATAAACAATACTAATGGTATTTCTAATGACCCCTTGCTAACTTTATTAAATAACTCATTAAAAGCACCTGGTAAACGAGCAGCTATTCCTGCAAAAATTATTAATGAGATACCATTACCAATACCCTTTTCCGTTATTCTCTCACCTATCCACATTAGTAGTAGAGTTCCAGTTGTTGTTATAATTACTGTTGAAATATAAAAAAATAACTTTGGTTCCATAGCGATAATATTAGGTGCACTAGCTTCATAACTTTTTATTAAATTAATAGTTAAAAAACTTTGAACCAAACAAATTGGAACAGAGCCCATTCGTGTGAATTGTGTTATTTTCTTTCTCCCACCTTCTTCTTCAGAGATCCTTTTTAATGCCGGTACGATTAATAAAAGTAACTGTAAAATTATTGAAGTTGTAATATACGGCATTATGCCTAAAGCGAAAAGAGATAAATTATCAAAAGCACCACCTGCAAAAAAATTAAAATATTCCATCAAAGGATTATTTCCAGAGTTATTAGATTGCATAAATAGTTTTAACGCACTAATATTTACACCTGGTACAGGTATTTGAGCTCCAATTCTAAATACAATTAATAGAGATAGTGTATAAAATATTCTTTCTCTCAATTCTTTAATTTTAATGATACTAGTCAATGTATTCGACATTTTAAATCCCTTAAATTTTATTTAATGATAACAATTTTCCCACCGGCTTTTTCTATTTTGTCAATAGCACTTTTAGAAAAAGCATTTGCATGAATCTCAAGTTTTTTAGTTAAATTACCAAAACCAAGAATTTTCAAACCTAATTTAGATTTTTTTATAAGATGAAATTCATTATATTTTTCTAAATTAAAAACAGTAACATTTTCAAATTTTTCTAAATCACAAATATTGATTACATTATAAATGGTTGTGAATAAAGAATTTTTAAAACCTCTTTTAGGCAATCTTCTAACTAAAGGAGTTTGCCCTCCTTCAAATCCAGGTCTAACACCACCGCCAGATCTTGAATTTTGACCATTCATACCCCTACCGGATGTTTTTCCAATTCCTGAACCAGGGCCTCTACCAACAATTTTCTTTTTTTTAACCGCACCAACTGGTGGTCTTAAGTTTTTCATATCAATCCTTCCCGTATTATAGTATTTCTACAAGATGTTTAACTTTAAAAATCATTCCTCTTATGACAGAATTGTCTTGATGTTCAGTTGACTGACCAATTCGCCACAATCCAAGAGCCTTTAAAGTTCCCCTTTGCTTAGGGTTCGGTACAAATCTGGATTTAACCAATTTTACATTTATATTCTTTACGGCCATTTTAAACCCCTTTTCTTAGAAAATCTCTTGCATACTCTTATTTCTTCTTTTAGCTACATCTTTAACAGTAGAAAGTTTAGATAGACCATCTAAAGTGGCTTTGGAAACATTAATTTTATTTTTGGATCCAACAACTTTCGCTAAAACATTATGTACACCAACTGCATCCATTATTGCTCTTACAGCACCGCCTGCAATAACACCTGTACCAGGAACAGCAGGCTTCATTATTACATGTGAACTTTTATATTTACCAATAATTTCGTGTGGTAAAGTACTATTTTTTGTTAATTTAATGCTTTTCATATTCTTTTTGGCATCCGAGCTTGCTTTTGATATTGCATCAGAAACCTCGTTCGCTTTACCAAAACCAAGACCTATATTACCACCACCGTCACCAACAGCAACTAAAGCAGAAAAACTAAAACGTCTTCCACCTTTAACTACCTTTGCTACACGACTTAAATTAACTATAGATTCTTTATATTTAGTTTCTGAATCATCAAAAACATCATTTAATTTTAATTTATCCATTTACTTCCTCGAGTCTTTATTAAATTTTAATACCATTTTCTCTAAGACTATCAGCAAAAACTTTAATTCGTCCCGTATAAATATATCCATTTCTATCAAATACAGCCGAATCTAATTTTAGTTCTTTTAATTTATTAGCTAAATCAATTGCAACTAATTTACAAGTTTCTGCATTTACAGGTTTATTAGATTTAATACTTGATGCTGATGCTAGAGTAACATTTTTAGTATCATCAATTACTTGAGCATAAATATATTTATTACTTCTAAATATTGTTATTCTTGGTAATACAGCAGTACCTGAAATTTTAGATCTAATTCTAAATTTAGTTCTTATTCTTCTAGATTTTTTTAATTCAATCTTATTCATAGCTACCTCATATTATTTTTTAGCTGCTTTTCCCGCTTTCCTTCTAATTACTTCATCACTATACTTAATACCTTTTCCTTTATATGGCTCAGGTGGCCTGAAACCTCTTATTACAGAAGCAACATGACCTACTAATTGTTTATCAATACCTGATATTGTAAGTTTAGTATTATCATCAACGGTTACTTTAGCTCCTTCTGGAACAGAAAAATCAACAACATGAGAATAACCAATATTTAAAGTAAGTTTTTGACCTGAAATTGCAGCTTTAAAACCTGTACCATTTATTTCAAGTTTTCTTTCAAACCCCTTACTAACCCCAACTACCATATTGTTTAATAAAACCCTGTAAAGACCGTGAAGTGATTTAGACTCTTTTAAATCATTTTTTCTAGTTAAGACAATATTCTTTCCATCATTAACCACGTTAATGACTGGTTTAACATTTAAAGACAATTTACCTTTTTGTCCTTCTACAATTATATTACTGCTTACTATATTTACTTTAACATTTGCCGGAATTTCTACTGGCATTTTACCTATTCTTGACATAATAATTCCTCTTATTAATTTTTCGCCAATTATCAGAATAACAAACCAAAAAGGTTTATATAATAGTTAACTACATTTGTCAAGGTCAATTACCATACATAACATAGAATTTCGCCACCAACATTTCTTTCTACTGCTTTTTTTGCAGTGGTAATTCCCGTTGATGTTGAAACTATTACTGTCCCCATACCATTCATTATTCTTGGCATATCTTTACACCCTTTATATATTCTTCTTCCAGGTGTACTAATTCTTTGTATCCCTAAAATTGCAGGTTCATTCTTATCATTATACTTAAGAAATAATTTAACCTGATTTTTACTTTCTTCAGAAAGTTTTTTGAAATTTTTAATATATCCTTCATTTTTTAATATCTTAATAATTTCAAGTTTTTCATTAGAAATAAAAAAAGATACACTTTCATGTTTAGCCATTATGGCATTTCTAATTTTTGTAAGCATATCCGCTATTGGATCATGACAAGCCATTTATTACTCCTTCATAGTGATTACCAAGACGATTTTGTTACGCCAGGTATTTGACCTTTACCAGCTAAGTTTCTAAAACATATTCTACACATACCAAAAGCTCTTAAAAAACCTCTAGGTCTTCCACAGATAGGGCATCTATTATGTTTTCTAACTTCAAATTTAGGCTTTCTTAAAGCCTTTTCCATTAATGCTTTTCTTGCCATACTGATCTCCTACTTTTTTACAAAAGGCATTCTAAACTTCTCTAATAATTTTTTTGTATCAGAATCATTTTTGGTATTAGTTACAAAAGTTACATTCAATCCCTTCACATCATCTATCTTATCAAAATCAATTTCAGGAAAAATCAAATGCTCTGTAATCCCCATAGAAAAAGACCCTCTACCATCAAAACCACTGGCTTTAACACCTTTAAAATCCTTAACTCTTGGTAAAGCAATGTTAATTAATTTTTCAAGAAAAATATACATTGTGTCGCCACGTAGAGTTACTTTGCAACCAATTTCCATTCCTTCTCGTAATTTAAAACCGGCTATTGATGTTTTTGCTTTTGTCTTTACAGCTTTTTGACCAGCTATTAATGATAATTCACCAACAGCAGATTCAAGTTTCTTTTTATCAACAATCGCAGTCCCAACACCCATGCTTAAAACTATTTTCTGAAGTTTAGGTACAAGCATAACATTCTTATAGTTATTCTCTTTCATAAGCTCTTTCGACAGAACTTCATTATATTGTTTTTTTAAATTTGGTATCATTACCCTAACTCCTAATCAATTTCTGCTTTGCATTTCCTGCAAATTCTTTTCTTCTCTTCATTTACTATTACAAAGCCAACTCTTGTTTCTTTTTTACATTTAGGACAAACTAACATAACCTTTGAGATATTAAGATACGCTTCTATATCTTTTATACCACCAGCCTGATTTTCATTGGTTTTTTTCATTGTTTTTTTAACCATATTTAAACCATCTACAAGGACTCTTCCTTTTTCTCTGTCTACAGATAATATTTTACCATTTTTTCCGGCATCTTTACCTGCAATAACTTTTACATTATCATCTTTTTTTATTTTTTTGAATATCAACATTCCATACTCCTATTTTACAGTACTTCCGGTGCAAGGGAAATAATTTTCATAAAATCTTTATCTCTCAATTCTCTTGCAACAGGACCAAATACACGAGTACCTTTAGGATTATTATTAGCATCGATAATAACAACAGCGTTATCATCAAAACCGATATAAGACCCATCTTTTCTTCGATATTCTTTTGCCTGTCTTACAATAACACCTTTCATAACAGTTCCTTTTTTCATTGGACCATTAGGTATAACTTGCCTTGTGGATACAACTATTATATCACCAACTCCAGCATATCTTCTGTGAGATCCACCAAGAACTTTAATACACTTAACTAGTTTTGCACCACTGTTATCAGCAACCTTTAAAACACTTTCCTGCTGTATCATTTTAACAATCCTCCCGCACTACTTAGCATGACTTAAAATTTCTAATACTTTCCAGGTTTTATCCTTACTTACAGGATTACAACTCTGGATTTTTACTGAATCACCAATTTTACAACTATTGTCAACATCATGCGCTTTAAATTTTTTAGATTGTTTCACATATTTTTTGTACAATGGGTGCATAACTCTGTAATTGACAAGAACAACAACTGTTTTGTCCATCTTATCACTAACAACCTGACCCAACATGGTCTTTATTAGTTTATTGCTCACTTTTCCACTCCATTATTATAATTTCGCTTTCACTTCAGCAATCTTCTTTTCTTGAAGAATTGTATTAATTCTAGCGATGTCTTTTCTGATAAATCTCATTCTAACTGGGTTTTCTACCACACCTATTATCTTTTTAAATCTTAAATCATGTAATTCTTTTATCAATTTATCTTTTTCTACCATCAGTTCTTTATCTGATTTTTCTCTTAGTTCATTAGCAATCATTCCAAGCCTCACTTTCTTATAAAGTCTCTTTTTTAATCATCTTTGTACCAATTGGGAGCTTTTGTCCGGCTAACCAGAATGCTTCTTTTGCTATTTCTTCGCTAACACCTGAAATTTCAAATAAGACTCTTCCGGGAAGAACTTTAGCAACATAATACTCTAGATTACCTTTACCATTACCCTGTCGTGTTTCTGCAGGTTTTTTTGTATAAGGAACATCAGGGAATACTATAATCCAGATTTTACCCTGTCTTTTCATAGTTCTAGTAATAGTTCTTCTGGCCGCTTCAATTTGTCTATTTGTTAATAATTTACCTTCAGTAGCAACAATTGCATATTCACCGAAAACAACTCTATTACCCCTAGACGCAACTCCAGTAAATCTCCATCTCTGTGCTTTTCTATATTTTGTTCTCTTAGGCATTAACATGGCTATTCTCCATTACTCTCATTTTTCTTATTTGTTGTTTTCTTAGGTGATTTAACAACTTTACCAACTTCAGTTGCAGTTTCTTTTTTCAAAACTTCTTTTTTAAAAACCCAAACTTTAATACCAGTACAACCATATGTTGTAACTGCAGTTGCCACACCATAATCAATATCAGCTCTTAAAGTATGCAAAGGGACTCTACCTTCTTTATACCATTCTGTTCGAGCCATATCAGCACCACCCAATCTACCAGAACATTGAATTTTAATCCCCCCAACACCAGACTTCTTAGCATCTGCAATAGCCTTTTTCATAGCTCTTCTAAAAGGGGTTCTAGATTGTAATTGCCTTGCAACATTTTGAGCAATTAACTGTGCATTTTTTTCAGGCTGTTTTTCTTCTTTAATTTTTATTTCAACTTTTAAAGCAACCATATCACCAATAACTTTTGAAAGATGAGCGATATTTCTACCCTCAACTCCTATAACAACACCAGGTCTTGATGAATGTATAACAAGTAAAAGACGATCGGGTTTTCTTAAAATTTCAACTTTAGCTATTTCAGCAGATTGAACTTTTTTTGAATTCTTATCAGCATCTTTTGTAAAATTATAATCTGCAATCAACTTCTTTATTTTAATATCATCGTGGAGATTTTTAATATACTTCTTTTTATCAGCATACCAAATAGAATCCCATGTAGATATTACACCAATTCTAAATCCTATAGGATTAACTTTTTGTCCCATACCATCTCCTTATTTAACACTCACTTCTACAGTTACATGCGATGTTCTTTTTAAAATTTTAGAAGCTCTACCTTTGGATATCGGATGATACCGCTTTAATGTAGGACCACCATCGATCATTATTTTAGTAATAATCATCTGTTCTTCATCTATATGTTTATTTGAAAACAAAAGATTAGATCGAGCAGAATGGATTGTCTTCTTAAGAACATAAGCACCTTTATTTGTTAAAACTGAGAGATAAGCCTCAGCAGCAGGAACACTTTTACCTCTTAATTCATTTGCAATTCTTCTAATTTTAAAAGGTGATATTCTTATATATTTTGTTATAGACTTACCTATCATCTGAACTACCCCTTACCTTTTTTTTCTGAGCCAGCATGCCCTTTATATGTTCTCGTAGGAGAAAATTCACCAAGTTTATGTCCTACTAAATTTTCTGTAACATAAACTGGAATAAATTTTTTACCATTGTAAACATTGACAGTCAAACCTACCATTTCCGGGAATATAGTTGATCTTCTTGACCATGTCTTAATAGGTTTTTTTTTATCGGTATTTTTCATTTCTATAATTTTTTTATATAAATGTTTATCGATAAAAGGACCTTTTTTAACACTTCTAGCCATCGTAAACTCCTGTTATTTCTTTCTTCTTCTAATAATAAACCTAGAAGAAACCTTTTTCTTACTTCTAGTTTTTAAACCTTTTGCTTTCTGTCCCCATGGAGATACTGGCTGGCAACCTTTATTCTTACCTTCGCCACCACCGTGAGGATGATCAACAGGATTCATTACTATACCACGAACAGACGGTCGAATACCCTTCCATCTTGATCTTCCGGCTTTTCCAAGTACTTCATTCATATGATCAATATTACTTACTTGACCAATAGTAGCCATACATTCAGAATGTATTAATCTTAATTCACCTGAAGGCATTTTCAAAGCAGAATAAACGCCTTCAAAACCAGTTAACTGAACACTACTTCCAGCAGACCTACAAATTTTAGCTCCTTGAAGAGGAATCATTTCAACATTATGCACAATGGTTCCAATTGGAATATTCTTCAACTTCATTGCATTTCCGGTCTTAAAATCACAGATTTCACCAGAAACAACAGTATCACCAACTTTTAACCCCTCAGGTGCAATAATATATCTTTTATCTCCATCTTTATAAAACAACAAAGCAATATAAGCAGTTCTATTTGGATCATATTCAATACCAGCAACCTTTGCAGGAACTCCAAATTTATTTCTCAAAAAATCTATCGTTCTATACTTCTTCTTATGACCACCACCTCTTCTTCTAACAGATATAGTACCAGTACCAGCTCTTCCACTAGTTGTACCTTTACCTTTTGTTAAAGATTTTAATGGAGCATTTACACTTAATTCTTCATTATAAATGACTGTTTTTTGTCTTAATCCGGGTGTAATCGGGTTAAACTTTTTTACTGACATCGTTATCTCCTATTACGCACCTTCAAAAATAGATATTTTATCACCTTGTTTTAAAGTAACAATTGCTTTTTTGAAAGATGCTGTCTTACCGTATTTATATCTTACTCTTTTCATTTTGCCTTTGTTATTAATAACATTAACACTTACAGGGTCCACATCAAAAAGTTCTTTTACAGCATTTTTAATCATTATTTTATTAGCTTCTTTACTAACAACAAAAACAATTTTATTGCTTTTTTCTCTTAATGCAGTACTCTTCTCAGATAAAACCGGTCTAAGTATAATTTCTTCACTTCTCATTTTTAAAGCCTCTTTTTTCTAATTACTTATTAAGATAATCACCTAATAGCTTAGCTGATTCTTCAGTTAATAAAACTTTTTCTGAATAATATAAGGCATGCGCAGTTAACATATTATAATTTAAACAGGTTAAATTAGGGAGATTATTTCCTGCTCTTTTTATTAACTTATCACTTTCAGAACCTGAAAGAATAATACTTACCTTACTTTCATTTAGTAACTTACTAACCTGAATTCTTAAATCTTTAGTTTTTCCATTTTCAACCACTAACTTATCAAGTATAACCATATTTTTTTCTAAATTTTTTAATGAAAATATGGACTTATAAGCTAGAGTCTTTACTTTCTTAGGAATAGAATACGAGAAATCTCTCGGTTTTGGACCAAATGCGATTCCACCATGTCTCCACACTGGATTTCTTGAAGTACCAAAACTAGCTCTACCTGTTCCTTTTTGTTTCCATGGCTTTTTACCCGTTCCAGAAACTTCTGCTTTTGTTTTAGTTGATGAAGTACCCTGTCTTAAATTAGCAAGCTCGTTTTTGATTGCTTCATATATAACAGATTTGTTTGGTTCAATACTAAACACATCATCTAAAAGATCAATTTCCCTAAGTTCTTTTCCATTTAAATCCACTACTTTAGCTTTCATCATCATTCCCTTTTAACCTTAAATTATTTTTTTACAGCTTTTCGTATAACCAGTTCAGTATTTTTTCTTCCAGGAACCGATCCGTAAACTGCAATAATTTTTTTCTCAGCATCTACTTTTACTACTTTAAGGTTAAGTGTTGTTACTTGTTCAAATCCCATATGTCCAGCACGTTTTAAACCTTTAATAGACTTTGCAGGCTCTGTATTTTGACCAGTAGAACCATTTTGTCTATGAAATTTTGAACCATGAGTCGCTCGACCACCACTAAAACCCCACCTTTTCATAACACCTTGAAAACCTTTACCTTTTGAATAACCAGAAACATCAACAAATGATACATTATCCAAAAACTCTAATCCGATTGATTGACCTCTTTCAAAATTCTGGATATCATCAACTCTAAATTCTTTCAATACTTTTTTTGGAGCCAAATCTTTAAAAAAACCTTTTGCAGATTTATTTAACCTTTTTTCTTCAACATCAATTGTACCAATAATTAAAGCATTATACCCATCTTTTTCAATTGTCTTCTTTCCAACAATAACATTTGACTCAACTTGAAGCAAAGTAACTGGTAACAATTCACCACTATCATTGAAAATTTGGGTCATTCCAATTTTCTTTCCTATAATTCCTAACATTTTGCCACCTTACCTATTAATATTGTTTAATATCCACATCGACACCAGCAGCAAGCTCTAACTTCATCATTGATTCGAGCGTCCCCTCAACGGTCTCAATATCAATCAACCTCTTGTGTGTCCTCATTTCAAACTGTTCCCTAGATTTAACATTTACATGAACCGACCTAAGAACAGTAACCTTATTAATTTTCGTCGGAAGTGGAATTGGGCCGGAAATTCTAGCACCTGTCTTCTTTACCGCACCTACTATAGACTTAGCAGCTTGATCAACGAGCTCAATATCATAACCTCTAAGCCTAACTCTAATTTTGTTTGCCATTCTCAAAAACCTCTTCTTAACAGTTGATTTAAAATCGTATGAAACTATCATAATTAAATAAATAAATCAATAATAAATTAAATTTATTTATATGATGATAAAAGTATTGAACAAAAAAAAATGGCGATGTTAAAACATCGCCATTTAATACAAAATTAACTACTCTACTATTTCAATAACAGATCCAGCACCAACAGTTCTACCACCCTCACGAATAGCAAATCTCAATCCTTTATCCATTGCAATTGTATTAATTAATTCACACTCTAACGTAACAGTATCACCAGGCATAACCATTTCCATACCAGGATTTAAATGTACGGTTCCAGTTATATCAGTTGTTCTAAAGAAAAACTGTGGTCTATAACCTTCAAAGAATGCAGTATGTCGACCACCCTCTTCTTTTTTAAGAACATAAATAGTTGCCTTAAATTTCTTATGAGGCGTAATTGAACCCGGTTTCGCAAGAACCTGACCTCTTTGAATTTTAGTTTTATCTATACCTCTTAACAACAAACCAACATTATCACCTGCATTACCTTTATCAAGTGTTTTATTAAACATCTCTACACCAGTACAAGTTGTTTTTTGTGTTGCCTTAATACCAACTAATTCAATTTCATCACCAATCTTAACAATACCTTTTTCAATTCTACCAGTAGCAACAGTTCCTCTTCCAGAGATTGAGAAAACATCTTCAACCGGCATTAAGAAATCCTTATCAATATCTCTTTGTGGTAATGGAATATAACTATCTAACGCATCCAATAAATCTTGAATACACTTAGTTTTAACCGGATCAGTTAAATTCTCACTTGCCTGAAGCGCAGAACCTTTAATTACAGGAATATCATCTCCAGGAAAATCATACTGAGACAACAACTCTCTAATATCCATTTCAACTAACTCTAACAATTCAGCATCATCAACCATATCACATTTGTTTAAAAAAACTACTATGTACGGTACATTAACTTGTTTTGCCAAAAGTATATGCTCTCTTGTCTGTGGCATCGCACCATCAGTTGCAGCAACTACTAATATAGCTCCATCCATCTGAGCAGCACCAGTGATCATATTTTTAATATAATCGGCATGTCCAGGACAGTCAACGTGAGCATAATGTCTTGTTACAGTTTCATACTCAACATGTCTGGTATTAATAGTAATACCTCGCGCCTTTTCCTCTGGTGCATTATCAATATCAGCATAATTCATTGCTTTAGCAAATCCTTTTGTAGAGCTATATTGACACAATGCAGCAGTAAGTGTCGTTTTACCATGGTCAACATGACCTATTGTTCCAACATTAACATGTGGCTTATTTCTTACATAAACATCTTTTGCCATAATTAAATCATCCTCCTAATTGTAATTATAAATAAATATAATTTTATCCTTTTTTAATAATCTCATCAGCAATAGCCCTAGGCATTTCCTCATAACAATCAAATTGCATTGTATAATTAGCACGTCCTTGAGACATTGATCTAAGATCTGTTGAATAACCAAACATATTTGCCAAAGGAACTTTAGCATGTATCGTTTTAGCATTATGCTTATCATCCATATTTTCAATTCTTCCTCGACGGGAATTTATATTACCCATTATATCTCCAGCATAATCATCCGGAGTTACAATTTCGACAGCCATAATCGGTTCTAACAAAACAGCATTACACTTCTTCATACCTTCTTTAAAAGCCTGAATAGCACAAATCTTAAAAGCCATTTCTGACGAATCGACATCATGATACGAACCATCATAAAGAGTTGCCCTAACACCCAAAACTGGATACCCCGCTAAAACACCATTTGGTAACGCTTCCTTAAAACCCTTTTCAACTGCTGGAATGTATTCTTTGGGTATTTTACCACCAACAACTTTATTAACAAATTCAAAACCTTTATCAATATCGATTGATTCAAATTTAACAACAACATGACCATACTGACCTTTACCACCAGTTTGTTTAACATATTTATTATTAATATCAGCACTTCCTTTAATTGTTTCCCGATAAGCAACTTGTGGAGCACCAACTTGAGCCTCTACTTTAAATTCACGCTTGATTCTATCAACAATAATTTCTAAATGAAGCTCTCCCATTCCGGCAATTATCGTTTGCCCAGTCTCTTCATCAACCCTAACCCTAAATGTAGGATCTTCTTCTGCCATTTTTTGTAAAGCAACACCTAGCTTATCATTATCAGCTTTTGACTTAGGCTCAATTGCAATATGAATAACAGGCTCAGGAAAATTCATTTTTTCCAAGATTACAGGAAATTTTTCATCACACAAAGTATCACCTGTAGTAGTTGCCTTTAAACCAACCGCTGCACCAATATCTCCGGCAAAAACTTCATCAATCTCTTCTCTTTTATTAGCATGCATCTGCAATAAACGTCCTACTCTTTCTTTTTGCCCAGTCGTAGCATTTAAAACATAAGAACCAGATTTTAAAGTGCCAGAATAAACCCTAAAAAAAGTTAATTTACCAACAAAAGGATCTGTCATAATTTTAAACGCTAAAGCACTAAAAGGTTGATTATCACCTGTAACTCTATGCATTTCATTCCCATCAAGATCATGCCCCTTAATATCAGCAACATCCAATGGAGATGGCATATAATCAATAACAGCATTCAACAACAATTGAACACCTTTATTTTTAAAAGAAGAACCACACAACATTGGAAAAATATGACAACTTAATGCACTTTTTCTTATAGCTATTTTTATTTCCTCTACAGGTATTTCTTTCCCCTCTAAATAAAGCTCCATTATTTTATCATCAAATTCTGATATAGAATCAAATAATTTTTCTCTATATTCTTTAGCCTTTTCAACTAAATCAGCAGGAATTTCTTTAATTTCATAATTAACTAAAGTTTTTTCTTCTGAAAAATAATAAGCCTTCATCTCAACAAGATCAATTACACCTTGAAATTCATCTTCAGCTCCAATAGGAATTTGAATCGGAACTGAATTTGCACCTAACTTACTTTTAGTCTGCTTTAACACTTCATAAAAATCGGCACCTACTCTATCCATTTTATTAACAAATATTAAACGAGGAACACCATATCTATTTGCTTGTCTCCAAACCGTTTCTGATTGAGGTTGCACTGCCCCTACTGAACAAAAAACACCAACAGCACTATCTAAAACCCTTAACGATCTTTCAACTTCAACAGTAAAATCAACATGTCCCGGAGTATCAATTATATTTATTCTATTATCATTCCATGCACACGTAGTCGCAGCAGAAGTAATGGTAATACCACGCTCCTGCTCTTGCTCCATCCAATCCATAACGGCTTCACCATCATGAACCTCACCAATTTTATGTGAAACACCAGTGTAAAACAAAATACGCTCTGTAGTCGTTGTCTTACCAGCATCAATATGAGCCATTATACCAATGTTTCTTGTTTTTTCCAAAGATATCTTTCTTGCCATTAAATTTTCCTTATTATAAACTAAATCAACCTAAGATGCTTTTTTACCATCTAAAATGAGAAAAAGCCTTATTTGCTTCCGCCATCTTATGAGTATCTTCTTTCTTTTTATATGAAGAACCTGCTTTATTAAAACCATCCAAAAGCTCACCTGCAAGCTTCAACGCCATTGTCTTTTCTGATCTTTTTCTAGAACTTGCAATAATCCAACGAATAGCTAAAGCCTTTCCTCTCGCCTCATCAACTTCTATAGGAACTTGATAAGTAGCACCACCAACTCGTCTAGACTTAACCTCTACCAGAGGTCTTATATTATCAATAGATTTCTCAAAAACCTCAGCACCACCTTTACCAGTTTTCTTTTCGCATTCATTTAATGCAGTATACATGATTGATTGAGAAACTGCTTTTTTCCCCTGCAACATCATTACATTTATAAATTTAGATATTAAAACATTATTAAACCTAATATCCGGAAGAATCTCTCTTTTTGGTATAAACCTGTCTCTAGCCATTACTATCTCCTATTATGCTTTTGGTTTCTTAGCACCATATTTACTTCTACTTCTTTTTCTACCATCTACTCCAAGAGTATCTAAAGCACCACGAACAACGTGATATCTCACCCCTGGTAAATCTTTCACTCTACCACCTCTAATCAAAACAACTGAATGTTCCTGTAAGTTATGTCCAACACCAGGAATATATGAAGTAACTTCAAAACCCGATGTTAATCTTACTCTACATGCTTTTCTTAAAGCGGAATTTGGTTTTTTTGGAGTAAGTGTCATTACTCTTGTACATACGCCTCTTCTTTGAGGACAATTTTTAAGAGCTGGCGATTTAGTTTTACTAACAGTCTTTTTTCGACCATTTCTTATCAACTGATTAATTGTTGGCATTATCTATCTCCCATGAATAAATACATAATTTACCTTTATAAGTAAATGTTTTATATCAGATTAATTATTTAGTGTCAACTTTTTTTTCATATCCTGAGAACCACCGAAATTCTCAAGATATAAAATTATTGTGTTGTTTAAATTTTCAACCTTAATTATCAATACCTGCTAAACTTTCTTGATCTAATATCGCATTTAAACCAATAGGATTAACATTTTTTTCCTCTCTAATTTTATTAATAGTTACATCAAGATCTTCCATATTCTCATCAAATAGTTTAATTTTTTTATAAACTTTCATTCCGGTTCCAGCTGGAATCATATGACCGATTATAACATTTTCTTTTAAACCTGAGAGTTTATCCGTTAACCCCTTAATACAACCATTAGTTAAAACTTTTGTTGTTTCCTGAAATGAAGCAGAACTTAACCAGGATTCAATAGCCAAAGACGCTCGGGTAATACCTAAAAGAATAGGCCTAGCTATTGATGGCTTTCCGCCTTCTTTAATAATTTTTTTATTTTGATCAAAAAATTCAACTTTATCAACTTGTTGACCTAAAATAAAATGCGTATCCCCTACATCAATAATTTCAACTTTCTTCATCATTTGACGAACAATAACACCAATATGTTTATCGTTTATACTAACAGATTGTAACCTATAAACACCTTGAATTTCATCCATCATAAATCTTTGAAGTTCATTTTCGCCGAGAATATTAAGAATATCATGCGGATTTACATTACCTTCAGAAATTCTATCCCCAGCTTTAATTAAATCTCCATCTCTTACAAGAAGATAAGAACCGGAAGGAACAGTATGTTTGAATTCATTATTATAACTATCTCTAATTACAATAATATCATTCCCCTTTACCTTTCCTCTAAAAGAAACAACCCCACTCACTTTGGCAAGAACAGCTTGATCCTTAGGCTTCCTAGCTTCGAAAAGCTCTGCAACTCGCGGAAGACCTCCGGTAATATCACCAACTTTTTGTGATTTTTTCGTTATTTTAGCTACGATATCACCTTTCTTTACCTCTTCACCTTCTTTAACATTAAGATAAGCACCCCCTGGAAGAAGATAACTACCAATCTCCTCTCCATCAGCATTTAGAATAATTATCTTAGGTTGTAAAGTATCAAAAAATGAATCTGTAACTTTATGTTTTTTATTTCCCGTAGTTTCATCTATTTCCTCTTTAATAGTAATACCTATTTTAAGATCAATGAATTTAGCCTTTCCAGCCTGCTCAGAGATTATCGGCTGAACAAAAGGGTCAAATGTTAAAATAACATCTTTTGCCTCTACTGTCGAACCAACATCTTTATATAATATAGCTCCAGGCGGAACCTCTACTTCATGAGTTGTATTTACAACAAGTAATCGATCATTAATTATTTTTACAGAACCAACTTCTGTAGATTCTACAATTTGACCAGTCTTTGTTTTATACAATGGTTTTGTTATATTTACTCTATCATTATCTGAAACCAATAGCTCACAATTAGTTACATCAAATTCATGATTAACTCTTCTAACAGTCATATAACCTTTTCTCGCAAAAAGAATATTTTCTTTTTGTTTAAGATAAGACCCCTGAATATTATCAATGTACACCTTATAATTGAACTTAATATTGTTTTCCTGAACAAAACCCGTAGCGGCACCACCGACGTGAAACGTTCTCATTGTTAACTGAGTTCCAGGTTGTCCGATAGATTGGGCTGCAATAATTCCAACAGATTCACCAACATGAACGGTTGAATTTGATGCCAAATTTCTACCATAACATTTAACACAAACACCTTTCTTTGACTCACAAGTTAATACAGTTCTAATTTTAACCGATTCAATAACAAGTCTATCAATTTCATCTGCCAGAGATTCAGTGATTAATTCATTTGCTTTTAAAAGAATATTTCCATTTATCGGATCTATAATATCTTCAGCAGAAAACCTTCCAATTATTCTATCTTTTAATGCCTCTATAACATCATCACCTTCTTTAATCGCATAATGCTCTAAACCATTAATTGTTCCACAATCATCTTCATTGATAACAACATCCTGAGCAATATCAACAAGTCTTCTTGTTAAATAACCGGCATCTGCTGTTTTTAATGCAGTATCAGCAAGTCCTTTTCGAGCTCCATTAGTTGAAATGAAAAATTCAATTACAGACAAACCTTCGTAAAAGTTAGATTTAATTGGTAATTCAATAATATCACCACCTGGCTTCGCCATAAGACCTCGCATACCAGCCAACTGTCTCATCTGAGTAGTTGATCCTCGCGCTCCCGAATCTGCCATCATATAAACAGGATTAAATCCATTTCTATCTTTTTTCAGCGTTTCAATTAATGCTGTAGCAACTTCATTACTAGCACGCGTCCAAATATCCTGAATTTTATTATATCTTTCTTCAGCAGAAATAATACCCTTTCTATATTCTTCATATAATTCATCAGCTTTTTTTTGAGATCTATCAACTATTGTCTTTTTTTCTGCAGGAACAATTATATCTTCCATACCAATAGTTGCACCAAAAACCATTGCATATTTAAAACCAACATCTTTTATTGCATCAAGCATTCTTACGGTAATACCACCACCCATTTCTTTATATACTTTGGCAATAATTCTATTAACAGCTTTATCATTCAAAGGTTCATTAATAAACGGTATCCCTTCCGGTAAATAATCATTAAGAATTACTCTTCCACCGCTGGTTTCAACATATGCATCCTCAATTTTTACTTTTATCTTTGCTTGCATATGTATAGCACCAACATCACATGCTATCATAACTTCATTAACGTCTTTGAAAACTTTATTCTCACCTTTTACACCAGGTTGAATTCTTGTTAAATAGTTAATACCTAAAATCATATCCTGTGAAGGACCGACTATCGGATTACCTGATGCGGGGTCAAGTAAGTTTTTTGCAGATAACATTAACATCCAGCACTCAGTTTGCGCTTCAATTGAAAGAGGTACATGAACAGCCATTTGATCCCCATCAAAATCGGCATTAAAAGCCTTACAAACTAATGGATGAAGACGAATAGCTTTTGATTCCATAAGAACAGGTTCAAATGCCTGAATACCAAGTCTATGAAGAGTTGGAGCTCTATTTAATAAAACCGGATGTTCAGAAACAACTTCTTCAAGTATTTCATACACATCAGGATGCCCTTCTTCTATATAATTTTTTGCTTTCTTCATATTGAAAACAATTTCTCTTTTAACTAATTGATTCATTACAAAAGGTTTAAACAACTCTAAAGCCATTTTTACTGGAAGGCCACATTGATACATTTTTAATTGAGGCCCGATTACAATAACACTTCGACCTGAATAATCAACTCGTTTTCCTAAAAGATTCTGTCTGAATCGACCTTGTTTACCTTTTAATAAATCTGATAACGATTTTAACGGTCTGGACGAAGCACCTTTAACTACTTTCTTTTTTTTCGAATTATCAAACAAAGCATCAACGGCTTCCTGTAACATTCGTTTTTCATTTTTTATAATTATTTCAGGAGCATTAAGATCAATTAATCTTTTCAATCGATTATTTCTATTAATTACCCTTCTATACAAATCATTTAAATCTGAAGTGGCAAATCGTCCTCCATCCAATTGAACCATCGGTCTCAAATCAGGAGGAATAACAGGAACAACTTCTAAAAGCATCCACTCAGGTCTGTTTTTTGAAGCTATAAAATCCTCAATTAATTCAATTCTTTTAAGAAGTCTTTTATCGATTTTCTTCTTATCAAGCATTCCACGTCTGAGCTTTACAGCTTCTTTTTTTAAATCAACAGCTTCAAGCATTGTTCTAATTGCTTCAGCTCCGGTTTCAGCATTAAAAACTATACCGTATCTTTCTCTTAAATCATAATACTCTTCTTCAGTAAGAATTTGCTTTTCTTTTAAGTCAGTATCACCTGGATCAATGACAATATATTTCTCAAAATATAAAATTGATTTTAAAGCAGTAACAGCAATATCTAGTAATAAACCAATTCTCGATGGAACAGATCTATAATACCAAATATGCGCTACAGGACTTGCTAATTCAATATGTGCACATCGTTCTCTTCTAACACGAAAACTTGAAACCTCAACTCCACATCTTTCACAAACAACTTTTTTATAACGCATCGACTTATATTTACCGCAATAACATTCCCAGTCTTTCGTTGTTCCAAAAATTCTTTCACAAAACAATCCATCTTTCTCAGGCCTGAGAGTTCGGTAATTGATAGTTTCAGGCTTTTTAACTTCCCCATAAGACATGGATTTTATCAATTCAGGTGAAGCTACACTAATTTTTATTGAATCAAAATCTGCTAAATCTCTCATTTAATAGCTCCTTATTTTATATCAGTTCTGAAAGTTATCAACTCTAGTCAACAATTCTTCTTCTTTTTCAGAAAGAGGAATCTGTTTACCCCTTGCATCCCATACAGTCACATTTACTGCCAACCCTCTAAGCTCCTGAACAAGAACATTAAATGATTCTGGAATACCAGGAGATGATGTATAATCACTCTTTACAATATTTTCATACATTTTGGTTCTACCATTCATATCATCTGATTTAACAGTTAAAAATTCTTGTAATGTATGTGCCGCACCATAAGACTCTAAAGCCCAAACTTCCATTTCCCCCAATCTCTGACCACCAAATTGAGCTTTACCCCCCAATGGCTGCTGAGTAACAAGTGAATAAGGACCTGTAGATCTTGCATGCATTTTATCATCAACAAGATGTGATAATTTCAACATATAGGTTATACCAATTCCGACCGGATTTACAAAAGGAGTGCCAGTTCTACCATCATAAAGCACCATTTTAGCACTTCTCGGCAAGCCGGCTTCTTCCAGTTTATCTTGAATTTGAGAAACTGAAGCAGACTCAAAAACGCTTGTTGCAAATTTAACTCCCAAAGCCTTACCAGCGAGTCCTAATTGAGCTTCCATTATCTGACCAATATTCATTCGTGATGGAACCCCTAATGGATTTAAACAAATATCAATTGGTGTACCATCTGCCATATATGGCATATCTTCAATAGGTAATACAATTGAAACAACACCTTTATTACCATGTCGCCCGGCCATTTTATCACCAACTTTGATTTTTCTTTTGTTAGCAACATATACTTTTACAATTTCTTCAACGCCTGGAGATAACTCCTCACCACTGTCTCTTCGTAATCTCTGAACATCAATAACAATACCCTGTGCACCATGTGGAGCTTTTAATGAAGATTCTTTTACATCTTTTGCTTTTTCACCAAAAATTGAATTTAATAATCTATATTCCGGTGTAGTTTCAACATCTGATTTAGGAGTCACTTTTCCAACAAGAATATCATCCGGTTTAACAGAAGCACCAATTCTTATAATCCCATCTTCATCAAGATTTCTTAATTTGAATTCAGAAACATTTGGTATATCCCTTGTTATTCGTTCAGGACCTAATTTAGTTTCTCTAACATCACAAATGTATTCTTTAATATGAACAGAAGTAAAAACATCATCTTTTACAAGTCGTTCAGACAATACAATAGCATCTTCATAATTATAACCATTCCATGGCATATATGCTACCAAAACATTTTTACCAAGAGCAAGTTCACCCTTATCTGTCGCAGGACCATCAGCTATTGCTTGACCTTTTAATATTTCATCACCGAAATTAACTGTTGGTTTTTGATTAAAACAAGTATCCTGATTAGTTCTTTTATTTTTTAACATCGGATATTTTTTTTCATTCCCATCAGCATCTAATATTCTTACTTCTTTAGAAGTTACATATGAAACCTTTCCTGATTTTTTAGCAATTGTACAAACACCGGAGTCATAAGCTGCAATTTCCTCCATCCCTGTTCCTACGTATGGTGCATCAGTTATTAACAGAGGCACAGCTTGACGTTGCATATTAGACCCCATTAACGCTCTATTCGCATCATCATGCTCTAAAAATGGAATTAAAGATGTCGCAACTGATATAATTTGTTTTGGAGAAACGTCTATATAATCAATTTCTTCCGGATTTTTAACTGTATAATCGCCTGACTTTCTACATGAAATTTGTTTTTCAAGAAAATTACCATCATCATCAACAAGGGCACTCGCCTGTGCAATAAAATGTCTTTCTTCATCCATTGCTGATAAATAATGCATTTCTTCAGAAACTTTACCATTTATAACTTTTTTGTAAGGAGTTTCAAGAAAACCATAATCATTTACTCTTGTAAAATTACATAGTGATACAATTAAACCGATATTTGAACCTTCCGGAGTTTCTATTGGACACATTCTACCATAATGTGTATAATGAACATCTCGAACTTCGAAACCAGCTCTATCTCTCGATAAACCGCCGGGACCTAATGCGTTCATTCTTCGTTTATGAGTCAACTCAGCTAATGGATTAACCTGATCCATAAACTGGGATAATTGTGATGTTGAGAAAAATTCCATAAGAGCAGTTGAAATTGGCTTAACACTTATTAAATCTTGTGGTTTAGCATTTTCAATATCTTTCAATTGCATTCGTTCTTTTGCAATTCTCTCTACTCGTATTAAAGCAACTTTTAGCTGATTAATCAATAATTCACCAACACTTCTTATACGTCTATTTCCTAAATGATCAATATCGTCAACAGTTCCTTCACCATCATAAACCATTATTAAATATTTAATAATTGAAATAATATCATCTTTTCTTAAAACAGAATCATCAATTTCCATAGAAAAATTAAATTTTTTATTTATTTTATACCTGCCGACAGCGCCTAAATCATATTTTTTCTCTGAAAAGAATAATGAATTAATATCTTTTTCAGCAGCATCTAAAGTTATTGGTTCACCAGGTTTTAATATGCTATGAATTTTTTCAATACTATCATATTTTGAAGGTTCATCTTTAAATTGTTCATCTTTTGTTACAGCAAAATCTTCTTTTTCAAAGCAATTTATGATGATTTGATTATGTAATGATTGTGGATTTGCAAAATCTATAACTTTTACTTCTTTTATATTTTCCTGAACTAATTTATCAATTTCAAGAGGAGATAATTTTGTACCAGCTTGAATAATTTTATCTGAACGATCAGAATCAGATATATTTTTATAAATATCCCTTGTAAGTATTTCTCTTGTAGCACTCTCCTGTTCTTCTTTTGTTGATAACTTAATAGTTTTTTCTTTATAAAATAATTCTATTATTTTTTCTCTTGTATCAAAACCTAAAGCCCGTAGAAAAAAAGTAACAAGAAGCTTTTTCTTCCTATCAATTTTTACATAAACAAGTTTTTTCTTTTCATCAACCTCAAATTCCAGCCAGGATCCTTTATAAGGAATAATACGAGAACTAAACATTCCTACTTTTTCATCAAAATTAAAAATAACACCAGGAGATCTATGTATTTGACTGACAACAACTCTTTCCGCACCATTTATAATAAAAGTCCCCCGATCAGTCATTAAAGGTATATCACCCAAATAAATATCTTTCTGTCTAATTTCACCAGTATCTTCTACTCGTAAATTAATTAATACTTTAAGAGGAATAGAATAACTTTGCCCCTTAACTTTTGCTGTATATTCATCAAATTTTATATCATCTTCACAAAGAATATATTTGTCGTATTCAAGAGTCATTTTCTCATCATGACTTTTTATAGGAAATATTTCTTGAAATAATTGATGTAATCCATGATTCACTAATTGACCATTTTCAACTAAGTTTTGTCTTTGCAAAAACCACTCAAAACTTTTAAGTTGAATTTCAATCAACTCTGGTAAATTAATTAAATTCGCTTTTTTCTTACCAATTAAAACTCTATTATTCCTTAAAACCCTATTTTGATTATAAAGGCTCATATAATTACACTCCTTAATCTAAGAACGTACTTCATCACTTATGTTTTTAGAATATCAGTTAAAAAAAACATTAAAAAATATATTTAAAATAATTGAAATTATTAATACAAAAAATTGACTTTTTTAACCTTACTTAAAAAGTTAAAAAAAATCGAAAAATAAAAATATGAAATATAATTAAATTCTAATATCTTATTAATAAAGACCGCCTTTTGATAAGATCAGAAAAAAATAGGTAACCACTCGAAAGCAGTTACCCTATTTTCTTACCGAAAATTACTTTAATTCAACTGTACAACCAGCTTCAACAAGCTTTTTTTTCAGTTCATCAGCTTCTGCCTTAGTAGCACCTTCTTTAAGTACTTTATTTCCAGCATCACAGATATCTTTTGCTTCTTTAAGACCTAAACCGGTTATTTCTCTAACCACTTTAATAGCCTTAATTTTGTCAGTACCTGCATTTACAAGAAGTACATTAAATTCGTCCTTTTCTTCAACAGCAGCAGCGGCAGCAGCAGGAGCAGCTGCACCAGCAACAGCAACAGGAGCAGCACTTACACCGAATTTTTCTTCCATAGCTTTTACAAGCTCAGAAATTTCGAGTACAGTCATGTTAGAAATTGCGTCTAGTATTTGGTCTTTAGTCAAAGTTGCCATATTTTCTCCCTTCTCATTTAATATATTTTTTACACTTTAATCAATTGAAATAATGCAGGCAACACCTGGAGACATATTTTCATATTGACCAATGTAATAAATTACGCATCTGCTTTTTGTTTAGCAACCTGATCAAGAACTCTAACCAATCTTCCTGCAACATCATTACAACAAGCAACAAAATTTTGTGTAGGAGCATTCATAGTTGACATTAACATAGCTATTAACTGATTTCTTCCCGGTAATTTTGATAAAGCCTCAACATCTTTTGCTGATAAAACCTTTCTACCTACAAAACCACCTTTAATTTGAAGCTTATCAGATTCTTTTTGAAATGCAAACAAAGTCTTAGCAACTTCATTAATTTCTTTATCTGAGAAAGCAACTGCAGTTGGTCCTTTTACTATAGCATCTAAAGCCGGGTAATCCTTTTCTTTTGCTATAACATTTATATAATTATTCTTCATAACCATATATTTAGAACCCACTTTAGTAAGCTCTCGTCTTAATTTTGATAATTTATCTACACTAAGACCTCTATAATCAGTAAATATAAAATCTTCGCTTTTATCAAAATATTTTTTTAAATCATTTACTTTATCTAATTTATATTGTTTTGGCATAGAACTCCCCTTAAATAGCTTTATGGTTTATTTTTACTGAAGGACTCATTGTAGAAGATACATAAACCGATGCTACATAATCTCCCTTTAAGTCTGAAGGTTTTTTTCTTAAAACTTCATCAAAAAGAGCTTTTATGTTTTCATAAACTTTACTAGATGGCATAGACGATTTGCCTATACCCATATTTAAAATACCTTCTTTATTTGCCCTAAATTCAATTCTACCTTTTTTTAATTCACTTACAGCACCTTTTACATCATTCGTAACAGTACCGGTTTTTGGATTTGGCATCAATCCTTTTCGTCCAAGAATCGGACCCAATTTTCCGACCTCTTTCATCATGTCAGGTGTCGCAACAACTACATCGAAGTCAGTCCAACCAGCCTTTACTTTTTCGATTAATTCATCACCACCAGCAAAAGCTGCACCAGCGTCAATTGCTTCTTTTTCCTTATCTGCTTTAGTAAAGACTAAAATTTTCTTCTCAGCACCAAAAGAATTTGGAAGAACCACAGTATCTCTTACAGTATGACTTTTCTTCAGGTTTAAATTAATTGAAACCTCAACAGTCTCATCAAATTTAGCATATTTAAGTTCTTTAACTAAATCCAATGCTTTTACAACATCTAACTCTTCTTGAGGGTTATATTTTTTTAAAACCTCTAAATATTTCTTTCCTCTCTTCATGACGATCCCCTTATATCTCTACTTCAACGCCCATTGATCTGGCACTACCAGCAACAATTTTCATTGCTGCTTCTAAATCATTTGCATTAACATCAGGCATCTTTATTTCTGCTATTTTCTTTAATTGTGCCTTAGTTATTTTTCCAACTTTATCTTTATGAGGTACAGCTGACCCTTTAGTCAAACCCAATTCTTTCATAATCAAAATTGCCGCTGGAGGAGTCTTAATAACAAATGTAAAAGATCTGTCCTGATAAACTGTTATAACAACAGGCAAAATCATACCAGGCTGATCTTTTGTTTTATCATTAAATTGCTTACAAAACTCAGCTGCTGATGCTCCATGAGGACCCAACGCAGGTCCAATACCTTTTGCGGGTGTAGCTTGTCCGCCCGGTGCTTGTAATTTCACTACTACTTTTATTTTTTTTGCCATTTTTTAGTTCCTTATTCACAAAATTATCTAATATATGTTAATACTAAATCTTTTCAACTTGAGTAAAATCCAACTCAACGGGCGTAGATCGACCAAAAATACCAACCATAACTTTAATTTTACTTTTTTCTAAATTAACTTCTTCTATTGTACCACTAAACGAATTAAAAGGACCATCAATTATCTTAACAGTTTCGCCTCTATTAAAATCGTATTTTTGTTTCATAAAAACATCATTCTTAGAGTCATTTGATGACAACAAGATACTTCGAACTTCATCATGATTTAACGGTTGTGGCTTTTTATTTTTATTAGCGCCAACAAACCCTGTAACACCATGGATATTCTTGATAATTGGATATACATCCTGCCAATTATTTTTATCTAAATCCATTTCTAACAAAACATACCCAGGAAATATCTTTTTTTCAGAAACCTTCTTCTTTCCATTTTTCATTTCAAATACTTCTTTAACAGGAACTTTTACCTGAAATAAAATTTTCGAAACAACACTATTATCTTCTATAGAATCTTTGATTAAAACCTTCAAAGAATCTTCTACTTTTTTTTCATATCCTGAATAGATATGAAGTATATACCAATTCTTAGCCATTTATAACCACCTGTTAAGATCAAAAAGTTATGATCTTTGTGATCAACTGTAAAGAACCAAAATCAACTACTGCAAGAGCAATAGACAAAACAACTAAAGAAACAACAACAACAACAGTTTGCGAAATCACTTCATCTCTTGTTGGCCAATTTACTTTTTTTAATTCTAAATAACTTTCTTCAAAAAAATTAAATATTTTCATAAAATCCTCATTTGGTTAAAAAATATAAAAACAGGGTAGGCAGGACTTGAACCCACGACATTCGGTTTTGGAGACCGACGTTCTACCGACTGAACTACTACCCTAAATATCTTTTATTTTATTTTAGTTTCTTTATGTACTGTATGTTTTCTTTCCCATTTACAATACTTACTCAATTCAATCTTACCTTGCACATTTTTTTTATTTTTAAATGTTGTATAATTTTTTCGTTTACACTCAGAACACTGTAACGCAATCTTTTCAACACCAGCACCTTTTTTTGTAGCCATTTATATTCACCTGCCTTGCAAAAATTATTAACTAACCAGCCTCCAATCAGAATCGAACTGACGACCACTTCCTTACCATGGAAATACTCTACCAACTGAGCTACGGAGGCATAAAAAATCTTCGTGATATTATGTTTTTTTAACTACTATGTCAACCATTTTTTGATTTTTTTTGAATAAAACTAATTTTAATGATTTTCTACTTAATTAACCAACATTTTATATTAACATTTTTCTATTTTATTAGCAATCAAATTTACCATTTTCATCCAAACATTATTACTGACATATAAACACACTACCAGAACCTATTTTAAATTATTTTTTCACCTACATTAACATTTATCTTGATAAATATCCGTTATTTATTTATTACTTTATCTTAGCTTTTCCAAAAAGCTCTATTATAATATATTTTGAGGTTAAATAATGGATATTGAAAATATAGAAAAAAGAAAAATAAAAAGTGTTCAACGGGAAATTATTTGTAAAATAGAAAATTGGGGTGCTGAAGGCGTTACCATTGCACATGACAATGAAAATAAAGCAATTCTTATACGATATGCAATTCCTGGTGAATTGTGCAGAATCAACATATATAAGGAAGCTAAAGACTACGCATTAGGAGAACCTGTTGAAATATTAGAAAAATCAGAATTCAGAATAACACCTCAATGCGAATACTTCTCCATGTGTGGCGGTTGCGATTTACAAATGATTAACTACAAGAAACAAATCGATGTTAAAATGAATGTCATTAAAGAATCCTTCAGAAGAATTGGCGGAATAGACTTTGAATTTACCGGTCTAATTACCAGTCCAAATGAATCTTACTATAGAAATACTGTTACATTCAAAGTAAATCCCAAAAAAAATCTTATTGGATTCTTCAGAAAAGATACAAAATCAATAATCGATATTTCTGAATGTAAAATAGCATCAGGCGAAATTAATACAGCATTAAACAAAATTCGAAATTCAAATATATCACTGCCTCATAATTTTAAAGTTAGATCTACTGCTGATGGCGACACCGTAGTTAATATGGTTAAAACAGATTTATACGAAGATCGTGAAGTATACGAAACAATCAACGCATGTGGAAGATCACTTAAATTTAAGATTTCAAAAGACAGCTTTTTTCAAATCAACAACTCCGTTATTCCTTTGTGGATTGAGAAAATCGTAAGTTTCTTAGATGACACAAAAAGCGAAAGAATATTTGATCTTTACTGTGGAATCGGATTAATAACTTTATTTGTAAGCTTTTTTGCTAAAGAAACAATTGGGGTTGAAATTGCAAAAAGTTCTGTAAATGACGGGAACCATAACATTAAAGTCAATAACATAACTACAAACATAAAAATTATTCAATCAGCAGTAGAAGATACAATTGATGAATTAGGATATGCCGACGTAATGATTGTAGACCCACCAAGAAAAGGGTTAGACGAAATTACAAGAGGTGTGTTACTAAAAATGAAACCAAAAAAAATTATATATTCATCATGTAAAGCATCAACAATGGCAAGAGACATTAAGGAATTATCGTCATTATATTCAATACAAGAACTAATTCCCGTTGATATGTTCCCCCAGACCCATCATATGGAAATGCTATCACTTCTTGTTTTAAAATAAATTATAAAAAAATTGTTTTATCAAAAATATGTGATAAATTAGTTTTTTTAAAACAATTTAAGAGGTTATCTATGAAAATAAATTTTATACTATTTGCAACAGCTTTTACAATCTGCAATTTATTTCCTGAAACACGTGTTGTTGTTTTAAATTTCAATAATGTTAACATCGATAAAACAGTTGCTGAAGCAGCAACTGAAATATTATCAACAACAATTGCTCAAGAGAAAATTTTTCAAGTTATTGAAAGAAACCAATTAGACAAAATCTTTAATGAATTAAAATTAAACTCTAATGATGAATTTAATGAGAATCAAGCAATCGAAATTGGAAAACTTGCAAAAGCAAATTCAATTATAATTGGGAGCCTGACAAAAATTGGGGATACAATTTCAGTAAATGCACGATTAATTGATGTTGCAACCGGCTCTATCATACTAGCAAAACGAGTTTCTACAGACAATATAAATTCCCTGGATTCTCAAATTGTAAATCTGGCAATGTCTTTTAATACCAACTCGAAAATTAAAGAAAATACAGTTATTGAAAACATTATTTTAAACAAAGATTACGGAAAACATATAAAAAGTTTTGAAATAGAATTCAAGAATACAAGAATAAGTGTTCGCCCAAGAAAACATTTTAATACTTTCAAATCAATTAATCTATTAGCATCACTTAACGATATTGAAATAAAATATGTACTTATTGAATTTGATGACAAAACAAAATTTGAAATTTTTCAACCTTTCAAAATTCAAAATGGTCACAATCACATCATATCATTTTCAAATGAACAAAAAAAATTAAAAAAAATAAAATTAATTGCAAAAATTGACAGATCTATAACTAAATCATGGATAAAACCACACCTAACAATTTCCGGAAAAAATTAATTTTATCTTTATTTCTTTTATATAAAATGTTACAAGAAATGAATTAATTAGTAAGGAATACAAATGGCAACATTTATTTTAAATAAATATGAAGCTGCAAAATTCAAACCGACATCTTCAGGTACTAATGTTATGATACGCGTAACAAGTCCTGAAGATAATTTTTTACCTTTAGAACACGAAAATGATTTCGATGATATCCTAACGCTTAAATTCTACGATTTTACTGAAGAGCAGAATGGTTTAACTGTTTTTTCAGAACAACATTATGATTCAATAATAAATTTTTTCCAAAAACATAAAATGTGCGACAACATGATTATTCATTGTGATCAAGGAATGAGCAGGAGTGCCGGTATAGCAGTGGGCTGGTTTTTATTTAAAGATGAAAGGTCATCAATTTACAAACTTTATCATAGCGGGAAACACATGCCAAACAGATTAATTGTTAAAACATTCTGTAAAATGTTACAAAAAGATATGACCCTTATTAATAAATGGGAAAAAGAAAAACTTGATATTTTCAAAAAACAAGCCGGACTTTAATGATAAATTATTTTTTAAAACTAATTCTGAATTTTTTTGCCATAGTATCCGGCAAATAAGATGTTTTTGTATTTCTTAGATTCTCTTTTCCCATATCTTGTTCAAGGTTTATATATTTATACATCTCTATATGAATTTCTGAACATCGGGAAAACATATATTGTGAAATACCTTTTATACTTTTTAAACCTTTAGCAAAATGAATACCATACATTTCACTATTAATTTCTTCACCTATTAAAAAACCAACAGGCTTATCATCAGCTTTAAATATTCCCCCACATAATTTTAATTTTTCAAAATTTTCTATTGCTTCAACACATGGTATATAATCGGTTTCATTTTTTCCAGAACCAGACTCTGATTGCCAGATATCAAGTAAATCTAATGCGATGTGAATATTATCTTTACTAAACCGCTCCATAGAGGGGGTATAATTATTTACAAACTGATTAAGAAGATTTTTTTTACTATGAAGTTTACGCCCTGCATAATTTCTAAATTTATCAATATTAAAAATATAATCTGTATCATCATCATTACTTATTCTAATAAATTCAGACTCAGGAAAAAGATACAGCCATTCCTCAGGAATAGGAAATATATAATCATGGGATTTTAAAAGTTCAATGAGTTTTTGTAAATATCTTTCATTTGACAATGAAATAGTAATTGTCGGCATTATATAAGATTTACCATCATAAGTAACACCGGATACGAATAAATCACCATCAATATCGAGAATATGATAATTATGTGCGGTACGAAAAAGAAAAAGATTTGAAAACGAATACTCGGATAATGGTATCTGAATTTCAAACAACGGTTGAAATAATATTGATATATGTTCTAAATTAAGTAATTGCTTATTCATAAAAACCTCACAAAATAATTACTTGAATATAATAACTGTAAAGTCATTAGTCAAGTAATCATCAATTATTTTAATTCTTTTATGGGGTATATCATGATTCACTATTAAAGAATGAATTTTATCAGGATCACAATAATAATATCCCGCTTCCTTATTGATTGATCTTTTATGTAGTAGATTAAATACAATATACTTTTCGGATAATTCATCAAATTTACTAATTGCAGAATTCAAGAAATCGTCATTATTTCCAAGATCAATATTAAAAATTCCTGAAGAATAAACAATATCAAATTTTCTATGAGTAAAAATAGTATTTTTAAAAATATCAACCACTCTAAAATCACCATGTGGCTTTTTTTGCCCTGCAATAGATATCATTTTGGATATAATGTCAATACCTGTATAATAAACATGATGGTTTGCCGAATCAAAATAATCAAGAAGATTACCAAGCCCGCACCCGACATCAAGAATAGTCATGTTATTATCAATTATTTCATTAAGAACTGAAAACCGCTTAAATTGTGCATCTTTATTTTCCCATCCAAGCATTAAATAATCTTCTGTATTACACTCTAATCGTGGTAAATAATACTTTTCAATTTTCTCATATTTTCCTTTTATAGGATTTATCATTATTCTAAAAGCTCCATTTTTTTACATTCAATATTTTTTTAGTAATTCATTTATTACCGACATTAATTGCTCAGCAACATACGGTTTAGATACAACTCCGTCAAAGTTATATTTCTTGAATTCGGAAACTACCGGATCATTTGAATAACCGCTTGATACAATAGCTTTTATACCGGGTTCTATATTTTTAATTGTATCAATAACTTCGCGACCACCGGCTCCACCAGGCACTGTTAAATCAAGAATTATCAAATCAAATTTATTAGCGGAATTATGAGCTGCTTTTATTTCATTAACTGCATCCATTCCATTAAATACAGTAACCACTTCGTATTCGTAATATGACATAATACCATTAGCAACTTTTAAAACAATATCATCATCATCCATAACAAGTATTTTTCCTTTCCTTGTTTTCGTTTGATTAATTGGCTTATTTTTTATTACCGGTTTTTCAAATTGCTGTACACTAAGATCTTCTATCGATATATTGTTTGAAACGGGTAAATACATTATGAACGACGCGCCATGTCCGAGTTGAGAATCAATCGTAATATACCCGTCATGTTTTTTTATAATTGAATATGATGTCGCTAAACCAAGACCACTCCCTTCTTTTTTTGTTGAGAAATAAGGATCAAATATTTTTTTCTTTATATCATCCGAAATCCCATCTCCGGTATCTGTAAATGTAATTCTTATATAATTTTTTTTATCAAGCAGGGGATTTATCTTTTCTGAGTTATTAAAATTTTCTGCTGTTACTGACAAATATCCGCCAACGGGCATAGCTTGTCGTGCATTTATCACAATATTTGAAAAAACCTGATATATTTGACCTTCGTCAATATCGACTGCCAAAATATCAGGAGCAATATAAATATCCCATTTAATTGTTGATCCACTTAAACCGAACTCAACTGAATCTGTTAATACCTGCTTTATATGAGTAGTCTTCATTAATGGGAATCCACCTTTTGAAAACGTCAAAAGCTGTTGTGTCAGATCTTTTGCTTTTAATGTTGATTTTTCAGCTGATGCCAATTTATCATAAATTTCATCACCATCTTTCGCATAGCACTTTGCCAAAGAAATCATCCCAAGGACACCGGTTAAAATATTATTAAAATCATGGGCTATACCACCGGCCAAAACACCTATGGATTCAAGTTTCTTTATATTTAACAACTCATTTTCCATAATAATTCTATCTGTAATGTCACGAGCTTCAAAAATTATAAACAAAATACTTCCCTTCTCATTTTTAACAGGTCTCAATGAATATTCTATTGAAAAATAACCATACTCACCTTTTAAAATAGTTTCTTCACCACAAATAATTTCGGATGTATTAGTTTTTAATAAATTTTCCCGTATTCTTTCTATAGAATTTATATTATTTGAAAACCATTCAATATCCCATATCTTTTTCCCTAATATATCCTTTGATTGCAGATTAAGTTTTGTTATCATTGTCTGGTTTGCGATAAGAATATTTCCTTCAGAACTGATCTTACCGTTAAAAGTCGTAAGATGATCAATATATTCTTTAAGTTCATTCCCCTTCTCAGCGACACGATTTACAAGTATTTTATTTCTTTCCATTAATTGATTAAAACACAAAGCCACCTCACCTATTTCATCAGTACTTTCAAATTCGACTCTAACATCAATAATATCACCTAATAAACCATGCTGAAAAACATTTCGTAATTTGATAATAGGATCTGATATTGTACGTGCAAATAAAAACGCCAAAAATACAGATAAAAATAAACAAAGTGTCATTGTAATTAATAGAACAAGTATCATATTATAAACAGGTTTATTTAAATACTCTTTCGATATTCTAGTAACAATTTTCCAATTTGATGTCCCTTCAATTGTTTTAAAATACGCATACGAATCAATATTCTCAAATTTATATTGAATTTTACCTTCATTTTTATAAAATAAATTAATATCTCCACGTGTACTTTTTAAATAATCAAATAAATTAAAATTCATTATCAATGACTCGTCAGGATGGGTTATTACAAGCCCCGAATTATCAATTATATAGGAATACGACTTATCATTTGATATAAGAAATTCTTTCATCCAGATATTAAGCTCTTTAAGCTCAATATTTGCTGCAAAAAGCCCAACAATATTGCTTTTATTATCATATACCGGAGTAGCGACAACAGAAATTTGCCTTCCCGTTGATTTTGATATAAGCGGATCTGAAATAATAGTTTCTCCATTCATAACTCTGTTAAAATACTCTCTATCTCTGATATTACCGGCATTTCGTTGCATTGTCGTATGATAATCACCATTTTTATCTGCCAGAAAATACATAAAATAACGATAATTATCTTTGGCTATTAACTCTTGTAAATATGGTTCAATTGAATTCCAATCCATTTCTTTTATTGCAGGAAGCATCGATAAATTCGTAATATCTCTTTTCCTCTCTTTTATCCAATTAGTAATTGTTTGTTCAAAAGAATTAACAAGAGCCGTTGAGTTATAATCTAAATTTTTAATTGAAATATTCATTGAATAAAATTGTGATAATAAAAGAAAAAAAATTGAAATAATAACAGATTGTGCTGCAAATAATAGAACGATTCTGCCTTTGATACTTTTAAAACCTTTAAAATGAAACATATATACCACTCAATTTTATTTTAATAATAACTTATATACTATAGTATTGTTCAGATAATTTCAACAATTAATCTTTAATATATTTAGTTTTTATTATTTTTCAATAATAATGGCTCTTGCAAAAATCAAGAGTACTTGATGAAAAAAAGGATATTTTCTTTATGCTTCCACCAATACGCAATAAAATAGCAGGAATTTGAGAAAAAAAAAGTAATACTTTTGCAGTAATTTATATTACTTTATTTTTTTTTACAACAACAACGATGTAATAAATCATCACGATTAACAATTGCTACAATATTCTTACTGCAACAATCTTTACAGATAATTCCTGATTTATGATTTACCCCGATAATTAAATATGGTAGTTTTAAAAAAATCCTGAATCTGATAAATAATGAAATTTTGAATATATTTATTTCATCCTCAACTTTAATCCTTTTTGAGAATTTGCAATGACATGACTCACAAATAAAGTTATAATTTTTAATTACTCTTCCGATTTCATCTGCCAAGATATCCTCCATTTAAGATAAATTAAATATAAAACAATTATAATTGATCCTCTATGCAATATAACTTCACAGAAATACTATTTTTTCTCAAAAAATCTATAAACCCCACAAAAAAAGGGCTGATACTTGCGTATCAGCCCTTGAAAATTTTCTAAACTATCTTGCAGCTTCCTGCATAACTACGATACTTCGTGCTTTCACACCGTACCAGTAATCAGCTGTTGCAGATGGTGACCAGCCTGTAGTTACAGGCCATACATTGTCATTTGCTTCTGCCCATGTTGCTGTATCTACTATTCTAACCCACTTCTTTGTGGCATCGGCAGCAGGTATTTTAAAATTCACATCTGCTGAGTATGAGTTAATCATAACTAAGTAATCTTTATCCCCGACAGCTGAACCGTCAAGTCTGACCCAGACACATTTGTCGGTACTGGCTAAAGTACTAACACCGTCTTCTTTCTTTAAATAAATTGCCATATTGTAATTGCTCTGTCGTAATGCAACACTGTTTTTTCGTAAATTGGCAATGTATTTTGCGAACATGAAGATATTGTTTTTCCCATCTGCTCTAGTGTCAGTTCCAAGGTTATTATGCTGTCCGGCAATTCTTGTATTTGGAGAATCGGTATTAATCATTGTATAGTTACTCCATGTCGCAACACTGTCAACATTATACGGATTATTATTACCATTTTGAGTTCTTCCGAATTCATCACCGTAAACAGTCATCGGAACGCCTCTTGAGAAGAACTGAATTGTCCATAAGTTTCTTAATTGTTGTCTTCTTAGAGCCTGATTACCACCGGAATCCCATGAAAGATTCGTGTCATTTCCACCATCTGATGGTCCCCACGGCCATGTAAGTGTTGTATTCATTTTACTATTGTATGATACTAAATCGGTTAATGTAAAACCATCATGTGCTACAAGGAAGTTAATTGATTTATGAGGTCCGCCTAAGCCACCGTCATAATATCCGTTATACGTTCCATAGAATACATCACCAAAACTGTAATAAGTACCAGGTTTGTAGCCGTCACCTTTAATGAATTTTCTTACAACATCTCTGTAGTCACCATTCCAGTCACCCCATTGTGCAGGAAAACCTGAAACATACGAACCATTACAATCCCATGCTTCTGCAATCATTTCTACATTGTATGTTGAAATCATTGAAGTAATATCAGAAATAACAGGCTGGTTATATGGATCAAAGTTATAGTAATTATTAGCATTTCTTGCTATAGCAGGAGCTAAGTCAAATCTGAAACCGTCAATACCCATATTATTAATCCAGTATTTTAATGAATCAGTTATTAATTTTCGGCTTCCTGCATTTGTTGCATTCAACTGATTTCCACATCCTGTAGTTCCATCATAATACCATTGGTTATCAGCTGTCAGTCTGTAATATGATCTGTTTGCAAGACCGGCAAAACTTGTTAATTCTCTTGTATATTTGTCGCCCCATGTACCACCCTCTCCGGTATGATTGTAAACGACATCAAGGTACACTTCAATTCCGGCATCATGGAATGATTTTACCATCGCAATAAATTCTTTGGTCGGTCCGCCGGCTGCTTTACTGTATGAATATCTTCGGTCAGGTGCAAAATATCCGTACGTCATATATCCCCAGAAATTTCCGGCTGGACTTGTTGCTGAATTTAAATCATTCGCAGTTTCCTGAACAGGTAAAAGTTCTATTGTATTGTAACCCAGACCTTTCAAATATTTTGCCATATAGCCAGCACCTTTATATGTACCAAGATAACTTGACGGCACATTGGCGATTCCGGTAAATTCTGACATACCTGTTAAAATTGTTGTTAAACTTAAAGCTGAAGAGTCTTTTGTTAAACCTCTTACATGTGCTTCATAGATAATTGCATCTTTTTGTGCAATCTTTGGTTTTGTTCCGAATGTTTTAGGAATCGGTTTAAGCGCATATCCTTTCGGAGACCATTTTCCGGTATCAACATTTCTTCGTGCAACACCTTTATATAAGCCCGGGCCTGTTCCAAACATTCCGCCGTCCTGTCCGGCTGCTATTAATGCAGGTGTTTCTTTGTCATGTGATAATTCAATCGCATACGGATCAAATAAAACCTTATTAGGGTTAAATCTGTTTCCAAGTGAATCAACATCACTTATGAAACCGGCTGCACTGTTTCCACGAACCCATGATGTGCTGAAAGGCCAGTTTGGACCCCATGCTCTATAACCGTACATTCTTGCATCATAAGTACAATAAATCTTTGCCCTCCAGATGCCGTCAGAACCTTTAGCCATCCAGTATTCTTTGTACGCATTACCACCTGTTGCTGCGGTGTAAATCTCAAGCATCATTTTTGTAGCATCCGGAGCATATACTGCGAATGTTATGTAATTTGAAGTTGTGCTTGTTCCATTGGTGTAGTTTGCACCCAAAGCCCACGTAGCAGATCCCCACGTAGTCATATCCCATGGACTGTAATTTACCAAAGTATTTGGTGTCGGATATACAGCACCAATTGCTTTATCCGCGATATCTATAACAATTTCTTCATCTTCATTGGTAACTTCATTAATAACAGAATCTTGATCTGGTGTAATCGAAGAACTGGTACATCCGGCGATTAAAAAAACTGCCAATGATAAAAACATAAACTGTTTAATAATATTAAACATAAAGACCTCCTTTGTCTAATACTATTATAACCTTAATTTCTACAAAAACAACAATTATTTAAATAAATATATTTTTTTCATTTTTTTTTAAATATTTTTTAATAATAATTCAATTAATAGTTATTACACAGACAATAATCTATATAATAACTCAATTTTGCATAAATAACTCAAAAAAAAGCCACCCAATTACAGGTGGCTTTTAAACTATAGCAAATCAATGTATTATTTCACAATCACATCATCAAAATAGAAAGAACCTGAACTTCTTGCGCTTACTCTCCATCGAAGATAATAACTACCCGTTAAATTCAAACTAACAGTCTTCTGAGTAAACGCACTTGTGATCGAACCGGTATTACTGCCATTAGCAGTAAACGTTCCCCGAGAAGTCCATGTCACATTATCGGGAGAAGATTCTAATGTAACAGTATAATTTGAAGTTGTAGCAGATGCTCTGCACCAGAATGTCAATGTTTTAGGATTTGACATTTGTGGCGTTCGTAAATATCTGCCTGTTGCAGCTAAACCCGCACCATACGTTCCTGATCTTTTGGGAGTTGTACTGATATACGCACTATTTGAATACCATGCCCCATCTTCAGCAGTACGAGTCCAAACGCCTGTTGATAATGCAGCAAAACCATCGGCAACTTCAAAACCATTATTAATTAAGTCTGTAGAAACAACTGTAGAGGCAGCTTCCTGCATAACTACGATACTTCGTGCTTTCACACCGTACCAGTAATCAGCTGTTGCAGCTGGTGACCAGCCTGTAGTTACAGGCCATACATTGTCATTTGCTTCTGCCCATGTTGCTGTATCTACTATTCTAACCCATTTCTTTCCTGAATCGGCAGCAGGTATTTTAAAATTCACATCTGCTGAGTGTGAGTTAATCATAACTAAGTAATCTTTGTCCCCGACAGCTGAACCGTCAAGTCTGACCCAGACACATTTGTCGGTACTGGCTAAAGTACTAACACCGTCTTCTTTCTTTAAATAAATTGCCATATTGTAATTGTCCTGTCGTAATGCAACACTGTTTTTTCGTAAATTGGCAATGTATTTTGCGAACATGAAGATATTGTTTTTCCCATCAGCTTTTATGTCTGTTCCAAGGTTATTATGCTGTCCGGCAATTCTTGTATTTGGAGAATCGGTATTAATCATTGTATAGTTACTCCATGTCGCAACACTGTCAACATTATACGGATTATTATTACCATTTTGAGTTCTTCCGAATTCATCACCGTAAACAGTCATCGGAACGCCTCTTGAGAAGAACTGAATTGTCCATAAGTTTCTTAATTGTTGTCTTCTTAGAGCCTGATTACCACCGGAATCCCATGAAAGATTCGTGTCATTTCCACCATCTGATGGTCCCCACGGCCATGTAAGTGTTGTATTCATTTTACTATTGTATGATACTAAATCGGTTAATGTAAAACCATCATGTGCTACAAGGAAGTTAATTGATTTATGAGGTCCGCCTAAGCCACCGTCATAATATCCGTTATACGTTCCATAGAATACATCACCAAAACTGTAATAAGTACCAGGTTTGTAGCCGTCACCTTTAATGAATTTTCTTACAACATCTCTGTAGTCACCATTCCAGTCACCCCATTGTGCAGGAAAACCTGAAACATACGAACCATTACAATCCCATGCTTCTGCAATCATTTCTACATTGTATGTTGAAATCATTGAAGTAATATCAGAAATAACAGGCTGGTTATATGGATCAAAGTTATAGTAATTATTAGCATTTCTTGCTATAGCAGGAGCTAAGTCAAATCTGAAACCGTCAATACCCATATTATTAATCCAGTATTTTAATGAATCAGTTATTAATTTTCGGCTTCCTGCATTTGTTGCATTCAACTGATTTCCACATCCTGTAGTTCCATCATAATACCATTGGTTATCAGCTGTCAGTCTGTAATATGATCTGTTTGCAAGACCGGCAAAACTTGTTAATTCTCTTGTATATTTGTCGCCCCATGTACCACCCTCTCCGGTATGATTGTAAACGACATCAAGGTACACTTCAATTCCGGCATCATGGAATGATTTTACCATCGCAATAAATTCTTTGGTCGGTCCGCCGGCTGCTTTACTGTATGAATATCTTCGGTCAGGTGCAAAATATCCGTACGTCATATATCCCCAGAAATTTCCGGCTGGACTTGTTGCTGAATTTAAATCATTCGCAGTTTCCTGAACAGGTAAAAGTTCTATTGTATTGTAACCCAGACCTTTCAAATATTTTGCCATATAGCCAGCACCTTTATATGTACCAAGATAACTTGACGGCACATTGGCGATTCCGGTAAATTCTGACATACCTGTTAAAATTGTTGTTAAACTTAAAGCTGAAGAGTCTTTTGTTAAACCTCTTACATGTGCTTCATAGATAATTGCATCTTTTTGTGCAATCTTTGGTTTTGTTCCGAATGTTTTAGGAATCGGTTTAAGCGCATATCCTTTCGGAGACCATTTTCCGGTATCAACATTTCTTCGTGCAACACCTTTATATAAGCCCGGGCCTGTTCCAAACATTCCGCCGTCCTGTCCGGCTGCTATTAATGCAGGTGTTTCTTTGTCATGTGATAATTCAATCGCATACGGATCAAATAAAACCTTATTAGGGTTAAATCTGTTTCCAAGTGAATCAACATCACTTATGAAACCGGCTGCACTGTTTCCACGAACCCATGATGTGCTGAAAGGCCAGTTTGGACCCCATGCTCTATAACCGTACATTCTTGCATCATAAGTACAATAAATCTTTGCCCTCCAGATGCCGTCAGAACCTTTAGCCATCCAGTATTCTTTGTAAGCATTGGAACCCGTTGCGTTAGTGTAAATCTCAAGCATCATTTTTGTAGCATCCGGAGCATATACTGCGAATGTTATGTAATTTGATGTTGTGCTTGTACCATTGGTGTAGTTTGCACCCAAAGCCCACGTAGCGGTTCCCCACGTAGCCATATCACGAGGACTGTAATTTACTAAAGTATTTGGTGTCGGATATACAGCACCAATTGCTTTATCCGCGATATCTATAACAATTTCTTCATCTTCACTGGTAACTTCATTAATAGCGACATTATCGTCTGGGATGATCGAAGAACTGGTACATCCGGCGATTAAAAAAACTGCCAATGATAAAAACATAAACTGTTTAATAGTATTAAACATAGAGACCTCCTTTGTCTAATACTATTATAACCTTAATTTCTACAAAAACAACAATTATTTTATTTTAATTAAATTTTTCATAAAATTTTTCAAATTTATTGAGTTAAAGTGTAAGTAACGGTACTAATATTTGAATTTTCCCATCCTGATTTTGATGAAAACGCTTTTATTGTTGTTGTTTTATCTAAAATTAGAATTTCTCCATTATAAACCAACCCATGTGAAGAGGACGGTTCAGTTCCATCTACTGTATATTTTATTTCCGCACCTAATACTGCCTGCGAAATAATTACATTTGCTACTTTGTTGAATTTAACATCCTGAGGATTAAAATTGGGATCGGGTAATTTAAATGTTATTGTACGGGTTATTGTGCCTGAAGGAGTCCATCCCGGTTTAAATGATTTTACTTGAATGATAAGCGTGGAAGTTCCACTGACAAGAGAAACAGGGCCGTTATACACAAAATCAGTTTCAGTCGGTTCAGCACCATTTATAGTATACCGCGTAATTGCCTCGCTTGTCGGATTATCAATTTCAAGTTTAACAGCCCCGGAACAAATTTGATTATCCTCAAGAGAAATTATTTCAGGGTTTAAAACAGTCCCGGTAATCACATAATTGTTACTAAGCAATTCAGAAAATGCAGAACCTTCCATATAGGAGATCGCTTTTAATTGTGTTGTTTTATTAATCAATATTGGATTCTCATACATAAGACCATTATCCAACGATGGCGTTGTTCCATCAAGGGTATATTTTATAAAAGAACCGGCATCACTTGTCAAATCTATCGTGACTTCATTCAGATATGAACCGGTTGCTTTATCCGCTACAGGAGTACTTAGTTGTGTTAAATTTGAGTTTATGGCATATGATGCTTTATTTATAGAAGACGTTTCAAACCCTGTTTTATATCCAACTGCTCTAATTATTGTCCCATTTACAGCCGGTATCGGTGCTGTATATATGGTCGAATTTATATCAGGAGTTGTATCATTAATTGTATAGTAAATTAAAGCATCGGGACTTGAAGTGATTGAAACCATTTGATTTGAATTATAAACACCGGTTGACGGGGTTATAATTGGCGTAATTGTTTTAAATGTATAAGTAGCTTCTGCAACGACTGAATTCTGCATACCCGATTTACAGGCTATTGCCTTAACTCTTGTTGTTTTATTAATTGAAAACGCCCCCGTATATTTATCAGAACTCGTATCAGGTACATCACCATTCAATGTGTAATAAATATCAGCACCAGAAATTGCAGGAGACAGAACAAGATCAATTGTTGAATCATAATTTCCGCTAACCGGATAAAAAAGCGGTGGTTCTGTAACAAAAGTAAAACGGGTTGTTTTTGTTTCTGAATATGACCATCCGTATTTATATGCGATTGATCTGATCGTAATATCATTTGAAAGCGTTAACGGAGTTGTATACATATTTGATGTTGATGAAGGCATAGAACCATCTGTAGTATAATAAATCACAGAACCGTCAGTTGCATTTGAAATATCAAGTGATAGATCAGAATAACATATAAGATCAGAATTAATATCATTTCCATCAGCAGTATAATTTATACCACCAACCTTAAATGAATATGCACTTCTTACTATATTGGAGTCTTTTAACGGATCTTTATACGCAATGACTTTCAGTATTTTAAATATATTGACACGAAACCGCGTTGAATAGATTACACCTTCGGTTCGAGATGGATTTGTGCCGTCAATTGTATATCGAATAATAGCACCTTCAGTTTCGCATGTTAATTCAATTTCTTGCTCATTAAAAAAAACCCCGCCCAATGGTGAAATGAGTGGTTTTTTTACCTGATCAGGATCAATAATCTCTGATTGCCCCGTAATTGTTTCATAAACAATTTCTTCCTCTATTATAACTTGAGGAGAACAAGAAATTATCAAAGCAGAAATTATAAGCAGTATATAATAGAAGATTTTCATAAAATTCCTCCGAAATAGCCATATTAATATTTATATAAAATGGTACTTCATTAAAAAATATAATGCAATAGAGCCTTAATAAATAAATAAAAAAATAACTATTGATTAATTATCTTTTTACTGTAATACTTATACTATGAAAACTACAAAAAAAATTATTTTAACATTTATCATTTCCTCAGTATTAATTTTTCTTATTTCCTGTCCTGAACCAATTATTAATAAAGTAAAAAAAACTATCTATATATATACAAAATCCAATGTGAGTACAGTTGCTGAATTCTGGGGATTACCGGGTATTCGCTTTGTAAATTGGCGACCAAATATCCACATAAAAGCATCGAGTAATAATGGTTCTTTAGTTAACAGATTGTGGGATGGTGCTGCAGAGACAGACCCGGACACATGGAGTCTTTTTGAATATTCACAAATACTGTACTATGATTCAAATTTTATCGGTATGAATATTCAACCTGATAAAGATGCAACTGTTGATAATGAAGTATTAATGCCATTAGCATTTGAAAATAAACTATACAAAAGGGTCTCACCTGATTCAACTGAAGAACAAAAGTATGATGTTACATGGAATGCAGCTGATAAATCTGTTGTTATTACATTAAATACAATTAATTCAAATTTTTTATTATTACGGCCGGGTGCAAGAATTGCTGTATTTGCCACTCAAAGACCAACTCAATGGGGCGGTAATAATGACTATACAATAGTTGATGCTTTTCCCGGTGCAAATTCATTGCAAAAATCAGTAGAATATGAAGCAATCAAAGATAACACAACTGACAGATCAACAACAAGAGATTTAAATTATGTTGAGTTCAATGGCGGAATACTTGATATTGAAGCTGACACAAAAGATATTCATAACAATCTAATCTGGTTTAAAAGAATGACTGTAACTGAAGATAAAATAGTATTGTATATGCCGTATTTAGAAAATGGAACTATTGCTAAAGAATATTGGGATGCTATTGACAGTCAAAAGATAGAACCTTTTATGTTATTCTGGATTGCGATTGAGCAATAATTTTTTCAAGAAAAAACATCATCTTTACCACCATAGTTTTTTCTGTTTTTTCATCATTATATCGGGTATTACTTTTATTAGCCTTTTTCTAATCGGTTTTAATACTAAAAAAAAATTGATAAATTTAAATAGTTTTATTCGTAAAGTATTTACACCTTGTTTAGTTAAATGATCTATATCGTGTGGCATTACATAACCTGATGTGTTTACAACTTCACGAAAAATACTATATGCGCCTTTTTTTAAATAGGTACACGGTGGAATAAAATTATTTTTTGATGACCATAATGCTTTTTGAACTATTGAATTGATTTCAAAAATAGTGGTGTTTTTATTAATTATCCCAACCAAATGTGATGACTGCATTTCTGCGTATGATTTTATCCAGTCGTTTATCAGATTTGAATTTTCTCTATTAATAAAAATCATCTGTTTATCCGGTAACGACTCATGATGTTGCCCGACACTCAATGCCCTGCTAAAAAATGACCTAAGAATACCGGAAAAACTTGAACCGGAAAAACTGAAAATTATAATAGAACTATTTAATAAAAAATCAAAAATTTCTTCAAAATCATCATTATGATAAATGCATTTATCCAACATACACGACAAATCACCGCGACAATAGTTTATTCTTCGATTAACAATATTTACAACAGGTATATTTTTTCCGAGAGTGTTAAAAACAGTAGAAATTATATCATTATTATCATCATTATCTGTGAGCACTACAATTTTCTCATCATTTGAATTCATAATCTCAGGGGTTAAAAGAAAATTATTATATGAAATAAAACTGCATATTTCTTTTTTTACTTTTTTTTCATCATTCAAATCCATATCAAGACTTATTATATTATATTGTCCAACTTTTTTTTCATGACAGAAATTATAAAAGTCCTGTATAGTTATGTCATCATGCACTTTCGCAGAACTAATTATTGCAAAAACATTTTTCCCGACAAATGCAGAATCTTCTACAGAATTATAAAAGTCATAAAATTGACCGGGTAGTAAATAGGCATACACAGGGGAGATTACATAAATAATATCAGCCCGTTGTATTTTTTCACAAACTGATTTTTTATATAAAGCATCAGTCCTGAATATAGAAAACTCTTTACCAATCATAAGATCCTCTATTTGATCAGTATCTTTTTTAAAATATTGTTTTGCAAATAAATAATATTGATATGTTACAGATTTCTCACCTTTTGGACTAAAATTTAATGTTAAAATATTCATATATCTCTCCGGCGCTATTATTTTATTATTTTTTCTGAATTATTTTATTTTATATAGTATAATACACATAGATATTTTTCACCAGGATTTATATGAAACAATTATATTTTTACATTATTTTATTTTCAGCACTCCATATATCATTATATACTAAAGCAAATGATTTTCCGAAAGAAATAAAAGTCGGTTATTATGAAAATAATCCTAAAATTTTTAAAAATAGTTCAAATGAAATAATTGGAATGTATCCGGATATTTTGCTTGAAATTTCTAAAAATGAACAATGGAATATACAATACATTGAAGGAACCTGGGAAGAATGTTTGAAAATGCTATCAAAAGGTGAAATTGATATTATGCCTGATGTTGCATATTCTGAAGAACGAAATAAGCAGTTTTTATTTAACAATGAAACTATTTTTGTCAATTGGGCTGTTGTATATTCTAAACCCAATATCCAGATAAATTCATTTCTTGATATGAATGATTCAAAAATAGCTGTTATGAAAGGCAGTATACATACTGAGGGATTCGGCGGGATTAAAAGTATTATTAAACAATTTGATATTCAGTGTACTCTTATAGAGGTTGATAGTTATGAAGAAGTATTTAATCTCATAGATAAAGGAGTTGCAGATTCGGGAGTTGTCAACAGATTATTTGGCACGCTTAATGAAAACAGATATTCAATTATGCCTACAACAGTATTTTTTAATCCAAGCCAACTTAAATTTGCATTTCCTCAAAATATCAACTCAAATAAACTTATTGAAGCTATTGATAAAAATTTAATTAAAATGAAAAGCGATAAGAACTCAGCTTATTACAAAATCATTAATTCTTATTTACAGTCGAGTTCATATGGCATTCCCCTTGACAAAGCAACATACGAATTGACTCAAAATGAAATTGAATGGATAAAAAAAAATAAATCAATACTTATGGGAATTAATTCTTTTTGGCCACCGATTGAATATATAAACTCTAAAGATGAATATTCCGGCGTTGTATCGAATATAATATCACTGATTACCAAACAAATTGAAATAGATTTTCAACCTGTAAGAAATATTACATGGGACAATACAATTTCGAAAATAGAAAACAAAGAAATCGATATCATTTCAGCTGTTGTGAAAACTCCGGAAAGACAAAAATTTCTCTTATTCACAGAGCCTTATATATCATTTCCTTTTTTTGTAATAACAAAAAAAAATTACCCTTTTATTAATGGACTCAATGATTTAAAAGAAAAAAGAATCGCAACAGTTAGAAATTTTATTACTGATATATACTTAAAAAGAGATCATCCTGATATAAAAATCATCTATTATAAAAATTCTCTTGAAGCAATTAAAGCAGTTTCTGAAAATAATGCGGATGCAGTTATAGAAACATTATCAGTCTTTGATTTTGCGATAAAAAAATATAACATAAAAAATCTCAAAGTTGCAGCAACTACTTCTTATAATTTTGATTTATCGATAGGAGTAAGAAAAGATTTACCTGCATTAACATCAATTCTAAATAAAATGCTTAAAAATATTACTAAAAATGAAAAACAACTTATTATTGATAAATGGATAAATCCTCTTTATGTCAACAGTACTAACTGGAGAACATTGTTTATTGTTATAAGTATTGTCCTGTTACTATTTTCATTAATAACAGGAATTGTATTATACTCAAACCGAAGACTTGAAGTCGAAATCAGTCATAAAATAGAAATTGGTAAAGAATTAGAAAAAGCGAAAGAACAAGCAGAATCAGCCAATCGTGCTAAAAGTGAATTTCTTGCAAATATGAGTCATGAAATACGAACACCTATGAATGCAATTCTTGGTTTCACCGAGATCCTTTTAGAGAAAATCGAAGATTCCAAATATTTAGGATATCTTCATTCTATTCAAAAAAGCGGTCAATCCTTGTTAGAACTGATTAACAATATTCTGGATATTTCAAAAATTGAAGCTGGTAAAATGGAACTAAACTATTCCATCGTTTCCATAAATAATTTATTAAATGAAATTTATACAATTTATTGTCCGGCTATAAAATCAAAAGGAATTGAATTTATACTCAATATCAATGACGATTGTCCGAAAACTATTTTAGCTGATAACGCAAAAATTAAACAGGTTATTATTAATCTTATAAGTAATGCATTAAAATTTACTGAAACTGGTTCTATCATACTCAATACAGAATGTTCAATTAAAAATGAAAATCTGGCAGACCTTACTATTTCAGTGTCCGATACGGGAGTTGGTATACCGGAAAAAGAACAAAAAAAAATATTTCAAAAATTCACTCAAATTAAGAATAATATAAAAAACACCCTCCCCGGAACCGGGTTAGGACTATCTATAACAAAGCAACTTGTTGAACTAATGCACGGAACTATTCAATTAACCAGTTTAACAGGAAAAGGCAGCACATTTTCTTTTACAATAAAAAATATCAAAATACCGCCCCATCACATTATAGATAATTATCCGGTTTTTAAAACTCATTCAGTTGTATTTAAGCAGTCTACAATTCTTATTGTTGATGATATTAAATTTAATAGGGATATGCTTATTGGTATGCTTGAAAATTTTGACTTTAAATTCCTTGAAGCTGAAAATGGTGAAGAATGTGTTTCAATAGTACAAAATAATCGAATTGACCTTATCCTCCTGGATATGAAAATGCCTGTTATGAATGGGTACGAAGTAACTGATTTTCTTAAAAACAGCAAAGATTTTAATTCAATTCCAATTATTGCCGTTACTGCATCAGTAATGAAACAACAGGAAATACAAGTAAAAAAAATTACTGATGACTACTTAACTAAACCTGTTAGCAAACAAAAATTAATTGAATCCATTATGAAATTTATTGAATATAAAGAATCTGAAAGTTCTGCACAATCATTAGAATCTGAAAAAGATTCTTCGTCATACAACCTTGAAGCAATCAGACAAAATGAGACATTATTCAAACTATTAGCAAAAAAAGAAAAAACAATTATTGATATACTTGATAAAATGTCAATAAACCAGATATTAGAATTCTCTGATGAATTAAAAGAATTGGGTAATAATTATAAATCAACCGATCTTTCTCATTTTAGTATTACATTAAAACAGCATGCAGAGAATTTTGATATTGAAAATATTAAAATGATGATTAAAGAATTAATTAAAACTATAACTATATAAATATTTCAATAAAAGAGGACGTAATGGATATAAAAACAAATGGTAGAAATAATGTATTGATTGTTGATGACACTTTAGAAAATATAAAAGTACTTGGTACTATCCTTATGGAAGAAGGTTTTATCGTTAGTGTAGCTCAAAGCGGAAAAGAAGCGATTGAAATTATCAATAAAAAACTTCCCAATATAATCCTGCTCGATATCAGTATGAAGGAAATGGATGGCATAGAAACGTGCAATAGAATAAAAAATGACCCGTCTAAAAAATCAATTCCGATTATTTTCTTAACTGCACATACAGAGCTAGAATATAAGAAAAAAGCTTTCTCAGCCGGCGGTGTTGATTATATCACCAAACCATTTCAAAAAGAAGAAGTGCTTGCCCGGGTAAAAACTCACCTTGAAATGGAAGCATATAGAAATTATCTTGAACAGGAAATATCGATACGAACAAAAGAGCTTCAAATTGCAAACAAAAGCCTTGAGGTTGAAATTATTAAAACAAAGCAAGCTGAGGAAGTGTTACTCCAATCACAAAAAATGGAAACGGTCGGCACTCTTGCAGGCGGTTTAGCCCATGATTTAAATAACATTTTATCCGGTATTACCGGAGCTGCATCAATTATCAAGTATAAAATAGAAAATCATAATCCTATAGAAAACGATAAATTACTGAATTACATGGAAACAATATCTCACGCGTGTTCCAGAGCAAGCACTCTTATCAATCAACTTCTTTCTTTATCAAGAAAACAGGATATTAAATATGACATAATTGATCTAAATAAGATAATGAAAACGATCATAGAAATCATTGAAACATCGCTTGATAAAACCATTGAAATTATACCGTTATATTATTCAGCTGCAGCTTTTATCAAAGGAAATTCAGCTCAAATTGAACAAGTTCTACTTAACCTGGCAATAAACGCTGCTCATGCTATGACAATAATGCGCCCCCCTGAAGAAAAAAAAGGTGGAAAATTAACAATATCATTAAAGAAAATTATTACTGATAAATATTTCTGTGATAAATACCCCTCAGTTAAGCAAGGAGAATATTTTGTATTCTCATTAAAAGATACCGGTGTCGGGATTGATAAATCAATTATCCAAAGAATTTTTAATCCATTTTTCACTACTAAAAAAGAATTCATAGGAACAGGACTTGGACTCGCCATATCCTACAATATAATCGACAAACATTCAGGCATTATTGATGTTTATTCAGAGCAAAAAGTCGGTTCAGAATTTTCTGTATATTTGCCTGCATTAATTGATAACAAATCAGAGAACCTGAATTTAGATGTTACTCGAAAAATTGAAAAAGATACGGGTAAAATCCTTGTAATTGATGATGAACAAGTTATACGGGAAACACTAAAAGAAATTCTTGAAGAAATTGGTTATGAAATAGATGTTGCTGAAAATGGCTATGTTGCAATAGAATTCTATAAGAAGAATGTATCTACTATAAAAGCTATTATTCTTAATTTAAATATGCCGGAATTATCAGGAAAAGAAATCTATGAAGAATTAAAAAAAATTAATAATTGTGTTAAAGTATTTATTTTAACCGGATTTCAATTTGACGACAGGCTCACCGAATTATTTGAATTAGGGGTTATTGGAACAATTGAAAAACCATTTACTTTATATAATGTCTATGATGTACTTCATAAACAATTATAGAAAATAGGTTTTATAAAAGATATTTCGATGCACTACAATTATAATTACCGGAGTTATTGATGAATAATAATTATAAAAATATATTACATAGTTCTTTAAATTATTTTTTCAGCGGTAATCACCCAGTAAAACTCTACTTGATTAATAGTTCAGAGTCTGATGATTTCTACATTGATTCTTTTAAACTTGATGAGGAAACAGTTACAATACATAATCACTCAATTACAAATAATTATACCGGAAGTTTTGAACCTTTTCTTTCTTCAATTATTGAATGGTATACGAGTGATATTGATAATGATACAATTCTCAGAAATTTGGCATATCCTCTTCATTTTATTATACTTGATTCCTTTTTTAGAGGAACCCCGATTAAAAGAGACGAACCTCTTATAATTGAAGAAGTTTTTTATGAACAATCAGAAATGCTTACTTTATTAATTGATATATTTCTTATATCAATCCAGAATAAAAAAACTATTTTTTATATAAACAATGCTCAAAATCTTCCGGTTTCAACTGCTGAATTTATAAAAAAAATAATGGAAAAAACTGACGTTAAAATTGCTTTCATTCTCATTTACAGGATTGATCAGAATACCGAACCGCTTTCTATTGAAAAACTGATACAGTTTGCTTATGAACATAGAAAATCCAATAGTAATGGTATAGAATTATTAAAAACTGAAAGTGATAACATCCATATCTCACAAGAAATAAATGAAAAACTTTCATACAAAGAACTGGAAAATGCAATAACAAATTCAATGACTCTCCTTGCATTTGAAGATACAATTAAATATGCAAAAGAAGCGTTAGCTGATATAAATCAATTAGATGATAGCGATACAACAAAACTACACAAACATAACAAAATAGCTCTTAAATATTCAATTGCATTATGTTATCAAGGACGTTTTCGCGAAGCGTACATATGTGGTACTAGCCTTCTGAAAGCAATTGACAGAACACATGACCAGGAAATGTTATTGAAAACATATTTAATTCTTGGTGCATCAGAATATTATAATAACTCGTATGATTCAGCACATTATTTTGCTCAATTATCAATAAAACTTTCTGAAAATTTAAAATCAGAACGATACACAACTCTATCTTACCTGCTTATGTTTTATATTAAAACTTCGCAATCTGATACAAATCTTTTCATTACTTTAGCAGCAAAATTAAAATATCTTAGCTGGAATAACATTTTATCCTTTACATTAACATCCGGGGGGTATCTGCACGCATTTTTACGAAACGACAGAGACATGAAAAATACAGTATTACGATATTTTTATTCAGGTTTAAACAAAGCTCAAAAAAATAAAAATATATATAGAATATCAATTTCGTATCATGTCATTGCAGGAATTTATGGAATAATTGAAGACTTTATAAAATCAGATAAATTCTTAAACATATCAAAAAGAATAAAAACTGACAAAAAATTTCCTCTTTCAAAAATTTACAATAGTATTGGATATAATTATTTTATAATTGGTGATTTTGAAAAAGCATATATGTACTATCGCAAAGTTATAAAACTTCTTAATAATTCAAAAAACTTTGTTGAAGTATGCAGCTCTTTGTTCAATATGGCAAAAGTTCATTTTATGCTTGCTGAATATAAAACAGCAATTGTACTTCTCGAAGATATGGTCCGGATTATGGATTTATTACATATTGAGAATTTATCATTTCAATCAAGAATTTCAATTTACTCATTACTTGGAATAAGTCATTTCCACACAGGAAATCACTTAATTGCCTGGAACTATATGCAAAAAATTAAAAGATTAAATAACTATCAGATTATTCATCAAATTAGCCCTTTATATTGGTTTTTTGTATTGACACTCAATGAAGATAACAATTTAACTGCCGAGTATCAGAATAAAGCAATTCAATATGGACATTCAGAAAGCCCTCAATTTCTAATTTATGCACATTATATATTTGGTCTGGCGTATGAGCAGACAGGCAATAGAGAAAAAGCTGTCATTGAATGGAATAAGGGAATACAATTATGTAAAGAATATTCAATTCTATCCTATTTCTACAAAATGCTTCTTCATAAATTAGATAGTTCTAATGAGAAACCCTCAGAACCTAAAATTAAAACATATAATTTTGATGTTCAAACTGTTATTGAATTTGTAAAAGAAGAACGAAATCTCAATGAACTTCACAAAAAAATTAATGAAATAGATTTTATCAGTAAGTTTCAAAATCTTATAATACTTGACGATACGAAAACACATCTTATTAATGAATCAATCAAATTACTTGAAAATTCTTTTCCATACGACACCGTGATAATAAGTTTTTCAGAGAGTAAACATTATTCAAATCATCAGGAAAACGACATTTCATTAATGTCTATAAAAGATTTCATTTTGTTATTACAAAGTAAAAATAGAATGAATATTTTCTTAAATCAAACCGAATGTATCAAAATAGGGTTGAACAGTGAATATAAATCATTATTATTTTTAGCAAATACTGCAACAAATAAAACATCAATTTCTCTTATTCTTCTTTCAACAGAAGATCAAAAACAAATCAATGAAGATGATAAAAGAATACTCAATATTTTCTTAACACAATTTTCATCGGCTATTGAACTGATTTCAACACGAGAAGCATTAATTAAATCGGCAAAAACAGACAAATTAACCGGATTAAATAATCGAATGGAAATTGAAAAAGTTATGGAATTTGAATACAAGCGAATTCTACGATATCCGAAAGAACCTAAGTCGGTTTTTTCATTATTATTTATTGATCTTGATAATTTTAAATTCTTTAATGATTCATTCGGCCATCATATTGGAGATCTTATTCTTGTTGAATATGCAAAATTATTACGGGAGTCTATTCGTGATATTGATAACATAGCCCGGCTTGGCGGTGATGAATTCATTTTATTACTCCCTGAAACAAGTAAAGAAAATGCGGTCAAAGTTGCCAGTAGAATATTTGAATTATTAAAAAAGAAAAACCATTTTATAAAACCAATTTCAAAATTATTAGGATACACTCCAGATATTCCACAAAAGAATTTAATATCCTGCTCCATCGGTATTACCGATGTTCTGCCTGTAAAAGACAGGACGGTAAGTGAGTTTCTCGTTACCGCCGACAAAGCTTTATATCAGGCAAAAGCAAACGGTAAAAATGGTTTTGTCATTGCGTAACAAATGCATCAGTCAATAATACCACTATATTCAAGTCTTGTTAACACGCCGTAATGATCTGTCACCGTTCCTAAAATTGCAGGTGTGAAAATAATCTGTGAGCTGATAACTGTAAATTGCGCTAATTTATTCATGAATATATAATCAATTCTTCCGGGAGTATCACCTTTTACGGTATCATATTTTGACTGTTCCGGCATATCATTAGCAGCAGGATTATAAACATAAAAAGTATCAATAAATTCACCGGAATCAGTCATTGCATTATACCCCTCATCCCATGGTGCATATTCAGTCGGTTGCATATTAAAATCACCGCAAACAAATGTAGCAACAGAATCACCTGTATTGTCATTAACAAATTTCTGCAGATTTTGTATTTGAATAGTCTGATCATTATTAATAGTTGTTCGCCAGTGAAGATGTGCTGAAAATAAATTGATTCTTCCAAAATCAGGGTGGGTAACTGACGAATAAACAGCTTTTCTTGATATAATGCTTGATGTGGATGCACTTGTTGAAATCCAGGTTGATTGTGAAGCGGTAATCGGATGTTTTGAAACAACAGCAACCCCCTCTTCGTATACACTCCAGCCATAATGAGCCCAGTCCCACTTAAAATCATAATCAAGATTATAATACTGTTTTAGTCTCTTTGTAATAATATATGCCATATTATCATTTCGTATTGTTGTAGAACCATCGATAAATGGACTGTCTTTTTTTTGAGCACATTCCTGAAATGCGATTAAATCAACATCATACTCAGCAATTGCTTTCACAATTATGTCAAATTTTTCATCCTGGGCAGTTTCCTGATAGGTATGAAGATTTAGCGTTAACACAATAAGTTCTTCGGGTGATTTTTTATTCTTTGTTGAATCGAATGTTGTTAATATTCCTTTAGCATCAGTTGTTAGATCTGTTATATCACCAGTACTTGTAAGTACTCCGGCAGTTTCCGCACGGACAGATTTAGATGTGAGTAATTTCCCGTCAACAACACATTCAATTTTATAATATTTACCTGTATTTGGCGAAAGACCGGTTTTTTTATACAAAGTATCACCTGTTGTATCAAGAACAGTATAATCAGCATCACTATCAACTGCCGACTCATATATAGTATATTCAGTCACTTTCGGGACAGCCGTCCATTTTAATAAAAAACCATCCGTTTCAATGGTGTCGAAAACACTAAGAACAGGAGGCAAAGAAGGAACCGGATCATTTACGATATCATCTACCTTATCTGTTTGAACAACACACGAAATCAATAGTAACATAAAAAATAAACCGGTTAACAATTTCATCGTATTTATCTCCATACATCTCATAACAATATAGACATTTTTTAGATACATAACAAGAAGAAACTATTTTCTCTGATAAATCGCTTTTACTATATCTTCCATTCCCTGCTCTTCTATTGTGATATCACGAATCTGGAATTTAGACAAAACAGTTGATACTATATCTGCTATTTCGAATTTATCCCGTAGAAATTGTACTGTTATATAATCATTTTCAACGATTGTTTGTATATCATCAGAACTGGCATTAAATAAAGAATTATTACTCACTGTCTGCCCCGGTTTTAATTCAAACTTAACTAATTTATATTTATTATACTGCTTTTTTAAATCAGCTACACTCCCCTCATACACCTTTTTACCATCATCAATAACAATGATTTTACTGCAAATTTCTTCTATATCGGCAAGATCATGTGTTGTTAATATAACCGTCGTTTTCATTGTTTCATTCACATGGCGAATTGCTGATCTGATGTTATCTTTAACGAGTAAATCCAAACCGATTGTCGGTTCATCGAGAAACAGAACTTTAGGTTCATGAAGAAGTGATGCTGCAAAATCAGCTCTCATCTTCTGACCGAGACTCAGATTTCTCACCGGTGTCAGATAAAATTCACCAAGACCTAACAACTCTTTTAAATACCCGAGTTTTGACTTAAATTGTGCATGCGGTATATCATAAATATCACGTAAAATATTCATCGACTCGGATACCGGCAAATCCCACCACAACTGAGTCCTTTGTCCAAAAACGACACCTATGTTTTTCGCATTAACTTTTCTATTTTCATAGGGAACCAATCCGTTAACTTTACAATATCCGTGAGAAGGGGTTAAAATCCCTGTCATCATCTTAATTGTCGTTGACTTACCGGCTCCATTAACGCCGATATAACCAACACTCTCACCCTCATCAATATGAAAATTCATATCGTCAACTGCTTTCTTAACTGAATATTCTGAAGAAAACAAAGACTTTACAGCACCTTTGAAACCTTCATATTTTTTATATATCTTAAATTCTTTTGATAATCCTGAAACTTCTATCATACACAAACTCCTTTTTTAATTACGATCCTGTTGCATTATATCTTTTAACACCGATATTCCAGATCATGAAACTAAATGATAAAAATAAAGCTGAAACGACACCTATAAATACAATCATAAACTCTTTATAATGATAATCAAATCCTAATACTGATTTTAAAAAACTGCTGTCTCTTAAAAAATAAGCTATCGGAAAATAGCTGACAATAGCAAATGGTAATAAATAAATCAGTAAATTCTTTAAAAAGAAATTTTTGTATATATCCAACGGAAATTTAGTGAATGTATTTACTTCATAAATAACAGACATAAACTCACCACTTGAAACTGTCCAGAATGAAACGGCGCAAGTAGCCAATTTAATTGCAAAATAAATAGCTAACCCGCACAGTATAAAAAATACAAGAGTTACACTCCCTGAAAAACCAAGCACCAGACCAACTTTTGCTTTAGCATAGAAAAAAATTATCAAACCGATAACCACTTCTCCAAAACCATCAAACTGAAAACGCTCCATAATAATGTGAGTAATTACATTAATTGGTCGTATAAGATAATTACTGAATGAACCGTCTCTTACTTTATTCCAGGCAGTAACCCAGATATTATCATTATAAATATGATCAATACCCCTGATAATTTGTGAATATCCGAAGAAAAGCAAAACTTCATCAAATGAATATGTTGCAATTGACTTAATTTGTGTAAATACAGCCAAAATTATCAAAAAAGTTGAAATCTGACTGACACCTAATGCTATGAAACCAAGAAGAAAATCAACTTTATATTCAATGAGAGTTTTAATTTGCTGTTTAATAAAAGCACTATACATTCTAAAAAATTTTAACATTCAGCCTCCTAAGACAGTAACTTGTTTTTTAGCAACATTCCAGATCAGAATCAGCGAAACCAGCATAACCACAACCCAAATAACCTGTAAACCGAGATGCAAAAGAATTGAGTGAGTTCCCGTAATCAAACCGGTAAAAATTGCAGTCGGTGTATAACCCATCGCCTGAAACGGAAGACAGTAGGACATAATACCGAGAATCTTAAAAAAACCTTGTATAATAGGCTCTGAGACAGAAATCGGAAAGTTTTTAATACCATTTTCAGCTATTTTGAAAAACATAGTAATCGCAATCATCTCACCGGAAAATATAACAAAAAAATGCCATTTAAGTAATCGAAGCCCCCAATAATTGGTAATCCAGAAAGCACAAATCCCGAGAATCAGATTAAAAAATATTATTATAAAAAAAGCCAAAATAACACTGATGATATAATAAAAAACTGTTAATAAACTTACATCAATAAAACCGACTAATAAAAAAGAAACAATAAGAAGCGGAGTCAAAGCAATAATGCCACCCACCACAACACCGACCTGTTTTGCTATATTCATGAGAATATAGCTGTATGGCTTAATGAAATTCATCGCTATATTACCGCTTTTTATCTCATCAGCTATTACACCGTCAATAAAACAGACTAAAAACCGTGCTGTAACCATACCGACAACTATATAATTAACATACTGCTTAATTGAAATATCATATAAACTGCCGCCATTTGCATCAAATATCGCTTTCCACAAAAAATATTGAACAAACAATAATATCATATCATACATAACCCAAATCATAGCTTTAAATTTATAAGCGTACTGTTCTTTAATAGCATTTAAGGCAAACCCTCTATATTTTAGCAAACTGTTTATCATAGAACACCTCATTTTTATTGAATTGATAATACACTCAAACAGATTTTTTTTCAATTAATAAATATAGTTATTTTAAAATTAAATTGACATAATCCAATATCTTTAATAGATTAAAGCTTATAAAATCCTTTAAACTAAAACTCTGTCGATTCATTAAAAAAGGGAGCTTACAAATGATTCCAGGCCTTACATCAGATACAATAGAATTTCCGGTTTCATACACTTTAAAAGTAATAATGGAAACATCAAAAGGTGATGAAAACAATATAAACTTTATCACAGAAGTATTAATTGCAATGAATATTCCCTTTTCAAACTGGTCAAAAAAAAAATCAGGTGAAGGCAAATATACAAGTTATTCAGTTGATATTACGGTTGAGACATTAATAATTCTTCGATTGCTTTATACAGAAATTAAAGCCAATCCTGATGTTAAATTTGCAATATAAAATTAAAAGGTTGACATAACAATCGATTAATTATATTTTTTACTGCATATTATCTACAGTTTTATATCTGAATTACGGGTTTCTAAACACAAAAATGGAATAGTCAATGAGTAAAGTTCTAATAATCGAAAGTGATGATGCACTTCGTAAATATATATCTGAAAAACTTAAACAACTTAAGTTTGATGTCATTCTTTGTCGCGACGGTTTTGAAGGTATTATTAAAATAAAAAATGAACTTCCCGACCTTATAATAATGGATCTTATTCTTGAACGAATGGATGCCTTTAAATTATTAAAAGAAAAACTCGATTATAAAACAACAAATAATATTCCGGTTATTGTCATTGCTCAAAACAATGATGCGGAAGTTAATCAAAAACTTAATAAACTTAAAGTGAATAAAGTTTTATTTAAACCATTAAAAATTGATTTGTTATGGCAATACGTCAGTGAATTATTCAAAATTAAATTAACTATTGATCAGACACCATCATTAATTGATGTGCATTTAAATGATGATGTTTTATTCATTGAAATAGCAAATGGTCTTAATATAGAAAAAATTGAAATTTTGCGGTATCGAATATCCCAAATTAACAAAATATACAACAGATCAATAACCAAAGTTCTCGTCATTTTGACACATATTGACTATTATGAAGAGTATTCACTCAAATTAAATTTACTTTTTGATATTGTTACCGAAGAAACGTCTTCCGTAAATCGAGGAATTAAAATCCTGTCATCATCCGACTCTATACAAGCTCTTATGAGTAAAACCAATTACTCGGACATTGAAATATTCAATGATTTTGCCAAAGCAATTGACTCTCTTGGTAAAGTTGATATCTTTGCTTACGGAAATGAACTTGATGAAATTAAAGCTCAATTATTGTCAACTATTGAAGACTCAAATAACCATGAACATTCAATAGAATTCGCTTTTTCGTCAGAGAAAATCCAGGTAAAGGATTCATACAAAATTGCAATTGTTGATGATGATTTATATATTCTTGAATTTATGGCAACGGTATTAGACCGTGAAAACTGGATAATCAGTACCTATGAGAATGCGCATGCGTTTTTACGTGATGTGACTGATAACAAACCTGATTTATTATTTCTTGATCTTATGATGCCGCAAATGAACGGGTTTCAACTTACTAAATATTTAATTGAAAAAAATATTTATATTCCAATAGTAATCGTAACAGCACTTTCTCAAAAAGAAATGGTTTTTAAAGCACGGGAATTCGGGATAACCAATTTCATGACAAAACCGATTAAGGCTGAAGCACTTATAAATAAAGCTGAAGAACTTTTAAAAATGACTATGTAAGGAAAAACAATGAAACTTAATGAATTTACAGAAAAACTGGGGTCAACCAGCCCGACACCCGGTGGTGGAGCTGCATCCGGTTTAACTTTGGCACTTGCAGCTGCCTGTGCAGAAAAAGCAGTCCGCTTTTCAATATCAGACATATCAGAAAAAATTTGTGAACAATTAATATTTCTTAGAGAAGAAGGTAACAAACTTTGTATTGACGATCAAAATGCATTCTCACATTGGCAGGAAATGAAGAAATTGCCAAAAGTTACTGAAACTGAAAAAGCACATAGAACACAACAAATTAACAATGCTGCAGAGCAATGTGCAAAAGTACCTTTGCTAACCGCTGAATATTCAATGAAACTGTTGTACACAATTGATGAGTTCCTACCCTACTGTAATAAATTCCTGATAAGTGATGCAGCGTGTGGCGTATCATTAGCAGCAGCAAGTTTTGAAACAAGCATATTCAATATTATTATTAATTTGCCTTATATCAAAAATGATATATTCAAAAGTCAACTGGAAACGTTTATTACAACAAATCCCGATCATTTTGACGTTATAAAAGAAAGAATTTTAACTGAATGTCGAAAGTTGTTAAATGCTTAAAAAACCGGTTTAAAACATAACATTTTGGGCAAATAAACCGGTTGCAACCGGAATAAGAAGATTATCATAATCACCACTGGGGAATGCTTCAATAAAAGTAGCAAACAGCGCTATCAAAAACGATTGTTTCAGCTCAATTCCGCATGAAAGATACACTATAAATAAAACGACAAAACACCCTAATGAACCGCTAAGCGTTTTACCAAATGTCAACGGAATCTTCGGACCTTCAATAATTTTACCAAACAAACTGGCAACACCATCACCGAAAGACAATGCAAAAATTGCTATAATCGCGATTCTATAATCAAAAAATGTAAATGAAAGAAACACACCAAGTGCTAAAGTAATTGGACCTAAAACAATTTTCCCCTCATCTCTTGACCGGGCAGCAAGCTCGGTTACTCCTGAAATAATTGGGATTTTAATATTATTATACCGTAATACTTCTGATATAAAATATAACAAAGTAATTGATAATAAACCAATCATAACAAAAGCTTTATTAAAATAATAAAAAAAAGGCAAAAAAGAAGACATCATATGAATTGTTTTTCTAAATAATTCTTTTTTAATCATATCAGAAACATTAAGAAGTTTATGAACAAGCTTATTTTTTACCACAGCCATAATTACCTGTTATCTAATTTAAAAAGTTTTTTTATAAATTTTTCATCTTTTCGCCAATTTTCATGCACTTTTACATTAAGAAAGAGATTTACATTTCTCTCAAAAATATCTTCCAATTTAACTCGTGCTGAAGAACCAATACCTTTAATATTAGCACCTGCTTTACCAACAATAATACCTTTCTGACTATTTCGGTCAGTAAAAATAGTTGCACTTGCAATTATTTTTTTATCAGTGACCTCTAAATCATCAACTTTGACATACACAGAATGAGGAATCTCTTCTTTAGTAAAATCAAACATTGATTCCCTGACAACCTCTTCGATTCTAAATGGAATTGATTGATCGGTTACAAATTCTTCAGGATAATATAATGGTCCTTCTTTAAATTTTGAAGAAATCAAATCTATCATTTCACGAAGCCCTTTTTCCTTAGCTGCAGAAATAACAACGTACGGAATATCAGAAAGCCGTTCTCTAATTTCTTTGAAATTTGTAGAACTATTTTTATAATCAGAAACCTCATCAGATTTATTAAAAACCACTATTAAACGGTCTTTATGTTTCAATACCAGATTAACAATAGCTTCCTCTTCTTCACCGAAGTCTCTTGATAAATCAACAACATACAAAACTATATCCCCGTCATTCATTGTTGCTGCAGCTAAATCACTTAACCCTTTATTAAGATATGATGTAAAATGATGGAACCCCGGAGTATCAATAAAAATGAGCTGTAAATTATCTTCTGTATAAATACCGCGGACAGTATATCGGGTTGTTTGAGGTTGAGACGCAACAATTGAAACTTTAAAGCCACATACAGCATTAACCAAAGTTGATTTACCGGATGATGGTCTTCCTATTAAAGCTGCAAACCCGCTTTTAAAACCTTTTTCATTTTCAATCGTTACCATGTATCTTCCTTAATTTGTTTTGAATAATTGTTAAAATATAACCGAGCAAAATAAATGAAATAAAACCAAAATTATTTACTAATAATGTGTATGGTTTAAAATCTATATAAACCGTAGGCATATCCATACCTTTTGAAAAAAAAGCAAATAACGGAAAAAACAAAATAAGAAAATATTTATTTCTAACTATTTTTTTCCAGACAAATGATCTGATAATTAATACACAAACAATTAATAAATAAGGTATTAAAACAGATAAAAAAATTAATAAATCAGGCATATAAATACTTAATAATGCTCTTCTATTAACAGTTAAACTTGTTATATAAAATAAAGGATGTTTAAACAAATAAAATGATGAACTGAATAAAGAGACTCCCATAAAAAAAACGAGCATCTCAATATCAATTTTCTTGTCATCCTTTAGCACCCTTTCTCTCCTTAACTATAGAATGTGAATCGATAAGAAATTTACCATCAATAATATCAAAATGTAAATATTCGTAAACACCATAATCACTATTAGCCCATAAATTAATTATTTTTAATTGTTTTTTACTGTTGTTTACATTAATTATTTCATATTCAATACTATCAAGATATTTTTTTCTAAACATACTACCATACTGTAATCTAATGGTATCAACACCGGTTACATTCAGTTCATTATTATAGCATCTTAGTTCAGAAAAAACAGTATCAGAATAAGAATATTGTGCTACATCTGAATAACATGTCATAATACCATCAATATCTCTTTTTTTTATTGATGAAACAAGTTTTTTATAAACAACAATCATATCATTTGAATAATCAGATTCTTTTTCAACAATAACAACAGGTATCGGTTCTACATAAATTTCTTTGACTTCTTTATGAGAACAGGTAATGAATAAAAAAAGACCCGCTATCGAACAAAAAAAATACAAAAAAAAATTAGTATTGAACTTCAACACAATAGACCTCTATAAGAAATATTAATATTTTTTCCCACTTATATAAAAAACATACTATAATTAACTTCATAGGCATAATGCCTTCGCAACTGGCGACTTCCGGGTAAATAATTCGTACTGTTCACATGGAAGTCGCTTTTCTTACCAATCGGATTTTTCAATAAATAAAATATTAAATAATTTGTATGAATAGTAAAGTATAGCTATGGGGATACATAAATTATAAAGATTCTTTAATCTTATCTAATAATTCATTAAAGTCAACAGGTTTTTCATAGACTGCACAAACTTGAGTATTATTTTTTATCTGCTTAAATTCCTCATCTTCTTTTACAAAACCTGAAACAACAATTATTTTTGAATCCGGATATTTTGCGGAAATTTTTGTAATCGCCTCAGCACCACTCATCCCTTCCATTCTTAAATCTGTTATAATAATATCAAACTTTATATTATCCTGCAAATCAATGCCGGTTAATGCGTTATTTGCTATATTTACCTGAAACTGATTTGTTGTTAAAAACTTCACAAGCGGTTTTAAAAATATTTCATCATCCTCAATTATGAGAATCTTTCTATATAGATACGATTTTGTCATATAATTCCACCATTTAATTATAAATTACACTTTAATAGTATACCAAAATTAAAAAAAAGTAAAGAAAATAGCCCGAAAAATAGATAATTAACATTTTTATTGCAGTTTATTACAAAATAATTTAAAATTCAAAAGTTAAAATAAAATGTATAAAATAATTTGGGGGGAATACATGAAAGCGAACTTATTAAGAAACAAAGTAATTATCGTCACAGGAGGAGACTCTGAACTAAGTCAAAAATTAGCACTGGAAATCGCATTGTCAAAATCTGAGGTTATTCTAATCGGAAAAAAGAAAGAAAATTTAGAAAAACCCGTTAAAGTACTTGAAAATATAAAAAAGAAATCCGGAAGAATATCACCGGTTGTATGTGATTGGCATTCTGTTTCTGATATTGAAAAATCAATACTCATTATGAAAAAAATTGCCGGCGGATTTGATATTCTTGTATTTAATGGCATAAATCCGGTAATAAAAAAAATTGATGATATTACCAATGCTGATATTGAAAAAGTAATCGATAAGGATTTAAAATTTAATTTAATTTTCATTAAGTTACTTATAAAAGAATTAAAATCTGCAAAAAAACCATCAATTATTACAATAAGTGATTTTACAGAATCTGTCGGGATCCCTTATTTTTCACTTACTAACATTGCATCCTATGCATATAACGGTTTCTTCGAATCTGCACGAAGAGAATTATCCGGTGAAAAGATTAAGTTTATGAGTGTACGAGTACCAATGTCAAAGGAAACTTTCAGTGACGAGTGTGGTGAAAAACTTGGTAAACTTGGTTTTTCTGAGAATAAAACAGATCTTGAAGTTAAAGCAATTATTGAAGGTTTCAACGATGAAAAGCCGGTATTACTGCTTGATAAAAAAGAAAAAGGAACTATTTTCTCAAACAAGTTCTCAAATAGAAGTGTTGATAATAAATTTAAAACAATTAAAACAAAATTGCTCAATGCAATTTCTTCAAACGAATAAAAAAAAGGCTTTAAGCCTCTTTTTCAGGGCACCTCTAAAAACCGCTTTAGAATTTAAACGAAGAGATTTTTTTCACTTACGATGAGCTAAAGTTATCATATAATTGCATTATATGATAACTTTGGCGAAGAAGTAGGTAAAAAAAAGATCGAGTTTAAAACTAAATTGGGTTATTAGAGGTGCCCTTTATTTACTAACTATGCCAATAATCATTTCACGACCTTTTCTTACTATTTTCGTATAATAAAAACCAGCCGGAGCTTCTTTATCTGATGTAATAAAATTATTTAAATCACTAATATTTTCTATGGTTGTTTTATTGATTTTTATTATTACATCACCAGCCTGAACACCATAATTTAACGCTGGAGAATTATCTTTAAATGCTACGACAACAACTCCTTTGCTTTCTTTATTAAGCTCATACAATTTTATCAAATCATTATTGACCGAAGAAATTTCTGCACCCAGAAATTCTGATTTTTGCAACTCACTCGTTGTATTAACCGATCCATCTTCACCCGCAGTCGGACGCATACCAAGAGTAATCTCTACAATTCTAGTCTCACCATTATTATACACTTTAAGTTTAACTTTATCCCCTGGCAGGTACTTTGAAACCGTCCAAATAAGTGTATTAGCATCCTTGATTTCTTTATCATCAACACTTATAATTATATCACCTACTGATAAAACACCGCTATCTGCAGGTGAACCTTCAATAATCTGAATTATAAAAGCACCATGTTCAAAAGCTATCCCCATTTTTTCACGAAAAACACTATCAGTCAAAGAATTAACATACACTCCCAACCATGGATATTGAACCTCTTTATTACTGATTAATGCTTCAAGTATATTTGAAGCCATATCAATCGGTATCGCAAAACTAAGCCCGGTATTAGCACCGGTCATTGAAGCAATCCAGCTATTTATACCGATTACTTCACCATAAATATTTAAAAGAGGCCCCCCCGAGTTTCCGGGATTTATAGCAGCATCTGTCTGAATATAATCAGTTGCCTGCGAACCGCCAATCATTGCTCTGCCTGATGCACTTATAACTCCAACGGTAACAGAGCCATTAAAACCATAAGGATTACCTATCCCGATTGCCCAGTCACCCACTTCAATTTTTGATGATTTCCCCATTTTTACCGTTTTAACTTTTTCTTTACTCGTGAATTTCATAACAGCTAAATCAGTTCGTTTATCACGACCAAGTAAAACAGTATCAAATTGTTTATCATTATGCATTGTGATCCTCATAACACTGTCAGGTTTCACAACATGATTATTAGTAAGAACATACACGGTTTCTTCAGTTTGCCTAAAAATAAACCCTGAACCAAAAGATAATTGAGAACCATCTTTATTTAACGCGTCGACTCTAACTACAGCAGGAATATTATCTTTTGCTATTTCTCTAAAAACATTTTGTATAGCAACTGCATTATTTGTTTCACAATTAAGATTAGATAAAACCATAATGAATAAAATTATAACTACAGTGTGAACTTTCATACTATTAAAATCCTTACCTTAAAAATTGTATTTTTTCTTTAATTCAATTAAATCCTGAGGTTCAATCGTTAATATTTCAAATCCTTTATCAGTAACAGCAATTGTATTTTCAAAATGTGCTGAGAAATTACCGTCAACAGTAACAACTGTCCACCCGTCTTCTAACACAAAGAAATCACTGTCTCCAATATTTATCATTGGTTCAATAGCCAAAACCATTCCCGGAACAAGTTTTTTCTTACCGCCTTTATACCGATAATTCGGAACTTCCGGGTCTTCATGATTCTCAAAACCAACGCCATGACCACAATAATCTTTAACGATTCCATAGCCGTACGGTTTAATAAAATCTTCAACAGTTCCACCAATATCATTAATAACACCACCGGGTTTTACTTTTGAAATCGCCCTGTATAAAGCCGCTTCTGTCACTTCCAAAAGTTTTTTATTCTCAACACTTATTTCACCAACAGCAAATGTTCGTGCACTATCACTAATTAAACCATTTTTCAAGACACCCACATCAATCCCTATGATATCACCTTCACGAAGAATTCGTTTACAAGGCAAGCCATGAATAACCTCTTCATTTACCGAGGCACATATTGAATAAGGAAAACCCTGATACCCCTTAAAGGAAGGAATTGCTCCGTGATCTCTTATAAAAGCATCAGATGCCTTATTGATTTCCAAGCTGCTTATGCCGGGATGAATAATTGTATGTAAATACTTAAAAAGTTTTGCAGATATTATCCCGCACTCTCTGATTTTTTCAATTTGCTCTTTTGTTTTTAATCTGATCATTTAATGCTTACTCCAGTTTTTTCTCTATTTCAATTTCTTGAGACTCACTCAACTTTATTATTCAACAAACCTTTTAAATACAATGCCTTTCTATTGAACGGGTCAATTTCCAGTAACTGCATTAATGAAATATTTGTTGATGAATAATCGGCTTTAAAATAATACGCTAATGACTTAATATAATAAAGTATTGATAATTTCTCTATTTTACTTACTGAATGATTGTTTTCCACATATAAAATCTCTGATAAAGCTTTATCATATTCACCGTCAAGAAAATAACATACTGATTTATAAAGCGGATCTGAATGTTCATCACTTAGTATTAATTCTCTAATAGTAGAATAATTTTGGTATTCACCAAAATTAATTGAATAAATTAATGAATACACATTAAAAATTCTTTGCTGTTCATTGGTTAATGGTAAATTACGAACTGTATCCATTTCCCGTTTTGCATCAAAAAGTCTATTATGCTGCAAATAGAACTCGATAATTCGATAATATGCTTGAACATCAGCATCATTCTGATTTCTCATTTCAAGCAAATCAAGTTCTGTCAACGATCGTGATTTATCACCGGACAACATCAATCGCAGTATGTCAAATTTTTTTGAGCTTTCATTTCGTAATAATTTTGATGCCCGGATACCGTCCTTAACATACTGTGAAGCATTTTCCAGTAATCCTTCATTATAATTAATTAATGCAAGCCGGAAATAAAAATCATCATCATCAGGATATTCTAAAATACCTTGCTTTAAATATAAATAGGCTTGAGGAAAATCATCCTGCAACAAACGTAATCTCGATATATTTTTAAAATACGAAGGATTTTTGAAACCAAACTTTTCATTAAGTTCTTTAATTATTTTCTCGGCTGCAGCATAGTCTGAATTCCAATAATAAATATCAACCAACGCCAATAACTCATCCTGTGTATAATTTCTTGCATCTTTAATTCTTTCATAATACAACGCTGCAGTTTCATATTGTTTTTTATAAAAAAAATAATTACCAAGCAATGAAAATAATTTTGTATCAATAACAGCCGTAACTTCAGGATTAGTTAGATAGTTATTCAAATCATTCATTGAATCCTGCATAATATAACTGAAAATCATTAATCGATATGATATATTTCTTAACTCACCTTCCAGAATACCCGGTCGTAAATCATTATATATCAAATCATAATCACCTTTAAGCATATTTGCGATACTTCGCACTAATAAAAATTCACCTTTTTGAAACTTATCTTCATACGTTCTGACAACAGGTTCCATTTTATGTAAATAAGAAATTGCTCTTGAAATCTGATTGAGTTTAACATAACAATGCACCACTTTTATATTTATCTCATACCCGCGTTTTCGATATGGAATTTTTAAAATTTCATTAATTGCGTTTGCATATTCGTTAGTTTTTATATAATACACTGAAGATAATTCCAAAAATTCAGGTGATTTTTTAAACCTGTTATACATCCTGTCAATTTCGAACTTAGCACCTTTTAGCTGATCGATTTTTAATAACAATTTGATTCTATTAATATAAACTGAACTATCCCTTGAATCTAACAACTCAATTTCTTTAAGTGCAAGAAACGCATCATCATAATTTTTTCTTAATACATTAATTTCAAAAAGTTTTTTATACACTATAATTTTATTGATTTTAGTAGGATTAGTAGATAAATAAGTTTGAAATTGTATAGCAGAATTCTCAAGATACCCTTTATTATATGCATCCTGACCCATTTTCATAAAATTATTTTCAGGGTTATCAGATTTTTTACCAATTGAATATGCTAATATATCTTTTGAATAATAAAGAACAAGAACCCCTGTTGCACAACATAAAACCAAAATTGATGAAATAAAAAAAGTTAAAATTTTTTTCCCTGTAACTGCCTTTCTAATGTTCCTGACAGTTTTTGAGATTCTGTTTTTTAGTTTTATTGATAGCATCGAGTATCCCATTAATAAATTTATATGATTCTTCATTACCAAACTGTTTAGCTATCTCAACAGCCTCATTAATTACTATTACATCAGGAACATCACTAAATAACAACTCAAATGCAGCTGTTCTTAATACTGCTTTATCTATAAGAGAAATTCTATTAAAATCCCACTTGATTAATTTTTCTTTAATCAAAGCATCAATTACATGAATATTATTAATTGTTCCTTCCAATAAGAATTTACCATAACTTAAACCGTCAGGATTGGTTTCTACTGTTGACACAAAAGAAAGAAGTTCAGAAACTTCTTTCTTTTGAATTTCATAGGAATATATTGCCTGGAAAGCAATAACTCTCCCGGCTCTTTTATGTTCGTGATTTTTTCCGACTTTATTACTCATATTCTTTCATAAAATAGTTAATATCTGTTTTCTTTCTAAGATCTTTAATTAAATCAAGATATGTATTTTGAACAACTGTTTGTTCTTCGAAAGATTTTAATTGCTGCACAATTTGAGATTTTGCTTCTTCATAAGCCACAAAAGACTTGTCTTTTTTATTAACAGCATAAAAAATATGATAACCATATTGAGACTCAACAATATCAGTCATTTTACCTTTTTGTAATGAACTTAAAGCAGAATAAATAACATCCCCGTATTTTTCTCTTGTTGCTTTTGCCATTTTCCCGCTTATTGGAAACGGTCCTATATAACCTCTATGTTTTGTTTTTGTATCAGGATCTTCAACTAATTCTTTTGCAGTAGGATCATCTGAAAAACGCAAACAAATTGTATCAAAATCACCACCGGCTTTAAGAAGTTTTAACGCGTCTTCAGCTCTTGATTTAATAGCACTTTTGTCAGCAGCATTCATAGGACCTGCCTGATCAATTGTTCTAAAGTAAATATGTTTCAACACAACCATACTCGGTTGAATAAAACTCTCTTCATTTTGATCATAAATTTCTTTTAATGAATTAAATGTATCGACACCACCCTGCTGGTTCGGTATTGATACAGGAAACTCTCTTGAGCTTTCAAATGTCTTTCGTGCTAATTCCTGTAATTTAGGACCGGCTTGTTTATATAAAAATTGCTTTACCAGCACTTTTTGTTTGATTTTATCTTCAAAATCTACATAATTTAATTTACCTTCCTGTTCTATGTACTTTTTGAATTCTGCTTCATCAAACTGAAAATTAGGATTTTTTTCCTGCTTCATCATTGAATACTGATATTTCATCATATTAAGTTCCTGATTATACATACTTTCATCAAGAACAAGTTTTTCTTCTTTTATCCTATCCTTAATGATGTAATCATCTACCATTAAATCAAGAACTTCTTTTTTAGTTATGTTCTTACCATAAACTGATGCCAGATTATTCATTTCATTGAATGTTTTATCTAATTCATCAAGAGTAATAATATTTTTACCAACTTTAACAACATTATTATCTTTCAAATTGAGTAATCTTTTGTTCGTATTTTGCGCATAAGCACCATTAAGCAATAAAACTAAAAAAACAGAAACTGCTATTCTGATTTTAGACATAAATAACTCCATTAATATTTTAAACTTAAAGATATCTTGCAAAAAAGCTTAATTATAAGATTATTCACAATAAAAGTCTTATAACATTATTAATATCGATAATCAATTTTTATTTTTTTATTTTATTGTACTTTTTGAAAAAAGCGTATATAATAACACTATGAAAACAAAATACTTATTATTTTTATACATGTTTTTTACCTTGTCGTTACAAGCAGGTGGGTATCTTTTTATCAATACATATCCGATTCGTGCCAAGATACTAATTGATGGAATTGATACTAAAATAATAACACCGTGCTTATTAAAAAATGACCAACTTATTGAGAAAGTTATTACTATTTCTAAATCAGGTTACAAAAATTACAAATTAAACAACAGAGATATAGAATCTAAAAATGTTACTTTAACATTAATTCCTACTTCATTTGATATTTATTTTCCGGAGAAAAACACCTATAAAATCGGATCAACTCAAATGAAAGGGCCTGTTTTTGTATCAGAACTAAAACCCGGCACCTACGAGATTGATCTTCTTAATGATAAAATGACTTTTTCCAAAACAAATAATTTCCTTCCTTTTGAAGCATCACTTGGTACTGCAATAGCATTATCATTTGCTTCGATGATTAGTACGATAGTTATATCTGAATATTGTGCAAATCAAGCATACCTTGCTAAAGGAATAAATCAAGCTGATTATGACTTTTATGCACGATCAACTGCAAATGTAGATATTGCCAAATTTGCCAGTATAGCAACAACAGCTGCTCTCGGCGTTGCATTTTCTTCAATTATTGCTGTAGACATTGCAACACGTGTAAATAATAGAAAAAAGGAATATACATTATTAAACAAATCCCCTTCAAATCAGGATGATACATTATTCTTAACTGCCATGCAATTTACTGCCTCAGGTGAGATTGAACGATCTACTCAAATAATGAGAACCATTATTTCTCTTTATCCTGACAGTGAACATTTACCGCTTATTCATTATCAGATAGGACAAAATTATTATATAACCGGAGAACTGGAAAAAGCACGAAATTACTGGGAAACTTTTATCCAGGATTACCCTATTTCAAGTTATTACGACTATGTATTAAAAAATCTGGCAGATATTTATTTCATCGAAGGTAATTTTGACAGAGCACGTTTTATGCTTGATAAAGCTGTTTACACTGACAACATGCTGACAAAAGAATCAATTATTTCATTAAAATCAAGAATAGATTATGAAAAATACCTCAAAAATGCTTCTGATGAGAATATGGGTCTGGCAGAATCAGGTTACAAATCACTTATTGAGACCTTTCCTAATTCTGAAAAATTGGATACTTATTATTTTATGCTGGTAACACTTTACAAATCAAAAAATCTGACCGATAAGTTAATTACATTAAAAGAAGAAGTTAATAATTTAAACATAGACAAAAATTTAAAAGAATTAACATTATCTTACTTCTAATGTTAAATAGGATTATTTATCTTTGGGATTTAGTTAATGAATAATAACGATAACGATAATTTTACTAACTTACCTGTTTCTAAAGGAATTAACCTTAAATCGATAAATGATTATTTTCAGACTAATTCAACTGAAGTAAGTGATTTAATTAATTTCTCGGACTTAATAGATCAAACAACAGATTTTCCTGCTATTAATTCAACGTACTCAACATATTTTAAAGATTTAGAAGAAACATCAACAAATAATAACTACGAATTATTAAAGAATAAAAGTGAAATTGATAACATTACATATACAGCTCATAATGAAGTGGATTATATTTTATATGATCTCACAAAGAAAGAAACTACAATAAAACAAGAAGAAAATACAGCTAAAACAGAACCAATTACCGCTGGCAGGTCCATTTCGATTCCTGTTAAAAAACAAGAAAATCATCACGCAGAAGAAATTGCTGAAAATACAATTGAAGTTAGTGATATTACCGAAGATTTATCAGAAGAAATTGACGACGTTTCGTATTTACTTACTAAAATCAACAAAACAAATGAATTTGTTGAAAACCCCGGATTAATTGATATCAATTCGATTGATGATACGTTACGAAATAAAGAATTAGATACTGAGATTGATACAGAAAATACCCATGATATTGATGTATTCGGTGTTAATAAAGCTGAAATTTACTATAATATTGATAAGCAGATTTATAACAAGCGTGCAAAAAAAACATTAAGTTTATCACTGAATAAAAATATCAGTACGGGAATTACGGCACCTTTTTTCGCTGCGATAATTCCTGTACTATTATTATTAATAAGCATTCCAATAATGTCTTCATACTTTAAAAAAGCATCGGTTTCATCACTTGATGAAAACTTGAAAACTGACACCTCAATTTTATCGAGAATTGCAAAACAAAAAGAAGAAGAAGCAAAAAAGATGAAAATGGTTTTAGAAGAAGAACTAAGAAAAGTAAGCACCGAAAGAGATAAAATTGAAGCATCAATCAATGAGGAACTTAACAAAAGAAGAATTGAAATTGAAAATATCTATCGAAAAAAACTTCAGGATTTAATTGCTCAATCTTTACCTCAATCTGAGTTTTTAAAATTTAAAAAATTGCTTGATATAGAAAAAGCAACCGCGTTAGCTCGTGCTGAATCTGAAAAAACAACGAAACTATCAGAACAGGATAAAATTCTTGTTCAAAAGAACAAAGAAATCGAACAGGCAAAAAACCAGATTCAATCCGCCATAGAAAATAAAGATTTTGAATTACAAAAAATTCGTGATAACCTGTCACAAAGACTTGAAGAAAAAAACAAAGAACGGGATGAAGTCACAAAAAGACTTGATGAATTACGTTTGTATAATGATAAAATTAAAGATTTTAATTCAAAGATTTTTCAGTTAGTTTCATCCTCTATTGAAGATTTTAAGAAGAATAACAATTCAGAAGGAATTACCAAACTCAATATGGTAATTCAATTCTATGATTCGCAAAAATCATTTGTACTTAATGAACCTTCTTTACGCGATAGAATGACAACTGACATCTTTATGATTAATACAATCAGCAGTCTTGTTAAGGCAAGCCAGAATTCTGTTTATTATGATGCAGAATTTATCAAAACACTGAATAAATTTAAAACAATGAATGAGCTTTACAATAGTGCGGAAGAATCTTATGCGAGTAAAAAATTTCCTGACGCTATGCAAAAATACGGTAAAGTACTTAAAGAATTTGATAACGTAAACAGTTCATACCTACGAATTTCGAGTATTGAAAAAGAAATTCAAAATGCACGGGCACTTAATTCATATAACGATGCAATTTCAAATCTCCGTGCCGGAAATTATGAAAATGCACTTGTTTTATTAACACAGGTTATTAAAGAATCTCCAAATAGTGATTATACAATTCAAGCACTTGATAATATCACAAAACTTTCTTTACTTTTGAATGAGTCAGGCAAAACAAAGCAAATTGAAGCTCAAGCTACATTAATATACGAAAACGCAATTTCTCTTCAAAAAAACAGCCGATATAGAGAAGCTCTTGCTGAATTTGAGAAAGTCATCATACAGTATCCGCAATCGGGTTTGACAAAAAAATCACTTGATGAATCAATAAATATCCGTGAGATTTTGCAATCAAGAGAACTTGCACAGTTTGAAGACCGATTGCGAAGCAGATTTAATCAGAATTATAAAAATTTTACTGACTCATATAAAGCAGGTGATTTATCAGCTGCCAGAAATTTCTATTTTGCAGCGTTAAATACCGCTTTCAATCTTTATGCAAATGAATCGGTAAATGATTTTATATCTGTAGAAAATGAATATATTCAATCTCTATTAAAATCTTCTTCAAGCGATACTTCAGTTTTATCAGAAAAATTACTTGAAGAAGCTAAAGCATCAATTGAAAAAAAATATAGTGAGATGATACAAACAAAAGAAGATGAATTTAATGCAAAACTCGCAGAAGAAATCAATAGAAGTAAATTAGAACGGGATGAATTAATAAAACAATACAACGAAAAATTAGATGCTACTACAAATGACACAACTCAAATTGCTTCAATTACTAGAGAATTCGATCAAAGACTAGCTGAAAAAGACGCAATTATTGCAGATCTTAAAAATGCAAAACCTCAAGTTGATCAAAAAGAATTAGAGAGTCTCAAAACAGAATATGAAACAAAACTTGCAGAAAAAAATAAGGAACTTGAAGAACTTAAGAAAAATTTAGAGGATTCAAAATCATCAACAGGTGATGAACTTGAAAATCTCAAAAAAGAGTATGCTAATAAAGAAAAAGAAATTGAAGACGGAAAAAAATACATTCAAAGTTTACAAAATCAATTACTTGATTCATATAAAAAAAATGAAGAAGTTAAACAGAATTCAGAAGAAATGGTTAAAACAGCCAATGAAAAAATATCGACAGAGCTTAAAGATATTAAAGATAAATATACAAAACTTGAACAGCAATCTGCTAAATCAAGATTAAATGAAAATGAATTACGAAGACAAATTACCGAAGAAATTAAAAAAGATTATGAAAAAACTGTTGAATTAGAAAAAGAAAGACTTCAGGATGAATTTTCTAATGAAATAAACAAATTAAAAGACACATCAGGAATTGATTCGACACCTAAATCACCATCAGGTCCTGTTGAATTAACATCAAACCAGAATAAAATATCTGCCCGGGTTATTGAATCTATTGACAGTTCTGTTACATTCCAATTTTTATCAGAATCGATGATTAAAGATCTGTCAGTAGGTGATATGGTAAAAGTTGTAAGAATGTCCGGTGGTACTGAAAAAGAAATTGCTAAGATTAAAATCACCTATACTTCAGGATATTCACTATTTGGCAGAGGTCGAATTATGGAGGTTACCAAAGGTGAAAAAATTCAAATGACTGATATAATAAAAAAATAAAGGGAACCGATAAAGGAAATTAAATGATAAAAGGTGTAGTAGAATCAATTGATTACAAAAAAAATGAGGTCACAATAAAAAGACATGGGTATGACAGTTGCAATAACTGTAAAATCGGATGTGCATCAAGGCCACCGGAATCAGAGAATATTTTCAAGGCACGACTGATTCCCGGGTTGAAAACAGGCGATAAAATAACACTCGACATTACCCCTGAGAAAAAAATTATTGCGTCTTTACTGATATTCTTAACTCCTGTTATATCACTTTTTGCAGGTTTTTTTATTGGAAATACAATAGCTCACAATGAATTAGCCGGTATTGCCGGTGCATTTATTACGGTTACATGCACTTCATTACTACTATTTTTGATTTATAAAAAAGGTTTATTAAATAGTTTAACCGGTACAATTTCAAAAGATGATTATTGAATATTTGAAACCCATTCAAAAGCTTTCTCACCGGTAAATGATTTCATTCCATCTTCAAATAGCAAATCAGCTTTATAAAAGATATCAGCTAATGGTTTTTCAGTAAGATAAGGAACTGCGATACATCGCATAAAAGCTCTTTTTGCTGCTTCAACTCCGTATATTGAATCTTCAACAACAACAATCTCATCTGAACTGACGGATATTTTTTCACCAGCATAGATAAAAACAGCGGGATCAGGCTTCCCTTTTCCAACGGCTTCAGTTGAAACAATCGTATTAAAAAAATTACTGATACCAAGAGCATCTGTTAATTCATTTAATATTATCTGTGATGAACCTGAAGCTAATGCAATTATATATCCGGTCTCATGTAATAATTTCAAAAAGATTTTCATTTCAGGAAAAACAATAGTTTGTTTACGTGCTAAATCAAGATACAAATTATTTTTCAGAAGTAATAACTCATCAACTCCGGCAGTTAAGTTATATACTTTTTTAATATCCTGCATCATTGGAAAATTGCCAATACCAACATATTTCTTCTTCATATCTTTTGTAAAATCATATCCAAAACTTTTCAAAAGCAATCTATCAGCCTCATAATAATTATCTTCACTATCAACTATAGTACCATCAAAATCAAAAATTACTGCCTTAATCTTTTTTGGTATTGTATTTTGGTTCATAACCGCTCCTGATTAAAAAATTTTATACAAAAATATAGTATTCTTAGCTATTAAATTTTTCAAATTTGCAATATTTATATTTTTTTGTTACAAGAGTTCAGAGGGTGGAATAAAATGCTTCATCAGTTTTCAAGAACAGAAATGATTATAGGTACAGACGGGTTACATACGCTACGCAACAGTAAAATTGCAGTATTTGGTGTCGGCGGTGTCGGTTCGTATGCAGTCGAGGCTTTAGCACGAGCAGGAATTGGCAGTTTTATACTTGTGGATGATGATCTTGTGTGCTTAACTAACCTGAACAGGCAAATTATCGCAACAAGAAAAACTATCGGAAAACCAAAAGTTGAAGTAATGCGTGATAGAATTCTTGAAATAAATCCCGATGCCAATGTTGTAATTCATCAGCAATTTTACCTGCCCGGCAACAATGAATCTTTAGTAACTGATGATACTGATTACATAATAGATGCCATAGATACGGTAACTGCGAAAATCGGCCTTGTTATGGAAAGTATTGCACGAAAAATCCCGATTATCAGCTCAATGGGAACCGGTAATAAATTTCATCCCGAACGACTTGAGATAACTGATATATATAAAACGACTGTTTGCCCATTAGCCCGTGTTATGCGACAGGAATTAAAAAAACGCGGTGTGAAACGATTAAAAGTTATTTATTCAAAAGAAGAACCGGTAAAAACCGTCCTAACAGAATCAAATGATTGTGCAGTTTCCTGCGTTTGCCCGGTTGGAACAACCCGAAAATGCACAACACGCCACAAAGTACCCGGTAGTATTTCGTTTGTTCCGCCGGCTGCCGGTATGATTATTGCCAGTGTTGTCATTCGTGAACTTCTCGGAATACGATAATTAAATTATCTATCAAAACAAAAGGTTGATTTCAATCTCAAAATAAACTATAAATATATCAAGGAGGGTCACAATGGATAAACTAAAAGAAGGAATTGTTAAATTCAAAAACATTGATTTTGAATCACATAAAAATCTTTTTACTAATTTAGGAAACACTCAAGTTCCCCACACCCTTTTTATAGGATGCTCAGATTCCAGGGTCGTTCCAAATCTTATTACAAATACACTCCCCGGCGAATTATTCGTCGTTAGAAATATAGCAAACCTTGTTCCACCTTATCGTGAAACAGAAGAGTTTGTTGCTACTACATCGGCAATAGAATATGCTGTTCAAATATTAAATGTCGAAAATATTGTTGTATGCGGACATTCAAATTGTGGCGGGTGCGCTTCACTTTTTGATGATCCTGTTGAATTAGACAAAGTTCCTCATGTAAAAAAATGGCTTGAACTTGCCTCCCCTGTACGCGATAAAGTAATGCAGAAACTGGAAGATGAATCAGTTGAGAGAATGGAATGGATGGCGGAACAAATTAATATTGTTGAACAGATAAAACATCTGTTAACGTATCCTTTTATTGCTGATAAATATATTGACGGGAAATTAAAAATATTTGGCTGGTATTATATAATAGAAACAGGCGAAGTTTATAACTATAATAAAGAAACAGGCTTTTTTGAGGTAATAGAATAAATATGATTAGTATTGCAGTTGGTCAAAGTGGTTTTTCTGCACTTTTAGAAGAAGAACTTACCGTTTTACGTGGTGTAAAGTGTCAGGAGAAAGATGATTCTGCAGTTTTATATAACGATAAAATGCTTCACAAAACAGTTTTTCCTCATTTTATTTGTGAGGCAGTTTCAATAATTGAAGCAGATACTGTTAATAATTTAGCAGGTTCAATTTTTGATTTTTTTATTAATGCTAATAAAAACCATCAATTTGAAAACAACTGGAATTCAATATTCATTGAATCAAAAGTTATCAATGGTTTATCACGAAGATCATCATCGGTGTCTGATGCATTTGATGTAATTATAAAAAAAAGAATGTCACGAATTTCAAAACTGATGAATACCGGTAATAAACTTGAAAAAGGTAAACACCGGGGGCTTTTTGTTTATTTTTTTGATTTTAATAAAGTTGCAGTTGGTATTAATTATTATTATAACGGGCAAAGAAGAATGGCTGATGACCAGGCCGCTCCTTCACGATCATATTTGAAAGTTGAAGAAGCGTATGGTATCTCAGGCAATTCTCCGGGCGAAGGTGACATAATCGTTGATCTGGGTGCTGCACCTGGTGGCTGGAGTTATAGTGCAGCAAAGCGTGGTGCTATTTCTTATGCAATTGATAATGGCCCGTTAAAGGGCGGTGCGAAAGATAATAACCATATTATTCATTTAAAAAGTGATGCATTTAAATATGTACCCGAACAAAAAATAGACTGGCTCTTTTGCGATATGGTTGAGGAACCTCATAGAATCATAGAGATCATTGAACAGTGGTTTACTCAAAGAAGATGCCGGGCATTTGTAATAAATTTTAAATTCGGACATGTTAATCCGATAACTTTAATTGACGAAATTGAAAAAAATAGTATCATTAATAAAACAGAATATACGTTAATTCATCTTTATCATGATAGAGATGAATTAACAATGACCGGTCTTTTAATATAGCTTATTAAAAAAGCAATACGTTGAGGTAGAACTATGAATAATAAAATTGGCATGTATTCTATATTTTTTCTTCTTTTCATTATTGCGTGCTCAAGAAATATTGAACCGGAATTACTTGATATAGAATTATCAAACTGTCAACTAACACCTGCGTTTTCAAATGATATTTTTGAATATTCATTCTCATCTGATACTATTATCACCAAAACAAATATGAGCGTAGTTTCTTCCGGATATGGAGCAAAAATATTTTATTCATTAAATGAAGGCGATTTTACCTATATAAGTAACGGCGATATCTCACCGGATATTGAACTGACATCAAAAACAAACACATTTGTCATTATAGTTATTAATAAAAACCACATTAAAACATATAAAGTTTCATCCGGTGATAAAACAAAAAAATCAATAGAATTATCTGCTTTAAAAATAACACCGGGTCTTTTAGTTCCTGCTTTTTCGAATTCAATTACTGAATACAAACTTGGCGTTCCTAACCGGGGGCGATATATATATATAAATCCTGTTTCAGATGAAGGTGTTGTTTCATATTCCCTTAATAATTCATCTTTCACCGTATTGGATCAGGGAAAATATTCCCCCCCCATTGCTATAAAAGTCGGAGCAAACACATTACAAATCCAGGTTGAAAAAGAAGAGCACACATCATCAAATTATTCTTTTAATGTTATACGATATGAAAATGCTGATTTAAAAAGCATCGCCATAACACCGGGAATATTTGCAGAGCAATTATCACCGGAAAATTCAAGCTACACCGCACTGATAAAACCTGCTGAAACGGCAGTGACTTTTGAGTTATTCCCGGCTGATCCTAATGCAACCATTTCAATGTATAATAAAAAAACACCACAGAAAATAACACTCCCTGTAAATAGTAAATATGAATTTAAAATAGCTGACCAGCCGGAAGAATTTATAGCCATTGTTCGAGCCGTTGATGGATATAGAAGATACTATACCTTTAAGATTAATCGTTTATAAATCATTCTCAATTATACTGCAGATCTCATTAAACGCTTCAAGCAGAAGAAAATGTCCTACACCACCAAGCTTTTTTTCAGTAGAATCAGGTATTACGACATTTAATTTTATTGCACATTTTTTAATGTGTTTAAATGTTTTACTTCCCGTTATAATTACCGTTTTTGCATTAATATTCTTTGCTTTTTCATAATGATTAATTGTAGAATATACATAAAGCATTTTCAAATAATACAATGAATTATCTGCATTTACCTTTGAAACGATACCATTAAGCATTTTACTGTAGAAACCATCATGTTTTAATGCAATTCTATTAAATAACCATAAACCGGGTTTGGTTTTTAGACAAAACCTGAGAAAATATCGCCCGGCGACCGGACTGAAAAAAAGACAGAAAATACAAGGGAATGTAATAATCGGCTCAAGAAGAAATAAACGAATTACTCTTCGACTCTCTTTTATTGCATAATCAAGAGCAAATACACTTCCGAGACATAACCCCATAACAGATATTTCATTAATGCAAAGTTCATCCAATATTTTATTAATAATACATCGAATAGTATCAGGTTCCATTGTATGTATCATTTCTGATTTTCCGAAACCCGGTAAATCAAAAAGTATTACCATATAATTTTTAAAAAAATGTGCAGGACAAAACCGTTTAAATAGACGGCTTGAAGTATTCCAGTCATGAATAAAAAGTAAAGGCTTCCCCTCACCGCATGTTTCATAAAAAATTAAACTGCTACAATATTCTATATATGGCATAGCTTACCTTAGAATACGATAAAATTTGGGAAATTCCTCTTTCTTATGTGCGGCACAAATTTCTTTTGATATTTCTTCCGGCAACGGGAATTGAAGTGATTTATTTTTCTGCAAGTCATTCTGTATCGTAAATGCAAAACAACCGTCTTTCGGATTACCCATTGTATCATTCATTTCACGCCATAATCTACTAAGTGGTTTTCTTTTTACATTACCAAATGACAAAGGAACAAAGTCACAAGGAAGCAACTCGCCTTCTGATGTAATATATGAATGTTGAGTCCCGGCACCGCATCCGAATTGTTCAAAACTTTCTGTATGTGCAAATGTGGTAAGTTTGGGCATACCCGGTATATTGTTAATATACTTTTGAATATTAATAAGCCTTTTTCTATCATCTTTAGTAAGAAAGAAATCATCATTTTCATTAAGAAGATGCCCGGCTTTAATCGGTTCTAATATTCGAACCTCATGTACTCCGAGTTTTTTAACAAATTTCATATATTCATATACAAATTTTTTATCAATTCTATTTCGTAAAAGCACAAGTTGAGCTATTGTATAAAGACCTGCTCTTGACGCATTTTGTAAAGCGCAAACGGCATCTGAAAACCCTGATTGATTGTTTCGTATGGCATTATGTTCATTTTCATTAAAAGAATCAAAACTGACACCCACCGCATATAACCCGGCAGATTTAAGCTCAACTGCCTTTTCGTATGATAACAATCTGCCATTCGTATACAAAATTGTTATTGAATCATCATGAACAGAACGTATCATCCTGGTTAAATCATCTCTCATTAATGCTTCACCACCGGTAAAACCAATTATTGCGGTTTTAATATCCTGTATATTTTTAATAGTTTGTAACCATTCATCAGTTGTCAGTTCATTATTTCCTGCTCTATTTTTGGCGCTGCAATGAATACAATTGTAATTGCAACGATCGGTAATTGAAAGAAAAAACGAAATCGGTCCACATCGTTTGGCATGTGCCTGTTGGGTAAATTTATTTTCGCTTTCCCGCACCGCCTCAAGTACCGATATAAACGCGTTTGAAAATAATGGCGGTAAAAAAGAAGTTACTATATAATCATTATTGAAATAATTAATTTTATCATTTTTCACCGTATTGAGTGATGAAACAATAATTTTTTTCAGGCTATACAGAGGATCATTTTTATACATGGAATGAATTCTTTTTAACAATCGATATGATCGAATATCAAATATCATTCTTAATAAAACAGTTATATTTCTTACAATCATACACTTTCCTCTTTTTAATTTTACTCACGCTTCTTTTATAAACACCATAGATAAATCTATGGTTAATGCAAAAAGACTCACCTTGCTTTTTGTATTTTTTTACTTTTTCAACAATTGTTTTGATCGCCTTATTTCCATCTTTGAAAATCTCTTTTGTTCCGGCAATTGCACCGGTTTCGTATAACCAGGTAACAAGTTCCTCAGGTGTATCAAATTTCATAATTTCCTCACCTTCACCGGAGGAGTGAATTTCAAACCCATATTGTGATAACCCTTTCGTTATTGAATTCACTGACGAAGGAATAGAAAATTTAATATCCATTATCTTTGCGATATTTTCAGGAGATTCCACCATCGTTTCAAGAAAAATCTTTTCTATATCCTCAAGCGTCCCTTTGCAATTTGCGATAAAACCAACAATCCCGTCTTTTTTCATCACTCGATTTAACTGAAAAAATAATGCCGCATGATTACAATAATAAATAGCCCATGCACAATAAAGAGCATCAACAGAATCAGCTTCAAGACTTTTTAAAAACACAATAGCATCATCTACAATATAATTAATATGGGGTGAATTATAAACCGAAGCCTCAGTAAGCATTTGCTCTGATAAATCACAAGAGTTTATCGTATAGTTCTTTATGTTTTTTTTCAGAAAGAAACTGTCTACTTTTCTTGTTACGTATCCCGTTCCACAACACAAATCAACAATAACAGCATTTTCCTGTATGGGAATGGTTTTTTCATTCAATATTTTATCAGTATTTTTTCCCATAAGCCAAAGCCATCTCTCATAGGTAACAGCTGCCCTATCATAACCGGTGCGATATTCTGACAATGACACTTTCTGATTCATACAATATTTATAAGCTATTACCGGGTAACCGATACAAATACTTTTTAAAAAACTTTTAAGCTTCATTATTTATCCTTTTTTCTAAAACTCGCTCTATAGATATTTCGTTCAGTAACACTCTGTTTTACCGTAAACCCGTGAGATTGAATCAAGGCAATTGCATCTTCATACGTCTGAAAAAACATTTTCTCTCCAAATAAATTTTCTTCAAACAACTTTAACATCATTGTAACCTTATCAAATGATGCTTTCAACTTCACCTTCCTTTAATGTAATAACTCTGTCACCTTGCACTGACTCATCATGAGTGACAATGACAACCGTTTTATTATACTGTTTCTGCAGTTCTTTCAAATATCCAATAACTGTATCTGCATTTTTTTTATCCAGTCTCGCAGTTGGTTCATCGGCAAGAAGTATATCGGGGCCTTTGAGGAAAACCCGGCATAATGCAACACGCTGTTTCTCACCACCCGACAAACTTTCAGGATACCGTTTTAAAAGATGAAATATCCCGATCATCCGTGATAATTCGTTAACTTTATCGATTAATTGTTTTTCAACAGGCTTTGTATGAAACGGCAGAAGTATATTATCATACACTGTCAGAAAGTTTATCAGTCCAAAATCCTGAGTAATATAGCCAATTTTATTTTTTCTGAAATCACTTATTTTATTTGTTATAGTTACTTTATTAAAATTTTCGATTATCCCGTCTTTTTCAAATATTAATGTTCCATCGAAGTTATTATCAATCAGACCGCAAATATTTAATAACGTTGACTTGCCCGAACCGGATTGCCCCCTGATAATCGTCATAAGAGCTGATTGGATGGTTAATGAAACTGATGATAATGCAACAATTGAATCAGTTTTACTTATATATTCCCGGGTTATACCGCTACAATGTATAGTCATGAAATACCGCCTTGACCAACCGGTGATTTCACAGAAAGTTTTATTAAGCCATACAACAATGACACGGTCAGTGATGCTATTGAAAAAATAATGGCCATGAGAAAATGAGCAAATGGAAATACATCACCCTGAGCAAAAATAAGTTTTGAATATAATGAATACACTTCATATAAAATCAAAGAGGTTATTACCGATACAAATAAAGCGGCAATTAATATCGAAAAATATAAACCAAAAAGATCTTTTCGCCCCCACCCTTCCCTGAGCATAATATAAATATCACTCTCATATTCTTTCAAAATAATTGATGTTGTATTAATAAATATCATAATGATAAAAACAAAAATAATAACAAGTATTGTTAATGAAAAATTCTTCACTGTATCAATTACACCTTTAAAATCTTCAGAAAAAACATTGGCATTTTTCAATTCATAATCAGGGAGATTAATATCAATATCATTTTTCAAAGTGTTAAAGTCAAAAATGGTATCCGATGAAATATAATATGAAGACACTTTGTCATCAGCAATAGAAATATAAGAGCGTATTACATTAAAATCCATTATAATCGCACAATCAAGATAGAATGAGCCTGTTTTATAAATACCGGAAACTTTCAGTTCATGATTATTTACTGTAATAGTATCACCTGTTTTTTTAGCATAGCGCAATGCAATTGACTCACTGATTAAACAACCGTTTTGTACGCCTGATAAACCTTGTAAAAGTGAATCATAATAAATATTGCCCGGATGAAGATGTACCCCGCCTATGGTGATAAATGAAAAAAGACCATTTTTAAACGGCGACCTGTTATCGACAGTTGAAACAACCTGCCATATTTCAGGTTCAAGTTGAAGATCGGGGTATTTCTGAAGAAAAACAGGGATTACACTGTCAACTATTGAAAACACAGGATCAATAGCACCTTTTTTTACTATATAACCGCCATCAATTGTATTATAATAGCTATTAATTGAAAATTTCAACTTCTCAGTCAATGAGGATACAATTAATAGAAGCGAAAAGGATAGAGATAATATAAGTATCAAAGGAAAGAACTTTCTTTTTAACTTTATAAATATTTTAAAACCATACATCATATCGATACTATACAACACATTTAATTTTTAACAAGAAAATTTGTACTCTTTTTTGTGTTCTGTAATTTTTCTATAATTTTGTATCTGTTGAGGCTCTTGCAAAAATCAAGAGTACTTGATGAAAAAAAGAGTACTTTTTTTATGCTTCCGCCATACGCAATAAAATTGCGTTAGAAGTAGCCTCATGCAAAAAATCGAGATAAAAAGAGTATTTTTGCATGAGGCTCTGTTAAAATGGGAAATTAAAACCTTTAATTCCTAAATCTGTTTGAAGTTGAACAATCTCTTTCTGTAAATCAAGATCAATTGGCACGCCGGTCTTTTTTCGTTCATTATAAACAAGCCACTCTTTTTCACCGGCAGTGTATATTCTATCTTTACCCGGCATTTTTTTTGATGCCCGTAATTCCCTTAAAATATCACCTGTGATTTTTTTAAATGTTTCAGGTTCAGTAAATGCATTAATATTTATTGCTATAAAAAAATGCCCAAGATGAAATGGTATCTTTTTACCATTTTCAATGCCATTTAACATACTTAAAAAACTTCCGCTTTGCAATGCAGCAGATAAGATTTCAACCACCGTTGCATACCCATACCCTTTATATCCGCCAAGTTCTTCACCGATTCCGCCAAGAGGAACAAGTGCTGCAGTTCCATCCACAAGCATTTTTAAAACTTCTTTTGAATCAGTTTTAGACTCGCCATCATTCCCTATCACCCAACCGTCAGGTAACTTCTTACCCTTTCGTGCGTATACTTCTATTTTTCCTCTCTGACTGATTGATGTTGCACAGTCGAGAAAAAACGGAAACTCTTCATCACTCGGCATTGCTATGGTAAGCGGATTGGTTCCGAGCATATTTTCAATACCGAATGTCGGTGCAATCGAAGGGCGTGCATTAGTACCGGTCATACCAATCATGTTTTGTTCCACACACATAAGCGGATAATACCCTGCGATTCCATAATGAGTCGAGTTCCTGACTGCAACCATACCGATGCCATACATTTTTGCTTTATCAATAGCCATTTGCATAGCTTTTTTTCCGATAACCTGTCCCATCCCATCATGTCCGTCAACTACAGCAGTTGCAGCAAAATCTTTTATAATTTCAAAATTCGTAACAGGATTTTGAACACCTTGTTTTATTCTATCTATATAAATGGGTTTTAAACGGTTAATTCCATGAGAATCAATGCCACGCATATCAGCGGCAATTAATACTTCTGCACATATTTGTGCATCAGATTCAGGTACACCGACAGTTATAAACACTTCTTTCATAAATCTTTCTAATGTATTAAAATCAACATACGCAGTATTATTTGTCATTTCATTCCCCTTTAAAAAATGATAATTCAATTTACTATCAGAGTCAAGAAGAAACAGAATCAAATGATTTTTCCAAATCAAGTACATATTTTTTAACGTCAACACCAAATACATAACCGGTTAAAGACCCGTTTTTTCCGATTACCCTATGACAGGGGATTATAATTGGAAGCGGGTTTTTGTGATTTGCCATACCTACTGCTCTCATAGATTTAGGGTTGCCAATCGCATTGGATATGTCACTATAACTCGCACTCATCCCATAGGGGATTTTTAAAACGGCTTGAAACACTTTGAGTTGAAATTCTGTTCCCGATAGATACAAATCAAGTTCAAATTTTTTTCTTGTACCGGCGAAATATTCATGAATTTGTTTTTCAGCTTCTAACAAAACCGGTTCAATATCAATGTCAATACCTTTCTGATTAACCACTGAAAGACCTGCTAAATTATTTTGATTTGATTTAAGTTCTACAATGCCAATTGGTGTTTCAATATATTTTATGCTCATAGTTTTTTTTAACAAAAAAATAAAATCTTGTAAAACAGTTTTACCCGTTTGAATAATTACTTGACAATGTAGTGTTATTTATCATAATTAGATAAATAAAAAAAACAGGTAGTTTTAATGATAATTGCAACAAATATTTCTAAATCTTTCGGTACACAAATACTTTTAGATAATGTCTCGTTTAATATTAACAGCGGAGAAAAAATCGGGTTAGTCGGTCGAAACGGTACCGGAAAGTCAACTTTATTCAAAATGATACTTGGTGAGGAACATCCTGATGCGGGTGACATATCGGTTCCAAAAGGGTACACATTAGGTTGCCTTGAACAACATATCAAATTTACCAAACCGACAGTGTTGGAAGAGGCTTCAAAAAATCTTAAAAATCTTGATGAACAATGGATGGTTGAAAAAATACTATCAGGTCTCGGCTTTTCAAGTGATGATATGGAAAGAAATCCTGCAGAATTTTCCGGTGGTTTCCAGATTCGTATTAATCTTGCAAAAGTCCTGTCGTCTGATCCTGATTTACTCATGTTAGATGAGCCGGGGAATTACCTTGATGTTATTTCTATACGATGGCTTTCTAAATTTTTGCGTGAGTGGAAAAATGAACTTATACTGATAACTCATGATAGAGGTTTCATGGATAGCGTTATTACTCATACAATTGGAATTCATCGAAACGGCATACGAAAAATTGCCGGAAATACTGAAAAATTTTATGAACAAATTATTCTTGATGAAGAAATATATGAGAAAACACGACTTAATGATGAGAAAAAACGAAAAGATGTTGAACAATTTATTGAACGATTTAGAGCAAAAGCATCTTTAGCAACCCGTGTTAAATCAAAAGAAAAAATGTTGCAGAAACAATCGAGAAAAGAAAGACTTGTTGACATTAAAGACCTTGATTTTCAGTTTAAATACGACAAAATTGAACCAAAAGTTGTTATGGAAATTGAAAATCTCAGTTTTAGTTACGATGGTAAAAACTTTCTGTTTAAAGATCTCAATGTAAAGATTGAAAAAGACGACCGCATTGCTATTATTGGTAAAAACGGTAAAGGGAAAACAACCCTTCTTAAAGTCATCACGGGAAAACTTCCTCAAAATACCGGGACTGTAAAAAAACATTCTGCTGCAAAAATAGGTTATTTTGAACAAACTAATATTCAATTATTGGATGATAGAAATACCGTTGAAGAAGAAATAGATTGTTCTATTACTGACCGGTCAACATACCGTGCCAGAAATATTGCCGGTTTAATGATGTTTGAAGGTGACTCTGCATTAAAAAAAATTAAAAGCTTATCAGGTGGTGAAAAAAGCAGGGTTTTACTTGGTAAACTATTATGTTCACCATCCAATATTCTGCTTTTAGATGAACCGACAAATCATTTTGATATGCAATCATGCGACTCAATTCTTGAAGCTATTGACAGTTACCCGGGGGCAGTTATTATTGCCACGCATAATGAAATGTTCTTACACGCCATCCCTAATAAACTTATTGTTTTTGATAAAGAAAAAATTGTTGTATTTGACGGTTGTTATCAGGACTTCCTCGAGAAAATCGGCTGGGGTTCAGAAGATGATGTAAAGGTTTCCAAAAAAGAGTCGTCAAATAATAAAGAAATCAGAAAACTTCGTGCCGACATAATTGCTGAAAAATCAAAAAAACTAAAACCGGTTGAGAACAAAATCAAATCACTTGAGAACTCAATATCGGAAAAAGAAAAAGAACTCTCTGATACAAATGCTGCATTTGAGAAAGCAACTCAATCAGGTATCGGTTCAACAATTCAGGAACTATCTATTACAATTACCGAACTTGAAGTGAAAATAAATACATTGTATGAAGAACTTGAGGCGATTACCGTTTTGTATGATAATGAAGTAAAAATTTTTGATGAAAGACTCAATGACGTTAAAGGCTAATTATGAACAAAAAAAGTACAAATATGCAACTATTTGTACTTTTTTTCATAGAAATCATCTCCAAATAAAGCTATTTAAAAGGCAAAAGATAACCCGATTATTTTATTACCTTTATTATCAGTTTCAAGAATCATTGAAACTTTATCATTTTTCGCTGCTTGTCTGCCGACAAAACCAACAATCATCATAATAAAAAATGGTATTTCTAATATACCTGTTAAAATAAAAAATGCAATAAAAGGTCCATAAAAACTATATGGACTTCTCGAAAATCCATCCGGCACCATACTTTTATTTCCAGCCATTATATTCATCATCCCGGCTCCAACGAACGGACCAATAAATGGAATCCACGATGTTCCCATTAAACCGAGTAGTGGAAACCATGTCGATCCTTCTGCCTCTAAAGCAAGACCAATAATGGGAGTTCCAATAAAACCAAGAAATAAGTAAAAAGCATAAATTGCTACAAAATTGCCTAACCCGACAAAACCTACAACCGAGAATGTTTTGTATTTTGTTGATGTGGCATATCGTTCGGTAAGATCAAACAAAGAGCTTTTATCAGATGACCAACCTGAAGTGAAATCAACTTTTTTTAATGACTCAGTTGATGAAGAAGTATTTGCAACGGGTAATTCATTGCAAAAAAGAACAGTTGTCTGAATCATAAACAACATGAGCGATAGAATAATTATTTTTTTCATAAAAATCTCCTCTTTCCAAATTATAATATTAATTTAATACTTAATTATAAAAAAAACATCGTACTAAAGTCGTATTTTTAGATTAATACTCATATTGTGAAAGAATTGCTAATAACTGAACTTTATTATTAACACCAATTTTCTGATATATATTGGTAATATGCGTTTTAACAGTTCGTAATGAAATAAATAACTTTTCTGCTATTTCATTATTATTACACCCCGAAACAATCATTTTTATCACATCAAATTCTCTTACCGTAATTTTATATTTAGACTGCATACCCGATAACGCTTCAATTTCCTCTGCAATCAAAACAAATCCGGCAATATCATTATATGAATCTCTAATGGTATTTACTCGATATTCTAACAATCTGGTACCGGTATTTGTTGGAATACTAATTTTACGACTCATTTTTATCAAATCACCGGTAAATTGAGTAAAAAAGAAACTTTTAAAATCAAGCATACCTAATGTGGATGCTTTTTTATTCATTTCAATATGATTAATTGCTGCGTCAAATATCACAACATAACTTTCCATATTATCCAATAAAATATTTTTAATAATAGTCTCATTTTTTGCAAGAAAATTATAACGATTTAAACTAATCCAGATTCCTGTAATCCATATAAAACCAAAATTAGGTGACAACATTATAGTTTTATATGGTGTAAAAAAGGGTAAAATAAACGGTTCAAGATTAAATAAAACAATTGTGATACCCATCGAAATTGCCAAAGTGAATGCATTTCTTTTATCTCTTTTTAATTGTGCACGTATTCCCCATCGAATTAAAATAATAAATGACAATATATAATAAGTCACATATTGTAAAACAAGAATTCTAAAAAGTATTGAATTAAAATTCGGTATTCCTATCCAGATAGAATGATCAAATACAAAATCGCTGAAAACTATTAATCGGAAAAAACTCACTATATACAATATAACTGATGGAGTATAAATCAGAATTTCTAAAAACCTGTTTGATTTTTTCTGCCCTGAAAATAAAATACAAAAATGAAGAGTGAAAGAATGCAGAAATATATATCCAAATGTAGAAAACCTGAACCAGAATAACACCTCATTTTTAGTCTGTGATACATAACCAAGTGAAGCTCCGGTTAACCATACAACAAGACAAATATTAATCATAAAAAATAACCGGTTTGGTACACTTTTAGAATTTAAATGAATAATATAAAAACCCTGTATTAATGAAATCGTTAAAATTACAGCAGAAATAAATGTTAAGTAATTCAATTGAATACCCTTTCCTTGCTCAATGAAAATTATTATATCAATTTCTTTACTATATAACAAATTATTATTACATTCAATTTTCCTAGTAATTATGGAGTTTTCAATGAAATATATTCTATCAATGTGCATTATAACTTTTTTTCTTTCATGTCATTTAGAACGGGAAAAAGAAATTATAGAACCTGTGCAATTTGATGAAGCTACAGTTATTGAATGTATCGATGGTGATACTATAGTTGTGCAACTATGTAATAGGAAAATTGAAAAAGTAAGATTTATCGGAGTTGATGCACCTGAATTAAAAACACAAACAATATCAGAATTGTATGCTATTGAGGCTTTTAACTATACAAAAGCGATGCTTGAAAACCTCACTGTATATTTAGAAAAAGATGTCTCCGATAGAGATAAATACGGTAGACTTCTGCGTTATGTGTGGCTTAAAAAACCTGCAGAAGTAAATGAACAGGAAATGAGAACAAAATCATTTAATTCATATTTAATACTAAATGGTTACGCCAAAACATTAATGATTTATCCAGATTACAAATACAAATCATTTTTAATCAAATTTGAAAATGAAGCGACCAAAACAGGCACCGGTGTATGGAGCCATGGTAAATAGAAATATCAATTTGTCAATTAGAAGATAAAAGGTTATAATAGAATATTGATTTGATAAAACTATGTTTCTGGAGTATGTATGTCTGATAAAATAAAAATTAACATTATAGGGTCTGGTATCGGTGGACTTTTTTCCGGTGCAATTCTTGCAAAACATGGTTTTGAAGTACATATATTTGAATCAAGAGTAGAAATCGGCGGTTATTGTTCTTCATGGAAACGAGGTGATTATACCTTTGAATCTTCACTTCATGAAATGAACGGTTTTTATCCTGATGAAAAACGTCTGCGAACATTTCGCTTTCTTGGGTTATTTGATCGAATCAAATTGCTCAAAGTGCCTTCATTATATACATCGGTTTTTAAAGATTTTGATTTTACCGTTCCCCATGATTTAAATGAATATCGGAAAAAGCTAGTCGAAACATTTCCCGATGAGGAAAAGGGTATAAAAAAAGTATTAAAGGATATGCAAATTATTGCAGAAACAGGCACTTTGTATATGAATGAAACAAATATTCTAAAAGCAATTTTGCAGGTTCCATCAAAATATCCTCATTTAATTCCTGCATCTTTTTCGACACTTAATAGATTTATTTCAAATCGAATTAAAAATCCACGACTAAAAACAATAATGTCTCAACTATATTTATATTACTCAGACAACATCAATAAATTCAACCTTGTATATTTTGCCGTTCCTACATTTTCGCTCCTTATAAATTCATATTGGGTATCCGGTTCATCAAGAACAATAGTTGATGCACTTCGTGACATTATCATTGAGAATGGCGGGACTGTTAGTACCAGAAAGAAAGTCACTAAAATAATTTTTGATAAGAAAAAAGCAATCGGTATTGAAGTGAACAATGATGAAAAATATTTTTCAGATATTACAATATGTAATACACCAATAAATGACACTTTTGAACGATTAATCGATAAAAAAGATTTTGGCGGTTTTTTCAGACATCGCGCACTTCACATCACTCCATCAACTTCAATTTTTACTATGTACATCGGGCTTAAAGCAAATGCCCAATCACTTGGTATAGAAAACTATTGTTACATTTTCAATGAGTTTGATGATTTAAAAGATTGTGCCTGGAAAGGAAAAAATGTTCCACACGAAAAACGCCCAATGGTCGTGACAGCATATATCCTTGATGAATCACTTGTAACAAAAGATAAAACTGTACTCAATATTTGTATTGCTGATAATGAAGATTATTGGGAGCATTATAAAGATGATAAAGAATTGTACAAAGCTGAAAAAAATCGTATTGCCGGTTTATTAATTGATAAAATTGAGAAGAAATTCCCCGGTTTTAAAAATGCAATTGAAATACTGGAAATTGGAACTCCATACACAATGAAACGATTTAGCAATAATAACGCCGGTGCCGTATATGGAGCAGCACAGGAAACATTCCAGACTAATTTATTCAGGTTTCCTAATGAATTCAAAAATCGTAACCTTTACTTTTCAAGTGCCTGGACATCACCCGGTGGCGGAGTTGGCGGTGCTATGTTAAGCGGAATATTGGCATCTGAGAAAATTATTAAACGATATAAATTTGAAAATCAATTAAATAACCATATTAACCCGCGTCCTAACATAAACAACAATTCATTAGAGGAGTTACTTCATGGAAATTAAATCACAGACCATTAATTTTGACGGTTCTATTAATATTATACTTGGACAGAGCCATTTTATTAAAACTGTTGATGATTTATCACAAATTATTGTAACAACAGTTCCTAACGCACAATATGCAGTTGCATTTTGTGAAGCATCAGGGGAAGCACTTATCAGGCATAACTCTAACGATGACAACCTTAAACAAAAAGCAATCACTATAATGCAGGATATAAAAGCCGGACATTCATTTGTCATTCTCCTCGGTAATTTTTACCCGATTAATATTTTATCAAAAGTAAAAGCATGTGACGAAGTTGTAAATATTTATTGTGCAACAGCAAATCCAGTAACTGTTCTTACTGTCTCTAACGAAAATGGTGCTGGAATAATAGGCGTTATTGATGGTACATCACCAAAGGGTGTAGAAAATGAAAATGACATAATCAACAGAAGAGCTTTACTTAAAAAAATAGGGTACACCTTTTAATGAACTTTTTGAGTCATTATTATCTTGATAGAATTAAAAATAATCATTACTACAACGCAGGTTTAACACTTCCCGATCTTCTTGGTTTTCACAAAGGTAGAATTCGTTTAACTGAAAAAACAATCCTCCAATTACAAAATCTAAATATGAATAACGATCTATTGAATGGTATGCGGGCTCACTTAAAACTTGATAAAAAATTTCATACAAGTGATTTTTTTAAGAAAAATACACTTTTACTTCAATCGATGTTTGAAGCAAACACACAACATAACCTATCCCATTTTAATTGTCATATCATTTTAGAAATGCTAATTGATAAATTCATACTCCACAGAAACCCCGAAATTGCTAAAGAATTTTATGAGGTATACAGCCATATTGATTTTAATGTAATAACCAGCACTTTCATTTCACTGAACGATTTTAATAAACAGAATATGTTTGATCTTCTTACACGTTTTTCTCAATCTTCATATATTGGAGAATATATAAATATTTCAGCCATAATCAACATATCAAATATTGTTTCTAAAAAATTTAATAAGGGAAATAATCAGTTGGATAGAGATAACACAAAAGTATTTCAAGATTTTTATAATCAGATAGAAAACGAAATATCAATTTTATTAGCTGAAAACAAATCAGCTGAAATATAATTCATTGCGTCAATTTTTTAAATAATGATTCAACCCCGCAATCAATTTCAAAAACTGTTTTATTTAAGTAAAAAAGAAAGGAAGATTTATCTAATTGAAATTTAATTCTAAAGGCAAATAAAAGTTGCATTTTAACTTTATATTTTCTGTTAATTACGGTATTTCCATACTTTCCATCACCAATAATCGGAAACCCTGCATTGGCAACTTGCGCTCTTATTTGATGCATTCTTCCAGTTTCTAATTCTAACTCAAGTAATGAAATGTTTTTTTCTGATTGTAAAACTTTATAATGTGTAATTGCGGTTAAATCACCCTTTTCTTTTTTCTCATGTACAAAAACCTGACCTATTTTATCATTTTTTGAAAGAAAATTAATTAATGTACCAGTAATATCGATTGGCTTACCGGAAACTATAGCATAATAATTTTTTATTATTTTCTTTTCTTTTATAGCTCGTAACAATTCTTTTAAAGCATTTTCATTTTTTGCTATGATGACCAATCCACCGGTATTTCTATCAATTCGGTGACAAAGAGAAGAATTCTTTGCTGAAGAAATATTTTTTCTAACTTCATCGATAAGATTCGTTGAATCATTATTTTTTTCTGCATGAACGGCAAAACCCTGTTTTTTATCCACAATTAATACATTTTCATCTTCATAGATTATATTATAAAATAATTCATTTTTTTTGTGAATTACATTCAATGTATCAGGTAAAAATATCTCAACTAAATCATCATTTTTTATAATAATATCTTCTTTTACTTTAACATTATTAACCCGCACATCTTTATTTCGTAAAGCTTTAAAAACGTCTGAAGCAATTATTGTACTATTTGAATTACTAATTATAAATTTTACAAGTTTTATTGAACCGGAATGATTTTTAAATTCTTTTTTTTCTATGATAGAATCCTTTTCTAAAACTAATAACAAGAGGCTCTCAATAATAATAAAAAAAGCTGCCAAACAGGCAGCTTTTTTTATTGAACAACAATGTTCCCGGCTTCATCAATTATCCATATAGAGGTTACACCAGCTTCTACTTTTAATCTATAAGCAGGATTTTTCTTAGAATTAAATGTATTAAATTGACCAAAAAAGTCTATAGCAATATCATATACACCGGCTTTTAAACCTTTTAATTCATATATACCCGATTTAGCAATTGAAACTTCCTTTGCGGTCGGATAAAACTCACCAACAGGAGCCAGCCAAACAAACTGAATAACATTATCAGAATTGTTTTTAAGAATGAAATCACCTGAATTCGAGGTATATACCCCTTTACAAGAAATTATTAGTACTAATATCACTATAAATATTGTTATCTTTTTCATATACTTAGTATAATACATTTACCACAAAAAAACAATTTTTTTAGAAGAATTTCTTAGTTTTCATAACTTTTTTTCTTTTCTTTCTTTCAAGTTTTTTTGACTTCTCATGTTTTTCAACAGCAGGTTTTGTAAAATATCTTCTTTTCTTAACTTCTAGAAGAATACCTTCTCTATCAATAACTTTTTTGAACTTTTTAATAGCTTTTTCAATATTTTCATCACTTCCAACAAAAATTTGTGCCAAGTAAATCACCACCTTTTTTTTATAAATTAAAAACAATCATTTTACCAATTATAATAAGGAAAACAAATTTTATTTGCTTCGATACACGATCCTGCCTCTGGTAAGATCATACGGAGAAACTTCAACAACTACAGTATCACCCGGAACAATACGAATATAATACTTACGCATTTTACCGGATAACTGAGCCAGAATCTCATGACCACTATCAGTTTTAACTTTAAACATAGCATTCGGCAATGCTGTCATTACAATGCCTGAAATTTCTATTGCTTCTTCTTTTGCCATAGTCCCCTTCGTAACTAATATATAGTTTAAAAGCTATATATATATTTTTTTAATATAAGTCAAGTTAATAACTTCTATTTTTTCTTCTTACTTTGAAGTCTTAATAATGTTTTCTTTGAAACAACACCGTCATCTTCTTCAGCCACATCTTCTTCAACACCATTATTTTCAAGTGCTTTCTGTTCTTCTTTTAATGCTTTTTCTTCAAGTTTTTTATATTTTAACTTATTTTTACCAATCAATTTATCTGCATACAAAACGATTGGGGATGCAATAAAAATTGATGAATAAGTACCTACAAATAAACCGACTAAAAGTGTAAAAGAGAAAGCATGAATCTTCGGACCACCCCATAAAAATAATGCAACAACAGATAAAATCGTTGTAAGCGAAGTAATTATTGTTCTATTTAATGTTTGATTAATTGAGATATTGAATATATCTTCAGGTCGTGACTCTTTCATTAAAGTATAATTTTCTCGAATTCTATCAAAAACTACAATAGTATCATTTATTGAATAACCAATGATCGTTAATATTGCAGCAACAACGGTTAAATCCAACTCGGTTCCTGTTAAACTGATTACACCAAGCATTATTACCGTATCATGAATAAGAGCAACAATAGCCCCCATTGCATAGGCAAATTTAAATCTCCATGAAATATAAACAAGCATAATAAATAAGACAAACAAAATTAAAAATATAGAATCTGATTTCATTTTTTCAGATGATGCAGGAGAAATGGTATTAGCACTTTCTCTTACAATATTTTCAAGAATTATTTTTGATTCCTGCTCTTCAATTTCACCGGAAAAAATATTACCCGATTCTTTATATTTTTTTGCTTTAGCAAAAGCATCACCTTCCAACACAAACTCTTTACCATATTTCGATGCAACTAAATTAAATAAAGCATCAGTTTTATCCTGTAAAAATTTAGCTGACGTATACTCAGCTCGTGTTTTTTGTGTTTCAATAATTTGTTTTTGCTCATCTTTATTTATTATTGTTTTAATAATAAATGAAGTTGCATTACCAATTCTATCTTTTTCAGATATTACAATTTCCTGAATAGTATCACCAAGACCTGCTTGTGCAGATAATGATCGCACCTCTTCAATATTCATACCTGAATAAATTGTCACTACCTGACTGACACCACCTTGAAAATCTATACCAAGGTTGAAATTCTTTGCTGTAAGCGGACCTATATTAAATTTAGCAGGCCCAAAAATTGACCACAAACCAACTAATACAACAGCTACTGATATAGTGGCAACAACAAGTTGTATTTTAATAAAATTTATATGTGTTTTCATAAACCTATTTCCCCCTCAATAATGAAAGTGGTCTCAACGTTTTAAAGTTACTTTTTGATAATATTCCATCCCACATAAGCTTTGTAATAAATAAAGCTGTAAACAATGTAGATACGATACCAATACATAAAGTTACCGCAAACCCTTTTATTGGACCGGTACCAAATAATGAAATACCGATTGCAGCGGCAAATGTAGTTATATTTGAATCTAAAATTGTCCAGAATGCCTTTTCATACCCTAAAATCATAGCAGTATTAAAAGTTTTGCCGGCACGCATTTCTTCTTTTACACGTTCATAAATAATAACATTAGCATCAACTGCCATACCCATTGTTAATATTATACCTGCAATACCCGGTAAAGTTAATGTCCCGCTAAACATTGCAAGACCTGAAATTAAAAAGAAAAAGTTAAGAAACAATGCAATATCTGCTATAAAACCACCAAGACTATAATAAACCATCATAAAAAGAACTACTAAGGTAAAACCAATAGTAATAGCTGTAAGGCCCATCTTGATTGTATCTTTACCAAGAGAAGCACCTACTGTATTTTCTTCAGCGATCTCAAGAGGAACATTTAAACTGCCCGATCTTAATATCTTTGCCATATCACTAAGTTCTTCAAATGATAATGAACCAAGTGATACCTGACTTCTACCATTAGGAATCTCACTTTGAACAACCGGACTTTGAAGAATTACATCATCTAATATAATTGCTATCTGTCGTCCGATATTTTCTCTTGTCGCTCGAGCCCATTTGTCAACGGCATCGCCTTTTAACGTAAAATTGACAACATAACGACCAAGATTATCAGGATCAACCGTTGCGTTTTCAACTTGCGGACTATCACCCAGTAAAGACTCTTTCTGAACAACAAGATATGGTGTATTATCTAAATCATCCCCCCATTTATCTTTATTGGCAACAGGAAGTACTTCTGTATCAGGAGGAAGTTGAGCGATAATTTCAGGAACAATCTGACCTTTATTATTAATAAAGGCGTTACCTTCCAAATCATATTTTCTTTTTAAATTTGAAAGTAATTCTGATCCTTCTTTAGAAACAACTTTAAATTCAAGAACACCGACAGTTTCAATTATTTTTCTTAATTCGGTAGCTTCTTTCACACCGGGCAGATTAATAACGATTTTATTTTGTTCTTTAATTTTTTGAATTGTAGTTTCTGACACACCAAACTTATTTATTCGATTTTCAATCATTAAAACAGCGTTATCAAGAGCGTCAGTTTTTTCTTTATCTGTCGTAAATTTACCTTCAACTGAAGGATGATCAAAATTCACTGAAACAACCGCATAAGCCCCACCTTGGAGATCAAGACCTAATTTAATAATACTTTGTCTTAATTTTCTTTTACTTTCAAAAAGAGCAACAAAATGATCTTCAAATGCTTTTTTATAATAATCATCCGGAGTTATTTTTAATGTAGCTAAAACTGATTCAATATCTTTTCTTTCAGATTTTGTTTCAATAGTTAACTTATTTTTTTTCACTCTGTTATAGTTATTAACTTCTTTTTTTAATTCTTTAATAATAATTGATTTTTCAATTTCCTTATTTTCAGAAAAATTAGTAATACTCATTTCAACTCTCGAATTAACTTCACTTTTCAATAATAAGCCACTTAAACCTGCCTCATTTCTATCTGCTTCCGTGTAAACGAAATACCACACAAATGAAGGCTTTAAAAAATAGGCTGCAGCAATAACTGATAATAATAGAATTATAAATCTACTACTTTTTTTCATCTTCAATCTCCATCTTTTGTTTTGTATCTGAATCCGCTGATTCTTTTTCTGACTGTGCTTTCTGATTAACTACTGTAGCAATAGCAGTTTTATCAAAAGTAATTTCTGTTTTATCATCAATTTTTAATACAACAAGATTATCTTTAACTGATGAAACTTTTCCATGAATACCGCCGATAGTAACTACCTTGTCACCTTTCGTAAGTTTACTCATTTTATCCTGCATTTCTTTTCTTTTCTTGTTATGCGGTCTAAGAAAAAGTAGCCAGTATGCAACAAGACCTAGTACAAGCATTGCCATTAATTGAATCTGTGACATCAACTGGCTATTCGGTGCAGTTTTTCCTGCAGCCTGTGCGATAAAAAACAAATCGAGCATTATTTTATTCTCCCTTGTAAACATCATTTTTAGTTAAAAAAAATATCATTTATGAAGAATTAAGTCAAGGTTATTACAGTAATTTGTATAAATTCAATATTTTATCAGGTTTTTAATCAGCTATTATTTCAATTTTTTCTGAAAAAACAGATTTATAATCAATATAATCAAATTTACTTTGTATGTTAAAATCTCCTATTAATTCATTATATTCAATATCGACTAACATTTCATAGTAACTACCGACAACTAATTCAATTTCAACCTGAATTATTTTTCCAATATTCCTGGCAATCCATATTTTATAAAAGTCATATTCATTATCAACTTCATTTGTTTCTATAGAATACTTATGCGTTATTCTCGAAAAAGAAACACCTTTCGGGCACTTAAGAATTAGATTTGCATTACGAATATTTTTTGAGCTTTCAATTTTTAATTTGAAAACCCCATCTTTTAATGATTGAGAAATTACAAACGGCTTTTGAACTTCACTTATAGTTTTTATATATTTTTTTGTAGTAAAACTAACATTTTCGCCATTTAATACAAAACTAACCGGCCCGATATTTTGTTTTGGATCAATTTCCAATTGAGCAATATTTTTTTCACGATCAAAATATTGCGTAATTACCGCTATTTTTTCTATACCATACGTTCGATACAATGCAATAGAATAAAAAAGAAAAAAAGAAAAAAGAAAAAAAGAAATCCAGATAATCATTACAAAACGACTTATATTTAATCCCAACTTAATTTTATTAATAATGCTGACTCTTATTAATAGAAGAAAAAAAGAAAAAGAGAAATAACAAAAAAACAAATGCAACATATATGGTTTTTGGAAAAATGCCTGTATAACTTCATCATGCCCGTTTCCTACTGTAAAAACAGCAAGCACAAAAGGCACAGAAGCCAGAATATATATCAAATATTTAAGAAAAATATTTTTTCCGGTTAAATGAGAAAAAAACAACATTAAAATCACAGTAATATATATATATGCCAGTGAAACATTAAGAATTAAAAAAATAATAAAATTTATATGTGCAAAAAATACAGCTCCATGCATGTATATTACATTATGTTTTGGAACCGGGAAATTTTGAATCTTATCAAATAAAGCCAATACAATAAATAAGGGCATAAAAAAAATAATAAAAAAATAAAACAATGATAAATTAGCATAATCAATCGTGTGATTTGTAATCAGATTATACAACGCTCCGATAAAATATATCGATAATGATAAAATATAATAAATTACAAACAAAAAAATATAATATGGAAAAGCTTTTAGAGTTAAATATCTCACTGAAGGTCTGAAATAAAAAACTATTCTTCTTGATAGGATTAACAAAACGATAAGTAACATATAAAAAATTACCTGATGTACTTCTGAAATAAACAGATATTTACTGCCAAATCTCAATAATTGATAATTATAATCAGAATCTTTTGCAACATCATAAAATGACAAATCAGTAACCCATTCTTTAAAAAAACGAATTATTTCATTTTGGGCATCAACATTATAATAAAAAACACCATTACTCACTTGATTTTTATGGTTTGACATAATAATTGATGTTTTAGAAACCTCTGACAACTCATTAATAATGTTATGAGGATGAAAAAAGCCAAGCCTTGCTGTTACTATTTCAAAAAAGTCAAATTGAATAAACGAATATTTAGATTTATTCTTTAAAATAACATCAAGCATATCCCTTGATAAAGAACGATTTTTAATTGATCCGCTTATATTTATACCCCCTTTATCACCACTTAAATTCAAAACGGTAACAAGTGAGGAATCAAATTTTCCTGAATTATTTTCTAAATACTGCTTTACTCCCCAGGATTCTTCATTTATAAAACTATTTGCTCCGGTAAAAACTATATAAACATTTCTATACAATGGTTTTTCTTTTATAAACTTTGCCAATTCCAGTGCAATAAATTGATTGATAGAAACATCGTATAAACGACCTTTATCAATTATACTATCAAGAGGTACAATTATTACTTCATTAAAAATATCTGATTTTATTCCGGGCAGTATTAATTCAATATTCCATGAATTAGTAACAAGATCATCATTATCAATTTTAACTTTATTATATGTAATATCAAATTCTTTACAAAATCGCTCTATATAACTAATAAGTTTAACTTCATTTTCGCCACCCTCTTCAACAGGAAAAAACAACTCTCTCATTATCGTATAATCAGTCATTGATATAAATTCATCCGAATATACTAAAAGAGTTTTTAAAATAAAAAAGAAAATTAATAATTTTTTCATGGCGTTGATTATATCATATAATCTCATATTTATCTTAATAATATTTTAAAAAAAACTATTGACGACCGATTGGATATAGTATATATATACAACATCCTTCCTCTGTAGCTCAGCCGGTAGAGCGGGTGACTGTTAATCACTAGGTCGGGGGTTCGAGCCCCTCCGGAGGAGCATATGCCGTCTTTATAGACGGCTTTTTTATTTAAAAAAATGTACATACCAGGTTCTTAATGAAAGATTTAACCACTAAAGAAATCAATCTTGTTCTTGAGAAAATACGAACAAAATATAACAAACTTATTTCAGAACATAAAAAACCGGTTTCTCTCAAAGACGCTTTTGAAGACCGTTATATTTTCACTTTGAAAATGCGCAGAAATCTTACTGTTTTTCTTCTGGCGGAAATTGAAGCTGTTGAGGAAATTTATAAGAATGAAAATACAAAACAGGAAGAAAAACAGAGAGAAGTAAACAAAAAACCGGAAGTTTCATTTGCAGATAAAGTCCTTGAACAAAATAAACTGCGTTATTCAAAATATCCGAAAATATCCTCAGTTTATGATATTGATGAAGAAATTGCATATCTTTGTGGCGGAAGTAGAGAATTTCTTAATACTTATTTATCAATAATAGTTTTAATTTTTAACCATACCAATAATTCATCATTAAAAATAAAAATAAATACTTTATATAATGAAATTATTGAAAACATAGACTTCAAGGGTGATGTTCCGATTTTAAAACATTACATTGCTGCTATTCTATCCAATTCAATTCAATCAAAAATAATGTTTGAATATCAGCGATCAATACAAAATATCGGTTTTTTATTAAATTCAACTATCGATATAATAACCAATGCACTATCCTACTTATCTGAATCACCAAATGCGACGGTACTTTTCAAAACTATTTCAAACCAGAAAACTGATTTTTCAAAAAAAACATGTCTCGAAATTGTTACACTCAGCTACTCCATGTTAAAACAACTCATTTCAGACTTCAGACTCAAAGATATTAGAAAAGTATAATTCTCCTGCCCCCCCCCCATCTGTACTTTGGAAAATTAAATCAAATATTCCACCCAATAATCATGAACTATCTTTATATTTTATAAGGTCTCATATTCTGCATAAAAATTAGATTTTTGCATGAGGCATATTTGACTAATTTTAATATTTACCATATAATGTCAATCACATTAATGTGAGGTGATACAATTGAATTATAAAGAATTACGCAATAAATACATACAATTTTTTGAGTCAAAAGGGCATAAAAATATCAGACCTGCCTCACTCATACCTGAAAATGACCCGACTGTTTTATTTACAACAGCCGGTATGCACCCGCTTGTTCCTTATTTAACAGGGCAACTTCACCCTGAAGGCAAAAGACTTGTCAACTTTCAGAAGTGTATAAGAACCGGCGATATCGAAGATGTCGGTGATGCGTCACATTTGACTTTTTTTGAAATGCTCGGAAACTGGTCACTCGGTGATTACTTTAAAAAAGAAGCGATTTCATGGTCTTTCGAGTTTCTCACAGCAATTCTTGGTTTCAAAACCAGCCAACTGCATATTACCGTTTTTGAAGGCGATAACGATGCCCCACGGGATGAAGAATCTGCCGGTATCTGGGAAGCACTTGGTATACCAAAAAATCATATTCATTATAAACCGAAAGAAGACAACTGGTGGGGACCTGCCGGTAAAACAGGACCATGCGGACCTGATACTGAAATGTTTATCGACACGGGTAAAGAAGCGTGTTCTAAAACATGCAGCCCGGGTTGTCGATGCGGTAAATTTATTGAAATATGGAATGATGTTTTCATGCAATACAATAAAAACGATGACGGAACATTTTCACGCTTAAGTCAGCAGAATGTTGATACGGGCATGGGTATCGAACGAACCGTTGCTATGCTTACCGGCAAGAAAACAGTGTATGAAACAGAGAGTTTTACAGAAATTATCGCTAAAATCGAAGAATTATCAGGTAAAAAATACGGCGAATCCGACTGGGTTACTCATGCAATCAGAGTTATTGCAGATCATACAAGAACTGCTACTTTTATCATAGGCGATGAAAGAGGTATTCCGCCTTCAAATGTCGGTAGCGGTTATGTACTAAGACGACTCATACGAAGAGCTGTCCGCTACGGGATGAAAATCGGCATTAATAAAACATTTATTTCTGAGATCTCAAAAGTTGTTATAGACCTGATGGGAGAATTTTATCCCGAACTCATTCAAAACAAAGCACGTATTCTTGATGAACTTGAAAAAGAAGAAACCAAGTTTGAATCAACTCTTCAGCACGGTATGAATGAATTCAATAAAGTAGCTGATAAACTTCTTGAAAACAATCAGAATACGATTTCAGGAAGACTCGCATTTAAACTATATGACACATACGGGTTCCCGCTTGAATTAACAAAAGAATTAGCGGTTGAGAAAAAACTCTCTTTAGATGAAGATGGTTTTCATAAGGAATTTGAAAAACACAAAGAACTCTCACGAACTGCCCAACAACAAAATTTTAAAGGTGGTTTAGCAGATCACTCGGAAGAAACAACAAAATTACATACAGCAACTCATTTGTTACATACTTCACTACGAAAAATATTAGGTGACCATGTTCAGCAAAAAGGATCTAATATCACCGTTGAAAGATTACGGTTTGACTTTACTCATAACGACAAAATTGATGATGAAACTTTAAAAAAAGTAGAAAATATGGTTAATGAACAAATAAAAAAGGATATGCCAATAACTATGCAGGTTATGACATTGGAAGAAGCAAAAAAGAAAGGTGCACTTGCATTTTTCTCCGACAAATACGAAGAAAATGTTAAGGTTTACACTGTTGGTGATTTTTCAATGGAAGTCTGTGGCGGACCACATGTTGAAAGAACCGGTGTACTGGGGAAATTTATTATTCAAAAAGAACAATCATCTTCAGCCGGTGTCAGAAGAATTAAAGCAATACTCGTTAAGGAATAACTATGAAAGAACTAACTGACTTTATCAATGATTCACGGGAATTAATAATCAGATTGCAAACAATTTTAACAGAAAACCCTGCTGTCGGGCCTGAAAATGGCGGTGACGGAGAATTCAAAAAAGCCATGGCTTTAAAATCAGAAATCAGTCAATGGGGTTTTGATTCAATCGAAGAAATAATGGCTCCTGATAATAGAGTCAGTTCAGGTAAAAGACCTTCACTTATTGCAACAATTGAAGGAAAAAACACGTCTAAAAATTTATGGATAATCTCGCATCTTGATGTCGTTCCTCCGGGAGACATCGGATTATGGGATACTGATCCATTTAAAGTTGTCGTAAAAGATGATTTAATTTATGGAAGAGGAACCGAAGATAATCAACAAGGCTTAGTTTCATCGCTTATTGCAGCAAAAGCAATGCTTGAGAAAAAAGTAAAACCTGATATTAATATTAAATTATTATTTGTGGCCGATGAAGAAATGGGTAGTGAATACGGAATTATGTATCTTTTAGAAAATACTCAGTTATTTAAAAAAGATGATTTAATTTTAACTCCTGATGTGGGCGACCCGAATGGTGACTTTATTGAAGTTGCCGAAAAATCTATTTTATGGCTTGAATTCACAATAACCGGAAAACAGTCTCATGGTTCAAGACCCGATCTTGGCATTAATGCAGCACGGGCATCTTCAAAACTTGATATCAGCCTCAGTACATTATATGACATATTCAATGCTCAGGATGCAAAGTTTGATACAAAAACATCAACATTCGAACCTACAAAACGAATCGGCTCCGTAACTAATTACAATACAATTCCAGGAAGTGAAATTCTTTGCTATGACTGTAGAATATTACCCTGCTATCAGCTTGATGATATTCTTTCAAAAGTTGATCATATTGTGAAAGGGATTGAAAAGGAAACAGGAACAACTATTTCCTTGAAAATCGGGCAAAAGGTTCAGTCACCTGCCCCGACTCCTGATGAAGCACCGATCGTTCAACTTCTTATGAATTCAATTGAAAGAGTTCTACATAAAAAAGCTAAAACGTATGGAATAGGTGGAGGTACAGTTGCTGCATATTTTAGAATGCGTGGTATTCATGCTACATTGTGGTCAACATTAAACGAAACACTGCATGGACCAAATGAAAATTCATCAATAAAAAATTGCATCACTGATGCTTTGGTGTTTACTGATATGATGGTACATGCAAAATAAAGCGTCTGGCCTCTATTTTTTATTTAAGACTATGTATTATCTGATAAATTGTTTATAATGGAAAAAAGTTATAAAAATAAGGGGTAAAAATGTTAAATTTTTTGATAGACAATAAATGCGGTGTCGTTAAAAATGAAAAGACGACTCTTGAAATTATTGAAAAATATCTGAATTTATCTTTTACTGAAAACAAGCCAATTTCATTGTATATGGTTGCAGATTTCAGGTTTTTTGATTCCCTAATAAAAATTCTGCCATTATTAAAAAAGTTATTTGACAAAGATTTACTTAGCCAATTTTCAATAATAATTTCATCACGTACAGCGGTAAATCCTAAAGAATTTCTTTTCAAATTAAAAAGTGATGCTATAAGTTTAGATAAAAATGATTTTTTTATTTTAAACCTGTTAAATAACTCAGGTGTTCTGCGATTTAGAGTTAATTATAAAGATAATATAAATACATTATTGTATTTAATAAAATATAATAATAATTACTATTCTTTTACCGGGAACACAAGTTTCTCACCAGACAACCATTTTTTTAATTCAATTAATTTTCTAACGCCGGTTTTAACACCTCAAAGTAAAAAATCAATCCATTTTTTACTTTTTAAAAAATTATGGAATTTATCTGACCCCCGAATAAACAATTTGAGAATTATTAACTATTTAAAAATATTCGCAAATGCAGAAGTAATAAATCTTAATCCAAGAAATTTTATTGCAGTTATTTTAAAAAGTATTTCGAAAGATTATCTTGTAAAAAATATAAGTACAGATTTATCACAAATAGCAGAATATAAAAATATGGGTTATTATTCATGTATTGAGAAAATGCAAAAATACGGCAGTGTAATATTTGCAAATTCAATCGGACTTAGTGAATTATATATTTCAAGTATGATTATCAAATTTTATTTTGAAAAAAACAAAAAATCTCTTGTTATTTGTTCAAAAGAAAGCGAACAGACTTGGGAACAAAATTTTATTAAAACGGGATTAAAAAAATCATTTGCACGCTTTATTAATCGATCAGAACTTCAACAAAACTCATTCTCATCAGAAAGTATTTCTGATATTGATCTCATAATTATCGATAACGCTGAGTATTTCAGTATTTCAAAAGAAAGAAATAATAGACAAAAACATATTGAAACTATTTTATTAAATAACCCTGACGCACATATTCTTATGATTTCAAAAAATATCATCAATGATTCTCTTTATGACTTAATCACAATATACAATATGTTTTCCCGCGGAAAATACAAAAAAATATTAAAAAGTGATGGGGTTGATAATGAAGTAAATAATCTTATTGATGATATTGAAAAAAAGAATATATCAAATAAAACAATTGAGTCAATAAAAAAGATACTCAATACGTTTATGGTTAAAATTGAGTGGACAAATTTAGATTCTATTGTTGATCCGCTACAACAGGACTTAAACAAACCATCTATTACAACAGTAAAATATGCCTACGACCATGATATATCAATGAAAATATACGAAAAACTTATACCTGCAATTTCTGATTTCAAATTTGAATATTGCAAACTAAAATTTAACGGATATCATGAAGATGAAAATCTTACAAACTGGTACAAGTGGCGTTTATGCCGGACAATTGAATCAAGCCTCGTGGCATTTACCGAATCACTAAAAAAATTAATAATAAAAACAGAAATTACACTACAATTAATTTCAGACGACTCTCACATTAATAATATTATTCATTTTTTTACTGAAGATCAGATTATCAACATAAAAAATTCTTTTGAACAAGCGAATGATGAGCAAAAAAAATTAATAATAGATGGATTAAATTCTGATATTTCAATATTAAATAATTTATTATTATCATCTCAATCAATAAAATATCTTGAAAACCGTGATGAAAAAGTAACAAATCTCTTAAAAATTCTTAATACAGAAAGCAAACCAACCGTTATATTTTCTGAATCAGATGATACAATAGCTTATTTAAAACGAAGATTGATTGAATATGGAAATTTAAAATCTGCAACTATTTCCGGTGAAACGACCGGCATAGATGGGGACGATATTTTAACACGGGACAATACCGCTATTGAAGAAATTTGCAGTGAATTTGAACAGGGATTATATAATATATTAATTACTAATGATTCTATTGCTGAAGAAATTAAATTACCCCGAGCAAAAGTTATTATAAACTTTGACATGCCAATTAATCCATCGTCCCTGAGTAAAAGAAACCGTATTGCTTCAGCTCAACCAAATAGCAACAAAACTAAAATATATAACTTTCAATCTGACAGAAGAATAGACAAAGAAATTTTACTATTTGAAACATTAAAAATTCCTTTACATGAATTGATTGCATATTATGGTATTGATTTTATTCTCTGGTCACTCGATGAAAAACATATTAACGAAATATCAGAAAGTCATACAGGAGATTTTTATTTATTAACGAAAGAATATAAAGATTTTTTTGCAAAAAAAAATACTGACGAAATTAAATCAAAATTTACACCATCGTTATCAAAAGAAGATATAACCTTGCGTGAATTTATTAAATTTTTAAACATATCCGAAGAAACATTAAAATTATCAATTTCAAATTTTAAAAGGCCAATTTACACTTCTCTTTTTGGACAAACTGACGGTTTGTTTGTTATCTACAAAACATCAACCGGGATTAAAACAACAAAGAATCTCGAGTTTTCAAATCTTCGTACTGATTATTCAATTAATGAGACAACCGTAGCTGAGATAGAAAAATCTATTAAAAGTTCATTAATATCTGAAGATGACGGAGAATTTGATTTTATTATCGGAATAATAAAATATTGTAAAGAATAAATAACACATTGGGGTTCGATAGATTAATTGTTAATTATTACATTAACCTTGCCATTTTTTATTGCATTTCTTGTTGCTGTTGAGGACAAGATTAATCTTGCATCTTTCATTGAAACAACAAGCACTGAGCCAAACTCATCACCTGTTCCATACGCAACAATTTGTAACGGATTACGTCCTACCCTTTCAGGTATTCTTTCATTTATATCATACGAGTACCGCACCATTCCTCTATCCTGAATTACTTCAGATAAAACATTATATCTATTAAATACAATATTTCCTTCGGTATCTTTTATCGTTAAAAATATAGATGGTTTTACAATTACACTCTTATTTTCAAATGAATACAATTCATCACGGGCATCAATTACTATACCTGTGAAATTATTTTCAAAATTGAACCCTATATACGGAGTGAGCTCCTCTGTATAATGAGAAGTTCCACCCATAATAATATTCAAAATAGAATCTGATTTACCATAAATATCAATATAATATGTTACCTTAATTGTGTTAATATCCGGATACTCTAACCTGTATAATTTTGCATTATCAAGTAATGTAAAAAGCAAACTTTTTCTATCACCTAACATATCAAAATATTCATAAAGATTTTCACCATTATCAGAAAGCCTTATGTTTCGTAAAGCTCTATAGTAATTTATTCGAGCCTTCTCTTTGGCTTCTTCAAGCACTTTTAATCGTCTATGAACAAAATCATTTGATAGTGGCATTTTTACAATAGTAGACGAATAAACTTTATTATTTGACCAATCAACATTAAAGTGTTCCTGAGAAAAGATAAACGCAACTGAGATGATTTGTAAAATTACTATCCATTTTTTTATTTGTATCATAATTACCTGATTTTTAAGACTTGTCCTATTTTAATGAAATAGGAATTATCTAAATTATTTAATCTTGCTATAATATCGGCAGATACACCATATAATAAAGCTATTTGAGACACTGTTTCACCATGGTTTACTACATGAGAATTTTTCAGCATTCTTCTTGTCGCAACATGAGCTCTATTTCTATTTAAAACTGGAATATATATTTTTTGCCCTTCCCATATTAAATTTGAATTTGATATACCGTTTATACTCATTAAATTTGAAATTGAAATTCCATATGAATTTGCAATGCTGGAAAGATTATCACCATTTTTAATAAAATAAACCATATAATCAGAAGACGATTGTTTCTTCAAAACTTCGATATTACTTCGTAACATATCCGCATTTTCTTTTGGAAGACGGATATTATACGGAACTCTGCCTCCCGGGACAAATTGAGATCGCAATGAAGGGTTATACTTTGAAAATTCAACTATAGATAAACCGGAATACTTTGCAACCAATCGTATCGGACTGGTAAAAGAAAGCTTTTGATAGTCATATTCATCTTGTTTTTCAGTAAATTCCAAACCAAATTCATCTAAATGCTTCATTATATATACAGTAGCTTTAAATCGTGGAACATACTTTCTCGTTTCAACAGGAATAATTTTTTTATAAACCATTGAATAATAATCTTTCTTACCCACTCGCCTAATCGCTTTTGTTACATTTCCTCTGCCATAATTGTATGCGGCTAGAGCTAAATACCAATCATCAAATAAATCATATAAAGAACTTAAGTACTTTGCTGCAAACTCACACGAGATTAACGGGTCAAGCCTTTCATCAAGCCATTCATTTCTTTTCATACCAATCCATGTTGCTGTTGACGGCATAAACTGCCACATACCGGCAGCGCCTTTTCTTGAATATGCATGATAATTAAAACCTGATTCTATTATTGGTAAATATACTAAATCTTCAGGGATGCCATATTTTTTAAATATTTTTCTCATATCGACAACATAATCTTCAGCTTTTTTTATTGATCGTATTAAGAAATCTCTTTTTGTCTGTGTTAAATATTTTATTTCACTTTCTACCAACTCATTCATTGAAAAAGGAAAATATTCTTTAGGATTTAGAGTAAAATCAATAGTTACATCCTGGATATTTTGTTCGTTTGTATAATTATTATCAATTACTACATCTTCAGTCATATCATTTACATTGAGTTCGCCATCGATTGTTTCCGCAAATTCTAAAAAATATGTTTCTAAAGTAGTATCTTGTACAATATCGTTATCAAATGTCTTATCTTCAATATCAGCAAATAAAACAATATTTAAAAATAACAGAAATATTATAACCACGTTCCCAAATATATTCCTTTCCATTCCCAGCCCCCATTTATTTTCTCATCATACGGATAATCTATTCTTTTAAAATAGAAGTACCACGTACTCATTTGTGGTAATAACCATCCTTTTGTTTCAAGGTACACTTCATTTTCATTTGAAATATCTTCAAAAGTTGTTGCAAATTGAATGTATCGCCCGATAAATCTTCTATTTAATGCAATATTACTATCACTCCATTTATCGTCACTAGAATTAAAAAAACGAATAAAAAAACCAATTTTAGTTATATATGTTGAAAGTAGACTGATATTATATGAATTCACAGCATATTTTATCGATGTAATTAATTGTGATAAATCCTGATTTATCCATATTTTTTTTGAAAAATAGAAATCAATTTCATCTTTAATTTTCACAAAATCGATACGATCATCTTTTAAAGGTAAACTATTTGCTACTTTTAATAACTCACGCATCACAGGAATCGCATCGTCAAGATTATAAATTGATTTATATAATTTCGACAATTCATACAGAAGTAAAACTTCATCAATTTGATTTCGATAATTTAAAAGTAATTCATTATATGCTTTAATTCTAAATTCCTCATAATTATCCAGTTTAATAATTCTTAAATCATTGATATAGGTAATAAATTGACCATCATATTGTAATTGATATGATTTTTCACTCATTCTTCCGGCAAAATACACAAATGACTCTGTATCATTTAACTTCCAGAAAATATCCGATAATAAAAAAAATAAATATTCTCTGAAAAACTCATCCTCTGTCGTATTTGACAAATCCATATACAATGATTTTAATTGTTCAGCCATCAAAACACCGGAAAATAATTTAATGCCAGAATCTGCCCAAATAATTTTTTCATCGATATCACTTGTATCATTGTATCGTGTAGTAAATTCATTGAATAATTTCTGATCATGGCTTATCATTATATTTGAATTTGAATTTTCTGAACATGACACTATCAAGAAAAGAAACGAAATAATTACGATCACTATTTTCTGCAATTACTGCTCCTTTATAAAACGATTCAAGTATAGAATATATTCAACATTCCCGCTTGCACCTTTAATCGGACTTTCAATAAATCCCTCAACACAAATATCTAAAGATATAATTTCAGTTATAACATAATTCCTTATTTTTTCCCTTTCATTTTCATCTGACACGATACCACTAAAGACATTATTTAATTGTAAAACAGTTTTTAATCGTGCATATTCAAATTGAGGTTTTAATAATATAATTGCCTTACCTATAGATAAAACATTAAAAAAGTGTATAATTATTGGTATACATGATGTAAAGCTCACATCAGCTACTGCAAAAACCGGCAACGGGTTAAGTTCAGAAACAACAATGTCCTGCACCCTTTTATTTTCCATACTTACTACTTTTTTATCTGTTCTTAATGAATAATCCAATTGATTACTTCCACAATCAACAGCATACACCTTTGATGCCCCATATTGCAATAAAACCTGAGTAAATCCGCCGGTAGAACTCCCCCCGTCAATGCAAACAAGGTCTTTTATCTGAGGAGAAAAATACTCAAACCCCTTGATTAATTTATAAGCAGCTCTCGAAACATATTCATTTTTTTCTTTAATTCTAAAATCAGAATCTATTGAATATTTCTCACCGGGTTTATAACAAATTATATCATTTACAAGAACCTTTCCAGACATTATAATAGAATCGACTTTTTTTGAATCAAAACCTGAAATATCAATAACAATATCCCTTAATGATCTTTTCATTTTATTTTTCTCTAGTCACTAAAAAGTTAATGAGTTCTCTGAAAAAATTATTATTTCCCGGAAGTTTATCAATCAAATTAACCGATATTTCTTTATATTCAGCAATTAACTCTTTTGCTTTATCTAAACCTGCAACTAAAGGAATCGAAGATTTATTATTTCTATCATCGCTTCCCGTTTGTTTTCCTAAAACAGCACTATCACCAATAATATCCAGAATATCATCCTGAATCTGAAATATAAAACCAATGTATTTCCCCAACTCTTCAATCACAACTAAATCTGTAGCAGATGCACCACCGTTTATTGCTCCGGCCATCATTGCTAATTGAATTAAATTAGCAGTTTTATAATAATTAATAATGTTGATGTTTTCAATACTTAACTTTTGATCTTCGGCTTCCATATCGAGTATTTGACCTTTAATCATACCGGTATAACCCGATTTTTCACCAAACAATCTGAGTATTGCCGGCAATTTTTCCACTTTGATATATTTTGACAATATATCAAAAACTCTCGTCAACAATGCATCACCGGCCAGGACTCCAAAAGCTTCACCTTTATAGGTATGAAGTGTTTTAACTCCCCGGCGTAATTCGTCATTATCCATACAAGGTAAATCATCATGAACTAATGAATACGTATGAACCAATTCTACAGCAGCAGCTAAAACATAACTATCATCATCAATTGGATCAAATACCATATTTGACTCAAGCACTAACAGTGGTCTGATTCTTTTCGATGGCGCAAATAAAATATGATTCATTCCCCACTCTATTGATAAATCTAATGATTTATCTAAAAAAAGTAATTCACTAATTTGTGTTTCAATATCATGTTTTTTGATTTCACTATTTATTATATTCATCATACCCTCTACATTGAAAATCGTTGAATCGATTCTGTTTTCCCTGTATCAAGATTTAAATCGATTATAATTCCTTGCATTTTCTCATTTTCATTTGAAGGAACATAAGGTACATTTACATTTCTTCTTATTTTGTGAAGAATACCTTTTTTTTCCATACCAATAACACTATCAAGACCACCACACATTCCAAGATCTGTAATGTACCCGGTACCATTTCCAAGAATAATATCATCTGCAGTTTGAACATGAGTATGAGTACCCGCTACAAAACTTACTTTACCATCAAAATAATATGCCAGTGATTTTTTTTCAGGCATAATCTCTGCATGAAAATCAACAATAATATTTTTTATACCTCGTAATTCTTTTCGCAATAATTTCTCAAGTATTTGAAATGGACAATCAACAGGTGTTATAAAATATCTTCCGATTAAGTTAACAACAGCGATTTTTTCACCAGCGACTTCACCAATCCAAAACCCTTTTCCCGGTGAATCATAATAATTATGAGGTCTTAAAACAAAATCATAATGATTTAATAATGCTTCTGCATCCTGATTTGACCAGATATGATTACCCGAGGTTATAACAGTTACGCCAAACCCTCTCATTCTATCAATGATTTCTTCTGTTATTCCAAAACCATTATCAGAATTTTCACCATTTGCAATAACAAGATCAATATTTTCTTTTTTAATAAACTGTGGTAACTTTATATACAATTGCTCCATACCCGGATTCCCAATAACATCACCGAGCATAAGAACTTTAATTATTTTCATATCCAAAATAAAACCTTCCAACACTATATTTTTATCAGAGCCTTTGCAAAAATCAAGAGTACTTGATGAAAAAAAAGTACTTTTTTTATGCGTCCGCCATTTGCGATATGATCGCATTACGCAGTATTTCGGGGTACCGAAAACTGTACCTAATCGTAAAAGTCGCGATATTTTGGGGCACCAAAAATCGATACTGCTTGAGTATGCAACCATTGTAACTTATTGCAAAAATTCGATATAAAGAAAGTATTTTTGCAATAGGCTCATCATTTAGAAAAAAAAAGCATCCTTTACGGATGCTTTTTTTATTCTATCGTGCGTATTCAATAAACCTCGACTCTCTTATGGCTGTAACCTTAATTTTACCGGGGTATCTTAACTCGCTTTCAATTTTCTTAGCTATATTTCTTGCTACTTCAGACGCAGTAACATCGTCAGTTTTCAGATTATTTAAAATAACCCGAACTTCTCTACCTGCCTGTATTGCAAATGCTTTTTCAACCTCTTCAAAACCTTCCGCAAGTTTTTCAAGATTTTCAAGTCTCTTTATATAACCTTCAATGCTTTCCCTTCTTGCTCCCGGCCTGCTTGCACTAATTGCATCAGCAATTTGAACAATAACAGACTCAAGACAATTTGGTTCAACATCACCATGATGACTGAGTATTGCATTTAAAACCTGCTCTGACTCACCCATTTTCTTTGCCATTTCATATCCAGCCTCTGTATGACTGCTTTCTCCATCCGTAGTGGCGCCTTTTCCGATATCATGAAGTAACCCTGCCCTTTTTGCAAGTGCAACATCACAACCTAATTCAGCAGCGAGAATACCGGCAATTTTAGCAACTTCTGTAGAATGATAAAGAACATTCTGACCATAACTTGTTCTAAAATAAAGCCGTCCAAGAGCAATTATGCCTTCAACCGGTAATCCGTGGATACCAAGTTGCATAACTGTCTTTTCTCCCTCATCAAAAATCATCTCATTAACTTCGTTCATTACTTTGTTAACAACTTCTTCAATTCGTGTAGGATGAATTCTTCCATCAGTAACAAGTCTAGTCAGTGCAATCTTAGCAATCTCTCTTCTAACAGGATCAAAACAGGAAATAACTACAGCTTCAGGAGTATCGTCAATAATTATATCAACACCGATAAGAGTTTCCAAAGCTCTAATATTTCTTCCTTCCCGACCGATGATTCGTCCTTTCATCTCGTCATTTGGAAGAGAAACGCTTGAAATCGTAACATCTGAAGTAACTTCAGATGCAACCCTTTGAATAGTGTTAATTAACACTTCTCTAGATTTCTTAGTAGCCGTTCTATTAGCCTCTTCTTCAATTTTCAGAACCAGATGATGAGCATCTTCTCTTGCTTGCTCTTCAATGTTTTTAATAAGCATTTCTTTTGCCTGCTCGCTTGATAAGCCTGATAGCTTTTCAAGTTCATGCTGCCATTTTTGTTGAAGGTTTAATATATCCCTCTGCTTATCTTCTGATTCTTTTTCTTTTGTACCGATGTCTTTAACTCTTTTCTCTACATCCTCAATTTTCTTGTCTAATTGCTCTTCTTTTTGAACAATTCTTTTCTCAAATCTCTGTAGTTCAACTCTTCGTTCTTTCGTTTCTCTTTCAAAGTTATTTCGTTCCTGTATAAGAAGCGTCTTAGACTCTAATAGAAGCTCTTTCTTTTTAGACTCTGCTTCTAATTTAGATTCCCTTAAGATTATCTTTGCCCTGTTTTCTGCCGAGTTTAGATTGATTTTCGCAATTACTATTCTAATAATAAAACCGGTAAGACCACCAAGAAGGATGGACACAAGACTAACGATACCATATAACATCTTGTCCTCCATTCTAATTTATTTGATATATTAATTTAAAATACATCAAATGTCAAGTAACATTTATCTCATAATTTTAATATAGAACTATAATTATATTTTTTTAAAATTTATTATTTAAATTGATATATTATGCTATAAATAATTATTTAAAGAAGATTTCAGGAAATCAATTATGAAAAGAATAGGATTAATTATAGCAGTAAAGGATGAAGCATCAAAAATAATAGCCGATCACCGTTATAAATGGATTAAAGATGAAAATAATATTTACACAAGCAACGCCTTTCCAATTTCATTATATATTTGCGGTATCGGAAAAGCATACGCTGTTTACGGGTTATCAAAAATACTGAATAATTCTGATATAATACTTTCAATGGGAACTTCAGGTGGACTTGGCAACGAAACAATTGGTTCTATTTATATTGTAAATGAATTTGTTGAACACGATATGAATGTAGCCGGTTTAGGATTTGAAGAAGGAGTCACTCCTTTTTGCGGTATGAAATCTCCTGTTATTTCCCGTTGTTCAGAAGAAACAACAATTTTTATAGAAAATTCTATCAAAAAAAGCGAACTTAATTACACATTCGGAAGAACCATTTCAGGAGATACGTTTATTTGCGATTCTGCTACAACCGAAAAAAAAAGAACGCTTTTTAAAGCTCAGCTTGTTGATATGGAAAGTGCTGCGATAGCCAAAATTATTGCATCTGAAACAAATAAAGATATGATTGCTGTTCGCTTTATTACTGACAATGCAAATCATGAGGCAGCAGGAAACTGGCAGGAAAATGTTAAACAATCGGCTGTTTTATTTAATACAATTTTATTGAATCTATGTGAATCTATCAAAACTCTTTAAATACATTTTTTTCTATAACTAAAAAAAAGCACTAAAAAAAGCGGAAGTCAGGAATTAACAGATAATTGATTATGATGGTTTATTACGGGTGAAACCATCACAATAACATAATCCTTCCTGACTTCCATATTTGGGATAATATTATGATACAGTAGTTATGTCATATTTCTTAGAAAAAAAACAGTACACTTTCGGGTATTTAGGGGTAGATTTAGTGTACTTTTCTTGTTTTTTTAAAAAATAATGTAAATTTAGTGATAAAAATCTATTTTATTTGTATTATTTTCACACTATCTTAATTAAGAAAGGAAAATCTAATGAAAAAAATATTTTTTGTAATAATAATTATTTGCATATCGATTTCATCTTTTTCATCAACAAAATGGATGGGAATTCTTGACTCCGGTATGGAAGATTTTAGAAAAGGTCAGTATAATTTTGCCGTTACCAATTTGAAAAAATATTTATTATTATCAGGTAATGATATAAATAAACCAAAAGCATTATACTATCTTAGCCTAAGTTATTATTTTGAAAATAATTTTTCTCAGTCAAAAATCAATCTTGATGAATTAATTTCAAGATACAAAACATCAGAATTTGGAATTCAGGCGTATTTCTGGCTCGGACTTATTAATCAAAATGAAAAGGAATGGAAAAACGCCGAGGAATTATTTTTACGATTTATTTATTCAATGCCCGGCTCGGATTTATTAGACAGGGCACATCTTGCTGTTGCAAATTGCCAATACGAACAAAGTAAATACAAAGAAGCATTGCAAACATTAGGAATAATTGTAACGAACGAAAAAAGCGAAAAGTTTGAAGAAGCATCGGTTTTATATAGCTATATACTCATAAAACTAAATGACCTGGAAAATGGTATTTCATTCTTATCAAAATGGGCAACACGAATAGAGGAAAATCCAAGTAAATACCCTTTAAAAGATCGTCTTTGGTTATACCTTGCTGAACTTTACATAAACACCAATGAAGATAAAAAAGCATATACTTTATTAAAAAACATTGATAATTTCTCACCGGGCAGTTTATCATCAGATATTGCACTTTTGCGATTATCAGAAATTGAATTTCGAGCCGGAAACGCTCTCGTTTCAGCAGAGTACATAAAAAGATTAAATATTGAATATCCTGATTCAGTATACAACATTGATGCCCAACTAAACTCCGGAATAGCTTTATTTTCTGAGAAAAACTTTTCAAAATCATCAGAGGCTTTTAGTTCAGTCATAAAAAATATCGATAGAAAGATAAACGAAACTATTTCATCCGATGAAGAAAACCGTTTAATTTCTCTAAAAAGTAAAACAATTCTTTATTATGCTGAATCTCTTATAAATCTCAAACGAACTTCAGAAGCAATTGAATTATTAAATAATATAGTTACAAATTCATATCCGAATTTTGAAGAAGCAATTTTAATGATTTGTGAATTATACATAGAAAATAACGAAATAAAAGCACTTGAAAATTTAATCAAAAAATATGAATCTACAATGCTTAGTTCTTCAAAAAAAGAAAGATTTGACATTATTATCGCTACCAACCTTTCTATTAACAAAAAACATTCCGAATCAAACAAAAAAATTGAATACATTACTATTCAAAGCAAAAATTACTCAATTGCAAATTCATTAAGAATTAAAAATTATATTGCACTTTCTCAAACTGATCAGGCCCTTAAAACATTACGAGAGCAACTTACGATTAGTCCGAAAAAAGAAAGAGCAGAAATTATCTATAACATGATGTCACTCCATTTTAACAACAGGAATTTTAGCGAAGTCATTACAATAAGTGAAATTATGCCTACCTATTTAAAAGAACTTTCCTTTTCAACGCAGTTATCAATATCACTCAAAACAGACTACTTAATAGGCCTGTGCTATATGCAAATTAAAGAATATAAAAAAGGCATTTCATTATTAAACAAAATTATTTCTTTACGCGATGATAAATCAGTTCCCGATTATGATAGAAAGTTAATAGAAAATTCTTTTTACTACATTGCATGGATGTATTATAAAATTTCAGATTATAAGAATGCTGCCATTCATTTTAAAACAGCATCGTTATTAATCAAAAATCAGGAATTAAAAACAGATTCACAATTTATGGAAGCCTGGTCTTATTACTCAGCAGGTAATTACAACGATGCTGCAGAACAATTCATTACAATTTACGAATTCTACAAATCAGGCAATTTAGCAGTAAAATCACTTTTAAATGCAGGTAAATCTTTTCAGAATATCAATAAAAATAAAGAGGCTTTGGATATTTTTAATCGGATATACACACAATTCATTGATAGTGAATACCGTCCCGACGCATTATATGAATTAATTAAATATGCTTATAATGATAACAAAGACATTGAAGCTAATCGCTATATAAATGTCTTTAGCGATAATTATCAAAAAAACCCGCTTTATCCAAGCATATTAATATTACAAATAGAAAACTTCCTTTCAGCCGAAAGATATTCAGAAGTTTTATCAGCAAGCTTACATTTTATAAACACCATTCCTGATGCGATCCAATATGACATGATATATTATTGGGCAGGACTGAGTAGTTTTAAGATTAAAGATTTTGATACATCTGAGAAATACTTTCTATTTATCACTGAACAATTTACTAACTCAACATTCAATGAAATTGCATTAAAAAACCTTATAAATATTTACAATGAAACCAAACAATATAAAAAAGAAATAGCAATAATTACCAAATTTCTCGCTGCATTCAAAGATGATGAAAACTATAAAACAAGATTACTCGTATTAAATAAAATGTCAACCGGCGTTTCTATAGAAGAAGCATCATTACAAACATTAAGCGACACAGGTGATATAAATGCCCAATACAAATTAGCTGTATTTCAATATAATAAAGGAGATATTGAAAAATCAATAAAACTTTTTTCAGAAATCAGAGAAAAAGACAAAGGGATCGCCGGAGCATTAGCAAATAACTTCCTGGGAGATATTGAATTTAAAAAAGAAAACTATAAAGAATCTCTTGTGATTTATGCAAACTCGATTTCAAAATTTGCAGGAGACAATGAAACCAACGCAGAAGCATTATACAAAACTGCATATTGTTATTATACATTAAACTCAAAAGAACAAGCTTTAAAATTATTAAAAACATTAAATGAAAAGTATCCGGAAAATAGATGGAAACCAAATGCAGAAGCGTTAATGAGGAGTTTAAAATGAATAAAATATATTTAATCTTGCTACTTAATTGTATTACATTCTCAATTTTCTCAAATGAACCTGAAATAAAACTACCTCAAGTTGATATAAACATCGAAGACAGAAAAGGCCTTGAAACAGAATTTTCCACAATTTCACACATTGAGTTTGAAACAAACCGGGAATCTATACTAAAACCGGAAATAACAGATCTTATTAAAGTCGACCTTGAAAAAACATTACCGGAAAGAATTGATAATCCGCAAAAAATGAAGCCGGTTGACGCACTTATTAAATTTGGTTACGGTTTAAATAATAATTTACTTGCTGACTTTTCAGTATTTATTAAAAACTTCAATCCGGTTATTTCAATAAATTACTCAAGAATTGCAAGGGATAATTACTGGTTTGAAGAGTTAAATCGAAAAGTTTTTTATTCATCCGATAAACTCAATGCGGATATAACGTACAATCGTAATCTTTTTACACTGAATACTACAGTTGGTTACGCAGGAAGTAATTATTCACTTCAGAATAAAAGCATTTACAATACACTTGATAAAAAAATACTAACTCTCGATATAAATCCTTTTATTAAATTTAACAGTAAAAATGATCTTTCATTAATCATTCAGAATTCATTTTTATTTAATAATCTTGCTGATGGTCAGGCAACAATTATCGATTTTAGAAATGACTTTGACTATCTTCTAAATACCAATATTGTCTACTCACTTGTTATTAACAACGACAATTACTTAAATCTCAATACAGGGTATGAATTTAATTTTCTGAACACCCTTTCGAATGGATTTAGCAGCAACTATCATGAAGTCTTTGGTAATTTATTTAAAACGGGCATCGGATACTCGGGAATACTTAAAGACTCATGGACTCTTAATATAGATTTTGATTTTCAAGGATATTGGAAAAATGAGGAATTTTACTGGTATATTCTACCGCTCGTGAAAGCCGGTTATAATTTTCGTGAATTCTTTTCATGTTTTATTGAAGGCGGATCAACTATAATTGATAAACCTAATAAAGACTGGCTTATACAGAATGATTATGCCGTTTACCCGTTAGATATCATACCGGGGTATGACTGGTATGGGAAAACAGGAATTAAATCTTCTTTTGCCGGTTATTTCACTGGATTTTCTGAATTAAGATTTTCATATATGTACCGGGGATTAGTATGGAATATACTTTCAGAAAATGAAAAAATTTATACAGTCACCAATGCTGATTATTTCAGTTTGCTGATCACTTCGGGTATTAATTTTTCATATAGACAGTTTGTGAAATTTACCATAAAATGGGATCATGAATTTCTACAGTTACAACCTTTTACAAGTGGTGATGTGATTAACGGCCGAATTGAACTTGGTATTCCTAAAGCCGGTATTACATTTTACACCGAGTTTGAAGGCGGTTTCAGAAGAGTTGATTATAATGCGATTGATTTAGGAAGTATCTACTTGTTAAATGCCGGAATTGATTGGAATTACCAGGAACGATTTGGTATCGGAGCAGATTTTAGAAATATTTTGTATTTTCAAAGACATCAGATTAAGAAATATTATGATGAACCGGGTTTTGAATTCACTGTTTACATTAAAGCAGGTTTTTAGAAAACCCTTTAACTAATTTGGAGAAACAATGCATTGGTTAAAAAAACGAATATATAATTTCATAAAAAAAGGGATCAAAGTATATCTTAATATTTTTCTTGAATTTCGTGTGTGGGGAGTTGAAAACATACCGGATGGACCAAAAATATTTTGCTCTAACCATTTTTCATCAACTGATCCGTTTTTTATGATAACCGTTATGGATGAACCGGTTCACATGGTTATCGGGCCCGGTTTTAGCGTCCCGGTTTTCAGACATATTCTTAAAGCCGGAGAGCAGATAAACGCCTTACCGGAAAGAAGAAAATTTGTAATATCTGAAGCTGTTGAATATCTGAAAAAAGGCGAATCGATTTACATTTTCCCCGAAGGCGACCTCAATGATCAGGTATCATTTCGCGAATTTTATCATGGTATGGCAAAAATTTATTTAACCCACCCTTGTCCGATCATACCAATTGGAGTTGTATCACCAATCAGATATGTAAAGGAAATTGATAAAAACATAAAAATTGGCGAGACAACATTCAGAACACTTGCGGTAATGTCCGGAAAGTATTATACCAATATTGGCGACCCCTTATCTTTTAAACCTCATGTAACTGCACGGGAAATTACTGATACGGTAAAAGAAAATATTAAATATTTAATTGAAGATATTAAAACTAATAAATTTTGGAGCTAGGAGACCGCAATGTCAATGGATGATGAATTAAGACAAATTTTAAGTCTTGTACTGACACACAATGAAGACCTTGAGAAATTACATCTTTATATTAAACTTAAAAACGGAAATGTTTTTAAATACAAAGTAGATAAAGTTAAAGAAATGAAAATCCTTAGAAATATTCAACGAAGAATTGAAAAAGAAAAGATAAAAAAAGAGAGAAAACACCGAAAAATAGATCAAAAATTTAATGAAAATAAAACAGATGAAAATTAGATATAAGGCAAAATGAATATACAAAAAGAGAATATTAAAGCAATTGTTTCCTATGACGGCACAAACTATAATGGATTTCAGGCTCAAAAAAACGGCTTGGGTATCGAAACGGTTATATGTGATGTATTAACAAAAGTTCATGGCTTTGAAACATCAATTATTTGTGCAGGACGGACAGATAGCGGAGTTCATGCTCAAGGACAGGTAATTAATTTTTTGACAACACGGGTTTCTATGACCGAAAGCAACTGGATTGGTTGTTTTAATAAAGAATTACCGGAAGACATACGCGTTTTAACCGTTGAAAAAGTAGATACAACATTCAATGCAAGAAAATCAGCCATTGCCAGAGAATACTGGTATCAAATTGTTAAAGGACATTCCATTTCCGCACTCACAACACGGTTTGCAATCAACTGCCCGTTAGATAGTTTATCCGTAGAAAAACTCCAATCGTATACAGATCAATTTGTAGGTATTCATGATTTCACCTCTTTTTGTTGTGCAACCGATCAGAATAAAAGTAAAATAAGGGAAATAAAATCAATTCGGGTTGAAGAGGAAAATGGTGTTTTTATTATTAAAATACTTGGCAACTCATTCCTTTATAATATGATTCGAATAATCGTAGGAACTATTTTAGAACTGATAAAGAAAAAACGCCCGCCTGAGGATATTCAGAAAATTATAATGGCAAAAAATAGAAAAAAGGCAGGTAAAACAGCGAAAGCAAAAGGTTTAATTTTTAAAAAAGTCTTTTATTAGAGCTTCTTGTAAAAACCCCTTATTCATCTCGAGTTTTTACAAGAACTTCATTAATCCGTCCGGTTAGATTTTACATATTTTTTTTAATTTCCCGGATTTCATTATCGAGATATTCCTGTTTTTTTCTATAAATGTAATTTTTCACTTTATCCCGTTCTTCATTATTTGTCACAAATGAAATTACATAGAGTATTTTAGGATCAATAATTCGCGAACCGATAAGTTTACCTTTCAGATGAATAGAAACACCCGAAAGATGAAGCATAATATAATCAATCTCGGATTGTTCTAAAGAAATATTCTGATCTTCAAACGAAACCGTCATTGCAACAGAACTGATATCATGAATAACAGCTTTAAAATACCGTTCATTAATTTTAAACTCAGCAAAGGTATTCACTTTTGACTCAACCTTAAGTCTGATATATTTACGTTTTCCTTTTGCTTCATTTGCTTCCAATACCTTCAAAATAACACGAAAACTCTCGTCGAACCCTGTCTTAAGTTGAATAAAACCACAGTCGATCATAATTTGCATAAGGTACCGCTCTGCATTTGCATCATCAATACGATGTGTTAAAACTCCGATTCTCACACCTTCAAGCTCAGAATTATTTTTTAGATCGGCAATATACTCTTCCCATTGTTCCGGCTTTAAAATTGCATCAATATTAACAAATAATATTGAATTACTATATCTTTTTAATAAGGCCTCAACAATTGTATGATCATTTACAACATACGCTGAATACTCATTATAGGTTATTTTCTGAATTAATTGAGATTGAATTATCGACTGCGGATATAAAAAGAAAATCTTTGTTTCAAAATTATCATGTAAAGAATCCTCAAACGATTCCTGCTTTTTTTGAACACTTTTATGTTTTTTAATAAAATCCATAGATAATTCACTAAATTTTCTTCGAATGAAATCAGAGTAAACGGTATAAACACCGCCACTGGCTTTTCTTGAAAACAACAATGCAATTCTTGCATCACGAAGAATTTCTTCAGCATTAAGATAATCAGGAAATTCATGTGCAACAAAAATACCGGCACTTGAATCAAATAAAAACTCAATATCACCGGATTTCACCGGCTGTCTAATTGCACTTTTGTAAAAATCAATGCGTGAATTTAACAATTCAGAACCGCTGATAAGCTGATCAGACTTAAAAATTATCCCAAAAGCAATATCATCAAGATAATACACTTCTTCATCAGGAGAGAGTACATTAGTTAATTCTTTTGCAATCGTATTGATTAAATTATTATAACTTGCCAATGATAAAAATGATGTTATTTCCTCAACACCATCAATACATATATAAAAAAAACCGAAATGTATATTTGACTTAATATAACCATTTACTTTATCATTAAAAGCAATATTATTGGGTAACCTGGTCGATTGTTGATAATAAGCTCTATCTTCAAGACCCTTTAATACACTCTCAAACTTATTTTTATAATATTCATTAAGTGAACCTGATCGTTCAAGTCTTTTCTTCACGGTCTGAATTAATACCTTATTATCAAACGGTTTTGTTACATAATCATCAGCACCAAGAAGCATTCCACTTCTAATATCAGTCAACTCAATATTACTTGTTAAAAAAATAAACTGTGCAAATTTCTTATCCGGATGAAGTCTTACTTTTTCCAATAATTCATTGCCATCCATCACTGGCATTTTCACATCACTAATTATTAAATCGTAATCATTTGAACATATTAAATTAAAGGCCTTTTCACCATCTTCCGCCTTATCAACAACAAACCCCATAATTGACAAAAGTTTACCAATATTATCACGTAATTCTTCCTCATCATCCACAACAAGAATTCTCTTTGATACAAAATTATCCATTTCAGACCCCTTATTCTCATTACCGATTAACTTCAGCATCTCTTCATTCTATGGTATTAAAGGTACTTCATTTTGTAAATTTATACAAGAAACTATTTGTAACGACCAAAATCATATACAATTTATTGTATAGAAACTGTAAAATTTTCATCAATAATAAAACAATTTGATTCGGTACAAGCAAAAGCTTTTATATGGCCTGAAAGCTCTTTTACATCACTTAGATTTTGTAATCTGAGTGAATATCCGTCTTTAGAATATTCCAATTGAAATTTCTGCGATTCTTTGCCATTTATAGTTATTTCCATCGGCGGATATTCTTCACCACCTAATTTATAAGGTTTCTTTGCATGAAATGACAGTAAAACCAAATTATTATCCCGGACAGCCTGAACTGAATAATACATATTATCTGCTTTTTTTTCATAAGAAACTTCCGCAGATGTATTTTTACGATTTGTATTAATAATTTCTTTTAATGTATCAGCTTGAAACAAACCGACAAGTCGCTCAACTATTTCATTATTTCCATTAAGTATATAGGTAACCGGTAAAACAGAAATAGGGTCATTAAAAAAAACTGAAGGTGCGTTATAATAAACCGGATATGTAACCCCGAGGAGTTTCATCATCCCGCGAATTGACGGTTCCATAGCTTCTGTTTCTGTTGTAAAACTTAGAAAAACAACCCGTTTGTCTTTGAATTCTGAGTTTAATTTTTCCATCAACGGTAATTCTTTTTTACACGGGCTGCAATATGTTGCAAAATAATTAATAACAGCAACATCATATTGATATTCAGATAAAACAGCTTCAAAAGTTCTATCTGCCATCGAATTTATCGTTACAATATGACTCTCATTTTTAGATTTACATGAAAAAACAAATAATACAAAAAAAATTACTGCGATACCGTGTTTCATTGAAAACTCCTTAATTTTTATATTTTCCAAAAGTTAAACTGCTTGTCGGACATGCTGAATTACATTCTAAACAACGGATACATTTTGATGATCTATACTCTTTTATAACATCAAGATTCATAGGACATTTATTGGAACATTTACCACATGAAATACAAATATTTTTATCGTAGTTAATATTGAAAATACTAATACGATTAAATATTCCCCAGATAGCACCAAGCGGGCACATTGTTTTACAAAAAAACCGGTTTGAAAACAATAATGAAATGATAATGAACAATAGAATTGTAAATTTTAATAACGTTATATACGAGGCTGAACTTCTAAGATCTTTATCAATCAATAACAATGGAATTCCGGCAAGCAAGGTTCCCGAGGGACAAATCAATTTACAAAACCAGGGGGATAATAGCGATATATTATAAAGGAACAAAGGTAAAATAAAAACAAAAACAGCAAGAATAACAAACCGTCCTTTTTCAAGTAAATTTGGTAACGTAACATTTTTCTTTGTTATTCGATTAATCAGCTCCTGCAACGCACCAAACGGGCAAACCCATCCGCAAAACAATCTGCCTCCGAGAATTCCGGTAAACCCAAAAAAACCAAGAATATATAATCCTGCAAAATTAAGCTTTTCTTTCAACTGGATTTTTAAACTTACATCATTCAAATAAAACTGAAGTGCTCCAATCGGACATGCACCTAATGCTGAAGGACATGAATAACAATTTAACCCGGGAACACATATGTTTTTCATGACTGTTGCACTAACCCGCGCTTTCCCGGATATTAGTATTTTAATTACATTGAAAAAATCACTATTTAAAAGAATTGCAAATATTAATTGAACAGCATGTCTTATTTTTTTCATCCGATTCCTATACATTCCAGACAAATATTGATAGCTTTGATAAATATCCCATTATAGAGGTCGCCAAAAACAACTCCGGTAATAATAAAAACAATTGAAATAAATAAAATCCCGTATTGAATTTTTTTCATTATTTCTCCCGAATCAAAACATCAAATAACATTCGCATATCCTAATATATTACATTCAATAATTCAAGTCTTTTTTTATTACGATAACAATTCTTCCCATCTTGTATATTTATTCTGGAGTTTTTTTCCCAACTCATCAAATTGTATCGACCAATCCCGAAGTTTTGTATGATCTGATTCACCGGATGACATTTTAATTTCCAACTCAGTTTTTTCATTTTCAAGAGTTTCAATTTCCGATTCAATAGTTTCTAACTCTTTTGTTTCTTTAAAGGATAGTTTTCTTTTTTCTTTAACAGCCGGTTGAGGTACTTCTTTCGATGAAGTGGTTTTCTTATTCGCCTGCAATCGTGCTTCTTCTTCAAGCTCTGCTTTTAATTCAATATATTCTGAACAGGAACCGGTAAAACCTGATACTTCACCACCGTTATCAATTATCAATAAAGTTTCTGCTATTTTATCCATAAAATACCGGTCATGCGACACAATAACAAGACATCCGCCAAATTTCATTAAGAAATCTTCCAGAACTGATAATGTATAAATATCAAGATCGTTTGTCGGCTCATCAAGTATTAAAAAATTTGGATTACTAATTAAGAGTTTAACAAGATACACTCTTTTCTTTTCTCCACCGGATAAATTCTGAAGGCTTGAATGCTGAATTTTACCATCAAACCCGAATCGTTCTAATAATTTAGTCGCCGTAAGTTCTGTACCATCGGGTAATTTTATTATTTCTGCACTTTCTTTTATATACTGTAAAACAGTGATTTCTTCATTAGTAATATCAGGGTTTTGTTTATAATATCCAAAAAGGGTATTATCACCACGGCTTATTTTTCCGCTATCAGGTTTTTTATTTCCTGTAAACAAATCAAGCAACGTTGTTTTCCCTGCACCGTTTTCTCCAAACAAACCGATTCGTTCACCTTTCTTAAACAAATACGAAAAGTTTTTAATGACACTTTTGTCGCCATAGCTTTTATTAATTTTTTCAATTTCAAGGATTTTACTTCCTAATCTTTTACCGGATATTTCAAATGCAAACTCTTTATCTTCAGCAAGTTTATCACGATTAATTAATTTATATATTGAATCTTTTCGAGCCTTAGCTTTCGTTCCCCTTGCTTTTGGCCCCCGACGTAACCATTCCATTTCAGTCCGAAGAATTGACTCAATTTTTTCTTCATTACGAACTAATGAAGCAGACTCAGCTTCTTTTTTTTCTAAATAATATGTAAAATTACCTTTATACATTTTAATTTTACCATTTTCTATTTCATAAATTGTCGTACAGATAGTATCAAGAAAATATCGATCATGTGTAACCATAAACACCGTTTTATTTGACTTCACCAGATAATCCTCAAGCCATTTAATGGTTGAAATATCAAGATGATTTGTCGGTTCATCCAGAAGAAGTAAGTCATTATCCTCTATCAGAACTTGTGCCAATTCAACTTTTTTTAACATACCGCCTGACAGACCTTTCATCATCTGACTTAAATCCTCAATCCCCAGAACACTTAAGATTGATTTTATTTCCTGCTCATAATTCCAGGCATTTTCATTATCCATCTGATGAAGTAAATCATTAAATCTTTTTTCTATCGTGGTATCTTTTGAATGTGCTAATTCCTCACATGCTTTTTCATAGTCATTAATTAATCGCGCTTTATAATTCCCGCGTTTGAAAACGAATTCCCTTATCGTATCATTCGGGTTAAATGCCGGATCCTGTGCAAGATACGATATACTTGCATCATTATTTATACTAACCGTTCCACCATCAGACGGCACAACACCGGCTATAATTTTTAACAATGTACTTTTACCGCATCCGTTTTTACCAATTAATGCAACTTTCTCGCCGAATTCCAGGCCAAAAGTAATATCTGAAAACAGAGGTTCTTCTCTGCCATGTTTCTCAAGTTTATTTATAGATATAATATTCATTCATTGCTCCAAATAACATAATGTAACGGGATAATAGATGGTTAAATGCAATTTGTCAAATAATCATTGAAAATTTAATACTAATGATACAGAGGCTCTACATACAAAAATTAAAAATTTACAGGATATTTTTGTATGTTAATCAATAGGTAAAATTTCTGTAACAGAAAAATTGATTTATCCCATATAAAAAAAACAATTTGATTAGTTGGATTAAAATTGATACAATTAAAAAGAAAAAGTTTGTTACACAAAAAAAAATCGGGATAATGTTTATGAATGATTCTTCAGAAAATAATTTAGAAAATATAGCAAAGATTGCCGGAGTGAGTATTGATGTAGTCAGAAAAGTTTTGTCAGGTAATGAAAATATTGACCCCCGGGTTAAAGATCGTATCCTGAAAATCATACATGATAAAAATTATATTGGCACTACAGAAATGCGTAATAGAAAAAGAGGTAATTACACTCACACAACCGTTGGAATAATAATACCTGATATCAACCATAATTTCTGGTTTGAAGTAATAAAAGGTATAAATGACAGATTAGTAATCGATAAATATAATATTTCAATATTTAATCTTGCACGAAATCAAAGCGATTTTTATGAATATCTTGTTAACGAACGATTTGCCGGTATTATCATCATTGGAGTTGCAATTCCAAAACGGGTTATTGAAATGATGAATTTGACAAACACAAAATTTGTCTTTGTTGATACCTGCGTAGAAGGCTCATCTTCAATTTATATTGATAACAAATATGGTGGAGAACTCGCTGCTAAACATTTGATAGATAAAAAGGCACAGCATATTGCATACATAGGTCACGATGAAAAGCATACAATTCAAGACGAAAGACTTGCCGGGTTTAAAAATTATTTATCAGAATCCGGAATTACTGATTGTATTGAAAAATTTGTTAATTTACACAATGATGATGCATATACAATAACAAAGAAAATTGTATCAGAAAACAATGTAGATGGTATATTCTTTTTCTGCGACACATTGGCATATTTAGGCTTAACAGCATTAAAAGAGATTCAAAAAGACATACCGATTGTCGGTTTTGATGATATGGTAATGTCTGAATTATTAGGACTGACAACAATTCACCAGCCGGCTTATGAAATAGGGAAAAAAGGTGCAGCCGAACTTGTACGATTAATTACAACTGACAGTAAAACACCTGTTCAGGAAGTAATTCTCCCGAATATCGTAAAAAGACGAACTTAATCATTTCTTCTTCCGCCGAGCAAACCTAATCGTATTGCCCAATATAATAATTGAACAACGGATGCCGTAGCAGCAGCAATGTATGTTAATGCGGCACTGTCAAGAACAGAATTAACACCTTTTTTATCACTGGCACTTATTATATTATAATCAGTCAATAACTTTTTAGCACGGTTTGAAGCATCAAACTCAACCGGTAATGTTATTATTTGAAAAATAACAACAAACAAAAATAGAAAAAAACCAAAGATTGCAAGCCCCATAAAATTTATCATTGAACCAATCATAATAAGCCAGATTGACATATTACTAGCAATAGAAGCAGGTTTTGCAAACGACAGCCATAACTGCATTATAGAAAAACCTGTATGATGTTGAATTGCATGCCCCGCTTCATGAGCTGCAATCCCGATAGCTGCAATTGAATTTGAATTATAAACACCTTCTGATAATCGCAAAACTTTTTCAGCAGATGAATAATGATCGGACAACCAACCGCCGGTTTTTTTAACAGCAACAGTGGTAACACCATTTCGTTTCAGAATTAACTCAGCAACTTCCCGGCCGGTTAAATTTGATCTGTTTGGTATTTTTGAAAATTTATTAAAATTTGATTTAACCTTTGCCTGGGCATAAAAAGAAAAAATTGCAACAGGTATCATTAAGATTATATACATTGGATCAAAAAACATTATGTACTCCGAAGAATGAGAAGATACAATTAGTGTACTCAATATATATGCAAACGTCAACATACACTTAAAAAATATCTAGTGAGGCCCTTGCAAAAATTCGAAATAAAAAAGAGTATTTTTGCAAGAGGCTCTATTGATATTGACTAAATTTACATATAACTAAAAAAACGGTTTGACAATTAAAAATCATAAATGTATAATCGGGCAGAAATTTTGTATTTGGAGAAAAAATATGAGAAAATATTTAATGGCTGGTAACTGGAAAATGAATCTGGTTCCGTCAGAAGCTAAGAAATTTGCAGAAGATTTGGTTAAGTCAATAAAAGATTTAGATAAAGATGTTGAAGTTATGATATGCCCGAGTTTTGTGTGCCTACCGGCAGTAAAAGAAGCAATAAAAGGTTCTATTATTAAACTTGGTGCTCAAAACATGAATGAAAATGAAAAAGGTGCTTTCACCGGTGAAATCAGTGCTGATATGCTTCTTGATATTGGTGTTGAGTATGTTCTTCTTGGACATTCAGAAAGAAGACATATTTACAAAGAAACCGATCAACTCATTAACAAAAAAGTTAAATATGCTTTAGCTAAAGGTTTGAAACCGGTTTTATGTATTGGTGAATTACTTGAAGAACGGGAAGCAGGTAAAACTGACGAAGTTAACAGAAGACAACTTGTAGAAGGTCTTAAAGACGTTTCTGCAAATGATATGGCAAATGTTGTTATTGCGTACGAACCGGTTTGGGCAATTGGTACAGGAAAGGTAGCAACACCTGAAATAGCCGAAGAAACTCAAGCTAATTGCAGAAAAGTTCTCTCAGATCTTTATGGTCAGACAATAGCAAATAATGTTACAATCCAATATGGTGGCTCTGTAACTGACACAAGTGTTGACGGACTTATGTCACAAAAAAATATTGATGGAGCATTAGTTGGTGGAGCTTCACTAAAACTTGATGCTTTTACAAGAATTGCAAAATTTAATAAAGTATAATATTTAAGGAAACAAAATAATGGTAGTAGCTATTAATATTTTAACAGGCGTTATGATTTTCGTATCTTTTCTTTTAATAATGATTGTTTTATTACAGGAAGATAAAAGTGGTGGTGGTATCGGAATGATTGGCGGTTCGTCTCAATCATTTTTTGGTGCAAGTTCAGGTTCTTTGCTTACAAAAATAACAACTGTCTTAGTCGTTATTTTCTTTGTATTAAGTGTTGTAATCGGGTCTTTATCTGCTGAATCAACAAAAAGATCAACAATTTCTGAATATGAATTACTCGTTGACAAATATGGTAAAGAAGAAGCAACAACTGATACGGTGAAAATAGTAAAAGCAATAAAAAGTGCTCCAACTACAATATTAGTATCAGACATTAACAATCTTGTTCTTGCAAAAATAGAAGAGGAAGCAATTAAAACAGAATTTCTTACTTATTACGAACTGAACAAAAATGGAATTCATTATAACTTAACAAAACTCGGAACTGAAAAAACAACTAGAGTTGTTGAATTATTAAATAGCGTTCAATTCACATTGGAAGCAGAACCAACAATTATCACACAATAATTCGGGATAACAGAAAAGGAGATACCATTGATAAACAAAGATGAATTGAAACAGGTAATTTTAAATGTTACAAAAAGCACAGATGGAATTGAAACAATTAATGATGACACACAACTTATAGGTGAAGATGGTTTATTTTTTGACTCAATAGATGTTTTAGAGCTTATTGTCGAAGTTGAAAAGAAATTTGGTATTAAAATAAAAGATAAAGACTTAAACCAAAACAAACTTGATACATTCAAGATATTCCATGATTTTTTGAGTACGAATGAAAAATAATAGAGTATTTATTACGGGCTATGGTAGTGCAACTTCCCTTGGCATCGAAAAAAACGAAATTATTGATTCTCTAAATAGAAGAAACCCGTTGCCTAAATTACCTGGCAGCGGTAATTCTTTTTTAAAACCATTTTATACCATTCCAAACGACTTTGAAGAATACGGTTCTGTTTCAAGAAGTACAGCAATTGCATATTGCTTATTTGATAAAATAATAGATTTAATTAATGAATACAAAGAAGTTCCTCTCTTTTTATCTACCTCAACAGGTGGTATTGATGGCACAGAACTTGAGTATTCAGCATTAAAAAATGGAAAATCTGATTATCAGCTTTTTAACAATCACTTTTTTAACAAACTAACTTCCGATATAAATAAAAAATATCACAACAAATTCGAAAAAGCGATGACTTTTTCAACGGCATGTTCTTCATCAGGTCATGCAATATTACAAGCATACAAATTAATTCAAGCCGGGATAATAGAGAGAGCGATTGTTTTTGGTATCGATGTACTTTCTCATACGACAATGATCGGTTTTGACTCATTACAATTAGTTTGCCCAACGCAATCTAAACCTTTAACAACCCATAGGGATGGCCTTACTCTTGGTGAAGGTGCCGGCATCCTCTTATTAGAAAACACAGCACGAAACAAAAGTGATTTTGAAGTAGTTGGCGCATCATCAACATCTGATGGTCACCATATTTCTTCGCCGGATCCTGAAGGTAAAAGCCAGAAAAAATGTATTTTCAATGCGTTATCACAAGCTGGAATAAAAGAAAGCGATATATCATACGTAAGTGCACATGGTACAGGAACTGTTATGAATGATCAGGTTGAAATCATGACACTGAAAGAGATTTTTAAATCAGTACCGGTTTCATCATTAAAATCATACATTGGCCATACACTTGGAGCATCCACAATTGATGAAATTGCAATATGTATTGATATGATGGAAACTGAAAAAATTTATCAGAGAATCGATTTTACTGATGCAATGGATCCTATGATTCCTGAGAAAACATGTGATTTAAAAGTTAAATATTTTCTAAAAAATTCTTTCGGATTTGGCGGAAATAATGTTAGTATCGTAATAAAGAATAATTACCAGTTTTAAATTAAAACAGTGTAAGTTCCATAAAATTAATTTATAAGAGTACTATATGTCGAATAATACAAAAAGATCATTTATTTCTGATATCAGATATTTTGGTTCAAATATAAAAAATGAGAGCGATTTAATTAATTTATACAATAATGACATATTCTTTAAACCTCACTTTTCTAAAGACTACCCTGTTATCAATGAAATCTCCGGCATAATGGACGGGATAGACTCAAGACTTAAAACCAGAATGAGTCAACTGTCGCTTGGTATATATCAGGCATTGCAAGGTGGTGGTGCTTTAAACCTTTCTGAAGATGATGAAATACATCTATTTACAGCTTTTGCAGAAATTGAGACAACCGACAAGATCATAAATGATATAATGATAAATGAAAGTAAGCTTGTTAGTCCTACGCTTTTTCACAACTCTGTTCATAACACACCACTTGGTTATTTCACAATAATAAATAAAATTCATAACTATTGTACAACAATTTCAGACGGCTTAGAAACCGGATATTCCTTTATCGAATTTATTAATTATAAAAACCTGTTACAAGAATCACTCATTGTCGCAGCAGGAGATGAATATTCCAGTTTTTACAACCTTGATAAAACCGTTGATTTTAAACTTCCTCCTTTTTTTGTATCATATAAAGTAACTCCATCTGATAAAGGTTACTACTTACACTCAACTTATGAAAATAAAAAAGATTTAATCGGTGAATTACTCCATTATAATACGATTATTGTACCGGGACATGAATTTGATTTTTTTACAAGTAACTTACCGGGTAAAATAATTTTGACTGACTACCCTATTACAGGCGATCAACCAACAGCTATTATTGCCAGACTGGCATTTCCCTTTTCATTACAATGTAAAGGAGAAACTGCTGTCGTTGAATATTCAAAACGAAAATACTCATTATTTAATGTGAGGTTGTAATGAATCGATTGTATAGTATTTATGATAGAGCAGATCCACAAAGTTTTGAATTACTCCAGGATTCTATTTCATTAAAAAAAAAAGATATAGATCCCATTATTGATGAACTTGAATCAACCTTACAGTTAATTATACCCGATTTTTCATTAAAAAGAGTATATATAGATATTCAGGATAGACTTCTTTTTATTATCCTTTTATTAACTTTAAAAAAACTTGATGCATCAGTTATTCTTATACCAATTGAAATAAAACCCGATGTTTTTTTTGAATCTGAAATAATTTATATTACTGATAATAAAAAGCATCCTGAAGCTTTAATGATTAATAACAAATTTGAAATAATAACCGGTGATAATTTCAACAAAAACAACTTGAGAAACTTTGAAAATAGATACGATATATTGTTGTATACTTCAGGTTCAACCGGTAAATCAAAACTAATCGGTAAAAACGCAAGTAATATAATAACAGAAGTTATGGAACTTTATAGATTATTTAAACCATTAAAAAAAGACCTTTTCTATATTACACCACCACTGTATCACATATACGGCTTTTTATTTGGCCTAATGTTACCACTGTATTCGTCTTCAGTTATTGATTTAACCTATCATTTTACACCTGAATCAGTAGCAGAATATGTTAAAGAAAAAAAAGTTGATTTTTTCGTTTCAATTCCATCATATTATAAAATGCTTGAAGAGTTACATTTACAGCATTTTTTTAAAAAGGCTAAAAAATTATTCAGTTCATCAGCACCATTACCATTAGATATTTCTGACAGCTTCTACAATAAATCTGTTTCAATCACTGAAGTATATGGCTCAACAGAAACAGGAGGAATTGCTTATAGAGTTTCAGCCGAAACTATTCAATGGCAGCTTTTTAGTTATGTAAAAATTCATGGACATTCACTTAACAATGAGGTTGAACTTATAATTGATTCACCAGCTATATCTGTTGATTATGACAAAGAAATGGGCTTCAATACAGGTGATGTTGTCAATTTTAATACTGATAACAATTTTGTTTTACTTGGTAGAAATACAAAATTTGTAAAAATACATGGAAAACGAGTTGATCTTGGTTTTGTATTATCAAGATTTCGCGATTATATTAAAAACACCTATTCTATCAACATACTTGAAGATCAGGTTTTCGCAGGACTAAAAGATGATAAGATCTATATTATATCTGAGGGAAATGTTTTTGAAGATCCTCGAAAACTAATTGAAGACTTAAGGGCATTTCTACCCGGTTATGCAGTACCGCGATATATAATTTTCAATTCAATTCCACGAAATGAAATGGGTAAAATCAACAAGCAAAAAATTGACGAATTAATCAAAGGATTATAATGGACATTAATACAAATCAATGCGCTGTCATAGTTTTTCCGTTTTACCCTTTTAGCAGTAAATTCCAAAAAGATTTTGTTGAGAAACTTTCTTTTAAACAAAAAGTTTCAGTATATCATTATATTGATTTAAATGATTTTGAGAATTATAATGAATTATTAAATAAAATACTAACTATTATCAATACAACAAGTGGTAAAGTAATTTTAATTTCATTTAGTATCTTTTCTCAAATTGCCGGCTTAATAATAAAACAATACAATGATAAAATAGAAGGAACAGTTTTTATTGAACCTGATTTTACCAATCTAATACCAAATAAAAATTATAATCATTTCTTTAGAAAAAAAGATATCAGAAATAAAATTACTAAATTATTAACAGGTAATCAAAAGGTAAATGAAAAATTAATGTATCATGGTAATATTGACTCTTTTATTAATATACTTAAATCTATTACTGATAGAAAGTCCTCTTTTAAATTATTAGATTTCATTAGTACAGGTGTAAAATTTATTGTAATATGGAGTGCAATGCAGAATGAATGCTGGCCTCTTCCTCAGGTTTTATCTGAAGATTACAATATTCCACTTTTAAATATTGATAAAAATATTGTTTCATTTTTATTAGATATTGATCAAATTAATATTGATAATATTTAACAAATATTGTAAAAGATTTTGTTTTTTCCATTGTTTGTTGAATATTTCAAAGTGCTTGACATGAGAATTGTTTTGTACTAAACTCATTTTATGATTAGTTAATATAGTAGGGAGGATTGTTTATGGTTTATTATAATGAAACAGATATCGAGATAATTCAAGGCGGATTATTAGCATCTTATGATGATGATGAAGAAGAGGAAGATGTTAGTGACGATTTTGAAGATGATGATGACTTGGAAGATGATGATGATTTAGAAGATGATGATTTTGATGACGACGATTTCGACGATGATGATTTTGATGACGACGATTTTGATGACGACGATTTCGACGATGATGATTTTGATGACGACGATTTCGACGATGATTTTGATGATGATGAAGATGATTTTGATGACGATTTCGATGACGATGATGATTTCGATGATGATGATTTTGACGACGATGATGATGATGAAATTGATGATTTTGATGAAGAAGAATAATAATAAATAAGGCTGTCTTAAAAGGCAGCCTTTTTTTTGATATAGTATAGAAAAAAACGGAGGATACGTTATGAATCTTTTATTTAAATTATTTCTTGATGGTGGCATTATTATTATGAGTGTAATATTTATCTGTTCAATTGTTGCGTTATCTATAATTATTGAAAGATTTTTTTATTATAAGAAAATAAGTAAAAATGATGAAAAAATCGTTGAACGAATCGTCAATGCAATTAATCATGGGCGATATGATGAAGCTCTTGCAATTTGTGAAAATATGCCAACACCTGTAACCAATTTAATGAAAGCAGGGATTAATCATAGAGAATTTAGTGACAGTCAAATTCAGGAATATATTAAAGACGCAGCTAGTTTAGAAATACCGAAACTTGAGAAATTTCTGACAACTCTAGGTACTATAGCTAGTATAGCCCCCTTACTTGGTTTACTGGGAACAGTTACAGGAAATATGGAAGCATTTGGTGTGATAGGTACCGGTGCAGGGCTCGGAAATATGGAACAACTTGCTCAAGGAATATCAAAAGCATTATTAACAACTGCATTCGGATTAATAGTAGCAATTCCTGCTACTATATTTTATAATCATTTAACAAATAAAGTAAATAATATGATATTACAATTAGAAATTAAAGCAAATGAATTAGTCCAACTTCTTCTCAAAAGAAAAACCGGAGGACGCGATGGCAATAAAATTTAACAAACGATTACGAGCTAAAGCTGTCGTTGATATGGCTCCAATGATTGATATAGTTTTTCAACTTGTTATTTTCTTTATGGTTGCTACAACATTTAAAACGACAACAGGCATGGAACTCATTATCCCTAAAGCTGAAAATATTTCAACCATACCTGAAACACCATTAAAAATAACTATTATTGATCGTGATAATATCATTATTGGAAATAAAAAAGTTACATTTTCCGATGTTTCAACTATTTTAGCTTCAACACCGGCATCTGATTCCGGTGAAAGAAAATCTGTGATACTATTCGGTGACAAAAAAATGGAATATAATTTACTCATTGATATTATGGATATTTTAAAATCAAACGGATATGACTCGTTAGATCTTGCTATTGATAAAAAGTATTAATGTATACAAGGATGCTATATGGCTGATAAAACAATTTCAAAAGAGGAAAAACAGAATCGAAGAAGAACAATAATTGCATTTTTAGTCTCTCTATTTGGTCATATTTCATTTTTTTTACTTATTGCTATATTTAATCACAAAAAACCGGTACCGGAAAAAATTGTCGTCATGAAAATCAGATTATCAGAACCTGAGAAAGTGGGCGAACAATCGGGAGCTATAAGCACAAAACCAAAAGCATCTGCAAAAACCAGAAAATCTAAAAGCAAAACGATACCGGCCACACCCGGTAAAAATCAAGAAAAAAAGACTCAAAAGGAAATCAAGGAAAAACCAACAAAAGAAATACCGGTAATTCGTGACGTGAAAAATAACCAAAATGATAAAATAGTCGACATTATCCAGAAAAAAATAGATGAAGAAACAGAAAAAAACAAACAGGAAGAGAGTGATTTCTTTAATAACGCAAACAAGAAAACATCAGAATCATCAATTCCCGATATAGGAGATCTTGATTCATTACTTGAAGGTATTGCTAATACAGATACTGGTAGTAAAGAAAATGATACCGGCAATACACCCAACGCCTCAGAAGGCAAGGGGAAAGGAATACAATGGGGAAATGGAGGAAATCGATCATTAAAAAATTCGTCTCCGATCGTAATACCTGATGATATAAAAAATGCAGGTTTAAAATTCACTGTTCAAATAAGTTTTACTGTTTTACCCGAAGGAATAATCAGCTCCTCTCAAATATTAAAAAGTTCCGGAAATGCCCGTTGGGATGAAATAATTAGAAATCAATTCTCACGCTGGACCTTTGAAAAAAGTAATTCCGGAAATGCAAATGGAACTATTTCAATAGAAATCGGCTATTAAAAGGTAACATAATGAATAAAATTAAAGTTCTTATTGTTGATGATTCAGCTATTGTCCGTAATGTACTAAGCGAAAAACTCTCAGAAAAACCAAACATTGAAATTGTCGGAACAGCACCCGATCCTTTTGTTGCAAGAAATATGATTATACAATTAAAACCTGATGTTATCACACTTGATATAGAAATGCCACGAATGGATGGATTAACTTTTTTATCAAAATTAATGAATTACTACCCAATACCTGTCATTATTGTCAGTTCAATTACGACTCAGGACAAATCCGCATCAATTAAAGCCCTTGAGATGGGCGCATTTGATATAGTAAATAAACCGGGCTCCAGCATATCGGTGCAGGATGTTACCGATGAAATTGCCTATAAAATTGAAATGGCGTATAAAATCAAAGACACATATATAGCAAGACGCGATTTGATTCAAAAACATCTTAATAATTTAACAAAATCAGCTCCAATAACTAATACATATTTAAGTTCTTTTAAAACAACTGATTTTTTACTTGCTATTGGCAGTTCAACAGGCGGAACTATAGCATTAGAATATATCTTCGAAAGATTGCCTGCAAATATGCCACCGATACTTATTGTACAGCACATGCCACCGGGCTTTACAAACCAATTCGCAGGCCGGCTCAATGAATTATCAAAAATGAAAGTAAAAGAATCTGAACATGGTGAAATTATTGCTACCGGAACAGCCTACATTGCCATGGGTGGTTTTCATATGGCCGTGGAAAGAAGGGGTGGTAATCTGTTTATTAAACACACTTTAGATGATAGAGTCCATTTTCAAAGACCTTCTGTTGATGTTTTATTTAATTCATTAGCTGAAAACGCAGGAAAAAACTGTGCCGCATCATTATTAACCGGAATGGGTAAAGATGGTGCAAATGGTTTATTAAAACTAAAACAGTCAGGAGCCTACACTATTGCACAAGATGAAGAGACCTCAATTGTATGGGGAATGCCAAAAGCAGCAATAGATTTAAATGCACAAACCGAAATTGTTTCATTAGATAAAATGCCTCAGAAATTAATTGAATTAATAAAATAATAGTATTGCAAAATCACTATTATTTTGTTAAAATTTTTATAATTGAATTATAATATAATGCATATGAGGAGTTACAATATGGCTAAAAAGGCAACGGGAACAGAATCAGTAATAGAAACAGAAATTAAAAAGACAACTAAAACTTCAAAAGTAAAAAACTTATCCGATTTATTTGGAGAAATTGAAAAAAAATCATATGAGATTTTTCTGGCAAGACAAGCAAGTGGCCTTAGTGGAAGCGATATTGATGATTGGAGTCAAGCTGAAAAGGAAATAAAAGAAAAACACGGAATAAAATAAGAGGTCAAATGGAAGAAAGAAGCCTGATATTACTTAAACCCGACTGTTTGCAAAGAGGTATCACCGGAGAAATTATTACACGATTTGAAAAAAAAGGTTTAAAATTTGTTGCACTAAAAATGCTATTGATAAGCAACGAAAAAGCAGAATATCATTATGCTGAACATCGAGCGAAGCCTTTCTTCAAAGAGCTTGTTGATTTTATCACATCATCACCCGTTGTTGCTATGGTTGTTGAATCAGAAGAGGCAATACGATTAGCAAGAAAATTATCAGGAGCTACAAAAGTTGAAGATGCTGCACCCGGAACAATTCGAGGTGACTATGTAATCCATACATCAAGCAACATTGTACACACTTCCGACTCTAAGGAAAGCGCAGAAAGAGAAATTGCAAACTTTTTCTCACCTGATGAAATTGTTATGTATGAGAAAGATATTTATCACTGGATCTAAGGAATATCAAAAGATTATCGGGCAACTTCAGCGTCTGAGGTTGCCCTTGCATTAATAGTTTCAATCAGATATTCAAGTGAACTAAATCCATTTTCTACAGGAATAGTATTTAAGATTCTAACGTTACCTTCATAGTTTGTTGTGTAATTCTCACCGGGGTTATAAACAAACAATTCTCTTCCATAATCACCCGCTAAACTTGCAGTAATACTGCTTCCCGACCTTTCAGGACATTGAATCACAATTGTTATATCAGAAAGTCCTGCAATTATTCTATTTCGTATCGGGAAATGATGTTTATATGGTAAAACTGACGGAGGGTATTCGGAAATAATCAAATTGTCACTATCAAGCATTTTACGTACTACTGTTTTTGCTGCAGCCGGATATGTAATATCAATCCCTGAACCTAACACACCAATTGTATTACCTTTGCAACTCATTGTTGTTGTATGAGCCATTATGTCAATGCCTTTAGCAAGACCCGATGTGATTGTATAATTTGATTTCACTAATTCAACAGTTAATGACTTTGTTAAACTCATTGCCCTGCTATCAGCATTTCTAGTACCGACAACTGAGATTTTCTTTGTTTGAAATAACGAAACATTTCCTCTTAAATAGAGTAAAAATGGCGGATCAGGAATATCATGAAGCAATGCAGGGTATTCAGGTTCAGAATATAAAACAGTATTAATATTACTTTTCACAATGAATTCATGTAATTGTTTTGCTTTTTCAATAGTTTTTGGTTTCACATTAATTTTTCTACCACTTACTACTGAATAAAGAAAATTACTATTCGCATATAAATTCTCAGCATTACCAAATTGAGAAATCATTGCGACTCGATCAGTTGTATGTATATTCTCTTCAAGACTAAAAGCAATATCATATAAACTATGAGAATTCATATTATTCCTTCTTTGATGAAGCAGCAAGAAATTCTGTTAATTTTACTTTCTCATCATCACTTAATTTTTTTTCAAATTGATAAATATCAGAGAAAACTGAATATGCCTTATCGAACTCTCCAACCGCATAATACGATCTGCCTAATAGAAAATAACCGTCTTTATCTAATGTACCGAGTTTATAGACATAATGGTTTAAGACTTCAATTGCTTTTGTATAATCTTCATATCCAAATATTAATAACTGTGCATAATCATAAAGTAAACCCTTTGTATCCGGTGCTAAATTAAGTGCTATTTCATAATTATATCTGGCAAGTGATAAATATTCATCATTTTTGTTAATCTTATAGAGATTAATATAGCAAATCCCCATATTATGATACACTATTCTATCATTATTTTTAATAGAAGCAGCAATCTTAAAATGTTCAATCGCCTTTTCAAATCCGCCGGTATTCATTAATCGGGTACCGATATCTTTATTAATTCCAAATGATGAATTATACGCTTCCATCATTGTTTTAATTGCTTCCTGGTAGAGAATAGATGCTTCTGTTTTCTTATCAATATTTTCAGACCTGCCTAAAGCTCTAATGGGTTGAAGCCTGTCACCAAAACATCCGGTAAAAAATATAAGGCACAATATTGTTGGTATTATTTTTTTCATTATTTCCCCTCTTTATATATTAAATACTATTTTATTGAAATATCATCATAATTTTTCAATAAAAGTATAATTTTCTTTAAATATTTTTTTTCAGCCGTATCAAGATCGCTTTTGTCTATAGAATTATACATTTCCATACAGATTGATTTATTATTTTTGAAATTCATCAGTATGTAATTTCGTATTAATGCCACTTCCGGTATCCAGTTTGCACCAAGCTGATTACCGGTGAATTTCTTTTTGAATTCACCTTTTTTTATAGTTTTAAGACAATCATCAGCGGTGAAAACCGTCCCGATATATCCCGGTAATTCATGAGCTATACACTCTATTTGTTGATTTTTATTATTTAACGGACACACATCAACACATCTGGTGCACCCGAAAAAACGTTCATTCCAATGTGGTATGATATAATCCAGCTTTGAATCAAATTCATCACCAATTTGTGATGAAAGATGCTGCAAACAAATTGATTTGTCAAACAATCTATTTTCTTTTAATGCTCCGGTCGGGCATGAATCAATGCAAAGATGACAGGAGCCACATTCATTAACCTGATGAATCACACTATCACACATATCAACATCTTCATTAATTAATAAATTGCCTAGTACAAATTTACAACCTTTATGATTCACTGAAATTAATGAATTGTTCAAAATATTCCCGAGTCCCGATTGAAGTGCTATTTGCTTGTCATTGAGATTTGAATTGATTGAAATGTGATATAATTCATTCTTTTTCATAGTCATTTCTGTTTGTTGATATATAAAATCACCAAGTGCTTTCAACTTTATTCGCAGCAATTTATAAAAATTTGCTGTCGTATAGCGGGCAATATATCCAAATGCTGACTCAGACTCATTATTCCAATTATAATTATACGATAAGGATGCTGAAATTATTACTTTAAAATCATTTGTTAATTCTGTTGTATGTAGAAAAGCGATTTTTTCTAAACCAAGCTCTTTTGCTTTTTCAATAATATTAGAATTCGAAATCAAAATCAAACCCCATTGAAAATTCTTTAGCACCCCAATCTGATATTAAAATCTCTAAACCTTTTATTCCAAATACCAATTTAATCGGACCGATATGTATTCCCGACCCAAGTGAAATTGAAGGAACGTTTGCCTGAGAATTATAGTTAAATGCTGTTCTAATCGGGAATTCAAACAACCCCTTTTTTAATCGAAATTCAAGCCCTGATGAAAAATTAAATGTCACATATTCATTGGTCAATAACTTATTAAAATTAGATACTGAAATATCAAGAGCAAGGAGTAAATCCATATTTTTATTCCGTAACGGAGTAAATGCAACACCGGTTCTTACAGCCGTATCAGGTATAAAAAACGTAGCTGTTGGCACTTTTTGTATTTTCGTTCCAATTGCAGTTTGTAAATCAGATGCAAAGTCATTAGCAAATTCCTGAATTCTTGTAGGACTTATAGAAACATTGAAATCTAAATTAGCTGTTGATGATTCCGGAAATACAAAAAATCCAATATCAGTTACCGATAAACCAACTTTAAAAAAACTATTTACCTTAACAATAGTTCCTACATCAAATCCAATCCCCCACCCTGCAGTCCCATCAGAACCTACCATAACCTTAATAAATTCAGGAACCTCTGATGGTATAAAATCACCCGCCATAACCAATTTAAAAAGCTCCATGACACCGTAATTACCGGATACTGTCATTTTTCCTTTAACATTTGCACGATAACTATATAATCCGGTTTCCGGGTCGGGTTCACCGGTTTGAAACATTAAAGATGTATCAAAAAAATAATAAAATAAAGGGATATACACATGGCTGGTTATTCCGGCATAAATTGCTTCAACGGGAATAAGTTTTTCTAAAAACCCGACCCGGGTAGAAAGAGAAACTGCCAAATCGGAATAAAATAAAGAAGAACTCTTTACACCTGCCTCTAACGGCTGAGCTAAACTAAGATTTTGTAATACCGTTTCAAATATAGATTTACTAAGAACTATATTACCATCAAATTTATTTATTAAAGAAACCCCGAGTGAAAAATTATTAAACCGCATAAACGTCATAAGAAGAACACTTCTAAAACTCATCCCCATATCCATACCAAATTGGGGCATTAGAAAAAGTTTTTTATTTATAAGATTTGTTATATCCGGGTCACTGCCTTCAGAAATAATTAATGCTTCAATAATATCATCTGTTGAGAATGTATTATTGTAGACTCGAAACCCGCCTGACCCCAGAAGATTAATACCAAACCGTCTCGTACTCATATAAATACCAGCAGGATTATATAACATCGCTTCAAATCCGTCAGCGACAGAAGTGTACGCCCCATTCCAACTTACCGACTCAGCCGTTGTTGTATAATCAATAGCCTCTATTGTACGTATTTGAAAAAAAAGTACTATACATATAAAAAATAATACAATATTCCTCATTATTTCTCCGTGTTTAATAATATTGTAAATCTATCTGACCTTCCGCTGATAAACCCATAATAAATTGTATATACATATTATCAGTTATTTGCAGTTGAGCACCTTGGGGTATAACAAGATCAAGATTTAACCCCAGAGAACCTTTATTAAATATTGAATCAGTGGTAGTAAGTTTTGTCGATTTATAACCAAGAGGGACTGAAATGATATCACTTGTCGTATCGTCTTCAAATATTTCAACGATTGGAATTGTAAAGCCGGAATTTGAGAACGAACTATTTTGTATTGATATTTCTATTGGTAAACGATTTTCGGTCTGAAGCTTAATAATAAATGTACTTATAAAATTCTGACTTTCTGTTAATGGCACAGTCTGATTCTCAATTTTAAATAATGAGGTCTCTTCATTTACTACACCTTCAATTTTGAAGTCAGTACCAAAACTGAAAACGACATCAAAATCAAAACCATATTGTCCGACAGTACCACTATCATTTATTGCCAAAAGAGTAGTTGCAAGAACCAATGGATTACTCAGATCTTTCCCGTCTAATAAGGAAGTTTTATTTAATGTGTTAAACTTTATAAAATCAGGCCTTATACTTACATCAATCTGATTTACATCTCCAGTATTATCAGGTCTGATTGGAGTCAAACTGTCTGAAAGAAAATTCTTTGTTTTAAATACAAGTTTACCATCTGCTGTAGCTTTCTCCGGTTGTGCAAATACATAATTAACAGCCTCTATTTCAATAGAGGTCAGAGAAATATCTCCGGGAAGCATTGGTGCTTTAACACCATCTTTGGTCATAGATATTGTAATAGAAACAAACCCCGTTGATGAACTTAATGATTCAACGGTAACATCATTCGTTCCATCCTCATTAAGATCAATTAAAATCGGTTGTGAAATTGCAGTAGGTTCAATATCCTGACTATCTAATAACCCGGGAATAACCGGTAAATTATTGAGTGCCGTACTCCCGGGAAGATACATAAACATTGTAACAGGTGGCATACTAATTGAAGCACCAACTACATTAGGTACAGTAAAATATTTATTAAGATTTTCTGTTTTCTCTATTAGCGGAACATCAAATTTCATATCCCACTTGGGTGGTTTAAGCTGGTCTTTATTTGCAGCTAAATCTATTACTTCCTTTAATGAACAACTTAAAAGAATTACAGATATTAAAGAAATAGAAAGAAACCATTTCATACAAACCACCTCCATTTAATAATAGCATAATTAGTATAAAAAAACATTCAGCCTTTTAAATTAGATTATTATTCTCGGAACAAAAATCATTAAAGTAAAATCAGTCCGCATTTTCGTAAGTCATGCCATAATTCATTTCTGAATAAATCATCCGGTGAGGTAAAAAAACCATCAGGAAGAGCCGTCAACCAATCATTAAGTGTTAAACCTGTATTTATATCCACTTGTGCAATATCAACCGAAACGAGCATGTTAAAAAAAGAAGTTGCTAAATCAATGGGTAATTGATATGACAAAGCATCACCGGTTCCTGAAAACGTGAGAAAAGACTCATCACCCGTGACTTTTTGTAATGACAAACCGTTTCCTGTCCATACGGGAATAGCAGTCATTTTTTCCCCGGCTGATTTTTTTATACACTTTTTAACAAAATCAGGCTCAATTGTATGTTTAAACTTAATTCCGGGAAACCATTCTTCAAGAGGTAAATCAAGTGCATTCAAATAATTAAAATTATATATTGCCTTATTTAATCCTTCACCACACTGATCGATATGGGATTGTTTCTTTTCATGATATTGAACATCATTATTACTAAAAGATGATAACGCCAATTGTGGTATCGTTATACCGAAATCATCAGGATTTTTATACACAGGACTATGAATTGTCAATGAAAAACGGTGATAAAAAGCTGAATTTAATATCCCGAGAGAAAAAAATTGCCTTACTATTTCAAGTGACTCTATGCAATCATTAATTGTTTCACCGGGAAAACCATAAATGAGATAGCCGTGAACCAGGATTTTAGTTTGAGAGAAATTATAACAAACATACGCATAATTTTCTACAGTTGCATTTTTATTCATTCGTTTCAGAATTGTATTGTTCGCCGATTCAATGCCGCCACTTACTGCAATACAACCTGCTTTTGACATTAGCTGACATAATCCGGAAGAAAATTTTTTATCAAATCGAATATTTCCCCACCATGTAACATCAAGTTTCTTCCTTATAATAATTGTACAAAACTCGCGTAATAACGCGGGGGGCATTGCTTCATCGACAAAATGAAAAGCTCGTATTCCCGTTTCAGAAATAATTTTTTCCATTTGAGCAATAATTTCCCCTGCTTTATCAGGATGAAAATGAGCAATATAATCAAGACTTGTATCGCAAAAACTGCATCCGTGATGGTAACAGCCATGAGCCATTCTCATTTTAAGATAATTTTTTTCAGACCATAAAGAATGCATTGCATTAACAGATTCTCTAAGCGTTATGTAGTTTGTCAGATCAAGACCTGAATAATCAGGTGAGGCACAATATTTTACCGATTGTTCAGAATTATCAGTATAATGAAGTTTTTCGTCAGCAACAAAAAAAGTTCTCACTAATGATTCTTTTTGAATTTCACCTGAGACATACCGTATTATTCTTTCGATCGGCTCTTCACCATCATCAAGTGTTATAAAATCAACATATTGAAATATCCCGGTATCTTTTAGATATCGAAGATCGGTATTAACATATCCGCCACCGATTACGATTTTGATATGACTGTATTTTCGTTTAATATATTCACACATTTTTAGCGCACAAAAAAGATTACCTGGAAATGGAACGGTAATACCGCACACAGTATAAGAACTGAAATCAATATCATCAAGAATTGAAATCAGTGTTTCTGTCAGAACGTTATTTTCAGAAAGCTGTTTTTCTAAACTGCTAAACTCAATACCGGATGATGCTGCATTGCTTTTGTATGATGATAAATTAAAATCAGGTAAAATGGTATCTTTTAGAAAATCAACAACATCATCAATATACAATGAGGCACAATGCAAACTGTATTCAATAGTATTTGTATGTTTTAAACCCGGTTTTTTCACTATATCAAACCGTTTATCTTCCGGTAAATAAGTTCTTGTTGCTATTTTACGTGCTAATTGAGGGTATTTACCCTGTAGAAATGCAATCACGCTATCAATTGTGGAGCAATACAACTCTTTTTTCAACAGAAAATCTTTCTGATAATCACTTTTTTCTTCTATTGAATGTTCAACTGACTCAAACATCCGCTCAAATCCGTCTTTTGAAAAAATACGAAGAAATGTGAGAATACTAAGGTCAATCTGATTTGAAAAAATACCTTTGGTCTGCAAATAACCTTTTAAAAATGGTGTTGCAGAATATGGTGATGACAACTGAACGAATGGTGGTGTTAATAATAGTGTTGAAACGGTATTTGAATTCATACTATTCTATGTATCATAATTTTTTTTTTTAGTATACTTGCAATTTTATAGCAAACACATTATTATTGTAAAAGTATAACGCTCGATTAATCAGTGAGGCGTAAATGGCGCATAAATTGCATTTTTCAGCCAAGTTCTACGTGATTAACTGCACAAATTCCAGTTTAACCCGAAACAAGAATCTATAAAAACCATTTCAGCAATTTATGTGACAAAAAGCCTGAGTCGGTGTTAAATCGGTTTTTAAAGGTGAAAGTTTGAGGATAATGGAAAGGTTGGGAAAAAGATGTTAAAAAATGAAATTTAAGGAATGCCAATGATGCCTATATTTTTTAAAATGATTGACACTTTAGACTTTTTAAATAAATTACCTCTTTTCGAATATTTGATGATAAGTCCTTTTGTCGCATTTATCAAAGTAAGTAGATTAAATAAATTTATATTCCTTTGTTTGATAATTTTTTTTGTTTTTTCTTCTTGTCATTTTTTTCATAAAATCAATAAAAAAAAGATTATGAATTCTTCTAAACTTTCAAATTTTAACATTACTCTTATTTTTTTTACCTTTATTTTGTTTATGAATATATGGATTTTTTTTGTTTTTTTTAAAATATATATCGAAAATAGATGCATTGATTATTTTACAATTGAACGGGTTTTTCTATATTTTTTACTTCTAATTTATTTTGTCAGTAACCATTACGAAATACATATTAAAAAAGTAAAAGGAACAAAGAAAGTCAATGAAAAACCACCTTCAAAACTTGATAATCCTGTAATAATTAATGAAACAGAACAAAACTATAAATATGTCTTATCCCTTTTTAATATACTAAATGATACTGATAATGAAAAAAAGCATATATCAATAGCGTTAAATGGGATATGGGGAATAGGGAAGACATCAATAATAGAAACATTGAATGAAAAGATAAAAGAAAAATATGAGATCATATACGTTAATGTTTGGAAATTTGATAAAATAGACAATCTTTTAATAGAAGTTGAATCATTATTGCAAGATTTCATCGAAAAATATTTTTTTAAAATACCAAAACAATATTTTATGTATTTTAAACATATATTAAAAAAAAGTTCTTCAACTTTCTTAGATGGGTTTTTAGATATTTTTATCGATAACATTAAAGACACTGAATGTAATAAAAAAAATATCTCTGAATACATTCAAATTGCACTGGAAAGTGTCAAGAAGAAAAAAATAATTTTTATCTTTGATGATGTTGATAGAATAAATAATAAATCTGAAATATTTTCAATTCTAAAAACAATTAAACTTCTTCTTGATTTCAAACAATGTGTAACGATCTCTGTGTTAGATATTGATCGAATAAATTCTATTATAAATGCGAACACTTTGCCTTCTGAAATTAACATTGAAAATACTATTGATATAAAAGAAAATAAACAGACAACAACCAATTATTATAATTTTAAAACGAATGATGTTAATGGTTTTACTTATAAAATATTTAACTTTGTCGTTGATATACCTGACATTACTAATCAAGATAATTTAGTTCATTTCATAAGAGATGACTTTAAAAATAACTACAAAAAAGAATTAGAAGATATAATTACAGATAATGATAAAAAAGAAGATATTGATTATATTCTTTCTTCAATTGATGAGTTGTTTAAAGAAGATGAAATTTACAATATATTCTACTCGTACAGAGAATACAAACTTTCAGTTGTTGATTTTTTTAATAAGATAAAATTATTAGCAAACAATAACTGTTTACTAAAAAATATGATTGATATTAAAGATATTTTTTATCTATCATTACTAAAGAATATTGATAGCTCTATTTATTATCAAATATTATCTACTATCGGGTATATAGAATTTTCATCCAACTCATTTTATTCCCTTTTTGGTAAATATGACAATGAAGAATATCAGAAAAGTATAAAAAAGTTATTACTTGAAGCGAAAGAACGATTTTTCGGAAGTCAAAAAGAAAGATTTATCATTTTGTCTAAGCGGCTTGGTTTTGACCTATCAGTCGATTCACACACGGATACGAATATATCAGCTAAAACAATACTATTGCATTATCCTGCCGGGCTTTTTTATTATAATAACTCTTTTAGTCAATATGAAATACATCAAGCTGATGTAGAAACACATTTAAATAAAAATATTTCAACATACGATTTTCTTAAAAATAAAATTGAGAGAATGCCTAAAACAATATCTCATTTTGAATTCCATGCTACTCTGAATAAGTATGTAAAAATAATACAACATAATAGGGCTTCTGAAAAAAATATTTACTTTGATCTATTTAAAATTATTTTTAAGTTTATTGACAAAGTTTCTGATAAACATATAGATTCATACATTTATTTATTTGGTGTTTGTGATTTTAATAACATTGAGCTTTTAAAAGAGTTAATTAAATTTCTTTCTTTTAAAGAAGATGTTTTAACCAAAGAAATTTATGATACCGCTTTAAATAGTATTGTGGCTACTTTAAAGGAATCTGTTCTTAAAAAGTTAAAGGATTGTATTAGTGAAGACTATAAAGAGAGTGTTATTATTTTAATAATAATTCTGAAACTAAAAAAAATTATTGATTCAAGGCAACCTACTGAAAAAGATATGAGCTTTTTTAACCTTTTCAACAAACTCCATATATCTGATAGTACCTTTAAAGAAGATAACATCAAAACGATCTTCTTTGAACTTTCTGCATCTGTTTTGAACTTCTTTAATTTAAAAAATGATGATTACTGTAAGACTATTGAAATCATTTTAGAAAATATAAATCTATTTCGTATTAAAGAAAACTTTAAAAATAATGAATTATATTATGCAATGATCGATAATATTACACACATCATTATGTATGAGCAAATAACCAATACTTTTATTGAATCTATTTATACTAAATATATTGAATTAACAAAGGATCTTGAACTCCGTTATGTTCGACTAGACAACTATTTAAATGAAATAACCACTTTTAAAGATATTTTTGAAAAAAATGAAAATATTGTTTATGTATCAAAATTAAGAGAAGCAATAGAAAAATATCTCACAAATCTTAAACCGATCAAAGCACTTGAAATACCAAACCCGGTTGATGCATATAACTCTTTAATGAAGAAGTAAATGGAGAAAAACATCCTATAATATTGTTGGTTTTATATTTAATATTTGATATATTCACCCAAAACAAGGAACCCAAAAAAAATGACCCTGCGAGTAAAACAGATATTTAAACCTGACCTTAAAACAAAACAAGTTATACCGCTCCTCATAACACCGATAAAAGCCGGCTTCCCATCACCTGCTGAGGATTATGTTGATAAATCTCTTGACCTCAATGAGTTCCTGATAACACACCCATCTGCAACATATTTTTTTTGGGTGGAGGGAACGTCTATGGTTGACGCACATATCATAAGCGATGATCTTCTTGTTGTTGATAGACTTGAAAATGCCGTTGATGGTGATATTGTTATCGCTTCTATTGATAATGATTTCACCGTGAAAACATTCAGGAAGACGAAAGATAAAGTTTATTTACAAGCTGAAAATGAGGAATTTGAAAACATAGAATTAAAACAAGGAATGGAGCTTCAAATATGGGGAGTTGTTACTGCTCTAATACGCCCAATTAAAAACAAAAAAAGGAAGTATAATTAATGTGTTTTAGCATGACCCTGACAAATTTTATAGATTATGCGGAAAAGCATTACAACCAAATCAATCTCATATCAGAAGCGTTACTAAAACCGCATTATTACATAAATGCATTCACAAACCCACTTCATCCGGTGGTTATAAGACAAGAAAACGAAGAAATACTCACACTACTACAATGGGGTTTAATCCCTGCATGGACACCAAACAAAACAAAAGCCGAAGAATTAAAACTAATGACATTGAACGCACGAGCTGAAACACTTCTGGAAAAACCATCATTTAAAGAATCTTTTAAAAAACGCCGTTGTCTTATCCCTGCTGATGGTTTCTTTGAATGGAGAGAATACAACGGCAAAAAATACCCCTATTACATAACACTAAAAAGCAAAAGAACTTTTTCATTTGCCGGAATATGGGATTTATGGACAGACCCGGAAACCGGAGAGGAAATAAAAACATTCTCGCTTATTACGACAGAAGCAAATAAAATAATGGAACAAATACATAATACAAAAAAGCGGATGCCTGTGATATTAAATTGTGAAAATGAAAAAGAATGGATGTTGTTGGGAAATAAAGAATTATTAAGACCATACGATGAGAACGACATGACAGCTTATACAATATCAAAAGATATTACAAAAAAAGGAATTGACCTCGACAGCCCCGAAATAATCAGACAATTTGATTATGAAGAACTTCCAGAATTTAATCCTTAACTCTCGGTAAATCCGCCCAACGGGTCGTGTATTCCGGTGAGAGATGATCTCGCTTCATTCCCCATGATTTATGACAAAAAAAAGCAGCACTATGAAGCGATTCTTTACCGTGTTTGATATTTATTTGGTCAATTATTTTCATAAGGTTTTTATTATTTTCTATCTTTTTATTATCAGAAAAAAGTTCTAACTGTATCGAAGAATCCGGGACAATTCCTATAAGCATTACACCCGTTTTTTTATATTTATACCCTGATTTATATATATTTTTTAATCCACAATCTGCCGCTTCAATCAAATCGGGAAGATATGCAGATTGATTTTTAAGAGGAATAGTTATTGAATTTGAGTATTGAGGTTCATCTTCTTTAAAATAATTTGTTGTTATAAAAACCATAATATGAGAACAAACAGAATTTTGTTTACGGATTTTTGAACCTGCAATAGTACAATGATATGCAACTGCCTCACTCATAGATATAAAATCTTCCACAGGTGTACCAAAACTTCTTGTTGAAAGAATGTTTTTTTTGTCTTTTATTTTCTCATCAAGCTCTATACAATCAACGCCCCTTAATTCTCTAACAGTTGAAACTCCTTTAATACTCATTTGCTTTTGAATCCAAGCATCATCTTTTTTTATAAGATCTGCTATTGTATTTATTTCGAAACCCCATAGTTTTTTAGATAATTGCCCTCCAATGCCCCATACATCGGAAACATTAAAGTAATTAAAAATTTTATCCCTGTTAGAATTGCCAATTATATTAAAAACACCGTTATACCCTTTAAATTTTTTAGCTATTTCATTGGCGATTTTAGATAATGTTTTTGTTTCCGCAATACCTATAGAAACCGGAATACCTGTTGTTTTTTCGACTGTTCTTTTAATGTTTTTACAATACTCATTTATATCAAGATGAGAAAATCCAGACAGATCAAGAAACGCTTCATCAATTGAATATATCTCAAGATTGGGAGTAAACTCTCTTAATGTTGACATTACCCTGTTTGATAAATCAGCGTATAAAGTGTAATTACTTGAAAATACTTCTACATTATTTTTTTCAATTATTTCTTTAATTTGGAAAATGGGCTTTCCTCTTTTTATTCCAAGTTTTTTTGCTTCTGCTGACATGGCAACAATACAGCCGTCATTATTTGATAAAACGACAACCGGTTTATTTTTTAAATCCGGTCTAAATACTTTCTCGCATGATGCATAAAATGAGTTACAATCAACTAAAGCGTATATCTTTCCCATGTTAATATACATAGATTTTTAAATAATTTCTGTCAAATTAAGATAGTATTTACTTGTTGAGGCTCTTGCAAAAATCAAGAGTACTTGATTTTGCTTCCGCCATATGCGATATAATCGCATTAGAGGTAGCTTCTTGCAAAAATTCGAGATAAAAGGAGTATTTTTGCAAGAAGCTCAATAGTTACCATTTTTAATATATCTGCATAAGGTCGTGGCAAAGTCGACCCTTGCTCTTCAAGTGTAGAAATCCATGCTAAAATTTTTGACTTATCCGCAACTTTTTGATTAATAATAAAATCATGAATTTCCGAATCGCCATTTTTTGTTTCATAATAAACTACTTTCCATATAATTTATAATATACATCATAAATAACGTCATATAAACTAATTTTATTTTCTTATTCATTAATTTTATTAATTCTTATATAATACAGGTAGTTGCAAAAATTAAGTACTCTTAATTTTTGCAACTACCTCATAAGAAAATGGATTTCTTTTTAAAACAGATAACATGAAATCACGAGGAGATGTCATGCAAAAATTTGTAAATTCTTTCATTCAAGCAGATTTTGAATATATTGAAAATAACGATCTGAAAAAAATTACATTACAAAAAAATGAAACGGATACACTTCTCAATGTGACCATTACAGACACCACTATACAATCAGATATAATTTTCAACACGCCGACAGATATTCAGAAATTTTCATTAATGTTTAAGTTGCAACTGAAAAAAACTGAAAAGTTTTTCATGAACGGGTATCAATCCTGGACAGACACTCGCGAATTCTCTACCAGTGATTCAATGCGTAAATATTTCAAACCTCTTTATTTCATGCTGAAAAAACATAAATTAACGCAATATGGTGACTACAATTTTGTTGATTATTCACATAAAAAAGGCGATCTTCATGGTTTCTCATATTGTTACATACTGCATGACGACAAAACGATAACTCTTTTCGGGTCTTTGAATGAATTTTCAGGGTATACCATTTTTAAATATTCAGATGAAAAAGGTGTTCTTGAAATCGCCAAAGATGTTGAAGGGGTTACTGTTCATAATAATTATCAGCTTGCTGATATTGCAATTATACATGGCGAAAAACAAAAGGTTTTTAACGAATACTTTACTATGATCGGGTTAACAGACTCAACTGAAAAAGTATGCACAGGATGGACAAGCTGGTATAATTATTACGAAAATATCAGCCAGACAATTATTCTCGACAACCTGTCTCATTTTCAAAATGAAAAAATAGCAATCGACTGTTTTCAAATAGATGACGGCTACCAGACGGCAGTAGGCGACTGGCTTTCAACTAAATCTACTTTCCCGTCCGGTATGAAATACTGTGCATCCAAAATCAAAGAAGCCGGTTACACACCTGGCATCTGGTTAGCACCATTTGTATGTGAAACCAAGTCAGATATATTCAATAATCATAATGAATGGCTCTTACGGGATACTAACGGTGAAATCGTCTCTGCCGGCTCAAACTGGTCCGGTTTTTATGTTCTTGATATGTATAATGAAGATGTCCGTTCTTATTTAACCGGGGTTTTTAAAACAATCACCGAGGACTGGGGATATAAAATCCTTAAACTCGATTTTCTCTATGCAGTTTGTTTAATTCCGCAAAGAGGTAAATCACGCGGCCAGGTTATGTGCGAAGCGGTTGATTTTCTAAAAGAGATTGCAGGAAGTGCCAAAATACTCGGTTGCGGTGTCCCTCTTCTACCGGCAGCAGGCAGATTTGAATATTGCAGAATCGGATGTGACGCCGGTCTTGAATGGGTTAATCAATTTCATGAAAACTTTGCTCATCGCGAAAGGGTTTCAACATTAAACGCACTCCATGACGCATTAAGCCGGTCTCACTTAAATCACAAAGCTTTTTTAAATGACCCTGATGTTTTTTTTCTCCGGTCTGATACGATTACAATGTCACCTGATGAAAAACATACTGTTTTTCTTGTCAATAATATAACGGGCAGTCTTCTGTTTACATCTGATAATATTTCAAAATATAATCATGAGACCAAAGTCTTATACAATTCAATGTTTCCATTTACAAATAAAGAAATTATATCGATTACAAACGATTCTTCTTTATATACCGTACAATTTAAAATAAAAGAAAGTGAATATACAGCGTATATCAATTTATCCGGAAAATCAAAAAAAATATCATTTGAAAATGGTGTTTACTACACAACCAAAGGATTTATAAATCATCAGCAATGTATAACACTTAATAAACACTCATCACTCTGCGGATTAAAATTAAATAAAAAACCGTCTGTTTCAATCGCAGGTTCTACAGGGCATTTATTCCCCGGTTCAGATGTATCAGAACTGAAAATGACCGGTGAAAAAATTACTCTTACAATGAATGCTCAGTCACGAAATAAAAGTGCAGTCTATATTCTTCTGCCGGATCAATTTGATAAAAGTATAGTCGTTAATGAAACCCTTTGTCCGGTTATAGAGATATTTGGATGTAAAATTGCGATTTATTCATCATCAACACAGCGGTTTTCATCGTCAACGTGAACAACCGACGGCACAAATTGTTTCGCCTCATCTGCTGTCATCCATGCATAGGAAATGATAACAATCGTGTCACCGGGTAACCCCTGTCTTGCTGCGGGTCCGTTTAAACAAATTGAACCTGATCCGCGAATGCCTTTTATGACATAAGTTTCTAATCGATTCCCGTTATTTATATTAACAACCTGAACTTTCTCGTTTTCAATAAGGCCGGCTCTATCCATTAAATCTTCATCTATAGTTATGCTGCCGACATAATGAAGTTCGGCTTGAGTAATTGTTGCTCTATGAATTTTTGATTTCATAATATTTAAAAACATACAGGCTCTCCGATTATATGATTATCAATAAGTCTTGTTTTACCGATAAAAACTGCTAATGCAATAATATCGCCATTTGAAATGGTATCTACATCTTCCATTTGTTTATTGACGATACTGACATAATCAATTTTTAATGACTCTATTGCATTAAAACCGTCTTTTATCATATTAATAACTTTTTGTGAAGATATTTGCCCGCCATCGATTTGTTCTACGGCACGCTTTAACATTGTAGAAAGAACCAGGCTATGGGCTCTTTCAGAATCTGATAAATAGCGATTTCGTGAACTCATAGCAAGTCCGTCTTGTTCCCGTACAATATCACATGGAATAATTTGCACATCAAAGTTTAAATCATCTGTCATTTTTTGAATAATAGTTAATTGTTGAATGTCTTTTTTACCGAAATAGGCTTTATTTGGTTTTACAATATTAAAGAATTTAGCAACGATTGTGCAAACACCTCTAAAATGCCCGGGTCTTTTTAAACCGCACAGATTTGACTGAAGGTTTTCAACATCAACATACGATACAATACCACCTTTAAACATATCATTTTCAGCAGGTGCAAAAACTATATTCGCACCCGATTTTGCTGCTATTTTACAATCTTCCGCCAGTGTTCTGGGATAGGTATCAAAGTCCTCATTCTTTCCAAATTGAATCGGATTTACAAATATTGAGACAACGGTGATATCATTTTCAGCTGATGATCTTTTTATTAAATCACAATGTCCGCTGTGTAATGCCCCCATTGTGGGAACAAAACCGATTGATTTATCATCACGAATGTATAAATTTAAAAATTCACGCAACTCTTTTATTTTATGGATTACTGTCATAGTTTAAACTCTTTTTTTAATTGGATTATAATATCTTCATCTATAGAAAATGTATGTGAAGAATCAGGAAATGTGCTTGTTTTCACTTCAGAAATATACGTTTCAATCGCTTTAATCGATTCTACCCCTGAATTTAAAAACTGTTTAACAAATTTTGGTTTCATATCAATACATGTACCTAACGCATCATTAATGACTAAAACCTGGCCATCAGTACAATTACCGCAACCGATACCGATTATTGCAATATCTGACAATTGAGTAATAATTTCTGCAAGTTTTACAGGAACACATTCTATAGTTATAGAAAAAACACCGGCTTCCTGAAGAGCTAATGCATCTTCAATTATCATTCTTGCAGCAGCAAGGTTTTTACCCTGGACTTTAAACCCTCCAAACATATTAAAAGATTGCGGAGTTAAACCCAAATGCCCCATAACCGGTATTTTAGCAGCGATTAATGCTTTAACCGATTGTATAATTTCCTTTCCGCCTTCTAATTTTAGAGCTGAAGCACCCGACTCCTTAATAATTCTTCCACCATTTCTAACGGCATCCTCCGGTGAAACATGATATGATAAAAATGGCATATCAGTCACAATAAACCCATCAGGAAGACCTTTCCGTACTGCCTTTGTATGATAAATCATATCATCAACCGTTACAGAAAGTGTATCATTATTACCTTGAAAAACCATACCAAGTGAATCACCAACCAGGACAGCATCTAAATCAGTCGTAGACAGCAATCGTGCTGTTGAATAGTCATAACAGGTTACCATAGAAATTTTTTCTTTTTTCTGTTTTTTATCATAAAAAGTATGTATCGTTTTCACATAAAACTCCTTTCTTAATCAATAGTTTCAACTTCACTCTCATCATTAAGATTTTGAAATATATCATTAAATTGCTCACTTACTTTAAGGAATATTTCTGTAAGATCAGGGTCAAAATGAACCCCTTTATTTTCAGTAATTATCGAAATTGTTTTCTCCTGAGAAAAAGATGGTTTATAACATCTCTTCATTCTCAGTGCATCATAAACATCAGCCAGAGCTACTATTCGTGCCGATAATGGTATTTGAATTTCTTTTAAACCATAAGGATACCCCGTTCCATTCCATTTTTCATGGTGAAACAACGCAATATCCCGTGCCATTTTCCCGGCTAATTCAGATAAAATAAAAGCACCGTTTATTGTATGTTCTTTCATAACAGCAAACTCTTCATCAGATAATTTATCAGGTTTTGTTAAAATATAATCAGGTATTCCAATTTTCCCGATATCATGCATCGCCGCAACTTTCCCGATTCTTTCAATAAAATAATCATCAATTTCAGGAAAATCAATACTATGATTATCAAAAATATATTGTGAAATCAACTGGGAATATTCATTCAAACGATAAATATGTTCACCAGTATCATTGTCTTTCATCTGACTTGCTTTCACAAGAGCATGCATTGTCTCGTCAATAAGCCGTTCTCTAAAATTCGAAACATTAAAAAAAAGCGAGATATAATAATCATTATTGTTCCATGTGCCAAGATGTAACGTAAGAATATCAAATGCCAGATCAGTTTCTTTTTCTGTTCGATATATAAAAATATTACCCCGGCCGGTAAGCAGGTCAGAAATATCAAAGTCTGAAAAATACCTGTATTCTTCTTTTTCTTTAATAAAAAAATAATCCGGTTTACAGGATTTATAATTTTCTTTAAAGGTTGACCTGAATTTATTATTTATTAATACAATTTTTTTTCTTTCGTCAAAAATCATAATTGGATTTAATTCCGAATCTAATTTAATATTCTGCTTGCTAATAAAATCATTTATAAAATCTTTCTTTTCCATATAAATTAGAGTATAGTAAAAATAAATCAAAATGAGAAGGGCTTCTTGCAAAAATACCCTTTTTATCTCGAATTTTTGCAAGAAGCTACCACTCATGCGAGATAATCGCATATAGCGGAAGCAAAATCAAGTAATCTTGATTTTTGCAAGAGCCTCTGAAGTTATTTAAGAATTTCTTGCAATTATTTTTATAAAATAATTTATTCTGTCGAGCTTATTGCAAAAGTTAATAAAGAACGAAAAATAATGTACTCTTGATTTTTGCAATAGCCTCTGTTATAATTATATTAAGGTGATGAATATGAAAGTTTCACAGAATCTCAACATGCAATTAACTCAAAAGTTATCACTTTCAAATGAGATGCTTCAGTCTCTTGAAATTATTCAACTTAATGTAATGGATTTGAAAGAGAAAGTTGATAAAGAACTTTTAGAAAATCCGGCTCTTGAGATGAAAGAAAAAAAAACATCACAGGAACCAAAAAAACAGAGTGAAAGTGTGGAAGAAGTTTTTGACGAAAGAGATAGATTTTATAGTGACAGCACGCTATCAAGAAGTTCTAAAACGAATTATAGCGATGGCGACAATGACAGTAACAGAGCATTTCTTGAGGGTGCAATTTCGACAAAAGAAAGTCTGCATGACTGGCTTCAATGGCAACTTAATCTTTTAGATATAGATGAAAAACAAAAAGCAATCGGTATTACATTAATTACTTATATTGATACTAATGGTTTTTTTAAAGAAAACCTTGATATTTTATTCCCCGATGAAAAAGATAAAGAAATTGCTGAAGATGTTCTTGAAACGATACAGACATTTGACCCTCCCGGAGTGGCAACAAAAGATATTCGGGATGCACTGATTTATCAAATTGAATCTTTGCAGGAAGAAAATATCAATCCAAACGGCTATATGATCATTAAAGATTATTTTGACCTTATGCTTGAAAGAAAAGATTCATTAATAGCGAAAAACTTAAAAATCACAATTGAAGAAGTAAAAATTGCTCTTGAATTCTTATCAAAATTTGAGCCGTACCCTGGCCGTGCATTTGATAATAGTTCAAATGACTATATTGTACCGGATGCGTTTGTGTATCGACGAGAAGGTGAAGTTGTCGTAGAAATTAATGATGAAATTATACCTACACTAACGGTTAGCAGATATCTTGAAAAAATCGCTGCAGAAGCCAAAGAAAAGAAAATGATCGATAAACAGATTAAATATACTACAGAAAAAATAAGTGACGCCCGGAAATTTATAAATATCATAGAACATAGAAATTCAAGTTTAAAAAGTCTGGTAATGTCAATAACAAAATATCAACTTGCTTTTTTTAATAAAGGACCAAAATTTCTCGTCCCCTTGACTATGAAAACTATCGGTGAAGAAATCGGGCTTGCAGAATCAACAATATCGCGGTTAGCAGCATCTAAATATTTGCAAACAGAATGGGGGATTCATCCTATTCGATATTTCTTCACCAATTCAATTAACAAAGAAGATGAAGACAGCATGTCATCAGAGAGTGTACGTGAAATTATTAAAGAAATAATTGAAGCAAGTGGCGAGAAAAAACTGTCTGATCAGAAAATAGCAGATGCATTAAAAAACCGGGGAATTAATCTTGCACGAAGAACAGTTGCAAAATATAGAAATATATTAAATATTTTACCTTCAAGCAAAAGAAATATTTGATTTATAGGCAAAAAAGTAATAAATAGTATATAATTATTTATACGATAAATGGAAACAATTAAAATGGAGGATACTATGAACCTTATTATTCAAGGATCAAAAAATTTTACTGTATCAGAAAGAATGAGGGGGCATATTGAGAAGAAACTTGAGAAAATAAACTATTTCAAGTCTCACATCAAAGAAATTGACTTTCACCTGGACAAGGAAAAACTTAATTTTGTAGTAAACTCTACAATTATTACTCACAAATTTGGTAACTATCAGTTTTCAGTTTCTGATACTGAAATGTACACTGCTATTGATAAGGTACTTCATAAAATTGACGTTAAAATCAATAGAGAGAAATCTAAAATTAAAGATCATTCAAAAGCAACTCATGAGGACCTTGTTGAATTCTTTAATCACCACGATGAAGATCAACCTGAACCTACTCATGAAATAGCCATTGACAGCAAGCCGACAGAATTTGAAGATGCATACCTTCAAATGAAAGATTCCAACAAAAGCTTTCATGGTTTTACAATTGTAAATAACTTAACTCCAACTTTTTTAAGAAAACTTGAGGATGACGTTATTTATCTTTTCAAAAAAGAAAATGACAATGAATATTTTGAATATTCTGTTGCATTAAAAGATGGAAAGGCCGAAATCGGTAATAAAGTGAGGGCAATATCTCTCGAAAAACACAATCTTTTATCTGCACAGAAAAAAATATTAGATCAGGATTATCATTTTGATTTATTTATTAACTCAGATAATAAAATTTCATTTCTTTTCAAAGAAAACAACGGTAAATGGGTTGTAATGGCTTAATTTTAATTTAATATGATCAGGAAGTTTTTTTACAACAATGTTATGATTGTAAAAAACTTCCTGATTTTTAAGGATTTTATGGATAACACATTAAAAACACTTAACCTTCTGCAAATTGATGCTAAAAGAAATAATCTTTTAATAAAATGTGTTGCGGGAAAAAACGGCTTAGACCGACCAATTCAATCTCGAAACATTAACAGACCTGGTCTTGCTCTTGGTGGTTTTTTCGATATTTTCTCCTTTAACTGCATACAAATTTTTGGCAGAGGGGAATCTGATTTTATTAAGAAATTTGAAAATCATGAAAATTTCACAAATGTAGAAAATTTTCTTACTTATAAAATTCCTTGCTGTATTTTTACAAACGGTGAAATGCCACCTAAAAAATTCATTGATATTGCAAATACAAACAATATTCCAATTCTTGTATCACTTTTATCTACTGCTGATATAATAGCAATACTGTTTCATATCCTTAGTGATTATTTCGCTCTTCGCTCAACAATTCATGGAGTTCTAATAGAAGTGTTTGGTATCGGTGTACTTTTAATGGGGAAAAGCGGTATCGGAAAATCGGAAACAGCATTAGAACTTATACAAAGAGGTCACCGTTTAGTTGCTGATGATACAATTACAATGAAGTCGATTCAAGGAAAATACCTTATCGGGGAATCAAGCAATGTGGTTGCACATCACATGGAAATCAGAGGAATAGGTATAATTAATGTAAAAAGATTATTCGGGATTGGTGCAGTAAGAAATAAAAAAAGAGTCCAGCTAATCATAGAACTTGAAAAATGGGACCCTGCTAAAGAATATGAAAGAATCGGCATTGAAGAGCGGTCTCAGGAGTTACTTAATGTAAAAATTCCGGCACAAGTTATTCCTGTTATGCCGGGCAGAAATATACCGATTATCATAGAAACAGCTGCAATGAATCAGCGATTGAAGAATCTTGGTGTAAATTCTGCTAAACACTTTAATAAAATGCTCATTGACTATTATGAAACACAAGATTTAAAAAATTCATATTTTAATTCAAATGATAGTTAAAATATGCTAAATATAAAAAGGTTATCTTAAGTATACTTTTAATACACGACAAAAATTAAGTTAAGAATTAAAATATAATAGAGCTTTTTGCAAAAATACTCCTTTCATCTCGATTTTTTGCAAAAATTTCACCTGGCTGCATGGTCGAGCAGCTGTAATCAGCGACCAGACACTAATGCGATTATCTTGCTTCCACTAAATGCAAGAAGATTTAATTTAATATTTTTGAGAGATATATGAAAAAAGAAACAGTAACAGTAAATTGGCGAGCAGGACTTCATGCAAGACCGGCGAGTATTCTTGTAAAAACAGCAAATAAATTTAATTCTAAAATCATAATTCAAAAAGAATCAGTTGAAGTTGACGGAAAATCAGTTATCGGCATGATGACTCTCGGTGCAAGTTACAAAACAGACCTCATCGTACTTATCGAAGGAGTCGACGAAGAATCTGCAATGAAAGCAATACTTGACATTTTTAATGAAGAACTTCCCGAATAATTTATACGAGGTTTTATTGACATGATTGTTCGAAAGAAAATATCAGATATATTTACAATTACCCTTTCATTTATCGCTTTGACTTTTTATTATCTTGTCTCAATATTAATAGTACGGTCTTTATTGTTATCAGAGAATGAAGCAACAAAATGGTTTATGCTATTCTTAATAACGGTTATTCCATCAATTATTCTATTCATGGTTTTGATAAAGAGTATAACCGATTTAGTTGAACGCCAGGTAACAGGTTATCTTAGAATCAAATTGCTCAGTATTACAAGTATAGTATTTTTTTTATCCATAATTGTTATTGGGGATATATATTTCAGACTTACAAAAGTTGATAACTCTGAAAAAGTTGCAATTCTCGGGTATCGGGAAATATCTGAAATACTCGGAGAAACATTAAAACTTGGAGGTAATTCCGGAATATGGAACGTATCTGATTTAATGGATTATATAAACTCCATAAGTGGAGTTAGATATTCTGAAATCACTGACAGAAGTGGACGTGTCCTATTAAGAAAATATCAGGAAGTTAAAAAAAACAATCAATTTTACGATAAAATTTTTGAAGAATCTCAAATCATTATTATTGACTCTACAGGCGTTAGAATTGATACAAAACCTGAAGGCGATGTTGTAGTTGATTTAGAATATCGCGCAAAAGACCCTTTATTTACTGAAACATATTACTTAAGCATTGGTTTTCAACCCGTTGGTTATATGAAAAAAACAAAACAAAATCTTAATGATCCGGATACCGTTTTTTCTATTTTTTTTTACATGATAACACTAACCGTTCTTTATTTATTTGCCGTTATTTCAATTTATTATATTACAAAAGATTTCAACAAATCTGTTACTATTTTTAATAATGCTATAAAAAACGCAACTATTGACAACATCATAGAATTAAAAATATTTCCTGAATTAAAAGATATGTATGCGAGTATTCATTCTTTTAATGAATTCATCAAAGAAATAAAACAAATTAGAAAAAACGATGCTTTTAAAATTAGAAAACAAGTTTGGGAAGAAGTTGCTAAACGAATTTCTCATGAATTAAAAAACCCTTTAACACCAATCAGATTGTCTTCTGAACGACTTCTGTTAAAATATGGAAAAGATGATTTTGAAAAAGTTCTTAAGCGTTCAATTCAAGTAATTCTAACGCAAATAGATACTATCGAACAAAAAATTTCTGATTTTTCTGATTTTTCTGAATTACCATCATTAAATATGTTTTCCGGTTCAATTCTTGATCCTTTACACAAAAGCATTGAAAAATTTAAAACAACAAACATCAGTACAGATATCATATTTACAAAAAAAAGCAATAACGACACTATCTTACGTGACGCATTCTCACTTGAGTTTGTATTTTCAAATTTATTCGAAATTTGTATGAAAGAAATGCCAACAAGTGATTCTGTTGAGATAGAATTATCTGATTATGACGATGACGGGAAATTTTTACTTGTATCAATAAAAAATTCAAATTGTGAATTATCATATGATAAATCAAATTCTAATTATTATGACAATAGATTTTCATCCTATAAATATATTATCATAGCAATTCGAAAAATTATTGACGACCATAATGGAACATTTTATATTTCAAGTGATTTATCGGGAATATTACTATCAATATTGCTACCGCAAAACCACTCTTAACTATCCAATTATTACTTAAAACCCTTCAGGAGGGATTGTTATGAATATTTTAATAATAGATGATGAAGAAGGAATTCGTGAAGTTTTATCAGACATATTAACTGATGATAATCATACTGTTTTTACAGCGGAAAATGGTGATACAGGAATTAAAATCCTTGACCGCGAAAAGGTTGACATTTGTTTTCTCGACGTATGGATGCCCAAAACAGGTGGAATTGATGTTCTTGCAACAATTAAAGAAACATACCCTCATGTTGAAGTTGTAATGATTTCAGGTCACGCCAAAATAGATCAGGCAGTTAGAGTTACAAAAATGGGTGCGTTTGATTTCCTGGAGAAACCACTTAGTATTGAACGAATCATGTCTGTTATTAAAAATATTGAAATGTCAAAAACTGTTACCCCACTCATATATTCAACACCTCTTTCAACAATTGACACAATGATTGGGGAATCGTTAAAAATTAAAGAAATTAAAAAATTAATTGAAACATCTGCAAAAACTGATACAAGAGTATTAATCTTAGGTGAAAATGGAACAGGAAAAGAACTGGTTGCCAGAGAAATTCACAGTAATTCGTTAAGAAAAAACAAACCGTTTATCAGTGTAAATTGCGCTGCGATTCCTGAAAATCTTATAGAATCTGAATTATTCGGACATGTTAAAGGCTCTTTCACTAGTGCTGTTAATGATCGGCCGGGAAAACTTGAATTGGCAAATAAAGGCACTTTTTTTCTTGATGAAGTTGCAGATATGCCATTATCACTACAGGCAAAACTTCTACGGGTTTTGCAGGAAATGAAAATAACCAGAATAGGCGGTAGCGAAGAAATATCACTTGATGTACGAATTATTTCTGCAACGAACAAAGACATTAAAGAAGAAATAAATAAAGGGAATTTTCGGGAAGATCTTTATTACCGGTTAAATGTAATACCAATTGTTGTTCCATCATTAAAAGAAAGAAAGGAAGACATTCCTTTACTTATCAACTATTTTAATACAAAGTTAGCCGAATCAAATTCAATAAAACCAAAATTATTCACTAAAGAAGCAATACATTATCTCTGTGATTATAACTGGCCGGGAAACATCAGGCAATTACGTAATATTATAGAAAGACTACTCGTTATGGTATCAGAAGATACGGTCGGAATTGAGCAGGTAAATACGTACATAGACAAGGACTTTACATCAAATGATCCTGTTTATGACATCATATCACGCTTCAGGGATTTCGGCCTCAATGATGCCCGGGAACAATTTGAACGGGAATTTATCATAAGTAAACTAAGTGAAAATAATTACAACCTGACACAAACAGCACGAGTTCTCGGGGTATTTCCAAGTAACCTTAGTGCGAAAATTACAAAACTTGGTATAATAACGGAAGGTAAAAAATAATGGATTTTCAGGAATTAAAACACAAAATACAAAAATCAGACATATCACCATCTTATCTTTTTGCAGGCCCCGAACTTGCTGATAAACTCACTATTATTGAACTGATAAAGAAAAATCTATTTACTGATGAACCACCTGTGATACATACCTATTATTGTGATAATGAATTCTCAAGTGCAGACTTTATGGAAACGATTGAAACAAAAGCATTATTTTCTACAAATAAATTAATTATACTGAAAAATATAGAACAGGCAAATACCCGTATAATAACTTTATTAAATTCACTTTTAATTCCTGAATCAATTGAAGCACAAATGTTTAACAATTTTTTTGCCAATGAAAAAAAGATATTTGATTTCTATGAATTAAAAGATGACCGGTATTTCAGGAAAAAAATTAAAGAGGCTGATAAACCTAAAATAGCCGAATTATTTGCCAACAAAAAGTTTTGTATATATGGCGAAGGTGTTTGCCTTATCCTTATAAATGAATCTAATGATCCGATACCGGAAACGATATCACGCTTATTTTCAGCATCACAATCAGTTATGTTTTTTGAAATGTATGATAATAAAAAAGGTGAATGGATTAGATCTGAATTTAAAAAACAACAATTAAACATAGAAGATAAAGCAGTTTCGTTTCTTTTAGATACGATTGAAAATAATAAAAACAGTCTTGAACGTGAAATTTTTAATATTTCTATATCATTTAAAGATTTTATTGCTAAAAAGGGACATAAACCAATAGTAACAAAAGATTTTATAGAAGAACATATGTATCACTCAAAAACAGAGACCCCATTTTCTCTTTTTAACACAATGCTAAAAAAAGATTTAAATAAAGCAATTACAATTTTAAATAAACTTTATAGTGAAGAAAAAGAAGCTATTCTTCCCGGACTAATCTGGTCACAACGAAGATTAGTCAGAATTCTTGATTTGTATGAAAATATGAAAAGTCAGCCTTTTGATATTTATAAAGAAATGTATATTATGAAAAAAAAGCAACAGGATGAAATATCTTTGGTTTTTGGTAATTTTTCATTTGAACATGCAGTACACGGATTACGAATGATGACAGAAGCAGAATACTATGTAAGAGCTATGCCGTCAGATTTAAAATTAGTAAAACTTCAACAATTGATTATTGATTACATTAATGGAAATACTCATAAATCCTTTTTGCAAGGTCCGGTCCAACATGTTCAGTACTAGCAATTTCAGTCTCTGTGAGATTTTTGATTGCATTAATTGACTTAAATCTTTTTAATAACAACAAAGCTCTTTTCTTTCCAACCCCTTCAATTTTTAATAATTCGGTTGTTAACGTAGAATTCTCATAACGGGCACGTAATCTTGTGTTACTAAACCGGTGTGATTCATCACGAATTGCCTGTAATATCTTTAATGAATATGATCGTTCTGGTAATTTTATTGGATTTTTAGAAATTCGTGTATAAATTTCTTCGTTTTTTTTTGCAAGCCCGATAACCGGTATATCTATTTCCAGCAGATCTAATATTTCAGTTGCAGATGATAATTGACCTTTTCCACCATCAATAATTAAAAGATCGGGCAACTTTTCTTTTTTAACCTTTATTTTTTGAAACCTTCGTGCAATTACTTCTTTAATCATAGAATAATCATCCGGATGACCTTCCCCTTTTACATTGTACTGACGATACAGCCGTGTATCGGGTTCTCCATCGATAAAAACTGATATTGCACCGGTATTAAATTTTCCATCAAGAGTTGCAACATCCAAACACTCAATATAACGCGGAATTGTTTTTAATGATAAAATTTGTTTTAATTCTCTTAAATGATGAATTTTATCTAATTGAAGCTTTTTCTCTTCATAGAAAATACCAGCATTATCAATTGATAATTTAAGTAATCGTTTATCTTTTTGTAAATACGGTGTCTGAAAAATTACTTTTTTATTAAATTTATTTTTAATTACTTCTGCGATGATTTCACAGTTATCAATAGGTTTTATACAAAAAACTTTATCAGGTAAAAATTCAGTATTTAAATAATATGATGATATGAAATCTGTTTCTAAAGTATCGACACTTAATATAGTGTTGAATAAAAAACTCTTTTTATCGATCACTTTTCCATTTCTTACTATAATAATAGAAAAAACAGCTATATCATCTTCAATAATAAAACCAACAAAATCAGAATTTTCATTATTTGAGGACTCCATTAATTGATCTTCTTTAATTGATTGAATTTGTTTGATTTGATCCCTCACAATTCCGGCTTGTTCAAAGAGTAATTCATCCGAGTATTTTTGCATGATTTCCGTTAAAACTTTTACTAATGGAGCAATATTGCCTTTTAAATATTCAGTAGCAGATTTAATATTCAATAAATATTCTTCTTCACTTATTATTGAGTTGCATGGACCTGAGCATAAACCAATGTGATAATTAAGACAAACAGTATTATTGTATGGTTTATTAAACTTCTTACGGCATTTTCTAAGTTTAAGTACTGTATTTAATATTGAAACAATCGAATCGACTTGCAGGCTATTTACAAATGGTCCAAAAAAAATACCGGTTGAATTAACAATTTCTCTCGTTTTATAAATTCGAGGAAGATTTTCTTTGGTTACTTTAATATACGGGTATGACTTTGAATCTTTTAATGCGATATTATATTTGGGTGAATATTGTTTAATTAAATTATTTTCTAAGATAAGCGCTTCCATTTCACTATTAGTAATAAAAAAGTCTATATTATAAATCTTTTTGACTAACGCCTCTGTTTTTGGGTCTTTCTTTCCTTTGAAATATGAATTCACTCTATTAAACAAATTTTTTGCTTTACCAACATAAATAACTATGTTATCAGTATCTTGATACATATAGATACCTGGACGTTTTGGAATTTGTTTTAGAATCTCTGTTAGTTCGTTCATGTTTTAAATAATTCCATAGTAAACTTGACAATAAATTAAAAAATTGATAAGTATTCATATACTTATATTTATGTATTTTAATAAATAACAATATATTTTGAAATAATCAAGGAGAAAAAATGGCTATCCATAAGTCAGTACTAAAAAGAGAAAGACAAACAGATGTTGCACGATTAAGAAACAGAATTATTAAATCAAAGGTTCATACTGCAAAGTTAAGATTAGAGCAGGCAATTATATCTAAAGATAAAGAAGATTCATACGCTAGACTTAGTACTTTTATGAGCGAAGTTGATAAAAGTGTTAAACGAGGAATTTTTCAAAGAAATAAAGGTGCTCGATTAAAATCAAGAGCTACTAAAAAAGTTAAAATTGCTTTTAACGAAATGTTAGTAAAATAAAAATAATGCTTGATAATTATGTTCTTTTTATTATAATATAACAGCACATGATCTGAAAATTATTAAATATTTCAGATCATGTTTAAAATCAAATTATTTAAACAGGTTATTATGACAAAAGTTGAGGTTATTTCATTAATTCAACAAAAAATTCTCAGAGATAAATTAAAAGACAAATCTGAATTTACTCAAAAAAATATTATGCTCATTCTGGATTCATTTTTTGATGTTGTTAAAGACAATGTATCTAAAGGTGAACACATTGAATTACGTGGCTTTGGAACATTTGAAACGAAAATAAGAGAACCAAAAAAAGCTATTAACCCGCGAACAAAAGAGTCTATAATTGTAACAAGACATGCAGTTCCGGTTTTTAAACCGGGTAAAGACTTAAAAGAATTAGTTAGAAAATTAAATATTGATAATAAATAAGTGGTAATAATATGAAAACTGACAGGAAGATACTTGTTGTTGATGACGATAAACTAACAATTGATTTCTTAGATTTAACGCTAAGTAAACTTGGCTACCAGGTTTATAGGGCATCAGATGGCTTGGAAGCTCTTGAAGTTGTTAAAAAATCAAACCCTGATATCATCCTTCTTGATAATATGATGCCAAGAATGAATGGATTTGAGTTTACTCAAATATTAAAAAAAGACAAAGAATTTGCAGAATTTAGTAACACGCCAATAGTAATGTTTTCTGCAAAAAATGATTTAGAAGACAAAATTCTGGGACTGGAAATGGGAATTGATGATTATATTACAAAACCATTTAATTTTACAGAAGTATTAGCTCGAATTAGAAACATTATAAAACATAAAGAATTATCTAATCAAATAATTAAAAGAGAACGAAGATTAGCTATTTTAGAAGCAATGAATACTAATTTAATTGCATTTGTAAGACATGTAAAAAAACCAATGAAAGATGTAAAACATGACATAGATGATATTATTTCAGGAAAATCAAATAATGTTCAAGGTTTTGCTAATAAGTATAAGGATTTTTACAATGAAGTAGATGCAATGGTTTGTTCATTAGAAGAAGAAATTCTTGATTTAGAATCAAAACGATCTTCAATGAAAGCAGAAGAGCTTTCTATTGACGAATTAGAAAAAAAGATTAATAAACATATTATTCAAATGAAAGAAAGCTATGAAAAATAGCTGTAACTAATATAATTAGTAGGGGAACATGAAACAGGTTCTAGAAAATTACTATAATAACAAAAGAATAAAAACAATTCTTGGAAAGGATACTACATTAATCGGAAGAATGTCTTTTAAAGATTCTCTTAAATTAATTGGTGTTTTTAAAGGTTCAATTAAAGCTGATGGTTTACTTATTGTGGGCGAAGGTGCAAATATTTCAGGCGATGTTTCAGCTGATTTTGTAGTTGTAAGTGGTATTGTTAACGGTGATATTATTGCTACAAATAAAATTGAAATGCTTCCAACCGGAAGAGTATACGGAAACGTTAAAGCAAAAAAAATAAAAATATCCGATGGAGTTATTTTCAACGGAAAATGTGAAATTGTCAAATAATTGTTTGCAAGGCAATATATACTTCATTTTTTATGATATATATTTGTTAATCAATAAAATTGTATTGATTAACAAATATATAACCACATTTAGAACTCCTTGTATTTACATACGAGCTAAAACTGTTCAAGTATAATTACGCCAAAAAATTCAGCTGATAATTATTACGTTTTGTTACACTTTTAATTCAAAATACGATACATTTGAAAATGGAATTTATTAATTTAGTCTTATATTTTGTGGATTTTATTATTAATAAATCATTACTATGCGTTTAGTTTTATTTAAATATGTTTATTTAAATAGTGTTATTTACACTTTATGGGAGATTGAAATGGAAATTAATGATGAAACACAAGAAAAAAGTATATTTGATATGAATATTGAAAATCAGGAAATTCAACATGTTGAAATTGTTCAGCCTGACAAGAAAGAAGAGTCTAGTTCAACTGAAAAACAAATAGAGCAGACACCACATACACCAAGAAAACGAAAAGTTGTTGTTGTAGAAACCAACACTCCAGCAAAAAGAAATGCAAAATATCAAACTACGCAAAATACAAATAATAATAACAATCATAACAATACTCAACGCCGGAATAACCCAAGAAACTCAAATTATACAAATAGCAATAAGGAATTCACAAACAATGAATCCGGTGATAAGTACGATAAAGTTTTAAACGATCCCAATGCCCCCCGATTAAATATTAATGATTTAACAAACATGAATATCCAAAGAATAAAAGACAAAGCTGAGGATATGAAACTTAACCTTGAAAATCTCAGTTCAATGAAAAAACAGGATATTATTTTTTGCATATTAAAAACTCATGTTGAGAGAGACGGCGTTATTTTTGCTTCAGGTGTTTTAGAAATTCTACCTGAAGGCTATGGTTTTTTAAGAAGCGTTAATTACAATTACTTATCCGGTCCGGATGACATATATATTTCACCGAGTCAGATTAGATTATTCTCGCTTAAAACCGGTGATACTGTTAGTGGTCAAATTCGACCACCAAAAGAAGGTGAAAAATACTTTGCATTATTACGTGTTGAGCATGTTAATGGAGAAACACCTGATGCAGCTCAAAATCGAATATTATTTGATAACCTTACACCTTTACATCCACAAGTAAAATTTAATTTATCTGGGACACCTGAAACAAGAAGTCTGACAACACGAATGATAGATTTATTTGCACCAATAGGAAAAGGTCAAAGAGCCGTTATCGTATCTCCTCCACGAGCCGGTAAAACAACAATTCTACAAACTATAGCAAATGCGATAAGCACAAACCATCCTGAGGTTTATTTAATCATTTTATTAATTGATGAAAGACCCGAAGAAGTAACAGAAATGCAACGAAGCGTAAAAGGCGAAGTTGTGAGTTCAACTTTTGATGAACCTTCTTCCCGACATGTCCAGGTTGCCGAGATGGTTTTAGAGAAAGCAAAAAGACTTGTAGAGCACAAAAAAGATGTTGTTATATTACTTGACTCAATAACCAGATTAGCACGTGCTTACAATCAGGTTGTTCCAACTTCAGGTAAAATTCTATCAGGTGGTGTAGATTCAAATGCATTACATAAACCAAAAAGATTTTTTGGTGCAGCAAGAAATATTGAAGAAGGGGGCAGTCTTACAATTATTGCAACAGGTCTTGTTGAAACCGGATCAAAAATGGATGAAGTTATATTTGAAGAATTTAAAGGTACCGGTAATATGGAATTACACCTTGATAGAAGATTAGCTGAAAAACGGGTATTCCCGGCTTTAAATATAAAAAAATCAGGTACTAGAAAAGAAGAGTTATTATTAAGTGAAAAAGAACTTACAAAACTTTGGATTTTACGAAAAGTTCTTTTTAATATGGATGATATTGCTCTTGTAGAATTTTTAATTGAAAAAATGAAGAAAACAAAAGATAATGAAGAATTTATTGATTCAATGAATCAATAAATTAATAATAAATTCTTGAAATTTTTTTTATAATATATTATTTTAACATGTAAATTAAAGGAGTTCAAAATGAAAGATGGAATTCATCCTAATTATGTAGAATCTACTGTAAAGTGTGTGTGCGGACATTCATTTCAGACAAAATCAAAAAACAAGGATATTCATGTAGAAATATGCTCAAACTGTCATCCATTTTTTACTGGAAAACAGAATTTAGTAGATACTGCTGGAAGAATTGAGAAATTCAAAACAAGATATAATATTAAGAACTAATTCTTCTTACTATTTGATTGAAATGATTAAAAATTGCCTCTAAATAAAAAAAGACCAGAGATTTTCTGGTCTTTTTTTATTTAATCACTATAAAATACTTTATTATTAAACAACACAACTTCTATTGACTTAATGCCTGAACTGCATCATAAGCAGCTGTTCTAATTGCTCTATTATAATCACCATGCTGAATTTCGGAAAGAATATAAATAGCATCTGAATAATTTGCTGTATTTCCTTTAGCAATATTTTTTATTGCTTCAATCAATGCAAAAACAAGGTTTGGATCCGGTTTATATGTTGTTCTATACATATAGCCCAGTGACCTTAAAACATCACCATTTTGATTATCACCAATAGATGCTAATGCAAGGCAAATCTCTGCTTTAACAGTAGGATTTTGATCATCCATAAGAGCATTTAATAAAATACGTCTTGAATTATCACCTTTGATTTTAGCACTTACTTTTATCGCCATCCTTCTTACTTCCGGAAAATCATTTATTAATAAATTATTTTCGAATTCCTTTCTTGAAGAACCTTCACTTGCTAAATAATCAACTATTTCTACTAATCTCCTGTCTTTATCAGAATACCCAGCTTTGTCATATTCGTTAAGAATTTGTTCTAAAACTCTAACCTTTGCATTTCTATCACCTGCTTTAGACTCATAAAGATAATTTCTAAGTTTTAATTCTTTCTTTTTTAGTAATTCCTCTTCCGGTGTTTGAGCATAAGAAACTGAAATTGCTAGTAATATTAAACCAAAAAATAATGCCGTCTTTTTCATATATTAACATCCTTCTTTATAAAAATTTTTTAAATCATAAATTATTTTCTATCAACTTTCCAATAACCTTCTTCATTTATAAAATCATAACCAAATTTTACCGTATCGTCAAGTACACAATTAACCTTAATATGATTTTTATCAATATAATCATAATTGACATATTTTAATGTATAACCTTTTCTTGAAGGCATTACAATATGTAAAAAATAATCTTTAGGTGATTGTAATGTTATTTGCCTCGAATATAAATAATCGGATTCTTTTGACATATTTAGTAGTATTGTTCTATCACTCAAATATTTTTTATTTTTATAACTAAGAGCATTATACCAACCTTCAAAGTCTCCTGTAGCAATCTTTTCTTCAATAGCCTCAAAAAGTTTCTTTATCTTTGTGTCTAAATCATTTTTTGACAGATTTTCATCAATAACAAAATTGAAACGATCATCAATTGTAACGACACTCTTTTCTTTATCATTCACAACAGGATCAGTAGTAGCTTCAGTCTGCTCAATTTTTACATCATTTACATTATTTTTAGCCGGTGTTTCACTAACCTTATCGGCTGTCTCAGTTTTTTTCACCTCCCCCGTTTTACAAGAAATCAGTACGAATAAGATAGAAAAAAAAATTAAAAATTTCACTTTCATTTTATCACCATTTTAATTTTAAGTTATAGTTTACACACTCTATAATTTATATTATAAAACATAATTGAGATATGTCAAATTTTATTTAGAAAAATGAATAAACTATTTTTTCTATACTTATTTTATAACATGGCTGGTTTGAAAATGTACAATTTAGATACTATTCGAAAGTTATTAATCGAATTAGAAGATACAATAATCTTTTCAATAATTGAAAGAGGCAGACATAATTATCCGATTGAAAATTTTGCAACTAATTTAAAAATTTTTTGTACGACGTACGAACAAAATGCTCAAATTTTTGATTATTTCAATACTCCTGAAAACATTCCTTTTTTCATAGACCTTCCAAATAAAAAGTCAATTATCAACGATGAAATTTTTAATTATTACATTACAAGTATAGCACCTCAAATTTGTTATATAACGAACCATTCATTAACAACTGATTATTTAAAGGATGTTAATATACTTAATTTACTATCAAAACGAATTCATTCAGGCCTTTTTGTTGCCATTTCAAAATTTCAATCCGATACAGAAAGATACCAAAGCTTAATTGACAAAAATAATTCAAATGGAATCATGACATTATTAACCGATTTAAAAACAGAAGACGCAGTCATAGAAAGAGTTGGAAAAAAAGCTGAAATATATGCAAATATGTTAAATAACTATCAAAACATTAATTACAAAAATTTCTTTAAAAAATTATACTTTGAATTTATAATCCCACTAACAAAAGAGGTTGAACTAAACTACTTATTGAGTTTAAAAACCGGACTCGATTCGTAATATATCATATTTTTCAGGAATAATTAAATTATCTGTTGCATCATATAATTCGATAGTTATTAATTCAGTATGATTAACGGATGTTACAATTTCATTAAATGAATTGCGCATTACTATCCTGAGCACTTTTACAGTTTTCATATTATTACCAATAAGATCAATTGTGTCACTATTTGACAATTTATTATATAACTTTATTTCTGACGCTTTCCCGGCTTTAATAACCATCGCAGCTAACCTGACATTCCGTTCATATTTAATCGATGCGGTTACATTTGCAGTTGATTGAGGATTCGTATAAAAAAAACCGGTTGAAAATTCACGATGTGAAACAACATTCAATTCTTTAAGGATTTCATCAGTTACACAAGGTTGCTGATTAGCAAACAGTCTGTCAAGAACAAATCTGTATGCACGTACAATGCTTGAAATATATAGAATTGATTTCATTCTTCCTTCAATTTTAAATGAATCAACACCAGCATTAATCAGGTCTTCGAGGTGTTCAATCATACAAATATCTTTAGATGATAAAATATACGTTCCCGCATCATCTTCAGTTATTTCAAAATTTTCATTAGCTCTCGACTTCTCTTTTAATACAAACTCCCAGCGACAAGAATGTGAACAATCACCTTTATTGGCTGATCGGACATCATCATTAATGCCATCTCTTCCGCCCAAAGCATTTGTTGTCATGTACGATGATAAAAGACACCTGCCGGAATATGCGATACACATTGCACCATGAACAAATGCCTCAAGTTGTATATCCGGCACTGAATTGCGTATTTCTTTTATATGTTCAATCGATAATTCTCTTGCCAAAACGATTCGCTTACTTCCTAAACTTTTGTATAATGAAACTGCATACTGGTTCATACTATTTGCTTGTGTACTAATATGAATGGGGGTATTTGGAGCAAATTGTTGTGCAAGCCCCAAAGTACCTAAATCGGACAATATAAGACCGTCAGGCTGTATTTCATGTATAAATTTAACTGCATCGATAATCTGTTCTGATTGATCGGGAGTAAAATAAATATTCAAAGCGATATAAATTCTTTTTCCTATTGAATGAGTATATACAACAGCAGCTTTTAAGTCTTCTCTTGAAAAATTATCAGCATTCGCCCGAAGTGAAAGTTTATCGAGTCCGGCATAAACAGCATCTGCTCCATAATGAAATGCAACTTTAAGTTTTTCAAAATTTCCCGCAGGAGCAAGAAGCTCGGGTTTTTTATTCATTATTCAAATCCTTGTATTGATTTATATCGTTCCTGAGCTCGTAAATGCTCATCATATTCAACAGAAAAATGGTGACTTCCCTTTACTGGATCTTTTACTACGAAGTAAAGATAATCTGTTTTCTCAGGATTAAATGCTGCTTTTAATGAATTTAAACCGGGACTTGAAATCGGTCCGGGAGGGACTCCTTCATTCAGGTAAGTATTGTAAGGACTTGGAATTAGCAAATCATCAAATAATAATCGTTCTTTAGGTTTATCAAGAATATATTGAACAGTAGCACAACTTTGCAGTTTCATTCTAAGATCTAACCTGTTATAAAAAATACCTGCAACAAGAGATGCCTCTTCACGATTTCTAACTTCTTTTTCTATAATAGATGCAATTATCAGCTTTTTATACATCTCATCCGGCTTCATAGATTTAATTGAATTTGAAGCTTCATTTAACTTTACAAAAAATAATTTAACCATTGTTGAATAAATTTTCTCAGTTTTTACCCCTTTATGAAAGGTGTATGTTTCAGGAAATAAAAATCCTTCAGCAGAAGGAAAATCTTTCAACCCGATGAGGCTTGTATAATCTGATCTATTTAAAAACCCATCAATCTCATCTTTCGTTACAAGATTTTTTGTTATCAGTACATTATTTATTTCTTTTAACGAATATCCTTCAGGAATTGTTAATGAAATAGTAATAAAATCTGCATATAAAATCTTTTTCATAATATCAGTTGTTTTCATACCATTTGAAACGAGAATGTAACCCGCTTTAAGATTTTTATCTAATTGAGAAATACGAATTAATATTTTAAAAAACAAAGCTGATCGAATCAGATGTTCTGATTGTAAATTATCTGCCAGTTTTGATGCACTCATTCCGTCTTTAATATGAAATTCATAATCATTAAAAGGCATATTCGCAGGGGATGTATTTAGAAACAAAAATAATGTTGTCGAACCGGCAAAAAAAATAACTGTTAGTAAAACGAAAAATTTAAATAATACTCTCAAGATTATTACTCCATAGATTTGAGACTTAGCTGTTACTATACTTGAATAAAAGATAAAATCAAGAAAATTGCAACTTTTTTTACTATCATTGAATATAGTTTATGTGAAAATCGATTACAAAGCGACATTAAGTGCTATTCCCGCCTTTAATCGTGGCGTTTTATCAGTATAAGCCGTCTCTGGAATAAAAACCCCTGCATCTATACTTAGATTAACACCCTCTGTAAATTTAAAACTAAGACCGGCATCTATTTCAGTTCCTACTATATAATCATTTATATCTGCTTTAGAATCACTTACCGGAGACTCGGAATACATTTTAAAAGTTTGAAACCCATAAATGTAGCCTGACAAAAAACTATTTATATTTGAAATAAATTTCAAACCAATAGAATGAATATTATACAATACCGGATCTAAAACATAACCGCCATTAAATTTCCCGTAATAAACATAATTCTGGTTTTTTTCAGTACTTGTTCTTAAACTGTCAATTTTATTCTCTTCAAGTGGCGTACCCGAACCGGTTGCATAACAAATTGAAAAAGCGGTATTACTTCGAGGTGTAAAAGTATAACGTAACTCTGTATTTAGACCGAATGCCGATATAGGAACCGTTTTAACATTCGCAATATCCTGCATAACACCAAAGACCCCGGAAACATCAAAATAAAAATACAATGGGGTCCAGATTCTTATTTTATTTAATAAACCAATTGTAAATGTATTAAAAATATAATCAGTATTTTTAAAATTGGGTACATCAATATTTGAAATATCAAGCTGCATTAGAAAATATGGATTTACATTAAAAAAAAGATAATGAATATCAAAATCGGTTGATAAAAAAATCCTTCTGGACTGCACTCCATTTAATTGCACCACCATAACCAGATTAGTTAAATTGGTTTGTTCAAAAAATGATTTATCATACGCTGAAATATTAAAATTATTATAATACGGATGAAAAACACCCGTGAAACCTGTAAAACCAACAAAAGACTTAAAATTAATAAACGGAGCATTAATTTCCAACCCGATTCCATCCAAGGTTCCTGAAAAATTAAGTTGTGAATTCAAAGCGAACAATGTCCTGCCGATTACAATCCTTCCTAATGAATATTTCCATGAAATATATAACTCTGATAGATTAAATACAGGAAGTACCGACTCATAACCAAATAAAAAAGTTCCGTTTATTGCTAATTTTATAAAATTACCTTCTTCAAACACCATTGAACCCCAAATGGTAGCAGAATTTATTGATTCCCACTGTCTATTTGGCGCTAACTCAAATGGGTATGTACCGGTAGTTGAATAATATAATGAATTCTCACCCACAAGAAAATTACTTCTTGAAGATAAATAACTGCCAATATTAAAAACGACATTCTGTCTTTTTAATATATCATAATTAAATTCCGACTTATTTAGAATATCTGTTAATGCTGATTCCAACTCAACAGTATTTGAATGTATTTGAACAACAAAACAAATTATGAGTACTAATAAACCATATTTTTTCACAATAACTCCTATTCTACAATTTTTTCATTAACAGGCGCATCTTTTGTATCAATAATTTCTTCACCTTTCTGATTCAACTTCTTCTTTTTATCTTTACGCTCCTGCATCATTTTCTTCTCATATTTTCTTTGTTCATCAAGTTCATTATACAACTTTACACGCCATTCGGGCACTCCATCATATTCATCATCAAACAAAGGAAGGTTATTAAATCGTAATTTAATTTTATTTGATCGAATATAATAATCATAATATGTAAACGTATCCAATAATTCAATCCCGCTAAATGAATCTTCAGGGCCTCTTCCGGCATGTATAACTCCGACTCGGACCAGTCTTTTATATGCATCTAATCGTGTAGTTGGAATTGATTTACCGCCAGCTTCTGATATTCCGCATAACCAATAGGCAAATTCTTTTCTTGAAATAACAGGATTAACTGCTTTTGGATCAATTGGTATGGATACCTTAAACAATTTTTTCTCAGCAGCCCATAGGGCATTTAATATAAAATTCTTTGTTTCATCTTTTTCATCAAACACTAAACGAATTAATGTAATCGCATCATTAAAAGTCGCAAGCTCTTTTTCTTTTAAATCAATATAAAATGAATTGGCCTGAGAGAACATCGTGACATATGAAACACATAGAAAAAAAAATATAAAAAGCTTTTTCATTTTTTATCCTGATACAAATGTTATTAAGTATAATTAACTATCGGTTAATCGGTTACAAATACTTAAACTGATATTTTAGAAAGTATATATTTACTCATTATTTCATACGAGCCACTTGCAAAATCTATAAATTTTAAACTTATAAACTTCGATTTAATACTTACAAATTCAGCGTTAAAACCGGCATCTTTTAACCCGAGATTTATCGAAATACCGGTAATTGTATTACCTTCTTCAAAAGGTAATACATCTACATTTGAATATACTTCTGCTGCTATACCGCCTAATGAAATATCAATTACTTTACAGCTATAAAATTTATCATTAAATTTAAAACTTGCACGCATTGATTCATCAGCATCAGGTTTTATTCTTATATGTCTTCTTGTAGGAAAATGATCTCCGTAGGTGTCAATTATTTTTTTAAATTTAATTTTCAGCATATCAGCTGTAACCGGTTTTACCAGAAAACTGATTAAATTATAGTGCTGTAAAGTATTAATTAAATCGGGTGTTGCATTAAATGATGTACCTATAATCAAGCACGGAAAAGGTTTAATTGATTCACCTATTTTTATTAAAGCTTTCAATGATGCATTATCAGAAAAATCAAAATCGACAAACAGAAACTTTACATCTTCTGATACTTTTTCTATGATATCATCTTTTACCGGATCAATTCTTATTGTAGGTACACCATAATTTAATAATATATTCGTAATCAATAGGGCAGTATCATTGTTTGATTGAATAAGACCAATTTTTACCTTATTATCCATAATTATACCTCGCACATATATCTATTATAGTTTTTTTTACTATATAAATGAAACTTTTTTCATAAATTTCCAAATTTTTCAAAAAAATATGATAAAATGTTATTTTGAGTTAATTATTTAGTTAATATTTTTATAGGACGATAAATAATAGTATGATTTATTTGCATTTATTATTTTTGGCAATTATACTATATTAATATTTGAAACTCTGAAAAACGGGGAGAAATGTATGAGTGACTTTATAGATGAAGATTTATTAAAAGACTGGTTTGAAGAAGCATATTCTCAAATTGAAAGCATAGAATCTAATTTACTGACCCTTGAAAATGATACCGGTAACGCAGAAGCGATTGACTCTATTTTTAGAGCGGCACACACATTAAAAGGTGGCTCGGCAACAGTACAAATGGAGGAAATATCAAAATTCACTCATATACTTGAAGACGCAATGGATGAAGTCAGAAGCGGTAAAGTAAAAGTAAATTCTTCGATAGTTGATATTCTTCTCGATGCCCTCGACATTATAAAAAACATGATAGAAGCCAGAAGTAATGGTACAATATTCTCAAAGGATATTGGCTCTACTGTTGCTTTATTAAAACAGGTTTCTTCAGGTAATGCAAAAGAAAATTCTGATGACAAAAAACACCACGCTACAGGAACTTCAAACAAGAAAGAATCCGTCGGCATTAAAGGTGCTGATATACCTGAATATGATTTACTCGAAATTAAACAGGCAAATACAGACAATCTCCCGCTTTACAAAGTAATCGTCAGTTTCGATGAAGCAAACCCGATGAGAACTGTCGGGGGGATACAAGTCTTCACTGCACTGAGAGATATCGGACAAATTCTAAAAACATATCCTGATTTTGATGATTTATACTCCGAAGATTTCCATCCTGTAGTAACATATATATTATCAACCGATACAGATCCTGATAAAATTATTCAATTCTGTACAATACCGGACACAACTGTTGAGCATATTATTGAACCGCTAAATGGTGGTGACAGAATTAGCACTAAAAGTGATATTGATGCGTCAGAAGTTTCATTACATCAAACATCGAAAGCACCGGTACATACAACAGAAACCTTACAACATGAAACAAAGCACATACAAAAAGTTAATGATATTATAAAAGAGGAGCAGGAAGAAACTCCAAATAAACCATCTATGAAAGAACCGTCAGGCAAAACAAATACTTCATCAGTTCTTCGTGTAGATTCATCACGAATCGATGATTTACTAAATCTTGTTTCTGAAATAGTTATAAATAAAGCTACATTCAATCAGATAAATTCTCAATTCTTTGATAATATAGAAAATCTTGCATTCTCAATAAGTAACTTTAAAGATAAAATAAAACAATATGCTGATAATATGACATTAACCACTTCAGAAAAATCGATTAATCAAGTCAAAAAAGATTTTCTTAAAGAGTTTGCAGCAATAACCGGACAATTTGATCAGTTTGGCGGACAATATAAAAGTATTATCGAAAGATTCAAGTCAACAACTCAAAATCTTGATAGAATCTCTGCTGATTTGCGGGAAGGTGTAATGCGTGTCAGAATGATTCAGATTAAGCAGGTATTCAGCAGATTTCCACGATTAGTACGGGATTTATCAAGAGATTTAAAAAAGGATATTGAGTTGGTTATTGAAGGTGAAGAAACCGAAGTAGACAAAGCAATGCTTGATGATTTAATAGATCCATTAATTCACATGGTTAGGAATGCGATTGACCATGGTTTTGAAACTCCGGAAGAAAGACTTAAACTTGGCAAAAAAAATCCGGGTATATTAAAACTAAAAGCAATAAATGAAGGTAATTTAATTTCTATTTATATTTCAGATAATGGGAAAGGCATTGATTCAGAAAAAGTCAGAAAAAAAGCCATTGCCAATAATTTAATATCATCTGATAAAGTTTTGCGTGAACAGGATATTTTTGCATTACTTTTTGAACCGGGTTTTTCAACAGCAGAAAAAGTGACCTCTGTTTCAGGACGTGGTGTAGGTCTTGATGTTGTAAAAAGAAATATTGAGAAATTATCAGGCTCAATTCGGGTTAACTCAACACTTGGTAAGGGTACAACATTTGCTGTAAAATTACCGCTAACATTAGCCATCATACAAGGTTTAATGGTAAAAGTACAAGGAGACGTGTATGCACTTCCTATTTCATCAGTTTTAGAAAGCATTAGAATATCACCTGATGAAATCAAATCTATTGATAATTATGAAGTAATCAATGTTCGTGATGATGTTCTTTCCCTTTTGCGTTTATCCCGATTATTTAATTTAGGTGACGATGAAATAAAAGAATTCTACTTTGTAGTCATTGTCGGTGTTGGTGATAAAAAAATTGGTTTGTTAGTTGATACTCTGATAGGTGAAGAAGATATTGTAATTAAGCCTTTAAAAGACAAATACACAAACACTCCGGGTATCGCCGGTGCTACTGTTTTAGGTGATGGGATGGTTAGTTTAATCCTCGATGTTTCACAATTAATAGAACTGGGTTTAAAACAGGAGATTGAGCATTATCAATCAAGAGGAAATAAAAACAAAGGAGTTATCAGATGAATCAAGTAGAAAATATGGACTTTAGATATCTGATGCAGAACCAGAAAAAAATAAATACAACTTCCTCAAGTCATAAAGATAATAAAAATATTATTGAATATGATTTCAAAATAGTTTCATTTAAAATTGGCGATGAATTTTACGGTATTGATATTATGGCTGTAAAAGAAATTTTAAAAGAAAAAAAATTCACCCGTGTACCGAATGCACTTGAATTTGTTCGGGGTGTTTTAAACCTTCGAGGCGATATTATCCCAGTAATCGATTTAGCTAAAATGTTTAATCTTGGAAACGGGAAAAAAATAACAAACGATTTACAATCAATAATTATAATAAAAGTAGAAAATCTTTTAATTGGTATAATCGTTGAACAAATCCAGCATGTAATTCCTTTACGAAAATCTGATATTCAACCGCCGAGCCCTCTTCTTGGGAGCATTAATGAACGGTATATTTCCGGTGTTGTTGATATTAATAATCGATTATATGTCATATTAGATACTGATTCAGTTTTTTCAGATAAAGAAAAAGCAAAAAAAGAAACAATCCCACAGGATACCGATTTGACAGAAGAATTTTTTGTGTACTTTGTTAATCAGGTCGAAGAGTTGTGCGGAGTTCACATTAATTCTGCAAATAAAGGGAAATTCAGAGATTACTATAATGAGTATGTTACTGACAATAATATCAAAGAAATGCCGAAAGTTTCAAAAGAAATTGCAGAAACAATGGTTAACAAAGTATTGTCAATTCATACTGATGAATTCTGGGAATCTAATCTTATTGATAGATTTAATGACAGTGCAATCGCAGCGTTAGGTAAAATCTGTTCTGACGAAGTTCGAGTAATGGATATAGGATGTGGTAATGGTTTTGAAACATTTTCAGCATATCTTGCAATTCACAACTCAATGAACGGAGCAATTGTTAAATTGACTGCTATTGATACGAACTTAGCATCTGTCAGTTCAGCATCAGGTTTAGTTGTCGATGGGAATATTATCCCCTCATGGATGGAGAAACAAAAGAACTTTATTGAAGTAGGAGGAAATCAATATAAAATTCATAAAGAAATAAATGATAAAATTTATTTTGAATTTCACGATGCAAAAAATATTTCCGCAAACCATAAAAAATTTGATATAATAATAGCAAGAGACATGTCACTATATTTAAAAGAAGCTGAATACATAACATTTATTGATGAAATAGCTGACAGGCTCATCAAGGGTGGTGTATTAATGATTGGCGATAACGAAGTCATATCAAATCAGAAATTTACAAAAGTAAATGCTGACCGATTATCGATATTTATAAAAAATTAACGAAGGGGTTATTGTGAGAGTAGAATATATCAATCCATTTGTAGAATCAGCAATGTCTGTTTTACAAACAACTGTTTCAAGTGAAGTAAAAAGAGGAGCTCCTAAATTATCAAATAGTATTAATCATATTATGGGTGTTGCAATTATTGTAGGATTAGCAGGACAAGTATCAGGTCGTGTTATTATTGACATGAGTCAGGAAACAGCGTTAAACATCGCATCATCGATGAATGGAGAAAGACTTAATACTTTTGACGAATTAGTATCAGCAACATTAACAGAACTGGGAAATATGATTACCGGAAATGCAGTAACTAAACTTCATCAATTAGGTTTTAAATTTGACTTAACACCACCTGCATTATTTATGGGTGATAATTTAAGAATAACTGATGCAAAAATTGAAGCATTGGTAGTTCCTTTAGAATTAACAGAAGGTAAGATTGAAATCAATGTAGCAATTAAAGAAAATTATTAATATTGTATGTAAATGATATACGATCTAACATTGTTCAAGAAAAAATAGTACGCGTGAAAAGAGGTTAAAATGAAGGCTAAGTCTGATTTCCCATCATTAAATCCAAAGGAACCGGATGGACTAAAATCTGATGGCACTCCTTATAAAGTAATGATTGTTGACGATTCTATGTTTGTGAAAAAACAGTTAATTCAAATATTTCAGTCTGAGCAATATGAAGTTCTTGATACAGCGGGTGACGGCGAAGAAGCTGTTGAAAAATACAAGGAACATCATCCAAATATTGATATCGTAACAATGGATATTACAATGCCAAAAATGGATGGAATAACAGCTTTGGAAAAAATAATCGAATTTGACAAAAATGCCAAAGTTATAATGATAAGTGCACTTGGAAAACAGGAGTTAGTAAAAAAATCATTATTGCTCGGAGCAAAAAATTATATTGTTAAACCACTGGATAGAAAAAAAGTTCTTGAAAGAAGTTTAAATGTTTTAACTCGATGAAGTTATTATTCTTTATTTCTTTATTACTGCTTCTCATTTTTACCGGATGTAAGTCATCTTCAATGCATATTCGTGTCAATAATATTCCTGATAACTATACCGTATTGCAAGAAGATGATTCGTCCAAAATTATTTTTGAAATGAAAAAAATTGAACTTGATATTGACCCATCCATGTCTGTTAAACAAAATAATGGACTTTATAAGGTTCATTACAAAATAAGTATAAATACAACCGGTTTTGGTGAATTAACCTGCTCATTCTATGATGAGAACAATTTTCTTTTATATACAAGTGATCTTGTAAAAGTAACCAAACGAAGTAAACCACTAACTTTCACTTTTGATGACTTCATATTTTATAGTACGATAAAATATACTGTCTCATTGAAAAATGAGAATAATTCAATAAATGAATATGAAGGCTTTTTAAATAAACCCGGTTTTCCCGATTACCCGCAAATACAATTTGGTCCGGTAATAACAGAGTCACTTGATAAAGAAAGAGTCACATCATTATTAATTAATCTGGAAATGAATACAAAAAATAATACTGTTGAATCACTAAAAATCATACCACCTTCAGAAGATTTTTTCTGGGAGTTGCAATATGAAGTTGATACAGAGACTTCTTTACTGACAAGCAATGGAAAAATAAATTTTTCCGATCATAAGCATTATATTGAAAATGGCATATACATAGTACAATTATCACTCGGGACATTAGGAATTATTCAGAAACCATTTCAAGTTATAGATATTTACGGCAATGAAAAAGGACCAAACTACGGTTTTATGGTACCTATTGAAAGAAATAGCAGTCGAGATAGAATTGAACTGATACTTAATGATACTAATCATATTTCAGATATTGAATTATTTCTTTATTCTAATGAGAATTCAGAAACAAAACCAGTGGGATCAATGAAAACCACAATTATTTCTGATTCATTATTAAAAAAAGATATATTATCAGGCATTATCGATAGTGAAGGAAAAAGAGTAAAATTAAAGTACAACGAAAATTATTATTATAAAGTTGTTTTAACTACAAATGAAATTAACTCATTGCAGTATTTATCAACTTCAGAAATGAATAAAATAATTTTTTATGGATTTAATATATTCAATTTTTAGAGTAAAAATGCTCTTGTACAAGACAATACTTTTCATTGTACAAGAGCATTGGTTATCTTTTAATTAATTGATCACGTTCAGGCCCGACAGAAACATATTTTATTTTCACGCCGACCATTTCTTCTATTTTCTCAATGTATTTTCTGGCATTTTCAGGGAGTTGAGAATACTCTCTGATAGCAGTAACATCTTCATCCCAGCCTTTCATAGTAATATATCGCGGTTTTGCCTTATACAACTTTTCAGTTGTTGGAAAATCGTAAATATATTCACCATCAATTTCATAGGCATCACATATTTTTAATTCTTTATGGCCTGACAAAACATCTAATAATGTTAGTGCCAATTCGGTTGCAGCAGTAATTTCACATCCGTATCGTGAGGCAACTGCATCAAACCAACCGATTCTTCGCGATCTTCCTGTAGAAGCGCCAAACTCTTTACCAACCGTTCTAATTGTTTCAGCTACATCATCAAATAATTCTGATACAAAAGGACCTTCGCCAACACATGAGGAGTACGCCTTCATTACACCGGTTACTCTTTTAATAGCGTACGGTGGTATTGAAGAACCTGCTGACGCATAACCCGGGATTGGTGACGAAGATGTTGTATATGGATAAATTCCGAATTCTATATCACGTAAAGCACCTAATTGACCTTCGAGAAGAATTTTCTTATCTTCATTAACGGCTTTTCGCAAAACAAGAATTGTATTTGAAATATACTCTTTGATTTTCTGACCGTAGTTCCAGCCCCATTCAATCATTTCATCAGCATTAACCGGTGCTTTTTTATAAACATCGGTAATTACTTTATTTTTAAATTCCAGGTTTGTTTTAATTCGTTGTGCTAAATAATCTTTATTCAATAAATCAGAGGCTAAAATGCCGACTTTTAAATATTTATCACTATAAACAGGCGCAATCCCCCGTTTTGTCGAACCAAACATCTTATCCTGTAACCGTTCTTCTTCATATTCATCAAGAAGAATATGAAATGGAAAAACTATATGTGAACGTTCAGAAATCATAAGATTAGAAATTTTACCCACAACTTTCTCAATCTCAATAATCTCCTGATATAAAGCTTCAGGATTAATAACCGCCCCATTACCTATTATATTCATTGCTTTTTTATTAAAAATACCCGATGGTAAAAGATGCAATGCAAATTTCCCATAACTATTCATAACTGTATGGCCTGCGTTATTTCCGCCTTGAAATCTAACGATATAATCTGCTGTTCCCGCAAAGTAATCAACCATTCGACCTTTGCCTTCATCTCCCCAATTAATTCCACATACTGCTGTTACGCCCATGACACCTCCAAACATCGAACTGCATTATATATGAAAAAATGATTTTCTTCTATATATTTTATTATTTTTTATTATATCATCAATGTATATTGAACATCTCATAAAAAATTATTGGTTTATTTAATCAAATGATATTATATTGGACATGAGACTTTTGAAATTTTTATTTTAATAAGGTATTTTTCAAGAGTCCCTCTATTTAATGAATATAAAGGTCGATATTTTTAGTAATGTAATTTTCTTTTTTTAAAGAGAGGTTTTTATGAACGCAGTTGAATTTGAAAAAATTATACCTGGCGGTTTTTTTCTTGATGATTCATATATATACGATGATTTATTTTTTTTACCAAAAAAAACAATTATAAAAGACTATCATGTTGAAGTTTTAAAAAACTGGGGTATAGAAAAACTTTTTAGCAATGGCGATTATTATGCAACAGGAGTGCCGAAATATAAAGAAGAAATTAAAGAATTAGATACTTTATTTGAAAATAATGACAATGCTATTACACTGGAAAATGAAAATGATGATTCATTACCTTTATCACCTGATACGATTAAAAACGATACCGTTAGCAGAAACGATAGTTATAAAGAAGTATATAAACGATGGATATTGGCAACCGTTTCTTTTTTTAATAGTGTTATAACAACGAAAGATGTAAACAAACAACATGTTATTAATTTACTGAATGATATAGAAAGTTTTGTTAAAAGAGATAAAGACTCTGTTTTATTATTGGTTGGTCAAAACCTGGAAGGCTTATCAAGAGTATACAGACAAACCCTTGACACAGTAATACTTGGCTTAATCATGTCCCACAGTCTCCAACTTTCAGAATTCGCTAAAACAAATCTGGTTCTTGGAACCTTTTTCCACGATATCGGTATGCTTAAAATTCCTAAATCAATTTTAGAAAAACAAGGAGTTTTAACACCTGAAGAAATTAAAGTCATTCAAAGTCATACAATAATTGGTTTTAACCTTATTAGGGATGTACGATATTCCGCGATTATCGCATCAGGTGCACTACAGCATCACGAAAGGATTGACGGAACAGGATATCCTGAAAAAAAATCAGCAGAGCAAATAACAAATATTGGAAAAATTGTTGCAGTATTAGATGCTTATTCTGCCGCTATTTCAACAAAATCATTTAGAAGCCCTGTTCACGCAAAGGAAGCGGTACAAGATCTTTTAAAATTAGGCGGTGCTGCTTATGACACTGTAATATTAAAAGAATTTGTGAAAAACATTTCAATATATCCGATTGGTAGTTTGATATTGCTATCAAACAATTCCCCGGCAAAAGTTATAGGCAACTCAGGAGTTGCAATGAGGCCAATTGTCGCTGCCCTCATTGACGGTAAAGAAGAAACAATCGATTTAAGCAAAAGAATTGATATTTATATCAAAGGCGTTTATGTAAAGAAATAAAAATCGTAAAACTACCGTTTGAAAAACTGTAGTTTTACAAGAACATCAGTATTTCTCATAATGAATTCTACTTGTATCAAAACGATTGCTTACTTCACTTTCAGAAGCCGGATAACCAATCGGAACAACTGCAAAAGGTATAACATCATCAGACAGATTAAAAAGTCCGGTAATATGTTTCATTCTTTCCTGTAACGGAATAGCACTTAACCATACTGCACCAAGTCCTTCTTCTACAACCTGTAAAAGTATATTTTCAGTACAGGCGCTCATATCATGTTCGATATTTTCTGCAAATTTTATGAACTTTTTATGAGCAACAAGTACTATAGCAACATCTGCATCTTTTATCATTCCGGCATAGGGACTCATGGCTGATAATTTTTCAAGAGTCACCTTATTACGCACTACAATAAACTCCCACGGTTGCTGATTTCCGGCACTCGGTGCCTGCATTGCAGCTTTTAGGATATTCTCAATCTTAAAGTCTTCAACTGTTTTACTTAGAAAATTCCGTACACTTTTTCGTTTAAATATTGCATTCATTTTTTCATCCTTGAATTAATTATAATAATTTTATTTAATGCTTAACATCATTAAAGTCAAGCATATTTTTAACCAGTCACGAACTTTAAAAACCAATAAGCCAATCTATCAGATTGATATGGATAATACCATTTCTTGAAAGAGTAATTCTGTCAGTTGATATGACATATTTAGGATAATGATCCTGTATTACATCAAATGCGCCAAATTCACGTTCAACCGTCGATTCATCGGCAAGAAGATATGCTACCTGAATATATATTTTTTCATCCTCTCGTTGGGCAATAAAATCGACTTCTCCTTTATATGTCTTACCGACATACACCGAATACCCCCGTGAAATAAGTTCGTTATAGCAGATTGTTTCAATAATATAGTTGTATTCATCTTTAACACGATTTTTCTTAAGATAAAATAATCCGGTATCACAAACATACGTTTTTTCTGAAAAAGCAAGTATTTTTTTTCCTCGAATATCAAATCTGGGAACAATATCACAAATGCAGGCATCAGAAATATACTTCAAATAATCATACACTGTAGGTGCAGAAATTTTCAGAACTTTATCAGACAAAACAGAAGCTATTGTATTTCCTGAAATCGTTGTTGAAGAATTTGCAATCACATATTCCAGTATTTTCTCAAGCGCACGGGGAGAGGCAATTTTATTCCGCATGATAACATCTTTTAAAACAATAGAATCATATATATTTGAAAGAATCACTTTTTTTACTTCTTCATTCTGTTCTTTGCAAACTAAAGGAAAACCGCCCCATCGGATATAATCGGCAAACATATCTTCATGAGGTTTTTCGTAACCAAGAAATTTCTGAAATTCGACATATTCCTTGAAATTGAAAGGCATAATCCTGAACTGTACTGTCCTTCCTGTAAGGTGCGTCGCAAGTTCTCCGGATAATAGTCTTGAGTTAGACCCTGTTAAAAAAATACTGGCATCTGTTGTTGCCCTGAAAGAATTAATCACAAGTTCGAATTCGGTAACATTCTGAATTTCGTCGAATAGAAAATATTTTTTTCCGGAACCGGTGAACCAGTTTTTTATATATTCATAAAATAAATCAGGATTACACAAGTTTTTATACTGATAATCTTCAAAATTTATATACAGAATATCTGTATTAGTAACGCCACTGGCTTGTAATTCCCTGATAATCTGCTGCATGACTGTTGATTTTCCGCATCGTCTAATACCGGTAATCACCTTTACAAGTTCAGAATCATAAAATGGTCGTATTTTCGAAAGGTAAAGTTCGCGATTAATCATACCATCTCCTATCGTTATATAAAGTATACCACATTAGGCAATTATTTGCATAGAATTAAATACATTTAATTCTATGCAAATAATTAATGATTTATTAAATAACTTTAATTTCATAAAAAAAATCCGCCATGACAGCGGATTTTATAAACAAAACCAAGTCATGACCTATCGAACCACAGAAACAGTCATTCCTCTTTTCCTTGAATACACATCATCATTATACATTGCTTCCAGATTAACCCCGGGATAGTAAAACTCACCGGTATAACTTGCTGTTATCATAAATCTAAAGGTTTTGGTTTCTAAAGGATTTAAACTAAAATAAGTAAGAACTCTATCATCTCTTATATTCTGATATTCAAAATCTGAATAGGCTTTAAAATTATCAACATCCAATAATCGGGTATTAATAATTTCCCAGCCGGAAGGAACTATTTGTGTCAATGCAAGATCTTTAATTTTGCCAACCAATCGTATATTCTTAATAGTTGTTTCAACAATAATCGTTGAACCTTGCTTCAATTTTGAAATGTCTGTAATTATTTGTTCGTCTTTATTTTTATAATTGATTATCATCGAAACATTTTTTTCCTCAGCGACTTCTTTATGTATCAATGGTATTCCCTGATTAACAATTTTTGCAAAAAGTGTACTTTTCCCCGTATTTTCAATGCTCAGTGTGTTATTTTCTGCAGAAAGTTCTTTATTCCAGTAAGTATCCTGTGTATTGACAACCGAACTGTCTTTGCCAAATGTATATTTGGCAGTTACCGATTCATCCTGTGCAGTAATTGATAGTAATTTTGAAACTGCAATCAGGCAATACGCGGTTGTCTGAGTACTTAACCATCTGTCAGAACCTAATACTTCTGCAAGTTCTTTATACAAGGTAAAACCTTCAGTTTTTCTCTGCAATAAAACCAGTGTTTCCAGAATCATCGCTTTATCACGGTCTGCAGAACCAAATGTTTCAGGAGATTCAGCATACATATCACTTGTATAATTAATATCCTTTATTATTTCTTCAGCAATTTTCACATTACCGGTAATTGCATAGGCTGAAGATAAAATCCATCGGGCACGGAAATCCATATTTTTTTTCTCTTTCATTCTATTCATACCACTATGAGCAGGTTTATTATACAAAGCAAGTGTATATAAACGGTATGCCTGAATCATATCAAACTGACCATCTGCATTATCACGCCATCTGTTGGCTAGTGAATTCTGATAATCAACCCATTCATTCATGAGTGATTCGGAGACGGTATACCCTTTTTCTTTGGCGGTTATTAAAAAATGTCCCGCATAATTTGTTGCCCACTCACTGACATTACTGTTACCCGGCCAATATGCAAAACCACCGTTTCCCGTTCTGAATTTCATAATAGCATCGATTCCGGCATTAATATTTTTTTCTATTGCTAATGATTGTTCTGCATCCACGGTGGTCAGATCTTCAATAAAAAGCTGCGGAAAAACGCCTGAAACGGTTTGTTCAAGGCAACCGTGAGGATATTGTATGAGATAATTAAGTCTTTTTGTAAGATTAATCGGTGGAAGATATGATAACTCGAGGAATATTTTATTGGTGCCTTCAAGCCCGATCGTATTGATTGCAATTTCTTTTTTTTCATTTGGCTCAATCATAATTGTTGATGTTTTTGTAACCACAGGATTTGACGCACGAACTTCAATGTTTACTTCGTAGGTTGATTTGATACCATTTGATAATGCTTCAATAGAAACTTTCGCCATACCAAGTTTTGAAGGTGTTTTTAAATCAAAATACACAAATTTATCAGTGGCGCTATCAAAATCAATCGTTTTTGTTTTCTCTCCAATAATATCCAGTAAACCTTCAGTTTTTATATTGACAGTCACCGTTCGTTTTCCTTCCTCAAGCATAAAAACATTAACCGGTAATTTTATCGTTTCATCAGGCCCGATAACTCTCGGCATAGTTCCAAGCACCATCAGTGACTCTTTCACAAGTGATGTTTTCTCAGCAAAACCATAGGCACCTTTGTTTTCGGCAACAACCATAGTTCGTACAGCACCGACATATCGCGGCATTATAAAAGTATGTGTTGTTTTTTCATTCGGTTTTAAATAAAACGGACCAAATGTTCTGACAACAGGCTCAAATCTATTTGCTTTCTGTGCAGCGGGCGGTAAAAATTCACCATCCCCTCCGATTGTTAGCATTGGCCCGAATATTTTTGTATTAGCACCAATAACAAAATCATACATATCCCATGTTTTTATCCCGATTGCTTCTTTTGAAAAAAATGAATTCCACGGATCAGGTGTTTTAAAGTTCGTCAGACTTAATAAACCTTCATCGACAATTGCTACGGTATATGCCATTGCATTACCGTTTTTTTCAGAAACTACAAATTTAACTTCTTTTTCAGGTGCCAGTTCATTTGCTATTTGTAAAACAGGGTGTAACACTGTTTTTTCATCAACAACAGAAATGGGAACTATACCAAATAATCGTATCGGTAAATCGTTATCCCGTTTATGAGGCTGTATTAATGTAAGGTGAACAAAAATATTTGGAGTCATTGTATTTTTTATCTGAACTGAAAACTCAGTTTTGCCCTGATTTGTTTTAACCCAGAAACTTTCAATGCTTTTATTTCCCGATTCAATATTGACAAGGGCCCGCCCTTCAGACGAAACAGGTATCGTAAATTTGGCAACATCGCCAACATTATACTTCTCTTTTTCAGCATAGAATGTTAATAGATTCTCGCCACCCTGATCACCTTTTCTTTGTGCCCCTGCCCAACCCGGCCAGTCAATATAAAATATTTGTCCTGTTGAATGTTTTGAAACGGGATCATACACTTTAATAAAATATCGCCCCCAATCCGGGTAGTTAACTCTAAGAGAATACGAACCTTTTCCATTTACTGTTGAGACTTTAGAATAAGCGATTCTTTGTGAGTAACTTGAAGAAGAAAAATTAGATTTCTCTTCAACGCTCGTGTCCCACCACCATCGCCATGATAATTTATACACTGAAACCTCAAGTTCTTTCACTGAAATACTCTGACCGTTACTTGATACGGTAACAATTTCCACGCTATGGTCAGTATCCGTTAAAAGCATACCACGGGCAGCATCACCGGCAGGTAATCTGATACCGGCAAAATTTGAATACGGATAATAGGGAATAACAAGTTTATCGGTACTGAAATCTCCGCCGTCTTCCATTACACGAGTGATGAAATTTGCCAGCAGCATCCCGGATGACTCTGTAATGTTTTTTGGATTATACATAAACCCGGTTTCACCGGCATCATTTAAATATCCGCTATAAACAATATCTTCATTTGGTGAAAAATCTTTTGAAGGATCATCAAAAGTAAACCCCTGAAACCCTTTAAAAGTTGTTTGAGCCGGTGAATAAAGAACACTGACTTCTGTTTTCATATTTCGTGCAACAGCACCGTGAAGGTAATTAACTTTCATTTTTGAAGTTATGCCACCATCAGTATAGTGAAGAGTGTCTTTGCCAAAATCAAGAGCAATCTTTAATCTGTTTGGTTTTATTGTTTCAATTTTAATTCGTTTCGTGAAAACATCACTTCCCACACGAATTTTTGCCTGATAATTACCGGTAGCAGCCTCACTGTCCGTTTTAAATGTGAAACTGTAAATATTCCCGACACCGGTATTTTTTACCATCTTTTGCAGATTTTTTCCATCAGGATCAAATAATTCAAAAATAACGGGATGATTTACAGGTAATATTTTATCACGATCTAACAGTATGAAGTTTAAATAGATTGTATCACCGGGTCTCCATACCCCACGATCTGCGTATAAGAAGCCTTTCACACCTCTTTTTGCATTGGTTCCACCGACATCAAAACGACTTAGCGTTAATGATGAACCTGAATCTATTTTAATAAAACCTCTTTCTTTCCCGTTTTTAGCAACAGCAACAAACGGAACGGTATCAAGCGTTACTTTTACTATACCATCACTATCTGTTTTACCGCTGAATATTGTCTGATTCTGGTAATCATACAATTCGATATCAACATTACCGACAGGTTCTGTTGTTTTTATATTGGTCACAAAAAATGAATATTCAAGATTATCAGAACCTTTGGCAATGATTCCAATATTGGAAACAAGAATATTTTTAGATATTTCACGTCTTTTCCCGTAATACGAGTCACTGCACGGGTTATCACGTTGATTCCAGTCTCCGTAATAATAATCATAATCCCAATTGGAAAACTCACCGGGTGCATCCCAATTATCTTTTAACATCTCATCTTCAATGGGTTTATCAATTTCATCGCAGGTATACATCGATTGAGAACGTCTGAAATTAATTCTAACCTGATAAAAAACACCTTCTTTTGTTTTCAAATAGTCATTAAGATCAATATTAAATGTATTCCAGGTATAAAGATTAATATCTTTTGATACAAGTGAAACGGTTTTATACAAAATCGGTTTTCCAACCCTATTTATATTGTCATTGCCATCAATATTAGAATTTGATTGAAAAAACTGAGTTATATTATTTTCAAATATTTCAACCACGGTTATATCAACTGCTTTTAATGAGATTGCCATAAATGGAATAATGAAACTTTCCCCACCGGCTAAAATGCCACTTTTCTCATCTGTAAATTTTATTTGAGGTTTTTCCTGTTTTAAAACTACGGCAAATGTAACTTTTTCTGATAATTGATTACCTGAATAATTCTTGAGGCTGCTATCAATGGTAATGTTTACCGTATTTTCTTTCATTTCATTGAGAAAAATCTTTATTTTATTATTATCAACTAAGGTTTTTACATCTGCACTTTCATTGATTGTTATAAGCCCTTTTAAATTCTGATTTTTATCTAATGGATTTGAAAATGTTACTACTACATGTTTATCACCCTTTGTGAAAAGTTTGTAATCAATAAAATTAAATCCTTCCAGACCAAAAACATCACATTCAATTTTACCTTTTTTATTAATGCCGATTTTTACACCGTCATACACAACCGGTACAGTATAGTTACCGGCTTTACGCGAAAGGCCACGAATAATAAATTTGTGTGTATTAGTACCGGTCTGATGATCCCATTCTATATCCGGAAATCCTTTTATAACCGATTCAATATCACTTGATAATTCGTTATCAGACGTTGTAATTGTTCCTGAAATAGTTTGGTATTCATTAGAATTATCAGTATAAAATGTTATGTCATCAACGGTGATTTCAAAATCCTGCTTGATGGCAAAGAATTTAAAGGTAAAAACCGAAAGATTTTCAGGTAGAGTTTCGTATATTTTTTTTAGATTTAATGTAACACTATACGATTTGCCTGATTCAAACAAAGTGTCAGGTTGAAAAATAATCCGTTTATCACTATCCCATAATACTTTACCTTTCACTGCCGGGGTTATAGTAAAAACGCCATCGGCTACGATGCCATTATTATTTATTTCAATTTTTTCAAGGTCAACCACCGATGCGAGTGTGATTGTAATATTAGAGCGTTTTGATATTGTTCCTGATGTGTAATCGGCTATGTATTCAACAAATTGTGAATCATAACTCATTGTATTACCATTCATTTTTTCTTTCTTTTTGCATTGAGTCAGTGAAAAAGTTATTACAATCAGACTGATAAGAAGTAACAATTTTTTTAGCATTTTTATTTCCTTTTTTTATGATTTAACCGGTAGTTTTATAATAAATTCTGTTTTTATTCCTTCTATTGAATTAACCGACAAGTGCCCGTCGTGTCTGTCTTTAATAATATAATAGACAATTGAAAGTCCCAACCCTGTTCCTTTACCAATGGATTTAGTGGTATAAAATGGTTCAAATATCTTATTTCTATTAGCATTGGGAATGCCCACACCATTATCACAGATTGAGATTTCTACAAAATGACCATCATCTGAATATTGTGTTGTAATTTCAACCTGATTAGGATCGTTTTGTTTTTCTTTACCTTCAAATGCCTCAACACCATTTTTTAACAGATTTATCAATACCTGTTCAATTTCATTATAACAAATCATAGCTTGTATCGGTTTAGAATAATCAAAATTAATAAAAACAGTATATTTTTTCATTATTTCTTTATATTTAAAATCACTATTTAAAATTTCAATTGATTTTTCAATGACCTCATTAACATTGCATAGATATTTTTTATTTTCACTTTTTCTGCTGAAAAGCAGCATATCACTTATTATTCTTGACGCACGCACTACAGCTTCCTGAGCACCATTTATATAGTAGAATATTTTTCTATTTTCCAGGTATTCTCTTACTTTCCCAAGATCTAAACCAAGACGATTAGCCTCAGCAACGTTATCAGGTATATCGAGGGATAATCTTCTGTTTGTATTTTGAATACTTCCATGAATTATATTTAACGGATTATTAATTTCATGTGCCATACCTGCTGCCAGACCACCAACAGTCATCATTTTCTCTGACTGAATAATGAGCTCGGTAAACTTGACACGCTCGGTAACATTATCAATTCGAATAACAACGCCATTACCATCATACCGTTTTAAATGATATACTGTAAATTCCAAAAATTTTGTAATTTCAGTTGAATGAACAGGTATGATTAATGAATTTGACAATGCATCATTATTAAGTTCTTTAATCATGCGTTTTACCTTAGCAAATAAATTATCATCCAGAACATCAAAGAAATTACTCCCGATTATATATTCCTGCTGAAGTTGTAAAATTGTTTTTGCGAATGTATTAATATGTAATATTATATTGTCTTTATCAAGAGTGATTATTCCTGATGCCATAGATTCTAAAATTGTATCAAGGAGTTTTTTGGTTTTCTCAAGTTCCATGGACATAACTCGATTCTCTGTCGTGTCACGACCTTCCGGGATTAAATATATTATCTCATGAAATGAATTTTCAACCGGCTTTATAGAAAAATCAATATACCTTATTTCGCCTGAAACTGTTTTATGTGTTGTTGTAAAACGTACTAATTCACCTTGAAGAGCTTTTTTAATTCCGTCTTTTAATTTTACAATTTCATTTTCTGAATGATTAAACCAGATACAATCCCAAAGATATTTACCGATAACTTCTTCTTTCGTTACACCAACTAATGACAATGCAGTCTGATTAACATCAATTAGAATACCTTGTGGTGTTAATATGCCTGTCAGTTGAAAAAAATTATCAAATACCGCATGAAATTTATGTTCACTACTTATTATTTCATTTTCATATTCCAGTCTTTTTGTTATATCAGTTGCTACAATAACCATAAAATCAGTTGATTCAAATTGAACAACATTAATATTAAGTTCAACCGGTATTATCTTTTGAGTTGACGAATGTATATTACATCTTTTTAAGGTACGATCATCTTTCAGGCATTCTATACAATTATTTTTATCGGGACAGAATAAAATTTCTTCAATTTTTAATGAAGTAACTTCCTGTTTTGTATTGCCCAACTTTTCATAGACTATTTTATTGCAATCCCGTATTTCTCCGGCGGGTAATTCAACAAGCAGAATCATTTCGCCCGATGCGTCGATTAAGGTTTTAAACCGTTCTAATTCCTGTAGTTTTTTCTTTAATTCAGGATAATATGTTTTTCGCCCCTGAACAGACCCCAATCCGACGATTCTATCTCTCAGATCATTTCTTTCTTGTTGAGAATCCATTTTACAAAGACCTCCTGTATAGATTTTCTATATCAGAAATCGTTGGAATCCTCGGGTTTGTTGCATTACACGGGTCGTGTATTGCTTTTGACGATAATACCGGAATATCAGAATCTTTAACACCACGTTCTTTTAATGTTCCTCGTACACCTGCTTTATTTCTGAAATCAGCAAGAAATTCAAGCAGTATTTTTTTGGTATATTCATCACTTTTTTTAATAACATCCAGACCTATGGTTTCGGCTAATTTGCTGTAGCGTTTTGAAGCAGATGAAAAATTATAATCAACAACTGCTTCTAAAAGAAGTGCATTACATTCACCGTGTGGTAAGTCAAAATACCCGCCCAGACTATGAGCTAATGCATGAACACATCCTAAACTTGCATTAGAAAATGCAAGTCCTGCTTGTAAACTCCCCATCATGAGTAATGACCGTCTTTCAATATCATCCGGGTTTGTTATTGAATCAATCAGATTTTCTGTAATCAGTTTTACCGCCGTTAACGCATGAACATCGGTTACATACGAAGAACCGGTTGAAACATACGCTTCAAAAGCATGAACTAAAGCATCAATACCTGTGCATGCTGTTAAAAATGCCGGCATGGAAATAAGATTAACAGGATCGATTAACGAAACATCAGGTACTAATGATTTACTTATTATTGCTATTTTAACTTTTTCAGACACCTTATTAATGATACAAAACTGTGATACATCTGCAGAACTCCCTGCCGTTGTCGGTATACAAATAAATGGCGGCATCGGTAATTCTATTTTATCAACACCTTCAAATGTTACAATTTCCTGATTATTGGTAGAAACAATTCCAATTCCTTTCGCCGCATCAATAACACTTCCCCCGCCATAGGCAACGATTGAATCACATTTTGTATTGATAAAAAATGCTGCCCCCTTCATTACTTCAATATCTTTCGGATTAGGAGTTATGTCTGAAAACACTTCAAATTGAATTGATTCAGATATTAATGACTGGATAACAGCATTCATATTTTTTGTATTTTTCAATGTGTTATCAGTTACTATAAGCACTTTATTAAGATCAAGACTTTTACAATACCGTCCTAGAAATAAGGTTGAATTTACTCCAAAAACAAATTCAGGTGCTATAAATTTACGGATAGAAGAAATATAATCTTTGTTTTCCATTTGCGACCTTCTTTATGTTGACTTGAAATGACTTTAATTACTTTTTCGATAGAGCCTCATGCAAAAATACTTTTTTTTATTTCGAATTTTTGCATGAGGCTTCCTATAATGCGATAATATCGCATAGAGCGGACGCAAAAAGAATGTACTCATTATTTTTGCAAGAGCCTCGTTAGTATAGTATAAAGTGGATTGCTTGTATTGTCAACATACCATCGCATCTTTGCAATTAATAATCCTTGATATAACGTAGTAAGAAATAAAATAAATTGTAAATAACACGCGGTTATTTCACGTTTCTCCCTTTAATATATATGGAGGCAACTATGGAAAAAGACAATAACTTTGACACAAAAAACCATATCGGATATAATGAAACAGAGGATAACACAATGAATACGCGAAATACATTAATCCATATACAGATTTCGGTTTTAAAAAAATATTTGGTGAAGAGGGGTGTAAAGAACTGTTAAAAGATTTCTTAAACGAACTACTGCCGGAAAAGTATACCATATTCGAACTTACACTCAATAATAACGAACAATTACCGGATCACATCAATGACAGAAAGGCAATATTTGACATATTCTGTACTTCTCAAAATGGTGATAAATTCATTGTTAAAATGCAAAAAGCGAAAATTAACTATTTCAAAGACAGAACAATATACTACACTACATTCCCAATTAGAAACATGGCTGATAAAGGCGGTTGGGATTTTAACTTAAAACCTGTTTTCTGTATAGCAATCCTTGATTTTGAGTTTCATAGCGTGAATAGAAAGAAAACAGATCATATAAGTTATGTAGAACTAAAAGATCAGTATTGTCAGAGATTCTATGATAAGTTAAATTACATATTTATAGAAATGCCAAAGTTCAAAAAAACAGAGTCAGAACTTACAACTCATTTTGATAAATGGCTTTATTTCCTCAAACACCTTGAAGATTTTGACACTATTCCTGAAATTCTTAATGAACCGGTTTTTATGGATGCTTTAAGTAAAGCAGAGAAAGCTAATTATAATGAGAAGCAGATGATGGAGTATGAAAGAAGTTTAATGAATTACTGGGATGCAACTGCAATGATAAAGACCGCATTTGATGATGGTAGGGCTGAGGGTAAGATTGAAGATAAAAAAGAAACATTATGTCGTCAGATGAGCAGAAAATTTCAGATGAATAGTGGAGATATTGAGATTATAAATAAATGTGAAGATGTTACTAACCTGGATGATGCACTGGATGAATTTGTTTTTGCTGATAGTAAAGAAGTAGTGTTGGATAAACTGGGGTGATTTAATTAATAATCTGGTGGAAGAGAATAGAACGCTCATGACACTGATCGTTATGGTATAACGATAATTCTAAACATCCCCTTGCACCCATTTTATATTTTATGTATACTATAACTATATGAGGAGACACATTATGGCTGACCCGTTAATAAAAAGTAACGAATCATGGAATTATGCTCAATACACAACATGGAGTGACAATGAACGTTGGGAAATCATTGATGGTGTGGTATATAACATGAGTCCTGCACCTAATAGATTTCATCAGCAAAGCGTGTTAAATGTAGGGTCTATATTTAACCAGGCATTAAAAGGTAAACCATGTCAGGCATTTATAGCACCTTTTGATGTTCGTTTTATTGACACGGACAATCAGTCTGATAATGAAATCACCAATGTCGTGCAACCTGATATTCTTATTGTATGTGATCAGAAAAAACTGGATGTGAAAGGTTGCCGTGGCGCTCCCGATCTAATTGTTGAAGTTCTCTCTCCTTCAACGATGAAAAAAGATCGCAATGAGAAGTTTAAACTCTATGAAAAATACGGCGTGCAACAATACTGGCTTATCTATCCGGGTGAAGATACTATCGAAATATTCACACTTGAAAATGGTGTGTATGGTCCATCGGTATTATACGACACAACGGAGACTATTCAAGTCCCCGTAGCCGGCGGTTTCACGGTAGACGTTAAAGAAGTATTCAGCTAAGCGGTATATACAATTTTAAATATCCAATCCGAAAAAAGTACGCATTACATAACCAATACCAAATGATATGACCGCAACCCCAAGACTTATTGATGCCATCTGAAAAAATCGAGAAAAGAAAGGTCTGTCTTTGGCTACCGATATATAAAATGTAAAGGCAAGTATAATCAATAGTACAATACAAAGCATTATAAACAAACTAATAAATGGATTTCTGAATACAAAATATGGTAAAACAAGCATTGCCACGGTAACAACATATGCAACACCAGTATAAATACTTGATTTTACAGGATTCACATTACTGTCTTCTTCAGATTCATTACTCTGAGACAGAAATTCGCTACCGGCCATCGACAATGTTGCTGCTATACCTGTTATCAAACCAATCATTGCTATAGTTCGCGTATTCTGGATTGCAAAAGTAAAACCGGCAAGAGCACCGGTAAGCTCAACCAATGCATCACTTAGTCCAAGAACAATCGAACCTACATAGTTAAGACGTTCTTCGTTTATCATGTTAATCAGTCTGGCTTCATGAGTGTCTTCTTCCATAAGAATGTGTTTTACCTCAAGAACTTCTGATTCGACTGACGCATACGTGACAGGTGCAGCATGTTCTCCGCGCTCCATTAGTTTCAATGCAAATGTCAACCCGAGAACACGAGCCAGAATTATATAGATAAAAATACGAATTTTCGAAGGTTTCACATCAAGTCCCGAATATTTTCTCAATGTATGATAATGCTCACGTTCATTCTGTGCAATATCTTTTAATATTTCTGCATTTTCCTTATTTTTTACAATCCGGCTTAATACATTATATATATGATATCCTTCAATTTCAAGTTTCTGGATACCTTTAATGTAATTTTTCATTGTATTGTCCATATTCAACCCTCTTTTACAACTTAATTATGATTATAGTATGTACTATAAATTGGAAAAAGCAACAACTTAAATCACTATTTTAAAAACAGCGCCGCCATTCGGATTATCTTCGATATGTATACTTCCGCCATGTTTTTCAATTATATCTTTAGCGATAGTAAGTCCTAATCCCATACCACCCTGTCTTGATATCCGGTAAAATCTTTCAAAAACTTTTTGCTTCAGGGGATCAGAAATACCAGGACCACAATCATTAATACAAAGTTGACAGCCACTATTTACAGGCTTTAGGGAAAAACCAATCATCTTTCCCTGATATGCGTGTTTCAGTACATTATCGATGATATTTCTCACTGCTCTAGACATTCTTTCCGGGTCAGCAGTAAGCATACATTTCTCAGGAATATCAGTTTCGACATTAAAAACTACTTCTTCAAATTGAGGTATGTATTCAATAATTATCGAACGTAAAAGTTCTGCAAAGTCAAATTCCCGTGTACGCAAAACATAAGTGTCATTACCGAGACGCGTCAATTCAAGCATTTCATCAAACAAAGCAGACATATACATCGCTTTTTTCCGGATAATTTTGTAGTACTCTTTTTTCTCCTCTTCATTTTCATACACCCCTTCATCTAAGGAGACCGCATACCCCAATATTGATGTAAGCGGTGTACGAAAGTCATGGGATATGTTTTTCAGAAGTTCCTGACGATCTACATAAAATTGTTTCATCTGATTATAATTTTCTACTATTTTAGTACTCATATCATCGAATGTGCGGGCAATTTCACCAATTTCGTCATTTTTCGCATCATTAAGATTGGTGAGTTTTCCTTCAAGTTCAAATGAATTTATTTTCATATATATACGTTTTAACCGCCGTATCATAGGATAGGTAAAAATAAAAACAAAAAGATATGAAAATGTAATAATGATAAATAATAACAGAAAAACCAGAGCATAAATGACAAAAAGTTTTTCACTGTTTATTCTCAAATAGAATGGAAATAAATACTCTTTCCTCACCGAAACTTCAATCATACCTCTATTCAGATGAGTATCAGACACCGGCTTGCGGATAACAAAATCCATCTGATTGAAAAAATTGATAAACCTGAATTTTTTCCGTTCCTCCAATTCAAAACCTCGCTTGTCCGGCTTTCCGTCCATGTTAAAACCACGACTACCCGGTGGTGGCGGATGCTTAAAATCAGTCGTCACAAACATTTTACTCTCCATTTCAAAATACGAAAAAAAGAAAACATCACGGTATGATTGATATTCACTGAATACCGACATAACAGTATCATTTGAAATAACAGTAAGACCTCTTATACGTTGTGCTAATTTCTCAGCAATCATTTCAGGATCATCTTTCGAGTAACTTTTATCATACATATAAATAAAAACGTTTATAACCACAACCGATAAAAGTGCCGATAGAAATAATGAGAAAACAATAACAGAAGCGATTTTCCCTTGCAGACGCATTTTATACTCCTTTCGCGACAGATTCAAGAGTAAATTTATACCCGACTCCCCAAACTGTTTTAATGAACTGCGGTTTTTCGGGTTTATCTTCTATTTTATTACGAAGATGATTGATATACACCATAAGCGTATTTTCATCATAATACCCGTCATCCCATACATTCTCATAAATCTGTTGTTTCGTATACACTCGATCAGGATTATCAAATAAAAACCGGAATAATTTAAACTCTTTCGCTGAAAGTTCAGTATTGACACCTTCTTTGATGAGCGTATATGATTTACTGTCCAGAGTAAAAACGCCCCTTGTGACACTCTCCGGGATATTCTGTTCTACCGGCCTGTTACCGATTAATTTAGTCCTGCGTAAATGCGACTTCACCCGTGCAACCAGCTCAAACGGACTAAAAGGCTTCGTCATGTAATCATCAGCCCCAAGGCCGAAACCAAGCACCTTATCATAATCTTCCTCGCGGGCACTCAATATCATAATGTGCAGCTCATCATTATCAGAGCGTACTTTTCTTACTACTTCAAAACCGTCAATACCACCCATCATAATATCAAGTATGACAAGATCGTATTTATAAACATGTATGAGGGAAAGGGCTTTCTCACCGGAATCAGCTTCGGTAATTTCCATATTTTCTTTTCTCAAATATTTTGCGATAAGATCTCTTATTTCCTTTTCATCATCAACGATAAGTACCCTTTCCCCGCTCATTACATTCTCCCCTGTCCCATTCCTCCGGGACCGCCTTTCATTCCACCACGATTACGTCGTTCAGCAGTAGTAGTTTGACCAAATTCCTTTGCAATGTCAACCTGAATATCTTTTTTGATATTTTTATATACTTCAAACTGTTCAGGCGTAAGAAGATTAATAAGGCTGTTACTGAAAATCTCAATAACCGGAGAATTATCCGGTCTGGCGTCCTGTTTTCTATCAGGAGGCGGTTGTCTGCCCATACCCTGACCTCTGCGACCCGTTCCACCTTCAGGCGGCTGTCCCATTGATTCATCAACACCTCGATCCTGACCCATACCGCGTGTTGCTTTAGCCGTAAGATTAACAATTTCGTAGAGACAGATTGTAACCTCATCACTTAATGAGAGCTTTATTACTGTTTCATTAGCAAATTTATTGGTGAGCAACTCTGTTTTCATTCCAAAATATACAGGAAGTTGTTTTTCATCAAGTATCATACGAACCCTTTCATGTAAAAGTCTGATGCGTTCAACACGATTTTCAATAATCGCACTGAGGTTTTCAATATCCGGCCTTAATGACAGTCCTTCATTAATAAATAACGAATCTTCTGCAACTATTACTTTCATTTGCACCTGTTGTTCTTCTGATAATTGAAGTCTTTTTGTGAGTGCTTCAAGTTTCGCTTTCTTGAAATCAATTTCCCCGGCATTCAATGAAAATACCCCGATAAGAAAAATACTTAAAACAATTCGATTCATACTGCCTCCAGTTTCTTTATTATAAAAAATTATTCATACCGTAATGCGTCAATCGGGTTAAGCTGTGACGCTTTTCTTGCCGGATAATACCCGAAAAATATACCGACACCGCCTGAAAATACCAGAGCCAGAACAACAATTGTAAGATTCATAACCGGTGTTAATGTCGTAAAAATATTCAATAGAAATATGACAACACCGGAAATACCTATTCCGGCAACACCGCCGGCAAGGCTTAATACAGACGCTTCAATGAGAAACTGTATAAGAATATCATCACCTCGTGCACCGACAGCCATACGTGTTCCGATTTCCCTGGTTCGCTCAGTAACAGAAACAAGCATTATATTCATTATACCTATCCCTCCGACAAACAATGAAACACCAGCTATCGAACCAAGAAGTAGCGTCATCATTCCCGTAATAGATGACGCTTTTTCAACAATGTCTGACTGAGTACTGATGGTAAAATCATCACTATTTGTACTTTTTAGTTTATGAGAAATCCGTAGTACCCGGCTTACTTCCTCCTGAACTGTATCAATTACGTCTTTTGATACAGCACTGACAAAGAGTGTTCTGATATATTTTGAACCGGTTATTTTATTCATCATCGTCGTATATGGAATCAGCACAAGGTCGTCCTGATCCATACCGTTATTTCCCGAACCTTTTGAACTCAGTACACCAACTACTTTCACCGGAATATTACGCACTCGTATTGTTTTACCGATAGAACTGATCCCGGGAAATAATGCATCACTGACAGTTTTACCAAGAACAATAACATTTTTGCTTGATTTACATTGTGCTTCTGTGAAAAACTCACCTTCCGCCATTGTATAGTCTTTTATGCCCTGATACTGATCGGATACTCCATGCACTGTTGTGCGGTAATTATTATTCTGTGAAATAACCTGTTCATTCGATGAAATATCAGGTGAAATATACTGAATATTACTAACCTCTTCGATTATCTTTTTCATATCGGTAAGGGTTATTTTATTAGTCGAACCTGATCCCTGACTGACACCTGCAAAACGTGAATTTGCCGGATAAATCATAATAAGATTTGTACCAAGGCTATTAATTTCTTTTTCAATCTTTTTTTGGGTTCCCTGACCGATACCAACCATAATTATTACCGATGAAACACCAATAATTACCCCGAGCATCGTGAGAAAACTGCGCACTTTATTTTTAAGAATATTCTTAAACGCGATTTTTAATGTGTATTCGAGTTTCATACCACCTCCTGGTGAAGTTTCTCACTTTCTGTAAAGATTTGAATATTACCGGCTTTAAACCTTTCTATTTCCTCTGTTGCTGATTTTCTATTTTTCACCTGATAATCTTCCCGTATCATCCCGTCACGAACGGTAATAACCCTTTTAGCAAACTGTGCAATATCAGGCTCGTGAGTTACCAGTACCAGTGTTATTCCCTGGTCATTCAGTTCCTGAAAAATACTCATAATATCAAGTGAAGTTGCTGTGTCGAGATTACCTGTCGGTTCATCGGCAAGGAGCACTTTTGGTGTATTCACCAGCGACCGTGCAATTGCAACACGCTGTTGCTGACCGCCTGATAACATATTCGGTGTATGATCAAGTCTGTTACCAAGACCTACTCTTTCGAGAGCAGCAATTGAAAGTGCTTTAAAATCTTTCCTGTCATGAGTGCGGTTATAGAATAAAGGCAGTTCCACATTCTCAAGTGCAGTTGTACGTGATAAAAGATTAAAGCCCTGGAATACAAAACCAAGCTTTTCATTACGCAGTCCGGCAAGTTCATCTTTATTGAGCGTTTTAACACTTACACCATCAAGGAAATACTCACCATCGGTAGGTATATCCAAACAACCTAATATATTCATCAGTGTTGACTTTCCTGAACCGGACGGTCCCATAACAGCTATGAAATCACCTTTCTTTATTTCAATGTCCACACCTCTTAATGCCTGTACAGAAACGGACTCCGTAAGACTGTATGTTTTTTTTATCTGTTTCAATTGTATAATAGTTTCCATATCATCCTCCACTTAAAACATCATTGGTGGCATACCCCCCGGAGGTCCGCCTGCACCACTCCGGTTAGCATTTTGTTTTTTACCGGTATTTGAGTCTGATTTTTTAGTTTCCGCTTTACTTTTACTACCCGTTATTACAGAATCACCGGCAGTTATACCATCACCCGATATCACGGTATATTGCCCGTCAGTTATACCGGTTTCTACCCGTACAAGACTAATAAGATTATTCTCTCCTTTAATCCATATACTTTTCCCACTTGCATTTTTATTATCAGGTGGTGGCGGTGGAAATCCCTTTCCATTACCTTTTGGCATTTCAGGTCTGACCACACCGAGTTCTCTCAACATTTCCGGTGACGGTCTGAATTCCAACGCACTATTCGGGACTACCAGGGCTTGTTCAACACTATTTATAACAAAATCAATTGTTGCCGTCATACCGGGTAGTAATTTTTTTTCACTATTTGAAGCACTTATTATTACCTGATAATTAACGACATTTGAACTTACCGTTCCATTGAGAAGTACACTTGTCACAACACCTTCAAATTGCATCTCAGGATACGCTTCAACAGTAAACCTTGCTTTCTGATCTTTTTTAATGGATCCGATATCAGATTCTGATACCAAAGCATTGATTTCAATTTTTAATAAACTCTCTGCAATAGTAAATAATGCCGGTGCAGAAAGACTTGCAGCAACAGTTTGTCCTTCTTCTACATTTTTTTCAAGCACAATACCATTGATCGGTGAAGTGATAACAGAATATTCAAGATTGGTTTTTGCTGTTAACAATCGTGACTGTGCTGAGAGATAATCCGCATACGCACCGTCTTTTGTAACCCGCAACTTTTCAAGCTGAAGATTTGAGACAAGTTTTTCTTTATTTAGTTCAATCGTTGATGTATATTCATGCAGTGCAAGTTCATAGTGCGATTTTGCTTTTAACAATTCCGCTTCAGCGGTTTTCACAGAAATTTCCAGAAGCTGCGAATCAATTTTTGCAAGAACTTCACCTTTTTTTACGGTATCATTATTATCAGCATACACATTAACAATTTTTCCTGATACCTGCGTACTGACAACTACTGATTTCTGAGCTTTGATTGTCCCCGTTGATGAAACGGTAATTTCAACATCCCGCATGGTTATTTCACCATACTGAATAGTTCCGGCTGATGTAGTATGAAACGATGAAAGAAATAATACAATTACTGAAAGGGTCATAAAAGCACTCATGACAATCAGAACAATTTTTCCTCTTTTATTGTACTTTAACATAGTAGTTATTGTACCTGTACTAAAATTATTTTTCATTTTTTACTCCTCGTTATTTAAAATAGATTTAAAATTCAATAATAAAATTGCATATTCATACTTTGCATTGAGAATTGCCAGACTCGATTCAAAAAGGCCGTTTTCTGCTTCTTTCAGTTCAAGATAATTACTGCTGCCCGAAGCATAAAGTTTTACTGAGAGTTGATATTTACTTTTATAAAGACTTTCACTTAATTGAAGTGTTTCATAATCATCGAGCAATCTTTTAATAGAGTTGGATATTGTATTTACCTGAGTCGCAACATTCTGTCTTGTAGCAAGCAGGTTATTCCGGTAACTTTCAACTGCCAGTTGATTTTTTATAATTGCAGACTGCGAACTTGAAAATGGTAGTAACCACTGCAGAGGTATATTTACCGAGAATCCAAGATTGCCCGAGGCTGCATCAAAGTTTGTAGAAGAAACACTCGAATATACTGGTTGCGAATAATTAAGATTAAGTGAAGGTAATAAATCACCGATTAACAGGGCAGTACCAGTTTTTGAATTTTGTAATTTACTGTAAGCAAGAGCAATATCATTATTATTTTGCAACGATATTTTTTCATCGGTAGTAGTATCAACTATTTCAGGAAGAACTCCGGTAAAAATAATCTTTTTATCGTCATACATTCCAATAGTATTTTTTAGTGTAGTTACTGCTTCATTGTATTGATCTTTAAGTTTTCTTAATTCATATCCGCCTGTTTTAAATGCAATATCATGGGTTAATGAATCAATTTCAGAGATTGACCCTGTTGCTAATTGAAGTGAAGCAGTTTTATATCTTCCATTTAAAATAGCAACTTTAGACGACTGTAGTTCTATTTTCTTTTCAAAAAGCACTATATAATAATAAAGTTCATTGATCTCTTTTTTAACTTTATTTTTAGCACTCAAATAGGTAATCTTTCCTTCTTTATAATCAGCAATGGATTTACCTATTGAAATAATTTTTGAAGCACTTATATTTATTGATGCTGATAATCCTGCTTGAAGAGACTCAAAATTACTTGTAAGAGTTATTCCTCCTGAGGGCAACAGAGTATTCCATGATGTAGCTGCATTTACTAATGTACCGTTATATTCTAATCCGGCATTTTTTAATGTAAGATTATTACTAACAGCCATATTCACCGCATCTTCAAGTGAAACAGACATACCATTGTTATTGTCTTCCGTTGCCAACATCATAACAGGCAGCATAATTATCAAAAACCATATTTTTTTCATTTCAGCCTCCAGTATCAATCTATCAAATAGATTTTAAAATGACCTTAATGAATTATTAATAAATTCTTAAAATTTTTGTCAGAAGAAGTTTATTGAATTTGTTATTGTATGATTCTATTGTGATGTTCACATTAAGACAGCTTGACATATTTAATAATTCAGATTATCACATACAATAATAACACTTTCATGATTTACAGGATTTACAGTATGCATTTTCCTTCTTTTTTTATGAATTATCTTCGAGTAGCAGATACTATGATTAATGAACTCATACGCGAATTTACAACGGATTTCAAACTGACTTCTCTACTTCTACTTTCATTAATTTCATTTTTATATGGAGTTGCACATTCCATAGGTCCGGGACACGGAAAGTCACTTGTTGCAACCTTCTTTTTAAAGGAAAAACATCCGGTTGTACGATCTGTTGTATTATCATTTATTATTTCGGTCATACATACAGGCTCTGCACTTGTGCTTTCATTTCTGTTATTTTATGTTTTAACGGGCATCAGAGGTATGTTTAGAATCAAATTACAAAGTTACTTTATGACTGCAAGCGGTTTAATGATACTTGCACTGGGTATTTTATTTTTTATTTTAAAATTAACCGGTCACAATCATGAGGATAATAATGCAGAAAATACATACAAATCATCAAAAAGTATTAAAAATATACTTCTTGTCGGTATTTCTGCAGGAATTGTTCCCTGTCCTGCATCATTAATGATTATGTTATTTGCATTATCAAATAATATAATTATAATAGGACTTTTTTCTGTTCTCAGTATATCGCTTGGTATGTTTGTATTACTGTCTGTTATTGGTGCGATTACTATTTATTCAAGAAATGCCTTTGTAACTCTATCAGGAAAGTTTCAAAAAAATACTGAAAGAATTGCGTCAATAATAGAATATATTTCTATTATGCTGATTATATCTATTGGATTTTTCATGTCGTCGGGATTTTTTAAAAGTTTATTCAGTTAAATTGGGGGTTTTTGTGTTTTCAAAGTTTTTTTTTGCCGTTGCATTTTTTTCAGTCATTACATTGAGTCATTCACATCCGCATTTATTTATAAAATCAGGTATTGAATTTGTAGAAAATGAAACAAGTGTTACAGGAATACGGGTTCAATGGTCGTGGGATAGTTACTGGTCAGCTGATGTAATAGCAGGGTGTGATACAGATCGAAATGGAGTTTTAAGTGATAAAGAAGTTAAAGCTGTTTTCACCGATTTCTTTGATGGTATTAAAGAGTTTAATTACTTTATGGAGCTGCATGTTAACGGGAAAAAAACTCCAATTAAATCGATTACTAATTTCCACGCTCAAATAGAATCAGATAAAACAGTAACTTATTTTTTTACCATACCGTTTACAACAGGAAACATTCCATTAAATACACTTAAAGTCGGTTTTAATGATGATACTATATATGTTGCGTTTGATAAAAATCTTAAAGTATCAAATGGTACATTGTATGGTTTTAGTGATATGACCATTGGAACTTTTGGTTACTATGGTTTTAGTGCATCATTTAACATCAATAAAATGTAGACTTACAGGTGAATAACATATTAAACCGCTAATTTGATTGTTATTTTAGTTCCTAAATTTTCTGTGCTTTTTATTTCCATGGTTCCGGGATTTTTCTCGGTAATAATGTAATATGAAACAGGGATACCGAGTCCGAGCCCGGCATTATCTTTTTTTGTAGTAAATAAAGGATCAGAAATTCTCTTAATATTTTCCTGTTTGATTCCAATACCGTTATCTTCTATTTCTATAACAATATAATTTCCGTCTTTCCAATTTGATAATTTTATAAATGGTTTTATGGTTTGAGGAAAATCTTTTACAGCGATTGCTTCAAGAGCATTTTTAAATAAGTTATGAATAACCTGTTGTAGTTCATTTGTATTAATATTAATTTCCAAATTATTATTCTGATAATTTTTTATAATATCAATTGAACTGGTAGTAAATTTTCTTCTAAATTTATCATCATTGCTTACAAGTAAAATTGATGAATCAAGAAGTTCATTTAATTGTATAGTTGATTTATTCGATGATTCTTTTTTCGTTAATTCCATTAATTTTTTAATTAAACCGGCAGACATAAGGGCTGCATTATTAATATTACCAAGTATTTTGAAAATATTCCGTTCTGTAATGTATTTATTTAAATTTTCAAAATTAATAGAATATAACTCAGCAATTTCATTGTTTTTTGAAAGGCTATTTGATAATCGTCTTTGAATATTCTGACTGCCGGTTATTATTGTCGATAAAGGGTTATTAATCTGATGTGCAATGCCTGCTATTAGCCCGCCAATATTTAACATTTTATCTGCATTAAGTATTGCTTCCTGAAACTTCACTTTTTTTGTAATATCATCAATAATAATCACGCCACCTTTATTATTTGCAATAGTTAATGGAATAACTGTAATTTCTTTGTATAATAATTCATCTTCTATAAGAAAAGTTTCTTTATCTAAGGTTAATTTTTTTTTATTTTCAATCGAATCAAGTATCAGTGCAAGATATTTTTTTAAATAAGGAATTACTGTTTCAAATTTACTGTTTGCATTAATCGTATCAGGTATTTGAAATAATAACTTTGCACTTTGATTAAACGATGTAATTTTTCTTTTATTATCAATGGAAATAATAGCCGAAGGTAATGAATTTAGAATGCTGTCTAAATATTCTTTTATAATAGCTAAAGACTCTCTTGCTTCCTCTTTTTCATTAATTTCTTTCATTAATGTATTGGTAAATTCCTTCGAATTTTCAATAAATTTATTATAAATATTCTCAATTACATTCCATTCGTAAAAATTTGAATTTAATGATATTTTTTCGACTTTTTTTGACTCAATTGCTTTAATCAAAATTTCCATTGGGCCGTAGTTAAATCTACTAATCAAAATACTACGAAAAATAATGGATAGTATGATTAATGCGAGTAAAATTATCAAATTATTCAATATTATAATAGAATATTGTGAATAAAGTGTTGCTTTTGATAAAATTACAACAGATATATTGAAATCATTTATTGGATGTATAGAATAAAAATATCGAATTTCATTTATTTGTAATGATCTGTTGTTTATATCAGAAGCATTATATGTGTAATTAATATCCTTGGTTTTTGTTATGATATTTTTAGATAGTGAATCTATACAATAAATAATACAATTATTTTCACGAGTTGTGTTTTGTATAATATTTGCAATTGTATTCGGATTTATTTCTGCAATGAGATAGTTTTTATAATTATTAATGAATAATGAAATGGTTGGTTTATTATCAATAATAGATTTATGAGGAATGATATAAACATCCTGTACCGTTTTAAAGTTACGAAAATTGATTAATTCTGTACCTATTTCTTTTTGTATAATGGTATTTTCGGGGTATATAAAGTGTTGTTTTGCAAATGTTAAATCTGATATGTAAACATAATTAAAGAAATTGTTTGTTACAGTGAAATATCTTGATGAATAATTATGTTTAATATTTTCAGAATTCAGATAGTGAATGTATTTTTCAATTTCGTTGGTTATAACAAATGAAACCTTATCCATTATTTCCTGATTGTCTTTAATCTGATTTTTTAGAATAATTTGATTGGCTTTATATAAAGAAAATGATGAAAATATGATAATAATTGCAATTAATACTATATCCGCGTAAATAAAAAAACTTCGTAATGTATTTGATTTGTTTTGAAATATATTCATAATATTATGCCTAACATTTTTATTTGATTTTTATATAAAAACCTGAAAAGTATAATACAAAATCTTCTTCAAAATTTCAAATAATTAAGTTATAAACATATAATTAATTATAAATAGGAGAAAATTATGTTAGATCCAAAATATATACGAGATAATTTAGAGGCTGTTAAACACAATATTTTAAAAAGAGGTGTTAAGGCTGATGCGACACTTGTAATTGATTTATATAATAGTAGAAATAAGCTGCAATTTGAAATTGATACACTGAGAAATGACCGGAATGAAAATGCTTCTAAAATGAAACAAAAACTCCCGGAAGGTGAACGGGCTGTTTTAATAGAAGAAGGTAAAAATATTAAAGTTAAGGTAGCTGAACTTGAAGAAAAAATTAAGGAAATCGAACTTAAATATACCGAAGAGGCTATGAAAATCCCCAATATGACTGACAGTTCATGTCCGGTTGGTGGAGAAGCTGATAGTGTTGAACTTAGAAAAGAAGGTGTAATACGGAATTTTTCTTTTAAACCTAAAGATCATGTTGAACTTGGTGATATTCTTGATGTAATTGATTTTGACTCAGGTGCAAATGTTTCCGGTCAGAAATTTTACTATCTAAAAAATGAAGGTGCTCTACTGGAGCTTGCTTTAATAAACTTTGGTATGCAATATATGACTAAAAAAGGTTTTACACCGTATCTCACTCCTGATATTGCAAAAGCATCAATACTTGAGGGAATTGGTTTTAATCCGCGAGGTTCTGAAACAAATATCTATTCAATTGAAAATACCGATCAATGTCTGGTTGGTACAGCAGAAATCACTTTAGGTGGTATTTATAGAGATACAATTATAGACGAATCAGCGTTACCTGTAAAGATGGCAGGTTTTAGTCATTGTTTTAGAACGGAAGCCGGTGCATCAGGTCAGGCAACAAAGGGGCTTTACCGGGTTCACCAGTTTAGTAAAGTTGAAATGTTTGTCATTTGTACACCTTCAGAGTCAGAGAAAATGCTTGAGACTTTACGCGAAATTGAAGAAGAAATATACAAAGCTCTTGGCATTCCTTATAGAGTTTTAAATATCGCTACCGGCGATTTAGGAAACCCGGCATACAAAAAATACGATCTTGAAGCATGGATGCCCGGTCGGGGATGTTACGGCGAAATTACCTCAACGTCAAACTGCACTGATTTTCAGGCTAGAAGGTTGAACACACGAATTAAAGATAAAGCAGGTAATAAGAACATAGCACATATGTTAAATGGCACAGTTATTGCAGTACCTCGAGTTATTATATCAATACTTGAAAACTATCAAAATGAAGATGGAACAGTTGATATTCCGGAAATTCTTGTACCATTTACTGGTTTTTCAAAGATTACCCGAAAGAAATAAAACATTGAGACAGTAAGGAATAGAATGAAAAATATGACCGAAGGAAGTATTACGAAAAATATTCTGTATTTTAGTATACCGATGTTACTGGGTAATTTCTTTCAACAGTTTTATAACATTGTTGACTCAATAGTAGTTGGAAGATTTGTCGGAAAAGAGGCTCTTGGGGCAGTTGGTATTGCATTTCCGGTTATGTTTCTTATTATTGCTCTTATAATGGGTGCTACAACGGGAAGTATGATATTAATTGCACAGTTTTATGGTGCAAAAAAAATGGATGCCTTACGTAGAATGGTTGATACAACATATATTTTTTTATTTCTTATGTCAATTATTGCTACAATTGCCGGGTTACTATTAAGCCCTTATATTTTACAAATTTTAAAAACACCGGATTCCATTTATCAGGGAGCTAAAACATATATAGATATTATGTTTATCGGGATGTTACCGCTTTTTGGCTATAACGGATTAAGTGCTTTAATGAGGGGGGTCGGGGATTCAAAAACACCTTTATATTTGCTTGTTATCGCAGCTATACTTAATGTTTTTCTTGATATACTTTTTGTTGCTCACTTTCGCTGGGGAATAGCTGGTGCATCATGGGCAACTGTTATTTCACAAGGTGTTTCTTTTGTCTTCGGCGTTATTATTCTTTTTCAAAAAAAATCTATATTATCAATACGACTGAAAATGTATTTCGACAAAGCATTATTTTCTAAAAGCATTGCAATTGGTATACCATCTGGTGTACAGCAAATGGCAGTTGCTCTTGGTATGATGGCGTTAACGAGAATTGTTAATGGTTTTGGGACAAATGCAATAGCCGCATACGCAGCTGCCGGACGAATAGATGCTTTTGCAATGATGCCGGCAATGAATTTTTCAATGGCATTATCTACATTTACCGGGCAAAATATTGGTGCTAATAAAATTGACAGAGTCAAAAAGGGATTAACAAGCACTCTATTTATGTCAACTGTGTTTTGTCTTATAATAACAACAATTATTATGGTTTTCGGAAAAAATCTTGTATCTATGTTTAATTCTGATCCGGATGTAATATCAATTGGTAACGAATATCTCGTTATTGTTAGTGCTTTTTATGTAGTCTTTTCTATCATGTTTATTTATAACGGTTTATTACGAGGTGTTGGCGATACTTTTATTCCGATGATTATTACTATATTTTCTCTCTGGGCAATACGAATACCGACTTCAGCGATATTATCTGGTTTTATGGGGACAAAAGGAATCTGGTTTGGTATCCCTATAGCATGGCTCATTGGTGCCGTTTTCTCATCTATTTATTATTATACCGGCCGATGGAAAACAAAAATTGCAATAAGAAATTTTCAAACAGTCTCTATTATGAATGAAGAAGCTATAATAGAAGAACAGGAACCATTAATATAAAAAAAGCCCGGGATGTATATGCTTTCTAACTATACATCCCGGGTTCTTTATCATTGTGCTAAAAAATTTTATTTATTAAAATTTTTCAGATATCTATCAAGTAAATAAATTAAAAGCTCATCATCTGCTGTTTCGGAATCGATTCGTTTTTCAATGAGAGATATACATTTTTCTAAGATGTTATCAATTCGACTTGTTTTATTTTCGATTATGCCGGTAATATTAGCATCAATGTAAGCAAGACAAGAAACAATATCTTTATCGTTTTTAGAAATTTCAAGATCTAAAAGAAATTGTTCGTAATTAGATGTTAATTGATATTCTTCGACTGCTTTTTGATACCTGCTTGTGTAGGCTTCATGCAGTCGTGCGAAATCATCATCTTTTATCCAATTATACAGAGTTTGTTCAGAAATATTTGCAGTTCTTGCAACTTCTCTTTTTGGTGCTCCGGAATATGCAAGCATTTTGACAACATTAAGATGTTGACTTTTCATTTTCATAATTTATTTCCTCCTTATTTATAGTTATAATAAAAGCAGATTATTTTTTGATTTGGTAATAATAAAAATATATATTTTCATCATAGAAATATATCATATAATTACAGAAATTTATATGAAAATATAATAAAACAAACAAAATAATGAAATATGTAACAAAAATTATACAATTTTTTTTCATTTACATGATTTTGAAATTACACCTCATACAAATAGATATATGAGGTGTAATTTTTATTTAGTGACTTTTCCTGAAGGAAGTTTTTTCATTTTTTCATCTAAACTTAACTTATTTTTTGCATTCTCTTCGCCGGGTTTATTAAGAAGAGCAAACATATTCTTTTTGTATGCTTCAACACCAGGTTGATCAAAAGGATTGACTCCAAGTAAATAACCTGAAATCCCGCATGCTTGTTCAAAAACAAATAGTAACTGACCTAAGAAAAATTCATTTAATTCAGGAATGTTAATAATAAGATTTGGAACTTTACCGTCATAATGCGCTATTAACGTTCCAAGTTGAGCCTTTTTATTGATTTCATCATAAGACTTTCCGGATAAAAACTCGAGGCCGTCAAGATCTTCTTTATCTGATACTACTGTAAGTTCTGAAAGTGGTTTGCCGACATTAAGTACCGTTTCAAAAATAAAACGTTGTCCGTCCTGAATCCATTGTCCCATTGAATGAAGATCCGTTGTAAAATCAACAGCAGCAGGGAATATTCCCTTACCGTCTTTTCCTTCACTTTCACCAAAAAGTTGCTTCCACCATTCACTTAAAAAGTGAAAGCCCGGTTCATAATTAACAAGAATTTCTGTATGATACCCTTCTTTTAGTAAAAGATTTCTAATAGTCGCATAAACAAGTGCCGGATTTGTCGAAAAATCTTTTTCTTTACAGTATTCAGATGCATATTTTGCACCTTGTAATAATTTTTGAATATCAATACCAACTGAAGCAATCGGTAATAAACCTACCGGTGTGAGTACAGAAAATCTACCACCAACATCATCAGGAATAACAAATGTTCTATACCCCTCGTTTGTCGCTAATTTTCTTAATGCACCTTTTTTTGCATCTGTTGTTGCAATTATTCTTTTTGCTGCATCAATTTTGCCGTATTTTTTTTCCATCGCATTTTTGATGTACCTGAATGCGACTCCCGGTTCTGTTGTTGTACCGGATTTTGAAATATTATTAATGTATACACTTTCTGAAGATTCGATTTCGGCAATTATTGCTTCAAGCCATGTTCCTGAAATATTTTGCCCTGCGAAAAGAATACGCGGACCATTTCTTTTGTCTTTTTGTAAAGAATTATGAAACGGGTGTAATAACGCTTCAGTAACTGCTTTTGAACCAAGATAACTTCCCCCGATTCCTACACAAATAAGAAGATCTGCATTTTTATAAATTTCATTACCGACTTCAATTATTTTCTTAAATTCATCAGATGAAAGTGTGTTATCAGGAAGATTTCTCCAACCGATAAAATCATTTCCGGCACCGTTACCTTTCATTAATGTTTCCATTGCTTTTAAAGCTTCGTCTTTATAAGACTCAATTGCGACTTCATTAATAAACGGATGCGTAAAAGAATAATCAATAGTAATTTTCTTTTCCATTGTTGTATAGCTCCTTTAGTACTTAAAAACCTCTTTAATTGAACCGATTGATCCCATTAAAGCACTTGATTCGAATGGTAAGAATATCACTTTTTCACCCTGTTGTGAAGCAATATCTTTCAACGCATCAACATACTTAAGAGCAACAAGATATTGTCCGGCATCCATTTTTGTGTTCTTTAAAGAGTTGTTTATTAACTCCAAAGTTTTACCTTCTGCTTCAGCTACTGCTATTTTTGCTTCGGCTTCACCGATTGCCTGAATAACTCTTGATTGTTTATAACCTTCAGCTTCTGCTATTAATCGATCTCTTTCACCTTCAGCGTTTAATACTTTAGCCTTTTTCTCACCCTCAGCACGAATTATTGTTTCTCTTCGTTCTCTTTCAGCTCGCATCTGTTTTTCCATAGCCTCTCTAATTTCTTTAGGAGGTGTTATATCCTGTAATTCAACTCTATTGACCTTAACGCCCCACTTGTCAGTTGCATCATCAAGAATCTCACGAAGTTTTGTGTTTATTGTATCTCTACTTGTTAGTGTCTGATCTAACTCAAGAGCTCCGATAATATTTCTAAGGGTCGTTTGAGTTAATTTTTCAATAGCCATTCCAAGATCTTCAATTTCATACGTTGCTTTAAAAGGATCAGTAATTTGATAATATAACATTGCATTTATTTCCATTGTAATATTATCGTTCGTTATTACTGTTTGTCTCGGGAAATCGTACACTCTTTCTCTCATATCAAGGTAATCAACGTATGACAATTGATAAAATAATTTACCGTTAAAATCTGTTTTTAAAAGACGCGTTTGAACAGGTTTTACTTTATCAATGATTGGAATGATAAGATTAATACCAGTTTCAAGTGTTCTGTGATACTTTCCTAATCGTTCTATTACTTTTACGGTTGCCTGATTAACAATCCGGACACCTTTGATAATAAGAAATAGAACCAGCAATGCAATTGCTCCTAATACATACAAACTACCTGACATAAAATGCTCCTTCTTTTTAAGTTTATTAAAAGTTTAGAATAACTAAACCTGTTGCTTTGTGACGTACACAGTATTCCCTTCTAATTTCTCTACGACTACAGATTCACCTTCAGCGATTATCGAATCATCCATTGATTTTGCTTTCCAATAATCACCATCTGACTTTATATACCCTGAATTTGAATGATTATTAATAGTTGTTGATACAATGAATGTTTTTCCAATAAGTGCATTAACATTTGAAGGTGTTTTATTTTTCAGAAAATACCTCAAAAAAAGAGGTCTGACAAATATCAATAACAAAATATTAGTTACAATAAAAAAAACTAACTGTATAATATACGAATCTGTTATTAATGCTACAACACCGGCAACTAAACAAGCTACTCCGAAAAGTGAAATAAAAAAAGTTACAGTAAACATTTCGAGAATAATTAAAATCACCCCGAGAACCATCCAGACAATCCAATATTCCATTGTACTACTCCAATTAAATCATGTGTTAGAAACTATAATAAATAATAACATTAAAATTGTTTAATTACATATAAAAACATTAGAAATAATTAATATTTTATGTTATTACAATTTCAGTATTAATTTATAAATGGAAGGGTTTCATGGCAAAAAAATATATAATAGAAGGAAGTCATCCTCTTAAAGGTATCATTCAACCAAATGGTAATAAAAATGCAGCATTACCCGTTCTTGCAGCAACTATTCTGACAGATGAAGAAGTGATTTTAAGAAATATACCGAATATCGAAGATGTTGTAATAATGATAAAAATTCTCGAGGAACTCGGTAAAAAAGTTGAAAAACTGAGTGAACATGATTATAAATTTACCGGTAAAATTACAAGTAATTCAATAAATTCTGAGCTTGGAAGAAAAATAAGAACATCGATTCTTTTTGCAGGACCAATACTTGCACGAACAGGAGAGGTTGAGTTACCGCCACCCGGTGGTGATGTTATCGGAAGAAGAAGGCTTGACACCCATTTTCTTGCATTATCAAAACTCGGGTGCAGTATAGAAATTAATGCAAAATATAAACTTGTAACCAATAAACTTGTCGGTAAAGAATTATTTCTTGATGAAGCATCGGTTACAGGAACTGAAAATGCAATAATGGCGGCAGTTCTTGCTGAAGGTCAGACAATTATTATGAATGCAGCAAGCGAACCGCATGTTCAGGATCTTTGTAATATAATAAATAAAATGGGCGGAAATATTGATGGAATCGGTTCAAACATTTTAAAAATAAATGGTGTGAAAAAACTTCATGGTACTGATTTTAAAATCGGAACTGATTTTATGGAAGTCGGTTCATTAATCGGTCTTGCTGCTGCAACAAAAAGTGAGATAGAAATACTTGATGCAGAACCTCATAATATGAACATGGCACGATTAACGTTCGGAAAACTTGGTATCAGATGGGAAACAGATGGTAAATCAATTTTTGTACCGGGACATCAGGAGCTTAAAGTTCAATCAGATATCGGTGGTATGATACCAAAAATCGATGATGCACCATGGCCGGGCTTTCCGCCTGATCTGGTTAGTATTGCAATTGTAACAGCGACTCAAGTTGAAGGAACTGTTCTTGTTTTTGAAAAAATGTTTGAGTCAAGAATGTTCTTTGTTGATAAATTAGTTTCAATGGGTGCTAAAATAATACTCTGTGATCCGCATAGAGCGGTAATTTCAGGACCTGCACGATTACGGGGAACTACATTAACGAGCCCTGATATACGAGCCGGAATGGCATTGGTTATTGCTGCACTGTGTGCTGAGGGAACCAGTACAATTCACAATGTTATACAAATTGAAAGGGGCTATGAAAACCTTCCTGAACGATTAAAAGCTTTGGGTGCTCACATTAATGTTATTGATGAATAATACCTGTAAGTGTTTTTATTCTATATCTCTTTTACTTTTTTTAGTGATATTTCAAAATTGCAGAAAGGAAGTTACACTTCCTTTCTTAAAAAAACCAGATGTAATTATAAGTAATAATGAAGTACCAAATGAACTTATTCTTCGCAATAGAATAAATTTAAAATCAAATTCACCTTTTTATATACTGAAAAACAATATTTTTCTTCATTTTCAACCGGATTCATCAGATATTAATGAATATGATGTAAACCTGAATATTACTGATGTTGTTTTTCCAATTATCCCATTTAAAGAAATAGATAATAAATTCTATTGTGAAACTATAACCGGTGATCGTGGATGGGTTAATATTGCATCCGGAATTGCGATAGATTATTCAGAGGATAAAAACCTCTATTTTTTTTCTGACACAAAACCTCAATATTATCTTTCACATTATAAAGAAAACACAGGGATAGTTTCAAACTCATATAAAATTATTTTATATAAAAACATAATTCCAATGCTGCTTGGTAATTTTCAAACATCCGGTTGGTTTTATCCTGTAGATATTGAAACAGCTCTTCAATTATCAGAAAATGCTGTTGAGATTTCCAATGATTCAGATACATTTTTTTATGCTTCTACGATGTTTGATAATTGGCGTATTAATGAAAAAGTAATATCAATGAACCTTTTAGCAGATTGTTTTCATAAACAAGGTGAACTCGAAAAAGCAGCGGAAATTCATAATCTTTTAATTAAACGATATTTCTGGAAACGATCAGATAACACGCAAATTGGAGGATTAAATTCAACCGTAAAACTTGCAAAAATTTATATAGATTTAATGTTGATAAATAAGGCGAATGTCAAAGAATACACTAAATTCCGTGAACTGGTTATTTCTACCATGTTAACAATGGATGATAAAATAAACTTTCTAACGGTGATGGATAATGACTGGAATCAAACAGCATCCGAATGGATGATCGATATTTTAAGCCGAAGTATTGATGCAGATGAATTTATACGAATTTGTGATATTTTAAGAAGCAAAACAAATTCTGTCGGATATGCTGATCTTGTTAATGTTCATAAAGCAATAAAACTCTACGAAATAGGACAAAAAGAAACAGCTATGAAAATACTGGTCGGTACAAAGTCAAAAATCCAATTCCAAAGATACCTGGATCTTAATGACTGGATTTCTGAAAAACAAATTATTCCTGATTCTGTAATTTATCAATATGAACGATTTTAGTTTTTAAACCTTTCGATAATGTCAAAATCTTCACCAAGTATTTTTTTATCAAGATAATTTTCTTCATTGTAACTTTTGTACATTAATAAATCATCTTCTGTAATTGGTTTAACAAAATCGACATTTTCAGAAGCATTTTCACAATACCCAATAGTATCTGTGCCCATTGTTATTAATTCACTATTATTACTGATAAATAAGTCACGAAGTCGTAATCGATTTTTTTCTATGAAATCAAAATCAATTTTAACTTGTGCTCCGGTCGTTTTTAACTGTATTTTTAAGAAAATAACCTTGTAATCTTTACAGCATCCATCTTTTTCCGGTCCTAAATTTAACCGTATAATAACTTCAAGAGGTTTTTCAATATCAACTGCTTTTACTTCTATAAGCGAAATAATTGATTTATGCTTATTGATTTTAATATCCACAGTGATAATTTCTGAAATGCCATAACGAATATTTGCACTGAAATCTCCGAGTTTTCCGGGAAATGAAGGTGAAATATGAAGTTTTCTTTGTGGAACATCGGGTCTGATACCGAGGTAATCCTGATAAAATGATCTGGTGAATTCTGAAACTGACCATGCCTGGCTAAAAGTACCGGACTCCTTGACTAACCCGCCTTCTTTGTATGGTTCAAATAATTCACTGAGCGTTCCAACTGTTTCGCCGAATAAAAGCTGATCAATAAGAAAATTGGTATGTTTAAATGCAAAATTCTGTAGTCCGAATTTTGTTGCACAGTGAATAAATGCACCGGATAACCATCCCCATATAGCTCCGTTATGGTACGCAGCGTCTTTATGATGGGTTTTTGTAATGTGTAACGGGTGAAAATCTTCATCGAATTTGCTTAATGAAGCAACACCATGTTCAAAAACACAGTTATTCACAATGATTTTAAATGCATGAAGAAGTGAATTGTCGTCAATAAGTTTTGGAATTCCTATGAGATCGTTATAGTATGATGCAAGCATTACATTCGGTCTGATTTTATAATCAGGAGTATTATCTTTATTGATATGATCAAATATAAACGGTGTTTTATCAGTAATAAAAAATTGTTTGAAAGAGGCTTGAAGTTTGTTAGCAGCGTTTGTATACTGATCTTTCTTTTCTTTCAGTTCATTGATATTAATATTTTGTACAATTGGCTTATATTCTTCATATCTTTTTATAATTTCACTGGCAATATTTGCAACTGCGTGTAATGCAGTAAACCACAATGATTGAATTTCAACTTGCCTGTCACCACGGGGGGAATATGAGTTTTTTCCTAGAATTCTTGCGTCCATCCAGTCATCAGCATCACCGCTTGGCATAAAATAATTTACATCTTTATTAACAAAATAAACTTCGTCAATAGCAGTAATAACATTATTCCAGACACTCATAACGGCTGCCACATCCCCGGTATAAAGGAAATATTCATAAAGCTCTCTTATAAGTAAAGGAGTTCCGTCACCGGTGTTATATTTAATATTGTCTTCACTGAATATAACATTCGGGATTTTTCCATAGTCTTTGGAGCATTTATCCTGATTTTGATATTTTAAGAAGTTACCAATGATGTGTGAAGCAATTTCATATCTTCCTGTTACTAACGCAACACCCGGAAGAGCAATAAATGTATCACGTCCCCAACCATTGTCAAACCAGGGAAAACCGGCCCATATCCCGATTTGTCCATTTTTATTCATTATAAAAGAAGAAGCTGATAAAAGTGAATAAGTAAGTGCTCTATTCATTTTTTTATTGCCTGTTTTACATCCCGTATATTTAAGCGGTAAAAGTGAATTGTTGATATGTTGCTGAATTAAGACTCCATGTTTTTCCTGATTACATTCAACAGTAGTTTTTAATTGATCTAAAGAATGTGAATACAAAATGTAAAGATACGGTGACTCTTTCGTTCTTATTTTTTTATCTATAGAAATAATCAATGTATTTTCATTACTATCATTTTTTCTGATGGTAAAATCTTTTGTTGTTGTAAAAGCGACAAATAAATGTTCCACCTCAAATCCGTCTCTTTCAGGTTTCATATATTGAACATATAGAGTATTATTTTTTAATTCAAGAATTGTGAATTTACTTGAGATAGAAAATTGATAACTGACACTATTATGTCGTTTACGATTAACATATTCGGTTCTAAAAGCATTTTTTCCTGTATCAAGAAGTAATCCCTGATTGTTTTTAAATAACATTCCATTTAAGCTAAGCCCTTTTGTGTAGTAAATTTCAAATCCAAAAGGATTTAATTCTTTTTTACCATTTAAAATTGCTCCATTAATTGTGACCCCGTTAAATAATTTAAACCCATGAGACCATAATCCGTCAAACTCATATTCCATATCTGAAAATGAAATATATGAGGAATAATTGTCACTTTGAAAAACTCTTTTATTAGAATCAACTTTAAGAGTGTATGATTTATCTATAAACATATTAATCTCCATAAAATGGTAATTTTGCAAAATATCAATAAAGTATAAAAACTTTTTTTCCAATTTAATATTTTATCAAATAAATATCAATCAATTATAAAAAAATTAACATCAAATTTTTTACACTTTTAACGCTAATAATTTTCGTGCATTATCACCAAGAATCTTTGATAAAACAGTTTTAGAAATATCTGCACTTTCAACCAGGTGAAAATATTCCTTTAAATCACGCCATGGCCAATCTGAACCATACAAGATATAATCTTCTGAATGAAATTGTAATAATTGATTTAACAATGAAATATTATTTTTTGTTAAATCAAACGATATATCAACAAATATTTTCTTGCCAAAAATCAATTCTTTTGCCTCCTCAAACATTCCATGTGCTCCAAAATGAGCTAAAACCATTTTTAAATCAGGAAAATCCTCATGAATTGCAGCAAAATGCTTCGGATGACTGAAATATTCATCCTTTTCGAAAAACTCTTCTTTTCCTGAATGAAAGACAATAATCATAGCGTTATCTGATAGCGCTTTATACAATGGATATAATTTTTTATCTGACGGAAAAAAACCTTGAAACTCAGGATGCATTTTTATGCCTTTTATTCCATTCTTATACAGAAAATTAACTTCTTCGCTATAATTTGCATAATCCTGATGCATTGCACCAAAAAATATAAGAGAATCATTTTCTTTATTAATACAATAACGGTTTATCACTTCAACCTGTTCTACTTTTGTGGCAATATTTAAAATTACCGATTTATCAATGCCGGCATCGAGCATTTTTTCTGATAAATCTTTTTCTGTTGCCAAACCGAAAGGTTTTATCTTTCCTAAGTCAGTCAGTTTTTTTAGAGCATATGCAGCAATAGTTTCAGGGAATGTGTGAGTGTGAAAATCAATAATCAAATAAATTCTCCAAATAAATTTTAAATCTTATGAAATATATTACCGAAACTATAATTACCATTATATCAATTATAGAGGATACTATGAAAAAAACGATTACCATGTATATTCTATTATTAAGTTTAATAAAAATCAATCCTCAAAATGTAAATATTTCAAATATTAAATTTCAGGTGGAAAAAATCAGTGCTTATACATCGACATTTACAAATGTAAGAACTGATGTATATAATATTGCCTACTCATCAATTTTACCGGATAATGGCATTTATAAAATTGTTTCATTATCAAATAATCGTGAGGCTATTATTCAAATAGCATATAGTATGACAAGTACACCGCCGGAAACGGTTTATATTACTGATGATTTATATTCTTTTTTTGGTTCAAATGATCCTGCAGTGACTGGAAAGATTGAAACAAAATTGATTTTTTTAGGGTGGTCGAATACAGGTTCAGAAGCGGAGAATGATTTTTTAAATATTCAGAATATGGTAGTGCCTCCTGAAAATGCATTGTCTCAACTCACCGTTAATGGTGCGGAAAAATTTTATATTCAATTAGGTTCTTTTTCGTATTACCAGAATTCGTATCCTAAAATAACACAGTTATTACCGTATCTTGAATTACGGCCGAGTTTTTTTATGGTAGAATATTCCGAATCAACTAAAAACAAAGTGTATCGTGTTCTTGCCGGTCCTTATTCAAGGGAAGATGCAATAAAAATTTCAAGAACAATAAATTCAAAAGAAAAAGATCCGGTTTATCTTAAAACCGGCGATTCAATTATAAAACAGGGAAAATGAAATTGAAAAAAACAATTTTATTACTAGTATTAATTATTTCATATTCGTATATATGTGCAGAAAACTGGGTTGGACAGGCTGCTACTTATCAACTTGTTGAGGGAACCTTGACTGCCGGTAAAGAGCCTTTTTCCGGTAGCTCATTAACTGCAGCATCGAACGGATTTAAATTGGGTGCAAAAGTCGAAGTAACCAATGCTAACACGGGGAAAATGGTTCAAGTTACTATCAATGATAGAATTGAAGGTGATTCAAAATATTTTATTTTATTATCTCCGGCAGCAGCGAAAGAAATCAATTTAGAATGGGAAACTGGCCTTGTTGTTGTATCGGCAGATTTTAATGCATTAAATTCAACAGAGCGTTTACCAATTGGCGGTTTGTTACCCGAAGATGAACATGCAAATGAATATAAAATTCTTCAGAAAATTGAATGGCCGAACGAGAACGTTATTGAAGAACAAACAATTCTGGATGTGACTGATGATAAAATCTTTGAAGAACAAACAATTCCGGATGTGACTGATGATGAAATTGCACCTTCCCAAGAGTCTTTTCATATTGCAGAAAATACTTTAATACCTTCTTTTACACCTGAACGAAATATCACTGTTAATGAAAATACCCCTTTAATTGCAATTACTATACCAGAGGAAATACTCATTCCGTCATTTACACCAGTACGAAAAAAGGCTATAGACGTAAGTACGCACTCATTTCAAATTGATAAGGAAGATTTAATTATTCCTGTAGTTCCGGAAAAATCGATTGAAGCGAAAGTCGAAGATACAAAAATGAATTTCAAAGATATTCCATGGACAAATAAATTAGATCCTGAAAAAAATTATATAAAATTTTTCTCATCATCAAAACATGATGATTTTGCTATTAAATATTTTAATTTCAACACATTATTCGGTGGTGTTATTGCTGTAAGAAGAGGGAATATCTTCCATTTAGTCAGTAAACCAATAGATGAGAAAAATCTGAACCAATCAATCAATACAATTAGAAACTTTGGTTTTAGAGATGCTTATATAATTAAGGGCGATTCCTGGTAAAACTATCAATAAAGTTTTTGATTTCATTTTTTTTGTCAGTTTTGAATGATTTGAATGATATTATTATTGGAAAAAATCTATTAATAAATAGTATGATATAGTTTTTGTTGTATTTAATAGTATAGCAATCGACCCATGGAATCTCGTTGTATTTCCCGTCTCGAAAAATTATATAAAAACTGTTGTCGGTTAACCGGATCATTTTATCAGCTGTGATAAAATGTGATTGAGACGATTTTAAATAGCGTGTTAATGATAAAATACCATATATTATTATTATAACAGGTATTGAATATGATATTGCAAGAAATACATACAATGCAGAAATAATCTTTGTTTCAATCACAAGTAATAAAATGTTATAACTTATTAAAACGGAATATAATATCAGAAAATATTTCAATTTTATTTTTACATAATGTGCAATAACGATTTTGATGTATTGAGCTTTATCTATTGTAAAAAAATCTGACTCTAATAACATTCGTTTACTTGAATCTCCCGTATGCATCTTTATACAAATCATCAATGACAATGCTTGAAGCAATGAATATTATATCGGGGTTTGGATTATTTATTCTTTCTATAGTCAGTTCTGTAATATCTGAAAAATAATTCATATCTTTTTTCAGTATTGCAAGAACCATTTTTTCATCGGTCACTTGTGCAAGAAAACCTTTTTTATTTTTATCATATATACTTGTCAGTGAAAATTGTTTGTTTTCATGTTTAATTGTATGGTTAAGTATATCATCATCATTTGTTTTTTTAAATTCCGCAATTATTTCTTCATACTTATTCACTAACTTATATGAGTACGCGTCATTAGACTTTTCATCCCTCTCTGCTTTTATAAGTAAAAATTTTTCATTTGTTTCAATATTTTTTATTGAAAAAGATTTATATGAATTGTTTGTAAAAGGAAGCATCATTATCGAATATTTTCTTTTTGAAATTAGTTCGAAATCATCGTTAAGTGAATATGTTGCACTATCCCAAATTGTTGAGTCCCGTAAAAACCATTGAAAATGGTTTGTTCTGATTATTAATGTATCAGAGGATTTTAGAACCGGGGATAACGACTTTTCTTTTAACTGTTCATGTGAACAGGAAATAGAAAAAATGATTATACCGATAAATGCCAGTTTTACAATTGTGTTATTAATATGCATGTTTTCTCACTTTATTACTTACTATTGTCAGTAATATTATTTTAATGTCCAGAAAGAATGTCCAGTTTTCAATATAATCAATATCATATTTTACCCGCATTCCAATATCAGAGTCGCCCCGCCAGCCATTAACTTGTGCCCAGCCTGTTAACCCCGGTTTTACCCAATGTCTGACAAGGTATTTATCATAGATCTGATAAAATTCTTCAGTCTGCTTGATCATATGGGGCCGGGGTCCGACTAATGACATATCACCAATTAATATATTGATTAATTGTGGAAGTTCGTCAATATTGGTTTTTCGTAAAAAGTCACCAACCAAAGTTTTTCTTGGATCATTTTTGCTTGCCTGAGTTGTATCAGCCTCTGCATTAACATACATTGTTCTGAATTTAAAAATTTTAAATTCTTTTTGCATAAAACCCGTTCTTTTCTGTTTAAAAAAAACAGGACCTTTTGATGTTGCTTTAATTGCTATCATAATGATTATAAAAAAAGGTGTTAATAAAATGAGTGCTAAAAGAGAGACTGAAATATCAAGAAGTCTTTTAAGTAATCTGTTAAAAAGGTTTTCAAGAGGAACATTTCTGATACCGATAAGCGGAAAACCTTTTATCATCCTGACTGATGGTGTTTTTGACGTAATTTTATAATAATCAGGAATAAGCTCTGCTTTAATTCCATATTTTTCACAAATATTAGTTATTTTAATAATTTTATCTTCAACAAGCATAGGCAAAGCAATAATGACATTGTCAATTTTTTTTAATTTCAGCATATCTTCGAGTTTATCGGTTGTTCCAATAATCAATGATTTAATAGACTCGGGATAATCAGGATTAGAAATAAACCTTTCTGCATAATCATCAAGAAAACCAAGTATTTTAATGCCAAATTCATTTGATTCTTTAACTAAATTATAAAGTTTTAAACCAAGCGGACCGGCACCAATGATCAAATAAATTTTGTAATTATAACCTCTTGATCTCATAAAGGATAAAAATAACTTTAAAATAATTCTTTCAGTTACAAAAAAAGAATACGTCATAATAAAAAAAGATAAAACAAAGTCATTACTAAAAGTATAAAACCCGAATAATGTGAAAACATAAAAAAAAGTAATTGTAATAAATTCAAAAGCAATAATATTCCTTAAAACATCGATAAGTGATTTAATTCTATATTTGCTGGAAAATTCAAATTTTTGAAGCATAAAAAATAACGATGGTATAATAATAATTCCCGAAAAAATTAATCGTGTACTAATAGAATAAAAGAAGTTTGATCGGGTTTCAAGATAAAAAGCTATAATAAATGATCCAATTAGTACAAGGAAATCAATTGTCACATACACAGCAAGTAATATATTACTATTTTTTTTCAAAAAACCCACATTCAACCACCGGACTAACAATGAATTTGAAACCTTTAAAAGCTCCAACGCTATAATACAATTATCATAAAAGAAGGCAAATTGTCCAGAATTATATAGGATTTTACTAAATTTTAAAAATTAACCGGTTATTTTAGTAACCTTAAAATATATTTAAAACAGTATATTGATTTTTAACACTATTTCTGTTATTCTTAAAAAATGGATAGTAATTCACTTATCAAAATAAATAGATTTATCAAGGAAATGCCACCTTTATCAGTTTCTGTAACAAAGATTATGGAGTTATCCCGTGATCCGGCAGTTGATGCAAAAAAATTGAATGATGTAATCAGTATTGACCCCGTTTTAACAGGGAAAGTTTTAAAACTTATAAATTCAGCATATTATTCCATGCCAAATCAGGTTACGTCACTGGTGCGTGCTGTTGTAATGCTAGGTGTGAATACAATTAAAAACCTTGTTATATCAACCGGTGTTATTTCAAATATTAGTACAGGTGCAAATTTTGTTGCTTTAGATATGGAAGCCTTTTGGAGACATTCACTATGTGTTGGTGCTATGGCAAAGTTTTTTGCAAGTAAGCAAAAAATTGATGTGAAATTTATTGAAGAATATTTTGTAGCAGGCTTATTGCATGATATTGGTAAGATTCCATTTAATAGCGTTATTCCTGAAGAATATAAAAAAGTTATTGATTATTCGGTAGAACATAAAATACCGTTACATGATGTTGAAACAAAACATTTTGAAATAAATCACTGTGATTTAGGACTTCGTATTGCAGATATGTGGAAACTGCCTGCAACATTAAAAGACACCATATCATGTCACCATAACTTACAGGATGTAAGTTCTCAAACTAAAAAGTTTGTTGCAACTATTTGTCTTGCAAATATTCTTACAAGACGTGCAGGTATTGGTTTTAGTGGAAACGGGACACCTGATACGAATGAAGAAGAGTTGTTATCTATAACAGGTTTAAAATGGGATGATATACGGGAAGCAGAGAAAAACGTTGAATCGACAATCAAAAAAGCAGAAATTTTCTTAAAGTTGACATAAATTGGGGGCGAATGTGTTTGGAGTAAGATTCTGGGGAGTCCGCGGTTCGATTCCATCTCCCGGTCCGCTGACTGCAAAATATGGCGGTAATACAAGTTGTATTCAAATAATAACAGATTTGGATTATCAGATAATGATCGATTTTGGAACCGGAGCAAGAGCTCTGGGAACTCATTATTTTTCCAATCCTGATATAAAAAAACCGTTGCAGATACATTCATTTCTTACACACACTCATTGGGATCATATTTACGGTTTTCCTTTTTTCGGACCAATTTATGCACCTAATTCGATTATTGATATTTACGGGCCTGTTTCTCTTGATGGTAATCTTGAGACTATAGTAGGTGGTCAGCTAAACTATGAACATTTCCCGGTTAATTTCTCACAATTGCAAAGTAAAATTACATACCATGAATTAAAAGAAGGTTCTATAGAGTTAGAAGGTGGAGTAAAGGTCAGTTATATTTATTTAAACCACCCTGTTTTATGTCTTGGCTATAAAATAGAATATAAAGGCAAATCAATATCAACGTGCTATGATCATGAGCAATATATTAATTTATTTGCAAATGACCCTGATAACTTTCAAGAGGGACAGGATGCCGCATATTTTAGTAATAAACGAATTGTTGATTTTTATAAAAATTCTGATCTTTTAATACATGATGCGCAATATACAACAAAAGAGTATCCTAAATTTACGGGCTGGGGACATTCAACGTATGGTTATGCAATTGATCAGGCATTAAAAGCCGGAGTGAAACATTTAGTTTTAACTCATCATGATCCTGAACGATCAGATAAGAAACTTGATACACTTTTAGAAATGTGTGATAAAAATTACAATAGTAAAGGAATTCTACGTGTAGAACCTGCTTACGAAGGGTTAGAGATAATAATATGAGTGATTTTGTTCATCTTCACATTCACACTGAATACAGTCTTCTTGACGGTATGATAAAAATCAAGGAACTGGTAAAAAAAACCAAAGAACTTGGTATGAGTGCAGTTGCTATGACTGATCATGGTAATATGTTTGGTGCAATTGAATTTTATCGGGAATGCGTTGCAAATGGTATAAAACCGATAATCGGCTCTGAGTTTTATATGACATCCGGTTCGCGGTTTGATAAAGAAAAAGAACGGTTTCACTTAATTCTTCTTGCAAAAAATCATAATGGTTACAAAAATCTTATTAAACTCAGTTCATATTCATATACTGAAGGCTTTTATTATAAACCACGAATTGACAGAGAATTGTTAGAACGATATAAAGACGATTTAATTTGTCTTTCCGCCTGTATCGGAGGTGAGGTTCAAGCTGCAATATTAAATAAAGATATACCTCATGCAGAAGAAACAGCACTCTATTTTAAAAATTTATTCGGCAGCGATTCATTTTATCTTGAAATGCAATATCACAGAATGAAAGAAGAAGAAATTGTCATTAAAGAACTTGCTGCTATTTCAAAAAAACTTAAAATTCCTCTTGTTGCTACAAATGATGCTCATTATTTAAGTAAATCTGACGCAACGACTCATGACGCTCTTCTTTGTATCGGTACCAAGAAATTGATTTCAGATACAAATCGAATGAGGTTTTCATCTGATGAATTTTATTTTAAATCAGAAGAAGAAATGTTTAAAATTTTCAAATCATTTCCTTCAGCTATGTCAAATACAAAAGTTATTGCAGATTTATGCAATGTTAAACTTGATTTACCCGGTCCGATTTTACCTGAATTTGAAGTACCGGAGGGTTTTACAAAAGAAACCTTTTTGTATAAAATTGCCGAAGAAGGTGTTTATAAAAAATATAAAGATGTTACACCTGAGATTTTAGCGCGACTGAAAATGGAAACCGGCGTTATAAATGATATGAAATTTCCCGGTTATTTTCTTATTGTATGGGATTTTATTAAATATGCACGGGATAATGGTATTTGGGTTGGACCTGGACGAGGTTCTGGTGCCGGAAGTATTGTCGCGTATGCTCTTGGTATCACCAATATTGATCCGTTAGCCTATGATCTTCTTTTTGAACGGTTTTTGAATATTGAGAGAGTCAGCATGCCAGATTTTGATATTGACTTCTGTAAAGAACGGCGTGGCGAAGTTATGGATTATGTTAATCGCAAGTATGGGTCAGACAGGGTTAGTCAGATTGTAACATTCGGGAAAATGAAAACAAAATCGGTAATAAGAGATGTCGGGCGTGTTATGGAAATACCGCTCGGGCGAATCAACCAGATCGTCAAACTGATTCCCGAAGAAGGTAAATTGCTTGCCGATAAAATTGAAATGGTTCCCGAATTAAAACAAATTGTTGAAAACGGAACAGAAGAAGAGCAAAAACTTATTTTCATGGCAAAAAAACTTGAAAATTTAAATAGACAAACCGGTGTTCATGCTTGCGGTGTTGTAATTGGTAAAGAACAGGTTATTGAGTATGTACCGTTACAACTTGTTAAAGATGAAAAACAGGGAGATACTATAACCACTCAGTTTCCCGGACCGCAACTGGAAGATTGCGGTTTGGTAAAAATGGATTTTCTCGGACTTATCACATTAACATTAATGCGTGATTGTATTGAACTTCTTCAAAAACAAGGTATTACATTAGATATTGATACCATTCCGATTGATGATAAAAAAGTCTTTGATTTATTTTCCAGGGGTGATACCGCCGCTATATTTCAGTTTGAAAGCCCTGGTATGCAAAAACATTTGAAAGGGTTAAAGCCAAACAAATTATCAGATATTATAGCAATGAATGCACTCTATCGTCCCGGTCCGCTTCAGTTTATCGAAACATTTATTAAAAGAAAAAACGGTGAGGAAAAAATCATTTACGATCATCCATGCCTTGAGCCTGTCCTTAATGAAACCTACGGTATTATGGTATATCAGGAACAGGTTATGAAAGTTTCACAGGTTATGGCAGGTTATTCTCTTGGTTCAGCTGATATTCTACGAAGAGCTATGGGTAAGAAAAAAGCTGAGGAAATGCAAAAACAGCTTGCAATATTTGTTGAAGGGGCAATAAAAAACGGTATTGAGAAATCAGTTGCTGAAACTGTTTTTAAGAAAATGGAAGAGTTTGCAAACTATGGTTTTAATAAATCGCATGCAGCCGCTTATTCTTATCTTGCATATCAATGCGGGTATTTAAAAGCATATTATCCTGTTCATTTTATGGCAGCTGTTTTATCTTCTGAAAGAGGGAATCCTGAGAAAATATCAATTTATGTTAAATATGCAAAGGAACAAGGCATTAATGTACTACAACCGGATGTAAATAAGTCCGATGTTAAATATACAGTTGAAGAAAATAATATCAGATATGCACTCAATGGCATAAAAGGTGTTGGAGAGACAGCCTCTGCAAATATTGTTGAATCAAGAATTAAATGTGGCGGTTTTAAACATTTTCTTGATTTTCTTAAAAATATTGACCTGAGAATTATCAATCGTTCTGTATTGGAAATTCTGATAAAAACCGGAGCATTTGACTCATTCGGACAAAAACGACGATGGATATTTGAGAGTCTCGATGAACTGATAAAAGAAGCTCAGTTATATCAGAATGACCAGAAAACAGGTCAAGGCGGACTTTTTGATATTGTATTGGAGGAACAATCAACCCATGAAACTATTCCCGGTATCAATGTTGCTGAGTGGGAAGATAATTTACGTTTAGCGTATGAAAAAGAATCGATCGGTTTTTTTATTACCGGTAATCCGATTGATAAATACAGGAATTTTATCAGAAATAATTGTCAGTATAATTCAAAAACTATTAAGGAAATAGTCATTCCCGGCTATGGAACAAAAAATAACATTACTATTGCCGGTTTAGTTGATACATTTAAAGAGTTTAAAAATGAAAATGGCGACACATGGGCTAAGGCAATGATTGCTGATAATCATGGTGAGTTTGAATTGATTATTTACAAAATACAATATAGCCAGTTTGCTTCACTTTTAAAACCGTTGCAACCGCTATTTATAAAGGCTTATTGCCGTAAGGGTCATAACGACTCGGTTCAGGTCATCGCGGATAAGATTATAGACTTAAAAGAAGTTAATGAAGCTGACATCTCGGAAATGCATATTTATATCGAAGGCACTGAGTTGGCAGATGTAAATGATTTAAAACTATTACGAAATGATTTAATCAGCATTGCAGGATCATTAAAGCTTATTTTTCATATTAAAACGGAAGATGGTGATGAGTATTTAATCAGATCTAAAGATTGTCTGGCACCAAATGATAAAGAGGTTGTCCGTTCGTTTTTAGATAAATACAGTTTTATTTATGATATAAAAATGTTGTAAGTTATTCCGGTAGTTTTTTTATAATATAAATATGTTTTTTTCAAAAATAATCTCATTTTTTGTCGTTTTCAATTTGATAGCGTAATTTCCTTTTGGAAGATAAAAACCTTTAATAATTTTTTTATCTTTTTTCATATCAAATAAATGGATTTTTCGTTCTCTTTCAGTATTTAAATTTAATATTGATATTACAAAATGATTTTTTTCATGATTAATGTTTTCTATGCTATATTTAATTTCCCTTTCTGAAAAATAGGAATCTGTCAAATCTCTGATTTCTCCTTTATATACAACAGCCCCTAAAATAAAAGAAACTAAATCAGATTTATTGGTAATAGTAATGCTATTCATATCGTTATTGGATGATTCTTTTTCATGAAGTGATTGTATCGTTGGTAGTGCCGGATCATTTTCTAATGCGATTGTACCGAAAGCAGGTAAGTCAACGAGTCTTTTTGCGTATACAAAACGGGCTCTGTAATATTTCTCCTGCAATGATGATTTGATTACACCAACCTCGTTTCCGGCTGATGCTGCATGGATGAATTTATTGTCAAAAACAAATATACCGACATGACTTATTTTACCATCTATATTAAAAAAGAGTAAATCACCCGGTTGTAAATTACCGGTTACTGTTGTACCGGTAAATTTTTGTTTAGCAACAGTTCTGGGGAGCGTTTTATTAAATACTTCAGTATAAACCCTGTTTGTGAACGCAGAACAGTCGATTCCGGTCCTGCTGTCACCTCCATACACATAAGGAGTTCCCATCCATTTATCAACAACAGCAAAAAGTTCTGAAACAATTTGTTTTCTTGTTTTGCTGCAATATAATCCTGTTGTTACGAATACGGATAATATACATATTAAAAGTAATTTTCTCATAGTATTTTCTTCGGTATAGATTAAATTAAACTACAACACTTTTTAATATATCTCAACTTTATTTTATTTCAAATAAAAATTTTTCAAGTTGATAAAATATTATAATAATATTATTATACTTCGGGTAAAAAAGTAATAAGAGGTAAAATTGGAAAACGAATCATTAGAAAATATTATTGTTCCAATCGGGGGATTGGCAGTAACAAATAAACCGGCTATTTTACAAACACTTCTTGGTTCCTGTGTTTCAGTAACAATGTTTGATCCGGTATGTCATGTCGCAGGTTTAAATCATATTGTTCTGCCGGGTACATTTTTAGAACATGATTTTGAACAAATGCTTGATGAGAAGAACAGCAGATACGGTATTTTTTCTTTAGAGAAGCTTTTATATCAAATGGAACAATTCGGGACAAAAAGAAAAGATATTATTGCGAAGATTTTTGGTGCATCAATTATGAACAGGCCTGATAAAAGTGTTTTAAAAGTTCAGGAGTCAAATGTCGAATTTGTAGAGGCATTTTTGTCAATGGCACGAATTAAAATCATTGAAAAAATAGTATTACAACCTGAACCACTGAAGATTTTTCTGAATACATTAAGCGGTGAAGTCAAAATAGTGAGACTGAAGAATTTATGAGTAGTGCTGATCCTTTTTATATTCTTAATATTCCTGAGAACTCAACAGTTGAGAACATAAAAAAAGCTTTTCGTGAATTAATCAGAAAACATCATCCTGATATTAATGGCGGTGATGCAGGCAAAACTGCAGAAATCATTGAAGCATACCATGCTGCAATGGAAAAAGCCACAAAAATTGATACCATACAACTGAAAGAATCTGAAACATTATTTTTTATTAAGTATGAAATGTTTTTCGGTACAAATTTTATTTTAAAATCAGATAAAAAAGTATTTTTCTCACATATAAAACAACTGACAATTAATTTCAGGAATATTTTGTATTCAGAAAAAAACCTGAATTTTTTTGATGAATATTTATCGATTTTAATTCTTTATATTAAAAAACAACGTAATGTTAACCATGAACAATATCTTGATATTATTTATGCGATTCTTGAAAATTTCAAATACATCGTGCTTTTCAGAAAAGATATTTTATCCGGCGAATTGCATAAAGATGAGTATGAACTTGAGCGAACAAGAGCAAATATCATAAAGTATTTTAATACTATTACCGGTTCAAGAAATTATCTCGAATTACGCTCATCAATATTTTCAATGAAGGATTCACTAATAATCGATTGCGTTCAGGCGATTAATACAATAAATTCACGAACTCACAGGCAGGAAATATTTTCTATAATGTCGCTGATAACACTATTCAGTGAAGAAGATTTTTTTGAAAACTGGGAGTTTTAGAAAAGGCAAACATGGAGAAAAAATGGAAAATTCGATACTAATTAAATCAAGAGAAAAAAATGCATATTTTATATCCATTATTGCAATGGTATTATTTTTTGCTAATTCTATTCTTAACATACTTATATCAAATATAATTTATCCGACTTTAGTTTTAAAAAATGCTTTTCTCGCAAATGATATTGTAAATCTAATTATAGGCATACCTGTTTTTGCGATAGTGTTTATTTTATCTGTTAGAAAAATACAACAATGGCAGTTGTGTTTATCGGGGGTGATGCTTTTTATTATGTATAATCAAATAGTCTATTCAATTTCAATACATATTTTTGTAAATAAAATAATCAATATAATAATACTGGTAACCTGCATCGTTGCATATGTATCAATTTTCAAAGCTATAGATCACACTGCTGTTAAACAAAAATTTGCATTACATTTTTCAAATAAAATCTATAGTATTATCATCATCATTTTAGGTCTTTTATTTATTACAAAAGCTTCTTCTGTAATAATAAATAATTTTATCGGGATAAAAACAGTATCACTACCCGATTTAGCTGTAAGTTTTGCAGATATCTTTATTTGCATAATCTGGTTTCTTGCCGGTGTTTTATTATTAAAAAAAAATAAATTCGGATATTCATCAATAATTGGAATATATTTTCAATCGTCCTTGTTATTTCTCTGTTTAATAGGATATCTTATTATTAAACCAATATGTGCAAACATCAAATTTGAAATAATTGATAGTATTGTTATATGGATTATGAGTCTGGTTTGTTTTGTTCCATATATCATACTAATGACAAAAAAACAGATTTCTGACAAATAATTCAACGGGTCAATTATTGTTATCATGGTTTAAACGTATGTTAAAGCTCATTTTAATGCGAGGTAAAGATTGATGATTTTTTCAAAAAGCATAATTCTATTTTTTCTAATGGTACTTTTATTCACAACTTGTAGTAAAATATCCCCTGAAGATGAGAGTATCCCTGGGATTTCCGGCACTCAGGCAACTATTCACAAAATAAATCCAATTGATACTGATAGTTCTATCGATTCTTCACCTTATTTTCATTATGCAGGAATAAACATGAATCTACCCGTAAAAAAGATTCTGGTACTATTTCTTGGGGGTACTTCCAGCGACCCGGCATCATATTCCGGTCTTTTGTCCACACCGATCGGTCTTGGTTATCATGTCATTAGCCTGCAATACCCGAATGCAACTGCGGTTGGTGGATTAGCATTAAATAATCTCAATGAGTATGGTCTGATTCGTCAGGAAATTATAGAAGGTCTTGATACCACAACGTCAATAAGTATTACTCCTGAGAATTCTATTTTCAATCGGATCAATACATTGCTGATTTATCTTCATAACCAATATCCAACTGAAGATTGGGGAAGATATCTTTTGAATAATAAAGTTCTTTGGAACTCAGTTATTATTTCGGGTTACTCTCAAGGAGCAGGTCATGCAGCATGGATTGCAAAGAAAAATCAAGTAAAGCGCCTTGTTTTATTTTCAGGTGTCGTGGATGGAAAAATTAGTGATCCCCGGGAATCTGCTTCCTGGATTACCAATACCGGTTGGGCAACACCCCTATCAGATATCCGGTATTTTATCAGTAAAAACGACGGATTTTATCCGGCCATTAAAGCCAATTTGATTACTTTAAATGAAAATCCTGATGATACATCCATGACTGCATCGGTTAATACGGAAAACCCTCCTTATCGCAATCTGAGATTATTACTAACCTCGGATGTAACTGGCGACCGGGCACATCCTTCAACATGCGAAAATGGAGCCACTCCTCAGCTGGATAATGGAGTTTACCAATATCAACCGGTATGGAATTATCTTTTTAATTGATAAAAATAATGCTGTCAATGATGTTAAGCCGGTTGATTCTATTCAAATAGTTTACTACATTGATTCTGTTACCGGAGGAGATAGTGCTTTATTCAAACGAGGCTTGCAACAGACATAGGAGCGTATGAATTTATTGAATAAGCTTCGACAAAATTTATCATACAATATTATTTGGAGAATAAAATGGAAGTAATTATAATTTTCATTTCACCCAACGGAACTACCGGGAAAACAGCACAAATAATTGGGGAATTATTCATAAAAGATGGTTGTAATGTGACATATATTGAAATAGAAAAAGATATGAATTCTATAGAAGAAATTAGAAGTCGAATTAAAAATGCGGATATTATTGGTTTGGGGAGTCCTGCTTATCATATGGATTTTTTGAATCCTTTAAAAATATTTGTTAAAGACAACTTATCAAGTTCGATTAAGGCCAAAGTTTTTTTCTTTATGAATTATGCTGGAATAACGAGCGGGTTTGCATTTTTAAATATGTCGAAAATTCTCATAAAAAAGAATATAAAAATAGCGGGAGCTGTAAAAGTTTTTGCACCTCATTTTTATCAAAATGAAATTTTTCCGTCAGATTTAACAATTGAAACAGTACACAATTTTTATGATAAAATCAGAAACAATAATTTTACTGAGATGACAAAGAAAGAATTGAAGTATTCATTTAAACCTCAAAAAATCAGAACAAGGCTGCTTTATCCGTTTGTTCATTTTGTTGGAAAAAAGAGAGAATTACAAATAACTATTAATAGTTCTCAATGCAGAAAATGCAAAAAATGCATACATGAATGTGTTGTTAATGCATTGTCGTTTGAAGATAGTGAATTAATGAGAAATAATAGTAAATGTATTCATTGTTATCATTGTGTTGTATGCTGTAAATTCGATGCAATTACGGCACCAATTAGTAAACTCGAGTCATTCATATCTATGAATAAAAGAATAATTGGTATGGAAAATCCTATTAATGATTTTTATTATGCTGAAAAAAATCATATTTTATTGTGTCAGAAGTAGTTTCATGCAAATATCCGATATACTTTCAAGTGGAGTTAAAATGAATCAGCTACTTGCACCATTAATAATTGCCGGCGGTATTCAAGGGATATTTTTATCATTTCTCATTTATAAAAATCAGACAGGAAAGGGCAGAACTTTCATTATTACTATTTTGATGTTTTTTTCGACAACAATTATTCTTAATGAAGTTATCAGATTTGTTTCAGGAAACAATATAGACTTTTCAGGAAGTTCGGGAGCATTTCAGCTTTTACTCGGCCCGATGATTTATTTTTATGTACAATCATTAATCGATAGTCATTTTAAACATAGCCACAAGGATATTTTTCATTTCATTCCACTCATCCTCTACATTATTTTTATGATTACCGTTCATATTTTTACAAATCTGACACAGTATGTACGCCTTATAAATCAACTTATCTGGATATTGATTATCATTCAGCTTTTCTTTTATCTTTTTACCGTAAAGAAAAAACTTGTTTTATTTAATCATGACCTTAAGGACAATTTTGCTGATACTAAAAACCGGGATTTGGGATGGCTTGAGTTTATTTTCACTTCGCTCTGTACGATTACTGTTTTTTACGCAGCACTTATTCCACTCTCCGTACACAAAATTGAAAATGTAAGCCGTATTCATTCACTAATCATGGCAGCTTTTATTCTGGTACTCGGATATAAAACTCTTATCAGAAAACCGGTTTCGTTAACCGCAGAACATCAGCTCGATAGTCAGAAAACACAAAAGGTAAAGTATGCAAAATCGAAACTGCCTGATGAATACTCAGCCTACTGGACAAATAAAATCAGTACTTACATCGAGAATGAAAAAGTGTATCTTGACCCTGAACTGACACTCGGGATGCTCGCAGAACGAATCGGACTTCCTGCCAATCATCTGTCGCAAATCATTAATACCAATTTGAATACAACATTTTACGATTTAATTAACAGCTATAGAATTGAAGAGGTGAAAATGTTGTTCCTTCAGAAAAACGGCAACAGCATTCTGGATATAGCCCTTGCAGCAGGATTTAATTCAAAAACAACATTCAATACTGTTTTCAAAAGAACTACCGAGTTCACACCGAAAGAATACAGAAATTCAATGTAGATTTTTCATTAAAAAGTTCGTTCCGTCAGGATTGAACGATTAAAATCATATTTTGCTATATATTCCAGGTAAAGCAACAGCAAAACCATGGAGGAAAAAATGATTTTATCAACTACTGAAAAAAACCGTAATTTACACAGGGAAACCGAAAGTAATCTTCTTGAAATTACGAATGTATGTAAAACATACAATTCGTCAAAAACCAATTGCACCGCGTTGAAGAACATTAACCTGAATATTAAACAAAAAGAATTTACCGCAATTGTCGGCAAATCAGGCTGCGGAAAATCAACCCTGCTCAATCTCATAGCCGGGATAGATGTCCCAACTGAGGGAGAGATCCATTTTGAAGGAAATCCGATTCACAATTTAAGCCAGGACAAAGCTTCAATCTGGAGAGGCAAATCTGTCGGTGTGGTATTCCAGTTTTTTCAACTTTTACCAACATTAACAATACTTGAAAATGTAATAATGCCGATGGATCTCTGTAAAACCTATCCGTTGAAAGAAAGAAAAACACGAGCCTATCATATACTTGAAAAACTTAACATTGCAGATCAGGCCAATAAACTTCCATCAGAATTATCAGGCGGACAACAGCAAAGGGCATCAATAGCACGCGCATTAGCTAATAATCCTAAAATGATTCTCGCAGACGAACCGACCGGTAATCTTGACTCTAAAACAGCAGAGGTTGTACACGGGATATTCAGGAAGCTTTCTGATGACGGGAACACCGTGCTTATGGTAACTCATGAAAATGACATAAAAAATATAGTCTCCCGTTCAATTACACTCTCTGACGGCGAAATTGTTCTCGACACCAGAAACTAACTAAAGGAAGGTATACAATGAATATTCAATTGTTAAAAATAATACGGGATATACTTAATGCCCGTGGAAGAATCCTGCTGATGAGTGCTGCAATTGCTGCAAGTATATTCAGTTTCGGTTTTGTGCTATCAAATTACTCAATTATTTCCAGAGAAACACACAAAAGCTATATGTCAGGTAATCCGGCAGCAGTCACATTTGAACTTGATAAAGAAATTGACGACACTCTGATCTCTACTGTAGTCAGTCAAACAGGCGTAGAGTTTGTAGAAAAAAGTAAAATAGTATTTGCCCGTGTGCTTATCGGCGATGACCAGTGGCGACCAATTTCACTTTTTGTCGTAAATGATTTTAACAGCATTAGCATTAATTCATTAATCTATAAAAGTGGCGAGTTTCCTCCATCTACGGGTACTATGCTTGTAGAACAATCTGCTATTGAAATGATTAATAATAATGTTAATAAAAATATCACCATTAAAACACCGAATGGCACGCGAACAAAACTTTTTGTTTCGGGAATTGTCCATGATACAACATTGGCTCCGGCATGGCAGGGCAGAACGGCGTACGGTTTTATAACAAGAGACACGCTGAAACTACTGGGTGAGGCCGGTATACTTAATGAACTCAAAGTTACATTCAATGACAAAAGTTTAAATGAGAAAAACATTGAGTCACTTTCTTCTATTATAATCGCACAAATTAAAAATGCCGGCTTTATCGTAAAAGAGATTCGTATACCACCTCCCGGAAAACACCCCCATGAAAATGCCAGTCAGGCACTTTTAGTACTGCTTCTCATGTTCAGTGTGATGACACTTGTTTTAAGTTCCGTTCTGATTGGTTCAATGATGAACTCGCTGATGGCAAAAGAAATCAGGCAGATCGGGATAATGAAAACAATAGGTGCAACTACAAACCAGTTATTAATTCTTTACTCCGCAATAGTTTTTATTATCAGCATCGTTTCTTTTCTGATAGCAGTTATTCCTTCCGCATTGGCAGGTAAGGTTTTTGCACAAGTGATGGCTTCGATGCTCAATTTGCGAATTGATAATATGTCGATACCACACTGGGTTTTTCTTACTCAATGTGCAGTTGGTATTTTCATCCCATTATTTATTGCACACTTTCCGGTCATACGAAATAGTAAAACGACAGTGTACAAGGCATTGAATGATTACGGTGTCACCCTCGAAAATGAACAAAAAAGATCAAAATCAATATGGAATAAGCTATCTTTTATTAATCAGACACTTGTTTACAGTATAAGAAATTCCTTGCGAAAAAAAGGAAGGCTAATAGTTAATCTGGTTTTGCTTTCTGTTGCCGGGGCGATGTTTTTATCTGGTCTTAATGTTGAAAAATCATGGAATACCAACCTCGATAAAAGTTTCAATGCTATGAAATACGATCTTGAAATACGGTTAAGTACACCATACAAAGCGTCAGAACTTATCTCTCTGGTTAATTCAGTTCCGGGAGTAGTTATTACAGAAGCATGGGGGTACAGTGAAGCCGGTTATAAAGAATATAACGGTATCGAAATGATTCATACATATCCTGACGGAGATCATGGCAGTTTTTCATTGCGCGGTATACCGGATAACTCATCACTTGTAACATTTCCCCTGATGAAGGGAAGACTTCTCAACACTGCCGATGGTGATAGTGTAATGTTAAACCAGTTGGCCTTTCCATTATACCCTGATACAAAAATTGGTGATACAATCACTTTTTCAGTACACGGCATAATATACAGTAAAAAACTTGTTGGCATCGTACGTGAAACAGCGTCACCAGCTGCGGTGTATGTCACAAATGCACTATTCAATATTCTCATAGGTACAGAAAACTCAACCACTGCATTAAAAATCGCTTTAAACACGAAAGATCCAGCTCTTCGTGGTAAAATCATTGCTACTATCGAACGCACACTTGAAAATAATGGTATCAATGTAACTCTTCTTTTTAGCGGATCAGAATTAAAAACTGCAATGGCTGAACATATGGCAGTACTGATTTACCTGTTACTCGGATTATCCATGATTATGGCATTTGTCGGCGTTCTCGGATTAAGTGCGGCTATGGGAACTACGGTAGTTGAACGAACAAGAGAATTCGGTATACTAAAAAGTATTGGCGCAAGACCATTTACAATTATTTCAATCGTACTAATAGAGGGTGTATTCATCAGTATAGTAAGTATCGTATTTGCCGTTATACTTTCAGCTCCATTCTCACTCGGAATCGGCAGTGCAGTCGGTTACATTGCATTTAAAACACCGTTACCGCTTGCTATAACATTTCATGGAATGCTCATCTGGACCATTCTTGTTATCTCAGGCTCAGCAATTTCATCCTTCATACCGGCATACAAGGCAGGAAGAATCAGCATTAGAGAGTCACTTTCGTATTTATAAAAGTTTACAAAATATAAATTATAAAAAGGAAATCAATATGTTAAAGAAAATCATTATTACTATTATTCTTATCACAATCATCACTACAGGTATATATTTCATGCACACGTTTAATCCCATGGATTTTGCTAAAACCATGCATGAAAATATGTAGATGAAAAATAAGTTCTGTCTGCATTGTGCGGAAAGAACTTATTGAATTCAGGTGTTTTATTAGAGCCTCTTGCAAAAATTCGAGATAAAAAGAGTATTTTTGCAAGAGGCTCACTTTTTAAATTATTGACTTTATAAAATGTATTTAGTATATTTGCATATATTCGAAAATACAATAAACGGATAATACGAATGGATAATAAATTAATATATAAATTACATGCTGATTTCTGTAAATTCATGGGAAATGCAAAACGAATTGAAATGATGTTTGTTCTGGGAGATAATGAAAAATGCGTTGATGAAATTGCTAAAACTATGGGAATTAATATTTCCAATGTATCTCAGCATTTAGCAATTATGAAAGAAAAAGGTGTCGTTGAGGTACGGCGCGATGGAGTCAAAATGTATTATAAAATTTCGAATCCAAGAACGCTTGAAGCGTGTATCATTATGCGCGATTTAATGATTGAACAATGTAATAAAAAAGCCAATTTAATAAATAAAATTAAAAATACAGGAGATCATAGTTATGAAATATAGAGATTCTGGTATGCCGTCTGAGGAAATGTGGGATTCGTTTTTTAGTCCTACAAAAATATTATCAAAAATGGAAGTGGATACTGAAATTGATATGTTAATCGATGTTGGTTGCGGATACGGAACTTTTATTCTTCCCGCATCGAATATTATTAAAGGAAAAGTAATTGGTATCGATGTAGATAATAAAATGATTGAAATTTGTTCAGATAAAATCAAAAATAATCAAATACACAATATTGATTTGCTGAATATTGATATTTCGGAAGAACAATCAATAGATGTTTTAAAAAAGTATAACGGCAGAATAAATTATATTAGTTTATTTAATATTCTGCATTGTGAAGACCCCATAAAATTATTAGGAAGAATTTACAAAATATTAAATGATAATGGAAAAGTTGGTATAATTCATTGGAAATATGAAAAAACCCCTCGTGGTCCATCAATGGATATTCGTCCTAAACCTGAACAAATTAAGGAATGGGCAACAAGTGTTGGTTTTAAAGTAATTAATCAAATTGATTTACCACCATATCATTATGGAATAATTTTTAAAAAAGGAGATACAAAATGAAAGTTGGAATTATCAGGTGTCAGCAGACAGAGGATATGTGTCCCGGGAATACAGATTTTAAAGTTGCATCCGAAGGAAAACTTGCTTTTGAAGAAACTGGTCCAGTTGAAATAATGGGCTTTGTTTCGTGTGGTGGTTGCCCCGGAAAAAAAGCGTCAGCTAGAGCAAAATTAATGGTTGAAAGAGGAGCAGAAGCGATAGTTTTAGCTTCCTGTATTTTTAGGGGCAATCCGATAGGGTTTCCATGTCCTCATGCAGAGCAAATGAAAAATGCTATTATTAAGAAAATTGGAGATACTATTAAAATAATAGACTATACTCATTAATTAAAAACACAACATCCGTGCCACAGATGTTGTGTTAATACGTTCACACAATATAGACAACAGCAAGTATGACTCCGTTCGGAGTACCTCACAACTCACAGACTGTTTGAAAAAAAATTTACTTTTACCCCATTTTTTTCTATAATATAATTATACCATTTAAATAAAGAGATAGTAATCTTAAAAGTTACTCAAAAATATCTTTAGAGAGTTCTTGAATTTTTGTCATAAATTACAATTACTTTCATTTGTACTTAGTTGATTTTGATAGAACTAAAATGAGAAGTAAAAATAGATTATCTAATATTTACAAATGTAATGAGATAGATAAGGTATTACAAAAAGTTGATGAGAAAATTGAGGAGTATATGTCTGACCTTGATTCAAATGATAAAAGTAAATATGATTTTTTGAATAAAAATATTCCAAAAAAAATGAAGCCATATTCGATATAATCGCATTACGCAGTGTTTCGGGGTACCGAAAACTGTACCTGGTCGTAATGGGTACATTACTGCTCGGACATGCAACCGGGGTAGCTTCTTGCAAAAATTCGAGATAAAAAGAGTATTTTTGCAAGAAGCTCTACTATTATTCTTATCACAATCATCGCTACAGGTATATATTTCATGCACACGTTTAATCCCATGGATTTTGCTAAAACCATGCATGGAAATATGTAGATGAAAAATAAGTTCTGCCTGCATTGTGCGGAAAGAACTTATTGAATTCAGGTGTTTTATTAATTAAACATATATTGAATTTAAATAGTTATAATCTTATAATTAATATAATTACATTTCATTCTCAGGAGAAAAAAAATGAAAACATGTTTTCGTATGGTACTGATGATTTTATTAATCATAATGTTTTTTGTAAGTTGCTCGGAAGAAGAACCTAAGGTTACAACTGACAATGCCTTAAGTCCTGAGCTCTTAAAAAAATATGCAATCGCTGATAGTTTTGCAGCGGATGTTTCAGATGATATAATTAAAGCCAATTCTGATTTTGCTCTAAAAATATTTAACGAAATAGCCAAAACCGAAAATGGTAAAAATCTCATGATTTCCCCGTTATCGATATCAATTGCTCTTGCAATGACAACAAACGGGGCAAGCGATGATAATCTTAAAGAAATGAAAGACGTTATGGAATTTGCTGATATGAGTATGGAAGATGTTAATAAACAGTTTTTTAATCTTCTTAGCAGTCTGATTGAGGTGGATAAAGACCTTGTGCTTTCAATAGCAAATTCAATCTGGATGTCTGATGCTTTTGCACCGGCTGTAAAACAGGCATTTCTTACAATAATGAAAGATCAATATACTGCAAAAACTGAATCACTGGATTTTACAAAATCGACAGCCAAAGATGAAATTAATAATTGGGTCAAAAATAATACCGGTGATAAAATTGAAAAAATAATCGAAAACATTGATCCTGGTGTTATTATGTATTTAATCAATGCGATTTATTTTAAAGCCGCATGGACTAAAACCTTTGACAAAGATTTAACAATCGATTGGGATTTTACTCTTTCAGATACATCTGTAAAGAAAGTAAAAATGATGCGGTATAAAGATAATAATAAATTTCTTTTTTATTCTACTGGATTTGATGATGCAGGATATACTGCGGTTAGATTACCGTATGGCAGGGGAAAAATAGCTTTTTATTGTCTAATGCCTCATAGTGGCACGATTAATGATTTTGTTGGAAAACTGGCTCAAAATGGTCTTGAAACCTACATTAATTCAATGACAGAACAGGAAGTTCCTGTTCTGTTGCCAAAGTTTAAATTTGAATATAAAAAATCACTTGTTGATATATTTAGAACTCTTGGTATGACTAAAGGTTTTGAACCGGGCGGTTTTCTTAATCTGGCAGATAATGGCAATAATATTGCGATTTCAGATATTCTGCACAAAACATTCATTGAAGTAAATGAAGAAGGCACAGAAGCTGCCGCAGTTACAGCCGTTGAAATGAAAGAAACATCAATGCCTATGGGATTTTACGGTGACAAACCATTTATTTATTTGATTAGAGATGACAGATCAAAAACCATATTGTTTATGGGCAAAATTGAAGATCCGACTGTTGAGAAATAATATTTTTTGATAAAGGGTACCTCTAAATATAACAAATCAGACTATAGTTAGTTACGGGGTGTTAGTATGAAAAAGATTATCAATACTATTGTAATCGACACCAGTGCTCTTTTGCTGTGTGGTATCATATTTGTTTTAGTACAAAAAAATATAGTGGCGTAATTCTCTTCCTACAAATGTCAAGTTAGACACTATTAACAATAGTGCCTAACTTGAATAATTATTCTTATAGTATTCTTTTTTACAAAAATAAAAAATAATGTAATATATTCGGAAACTTGACAAAGTGATGTTTTTTTTGTTTATATTAAAAAAAAAAGGAGTGTACATGTCTTTTATTGAAAAAAGCTATGAGAAACATAGTTTGCATAATTGTGACAATTTACCTGATTTTATGGTTTCAAATAAACTTTCCCCTAATGATTCACATGTTAGGGAATTAAAAAATATTACACCTCTTATAAAGCAATTTAAAGAAGCAAAATGGTTAACTGTTGGGGACGGAAGATATGGTTGTGATGCATATCTCCTTAATACTTTAGGCGCGTCATCAATTACTGCTACAGATATAAATACATATACCCTGGAGATTGCAAAAGAGAAAGGTTTTATAAAACAGTATAGTTGTGAAAATGTTGAAAAAATGTCATTTATTGATAATGAGTTTGATTTCACGGTTTGTAAGCATACTTATCATCATTTTCCTCGTCCTGCAATTGCCTTTTATGAAATGTTACGAGTTTCATCAAAAGGTATTGTTTTTGTTGAACCAATAGAAGAATCGGTTAAGCTTTTTGACAGATTAAAATATTTTATTAAAAGCGTACTTAGAAATGATAAAAATTATCTTTATGAGGTATCAGGTAATTTTGTTTATCGCCTTAGTATAAGAGAGATAGAAAAAATGATGACCGCTTTAGATTATGATTTGATAGCATTTAAAAAATATAATTCATTTTTTTTTCCCGGATTTCCTTCTTGTTTTAAAATATTAAATAAACCTTTTTTTATTGCCGGTATTCTAATCCAGAATATTCTATGTCATCTTAAACTTATGAGCTGGGGAACAGGTATTATAATTTGTATTAAAGAAGATAAAGATAATTCAATATCACATAATTTGAAGCATAATGGCTATAAAGTAATAAAACTTACAAAAAATCCATATTCTAATTAATTCTTTTATTATGTACGTTTCACAACAGATTTTGAAGGTTCTTCACTAAAAAAGAACCTTCAATTGTTTCTGTGAAATAATAATATTTGCAGTTTCATTCCCTCTTTTAACTCGATGTCCCATCTACCCGGGAAAAACAGGTTGCAGAAGGATGTGTTATTAGAAAATCATTAAGATCAGGAGATTTATCAACATAATCCTCACCCTGCGAAAGAAAATCCGCATTATTCGGTGTTATCAATCGCAATATTGCCTCTTTTGTTTTTAGACCCGGTTTAAAAATTCCTTTTTATTCGCATGGTCATAATTATCATTTCTATTGAATATCGTAAATACTAAGTATTCTTATGAAGGCAATACAACCGGAATGCCAAGTTTAATTATTTTTTTGTAACTATTCATAGTACTGCCACCTCACAGTGATTATGTATATACCAGAAAATTGTAAAAATGTATGTGATGTATGTAACAAAAAACTACTTTCTTTATTGAAAAGTTATGATAATTATATTAATCTCAACATTAATACAGCGAGGCACTCTGATGGTACAATCGTTTATATTAATTATTGCAGGTTATTATAATGTTTAATGAAATTATAACCCTTGAATTAGTATCACAATATATATTTATTTTCAGTATAATTCATGGTCTGATAATAGCGATTGCGCTTTTAACAAAAATAAAGAAATCACTTTCCAATTTATTTTTTTCCCTTTGGATTATAGCAGCTATTTTTGAATTGATATTTGCTCTGTTATTAGTATTAAACAAAGTAACCTCAATTGAATATTTCAAATATATTAATTTCAGCTTAATTATCCGGTCAGTTTTATTTTTTCATTATGCCCGGTTTCTTACAACCCCTTCGTATAGATTATCGGGTAAAGACAGTATTGGATATATTCCCGGAATAATCGATTTATGCATGTTGATATTTTTTCTTTTTCATCATTCAGCTTTTGAAGAAATCTACTATTTGTATATAGGAGGAATCGGATCATTAACAATATCTTTTTATTATATGATAAAAACAGGTATACTTATTATAAAAAATTCAGGTAATTTTTATAATTGGATGATCGTTAGCGAAAGAAAAATATGGATTTTCCTTATATTATTCTTTTCAATAACACCGTGGCTAATTATTATACCGCTTGTTTATGTCGGCTATCTCAACTCGGAAACAAGTAATGACTTTATCAGACTTTGTCATATTATATTGAATATATATTTATCGTTGTTCATTGCTGTTTTTGGTTATTTCTCAATTGCACATCCGATTATTTTTGTTGAAGATCTTATTGAACAGGAACCGGTATTGCCGGAAAATAAACAGTTTAAAGAGTATGCAATTGAGCATGATTCAATCATTTTAAAAAAGGTTATGGATGAAGAAAAACCATTTCTTGAAACCGAACTGACACTTGACGATTTATCGCTGATAACAGGAATTAAACCTTCTTTGAAATTATCATTTTTGATAAAAACCGGTTTCAATAGCAACTTTTCAAATTTCATTAATTCATACCGAATCAATTATGTAAAACAGCTTCTTCATAATCCAAAGAATCACAAAAGATCAGTCCTGGAAATGGCATTTGATGCCGGCTTTAACTCTAAAGCAACATTCAACCGCATTTTTAAAAATTCAGAAGGTGTGACTCCAACTGAGTATCTTTTGCAGCATAAAAAATAAAATAAATAATGTAAAAAACAGGTCTCAAAAAATATCTAAGACGCTTTTCAATTTCAAATGAAGTAAATCTTTAGAGGTACACATACTCAAATACCTTATTTGGAGATTTACTATGCGAAAAATACTATGTATCTTATTTACCTTTATTTGCATTGGAAGTTATAGTAAAGAATTGAAATTACTTCTTATTGATCGTGAAATTGAATCTCCTATGGAAGGAGTACAAGTCTTTGTGAATAACACCGTCGTTGAAAGTTCGCCGGATGGAACTGTTGTACTTTCCATAGAAGATCAGATTGAAAGGTTAACGATACTTTGTATGTATCCCGGATATCATACAAAAAAACATCTTGTTACACGGTTTGATAGTGAAAACAGAGTTTATATGAATATTGAAAGTGTTATTGAAGGTGATGAACTGGTTATTGAAAGGGAGTCGTATAAAAAAGAAGAAACGGTAGGAACATCACTGGTTGTTGATAAAGAAGAAATTAAAACACTTGCATTACGAGGATCAAATGAAGATTTATATAATGCGATAAAAACGCTTCCTGGAATAAGTTACACATCCGGTTATGATACCGATCTTGCCATTCGCGGTGGAAGATCTGATGAAGTTACAGCAAGCCTTGATGGTTTTATCGTGAGAAACCCGTTTTACTGGGGTGGCAGCGCATCGATATTTAACCCCAATATCGTTGATTCAGTAAAACTCTCTAACGGTATTTTCTCCGTTAAATATGGAATGGCAATGAGCGGCTTACTCGAGGTTGAAACAATTAAACCTGAAACCGGATTTAGAACATACAATAAATTATCAACCTCAGGTGTTGAAACAATGGTTCAATTTCCAACCGGTTTAAAAGATTCGGGTTGTATGATTGATATAAAATCATCGATTAGCGAATCGACTTTCTCCTGGCTTACTTTCGACGGGATAAGTTTCCCGGTAGCCCCGTATATTCGTGACGGTTATATCAAATGGTTCTGGAAGATTAATGACCGGGTAGAATGGTATATTAATAATTTCCTCGGATTTGACGGTATTTCCATGACCGATTGGAATACTAAAAATGACAGCCGATTGCAAAATGTAAAACTTGAGCGATTATATAGTCAATCAGGAATACATACAATTAACTCAACCGGTTTTAAAATACTTCCAAATGACAAAGTATATCTTGATTTTCTTATTGGATATGAATATTTGAATAGTACCGTAACAACCGGGAAAAAAGATACCGGAACGGCGTTGTACTCACAGGATTTTAAAAACTCTCCGTATTACACGCCGGTTTTGGGAGACTCATTTACAATTGATCTTGATTCAGAAATTGAATATACAAAAGGGTATCATAGTTTTCAGACAAATTTTAATTCTGAAATACAACTTCACGAAGCAATTACACTCGGGTATGGATTTTCAGTAATCTATGATCTATATAATGAAAAGTACAAGGGGAATTTTTTTGACTTTATAACAATTGGTAATGATACCGGAAAAAGTCTTGTGGAAGCGGTTGTGGATAGTGATTTTGGAGATACCAATCGAATCAATTCGTCAACGTATGTAAATCTGAATTTTAAACCGTATCGTGATGTATTGAATATTGATCTTGGATGTCGAATTGATCATTATTTTGCTATAATCAAATTTGATGATGAATATAAATCACTGCAAACATATCCCGCAGTTAATCCGCGATTAACCATTTTATATACTCCGTTTTCAAATTTAAAATACCTTGATCGCTTTACCATAAGTTTCGGTTCAGGTTTATTTTCAAAAATGGCTGATTTTAAATATCAGAAAGAACATCCTGTTCATGATTTTCAATTGGATCAGCAAAAAACCTTTTCAAATGTTCTGGGACTGGAAGTGGTTTTTCCGGCGGGTGTAAAAATAAAACTTGAAGGGTATTATAAATATTATTTTAACAGATATTATGCGAATAATGTTTATGATACTCAGAGTAAAGAGAATATTTATACACATCACACCGATGGTTTCGGACATGTCGGCGGGTTTGATTTTATTATTCAGAAAACTATTTCAAAATATATTGACGGCTGGATATCATATTCATTTATTCAAGCACGATATTTTAATCCGCAAACAGATGGAACTGCAAATAATCAAACATTAGATGGTGATCCGACCGGTATCTGGTTCTATCCTTCGTATCACCGGTTTCATAGTATGAATTTAGTTCTTAATATACGCCCGGTCGATTTTTTCTCACTAAGTCCGAGTGTAGGCGTTCATTCAGGATTACCTGATGGAGTATTTACCGATACGACAGAGATGACGGCGGGTTATGTGAATAATAAAACGATGGAAGTGTATTACAGAAAGAAAATATATTCGGATGAAGAAGCCGACCGGACGATAACCAATGTTTCGCTTGGTTTTAAAATGAACTGGAATTTTTATATCCCGCGGTCAAAGATAAAAATGGAGATTTATATAGCAGCAGACGATATGTTGCGGTTTATTCCTCAATATTATCCCGGCAGAAAAAATATTCCTGATCAATACGACGGTTCAATAATAGAAACTCCGGGAATTCCCTGGGCTGATGTTATTCCATCATACGGTATGAAAATAAGTTTTTAAGGAGATGATTATAATGAAAATATTACAAATTATATGTTTATGTCTTGTTTGTTCAGGTTGTCTTACAGTTAAAGAGGTTATTAAATCTGATGAAAAATTCAGTTCAACCGAGAGTGTTTATACATTAAAAATTGTATCAAACTCTGATGGTACGTTGCGCGGGATTATAAAATCTCCGTTTCTTATTTGTGCAGAAATTTCCGGTGTGATAAAAAAAACCGAATTAACGACTGATGTGCATATTGATACGATACATTATCTCACAAGCTGGGCAAATGGCTGGACAGAAGGAATTTTTGATGCAACGGGGATTATTTCATTTTATAATGAAAACGGTAAAAATATAGTTTCTATTAAGGAAGAAATAACACTATTTGACTTGAAAAAAGGGAATCTCCGGTATTACGATACGATGTATCAAAATGAAGACGGATACAAAAAGGTTCAGGATAGATTTACCCGTATCAAAGCAATTATTGAATATCTTAAAACAAACGGCTACACGAAACCGTATGGAAAAGTATATTTCAAATCTGAATATTCAAATGCATTTCTTTATGATGTTAAAAAAAGTTTATTAGCAAAGAATGTTAAGTTACCGGAAAATCTTCAAAGATTAAAAGATTCAGGGACTCTTGAAAAGGATATTCAGGAAGCTGTAGAATTGATATTTACTTTGTATAATAGCGATAATAAAATAATTCTCTTAAAAAATCATTGAGAACTCCAGGTTAATAGTATAATTTACTATTACATGAGCTTCTTGCAAAAATACTCCTTTTATCTCGAATTTTTGCATGAGCCTTATTACTTAACTGCAATGATATAAAAAGGAAAAATGATATGAAATTAACACCACTTCAATTCAAAGTAACCCGTGAAAACGGAACTGAACCTCCTTTTGATAATGAATACTGGGATAACAAACACCATGGAATATATACTGATATACATGACGGACAGGTACTTTTTTCGTCACTTGACAAATTTGATTCGGGAACAGGCTGGCCAAGTTTTACAAAACCTGTAATAACAGAGGCTATCGTAGAACATAAGGACAATACAATTGGCATGAAACGTACTGAAGTACGAAGCCGTACAGCAGACAGTCACCTCGGTCATGTTTTTGATGACGGCCCAGCCCCTAACCGTCTACGTTACTGTATCAACTCAGCCTCTTTAAAATTCATACCCATTGAGGATATAAACCGTGAAGGTTACGGGATTTATCTTTCACTTTTTAAAGATCTTATTATGTCTGACACAGCATACGAAAAGGCATATTTTGCTGCAGGATGTTTCTGGGGAGTTGAAGGATATTTTAAAAAAGTCAAAGGCGTTATATATACAGAAACCGGGTATGAAGGCGGAGATATGAAGGATCCTGATTACCAGTCTGTTTGTACAGGAACTACCGGTCATGCAGAAACGATACTGATTGTTTTTCAACCGCAGGTAATAACTTATGCTGATCTTTTAAAACATTTTTTTCGCATGCATGATCCTGAGTCACTTAACAAACAAGGTAATGATATTGGAACTCAATATCGCTCAGCAATTTTTTTTACGACATCTACTCAGCAGAAAATAGCACATGATACTATAACAGCTATGAAATTAGCCGGTAAACATATAGTTACTCTACTTGAATCGCACTCACAATTTTACAAAGCAGAACAGTATCATCAGGACTATCTCGATATGAATCCCGGAGGTTATTGTCATATAGACCTCGGATTGGCAGAAAAACCATTAAGGGACGCCTCAGAATAAGCCAATTCAGTTTTAAACTCGATCTATTTTTTATTGACAGTATTATTAATTTTCTATAGACTTTAATCTAAAGAGGTAGATATGTTAAAAGAAAATGATATGGCATTAGATTTTCAGGCAACACTTGATAATGGAAACACATTAAAACTTTCAGATTTTCAAGGAAAAAAAATTGTTTTATATTTTTATCCCAAAGATGACACTCCGGGTTGTACAACAGAAGCATGCGGATTTAGAGACAGTTATGACGATTTTATGGCAAAAAATGCAATAATAATCGGTGTTAGTCCTGATGGTGAGAAAACACATGCTCAATTCAGAGCTAAATATAATTTACAATTTTTTCTTCTAACAGATACTGAACATACTATTTGTGAATTATATGATGTCTGGAAAGAGAAAAACATGTATGGAAGAAAATATATGGGAGTAATGAGGACTACTTTCATTATTGATGAATCAGGAAGAGTTAGTAAGGTTTTTGAAAAAGTAAAGCCGGCAAATCATGCAAAAGAAATTCTGGATATGCTTTAGAGGAATTGTCTCATCAGCTTACAGCAGATTTTGGTAAAGGATTTTTCAAAGAGTATGCACATACTCATTAACTGGCGTATACAAAGCAATTTATTCTTCAATATTATCCCGGAAGAAAAAATATTTCTGATCAATTCGACTGTTCACTAGTAGAAACTCCGGACATTCCCTGATTCCCTGAGTTGGTGTTATGCTATCTTATGGTATGAAAATGAGTTTTACTTTGTATAATAGCGATTTGCTATTGGGGGTGGGGATTTATTGATAACACTCACTGAGTTCTTCATAGTCTGACATAGAAAAAATCGAATCAGAAGTAATAAGACGTAACCTGAAAGATTCATCTTTACACTTTTTTATTACTTCTTTTTCAAGAAGGACAGGTTTACCAAGTCTGAAAAGCCAGTAATCATTTTCAGCATACTCTTTATTATCACTGCCTGCTTCACGATTAATATCTTTTCTCTTTTTCAACACAATCTTAATAACAGGATAGAGATAGATGCATTTTTTCAATCCGTCTGGAAATAGCGAAACCGGTGCAAAATATTTGATTTCTTTGACAATCTCTTTCGAAATACCATCTTTTACTGTTTTACCCAGGGGTGTATGATAATATTCGGCTTTACCCTCGATAAATGCGCGTGAATATTCTGCTGATTTATCTCTAATTTCTGCAGAAAGAACTAAATCGTTATACCTTATCTGATTCATGCCGTACAGTGGAATACGTGCGGGTTCTGAAAGATACAGATCATCGGAGTTTCTAATTTTATACGTATAAGATTTGCCACCAAGATTCTTTTGCAAAAAAAATGTCAGCCATGTATAGCTAAAAGTTTCTCAACACTTTTTAACTCAACTATCAAGCAATCTTCAATCAATAAATCTATTCTATAGCCACATTCAATAAACTTATCTTTATAAATAACCGGCAATTCATATTCCATTTTATACTTTAAACCAATTTCCTGCAGTTCTGATGCCAGGCAGCTTTTATAGGCATTCTCTAATAAACCCGGACCAGGAAATTTATGGACTTCAATACAACAACCAATTACTTTGTGAGATAATTCATCAAAAACCATTTCCACCTCGAGTTAATTAAAAAATTCTTTCCTCTTCGTGCTTTTCGTGTCCTTCATGGTGAGCTTCTTAACTTTCAACAATCTCCCAGTACCCGCCCTTAGCTGGTCCGACTCTTCTGAGTTTTCCTTCATCTTTAAGTTTAGAAATTTGTTTTTCTACTGCTCTTTGAGTGATGCCGATATTTTCAGCAATAGTAAGTGCCGATATTTCCCGGTTTTTGCGTATCAATTCTACTATTTTCTCCGAACTTTTCTCCGAACTTTTCTCCGAACTTTTCTCCGAACTTTCTATAATGCTGACAGTATCAGGGTATTGAGACTTAAACTCAACATTTAATCCGTTATCCCATGTAAATACAGGTAGTGTATTATTGAACGATTTAGTTGAGCTGATTATTTTTTCAATTCCTCTTCCCCATGACTCTACCAGTCCGGCTTTAAAAAAGGCATTGGCAATATCGGGATTATAAGGAATCGAACGGTGTTGGGAGGTAATAGTCTCAATAGTCCAATTTTGAGGAAGATGGCCTGCATTGTACACAAAAAGTCTGTCTTTTAAAACGCCAATCTGAATAGGTATGCCACTTGAATAATCTTTATGAACAATAGCATTATGTATAACTTCTCTGAGTGCATACCGGTCATAATCAAATTCTTCCACTCTCTGATTACCTTCATAAGATATCCGGGCTTTAAGGTATTTTGAAAAGAGCAAATCAAATACTCTATCCGCCTGATTCAACAGGTTTCCCTCAATAACATCCTGGAAAATAATCTCTGCCGGTGTATCGAAATATGCTATTTTAATAAATGCACCGGTTATATAATTCTGCGGTTCTACTGCAAATAACAACACTGCAGCCCGTTTTATAAATCCATTTTCCATGAGGTGCAATTTATCCAGTAAGTCAGTATAATCTACAGGAAGATGATCACTGTCAATTCGCTGTGATTTCACTGCTTTCTTTAGAAAAGAATGGAATGATCTTTCATCGAACTCTGATACAGTAATTCCGGGAACTTCAACACCGTCCCAGTGTTTACCATACGATTTTAATAGGAATGCATTTAACGCCTGACCTTTTAGAATCTGTTTAGTTGAACCGCTTCTGTAATGATATTCGCCTTTATAATTAACCGGATATGGATATGAAGGAACTTTAATTATGATCAAAGGTTTATCTTTTATGATTTCAAGATTTACCTCAACGATGATTCCGAGAATATCTCTAATTTTATTGGGTATATCTTCAAGAAGTTTTTCAGGATTATGAACCCCGGAGATTTGACCTTCGTCATTTTTCCCGATTATCAGTACACCACCGGATGCATTGGCAAAACCGCATATCCACTTTATATACTCATCTTTCCAGCTTTCCTTCCATTCTTCAATTTGTGATTCATGATTCATGACTCCATCCTTTTGACCTTTGATTCTATCTTTCATAATCAAATCTATCCAACTTCGTGCATTTCGTGTCCTTTCGGAGTTTTGCAGGCTACTGCGAAATCTTTGCATTAGCAAAATCCCTTGTTCGGCGGGCTCTTTCGTGGTGGAAATTCTTTGGAGGTTCTACCACCCGGCAATAAAGAGTCCTTAGATAAAATTCTACATTCGCAATTATTCATTATTCATTATCATTCTATACCCGCCGCTTTTTGGTGCTCCGGAATATATTATTTTCCCCTGTTCTTTCAGTACTCTGATATATCGTTCTACAGATTTAGCAGGAATATTAACTGCTTCAGCGATAACAGGAACTCTGCAGCCGGGATGAGTCATTATATAATTCATGACGATAGTTACTCCCTCAGTTACTCCCTCAGTTACTCCCTCAGTTACTCCCTCATTAGCATAAATAAACACCAGACGGATAAAGTTCTGGCTTATCTGAAAGCATTCCTCACCATAAGCATCAAGAATTCTCGGAATACCTGAACCAAGTTGTTCAACGATTTCCAGGTCACGAAAAACTCTCATGAGCTCTTTGTTACGAGGTGCTGAATGACCTGCAAAGAAATCATCTTTTGATAAACCGTACGGCAAACCACCTGCGGAGGTAATTTCAATCCTGTCAGAAAAAAATTCAAACTTTGGACAACTACCGTTTGAATATTCATTATGTACTATTGCATTGATAACAGCTTCGCGAACAGCAACACTATTAATCAGTTCCCGTTCTTTCCGTAGAGGATAACCAATTTGAGTAAACACGGTGTTTTCCACTTCGATTCGTTCCAATACTTGCTTACACGCTTTAATAAGTGAACATCGCCCGTAATCCCTGTTTTCTGTAAGATGAACCCGGGTCGTATCTGCATACTTTGCAATCTGAATCGAAATTCCATTATCATCTGATAACAGATACGCTGCGTAATTCGGCTTTCCATCAGGTGTAAGAAGCTCAAGATTATTCATAAATGCGTCATTCAGTTTCAAACCGCGTTCAAGATAATATATCTTTAATTGTTCAAAGGTAAGGCTCTGACGTGGTGATATCATTTTTCCAATTGAGTTCCGCACGCGGGTGCTAAAAAATGATTCGATCATGTTCTGTTGCATTGGTTCTGAGGCACTACCGACTCGAATGAAACATCCTTTTGAAGTCATTCCATACTTTTTGAGATAGTATGGCTTTTCTGAACCTGCAGCAAGAATTATTTTAATGACCGGTTTATTTTCACAAGTCTCAACAATAACATCAAAGAGTCCCATAACAGACGGTTCGATGTTATTTTTTAATCGATCCTTGACCTGCAGCTGAATATTATCCGGATTATCAACACCCGGTACAGCTTGAGTTTTAGTATCAACACCGATAATTATTCGACCGCCTTCGCGACTGTTTAAAAAAGCAACGGCTTCTTTCTCAAGATTATCTGTCAATTCACGCTTATATTCCAAATCCCTGTTTTCTTGATAAATCATAAAGCAGGCCTCCGTAATTATACCCATTTTTATCATTTCCGAATTATTCCAGAAACCATAGCCCTGTACTTCAACAAAACAATATCAGTTTTACCTGGTAAAACTCCATCGGGATAAAGTCTTTTTGACATTTCAATAATCAGACGATAGCGGTATCTCATACTGAATAACAGTTTTCTGACTGCAATTTCAGGTTTTGTATCTTACGACCTTATCCTGCTCATATTCCAGCTGCGGTGTTCTTCCGAAATCCTGTCCGGCATTGTTTGCTCCGTTCATCTTCGTGCTTTTCGTGTCCTTCATGGTAAACTTCATTAACTATCATCTATAGAATGGTATGTTTTAGTGATAATTAACGAGTGCGGAATATAATAATGAGTTATTATAATTCATTCACTTTTTTTAGTGCAGCATCATATAATTTACTGGAAATTCTTATTTTATTCATTCCTGCTAATGCTGCTGCTTTACCAAGAGATAGCTTCTCTTCTTTGAAATACGCAACAGCTGTAAATATTTTCATTTTTACAAGAAAATCATCTTTTTTTTCATTTAAAGCCATTAGTATACTATCTGAAACATCTATTATTGCCTGCATTGATACCCCCCTATGGAAAATCTTACTATTATAAAATATCCTGCTGTATTTTAACAAATATATCTGAAAGTTGCAATGTCATAGTAGTTTTCACGAAAATCATAAAACCGTTTTGTCCGCCGGGCTCTTTCATGGTGAACTTCTTCACTACTCTACAATCTCCCGGTACCCGCCCTTAGCCGGTCCGACCCTTCTGAATTTTCCTGAGCTTTCTGAGTAATGCCGGTATTTTCAACTGTATTGTATAAATTAAAAAAATCAAATTAAACCATTTCTGATCCGGCAAATGTAAAATTAAGAGTGTAATTTTTATTTGTTTACTTCTTTATTAAGCTATGATACTATCCGCTTTGTATAATTTGATTTTAGTATTCGGGAGATTTTTTTATGGTGATAAGCAACACTGTTTTTATATTGATTTGTATTGTTTTTAGTATTGTAATAGTGGCCCTCATTTTTAGATTTGCTTTACAAAATTCGAAAAAATTATATGGCAAAGGCGTAAAAGGTAAAGATTATTATACCGGTGCTTTAGTAAAAAAAGATAGTCTTGGTGATAATCTCAGAAAATTGTTCACCGGTAAAAGTCTTGATGATAATGATTTATTAAAACTGGAAGAAGTTTTATTATCATCTGATATTGGTCCGCAAATCAGTTCGACATTAATTACAAAATTACGTCTTAAAGGGCTTAACACTATTGAAAATGCTATTGAGTTTTTAAAAAAAGAACTCCATGATATTATATGTGATAAAGAATATATCTTAAAAGATGGTGTGCTTAATATCGTTCTCGTTCTTGGCGTGAATGGTGTAGGGAAAACAACCTCAATCGGTAAACTTGCAAATTTCCACTTGAAAAAAGGTAAAACTGTTTTACTTGCCGCCGCTGATACATTTAGAGCTGCAGCTACAGAACAGTTGACACGATGGGCAAAGGTTATGGATATTCCAATTGTTAAACAGGGTGAAGGTGCTGATCCTGCAAGTATTGTTTATGACGCTGTTGATTCTGCAAAGAGTAAAGGTGTTGATCTATTAATTATTGATACAGCAGGACGATTGCAAAATAAAAAACATCTTATGGATGAATTAAAAAAGATGTATAAAATTATAGAAACTAAAGGCGGATGCGACACACACAATTTACTTGTGATTGACGCAACTACAGGGCAAAATGCGTTTCATCAGGCACATGTTTTTAATGAAGTCGTTGGTGTTAATATGATTATGATGACTAAATATGATGCGTTAAGTAAAGGCGGAATCGTTTTTAATATATCAAAAAAATTAAATATTCCATTTACATTTATTGGTAAAGGCGAAAAAATTGAAGATATAGAAGTTTTTAACAGAGAGAAATTCATTGAAAGAATTTTTAATTAGCATACTTTTACTTATTAATTTTTTTATTCTTAACGCTTTTACTGAGATACAGTTTTATAGATCGAACTATAATGGACTTCTGCTTTTGAATATAAAAGAATCAGAAAAGTCTGAATATAAATTTGTTGTAAAAAGTATAATAACAGATGAAAAGTTACTTAGTAAAACTTTGTATGAAAAAGATAAAGAAGTGAAACGGTGGGAATATATTTATTCTGAAGATAAACTTCGTGAAGAAAATTATTACAAAGATTTTAACTTAACAGAAAAATTTATTTATGATTCAGCCGGTCATAAATTAAATCTTGTCGAATATCGGGACGGCAGAATTATGAAAAATACATCCTATGAATATAATAAAGACGGTCTTTTAAGCAAAGAAATAATAAATGATTTATATTTAAACAGAGTTAATTCTATTTTGTACAGATATGACAGTCAGTATAGAATTAAGCAGATTATAACTGAAATGCACGATGGTAAAATTGTTTATTGGGATTCTTTTTTTACGACAAAAGGAATTATTGTAAAAGAATATTATACATTAAAAGATAAACGGTATATTTTCTATTATAATCCGAATGGTCAGGAAATTAAAGGTGAAGTTTTAAGTATAGATGCCGCAGGGATTGAAAAAGAAACTTTAAAATGGGATAACACTTATTCTAAAGCCGGTATTCGTATTTTAAAAGATGAAACTAATCTGTTAACAAAGAAACAGATAAAAACATGGTATGATGAAGATGGCCGGGATATAAAAGAACATGTATTATCTGAAAATGCTATTGAAATGATTAAAGAAAAAGCATTTGATGATAAAGATAATTTGATTATGGAAAAACAAATTGTAGGTTTAAATATTAAACAAACCAATTTTTATTACAAAGAAAAACTGTATAAAACAGAAACAATTGAAAATGGTACAATAAAGGAAATTGAAACAATTCATGACGACGGGTCAAAAGATGTGTTAGTATATGGAACAAACAATGTTGTTATAGAAATGAAATATGATGTTGATGGTAATAAAATTAGTGAAAATTATAAATTTAAATAGGAGTTTTCTATGAGCAACGTAATTTCTCAGGAAGAGTTAAACGGGTTTAATTTCAATGAAGAGAATTCGCTTGATAAGGATTTGAAAAATATTGTGATATTAATCAGAAATGAATTAAACACTTTAGAAAGTAATGTTGAATATTATAATGATAAAGTAAAAGCAAAAATGAAGAAAAAACTTAATAAAGTGTTGAATGAAATAATAGATATTAGAAAGAATTAATGAAACTCTTGCAAGAGAATCAGTTATAAAAAAAATGTAAAAAAGAACTCTTTTTTACGGTTCTATGGTAGTAAAAAAATGGGTGTATCCCGTTATAAAAAAAATAAGGTTCAGGTGAGGCATTATGATTAGTGTTAAGAACTTGGTAAAAAGCTATGGTCATGGTAAACCTGCTGTTAAAGGGGTAACTTTTACCATAGGCAAAGGCGAAATTGTTGGGTTGTTAGGCCCGAACGGAGCCGGGAAAAGTACAATAATGAAAATTATTACCGGTTTTCTAAATCCTTCAGAGGGTGAAGTGCTGGTTGATGGATTAAATACCATCGACAACCCTATCGAGATTAAAAGTAAAATAGGGTATCTTCCTGAGAAATCCCCGATGTATCAGGACATGATTGTATATGAATATTTAAAATTCATATCAGAAATTCGTGGTATTTCAAATGAAAAAGCCGATGATGCTATCCAAAGTATGATTAAACTTGTTGCATTGGAAAAAGTTGCGTCAAAACGTATTTCAGAATTATCGAACGGTTATAAAAAAAGAGTTGGTCTTGCATCTGCAATGATTCATGACCCGGAAATTTTAATACTTGATGAACCGACAGCCGGTTTGGATCCTAATCAAATTATTATGTTTAGAAAAATCTTAAGAAAACTAAGCGAAAAGAAAACAATTATTTTATCAACTCATGTTCTTTCAGAAATTGAAGCTATGTGTGAGAAAGTTATCATTATCAATAATGGTGAAAAAGTTGCAGATAATAGTATTCAGGAATTGATGAAAACGTATGATAAAGAGCAATTTATTGACTTTGTTGTTGAAGGTGAAAGTTTATTATCAATTGAGGATGAAATTTCTCAAATAAAAGGTGCATGGAAAATTGAATTTGAGAAGAAAGAAGGTAAAAATCAATTCAGATTTAAAGCTCTTATTTCTGAAGGCAGTGATTTTGAAAAAAATCTTAAGTCTAATTCAAATAATTGGAAATTAGTTTCTTCTGAAATCAAAAAAGCAAATCTTGAAGAAATTTTCCTCAAATTAACGAGTCAGGGGGAAGATAATGTATAATAAAATCGGTCCTATTTTCAAAAAAGAGTTCTCAAGTTATTTTAACTCTTCAATTGCGTATGTATTTATTGTTTTATTTATTTTCATACCAAATCTTATGTTTTTCTATTTCTTTGGCGGAATTTTTAAAGAAGAAATGGCAACAATGAGAAGATTTTTTCAAATGATGCCGTATGTGTTTATCATATTTATTCCCGGTCTTACCATGGGTAGCTGGGCAAAAGAGAAAAATGAGGGTACTATAGAAATGCTTTTTACATTTCCAATATCTCAATGGAAAGTAATTGCAGGTAAATTTTTTGCTGCCTGGGCATTAGTTGGTATCGCTGTCGGCAGTACATTATTTATTCCAATTTTAACTCAGCTTACAATGGGTGATTTTGACTGGGGTCAGATTTTTACTCAATATGTCGGTGCTATGCTGATGGCTGCAACCTATATTGCCATTACTTTTTTCATGTCAAGTTTAACAATGGAATTAATCGATTCATTTTTATTAAGCAGTTCTATCTTACTTTTATTAACCCTCTGCGGTTATATAACATCCGCGTATGTTATGATTTTCCCTGATTGGCTGGGCTGGTTAAAAGTTATCCTGAATGAGATTAGTTTATCAACTCATTTTAATAACTTCAGTAAAGGGGTTATTCATACAAAAGATGTAGTTTACTATCTTGGTCTTGCAATGCTTTTCTTCTATTTTAATATGAAGAGCCTTGAAAGCAGAAAATGGAGTTAAACGATGAAAAAAATTGAAGGAATAAAATTGAAGAAGTTACAGACGATGATTATCTTCGTTCTTGTACTTATAAATGGTTTTGTTTTCTATACGCTTATGAATAAAGTGTATCTACGATTAGATTTTACAGATGGAAAGAAATATTCAATCAGTAAACCTACTATTGATCTTATTCAGAAACTTGAAAACAAACTTATAATTAATTATTACTATGAAAAAAGAACTCAGGGTGTTCCGGGAATTGCACAGGTAATTCAATATATTGATGATACATTACAGGAATATGAAAATAACAGTAAAGGTATGATTGAGTATAAATTGAATGAATTAAGTTTTGAAAACCCTAATGATCGTCAAAAAATTGATGAAATTGAAAAATTGGGTATTAAAACAGTTTCTTTATCACAAAACGATGGTGCTGAAGCAAAAAATACCTTAGGTTTTTCCGGTCTTGTTATAGACTATAAGGGAAAGGCAACAACAATGGGAACTTTGTTTACTGATGCCAAATTTGAATATGATCTTGATATTGAATTAAGTCAATTAATGGGTTCAGAAAACAATGAAAAAATTGGAATATTAGTTTCATCAAATACCAGGACTCTTGAAAAAGACTACAGACATTTATATCAGTTCGTAACTGCAGAATATAAAGATGCAGAAATTATTTCTGATGCTGCACAAATCCCTCAGGATGTAACAACACTTATTATAGTTGGTGGTGAAGCACTTACTGAATATCAAACGTATAAAATAGACCAGTTTGTTATGTCCGGTGGTAACATTCTCGCAGTGTTAAATGGTGTTGTACTCAATTTTAACAGTCAATACGGCGGTCCTCAGGCTTATCCTTCTCAAAATCCTATGATTCGATTGTTAGCTGATTACGGAATTACGGTCAATGCAGATCTTGTCGGAGATAATCTTTCATTTAACCCGGTAGCTCAGAGAGGACAGTTATTTGTAGAAAAACTTCGATATCCTTTGTGGGTAAAAATTGCTACAGAAAACCTTAACAAGGAAAGTGTTATCGTTGAAGATTTTAGTACAATTAATCTTTTCTGGCCTTCATCAATAACTATTGCCGATAGAGCAAAGGAAAATACTAAAATATTATTTACTACAACAAAAGAAGCATGGAGCATGAAAAGCGATTACAAAGTTGATCTTGATAGCTATAAATATCCGACACAAGAGGGAAAAGAGCAGTTTGTTCTCGGGGTAAGTTATGACGGTGCTGTTTCAAGTAGTTTTGCTGATAAGCCGGTACCGAAAAATGAGGGTGATGCATCAAAAGAAACGCCATTTATCAGTAATGGTAAATCAAAAATAGTTGTAATTGCTAATGAAGATTTCCTTTCTGCTGATTTTGTTAATAGAGAAGATGAATTGTTGTTAGCTTTAAATGCTATTGACTGGTTAACAAAAGACGGTTCGTTAATCAGCATACGAAATAAAGGTAAATTTTCAAGACCATTAAATAAAGTTTTAAATAAAACTATGTTTAATGCATATAAAAATATAATAATTGGTTTTACTACATATGGTATACCTGTTTTATTTATTATCATTGGTATTTTTGTCAGTGTTATCAGACGAAAGAAATATAAACTAATAGAGAACAGATTTAGTAATCCTGAAGTTCTTGAAAAGGATGGTGGTAAATAATGAACGATAAAAACAGTACATTAATTAAAAGATTGTCAATTATTCTTGCAATACAAATTGTAATACTTATTTTTGTAAATGTGTTTTCATTCTCAAGTTTAAAAACCCGACAGGTATCTAAAGAATTATTTAAAGGGCTTAATAAACAAACTATTGTGTCATTTGAATTAAATGATTCAATTGATGGTTTTAAAGCAGTTCTTGAAGATAAAAAATGGTTTATTGAATATGAAGGTACAAAATTACCGGCAGATGCTGATAAAATTAAAGATTATCTTGATATACTCGGTAATTTGTCCGATGGTTTTGTAACATATACAGGTAGTGATGAGAAAAGTGATGCAACGTATGGTTTGGATCAGAAAGTTGTTCAAAATCTTACTATAAAAAATAACAAATCAAAAGAGTTCAAACTTCAAATTGGTAGTGTCGGTTCAAGAAGAGGAACTACATATATTAGAAAAGATGGTGAGAATAGAGTAAGACAGATTGATTCAAATCTTAAAGCAATGTCAACTGCATTGTATAAAGACTGGACCGACAGAAGAATAGTTACCGGTAAAACAGCAAGTGATTTGAAAAGCATTCGATTTGATTTAAACCTTGATTTCTTTAAGTCTGATTATACAATTATGTCAGGACCTGATAATGTCTATTCGGTTATTCCCGAATCTGAAAACAGAGAACTTGATCAATTAATTGTTAAAGGTTTAGTCAATAGTTTATTAACACTAAAGTCTGATAATTTTAAGATTAGTGGTAATCTGGATGGCAAATCAAGAATTGGTAATATTCAACTTGAGTTCAAAACAGGTACTCAGATTCTTGAGTTTTATCCGGCTGACGGGGATGATATCGGTAACTTTATAGTTAAAACAGAAAGCAGTCCTTATCTTTTCTTATTTCATAAAGATACTCTGGAAAAAATGTTTAAAACAAAAGACGGTTTATATAAAATATAATATAATGGAGGTTGTAGCAATACAACCTCTATTTAGTTTGTAAGGATAGTATGTTCAATGAATGAAAAAGATTTTAGTAGCCAGAATATTGATAAATTATTTCAAAAAATCTCAATACTTGAATCTGAATTGTTTCAAAAAAATAAAATCATTCAGGAACTTAATAAAACAAATGAAAGACTTAATACTATAATAAATGTTATTGATCTTGCAATACTAATCAGAACGAAAAATAAATTTATCTATGTTTCTGATAATTATGAAACGTTATTTGGTATAAAACCTCAAATAGTGCTGAGTGATATGTTAGCACACTATAATGCAATAGTTAAAGAGGATGCACGAATATTGAGTGAGTGGAATAAATCTGCTATTGATATTGCACGTGATGGGTTATTATTCAAAATCAATGATAAAACATTACATTTTCATTATAAATCATATCCGATAAAAGATACAAGCGGTTTAGTTTTACAACGAATTGAAACATATCGTATTTCTTCAGAAATGAATCATGCCATTATGCTACTACCATTATGTTCACATTGTAAAAAAGTTAGAATTAATGAAGAAACATGGTGTGAGATTGAAGAGTTTTTACGTCAGAAAGTTAAAATGGAAATTACACATAGTTTGTGTCCTGATTGTGTTCATAAGTTTTACGGACATATTTTGTAAATAATTTAAAAAGGGTCTGTTCTGAATGTTTCAGAACAGACCCTTTTTTTTATAGTTTAATAAGTATTATTGAAGATGCTTCTTCAACAATTATTTCACCGCCATTCACTTCACGAATAGTATCAGTTCCGGCTTTGTTTTTATCAGCGACAACTTTATATTTACCTGTCGGGATAGTATACGTTGCTTTATTGGTTTTATCTGAATTAACCAAACCGATTATTTTATCACCAATGATTACACCAAGTGAATTTTTATTAGCATTATCAAGAATGGTAACTTGCTCAGGTTTTGCATTACCAAGCAGACTTTCTGATTTTCTAAGTTTAATTAACCCTTGATAATAGTTAAAAAGATCCTGATTAAGTTTAATGTGATCAAAGTTAATGTAGTTTGTTTCATTGTCAGCAGAATATGAATTTGGAGTCGGGGTAAATGCTACAACATTATCAGATGAACTGCCAAGTTTTCCTTTATTATCAAGTTCTTCAATGCCATATTTCGTTAAGTCCGGAGTCACTTTTCCACGAGCCCATTCCTGTCCAAGATGCATCATAATCGGTCCCTGGGTAAGAAACAGTGCCGTTGCCCCAACTTTTGATGCATTAATTAACTCAGGATTAAGTTTAAGGTAATCTTCAAGGTTTTTAATTCTGTTAATTGAGCCGTCAGCGTTTTGTATTGAATATGCACCGGATAAAATCCGTACTATATCACCAATTGTTGCATCATCATGTGATTCAATATAACCAACTGACTGATATGGATTTCCTAATGTTGTTCCTTTCCAGTGATTAATTAAACCGGAAGCATTGTTTGCTGTACCTAACATAAATGAAGTACCGGGACCAGTCGGTCTGTTATTTCCGCCACGAATAGAATTTCTTATTTCATCGCTCCAAAGTGACCAGCCGATTTTCTTGAAATCTGCTTTGGTACTGGCACCTTCTCCACCCCATGGCTCAGCTACGATATAAACTTTTGGATTAATAAGTCGTAATTCATCATAAATAGTTTGTACTGTTTTAACATCATGTGATGCTGCAAGGTCAAATCTGAAACCATCGATTTTATATTCATTCATCCAGTATTTTAATGAGTCAAGGACCATTCTTCTAACCATTTTTCGTCGTGTTTCAACTTCATTACCGCATCCGGTTTTTTCAACTTTTTTGAAGTAATAATCGTAATCAATTAGTTTCAGTGAATTAACATCATACTGGGAAATATGATTATACACAACATCAAGCATTACCGCTATTCCGTTTTTATGAAATTCTCTGATTGCTGTTTTCAGTTCTTCAACTGTTTTTCCGTCGGTTCCATTCCATTTTTTTGAGTCCATTGAACCATCAGAACCATAGTATGTTTCTGGTGAGAAAAAACTATTGGTCATATACCCCCAGTAATTTCTGCTGTACACATTCCATACATTTCTTATGCCGTTTTGAGCAATTTTGTAAGGCGGTTCTGTATTTGCAAAATCGTGTAAAGGCAAAAATTCAACGGCATTCACTCCAAGTTTTTTTATATAATTTATACCACCGACTTCTGCATCGATAAGTCCTTTGAAAGTTCCCGGAAATTTTGATTTTGCGGATGGATGTGCTGTTAAATCTCTAACATGTGATTCAAGCATTATTGTATCATTGATGTCAATTCCTAATGTCTTTGTGTTTTGCCAGTCAAACTTTGAGTCATCATAAATAAGCGTTCGGTATTTTGCAGGAAATACATTGTTTGATGCATTAATTTTACCGTAAGGATCTGCAAAAATAGTATCCTGGGGCATATTTGGTATAAAATTACCCGGAGAATATGACCTTTCTATAATCTGATAACCATAGTATTTTCCCCACATTTCACCGGGTTGTGAATATTCAAATACCTGATTTCCATCGTTTTTCATTTCAATTACCTGACCGTTCTCATCATCATATTTATTGAAAACAACGATATTTACTTTTATTCCCCTTGGAATAAAAACTCTAAAAGTTGAATTACCATTTTCAAATGTGTAACCCATTTTTTTATCTGAATACATATCATTAAATCGTTGTTCAACAAGAAATGTTGTATTTAACCCGATAGTTTTTTTTGTCTTTCCATAGGTAAGCGTATAAATAACACCTTCCTTAAATTGTTCTTTTGTTGAGATGTCAAGATATGGCCCTTTTCTTACCATTTTAGTAATAGTAATGTCCGGTGAAATTGCAAATTTTTCTTTGGCAAAATCATTGGTAAGCCCTGAGCATTTTAATTGAACTAAATTCATTTCAATTAAATCAGCCGTGGTTACCGATAAAACCTTATCAGTTTTTTTTGCTGCAAAGATGTCCGTTTTACTTGTAAATAATGATAATGATACAAGCGTTAATAATAAAAATAATCGTTTCATTTTTCCCCCTGTAGAAAATAATTCCGGTAATTATACAATAAATAAAATCAAAATAGTTGGAATAATTTGTAATTGATTAAAATTTCTATTATTTACGGCTTATTTTTATGGAATAAAATGAAAATTTTCGATCTTTTTTTTAAAAGATGGTATATACTATAATAAGATGGGGGACTCTTGTGGGCAAGTTTAAAAATATATTCGGGAGTAAAATAGATAATACTCGTATAATACCGATAACTCTCAAAATAACTTTAGCATTTACACTCTTTCTTATTACATCTAATCTCATTACCAATTATATAAATATTACCTTTAATCGTGTTGAATTAGTAAATCTGATGAAAGAGCTGATGGTAAAAGACTTAAAAGAACTTTATAATTACGCGAATATTCAGAAAGAAATATTTACATTCAATAATGATACAGATGCTGCTATTGATAATATGATGAAAAAAGGTATTTCCCAATTTAAAAATAAAAAATCCATAGCAGCCGGTTATTATATATCAGGTAAAAAATTTTTTCAGTCAACTGCTACAGGTATTGAAAGTAATCAATTGATTACAGATACTGAATTGTTTAAAACATTATTGGATAAGCAAAAAGAAAATGCTACTGAGGGAGGTTTGACATTTCAGTTTGATAACAAGAAATATATTGGGGTATATAAGTATAATCCTGCATGGGATATGTATATTATTCGAGGTGAACAACTTACAGAGTTTTATAGTAAAACGTGGGTAATATTCAGAAATATATCAATTATAATTTTTGTATTATCTTTAATATGTGCAGTAACCGGTATTTTTATATTACAATATATTTTACGATTTGTTGAAGTGATTACCCAGGCGATTATTGCTATGATAGATACCCAAAAGATGGATCTTATTGATCTTAAAGGTGCAACTAATGATGATATAACATTTTTAGGTACAGCTTTTAATTCATTATCGAGTTCCATCAATAATCTGCTTTCTATTTTCTTAAAATTTGTTAATAAAGACATTGCATTAAAAGCATACAAAGATAAAGTAATTAAACTGGAAGGAACACAAAAAGAATTAACTATTCTTTTTTCTGATATTAAGAGTTTTACATTTATGACAGAAACGTTAGGGATTGATATTATAAAATTACTTAATCTTCATTACGAAAGAGCAATACATAAAATATTAAATAATAATGGAGTAATCGGTTCGATAATAGGAGATGCGCTTTTAGCGGTATTTGGTGCGTTTGATGAAAATAAACCGGAAAAATCATCTGATGCATTAAAGGCTGCATATCAGATACAAATGGTTGCTGAATCTTTACGACAAAAAATTAGTGAAAAAGAAAAAGAACTTCTTAAAGAGCGAGGGTATATAACGGCTATTGAAAAAAGAATTTTTCAGGCGGTTATGCTTGAAGTCGGTGTTGGTATTGATGGCGGATCAGTATTTTATGGAAATATCGGTTCATCCGAAAGAATGACAAATACGGTTATTGGTGATAATGTCAACTCTGCATCCCGATTAGAAGGTTTAACCCGTATTTATAAAATTAGCGTAATATGCTCAGAATATATAATGAATGATTATTTAAAAGAGGTTGATGAAACTGAGTATTATTTTCTCCATATTGATATAGTACAAGTAAAAGGGAAAACTGAGGGTAAAAAGGTATATTGGCCAATAAAGATTACTGAAGTAGACAGTTCGATGCGGAATGCGATTGATTTTTTTACAAAAGGGTTGCAACTATATTTTGAAGGTGACTGGGAGGCTGCATATTCGTTTTTTAAACAATCCGCATTACCTGTTTCAAATGTTTTTATCGAGAGAACAGCAAATAATAAATCACCAGACGGATGGAATGGAATATGGACAATGACGACGAAATAAAAAAATCATTATTACCTTCGGAAATTATTCCTGAATTTAAAGAAATTGCTTCAGGAGCTCCAAAATTGTATGATCTCTCTGGAGAATTTGTTAAAACTAAGTTCAACAGAAATTATTTTGTTCTCATTGTTCTTTTTCTGTTTATTATTTTAATTTCAATTGTTGCTATTGGCTTAACAACGTATATAGAAAAGAATTTTCAGAATTTACATATAGATATTGATGATTTTGAAGATGTTAATCTTGTCGAGTTATTGAATGCAACAAAAAAGTATGAAAACGATTTAAATATTATAAACAGAAGCCTGCTTGATATTCAAAATGAAATTGATACGAAAACGACAGAAATCAATAAAGAATATGAAGCAAATATCGACACCCTTTTGAAAACTCAAACAAATAAATCGTTTATACAAAAAATGTCGCAATCGTACAAAAATCAGAAAGAAATGCGAATAAATGCTATAAAATCACAATATAATGACGAAATAACAATGAAATTACAAGAAAGAGATTTGGTTTTAAGCAAAATAGAATCCTATGATATGAGGCAGGTTGATAAAGCACGAAAGAATGAAGAAATGTTACAGAGTCAGAAACAGCTTAATGATTTGGAATTAAAAAAAACTATAGACAACTATGAACAGAAAATACATTCAATAAATGCAGAGCATAAAAAAACTATTGCAAAAAAAGATAATTATTATGCATATCAGATTAAAAATATTAATAAAAAACATGAATCGGACATTGCTGCATTAATCACAACATATAATCCTGTTCTTGTTGATGCTACGCTTGATACAGTAAATAATTCTTCCGGGGTGTATAGTCTTGATGAAATGACTAAAAACTTTGCTTACTTTAGTTCAATATTACAAACCATTCCATATATTAATTCGGTACCTCCACTTATTGAGAGTGTTATACAATCTGCCGAGGGAATTAAAAGAGAATTAACTGCAATCATTACGCAACTAAATGATGATCTGCTTATCAAAAAATCAATTATACAAACAAATACAGCCGTCATTTCCCAACATAGAAATGCTTTTAGTCATTATTTAAGAAATAGCGGTGACACCGGCATAGTCGTTAATGCAGATAATCTGAATATGATAACATTTTTCTATAATGATATTATTCCTGTTAAAACAGGAATGCTTGTGAAAATATTTAGAAATGATAATGAATATATTGGTTCTATGATAATTGAAAATACTAATGGTTTATATACGGGAAAAATAATTGAAGTCAGACAAGGTAAGAGTATTCTTCCATTTGATAAGCTTTTTTTTGATCTTAAATCAATAACGAATGATATGGGGAAATCAAATGATTAAACAAATAGTACTAATAATTTTTATTGTAACCGGTATAAGTCTTTATCCTGAAACCTGGTTTAAAACCAATCTCACTATAGTTGATACAACAAGTGATGGTGTTTCAATTAAGAATTCTCTTCTCGATACAAAGAATAATAGAGTTGTGGTAAAATATCCGTTAAATTTTACTGATGAGAGTGCTGCAAAAATTCAAAAAGCATTAACGCAGATAACAAGTTGGGATTCTGTACGGTATGAATTAATAAAATTTTCAGTTCTGGAAAATATAACAGAAATCATAGTTCTCCTCGATGAAATAAAATTGAATAAAGTGAATCTCATACAATATATTCCGTCCGGTATGCTTTTTTATATTACATCACAAGGACTGGAATACGACTTTAGAATTAACGCCGAGGACTTTTTTCTAAGAATTAATGGTGTGTATATCAATTCAGCAGAGTTTTTTACAAAACTTGAAGATGCTATAAAAAATCCTGAAAATTATATTGAAAGACATGATCCTGATTTTTATATGGCTAAAATAAATAAATTAAATCAGATGCTTGAGATATCAATGACTGATAGTGACCGTATGAAAAGATATTTAATTAATAAAGATTCTTTTTTCGTGAAAGTTAATGATAATCTGATAGATGCAATAATCAGCATTAAACGGAAAAAATATGATGTAACTCTGTCTGAAATTATTACATTATTAGCAGATGAAAATATAAAAGCATCAAAAGCACAAGTTGAAACTGTTTTAAAATTCTTTTAATATGAGTCTAATTGGGCAGAATGATAAATTCAACCCGCCGGTTTTTGGCTTTTTCTTCTTCAGTCTCATTTGATTTAATTGGTTGAGTTCCCCCCTTTCCGGTGAAAGAGATATTATTTATATCAAAAGTGTATTTTTTCATAATAAAATTAAAGACTGATTGTGCTCTTTGTTCTGATAGTTTTAATTGAATACCGGGATCTCCAACATTTGCTGTATGTCCGACAATTATAAATTTACTAACACCGGCACTTTTTAATATTTCAATAACGCTTTCAATTCGTGATATTTCGCTATCCATCAATACCGGACTGTCCGGTGCAAATTGTATATTTTCAATATTGATTGATAAGAGTAAATCCTTATTTAAGGTTATGTCACTGAATTGTTTATTTTCAATAATTTTAATCATATTATTAACAGGTAATGGAGGCGGTGTTTTAGCCGCAGTCATAGTTCTTCCACTTAATTCAATGACCGTAAAATCATTAAGAATCAGGCACCAGTCAAATATTTCCTCTATGGAAGAAACAATACCTTCGGTTTGATTAAATTTGAATATTGTATCTGAAAAACCAAGTATTTTTAATATTTGATAACTTTGAAATAGTGCCTTACCTTTTTCCTGATTTATAATACCTCGAGCTGAATAAATTGAATATTTTGTATCATTTACAATTTCATCACCGAGATATCTATAGACAAAGTTAATATCCAATAATAAATCAGGTATTTTTTTATTAAACATAGTTAGTAAATATGATGCACCTGCCTGGTAGGACTCCCCAATGAGTAAATCTTTTGAGGGCAATATCGGAAAATCTCTTAAACCGAATCGTCCTGTTTTAAATGTTTCTTTTCCTGATTGTGTTTTAATAAAAGTGTAATCATATTTATCATCAACTTTAAAAAATTTATTAGTAGCTAAACCTGTTTTTTGCAAAGAATACGTCACCCCTTGAATAAAAGCGCCTTCTTTAGTGAGCTCATTAATTTTTTGTATAGTTCTTTCAATATTTTCACTTACTCCATGATTTTCACCATTAATGATTAATGATGTTGAAATTGTTGATTCTATATAAATGCTTTGATCTTTGATAAAACTGAATTTATCAAATCCATGTAATGTGGATGAAATATTGATTATTACAAATAAAATGAAACGGTAGATTCTCATAGTTTTAATCCGATAGAAATTCCTCCGGGAATCATTGTTATAATTTTCTGAAAATAGGGATATTTATTTCTTCGTATCTCTCTTTGATAGTGAAAGTAGAGTATAAATTCCACGATCCCTGAAATAATTGAAATCGTACCCACAGCAAAATAACTTGTCGGATCAAACATTGAAGTGTTCACCTGAACAATATCATTATACAATGAATCGTCTTTATAACCGGGGAAATCATTAAAATAGGGTAGTCTAAACGGATATACTGAACTTAATGTTGCCAGAAGTATTGCCATAGAATAATTTAATGTTCCATATATTAACCCGCCGGTAACTGGAATAAATGAAGTTCCTGCAGCTATTGAGTTAATGCCAAAAACTATAACCGGATAAGCATTTGCGAAGGACGTTAATTCCGACATATCAGTTCCGTATGTGGTATTCATATTTGAACTTATAGAATCGAGTTTGTTTTTTATTTCTATTGCATTGATTGTTTGTCCGATCATAGTAAAAAAACCGAGACCGCCGTTTACGGTATATCCTGTCCAGAATGATATTTTTAATATATCCATATTATTTAATGTTCTTATTTTATTTATTGTTCCGTTAATTTCAGGGCTCATTTCTAATTCGGTTGAATTAAAAATGAAAATTGATAATAGTAATTGTATGTATATATAATATTTTTTATTATTCATTTGTAAAACCCCTTTTTTTATACATAATTATATCATATTCCTGGTTTTGTAAGTATATTTATCGTATAGATATAAAATATTGAAATTTTTTGGAATTTAGATTAAAAACAATTGAAAAATATTACAAGATTTTAGTTGAGGAGACATTAAAAATGCTTAGACATATTGTTATGTGGAAATTAAAAGGTAGCATTGTAGAGCGTAAAGAAAATAGTCAGAAAATATCTGATTTACTGAATGGTCTTAAAGGAAAGGTTCCGTCGATTAAAGAATTAACAATTTCTATTAATAGCAATAAAGCGCCTATCGATAACTGGGATGTTATGCTGGATACTACATTTGAGAGTTTTGAAGCTCTCGGAGAGTACCAGATACATCCTTTACATAAAGAAGTTGCAACCGTCATTAGTAATTTGCGTGAAGCAAGGTCTTGTATTGACTTTGAATTCTAAAGAGATCCTAATAATATTGTAATAAAACTCCATCTTTATCATATGCATCTATTCTAATTCTATTACCTTCTGAATTATAGATATAGAGAAAGAAACCTGTTTTATTGCCTTTTTTATTATAGTTTTCAATTTTCTTTATTTCGCCATTTCGATTAAAGTAAGACAGACTGTAACTTCCATTTGAAGCTTGTTTCTTTTCAACTTTTTTTAAGTTTTCAACTGCTTGTTTTACAACCAAAGAATATTCTTCAATCTTTTTTGAATCAAATTCAAGAATTTCATTCTGAATAAGACCGGTATTTTTAAGATTACTTTCAAGGTTTCTCATAGTATCAAAAACATCATCCTGAAGCAATTCGTTGTTACTAAAAGTCAGCTCTCTAAGTTCTTTATTTTCCGGTTGAGATATTGAAACAAGAAAAATTCGTCGATTTGCCCGCACGGCCGATTGAGATTCTGTATCATTTATTATTATATCCTGGTATAATTCAATTGCTTGATTCTTGTCGCCGGTTTCTTCGTAATATCGTGCTTTATAATATTTAATTTTTGACTCAGTGTTTTTATCCTCAGATTGAAGACGCCCCAGCATTTCAAATGCCTTATTAAATGAGGTTAATTGAAGTAGCTTTATTGAGTTCTCAAGTGTCGGATTATCATTTTGCAGTATTTTTTCAGATTCAAGCCTGAAATCACGAATGTGCATAAGCAATGTTGCTGCAGTAATTGCAATTTCAGTATCACGGTATTTTGAAATAATTTGAGTTAATGACTTTTCTGCATTATCAGTATCGCCGGTAAGTGCAAAACAATATGCCTTATGAAGTAATAAATTAGATGTAATTTTTGATGAGTTCCCGGTAATAACATTATATAAATCAAGTGCTTTCTTAAAATAGCCGTTTCTTTCATAATAGTATGCAATATCAAAATGGCTTTTGTTTTTTTCTATTGAATATGAGATTTGATCTTTTCCCAGTATAAAACGAATACTATTCACAAACGGTAAAACTGCAAGAGCATCAGATTTAATCTTGTCATGTGAAACACTACCGGTCGATAATGTAGATAATATTTTAAGTTCTTCCAAATCTAAGTCTTCTTCTTTCATCTTACCACTATACATTCTTCTATTCATTTCATATTTAAATAGCACATCCATATACCCTTGCCCGCTTTCATCGTTATTGATTTCTTCTAAATTTTGTGAAAGCTCATACAGTCGGACAGAAATAAGTGATTTATTAATAAAAATGATCATCAATGTTAAAGCGACAATAAGTACAATTAAAATAAAAAGAGTAAAATTTCTTTTCTTCATTATTTTACCTCAATAATAATGAGAGTTTCATCATCTTTTCGTTCCAATCCTTCAGTATACATTTTGAGATTAGAAACAAGTTCATGTTTAATTTCATCTGCGCTCTTACCGATTGAGCTTTTAATACAATCAGGAAATGCTTTATCACCATAAAAAACACCTTTGGCATTTCTTGATTCTGTTATTCCATCAGTATAAAGTATGATTACATCACCTTTTTCAATATGACCTTTTACTGTTCTGAAAGTATCAGACATTTCTTTTGAAACACCAATAACAAAACCTTCTGCACTAAGATCCTCTATTGTGCCATTTTTTCTAAGGATATAGGCATCAGGATGACCTGCAGCTGAGTATAGAACTTCATTTGAATCCCAGTCAAGTATCAAATATGATGCTGTGAAATATGAAGAAAACCGTTCCATTAAATCTGCAAATGAAATATTAAAAAATTTCAGTAATGCAGCAGGATCAACAAAGTTTGACGATGTAACGGTAATTAAGTCTTTAATTTTCATAGTAATAAGAGCAGCGGGAACTCCGTGACCGGAAACATCAGCTATAAAAAAACCATATTTATTCCCGGGTAATTTGATTAAATCATGAAAGTCACCACTAACCTTTTCTAAAGGATTGTTATAAATTGATACTAAAAAGTGATCGTTTGGTTTTACTTTCGGATAAATACCTTCCTGAACTTGAGCTGCGACTTCCAACTCCATATTAAGAAGATCATTCTGGTTTTTTAATCGTTTAATAAATTGTTCAACAGACTCGGCCATACTGTTAAATGTTGAGGATACAAGGGCAAGTTCATCATTACCTTTAACTTTTACCCGCACACTGAAATCTCCACTTGAAAAATCATCAGTTTTCCTTTTGAGTGCCATCAGTGGTTTAACAATTATAATGTTTAAAAGGTAACCTATTAATGTATGAAGTATTATTAAAATAATTACGATAGCAAAAACCTGAAGATATAAATTTTTCATCCTATTATCAATTTCTTTAAGTGACATGATAAATGAAATTGTAATATCACCGGTTTTTTCAGAATAAAAAGGAATAAAATAGGATATTTGATCACGTGAAACTTCAAAAGAATATTTTTTATCACTAAAATTCTTAGCAGAAGAAGCGTTTATGGCATTTTTTATATAGTTCTCTGAAATTTCAATATCTTTAACTGAGGAAGCAAAGATTTCTTTCTTTTCATTAAAAATCACATAATTATTTACATTGGTTTTTAGTATATCAACAATTTTTGTAATTAATTGATTTGAATTCTCATTTGAGGTTGAAACTGAATAGTTTAATGAATTTATAGATGATATAAGTTTATCTGTAATTTCTACTGTTCTAAATTTTGCATTATCTATAATCAAATCTACTTGATTTTCAAAAACCATGACGGTAAAAAATGTAATGTTTAAAAAAACGAGGAATATATAAATAATTCCTAACTTCATACTAATCTTTGTCATATTATTTTCCTTAATTCTTTATATACTACAAGCCTCATTACAGTATCGGATTAAAAACAATTTTCAAAAATAATAACTAATAATTTACATTAATTCAATAAAAATGTTATAAAAGGGAGATAATAAAAATCAGAAATTAATTAGAAAGAGAAAATCGATTATGGAAGATGGTAACAAATACACAATAATTCTTACCAAAAATTTTAGATTCATGACTATTTCTTTTTTACTCTTTTTTACGATTGTATCACTTTTTATTACAGGCATCCTGTTTAAAAATAATCATATATTTATTATCATATTTTTACTATTTATTTTTTTAATTTATTTCATTTATGTGATGCACAAAATTGCATCGCAAATAGTTATTGTCGGGAACTCAGCGTTGCATTATAAATTACCTGCTGAAGATATGATTACAATTAATTATTGTGATATAACTCTAGCCGGACTGTATAAAAAATCATATGAAAATACAAAATTTGGTTTTAATGAAGGGTTTTATATTTACAACGAAAACATTGACCGTTTTTTTCTAATTAGTACTGACTTTTTTGATTATAAAAATATGTACGAAAAACTCAAGCAGAAATGTGAAATTTTCACGATACACCGGGTAGATATTATTAAAGTTAAATCTTATTCATTATCTTCACAAATAGCTGAACAACTTACATTTCACGAGGGTTAATTTATTGTTTATAGAGGCTCTTGCAAAAATTCGAGATAAATAAGAGATTTTGCACGAAGTTCTATACAAAAGTTTTAATTAAGGTAATAATTTTTTTTGGAGGATACTAAATGCATCATTTAATTTTCAGTAGAGGACCTATTAAGTTATATCCTTTACCGGGTACGGAAGAGTATGTCAGAAAAGTTGCAAAATGGCTTGCCGGAAATTTTTTAAAGGATATCGGAAAGGATAGAGAAGATATCGCGAAGTTTTTCTTTTTTGATGAAGAAGAAGTAATGGAGCTCGATAAGCATCTTCACAGTGATGAAGAGCTTTTAGAATTTATCGCTGATTCAATAACCGGAGGATGCAATTATTTTTCACATAGAAATGGTGCAATTGAAGTGTCATTAAAGAATAGTGCCAGAGGTAAAGATGTTTTTATTTTTCACACTTTCAGTCAGTGTAAAATAACTGATTATAATGGAGTAAATCTTAATCTTTCTTTATCTGATCAGGAATTATTATTATACAATACACTTGATGCATTTATGGAATCTAAAGTTGATTCAATCAGAATTATGGAATTAAATTTAGGACAGGCTCGAAGTGACAGACCAAAAGGGCGTGGAAGTTGTAATTTACGAACTTTTTTCAGAAACATTACAGCAAATGGTGCTGATCATATAATTATGTATCAAATCCATTCTATGAAATCTTTAATAGGTATTGACATACGACAAACGGTATATGATAATTTACGTGGTGAGGCTTTATTAAAGAAATATATTTTAAGAAATCATGTTAAAACAACTGTAGCATTTGAAGAAATAGTTAAAAAAGATTGGATCTTCAGTTCGGTTGATGCCGGTGGTAAAGAGTTTGCTGCATCATTTTCGAAATCGTTTCAAACACCGTTAGTTGTTGTTGATAAAAGAAGAAATTCGTTAACTAATAATGTAGAAGAAGTAACAATATTAAAACCTGATTATTTATCTATTGAAGGTAAAACCGTTTTCATTGTTGATGATATGATTGATTCAGGTGGCAGTATTGTTGATGTTTGTAAAAAATATAAAGAATTGGGTGCTAAAGAGGTAAATGTTGCCGTTGTTTATGGATTGTTTTCACCTCCTGCAGAAGAACGTTTATCGAAATTAGTAAAAGACGGCGTGTTAAATAAAGTCATTGTAACTGACCTTATACTTCATTCCGATGAGTTTTTTGCAAGAAACCCTTATATTGAAGTAGCTGATACAACATATACAACCGCGAGGGTTATTCAAAAAACGAACCAGGGCAGATCACTTGATAAGTATTTTAAACCATTAGATGCTATTGAATATTTAGCGACAAAAGTAGAACCGGAGTCAAAAAGCTAAAATGAAAAAATTGATCGTTTTGTTTCTAACATTACTTATTATATTCTCCGGCTGTATGAAAAAAGAGGAATTTAAGAGTCTTGATGTTTTGTTAGAAACAAGCGGCTCTTTTCATGAAACAAAATCATATACAAAAGAATTTGATTTATATGGCGTTGTAACCGTTAATCGTTTACGGTTCAGGACAGCAAATGATATACATGCAAAAACAATCCGATATGTAGATCAGGGTGATATTGTAAATATTATTTCAAAAAGCGAGGAACGGGTACGAATTAACGATGTAGAGGATTATTGGTATCAGGCTGAATTCCAGGAAACAAGAGGATGGCTTTTTGGTTACTATCTTGAAACATATAATACATACCAGAACGCTAAAAATGCTTCAAAAAAATATTCCGGAGAATCTGCAGTTGATGAAGGTGATATAGTTAATTACGATTTTATTAATAATTATATAAATAAAAATTTACTTTTCATTTCTGATGGTAAGATTTTAGAAATTACCGATTCTACGAGAAAAAAAGCAACTATTTTAAATACAATTGAAGATGGGGTTATATTAAGTTATACAATTTCACCGGATTCAAATTATATATACTATTTAGTACAACTTGATCAAAATACCGGTTTATATAAATACGATTATACTAATAAAATAAATGAACTCATTGTAAAAAAATCAGCTCAATTTTGTATCGATTTTGCTTCAGGTAAAATAATTTCTGTTGAACAGTCAAAATTTGAGAGAGAAAACAGTTGGGTTTTCAAATCAATTGATATTGAAACAGGCACTGAACAAATTTTTTCAAACATAGCAATATCACCATTTTCCAGTTCAGGCGGATCAAGTGCATTTATAAAAGCATTAACAAGGGAACGAGGCGGTGCGATCCATCTTGAATATGACAACCAGATGGGTGTCGTTCGTTTTAAATCACCGGACGAAGATCAAGGGTATCTCATCACAATGGTTGACGGTTCGTTTATTCGTATTCAAATATTAAAATCAACCGAATACAGGGTTGACAGTAACAGGGTTATTGTAGTTGAAAATATTATGAACACTGATGGAACGGTGAGCTATTCGCTTATTATGCGTGATTCTATGTCAGGTTACCATAAAGAGATTTTAAAAACCGGTTTGTATCCGATGAATTTTGTTATGTCAAAAATGAATGACCTTATCGCAGTGTCAATGGCAGATACGAAAGATGAAACAATGCCAATTTGTCCGACATCGATTTATTTGATTTCTCTTGTCAATAATGAATTATTACCAATTTCTACAGATGGAAAATCATACCAGCCCGGTTGGAGAAGGTGAAATTGCTTTTCCAACAGTATATCCTGATGAAAATGCAAATTGAAGATTAAATCCACCAGTGTCACCGTCAACATCAACAACTTCACCTGCATAATAAAGCCCTTTAACTATTTTTGATTCCATTGTTTTTCTATTTATCTCAGAAGTATTTACCCCGCCGCTTGTTGCCATCGCCTCATTAAATCCAGATTTCTGTGCAACTTTGCATGGTAAGACTGTTAGTTGTTGTGTAATTTGCTTTTTGCATACTTTATTCAACTCAGCTGTTTTTGTATTACAAGGTATTGATAGCATTGAAAGTACATTGAGTATGATTTTTTCAGGAATCTCATACAAAGTGAGAAAGTTTTTTATATCTTTTTTTCCTTGAATGTTACTTGTCGTATTAATATCTTTTTCGAATTCTATAGCATCATTAAAACGGGTCAGATTTATCGTGATGGTATCACCTTTTTCTATAAACCGGGAAGCATCAAGTATTACCGGCCCGGAGAGTCCTTTGTGTGTAAATAATAAATCGCCACGGGTTTTGTAGATTGTTTTATTCTCCCGGATGATAGATACAGAGATATTTTCAAAACTTATACCGCTACAATCTGAGAACTGATAATTTTCTATTAAAACTGGCGTGAGAGCAGGTTTTGCTGGTATGATAGTATGACCCAATTCTTTTGCGAACCGGTATCCATCACCTGTTGAACCAGTTGACGGATATGAGGCTCCTCCGGTTGAAATAAGAAGGTTCTTTGTGTAGTATGTTCCGGATTGAGCTGTAATAGTAAAAATATCATCAGTTTTCGTAATTTTGTTTATTATTTCGCCATATTGTATGATAACAGACGCTTTTTTACATTCTGCAAGTAATACATCAAGTAATTCTTTTGAACTCTCATTACCCGGAAACACTTTATTGTCATGTAAAACTTTCATAATTATACCACGGGATTTAAACCAGTTTATTAAATCAGAATTGGTAAATGCTGATAAAACAGGTTTGACAAATCGTTGTTGTTCACCGTATTTTTGAGGAAATAAATCAATATCAATTGCATTGGTTATATTGCATCGTCCTGAACCGGACATAAGAAATTTTTTGCCGGCACGATCATTTTTTTCAAATATAAGTGTTTTTTTATGGGATGAAGATGCTGTAATCGCTGCGAATAAACCGGCAGGTCCGCCACCGATTATTATAAGATCATATAATTCATTCATTGTTTTTCCACAATTAACCCGGTAATTTCAAAGAATCATTCATTGCATACACAATAAATGTGTCAAATGGTACAGGCCGGCCAAAATAAAACCCCTGCATAATGATATCAAAATCAAATTTCCGCAAATATTCAACATGATGCAATTCACTGACTCCCTCAGCAACAACATCAAGCCCCATTCCCATTGCCATTGAAACTATAGTATCAACAAGGGGCACACATACTGATTCACTGGTAATCTGGTCGATAAACGATTTGTCAATTTTTAATACATCAAGAGACAAATGATTTAAATATCCGAGGCATGAATAACCTGTTCCAAAATCATCAAGGGATATTTTCAGCCCCATATCGCTTAGTTGTTTAAGTTTGTCAACCGACTCACTTGCATTGTCCATGATAAAACTTTCGGTAATTTCAAGGTGCATTTTATTTTTATCGATATTATATTTGTTCATCATCATTTCAATTTTATTGATAAGTTCTTTATCTTTAAATTGGCGAACAGATAAATTTGCTGATAATGTTAAGTCTAACCCGAGATCTCTTATTTTTACAAAATCCCTGCATACAGTGTCAATAACCCATTCACCGATTGGAACGATAAGACCTGACTCCTCGGCAAGCGGAATAAAACGATCGGGTGAAACAATGCCAAATTCCGGGCGAACCCATCGTATTAATGCTTCTGCGCCTATTAAATGCCCGAGTGATGAATATTGAGGTTGATAGTATAATTCAAATTCGTGTTTTTCTAAAGCGTTTCTAAGACTGTTGATAATGTTTAATCGTTCTATAGTTCTAATATGCATATCAACGGTGAATTTTACAAAATCTTTTTTTATAAATTTAGCTTCATGAAGTGCTGTTTCAGCATTTTTTATTACCGCTGAAGAAGTATCGCCATCTAACGGGAATACCGATGCACCACAGTTCATACTGATAAATAGTTCATTATCATCAATATACATACTTGTCGTGAATAATGAATTTACATCATTAACATACGACTCAAGCTCAGCTTCAGTTTTTTCTCCATTCATAACTATTGCAAATTCATCACTACCGATTCTAAATAACAGGTCACCATCTGATAAAACTGATCGCAATCGTGTCGCTGTTCTAACGAGAACTTCGTCACCAACATCATTGCCGAGTGTTTCATTGATTTCGCGAAAACCCCAGATATCTAGAATCAGAATGATTCTCGGATTTGTTATGTTGAATTTAATCTCAAGATTTATTGATTCTTCCATTCTTGAGTAGAATGCGGTTCTGTTTAAAAGCCCGGTTACATCATCATGAAAAGCAAGATAGGAAAGTTTCTGATGAAGAAAAAAATGGCAATTTTGAGTTTTGTTTAAATTATTATAAATTGCAGTTGCCATTTTATCACACTCATGATAACCGCAACTCGAACAGTTTTTAATATCATTATGACTGTTTTTATACAATGAAATAAATATTTGTTCTAACTCATTCTTTCTTGGTTTTTCAACCCAGTTTATTGAAGAGCGATCGTTAAATTTTCTGCCTGATTTTATTAAGTCATAATATTTATTAACAATATCAGTATACGATATATGGTTCATAACAGAGTCTTTTATATTTTCAACATATTTCAGGGTATGACGTATTAGTTTATCCTGATTTTCAAATGAAACAGTAGTTCCGCTTCCACCTTCACATCCGCCCTTGCAACTTAATAAGTCAATAAGGGTTTTTTTATCAGATGGAAAATCATACGAGTCAAATGATTCTAAATAGCGAATTACATCATGAATCCCTGTAATTTTTCTGATTTCTGTATCATCGGTAATATATTTCTTTATGTTTTTTCCGAGCCAGTTAGTAGTAGGAAATATTTGAGTACTGTCATAATAATCAACATTTTCAGACTCATAGTCAGATTTAATATCAATATTATTAGTATCTAAATAATGCGATATTTTTTTGTATGTAATATTATAGACTTTATCGTCAAAAGTTTTTGTGAATTCCTGTTTTTTTGCAAGACAAGGTGAAATATAAAAAAGTTCATGGTCTTTGAGGTCGTGATATTGCGAACGAATGATATGCACTGCATGCATTATCGGTGAATCAATAGGTGCAAGATATTGTAATAAGTGAGGTTTGTATAACTCAATATAATTGACGATAACCGGACAAACGGATGTTAATACAATTGAGCCGATTTCCTTGGAATTTATGTATTCTGCATATTTTTTTGCACATAATTCATGACCGAACCCGGCTTCAATTATTGTTGATATGCCATTTTTCTTAAAAAAATTATTTAAATTGGAAATATTTCCACTGAAAGAAGCATTAATAGGAGAATCAATAAGTATTGCACATTTTTTGTTATTTTCAATTGCAGTAAATGCTTCTTCAAAGTCGTCTTCACCATATCGGGCTTTATGAGAACATGCATCAATACATTTACCGCATTTAATACAAATCTCACTATGAACTATTATGTTCTCACCTGATGCATCATTACAGAATTTAACCGGACATACTGATATACACCGGTAACAACTGAGACATTTGTCGTGATTTATTTTAACAACTTTCAAATTCATTTAGTATCCTATGAGGAAAAACTGCAAAAAGTATATTATATATAAAACAATTACATGATTTTATCAACTGTTTTTGTTAAACTCTTCTTACTGCCAGAATAGTTAAATCATCATACTGTTCCATATTACCACGATATTTTCTTTCTGTTTGCATTAAATGACTTATAACACCTTCAGCTGTTTTTTCATGTGCAGCATCAAGTGTCTGAATTATTCTCGGTAAACCAAATTCATCAAATTGTACTTCACCGACTTCATTAACAAAGGTTTCTCCGTTTCTTGACTCTTCAATACCGTCACTAAAGAAAAATATGATATCCCCGTGATTTATTTTAATAATTTCCTGTCTGTACGGATGTGGTAACATATACGAAGGGAAAACCCCCGCCGCTCCGCTGTCAGCGTCAAGTTTTACCCATTCACATTTGCCGGTTGCCTCTCTATGAACTAATAATTGTGTATAACCAGCATTACTAATGTATGCTTTACCGGTTTTAATATTCATAATAAGAACAAGAATTGCAGCAAATCGACCTTGAAACCCCCGTTCGGCAACGGTGTCATTTATTTCTGTTACAATTTTTGTTGTTTCAATTTTATCAATACCCGGTTTAAAATTTGTTGTAAATGAATGGAAAATTGTTGAAATCTGCACCATGATAAGTGCTGCAGGAACAGCTTTTCCGGCAACATCACAAATAATAAATGCATAGTGCTCATCATCGATTTTTTTGTAATCAAAATAATCTCCTGAAACCCCTTTTGCCCCCTCGTAAAAACCGTAAATATCAATTTCATCATTCTGAAAAGGCTCAAGAGGAATGAATTTTTTCTGGATTTCCTTACCGAGCAATAGCTGTTTATCAGCTTTTGCTTTTTCAATTAATTTATGAGTCATAGCATTAATCGAATTGGCAAGAATTGCAATTTCATCCCCGGTATTTATAGTCAGGGTTTCATTGACAGTACCGACAAGTTTTTCATAATCCTCAGTTGTTGAAATTACATTAACATGATTATACATTTTTTTTATAGGCCTGATTGTTGATGAAGCGAGAATTACCGAACCGACGGCACTTAATGCTATTGCCGTTAGCGTTACAACAAGCATAATGAATATTAAATTTTTTCTTTGTTCATCAAGTAGTTTTTTTGTATCTTTAAATGAATAACAAATTAAAACATCCCCGGCATATTGTTTTGCCCCGCCTTCAATATTAATCGGGAAAATCGGCATGTAAAATAAATAACTGTCCTGTATGTCATTTGGATTTAGCTCCGGTACTATATGAACTGAATTATGAATCCATTCAATACTTACAAAAAAATCAAAAAGAGATTTCATTGTTTTTTCTTCGGTATTAGCACTTAATATATATTTTTTATTTTTAGAATCATACGAATAGAGGGTTTTAATATGAGATGAAAAAGAATCAATATCTTTAAGAATGTTTTCAAATTTGATACTGTCAACCCGGGTCGAAGATTTCTTTATCTGTTCATCAACTTTTAATCGATACGCTGCGATCTTTGAAGGTAAAATGGTTGTGAACTCAGTATTGGATATAGTTTCAGGAAGGATTCTTTTTGTATACATTTCAACGACTTTATTTAAATCATCATTATAGAAATATTTTTTAATTGTTTCATTTCTTTTTGTTGAGTCCATAGTTTTAAAGTCGGAAATATTAAAATTATTATAGGTTATATCATCACTTCCGCCTGCAGAAAAACCGACAGCCTGTCCTTTATCAAATACTGAATAAATAAAACCGATATTCGGCAAGGCTGCTGTGCTTCGTGAAAGGTCATTGGCTTCAAACCGTTCTTTATTAAAGAAAATAATATCATTGATACCACCACGATAATTTGTGAGTGTCTGATCAAACCGTTTTTTTATTTCTTCTGTTAAATTGATAGAACTGCTTCGCAGAGCAAATATTCCGACAACAGTTGATGTTGATGTTACTATTAATATTACCAGTGATAATATTAATAACGTATATTTTACGGTTAGACTCATTTTTATTTTCATAATAACCTCTTTTTGAGCTGATATAATTTTGTCGCTTAAACTATCTTTATGGTTTTCAAATTCAATGAGCAGCATATTCACATATCGTTTTTCATTTGCCGTTATTAATATCCCGCGGAATAAAAGAAAAAACAGAAGAAACCAGATACCTGCTATAGCAGTTAAGATGAGCATTGTGGCATTTATGCTTTTTCCAAGACCTTTAATGCGTTCAAAACTAAAGTAATCTTTACTTTCAAAAGAAAATAACCATTCAGTTGTATATCGTACAAATTTACTGGAAAAAACTAATCCACGTTGAGGATGTTCAACACCGATAAAATATCTGCCATCATTTAATTCTATTGGAAAACGTTGTATCGCAACACGATCTGATACAACCCTGAGATTTCTTTTTTCAAGAACATAATCATACGGTTCAATTTTATCACGGTCAATAATTATTCTTTCTAATTCACCATCGACACTAAAACCACGTCCGGTTATTTTTAAAACTTTATCAACTATTCCATACATTACAAATGCAGCAGAATCTATGTACGTCACAGGAACGTAACTGTTTAGTACAAATGATTGAAAGGTAAAATCAGATTTATTTCCCGCTTTATCATATCCTGCAACACCGACAACAAGAACGCCGTTATCAAGACTGTTAAATGAACTCATTGAATCACCGGTAATCGTACCTTTTTTTATCTTTCCGGCGCCGGCGATGTATTTTTGAGCATTATTTCTCGCTGCTTCAAGATTAAATTCACCATTAAAATAATTGGTTACTATTTCATATTTTGAATATTCCTCTTCTTCACTTCGCCATGAAATTACCGGAGAATTGCTTGTAAGTGAACCGTCTTCTTTTTTTTCCATATCATTAAATAATGGCGGGTAAGGTGCAACGGTATCAATTTCAAAAGATAATTCACGAATTGCACTTTCATTACCGGCATTATCATACGAAGCAATTTTTGCGTACCATTTTCCGTCAGCAAGGTTGTTAAAGGTTCGTTCATCGATAAAAGATGACAAACCGACTCTAGTTCTATCCATTTTTTCGTTAGCGTCCTGTGTCAGAATTAATCGGTATTCTTTTATGCCGGAAATATCCTGAACAGGTGTCCAATTGAGTACGACTGAAGTATTATTGGTTATTCCTTCCCTGCCAACGCCTTTTACAAAAAGCGTTGGTGATTCAACAAATTCATCATTTTTTTGAAGAAAAAGTCTATTTTGCTTTGCATCGGTGTTATTCCATATTAACAAAGGTTTTGATTTGTATAAAACAGGATTTAACATAACTGTTCGTGTTTTTATCTGTTTTAACGGTTGAATTTCGGTTAATTCATTTTCAACGCCCTGAAGAAAATAATTTTGAAAACTTCCCGATTTATTATCATACCAGAATATATAATTAACACCTTTTGATCTCAAAATTCGTGGTGAATACCCTTCACTTTGAATAGATGATATTGTAGAGTTGAACAATTCGGTGTTTGTTGATAAATCAATACATTTATATGCAATATGTGATAGAAAACTCTCATCATCTTTTTCCCATACAATATAAATTTTTGTGCCATCCAGAATAAAATGCGGTCTTTGATTTTGCCTGAATTCCTCATCACCTTTAACAAGAGGGCTTGTCGTCCAGGTTGCCCCGAAATCGTTTGAATAATCAATAAATATTTTATAGTATAACTGTCTTCCTTCTCCTGAAGCGGTTGCTTCTCGTGCCTGGTACACAACATAAATGATGTCATTATAAAATTTTATTTCCGGGTTTAAAACAGATTGAAGATTCTTACCAATTTTACTGGAATTTACGAGTGATCCGGTTAATGTAATGCTTTTAAAAATAAGCTCTTCCGATAAACCGTAGGAATAGTATAGTATATTAATATTTCCTTTCGTATCTAAATCAATCTTAGGGAGATAAAGGATATTTTCATTCTCCTCGAATACATACAGTTGTCTCTTAAAGCCTCGAGCAATTTCAATTTCATATAGAGTGATTTTTTTTAATGTTTCACGATAAATTATGTATATTTTCCCGTTTATAATAGTGGCATCGAAATCGTAACCGTATTCAGTATTGGTATATCCATTTTCTATCGATATGTTTGTGGTCTTAAAAGTTCTTCCGTCATTTGATATCATACACTGTATGTCAAAAGTTGTATTTGTTGCTGTGTAATTTTTCATATCAGCATAGAATAAATAGATTGAATTACCCTCTGCAATCGTTTTTATTTTTCCGATTTTTCCGTTAATTATCAGTTTTTCATTATCCCAGAAAATATTTTCAGAAAAAAGGAGTGTTGAAGAATACAATAATAAAATTATGCATAATTTTTTTAGCAGCATTATGATTACAATCCCCTTTCCCGTATCAGAAGCAATTTTTTTGCATTACTATTTAACTGTATTGCCTTTTCACTTTTTTCAATAGCGAGTATTTGATCTGTTAGTTCTATAACTCTTTTAAAGTCTTCTTCCGAATACGCTCTTGTTGCCTGAGCATATTTTCTTTCATTATCCACAGACATTGATGGTAAAGGTTTATGAAGTCTTCGCAATGAACCTATTCTGATTGCACTTGCGCCCGGCACTTCTTCCCAAATCGTTAATGCCTGATTTACCAGAGTTAAGGCATTATCAAAATTGCCTGATTCATACAATTTTTTTGCCCGGTCAATAAGTGCAACGGCTTTACCTTTATCAACAGTTTGAACCGGTTTTGCAATAAACCCGAGTCTGAGGTTACAATTGTAAATAAGGTCATTAAGTCTTTTTGTATCATAATTATATTCGAGTAATTGAGTAAATCCGTTAAGTGCTCTGGCAAAATTACCTTCATTGTAATAATTCATTGCTTCAGTCAGGTAACCATTGTATTTAGTTTTGAAAAATTCAGTATCACCTCGTGCCAGAAGTATTTTAATTTCCAATTGTCGTGCTTTTTCATAAAACGGTTTTTCACTTAAAATCTTATCTTTAAATTGCTCTGCTTTGGTATAATCCTTTTTTTCAAGACTTTGTAATGCATTTTCGTACCATTCAATAATGTTTTTATATGCAGCGTCGTCATAATTAAGAACAACTTCTCTTCTTAACTTTATCGCGGTTTCAACTCTCTGTTGTAAATTATCGGCAAACTCACTTTTCTGATTATGTTTTAAATATAATTCCTGTGCTTTTTTTATTTCAGTATTAGCATTTATATAATCATCATTATATAAAAACTTACGTGCGGAAAGAACAAAATTTTCTGCTAATTCAATATCTCTACGGAATAATTCAGTTTCGATTTCTTTTAATCGCTGATTAATTAATCCAATTTTCTGGTCAATTTCTTTTGATTTTGTCAGTGAAATAATTTGAATATAATCATTTTTAGCAGCTTCATAAAATTGAGTCGCATTATCGAATGAACTGTTTTTCTGGGATATTTCACCACTTCTAAATTGTTTATCAGCTGAGACTAAAAGGTTACTGATTGTTATTCTTGTATTTTCAAGTTGGGCTGTTTCATCATAGATTCTGTTGTTTATTTCTTCAATTCTTTTTGTCAGGGTTGCATAAACCGGTTTATCAATTTTATTAAGTGGTGTTTCAAAAAAAGCACCGGAGATTGATGATTCAAAAGCTGTTTTCATATTTCTAATTTCGGTATTATTGGTTATTAATTTTCTTAATGTTTCACCGGCAAGAATTAATTCACCATCATTAATATTTTTTTTGTGATCGATCAGAACATTTTCTAACGTTTGTGCTTTACTTATCAGAATTTGTTCATTGTACTTATAATACAATCGGTCTTTTTTTGAAATATAAGTCAGATAATCATAAATATTAAGTTTAGATCGCTCAAAATATCGTGAATCATTAAAATCAATTCTATTTTTATAAAAAGCTAATTGGTCAAAACTATTGTTTTTTAGAAAGTTATTTAAATATAATAATTTTGAAATAATGTCCGGATCGTTGGCATTTACTATATTTTCCGAATAACTAAAAATCTCATTAAGAAAATTTCGATAATTTCGTTGAACGGTTCTGATAATTATATCTATTGTTCTATCGGCTCCCGCTTTATAGGCACTTAGACCTAATCGAACTGAAGGATTTGATTCTTTTTCAATGGCTGAATTAAATTGAAGAGATAGCGATCTTACTTTGTCTTCAATAATAATTAATTTTGTATAAATCTCATTTAATGATTTTAATTTAATTTCAAAATTTTCTATATTTTTTATAGTTGATTCAGGATAGTCAAAAATTGTACTGGTATATATTTCTTTATAAAGAGCATTAAAATCTGATTTTAGTGTAGAATCTACTACTGTATCGTAAATTGTGACAGCTTCCATGATAGAATTTAAACCATCTTTGAATCTATATTGTATAATCGCATTTTCAATTAACAATACAAAATTTATAAATCCTACTCTTTTAGAAATTGTATTTTGAAGTGTTTTTGAACGTTCAATAATAAAATTGGTTTCTTCATCATAAATACCTGATAAATCAAGTGTTTTACTTAATTTATTTGCTTCTTCAAATTCATTTTTAGAAAATAAATTCATAACTTTATTAGATGTATCTATTAGATTCAGTTTCTTTTTTTCAATAGTATTAATTAATTGTAATACTTCTTCAATATTGTCACTTCCGGTGACAATTTTAGAAGATAAAATCTCTAAAGCTGCTTTATAATTATTTTCTTTAATTAATTGTTTTGCTTTATTAATTTCAGATACCACATCCTCGGCGAAAATATTATTTGAATATGCGAATATAGTAAAAAATGTCAGAATAATTTTTCTTTTCATCATACTTATATTAATAGTAGTTCTTTTTATTGTATCGTCACTTTTTTTACATTTTAGCTTTTTTTTTTAATAAAGTCAGTTTTTATTTATTGAGGCGGGAGATATAACTCAAAAGATCTCACATAAGAATCTTAAGAGTTTACATTAAATTGATATTGTTGTATATTATGAACTTCATACAGATTTTAATTCTCAAGGGAAAATAAATGAAACGTTTTTTACTATATATCTTTTTCTCTTGCCTGACAGCAATTTTTGCAGATGATATTGTGAATATTCCTGACTTATCACTAAAAATGAATCTCAAAGAATTCAACTATTACCAGAAGAAAATTAAGCCGGCGCTAATAGATAGTTATTATAAAGAATGGATATACGATGGATCTATAACCAATAATAGTGATGAAGTAAATTATGTTTATTTTAAATTGAAAGGTTCAGTTATTTCATGTGTTATTCAGGCTATAAAATGTAATGATATGAATTATAACGATAAACTTGAGAAGTATAAAGCGTATTTTATAGAATCAGGTTTCAACCAGGTTTCTAAACCGGAAGATACCGTTATTGTTTATCGTAAATCAAAGACATATGTTAAATTAAGCAAATTAACAGTAAAATATGATTCCTACCTTTTAATAAACTACAATAATCTTGATATGGCAATGATTTCGAGATTGAAAAGTCTTATAGAAATTATAACATCAAAAAACCTTTTATCAGTTTCATTTGGTATTGGTTACGATTTTGATAATGGTGGTTTTGCATTGGGTACTGAATATGCTTTTAATTCATTTATTTCACTAAACCTGCCTTTTTCCGTAGATTATTTTATAAACAGGAAAATAGCTTTCGGTGGCGGTGCTGTAGCTAAAATAGGGCTAAGCGGTTATCTTGGAACAGTAATTGATGGCAATATTTGTTTTAACAGCAAGTTTTTTATGAGGACATTATTTGCAAGAAATTTTATCCCTTACATTGGTATTGAATATGGAACGAGCGTTCGGTATAATTTTCTTTCGACATTTGTAGATTATACAGAATTTCATCATATTTCCCCATATTGGTCATTCGGCCCTTATGTTTCTGCATATTTCCCGGGAGCTCATGTAAAATACGCATCAACATCATTGGGAGTTTTTTTTGAGATGTTATTCGGTAAAACATATTATTTCCCAAGCGGTACAAACAAAAATCCGTATAATGATTCTTCTTTGGTAAGTGTTAATGTAGTTGTTGGAATGGAAATACGGTTAAATATAAATATTAAAAAATCACTTTAAGAGATAATGAGGAAAAAAACTATGAAGAAAATTATATTTTTACTTCTTGCACTAATCTTAGTAACAGCATGTACTCAAAATGATATGATAACTCCTCCAAGTATTCAATTAAAAATCTCAGAATCAGATATTACAATTAAATCCGGGGTTGATAAAGAACTCAAAGTTACTGTAACCCCGGCATCTGAAAGTCAGGAAGTAATCTGGAGTTCATCAAATAATGATATTCTTGTGGTTTCATCAAAAGGTATAATAACGGGAATTGCTGCCGGAGAAGCTATCATAACAGCAAGTTATAAGAAAAATCAATCAATTAAAGTAGACTGTCTTGTACATGTAACTGCTACTAATCAGATAGGAGATACACTTGGTTGGGATACTCTATTTACTCTTGAAGCAAATGAAACCGTCTGGTTTCCTATGAATTTGGAAAAAGACAAGGAGTACTCTATTTTCTGGAAAGATAAGAATGAAAATTATGATTATAATTATGCTGATATATTTGTTTCTGCTTATCAAAATGATAAAAAGACCCCGTATTTCGAAGTTGTGGATTCAGCATATAATAAACCGGTTGTTATTAAAGCATTAAAGACAGAAGTTGCATATCTGAAAATAACAGGAACAACAGTAAAAACAAGCGGAAAATATTCAATTGTATATGTATGTACAGCAGATATTACTATGAAATCAATTGATTTAGAAAAATCAATTTCTGTTTTAAAGTCGATGAAAGAAAAAATAACTATTACAGCAGATCCTCCTTTATCATCATTTTTAGTTAACTGGAGTTCTAAAGATGAAACTATAGCAACTGTTGATAGTAATGGAATTGTTACCGGAGTTAATGAAGGGCAAACCGAGATACTATGCACAGGTAAGAACGATTCTTCCAAAACAGCAACTTGTTTAGTTAGTGTTAAGAGCTGTATTGAACTGAAAAATGGATTATGGTTTGATGGGGACACTACAGCTGACAAAGTAGATTATTATGTAATACCTGCAGTTATTGGTAAAATATATAAAATATTGATAGATGATAAAAATAATTCTTCCGGTTCTAAAAAAGGACTTGTAAATTTAAAAGGGTATAAGTATTCAGGAGAAACTTTATTCACCGACTATACTTATTATTATTATTATGGAAAGGAATTTACCTTGGATAAATCAGAAAATATTATCATTGATGTCTCAATGTATAATAATACCCCGGGAAGCTATGCTATAAAGTATGTTTGCCAGGAATTACTGGCTGTTGAAAGCGTCTCCATTGAAAAAGAAAATACAATTCATATTAATAATTCAAAACAACTTACAGCCACAGTATTGCCTGAGGATATCGACTCCGGTGTTAATTGGACAACGAGTGACGAAAAAACTGTTACAGTCAATAGTAATGGAAACGTTGAAGCATTGAAAGTTGGTGAAGCAACAATTAGAGCAACATCAACAAAAGATGCTTCTAAATATGCGGAGTGTATAGTCAAAGTTATTGATGGTTACCCTCTAACTGACAATACCTGGATGGATTTAACTCGTGACAATTATAATAATACAGTCGAATGGTTTAAATTTGATGTTAAGGCAGGGGAAACATATAGAATTCGCTGGAATGATTACGACACTGAAGATAATACTAAAACTTGTGATATAGTTGTAAGTGCTTATCGTCAGGATAAAAATGATTATTATTTTTATAAAACTGATTATTATACTACTGCTCCATTAATAAAACCTACTGCTGATGAAACAGTTTATTTAAAAGTTGAACTTGCTTATTATGGAAATACCACTGGTACATATTCAATAAAATACGAAAGTCCTTCATTATTTCCTGTTGAAAAAGTAGTATTGTCTGCTACAGCAGAAATGCTAACTGATAATTCTAAACAACTAACAGCCTCTTTGTTACCGGTTGAAACAATCCAGGATATTACCTGGTCCAGTAACGATAGTGCGATTGCAACAGTTTCATCAAGCGGTTTGGTAACATCTAAAACAACAGGGACGGTAATAATTAGAGCAGCATCAACAAAAGACGCATCTAAATTCTCAGAATGCGTTATTACAGTTCTTGATGCTTATCCTCTTATTAACAATACATGGATGGATGTAACTCGTGACACAATTAATTCAATAGAGTGGTTTAAATTTGATGTTAAAGCAGGTGAAACGTACAGAATTCGTTGGAATGATTATAACACAGAAGATAAAACTAAAACTTCTGATATTTATGTGACTGCTTATTATAAAGATAAAAACGATTACTATTTTTATCGAAAAGATTATTACACAACTGCTCCATTAATAAAACCTACTGATGATGATACAGTTTATTTAAAAGTCCAATCTGACTCATATAATCGTTATGATGGAACATATTCAATAAAATATGAAACTCCCTCATTAACTCCTGTAACAAAGATTAATCTACCGGCAGAAGAACAAATTGATTTCATAAATTCAAAATATATTACAGCATCTTTGTTACCGGAGGAAACATTACAAGAAGTTATGTGGTCAAGTGCTGACAGCAGTATTGCATATGTATCCTCAACAGGTTTAGTAACAGCAATTAAACCCGGTAAAGTAAAAATCAAGGCGACCTCAGTTAAAGATACTTCTATTTATGCGGAATGTTTACTAACAGTAAATGACGCTGTTGAACTTGTTCCAAATAATTGGAAAGATTCAAATATTGATTCAAATCAGAATAAATGGTTTAAATTTAATGCGAAATCAGGTCTTACGTATACAATCCGCTGGAATGATTATGATACGGAAGATAAGACTAAAACCTGTGATATATATGTATATGCTTACCATCAAGACAAAGTTGATTCTTATAATTATATTCTTGCAAATAATAGTTACACAACAGCCCCTACAATAAAACCGACAGTAAATGAAATAATTTATTTAAAAGTAGATGGGAGTAACTATAGTAACGATAAAGGTACATTTGCAGTAAGATATGATTGCCCTGAACTAATACCGGTGGAAAAAGTAGAGTTACCGGCAACCATCGAAATGAGTTTAATGTCAACTAAAAAATTTGTACATACAGTATTGCCGGAAGGTTCAATTCAAGATGTTATCTGGACCACTGCCGATAGCACTATTGCCACAGTATCAGAAGAAGGAGTTGTTACTCCTAAAAAAGCCGGTACGTTAAAGATAAAAGCAACATCAACAAACGATACCTCAAAATACGCAGAATGCAATATTACCATAATTGATGCATATTCACTTACGAATAATACATGGAAAGATATGACTCGTGATGATAATTCTGATATATGGTTTAAATTTGATGGTATAGCCGGGAAAACATATAGAATCCGCTGGAATGATTCTTACACGGATTTAAGGACTAAAACAAGCGATGAATACATTACTGTATATCATAAAGATAAATATTCTTATTACTTTAATAGAATGTCTGATTATTCTGTTGCCCCAACAATAACACCTGTAGAAAATGAAACTATATATATAAAAGCTACCGGCTCAAAAGGTACATTTGCAGTAAAATATGAATTCCCTGAAATAATACCTGCTGAATCTGTTATTTTAACGGCAACTGCCGAAGTTAATATTGCATTGTCGAAACAGTTATCTGTATCGGTACTTCCTAAAGAAACTCTCCAGACAGTCATATGGACGAGTGCTGATGAATCAATAGCAACTGTATCATCAAGCGGTTTGGTAACACCAAAAACAGTAGGGAATGTAACTATTAAAGCAACCTCCGTTCAGGATTCAACTAAATATGCAGAATGTTCTTTAACAATCTTAGATGCATATCAGCTGACTCATAATACATGGAAAGATATGACTCGCGATGATAATTCTGATATGTGGTTTAAATTTGATGGTATAGCCGGGAAAACATATAGAATCCGCTGGAATGATTATGATACAGAAGATAAAACTAAAACTTGTGATATTTCAGTGAGTACTTATCATAAAGATAAATACACCTATTATTTTAATAAGAGGGATAACTATATAACTGCACCAACGATAACGCCTACAGAAAATGAAACAATATATATAAAAGTCGCACCAGAAAATATTTATTATTACAAAGGAACTTTTGCATTAAGATATGAATGTCCTGAATTAATTCCTGCCGACTCTGTTGTTTTGCAGGGAACTGCCAGGATAAATATGGTAAAAACCGTACAGCTTACTTCATCGGTACTTCCTAAAGAAACTCTTCAAACAGTCACATGGACAAGTACTGATGAATCAATAGCAACAGTATCGTCAAGCGGTTTGGTAACACCAAAAAAATTAGGAAATGTAAAAATTAAAGCCACCTCAGTTCAGAATTCAACTAAATATGCAGAGTGTAATATAACAGTAGTTGACAGTGTGTTACTTGTAAATAATACCTGGTATGATGGAACTTTTAGTGACGACATTATAGCTTCTTTTAAGTTTCAAGTAAGCTCAGGCAAAAGCTATACCATTCAATGGAATGATAAATATAGTGGTGATGGAAATAAAACAGCCGATGTCAGGGTTTCTTTATTTCACGCTGATAAAACCTCAACATATTTTGAAAACCGGGATTCAGGCTTTACTTCTTCACCGGTTATAAATCCTATAGCAGATGAAATTATAACTATTCTTGTAGAGGGATGGAGTTATGGAACATACGCGGTTAAAATCTCGGAGAATTAAACAAGGAATTAAAGTGAAAAAAAATATTATAACAAAATCAATATTATTAGCAATCGTTTTACCATTTTTATTTCAGTGTTCACCTGAAGTAAAATTTAAGGATACTCATCCCGGGATAAATGAATTTATTTATGAAACAATGAAAGATGTTTATTTATGGAATGATAAAATCCCTGACGTAAATTATGCGGATTACACTACTCCTGAGGAATTATACGATGCTCTACTTTACAAGGAAAGAGATAAGTGGAGTTATATGTATAAAATAGATAATAGCCTTGATTTAGAGTATAATGAAAAATATGGTTTTGGGCTTTATTTATTATCAGTTAAAGAAAATAATGTATGGAATATAAGAATTGGATATGTAAATGCAGGTTCTCCTTCAACTGATGCTGGTATTAAAAGAGGTGATACTGTTTTATCAATTGATGGTATTATGTTATCAGGTATTGCCGACTACGATGAATGTATGAGTAATTTAGAAAAAGCATTTAATGGAAAAAGTAAAATCTCATTAATTTATAAAGATATAAGTGGGACTGAAAATACCGTAGTTTTGAATAAAGAAAAATTTAATTCTCAGCGTGTTTTTTCAGATAAAATTATCACCTCAGACGACAGGAGGATAGGGTATTTTGCATATACTGAATTCGCTTTTGCTCAAGAACCATACAATCAAGATAACGAATTGAACACGTATAGATATAATGATTTAGATACGGTATTTAGAACATTTTCCGGTATTACTGATTTAGTAATTGACTTACGATATAATGGTGGCGGAGTTGTTGATGTTTCAAGGCATTTAGCAAGTCTTATTTATAATAAAGAAGGTGAGATCTTCCAAAAATCATACACGAATGGCAGGACTACATCTATTTTGGCATCAGCTTTGTTTAATTCCAGTTTTAATTATTACTTTTATAAGTCCGATTATTATTTAACGTCATTAATGCCTAAATATGGGACATTTACAGATTATTTTGATTCAGAAATTACACCCATTGGTATAAAAAGAGTATTTTTTATAACAACAGGCGGAACAGCATCGGCAAGTGAATCATTAATAAATTCTTTAAAACCTTATATTGATGTTCAATTAGTCGGTACAACGACTCACGGAAAATGTGTTGGAATGATGGGCTTTACGTATGAGAACTATGTTTTTTATCCTATTATGTTTAGAGGCTATAATTCGGAAGGTTATGGTGATTTTTATGATGGTTTTAATGTTAATTCGGAAGTCGCTGATAACATGGACTATCAATTAGGTGATGTTAACGAGCCTTGTTTAGAAGAAATAATTAATTATATAAAAGTTGGAGAATATACAAACAAACCGTCTACTATATCAACTACAAAATCACAATCAGTAATGCCTGTTCCATTAAGCGGATTTAACAGAACAATTGGTATGTACTAAAAAGGAATTGGTTATGAAAATTAAAATTTGTTTAATTATTTTTGTGATGTTTTTGTTCTCCTGTGTTCCTGATAATAATACTTCGTTAATAAAAATTTATAATTTAACAGGTAAGGATATAACTAACTTTAAAATAGGTGACAATTATGTTTTTGCTTCATTAAGTGCATCCGGTGTTTATGATTACTGGATTAGTTCAATTATTACCGGAAAAATTACAGCAGACAATATTGATAATGTTACAGCTGGTAAACTTATTGAAGATAATGCATCAAAAAGTGCAATTGTTATACAAAAAGATAACCCGGATTGTATTTTTATGCTTCATTATGAATATCATATTGATTTAATTAATGATGATAATGGAGTTTTGGTTGATGTTCGTCCGGGAATTTCTCCCGGAAAAAATACAGATTATCACTATCCTGCAAATTAATTATAGGGGGAAATAATGAAATTACTTTTTACAAAAGTTTCATGCAAAAATAATCTTTTAATCTCAAATTTTTGCATGAGTCTCACAAGCGTAATACTATTAATTCTATCAGTTTCGTGCGCTGTAGATACCGATAAAGGAATAATTACATCTTCTAATTCAACTAATGATTCAATTGTTATTACTTTAAGTGGTGTTACAAATTTATCAACGACCGTACCTGGACAAAGTGTTGATTATTGGTTTAATAACGGAATTTCCTGTGAATTAACTTGTAGTAAAGCAGATAAAATATATATTGCTGAAAAAAAAGAAGGATCGGGAGATATTTCGTATACAGATACATCTTCAATCATTTATTTCAAAGCTAACTATCGTTATGAAATTAGAACAATTAAAGCGACATTAGAAGAAGTATCTTCATCAAAAAATTCACTTATATATGTGTTTGTTGAGCCTGGTATAAAAATGGGCGGAAAAAAAGGTGATGAAGACTTTTATGATTATCCGGTAAATTATTATTAATAATCGAGTAAAGTGGAGCCCGTTAATATAAACGCATTTAGTTTCTTTCGACAGGGCGGGTTTGACAGCTTTGCTAAGCAATCAAAAAGGAGGCTGTTTGCCTCCTTTTAAATCAATTATTATTTATTATCAGCTGCAAATTTCTTCATAAATTCAGAAAGAACTTTACAACCTTCAACAGGCATTGCGTTATATGTTGAAGCTCTCATACCACCAACTGATCTATGACCTTTTAAGCCATATAAACCAAGTGCTTTTGCTTCAGAAACAAATTTATCATCAAGTTCTGGTTTTGGAAGCGTAAATGTAATGTTCATTAATGATCTTGATTCTTTAACGGCATGACCTTTGTAAAAACCGTTTGAATTATCAATTGCATCATATACCATTTTGGCTTTTTCTTTATTGATTGTATACATAGCATCAATTCCGCCAAGAGACTTGATCCACTTCATAACAAGGCCGATTACATAAATACTGAATGTAGGCGGTGTATTATAGAGTGAATTTTCTTTTGCATGAGTTGTATATCGTAACATACTTGGAACATTAGCTGGTTCTCTATCATAAAGATCTTTTCTGATAATCACAACAGCAACCCCTGAAGGTCCTGCATTTTTTTGAGCACCGGCAAATAAAACTCCGATATTTTTCCAATCAATTGGAGCAGAGAAAATATCAGATGATGCATCAATAATTAATGGTATTCCATTAGTTTCAGGTAATTTATGAAATTCAGTACCAAATATTGTGTTATTGGAAGTGATATAAACATAGTCTATTTCGCCGTCATTCTTGATTGCAGGAATTGCCGGAATATTGTTGAAATTATCCGGTTCTGAAGTTGCAATAATGTCAAATTTCTTACCAAGTATTTTCGCTTCTTTTATAGCTTTTTGTGACCATGTACCGGTATTAACATAAAGAGCTTTTTTACCGTCCCTTAATAAACACATAGGAATCATGGCAAATTGTAAAGAAGCTCCGCCTTGAAGGAAAAGTACATCAAAATTTTCAGGAACTTTATAAAGTTCTTTGATTAAAGATATCGCTTCGTTATGAGCAGCTTCATATTCTTTACCACGGTGAGAATGTTCCATAATTGACATTCCACTGCCCTTGTAATTAACAAGGTCTTTAGCAGCTTCTTCTAAAACAGAAACAGGAAGGGTTGAAGGACCCGGATTAAAATTAAATACTCTATCCATAATGAATTCCTTATTTTTAAATTAGGCAGACCATAATTGATCTGCCCTTGTATAAACTAAAAACTATTTATTATTAAGTGCAGCAACACCAGGTAATACTTTACCTTCAACAAGTTCTAAAGATGCACCGCCACCTGTTGAGATATGAGTCATTTTTTCAGCAACTCCGGCTTTATTAACAGCAGAAACAGAATCTCCACCACCAATTACCGTAATACAATCTTTTAAATTTGCAAGTGTATGAGCAATTGATAATGTACCTTTTGCATATTTTTCCATTTCAAAAACGCCAACGGGTCCATTCCAGAAAATTGTTTTAGCTTTAGAAAGTTCATCATTAAATGTTTTTGTTGTTTCAGGTCCTATATCAAGACCCATTAAGTCTTTAGGCATATCTTTCATTGCAACAGTTACGATAGTTTTTGCGTCATTTGAAAACGAATCAGCGGCAACAACATCTGTTTGAAGAAGGAATTTAACACCCTTAGCTTTAGCAGCAGCCATTGTTTTTTTTGCTGTTTCAATCTGATCATCTTCACACAAAGATTTACCAACTTCCATTCCCATAGCTTTAAAGAAAGTAAAAGCCATACCGCCACCAATTATAATTGAATCAACTTTTTCCATTAATGATTCAATAACTGTAATCTTTGAAGAAACTTTCGCTCCTCCGACAATTGCAACAAATGGATGTGCAGGATTTTTAACAATCTTTTCTTCAAGAAATTCAAGTTCTTTTTCCATAAGGAAACCGGCAACACAAGCACCTTTCATAAACTTGCAAATTGATGCAGTTGATGCGTGGTCTCTATGAGCAGTACCGAAAGCGTCATTTACAAAAATATCGCCATACGTTGCAAGAACTTTAGCCATTACGTCTCTATCAGCATCTTCTTTAGCAGTTTCTTCTTTATGAAATCTTGTGTTCTCAAGTAGAAGGATTTCTCCTGCACCTAAAGAATCAACCATCTTTTTAGTAGCATCACTCATGCAATCAGGAGCAACATTGATTGTTTTACCGATAAGTTTACCAAGGTGAGCAGCAATAGGAGCCATTTTGTGTTGACCTTCCATATATTTAGCTTCATCCCAGGCAGCACCTGCTTTTTCTTTAGCCTTAACAGCATCTTTCTTAGGATCACCAAGATGTGACATTAAAACTAATGATTGTGCACCATTATCCAGTATGTATTTTATAGATGGTAATGCAGCTTGAATTCTAGTGTCATCGTTAATAACTCCGTTCTTAATAGGAACATTGAAATCAACTCTCATTATAATTCTTTTACCTTTTATATCAATATCTTTAATAGTTTTCTTACTTATAGCCATTATTAACTCCTTAAATAGTCGTATTTAAAAAAAACGGAGAATTCTAAGTTGAATTCTCCGTTTTGCGGAAATTTTTAATTATTTCTTAGCAGCCATATATTTCAATAAATCAACAACTCTGTTTGAATATCCCCACTCATTATCATACCATGAAACGATTTTGAAAAATCTTTTTTCACCGGGAAGATTGTTTTGAAGAGTTGCAAGAGAATCATAAATAGATGATCTTTTGTCGTGGATAAAATCAGTAGAAACAACTTCTTCGTTACAAAAACCAAGAATACCTTTAAGATTTGTTTCACTTGCTGTTTTAAGAGCAGCATTGATTTCTTCGATTGAAGTATCTTTTGAAGCAGTAAAAGTTAAGTCTACAACAGAAACATCTGCAGTAGGAACTCTGAATGACATACCTGTCATTTTACCTTTTGTTGAAGGAAGAACTTCACCTACAGCTTTAGCAGCTCCAGTAGTTGAAGGAATAATATTCATAGCAGCAGCTCTACCACCTCTCCAGTCTTTTGCAGATACACCGTCAACTGTTTTTTGAGTTGCAGTATATGAATGGATTGTTGTCATTAAACCTGTTTCGATACCAACTGTATCAAGAAGAACTTTTACAACAGGAGCAAGACAATTTGTAGTACAAGAAGCGTTAGAAACGATATTGTGTTTAGCAGTATCATATTCTTTTTCGTTAACGCCCATAACTATAGTTTTAACACCGGCACCTTTACCAGGAGCGGAAATGATAACTTTTTTAGCACCTGCATCGATATGACCTTGAGCTTTTACATCTTCTGTAAAAACACCGGTTGATTCGATTACATACTCAACACCTAAATCTTTCCAAGGTAAATCTTTAAGTTCTTTAACAGCTTTGATACATTTAACTTTATGTCCGTTTACAACTAAAACATCGTCTTCAGTAGCGGCAGCAGAACTTTTTTCAGTTTTAAGTTCACCTTTAAACTGACCGTGAACAGAATCGTATTTTAACTGGTAAGCAAAATACTTTGCGTCAGTACTCATATCTACGACAGCAACAACATCAACTTCTTTACCAAGAAGCCCTTGCTCAGTTAAAGCATTAAATACAAGTCTTCCAATTCTACCAAAACCATTAATAGCGATTTTTACCATTTGTAACTCCTATCATTTAAACTAATTTATTCACTAAAACATCTTTAAAACTGCTAAAATATAATAGATATGGTTAATAATGTCAACATTTTTCTTATTTTGAGATTAAATTATATGTCATTTTTACATATTATAACAATAAATATCTATTATTATGTGAAATAGATAACAATAACAAAGTAAATAATCTTAACAATAAACCAAAAAAGGCTGTTTCACAATACATGAAACAGCCTTTTTAAAAGTAAAAAATTATTTATTTTCAGTAAGCATTACTTTACCTTGAGGCATAACAGTATCAACTGTTACATTAAGAGTGATTTCTTCACCTGTGTTACCAACGAGATCAATTGCTTTTGCTTTGATTGTATGTTTTCCTGATGAAAGTTTAAATTCACCATTGTATGGCATAAAATCAGAATCATCAACTGAATAATATACTGCTTTAACACCGGTATCAGCATCGATTGCTGTAATAATGATTGATGTAGAACCTGCTATTACCAGTTCACCGTTGATGTCAATCGGCTCTTTAGCAGAAGCAATTGTAACAACTGGAGCGTCTATATCAAGGAAGTAAGAATATTCAGCAGCAACTGAAGTATTTCCTACATTGTCTGTAGCAGAAATTGCTAAAACATGAAGACCTTTTTCTGAAGCTAATTCAATTGCAGAAACATATTCTTTGTTTTCTGTAGAATCTACTGCATAATTGATTGATTGAACACCTGATAAAGCGTCATACGCTGTAATATAAAACTTTGAACCTTTACCAATATATTGCGTTACACCTTTTTTTATAACAACAGCATCAGAAGCAAGTTTTACTTGAGGAGCAGTTGTATCTGTAATAAAGTCGTATTTATATACAGATGAAATATTACCTACTTTATCTTCCATCTTATAATTAATTGTATGTAAACCTTCTTCTTTTATAAATAATGGTTCAGTGTAAAGATCGAATAAAGAACCGTCAACATTGTAATGTAACGCCTCGATACCTGATAAATCATCAGATGCCTCAATTGAAAAAGAAACTTTAGCAGAAACATAATCAATAGAGCCATTATTAAAAATAGAACCGCCAACAGCTGTAATCTCTTTAGATGTTGTTGTATTTTCTACTTCAGTAGAGGCAGTATTGTCAGTTGTTGTGTCAACAAGTGCAATGTCAGAAGATGTGTCTTGAGCATTGATAAAAGACAACGTAAAACAAAAAAGTCCGACTAATATAATTTTTCTAAACATTCTCAAATTCTCCCGGTATTAAATATAATGAACAATTTATTACATATATTATTTATTTTTTCAATTAGAAAATAAAAAAATCTGAGGCTCATCTGTTTTCTCTTTTTAAAAATTGATACAGATTTCAACTTCGGAAATGATTATTTATTTTTCAAGATGAACCGCAATGCCAATCCAGTTATCATCAACACCTGATTGTATATGATGTTTACATCTTTCAATGAAAATGATTGTCGCTTTATCATCAGGATTTAGTTGATTGATTTCGTTATAAATTTCTAATGCTTCTGAGAATTTTTTGTTTGTATACAAATAAAATGCTTTTTCAAAAAGAAGTTTTGTTTCAACTTTTAATACAGTACACCTGTCAGGAGAATTATCGATAACCTCATAAATTGCAATTGATTCTTTTTTACCCTTGACTAAAACATAATCAAGAATTCGTATAGCATATAAAGAAGGATCTTTTAATCTTTTGTAAACTACTTCGCTTATTATTATACCGGCTCCGTAATATTTGGTAAGACCTTCTAACCTTGAGGCGAGATTGACTGCATCTGCAATAACGGTTCCTTCGTATCGTTTATCTTCCCCGATTATCCCGAGCATTAAATTACCGGTATGAATGCCAATTCCGGTATCAATTTCGATTTCACCCTTTATTCTTCTTTCAGTATTAAATTCAGTTAATTTTAATCGTAAATCAATAGCTGCTTGTACACAATTTCCTGGATCATCCGGAAATAATGCCATAATTGCATCCCCGATATACTTATCAATAAAACCGCCATTTTCTCTAATAACCGGCCCCATTTTACTCAGATAACTGTTAAGAAAATTAAAGTTTTCCGCAGGTAACATAATTTCTGATATATTGGTAAATGATCTGATATCTGAAAATAAAACGGTCATTTCCGTTTGGATCTGATCGCCAAGTTTTACTTCGAGAATATTTAGTTTATTGAGAAATTGCAAAAATTCTGTCGGTACAAACTTCGATGCTGCAGCATGAAGTGAAATTATATACTGTAAATTACTTCTTTCTTCTATTATATACCGATAAATAATAATTGAAAAAGCACTTAAAAGAAACGAAATGTTTGAAACCAGAATATCTGGTTGTCGATTAAAAAAAACAAATAGTGCACTATTGAAAAACTGGAAGAGGATAAAGAAGGTTGTTGCGAAAATTGAAAATTTAATAGTTTTATATCGTATACCAAAAAAACTTAGAATTAAAATGATACTTAGATTTAATATAACTTTTTCAAATACGCTGAACTTTTTAATAAATTCCATCTGGAGAACGGAATTTAAAAAATTGGAATGTATTCCCGGGAGAGGAAATTTATTTTCGATTGGAATGTTACCGTAATCTTTACCCCGTGTTGTGATGTCTGAAATAATGACAATACTATCCTTAAATTCATCTTTGAGTTCTTCTAATTTTTGAGTATCATTCTTTAATTCGAGAATGGTTTCAATTGAATAATGAGCAAAAGAATCAGCCCATCTTCCCGCATAATGTATAATCATCCGGCCTTTTAAATCAATCGGTATTTTAATGTCTTTTTTAATACCGAACTGAAAAGTAGCGTTTTTTAGTATAATGTATTGTCCAAAATATACTTCAACATCACTGTCTTTTACTTTGAGGTAATCGCAAATTACTTTGAGTTCTATAAATGGAATGTACTTGTTTTTGTATTGAATTAATAACGGGATGCGTCTGTAAATGCCGTCATTGTCGGATTCAACGGCAATATGAACAATACCGTGTGAGGCTTTTTGAAGTTCAGGGAAATTAGTTATTATTCTATGAGAAACGATGGGATTCCCTTCCCGTTTAACCACCGGTTGCCATAAGGCTAATTGTTCATCGATAATTTTTTCAAGTTCAGGATCCAGCGGTGCAATTTTATTTGTTCCGGAAAATTCAACCGATTGAGGGATTACAGGAAAATATGTTTTCCCATGATTTTTACCGCTTTGAGCAAGTTTGCCATCAATATCTGCATCAAATTTTTCCTGATAATTAATATCAAGTACAATGCTTTTTGCTTTTAATCTGTGTAAAATAGCAATAGAATCTGCATAAACTGAACGGTCAAACATAGAAATTGTGTTTTTACTGATTGAAGTGTCATTAAGATCAAGGTGAATTATATAGGGATTAATTGTGCTATTCCCTTTTATGGTTTGTTTGAAATTATATATTTGATCATTAATTCTGTTATCCCAGAATTGAAAAAAAACAGGAAAAATCATATTCAATAAAGTCATAAGAAAAAAAGCAACTAAAGTTATTAAAACTATTCTAATTGAATTTTTAATGCTCCAGTCTAAGTGTTTTTGCATAAAAATTCTCCGTTAATACTTCTGTTGCATTGGTGGTGACTTCACCGATTGATCGTGTTGTTCCGGCAGTTGAAACCGGTTTTTCAGCAACGGCAACATTTGTACTGTTTTCTTTTCGCAATCGTGCTAATTCATCAATAATACTTTTTTTTAATTCATTAATTTTGTTACTATTAGGTGTTGATTTTTCAGATTCCTTTTGAAGTTTACCGGTCAGACTCTCAAGTTCGGGTTGTCTTACTTTCGAGGCAATTAAATAAAACTCCTCAGTTCCGCTGTTTTCATCAATGGTAAACCAGCTTTCAGCATCCGGTATATAATATGGTTTGTTGCTATAATTTTTAGAAAATTGAGTAAAATTTTCGGGAAATAAAAGCATTAAGTCATTATTTGAATCAAGTAAATAAAGGTAAATAAAAGCATTTTTAACCGGTTCAAGATAAATTCTAATATCATCACCTTCGGATAATTGTACCGGCTTACTGAAATTAAGACCAACGGTTTTATTCGTTTTTTTATCTAATGTTAAAACGCCCCATTTGAATTGTATTGTGCTGGAAATATCCTGAGAAAAAAAATTAAAAACTGAAAGTGAAAAAGAAATACAAAAAACAATTTTCCGTAAAGACATAAAAACCTCCGGATCAAAATTATTTTAATGTATATTTATTTATTATTCAATACGAATTAAAGTTTTTTTTCTTACGACTTTCACTGACAAGAAAATTTATTTTTGAAACATCTTCTTCCGGATATTGCTGTTTGTTCATTTGTATGATAAGTTCTAATATATCAATGTTGAGTGCTTCTGCAAGTTTCCATAATGTGGAATATTTAGGGTCATTTCTCCGTCGATAACTTTCAAAATTTTGAATATGTTTGTAGTCAATGCCTGATTTCTCGGATAGTTCTTCTTGTGTAAGATTAAGTTCAATCCGCTTGGATTTTATGTATTCAGCAAGTTTGATGCTATCAATATGGAAATCTTTCATTCAAAAATAATAATTGTTTATAAAAAATATTGACACCGAAAAAAAACGGTGTATTATAAAAGACAAGGATTCTCATGATACAATTAGAAATAAAAAAGTATGCAATAACATTACAGTGTGATGATGATTTATTACACTATCATTTATTCAATGTTGATTTTAATGATTTAAAAAAAATATCAGTGATGCATTTTCATAATTCAAATAAAAAAATCACAACGAATGAAGATTTCCAGAAAAATATAATTATGATTTTCTCATCCTTTATAAAGCAGGCAGTTAATAAATTAGAATCGTTTGAAATAATTACAGATACCACAGATGTCGTACCTTTTCTTATTTCAAAACTTTCCGGTTACAAAGAATACGCTGTGATGATTGAAGATGGTAAGGAAATGCTTGATACTAAAAAGGCCTTGAAAGTATTTAATTTAATTGATACATGCTTCACAAAAATCTACAATGAAATATTTTTATATCTACAGGATAATGGATATAATCCGCTTAATTCAAATGTATATAATAGAAGAAAAAAAACAGCATTACAATTATATAAAAAATTTATTCGAGTAAAAACAAAACTTGAGAAATCTAAATTAATAAACGAAATAATAACAATTGACCCGTTTTCTACGTATTACAGTGATTTAGTTGAGTTATTGGATAATGAAAATGAGATAAACGGAATACTTAATTATTGCGCCAATTTTGATCAGCACGTTTATTCATCGGCATCTCAGAAAGCTGTTGAAATGTACTTTGCAAAAGTGAAAACCCGCTATTTTGAATTATTTTCAAAAGAAAAATGGGGTGAACTTAATACGTTACTTGATACATTTTTCTGGTTTGATAAAACTGATTATTTAAAATGTATGATTGATGATTTTGTATCAAATGATGCAATTAACAAAGAAGCGATACAGTGGCTGATTGAAAAACTTGAAAAATATACAGTAGATATTAATGCTATTCCTGAAATTGATACACTCTATAAATTATTGTCAGTGTATGAAAAACTTGAAGCATTGAGTAATAAAGATGTTTTATCAAGCGGAATGGATTATGTACGAATGATGAAGTTATTAAAATTTGCCCGTTCGTATGAACTGCGGGATAGTTTTTTTGACCGCTATTTGTATTCAGGTTTTATCACAGCACTTTTTGGATCGGGACTTTTATGGTCGATTGTGATCGGCTTCGTAACGTATGGTATTGTAATAATCACGGGGTTTGATGTTTCAAATGAGTTTGTTACGATTCAAACGATTGTAACTTTTTGTGCCGGAAGTCTGTATGGCGGGGTCGAGTGGTATATTATGTTTAAGGAACGAATTGCCTGGAATGAATTAACCGACAATGGTCGAATATCGTTATACAAAGTATCAAGTGAAATTGAAAAGTTTTATCATACCTATATCGATATACAATAAAAAGCCGGAAGCAAAAACTTCCGGCCACAACATACAATTAAATAAATGCTTTTATATCTTCATCAGCAGTTGTTATACCACCGATTCCAAAATTTTCGATAAGAACTTTTGCAACATTCGCTGATAGAAAACCAGGTAGTGTCGGTCCTAAATGAATGTTTTTTACACCCAAGAATAGTAACGCAAGTAATACGATAACAGCTTTTTGTTCGTACCATGCAATATTGTAAACAATCGGAAGTTTGTTTATGTCATCAAGACCGAAAACCTCTTTCAGTTTCAAAGCAATAACTGCCAGAGAATACGAATCGTTACATTGCCCCGCATCAAGAACACGAGGAATTCCGCCGATATCACCAAGATTTAATTTATTGTACCTGTATTTTGCACAACCGGCAGTTAAAATAACTGTGTCTTTTGGTAATTTTTCAGCAAATTCAGTATAATATGAACGGGATTTCATCCTGCCGTCACATCCAGCCATTACTACGAATTTTTTAATCGATCCGTCTTTAACTGCACCGACTACTTTATCGGCAAGTGCGATTACCTGGTTATGAGCAAAACCGCCGACAATTTCACCTTTTTCGATTTCTACAGGTGCTTTACATTTTTTTGCAAGAGCGATGACTTCCGAGAAATCTTTTTCGCCTTTTTCATTGGTTTTTATGTATTTAAAACCGGGATATCCTGCTGCATTGGTTGTGTATATTCTGTCTTTGAATGTGGATGTTTCTTTTGGCGGTACAATACAATTTGATGTGAAAATAACAGGTCCGTTAAATGTTTCAAACTCTTCAAGTTGTTTCCACCATGCATTTCCATAGTTACCAACAAAGTTTTTGTATTTCTTAAATGCAGGATAATAATTTGCAGGTAACATTTCACTATGGGTATAAACATCAACGCCGGTTCCTTCGGTTTGTTTTAACAACGTATCCATGTCTTTTAAGTCATGACCTGATATAAGAATTCCGGGATTATTTCGTACGCCAATATTAACTTTTGTGATTTCCGGGTTACCATACGATGTCGTGTTGGCCTTATCAAGAAGTGCCATTGCTGCAACACCGAATTTACCGGTTTCAAGAGTCTTAGCCACAAGTGAATCAACAGTAAGGTTTTCATCCAATAAGTAAGCAAGGGTATCTTCGATAAATTCAAATACTGTTTCATCTCTAAATCCAAGATTGAATGCATGTTCAGCGTAAGCTGCCATACCTTTTAAACCATAAACAATCATTTCTATTAAAGAACATTTATCTTCATCAGGTATTGAAAGTACACCAACCGATGTTGATTTTTCTACTAATTCAGATTCAATAGCAGAAGACCATGTTGCTGCATCAGGTATTGTAGCCGGAAGAATATTAGCTTTTTTTGCTTGTGATTCAAGTGTTTTTTTTGCTGCATACGCTTTTTTAATTATTTCATAAAAAGCGTTATTATCGAAGTTTGCATTGGTGATTGTCATGAATAAGCCATTTATAACAAGGGGTGCAATATCAGTTTCAGGTTTTAATTTGTTTTTTCGTAATAATGTTGAATAATATGATAACCCTTTTAATGTAAAAATTGTTAAATCCTGTAAGTTTGCTGTTGTATCTTCTTTACCGCAAACACCTCTTTTAGTGCAACCTTTACCGGCTGCTGTTTCCTGACATTGGTAACAAAACATGCTCATAATTTTCTCCTGTTTAAATTGATATTTTCTTTATTCATACAATAGTATAATTATAGTATATAAACCGTAACATATGTTACATTATTTGAAAAAAATTAAAATTTATATTATAACGGGCTTTCAACTTTTTTAATGAAACCTGAGAAAGCCGTTTTCTTGTTTTACTATTTTCAAAATATATGGACATGATTTTTTTTAATACAAGAGCTTTTTGCAAAAAATCAGGGATAAAAAAAGTATTTTTTGCAATGAGCTTAGTTGATAATAAAATTCATATCTGATATAATATAATTAAAGTAAATGATGGAGGACAATATGGGGCTCAAAAAACTAAAAGAAGATGGTAAATTTACATACAATGATTATATTCAATGGAAGGACAGCGAAGACTGGGAGATAATTGGAGGAGTTGCGTATAATATGGCACCTTCCCCGGGTACTACTCATCAGGGCTTAAGCAGCGTTATACATGGAGAACTTTATCAGTACCTGAAAAATAAACCGTGCAGGGTTTTCTTTGAACTTGATGTGGTTTTATCTGAAGGAGATGTAGTAAAACCTGATATTATAGTAGTATGTGATAAGACTAAAATCAAAGATAAACATATTTCCGGTGCTCCCGATCTGATTGTTGAGATTTTATCACCATCGACTGCAAAAAAAGATAAAAATGATAAATATGCACTTTATAAATCATCAGGTGTAAAAGAATATTGGATAGTTGATCCTCACAATCAAGTGATTGATGTTCATAACTTTACACAAAACACTTTTAAAATGTATTTTAATGAGGATGATATTACTGATAATTATCTTGAACCGTCTATTTTCGGCGGGGATTATAAACTTGATGTCAATGAAATTTTTAAAGGTGATAGTGAGAAGAATACATAATTTCTATTTGAAAGAAGATATCTCATCTATCATTTTTCAATTATGGTATTATAATAAAATGTATCCCCGAATCTATAATTTAAACTTACATTAGCAAGTGACGGAAAGTTTATCCATTTCCCATCGGGAATTGAACCCCACGGTAAAGGAAAAGAATAACCAGCTTCAACAGCAAATGTCCATTCCATATATCGCCCGAACCTTGCTTCATAACCAAACATAATCGGAGCAAATAGAACCCAGACCTCCGGTTTCTGCAAATTAAAATCAACTTTAGGGTAAATAGTATAATAAAATGAATGATCTCTATATTTTCCAAATCGTACAGCAGCGGTAAGATCGGTTGCAAAATAAAAACTATGCCTGTCTTCAATTGTAAGATAATCTTTTCCAAGCCCCATATATCCCATATCATTATTATCATTTTTGACAAACATAACCGGGTCAGCATCCTGATATTTATATCCCATTCTAATTCGTGTGCCGAGAAAAAAATATCTGTTTTTACTTTCAAAAATTTTAAAATGCAATAATAAATTCGCTAAATACACCTGAGGAAGCCCTGCACCACCTTCAAAAGCAATATTGAAATATTCATTAACACCATATCTATATCCCAGAAAAATTGTTGAAAAACCTGTCCACTCATCATCGGTCCTGAAATAAAAAGAATGATCCTGCGGACGTAGCATGCCGGCTTTCTGAAGAAAAACAACGGACTCTAATTCATGTTTAATTTTTTGTTCCTGAGACAAAACAATTACCGGTTTTTTTTCATTTGAAAAAAATGGAAAAATTGACAGAAGTACTAACAATACATACATTGTTTTCATATACCACCCCCGGATTTCATCGAGTATTACAACGATACTATCATGTAGTATAAGCTCCGACACTTAAAAATACAATCTAAAAAACAAAGAATTCTGCTTTACTTCCATTATTAGTTTTCATAACTTCAAGCCGACAGTCGTTAAATCGTGTTTTAAGTTCTTCAACATGTGAAATGATACCAACTAATCGCCCTTGTGCATTAATCTCATTAAGTGTTTTTATTGCTTTATCAAGCGATTGCGGGTCTAAAGAACCAAAACCTTCGTCTATGAAAATAGTATCCATTTCTCTGCTTCCGCAATAACTTTGAATGCAATCGGCAAGACCCATTGCAAGTGATAAAGAGGCTATAAAACCTTCTCCACCGGATAGCGTTGAAACCGATCTGTTTTTACCTGTTTCGCTATCAAAAATTGCAATATCCAGGCCACGATACCCTTTACCATCATTACTGTCTTCTCTTACAAAAACATATCTGCCTTTACTCATAATTTTCAATCTTTCATTCGATGTAACAAGAACCTCATCTAATATTGTAATTAAAAGGTATGATTTGAATGGCACTTTCCCGGATTTTCCGCTTATTATTTTTGAAAGACTATCGATTATTTCCCAATCTTTATTAACTCTTTCATAATTCAACTGAAGATTTGAAATTGATTGAAATTCTTTCTTCTGGTATTCAACTGTTTTACTGATTGAACCTTTTTCTTGAAGTTTTTCGGAAATTCCCGTTTGTATTGAATTTATGTCATTAATTAATTGTGTAGAATCAATAATCGTCTTCCCGCCTGATTGTTTGTGTAGAATACTGAATTGACTTTCTTTCAGTAGCAACTGTTCGTTAAAGTTATTAATTTGTTTTTCATATTCAATAAGTGTTTTCTCATCAATTTTTTTACTCCAATAATCATGGTCGCTTGTAAACCCCAATTTTGTGTACCGATTAACAAACTCTTCTTTATCAGCGATGTTTTTCTTTTCTTTTTCAGCATGATTCTTAGTTAACGCTTCAAACTGACCCGACAATACTGATTGTTCAGCTAAATATTTTTTCTCACTGTCGAAAAGTTTTTTTAATTTCTCTTCAAAAACGGTAATACTGTTTTCAATAAAACCGGCTTCTTTATGGGGAGATTTTCCTTGTATATCAGCATCAGCAAAGTTTTTTGAAATTTCATACAGTTTACTTTCCAATCCTTTTAACTCAATCTTAACCTTATTGTTTTTTTCAATAAGTGTCTCTTTTTCACCTTTTAATCGTTCTTCATCAGATTTACGACTTTCTAATAACGCCGTGTTTTTATTGGAATCCTCAATTTTTCTATTTGTTTCCTCAATCTCACGGGCAATGGTAATTGCTTCTGATTCAAGACTGTTTATATCTGACTCCTTTGATAATAGAGCATTAACGTGTGACAAGGTTCCTTTGTACGATTCAATTACTCCTGATTTCTCCATTATTTTAACTCTGGTACTTTCAAGGATTTTTTTCGCTTCACTAATATTCACCGTGATTTTTTTTATATCAACCTCAACATTATTCACCTCAAAAGCTTTTGCCACAGCAGGATGTTCTTTCGCACCGCAAACAGGGCACGGCTGACCATTTTCTAAATGTTCTGCAAGATGAAACGCACTTTGTTTAAAAAGTTCAGCATTTTTTTCGGCTAATTTAATTTCTAAAAGTTCAATTTGTAATAAACTGTCTTTTTCTTTTTTCTTTTCCGCTTCTAAAAACACGCCGGCTTTTTTGATATTGTCTTGTATTTCTAAAGATTGATGCAGATATTCAATATTTGATTTTATTTCCTTGTGCCGGGTTGAAAGACGATTAAGATTTGAAACCAATGTTTCTTTATCAAGTTCACTTGTTTTTTTTGAAAGATTTTCAATGGCAACTTTACAATCATCAATACCGCGATTTTTCGTCTGTAACGATGCCTCAAGCTCTTTTAATTCTTTAATCAAACCATCGTTTTGTTTTATTAATATAGTTTGTTCATCTTCTTTTTGGATGAGTGACTTGATTTTTTCCAGCCTGATTTTCATTTGTTCAATATCGTTTTTCTTCGCATTTTCAACAGACAATTGTGCTTGAATTTCAGATAATTTTTCTTTTTTACTGTTTAAATCTGTTCTACACATATCAATAGATTGAGTCAGTTCCCGTAATTCATTTTTTTGGGAAATTAATTGTTCTTCGTAGGGCAATAACGACTTTACTTTTTGACCCGAATCATACGATTTTTTCAAATCGTTAAAATAGTCAGATTTACTAAAAAGAGTTTTATATTCTCTTTCTGCAATCTCTAATTCAGAAACTAATTTATTATTCTCTTCAATGATTTTGAGGTTTTCTTTTTTTAGCGATAGTATTTCATTATTTTGTTTCAATTCACTATCAAGTGTGGTTAATAAAACTGTATTGTCATCAATCAGTTTTTGAAGTTCACTCGTATTTGTAACTGATTGCGATGTAAGTTTTTCATTAATTGATTGTTCAATTACTTTTACATCATTTCCAACCGATTTACTTTTATCAAGAAAAAATTTTTCAAATCTATCGAAAATAGCGGTTTCAAATAAATCTGCCAGTATTTCATTACGCTCCTTCGTTGATGCTTCAAGAACTTTTCTGAATTCACCCTGCGGTAAAATAATAACCTGTCGAAATTGATCGGCATTAAAACCAATAATTTCGATTATTGCATCATTAACCGGTCGCACACCATCTGCAATAGGTTTTTCTTCGTTTTGTATAATTTCATACAGCGTAACATCCTGCTCCATGGTCGTTTCGCCTTTTCCATTTACTTTTATCTTCACTTGTTTCGGTTTACGCACAATTTTATAGCGCTTTGTACGAATCTCGAAAGTAAATTCAACACTCGTTATCGTTTCAATGGTAGAAAAATCACTTCTTATAGATGTTAATGCTCGTGATTTTACACTTAAAACTCCATATAAAGCATAGCAAATACCATCTAATATTGATGTTTTCCCTGCTCCGGTTGCGCCGTGTATTAAAAACATTTTCCGGTCTTTCAAGCCGGTTTCAAAGTCAATTGTTTCTGTTTTTGCATACGGACCAAATGCGGTCATTTGTAAAACTATTGGTTTCATTTGTTTTCGCTCCCGATAAATTCGTTGTATACACCGGAAAAAGCTGTTTTATATTCTTCAGAAATTTCCTTACCGATTACATCCAGATAAAACATACAGAACTTTTCAACGGTTCCTAACTGTTTCATTTCTTTTGTAATACCTTTTAAGACATTATTCGTTGTGATGTTAAATCGCGAAAATTCAAGAGCAATCAGATTGGGATAATAGGTGCGAAGTCTGTTAGCCGGATCAAAAACTGAACCTTCATCAGTTAGTTTTACTTTTATATAATCATCTTTTTGTGAATCATTCTCAGCATTTTTTAAGATTTCACTGAATGCACCTTCAATTACTCGCATTTCCTTTTGAGGAGCTAATTCGCAGGATTCAATAGTCACCCGCCCCGCCCCATCGATTTCACCTGCTATAAGACATTTTTTATGATTGACTTCATTAAATGAGTATTTTAACGGAGAACCGGAATATACAACTTTCTCAGAAGGTTTTTGATGTTTATGAAGATGTCCCAGTGCTGTATAATTAAATTGAGCGAAAACTTCAGAATCCACATCTTCCTGACCGCCGATTGATAAAGGCATCTCATCATCATCAATCATTGTGCATCCGCTGATAAAGGCGTGTGTCAAAACAATATTTCTTGAATTCTCAGGTAGAATAATCGTATCAAACAACTTTTTATATGCACTATTATAATTTTTAATCTCAGGATCATCATCCAAAAACGATTTAATAAATACAGGTTGAAAAAAAGGAATGCCGTAAATGTTGACAATACCATATTGATCTTCGATTTGAACAGGGTTATATATTTCTTCAAGTTTTGTAAAAATATGCAATCCGTTTGATTTTAAAATCTCACTGCCAAACGACAACCGGTCATTAGAATCGTGATTTCCCGGTATGATTACAACCTTTATTTTCTCTTTAATAATTATTTCAGTTATAAAATCATTAAAAAGCACAACAGCCTGAGCTGATGGAACACTGCGATCATAAATATCACCGGATATTAAAACAACATCCGGCTGCTTCGTATGAATTATACTCAGTATCAAGTCCAGTATATATTTCTGGTCATCAAGAAATGATGTTGTGTTTAATAATCGTCCGATGTGTAAATCAGAGGTATGTATAAATTTCATTATTCCCCCATATGATTTTTTGTGTTACTATAGTATAATATGCATCTATTGACAATGAATAATCTCAAGGAGAAACAATTGAAAAACAACAACAAACCGCTTTTATTATATGGAATAACTCCACCACGTAAAGATATTGATGAAAACAAATTACAGGAAATAAACGCTAAACGGATTGATCGTATTAAAAAACTACCGATCGATGGTTTAATTGTGTATGATGTACAGGATGAGAGTCTTAGAAACAATGAAAAACGTCCGTTTCCTTATATTGCAACAATTGACGCATTCAGTTATGTGAATTTGTATCTTAATTCATTATCGTGTGATAAAATAATTTATAAACCGGTATCAAATCAGGATGCCGGTGAATTTAAAAAATGGCTTAATTCACCGGGAATTCTCAATAACAACTATGTTTTTGTCGGTTCTCCATCCACAAAATTAAAACCCCAAATGTCTCTTGATGATGCCTACAAAATTATTGCTGTCGAAAAACCCGAAATTACTTTTGGTGCAATTATGATTCCTGAACGTCATCAGGTTAAAAATAATGAACATGAAAGAGTTATCAATAAATCAAATCAGGGCGCATCATTTTTTATTTCTCAATGTGTTTACAACATCGAATTAACAAAAAACTATCTGTCAGACTATTATTACTTCTGCATAAATAATTCTATTGCAATACAAAGACAGGTTTTTACATTCACTCCGTGCGGAAGTGTCAACACGCTCAATTTCATGAAATGGCTTGGGATAAGTATTCCAAAATGGCTTGAAAATGAGTTGTATAATTCAGCAAATATTCTTGAAAAATCAATTGAAGAAAACCTGAAAAACATCGCTGAAATTATCAAATTCTGTAAAGAAAAAAATATACCTTATGGAATCAATATTGAAAGTGTATCAATAAAAAAAGAAGAAATCGATGCATCGATTTATATGATTGAAACTGCATCTGCTATGCTTAAAAGATAATAAAGAGGGTTACACAATGTTTAAAGAACTTATTCTTTCGAGAAGAAGCATGAGAAAATTTACCTGTGAAGATATCGAAGAATCATTTATGGATGATCTTCGTATCTGCTGTTATTTCTCACCATCTTCCCGTGGAATTCGAGGGTATAAAATAATTTTTGTAAAAAACTCAACAATGTTAGGTGATCTTTCTAAGGCTAAAAAAGGAGCCGAATTATTACAAGGCGCAAAACTCGCTGTTGTGATAATCGGTGTTCCTGAAAAAACAGATGTCTGGATAGAAGACTGTTCGATTGTCGCTTCGAACATTTTAAATCTCTGCGAAGAAAAAAAAATCGGTGCCTGTTGGGTACAAATTAGAAACAGGTTTCATACAGACGATATATCAGCAGATGAATATACAAAAAAACTTCTTAAAATACCTGAAAATTATTCTGTTGAGTGCATAATCGGTATCGGGAAAAGAGCATTTATTCCAAAACCGTATAATATCACTGATATAGACAAAACGATGTTTTCTGACGAATTATTTGTTGAGTAATGCTATTACGAAAATCGTTTAATAATTGCGGCAAATTCGGGGTTTTCTTGTAATAGTTTTATTTCTTCACCTATTTCAAAGTCTGCAAAGTCAAAACCCGGAGCAACAGTACAGCCCACAAAAGCATAACCCGCGGTTCCTGTTGTTTCTGCGGCAAACCAGCAACCATGTTTAATAACAACTTGAGGCACCATACCATTACCGACTCTGCCAAGTTTTGTTATTCTTAACCCTTCAGTATCCATAATATACAAAATAATCGGGTCACCTTCATAGTGATGCCAGATTTCATCAGATTTTATACGATGAAATTTTGACTGTTCATTTCTACCGAGCAAATAATATATTGCCGTTGATATATTTCGCTGGTCATTATTAAATCGCGCGGGAGGAGTTGACAGTATATCATCTGATCGATATGTTTCTTTATAATAACCACCCTCGGGATGTTTTCTAAGTTCAAGAGTTTTAATCAGAAAGTCTTTTCTGTCCATTGTAAATCCTCCAATGCGTTTTTTAAAAGTATCGGAATAGTTGTGGTTAATCTTTAAAGTATCATTAAAGTGTTATCAGCTATTTTTAGAAAATTCTTTAATTAAAGCCTTTGGTTTAATATTGGTATTACTTTAATGAAATTTTAGAATAATGACACTAATTTCGATGGTACTATTTTTTAAGAAAATAAATATATGGTAAGTGATAGAATGTTATTACATTTTTAGAAAAAAAATGCGTTCTTCTATTTTCTAATGAATTTATGAGTAATTGAATATTACTTATTCAGGAGGTTTGTAAAAAATAGTCATATCTATGAGTTGATAGTATGAATCTAAGTGTAAAATACAGTTATTTTGTTTTTTACTCGGTACCATATGTGTCTGAAATTCTGTAGAACTAAATACAACATCCTTGTTACGTTCTATACTCTCCTTAAGCAAACATAAAATAACACTGTTTTTCAAAACAAGAAAAACTCTTAATATATACCTTAAAATAGAAGCAAAACTAAATGAATGAAATCTAAGTCTTAAAAAACGAATAACATCAAAATTATAATCTCGTATTTTTATCGTAATATCTTCAGAAACTGAAACTGCCACATCACACATTCCTATGATATAAGGATTTTTTATTTCATCATTAATAAAAGGTAGCATCGTTTCAAAAATCCAGTTAATTGCTCCTTCACGACTGGTAATGTTCATCTTTACGCAATATTTATCAATCTCTTCTAACAAAAAAGAATCAATTTTAAAGTGAAATCTGTGAGTATTGTACATATTATCCTCCATTTATATTAAAGGAGAAAAAGTGAAAAACATAGAAAAATAAATTGATATATTTTATATTATTCTTAAACAAAACTTCGTTGCAAGAATGCAAAGGTTGAAAGTTTAATGAAAAAGATGTACTATGATAAAAAGGAAATGCCATGCACGAAAGATTATTACAACAATTATTATTTATTAAAGAAATAGACAAAATCAAGAGTATTATAAGAAAATCCCAGCATTTCTCTGATGAAAATTATGAGAATGATGCGGAACATTCCTGGCATATTTCTATGATGGCTTTAATTTTAAGTGAATATTCAAATGTGAAAATTGATATTCTCAAAGTTATCAAAATGCTTTTAATCCACGACATAGTTGAAATTGATGCAGGGGATGTGTACGTTTATGATAAAACTTCGTTTGATTGTGAAAATGAACACAAAGCAGCAGAAAGAATATTCGGTATGTTACCTGACGATCAGAGTAAAGAATTTTTAAATCTCTGGCTTGAATTTGAAGAACGAAGCACACCGGAAGCACGATTTTCAAATGCAATTGACCGATTACAACCGGTTATGCAAAATATTGATCACGATTGCAAAACATGGAAATCGGGTTTAACCAACCATGAAAAAGTTATCAACATGAATGAGAAAATCGGTGACGGTTCAAAAGCGTTGTGGGATTATATAAAAAAAGAAATTGATGATGCATTTCGCACTATAGATATACAACAGGAAAATAAATGACTCAAGACTGGAAAAAACTATTAAACGATGAATTCAACAAACCTTATTTTAAATCATTACAATCGTTTCTCACAGAAGAACGAAAAATAGCAACAGTGTACCCTCCTGAAAATAATGTATTCCAGGCATTTGAGTTAACTCCATTTGATGAACTCAAAGTAGTTATTCTCGGGCAGGATCCGTATCATGGCGAAAATCAGGCTCACGGTTTATGCTTTTCAGTTCCTGAAGGTGTGCCTCAACCGCCGTCACTGGTTAACATTTTTAAAGAGATACAAACTGATATAAACATACAAAGACCACAAAGCGGTAATCTGGAAAGATGGGCAAAACAAGGTGTGTTTCTGCTTAATACGACATTAACCGTTCAAGCCGGAAAGCCTCTTTCACACAAAAATAAAGGATGGGAAATTTTCACCGACGAAGTAATTAAACAGATATCCCGTGAGAAAACAGGTGTTATTTTTTTGCTCTGGGGGAAACACGCACAATCGAAGGAGTCATTAATCGACTCCGGCAAACATTATATTTTAAAAGCAGCACATCCTTCACCACTTTCAGCATATAATGGTTTTTTTGGATGTAAACATTTTTCAAAAACGAATCTAATACTTTTGGAATCAGGCAAAAAAGAAATAACTTTCTAATGTCAAAACGGGGTGTATATGAAACCATTTAAAATTGTATCTGAATATGAACCTGCCGGCGATCAGCCTCAGGCAATAGAACGAATTGTCAATAACCTCAACAATGATATGAAATATCAGACATTACTTGGGGTTACCGGGTCGGGTAAAACATTCACAATGGCTAAAGTTATCGAACGTATACAAAAACCAACACTTATTGTTTCACATAATAAAACACTCGCTGCCCAATTATATCGTGAATTCAAAGATTTTTTCCCTGACAATGCAGTCAAATATTTTGTAAGTTATTATGACTACTATCAGCCTGAAGCGTATGTTGCTTCAAAAGATTTGTATATCGAAAAAGATTCCAGTATAAATGAAGAAATCGATATGATGCGTCTTAATGCGACAAGTGCGTTGATGGATAGAGAAGATGTTATTATTATAGCAACTGTTTCGTGCATTTACGGTTTGGGTAACCCGGATGATTATAAAAACCTTAGTATCCGGTTAAAAACCGGTCAGCATATCCAAAGGGAACAGTTACTTAAAGATTTAGTTAATATTCAATATAGCCGTGATGATTCTGCATTTGAACGATCTAATTTTAGAGTTCGTGGTGATACAGTAGATATTTTTCCGGCATATACAAAAACCGGTATTCGTATTTCAATGTGGGGTGATGAAATCGAAAAACTGCAAAGAATTGATATAGTCAATAATAAGGCAATCGAAACCGTTGAGAATATTACTATTTTCCCGGCAAAACATTTTGTAACGACAAAAGAAGTTTTAAATCAAACAGTTCCCCTTATAAAAGCCGAAATGGAAGAACGGGTTGGTTACTTAACAGGTATCGGTCGTGAACTTGAAGCAAGACGATTACGTTCAAAAACAGAATACGATATTGATATGCTTCTTGAAATCGGATATTGCAAAGGTGTTGAAAACTACTCACGATACTTTGCAAACAGAAAAGAAGGCGAACGGCCATCAACACTTATTGACTTTTTCCCGAAAGATTTTTTAATGTTCATAGATGAATCTCATGTTACTGTTCCGCAAATTGGCGGTATGTATAATGGTGACCGGGCAAGAAAAACGTCACTTGTTGAATATGGATTCAGGCTTCCTTCTGCACTTGATAACAGGCCGTTATTCTATAGTGAATTTGAAGGAATGATTAATCAAGTCGTTTTTGTAACCGCAACACCGAGAGACTATGAAAGAAATTCATCAAAAGACACTATTGAACAAATTATCCGTCCGACAGGTTTGGTTGACCCAGAAATTGAAGTGCGTCCTACCGAAGGACAAATTGATGATTTAATTCATGAAATTAATCTTGTAATCGCAAAAAATCAGCGGGTATTAATTACAACACTCACCAAAAAAATGTCTGAAGATCTAACGGAATATCTTGCCGGTCGTGAAATAAAAGTGAAATATCTTCATTCTGAAATTGAAACCTTTGAACGTGTTGAAATAATAAAAGGGCTTCGTATGGGCGATTTTGATGTTCTTGTCGGTATAAATCTGCTACGGGAAGGTCTTGATATGCCGGAAGTTTCATTAGTTGCCATTATGGATGCTGATAAAATCGGTTTTCTCCGATCTGCAACAGCATTGATACAAACAATTGGCCGTGCAGCAAGAAATATTGACGGTAGAGTTATAATGTATGCCGATAAATATTCTGATGCAATGCGCGATGCAATTGAAGAAACACGACGACGAAGAAACAAACAAATTGAATATAATGAAAAAAACAATATAACACCTAAGACAATAATAAAAAAAGTCGAAGATATTTTAGTACGTCAAAAGCATCTTGAAATTGAAGAAGAAAAAGAAGAATTGAGCGACATTCAACGCCGGTTTAATTTTCTTGATGAAACATCAAGAAAAAAATACATAAAACATATTGAAACACTCATGTTTGAAAGTGCTAAGAATTTAGAATTTGAAAAAGCAGCATTATTGCGCGATGAAATAAATAATAGAAAAAAAGAATGGAATTAGAAAAAAAATCAACTGCTTATTGATTTTTAATTATAATTATAAGATATATATAAAGAAAGCTTTTTTACATAAAGCATTCTTAAGACGCTCTTTTTTTGCTTAGGGAGTTAATACATAATGGATGATAAAAATAAAAAATCGAATGAAACAACTGATATTCAGGAAACATTTATCGATAAAATAATTGAAGTGTTTACCGGTTTAAAAAGTGAAGATAGAATTCGATCTCGTAAGTTAAAAGAAATAGGCAAAGAGCTTCAACAAAGTAAAAAGAAATTCTATAATTATAAAAAAGATACCGTATTACCTGCATTTTCTGAGGCAATCTATGAAATTTTTAGAAATTCACAAAGTATTGCACGGTATTTTGATGTTAAAACTCATTCAAAATCAATAAAAGAGTTTTTATTTGATTCATTTGTTACCAATAAAGAGCGTGAAGTAAAAGATAAACTTAGCAAAGAAAAATTAAAAGTATTTATAATTAGTTCTGCCGACCCAAATAAATCGATTCAGGAAGTAAAAGATACATTAAAACAATTTGTTCATTCTTTTGATACTAAAATGGTCAATAAAATTAATGAAACATATAATCAGATTGTTAATCTTTCTTATTTAATAAGTTACGACTGGTATTTTGTAATTCATAAATTTGATTCAAATATAACCGAAGTTAATTTTGATTATAAACCTTCATTTGAAGTTCTTGACGGTAAATATATTGCTGATGATATAACTGCAATCAATGACTATTTAACAAGCATAAACTTTAATGAAGATTTTGATAATGTTTTAACATATTTACACCAGATTTCATCCGACAACTCTCTGAGTGATATACTGAAAAAAATTATTCATCAATTAAGAACAATAAAAAGAGATGAATATCTTACAAAAATGATAAAAGTTATTACAAAAGACCCTTATTTCAAACCAAAAAATTTCGCATCCAAAGAGAAAATTGTTCAGGATTACATCATGACATTTCAAACTGAGGTTCGTGAAACAATTGAAGAGTGTATACGTGATATTAATAAAAATAAAGTGAATAAACTTCTTCTCGAAGTTTTTAACACCACCATCATTGTAAGAATGAAAAATTATTCTGCACGAATTAATGAATTTTTATTAAGTAAAGGTATTGGCGGAGGTTTAAAGTATGTTGAACCGCTTAATTATATAAAAGCTTTTATGCTCGATATTTGTAAAGGTGAAATTAAACCAAGAATTGATTTATTAATCATTAAAGGAACCTGGGAATCAAATGGATTAACATCGAAATATACTCAACTTCTTGATAATATTAATAAAATGTCGGCAAGAGTCATTGAATTTGATGAAAAATGTTCTGACGAAGGTACTCTCGGAAAAGATTTAAAAAAATATTCCGGTGTCTTAAAACATGATAAAAATGCACAAACTGCTGTACGAAGAACAATAGTATCAGTGGATGGAGAAGCACAAAGCATAATAATTGAATGTATAAATATGACCGTTGATTTAGGAAAAAGTATTAAATTACTTATCGAAGATTACAATACTAAAATTCCAAAATTGATAATCAATTTTCACAAAATTAAATGGGATTTTACAGGAGAATTTAACGCAGATATGATAACTATATATAAAAAGTTATCAAATATGGTTGCATTGCTTAAAAGATATGTAATAGAAAAACCATTAATGCCTGTTGAACCTAAAAAAGAAGACTAGTTTTGATCATATAGTCTCTTCTCTATATTTTTTTATGTACAACTACATTAATTATTGTTTCGGCAATACTATGAAGCGGTTTAACTATTTGTAAATTACCGTTTTTAAATGCAACATGGGGCATTCCGTAAACGACAGAAGACTCCTGATCCTGACCTATTGTGATCCCGCCGGCTTTTAGTATGTCCCCGATTTTTTCTGCTCCGTCTTTACCCATACCGGTCATGATGCAACCCAGTGAATTTGAACCATACACTGTTGCTGTTGATTCAAATAAAACATCGCACGATGGTTTATGACCATTTACCGGTAAAGAATCATCAATTCGTATAACTGTTGCTAATGATCTTTTTTCAAACCTGATATGCTTACCACCGGGAGCAATAAGAATTCTGCCGGCAGTGACAATATCATTATCAGCAGCTTCTTTAACATTGAGATTGCAAATTTTGTTTAAACTGTTTGCAAACTCAAAAGTAAAACCTGCCGGCATGTGCTGAACAATTACTATAGGTACCGGAAAGTCTTCAGGAAAAACAGGAAGTATATCACGCAACGCATTGGGACCACCGGTTGATATCCCTATGGAAACAACGTGAATATCGGGAATTCTTTTTATTTCTGCTAAATTCCCTACTGCATGTATCGGTGGAGCTTGGTACCGTGGCATTTCATTAATATGCGAATGAGTTACGATTTCTTCTTTAATTATTTTTGTATATGAACCCGGAGATGCAAGCCCTGAGATTATTTCAATAAGTGTATCGCGAGTATCCTGAATATTGGTTCCTTGTTCAGAAGGTTTTAGAATAAATTCGGAAGCTCCAAGAGATAGTGCTTCTAAAGTGATTTGGGCACCTTTTTTAGCGATTGAAGACAGAATAATAACCGGAGTAGTTATGCCTAATTTTTTTCTTTCTTTTAAGAACTCAATGCCGTTCATTTCGGGCATTTCAAGATCAAGAATTATAATGTTTGGACATAATCTATTTAGTTTTGCCAAGCCGAACTTACCGTTTAATGCGGTTCCCACGACTTCAATTGAATTATTATCACTAAGCATTTTAGTAACTAAATTACGAATCAGGGCAGAGTCATCGATAATCATAACTTTGATTTTTTCAGGCACTTTTATACCCCTTCCTTTTTCATATACAAGCAGGTTTCATCAAATTTCGTAAAAATAAATTTAGTTTTCATACCAAATAATGATTCTGAATGACCAATAAATAAATATGAATGATTTGTCATAGAATTATAAAAACCATTTATAACATCTTCCTGTGCTTTTGCATCAAAATAAATTATTACATTCCGGCAAAAAACAATATCAAATTTTTTAAAACTTGGTTCATTTTTTAAATTATGATAATCGAAAGTAATAATATTTTTTATTTCATCTTTAATTGAATACCCGTCACCAACTTCCGTCATAAATCGTTTTAAATATTCAGGAGGTATCCCTACAACTCTTGCTTTTGGATAATAGCCTTCTCTTGCTTTCATCAATACATTGAAACTAATATCAGAGGCTACAATTTCGATTTTCCAATCGGGTAATTTATCTTTTAAAACCATTGCAAGTGAATATGGTTCTTCACCGGTTGAACACCCGGCACTCCAGAGACGTATTGTTTTATCTTTTTTAACTTTTTTCAAGTCCTCAATAACACCATTTTCAAAACCAGTGAAATGAACTTTATTTCTAAAAAAACTTGTAAGATTCGTTGTTACTGCATCAAGCAGAATTTTTAACTCTTCATCACTTTTTGTAATCAATGTATAATAATCGTCTACTGACTCAAGATTTGCTTTTCGTAGTCGTTCTTTCAGGCGACTTTCAAGAATAGGACGATTAATTTCGCTAAAATGCATACCGGATGCATCATAAATTAAATCACGAAATTTTTTAAATTGAATTTCACTTAATTGTTCCAATATTTAATTCCTTGAAATGTCTTATTATATAGTATATAATAATATTAATGCAGTGAAAATTGCAAATCTTTTTTAAAGGTATTTTTATGTCACAAGAACCTGTTGACTTTTTTTCTAATAATTTTGATGGTAATTCAATTAAAGCAAAGCATTTGCAACATGTACCTAAATTGAAAGATTGTGATAATTGGTCTAAAGCAGAATTCCTCGGTAGAGTCAAATATGATTTTAAACTCTCAAAACTTGATGGCGGGTTAATAAGGTATGCCGGAAAGGTGTATTATATTAACTTAAACCAAATCATGGTTTTAGCAAATTTATACAAATGGAACACAGGAAAAAACATTAAAGTTACAATAGATGAATAAACATTTTCTGATTTCTTTATTATTGTTGATACTGTTTCCTATTTTCTCTATTCAGGAAGTTTTTGAAAATTACATTCTCATTTATGGTGAAGGACCATACGGACAACATCCTTTAGAATTTGAAGTGAGAAATTATACAAAAGATGATGCAGAGAATATAGCAATTCAGGAAATTGCAGCATATATGAGCGGGATTATTTACGGTTATACTTTTGAGTACCAGATAGATAATCCAATAAATAAAAGAAAAGATTTTTTTGAACTCATACCGGTCAAACAATTATCAATTAAAGATACAAATTTTGATTTCAGACAGTATGAAATATCGAATGTGTCAATTCGTGTTCAGGGGATTTACCGATTATATGCTGATCAGAAGTCATATATTCAGGGTTATAGAACAGCGAGAGTTTTAACATCACAAGGTGAATATGACCTGCTGAATTCACAGGATTGGGATAACCGGTATAAATCATTTGAGCTTGCCGTGAAAAATGCAATTTTAAACTATGCCAAAACATCATTAAAATCAAGACCACTTACAATTACAGGAAAGTTAAATCTGAGAGAATCTCCTAAGTTCTCAATTACAAGCGGTGCCTGGCGGGTTCGAGTAAAAATCAATCTGATTATTAGTGAAATTGAATACCAGGAATAATTTCTAAACTCTGCTTGATTAATAAAAATTTCTCAATTATTATTATTATAATTGGGGGTTGTTATGAAAAGAACATTGAGTATTAAACTTAAAATTATTTATTCTTTTGTATTTGTTATATTAATTAATATTGCTATACAAATCGGTTATTCCGGAATGTTGACCGGGCTCAAAAAGCAAGTGGATGGTTTATTTGGCATTGAATATCTTGTTGAAGCAGATAGAGACGCATACCAGTCAAATCTTGCACTAACGGTTTTATTACATACAATTAACACATTAAATGCTCAAGAAATAAAAACTGCAATAGAAGATGTAACAGCCAATTTAGAACAGGTTTCTCAAAGATATACTAAATTTAAAGACATTTACAAAGGTAATGAAAAACTGCAAGCCGGGTTTAATCAATTTGAATCCGATTACAGGATCTTAACTGATACAACGCTGGAAATTATCAAGAAAATCAATTCGGGGTTATATAAAGAAGCAATTATTTTATTTAATAACAAATACAATGACCAGTTTAATCAGGCGCGAAATAACCTTAATGATTTTACGGACATAACTTTTGAAACAGCAATTAATAGTAATCAAAGTAGTTCATTCATAATCTCTCATATATTTATATTCATTTCAATAATCATTTCGATAATAATAGTTTTATTTGTCACAATTGGTCTTTTTATTGCTGATTCTATTTCAAAACCGATTATCAATATGGTTCAAAATCTCTCAAGTAGTTCTTCACAAATCGCTAAAGCTTCAGAAGAACTTTCCGGTTCATCACAATTAATTGCTAATGGCGCAACAGAGCAGGCATCAACAATAGAAGAAACGACTGCGTCAATGGAAGAATTAGCGTCTATGGTAAAAAATAATGCAGCCAACGCCGGTGAGACAAATATTCTGGCTCAAAAAATGTCCACCGTTTCAAGTAACGGTTATACTCAAATGGAAGAAATGCTTCAATCAATAACCGATATTAATACATCATCCGATGAAATCAGAGATATTATTGATATTATCGAAGATATTGCATTTCAAACTAATATGCTGGCATTAAATGCAGCTGTAGAAGCTGCACGTGCAGGAGAGGCCGGTATGGGGTTTGCTGTTGTTGCCGATGAAGTAAAAAACCTTGCTAATAGAAGTTCAGATTCAGCTAAAGAAACTGCAAAGAAAATCAAAGAGTCAATAAATAAAACTCAATCCGGTATGGAAATAGCCAAAAAACTATCAGAAACATTTAAAGAAATCTTATCAAACACTTTAAAATTAACCGATATGTCAAAAGAAGTCGAAGTCGCAAGTACTCAACAGGATATTGGAATCACTCAAGTCAATATGGCAATTCAACAATTTGATAATGTCGTACAATCAAATGCTGCTACCGCAGAAGAAACAGCAAGTTCAGCCGAAGAATTAATGTCACAAGTTTCAATGTTAAATGATGTTGTTAATAATCTTTCAGTAATTATTAATGGCTCAAAAAACACCGATCAGCATAAATCTAATTAAAATTATTCGAGTTTAGTGATAAACTCGAGTAATTTCTTCTTTTTTTCAAAAAAAACGATGATTTTTCACAAATTCTCTATTTAATATAGTGAGGCATTTTGAAAATTCAATATTACTAATCAAAATGCAAAGTTATTAAAATCATGTGAGGTGTTTGTGATGTTAGGAAAAGCTATTACGTTTTCAAGAACAGGTATGAGATGTGAAGAAGTTGTCGTTGAAGCAGATGTAAAAAGAGGACTGCCCTCAATGTTATTTACCGGAATGCTTTCTCAGGAAGCCCGGGAATCTAAAGAACGAATAAGACCGGCAATATCAAATAGTGGATTTGAATTTCCTATGCGACGAATTACCGTCAATTTTTCACCGGCAGAAACTCATAAATCAGGGACTCATTACGATCTTGCCGTTGCTGTAGCGATTTTAAAATCACAAAATCAGCTTCACATACCGGAAGACTCTGCATATTTTGGTGAATTAAGCCTGGGTGGTGATGTTAAATGGATACGCGGTATTCTTCCCCTCGTTAACGAAGCGCGGTTAAAAGGATATAAAAAGATCTTTGTTCCGTATGAAAATATCAAAGAACTTTTTAAAGTAGATTCCGGCATTATCTTTCCGCTGAAAAACCTTTCTGATATTATCAAAAATGATAAAATCGAATTTATAGAACAACAACAATCGGAAAAAGGAATTATAGGTGAAAATAATTATTCCGATATTAAAGGACAGGATGACTTAATTGATTCGTTTATAATTTCAGCAGCCGGGCATCATCATTTATTAATCGTAGGTCCCCCGGGAACAGGGAAAACAATGTGTGCAAGTAGTTTACCCGGTATTATGCCTGATTTAACCGAGCGGGAATTAATGGAAGTGAATATGATACATTCCATTGCATCTGAAATGTCTGATAAAAAATGGCAGGATAAACGACCATTTCGATTTCCGCATAATAGTTCAAGTACACGGGCAATAATTGGTGGTGGCCCAAAACTATTACCCGGTGAAGTTTCATTATCCCATAAAGGCATATTATTCCTTGATGAATTTCTTGAGTTCCATTCAGATGCTCTTCAATCATTACGAACAATAATAGAAAGAAAAGAAGTTCATATTTCGCTACGCAACGGATACTCTGTCTACCCGGCGGATTTTCTTTTAATAGCAGCAACAAATCCTTGTCCATGCGGGCATTTTGAAACAGACGGGGGTACGTGCAGTTGCAATGAAAGTGAAGTAAAACGATACCGGAGGAAATTGAAAAATCCGTTAACTGATAGAATTGATATACAAATAAAATCAGGCAGAATAAAATATAGTGAACTTAATTTTTCACATACCAATAAATATAATACTAATGATTTAAAAGATAAAGTTAAAGAAGTTCGAAAAATCCAGAAAAATCGTTATTATAATGAAGATTTTGAAATAAATAGTATGATAACTCCTGCAAAAATCAGGTACTATTGTAAAATGACCGGTTCTGCAGAAACATTTTTAGAAGATACTGTTGAAAAGTATGTAATGTCAGCAAGGTCAATTCATAAAATTTTAAGACTTGCTAAAACGATTGCCGATTTGAATAATAATGAATTAATTGATTACTGTAATATTATTGATGCACTTGCATTACGATTTCTTGATTTCGAAAAAAATTGACAAGAGAATAAAATAGATATATTTATTTCTTAATGAACAAATACAAAGTCGTTTTCAAACAAGCACTCATTATTACAATTCCTGTTTTTCTCGGCTATATGGCAATCGGTATTGCATTTGGACTAATGCTCGTTACTGCCGGTTACCCCTGGTGGTTAGCTCCAATAATGAGCATTATGATTTATGCTGGAGCCGGACAATATGTTGCTGTGCCACTTTTTGCAACAAATGCAGGACTCGGTGAAATCGCTATGATTACTCTTTTAGTCAATTCAAGACATATTGTTTACGGGCTGTCGTTAATTGAAAAATTCAGAAATACCGGTATTTATAAATTATACATGATATTTGCACTTACCGATGAAACATACGGGTTGTTAACAACGATACAGGTTGAAAATGATGTTAACACAAAACATCTATATTTTTTCATTTCATTTCTTGATCATTTCTATTGGGTTCTCGGTGGTCTTATTGGTGCTGTTATCGGTTCTTTATTGCCTTATGATTTTAAAGGTCTTGATTTTGCACTAACAGCATTATTTATAGTTTTATTAATTGAACAAATAAAAAAATGCAACTCAGCGATTCCATTAATTATATCATTTATTTCTGCAATACTCAGTTTTTTTCTCGTAGGAAAATCAAACATGTTACTGATTTCAATACTTATTTCGATTGCTGGCATCACAATTTTTAAGGGGAGATTAACCAATGAAAAGTCTTCCTGATGTAATGATAGCAATAATTGTTATCGCCATAATTACTTTTCTAACCAGAGCTTTTTCATTTATCATTTTTAACAGAAAAAAACCGTCTGAATATATTTTATTTATTGAAAAATATATACCACCAATGGTAATGGTAATACTTGTTACTTATTGTTTTGCAGCTGTTGACTTTACATCAAAACCTTTTGGAATTCCTCATATATCGTCAGCATTATTTGTAGTAATCATTCATATTTTGTTAAAGAATCCATTAATTTCAATATTTGGCGGGACAATTATTTATATGGTTCTTATTTCTTTTTAATTTCTTCCAACGCTTTATTAGTAGCTTCAACAAATAAATCTAAAATAGTAGCACCTTTTTCTTTCAGGTTTGTTACAACAGCCCACTCTTCTATAGTTTTTGGTGGAGATTTAGCAACAACAACCAATTCATCTTTCCCAAGAACCCAAAATGGAGGGAAATTCAGCTTCATTGCAGCAGCTTCTCTTGCATTATAAAAGTGCTTAAGAAATATTCGTTCATTTTTTGATAAAGATGAATAATTAGAAACTCTCGTATATTTATTATCATTTTCAGTGAAAACTTCTTTTTCGAGACGTTTGCAGTTATTATAGAATTGCTTAACGATCTTAAAATCATTAAGCTGTTTTAATAAAGTATGCCTTAATGGTATTAAATATAAAACGTCATTTCCGGCATACTCAATTTGTTCTTCCGTAAGCGGTCTTTTATTCCAATTGGATTTCTGACATTTTTTATCTTTTTCCATTGATATGCCAAGGTTATTGTAAATTAATGATGACAAACCTGTTTCTTCAAAACGAAGAATAATTGCAGCTGCCCGTAAATCAAATATATTTTTGATATGAATATCATGAGTAAATTTAAGTAACCGCACATCAATATTACATGCATAAATCACTTTTTCAATGGCTGTCGATTCAAATATCACTTTAAGTGGTGATAAATCCGAAATGACAACCGGGTCTATTATATAAATATTTTCATCAAACGCTATTTGAATAAGACACAAATGGATTCCATATCGATGCAAATTAAATTCACCTTCAAAATCCAAACCAATCATATCTGTTTTTGAATCAATTATTTCTTTACAAAACAATTCCAATGTTTTAAAGTCGTTAATTATAGTAATATCATTCATTATTTAATCCTTAACTGATTCTAATATATTTATTGTTTATAGACAAGTCAGAATTGTATAAAGCTATAAATTTTTTGACTGTATAGCATATTACAAAAGCATTATAACAAAAAACTTTAAAAAAGGCTCAAAAAAATCTATTATTTTCTCCGGGGGAATTATGGTATACAATGAATTAGGGAAAACAGGCATACGTATTTCAAGTATCGGATATGGAGCAGGACATATCGGTTCAGACGGAATGGATGAAAAAACTGTAGAAAATTTATTACATTACATAATAGACAAGGGAATCAATTTTATTGATACAGCACGGGGATACGGGTTATCGGAAGAACGTATTGGTACATTTCTATCAGTAAAAAGACGTAAGGATGTTGTTTTATGCACAAAAGTCGGTTATGGAATTGAGGGCGTAGAAGACTGGACGTATGATTGCATTATTAAAGGTGTGGAAAGAGCTTTGTCTGTAATGAAAACAGATTATCTTGACATCGTGTTACTTCACACATGCCCTCAATGGATTTTAGAAAAATTTGATGTGGTCAAAGCATTGGATGATATGAAAAGAAAAGGGTTGATAAAAGCTATAGGATATTCCGGTGATAATGAGGATCTTGAATTTGCTTTAAATATTAACGAATTTGACTGCTATGAGGGTTCATTTAATATATTTGATCAGAAAAAATCAGCCTGGGTGTTAGATAAAATTCAATCTGATAATAAAGGTTTTATTGCTAAAAGACCGGTTGCAAATGCCCCATGGAGATTTAATGAAACACCGCATGGTAATTACTGCGAAGAGTACTGGCATAGAATGAAAAAAATGAATGTTGATTTTAAATCTGTCGATCCTGCAGAAGTTGCACTTCGCTTTACCTGTTTTACCAAAGGTATAACATCTGCAATTATTGGAACGACAAATACAAAACATATTGATGATAACATTTCATTTCTTGAAAAAGGTCAATTGGATACATCGTTGTATTTTGCTCTTAAAAAAGCATTTTTTAACAATAGTCAAATATGGAGAAGTGAGGTATAAACTAATACCTGTAAAAACAAAATATCGATTTCTTAAGAAAATTAGTATATAGTAGGGTAATTGTAATTATTTAACTTTGGAGTAATGATGGAACGATCTGAAATTGCGGAAGAATTGAATTCAGTTATTAATCTATATACCGATTTTATAAAAACCGGCGTAAATCAACCGCATACTTCGTATGACTTTTCAAATTATACTATTGAAATCACAACACCGGAAGAACAGATAATTTCACCGCCGATTCAAGAGCATAACACACAACCGATTATAGAACAAACGAATCAAACCGGCAAAAATGGAACTATGAAAATGATTGATCTTTCAATTGAAATATCCCGATGCAAAAAATGTCCTCTAAGCCAGAAAGCAAAAAAGATAATTCCCGGGAACGGGCTTGTTAACACTGACATATTTATTCTGACTAACCCGGTAACGCCAAATGAAGAAAAAGAAAACTATCCATTATCAGGAGAAGAAAAAGAGTTCTTTTTTAAATGGCTGACTGCAATTGGCTTAAATCCTGAGAAAATTTTTATTACCAATTTATTAAAATGCAACTGGACTACCAATCAACTTAAAATAGAATTCATTGAAGCATGCAGAGGTTATCTTGACAGACAGATTGATATTGTTAATCCGAAAATTATTTTAACACTCGGTCAGTTGTCATTATCATCTTTAAAAAAAGCACATGCTGATATTATGAATGAACGTGGTCGAATTATTGACTACAGGGGATATAAGGTTTTCCCGATTTTCGACCCCGGCATGGTACTGAAAAACCCGGCTCTTAAGACAATTGTATGGAATGATTTAAAAATGTTTAAATCAATAATCGATAACGGTTAAATCACATGGACTTTGTAGAAATAGCTTTGCCAATAGGTTTAAATACCACTTTTACCTATTCAATACCCGAAATCTATCATTCAAACATCTATATCGGTAAGCGGGTTGTTGTTAATTTTAATGGCAGAAAAATAATGGGTTACATAGTAAACAACAGCGTTTTCACCGAAAAATATAAAATCAAACCTATTGATAAAATTGTTGATACCGAAGCCGTTTTTACTGAAAAAATGATTACTTTTGCACGATGGGTATCAGAATATTACTTTTCATCACTTGGTGAAGCGCTTTCTCTCATGGTTCCCCGCGGTATTAAACCAAAGTATGCAGCACAACCGGATAATAATCTTCTTCCGGCAAATCAATTATCCCCCGTACAGCAAAAAATCTATGATTCTATCAATGACGACATTGCGAATGGTCAAAAAAAATTTTACATCTATGGAATAACCGGCTCAGGTAAAACCGAAATTTATTTTCAACTTATTGATCAGACAATACGAAGCGGTAAAAAAGTAATTTTTCTCGTTCCTGAAATTGCACTGAGTTATCAGACAATGGAAAGAATGCAAAAAAGATTCGGTTCTCAATGTGCAAATTTACATTCAAACCTGACCGGAAGCATTAAACTTGGTGAATATTTCAGACTTCTCAATGGGGATGCGTCTATCGCAATCGGCCCAAGAAGTGCATTATTTGCCCCACTTGATGATATTGGTTTAATAATAATAGATGAAGAGCATGAAGGTGCATATAAATCAGAGGAATCCCCCCGTTTTCATTCACGATCTGCGGCGATGTTCCTTGCAAATCTTCATAATTCACTATTAGTTTTAGGCTCAGCGACACCTTCTGTAGAGTCCTGGTTTTATGCAGAAAAAGGTTTTTTTAAACTGTATGAAATAACCGAACGGTTTGGCGGTGCTGTTTTACCCGATGTTTCTGTTATTGACACCAACACTTTATCTTTTAACAAAAATTTATCATTGGAACTTACAAACGAAATAAACAACAGACTGCAAAATAAAGAACAAATTCTATTACTTCAAAATAGAAGGGGTTTTTCTAACTATTTGCAGTGTAATGAATGTAAAACCACGTTAACCTGTCCAAAATGTTCAATTTCATTAACATATCATAAAACAACCGGGAAACTTGTCTGTCATCGTTGCGGATATGCTATAAAACCACCCGATACATGTCCCGAATGCGGTGGTCTTAAGCTCAATAAAATTGGTGCCGGCACACAAAAAATTGAAGAAGAAATTCAACATATTTTTCCTCACGCCCGGGTTGTTAGAATAGACTATGATGTCATATCAAAAAGCAAAGATTTAAAAAATATTTTCAAGAAAATTGAAGACCGCGAGATTGATATAATTATTGGAACTCAAATGATTGCAAAAGGATTACATTTTCCCGGAATAAAGTTTGTCGGGATAGTCAATGCTGATATCTTCCTTAACATACCTGATTTTAAAGCTGCTGAAAGAGCATTTTCTTTAATCACTCAGGTTTCAGGAAGAGCCGGACGAACCGGTGAAAAAGGCCTAGTTATGATTCAAACAATAAATCCGACTCATTATTCTATTACAACTTCACTTAAAGGGGATTTTGAAAGTTTTTATACCAATGAAATTGCATTTCGTGATATGCTGAATATGCCTCCTTTTACACGAATGATTCGACTTGTTGTCCGGGGAAGTGATGAAACAAAAGTGAAAGAGGAAATATCGCGAATCTCAGATATGATAGGGAAACAAAAAAATCAAACCGTTGAAATATTAGGCCCTACCCCTTGTATGATAACTAAAATAAATCTTAATTTCCGTTACCAGATGTTACTGAAATCAAAAAAAATCGATCCGGTACAAAGTTTAGTAAAAAAATTATTAGAATCATACAAACCATCACATACAACCTATCTTGAGATTGATGTTGACCCTACAGATTTATTTTAAATTAAAATTCAAATTTATCTCATTAGTTGACGATTAGCTATTTATGAATCGATACATTTTTCTATTATTTTTAGTTTTAATTTCTTACAGTTGCGACCAATCTAAACTTGTCAATAATCAGGTTATTACAGGCATTACAACCGGAAGCAAATATTATACAGCAAACAGCTTTTTCAGTAAGGAAACAATTGAAAAAACTTTTATTGATAATGATCTTAATTTCTGGTTTTTTTTAGAGTCGCAGAATTTAAATGAAGACGAACAAAAACTATCAAAAAAAATTGGAAATATATCAAAAAAGATTTCTGAAAAACCACCAATGCTTTTTCAGAGAATGCAAACCTTTTCAAATGATACCAACTTTGAAGTTAGTGAAAATATTGTTTATTTTTTTACACCAAATAAAGCAATGAACGATTTACCACCACAAATGAGAGAAATTCCTACTTCAATTTTATTTAACACACTACAGATAAATTATAATGGTGCAGTAATTTCTCATCTTGATGATTATGAAAATTATTTAGACCGGGGTTTTATCGCCGGTGTTTCTGCAGAATCAGAAATACTCGGACCTGAATGGGAAATTAATAGTAGTGCACGAATAAATCTGATAACAAAACAAAATGATCCCGACACAATTTATAACAGCCTTTTAAACCGGAAAACGTATATTTCATTTGAACCAAACACAATAATAGATTTCAAACTGAATTCTTCAATAATTGGGGATGTTATTGAATCAAGTGATACGGTATTCAATTATTCTATCAATATAAAAACACCTTTAACCAATATTGGAAGTGTTTCATTAGTTACCAACAATAAAAAAGTTATCAGAAATTTTTCAAACATTAATTCAAAGACTTTCAATAGTAAAAATGCAATTGAATTAAAAAACAATTTTAATTACCTGATGTTAAAAATTCATTTTGAAAATGGGAATACCGCATATACAACACCAATTTGGGTTATCAAGTCAAAAAGTGTAGTTATTCACAATACCAGTTTTAACATCCTCGAAGATAAAAAAACAATTAAAAAATATATTTTTGCTGACATAGAAAATATTACTCATACCAATATAAACTCTATTTCTGTTAAAGCATTTACAAATAATAATAATGATTTACTCTACACAAAAGACGTTTCGCTTGCCGGAAGAGAAAAAAATACCCTTACAATACCAATTATTACTGATCGAACTTCAGACACATCGGTTACAATTAAAACATATATAGATAATAAATATACCTGCGAAACTAATGTGCCTGTTAAATTATCAAAAATTAAAAGGGTACTTATTGATAAATATCATGAAAATCTTTACACAAGCAATCTCACTATACTTGATACTATGCTTTTAAATAAAGGATATACAGTATCTGCAGCAAATGAATATTCATATTTTCTTGATGAAAATCTAAAAAATTATGATATCCTCATCATAACATCTCCAACGGTAATAAATGAAAATGCAAATGATGAAATTAAGTTGCTCTATGCCATACATAATTTTGTATATAATGGCGGATCAATCATTTTAGGCGGATCAAATGATGAAAAAGCAAAATTTTCAATAGCGTATCTTAATCGTATTTTGCGAATATTGTACTCTCCCGTGAAATTTCGATACAATGAAAATGTTGGTTTATATCCGATCTATGATGAAACTAATTCGTTCTCCAATAAATTTACACCAATTTTTAACACATTTAACAAAACAATTATCAAATCCGATTCTGTAAAACAAATTTACCTGAGAAACCCTTTAGAAATTATGGCTGTAACCTCAGCCGGAGAATCACCCGTAGGATTAACATACAATACCTTCCCCGTGGTATATTTTAATGAAACAACAAAAATAGAAAACAGAACATTATATTCAACAAAAAACCTTGCTTCAACAGTGATAAATAGATTTGGAAAAGGTTCAATCTGTATTATGTCCGGTATCAATTTTAGTGATTTCGATATAAATAACCTTGACAATAAACAATGGATATCAGAAATAATAGACTATCTTATGTCAGGAAAATAATTATGTATAAAATTCTAAAACTTAAAAAAGGCAGAGAAAAATCTGTTATGAACAAACATCCTTGGATATTTTCGGGTGCATTACAGGAAAAATATCATTATACAAATGGTGAAATTGTTGAACTGCAAACATTTGACAATACAATCGCAGGGTATGGTTTTTTCTCCCCGAAAAGTCAAATCAGTTGCAGGATGTTTGACTTCGCTGATAAACCGGTTGAGTTATTTGACTATAACTATTTTAAAAAGAAAATCACTAACGCATATTATCTACGAAAAAAATTAATTAACTTTGAAAATACAAATTGTTTCAGACTCATTCACGCTGAAGGTGATTTTTTTCCCGGCTTAATAATTGATATATATAATGATACGGCTGTTATTCAAGTATTAATTAAAGGTGTTGAATTAATTATTGACTTCATCAAACAATCACTCATTGAATTAGATATTAAACGTATTTGTATAAAAAACCCCGAATCAAATGATATAGAAAATGTTTCAATTCCTTTTAGTTTTATTTACGGTGAAGAAACAGATGAAATAACCGTTTTAGAAAATAACATACAATGTCATGTTAACCTTCGCTCAGGTCAGAAAACCGGTTTTTTTCTCGATCAAAGAGATAATCGACAACTCGTTCGGGAACTTGCAAAAGACAAATCTGTACTTAATGCATTTTCATATACCGGCGGTTTTTCCGTCTACGCTGCAAAAGGAAATGCAAAAGAAGTCGTAAGTGTAGACATATCAAAAGATGCAACGGAAATGACCACGAAAAACATACTTTTAAATAGCGAAGAAAAAAACAGCTTCGTAATCAAGGCCGATTGCTTCAACTATTTACGTGAAATGCCCGAAAATCACTTTGACGTAATCATTTTAGATCCGCCGGCATTTGTAAAATCGGCAAAGAATATTCAAGCAGGTGCCAGAGGATACAAAGAAATTAACCTCCAGGCAATGAAAAAAATCTGCAAAAACGGTTTACTATTCACGTTTTCATGTTCACAACATATAACCCCCGATCTTTTTCAAAAGATCGTTTTTGGCGCAGCAGCAGATTCGGGAAGAAATATTCGTATCATTCGCCATCTCTCACAAGGAATGGACCACCCGATTAACATTTATCATCCTGAAGGTGAATATCTAAAAGGTTTATTATTGTATGTAGAATGATATAATTAAAAAAGCGTACATAAAAAATGTACGCTTTTTTTTATTTACGGAAGAATTGAATTATAATCACCATCAGTTTGCATATATTTATTAAGTCTATCACGAAACCAGTTTTCATCACCATTATTTCCTGCAATACAGAACTTATATAATTGCCCCTGAGTAATGTCACTTTTTGTTACAGAATAAATACCATTTGTTAAAGTTAATTTATCTGAATATCCCCAGGAATTAAAACTTCCCCGTAAATAGACAGTATCAATATCTGAAAAAACATAATACTCACTATTTGGTTTAAAATAAAAGGTATAACTTCCATCATTATTTTTAACCGGAGAATTATAATCCGCCCCGTTATATGTATATACTTTTTTGCTAATCGCACCTGATAATGTTGTATTTGTATATACATCTGCTTTTACATCCCACCAATCGTAACCGTAATCATAACTGAATGTAAATTCAAAAGGAGCTGCATTATCTGTTAACTCTTTAACTTCGGTATTTTGCTGATTATCTTTTGATGTAACAGCAATAAATAATTTGACCTCTGTACTATCATCAGGTGCAGTAACAGTAATCTTAAAATTACTGCCGATAGAGACTTTTGCATATACTATATTATTTTCTGTTTCAAACCCTTCTGAAAAAGTCATTGAACTCAAACCGGTAACAGGATCATCAGGTATATCAGTCACACTAAGCCCTAATTGACTTCGCACCGATTTTACCCTGTTTGTTATAAAATCCTCCTGCACCGTATCAGATTGCATAACAAGATTTTTATCAGTTGTATCAAGTGAAGTTAAATAATTCTGATATACCTTATTTTGGTTGTCATAGTATGCTTTATATTTCGCAAGTGTAAAATCACCGCTTACAGGATCTGTCATTTCTTTTAAATAGGTCTCATATTTTGTTTTATATTCAGGAATTGCAAGAAGTTTTGTTGAAAGTGGTGAATTTAGCCCCAAATCAGTAATCCATGTATAGATATTTGCATTAACCGTAGAATCTTTACCACCCGGACCATACCAACCTCTACCTAGACCATGGTCATAATCATACGCAATAAACTCAATTTTATCGGTAGTCGGATTATTGGGAAAATAGAGAAAATAATTATTACCCATTGCCCAATAATCATCGGGCATACCAAGAAGTTGATTACATGCTATCCATTTAAGAAATCTGTCTACTGCAAAATGTGCGTCAATATATGTTTTTAAAGAAGAACCAGATAAATCATTTAAATTCTTAGCAAAATTTATTAAATCAGTGTAATCTTTCACTTCATCATTCGTTTGTCTGTCATAACTTGGTCGATAATTTATTCTCCAATTTTTTACACCAATTTGAGAACTTATACCACTATATGAAAGTGTCGCCGGTCCATCTCCTTGCCATAAACATTTATATAAATTACCGTCATTTCGATCTTTACCATATCGTCTGGTAAGAAATGATTTATCAACTGATTCAATAACCGTATATATTCCAAAATATTTTTTTACACCATTAATTGTAATATATAATTTCGCCCCGCTTGATTTTGGTGCATACACTCCCTGTTTATTGAGGAAATTATATGCAAACTGCTCCCTGATTAAAGTTGTGTCATCACTTTCTTTTTTTAGATTCAATTCTCTTAAATTATAAAAGCGTCTGTCTTTCCTTGTTTTATAATCTTCACTTCCTTCCACCATATCAAAAGTCTCATTAAACTTAATCTTAAAATGAGCTCTATACAATTCACCATTTTGTTCAGGTAAAACTCTCGTTGTATTGCCTCGTGTTCTAAAACCGACTTCGTTTAATTCAAATGCACCTTCCGGACTATTTATTCCATTATAAATTATATGTGCTTTCCGGTAATTACCAGTTTTTAGATCACCATTGAATTTTGCACTAAAATCCAGCATATCCTGAGTTACCCCGTCCCATTCTGATTGCGTAAAAACAACTTCTATTGTATGCAAATTTTCAGGATTAAATAAATTTGTATATTCTTCTGTAACTTTCGGATCTTCGGTATTTATCAAATTTGTATCATCCGGATTTTTAAGAGCATTTTCCTTATCACCCTCTGTAATACATGAAACCAGTAAAAACATCATAATTAACATTTTAAATGCATTTAATTTCATAATTTACTCCACTTATTTAGTTCGAAATTCAAGATTTACACCTTTTTCTTTCAAATGTACATTCATTTCATTATACAAAGAAAGCATTAATTGTACGTTTTTACTGTGCATTAGATATTCAACTTCTTTTTTAGTATCATTTAATTTGTTAATCTTTTCTGATGCGGAAGTGAATTCATAATCAATTTTAAAAAGAATTAATGTTTCAGTAGCAATCTTTTCAATGTCAGACAGCCCAAGATCGCCTGAAAAGATAAGATTAGCCGCTTTATAACGACCTGATTTAAAAGAATATCGAATAATAATAATAACTGATGAAATAATTACAAACGAAACGCCGGCTAAGATGAAGTTCCCCATACCGGAAAGCAAACCCATTATTATGGAAAAAAGTATAAATGTAATGCCTTTCTGATCGGTTAACTCAGAACGGAATCGAACAATACTGAGAATACCGAATATCCCGAAAAAAATTGCGGCACGACTTCCATCGATTCTCATAATTACAGACATTAATATAGAAAGAACAGGAATTGACTGAACAAGTGGTAAATCTTTTTTCCCTTTATCAGTTGTAAGAATATAAACACCAATAATCAGAAACCCGATTATAGCAGCAAATAAAATATTTATTGCAGCAGAAAGCCCGACTAATTGACCTTCAAGAGAATATCCGCCTGAAAAAACCATTTCAAGTAATTTATCTGTATTATCCATCATAACCTCTTAAAGTATTATACAACATTTCCGATGAATAACAATAAAAAAAAACCGGATCAATTGATCCGGTATTCTGTCGGAGAAGGGCTCGAACCCTCACAAATGGAATCAGAATCCATGGTGCTACCATTACACTATCCGACAAAGAACGACAATTATATATAATCTTTTGAAAAATTTGTCAATAGCGGCGTCTTAAATAAATATAAAACTAAAGGGTATGAATCGTTTTGTATTAAAATACTACATAATCTTAACACAAAATTTCAGCGTCTTTTTTAATAAGTCTATTGCATTTAGTAGTTTTTCTGATATACTATTATTGAATATTAAATTATGGAGTTAAATATGGGCGATGAAATTCCTTTGGGCGATAAAGGCGACGGAACTTTTTATAAAGTATTAATAATTGATGACAGTGTATTTATGATAAAACAAATTTCTCAAATACTTCAATCACAAAAATTTGAAGTTATCGGTACTGCTGCTGATGGACAGGAAGGAATAGATAAATATAAAGAACTTCATCCAAAAGTTGACCTTGTTACATTAGATATAACTATGCCTAATGTTGACGGCATTACCTGCCTTGAAAAAATTATCGAATTTGATAAAAATGCAAAAATAGTTATGATGAGTGCACTAGGTAAAGAAGATCTTGTAAAAAAAGCACTTTTAACGGGTGCAAAAAGCTATATTGTCAAACCTCTTGATAGAGATAAAATCCTTTCAAGACTTAAATCTGTTCTATCTAATACAAATTAATGGAGCACCTATGAGAGTTGAATATATTAATCCATTTGTTGAGTCATCGGTTAATGTTCTCAAGGAAGTTCTGGGATTACAGGTAAGAAGAGAGAATGTCAGCTTAAAATCAAAGGCTCTTCCGGTTCTTGATATTGCCGTTATTGTGGGTCTTGTCGGGCAAGTTGAAGGACGTGTAATATTTGATTTAGATAGAAAAACGGCACTCAATATAGCATCAAAAATGAATGATGAAACACTTACCGAATTCGATGATCTTGCAAAAGCAACAATTACGGAGCTTGGCAATATGATAACCGGTCGTGCTGTAACAAAACTTTCAGAATTGGGTTATAAATTTGATGTTACGCCCCCTGCTATATTTACCGGTAATAATATGGAAATATCTGATGTTAATATAGAAGCTCTGATAGTACCTATTGAAACAGAATTAGGTCGCGTTGAAGTTAATGTTGCACTACGGGAAAAAGCTTAAAAAAGAGTCTATTATACAATTAAGTCTAAATCTTTTCCTGTAATTCTTTTCATAACGGATTTGCTTATATTAAGTGATGTTGTGTTATTAATTGAGTTTTCTGACTTAAAGGCAAGTATAGGTATTTTTGTAAAAGCGATTTTTGCTTTCACTTTACTTTTATCGGTATACATAAGATTTATAACTCCCGTTATACTTGCTTCAAAGAAAAATCCAATAAAATCTCTTGAATACAGTACAGGATGCGGATTTTTAATACTTAATAATTTCACTATCGTTGGTGTAGTTTTTTCTAATATTACACCGGTTTTTACATATTTAGTCAAAACAAACCTGCTATCAACAATTGAATATCCGCAGAAATCAGATTTTCCTGCCAATTTTGAATATTCTACAATTCTATCTTTATTTGCCATAATTGTTTTCTTAAGAATTAATTCACCAATTGTTAAAAGTTTATTAGAATCAGAAAATTTAAGTTTCCCCAACTCATTTTCAATCTTCTCTTTTATCGGATTATCATCAATCATTGCAGCAGTTGCACTAATTATAAAACCAATATGAATAGATATTGGACGGCTCGTAAGATGTAAATCATTATCAGCAACTAAACCACTGTTTGAAAAAATTAAATTCATTTTTTTACTCTAATTATTTTATTTACTGATAACAATGACGATAAATAATATCAGTTGTATTTATAATAATGTATAATTAAATTAAATGAATAAAAATATGTAAATTTTGTTTTATAAAATATTTTGTTGATTTATCATATTTTTTTATTTAAAATATATTTTATGTTACCTGCTTGACAATCTAAGCAGAAAAGTACAATATTATTTTGTATTAAAAAATAATTTGGGGGGACGCGTGTGGTCTACTCCTAAAAATCAATATTAAAACAAGGAGTTTATGATGGCACATTTAGATTTACCTAAGAGCCCGAATGTTTTTCATCCTGAAAAACCAAGTGCTGTAGGATCTAGAAATTCACTTGCTCAAGAGTTTAGAGATCAACAAAATGAGGTTGATACAGTAATCAAGGAAGAAGTCGATAAGGTTATGAATCATGTTATAACAAAAATGCCTAAGACTTCACTTGAAAAATTGGATGTAATGGGTGGTATAAAAGAAAAACTTTATAACTACTTCAACCAGAATTATCAAAATATGTTTAACAGATTTATGACAACAAGTGAAGACGAAATGGTTAAAAAAGTTCGAAACTTTGTTGACAAAGAAGAAATGAAAACTCTCGCTCGATATACACCAAGAGAAATTGCTGCTTTATTAGATCAAATTGGTGGTATGGATAAGTTTAATACCGGTGAAATTGAGAAATCAATGATCAATATGTTTGGTCATTTACAAGGTCATATCCAACGAGGTATGAATGATCTTGAAAATGAAACGAATGCTTTATTAAGACAAAAAGTTGACGTTGGCGCGTTTATTCGAGGAGAAAATGCTTATTCAATTTCAAAATGTGCTTTTAAAGATAATATTTTCAAACCTAAAACCGTTTCAGACGTTAAATTATCTGTTAACATTTTAGATTCTGAACTTATATCTCCTATTTTCCATTATCAAACTACAATTAACTTTTTAATAAAAGAATTAATTTCTAAACACATAATGGATTTATTAGAAAGAGAAATTGAACAATTAAAAGATACAAGAGCCGATGAAGGTAAAGAAGATTTAACCGATACGGAAATAATATTTGAAAAATTCAAAAAAGTCGGAGATTATACTTCTGATGATCTTGAAGATGAAAAATCATCACGATATTCATTTGTTGCAAAAGCAATTCTTGAAAAACTGGATGGTTTAAGAGCAGAAATTTCTCAAGCAGAATATGATCAGTTAAATATCAGAGAAAACTTAAAGAAAATCCTTGATATTGAAAACATCAGAAACAGAGGTTTTAACACTGCTGTTAATTCTATCACGAGTATTCTTGATACATCTAAAATGGGTTACCAATTTATTGAAAACCTGAAAAATGCAAGAGATCTTGTAATTAGAGAATATGAAGATACAACACCTGAAAACCTTCCTGATGAAAGATACCAGGTTAGATTGACATATTACGATCAAGAACAATTATCTAACGAAAGAAAAGCTTATGATAAACAATATCAGGCTATTCAATCAGAAATTCTTCGAGCATGGGATGTTATTGAAGAGCTTTATCAAAAAAGAAGAAACAAAGTTATTGATTATAACGATCTTGCCGGAAAACTTCAAAAAACAATCAATGGCAAAAAAGCTAAACTTGGCTTAGATACAAATGATTATAATATTGCTGAAAAAGAATGGACAGAAGTTAATTTTATAAAAGCTGAATCTACAGATGTTCAAAAACTTAACAATACATATTTGTATGAAAAAGAAGATACAAGAAAAAGATTTATGATTTTAAGAGAAAAATTACAAAGAACTTTTAAAAATCAAAATCCTGTTGAACGACTAGCAGTTGAAGAAAGAATAGAATTCTTATATAAAGAATTCAGTAAGTTTGATTACATGATCAATCCTTACCATATTCAACCGGGTTTAGTACTTGATGTTGATATTACATCAATTAAAAGAAAGAAATACACTCTTAATTCTATGGCAAATGTTCTTAACGAATTTTTACACGGAGTTAGTAAAGGTTTTCAAGATGCTGCATTTGCTTCATTCTCACGAAGAAGATCAACTGTTAGAGCTGATATTAATCAATCTTTCGGTTCTATGGGTGAAGATGAAGAAGCTCCTGCTTACCAAGTTAATTTTCTTGAAGAAAGCAGTTCATCCGGTAATGCACCAGAAGGAATTGTTGATGTAAGTACAGAAGATGATGGAATGACAGAGATTTAGTCTATTCAATTATAAAACACAAAAAAGCGGCTAGCCCGCTTTTTTGTGTTTATACTCATGTAAATTTATAAATACATTGTTTTGTTGGAGGGAGTTACCACATGGAGAATAGTTTAAATTTTCTAGGTAAAAGAGAAGGTTTTAATGTGGCTTTAAGACACTTTAAAGGTGTTACAAGCATGATTAAACAGTTTGAATCTAAAATTAATATATCTGATATACTCAATACAAGAATTGAAGATAAAAAAATAGAACCATATCAAGTCAGTCCCATAGTTAATGCACTATTAGTAGATAAATACAAATATTTTTGCTCTTCGTTAAATTTAAAAAAAGGTTTTACCAAACCATTAAATATAATTTCAAAAATTGTAACAACCTGGTCTGCTTTTGATATTTCAATAGCATATTACCATCCTCAACTTGGCATGATTCTCATTAATCCGAAAAATGAAGAAAGCTGGCAAAGTATTGATGGTTTAAGAGAAAATGAATTAGTCGTGTTATATATTGGTAATTTCAATCAGCCATTTGACAGTAAAGTTGCTGATAAATGCTCACAAGAACTTGCTAAATTATTAAATAGTGAAATAACCGATAGTAACATGAAATTTTCTACAGAATCTGTTCCGGTTACACCAAAACATACTAAAGAAAAACCAACTGCTACCGTGACACTAAAACCGGCTGAAGAAGTGGCACCTGTTTCAAAAAGTACCGGTGGTAAAAAGAAAATGTCACCACAGTATGGTGTAACAGTAACTAATGAATTATTTCACAACGGTAATGTTGAAGCATGGAAAAGAATAATTCGTTCTTATGAAGCAAAGTACACTGAAATGAAAGTCCTTATTTTCTATGAAGGTGAACAAATACATGATATCAATACTCTTTTTAAATGGGGAAAAGTTAAACACGGCACAAACATTTATATATGTCTACTTGGAGCTGAATTTTCCGATATTTCAAAGCTAAGAAGATATCTGGCTCAGGGAGCAAGTTCAAGATTTGAAGATTTCCTTAAAGGAGATCCAACAAAGGATATGGCTCTTTTTTAATTTCAACGGAGGACAATAATGGCTAATACATATTTCTTTTCAATGACTGAATGTCCCAAAGAGGATATCAGTGATATTATAGGTATCAGAGGTAACAGGGCAATAGAACTTGCACAACTCAATATGCCAATTTTACCGGGATTAATTATTAATTCTAAAATAACTTCTAAATTAAGCGGTTTGTCATTAACAAAAACACTTAATGAATTTGCAAATAAAGCGGAAAAAGAAACAGGTAAAAAATTCAACGATCCTGTAAACCCGGCAATTTTCAAAATTGTTATCAGTCCATCAATGGAAATTGTTAACTACCCGTCAATTCATACAGTCGGGTTAACAGATAAAACAGTTGACGGTTTTACAAAAATTGTTGGAGAACATTTTGCTTATCATGAATATGCACGATTTCTAATAAAAGGTATTTTATCCCTTTTATTAAAATATGAAGAAAAATTTGATTCAAAAGATAATGATAAAATTACAAAATTATCTGAAATAATAAATAATATAAATCTTCAAGCATCAATTCCGGTAGAGGATTTTGAAAAAGAAGTTTTAAATAAAATCCCTGTTGAAGAAGATAATAAATTAGTAAAGACATTTTATCAGAAAGATTCAAAATCAAACGTCTATTTACTCAATTTTAATATACCAGCTAATAAATCAAATGAAATTTGTGACTTATTAACCTACTTAGAACATAAACAAGTAACAAAAGATGAAATTCCTAAATATGCAAGAAAACATTTAGAGCGAATCATTAACAATGTAGCTTATTATATTCCTAAAAATATCAATGAATATAAAAATATTATTGATTTATCAAGAGAATTTCTGCCTAAAGAATTCTTTGAAGATGCTTTCTTTCAATTAGATTTTATAATAAAAAAAATATCTTCATTTATCAGCCTTGAAGAAATGGATGATGAAGACTCTGCAATTATGATACAACCAATGGTTTATGGAAACTATGGTAAAGATTCTTATTCCGGTAAATTCTATACACGAAATATTATTTCCGGTGATTCAAAATTACAAGGAAATTGCTTCCAAAACAGGTTTGACGGCTTGTCATCAGAAGATTCTTTGGACATTAATGAAATAGACGTTAAAATTAAAGAACAGCTTATTTCAATATCTCAACAAATTGAAGTATATTTCAAAGAAATACGGCAAATTAAATTCACTATTGAAAAAGGTAAGCTTTGGATTATCGAACAAAATCCCGTAAGCAATAAATCTACTCAAGCGACATTAAAATGTCTTTTGAATTTACTGAGTAAAAAAGTAATACCGGATGAACATATAATCCGATCAATAAAACCATCAGAAATGAGTGATATATTGCATCCAATAATCAGCATGGATTCAGTAAAAAAAATGACAAGTATAAGTGGTGGTATCGCCGGTGCACCGGGTGCTGCTATTGGTAAGGTTTATTTTAGTACTGAAAGTTTATTGAACGCTCATAAAAAAGCGGTTGCTGAAGAGCAGGATAAAAACTTTATACTCGTATTAGCGGCTACTTTTGCAGAAGATGTTAAAGGCATTGAAGTTTCAAATGGTGTTTTATCAATTGAAGGTGGTTATGCTGCTCATGCTTCAGTTGTTGCAAGACAATATGGTAAAGTTTCGTTAGTTCTACCTGATATTAAGATTGAATTAAAAAATAAAATTTTTACCTATGGCGATGTAACTGTTAAAGAAGGTGATTATATAACTATTGATGTTCCATATTATGGTGAACCAAAAGTAATTATCGGAAGAGCCGAATTAATCGAACCATCACCGGAAGAATCAGGTTTATTGGATTTAATAAAAATCATTAATAACTATACCGGTAAATTTAAAGTTTTTGGTAATGGAGACTCTCCACGTGATGCAGCTCTTATACGAAAATTTGGCGGTGAAGGAATAGGTCTTTGCAGAACTGAACATATGTTTTTTGACAAATCACGAATAAATGTATTCAGAGAAATGATATTATCAGGTAGCAAAGAAGAAAGAAAGAAATCACTTGTAAAACTCGAAGAAATGCAAATTGCCGATTTTTATGGTATTTTTAAAACAATGTCACCATACCCTGTAACAATTCGTTTACTTGATGCGCCACTCCATGAATTTCTGCCTCACACTGAAGACGAGCTCAATGATTTTCTTGAGTACTTAAAAATTACAAATCCTAAATTAAAAAAAGCTGATGTTGAAAGCAAATGCGAATCCTTTGCCGAAGTTAACCCGATGCTTGGTCATAGAGGCTGTAGAGTTGCCATTTCATACCCTGAAATTTATCACATGCAAATCTCTTCTATTTTTAAAGCTGCTTATAAATTACAACAGGAAAATATTGATGTAAAACCGGAGATTATGATACCAATTGTTATGAACATTCAGGAAATAAAGTTTGTAAAAAATGGTAAAAAAATTGAAGGTGAATCAATTAAAGGTATTAAACAAATTGATGAAGATGTTAAACTTGAAATGAAAGCAACAAAATCTATTGAATATACTGTTGGAACGATGATCGAATTACCGGCAGCTGCCTTGTCAGCTCGTGAAATTGCTCAATATGCAGAATTCTTTTCTTTTGGAACTAACGATCTTACTCAAACAACACTTGGGCTTTCAAGAGATGATTTCAATTCATTTTTACCTGATTATAGTAAATATGATATTATTGAAGTCAACCCATTCCAGGTTTTAGTTAAACCGGTTAAAGAACTTGTTCAAATTGCAACAGAAAGAGGCCGAATGACCAGACCCGATTTAAAAATTGGTCTTTGTGGTGAACAAGGGGCAGATCCACGAAATCTTAAATTTCTTAAAGATATCGGCTTAAACTATGTGTCGTGTTCAAGCTATTCTATTCCAATTGCAAAACTTGCTGTTGCACGAATAGAAATAGGTGAAGATTAATATAAGGCCAAGAAAGGGTCGGATTTTCCGGCCCTTTCTTTTTGCTGTTTACATGACAATTATTATAATAAAGTTTTACTATTTCCCCGAAGATTAATTGTAGCTTTTTTATCAGTTATATTTACAACTCGAATATCGGTAAAATCATGAATGACATAATCAGCATCTATTAATAATGATTTATTTGAAGCAGCACTTACACCTATAACTTTACATCCGGCTGTTTTTGCTGACTCAATACCTGCTTTTGAATCTTCAAATACGATAAGATTGGCAGGGTTTATCTTTAAAATCCCTGCAGCTTTTATATACGCTTCGGGATTTGGTTTACCATGTTCAACATCTTCAGAACAGACTAAACAATAAGGCTTATAACCAATTGCATGCTGAAGTTTGCTAACTGCACATTCCCTGGTACTTGATGTACAAACTCCCCATTTAATATCCGGTATAGAATTTAATAACTCCATTATTCCATTTAGTCTCGTTAATCTATGACATATCGAATTTTCTATTTCTGAAAGTATTTTAACTTGCTCTAAAGTATTTAAATGCGGGGCAACTATTGAGATAGTATCAAACGGTCGCTTACCATGTGAAACTTCCCTTATTTTCTCAATATCAATTGCATTTCGATTACACCATTTTGTCCATGTTTCCTTTAAAACAACTCTTGTGTCAGCAATTACACCATCCAAATCAAACAAAATTCCCTGTGTTTGAAGTAAATAATTCATTATTCACCCCTCTCAATTAATATGGATTCTATTTCTTTTAAAGTGAGTAAAGCGCTAATTCCATCATCTAAAGATGATTCTAATATTTGCTTACCATCAAGAAAATCAACTGCATTTTGTATCATATTAGAGAAATAGCAGGTTTTCCGGGGTCTTTTTAATGATTTATCCCTTAATAAAGAGAAAAAGTTAGTATAAAAAGGAGATTGTTGTCTCGTATAATATTGTAAATAACCATTACCTATTAATACCCGGCCTTTTGTTCCACGAATATCAATATCAAAACCGAAATATTTTCTTGCGCCTGATATTTCCAAATGTATCATCAATGATGCAATATCATAACTTAATGACAAATACCGTACGGTTTTATCATTATCTATTCCTATTCGATTAATTAAAGGATTTTTTAACTTTGTATTTGTTAAAAAATGAACAATATCAACAAGGTGAGTTCCATCATGAATTAAGCTATAATTCCCGGTTTCTACATCATTCTTGTTAAATATCCGCATAGATGATGATAGTGATGCATAAATAGACTCAACAGTCCCAATACCATCAGACTGAATTAGTTTCTTAACCTTTTGATAATCAATTGAGAATCTGCGTTCATGATTAATCATTACAGGTACTTTATGGAACAATGAAAATTCTTTAATTTGATTTGCTTGTTCAACTGTTAATGCAACAGGTTTTTCTAATACAACCAATTTTGGTTGTGCTTTTATTGCTTTAAGTGCGATCTCATGATGAGACGATTCATTTACTGCAACGGTAATAATATCAGGAGTACATTCTGCAAGCATTTCATCAATTGAATTGTATGTTTTTGCATTATAATATTCTGCTTGCCACAATTTGAGTTTTTCAGAGTCAGCATCAACACCAGCGATTATTCTTATATTTTTATTAGTGTATAATGCAGATGAATGAGATGCCGGTTGCTCTCTCTTTTTATCTTTTTGAAGTGAATATCCGATTCGTCCTGTACCGACAATAGCAGCTGTGTATTTTCTCATATTTTTCTCTATGTAATATGAATATCGTCTTGTATGGTAATAATTTTATAACCCATACGAATTAAGTCCTTTTCTGGGAATGTATCTATCGCATCATTTATAGCATATTTTTTTACTACGTCAAATAATTGATCAGTATTATCAACAACAACTCTCCAATGCGGACAATTTCTGTCAATAACCAATTTATACCCGCCTTTTGGTTTTGAAGCTATGATAAACGGATATATCGCACAGGCAAAAGGAAATAAATCACCATGATATAAATCACATTTCCCTGCATTATATTGCTTGCAATATCTCCCAAAGATATATTTGTCTTCAATTTTATTAAAAAATGTTTTACAAAGTCTGCTATTAAATGAAAAATACTTTGCTAATTTCTGTTCAGTAAAGACTTTACCAACATACGGTTCAAAATTACAACATTGGTTACATTCAAGACAATTAGATATTTTTACCATATACTTCTCTATAAAATTTAGTTAATTCTGTATAATTTTCAAGGGCATTTTTCCCTTTATCAGATATTCCGTATACTCCTCTCGATTCATGTAAGAACCAGCCGTAAAAGTTTTTATTTAATATTGAACTTGTTTTCAATGAATCAATGCCCGCTTTTTTTATTGACGCAGGTGAAGAAGGTCCATTATTTTCTAAATAACATGCAATACTTAAAGATAATTCCCGATAAGCAGTCATTATTTTTTTTCTTGTTGCCCCACCGCAATTACAGTCAATTGTTCGTGATTCTGCTTCTCTTATAATATGTTTTCTTCTTGAAACAGAAGTAATTTTTTTATTAATTCCCGGTTCTACAATTATTTCGGCTTTTTTGTGATTTTTTACAACATCAACAACTATTAAGCCTAAACCAAGTTTTTGCAAAATAATACTAATATCTTTTAAATTATCTTTTTTAGGTCTGAATATACCACAATAAACACTATTCCCAATTTTTTGCCTATCAACACATTGAGATAATAATTTTATACTCATTCCTCTTTTCAGTTCAATTATGACCAGTTCACCATCTTTAATAGCAGTTACATCACAGCCTTTAACTTCAGCTTTAACCACATAACCTTGTGAAGTAAATAAATTCTTTATTGGTTCATATAATTCTTCTTCTAATAATTGTTTTGTTATCATTTATAACCCGACATTATTAACTATTTGTATTTAATTTCTAATTTTTTTTCACCCAACAGTATAAATCTTACACTCTATCAACAACTTTTAAAGCTGTTATTTCTTCAAGAGTCAAATCAGTCAAATCAGCGATTTCTTCAGGAGAATAATTTTTTTTAAGCATTTTCAATGCAGTCTTTTTTTCTGTTTCCAATACAGCTTTTTTTGCTGCTATCCTTTCAAAACTTGTAACATATGCCATAGGTTCACCCTCCATTTTATCAACTTCTTCTTTTATTTTCTCTTCAAACTCAGGCGGAAGTGTAATTATCCAATCTATAAACCTTAAAACCGACAAAATACCAGTTTTATCATAACCTTTTTTATATAACTTCCGAATTAAATTCAATTTCACATTAAATTTTTCTTCTGTATTTTTTACCCTATGATTTTCAAGAGAAGACAAAACAACCATCGACATAGGATTTTCTGATTTTTCCAACTCATCAAGTTTATTAATATAATCCGTTAATTTCACAATAGGAAACTCTGTTATATGTTTAAATCCCCATCGTCCTGTTTCATATTTATATGGTTTATAATCAGGATTATTATCAGATAAAACAGCAAAACTGATAATTTCTTTTTTATACTTATCAGAAAGACGATAATTATAAATATACATTCGTTCAAGAAAGTCGTTGTCTTTATACCCTTGAACTTCTATATGAATAAATAACCATTTAAAACATCCATCAAGTAAATATACTTCAACTAATTCATCAACCCTTTTATTACCAACTTCATGATCTTTATAAATTCGACCAAGTTCTTTATTATGGAATTTAAAGCCCTTCGACCAATCAATGTCATGATAAGCAAGTGGAAAGAAAAAAAGTATAAAGTCCGGAAAAATACCTTCAATAACATCTTTCCAGGCACTATCATAAATAGTATCATTTACTTTTTTCATTTTTTTAATATACTGTTAAATTTTATTTTTTTCAAGTTAATAGAAAAATATATTATAACAATATTAAAAGCCGACACGAATGCCGGCTTTTAATCATTCAATTTCTGTTAATTACCACTATCGTCAGCTTTATCGACTGTTTCTGTAGTTTTGTCCTCATCAACTTTATGAACAACGGATGCTGTTACAACAAAATCAGGTTTCGTTATTCGTACCAATCGAATACCGCTTGCGGTTCGACCCTGCTTGGATATCTTATCTGAGCCAATTCGTATCATTTGACCTTTTGAAGCGATTACCATTATATCATCTTCTTCTTTTACAGACAATACTGCAGCAACACAACCTTTTTCTTCACTGTATCTAAAATACATTTGACCTGATGTGCCTCGTGCATGTTTTGTAAATGCGTCAAACTCAAGTCGTTTACCGAGTCCGTTTTCGGTAACCAGCATCATTAAACCACCTTCTCGAACAGGACAAACACCACATAACTGATCACCTTCTCTTAACTTAATACCACGAACACCGCCGGCTACTCTTCCCATAACTCTGACTGCCTGTTCACCTATTTTTAACGCTTTACCTTTTTTAGTTGCAAGTATTATATCATCATGACCGGTTGTCAATAAAACATCAACCACACTGTCATCTTCACGTAATGTAATTGCCCGTTTTCCGTTTTGATTAATTCGTCTGAATTCATCAATTGCAACTTTTTTAACTACACCTTTTTTGGTTGCAATAAATATACTTAATGATTTATTTTCATAATCAGAAAGATTTAATAATGCAGTAATATTTTCATCAGGCGCAATGCCAAATAACATTTTAATAATTTCACCACGAGCACTTCTTGAATACTGTGGAATTTGGTGAACTTTCAACTGGAACACATTACCTTTATCAGTGAAAAACAACATGAAACTATGAGTTGAGGCTACAAACATGTGTTTAATAAAGTCATCATCTCTTAACGCACCGGCACTTACACCGACTCCACCTTTACCCTGTAATTTAAAATCTGACGAAGGTGTTCTCTTTATAAAACCTTTATGACTCATGGTTACAACCATACTTTCTTCATGAAGAAGGTCTTCAATTTCAAAAATATTCATTTCAGCTTCAATAATATTTGTTCTTCTATTATCTAAATATGGTTTTGTATCTTCAATAAGCTCTTCTTTTACAACTCGTAAAACATTTGCATCACTTGATAAAATCTCAGTCAATTTAGCAATTAAACGTTGTAGTTCTTCATATTCTTCTTTAAGTTTAGAACTCTCTAAATTGGTTAACTGGTATAATCGCATTTCAAGTATTGCATTTGCTTGAATTTCAGAAAAACCAAATCGTTCCATAAGTGTTGGTTTCGCTTCAGCTCTATCTTTTGATTGTCTGATAATTCTGATTACTTCATCAAGATTATCTAACGCAATTAAAAGCCCTAATAAAATATGAGCTCTTTCTTCTGCCTTTTTCAACTCAAACCTGGTTCTTCTATAAATAACTTCCATTCTGAAGTCAATATATGCTTGAATAGTTTGCTTGATATTTAATACTTTTGGAACACCTTTATCAAGTGCCAGATTTATTATATTAAAGTTTTTTTGAAAATTTGTATGTGAATATAATTGATTGATTACCACATTGGTAACTGCCGATTTTTTCAATTCTATGACAATTCGTAAGCCATCTCTATCTGATTCATCACGGATTTCTGAAATACCTTGAATCTTGTCATTTTTTACCAGTTCTGCAACTTTAATGATTAAATCTGATTTCTTTTCCATGTATGGAATTTCAGTGACAATAATTGCTTCTTTTCCCGGTCGTATTTCTTCAACATCCATCTTTGACCGGATAATAACAGCACCTCGACCGGTACGCATTGCTTTTTTAGCACCTTCTCTACCATACATAAAACCACCGGTAGGAAAATCAGGGCCTTTAATTATTTTAATAATATCATCTATTTCGATTTCAGGATTATCAATTTGTTTTGTAATTGCTTCTACAACTTCTGTTATGTTATAGGGAGGTATATTTGTTGACATACCAACAGCAATCCCGGAAGTACCATTTATTAATAAAAAGGGAACAGCAGAAGGTATAACTAAAGGTTCCTTCATTGACTCATCATAATTAGGACCAAAATCAACAGTATCTTTATTGATATCTTTAAGCATAAGATCGGCGATTTTTGACATTTTCGCTTCTGTATATCGCATAGCTGCAGGAGGGTCGCCATCAATCGAACCAAAGTTACCATGACCGTCAACAGCAGGATATCGTAATGAAAAGTCCTGAGCCATTCTGACAAGTGTATCATAAATAGCCTGATCACCATGTGGATGAAACTTACCGAGTACATCACCGACAATTCTTCCGGCCTTTTTGTATTGCTTATTACTCTGAAGCCCCATTTCGTTCATCGAATGTAAAATTCTTCTATGTACCGGTTTAAGCCCGTCTCTTACATCCGGAATAGCCCTGCTTACTATAACACTCATAGCATAATTAAGGTATGAATCCTGTAGCTCTTTGTCAATATCTCTAAAAATAGTTTGTCCCATTGTATGACTCCACTATTTTATATATCATTTTTTGAGTAAATCGTCAATCTAATTTATTTACTATCAATAAGTTATGAAGTTATTGAGTGGATGATATTGGATAAAAAAGGTTAATTGATATTGAAAAACACTTGCTATACAAAATTTAGATTCAGGTATAGCAAGTGTTTAAAAAGATTATTCCTCGATTAAAACAACCCCATTTGCATGGGCTGTAAATGTAACTTTATTATCAGTTACCGTTGCTTTGGTACCTGTATAAAAATCAGTTAATTCTGTACCATTAGCCCAAATACCTTTTACATCTACAACAGTAGAATTGCTTGCACCAATTACACAAACGACTTTATCGGCATCTTTAAATCGTGCAAATCGATATGGTGCTGTTAATGATAATTGAACATGATTTCCCATGCCAATTGCTTTGTGTTTTTTTCTAAATTGCGTCATCTTTTTCCAATGATTTAATACCTGCGTATTCTCATTTGTCCAAGAACCATCGGTACTAAATAACATTTGTGATCGTGTTAATTGATCTTTATCTTTACCGTATGCAGCTGTACTATTATCTCTACCATACTCATCACCATAATAGATTTGAACAGCACCCGGCGTAAGCATTAACAACGTGCCTACTATTTTTTGTTTTGCATAATCCTTCGCAATTGATGTAGGAAAGAAAAGTTGTGTATCATGTGATGAAATATAACTTAAAACATTAAAACCGGCTTGGGTATTAATATTCTCAGCATAAGTCTTATAAATAGCTTCAATTTTAATCGGTTCCGTTGTTGCGGAGGCAACAGAAGTTTGATATGAGAAGTTAATTATTGAATCAAAACCATTCTCGAAATATTCAGATTTCGTAACACCATGTCCCCACACTTCACCAGTCATCCAGAAGTCTTCATTATCAACAGTTTTACCAGGATTAGCGGTCTTCCAATCTGCATAGCTTTTCTTTGCAGCTACTTTTAATGCTTTCCATGAATCAAGTTCAACATGCTTCGCAGTATCCACTCTAAAACCATCAATGCCGTAGGTTTTTACCCAATCAGTATGCCACTTCACAAGATATTCTCGTACCGTAGTACCATCACTCTCTTTTGCATTTGTATCTGATTTATGAGCATAGAATTTTGGTAAACCAATACCTGTTTTAGTAGACTCTGTTTTAAAGTCAGGTAAAGAAACTAAGGCACCTAATAAATCACCTGTTCCTGTTTCATAATCACCGGCAACGCCCAAACCTGCTCTAATCCAATCAGGTCCCCACCAATTAATCCAGTCTTTATGTTCATAATCGATAAATGAATGATAGTTTGAGACTGTAGCATTTTCATAACCGGTTTTTAAAATGGAAGACAAGCCAAACTCTTCTAAATCTTTAATTGATGCATACCCTGAATGATTCATAACAACATCAAATACAATTTTTATGCCTTTTGAATGTGCTGTATCTACAAAGGTCTTTAATTCATCTTCAGTACCCATATTTGCATCTAATTTAGTAAAATCCTGAGCATAATACCCGTGATATGCATAATGTTCAAAAGCACCGTCACCACCGGTAATCCAGCCATGTATTTGCTCAACAGGAGATGTAATCCAGATCGCATCAATATTTAAACCGGTAAAATAACCTTCGTTAATTTTTGTTGTTAAACCTTTCAAGTCACCGCCATAAAAATTACCGGCTTTTGTTTTATCACTTATTCTTCCGTATGGCTCATTATTTGTAGTATTACCATCATAAAATCTGTCTGTTACAACAAAATACACTATAGAATTATCCCAACTGCTTACTTTAACATTTGTTGAAGAAGGTATTGTTGGTGAATAGAGTCCAAAATTAGCAGTTATTTCTTTATTTCCATTCATTGTAATAGTACTGTCAATAATTTCAGTAGAATTTGCCCCGCCCCATTGAGTAAAATAATACTCAGTATTTTCTGTCGGAACCGCAGTTAATACTACCTTCGAACCCTCTTTATAGTTCCCTCCATTCGGATCAAGCGTTACTGTACCACTTCCTTCCGGAATTACTTTAACCACAAGATTGTAATATAAGTCTTCAACTTTTGGTTGCTCGGGAATACAGGATACAATTATTAAAAATAACATAAAAGGCAAAAGTCTTTTTACCATAACGAAACTCCTTTTCAAAAAACTATAATATAATAATCAAAATATTGATTATTATATTATAGTACGAAATATTTAATTATTTTTCAACTATGATTTTATTTATAGATAATTTATTTGAATAAACGAAGTGTAAAATGTAAAAAAAACTCTCCAATGGATTATTTATAACTAATTCAATGGAGTTGTTGCTTGAAAATGAAAAAAGTTGCAGTTTTACTGCAACTTTTTTCAATAAATAAAAAATTATTTATAGCATTTAATAGAAACACCATCATAAGGAGCAACTTTACCAGTAGGAACAACAGTTGCGTTAACTTTATTTAAATCAGCTAAAGTAACAACACCATTATCTTGTGCAGCATCAGAATAAACATATGTTACAGCTGCATCAGTAAACATTACAGCATCTCCACTAGCAGCAGGAATAGTAGAAACAAGAGCATCTTTAACAAATACAACTTTTACAGTAAATGATGTATCAGCAACACCACCCCATCCACCTGCAAGGTCGATATATGACTTAGGAACTTTAACTTTAAAAACACCATTTGATCCTGTCATTTTAAGAGCATTTGTATTCCAGAAATTAGTTACAAAAGCAGCATCATTTGCGGCATCAGCACCCATTGTAATTCCACCAATAAGAAGTGGTGTATAACCAGTAGCAACTAATGAAGCAGCTTGCGCATTAGTTTCTGTAGTACCCTTCAATTGTAGATGATCGTTCAATTTAGCAACTTCTACTGTTACTTCAATACCTGTTGCATCAGAATATTTAATTTCATCAGCAGCTGTTGTTGTTGTTGTTGTGTCAGGACAAGCAACCAAAAAACTCATCATAGCAACTGTCATCAATGTTGCTAAAACTCTTAAAAAATTCTTTTTCATTTTTAACTCCTAAAAATATAATATTATAACTAATTATAACCAATCAAAAAAAAAAGTCAAGAACAAATAAAATATTTTAAATTTGTTCTTAAATTTTTTAAATTTATTTAACCCACTCAGGTGGATCGTTTTTTGCTTTTCTTTGAATTTGACCATAATATCCAGCTTCTGCGGCACCTTTAACATATGGCTGATTACCATCAAAAAGAAGATAATCACCACCATTTAAATTAAATAAATCATCAGGATTTTTAAAATTATATCTTGTATTCTCATAAGAATGAAGATTATCTAATTTAGGATCCCAGCCTGCCGGAAACCCCCCCATCACCTGAAACTGAAGTTCATTAGCAATTGGCCATTCTTTAACAATAAACTCAGCTGTTCCAGATTTAAACGTCATTTTAAAACGCTCATCATCAAGACAATCAATCCATTCAACACCATATGCAGGAGCAAATGCTCCTGCTATAGTTGCCGAACCTTCCACGGGTTTTCCTTTTATAGTACAATTTATAAATTTTATCGTTATATCACCCAATTCTGGTAATTCAGAACTTATATTACAAGACATCATTGATAAAATAATAGTTAGAATAAACAGAATTTTCATCATATTTATTTTCATATAAACAACCTCCTTTAAAATCTTAATTAAAATGCCCATTGAAGTCCAAAAGCTACAATGCTTGCCTCTGATTTCCAATTATTAGTTAAACCCCTTGTCCACATAGGACTTGTTTTATCTTCTCTGAAATCCATTGTAGTATCATTATCCTCAGCAAAAGGATCCCAACCTAAACCAATATTGGCAAAAAAAGTTGGATTTGCAATATCATCAAATGGTAATTTCCATTTAAATTGAAGTGCTCCACCAATATTCCAATAATAAACAATAGCAGTATAAAAATTTTCAAGATCTGCTGTTGTTCTTTGTCCCGCATCAACTAATTTTTTCATTAATTCAGGATTAAACTGGTTTTGAACATTTCCGTCTCGTTGATCCCCTCTAAAATTTCTTACAATAAAACCAAGTCCAAGACTAATATCCTTATCAAAATACATAGTTCCTACTATCTGATTATAAAAATTCTTCCATTGAATTGAATTCCCCATAATCTCCCATGTTTTTGTAGTACCATTTTCATAATATCCCGGATAGTACTGAAATTCAAGAGTATAGTCAAGATTAACACTTTTTAATATTTTTGAAATATTTGACACCTTTAATCCAACTTTTGCTTTATTAAAAGTAAATGCTGTGGCCATTTTATAACTTTTATCTTTCCCGTCAATTCTTTGAAGTTCATCTTGATACATAGTTAAAGAAAATTGTGTTGCTGCTACTAAACTTAAATCTTTATTAACTTTAGAAGATATAGAAGGATTGAACAAATTATCAATTTGAATTTTATTAGTTTGTAAACCGATACCATTATCATAATAATCGTATTTATCTTCCTTAGCCAATCCAATAACATTATCAAGCTTTCCTATAACTAAATCATGAGTATAACCAATTTTAATCAAGTCATTTTTTAACGGAGCTATTGAAAGATCAATTTTATTACTTATTTGAGATCCTCTATTATTGTAATAATAAGGAACTAACTTAGAAGAATAATTCTTTGTACCAACAACTCTTCTATCTGAATCATCCCAACCTGAGAATCTTCCGTCTTCAGCACCAAGATTACCTTTGAACATCGTTCCACCGGCAGCTAGCGTATAAGCAACATCAAAGAAACCAGGCATTACATAAGATACTGATGCCATTATTGCTGAGTTAGCTAGAAAATCAAATCCTGTTTTCTTTGTTCTATATAGAACATAATTATTAACATCATTTACTGCAGTAGAATCTAAATAAACAGTAGATAATTGATTAGCACCTTGTAATTCTATAATTAAACCTTTTACTGGTTTAATTCTTGCCCAAAGCCCTTGAGTCATATCACCATTTGCAAACATATCTATTGCCATAGGTGACCATGATGTAAAATAATTCATATACCCAAATTCTACAACAGATAGTGTATAACTGGCATCAAAATAAGTCATGAATTTTCTGCTGTTTGCATTTACCGTATCTTTAAAATCACCTTCACCACCTGTATCATCTCTCCATGAATGCGCCCCGCCAATTGCAAGATTTAAACCTTTTATTTTAGTAGGATGTACAATCAATTCTACATTTGTAGCAATATCTTCTTTATCACCAGTTCTTTTACCTGACAATAATTTCATAGGATCTTTAGATCTGTAAGCATTATTACCAAGAACGCCAAGCTTAACTTCAAAATCATCAAAAGGAAAACTTATTACAATCTGATCTATCCAGATTCCATTATCGTTTGTCCCCCATTCTCCTGTTTTTTCTCCAACCCATCTACCCCATGCCCCATTCTTTGCAATAGGACCAAGGAAAAGATTCATAATACCACTTCCAGCACCCCTATTAATAAGTTCTAAAGCTTCGTATCTTGAATTATCATTTCCTTTTGTTGACCAGTATGAATTATACGATACATTTAAACTATAGTTACAATTAACTTCAGCATCTAACTGTAAATGTTTTAGCGCTAAACCATGAACCTTCCATGTACTGGATGATCTTAACTTATGACTTTGCAACCAAACTCTTGTTGCATTATCCTTAGTCGTTCCATATTCACCCTGCCATCTTTTAGTTAAATCTTTATCTCTAACTGCATAACCTGTTAAAGGCATTTTGTCAGTAGTATTGTCATCCCCAGAAGCAATATCTCCATTCTTATCATAAGAAACTTTTTGAGACAATTGAGAACCAAATCTCATTAGATAATAATTTCTTGACCACATACCAAAACTTAACTTCGGATATTCTTCTTCAGCAGTACCGGCAGAAGCCCCAGCAACTGCTCCGGCTTTTGGTCTTCTTAAAACAGCGTTTTTTGAACCAAAAGGATTGGCAACTTCTTCATCCGGTTCCGGATCTTCTATATATGCAATATCACCGGACATAGCAGGATTATAGAATTTATAAAATTCTTTTGCTCTTTTCATTTCCATTGTAATTTCCCATCTACCATCAGCATTTTTAGCCATAGGCACTCCGGGAACTAACCAATCATTAGTTAATGTACCAATAAGATTCATTGCACCAACATCATCATTTTTATATGTAATAGTAACAAACCAAACACCATTTTTTTCACTATAAGACACTTTAGCATCAACTAACATAACGCTAAACAACATAAAAACAGCAATCAGAAAACTCGTAAGTTTTTTCATTATTCCCCCTAAATTAAAGTTATATTGTTGAAATTATCTTGGTTGATCCCAATCTACAGGAAAAGAAGCATCCCAATTGTCATCAGTTGTCATATCAGTCTTATCAGTCCCCTCGTCTATACCATATTTGTAATTCTGATAATTAACAAGAACCCGATCACCTTTCTGTGAATAAACTTGACAGGACATAATTCCTAAAAGAAAAGTAATAATGCATAGAAAAGACATAATAGTTTTTTTCATTTAAAATCCTCCTTAAAATTAATAAAGTTCAGGCTGTAATTATACAGCCTGAACTTTAAATTAACGTTACTCAGCTACAATAACTAAGTTAAAACCACCAAAACCATCGTCAGCAAGATATTTTTTGTCAAGTTTGTCAGCAGCAGGCTGATTCCAGTCAACTTGATTTGAAACATACTTGAATTTTGATCCAACCGGTGTTTTGTCAAGAGTTGTCTTGAATTCCCACACTTTGTCGCCATCATCATCTGTCATTTGCCATTCAGCTGCAGCAGGATCCCAACCATTAAATTCACCAGCAAGAGTCATTGACTCAACTTCGTCGAATGAAGGATAATCTACTTCATTCATGTAAAAAGTTATGTCGTTACCTGCGATAGTATAACCATGTAAAGGAAGTGCAGTCGCTTTTGTTGTCGCTGTTGTTTCTGCTCCACCTTCACAACTTGCTATCATCATAACAGCAGCAATGAGTGATAATACGGATAAAATTCTTTTCATTTAGAAATCCCCCTAATGAACTAAATACTATAATATCATGCCATACCGGCTGATTTAAGAAATATTATAAATCTAATATTACATATCGTCAACAATAATTATACATTTATTTTACAACTGCATTTTATTAAAAATAATTATAAATATTTCAAAAAATACAATTTTTAATTTTTTTTCTTGAATCTTCTTCAAATTAAATATAGTATAATGATAATATTAATGGAGGTTTTTTAAAATGGGTAGAAAACTTAAAGGAAAAATTTTTTTATCACTTAGTTTTTTTTTGGTATTGTTTACATTTGTAAATGCTCAACCTGACACTCAAAGAGTAGTAAATAATAAGTTGCAGCTTTTCAATTCAACAAGAGCGGGTGAAGAATTGATAGTGCATTATCAACGAACAGAAAAGGATTACACTGACTTTACATTATGGTTGTGGGAAGATACCAGTTTTGTTAATGGAGGATGGCCTTTTGGTTTAGATTATGCAACAACAGATGATTTTGGTGCTGTTTTTAAAGTACCTTTAATAGATAATGCGCAAAAAATCGGGTTTGTACCAGTTAACAAAAAACTTGGCGACTCAAGTAAGGATGCAGGGGATCATGTTTTTAACTTTGTTAATGACTACAAAGAAATCTGGGTTTTCCAGGGTGACACTAATTGCTACATCAGTAAAGAAAAAGCTCTTGCAAAAGGAATTATTGGAGGACAAATTGTTTCTGAAACTAAACTTAGTTTAACATTTGTAAATGTTAATGCTCTGCTTGTAACAGAATTAACAATTACAGATAACACAGGAACTACAATATCAGCAACATCGCTAACAACTATTGAAGACAACCAGACTGAAATAACAATAGCAACTACCGATTATAAAACAAAATCACCATATAACGTAAAATATGGTACAAAAACTATTACGGTTGTCCCCGGCTATAAATTGGTTGATGCAATTAATTACACCGGCAACGACTTGGGTGCGAACTACACTTCAACTGCTACAACATTTAAATTATGGGCACCAACTGCCTCTTCTGTAAAACTTGTTCTTTATGACAAAAACAATCAAATTCAAAAAGCAAGTAGTCAATTTGGATTAGATGTTAATGGAGAAATAGCACTTGTAAAAGCAAACAATGCCGAACCGGGAGTTTATTCAACTACAGTAACCGGAGATTTAAAAGGATACTTTTATCAATATAAAGTCACTAATGAGGGTGTTGAAAAAACTTGTCTTGACCCGTATGCAAAATCAATGGCTGCATTTTATGTAGGTTCTGATGGAAAAGTTGTTACGGGAGCTCCTGATGAAGATACAGTAGGAAAAGGTGCTATTGTTGATCTTTCAGCAACAAATGTAACAGGGTTGAATTTTGCTCAGGAAACGTCAGCAAATTTTAATTCTTATTTTACACAAAGAGAAAATGCAATTATTTATGAGGTACATGTTAGAGATTTTACATCTTTCTGGGGAGTTAAAACTTCCGGTACAACTGCAACGGTAGTGACTAAACCAATTGCACCATTAGGAACTTATAAAGCTTTTATTCAAAATTTACCTTATTTAAAGTCTATGGGTTATACTCACATTCAATTACTACCAATAATGAATTTTTACTATGGTGACGAGTCAAATAAAACCATCGAAGCAAATATTTCCGGCGGTGATAACAATTATAATTGGGGTTTCGATCCTCATCATTATTTTACTCCTGAAGGTATGTATGCAACAGATGAAAAAGACCCGCATGTAAGAATTAAAGAACTTAAAGAACTTGTTCATGCAATTCATCAAAACGATATGGGTGTTATACTTGATGTTGTTTATACACATATGTCAAAAGCTAGTTTTTTAGATGACATAGTTCCGAATTATTACTTCTTCATGAAAGATGGTAACTTTGTAGGTGGATTTGGTAATAACCTTGCTACAACACACAAAATGTCTCAAAAAATCATGGTAGATTCAATTAAATATATGTTAAATGAATATAAAATCGATGGTTTCAGATTTGATATGATGGGTGACGGAACTGATGAATCTATTATGGAAGTTATTAAGGCAGCCGGGAATATTAATCCTCGAGTTTTATTGATTGGAGAGGGATGGAGAACTTTTGCAGGAGAAGGTGTTACAACAGACAAAGGGGCTGATCAAGATGCAATGAATAAAATGAATGATTCATCAAACGGTATTTATACTGGTTTTACCTGGACTAAAAATAGTGGTATTGGAGTTTTCTCCGATGAATTCAGAAATTTGATGAAATCAGGTTTTGGTGGTGAGGATCAACCCAAATTCCTAACAGGCGGAGTAATTGATATAGCTCAATTATTTCTTAATATTAAAGGTCAACCGGGTAATTTTAATTCAGCAACTTTTTCACTTGACTCAGGGGTTGTCAATGATCCGGGACAAGCCGTTCAATATATTGCAGCTCATGATAATGAAACGCTTCACGATGTAATTATGATGCATACAGCAAAAGATCCTCGTGACCCGGGAAATGAAGAATTAATTCACAAAAGAATCAGAATGGGAAATTTGGTGCTTTTAACATCACAAGGTATAGCTTTTATGCATGCCGGTCAAGAACTGGGAAGAACAAAATCATTTGAAAATGAAACTGGTGATGGTGTAAAAGTACGAATTATACCTTTTGACAATGATAAAGAAATGGCTGTTTCAAAAGATTCTTATGATTCCTCAGATTATATCAACATGATTAACTGGTCATTCCTTGAAGATGGAAAACCGGGTAAAAAAACAATGGAATATACAAAAGGTTTGATTAAACTGAGAAAATCAACAGACGCTTTCAGACTTGGCGAAAAATCTTTAATTGACAGTAATATAACTGTTATTAATGTAATTAAATAATAAGGAGATTATTGATGAAAAATAAAAATATAAAACCAATTCTTTTTGCTTTATTCATTATCACTTCACTTTCATTTTTTACTGTATCATGTACACCAACAAGTAATACAGATACAAATACAAACACCAAAACTGAAACATCAACTGAGTTAATGGCTGTCGGGTATAAATGTATTGGTAGTGATGCCACATATTTTGTTTTTGTGAATTCTGATAAAACAAGAAATGCTTCATTCCCGAATACAGACGGTTTAACATTAAATCAGGTTATTGTTGATCAGGAAGTTGCCGGAACAGATGTGATTTCAAGTCCAAAAGGTGTATCTATTGTAGATAACAAAATAGTATTAGAAGCTGTTACTTCAGTAATTTTTAAGAAATAATAAGCTAAGAAAAGCTAGCATAGGTTAAAACCTTTGTTAGCTTTTTTTATCCCTGTGCTGTCATATCAACTGTAAAAAATAATTTATAACTTCCATTATCATTCACAAACAGCAAAACGGTCTTCCCGTTGATATAACATTTTACATTTGACGGTGATTCATCAATTAAACTTTGTAAGTTTCGATCATATTCAAGTATATTATACTCATTGAGATATTTCTCTATTATTTCCTGATTAACATCAATTGCCATCGCATCAACAAATTGAGAATGATATAAAGCTGCATCATCTGAATAAGCAAAATCTTCATCTTCTTTGAAAAAAAGAATGCCGTTTAAAATAAATGAACCCGAGTTAAAAACAATTTTTGATTTATCATTATTATAAATTTCTATACTATAAAGATACTTATCTTTAATATTAGAATACTTTTTCTTCATTGATTCTTCTCTAATTCCCAACAATACCTGACTCAACTTCACATTTTTTTTGGTATTCACACAACCAGAGAGCATACATATTACAATGAAACTTATAATGATTCTATTCATAAAAACCTCCCGATATTTAATTCTTAACATACTTATTAAAAAAAGCCGGATTATATTTTTTCTGATACTCCTGAATTGATTTAATTATTTTTTGTCTTTCCGCTGACAATAAATACCCTTTAGTCAAATACATTTCTGCCGTTTCCATATCACCTGAATAGGAATAATAATCTGATAGTAGAATATACGAATCGGGGCTTGAAAGATGTATACTATTAAGCATTTTTAAATAATCAACCAACAAGTCAATACGGCCGATTTCCTTGAGATATGCCAATACTATATTATGAATTTCCTCCTCTGTCTCTATATTCTTAATTCTTTCATTAAGATCTAAAGGAATTTTATTTTCATAATCAAATAAAATGTCTTTATTATATTTAACTGTCATATCAGAATATGGCGGATTTTCGATCATATTCCTGATTTTCCGTGATGCTATTACTTCACAAACCGGGGAATAATTCATAATCATTCTTGAATTTTTTTCATATAGCAAATCTTTATTAAAATCAAAATTATACAACGCAGATAATGATTGTGCCAAAACGATAGCCGCTTCATGATTACCGGTATAATTAAAATGCAAATGATCAATAAATAATTGTTGACCAAACCCTGAAACACCAAATTTTGAATAAAGAATATCAAACAAAGGAATATACACAACATTATCATTATTTTTAGCAATTTTTTCTATTTCTTTACTAATATATGAACGTGCTCGAAACGGAATCATATCATTATCTTTTATTTGTATTAGTTTTTGAATATCACGAATATTTTGAGTTTCTTCTATTATAAATGAATCCGGGTAATCTGTTTTAAAAGGGGGCATATCAATCAAGTTGGAAACAGGATCAAAAATGAAAACTCTTATATTGTTTTTTTTACACAATGCAATTGTTTCACTAATATTTGTGTAGAAATTATTTTTTACCACATCATTCTTTTTACTATCATTCTCAAATATCTTACCTGCAAATTGAATATTCATTAAAGATAAATCTTTATTATTCTCACTTGTATTAATCAAATCGAAAAGCCAACGGACACTATTTATTTCATACAAACTCATATACAATTTTTTTTGAAATATATTTCCACCGGAAGCTGCACCAAATGTTCCGAATATTTCATTATGACCGGCATAGATTATAATAAAATTCGGTTTATATTTAAGAATTTTCTTCATCGCATCATTAACATAAAAACTATTTAAGCCACTAAATGAAAGATTTAAAATTTCAATACTTTGTTTATCACCATAATTTAATATTCGTTCTGTAATTTTCGCAAAACTATTATTTGTTGCATCAGGATACCCTTGTGCTGTTGATCCACCGAGAACAAACCCGCGAACAACGCTTTCTTCAGGTGTCATTGTCAGGTAATCTACCGGTTCAGAATCATCCGGCATTGACACGCCGGGATAATATTTAGTAATAAAAGCAGGATTATTAAGAAAATATTTTCCGCTATACTTAGTTTTTTGGTACGGCTCAGTGCTTTTGACTATACCACTGATTAATAATAATGCATCAAAAATATAAAAGATGAAAAAAATAAGCACTGTATATACAATAAGAAACGCAAACTTTTTAATCTTCATTCCCGATCCTCCAATTTAATTAATTATATATTAGAAATATTATTAAACAATTGTCAATATCTAATAGATTTTGTTTTAAAATTGATATAATATCTGATCACTTATTTTAATTCACTTTAAAGGATTTTATTCTATGAACAAGCACTTTTTATTATTACTATTACTTCTAATATTCACAGGTTGTCCTGACAATCAACCTGCTAATGAACCTGAAACTCAAACTATTAGCGATGTACCTATTGTAGAAGAATTAATTATTGAGAGAAAGCCTTTTGATGACAATTATACGTATGAAAGCAAAAAAGAACTTACAACCGATACAATTGATGAATCAGGCGTTTTACTACAAGGTTTTCACTGGGATAGCTGTAAAGTGGCAAATAAGGGATGGTATAAAGAAATAAGCGACAACAAGTCTGAAATTTCTAATACTTTTTCTATTGTATGGTTTCCACCATCAACAATATCACCTGATTTTGCACCTCAAGGTTACGGTCCAACTCAACTTAATAACCTTGATTCCCAATACGGATCAAAGTCCGAATTAAAACAAGCTATAAGTGACATTGCACCGGCAAAAGCAATAGGTGATATCGTTATTAATCATAGAGCAGGCAGCGCAAACTGGGGTACTTTTACAAATCCAATTTGGGATGACGATTTTTATTCTATATGTTCTGAAGATGAGGGTTTTACTCAAGCGAAAGGTGACCCCATGTTTAAAAATACTAAAAGAGGCTCCCCTGATACAGGAGAGGTTTATAGTGCATTTAGAGACCTTGACCATACAAACGCAATTGTTAAAAAAGGAATCATTGACTGGATGTATGACCTAATGAGAACAGAAGTAGGTTTCAAAGGCTGGAGATATGATTATGTAAAAGGGTTTGATGGTAAATACATTGGTCTATACAACAAAGAAACGTACCCGGAATTCTCAGTAGGTGAATACTGGCCGACAAAAACATTCAATTCTTCTGAGTGGAGTACCGCAATAAGTGATTGGATAAACAAAACGGCTAACATTGGAGGTGTTAAATCAAGGGCGTTTGATTTTGTTTTAAAGGGTAATTTGAATGAAGCTTTTGGAACAAAAACAAATTCAGCATGGAATATGACAAAACTTAATGATGAAAACAATATATTCAGAAAAGATCCTTCGCATGCGGTTACGTTTGTTGATAATCACGATACTGGAAGTACTCAAAGTCACTGGCCAATATATCACAAATCTACAGATTCACTGGAAAGTCATGTTTATTTAGGATATGTTTTTATCCTGACCCATCCCGGTTACCCTGCTGTTGCATGGCAGCATTACTTTAAATCTGATGTAACGGCTCAATTTATTTCTGACATGACAATTAAGGGATATGATAAAACACTTAAAGAATTAATCAAAGAATTAATTGAGTTACGAAAATCAACAGGACTTAAAAGTAATAGTACTTTTGAAATAGTGGGTACTACAACAAGCGATGACTATACAGCTATGATTGATGACAAATTAATTATCAGAATAGGAAAAAACAAATTCATCCCGGATGCAGGATGGACACTAAAAATATCAGGTGATACATTTCAAATCTTCACTAAAGATTAATGTATAATCACCGTGAAAGGGGTAACAATACCCCTTTCATTTTTAACCCTCTTTTTTCCCAACCCGTTTTTGAATAAACAATAAAATTGGCGGACAATTCTTCTGATTAACTAATTCAATTCTGCCACAATTATAAATTTTCTGATCTACCCCCCTTAAATATGTATCCAATGCAGATTTTTCTAGCTTTCCATTTTCATGCCCCCAATAAACTACGATATATACAATACCATTATCATCAAGCATTTCCACTACATTTTCAATTGCATAGATAGAAGAATGAAAATGAGTTGTAATATTTTTATCTCCACCCGGCAGAAAACCTAAATTAAACACTGCACAGTTGATTTTAACATCTTTCCCTATTGTATGTTTAACATTTTCGTGTGATTCATTAAAAAATAGTACATTATTATGCACTCCGCTCTCGCTTAACAGTTTTTTTGATTTTTCAATTGCAATATTCTGTATATCAAATGAATAAACAATCCCCTTTTCTCCAACGAGATTGCTTAAAGTTACAGTATCATAACCATTGCCGGTGGTTCCATCAATAACTGTATCACCTGATTTCACACAGTTATTAAGTAATACATTTAAAATATTTAATACATTATTCAAATCAATCATACTTGCTCCAAAATATAAAATAATAATATATTCAGATTGACTAAACAATACCTTTTTTGATAAATTGAAATATATTTTACTCAATCAAATATAAGGAATAGTATGGAAACTTTACTTCTTTCCGGAAATGAAGCAATTGCTCTTGGCGCGTATGAAGCAGGGGTAAAAGTCGGAGTTGGTTATCCGGGCACTCCATCTACAGAAATACTTGAAAATCTTAAAGAACACAAAGATGTGTATACTGAATGGTCTGTTAATGAAAAAGTTGCACTTGAAGTTGGTATCGGAGCATCACTCGGCGGTGCAAGAACACTGGTAACTATGAAACATGTCGGTGTTAATGTGGCGGCTGACCCTTTATTTACCGTTTCATATATGGGCGTAAAAGGTGGTTTAGTAATTATTAGTGCTGATGACCCGTTTATGCATTCATCACAAAATGAACAGGATAATAGAAATTACGCGTATGCGGCTAAAATTCCTATGTTAGAACCATCTGATTCTGAAGAAGCACGAAGTTTCACAAAACTTGCATTTGAGCTAAGTGAAAAATATGATACCCCGGTGTTTTTAAGGCCTACTACACGGGTTTGCCATGCATACAGCATTGTTAATGTCGATAAAAACAAAGATAAACGGGTTGAAATAGATAAAGGCAGATTTGAAAGAAACCTAAAAAAATATGTTATGATTCCTGCCTACGCACGAGCCAGACATTTCATTGTTGAAGATAGAGAGAATTTAATAAAAGAAGACGCAAATACCTTGTCAATTAATAAAACTGAATATAATAATACTGATGTCGGTTATATAACATCAGGCATTTCATATCACTATGTGAAAGAAGCTGCACCCGATGCATCCATTTTAAAATTGGGAATGGTGTATCCTTTGCCTGAGAAACTAATCAAAGAATTCTGCAGTAAAGTAAAAAAAGTCGTTATTGTTGAAGAACTTGAACCGTTCTTTGAAACCAGAATTAAAGCGATGGGTATATCGGTTACCGGCAAAAATGTATTTCCTATTACCGGTGAATTATCACCTGATTCTATCAGCAATTTTCTCGGGAAACAAAAAGAAACGCCTCTTACTATAAATTCTAAAGTCCCTCCGCGACCACCGGCATTATGTAAAGGTTGCCCTCACTCATTTGTATATGAGACATTAGGTAAAATGAACATAACAGTCGCAGGTGATATTGGATGCTACACTCTTGGTGTGTTACCACCTTACAACGGCATTGACACCTGTGTTGATATGGGTGGAAGTATCACTGTTGCCCAGGGTTTAGAATTAACAGATCCATCTAAAACATACGCAGCAATAATCGGTGATTCGACATTTGCTCATTCCGGCATTACAGGTCTTGTTAATGCTGCATATAATGGAAGAAAAAATTTAATTATCATTCTTGATAACGGTACTACAGCAATGACGGGTATGCAACCAAACCCTTTCTCAGGCGAAACAATTCAATCATTACCCGCAGAACCGGTAAATTACTATCATCTTTGCAAAGCTGTCGGAATATCCGATGAAAACTTCATTGAAGTTAACGCATACAAACCTGCTGAAATTGAAAGTGCTATAAAAAAACTTTTAGCAACTAAAAAACTTTCTGTTCTCTTAGTTAAAGGTTTATGTATAATTTACAACAAAAAAAAGAGCAAGAAACAATAAGGAGACGATTTTGAAAGTTACGAATATATTAATTGTCGGTGTTGGGGGTCAAGGAACAATTCTTGCAAGTAATGTTGTGAGTTATGCAGCAATGAATGCAGGACTTGATGTAAAAAAAAGCGAAATTCACGGTATGAGTCAAAGAGGCGGGTCTGTTTTCAGTCACGTTCGTTTTGGTAAGACTGTTTCATCACCAGTTATACCTTTAGGTGAAGTTGACGTTCTTATTTCACTCGAAGAAATGGAAACAGCGCGATGGCTTGATTATTTAAATAAAGATTCAAAAGTTATTATACTAACTAATAGAATTTTCCCTGCAAACGTTACTGTTTATCCGGAAGGAATTGTTTCTGAGATTTCAGCAAAACTTACGAATACAATAGCAATCGACCCAAAGAAATATACAGAAAAACTTGGTAATGAAAAATTTCTTAATATTTTTCTGCTTGGGGTTCTCTCAAAATTTATTCAAATTCCTGATGATTGCTGGAATAAAGCAATTAAATCTTTGGTACCTGAAGGCACATTCGATAAAAACCTCGAAGCTTTTAATGCCGGAAAAAATTATTAAACAAGGAAAATCATTATGATTTGGAATGAAAAAGCTGAAAAGATGCCTTTAAAAGAATTGCGGAGTTTACAAAGTAAAAACCTCATTTCACTCGTTAATCGAATGTATACTAATGTAGAATTTTATAGAGAAAAAATGATTACTGCCGGGGTTAAACCGGAAGACATCAAAAGTATCGATGATATTGTCAAATTACCTTTTATATCAAAAATGGATATGCGCGATGTATATCCGTTTGGTTTATTTGCCGTTGATATGAAGGAAATCGAAGAGCTTCACATGTCAAGCGGAACAACCGGGAAATCAGTCGTTGTCGGGTATACAAACAAAGATCTTAAAATCTGGTCCGAAGTTATGGCGAGGGCTTTAGCAATGGGCGGAGTCACAAATGAATATTCTATTCAAAATGCTTACGGATATGGCCTTTTTACCGGCGGTCTTGGTGTTCATTATGGGGCAAAAGAAATTGGTGCAACTATCATTCCGATTTCCGGTGGAAATACGATGAAACAACTTTCAATTCTACAGGATTTTAAACCCGAAGTTTTAACATGCACTCCTTCATATTCATTATACCTTGCAGAATCAGCAAAAGAGCAGGGAATTGATTTTTCACAATTAAATCTGAAAGTAGGTTTTTTCGGTGCAGAGCCGTGGAGTGAAAGTATGCGGACTGAAATTGAATCAAAACTCAATCTCAAAGCATTGGATATTTATGGATTAACCGAAATTATCGGACCGGGAGTAGCGTGTGAATGTGAATATCAGGATATGCTTCATATTGCAGAAGATCATTTTTATGCTGAAATAATAGACCCAGAAACAGGTAAACAACTTCCCGATGGTGAAAAGGGAGAACTCGTTTTTACAACACTTACAAAAGAAGGCACTCCGGTTATACGTTACCGTACAAGAGATATAACATTTATCACCCGTGAACCATGTAAATGCGGACGAACAAGTGCAAGAATGCATAGACTTATGGGAAGAACAGATGATATGATAATAATTCGCGGGGTTAATGTATTTCCATCACAAATTGAAGAGATTCTACTTAAAATTGAAGGTGTAGAACCTCATTACCAATTAATTATTGAAAGAAAAGACCAGCTTGATATTCTTGAAGTTCAGGTTGAAATGAGTAATAAACTTTTCTCTGATGAAATTAAGAACCTTTCACATACTGAAAAGCGAATTGAAAAAGATTTATATGCAATGTTGAATATTCATACAAAAGTAACACTTGTTGAACCTAAAACAATTCCGAGAAGCGAAGGAAAAGCAAAAAGAATTATTGATAAAAGAATAATATAAGGAGAACTGAATGAAAATTACTCAAATATCCGTTTTTCTCGGTAATAAAAAAGGTCGTCTTGCTACTGTTACAAAAGTGTTAGCAGAACAAAATATTAATATTCGTTCATTGTGCATCGCAGAAACAGAAAACTATGGTATTGTAAGAATGTTAGTTGATTCTACCGATAAAGCAATCGCTATATTAAAAAACAATGATTTTGTTTGTGATAAAACTGATATCCTCGCTGTTGAAGTTCCAGATGTTCCCGGTGGCCTTAATAGTATACTTGAAATTTTTGATACAAATAATATTAATATTGAGTACGCTTATGCTTTCGTTGAAAAAAAACATAGCAATGCGATTATGATTTTTAAAATTGACGAACTTGATAAAGCAATAAATATTGCTGAAAAAAATAATATAACTTTAGTTTCTGCCGATAAAATAATAACTGAATTGTAATTTTTGTGTAGTGCCCATTTATCTTAATAAAAATGATATATATTTATAATAAAAGGCGGGAATAATAAAAAGTATGGAAAAAAACTATTTAAAAGATAAACCATTAGAGCTTACAAATGATGGTAAGCTCACTTTTTTCTTTCTGGGGATAGGGTCTGCATTTTCCAAATTACATTATCAGACTAATCTTCTTATTATAAAAGGTCAGGATCACGTCCTTATCGATTGTGGCACTGTCTGCCCGACAGCATTACATAATTATAAATCATCAATTATTAATATATCAAATTTTCTTATTACCCATTCTCACGCCGATCATATTGGTGGTCTTGAGGAATCAGCCCTCATGGGGCGTTATGTTACAAAAAAACGTCCAAACATGATTATTACTGATGAATATAAAGACCTTTTATGGAACAGTTCATTAAAAGGAGGTCTCGCTTTTGGTGAAATTTATGAAGGAAAACCCCTTGAATATCACCATTTTTTTAACCAGATAAAACCTGAAATGATATCTAAATCGCCTCGACCATTATATGAAATAAATGCAGGTTCAATTAATATTAAATTATACAGAACAATGCACATTCCTGATTCAGCAAAATCATGGAGTGATTCTTCATTGTCGTATGGAATTTTAGTTGATAATAGAGTGATCTTTTCTTCTGATACACGATTCGATATTGATTTAATAAACTGGCTTTTAAAAGATTATCCTACTATTGAGCATATTTTCCACGACTGTCAATTCTTTCCGGGTGGCGTTCACGCTTCCTTTCAGGAATTAAGCACACTTGATCCTGAAATTAAGAAAATGATTAACCTTTGTCATTATGGTGATAATTATAAAAACTTTCACCCGCGGGATAATGGTTTTGCCGGTTTCGCACGACAAGGTTGTTATTATATATTTAATTGATTTCCATTTGATAAATCAGAATACTTTACAACTGTGTTTTTGCCGGTTCTTTTTGCTCTTGACAAGGCATTTAAAGAATTAAACATGAGATTTCTAAAATTATTTCGCTTTGACGACTCTGATATTTTACCTATTGGTTCAATATTTTCTGTTGATGCTACACCAAAACTCATTGTAACAGGAATTTGTTGACCTTCAAAAAAGAAGTTTGTTTCTGTTATAAAAGCTCTGCATTTTTCTGATAAAACAATTGCATCATTTTCACTAGCTCCAATCATCATTACAATAATTTCGTCTCCACCAAATCTACCAATGAAATCAAATTTTCTAAATGATTCTTTAAACCCTGTTGAAATATTTCTTAAAATATGATCACCGAATTCAATGCCACATTTTTCATTGATGTCTACAAAATTATCAATATCAGCTGTTATAAGAGAAAATTTACCGCCATTTGATTCAATTCTTTCTATTTCATTTCTCATTTCATTAAAGAAAGCATCTTTAGTCAACAAACCCGTCAGTTTATCAGAAACAGTTAAATTAGAGAGCTCATTTTCAGAAATAAATAGTCTTTTCTGCAAATTAAGCACCATAACCATTAAAAAAACAATAATAAATAAATTCACAATGAACACAATAAGAAATAACAATCTCTTTTCATTAAAAAAAGAATCATCAACCATCTGTAAATCAAATAATATATTTATAAACCACTCAGCATTCCCTGAACTGTTTTCAACAGGAATAATTACTTCATAAACAACCTGACGCTCCCCTTTAATTACCGTTTTCTTATAGGTAATTTTAGTTCTGCTTGATTCTGTAACTGATAATGATGACTCAAGAATAATATCTCTTCCATTCTGATAGACTAATTTTCCATTATCAGAAAATATTTTTAAATACATTTTAGGCGGGTAAAATTCCAATTTTGACAGCAGTAAATCTAAATCTTTTTTTTGATGGTCAGTGATGATTTCTTTACCAAAATTATATCTTGAAGATAGAATAGTTCTAATATTTTTGGTTTCTTTTATAGCAAGAAGTATACTTGCATTGTTATACATTATATTTGAAACATTGAGATATAAAAAAAGCATTATGACAAAAAAGAAAAATGTAATGCTTAGAAAGAAAAATCTTTTCTTATTGAATATTTTTTTATCCATACCGGCTGTCCATTTGAAATTCTTATATAGTCATTGAGCGTACGCTATAAAATATCATACCATTTATTATTAATAATTCAAATTGATATTTATTTTAAAGCTTCAATTATTAAAACAAAACTGGTATCCGGGTTAAATATTTCTTCCTTAAAACCACCATAACTGGTTATTGATGAAAAACCGGCTTGACTTAGAATTTGAATTAATGTGTCATATTGAATCGGATTTAATTGCGTTGTGCCTTTATAGATAGCACCTTCTACATTAAGAGTAATATCAAAATACAATAAATTATCATTGGATACTTTTCTATATGCTCTTTCAAAAGAAAACCGATTTGTTTTTATAACAGGTAATTGCGTTATATTATTATCAAGAATTCTTTTATAATTTAAAATTTGCAGAATAAAATGTCCGTCTTTTTTTAATATTGTATGTATTCCTTTTAGAAAATTCATGAGTTCTTCCATATTACACATATGTGCCAGAGTATTGCCATAACATATTACACCATCAAATACATCTTCGTCATAGTGGAGCGGGACCTCGCGCATATCCATAACTTTAAATACCGGATTATCATTATTAATCTGACCAGAATTTGCCTGGGCGATCATACCTTCATCCAAATCGACACCTATTAAAGGATACCCTTTATTTGCTAATGATTTTGTCAGCTCCCCTGTTCCACATCCGATATCTAAAATAGAACCTGATTTTATTTTATGAGTTGTGAAATTTACTGCATCCTGATCAAGTGGAAAAATCTCATTGTAATAATCAGCTATTTCATTATACATTCAATATTCCTTATAAATTTTATTTATTTACTATGGTATTATAACAAATAAAATGAGATAATATATAAAATTTTTGATTTTTAAAGGGTATATTATGAATACAAAAAAAATTTTATTTATTGGTGCCGGTAATATGGGGCAGGCAATAATTGACGGGTTAATACGAAGCAAAACAGTAAGTCAGGATAATATTTCGTTTTATGAACCTTATATTGCAATGCGTGATTTTGTAAAAAATAAATTTCAAATAAAAAGTCTTGAGACTATCGATAGTACAATCAGTCAATTTAACATTATTATACTTGCTGTTAAACCTCAGGTTTTCAAATCATTTCATGAAGATGATATTTCATTAAAACTATCTCAATATTCAACAAAATCACAAGTAATTGTTTCAATTATGGCTGGAATCAATATTGCGAAAATTGGTGAATTTTTTAAAAATTCTAAGGAAATTATTAGAGTAATGCCTAATACTCCGGCACTTATCGGAAAAAGTATGAGTGCAATTGCTCATTCTAAAGAAGTTTCTGAAAGTAATATTGCAACTGTAAAGGCAATTTTTCATTCAATCGGTGAAGTTGAATTAGTTGAAGAAAAATTAATTGACGCTGTTACCGGATTAAGCGGTTCAGGACCGGCTTTTGTTTTAGCGTTTATCGAATCATTAACTCAAGGCGGGATTCTTTCAGGTTTACCAAAACATATTGCGGAGAAACTAGCAATTCAAACTGTTGCCGGAACAGCTCTGATGGCACAATCAAGTGACAAAACCGTTGAAGAATTACGACACATGGTTACATCACCGGGCGGAACAACAATTCAAGGTATGGCTACTCTTGAAGAAAATGGCTTTAGAAACAGTGTTATTAAAGCAGTATATTCTGCATATACACGATCAAAAGAATTAAGTAATTAAAAAAAGGCGTTTATGAACATAATGAAATACGAGAAAAAACAACATAGAGAAACTATTTCTTACGGTCTTACCTGGTCAGATTATATTGAAGGAACAAAATTTAATGTCCTTCAAAAGATGACAGAGATGACAGGGGTATATGTCGTCTTTTATTTAAATAAATACAAAAGACTTGCCCCTTGTATTGTTGGCGGAGCCTGGTTCACCGGATTAAGACCGACTCTCCTTAAACTTTTTTCGCGATTACCTTCAGACGTTTTGCCCAATCACATTTTCACAAAAATTCAGTCGGAAAAAATATTCATTAAGTATCTTGAAATTTATGACTTAAATGATTTTACAGATATTCTTTATTCAATTAAAGAAAAATATCCGCAAGCATTTTTTGACAGCAACGGTTTACCTGTTTCAGAGCATTCAAAAAATGTAAAAACAATTGATATAAATACAAAAATTTACTACAAAGAAAAAGCCGATCTCGATATTTAGGAGTTATTTATGGATTTAATACCTGCAATTGATTTAATAAATGGACAATGCGTAAGACTCACGGAAGGAGATTTCAATCAAGTTAAAGAATATAATTCTGATCCTATAGCACAAGCTATGATATTCAAAGAAGCAGGTGCTCAAAGAATTCATTTAATTGATCTTGATGGAGCAAAAACCGGCAACGGAAAAAACAGACAAATAATTAAAGAAATTAAAAAAAGAACAAACCTGAAAGTTCAAACCGGTGGTGGTATTAGAACAGAAGAGGATATAAAAGACTTAATTCACTCAGGAATAGACTATTTAATTCTTGGAACCATGCTTACCGAAAAATTTGCTGTTATTGAATCTATGATGGCAGATTATGGCAGATATTTTATCGCAGGCATTGATGTAAAAGATAATGTTGTAAAAACTAAGGGCTGGTTGGATGGGAATATGATAGATCCGATTGAACTTGGTAAAAAAATATTTCAAACCGGTTTTAAAATTGCGGTTTACACTGATATTTCTAAAGACGGTAAACTTCAGGGACCTAATCTTGAAGCGACGAAAAACTTTGCTGCGTCAACAGGGCTTAGGACGATTTTATCAGGTGGTATTAGTTCTTTACAGGATATTGAAGAAGCGTCTACTCTTCGTTTTTACGGCTTACAAGGTATAATAATTGGTAAAGCATATTACGAAGGCAGAATAAATCTTAAAGAAGCCATAATTAAATTTAAGGACAAGTAAATGTTAAAAACTAGAATTATTCCATGTCTTGACGTTGATAATGGAAGGGTCGTAAAAGGTATTAATTTCTTAAATCTTGTCGATGCCGGAGATCCGGTTGAATGTGCAAAACGCTATTCAGAATCGGGTGCTGACGAATTGGTTTTTCTTGATATTACTGCAAGTTCTAATAGAAGAGAAACTATTGTAGAAACAATACGAAAAGTAAGCGAAGTAACATTTATTCCATTTACTGTCGGTGGTGGGATTCGTTCCATCAATGATATTGAAAAAATATTACAAGCCGGTTCTGATAAAGTTTCAATTAATACACAAGCTGTTTTAAATAAATCACTTATTACTGAAGGTGCTAATAATTTCGGTTCTCAATGTATCGTTGTTGCGATAGACTCTAAAAAAGTAAATGGCATTGATCATGTCTTTATTTATGGCGGTAGAGAAGATACCGGTATTACCGTACTTGACTGGGTAAAAGAATGCGAAAATTGTGGCGCTGGTGAAATATTACTTACAAGTTGGGATAAAGACGGTACTAAATCCGGTTTTGATGATGAGTTACTTGCAAAAGTAACTAAAAAAGTAAAAATCCCGATCATTGCATCCGGTGGTGGCGGAACGATGAATCATTTTGTAACTGCGGCATTACATGGTGGTGCAAGCGCACTCCTTGCAGCAAGTGTGTTCCATTTTGGCGAAATTGATATACTTGAACTCAAAAAGTATATGGCAAAAAATGGTGTTCAAGTTCGTTTAGATATATAAAGTTTTTTTTAGCTTTATAGTGCATTTATTCATTAAAAATACTTATAAAAAAATAAATATTTTTTTCATCTTTTTTCACTTTTTCCCCTTTAATATACATGGAGGCCTATATGTATATTACTCATAGATTTCACTTTAAAATTGATACGTTTTTACTTGAAGAAATTGATGCATTTAAGAAAAAAATGAATATTACAAGTCGTGAGGGGCAATTAATTGGATTTTTGAAACCATGATGCCTTATATTAATGAGGAAATTAAAAATCCTTATAGTATTGGATTAAATGACGAGCCAATTTCTGTTACTGAAGATATTTCAATTAAAATACGAGAGTATAATTTTGATGTTATACGATTTTTAAGATTAAGATTTCATTCATTTAGTTTTGCAACGATTTTAAGGTATATATTAAGGCTTTTTCTTATTCTAAAAAATGGTGTGATTTTGGGTATGCTTAAAGAAATTATTGAGCGTTGCCGGGATGTTATAGTAAGTTCTACAGAATTCCAAACACATATGTGTATGAATGAAAAACAAAATAACTATATATTAGACTTAAATTTATATTATCAACTTAAATATATGACTATTTTCTATAAACATCCTGACTATATAAAATAAATACCGGTATTTTATGACTCTTTAACAGCAATCTACTATTCTCTTAAAATTGTTTCTTTATAAAATTGATTAATAATTTTCATATTTCTTTTTATTTCATTAGCGTCATAATTTTTATACATTAGTATAAAAATACTTTGTATTTCATTAGTTTCTAAAATTGGTAGAATTAATAAATACGTAATATTCGATAAATCACTCTCAATAAATCTTTCCGAGAAAACTGGTTGTTTTACACCCTGACTTGAAAAACTTATTATTCTGTTTTCACGTGTTAATATTTTAGAAAAAGAACTCTCCATTGAAAAAACACATTTTGCAATTGATTCATCACTTATGTTTTTATATGAAAATGGGATTAAATCCTTATTAGATTTTTGTAAATAAACCCACTTTGAAACACCTAAATTAGTAATAAATTCAATTATTTCTTTAATTTGCTGATTCATATATTTAAAATTTATTATTTCATTATTTTTTTCATTTTGATTCGATTGATAATCAAATCTCTCACCAATAACAAAATCACCAATAGGTTGTCTATAATCAGATAAAACATCCTCACCCGCTTCTTTTGCTCTCATAATTGATTCAACAAGTTTTTGAGCATATTTATCATCAACTGTAATACCTGACATAGAATTTACAGAACTAAAAGAAGAAATCTTGTTTTTATTAATTAATGAAATGATTACATTATAACATATTCCTATAAGTCGCATTGTTAAAACTGCCATAAAAGATATGAACCCGAGTTTACCACCAACCCCGGTAAATACGCCCCGGAAAACAACATAGAAAACACCGGCAATTATACCTGAGAAAAAATAATTTCTTTTGAGCATCAATATAAAGTATGAACTCATACCAACAAATGCGCCGGTATACCAGGCCAGTGCATATTCTTCACCATAAACCGGTATTTTAGTAATCAAAATCCCACCAATCATACCGGTAATTGCAACCGACAATACTTTGTAGTTATCATTAAGGGATGAAACAGCATTCTTTATTTCCATTGAAATCATTGCGCCCACCATAGCTGAAGGAATTGTCAGATAAAATAATGGATCATTTAATAAATTATAAGAATAAAAATCGAAAATAGTAAATGAATGTGATTTAAAAAAGAACTTAAAAAGTAGAAAGAAAATAACAGAAATAAATGCAATAGTACCTAATCGTCCACCATATCCGTCAAAAAATAAGCCGGGTTGAATTGATGATGCAATCTCTCCAACTGAATATAAAACACCAACAATAGCAGATAAAAACAGTGCAATAAGTATAAATTTGATTGAAAAGGGATTAACAGATTGATCTGCTAATAGATATGTTGATGTCATTCCGGCAAACGAACCGGCAAAACCAGCCCACGATCGTCTTGTTTCATCATGAACTGTTATTGTAAAAATCGAAAAAATTATACCTGCGATACTTGATGCAATGACAGCATTCCAGCCAATTACAACAACATAAATAGTAAAAATTGTTCCTATAAAACTGAATATAAAATAGTTAAAAATATTATTCCAATTTATCTTATTAGTTAAATCCAAACTCTTGCCTTTTTTTTTGATATATTGTAAATATTTTTATTGTTTTAGTCAAATCATTATTATTATAGTATTATAATTTTTTAAAAAATAAGGATTTATAATGATTAAAAGTGATTTATTACATAACAAACAAACATTTAAGTATATTTTGTATATTGCTTTATTTTTTTCATCACTCTTAGCAGTGATTATTCCTTTACAAAATTTTAGTAATGGTAAATATATTTTACCCATTTACATCACGAGTCCATCCACTGAAGAAGTTCAGATTGAAGCATATAATCAATATAACGAATTAATTCCCTCTTTCACAGAGGATGTACATAAAGCATTATTCAATCAATATATATATACCATTACAATTTCAAGCTCAATACCCTTCAGTCTCTATACAAAAGAAAAAATTATTTTACTTCACAAAGAAAAGAACAAAATTCATTCTCATATTAAAAGATATATATTTCCAATTAATCTGTCCATTACTAATTTAATTTCAGATACAATCCTAACGTTTCTGTTATCATTACTTAAATATTTTCTAATTTTATTTTTAATTTTGTATCTAATAGTAGACCGGATCAATTATTCAACAGAAATCACATTTCGTGCAAATAAATTAACAATATCAAATACGGTTTCTTTCAATGAATTTATTATGTATTTACTGATTTCTATTTTCAAATTAGCGCGTGATATCTTACATAACCGATATTTACTGGCTGGTCTTGGTATGTTATTATTTACTAATATACCGCTTTTAGTAAGTGTTTACATAAGACAAGACAATCTTGATATAAATCTTTTCATATTGCATTCTATTCATAAACTATTATTTGATCCGGTATTTTATGCATTGGTATTTGCAGCCTTATTAAAAATATTTCGCTTTAAACTGATACCGATTTCAATATTAACCCTCGGTATTTTTATGAATCTTGCTGATGCCGCTGTTTATTATTTTGGTTTCACCGTCTCTGAAAAAAATCATGCATCCTTAGTTACACCATACAGTGTTCTAGGTTTTTTATCTCCGCAATTACTTGTCTTAATTGCTTTACTTTTTATCTCTTTAGTTCCGGTCAATTATTGCCTCATTAAAGGTCTTAAAAAAACAAATAGTAACAAACTTGCTGTAATTGTTTTATTCTTTTATTTTGTCAATCTTCCATCAATTTTCTTTCCCATATTCTCATTATTTAATACCTATAGTCCTACTGAAATCTCAAATATAGAGAAAAATGATGATTTACGATATTCACATGAAAATTCTTTGATAAATTTCTTTGCTGAAATGTTTTTCTATCCGATTTTTAATATACCACATGATTTAGATATTAAAAAATTTAAAGAAGTAGCAGAATATTATAATCTTCCTTATGGGAAACGATCAAGGGGATTAGATATTCCTAAACCGGATCGTATTGTAATGATTGCAAACGAATCGTTAACACTGGATTTAATATCCGTACATAATCCGGCAATTACACCTGATAATTCCGGAATATGGGCACTTGATGACATTATTTCTAAAACTGCAACAAATTATTATACAACCGGACATAATACTCTTCAGGGACTTATTTCCACGTTCAACTCACATCCTAACTTTACACTAATGGCGGAAGGAAAAAAGTTTTATTTTAACAATTCATTTGTAAAAAAACTCGCGGATGATGGATATAAAACAATATTTCTTCGTTCAGCATCAAAATATTTTGCGAATGAGGATGTTATTTTTTCCGCTTTAGGTTTTCAGGAAATCATCGCCCTGGAAGATTTTGCAGAAGACTCAAGCGAATATATTCACGCATGGGGACTTATGGATAGAATTATTTTCAATAAACTATCAGAGTTACTCGATACCTATAAAAATGAAAAAATTTTTATTATGACACTTGGTGTTGACACGCATCCTTTAGATGGAAGAAAAAGTTTTCTTGACTTACAATATCCATTTGATAATTCTACATTTAAAGCATACAAAGGCTCTGAATTCTTTCTTAAATCTGTAGCAAATATGAATTATGACTTAAAAAACCTCTATACCAAATTAAAAAACAATGGCCATTTTGACGATAAAACATGTTTTATTTATACAGCAGATCATGCATGCCCATTAAACCCTGCAGTGGCAAATATTCCCGATTACCCGCAAACCTCACTAGCTCGCATACCATTAGTTATTGACTATAAATGGATTAATGATTTCAGTTATACAAACAAGTTATCATCCCAGATTGACCTTGCACCTACAATACTTGATATAGCAGGAATTGATTATCCCGAATCTTATTGGGGAGATAGTATATTCAGTCCGGATAAAAAAGAAATATTTGTTGGATTTGACCAGGAAAGAATATACATACGTTCAAGAGATTCGAGGTTTGCTGTGCATATTAAAAATCCCAGAAATTATTACGAAAAAAAACTAGTGAAATATTTCAAATTTATAGCCGACAAATAATTATAATTATGATAAAAATGTATTTTATTTATTTTTAAGGAAGTTTACTATGTGTGGAATTGTAGGTTATATTGGGAAAAACAATTGTTTGCCTTTATTAATAGAAGGCTTAAAAAGACTCGAATATCGAGGGTATGACTCTTCCGGAATCTCATGTTTACATCAAGGCTCAATATCAACTTTTAAGAAAACAGGTAAAATTGTCAATATGGAAGCGACCGTTCCTAAAAGTCTTTCAGCAACAATAGGCATTGGTCATACCCGATGGGCTACTCATGGCGGGGTTACCGATGAAAATAGTCATCCTCATTTAAGTCAGAATAATAAATTTGCAATAGTCCATAACGGTATTATAGAAAATTACAAAACATTAAAAACACATTTAGAAAATGATGGCTATACTTTCCGGTCATCAACAGATTCAGAAGTTATTGCTCATCTTTTAGAGAAAAATTATACCGGTGATTTTGAAAAATCATTTCATAAAACACTTTCATTACTTGAAGGAACGTACGGTATCGTTGCTTTATCACTTGATAATCCTGATTACTTAATGATTGGAAGAAAAGGCAGCCCTTTAGTATTGGGTATCGGGAATGATGAAATGTTTGTTGCAAGTGATGTCAGTGCATTTCTCGGGCATACAAAACAAGTTGTATATCTTGAAGACAACGAAATATCCAAATTATCTATCAATAATTTTAAAACAACAGACTTTACTTTAGAAGAAAAGAAAAAAGAAATAGCAACCATTGACTGGGATATTTCAGAACTTAATAAAAACAATTTTGAACATTATTTACTCAAAGAAATTTACGAACAACCTGAAAGTATACGAAGAGCATTTGCCGGTCGATTTATGGAAAGTATTGGAACTGCAAAACTTGGCGGACTTAATATGACACCTCAGGAATTAATTAACATAGATCGAGTTGGTGTAATTGCCTGCGGAACCAGTTATCATGCCGGTTTAGTTGGTTCTTATGTTCTCGAAGAATTAGCAAGAGTACCGACAGCTGTTCATATCGCTTCTGAAATTCGATATAAAAACCCGATTGTCGATAAGAATTCAGTCTATTTTGCCGTAAGCCAGTCAGGTGAAACAATTGATACATTTCTTGCAATGAAAGAATTCCAGCGAAAAGGCTCTAGAGTACTCGGTATTTGTAATGTCGTTGGAAGCACCATCCCGAGGGAAAGTAACGGTGGCGTTTATGTTCATTCGGGACCTGAAATATCAGTGGCATCAACCAAAGCATTTACATCACAACTTACCGTTTTTTATCTTTTCTCATTACTTATGGGTAGAATGAAGGATGTCAGTCAACAAAAAGGTATTGAGTTGATACAGGCGCTCAAAATGATACCCGAACAAATTGAAGAAATTCTAAAGTCTACTGAAAAAATACAATCCATTGCTAAAGAATATTCTAAACTTGATAATTTTCTTTTTCTCGGTCGTGGTATAAGTTACCCGGTTGCTTTAGAGGGTGCATTAAAACTCAAAGAAATCAGTTACAGACATGCTGAGGGTATTCCTGCCGGGGAGATTAAACATGGCCCGATTGCATTAATTGATAAAAATACACCGGTAATATTCATCGTTCCAAAAGATCACTTACAGGAAAAAATGATTTCAAATATCGAAGAAGTAAAAGCCCGTGGCGGGAGATTACTTGCAATTTGCACACCAAATAATCAAAGAGTTAAAGAATTAGTTCATGATTATATAGAAATACCTGAATGTGATCCTTTATTATCACCTTTATTATCAATTATTCCATTACAATTATTAGCATATTATGTTGCCAAAGAATTAGGGTGTGATATCGACCAGCCTCGAAATCTTGCAAAGTCGGTAACTGTTGAATGATAGCCGCCACTCATTTTATTGTTAAAGGTGTTGTACAGGGTGTTGGTTTTCGCTATTTTGTTGAAAACATAGCAAGTCGTCTTGATGTTGACGGTTATGTAAGAAATATGCACAATGGAAGCGTTGAGGTTGTTGTTGCCGGATGCGATAGTGATTTACAAATAATTGAAAATGCACTTAAAAAAGGTCCGTCATATTCAAAAGTAGATTCTGTAACTAAAGAAGTGATTTCAATTGACCTTAAACATAAGGGTTTCAATGTCGTTTTTCAGGAGGATTATTAATGGAAAAATTTAACCTTGATCAGGCAATACGAAAAGTAAGCGATTTTCCAAAACCGGGTATATTGTTTTATGATATCACCAGCATTTTTACAAATCCCGAAGCATTCGAATTTATTATTAACACAGCGTATGAATTATATAAAAACAAGGACATTGATCTTCTCCTCGCAGTAGAATCAAGAGGTTTTATTTTCGCTTCAGTTCTTGCCTATAAACTAAAAAAACCTTTTGCACTTGCACGTAAAAAAGGAAAATTACCCGGTAAAACTATTTCAGAAAGTTATGCGTTAGAATATGGAGAGGCAACATTAGAGATTCATATTGATGACATAAAAAAAGGCAATAATGTTTTAATCATTGACGATTTAATTGCAACCGGAGGAACTCTTAAGGCATGTGCTGGAATGATTGAGCAAATCGGTGCAAAAGTGACCGGTATATTTGGCGTTATCGGGTTACCATTTCTTAATTATACAAAAGTTCTTGAAAAATATACCGTAACGACTCTTATTGAATATCAATCAGAATAAAAAAAGGCTGTCTGACAGCCTTTTTTTATTCCATAGTACGTGAAAATTAAAAACAACCTTTACAACTTAATTCATCAATTGTTGTCGGATATTCTCTATTAAAACACGCATAACAAAATGCGTTTGAATCAGTCAAACATTCTTTTAGATCAGCTACACTTAAAAATGTTACTGAATCAGCACCAATTATTTTTGCAATTTCAACCGGTTTATTTTGTGCAGAAATTAACTCATCGGTAGTCGGTGTGTTGATACCATAATAACAGCTACCTATAATTTCAGGACTTGCTAAATACACATGAACTTCTTTTGCACCGGCTTCCCGTAGCATTTTAACGATTTTTTTTGATGTCGTTCCACGAACAAGAGAATCATCTATTATTGAAAGTGTTTTCCCTCTAATTTCGGTAGCTACAGGATTCAGTTTCATTTTCACACTATCTTCTCTTAATTGCTGACCGGGTTTAATAAAAGTTCTGCCGGTATAATGATTTCGCATTAATGAAAGATCAAACGGTATACCCGATTCTCTTGAAAACCCCAAAGCCGAAACATTGCCCGAATCAGGAACCGGTATTACTAAATCAGTATCTTTATGTCTGTTTTGAGCTAGTTTTCGTCCCACCCTCAATCTGAACTGATAAACAGCTTCATCAAATACTACAGAATCAGGTCGTGCAAAATAGATTAACTCAAAAACACATTGTGCCGGTTTCTGACCACCGGATAAATCTATTTTCTTAATAATTGCACCATTGCTGCAAACAATAAGTTCACCCGGTTTCACTGTTGTTATATCATGTGCACCTATAATTGTTAAAGCTGCTGTTTCACTTGAAAAAACGACTCCTTCATTTATAAAACCATACGATAAAGGTCTGAACCCTTGAGGATCACGAAATGCAATCAGTTTATCGTTGCTCATAACAAGCATTGCATAAGCACCTTCTAAAGTTTTTAAAGAATCAATCAGTGATGTTTCAAAATCGCTTCCCGGCAACATAGACATAAGGTGTATCAATATTTCTGAATCACTGGTAGTTTGAAAAATTGCCCCTTTAAGTAAAAGGTCTCTTTTTAATCTTTCTGAATTAGGTAAATTACCATTGTGTGCAATAGCAACATCACCTTTATTTGACTTGAAAATTAATGGTTGGGCATTTATAAGATTTGACGCTCCACAGGTTGCATATCGAACATGTCCGACTGCAATTTTAGACGAAACATTTTTTGGCAAATTTTCAAGGAAATCACCTGAAACAAGACCTCTACTTTTAACAACTTCTATTCCGTCATCTGTTTCATACGATATACCGCAACTTTCCTGTCCTCTATGTTGAAGTGAAAAAAGCCCGAGAAACATATGTCTAACCATATAATCAGATCTATCTTTTAATGAAAGCCCGAAAACGCCACATTCATCTTTAAATTCGCCACCCATACTTTTCACCTCTATAAACAAAACATATCCATTTATAGCAAAATAATGGTTCTCTGTCCATACAGGCTATTCAATTACTCTTAATTCCTTCTCAAGTATTACACCTTTCTTTAATTCTACTTCTTTTACTACCGTGTTAATAAGATTAATCACATCTGAATAGCGTGCATTTTTCTTATTTATTATAAAATTAGCATGATTGACATAAACTTCGGCACCACCAATCGATTTTCCTTTGAGACCTGAATCATCAATTAATTTACCCGACGAAATACCTACCGAATAATCATTTTTAAACACACACCCTGCTGAGGGATATTTAAATTGCCCTTTTACAATACGGTCTTGATAATTTTTGTTATATACAGTTACAATATCTTTCTTTGCACATTTCTTTAATGTAAAGACCGCTTCAATAATAAATAAATCTGATTCTGTCATAAATATACTTGTTTTATATCCATATTGTATTTGTTCCCTGGTTAAAACTCTTACATCATAATTTTTATCAATTACGGTAACTGATTGTAGAATATCAGCAAATTCATTACCATAACATCGCGCATTCATATAAACAGCACCACCGATAGAACCGGGTAAACCTCCGGCAAATTCCATTCCGGATAATTGATTATTAATTAATTTTTTGATTGCTTTATTTACATTGAAACCCGCGCCAATAGTTGCTGTAGTATCATTAATAATAAAGTGGTTTAACTTGCACGTTGATATCACTAAAGCATTGAGTTTGTAATCAGGAAATAAAATATTAGCTCCACCACCCAAAATTATCACTGTTAGATTTTTTTCTTTTCCAAATTCAACTGCTTTGATATAATCTAATACATTCTCCGGTTCAGCAAAATATGAACAAATACCGCCGATTCTGAAAGTAACTTTATTTTTCAAATTAACATTTTTTTTTATTTTCATATTTCACCTTTATAAAAGAGTAATTTTTTTAATTATTAGTTTTTTAATCAAATTATCGACAAATCTTACTTCTTCGTAATTGAGTTTATTTTTTTTCTTGAATTCTTCAATATGATTTGCGATAACTGTTTTATACATATACTCTTTAAATATTTTTTTTTGAAATGTTGTTATTTTACCGATCGATTTTTCTTTATGCTCTTCTATCATTTCATTCAAAACATTTTCATAATATTTCACTGATATATTTACCAGCGTTTCTTTTCTAAACTGTTTTTTATTATCAAGTTCCCGGAATTCATGTTCAACAATATTTTTTATTACATTCTTTATTCGTTCTTTCATATTCCAGGAAAGACCTTTTTTTTCAAAATCGGTTAAAGTGATATTAGTAATAAACTCTTTTATCTTATGACTATCGTATAATTCCAGATTCAAATATTGTAATGTTGCAATTACAACTGCTTCTATTTCATTAAGTGTGTCAATATCAACAAAATCATCTTCATCATCTAATTCCTCAATATCTTCTACTTCAAGAACATCTTCAGATGTATCGGATGAAATATTTCCTGAAAAATATTTGCTTTTTTTACCATAGTTTTCAATGATTTTTTTAAATTCTATAATGAACGGTTCTTCTAAATCACTCGCTTTACTTTCAAGATCTATGAAATCGTCTTCAGAATTTCGTCTGTAATACGCTTGTATGATATTATTTTTTAATTCTTCCCTATTTACAATATTCTGTCCCATTAATACATCCTATGTATAAATCGTCTTTTAAAGTTAAAAAATAAAGTATTATCGCCGTAAAACAGTTATAAAAAAACCGCCCTTTTACAAGAGCGGTTATATTTTTTAAAATCCCGGTTTATTAACCAATTGAACCATTCATCAATATACTTGCTACTAATGCCAAAATCGCATAAAATTCAGGGAAAGCAGCTAAAATCATTGTGTTACCAAAGACATTATGACCTGAACCAATAGCATTTATACCGGCTGCACACACTTTACCTTGCTGAATTGCTGATATTAAACATACAAGCCCAACAGCAAAACCGGCTGCTAGAAATAATGAACCTTCAAATACTGAAATATTTGCATTCAATGCACCTGACCAGATAATATAACTTACAAAACCATAAAGACCTTGAGTCGCGGGAAGACCTGATAATACAAGGTATGAACCAAAACCTTCCGGTTTCTTTTTCATTGAACCTATTGCTGCTGTTCCACCAATAACCAACCCGATTGATGAACCCGCACCTGCTAATCCAACCATAAAAGCTAATCCGATACCTGCTAAAATTAATCCTAAATCCATAATTGTAACTCCTCAAAATTATTATTTTTCTACTGTTTTATTTGTAAAAGGGGTATAAGGTTTCCCGCCCCCTGTAAAGCCAACTGCTTTATAGAACTCAACAAATGTTAACCTTAACGGATGAACAAATGCACCAAGAGATGCTAATAAAAAGTTAAGTGTATGCCCGAGAACCATAATCAATATCATAAAGAATATACCACCGGGTAATTCTTTTAAACTAAGTGCTATACCATTAAACGCAGCGCCGAGTAAACCACCTGCTAACCCAAGAGCAAAAATTCTTATGTATGATAAAATATCACCAAGTAGTCCCGTAAAAACATTATATAATTCCCAAAGACCTTTGAGTGGTCGGAGAAAAAAACTTCCTGAACCTATACTATTGAATAGTAATATTAATCCAATGCCACTTAAAGCAATATAACTACCCACTTTGTACGGATCACCAACACTTGCTAACATATCACCGATCGGGATAGGTCCTACAAGAAAATTAGTTAACGAATGTTCAGGTGACGGCTTATACATCCAAATCATAATCATCATAACAGAACCGATAAGTATCATACCTGTTCCGATTGGTTGGAAAATCCCCTGAATACCAAGGTTTTTTACCCGGTTATACGCATTTAATGTCTGACCAAGCAAAACCTGAATTATACCAAGAAGTATAGCAAAAATCATCGGTCCTTTTCTATCATTCGGATCACTAAATGTAACCAGATTTTTCAGACTGTCAAAAACCCCGATTTTCGTTTCAACATTTCCATACGCGGTTTTCTCTACAATAGCATTTCCGAAGAAAGTATTAAGAATAAAACCTCCTAATACAGTAAATAAACCGAGAACCAATCCAAGATACAAAATCTTCTTTATACCTTTGTTTTTTACGGTAAACAAACCAATGACAACTAAAACAAGAATGATAAAACCATACCCTATATCACCAAGGCATAAACCAAAAAAAAGTGCAAAAAACGGAGCGAAAAACGGAACTGTATCAAGTTCACCGTAATCAGGTAAACTAAATAACTGTCCGATAGGCTCAAATAATTTCGCAAAACTATTATTCTTTAATCGTATTGGAACATTATCATCCGGTTTCGGATCTTCTATTATATACGCACAATCTTGTGATTTAAGAAAAAGGTCAACCTGTTTTTCAATCTTATTTGGTATAAAACCATTAATGATAAATACCTTTCCATCAACCTCAGGCGATAAACTTGCATCGGCAAAAGCATAATGAAGATTATTGTATTCTTCTTTCACTTTTTGCTCAATTAAAGAAATAAACCGTGCACAAAAAATAAATTTTTCTTCACATTCTTTAATAACGATATCAAATTCAGTAATTTTTTCTTGAAGTTCAGTTATATTTAACTTAGGCAATTTTTCTTCGATACCGGGAAGTTCAGGTAGAATTTCACCGTTCTTGAAGAAAACAGCATAATATACAGTGCTTTTATCAGTATAAATCTCTTCACACACAATATTAGTATGTTGAATCTTAGCATACGCTGACTTTGTTGCTGAAAAAACTTTAAAGTGAACACCGATTTCATTTAATTTACTAACCGATTCTTTAATGAATGTACCAAATGGTATTGCCTGACTTAAATCTTTTTTTAATGTTTCTCTTTCAGATAAAGCATTGTCGTAAATACCTTTATCACGTTCAACTTTTTCAAGAAGAATCTCAACTGAATCATTTATTGAATATCCCGGATTAAAATCTGTTTTCAAATCTTCATACGGTTTTAAAATTTTGTATGAATTGCCGAGTCTATTAATAAAATCTTTGCAACGAACAATTTTGTCTGACGATGCCGATCTATTTGTTTCGAGGTGAACAACTCCGAGATTTTGCAAATCAGCCAGAAACGCATCTTTTGAAGAATGATAAATCAAAAGAGTCATTTTCTTCATTTTTACTATCATGAGTTGCCCCCTTGAGCTGCCTGTCTTTGTTTTGATATTTTCTGACCGGCTTTTTCGAGATTGTCGACATCTTCAAGATAACGCTTAATTTTTAAAATAGCATCTGAAAACTCAGGTATTTGTACCTTTTCATACAAGTTTACTTTCTGAGTCGTTTTCTTTCGCGCATACTCTAAAATAATAAGTTTTCTTTTAGCAATTTCAAGCTGAGTTATTATTTCTGTCAGCTCTTTTAATAATAAAATCCCTGTATTTAACCAAACCGGATTAATAAATCGAGAAAAACTTTTAATTTCATAATCAATCTTTTCAAGTTCCGGTGTTTTAACACCAGCGATTTTTTTTACATTTAAAATCACTTCTTTCAGACTGAATATTTCTTCAGGAAATTCTCCCCACAATCTCATTATATTAGAAAGACTATAAATTCTTTCATCAAATTTTCCGGTCAGCCTTTTCAGGATTTCCTTCTGTTTTTTTACTGTAAGTCTCAGCGCAGATTCTTTACTCTTAATAGTAGGCAAGGCAGTCTGCCTAATTTTAAGCTGCTTTCTGATATACTGCATTGAGATCTTATTAAATTGATATTTAATAGCCATTAAAAGGTCTCCTTGCTTTTATTTTGCATCCGCCTTCCAGTACTTATCCATAAATTCTTTTTTGATACCAACTTCATTCTTATCAAAGAATCTGCTAAAGAGATTCCAGCCTGTATCAAGCATTTCATCAACCTGAATATTAACATCAATAGCCAACAGCTTCTCAGAATATTCATATGCAAATTTGATACATCTTTCATCATAATCGGTTAAATCAAAACCATTATCTCTTTTTGTTTTCGCACTTGTCGCTTCTGCAAATAAACGTATAGCTGTATTCATAACCTGTGGATGATCTGCCCGCGATTTCTTACCAATAACAAGCTGTTTAAGTCTTGATAACGATCTGAATGGATCTACAATTACCTTATTGATATCAGTATCTTTTCTTAAGAATAACTGACCTTCTGTAATATACCCTGTATTATCCGGAATCGCATGAGTAATATCACCACCTGATAATGTTGTTACCGCAATAATTGTTATTGAACCACCTGCAGGAAACTGTACTGCTTTCTCATAGATTTTTGCAAGGTCTGAATATAAAGAACCAGGCATTGAATCTTTTGACGGTATCTGATCCATTTTATTGGATACAATGGCAAGTGCATCGGCAAACAATGTCATATCGGTAAGTAATACAAGAACTTTTTCATTTTTATCAACGGCAAAATATTCTGCAGTTGTTAGCGCCATATCAGGAATTAGAAGTCTTTCTACTGACGGATCATCGGTTGTATTGATAAAACATACGATTTTATCCAATGCTCCTGCGTTATCAAATAAATGTTTGTAGTATAAATAGTCATCATTAGACAAACCCATACCACCAAGGATGATTTTATCAGCTTCAGCTCGTAATGCAACATCAGCCATTACCTGGTTATATGGCTGGTCAGGATCGGCAAAAAACGGAATTTTCTGCCCTGTAACAAGCGCGTTATTTAAGTCAATACCGGCAATACCTGTTTTAATATACTCTGAAGGCTGCATTCTTCGAACCGGATTAACGGATGGTCCACCGATTTCTCGCTCTTCACCATCAACCTCAGGTCCGCCATCAATAGGTTTACCATAAGCATTGAAAAATCTACCTGCTAATTGTTCAGAAACTTTTAATGTTGGCGGTTTTCCTGTAAAAATAACTTCAGCATCGGTTGCAATACCTTCAGTTCCCTGAAAAACCTGTAATGTTACTTCATCTCTTTCAATTTTAACAACCTGTGCCGGTCTACCGTCTACAAAAGCAAGCTCTTCGTTACCAATGCCTTCTGCTTTAAGAGTACATGTTGCTTTATTTAATTTAATAATTTTAGTATATATTTTTTGAAAAGCCTGTCCCTGCATTATTTTGCCCTCCTTTCTTCAGCGAGTTGTTTAACTTCTTTTTCAAAATTGAAGAAATCATCTGATTTAAACTCAGAATAATTCATCTGTCTGAATAGATTTATCATTTTCTTAAAGTAAGGAGTTACCTCTTCAAAAGAATCAAATTTATAATTTTGTTCACATAAACTCATAACAAGTTCAAGCATGACTTTTTGTCTTGCTAACGGTGTTATTGAATCTATCTTATCAAAAGCATCCTGCTGCATGAGAACGAAATCGATTACTTCAGATTTCCAGAATATAACATGATAATCAACCGGTACAGAATCATCACCAAGAATATTGATCTGATCGTATGTTTCTTTACCTCTTTGTGCCCAGTTCTTCGCACTTAAAACTAAATCAACCCAGCCTTCTGAAATTGTTTTTTTAAAGTATTCTTTGATTTCAGGGTATTCAAGATATTTTGAATAACTTTCAATCGGATCAACTGCAGGATATCGTTTCGCATCAGCTCTATTTTGTTGTAACGCATAAAAACATCGTGCCGCTTTTTTTGTTGACTCGGTAACAGGTTCTTTCAAGTTACCACCGGCAGGCGAAACAGTACCAATAAATGTTACTGATCCGGTTGCACCATTATCAAGATGTACCATTCCGGCTCTTGAATAAAATTGTGAAATGACAGCAGGTAAGTCCATAGGGAAACCATCCTGTCCCGGTAATTCTTCAAGTCGGTTTGACATTTCCCGAAGTGCCTGAGCCCATCTTGAAGTAGAATCGGCTAACAATAACACCTTAAGACCCATTTGTCTGTAATACTCAGCCAATGTCATTGCAGTATATACAGAAGCCTCTCGTGCGGCAACCGGCATGTTTGATGTGTTACAAATAATCATTGTTCTTTCCATCAGCTTTCGACCTGTTCTCGGGTCAATTAATTCAGGAAAGTCAGTAAATATTTCAACGACTTCATTTGCTCGTTCTCCACACGCTGCGATAATGATTAAATCAGCTTCGGCATTTTTTGATATTGCATGTTGTAAAACTGTTTTTCCACAACCAAACGGTCCCGGAATAAACCCTGTTCCACCTTCTGCCATCGGATTAAAAATATCGATAATTCTAACACCGGTTTCCATTATTTTGTTAGGTCTTGGTTTTTCTTTAAAATGGTTTATCGCCATTTTAACCGGCCATTTCTGTGACATGGTAACTTTTACATCATCACCTTTATCATTAGTTAAAACAGCAACAGTGTCATACACTTTATATTCACCATCTGAAACAATTGATTTAACTTTATATTTCCCTTCAAATTTGAAAGGAACCATAATTTTATGATCAATCCAGCCTTCTTTTACGACTGCAAGCCAATCAGCAGCTTTTACAGTATCGCCGACTTTTGCCAGTGCTTTAAAAGCAAATTTTTTATCTTTATTTAATGGATCAGTATATTCTCCTCTTTTTAAGAAAATACCTTCTTTTGTATCAAGATCACTTTGTAAACCATCGAAGTTTTTTGATAAGAGACCCGGTCCAAGTTCAACTTCAAGCATATGCTCAGTAAACTCGACATCCATACCTACTTTAAGCCCTCTCGTACTTTCATATACCTGAGTAGAAGCAATATTACCTTTAACTTTTATTACTTCAGACATTAGTTTTTCTTTTTCGAGATGAATGTAGCAAATCTCATTTTGACCCACCGGTCCATTTACTTCAACAGTAACGAGGTTACCAACTACTCCTGTTACTTTACCTTTTGTCATTATTTTTTACCTCCGGTTTTTAAAAATTCGTCAGAGAATTTAATACCTGACTTTATTTTATTAATTAATCCATCTAATACCATTTTACCGGTTTCCTCAGTCAATTTTGACCATCTTTCAACTGCGGTCAATTTGATTGCATAACCTATTACATATTTGAATGAAAAATAATCCTGTGCAATTTCTTCATCCAGCCAGAGCCATTTAATATTCTCGATTAGAATTTCTGAAGCTGTTAAATCATCACTATTTAATGATTCGGTTAATTTTTCGAGCATAGGAACTAAACCGTGATCTAATGGAATTGATTTAACAAGTCTTTCATAAGCCTCTCCTGAAGGAATAAAGGCGTTTTCTGTTGAAATACCGAGTTTTTTCAGTGATATTGAATTTGAAATATTTTTTAAATCCAATTCAAATTCAAAATACTTTTTAAGAAATTTATTTTTTGTAAGACTGTCAATATTTTCATAAAACAAAGTAATTAACTCATCAACAGCAATTAAATGACTATTGATTTTTTTATCATTTTTTTTATTTTCCAAAAATATTTCAATAAAAGGAAAAAATTGAGAATAATCCGAAAGATTACCAAAGAAAGTTTCTTTATCATAAAATGAAGGTGTTCTATAAAAAGAATCTTCATTTTTTACATTAATAATATTCATTATATCATTAAATATAAACACTTTCTTAAGATCTTCATAGTCAACAGGATGAAGTTCTTCCTCACAAAATGAGATAAACTCTTCCATTGAATATAATTTCTTTTGTGAATCAAGTTCCGGATCATAAAGACTTGATATCAGGTAATAATATTCTCGCACTTTTATGCTCCCGGAAAGAGGATTTCTTTTGCCTTAGGTCTTAAAAATGATTGAAAGAATTTAATAAAGTCTTCATCAGTAAAAGAGAGAACAAATGAACCATCTTTCGGTGCAATTTTAAAACCGCCATTCATTCTATTTTCAAATTTAAGTTCTGAACCTTTTGATAAAAGAGCTGAACCTTCAGTTTTAAATGCTTTTTCTAAATCACCTTTTAGTTTTTCAGGGAGTATTACGTCAAGATCCATAGGTTTTGACATATCCCATTTTGATATGATTTCTTTTATCACACTGACTAACAAATCTTTGCTTGAAACAGCATCTTTTATTGAAGCCCCTAAAGCATTTTTTGATAATAAATCAACAATTTCCTGTTTCAAAATTGAAACAGCCTGATCTCCTGCCATTTTAATTTCTGACTTAATTCTTGTTGCAAGTTGTTCAGCATCTTTCTCACTGTTTTGTTTAACTACTAATGCCTGTTTTTTTGCATTATCAATTATTTGTTCAGCTTCGGCTTTTGCTTTTGCAATAATAGAGGACGCTTCGTTATTTGCTTTTTCAACACCCTCTTTATACAACTTCTCTGTTAGTTCCTGCAGTCTTGACTCCATCTGCTATCTCCCTTTCAAAAAAATGATTTGGTTTATTATAAGTTAAAAGAAATAAAAAAGAAATGCTTTTACTATAAAAATGATTAATATTTACTTTTTTGTAAATATTTTCACAATAAAATGACAGGATGAAATATAGATGCATATTATACGATTATTTATATAAGTTCTGATAATTTGTTTCTAAATTTACCGTACCATATTGAATTAATTATTTTATCTTTTCCGCCAAGAATTTTTATTATTTCATTGAAATCTTTTAATGCAGAATTTTCTTTTGTGATTTTTATGATTTCTAATACTTTACTTTGTTCTTTCAACAGAAATGGTTTACCCTTAAGCATAATGAATAATAATTCAGTAATTTGATGGATGGTACACATTTTTATTGCATTAGAATTCAAAAATGTCACGATCAATGATTTTTTATTCATTTTGATTGCATATTCAACTCTTGAAACAGTACCAAGTAAATCAAAAAGGGCATTAAGATCTTTTGTTCCTTGAAATTTGGTAAATAAGGAATCATATAAAAGCCCGGCTGTAAATTTACTCCAATTATCTTCACTCAATTGGTTTTTTGATATAGTTAAAAAAGATAAAATTTTATTTTCAGCCGGCTGTAATGCAAGAAAACTACTGCAGATTGCATTAATACAGGAAACCTGTTCGGTCCAGATGATTTTTTTATATTCTTCATTGGTTATTTTCATAGCGTCAAATTTATTATTAATATTATACATACTTACAAAAAAATCCCAGTTTTTATTATAATTCTCTGCATTTCTCCATACAGAATATGCGAAGTCTTTTGCCGTTGTCATTCGTATATGATAATTTTTCAATTGAATAAAAAATTCCTGTTTATGAAGTAATGTATTATATGAATTCATAGAATTTTCATTCCATGATGATAGAATATTACGGCTTTTCTTTACCGCAACATTTGCCCAGAATTCTGCAGAATACATCCCCATAATTAAACCTGAATAAGTTCGCGGATCCATAAAACCCGCAGCATCACCGCATAATGCAAGACCGGGTAAAATCATCGGGTTATGTAGAACTTTCTTTGCAGGCATCCCGGTGAAAAACTCTATTTCTTTCTGCAAAGGCTTCATTAAATCTGAAAAACCGTGTGCTTTTTGTTTAATATTTTCAAAATAGTCAATTAAGAATTCATTTGAATATTTCCGACCATCGATTAATCTTCCATCAGGTCCAAAATCCGAAAGAAAAAGAGCTCCTATTTCTACTTCATGTTTTGCGTTAGGAAACATAACAACTATACAAGGAGGAGAATCAGGCACAATGCTTCCTGCGGTTATAAAAAATGATTGAAAGTTCTTTATTGTATCATAAGGGAAATTTGAATATCTGGCCTTTATTATCGGATCAACAATTTTTGAATAGTCAATATCAATACCGTTCTGTCTTCCGATTCTTGTATTCCATCCCGAGCAGTCCAGTATAGTTTTTCCATATACAATACCTTTATTTGTTGAGACAGAATCAACCGCATGACCTGGTTTAGCCGGTAAAATAACATTGTGTACTTCAGTGTTTAATGAAATTGTAACATTTGATTTATCTGAAATAATTTGTACCATTTTACCAATAAAATCATGCCAGTGATAACTATTCGGCGTTTCAATCATTGTTACTTCAGAATTAAATTTATCAAGAGGAGAATGCAGTATATTAATACGCTGATAACTTATTACTATGGAAGAATCTAAAAAATTCTCTCCCCATATTGTATCTATAATCGGATCATGTGAAATTGTTTCCGCCCGGATCTCAAATCCGCAGGTATTTCCTTTTTCCAATAGTATTACATTGAGATTTTTATCTGCTGCAACTTTTGCTGCAGACAAACCGATTGGTCCGCCACCGATTACTATTAAATCCCACGGTTTTTTATTTTCTGTGTATGAAATTGACATTGTAAAACTCCTGAAAAGTTAATGAAAACTTATGTATAATTCTTCTCTTTGGATATCATTATTAAAATAATTTATTTTATTTAATGGGGATGGACTTTTCCATTATTCTTACTCCTTGAGTCTTCTTGCCCTAAACATTATTCCATCCAAAATTTCTTGTACTCTAAAATTCTCTAGTTTTCCAATCATTGTTCCAAACTGGCTTTTATTGATTACACTTACCTGTCCGACCGCCACAAAGCTTTCTTTTTCTAGCCCAGCTTCTCCAATCGTGAGTAAAACATTTCCCACATCGAACGCTCGTGCCATATTAGTAGAAATTCCACACACGACAACAGTATCAATCCGACTCTCATTAATAGCAGTATGTTGAATTACGACTTGTGGATGTTTAATTGAATTAGCCTTTTCAACTTCTAATGGCTCCTTCAGCCAATATATTTGACCTTGTTCAATCATCTGCTTTGTATCCTTTATCTTAAGTTCAACTATTTTACGCTGCTTTTCCTCCGCGCCGAAGGCGAATCAGCTCGAACTCGTTGTTAGGTTAATTTCTCTAAAACTATCAATTACCATGTGCTTACTGTTATTCCAATTTTCTTTCATCGAATTCACAATAACTATTTCCCCAACCATGGATCTTTCTGCTGCACTAATCCCGGCATAGGAGTCTTCAAATATTACAGCATCTTGCTTTTTAATATTGATAATATCAATTGCATAATTAAATATATCGGGGTGTGGTTTGCTTTTCATAGTTCCATCATTAAATATGATATTCTTTTCTTCAAACCAATTTATCAGTTTAAAATGTTCTATGAAAAAATTCACATTTTCTTTATATGAAGAAGTTGCGATTGCAATTTGAATCTTATTTTTTTTACAACTTTCAAAAAGATCTACCACACCATCTGCTAAAGAAATTCCTGTTTCTTTTACCAGTCGTCTATATATACTTTCCTTTTGTTCTGATAGTATATAAATATCCTCTGTTGAAAATACTTTATTAAATGCTAATTGAAAAACATCCTTATTGGTTTTTCCGTGAAGCAGTCTATTCTTTTCTTCATCTGAAAATTTAATACCATGATCTTTTAGAAATATGTCCCAAGCTACGTTGTGAAGCTCTGTATCCCACAGTAAGGTGCCATTAAAATCAAAAATAAAAGCCTTATATTCATTTAACTTTTTATTCATTTTTCTCCCTTGAGCGCGTAGCATCAACGAGGCTGTAGAAAAACCTCTTATTTGACACCTAAAATGTACTTATAATGCCATTTTATGGTACTAAAACAGGGTTTTTCTACAGTCTCAACATTCGATTAACCAGTGAGGCGTACATTAGCGCATAAATTGTTTTTTTCAGCCAGGTTCTTAGTGATTAACAACTAATCTTCCAGTTTAACACAAAATTAGAATGTATCAAAACCATTTCAGCAATTTGTGTGACAATATGCGAGTCGGTGTAAAATCGGTTCTTATATTGCCGGATTACAAATTGAACCCGGCATAGTTTTCTTGTCACAAAAGTTACTTTAGAACAACAGCATTACAAACTGTAGTCAACATCCTTAGACCTTGAATCCCAGGATTTATAAATATCCTTTTTAAATACATATACCGGCACCTCAGCAACATTTTTAAAGCCAATTGCCTCATAAAATGGCTGATTTCCTCCTATAATACCATAGGCATGCGGATATTTACTTTTAATCCTATTAGACAATTCATAAATCAGAGCTGTTGCAAGCCCCTTTCTACGGCACCACCATGATACGGCCATCGGCTCAAGCTCAGCATAAGGCATTAACTCACTCATCCAACCGACAGCAAACCCCACTGGACGATTTTCATCATCAAGGATTACGACCTCCAACTTAGGGTCATAATTTTTCATAGTACGCATTTTACTAAAAGCATCACTCCCGTTTTCTGCATGCGGAAGTCCATAGTTAAATGAACTACGATGAACATTTGACAGATAAAAGGACTCAACAATATCTTCTGCAAAATAAAAATCTTCAGGTAAGTTCACATTGTATGGTTTCTTATCAAAATGCAGGATATTTACTTTCTCCTTGTGATCCTGTTGCTCAAATCCAAGCTCAAGCAAAACCTCTTTTAATTCAGCATGCCAGTCCGGCACATTAATATAAAGCATATTAGTGTAACCATTATCATCAACTTTAGATAAATAAGTAACAGCGAATTTTACCATCCTCTCAATAAGCACCTTATCCCCGGCACGCTCTCTACTATCAAACAATAAAAAAGCATCCCCCTCATAGCAACCTTCTGATAAAACAGCTGCTGCGACATTATCGCCATCAAGGTACACTCCCATAGATTCAGTCCAAACCTTATGACAATTCTTAAAGTCAGGATGTAATGCTTTACAAAACTCATGTCTTGAGAGTCCCCATAACGGGAAGTCATACTCATAACTTTTTAAAATCAGTTTCTCAATTTCATAAAAATATTTTTCTGTATAATATTCAAATTTTAGCATAAAAACTCCTCTAATTCAAATAATTATTTAACTCAATAACCCGGTCAGAAACATTCTCAATAAACCTTCTGTCATGTTCAATAAACAAGATGGAACATTTCGAGTTTAACAACAGATCTTCAAGTTTTTCTCTTGAAGCAATATCAAGATAGTTTAACGGCTCATCCCATAATATCAGATCCGACTCTCCATACATCGTCCATGCCAGGTAAATCTTCTGAAGCTCACCGGCACTGCAAAGTGAAAGTTTATTATCCATGACATTTCTATCAGTTCCAAATCCGTCAAGTATCCCTGTAAATACTCTTCTATCAATCTTTACATCAATGAGGATTTCTGATACTATTTTACTTTTGTCATTAAATATATCAGTAATACTTCTGATAGTAACTTCCGGTAAAATACTTATTGTTCCATCATTTGCTTTAAATTCCCCTCTTAATATCTGGAACAATGTTGATTTTCCGCAACCGTTAGGTCCGTTTATCCCGACTTTTTCTCCGGGATATATATCAAATGAAAGATTTGAGAATAATTCTTTATCTCCGCGAACTGCTGCAAGGTTATCAACACGCAGAATCGGATTGTCTGTTTTTCTTATATTCTGCATAATTGCCAGCCCGATTTCATGCTCTTTATTCTGAAGAAGTTCTTCTTTTTCCTCTATCTTTTTATTAATCCTGTCTGTAATTGACAGAGCCCTCTTCTGTAATTTTGCAGCTCTTCGGCTGATAAATCCCTTACCCAGTTTAGATCCGTTTATTTCTTTTTCTTTATCATCTGCCCATTTTTTACGCTTACCCTCTGCAATCCTAAGATTCACAACTTCCCGTCTGATATTCTCGTCAACTCTCTTTTCATGCTCCAGCTGATTTGTATGATCTCTGAACCATGTGGTATAATTACCTTTTGTCTGTTTAATATCACTCTTATTTATTGAGATAATATTTTCAACTGAGGTATCAAGCAGATGACGGTCATGCGAAACAAGAAGAAACCCTTTCTTCGTATTGAGATACTCACCAAGAATATCCATCCCATCCATATCAAGGTGATTAGCCGGTTCATCGATTAAGGGATAAGCATCTTTTTTGAGAAACATTGCAGTTATCATTGCTCTGATTTTCTGCCCTGATGATAGAGTATCGAATGTTCTTTCCAGCAAATTATCATCCAGCTTTATTGCAGCAAATTCTTTTCGTATCCTATAATCCATCTCATACCCGCCGCTTTCAGAAAACTCTGTTTGAAGTTTATAATACTCTTCCATCCTGTTATTAGAAAGAAGCTCTTCCATAAGTTTTTCACTAATTGCAAAGTTGCCGGCAAGATTCTTAACCAATCTCATTACATCACAGTCAAATTTGTCAATTTGATAACGAAAGATAGAAACTTGAACCGAAGATGAAATATTCCCCGATAAGGGCTTGATATCACCTGCAATTAGAGAAAGAAGTGTTGATTTTCCTCTGCCGTTCCTACCGATTAGGCCTGTACGTATGTTTGTGTCAATAATAAGATTTAGATTACTAAATAGATTGTCTGTTAATCCAGGAAACCGAAAGTCCATATTGTTAATGTGTATCATAAATAACCTCATAGTTTAAATTAATAAACCCTTCGTCAGGTGATGATTGCAAACACTTAGTTAAGCAAGCTGCCCTGTTTTGAAAGAATATAATCTACTGTCAAATTGAAGTTATTTAGATATGTCCATCGGTTTGTACCCCCTCTTCCAGATTGAAGAGTTTATTTAGAAAATATATTAAAATATAAATTATATGTTGTCAACAATACTCTTGAAAAAAACTTTTTTGGAATTAACTTTTTTAATCCTTGCCTGCGTAAGGTATGTTGAACGTTCAATTATCCGGTTTAAGCAGTTCTTAGGCAAATTTTTCATTAAAACAATATTCCATAATAGCATTTTGTGAATGTAGTAAATATTCTTTTGCTTGATAATCACAATACTGTGATGTTGTTAATGAATCTTCTGATACTTCCTGCCCTCTCATTATTGGGGGACATGGCATAAAAAATCCTTGTCCGAAAAACCACAAAGCAATTTTTTTATTTTTTAATGTTTTTGGCATTAAATTATTAACCCAGCATTCTTGAAGAAAATCAGCACGATTCAGAATCGTAATAATTTCCTCTTTTGTAAAATCATCAACTTTAAGAAAATTCTTCATAATCCTCCTCGCCCCGAAAGGTGTTCCCTAACAACTATTAGCCTGCACAATTTCTTTAATAACCGAAAGTTTAAATGGTTAAATATACATTATATTAAACTGCATCGTTCCATATATTTTCTAATTCTTTTAAGAATCATTCCATTTTTATTTTCATCAATCAAATAAGATCTACAAAGATTGCCGGATTTAATAATAGTTTGTATTGATTTAAAACCTTTTAATTTAATCGGTAAAAAAGTATTTATTGAATCTTTGGGACATTCATAAAAACATCGCATGCAAAAAGTACAGTTTGACCCGAATTTAATTTTCTTGTTTTCTATTCTAATATTCAACTCAGGGCAGATTTTTACGCAGTTACCACATAAAGTACAATTTTTATTAACATAAAATGTTGAACTTATTAATGCACTTCCTGAATGTTCTGAATTATTAAATATAATTGAAAAAACATCAGTGAGAAAATCACTTTTCAGAAGACTTGTTTTATTCTCAATAATATTTTTAACATCATATTTAGCTTTTTCTTTTGCAAACAAATATAATTTTTCAATTAGTTCATCTTCATATCGTATTCCGATATTTGCCTGCATAACATACATTGTTTCATAAAAAACAACATATCCCTTTTTAGCTAATTGTTTTCTTAAATCAGTATTTGAACCGCCGTTACATAATGGATCACCCATTGTTTTAAATGTAAATGTCTTTATATTATTTCCATGCGGTAGTATTTTTAAAAGTTTTTTGTATATTTTCGGAACACCGAATGCGTGAACGGGATATCCGAATCCAATAGTTTCATACCCGTTTATTATTAATTGTGCCGGATTTTTAATCAAATCTTCAACTTTAAAAAAAGTGACTGATTTACCGGAATTCTCAAAATTATACCCAAGTTCTTTGGCAATTTGTTCTGTATTTCCTGTTCCAGAAAAATAAATAATCGCTATTTTATTCGCCATATAACACATCCACTATAACATGAACACTATTTTCTTTTTCATCACGAACCCATATTTCACCATCCTGAATTGAAAATAAAAGGTTCATTGAGCGATCTACCAAATGAGCAAGTGCATCAACTGAATCTGCATTAACTGCATACACCGTAAGGTTTTTAGCTCTTGTTAATTTTGTCGATATCGGATCCCACCATAAATTGGGGCTTCTTGTATATGAATATATTTTAACTTTTTCAGATTTTCCGCATGCTTTAAGAATTGTTTTTTCATCAGGTTGACCCATATCAATCCAGAGTTTTACATCACCGGTTAAATCTTTTTCCCACACATCAGCTTCATTGGGGTCGGATAAACCATTACCAAATTTGAGTGATTCACTTGCGTTTAATGCAAACGCCAATAAACGCACCATTAGTCTGGCTTCATTTTCTGACGGATGTGATGCAAGCGTTATTGAATGGTCTTCGTAATAGTGAGTATCCATGTTAGTTATTTGCATTGCGATTTTATAAATTGTTGATTTTAATGCCACAATCTTCTCCTTTTTTTACCAGTCAATCGGGAAATAATCTTTTAAGAACTTTCCGCACCAGTGTTTTCCTGTGTTTATTCCATCAAAAAACGGGTCACATACACGGGCAGCACCATCAACTATATCCAATGGCGGCTGAAAATCGTGAAGTTCCTGTTTTAATGTTGAAAGTTGTGCCGGATCTTCATCGGTTACCCAACCCGTATCTACTGCGTTCATGTAAATCCCATAGTTTGCTAGATCACTTGCCGATGTGTGAGTTAACATATTTAATGCAGCTTTTGCCATATTTGTATGAGGATGCCGGTCGGCTTTTTTAAAACGGTGAAATTTACCTTCCATTGCTGAGACATTAACAATATGTTTTTTGCCGGTATTATCCCGTTTCATCATTGCAGAAAGTCTGTTGCATAGTACAAAAGGGGCAACCGCATTTACTAATTGGATTTCAAGCATTTCTGATGTCTGGATTTCGCCAAGTTTAAGTCGCCAGCTGTTTGTTGTTCGCAAATCAACTTGTTGTAAATCAACATCAAGTTTGCCACTTGGAAACACCGCTTGCGTATCGAGGGTATGATCATATTCATACGGTATTTGAGAAAGTTCAGCCGATGCACGCAGACCTATGCCGGGGGCTTTTCCTTCCCAGGTGACCGGTAAAGCGTGTTCGTTTGCTATATTGGATGTTGAAAATGAGCTTAATTTATCAACACATTCATGGTGATTATGGAGAAGTTTCATGACATTTTTATCAAGCACATTGAGTGATTTTGTTTCATTCTCCATGAGATGAGCATAAAAACCGGCCGGTCTTCGAACAGTTTGCGCTGCATTGTTTATTAGTATATCAAGACGGTCATAATTCTGTTCAATAAATGTGCAGAATATTTCAACACTCGGTGTATGTCTTAAATCAAGTCCGAAAATCTGTAACCTGTTTTGCCATTGAGGAAAATCGGCTTCTTTTGAAAAACGCAATGCCGAATCAACGGGGAAACGGGTTGTTGCAATAACCGTTGCGCCGGCACGAAGCATCATTAATGTTGCCTGATACCCTATTTTCAATCGGGACCCGGTAATGAGAGCAACCTGTCCGTCGAGTGATGCTGTTTGAAATCTTTTTTGATAATTAAACTCAGCACATTTAGGACACATTGCATCATAGAAAAAATGTACATCGGTATATTCTGCTTTACATACATAACAATTTCGCGGTGAATTTAACTTAAAGTTTGCATTTAATGAAGGATCACTTGCTGTTAACTGAAGTGGTGCTGTGAATATATCGGTATTTCGTGCTGTTCGTATGCCGGTTGACGCTCTGGCTACACGGTTTGTTTTATCGGCTTCTTTTTCACGTAACTTTTTTGCATGAATTTGCCGTTTTCTGTCTTCATCCCGATTTGGGCGGGATAATCTTCCTGCTGCTGTTAGTAATGCAATGCGGTTTGCTTCAGATAATTGTGCAAATTTGTTCGTGTCATTTACTAATGTTTCGAGTGTTGAAATACAATTTTCAATCTCTTTTTCTGTCATATTCATCTATTGAAAGCTCCGGTTTTTACTGTCAGTTTGATTTTCCATAAACTTGATGGTTCATAGAGGCTCATTTTTAATATACAGCCAATATACTACATAATTTTCTAAATGAGAACTGCTTTTTACCGGTATATCAACGTCGTCCTTTAAATGCAACACGATTTTTTTTACAAATAATACGGGCTAAGTCTCGTGCATTCAAAAAAGCGCCGGCAATTCCTCCGCCCGGCATTGTCCATTGTCCGGTCATATAAAAATTCTGTAATCCTTTTAGATTATTTTTAAAATGTTCAGGAATTAAACCGGACATCCATTCCCATCCTTGAATACTACCGTTCCAGTTTTTGGTATATCGTTTAAAAGTAGCCGGTGTAGCTACATCGATTACTTCTACATAATTTTTAATATTTCCCAACCGTTTATCAAGGATTTCAATACAATTTTCAGCAATTCTATTTTTTTCTTTTGTATACAAAACCGGATTATTCTTTTTTAAATCATCCCAGTATTTATAATTATGAGTATGAAAAATTACCCTGATACACGTTTTGCCTTCTGGTGCCAGTGTTGAATCAAAATTATATATTGTTACCGGTAACGTATCGGTTTTTGTCTGCTCATCTATAATAAACTCACTATTTAAACGGATATCAACTAAGGACGGTTCTGTGGCAAATGACCGGTTTACTCCCAATGAAACTAAAACCACTGATGGCCATTTAGAATGACTTTCATACCTTTGCGTTATTTTTTTATCTATATATTTTCCATCAAGCATTGAGTAAATAGTTTCAAACCCGTCAGCAGCCGAGATGACATAATCTGCATTTTCCATTTTTTTACCATCTTCGAGAACAATACCGGATGCTCTATGATTGTTAACTATAATTTTCTCAACTTTTGAATTGTAATGTATTGTACCACCACAATTTTTATATGTTTCTTCTATTGTATTTGCAAATTGTAATGAACCACCAATCGGATAACCAACACTATTATTATTCATTTGACCAAGGCTAATAAGAAAAAAATAAAATGGGTACCGTGTGAAAAAGTCCTGGTTTAAAACTGATCGTAGCAAAGGACTTTTACATTTTGAAATTGTCTCTTTTAACGATTTAGACCATTTTGATAAATGACTTATGTATGGTAATGTTATAAACTGGCGTAAATAATAATCTAACGGACTCCACAATTCAATTGGTTTCGACATTTGCAAATCATGTTTAGCAAAAACTTTTATGCTTTGTATCATTTTTTTGATGAATGTTTCATCTTCCGGTGCTAATGCGATTAATTCATTTTCCAGTTTATCGGGGTTTGTATAAAAATGAAACGTTTTTCCGTCTTCAAATTGAATTAATGATAATTCATTATAAAAGTGATATTTAATTGTATCAAAATTGATAATTTCACCAAACCATTTATTTAGTTTATATCTATCACCTGAGGCAATAGTTGAATGAATACATCCGTCAAAAGTATAACCTTTCCTTTTCCATGCAGTACATAAACCACCGGCGATTGAATGTGATTCAAATATTTGAGTATTAAAACCATTCATTTGTAAATAGCAACCGATAGTTAATCCCGCAATTCCTGCGCCAATAATGTGAATTTCTTTTTTCTTAATCATTATCAACTCCTTTTTTTATATTCAAAAAAATTATCACTTTTTTAATTAATAGTCTATAATTTAACGATTACTTTTGAACATCAAAAGAATATTCAACAATTATTACAATGTAAGGATTAATCATGCTTAATGATTCATATGAAAAGTTACAGCAAAAAATAAATGAACTTGAAATTAAAATTCTACATCATGATATTACAAGTCGTATTGAGACAGAACATGCTCTTAATGAAAGAATTAAAGAACTTAACGGTATTTTTTCATTAGCAAATTTAACCAACACTACCGATAATTGTGATGACATTTATAATGAATTTGTACACACGATTGTACCTGCAAGTATGCAATTTCCTGAGAAAACAATTGCTTTACTTACTATACAAAATAAAAAATATACCAATAACAATTCTTTTGTGGTTGAAAAGAATAAAAGTATTCTTTGTGCTGATATTATTGCTTTCAATGAAATCATTGGTGAATTAATTGTAACATATACTGATGAATCCCCATTTATTGATATTCATGAACAAAAATTGATACATGAATACGGGCAAATGTTGTCAAAAAGAATTGAAAGATTCAAAGTACAGAAGGAACTTGAAAAAGCTAATTCAAATTTAAAAAAAGCACAGGAAATCGGAAACTTCGGACATTGGGAATATGATTTGCAAAATAATTTTCTTTGTTGGTCTGATCAAATATTTAAAATATACGAACTAAATCCTGATATTTTTATTCCAACTTATCAAAAAGTTGTTAATTTTTTTCACCCGGAAGACAAAGATATGGTTGAAAATGCATTTAAAAAAAGCGTTGATGAAAAAACCGATTTTTTTGTTGAACATAGAATTATTACTCATTCAGGGAATATCAAATATATAACTGAAAGAGCGCATATTGATTATACAAGTGAAGGAAAACCTTTAAAAGCTATTGGCTCAATCGCTGATATTACCGATCACAAATTAAAAGAACTGGAGCTCACTAAACTATCAACAGCCATAAAACAATCGCCGGTTGCAATAGTAATTACCGATTTACACGGTACTATCGAGTATGTTAATCCAAGTTTTACTCAAATAACGGGGTATTCTCTCGAAGAAGCAATAGGAAATAATCCCCGATTTCTTAAAACAGATCATTATCCTGAGTCCTACTATAAAAATTTATGGGAAACAATTAGTTCAGGAAATATCTGGACAGGCGAATTCTATAACAAAACAAAATCAGGGGAATACTTTTGGGAATCGGCAATTATTTCTCCAATTTTTCATGAAAACAAAATTGTTAATTATGTCGGTGTGAAACAAAATATAACCGAAAAGAAAAAATATATAGAACAAATTATCCAATACTCTGAACAATTGCAGGAAACGAATAAAACGAAAGATAAATTCATATCAATACTTGCGCATGATTTACGAAACCCGTTTACTTCTCTTCTTGGATTTTCTGAACTTTTACTACTCGAATTATCAGAAAATAATACCACTAACATAATGGAATATGCACAATTGATACAACAAACGGCAGTCAATACATTTGCAACTCTTAATGATCTTTTATTATGGGGTAAAAGTCAGCAAAATCAAATAACCTATGATCCTAAGAAAGTTTCTATAGCCACAATTATCCATGAATCCATTCCGTCAGTATTAATGTTATCAGATGCTAAAAAGATTGTTTTAAACATACAAATGGAGCACAATTATTATGTTCTTGCCGATAAAGAAATGATTAAAACTGTTATTAGAAATCTCTTAACCAATGCCGTTAAATTTACTCATGAAGCAGGAACAATTACAATCGGTCTTTCAGAAATAAATGATTTCATTGAGGTTTCAATTACCGATACTGGAATAGGTATGAATGAGACTACAATGAAAAATTTATTTATTATTGGTAATAACACTTCAACAAACGGTACAAACGATGAGGTCGGTACCGGATTAGGTTTATTATTATGTAAAGATTTTATTGAAAAACATCAGGGAACAATCTGTGTAGAAAGTAAATCGGGAAAAGGCAGTTCATTTAGATTTACTTTAAAAAAAGCATAAATATACAATTTCACAATATTAATTTATTCTCAAACTATTTTAAATGATGTATAAGAAAGAGGCTCGAAAAAACCACAAGAAAAGAAGGTCAATATGAGTAAATTCTGGAGCAATCTGACAAAAGAATTAAAACCTTATGTTCCGGGTGAACAACCTAAAGATAAAAAATACATTAAATTAAATACGAATGAAAGTCCTTATGGACCTTCTCCAAAAATCAATACTCTTTTAAAGGAATATAATGCTGATGATTTGCGATTATATCCTGAACCGACAAGTGAAATTTTACGAGAAACAATCAGTCAATATTACGGGCTTACAAAAGATGAAGTTTTTATTGGTAATGGTTCTGACGAGGTTCTTGCACTTTGTTTTATGGCTTATTTTGACAAAAATGATCAGGTAGTTTACCCTGATATCAGTTATAGTTTTTATAATGTGTATGCAAAATTATTTCAGTTACAACCGGATATTATTACATTGGACAATGAATTTAAAATACCAGTAGAACAATTTCTAAATAAAAATGCCGGTATTATTTTTCCTAATCCAAATGCACCAACCGGAAGATATTTAGAAATTGAATATGTTGAAAAAATTATAAAAACTAATCCTGATACAATAGTAATCGTTGATGAGGCGTATATTGATTTCGGCGGTGAATCGGCAGTGAAATTCATAAAAGACTATGATAATGTTCTTGTCGTGCAAACATTTTCTAAATCCAGGTCATTAGCAGGCTCAAGACTTGGTTTTGCTCTTGGTCAAAAAGAATTAATTGAAGGTTTGACGCGGGTAAAAGATTCATTTAATTCATATCCGATTGATAGACTTGCAATGCTTTGTGGAGTAGAAGCGTTTAAAGATGTTGAATATTTTGAATTATGCCGGAAAAAAATTATCCAAACACGTGAAAAAACTGTTAAAACTATGAAAGAACTTGGTTTTCATGTTATACCTTCACAAGCTAATTTTATATTTGCTGAACATAAAAAAATCCGGGCTGAAGATTTATTTATTAGTCTGAAACAGAATGGAATTTTAGTTCGTTATTTCAAAGCCAATAAAATTGATAATTATTTAAGAATCACAATTGGAACTGATCAGGAAATGGATGCTCTTGTTGAATTTTTAAAAAAACTTGACCTATAGTAATATATCATGTAATCAGGGTACTATGAAAAAATTATATATTGATATTTTTGATTATTTCGAGCGATTGATTTCCTCTATTGAGGACTTTCGTAAACAAACAATTTCCGTCGGTAATCATACATTATATCCGGCTGAAATGCACATGATTGCATTTATCAAAGATAATCCCGGGAAAAACATGACCGATTTAGCTGATATCATTGGAATCACCAAAGGCGGTGTTTCACAAATGGTAACTAAATTATGTAAAAAGAAATTTATAACCAAATACAGATCTCCAACTAATTGTAAGGAAGTTTTTTTTAAACTAACAAATGATGGTGAATTTATTTATTCTGAACATAAAAGATTTCACGAAGAAGAATTAAGTGATGTAGAAAAGTTATTAGCTCAGAATTATACTGATGATGAAATTAAAGTCATTATCAGATTCTTAAATGATTCAAATGAATATATTAGAAAAACCCACTCTTCATTAATATAATAACTTCTGTCAAAAATATTATTTAGCAGCTAAACAATATTAAATAAATTGTAAAAACTTTGTTTTTATCTATTTCCGTGATAATTTATGGTATATATTGTTTAGCAACTAAACAATATATACCATGGAGGAAAAATGAAAAAAATTATTATTTTTTTGGTAAGTATTCTATCAATTAACCTTTATTCAGACCAATTAGACTTTAATACTTTCATAGAGTTAATTAAACAAAAATTACCTGATTTCAAAAAATCAGAAATAAATGTTGCAAAGGCTGAAAATAATATCAAAAAAGAAAACTCGATTAATGATATTTCACTATCAATTTCAGGAGCAGGTTTTGGAAAATCACCTTTTACTGATCAAGGGGATACATATATTGATTTTTCTTCAGGTTTTACAGGTAGTGCCGGTTTAAGTAATGTATTTGCATCAGGAACAAGATTATATGGAGGAGTAGAATATACTCAAGTACATTCATGGGGATCATTAAAAAAAAATGAACAACCAATGTCATTTGACGGTGTATTCACCGCTGACAGTTATGATCCTGTAATTAAAATTACTATAGCACAACCTCTTTTATATAACTGGTTTGGTTTTCTTGACAGATTCGGGAAAAAAGATGCGTTAAAAGCACTGGCAATCGAGAAAATGAAAAAAGAATTATCTGATGATGCGTATATGCTTGTTTACCAGAAATTATATTTCACCTGGATTCAACTTAAATTAAATGGTTCAGTTTTAATTAAAACAATAGAAAATGCAAAAACACTTGAACAACAAACATTACAAAAAGTTAAAAACGGGGTTGCTGAAAACGATGATTACGAACGGGTCCGGTATATGCTTCTTCAATATAATCAGGCTAATAGTAAAATTCTTCAAAATGAAAAAATGATTATAAGAGAATTTTCTCAGTATATTAACTCTGAAAATTTAGAACCGAATACAGAGGAATTTGAAATCTTTTTCCAGAATGCGTTATCCAATGATTATAAATTTGAAGATTTTGACAAAACAAAAACATCTGCTTTGTTAAATGTCTCAAAAGAAAGACTTAATGAACTTGAAAAAGTTTATAAAAATATGAATATGCCACAATTAAATCTTTTTGGAATGCTTGATGTTAAATTTCACAAATATTATAGTGACATTAATCCTGATGGTTATGATAATATTTATAATACACGTGAAAATTATGGAAAAGTTGATTTTACTGCAGGTTTAGAATTAAAACATCCATTAGGTGATACTAAAAATAAAGCACTCATTGCAGAAAATAAATTGCTTTTAGATGAAATAACGAATGAATATACTAAAACAAGAAATAACTATGAGAAAAATAAAGATTTAATAGAAATACAATTAAATACTATTAAAGAAAATATCAATTATGTTAATGATAAAATAAAATCACTTCAATCAAGATATGAGACTGAAAAGAAAAAGTATTCTCAAGTTAGAACTGATACCTATAGTCTTATCGATACTGACAACTCAATAACAATTGAACAAACAAATTTACTCAGTTTAAAGAATGACCTAATTTCATTATATCTGGAATATCTTAATTTTGTAAAGCAATAAAATCTTCGGGATAATACTACGGAGTTATCAACGAAATATCAAATAGTAAAGGATTAAAAAATGGAAAAAATAGCTACATGGTTTATTAGAAGACCTAAAGTTGTAAATCTTATTATAGTATTTATTATTTTAGCAGGTGTAATTTCTTTATTTAATATTAAAAAGCAAGGATACCCCTCAGTTGATTACGGGTGGATTTCAGTATCTACAATTTATCCGGGCGCATCTCCATCGGATGTAGAAGAAAAGGTGACAATAAAACTCGAAGAATCTTTAAAAGGTGTTGATGGAATAAAAAAATCAAGTTCCTATTCAATGGAAAGTTATTCGGGGATTTTTCTTCAAGTTGATGATAATGCCGATATTAGCAAAGTCCGGGATGATGTTAAAGAAAAAGTTGATAAAGTTACAGATTTACCTGATGATGCAAAAAAGACAGTAGTTTCTGTTCTTGATGTTAATTCAACACCTGTAATTGAAGTAGCAATAACCGGAGATGCTTCATATAATGAAAAACGGGCTTATGCTGAAGATCTTGAAAAAAAACTCTTAAAAAGTAAGTTTGTCGGGAAAATCACAAAAGAAGGTTTTCTCGATAGAGAAATTACTATTCAAGCAGATAATAGTAAATTGAATAAGAATTATATTTCAATAAATGAACTTATGAGATCTATATCAACACAAAATTTCAGAATGAGTGCCGGAGATCTTAAAGGTGATAAAGAAAAAAAATATGTTGTAATGTCAGAATTTAAAAAACCTCTTGATGTTAATAATGTCATAATTAAATCGGGTTTTGAAGGTGAAAAAATTCAGGTTAAAGATGTTGCCAATGTAAAAGAAGGTTTTAAAAAACCCGATCATATTGTTAAGTATAATGGTGAAAATGCAATCATCCTTACAATTATCAAAAAACCGGATGCTGATATTATAAACGCTGTTACTGATATTCATAAAGTAATAAATAATTTCAAATCAAAACTGCCTGAAAATATTATATTGAATGTTATTGTTGATTACTCTACTGATGTGAAAAATCTCTTTCAGTTAGTTATCGATAATGCACAACTTGGATTTATTCTTGTAATAATCGCACTAATAATTATGTTAAATTATAAAATAGCTTTCTGGACAGCAATGGGGATACCCACTTCTATTTTTATTGCATTTGCTTTATTCCCATTTTTGAATATTACTCTCAATTTTATTTCCCTTATTGCAATAATAATTGTCCTCGGTATGTTAGTAGATGACGCAATAGTTATTGGTGAAAATATATTCAGATATCGTGAGGCTGGTTTTTCACCGGAGGAAGCAGCGATAAAAGGATTAAATGAAGTTTTATGGCCGGTAATAACCACTGTTTTGACAACAATTATTGTTTTCTTACCCATGGTGACTATGAAAGGAATTCTCGGGAAATTCATGAGAGAAATGCCTATAGTTGTTTCACTCATGTTAGCAGGTTCTTTAATTGAAAGTATTTTTCTTTTACCGTCACATATTGCACACATAAAAATTAAGAAAAAAAGCGAAAGAAAAGGTAAGACATTTTTCAACAAAATTGAAGATTTATATGAAAAATTCATATTGATTACACTAAAAAGAAAATATTTTACAATATTGTTTTTCATACTATTCTTTATTGGATCTTTGATTCTTCTTGTAACAGGAATGAAATTTATTTTATTCCCATCCGATGATGGAAATATTGCATACATAAAATATCGTACAGAAAGAGGAACACCTCTTGATATTACCGCTGAGAAAGTTAAATCTATCGAGGAAGTTTTGCTCAATTGGCCGGTAAAAGGTGAAATTGCAGGATTTGTAACAACAAATGGACAGGAATCACCATCAATTGCTTCTGAGGGGGCTAATATGGATAGTCCGTTTATGGGGAATATTCTTATCCATTTAACACCAATGAGAGACAGAGAACGAATCGCCCGTGATATTTTAAAAGAACTTAAAGAAAAACTGAATTCACTCCAGGGTTTTGAAAAACTTGAAGCTGATATTGTTGAAGACGGGCCACCGGTCGGAAGGGCTGTTACCGTTACAATACTTGGAAATAATGATGTAGTCAGAAATAAATTATCAGTAGAAATAAAGAATTTTCTAAAAGAAAAACCTGGTGTTAGCAGGATTGAAGATAATCAGGGAACCGGGAAAAAACAGATTCAAATTATTTTTGATTATCAACTAATGGCAAGACTGGGACTGAACCCGCTTGAAGCTGCCGATGTTATTAGAACCGCATTTGATGGTTCTATTGTAACAACACTGCGCTGGAATGGTGAAAATATTGATTATCGGGTGATTCTTGATGATTCTTCAAGGAAAAGTACCGATACATTAGGCTCAATTAATATTGAAAATTATAATTCATTAACTGTGCAAAATATGTATGGTAAATTGATTCCATTAGGACAAATTATTAAAACTATTGAAAAAGACGATTTAATGCTGATAAATCATGATGAAAATGAAAGATCCATTTCTGTTTTTGCTGATGTTGATACAGAGATAATTACTTCAACAAAAATAAATCAGGAATTAAAGAGCACATTTATACCAATTGTAGATCAATACCCCGGTATGGAAATTACTTTTGGAGGAGAAGAACAGGATACTCAGGAAGCTATGACAAGTTTATATATAGCGTTAATGTTAGCTTTAGTAGGCGTTTATTTTATCCTTGTAATACTTTTTAACTCTTTCATACAGCCTTTTTTAGTTATGATTACAATTCCATTTAGTTTATCGGGAGTCATTGTAGCTTTTTATTTGCATAATATGCCATTTAGCTTTGTTGCTTTAATTGGGATGATCGGTTTATGTGGTGTCGTTGTTAATGATTCATTGGTTATGATAACATTTTTAAATAACAAAGCAAAAGAAGGCAGTACAAAAATTTCTGATTTTGCCGAGGCTGCTAAACATAGATTAAGACCAATTATACTGACTAGTTCAACAACAGCAGCCGGTTTATTTCCAACTGCGTACGGATTTGGTGGAGATAATGCATTAATCGTTCCTATGATTATGGCTATAGCATGGGGTTTAATATTTGCAACTTTACTCACCCTTGTTCTTTTACCTTCATTATATCTGGTATTATTACGAATAAGACAAAAAATTACCGTTTTACTGAAAAAAGAACCAAAATTGAAAGAAATAAATTCGATGGTTTAAAATGATTGACTACATTCCATGAATAATTGTACTATTAAAACGGAGTAACCAGCAATGATTAATAACGATATATTCAGAAGATTACGATATGCAATTAACGCATCGGATAATGAGATAATTAAAATATGTTCATTGAAGAAATTCCCGGTAACCTATGACGACATTAAAAGTTTTGAATCAAAAGAAGATGATGAAGATTTTAAGGAAATGAGTGATATGGCATTACAGTTTTTCCTGGATGGTCTTATTATAAAACGAAGAGGTGAAAATCCGGCAGAAATGCCGGATTCCCAATCAACAATTGTTACATTATCAAATAATATGATTCTGAAGAAAATACGCATTGCTTTTGAGTTTAAAGAAGAAGACATGCTTGCAATTTTCAAACTTGCCGAATTTGATCTGTCAAAATCGGAACTTAGCGCTTTATTCAGAAAAAAAGGACAAACCAATTACAAAGAACTTGGCGATCAGGGGTTAAGAAACTTTTTAAAAGGATTAACGATCAAGTTAAGAGGAAAATGAAAGTAGTGTGATTATTACTTTTACCCATCCCAATCCCAGAAAATATCTTTATTACCTAACTCAGGTTCTGTCTGATCCTGAGTTACATCAACTTTGTGATTAGAAAAAGAATACACCGGTTTCTCAATAATTTTTAACTGTTCTTCAAGATCATTCGTTTCTTTAAGCCAATATTCATCACTGCCGAAATGAGAAAATGTTTCTTTAAAAGCGGGATCCTCCCATCTTTTTGCAATCCAACCTGCATAATGAATAAATCGTAATCCTCTTAACACTTCAAAAAGTGTAAGCCAGGAATCTTTTATTTCACTGAAAATTGAATATCCTTCTAGAAAAAGATTTGTTTTATATAACGATTCTGCATCATTTAACGGCAACAGCATCCAGAAATCCTGAACAGCCGGACCGGTATAAAAATCATCAAAATCTAAAAAGAAAAAACCATCATTACCATACAAAAGATTACCAATATGACAATCGCCATGAATTCTATGAACTGGTATACCCGAAGATAAATCATCATATATGACACAAATTGTATTCACAAGTTCACCATATCGTTTTTCAAGACCCGACGGAATTATGCTATTTAATAGAAGAAACTCAAACGGATTACGTCCTAATGTTTGAGAATTAAAAACTAACCGATGTGGTGATTGTTTCATTTTCCCGACTGAATGTATACGGCCAAGCAAACGTCCAAGCGTTTTATATTGAATATCACTAAATTCATCAAGTGACCTGCCACCTGTTCTTTTCCAGACTGCGTAATAAATTCCCTCAATTTCTTTCAATGATGTGTAATCTTTAAAACGAACCGGTGCACACACTGATATATCACTATTGAGTAAATCAAATAAAAATTCGTGTTCTTCAAGAATTTGCTCTTTACTCCATCGACCGGGCCTGTAAAACTTAACAACAATATGGGAATGATCATCCAACTCTAAATCATACACCCGATTTTCAAGACTATTAAGTTTCCAGCAAACCCCGGTTGTTTTAAAACCTTCACGTTCTACGGCATTTATGATAACCTGAGGAGTCAACCTGTAAAAAAATTCGTTTTCCTGCATTATTCCCTTACTTTTTTTAATCCAATTTTTCTAAATATTTTGTGAGTTCCATGTAAAACCGGTTACCGGCAGCCCCTGGTTCATTTTGTAAACTATGTTTTGCACCTTTTATCATTGTTACGGAAACATTTCTAAATCTTTCCTGAAGATACGGGATGTTATAACTGAAATCAACCACCTCATCAAGTTTACCCTGAAAAATGGTTATATCAGCATTACATTTTCCATACATAACATTCTTTTCATTCCACAAAACCAGAGCTTTAGCCCAGGATAACGGTGCATATTTGCCGGATAACAAATCATTTGCTGATTTTTCATTATAATTTTTGTCAGATGTTGCTTTATCCTGTAAGCGGGGTAATTTTTCATCAAATATTATTTTAAATAATCCGCTAAAATTCTTCATACTGAATTTTGATAATTCCCAGGCAAATGATCTGATCAAAGGTGCAATATATACAATTGCCTTAAACCTGTGAAAAAGTTTAATAAATCTTTGAGAAGTATGCGGATTTAGTAAACCATCCGTGACGCCTACAGTTCCCGTACTATGTCCGATGAAAATAAAATCACCCAACAAATTTGCATTCATCCACTTAACAGTGTCTTCTATAGCAATAGCGTAATGTGAAAAATCTTCAATACTCCATCTCTCACCTTCACTTATACCATTTCCGGGTAAGTCAAGAAATAATAAGGAATATCCATTTTCCAGCAAATAACCGGCTAATGTAACATTTGAACCACCGTGATCTAAAATACCATGAGCGACCAACACCCATTTCCCATTATTTTGTTTTGATCCCTGATTGATCATTAAATGAAGAAATAACCGGTGTTTTTTACCATCAATCTTAATGAATTTATGTATTGTTTGCACAGTATCAAAATGATAATGATTAAGATAATCATCCCATATAAATTTATTCTGTTTTTTTCCATATAGAAATTTAAACAAGTCAACTTTAAGTTTTTTCGGTAATATATTAAATTCTGCACCAATCACCATTCTTCGTATTTTATAAATAGAATTCATTAATTTCTCAAAATGAATCCATCCCAAAAAACCCGAAAAAATAATCGTTTCATTTTTTTTTATGTAAAGATACGCAAATTGAAAAGTGTTTAAATAGAGATAAATAGCCGTTCCATCATTGGTTACAAAAAGTTTCTCTGATTTAGAAAAATATTTGGTATCTGTTAAAGTCATCCCGATTACGTTAGAAAATTCAGTAACAACAAAAAGAGTCTCTTTAGATATTTCACACCCGTTTAAATTTAATTTCATATAATATGAAACTCCTCAATGTTCAATATTTTACATTATAACACATAATTAATAAAATATATCTTGATAATTATTCTGATTTTAATTAAATTAACTCCATGATAAAAATAATAATAACGGGTGGCGGTTCAGGTGGTCACACAATGCCTGCGATAGCTACAATAGAAATTCTTAAAGACTATTTTGCACAAAAAAATATTGAATATGATTTTCTTTATGTCGGTTCACATAATGGTATTGAAAAAACAATTGCTGCAAAAAATGCAATTAATTTTACTCCTATTTCTACCGGTAAATTACGCCGCTATATATCATACAAAAACCTTATCGATATTTTCAAAGTTTTTAAGGGTATATTGGATAGTTTTAAAGTGATTTTCCACTACAAACCCGATTTAATATTCAGTACCGGCGGTTTTGTTTCAGTGCCGGTTGTTATTGCCGGCTGGTTTCAAAAGGTCAAAATTATTGTTCATGAACAAACTATAGACGCGGGACTTGCAAATAAAATTGCCGGTAAATTCGCTGATACTATCGCTTTAACCTTTGAAGAAAGTAAAAAATATTTTCCAAAAGATAAAACAGTTGTAACAGGGATTCCTTTACGCGACAAAATATTTCAAGGTGATAAAACTCAGGCATTTACTAAATTCGGGTTAACAGAATCACTTCCTGTTTTGTATGTTTCAGGTGGCGGATTAGGTTGCCATTCGATAAACACTTCATTTAACAATATAGTACTTACTTTACTCGAGAAAACCAATGTGATTATTCAAACCGGAAATGCAAATGACGGTAAAGATTATCTTGATTTTCTTCGTTTACGGGAAAATATTGAAGATGAGGTATTAAAGAAAAGGTTATTAATTTTCAATTTTATAAATGATGAAATAGCAGATATTTATGCAATAGCAGATCTTTCAGTAGCACGAAGCGGTGCCGGTACGGTGAATGAATTTATTGCATTAAAAATTCCGGCAATTTTTGTTCCTCTTGCTATTGCAACAAATGATGAACAATATAAAAATGCTGTTATTATGGAAAACATGCAAACAGCACTCATTATTAAGGAAAAAGATTTATCTGATACTTTATTACTTAAAACTATTAGTGATATTTTATTTACAGAAAAGTTAGTTGTTATGAAAAATCATTTTCAAAACACGCAATCATTTTATGGTAACAAAAAAATATTAGATTGTATAATCCAATTATTAAATTCAGGAGCATAAAGGTATGTCATTTTTAGCATCAATTTTATTATTTGTAATTCGTTTCTATATGATTTTAATCTCAATTCGAATTTTTACTTCATGGTTAAGTTTACCATACAATAAATATACTCATTATCTTTCAGTTATCGTTGACCCTTTTTTAAACTTTTTTAAACGTGTTTTCCCGCTCAAAGTAGGCTTCCTTGATTTATCACCCCTCGTTCCATTATTATTATTAAGTCTTGCAGATACTGTTGTTGTTGATTTATTAATTAATAACCAGGTTTTTGGTATTGGTTTTATCGCAGGTAAATTAATCTTTATTGTTAAATATTGTTTAAATGTTGCTGTTTTCATTTTCTGTTTTTCATGTATCATAATACTGGTTATGAATATTTTCATGCCAATGAGTTATAACCCCATCGTTACTATGATGAGATCATTTTTAGACCCGATTATGTCAAAGTTACGAAGGATTTTAAAAATTCACTCATACCATTCCGATAGAATTTATCTTATTATTCTGATAGTTTTTACAATCATTGTGTCTATGGCGGGTAATTATCTTCTTGATTTTCTTGCATATCAAGCCGTTAGATTGAGGTTCTAACCTTGCTCATTACCGATCTTCATACTGAAATAACGACGATTAAAGGCATAGGGAAATCTATTGCTGCAGTTTTGCACAAAGTCGGTATTTATTCTTTACAGGATCTTCTTTTTTATTTTCCGAGAGCATATTCTGATCGCAGTAGATTATTAACATTAGTTGACGCCGTAAAAGAAGGGTTTGGAACTGTTAAAGTAAAAATTGTTGATTATCGATTAATCGGTGGAAAATTTAAAAAAATTCTGAAAATTCTCGTTGTTGATGAAAAGGGAACTTTTGGCGCATTAGTTTGTTTTAATCGCAGCTTTTTAAAAAGTTCGTTAATTCAGGATAAAGAATATTATATTACCGGTAAATTTCAATATAGTTTCAGTGAAATTCAGACAACTTCTTTTGAATTTGAAAATGCACTTGATGAATATGAAGGAAAGATTCTTCCTGTTTACTCGCTCACTGAAGGGTTAAACCAGAATTTGATTCGTAAAATTACAAAAAAAACAATTGATTCATTTGAAAATCAAATCAGAAATGATTTACCTGAATGGTGTATAAAACAGTATGACTTAATGACTTTATCGAAATCCATTAAAAATATACATTACCCGGATAATTTTGAAAATTATTTCAAAGCAAGAAAAACACTGATATTTGAAGAATTTTTCTTTCAGAAACTTTTTATGCTACAACGAAAAGAACAAAATAAGAAAACCGGCAAAATCCGGGAAAATATACAATTTCATTATAAAAAAAGTGTACTGGATCGACTGCCTTTTGAACTGATGGATTATCAGAAAGAGGCACTTGCGAAAATTGAGTCATCGATGTTTTCAAATACCGTTTTTTCCATACTTCTTCAAGGGGATGTCGGCTCGGGAAAAACCGTGATCGCTCTTCTTGCTATGCTTTCAGCTGTTGAGTCCGGTTTTCAAGCTGTTTTATTAGTGCCAACAGAAGTTCTTGCTTTACAGCATTATCGAAATATCAAAAAATTCACCAATGACTTATGGCTCGATATTGCCGTTCTACGAGGAAATATGCCTAAACGGGATAGGGATTCTATTTTGTCCGGTATTAAATCGGGTGAAATTAAAATAATTATTGGTACTCACTCTGTTTTTAGTGATGATGTTGAATATAAAAATCTTGGTCTGGCCGTTGTCGATGAACAACATCGGTTTGGTGTTGAACAACGCTGTAAACTTTTAGAAAAGGGCACAGGTGTTGACATGCTACTTATGACTGCAACTCCGATTCCGCAAAGTCTTGCTCTTTCACTGTATGGTGATTTAGACCTCATTATTATGAAGGGTCACATTCAAGGAAGAATGCCTGTTAAAACATGGATTGTCGAAGATGAAAAAGAAAGACTCTCAAAAATGCATATATGGATTAAAGAAACAATCGCTCAGGAAGGTCGTGTTATTTTTGTATACCCATTAATTGAAGATAGTGAAAAATCAGATAATAAAAACCTGATGGATGAATATGAGAAACTCAAAAAAATCTATACCGATTATGGTTGTGAGTTTATTTTTTCCGGAACAACTTCTGAAGAAAAAGACCGGATAATCGAATCATTTAGAGATGGCTCAACAAAGATTCTTGCAGCGACCACTGTTGTTGAAGTCGGTCTTGATGTACCTGATGCAAATATTATTGTTGTTGAGAATGCTGATAATTACGGTTTAAGTACACTTCATCAGTTACGGGGTCGAGTCGGTAGAAATAACAAACAGGGATATATGATTCTCGTTGCAGACATGGAAAGAATAACAGAAGAAGGTAAACAACGCCTTGAAATAATTAAACATGAAACAGACGGTTTTAAAATTTCAGAAAAAGACCTTATGATGCGTGGACCCGGTGATTTCATCGGTAACAGGCAATCTGGTGTATTCAATATTAAACTTGCTGACATCAAAAAAGATATGGAAATATTACTTCGCTCAAGCGAAGCGGCTGAAACTTTATTTAAAATTGATAAAAAGTTGGAAAAACCAGAGCATATTGACACCAGGAATTCTTTTTATAAAAGAGCTGCCAGTCTTATATAAAAATAGCGGTAGTATTAACAACTACCGCTATATAAACAATAAGAATTATTGTTTAAAGAAAATATAACTAGTAGCAGATTGTAAAACAATTGCTTTGCCAACAATGTCGTAAGTATAAGTATAATTTACCGCAATATCTTTATTTTCATCTACTTTAGATGTACCATAATAACTATAAAAACCGTCAGTTGATCCTATAAGGTCACCGGTAGCGATTGTCGTTACAGTTGTCTGAGTTCCTGCAAAGTACATAGTTCTTTTAGAAAGAGCAAATGAAGTACCTCCACTTATTATAACAACAACTTTACCAGTTTCTACTGTTGTTTTTGTTCTTGTTCCTGCAAGTACTTCAGCTTCTGTTGCTGTTGCAGGTGTTGCATTTTGGGTTTCAGTAACAACTATTGTTTTAGTGTAAGTTCCATCAGCTTTGATTACATAAGTCCATGTTTCAACTATATTAGTTTTCTTTGTAAAAGTTCCGGTTGTTGCTTTTACTGTTTTAGTTAAACCAGCTATAGCTGCTGTAATTTTAGTATCAACTGTAACTTTTGTTTGATCAACTGAATTTATAGTTGTTGTATCTGTTGAGTTGTCAAAACCTGTTAGAAATCGTGACCCGGTATAAGTAATCGCTTGTTTTGTTACTGTAGTAGTATTAAATAATTTAGTATTTGTGTTATATGCAACGGTATAAGTGACTGTATCTACTGTTGTTTGTACACCACCAAGAATAGCATTAGTTGCTTGAGGATCACCATTCTTATAAATCATAGTAGCTGTATCAGCAGGAGCTGCAGCTCTTTCTGCCCAGGTTTCTGTTGTTGTTGTTGTTGAAACAAATGAACCATTTGCTTGAACAACAACATTAGTTACAACTGTTGTCGTTTTTGTATCATACCATGTTTCTGTTGTTACTGTATCAGAACCGGCAAGCTCATTAACAACTATTTTAGTTGGCGTAGGTGTAGTGATAGTTGTTTTAGTAAAAGTACCTTCATTTAGGGTAAAAAAACCAGCAACATCAGTGTCATTTTCAGATACAGTTCCTGTCCATGTACCATTGATATTAGCAGGGTTTCCTGCTGCGTCAAACGCTTCTTGAGCTGGTGCAACAGTCTCAGTTGTCACTTCAGGACACGCAATCAATGATAACATCATCATCGCGGTAAGCATTAAAATTCCAAATTTCTTCATTCTCTCTCTCCTGTAAAATTAAATAATGTATAAGTGTTTCTTTTTTTAAAGAAACACTTATACATTATAACATGAGAATAAAAAAAAACAATAAAATAATATTTTCTTTAAAAAATATTATTTTATCTAATCCAGAATAGGAATTATTTTTGGATATTTAATCAAAACATTCGGATCTGTTGCTTTAATACTTTCGATTGCTTTTACGATTTGTGAATATTTGCATGGTGTTGTTGCGATAGAGAATATTGCTCCGGCAGTTTTATTTGTTCGTATATTATGACTGACTGTATCAATATTTATTTTTTCTTTCCCGATAGCTGTTGTGACTAAACCTGTTATACCGGGTTTATCTTCAGTTTCAAATATTATGTTGTATGCAATTTCCATGTTTTCAAATGGTAAAAGTGCCAGATTTTGTGAAGGATAATTTCTTAATGAGGCTGTACCGTATTTTGCTATAAAAACAATATCTGATACAATTGCACTTCCTGTTTCTAAAGAACCAGCACCCTGACCTATGAAAATATTATCCTGTGAATATTTACCCGATACTTTCACTGCGTTAGTTGCATTATTTATTTCTGAAAGAAAATTCTTCTTTCTTACCATCATTGGACGAACTGTCGCATATACCCCGTTATCGGTTTTCTTTGAATAACAAATCAACTTGATTACAGTATTAATCTCTCGTGCAAATGATGTATCAGAATCAGATATTGTATCAATACCTACAACTGATAAGTCCTCAATTGTTACGTCCATCCCGTACATTATTTTTAACAAAATCATTAATTTATGTCCTGCATCGCCACCATTAACATCCAATGTCGGATCTGCTTCTGCATACCCTTTCTCTTGTGCCTGTTTCAATGCAGCTTCAAATGACAGGTTTTCTAAATTCATTTTCGATAAAATAAAATTACTTGTTCCATTCATAATACCGGAAACGGACTCTATCTGATCGCCGGTAAAACATTCATTAATTCCTTTAATTATTGGAATTGCACCACAAACTGATGCTTCAAAGCCAATAGCTTTATCATTTTTGAATGCTGTATCTATAATTTGTTTGTTAAATTTTGCAAGAAGTGCTTTATTCGCGGTAACTAAATGTTTTTTACCATTGAGAACTTTTGTGACTAAATTAAGCATAAACTCTGATGAACCGCCGATTGATTCTACGACTAAATCAATCGTTGAATCATTTATTATTTCATCGGTATATTTTGAAGCGTCCTCTTTTGAAACGGTATCACCGGTTCCACAGAAAAGATTTCGCGGAATAGCATGTTTTTTTGATGATTCTAATGGAAACAGATCTAATATCTTTACTAATTCAATTTTTTTCCCCGATCTTTGTGTCAGTGAATCCATATTATCAAGGATTATCCTTGCAACTCCACCACCAACCGTTCCACAACCAAGAATGGCAACTTTAAAAGAACTCATATTAAACCTCTTCTATCGAATAATTTTTAGTAATGTATCAAAACTGCTGTTTTAAGTCAACAAATTGAAGTGATTCTTATTAAACTTTACTCATTTAAAAATAAGTATTGTGAATTTCACACAAGCACCATGCAGAGTAGTTAAATTTATTTGCAGCCAAATTGTATTTATCGTATAATAAATATGGAGTTTACCGTATGAGAAAGAAAATCCCCATCGGGGTCAGTGACTTTGATAAAATGATAAGAGAGAATTACTTTTTCGCAGATAAAACGCTGTTTATAAAAGCTATTATTGAAGCTGAGGATACGGAGACTATACTCATCCCACGACCGCGGCGTTTTGGTAAAACGCTTAACCTGTCGATGCTCAAATATTTTTTTACCATCGAAAATGCGGAAAAAAATCGTGAACTTTTCAAAGGGCTTCTTATTGAGAATGAGCCAACGGTTATGGCACTGCAAGGGAAGATTCCTGTAATTCACTTAAGTTTTAAAGATGTAAAAGAACTTGATTGGGATAGATGTTATAAAAAAGCAGCAAGTGTGGTATTATCCGTTTTTGGTGATTTTGAATATCTTCTTAAAATGTCTGATATCGGGGAACTTGATAAGAATAAACTTGATAAATTATTCACCTTTAAAGCAGAACAGGGTGATATTGAAACATCTTTATTACTTCTTACCCGTCTTCTCCACAAATACCACGGTGTAAAACCAATTGTTCTTATTGATGAATATGACCAGCCGATTATCGGCGCACATACCTGGGGCTATTATGATGAAGGTATTACTTTTTTTCGTAACCTTTACAGTGCTGTTTTAAAGGATAATCCGCATCTTGAAAAAGCGGTTATGACAGGTATTCTTCGTGTCGCAAAAGAGAGTATATTCAGCGGACTTAATAATCTTAAGGTTGATACGATTATTAGAAATCAGTTTCCATATTTCGGACTTACAGAAGAAGATGTTGAAGGGATGCTCACTCACTTTGGGATGAATTATGAACTTGATGAAGTTAAAGAATGGTATAACGGTTATTTATTCGGGACAGAACAGATATACAACCCCTGGTCTATTATCTGTTTTATTGACACTGATGAATTAAAACCGCACTGGGTGAATACGAGCAGCAATGATTTAATTAGAGAATCGCTTAGTACAATCAGTCAAGGTAGTTATGAAAATCTAATAGAGTTAATTAATGGTGAAGATATTGAAATTGTTCTTGAGGAAAATATCAGTATGGATATGCTTGATAATCCTGAAGTTATCTGGAATCTTATGCTTTTCAGCGGGTATCTTTCGTTGGCACCTGATAAAAAAGTGCGGTTTGTTAACCGTGAGGTTCGTGAGTTTTATATTGCCGAGTTTAAAAGGCTTGCCGGCTATGACAGTAACAAATTTAATGGGCTTATCAAATATCTTCTTGCAAAAGACATAAAAAATTTCAAAGGGCTTCTCGGTGAAATGTTCTTGAAAGCGGTGAGTTTCTATGATGTGGGGACTGAAGAGAAATATTACCATAATCTGATGCTCGGTTTTTCTTTCGGGCTTGAGGAGTGGTATATCATTAAGTCAAACCGTGAATATGGAACAGGCCGGGTTGATCTGATGTTAAAGTCGAAGGATGGAAAATATCCTGATTACATTTTTGAATTTAAAGTGAGCAAGAAACGTGAAAATCTCGAGACTGATGCGGTAAATGCACTGAATCAGATAGATGAGAAACAGTATGGGGTTGAGCTTCATAATCCGGTGAAGATAGGGATGAGTTTCTTCGGGAAAGAGATTGAGATCCTGGTGGGGATGTAAAGATTTAATGAAATTTTTCTATCAAGGACATTTCTCACATAATCAAGACATCTAAAAAAACGTTACTTCTTTTTCAACGTAATACTAAAGACCGTTTCTCCCGGCTTTGAAACTGCATGTATTGTACCTTGAAGTAATTGTATAAAATCATTTGTCACAAACAATCCCAAACCGGAGCCATTTTCTTTTTTAGTTCCCAATCGTATTTTTGATGTATCATCAATAAATAACTTTTCAAAAACATCTTTACTAATACCGACTCCAAAATCTTTAATTGAAATCACAATGGAATTATCGTTTTCTATAGCATCAATAACAACGTTTGTATCAGGATATGAAAATTTAACTGCATTACTCATAATATTTCTAATTATTGTTGATACTAAATTTCTATCACTATCTATCATTAAATCTTTATTAACATGATTTTCTATTTCAATCTTTTTTATTTTTGTTGTACTTCTCATTAATTGTATTTCATTTTCAACTAAATCATGGATATTAATTTCACTATAAAAAACACCTGTATTTCCAGACTGTGATTTTGCCCAGAAAAGCATATTATTTAATAAATTAATTGAACTACCCGTTGACTCAACCATCAGATTCAAAATTTCCACTCTTTTTTCTGATTGCATTACATTTTCATTCTGAATTAATATTTCAGTTAAACCTTTAACTGAACCCATAGGGCTTCTCAAATCATGTGAAATTAATGATAAAAACTTGTCCTTTGTTTTATTTAAAGCTATCAGTTCAATTTCATTTTTCTTCAATTCCCTGAATATTGTTGTAAAAGGTGATTTAAAAGAAGTTTCAATAATTGCTTTATATATTAAATAAAATGAAATAATTTTAAATATATGCCCCATAAAATTAGAAATGTCATAATTACTGATATACAAAGTAAAAAAAGATTCGCTTATTATTGTAATTAGAATTGACCAAAGAAAAAGTTTATATAGATAAGGCGTTAAACTGTTCTTCAGTAAATTTGACGACAATAGAGTAAGTACAAGGATCAATATAATAATAAACTCGGCTACCATTTTGAATGTGGTTTGTCCTTGCCCTTCAATAAAACAAACCGGAAAAATAGTAGAAAAATAAATTGACCATACTATAAATGCCGTTATTACTGCATACATTAATATTATTACATTATAACTAATGTTTTTTTTTGACTTTGCAACAAAAATAAAAACTAATAGCGAAATTGATTCCATAAATCGTGATGCAATCCACACCTGATTAGCATAATATTGATACTGAAATATATTCATACCTTTGAAACTGATTGTATGAAGTAAATCAAGAATTCCGATGAAAAAATAGGCAATACCAAGAAATAATAATGACTTATTACTATGGTATGCTCTCGTATTCCATGATATTAAAAATAGAGTTAACGCTATTGAAACACTATAAAATTCTGCAACTACATGAAATAACAAATAATTTTTTAGTGATACATAATAAAAAACAGTAAATATACTCAGAACAAATGCAATAAAAACAAAATGCCTTCTTTGAATTACCATTTCAATTGTTCCTCGTTTTATAATTGCGGATCAAATTCCTTCACAATTCGCTCTGATAATCCTATATAATTTTCAGGTAGTATCGCATATAATTTTTTCTTTATCTCATCACTCACCGTAAGTTTATCAACAAGCTGAGTAAAATCAGCAATTGTAACTTTTTTCCCTCTCGTTACATCTTTTAACAATTCGTACGGTTTTTCAACCCCGCTAAATCGTAGTACATTCTGGTATGCTTCCGCAATAACCTCAGGGGTGTTTTTCAAATACTCAAGTATTTTTTCTGTATCAACACTAATTTTATTCATTCCTTTTAAAATGGATGAATACGAAATTATGCTGTGACCAAATGCAACACCGATATTTCTTTGTACCGTACTATCCGTTAAATCTCTTTGAAGTCTTGAAATTTGAAGTTTATTCGCAAAGAAACCAAACAAAGCATTGGCAATACCCAAATTACCTTCCGCGTTTTCAAAATCTATAGGATTAACTTTGTGCGGCATTGCTGATGACCCGATTTCACCTTTAACAGCTTTTTGTTTAATCCAGCCATCGGAAATATATCGCCATATATCCTGGCAATAATCAATCATGATTGTGTTGATTCTTTTTACACCATCAAATATTCGTGCAAAACTGTCATGTGATTCTATCTGTGTTGTTACGGGATTATATCGTAATTTGAATTGTATGTTTTTAAAATATCCTTTGGATGTAACGTTTATGTTTTTATTAAATTCTTCTATTAAACCCTTTGAAAATGAAATCCAATCGATATCAGGGAAAACTACATTATGAGCATTAAAACCGCCTGTCGCTCCATTCAATTTTGCTAATATAGTAACATGTGATAACGCATCAATTTCTTCTTTAATTCTTGCTACAAAAACAAGCATTTCTTTACCAAATGTAACAGGACTTGCCGGTTGACCGTGAGTTCTTGCTAACATCGGACTTGCAGCATACGATTCTGCAATGGTATAAATTGCTGTATACACATCCTCAATGTGAGGCATTATTACCTCGTTTAAAGCATCCCGGATCATCATACCCATTGAAATATTGTTAATATCTTCACTTGTCAGTGAAAAATGAACCATTTCAAGTACATCGATTAAAGATGTATTACTTAATTTTAATTTGATAAAATATTCTACTGCTTTCACATCATGATTTGTTGCCGGTATATCATTGTAACCTTTTGTCTCAATTTGTTTTACAATTTCAGCGTCTTCAACACTGATATCACAAAGTTCATCAAGCATTTTTATTTCTGCTCCGGTAAACTTCCTTAAACCAACCCCGGCGTTCGAAGATAAATATTTTAAATAGATAATTTCTGTTGTTATTCTATATTTGATTAAAGCCATTTCGCTAAAGTAGTCAGCTAGAATTTCTGTTTTTTTTTCATATCTTCCGTCTATTGGTGAAACTGATCTTATTCCCATTTGTATCCTCGCATTATTCTTTTGTGCCATTTTGTTTCCTTCACTTTATCAAAAGTTTCATAATATGTAAACCTTCGATTTAGTTAATTATTTGCAGACAGTAGTATTGATTTAAAACTGAATAATAAACTATACTTTTTAAGGAGGATTATAGTATGAATAAATTTATTATGTTTTTCTTTTTTCTTACACTTAGTATTTCTGCTCAGGAACTAAAAGTTATCACTGAAGAGTGGCCACCATTTAATTTTACACAAGACGGTAAACTTTCAGGTTTATCTGTTGAAATGTGCGAACTGGTTTTAAAAGAATCGGGTTTAAAAGCGAAAATCGAATCTCTACCATGGAATAGAGCTTATAACGAAGCACTTACAACACCCGACATAATGATTTTCACAATGGGGCGCAATACAGAAAGAGAAAAATTATTTGACTGGGCATTTTCAATAGCTCCTAGAGAAACATGGCTCATTAAACTAAAATCCAATAATAAAATCAAAGGTTCTGTTTTAAATGATTTCAAAAACTATAAGATTGGTACCGGGCCAAAAAGTGATGCAACAACGCAGGAATTAATTAAAATGGGTTTCGACGAAATAAAAAATTTGGATATTTATGAAGGTGAAAATCCTGATCCTATAAATATACAAAAATTATTTTCCGGTAGAATAGATATTATAGCCGGAAATCCAATTTCACTTGCTTATGTTACAAAAGAATTAAAACTTGATTATAGTCAAACTGAAAATATAATTTTAATTAGTGGTTCAGGCAGTTATTGGGCTGCATTAAGTTTAGAAACTAATCCTGATATCTCAAAGAAAATAAAAGAAACTGCTACAAAACTTGAGAAATCAGGGGAATTCAAAAAAATTCTTACTAAATACTTAAAATAAAATAACAATAGAGCTTCAATATATTTTGAAGCTCTATTGTACAAATATTATTGATTCATTTCTAAATCAAATTTCATAGTTTGTGCAATTATGAAATTATTCAGTAACAAGCATTTATATTGAAATAAGCTCATTCATTGACAAATAGTAATGTTTTCATTATACTTTGAATTACGTATGGAGGAACACCAAATGGGATTAGCACTAAAAAAAGAAAATGAAAAATATACCTATGGTGATTATAAATATTGGAATGATGAGCGGTACGAGTTGATTAATGGAGAAATATACAATATGAGTCCTGCACCAAGAAGAATCCATCAAAAAATAAGCGGAACCCTTTTTGCACTATTTCATACCTATTTAAAAAGTAAACCATGTGAAGTTTACAATGCTCCCTTTGATGTCAGACTTCCTGAATATGAAAATCAGCATGATGATACAATAGAATCTGTTGTGCAACCTGATATCGTAGTTATCTGTGATAAAAATAAACTTGATGAGTTCGGGTGCAAAGGAGCACCGGATATTGTAATTGAAATATTATCTCCGGCAACATCCAAAAAAGACCTCACTGAGAAGTTTTACCTCTATGAAAAACATAAAGTCAAAGAGTATTGGATTGTATATCCGTATGAACAGGTTTTACATATATACCTTTTGCAACCTGATGGAAAATATGATAAATCAAAAATTTACACAATCGACGATACATGTACCGTTCATTTGTTTGAGGATATGACTGTTGATATGAGAGAAGTTTTTGGGGAGTAGATTTCATAAGAACCTATTGGTAAGAATCAAAACATATAACTGTAAATCCGTATGGTTTTCCTAAGAAAAGCGTAGTTGTCATTACAACAACTACGGTAAAAATAAATTGTATAAAATCACCTTAAGAGTAAAACTCTACTTCCCGTAAAAAAACTTTAAATAACCCGAAGCCCTGTTCGCCCATGCTTTTTCATTATGCCCTGCTTCATTATCAATTATATAAAGCAAATTCTCATTATCACGGTAACCATTTTTCTTTAAAAAATCATACAAATTATTACTTTCAACCAGCATATCTTTATCCATATCTTTACCACCACAATCAAGATATATTTTTAAATCTGCAGTTGGATTAAAAAAATTTTCCCGTAAGTCAATATACGGTTCAAAACCACCTGATATTGCAGCAACCCCCGAAAACACTTCAGGATATTTAAAACCCATATACAATGAAATCATTGCTCCGGCACTTGAACCACCGATAACAGTACTATTTCGATCATTCATAGTTCGATAATTCGTATCAATATAAGGTTTTACTGACTTTATGACATAATCAACATAAGCCAGGGAAAGTTCTTGTAATGCTTTAGCACTTACTTGCTTCTTTCTCTCTTCATTTTCAGAATACATCGTAGAGAAACCAATATATTCATCCATTCTTTTTCCGGTGTTTGCTATACCGACAATTATCATCGGTTGTATTGTTCCGTTATTAATCATTTCATTTGAAGTTGTATCCATTTTCCATCCGCCACCCGGTGCTTCTTTACTATCCCAAAGGTTATTACCATCATGCATATAGAAAACCGGATATTGTATATCAAAGTTTTTAAAATATCCCGGTGGTAATAAAACATAAACACTTCGTTTTAATAGAGTGATATTATCAGATACAATTGAATTAACAATTTGTAAAGTCGATTTATCAGAATCAATAGTTCGTATGCAATTTCTATATCTTTTTGCAAAGTGAATATTAGAATTAAAATCATCCTTTTTAATTGATTTCTTATCATTTTCATGGACAACAAAACTATAAGAAAAATTATCAACAATAGAAGGTTTGATTTGCAGATAGAAAAAATTACTTTTTCCGATTCGTTTTAAAAAATCTTTCGATTCACTAAACGAATTCTCTGATGAAGCAAGAGAAACTTTCAGTTTGGGATGAGTAGAATCTGTGTGATAAATAAAAATAATTGTATCATCCTGAATAATCGGAATCTTCTTTTTATTCACATCGATAAATTCATTCAAAGATGTAAGCTGAGCATCTTTGTTGGTTATTTTTAAAATTGTATTAAAACTCTTTACAATATTTTCAGAACCATAAGAACTAATAGCAAATAACAATACCATAAAACAAAAAAAATTCTTTTTCATACGACTTCCTTCTATAATTTAATAAAGTTACTTAAAATAATCTCACCCCATTTCATACTTTTTTCAGGATGAAATTGGGCACCATAGACATTATCTTTATACACAACAGCGGGTATCAGCTCGCCATAATTTGTTGTTGCAGCGATATATTTTGTATCAGTCTCTGCACGATACGAATGTACAAAATACACATCAGCTCCATTATCAACACGTTCAAGTATTTTACAGCCCGGTTTAATTGATAAATCATTCCACCCGATATGCGGTAACACAAGATCTGTCTTTATTTTTATAATTTCACCAGGTATTAACCCCAGTCCTTCTGAAATACCAAATTCAGTAGATTTATCAAACAATAATTGCATCCCAAGACAAATTCCCAATACCGGTTTACCTGACCGGGCAAATTGTATAATTGCATCTTTTAAACCTGATTTGCTCAAATTCTCCATGGCTTTTGGAAAAGCTCCAACACCGGGTAAAATTATTCTATCGACAGACTGAATATTTTCCGGATTATCAAAAATGATAAAATCAGCGTTTAATTTTTTTAACATATTTGTTAAGCTATAAATATTGCAAATTTTTGAATCAATAATACCAATCATAATACCCCCTTAGTACTCGGTAAACTTCTTCCCGATATTGTGGCCGCTTTTTTTAACGCTTTAGCGAATGCTTTAAAAGAACTTTCTATGATATGATGCGAATTATCTCCCCGAATATAGTCAACATGCATTGTCAATCGTGCTGAATTTACAAATGCACGATAGAACTCTTCAAATAAATATGGATTTACACCATTACCGTCATCGGGTCTTTTAAAAATCAAATCAAAATGCAAAAACGGTCTTCCCGAAATATCAACAACAACTTCTGTCATCGCCTCATCCAGGGGAACCCGCGCTGAAGCAAATCTTTCAATACCAATTTTATCACCAAGTGCTTCTAAAAAAACCGTACCTAACGCTATTCCACAATCTTCTATAGTATGATGATAATCAACTTCAATATCACCAACGGCTTTTAATTCTAAATCAAATCCTGAATGTTTTGAAAAAGCAGTAAGCATGTGATCAAAAAAAGGAATGCCGGTCGTTATTACTGAATGTCCGCTACCATCAAGCGATAAGGCAATTTTAATATTAGTTTCTTTTGTAACCCTTTCAAGTTCTGCTTTTCTCATATTCACTCCATATATATTTATTAATTTGTCCTGTAATTTTTTAAAATCATAATACAATAAATTTAATTTTATATAAATAAAAATTACTTATGGTTCAATATTTTACAAATAATTATAATAAAACTTCACTCATTTTTAAAAATATATTATAAAATTAGTAAGGATCTTGCATAAATTATAAAAACAATTTTTATGCTTCCCCATATTGATATTTTCCGGAGAAATAATGAAAAAATTTTTATTCACTTTATTAGTAAGTACGCTATTATTTTCATGTAAAAGAAACCATAATCTTGGTTTAATTATTACATCATCAGATATTTTTCTTAGCTTTGGTATTTCTGCTCGAAATGCAACAGAACTTTCAGTTGAAAATTTTAATCAACATTCAAATAAAAACAAAATCATAATCCAACAGACAGATGATCAGAAAAACCATGAAAATGCAATAGATTTTATAAAACATTCCGATCAAAACAATAAGCTTTTTGGTATAATAGGTCCATTATCAAGTTCTGTAGCAAAAGGTTCTTTAGATACAATTAACTATTATAAAATACCAACAATTGCTCCACTAACGAATATTGAATTTCTAAAAAATAAAGATGATTATTTATTTACCATGAATACAAAAATTACGACTACAGCACTTGAAACTGCAAATTTGATAATAAAAGAAAACAAACAAAATGATAATTTTATTATTATATATAATGATTCAAACAGTCATTATTTCAAAGAATTCCTTGATATCATCTATAAATCTTTAACAACAAATTATTATAATAATGTCTTTACAATAACTGTACAAAACAACCCGGATAATAATTATACCGAAATAATAAAAAAAGCTATGTCACTCAATCCTTCAGCCGCATTAATAATCGATGATGATCTTAATTCAGCTATAATTGCTCAAACATTAAAACTTCAGAATAAACAAATTAAACTTTATGGAACAGAATTTGCCATTACATCAAGAATTATTGCTAATGGCGGTAGTGCTGTAGATAATATGAAATTTGTTACAAGCATTTCCTATGACCCCTCGTTAAAAGAGGTTTCTGAATTTATTTATGCATATAATAGAAAATATAACTACATGCCCGATGCAACAGCATATTTAACCTTCATTTCAACAAATGCTTTACTTACTGCTTTTAGCAACGCAAATTTTGATAAAAGTAAATTAAAAAAAGAATTATTATTACTTAAAAAGGAAAATAAGTTATTATTTAATGAATATGGTGATTCTGAAAAAAAGCCTATTAAACTCGTTATATCTAAAGGGAAATTTATTACAATAAATGAATAAACCACATAAATCCAATTTCAACACAATTGTCTTCATTTATGTTTTTATAGTTGTAATAGTCCCGGTATTATTTATTGGTGTAGCAAATTATGGACTTTTTAATAATTATACCTACGAACTTTCACTCAATAATAATAAATTCATTGCTGATGATATTGCTCTACGAATTGACAGTCTCATAAAAATATCCACCGATGAATTAATCAACATGGCATTTATTCATTCAAAAACAGAAGATTCCGAAATATTAAAATACTCATTTAAAAAGTTTTATGACCGACATGGATTTATCGATACTATATTGTATTATAATATTGATAGTCACTTAACATATTCGTTTCCGGAAAAACCTCAATTTTATAGTTTTGACTTTTCTTACAAACAATATTTAATACATTCAAAAAAAACAAAATCGCCGGTATGGAGTGAAATTCATATTTCAGAATTTAATAATATTCCCTCTGTTAATTATACAATACCGATTCAAAAGAATAATCAAATTATAGGTTTTATTACAACAATAATTAATTTAGAAAAACTTCTTGAAAACTCTACTCAACTGAATAGTAAATCAATAAACCGACTAATGATAATAACAGATAATAAAAATACAATTTTAACCCACCCTATAAAAGAAAATTCTAAAAAAATGAAACAACTTATTATTGAAGACTATTTCAATAACACCGGCTATATCAATGGTACTAAATATATAATTCAGGAAAAAATAATAAAAGAAACAAACTGGAAAATATTTATTGTTCAATCATATGACAATACTTTCGCTTCATTGATTTATCAGAGAATTTTTCTGATTCTTATTTTCTTCATTAGTATTTTAATAGCTATTTTTTCTGTTTATCTGGGTTATACAAAAATATTCATTCCAATTAGAAAAATAACTTTATTTACAACAAGAGTTTCCCGTGGGAAATATGATATACCGGATAATAAATTCCAGATTAGGGAAATACGATTACTGCATGAAAACTTTTTGCGAATGTTAAAAAAAATTACTGAAAGAGAATTTTTACTTAAAGAATCTGAAAGAAAATATCGAAATCTTGTTGAAGAAAATATTGATTCTATCTTTAAAATGGATAAAAATTTAAAAATAAATTATGTCAGCCCGTCAATTGAAAATTTATTAGGTTATACACAAAATGAATTTATACATCTTGTCAATAATTTAAAAGGTCCAAATTCACTTCTTCCGGACAGAAGAAATAACATAATAGCTTTAAAAAATATTCGTGAAACATTTATAAAAGAAAAAGTTCAGGAAGCATTTACTTTAAAAATAATGCATAAAAATGGTTATTATTTATACATTGAAATTCAATCAGTTCCTATAAAAAATACCAATGGTATTGTTTATGAGATTCAAGCGACAACAAGAAATATCACAAGAAGATATCTTGCTGAACGAAAAGCAGAATATTTTAAAAACTATCTTTTTAACATCATAGATTCTATGCCATCTGTAATTTTAACCTTCAACCAGGAAAACAAAATAGATCAATTTAATAATACTTCATTATCATTCTTTGATAAAACAAATAAAGAAATAAAAAACAAAGAAATTTGGGAACTTTCTTCACATTTTGAAGATTATAAAAAATATTTCGAAATGGTTAGAAGTACAGGAATTCCTCTTGATTTTAATGACATTGTTGTAACTAATAATAAAACTTCAAATTGCAAAGTAACTATTTTCCCTTTAAAGTCATCAAAAGATTTACTGGTTTTAAGAATAGATGATGTTACAAAAATTACAACAACTGAAAGACAGTTACGACAGGCTCAAAAATTCAGATCTTTTGGTAATATGGCAGAAGGTTTAGCACATGATTTTAATAATTTACTTGGTGCTTTGTCAGGAACTATCAATTTATTTGATTATAAAATAACCAATAATTTAACAGATACGATTTCTGAAGATGTTGAAATTTTAAAAGAAATTTCAGTAAAAGGGAAATCAATTATCAAGCAATTGTCAAGTATATCAAAACCAACAAATTCAACTTTAAGTCCATGTGATTTGAATTACATTTTATATTCAATTATCAACGAACTTGACAGTACATTAACAAAAAAAATTAAATTCAATTATCATCCTCATAAGTCCACTGCTTTTGCTTTTGCCGATTTAGAAAATATTAAAGAAATGTTTTTAAATATTTTAAATAATTCAATTAATTCGCTAAAAGAAAATGGTGAAATTAATATAAGTATTAAATTAATAGAAGACGAACAAACTTCAATTTATCAGACAACTAAAGAATCATACTGGCAAATATCTATATCCGATACTGCTTTTTACATTACCACAGAAGATATTGATAATATTTTCGATCCATATTACAAAAATAAATTAACCGGTAAAAAACAAGGTATAGCATTATCAGTTGCATATAATATAGCCAAAAGTCATAATGGCTTTATTGATTGCTATGCAGATAAAGAAATCGGAACAACATACACAATATATTTACCTATTCTGCAAAGTAATGAAGATAATCAGGAAATATCAAATAAAAAAGAATCTAAATTATACAAAGGTAATGGTACTGTATTAATCGTAGATGATGAGAATGTTATAAGATACACATCAAGAAAAATGCTTGAAATTTGCGGGTACTCTGTCATAGAAGCTAAAAATGGAAGTGATGCAATTAATATTTATCGTGAAAAATCAAAAGAAATATCTTGCATACTTCTTGATTTCTTTATGCCTGATTTAAATGGACAGCAAGTATATGAAGAATTAATTAAGATTAATCCGAAAGTTAAAGTAATACTTACTTCCGGTGCAAAGAACAATCAAAGAATTAATGAAACAATGAAATCAGGTATCAGTACATTCTTATTAAAACCATATACTTTAGAAGAACTTTCTGAAGGAATTTACAATAATATATATTTATAGGGATTCTTGTAACGATTACTTTCTTGGTGGAAAATAAATAGTGTCTCCTAAACCTTTCATACCTGAGTAATTTATCTCAACTTCAACTCTAACAGGTTCTCTTCCAAATCTTGATAATGAATTAGAAACATATGAAACAACAAGATAATTTGATCGTGTTGTTTCAATTCTTGTAAAAAGATCTTTCAAATCTTTTCGTTTATACGCTACGAAATAATCACCACCTGTTCTATCTGCCATATTCTTATAAATTGATGATAAACGACCTTCTTTAAAAGCAACAACAAATATTTTAATATCATTATGAAGTGCAAATTGAATAACATCTTCAATTTTAAATAAATTAAAATCATTACCTGTTTCTTCTCCGTTAGTAACAAAAATAATATTTTTTTTTGAGAATCTATCAATCATATCATACGATACTTTTTTAAACATATCACCTTTATCAGTAAATGTAGAAGCCCTTATTGTATCAATAGCATCTAATAATTCAAGCCTGGTGCTACCTAATGGTTTATCAATAATAGAAATTCCCTCATTTGCCTGGGTTAATGAAACGGAGGTTTTCCCTTTTATTGAATGCATCCATTTATTTAATATTGTTTTAAACTCATTGTTATACTGTAACATCGTTCTATTATTGTCATATATAATAGAAATATCAGATGTATCATTTAATAAGTCAGTATATCCCATACCGGCTACAGCAGCAATTTTATTATTCTCAAAAACTGTTATATTATTATCAGTAATTCCTACCGGAACAGTCATATCATCTTTTTCCGCTCTTACAAAAAGATGAATATCGGGATATTTATTTGATATTACTTTTTCAACATTAACATACATATTATTATATCTTCGCCGTTCTAAAGACAATACATATACTGTTGATCTATTATAATCAGACAGTATAATATTATCTTCATAATCAGATATAACTGAAACACCTTTATTCAGTCTGCTACCAACAGCATCCATTACATACCAAAGGCCACTATCCGGTTCATATATCCACACCTCTTTTTCACAAACAATAATATATCGTCCAATTTTATCTCTTGTAATATCGTATGGGGTTTTCAAATAACCATTACCAAAACTTCTTAAATAATTGCCACTCTCATCATACACAACAATCTCATCCCGTTTCTTATCGGCGACCATCAATTCTCCATCAGAATAATACATTCCTGCCGGAGCCTCAAGTTTACCAGTTCCTGAACGACCTATTGAAAACAAAGCTATACCATCTTTAGAATATTTATTTATTCTTACATTTCCTGAATCAACAACAAAGATATTTCCATATTCATCGGTAGTAAGATATTGTGGTCCCAATAAACCACCTTCACCGATCCCTTTAAAACCAATTGTCTGAGTAACAATATTATATCTATTGATTTTAACAATTCTATCATTTTGAAAATCACTTACTAAAATATCCCCGTCAGTAGCCACAGCAACACCAAAGGGTTTGCCCAATGGCGGATTTGCAGTAATTATAGTACGAACGATTTGAAGGTTTGTATCCATCTCAATAACGCTACCCGTTGTAAATGATGCAATGAAATATTTATTATTTTTATCAACTGCGAGTTGTGAAGGATTTAAAAAAGAAGTAAAGCTATCTCGCTCATAATAACCTTTTAATTCTGTTCTGATAACAAAATTTTTATCTATATAAATATCAGACAACATACCTCTTCTATTGTATAGATATGAAACACGACTTTTAAGAAATCGACTTTCATACCCCATAGACATTAAAGTATTCCATGTATACAAAGCATTTTTTTCATATCCACCTTTTTTGTATGCTTCACCAAGATATAATCTTGAGTATGAATTATTATCTTTATAACTTAATGATTTTATAAATTCTGAAATAGCTAATTCATATCTGCTTGCATGGAGAGCCCGAATACCCAACTCAAAATAATCCATTGAATATTCTTGTGATAAACCTAACGGATCATCATCTATTTCCTGGGCATTTACACATACTAATGAAAGAATTAAAAAAACAGCAAAAAACCTTAATTTCATATTTATTTCCTTAACCCGGTAGTTTTCTTACCTGCCATTTTATCATAATGATCTTGTATTTCAGGTGCTTTAGAGCGATCAAGAGCCATGCGTAAACTTGCAATACCCGCTTTAACATCACCATTTTTATAATACGCCCAACCTAATGAATCCAAATATGCGGGGTTGTCCGGTTTTAATCGTACTACTTCACGTAATATTTCAACACCTTTTTTTGGATCTTTACCTAAATCGCACAAAAGAAAACCGTAGGTATTTTTTGCATTAATATTAAAATTATCGAGAGTATATGCTTTACTTGCTTCTTCAAATGCTTTTTCGAACATTTCTTTTTTATAATAAACAGCTGATAAGGCTGCATGAACCTGAGTAATATTAAAATTAGCTTTTAAAACTTCAGTAAATTCATATTCAGCACGATCAAATTCATCATTTTGATAATAAATGTAGCCTAAAATCATTCTGCATTGATGAGTAAAAATAAAACTTATTCCCATATCAACAACAACTTTTAAATGAAGAACTGATTTATCATATCTTTTATCTTTTGAATAAATTAAACCGAGATAATAATTAGCCTCAGGATTCATAGGATCTGACTCCAGAACCTTTTCAAAAAGCTTTATGCTTTCATTAACCGATTTTCGATTAAAGTTATTTATCCCTTCCTGAAGATTCTTTTGAATTTCATTCATACCCCCCCCTTTATTTGATAATTACATTGGTAAATAAATATCAAATTGTGTTCCTTTCCCGGGCACACTATTTACTTCAATTTTCCCTGAGTGCCCATTTATGACACTCTTTACTATAGCCATACCTAATCCCGTTCCCTTTGCTTTTCTTGTATAAAAAGGTTCAAAAATTCGTTCAACAACATCATCTGTCATACCACAACCTGTATCATTAATAGACCAGAATGCAAAATTATTTTTTTTCGCAACAGTTATCGTTATTACGCCGCCATCTTCCATAGCATCACAAGCATTACCTATGAGATTAAAAAAAACCCGATTTATTTTATCTGTATCTAAATTAACAACAATATCTGTGTCACTTTTATTAAATATCAATTGAATATTTTTGTTTTTTAAATCTAATGACACCGTATCAATTAAGGTTGCAAGATATGAGTATAAATTAACCGGTATTTTATTCAACTTAATATCACCACGCGCAAATTCTAATAACTCAGCAGTCATATCAGATAAACGATCTACTTCTTTCATTATAATGGATGTTGATTTACTGATTTTCACATCTGTTTTATTATTAATACTTATTAATTCCGCATACGCCCGGATATTTGTTAATGGGTTTTTTATATCATGAATAATTAATGATGCAAATTTTCCGATTATAGAAAGTTTTTCTGCTCGAATGAGTTCATTTTGTGTATTTTTTAACTGGTTATATGCAACTTCCAGTTCTTTATTTCGATTTTCAAGATCCCGAATATAATTTTCATTCGTTGATCGAACTGTATAACAAACACTTTTTGCAATACTATACGATAACGTTGACAATGTTCTCATTAATTCAACAAAATCAGATTTATTTATCATAAGTAATAATAAATCAGTTTTCGCTCGAATTGTAGCACTCCTTGGTAAATCATCAATCATTGACATTTCACCAAAAGAATCATGTGCTTTTCTTACTGCCAGTATTTCAAGTGAACCATCATCACTTTCTTTTAGAATTTCTACTTCACCTTTAATTATTATATAAAAAGCATCGGCAGTCATATTTTCTTTAAAAATAACATCATCTTTTTTATAATTTATCGGTTTGGCTTTTTCAGCTAAAATAATACATTCTGATTCCGGTAAAATTTCGAATATTGAATTCATTTTTAGTTCTTTTACTTTTTCTGATAAAGTCATTATTCACTCCCATTATACCTGGTACAAGTTTATAAATAGAAAACAACAACATATTTAAGTTATTTCATACAAACAAATTAACGATAAAAAAAATATCGTATAAACTTATAGAGTTTAAGTATAACCATAATCTTCAATATATAACCTTAAAGATATTTTTGCAAGTAGTTATTGAACAGATAAAAAAATTAAAAATATTTTTTGTATATTTTAATTAAGATTTTTTTTACAATTCCGAAAAGTGTAATAAGGCACACGAAGACAAGGACGTCTTCGTCGTAAATGAATCAAGGAGGATTCGAATGATAATTAATCACAATTTAAGTGCAATGTTTGCGCAGAGACAAACAAAATTTAATGATCTAGCTGTTTCAAAAAACCTGGAAAAGGTGAGTTCAGGAGTCAGGATTAATAGAGCATCAGATGATGCTTCAGGTCTTGCAGTATCAGAAAAAATGAGAAGTCAAATAAGAGGACTTGAAAGAGCAGGTAAAAATGCTGAGGATGGTATTTCTTTAATTCAAACGGCTGAAGGTTACTTACAGGAAAGTCAGGATATTGTTCAGAGATTAAGAGAACTTGCTGTTCAAGCATCGAATGGTATTTACTCTTCTGAAGATAGAATGTATATTCAGGTTGAAGTTAGTCAGTTAATTGATGAAATCGACAGAATTGCTTCTCATGCTCAATTTAATGGAATGAACCTTCTTACAGGTAGATTCGCTAGAGAAGATGCTTTAAACAGTGTTACGGGAAGTATGTGGTTCCATATTGGAGCTAACATGGATCAGAGAGAACAAGTATTTATTGGTACTATGAGTACACAGGGATTACGATTAAAGAATCCAAGTGGATTGCCTCATACTGCTACATTTATTTCTTTGTCTTCACCTGATAGTGCAAATGCTGCAATCGGAACATTGGATAATGCTCTTAAAATCATTAATAAGCAACGTGCCGACCTAGGTGCTTACCAGAACAGATTAGAGCACGCGACGAAAGGTCTTGCTGTAGGTGCTGAAAACATGCAACATGCAGAGTCTGTAATTAGAGATGCTGATATGGCATTTGAAATGGTTCAATTTACAAAGAACCAGATCCTCGTTCAGTCTTCAATGTCAATGTTAGCACAAGCTAACCAAGGTTCGCAGGCTGTTATGAAACTTCTCGGTTAAAAGTAACTTAGGCTTCGTTAACCACGAAGTCTTTAGTTATGGGAACACAGGGAATCCTTCCCGTCAATATCAATATGATAGACGGGAGGATTTTTTTATTTGAATATTGTATATTTATAATAAAAAGTTTATCATGTATTTTATGGCATTAAAAACTATTAAAAAAACCATTTATACATTAACCGGTAAATTTCCATTAAAGATAATTATTCTTTTAACATTAATAACACAGATTTTAATTGTCGGAATTATGATTACTTTTGTATCATTCAGCAACAATAAAAATTCAGTTAACATTGTAATAAATGAATTATTAAACGAAGTTAACTCAAGAATAATTGATAAAGTACAATCATTTTTGTCGTATCCTTCTCTCATTAATGAAATTAACAGAAAAAAAATTATGTCCGGTAATTTAAATTATCAAAATCAATCTGAATTAATTAACCATTTTTCTGATCAAATCGATATGACTGATAATATAAGCAGTATCTACTTTGGCAACACTGATGGTGGTATAGCGAATTGTGGCGTAGAAAAAACAAACAATTTTAAATATCAAATGAAATCTGTGAATTTTAAAGACGGTATAGTTTATAAATCAACTTTGAATAATCAAGATAATACAAATGAACTATTAGCAACAATTAAATCTTTTGATGCGAGAAGTCGCCCCTGGTATAAAAATGCCATTGAAAATACAGGCACTTTTTGGAGTGAGCTTTATGTTTTATCAACAGGTCAGGATATGGCAATAACCGCAAGTGAAGCTGTTTATGACAAAAATGATGTTCTCATCGGAGTCGTTGCTGTAGATATGTTTTTATCTCAAATAAGTAATTTTTTATCATCTATAAAAACAGGTAAAACAGGTTTTTCTTTCATTGCAGACAATAAAGGAATCATTATTGCTTCCTCAAAACAAATTTCTTTATCAAAAACTAATATAAGTGATTCTGAATCATTATTAACAAAAACTGTTATCAATGAATATAACAAACGCACTAACTCAAAAATAAAAAAATATATTTTTACTTTCAAATTAGTAAATCAAACTTACTTTGTAATGGTAAATAATTATTCAATAAATAAATATCTTAATTGGAATGTTTTTTCAATAATCCCATCTAAAGATTTTTTTGATCAAGTGAATTCTAATAATAGAAAAACGATTTTTACTATTATTTTTATTTTACTGATTACTATTTTAATTGGTTTGTTACTTTCAAGTTTTATTGTTAAACCAATTATTCTACTTAATAAAACAGTTAAGCAGATTTCTAAAGATCAGTGGAATCTTGAAATACCACATTCAAGATTTTCAGAAATTGATGATTTAGCTGAAGAATTTAACATTATGAGCAATACTATTAAAACAACAATTAAAAAACTTCAATTTGCAAAAGAACAAGCTGATACTGCAAATAAAGCAAAATCGGAATTCCTGGCTAATATGAGTCATGAATTAAGAACACCTCTTAATGGGGTAATAGGTTTTATTGATTTATTATTAACAGTTGATATTAATCCTTTATACAGGCAATATATAAAAAATGCAAGCGAATCCGCTCACACTCTTCTTTCATTAATTAATGATATCCTGGACCTATCAAAAATAGAAGCCGGTAAACTTGAGTTGAATGAAGTTGAAACAGATTTAATAGAATTATTAAATCAAACAAGGGAAATGTTACTATTTCAAGCCGAAAAGAACAAAAATACATTAACATGCAACATTCCATCTAATCTGCCACAATTTTTTATTATTGATCCAATACGCGTTAAACAAATCTTAACAAACTTGTTAAGTAACAGTATCAAATTTACTGAAAACGGTGCTATCGAAATATTTTTATCTTTTGAAAAAATGAGTGGAACAAATATAGGAAAAGTTACATTTTATATAAAAGATACCGGAATTGGAATATCCGAAGAAAACCAGAAAAAATTATTCGCACTTTTTACTCAAGCTGATTCATCAACAACAAAAAAATATGGCGGTACCGGTTTAGGACTTGCTATATCAAATTTATTAGCCGAGAAAATGGGTTCTAAAATAAATATGAAAAGTGAAATAGCACAAGGAAGTACGTTTTCATTTTCACTCATCAAAGAATATAGAGATAATGGAATAAATATTCATGAAACAAATTCTATTAAGGCAAATCCTTCAAAATTAGAAACACTTTCACCAAGTATTCTTATTGTAGAAGATGTATTTTTAAATATGGTTTTAGTTAAAGAAATAATATTACAGATTATGCCCGATTCTAAAATATACACTGTTGATAACGGTCTAAAAGCAGTAGAAATATACAAGGAAATTGCTCCTGATATAATTATTATGGATATTCAAATGCCTGTGATGGATGGTTATACTGCAACAATTGAAATTAGAAAAATAGAACAGGAAACCGGCATGAAATCAACAATTATAGCACTTACAGCCGGTGTTATAAAAGGTGAAAAAGAACGCTGTCTAAGTTTAGGAATGGATTATTATTTAACAAAACCTATCATATATGTCGAGTTTAAAAAGCTTATTAAAAAAATCCTGCTTACTGAGGCTCTTGCAAAAATCAAGATTACTTGATGAAAAAAAGGGTACTTTTTTTATGCTTCTGCCACATGCGATATAATCGCATTATAGGTAGCTTCTTGCAAAAATTCGAGATAAAAAGAGTATTTTTGCAAGAACCTCTACTTAAAAGAAAAAATTTAATCAAATATTATAAAAATCAATATAAAAAGGGAGTGTTTTCACTCCCTTTTTATAATAAATTATAATAATTACACTTGAAAAATTCGTACCATATTAAGAACCATATGTGATTTAACAGGAACTCCTGCTAACATAACTACATTATCACCTTTTCCGGCAAAACCTAACTCTTCAACTTTTTTCACACAATTATTTAACATTTCTTCAGATTCACCAGCAACACCTGTTAATATAGGAAATACACCCCAATCTAAAAGAAGTTGTCTCATAACTCTCTCATTAACTGTTGTAGCAATAATTGGTTGTTCCGGTTTAAACTTACTGATAAGTCTTGATGTCTTACCAGACATTGTTGGAGTAGCTATAGCTTTTGCTTTAATAGTACTTGCAACAACATAACCTGCTTTTGCGATTGCATCGCCAATTCCAACTGTATCTTTATGAAATTCAAAATAAGCACGTGCGTGTTCTAAATATTCTGTTGACGTTTCTACTGTTCTTGCAATTCGTGCCATAGTATCAACTGTTTCAACAGGATATTTACCCTGAGCTGTTTCACCAGACAACATAACAGCATCTGTACCATCAAAAATTGCATTAGCAACATCGTTTGCTTCAGCTCTCGTTGGTCTTGGGTTATTTATCATTGAATCAAGCATTTGAGTTGCTGTGATAACAGGTTTTCCGGCTTTATTACACCTGTCTATTATTTTTTTCTGAGCTAATGGAATATCTTCAATTTTAATCTGTACACCTAAATCACCTCTGGCAACCATAATACCATCTGAAACTTCGATAATTTGATCAATATTTTCAAGACCTTCTTCATCTTCGATTTTAGAAATAATTCGTACATCATTTCCGCCATTAGCATCAAGATGTTTTCTTATTTCAAGAACATCTGAAGCTTTTCTTATAAATGAAGCTGCAACAAAATCAATACCTTCTTTAATACCCATAATAAGATCTTCTTTATCTTTTTCTGCCATTGCAGGAAGAGATGTTTTAACGCCTACTACATTGACATTTTTTTTCTGGCCAAGTTCACCACCGGCAATAATAGTACAATGAATATCATTACCCTTAATATCTACAACTTCTAATGATAAAACACCATCAGCTATATAAATTAGAGTTCCTTTCTTTGCTTCTTTTGGAAGGTTTTTGTATGAAATACTTATTTTTTCAGTTGTTCCTTCTACTTCATCTGTAGTAAGAACAATATTCGCACCAGATTCAATTTGTATTTTCTTTCCATCTTTTAAATTACCTGTTCTAATCTCTGGACCTTTTGTGTCTAATAAATAAGCACAAGGAATACCAGACAATTTAACAGCTTCTTTTACTACATCCATTTGGTGTTTCTTTTCAACATGATCACCATGTGAAAAATTAAATCTTGCAACATTCATCCCGGCTTTTAGCATTTTTGCTATAGTTTCAGGTTTCTCAGATGAGGGACCTATTGTACAAACTATTTTTGTTTTTTTCACTAACATAAACAACCACCCTAATAATCATTTTAATATTTAATCTTTTGAAATAAAGACTCTACAAATCTCTGCATAATAAATCGTTAAAGATAATTTGTCAAATAATATAGCAATATCTTTGATACTTTTTTTTAATTATACAGTTTTCTTACACAGAAAATATCTGCTAACAGAACTTACTGTTTTATAGTCGGAATTTGTATTTATAATCAACTATCTCTGATTTTGTAAAGTAGTCACTTTTCTGTCCGTCAGCAAGTATCTTTGTGACTTTCTTAATAATTGTATTTTTTAACTCTGCATTATTTGTCACATTTAAAATATACAATAAATTATTTAAAACCATTTTAAAATCAGCTGATTTTTCATACAAATCAGCAATTGTCTGAGTTACTCGTATAAAATCATCGTAAAAATTAAGTCCTTTATAAATGTCTCTTGATTTTTCAAAATAATATAATGTTTTACTTAGATTCCCGCCTGAGATTTCATTTATTTTTCCAAGTGAATAAAAATTTTGTGCTAATCCATTTGAATTTTCTGAGATTCTATCAATCTCAATAGCCTTTCTAATAAACATTTCACTTTTACTAAAATCTTTCGTCTGAAAATAAAAATAACCTAGTGCAAAATAAGATCCGGAAAGATTATCAATCTTTAACAAAATATTTGATTTGTATAATTTTTCCAGACTCACCATAGCTTCAAATAAATTCTTTTCTGATGCAGATTGATCACCTGTTTCCCGCAATGCTTTTGCGAGACTTATTTTAGCAGTTGCAATATTTTCCTCGTATGAACTATATTTCTCAATTGCTTTAGTATAATTTTCAATTGCTTTACTAAAATCTTTCTTAATATAGTATGTGTCACCAAAACAATGATATAAATAACCCATTTCAATACCTGAAGTGCTTTCATTTTCCGAAATCTTTAATGCATCATTTAAATACAACATTGCATTATCCGTTTCATTCATTATATTATATGCATTACCCAAATCAGTAAGTGTTCTAATGATTCCCAAAACATTATCAGACAAAACAAAATACTTAAGTGTTCCATTATAATAATCAATTGCTTTCACATAATCTTTATTTTGAAGAAACAAATCACCCATTGTTTTATTATCAATTGCTTTACCTTGTAATTGGCGGGTTTCATAGACTATTTTATTAGAAACGGTTGAGCATGAATTCAAAATTAGAATGGTTATTATACTAAATAATATGTTTTTCATTTATCCTCCCATTCTCTTAAATTACTATTTGCAGGTAATTGCTCTTTCTTCGGTGCAATACCACCTTTAATAAGCGGATTATTTTTTACACCTTCAATAACCTGTCTGGTTTCATCAACCGTTCTTTTTCCATCGATCATTAAAACCTCAATCTCTTTTTGCTGATTATTAACAAATTTAGAAAAATTATTAAAATTTTCCATTACATTGCTTAATTCTGTTAAAGATTTTTGTAATGAGTTAAACATATAAACTCCATCAGGATCAACCAGCCTTTGAACCAGACCGTCCGCATCTTTCATATCCTGAGACAGTGCATTGAAATTTTCAATCATTTCACCAAATACAAATAAATCAGCTTTCAATCTTTCTATAATATCTGCTGTATTAACAAGAATTCGTGCAATAGAATTTGCATCAGCATTTTTATCATTATTTAATGATTTTAATAGATTATCAACATTTGCCAGTATATTACTAATCGCATCTACACGCGGTTTTATTACTCCTGAAGCAAGTAACGATTTACCTTCTTCCATATCCAATGAAGGAATCAAACTTCCTTCAGGAACAATTACTTCAGAATTATAATTTTTTATAAAATATACTGTTGAACCGGATAAAGGGTTTGACATTTTACTTAAAACTGAACCAACAGTAATTCTGGTATAATATTCATCGAATATATAAAAATCAACATCTACAATATCTTTTTCATTTAAGCTAAAATCCTTTAATTTTCCAATAATAAAACCATTAAAAACAATATCAGTATTCGTTTTTAAACCTACACGATCAATAAATTGCGTTTTATAGTTATGTTTTTTCACAAATATTTTTTGATTTAACAAAACAAAAATCAAACTGATTAATAATATAAATACTGCCGAAAGCATAAACGCACCGACTACTTTATCGGTATGTCTAAAACTGAATTTCATAATTCACTCTCCTCTTCAAACTCATATTTATTCAACATATTTGTAATTATATCCGGCATATCTTTCTCAGGTAATGACAATACTTTATTCTTAGACATGTTAAATTTTATTTTATGTTCTTCTAAAAGCATAATTCTGTTACAAATACCTGTTATTATTTCTTTTGAATAGGTAACTATTACAACCGTCGTCCAATCATGTTTAGAATACGTATAAATAATATCCATCAATTTTCTTGTTATTGTCGCATCAAGTGAACCTAATGGCTCATCTAAAAATAACAACTCCGGTTTCGTTATCAATGCCCTTGCGATAGCAACAAGTTTTTGTTCACCAATACTTAATTGTGCCGGTCTTCCGTTTATTACTTTTAACATACCGACTTGTTCCAGCATTCTTTCAACAAGTTCACCCTGTTCTTTCTTTATCATTTCGGGATAATGAAAATTTAATGGTAATATCAGATTTTCTTTAATAGATAAATTTGATATTAATGCTGCATTTTGAAAAACAAATGAGATTCGTTTTCTAATATCAACTTTTTCTTTATCTGATATTTGATAATAATCTTGTCCCCAAATAGTCAATGTACCTTTCGTAGGGATAATTAAACCTGCCATTATTTTAGCTAAAGTACTTTTCCCTGAACCTGATTTACCAATAATTGTTGTTAAAGTGTTTTGTTCAATATCCAATGATAAATTTTCTAAAATAAGATTATTGTTATTGCTAAATGAAATATCTTTAAGCGTCAAAACGACCTTTTTCATATATCCTCTTTCACTTATTTAATCAAAATGAATAAGACAAAACTGTTAATAAAATATTAAAAATAATAATCCATGATAGTGATGCCACAACTGCCTGAATTGTTCTCCAGGGAACTTCAGTACTCGCAAATTGTACTTGCAAGCCATGATAACAGCTGATTATTGCTATTACCATTCCAAAAACAACTGCTTTAACCTGAGCAAAAATTATATCTTTTATCGTCATACGGCTCAATAAATTTGAAAAAAACTCAGTAAAAGGTATAGGATAAAATGCAGCTGATACGACATAACCACCGAGTAGACCGGCAATATTAAAGTATATTGATAAAGCAAAAAAAGACAAAACCATTCCAAGAACTCTAGGAACGACAAGATAGCTAATCGGATTTATGCCAAATGAGACTAATGCTTCAATTTCATTACTGACTACCATATTTCCAAGCTCGGTTGAAATAGCAGTCCCTGATCGTGCAATAATAATAAATGCGGTCAAAAGAGGACCGAGTTCTTTTGTGATAACAACAATCAAAATCTTATATACCAAACCCGATTGTCCAAAAGTATCAAGTAAAGCCATCCCCTGTATAATAATTGCAGCTCCGATTGCAAGCCCAACCATAGCTATAAGTTTAAGTGCCTCATAACCCGTAAATAGAATTTGTCGTAACAACACCATAATAACAACTTGTTTTCGATGGCCAATTAAAAACAACTCTATAATAGTCACTTTCACAAAAGCGGCAAAATATAAAAGTTCTCGAAAATATAATGTTATATTATTTGTTACTACACCGGTTATCTTTCCCATACTGGTATAGTAATATATTTAATAAATATTACAATATAAATATCGATATATTATTCGACATCTTGTGATTTCTTTTCTTTTAATTTTTTTGTATAAGCTTCAACTTCAATTTTCAAAGCATCCAATAAATCCTGATCACTTCCTATTATATAAATATCTGTAATTGTTATTGATCCTTCAGCAAATCTGATTTTAAACTTTTCGATTTGATTTTTCTTAATGTTTGCACGATGTTCTAATATTGCATTATATTTATTTAATTTGCTGTTTTTATTCCATTCAATAGAATTTAAATCTATAATTTTCTGATTTCTTTTATGGTAACTAATTGCAGTATCTATTGGAGAAATAATTAATGCAGTACTGATTCCAACTCCGAGTAATGACAGAGATAGCGGTGTACTTATAGTATTATCCATCGGTATGATACTTCCCCCATTTTCCTGAATAGGTGCGAATAATAAAGAAGTTAATAATGTTAATAATGATACGGTTATATACATAGCACCTTTTATTTTTTGTCCATTTTTAAATGAACCAGCTAAAGGAGTTCCAAAATCTTTATAGGGTTCAGAGAATTCTGTTATAACTTCCTGTTTTGGTATTGGTGTTGAAACACAACCAATTAAAATAAACGATATAAGTAATGATGCAATAATTTTTTTCATAAAAAAACTCCATTTTTCTACAGTACACTAAATATTAAAAATTGACGAGTGTCATACAAACATAGCTTTTACTTATAAATATATTTTATTTAAAAATCAATTATAATTTTCATTGACTATAAATTAAATTACAGATATAGTTGTATTATACACCTATTGACAGGAGCAACTATTGAATAAATCAACTACCGGTCTTTACACATTCAGACACAAATTGCGAATACTTGAGCGGGCAATTACAAAAAACTTATCAGAAGAAACAAGCTGTTGCGGGGTTACACTTTCACAATGTCATACTCTATTAGAACTTTCTGAAAATACTAATTTTCCGGCTGTAAAATTGGCGGAAGTTCTTGAATTAGATAAAAGTACTCTTTCCAGAACTATTGAGTCATTACATAAAAAGAAACTTATTACACGTACTGAAGATGAGTCTGATAGACGGTTTTATTTACTGAACCTGACTGATGAAGGAAAAAAATCGGTAAGTATGATCAACACTTCATGCGATACATTCTACACCCGTCTTCTTGAAAATGTTCCGGATGATAAACGGGAAAGTGTCATTGAAAGCGTTATTATTCTTGCAGAAGCGTTCAAAAAAACAGAACAAATTCAATGCTGTACAAACAAAAAAGGAGAATAAAGTGACCCGGCCAATAATGATTAAACGAAAAACAAATAATTCTCTTTCACTTAAAAATATGATAGTTCGTAAAGAACGATGGATTAGATCATTTATCAATACAAAAATCGGTCTTATCCCCGTTATTGCTAATACACTAACCCATTACGATACGTATGGCACAATTAATGCACGAATCGGCATTAACAGACACAATTATTCAATAATTCCGGGTTTATATGCTTCAGGAAAACCCGATGCCAATTCACCGGTACTTGTTACTGCCAATTACAAACTGACATTTGATAAAGTCCGTTCTTCATTACAAGGTATTTCAGCATGGATTCTATTACTTGATACAAAAGGTGTGAATGTATGGTGTGCCGCCGGAAAAGGGACTTTTGGAACAAAAGAACTTATAAAACAAATAGAAGTAACCAAAATCGGTGAACTTATCAATCATAAATCTCTTATTTTGCCTCAACTCGGAGCTCCCGGTGTTTCAGGGTATGAGGTAACAAAGAAAACAGGACTATCAATACACTATGGACCTGTGTATGCTAAAGACATACCGGCATATATTAATCGCTCTATGGTTAAAACCGATGAAGAAAAAATTATACACTTTACAACAATTGATCGTCTTGTTCTCACACCAATTGAAATAAAAAGTGCACTGGTATCTTCTATAATAGCAGGAATAATTTTCTTTATTGCTCATTCAATCGCCTCTCAATCATTCACATTGAAATTTCTTAACGATTATTTTTCTTTTTTAGGAGCAATTATTACAGGCGGTTTTATCTTTCCACTTATTCTCCCGATTTTACCTTTTCGATCATTTGCGTTAAAGGGAGCATTACTTGGTTTATTTTATTCGGTAATTCTTGCTTTTTTCAACAAATCTTCTTTAGGAAATATACTTTTTGGATTTTGTATATATATTCCGGTTATCTCATTTATGGCTTTAAATTTTACCGGAGCGACAACTTTCACTTCAATATCAGGTGTAAAAAAAGAAATAAAAATTGCAACACCTTTATATCTTTTAAGCGTAATCACCGGAATTATTATTAAAATTATCATTCTCATAAGGAGTGCATTATGAATTTACAGTATATAAAAAATGTTGCTACATTAAAACTTGATGCTGGTAAATGCACCGGATGTGCAATATGCACCGATGTTTGTCCTCGACAGGTTTTAAAAATGAATGAACGTAAAGTTGAAATAATTAACTTAAATAACTGTATCGAATGTGGTGCTTGCAGTAAAAATTGTCCGTTTTCTGCATTAACAGTTGAAAGCGGTGTCGGTTGTGCCGCAGCAATATATTTTGGAATACTTAACAATACAGCTCCCAGTTGTGATTGCTCAAAAAGCGGATGTTGTTAGTAAGTAAAATTATTTTTATTGATTCTTTTTTTATTTTTTTTATTATAATTGATAGGGGTTCTTGCAACCAACTCACTGTAAAGGAATAAAAATATGAAAGAAACAGTACAAAAAATACTTTTTGATTATATCTTAAACGCTGATAGAGTTCAGGCTTCCGAATTACTTGAGAATTACGCTATGAAATTTAGTTATTATAATGCACTAAAGGATATTTTAGAACCGGCACTATTAGAAATTGGCAACAAGTGGCAAAAAGAAAATCTTGCTCTTGCTCACGGATATATTGCAGGGAAAATAGCAGAAGACTTTTTACAAAAAGCAATGATTTCACCTGATTTCCAATCTACCAATACAATTAAAGGAAATGTTGTTATCGGTAATATTCAAGATGATTATCACGCTTTGGGCAGAAAAATGCTCGGTACTTTTTTGCAAGCCTCGGGATGGAAAGTATATGATCTTGGAAATGATGTTTTACCGGCTGATTTTGTATCAAAAGCAATTGAAACCGATGCAAAAATTATAGGTGCTTCGGCTATGATGTATTCTACTGCTCTTAATATACAAAAACTTCGAAAAGAAATTGACGACCGGGGATTAAAAAATAAAATTATTCTTGCTGTCGGCGGTGCAATCTTTAATTTACGACCTGAACTTGTTAAGAAATTAGGTGGCGACATAACCTCTTTTAATGCTATTGATGCTGATATAGTTTTTACTGAAGCCCTTTTAAAACTTAAAAAAGGAGAAAAACTATGAACAGTAAAGAACGGGTTTTCTCGGTTATTACAGGTAAAGAACCTGACAGACCACCAGTTGTTTTTACGTTGAGTCTTTACGGCTCTAAACTGATTAATGTCCCCCCGGAAATTTATTATACTAATTACAATGAATATGTTCGTGGTCAGGCAGCCGTTATAAATCAGATAGAACCTGATATTTTATTAGCACCTTTTGCTCTGTCGTATGAAGGAGCTGCATTCGGGAGTGAAATAACCTATCTCAATCATGGTGTACCAAACATAAAAAAGCCTGCCTTCAAAAACATTTCAGATATGTTAAATATTAAAATACCTGATATTGATACTGATAAACATATTCTCTACATTCGTAATTCGGTGAAATTGTTAAAACAAGAATTTGGTGATTCATTCCCGATTGCAGCTATAGTTACAAGCCCGATTGATCTGCCAATTTTATTGCTTGGACTTGATTTGTGGCTCGAAACAATATTATTTAATAAAGATGCTGCAAAAATAATATCCGATATAACTGCTGAATTTTGCATACGCTATGCCAATGCACTTATTGATGGTGGTGCAGATTTAATTGTTATGCCCGGCGAATTCTGGAACCCCCGAATAGTATCAAAAGATATTGCAATACAATACGCATTGCCTCTTTTCATTAGAACTTTTCCTCAAATCAAAGCACCTATTGTTTTGCATAGTGGTGGAAACCCGATATCACCTATTGATCTTTATGTTCAAGTTCCCAACGTAATTGCTTTTTTATTATCAAAAATGGATAGTTTTGCTGATGCACGAAAAATAGCAGGAAAAGAACGTCTGCTTATGGGAAATATGGAAGGAACACATTTATTTAACTTAAATGAACAAACTATAGAAAAAATTTGCTATAAAATATTAGAAGATACAAAAAATGATACAAACTTTATTTTTGCAACTGCCGGGGCTGATATTCAATATGATACTGATATAAACAAAATCATTCTGGTGAAAAAAATAATGTCTCAAAGAAGGTAATACTATGAGTATAAAAATAATCTCCTGCAGTATTTTCAAAAATGAAATTCGAAAATTAATTGAAACCGGTGAACTATCATATCAAGTTGATTTTATTGATTCAATGCTTCATATATATCCTGAAAAACTGCAAATCGTATTAGAAAACTATGTAAATCGTAATAAACATGATACTATCGTAATCACTTATGGAGATTGTTATCCATATATGCTTGATCTTGAAAACCAGCACAATATTGCAAGAACACCAGGAATTAATTGTTGTGAAATTATTCTGGGGCATACGTTGTACAGTCAACTGAGAAAAGAAGGTGCTTTTTTTATGATGCCAGAATGGACAACACGCTGGAAAGAAGTTTTTAAAAGTCATTTAGGACTTACTCAGGAAAATGCCGGATACCTCATGAAAGAATTTCATACAAAATTAATTTATTTAGATACCGGTTTAGTAGATATTCCATATAAAAATTTAGAAAATATGTCAGACTACGTTGGTTTACCCTATGAAATTCTTTCAGTTTCACTTTCAAATTTAAAAGATTCATTACAATCTTCAATTGAAAAGGTTAGAAAAATATGAATTTTAAAAAAGAAATTTCAAATAATGAAACATTAGCAACTCAATATATGATTATGGATATTCTTGAAAACATTTTACTCCAATCTGAAAATCCTAAATATACAGGGGAATATCTTATCAATCAGTTAATGGAACTATTGGGAACAACAATGGTTATACTTGTCAGAAATGATACTATACTCAATGTTTGTCCTCCAAGAAAAAAAGACATTCTCATAGAAAATAATTTTTTGGATATTGTATCAGATATTTTCCCCCCATCTGAATCAATACTATATTATAATGTTGATTCAACTTATTCAATTCACAATAATACGCTTCAAAAATCAGGGTGGACAAATCTTATATATTTCCCTCTTTCTATTAATAAAAAGCAAATTGCATCTCTTTATTTAATCAATGTCCCTGAAGATCATAAAAATGATTTAATAATTAATACTCTTAATTCCATTAAAAAATTTCTTGCCACAATTTTAAGTAATTCTTTTATGTATGAAGAACAGGAAAAAGTTATAGAAGAAAGAACTAATAAATTAAAAGAAACAAATGAATATTTAGAAAAATTATTTGATAATGCCAATGCTTCTATTATTGTATGGGATTCCAAATTTTATATAACACGAATAAATCATGCACTTGAATTAGTATTAAAAAAAAAATCTGAAGAACTAATTGGGGAATCAATCAAAACCATCTTTCCAAAAAGTTCTTCAGATAAATATATGGATTTAATAATTAGATCCCACAATAGTGAATCACTAAATATTGAAGAAATTGAAGTTGAAGATTCAAACGGTAAAATTAAAACGCTTATTTGGAATTCTGCTTCTATTTTTTCTGATGATGGTCAATATATCATTGCAACAATCGCTCAAGGACAGGATATAACGGCGCGAAAAAAGGCAGAAAAAGAACTTATCAAATCAAAAGAAAGTGCTGAAAAAGCAAATAAAGCAAAATCTGATTTCCTTGCCAATATGAGCCATGAAATAAGAACTCCTATGAATGGAATAATTGGTTTTACTGAAATATTAAAAGAAATTGAAACAGATAGTACAAAGATAAAATATTTAGATGTCATATCAATAAGTTCAGAACATCTTATCAATATCGTTGATGATATTTTAAGTTTATCAAAAATAGAATCAGGAAAATTTGAAATAAACTATGAAAAGACATCTCTAAAAGAGATATTAAACAATATTAATATAATTTATAAACAACAGGCACAAAACAAAAAATTAGAATTTACAATTGAATATGGTAATAAATTGCCTGATTTAATTATTACCGACGAAATTGCATTACTTCAAATACTGAATAATTTAATTGGAAATGCACTTAAATTTACAAGTAATGGATACGTTCATGTCATAATAAAAACAGTTACAGAAAATTCTGCTGCACATATCGAATTTTCCATTGCCGATACCGGAATCGGGATAAATGAAGCAAAACAAAAAAAACTATATGAACCTTTTGAACAGGGGGAACATTATTTAACAAAAAAATACGGTGGAACAGGATTGGGTCTTGCTATTGTAAAAAGATTAGTTGATTTGATGAATGGGAAAATTGATATAAAAACTCAAATTGGAAAAGGAACAATTGTTACATTCTGTTTACCGTTAAAACATATCGTTCACGAAACAACTGAATCAATTATTGAAAAATCAAATATTAAAAAGCATTTAAAAATCATTTCAGCAGAAGATGATAGTATCAGCCAAAAACTTCTTTCATTAATAGCAGATAAAGAAAACTGGATATTGAAATTGGTATCCAATGGAAAAGAACTTTTTGAAGAATTAAAAAACGACAGTTATGATATAATTTTAACTGATATACAAATGCCCGTGATGAATGGTTTAGAAGCAACAAAATTAATTAGACAAAACAAAAATTATGATACAATACCGATAATAGCCATTAGTGCTTTTGCACTTGAGGAAGAAATCGAGAAAGCCTTGAAAGCCGGTATTAATGCTTATGTTACAAAACCAATTTCATCTGATAAATTGAAAACCATTATCTTTAAACAATTGAATATTATATTTTGAACTACACAATGGTTATTTCTTTACAGTTTTCAGATAATATTTTATTATATAATGCATGAAATTCAAAATATACAAAGGGGTTACTAATGAGTCATATTTCAAAATGGGATAAAACACCGGAATTTTTTGAACAAATAAAAGCGATGATTGTGCATTCAAAAATGAATGAAGATATCCATATTACACCTGACAATGTGTATCAGGAAGCCTACAAACCTAATAGAGATACACTTTTTAACATTATTAAAATGGGACATTTAGAAGGAAGCACCCTTCTTGGTACTGATAATTTAAAAAAATTAAATCAATTGGCAAAAGAAGGTAAATCATGCCTGATTTTATCTGAACATTTATCAAATATGGATGTTCCCAGTATGTTTGTAAGATTTTACGACCAGCCTGACAATGAAATGAAAGAAATATTTGAAAAACTAATATTTATTGCCGGGGCAAAATTAAATCAAACACCGCTTGTTAAACTGTTTACCGAAATGTTTACCCGGGTTGTTATTTATGCAATAAGAAGTCTTGTAAAAATATCCGGTGATGATTCTAAAAAAGATGAAATGGATCTTGCTAAAAAAATAAATATGAGAGCAACCCGAAAAATACTTGAATTGAAGCACAAAAACCATATTTTTGTAATGTATCCAACCGGTACACGATATCGTGAGTGGGATCCTGATAGTAAAAAAGGTATGAAAGAAACAATGGCATATTTAAACTCATTTGATTATTTATGCTGCTGCTCGATAAACGGTAATATTATGCGTCCAAAAGAACATGAAGATATGACAAGAGAAACATTCACTCAAGATTTATTAGTATTTAATTTTGGAGAAGTTTTTGAATCAAAATCATTCATTGAATCAATCAATCAACAAAATAATTCTATCACTGATAAAGATGAACTAAGACAAATTCAAGTTGATGAAATAATGAATAAAATTGAAAACCTTCATAATAACGCCGAAAAATATCGAAAACCTATTTTAGAGAAATTAGGTTATGACGGATAGTAAAAAGGGCTTATTTAGAATATCTAAATAAGCCCTTTTTATATGTAATTAAAACTATTTTTTTAGTTTTACAATAGCTTCTTCAGCTCTTCTCTTATGCGGGTCGCCATAATCTGTTGACAATGTAATCCTTTTTAATTCAAAAAAAGTATCCGCATCATTACTTCCAATTCTACCTAAAGCGTCAATAATAGCAAATAAAATAGTACCACCGTCTTTTTCGCCATACCCTGTATTTGAACCTTCACTTGTTTTGTCATTAAAATATTTTAATCGATCTGTTAATGCTTTATTTGCCTCAACACTTGCCATTTTTTCTAAAGCTTCAATATTTTTTAAAATCGAATGCATATTTTCATACACTTTATTTTTTAAATTTACATCATTGTCCCATTTTTTCTGAATTGCAATAACAGCATTAGGATCTTGCGATTTTAATTCACCAATATAGAGTACTGAGGTATCTAATATTTGCTGCAATAACTGTATGTTCGTTTGATTTTTCAAACCAACAGTCGATAAAACTCTTTCAATTGTCATCAAACACGTATTTACTTTTTCTTCATTAGTAGACTTTGATTTATAAACAAAATCCTGAGCTTGAAAAATCATATTATAGTCATTTTCAAAGTTAATAACTGTACCAATGTATTTAGCCGGATCATCTGTAAGAGATAAAAATAAATCCAAAGCCTGTTTTCTTATGTTATCAGGGTAATTGGGCATTGCTGCGTAAAATAAAGGTCTGAAAGAACTGAAATCTTTAAATTCTGCCAATGCTTTTATTGTACCGATAACCATTTCTTCATTACCTCTGATTTTACCGACTCTATGAAGATCATTAAGATCCGTTAATAAAAGGTTAATCCACGGTAACATATCTTTGTTTTTTGTTAAGCCTATAGAATAAACTACCGTACCTCGAATAATTGAATTCTGTAAATAAGTAAAAAGTACTTTCATCTTAGGTGCTGCTTCAGATATTTTTAATTTTCCTGCAGTCATAGAAGAATAATAAATCCATTCTTCATAATCTTTTACAAGCCCTTTATTTCTTTCTTTACCATAATTTAGCTGCTCATCAAGAATATCAATAACTAGCGTTTTATATGTATCATCAGCAACTTCATAAATAGCTTTCATTTTTTCTTTCTTTTCGACTAAATTCCTTGCTTGGTTATATATCCTTTTATGATAATTAGCATCCTGAGCTGAAAAAAGAAATGCAAAAGAAATAAACATAAAAAAGACTATTCCAAAAAACCTGTTAATTTTCATTTTAAACTCCGTATTGCGATTAATATACTTAATAATATTTGAAAAGTGATTTTAAGTCAATAGGGACTATCGATTTTATTCAATTTGTATATTCTATTAAGTTTATAATACAAAACCGGAACTATATATACTATCACAAATAATAGTAAAGAAAAAAAATATGGTATCCATAATGGTATTTTAATCGTATCGACAGGGTTTATTATACTTAAATACGAAATAATTTTATTAAATAACGATATGAGCAATTGAGCTAAACCTGTAAAAATGTGAATATCACATACCATTATTATGGAAGAAACTATAAATAATCCTATAAATAAAAAAGTAAATAATGGTATAACAACTAATCCTGATATAATTGAAAAAAATGGAATTTTATTAAACAATGATGCTTGTATCATAAATGTTACAATAAATGCAGAAATTGAAACAGATAGCGATCCTCTTATCTTTTCAGGACACCACTTTTCCATAATGTCATTAAAAATTTCAGCATACAATAAAATTCCACCGGTTGCCAGATACGATAATACAAATCCAATATCAAATATACAATATGGATTAACCAGTATCATTAATAGACCTGAATATGAAATTGGTGTTAATTTACCTGTTTTATTTCCGGAAAAAAAATATAGTGACTGAATAAAATACATTAGAAATGCACGCATTGAAGATGCACTATCATTTAATAACAAAATATATAAAAACAAAATAAAAGAGGCGCAAATTCGTGAAACATCTTTAGGTAAAAAAAGAGAAAACATAGAGAAAAAGAGCATGCCGATAAAACCAATATGAAAACCGCTTATCGCTAATAAATGAATCATTCCTGTATTTCTATAATTCCCTTCCAATTCACTCGTAAGTAATGACCGGTCTCCAAAAAAGATTGAAAGTAGAAATGAGTATGATTCATCATTAAAAAAAATTCTTAATTTATTTAACATCCAAACCCTTGTTAACCCGGCAGGTTTAAATATCTGAAAAAAACTTATTTTTTTTGATACTGATCGAATAGAATTCAATTTTACATTCATTGTTGCTGAAACGCCTTTACTAAAAAGATATTGACGGTAATTAAAACCATTCATTTCCTTATCTTCCGGTATTATAATAACCCCCTCGATAATAAGCGTATCCCATCTTGTATAGGGAAAAATACCATTTCTGACTTTTACTAAAGCGACAAATGGTTTAACCGGAATAAATGAACCGCCTGTATCAATATGCGTCGCCTTATATTTAAAAACAATTCCATTCTTTTTAATTGAATGATAATCTGTTACAAATCCTGAAAATCTATTATTCTCTTTTGCATAAATTTCAGAATTTGAATGAACATCATTAACAGACTGAATTCGAGCAAAAAGAATTATTAAATATAGAAACAATAATAATAAAACTGAAACAATCGAAGTTAACTGCATCACAATAACCAAACCCACAATTAATATAGTTAATAAAGATGCATAAAGAATAATAACCGGTAAACTCAATTCTGATTTTCCGGCGCTTATTATGATTAATGAAAGAATAAACAGTATAAATTGTAATGAAAATAGTTTTCTTAATTTTTCCATAAATTTTCCTTTAATTTGTCTCTATTAGTATTAAAGGGAGTTTTTTATTTTTTCATTGCAATAATGAGAAAAATTTGTTTAATTATTAATAAATTGTTTGTCTTGAAATCTTTCGGGGGTATTTATGGGTGAATTATTAATCAGTTTTGGTTTATTCTCAGCATCAATTCTTGTTTGTTCGCTGGTTTATTATATATCACTCAGTTTTTTTCCTCTACTGACCCGAAATATTGATTTATATAATCAGATGCGTAATAATAACCTTGCTGTTGCTATATTAACAGGCGGGTTTGTAGTAAGTGTTACTGTTATAATATATGTTTCAAGTATTCATATTTTCTTACTTTTTAATAATGCTGTATATGCAAATATATTTGAAAATATTTTACGGGCTATTATTATGTTTACAATGTCTATGTTCATTTCATTTTTAATAAATTGGTTCACATTAAAATCATTTATGTTTATATCAAATGGTATTGATGACATGAAAGAATTAAAAAACAATAATCTGGCTATTTCAATCTTAATTACCTCAATGATAATAGCAACAACTTATATGGTTATGGAATCTGTCGGGATTATAAATTCAGCATTTATAATTAAAAAAGCCATCGGTGAGTACGGTTTACAAATTGCATTTATTGACTTAAACGCATTCTTAAATGGAACCATTCAACTTTTAATAATGTTATTTACAAGTTTAGCATTATTTATAACAGGTATAAAAATAACAAGTTTCGTTATCAAAGGAGTCAGAGATTTTGTTGAATTTAAAAGTGATAATGTAGCAATCTCTCTTATTGTATGTTCTTCAATTTTATCTGTAATGATTATGGTTAAATATTCTATTTCCGGTCCGGTAAAAGAAATTATTTCAATGCTTGGTAATTCATTCGATATTTCACGACTATTAATAACCATTTTAAGATTTTTTTATGTTCTCGTAACTTCAACAATTATTTCAGTTCTTGTTTTATGGTTATCAATGGGTATTTTCCTTTTTCTATCCAGAATGTTTGATAGTATGAATGAAATAAAAAAACGAAATGTTTCAACTGCTATTATTGTTTCTGTTTTTACATTTTCTGCTTCATTTATTATGCGTTCAGGAGTAAAAGAAATTCTTAAAGTAATCAATTTTTTTTAAACTTCTTTTTTAATCGGGGGTTTTTTTGTCTGACACAATGTATAATACATCTGAAAAAGTGACTGTTAAATTTGCTTTAGCGTCTCCTTTTCAAAGAATTGCTGCATATATTCTTGATATGATACTCAAATGGATATTTATTGGTATATTAATAATAATCATGGCAATTTCCGGTTCAGGACTTAAAATGCTTTTATCAAAAACATCAGCCGGTTTTAATGATTATTTTACTATTGGATTTTTCGTTATTTTACTATTGTTTTTCTTTTGCTATAATATACTGTTTGAAATTTTCATGAACGGTCAAACACCGGGCAAATCAATTTTAAATATTAGAATTATTATGGATAACGGGCAATATGTAACAGTGTATGCTGTTATTATTAGAAATTTGTTTAGAATCATTGATTTTCTTCCTGTATATTATATAACCGGTATAATATCAATGTTTGTTACGAAAAAAAATCAGCGTGTTGGTGATATAGTTGCAGCAACAATTGTTGTATGTGAAGAACGAATTCCTATACCGCTTGTTGAAAAGAAAATCATTTTAGAATGTGTTGAAAGCTGTGATAATTTAGGTGAAATTATTGGAACCAGCACAATAAATGCAATAAAAAGCTATATTACGGGATATAAATATCTGGCAAAAGAAATTAAAAATGAAGTTGAAAATACATTAATTAATAGTATTGTAACTAAATCAGGTATTACAAAACCTGTTACTGTTGATAATTATAATTTTATAGCTTCAGTATATAATAAAATATTCAGAATGGAGTAAATAATGGAAAATTACAATGTAAATGAAAAAATGACTTTGGGTCAGATTATAAATAATTCAGTGGAACTCTACAAAAAGCACTTTAAGTTATTATTAAATATTTCATTAATATTTTTACTTCCTGTTGTTATCTTATCAGTTTTTACAATTGACGCGGTCACCGAATTACAACAGATTCTGACAAATTTTGATCCCCAGAAATTTGACTTTTCAATTTTTAAAAGTATTTCTATTGTTGTTTATATTTCTATAATCGAAGCAATTATTTTTCTTTGCTATAAAATGGTGTTAATAAAGATTTCTGAATCAATAATAATCGGTAACAATCCTGAAATTAAACAATCTATTTTATTTGTATTAAAAAAATTCCTTCTTATACTGTTTACCAATATTCTTATGTTTTTCATGATGTTATTCGGATTTATTTTATTTATCATACCTGGTTTTATTATTTTAGGAATGCTTTTATTTGTACCGCAAGCAATGATGTTAGAAAATAAATTCTTTTTTACCTCTTTTGATAGAAGTTTCTTTGTTATTAAGAAAAATTTTTGGGAAGCTGTTACCGTACCGGTCATCCTTTATTTTGTTTATTTTTTTATCACAATGATTACAAGTAGCATTATCAGTGCATTAAACTTTGGCCCTTCGGTTCTTGATATGATAAAATCCGGTGAAGTGAATGAGACTCCATTTCTTTCTGTTAATAAATGGGTTAATTTTGCAGATACATTTATTACTTATATCGTTTTCATTTTAATAACACCATTAATTGAAATTGCAGTAACAATGAAATTTATTAACTTACGAAATATTAAAGAAGGAAGAGGCATTTTAAACGCCCTTAATACAAATGAAACTAATCCGTCTTAAATTATTAATAGTATTTATTTTTGTTACACTTCTGTCTTTTCCCGAAGCAATTTCTGATGACTTATCAAAAGCTGAAATTGTTATCAAAGAAATCTTAACAAACCCGGAGTATACCTATAAAGAAAATCAGGAGCAAATCAAACCTGTTTTTACAATGCCTCGTTTTATTGAAAAAATAATCGATCTTATTAGTAAACCCTTTGCAGTTTTTCTTATCATATTTATTTGTGTTTCTTCCATTATAATAGGAATTTTCTTTATCAGATTAATTAAATTTAATACAAAAAAATATCCTTTAGATACTCAGAAAATTAATACCACTAATAATCCTCAAAACCTGCTGGAAAAAGCATTCAATCTTCTCAATAGTGGTTTTCTAAAAGAATCAATAACACTTTTAATATCAGCACTTTTATTATTTTATTCAAAAAACGGAATAATCCAATACAAAGACGGTATAACAAACAGGGAGTACATAGATTCAATAACCCTTGAAAATGAAAAAACATTTTTCACTGATATTGTTCATAAAGCAGAAAGAATTGTTTTTTCAATGAATGAAATAAAAAGATCGGAGTGCATTATTATTTATGATACAATTTCAAAAAGAATTTGTTAAACTTGGTATATTTATACTATTTATTTTCATAATCGTTTTTATTAAAGAAAATAATAAAAAACCAGAACCAAAACAAAAAGACTTACTACCCAAAATGAGTATTTATAATCAGGGTTCAAGTGGTTTGAAAGCGTTCAGAACATTACTTGAAAAGCAAGGTTATACAATTATCCCGATAACAGAAGAATTACCACTAATCATTAATGAAAAAAAACTACAACACCTATGTGCCGGAAAATATTCAGGAAATTCTGTTCTCATTATTGCTGCAGATTTAATTGATGAAAGATTGTATCAGCGAATTCAAAAAATCGCATCCTTTGGTTTTTCTGTCCTGATTTTGACTGACAATAAAGAATCACTTGAAACTTTGTTAGACGAAAACGATACGATAATAACCAAAGAATCTTCAGGTATAGACAGAGTTGCAATAACCCATGATACAAATAAACTGTTTGAAAATACAGAATATTTTGTTTCCACGAGTAACGTAAGAATTACGAGTCACAACACAATAGTTTCTGATAAAACCGGCGGGATAATCACTGCTAAAACTGTCGGGACAGGTAAAATTATCATTTGTGTAACCACTGATGTTATTCAAAATCAGAATATCGGAAAATTTGATAATATGCATGCAGGTTATTTAACAACACAATTTTTTTCTGATGGATTGAATGTTTATTTCTATGAATATATTCATGGAGTAAAAAAGAAATATACACTATTCTATTTATTTTCAAATATTCACTATCGGCCATTTGTCATTTCATTATTGTTGCTTATTACCGGTTTTATTTTATCGGGATATTTACGATTCGGTATCATCGAGAAAACAAAAAATACGACACCTGAAATACGATATCTTTCATCCGGATTAGGAAATATTATAGCAAAAAAGAAATTTACCGGTGATATAAAAAATTCAATTATTCTATCAGCGAATCGAATTTTAAATATAAAAAAAACAGATGAAATATCCAATAAAGAATTAGATTTGATTACATTACAAAAAAAGTTAAAAGATGAAATAAACAGGAGACTATGATGATAATAAAACAAACACGCGACTTTATCATGCAGGAAACAAGCAAAATAATAATTGGTCAAAATAAAGTTATTGAAGAACTAATTCTTTGTTATCTCGCAGGTGGTCATGTCATTTTAGAAAGTGTACCCGGTTTAGCAAAAACATTATTGGCTAAAACGTTTGCGCATGTTACCGGAATTACATTTAGCAGAATACAATTTACGCCGGATTTAATGCCATCAGATATTTTAGGAAACAGTATCTATAATTTAAAGAATCAGCAATTTGAATTTAAAAAAGGGCCTGTTTTTACCAATATTTTATTAGCAGATGAAATTAATCGGGCTTCACCTAAAACGCAATCGGCTCTTCTTGAAATTATGCAAGAACGGCAAGTCACCGCAGACGGCATTAAGTTTTCACTTGAAAAACCATATATGGTAATCGCAACACAAAATCCTATTGAATTTGAAGGAACATATCCTTTACCCGAAGCGCAATTAGACCGGTTTTTAATGAAAATTATACTTTCATATCCGGCAAAATCTGATGAGAAAAATATTTTAAAAATGGTTCGGGATGGTTTTGACAGTGAAGATATTGATTCATTTCATTTTGAAAAACTACCGGAAACATGGTTTAATGAATGTCGTGAAGAAGCTAAAAAAATTACTGTGGATGATTCAATAATCAATTTTATTTCAGACATTGTTGAAGAAACAAGAAACAATTCACAAATCGTTCTTGGAGTAAGTATCAGAGCTGCAACAGGGATTTTAAAACTTGCCCGATTTAGTGCAGCTTTAGATGACAGAGATTTTGTAATACCTGACGATGTTAAAAAATTTATAAAACCGGTTTTACGGCATAGAATTATTTTAGACTCTGAAGCAGAAATTGACGGACTGAACACCGATGCTGTTATAGAAAAAATTATTAATAAAGTAAAAGTTCCACGATGATTTATATAACAAAATTGTTTTATACATTACTGGTTTCATTATTCTTTTTAAGTATATCTGTTTTTATTGATAATCGATTTAGTATTATTATTTATCTGCTGATCTTTTGTATTCTCTGCATTGCACTTGCAGATTTTTTTACAATTCCCGGGAAGAAAACATTTACTATACAACGCCATGTTGAAAAATATCTGTCAATTGGTACTTTCAACAAAGTTTCAATCACTGTTGAAACAACATCAAATAAAAAAGTCGAAATTAGAGATTTATATCCTGACGATTTTGAATATTTAAATACAGGATATGGTGAATATTCTATAAAACCTTTTAAAAAAGGCGAATATGTTTTTACAGGAACTCAAATACGGGTTGAGGGGTTTTTCAAACTGACAGGAAAACAATATCAGTATACTAATAAAACAATTGTTAAAGTATATCCCAATATCATTGAATTAAGAAAATATTTAAAACTGATTAGTAGAAACCGGTTAGAAGAATCGGGTTATAAAACAGCACATTTTGGCGGTAATCTTGAGTTTGATTTTTTAAGAGAATATAACTATGGTGATAATTATCGCGATATAAACTGGAAAGCAACAGCAAAAAAAGATTATCCGGTAACTCAAATAAACAAAAAAGAAATAGAAAGAAATGTTCTGGCGATATTTGATTGCGGCAGAATGATGACAACTAAATATTATGATTTAACTAAACTTGATTATTCAATAAATGCTTCACTTCTTCTTGCTGCATCAGTGATTAAAGGAAATGATAAATTCGGTATGCTTGCTTTTGATAATTCAATTAAACTTTTTATGAAACCACAAAACACTAAAAATGTATATCATACAATATTGTCCGGCCTGTATCGTATTGAACCTGATTTTGTAAAAAGTTATTATCAAAAAGCCTACGATTTTGTGAAAAAAAATATTACAAAAAACACTATCATTTTTATTTTTTCAGAAATCTATAATAAAATTGTTTCTGAGGATTTAATTTCATTTGCAAAATTATTAAAAAAGAATCATATTGTCAAAATTATAAGTTTTGAAGAATCTGAACAGTTAGCAGAAGGTTCAAAAATTTCTGATTTAGCACGATTTTCAATACAAGTAAAAATGCTTGCTGAAAAAAAACAAATAATTGCTGATCTTCATTCAAAAGGAATTGAAACAATAACTGTTACGAGCAATACGATTCAGAAAAAAGTTGTAAATACATATTTATCTATATGAGGTCAAAATGAAAAATATAATTATGTTGGACAAAGTCTCAATAATTCGGGATGATGTTTATATTGTAAAAAACATCCATTGGAATATAAAAAAAGGTGAAAACTGGGCGGTTATCGGAAGAAACGGTTCCGGTAAATCTTTTCTTTTACGCGTAATATCAACTATTATTTATGCTTCAGAAGGTGATGTTACTATTTACGGGGAAAAACCCGGTAATACCGACATTTGGGAATTACGTAAAAAGATCGGTGTTGTCAGTGATTATTTACAGCGTGAATATTACGATACAATTTCAGTTTTAAACACCGTTATTTCAGGTTTTTTTTCAAGTATTGGTTTATATCATACTGCTACTGATGAACAAATAGAGAAATCAATCCTGATTCTCGATAAGCTTGGCATTTCACATTTATCACATCGTATGTATGGACAATTGTCTCAAGGCGAACAAAAACGTGTGTTAATTGCAAGAGCTTTGGTATTTGACCCTGATTTACTTATACTTGATGAACCGACAACGGGGCTTGATATTGCCTCACGAGAAGATTTTCTTAAATTACTGAGTAAAGTAATTAGTTTTGGTCATAATATAATATTAGTTACTCATCACATTGATGAAATAATACCTGAGATTTCAGATATTTTATTTATGAAAAACGGTTCTATTTATGAATCGGGTAAGAAAAGTTCTATGATGAAACCTAAACACCTGAATCGGGTTTTAGATTTCAAATTTAAAGTTAAAAAGAAACACGGCCGGTATTGGGCTGCTTTATAATATTTTACCATTGAACCATATTGATAATTATGGTATTTTAAATTATGCACATAGATTTTTTAAAATATCTGACACAATTTGATCATAACTTGTTACTTCTACTTGGTTTCTCATTATTAGCGGGAACACTCGGTGGTAGACTTTTTCAAAAAATAAAGATTCCGCAAGTTGTTGCTTATATTATTTTTGGAATATTAGTTGGAAAATCAGGTTTTAATATTCTATCAGATACAACAATAAGCAGTTTTTTACCATTTAATCATTTTGCTTTGGGATTAATAGGTTTCATGATTGGTGGTGAATTAAAAATTTCTGTTTTAAAAAAATACGGTAAACAATTTTTAACTATTTTAGTGTGTGAAGCCCTATCTGCTTTTTTTATTGTTTCAATACTTATTTTTACAGTAACTTTTCTTATAACCAAAAATGGATTGTTAAGTATTTCGATATCCTTATTATTAGGTTCTATTTCTTCAGCAACTGCTGCTGCCGGTACAACTGATGTTTTGAGAGAATGTAAATCAAAAGGTTTATTAACAAGTACCATTCTTGGCATTGTTGCATTGGATGATGTTTTAGCTTTATTACTTTTTGCAGTATCAGCCAGTATTATCAGCACTATTTCCGGATTGAATAATGTTTCACTGTTAATGAATTTTGCTCTCCCGTTATACGAAATATTCGGATCAGTTTTACTCGGTTTAATTGCAGGTTATATATTATCAATCACATTACTTCATTATAATGATAATGAACGGATTTTAATATTTATTCTCGGTGGAATACTTTCAGTTATAGGTTTATCTTTATTTATCAAAGTTGATATGATTATGTCTTGTATGATTATGGGTTTTGTTATTTCAAATAAAACAGGGAAAAAATCAGAGGATATTTTTCATTTAATTGATCGTTTTGCCCCTCCCATTTATATTTTATTTTTCATTCTTGTAGGGGCTAACCTAAACATTGGTGAATTAAGTTTTTTTACCGTAATCATACTTATTTGTTATGTTATTGCACGATCTACCGGAAAAATGCTAGGTGCATATTTTGGGGCTGTTTTTTCAAATGTACCAAAAACTGTTCGAAACTTTTTACCATTTACTTTATTCAGTCAATCAGGTGTTGCAATTGGTCTTTCAATTCTTGCTTTACAGAAATTTCCCGGTAAAGTGGGAACTTTAGTAGCAGTTATAACAACAGCATCAACTTTCATTGTTCAAATAATCGGACCTGTCTTTGTAAAATACGCACTTGATAAATCACATGAATCAGGTTTAAATATTACAGAAGAAGATATAATAAATAAAACAACTTTGAAAGATTTTTTAACTCTCAATTCACCGGCAATATTAATAAGTGATGATCTGAGTTCAATATTAAAAGTTTTTAGTGAAACAACAAATATCTTTTACCCAGTTATAACAGAAAAAAAAGAAATTGCTGGAATTATATCAATTGATGAAATCAAAGATACCTTTATGTATAACGAATTAGCTCATCTTTTAGTTGCAATTGATATTATGAAACCCGTAGAAAAAACATACTATAGTTGTGAACCTATGAAAAATGTTTTAACAGATATCAAAAAATACGGACTGGAATTTATTGTTGTTGTTGATAATAAATCCTGTCTGGGACTGATTGAGACAAGATCCATCTATCAACAACTTTCAAGAAAACTTTTAGAAATAGATTCATTAGTATAAAATATTTAATAAATTAAATTTCAACTTCTTTTGTAACCACTGATTTTAATTGTGATAGCTTTGAAATCATTTTTTTCTCTTCATCTTTTGAACCAACCAATTCAAGAATGATTAAACCTTCTGAAGAACATGAATTATTATCAGTATCATGTAAACCAAGTCTTGTTTTTATAATACAACCAAATTCTGTTAAAATCTTCTGTGCTTCAGTTGCTTCTTTATTCCTTTGCTCAATTTTAATAATTACAAGTTTTTTTGCCATTGTATTCTCCTATAAAACATATTTTAATGTAATAAAGTTTTATTTGCAAAGAGAAATAAAACTTTATTGCATATTACAAAATAACATGGTATATACAGATGACATTTTAAACAACCATGGAAACTGGGGGTGCCGAAAGGCTGAGAGGATTAATATCCAACCCATCGAACCTGTATCTGGATAATACCAGCGGAGGGAAAGTTCACCGATATTATATACAATAATAACGGCCGTACCTTTTTAATCCGGTGCGGCTTTTTTTATTACCGCACCGAATACATCGTTCCTGTTTCCTTGAAAAAGGAGGCAACTTGAAAAACATTTCACTCAACGACATCCCGCATCAAACAGACTCAGACAATTACCAGACACTTATTGAAACATTACCTGTTGATTCGCAAACAACTATTCTTTTATTAAACGGGGATGTTTTAAAAAAAGAAAATTACCGGATTACACACATTAATTCTGGTGACAAAATTGATTTAATCTCATTTGTAGGAGGAGGATAAAATGAAAGATCAACTCATAATTGGTGATAGAAAATTCTCAAACAGGTTATTTTTAGGCTCGGGAAAATATCATGACTCGGCTATTATTCCACAAATTATAAGCGATTGCGGATCTGAAGTAATAACGGTAGCAGTTCGAAGAATGGATTTTAAAAATCCGGTTAACAATATTCTTAATCATATACCAAAAAATATTTCATTATTAATTAATACATCCGGTGCAGTGAATGCTAATGAAGCAATAAAAATAGCTAAAATTGCAAGGGATGCTGGATATGGTAATTTCATAAAAATTGAAGTTATTAATGATACAAAATATCTTTTACCGGATAATGAGGAAACAATAAAAGTCATTAAGGAACTTTCAAAAGATGGTTTTATAACTCTTCCCTATATGATGCCGGATTTAATATCAGCCCGAAAAATGGTTGATGCAGGTGCTCATGCTATTATGCCATTAGGTTCTCCGATAGGAAGTAACCGTGGTTTGTTGACAAAAGATTTTATAGAGATTCTTATTAATCAAATTAAAATTCCTATCATAGTCGATGCTGGAATTGGCCGTCCTTCCCAGGCAGCTGAAGCGATGGAATTAGGTGCATCGGCTGTACTTGTAAATACCGCAATCGCAATTTCTCATAATCCTTCAAAAATGGCGCAGGCATTTGCATTATCTGTTCAATCAGGACGACTTGCCTATACCGCAGGTTTACCGGTTGTTTCACACGATGCAAATGCTTCATCCCCGTTAACAGGATTTATCCATGGATAATTATTCTATAGAAAAACTGTTACAACAAAATCATATTTCTACTGAATCGATTTTTGAATTACTCTCACCGGATGCTGATAATTATTTAGAAATGATTGCTCAAAAAGCGTCAAAACTTACAATGCAATATCACGGAAAAGTAATTCATTTATTTTCACCATTATATATTTCTGATTATTGCGACAACGAATGTGTCTATTGTGCTTTTCGTAAAGGTAATAAATCAACTCGATCTAAATTAAATACTGATGAAATGATTGAAAATTATAGAATTATAAAATCAGAATCAATAGACTCAATACTTTTACTTACCGGTGAATCAAAAAAAATGAGTCCTCCGGAATACATAGCAAATGCAATACGTAACGCTTCTACTTTTTTTTCTTCTATCGGGATAGAAATTTATCCTTTAGATACTGATGATTATGAACTTTTACACAAAGCCGGTTCTGATAGTCTAACTTTATATCAGGAAACCTACGATAAAGAACGTTATGCAAAAGTACATATTAAAGGAAGAAAGTCAGATTTTCAATACCGGTATGATGCCCCTGCTCGAGCAATTAATGCAGGTTTTAAACAGATTACAATTGGTGCTTTATATGGTTTGTCTGATCCAATCGTTGAGGCATACAATACCGCACTTCATTTACAATCATTAATGACACAATATCCATTTATAGAATATTCAGTTTCATTTCCGAGAATAAAAGATAATCCCATTGTTTCAATTGATGATGTATTGTACCTTAAAATCATTCTGGCATTTCGCTTGTTATTCCCGGAGGTCGGCATAACAATGTCAACGAGAGAAGCTGCACATATTCGCGATGGTTTAACCGGTCTTTGTATAACCAAATTATCTGCAGGTTCAAAAACAAATGTTGGTGGATACGGCGAAAATACACATTCAATTGATCAGTTTGCAATTTCAGACCATAGAGAAACCGACGAAATTATACAGATGATACGGTCAAAAAATTGCGAACCGGTTATGAAAAATTGGGTACATACAGGAGATTCGTGTGAATAGTATATTTAGAATTATTGATGTCAATGTTAATCGTGTTTCAGAAGGGCTACGGGTAATTGAAGATGTTTCACGTTTTACATTAAATAATCAGAAAAAAACTGAACTGGTACGAAATCTTCGTCATTCATTGCGAAATAATCTTAAAAAATTTGATAAACAATTAATTAATGCGCGGGATGTAGAATCTGATTTTGGGATCAATCTGACTCTTGATACATCTCATAATAGCATGCAGGCTAATTTCAAAAGAATTCAAGAGGCTTTGCGAAGTATTGAAGAATCGTTAAAATCATTACACGAATTCAGTTTATCTAAAGAAATTGAAAAATTGCGGTTTGACAGTTATTCACTGGAAAAACTTTTTTCAAAAAAAGAACTTCCTTTCGGATTGTATTGTATTACTGCATCTAATTTATCAAATAATAGAGATACTGTTTCAGTCGTTAAAGCAATACTTGATGGTGGTTGTAAAATAATCCAATATCGTGAGAAATATAAATCATTAAAAGAAAAATTTATCGAAGCTGAATCAATAAAAAAAATTATTGATGATTATGAAGCGCTATTAATTATTAATGATCATCCCGAAATCGCATTAGCAGTTGATGCAGATGGTGTGCATATAGGACAGGATGACATCCCGGTAGAAACAGTCCGAAAAATAATCGGCAACAAAATTATTGGTTTATCAACACACTCTTCAAAACAGGCTTTAGCTGCTCACAATTCAACTGCTGATTATATCGGAGTCGGACCGATTTTTGAAACAAAAACAAAAGATGATGTTTGTAAACCGGTTGGTATTGAATATGCCGAATATGCAAAAAACAATTGTTCTATTCCATTTTATGCAATTGGTGGAATTAAAGAACATTCAATAGAGAAAATATTAAATCTTGGTATTAAACGAATTTGCCTTGTTTCCGAAATTACTTCTGCGATTGATATTACAAAAACCGTTCAACGAATAAATACAAAAATACTGGAATATGGAGTTATACATGAATAAATTTAAAACACAATTACAAGCTGCTCAAAATAATATTATTACTTCTCAGATGAAAAAAGTTGCACAACTTGAAAATATGAATGAACAGGAACTTTTGCAACTTGTCGCAGAAGGAAAAATTGTAATACCTGCAAACAAAAATCATACTTCATTGATTCCTTGTGGGATAGGTTCACAAATGCGAACAAAAATTAATGTAAATATTGGTGTTTCAGAAGATATACATAGTATTGATCTCGAAATTGAAAAACTTAATCTTGCTATACAATATAAAGCTGATGCAATTATGGATTTAAGTTGCTCAGGATTAACAGAGAAATTCAGAAAAATTTTAGTTGAAAAATCACCCATTCCTGTTGGTACAGTTCCGGTTTATGATTCTGCAGCTATTCATAATGGAATTATTGAAAATATCACGAAAAAAAGTTTTTTTAATACGGTACGAAAACACGGGGAAGATGGTGTTGATTTTATTACAATTCATGCAGGACTCACAGCAAAAACAGTCAGTAAATTTGCTGAAATACCGAGGGTTACCGGTATTGTTAGTCGTGGTGGTGCAATTATGTTTGAATGGATGCAAAAAACCGGAAATGAAAACCCATTCTATGAGTATTTCGATGAATTATGTGATATTTGTCAGGAATTTGATATGACATTAAGTTTAGGTGATGGTTTAAGACCCGGATCAATTGCTGATGCTACCGATTATCATCAAATAAGTGAATTGGTTATTCTTGGTGAATTAACATATCGTGCAAGAAAACGCGGCGTTCAAGTTATGATTGAAGGTCCAGGTCATGTACCGCTTCATGAAATAGCTGCAAATATGTTAATTCAAAAGAAAATTTGTGGCAATGCCCCTTTTTATGTACTCGGTCCGTTGGTTACAGATATTGCGCCCGGTTACGATCATATTACCTCTGCTATTGGTGGAGCAATTGCAGCCAGTCATGGTGCAGATTTTCTTTGCTATGTTACGCCGGCGGAACATTTGTGTTTACCTGATTTATCAGATGTTAAAGAAGGTATTATTGCCTCAAAAATTGCTGCACATGCTGCTGATATTTCTAAAGGAATCAAAGGTGCGTTTAATCAGGATCTTGAAATGAGTAAAGCTCGATTTGATTTAGATTGGGAAAAAATGATCAATCTGTCAATTGATCCTGATAAAGCTAAAACATATAGAGCTCGACAGGAACCATCAACAAAAGATGCTTGTACAATGTGCGGTAATTTATGTGCAGTAAAAAGATTTAAAGAATGTACTCTATAAAAAAACTCTTGCAAAAATAAGCATTTTGATAAAAATGTCACTTGGATAATTTCCGGTGGCATTTTTATTATAAAGATTTTAAGATCCTGAATCTACCATTGTATTAATAAGTTTATCTAATTGATTTGCAAAAGCCTGTTTTTCTTTAGGTCCATAGACTCCCGGACCACCGGTATTTAAACCTTCACTTCTTAAATTATCCATAAGGTTTCTCATGGCTAAACGAGGTCCGATATTACCTTCGGTCAAAAGTACACCCCGGGGGTCAAGTACGACTACAGATTTTTTGATGACTCGTGATGCAAGTGGTATATCAGAAGTAATGACGATATCACCGCAATTTGCTATGATAACAATATGATCATCCGCTTCATCAGCACCAGCCGGGACTTTTTCCAGTGAAATTAATTCTGACTCTGGAAATCTCATGTATTGATTAGCAACAAGAATAATTTGTATTTTACATCTTTTAGAAACCCTGAATAATAATTCTTTCGCACCTACAGGACAAGCATCAGCATCTATTATTATTTTCATTGTATATTTTATCCTTTTGTTCCTGAAATAATACCAATAAAAAAAAGCTCATGCAAATTTTATTTTGCATGAGCCTCACTTACATATTATTGTATATTAAAATACAGGTTTAATATAATTATTTGAATATGGTCCTAAAAACTCTATTGTATGATTACTTCCTTTCTCCCATTGAACTCCGGTACTTGACGTTGCGATGTTATTACCATCAATCCATTTATATTTAATAACTTTAAATTCAATCCCTTTTGGTAAATATCCACTCCAAACCCATTTACCATTTACATAAGTCATTTTATAAGCAGTTGTCCACCAACCAAGTCTTCCATAACCGGTAATATAAAGTGCATTACCATAACCAACATCATAATCAGCTTCTACTTTTACTTCATATGGAGAAACTTCTATACTTAATGTTGTCGTTTTATTTGCTTCAATATATACAGTATATACTGAACTGACAAAATATGAATGACTTGAAGTCATTTTAGAAATCATTATTGTGTTCTCGCCAACGGGTAATGATAAAAGTGATTGTCCATTTTCGTTTGTCATATACTCAGTACCGGGTCCACCGTATGGTGATAAATCATTATAATATACATTTGCATTTGTTAAAGGTTTAGAATTGTACGCGTATTTTCCATTTACAATTACTTCTTCATACACTGTCAAATTCAAGAAACCTGTTGTAATTGATGTTTCTGACAAAGACGGTGATAATAAAGAACCCGCTTCATTAACCATTTCCGTATTATTACTTTCAGTATCCATTGAGCAGCTTGCAAATCCTATAGCAATAAAAAGTATTGCTAAAAATTGTTTTGTTTTTTTCATTTCACATCCCTATTAAGTGTTTTTTTTTTATAACACCTTTTATGATTTTTTTTAAAATATGTCAAATTATTTTTTTTGCATTTTAATTATTTACAAAATACTATACATTATGTTACCAATTATTTATTAATAAGGACTTTATCTATGAATCAGCAAAAAATATTAATTATTGGTGCCAGCGGTTTTTTAGGATCACATTTAGTTTTGGAATTTCATTCACATGATTATCAGGTATATGCGTGCGGAAACAAAAACACTGATTTTTCATATATTCAGGATACAATTTCTAATTTAATCAAAATTGATTTATCATTAAAAGAGGATAGATTTAAATTATTTCAATTTATTAACACCAATGAGATCAAAAATATTATTTTCTCAGTCGGCAAAGTTGATTACAAATCAAATAAAAAAAAATCAGAACGAAATAATATTATCCCGCTTGTTAATTTTATTACAGTTTTCAAAGAAAATATGTTTCACGTTAAACCCCGGGTTGTATTTATAAGTTCAGTTGCCCACCGGGGATTTCAAAATAGTACAAATAAAAATAATCTTATTTCAGAATACACTAATTCATTATATAAATCAGAATTTTCGCTCTATTCGGATATAAAAAAAGAAGCTCATACAATAATTGAAGAAGCATTGAAATCAACAGTAGATGGTTTAATTATTGAACCGGCATCATTAGTAGGTGCTTCATTTGGTAAAACATATACAACTAATTCCGGTTTAATAAAAAAAATTCTAAAAGGATTTCCAGTATTGTCCGGTGGAGCAAGTTATACTTCTGTTAAAAAAGTAGCCGAGGGTATTAGGCTTGCATTGGAAAAAGGCACTCATGGTGAATCTTATATTTTAGGTGGTTCAAATTTATCAATGATTGAATTTGCAAAAATGGTTAATTCAAATAGAAAATATATTGTTCTGCTAAATAGCATAACTCGATTTCTTGGTTTGTTTAATATTGTTTTATCAAATGAACAATCAAAATTAGGTATCCGTTATTCTCATGTTTCCAGTGAGAAAGCAATCAAGGATTTTGGCTATCAACATTCTATTTCAGATTTACAATCGGCAATAGATGAAACAATTTCGCAAATAAAAAAGGCTAACCCGTAAATATGTACAGGTTAGCCCCAAGAAATTAATATATACTATTTTAGCATTTTTAAAACTTTCTCATAATCAGGATGTTCAGAAACTTCTTTCACATACTCAACATACGTAACTATACCTTCAGCATTTATTACAACAACGCCTCTTGATAACAATCGTAATTCTTCGATAACAAAACCATATTTCAGACCGAAGTCCAGATTTTTATGATCTGATAAACTAATTGAATTATTTATGTTTTCAGCAGCACAAAATCTACCTAATGCAAAAGGTAAATCAACTGAAATATTAATAATTTGAATATGGCTTAATTTACCTGCTTCATCGTTAAATCGTTTAGTTTGTAATGCACAAACACCTGTATCAATAGAAGGAAATACAGAAATTAAAATTGTTTTTCGTTTATAATCTGATAATGAAACACTTTTTAAATCAGTGGTTAAAGCTGAAAAATCAGGTGCAATATCACCAACTTTTATTTCTTTACCAACTAATGAAAACGGATTTCCGTGTAAAGTTATAGCATTTGTTCTTTTATCCATTGTATTCTCCAATTTATACTTTAATAATTAAAGTTTCACCTTCCATTTCATCAACCTTTTTCATTCCCATAACTTCTATCATAGTAGGAATAACATCAGCTAATTTTCCGCCGGTTGCCTTCAAAGCTATAGCACCTTTTTGTAATTCAGGTCTTTTTGAAATTAAAGAAAACCAAACTAAATTTGTAGTATGTGAAGTCATTGGTTTGTTTGAAACATAATCGATCATTTGCTCTGCGTTACCATGATCTGCTGTTACAAAAGCAACTCCATCCATAGAAACTACAGCATCAACTACAGAACCAACACATTCATCAACTACAGAACAAGCCTTAACTGCTGCGTCGAAAACACCTGTATGTCCAACCATATCAGGATTTGCATAATTTAAAATTATAACATCATATTTTCCTGATTTCACAGCTTCAACAGCTTTGTCACGTACTTCATAAGCACTCATCTCAGGTTGCATATCGTATGTTGCTACTTTTGGTGAAGGAACTAAAATTCTATCTTCGTCTTTAAAAATAATATCTGACTGACCATTAAAGAAAAATGTTACATGGGCAAATTTTTCTGTTTCGGCAATTCTTAATTGTTTCAAACCATTATCCGCACAATACTGTCCAAATAAATTGGTTAAGTCTGCATTTCCAAAAGCTATCGTTACTTTTGCTCGAGTTGAATTTGCAACTCCATCATAATATTCGGCAAAACATACATAATCAAGATTCTTAATATTTTTCACAGGAAATTCTTTAAAATCATCTTGTACAAAGGCTTTTGTTAACTCTCTTGTTCTATCTAATCTATAATTAAAGAAAATAACAGTATCATTATCAGATACCGGTTTAAATCCTTTTATTAATCGAGGCTTTATAAATTCATCATTTTCTTCTTTATTATAACCATTTTCAATTGCTTGGTAAATATTTTCAAAAGGACCATCTGCTTTACCTTCAGTTAACATATCGTAAGCCAATTTTACTCTCTCATAATTATTATCTCTATCCATTGCGAAATAACGACCAACTACTGAAGCAAAAATACCAACACCAAATTTTTTCATTGCATCATCTAATTCTTTTACATAACCTTCAACACTTTTTGGTGGTGTATCCCGGCCATCTGAAAAAACGTGAACTAAAACTTGTTCTTTTTTTAAACCTAATTGAGAAGCTAATTTAATCAAAGCTATACAGTGTTCATTATGAGAATGAACTCCCTGATCCTGAACTAATCCCCAGATATGAAGTACACTTCCTTTTTCCTTCACTTTCATCATAGGGTCAATAAAAGATTTCATTTTGAAAAAATCACCATCTATTATGGTTTTGGATATTTTAACAAGTGATTGATAAACAATTCTTCCGGCACCCATATTTAAATGTCCAACTTCACTCGATCCTTGATTACCTGATGGTAAACCAACATTTTCACCTGATGGAACAATCAGTACAGTCGGATAATCTTCAACATATTTATCATGATTTGGTGTTTCTGCATTATATACTGCATTGTATCTAAAATCAGGATTATATCCCCAACCATCTCTAATAATTAATACATAAGGTTTCTTTGCCATTTAATTCTCCAATATAAATATTTAATTTAAAATATAAAAAAAAAACTTTCTCGTCAATTACTAATTGAATTACCAATAAAAAAAGAGTGGTAAAAACCACTCTCATATATTACCATTGAAAAACTACACCACCCCAACTCAAACCGCCACCAAAACCTAACATCATAACAGTCTCACCTTTTTTTATAATATTATGTCTAACAGCTTCATCTAATGCAATCGGAATAGATGCAGAAGAAGTATTTCCATATTTTTCAATGTTTACAATAAATTTTTTCCTATCTATATCAACCATTTTTGAAATGGTGTCAATTATTCGAACATTTGCCTGATGAACAATTACATGATCGATTGTTTCATTAGTAAGATTTGCTTGTCGTAACATTCTTCTTGCTGCTTCAGGAACAACACTTATTGTAAATTCGTACACTTTTTTACCGGCCATTTGAAAAAACAAATCTTCCTCTTTGTATCCGTAAAAATTATTTATAGGATTAACAACTCCACCAACAGGAATTTTTATATAATCAGAACCACTTCCATCAGAACCAAAATCAGTACTCAGTAGTTTTCCGGCATTATCGTCTTTAACTAACACTACCGCTCCGGCACCATCACCAAATATTACACATGTATTTCTATCTTTCCAATTCAGTATTTTTGAATATGTATCAGCACCAATTAATAAACAATTTTTATATAACCCTGACGCAATCATACTATATGCTGTAGTAAGTCCACACATAAAACTCGTACAAACAGAGTTTATATCAAATGCCGGGATCATTCGACAACCCAATTTGTGCTGAACTATTGGAGCACACGAAGGTATATGATAATCGGGCGTTGATGTTCCTAATATTATTAAATCTATATCCTCAGGTTTCATTCCTGCTGCTTCTAATGCTTTTTGGCCGGCTTTTGTAGCAAGGTCACTCGTAACTTCATCTTCAACAATTCGTCTATTTTTGATACCTGTCCTTTGGATAATCCATTCATCATTTGTATCAACCATCTTTTCCAGATCATTATTACTTAAAACTTTGGCTGGAACATAATGTCCTGTACCTGCAATTCTTACCATATTGAACTCCAAAAAATGACCGTATGGTCACAATAATATCAATTTATAACAAATTAAATGGTTATTATCAAGAAAAAACTTAGTTTATACTTAACATTATTTAATTTAACCATGATTTAATAAGTTTCTCTTTATGCTTTATTTCACTTTGAATTTTAAGAATATTCAATCTTATTCTATATTTGATTAAAACAATAATTAGTAATAATGCAAACAATATCAAACCAAAAATGTAAACAAATAACCATCCACCATTTTGATATACTGTATCAATTTCAAGAAGTGGAACCTTATGAACATGAGCTTCAGGAACATATAAACCTGACCTATATTCTATATGTCCAAGAGCATTTACAACAACTGAATAACCTGTGCAAGTAACACGAACTAAATATCTTCTATTTTCTATAGAACGTATTGATGAAATACGTAAATGCATCTCCGGTTCTATAGTCTTACCAAACCAGGAATCATTTGTTGCATTAATAATTACATTTGCTTTACTATCTTTTATCTTTATTGATTTCCTTATATAATCAGGAATAATTGCTTCATAACAAATATTTACAGCTGCATTTATTTCACCTGATGACAAAATACGTGGTCCATCTCCAGCTGTAAACTCTTTCAATCCAATTAAAGGCATAATGAAATCTAAAAAATCAAATGGCACATCTTCAGTAAATGGTAACAATTTATTTTTAAAATAAATATCTTTTTTATTGTTATTTTCATCAATCAAAATTAGTGAATTAAAAATTTTATAACTATTTTCTGTATATTGACGATATAAAGTTCCTAACAAAAGAGGAACGCGATTAAAATGTTTTATTGAACTAAAATCAAAAATATCATCAGAAAACCACATTGGTATTGCTGATTCGGGCCACACAACTAAATCAGGTTTTTCATTTAAAATAGTTTTCGTTAATGCATTATAATCACGTATCATATTTCTTGATCGATCAGGATCTCTTTTATCTAAACCTGAATTATTTCCTTGAATTAATGCAATTGACTTACTGTTAGCTTTATTTGATAATGTTTCTATATGCAATATTCTTTTACTTCCATAGAAATTCAATCCTGCCACAATCAATAATAAAGAACATAATAACGTTAGTGGTAAAGTCAATGATTTATTCATAGAAAATCTATCATATAAGAATGCAAACGTTGCATTAAACAAAAGTATAATCATACTAATTAAACTAATGCCCAGTAAATCGACTGATTGAATTAATAAATGATTATTAAATTGAGAATAACCTAAAAAATCAGCCCATATTTTAGGATAAAAATAATCTAAGACAGTACCATATAATGCAAATGATAAATAAAAATAAATCTTTTTGTTAAAAGACATATATTTTGAAACCAAGAAAACAATTGTATAATAAAAAGCCTGGAACAAAGATACAAATAAAGTAACAATAACGCCTATAAATAATGCAATCGCAGATATATAAGTGGGAAATAATGAACTTCCCATAACGATTGTCATAGGAATTGACATCCACCAAAAATGAACCAAATAAGCACTAAAACCAAATACTATTGAGTATTTCATTCCAACCTTTATATTTTCTTTTTGAATAAAGAAAATAAAAAAAGACAATGTAAAAAAAGCAAAACCACTACCAAAATACTTAACATAACCTACATTTGATAATGACCATAAAGCACCTAAAATAATGTAAATTAAATATTTTACAAATTTATTTTCAATTTTATTTCGTAAGTCTGTCATTTATACTACCTAACATTTTATATATAATAAAAAAAAACCGGCAAAGTTTTTTTGCCGGATACTAAATTATTTTTTTTGATCTAATAATTTATGAAAATTATCCAATGCAGAAGCTCCAATAAAATTAACACCAAATTTAACACTATTTTCAGATAACTTAATTAAATATACAATTTTAGCTTTTAAATTAATATCTTGAGGAAAGAATTTAATTTTTATTTGTTGACCTATTTCATACTTTTGATACTCAACATTATCAGCAATAAAACTTAAACCATTTCGGCTTGCATTTATTAAAACAGCTTGATGTTCATGAAAAATTCCTGAAGAAAAAATAAAATTTCTCATTTCTTCAGATAAAATATCAACAGGTATTCTTTCTTCTAATCGTAAATCACCCATACTACAATCCTCCCAAAAATTTATATAAACAATTATAATATAATTATAATTAAATATCGACATATTTTTAAAAAAAATAATTTATTTTATATCTTTTATTATTTGAACATTATATTTTTGCACTTGCATATCATTACTTTTCCATGCGTCTTTTTTTAAACCAGCCTTCAAACTAAGCTGGGATAAAAAATCTTCCTTATCAGGTAATTGAGTCCAAACCTGAGGAAGAAAAGTTGCTGATGAACCCTGATGGTTTAAAATCAAACCATCAGTAGCTGGATTAATTTGATTTAACAAATCATCAAAATTAACATATTGTATATTCTCTGGTATTGATAATATACTTATCTCAATATTTATAGCAGTATATTCATTTTCTGAAAGAGGTTCAAATCGATAGTCTCCATAAGCTGCATTATATGCATTTTCTATTACTGCTTTATATAATGGAAGATACGGTAAAATATAACCAACACAACCTCTAAGTTTATCATCGATCGTTAATGTTACAAAACACCCTCTTTTCTCAAGAAGATCCTCATCTAAAAATGATTTATCAAAATCAATTTCTTTATTTTTTTTTAGAATAACATTTCGAGCTAAATCTAATAAAAACAGTTTATTTCTTTCACACATAATTAATCCTATTATAAATTTCAATACTATATGTTCCTATTTGAAAAACACCTGTGACTATAAAAATTAATTCTGTATAAAAAGGAAACAAACCCTGATCACCTTTCATACAATTAATAATTGAATTAACAATTGAATCCTTAAATTTCGTTAAAATAAAAAGTTCATCATTAACATTTAAAAAGAAATCTATTCTTTTTGTAAAAAAACTTTTTGATAACAAAGATAATAAATTGTGAATTCTTTTAAGAAAAAGAATAATATCTAATATTTCTTTATTTACATTATCAATATAATTTATAATTTGCTTAATATGCTTACTTATAGATATACATACACATCCAATATGTTCATAAACACTTGCTATATATACATATTGCCAAATAGTATTAATGTCAATTTTATGTGTTCCTGATAATAAATTATAAAATAAAGAATCAATCATTATTTGGTTATCATTTAATTCTTCCTTTATAGTATCAATCATTTTTATTGAATCAAAATCTCTCATTTCCAAAGATTCTATAATAAGATTCAAACTTGTTATACTTTCTTGAGCCATTGAATGAATTATATTTTGAATATCATAATACTCTTCAGAATTCGTTTCATTTAGAATTATTTTTTTAAACAAACAAAACTCCTTATGTTTCACGTGAAACATACAATTATTCTACTAAACAAAAACTTCATATTGCTTTACATTAGAGCTTTTTTCAAAAAACTACTTCTAATACTAAAAACAATATTATTTATAAAAAGTTGCAAACTTATTCTTTTCATAAATAATATTATCACAAGTCTTGAAAGAAGTAAATAATTATGACTTTAAAATTCAATTCTAAAACTACATTAACATAATCATAGTTTTCATAAAAAAAATTATTTTATCTCAAATTTTTGCAAGTGCTTCATTTTAATATTATTTTTAATAGCAAATCTAAATAAAATATAAGATTCAATAACAATTTACTAAATTAAAACCTTCTGAAATAATTATTTAAAAAAAAATTAAAATATTTTGATTTATCAATAGTAACATTAAAATAACTACTCAGTATTATACGACACAAACTTCAATTCTCAAAAATAAATAATAAATAAATTAAAGAAAGTAAAAAAAACAATGGAAAATCTTAATTCATAAAAATTAAGATTTTAATAAAATTTGTTTGATATTATTAAAATAAATCTTGACAAATTTATCAAAAACTATTAAACATAGCACATAGAATTTTGGAGAGCTGTCTGAGTGGTTGAAAGAGGCGGTCTTGAAAACCGTTGTGGTCGCGAGGCTACCTGGGGTTCGAATCCCTAGCTCTCCGTTTTTTTATCCTTCTTGGAGAGGTGCGAGAGTGGTCGAATCGGGCTCCCTGCTAAGGAGTTGATCCGGTTATACGGATCCAAGGGTTCAAATCCCTTCCTCTCCGTTTTAACTACATAATTACGATCGTCCATTAAATGGAAAGTTGTCCGAGTGGTCGATGGTGCACGCTTGGAAAGCGTGTGTGCGTTAATAGCGTACCGGGGGTTCAAATCCCCCACTTTCCGATAATAAAACAAGAGCCTATAGCTCAGCTGGATAGAGCATTAGATTGCGGATCTAAAGGCCGGAGGTTCAAATCCTCTTAGGCTCGATTTTCGCTTTTAGGGGATGTGCGAGAGCGGTTCATTCGGGTGTAACAAACATCATACAGATTTCATTCTGTATTCGGGGGTTCAAATCCCTCTTTCTCCTCATTACCTCTTTAGCGTTGACCTTCGGGTACTATTTGATTATGAAGACTCTAACCCCGCCAGAACCGGAAGGTAGCAACGGTATGAATTGAATTAAAGCTTATAGATTACTTGAAGATAGCTAAAGGGGTTTTTTATAATATATAACTCACAGGAAAAACTATATGGCCCATGAAGTCACAGCTACAAAATATAGACCACAATCCTTTGAGACTTTAGAAGGTCAAGAATTTGTTACGGCCGCTTTAAAAAATTCTTTGGAAAACAAAACAATAGCAAATGCTTTTCTATTAAGCGGTCCCCGTGGAGTTGGAAAAACAACAACAGCTCGTTTACTTGCAAAAGGATTAAATTGCGAAAAAGGTCCAACAGGGACACCTTGTAATAAATGTCAATTTTGCATAAGCATAACTGCTGGGAATAATGGTGATGTTATTGAAATTGACGGGGCATCAAATACAAGTATTAATGATATAAAAATAATTCAAGAAGAAATACAATATCCTCCAGTTACATCAAGATATAAAGTTTACATAATCGATGAAGTACATATGTTATCACGAAATGCATTTAATGCTTTATTAAAAACTATTGAAGAACCACCGGAAAAGGTTGTCTTTATTTTTGCAACAACTGAGATAAATGAAGTACCCGCTACAATAAAATCAAGATGTCAGCAATTTAATTTACGTTTAATCCCTTCAGAATTAATTTATAAAAACCTTGAATTAGTACTTAAAGATAAACAAATTTCTTATGACCCAGAAGCTATAAAATGGATTGCCTCTGAGGGTAATGGATCTATGAGGGATTCATATACATTATTAGATCAAATTATTTCATTTTGCTCTAATGAAATTACTTTAAAAAAAATACAAAATAAATTAGGTATAGCAGGTGAAGAAAAAATTTCTTTACTTGTTGAATCAATAATTGAAAAAAACATCGGATCAATTTTTTCTAATTTAAATCATATTTTAGAAAACGGTATATCTTCTGAACAACTTCTTATTGAGTTAATAAAATACTTTAGAAATCTTCTTTTAATAAAATCTAATATTTCACTTAAAAAAGAAATTGATTTTGATCCCGTTTTTTACAGTGATACTATTTTATCGTTATTTACAACAGATGATATTGAAAATATTATAGAAATTTCTTTTTTAACATATGAAAAAGCAAGATATTCAATAGATTTTAAAACAGAATTAGAGATATTTTTATTAAAAATATCCAAATATAAAGATTTCATAAGACCTAAACAAATATTACGACAACTTGCTTCTTTACAAGATTCCCTTACTAACAAATCAAATATTTCTATTGAAAAAAAAAAATTTGATTTAATTCCAAATACAGTTAATCAAAAAAGCATACCTACTGAAAATAAGACACATTCTAAACAAAAAATCATTTTGGAAGCAGATAAAAGTGATTTACTTAAAACACTTATTGAAATTCTAGTTGATAAAGATTTTGAATTACATAAAGCAATTCAAAATGTTATCCTTATAGAAGAAGATGGCTTCACGATAACATTACATCTCAATAGAGAAATGTTTTACGATTTAATACAAAAAAACATTCAATTACTCACTAAAGAAATAAATATTTTACTAGGTCACTCTTTTGTAATAAAAGCTAAATTAAATCAAGAATTAGAAAGTAAAACAAAAAAAAACAATTCAATTATAAATAAAGAAAGTATAGTGTCTATATTTAATGGAATAGAAATTAATTAACACCAAAGGAAAATATATGAATCCATTTGATTTATTAAAAAATCTAAATATTGATGATTTAAAAAAACAAACTCAGGATCTATCTGAAAAATTAGATAACATTACTGCAATCGGTGAATCTGGTGGTGGTTTTGTTAAGGTAACTTTAAATGGTCATTATAAAATTCTCAATATTGAGTATGAAGATAATCAATTTATTAAAGAAGATTTAAATACATTTAAAGATTTAATTATTGCTGCTTATAATTCAGCATCGGATCAAATAAGAGAAAAGGTAAAATCACAAGTGTCTGGTTTATTATTACCTGGAATTATGTAATGTTTGATATTAATGATTTAATAACTGCATTAAGTAAACTTCCTGGTATCGGAAAGAAATCCGCATCTCGATTAACTTTTTTTTTATTAAAAAATAAAGATATATCAGGAAATTTGTTAACAATTTTAAGTGATGTTATAATAAACATTAAGCAATGTGAGCTTTGCGGACAATACACTATCAAAAATATATGTGATCTTTGTTCTAATGAAAAAAGAAATAAAAATAAATTATGTATTGTTGAAGAACAAAATGATATGAATGCAATCGAAGAAACTGGGTCATTTGATGGAATTTATCATATATTAATGGGTGCTATAAATCCATTATCTGGTTTTGGACCTGAAAAATTAAAAATAAATGAACTAAAATCAAGAATAACAAAAGAGTCTTTTTCTGAAATTTTAATAGCAACAAACCCAACGATTGAAGGCGAGGCAACATTTCTATATTTAAAAAATATAATCAACTCACTATCACCATCAATAAAAATTTCAAAATTAGCTACAGGAATTCCTATGGGTGGTAGTTTAGAGTATTCTGACAAACTAACTTTAACAAAAGCAATTTTAACAAAACAATATTTATGATAATTTATCTGATATATTTAATTCAATAACAATTTTCGAGCCAGTTTCTACCGGAGAAAAATAAATCTTTCCTTTATGTTCTTTTATTATACCTTTACAAATTGCTAAACCTAATCCAAAACCACCTGTTTCCCTATCACGAGATTTATCTACTCTATAAAACTTTTCAAAAACCAAATCAAAATAATCCTGATTTAATCCTACACCATTATCAATTATAGTAATAATAAAAATATTATTGATAATTTGTGATTCAAGTCGAATTAATGTTGATTTTGCATTAATTGCATTTTGAATAATATTTACTATTACACGTCTAAATTTTTCAACATCTATTTCACATATTATTCCATAATCAAATTTATATACTATATTTACATTTTTAGTTTTTGTTAAAATATTTAAATCATCTTGTAATATATCAAAGAAAAAGCCCATATCAATTTTTTCTAAAAAAAGTTTTTCGCTGTTGAGTTCTAATCTTGATACTTCAATAATTTCAGTTGCCATACTATTTAATAAATCTACTTCTTGTAAAATTGATTTATAATATATTTTTTTTTCTAAATCATCTAGTTGAATATCTAATAATAATTCAGTATATCCTCTAATTCTTCCAAGCGGTGACCTTAACTCATGACTTATCGTTGCTAATAAATCATCTCTAATTGCTTTCATTTTAAATAATTCATTGGACATAAAATTAAAAGATTCAGACAATACTCCAATTTCATCTTCAGACTTATGATTTACTTGAATTCCAAGATCACCTGAAGCTATTTTTTTTGAAGCTCTTGATATACTAATTATTGGCTTAATCATTTTATTAACATACAAAACCAATAAAGGAAATATCAATAATGCTGCTAAAAAAAAACCTGATAATAAACTTTGCAAAATTATCTTATAAAAATTCAATTTTATTGATAACTCCAATGAATTAAATGGTAAATTCTTTTCAAATTTAATTTCTCTTTTTATTTGAAACGAATAATCTTTAGTTTCTTTATTATATACTAATTTAGGATCTTCTTTATATTGTACCGTTCCTTGAATTGTTTTTAAAGAAAACTCCATACCAGGAAAATTTTTTTCAATATTTTCTTTAATAATAGAAGAATCTTCTTTTTTTTCAAAATCAAGTTGATTTAATTCGGGTAATTTATATATATCAGATTTTTCTTCATAATATCTTTCAATTTGACTCTTTAACATTGTAGTTTTAAAATCAATGACACTCATTTCAGAATCTAATAATTTTTGAAAAATAAAATATGATGATAATGTTGTAAAAAAAATATGCAGTAATAATAAAAAACAGAATAAACCAATAAACTTTTTTCTTAAAGTCATTTGATTTCTATTTACTAATTTCAAATCTATACCCTGCACCCCATACAGTTCTTATAGTACATATTTCATTTTTCTGTTTTTTCAATTTTGTTCGTAAATGACTTATATGCATATCAACTGATCTGTCAAAACTTTCATAACTTCTATCAGAAATTACTTTTAAAAGTTCCTCTCTTGAAAATGTTTTATCAGTATTTGACGCTAATAAATATAATATTTCGAACTCAGTCTTTGTCAATTCCATTTCATTATCATCAATAATAAGAACTCTTTTATCAGGATTAATAATTAATTGACCATAAATAAGTTCTTTTCTTTGAGAATAATCAACAGGTGAATTTAAAGCCCTTCTTAAAACACTCCTGATCCTAGCACCTAATTCTCGAATTGAAAAAGGTTTTGTAACATAATCATCTGCACCTAATTCCAAACCAATAACTTTATCAATTTCATCACCTTTAGCAGTTAACATAATAATTGGTATATCAATTACTTTTTGTAAATCCTTTAATATATCAAAACCACTTTTGTTTGGTAACATAACATCTAATAATATAATATCTGGTTTTTCATACTGCAAAGTTTCTTCAATATTTTTTCCATCGTTGCTTACAACGACATCAAATTCATATTGACTGAAATACTTTTGAATTATTTCAGTCAATTTCTTATCATCATCAATTACAAATATTTTCTTTTTATTCATAAAACACCCCATTTTTATTGTTCTAATATTTTCTTCAAATCATCTATTACAAAAGGTTTTTTTAAAAATTTATAAATAAATTGTATATTATCTTCGATAAAAGAATTATCTTCACCAGAGACTATAACAATTTTAATGTTCGATGGTATAGTTTTTACATATTTGTTAATATCTGGTATATCCGGCATATTATAATCAATTAATAAATAATTGCAATTTTCGTTAATAATAAAATTATAGGCATCAATTGGAGAAGTTGTGCAAAGAAACCTATCAATATTAAGCATTGAAAAATATCTTTTAATCAATGGAAATAAAAAATCCTCATCATCAAGAAATACAATATTCATATATAATCCTATATTTTATTCTAATATTCTTTATGAATTAAATCAATGGTGATTTTCAAAAAATTACAGAAACACCAAAAAAAGATAGTTCTAAAACTAATAAATTGTAGTCAAAAAAATTTCCATAAAAATATGGATTTGAATATTCATATATTTGAGCAGATTTAATATTAATAAAAACTGTATAATAAATATTATTGATCAACCGAACATTTATTTTTTGATATAAAGATATTTCTGGCAAAAAATAATTATTCAAATTATTTTTTATTTTAAAAGGATCATTTTCTTCCAAAAAAAATGTTTTATTAAAAAATGAAAAACCTATTGAAAAAATTGTTTGTTCAAAAATTGATGAAAATCCTATAAAAAAACCATATTCTATATCAAAATATATTAATTTTTGATTATACGAATTTTCTCCAACATTCCTATATAATGCTATACTGCTATTATATGAAAATCTAAAAAACAGACCTGTTTCAATATTTGAATGAGGATAAAAAGAAAATAACAAATTAATTGGGAATATAGAAAAAATATTGGATCTTTTATCGTTAAATATTTTATATGAAACACCAGATATTCCAAAATTAACATTAGGAAATTCGAATTTAAGTTTATTTTTTGTTTTATGAAAATTAATTGTATCATTAACATTATCATTTTGTTTTTTTTTATTAATATAATTAATTGTTATAAAATTAAAAATATCATCAGTTATTTTTTTTATTTCACTATTAAAATTCTCTTCTTTTACAAAATTTAAAGAAAAAGATTTACTTCCAATAGTATTACCTTTATTGTCAAATAATAATAATTCTAATATAGAAATATTTTCATTAATAATAATAAAAGCTTCAAAATTATTATTATTTATAAAACTAACCATCTTTTTTGTTTCAAGAATAATTACTTGATCACGAATTAAATGAAAAGAGACTTCTTTATTACTATTTTCTTCAATAATATTTATTATATATAATATATACCTCGAATTATCAGTATTAAGGGTATTAAGATTTTCATAAAATATAGCAATTCTATTGGGATGTAGAAATGAAAAAATAAATAATTGTATTATAAAAATATATTTAAATTTTAAAACCATACCCAACCATTATACCTAGTGAAATTTTTTTTTCCCATTTATTGTTTAAAATATCATAACTATTTAATGGAAATGATGTATTTATTCTTATAATATTTTTTTTATAAATAAAAAATTTTATTCCTAAATCAATAGGAATAGATAAGGAAACATTATTTCTACTTGTATAAGTTAACTCCAGTCTTGCACCCAAATTTGGTTCAATAATACCTTTAATGTAAAAATGTAAACCAGAGAACATACCAACAAAAGCATCATTAAAATATGATGATTCAAAACTAAATTCATTTGATATTGTACCAAATCCTCCAAAAAATCCAACATCAAAAAAGAAACCATCTGATATATATCTTGAATAACCGGTATATAAATTGAATAAAGAAAAAACCTCAGAATTATTTTTAAAAAAACCATTCATAAAAAATATTTCATTTTTTGGATAATTATTTAACATGATTAATAAATCACTTATTATATCATTATTCTTTATATCTTTTTTTTCTTCTTTATTAACATCAACAATATTTTTTTTTTGCTTTATTTTTAATGTCAAATTAGAAAGTTCATAAATTATATTACTCGATATAATTCCAATAGCTTCATTAACTTTTATATCAAATTCAATATTAAAATTTTTGATAAAAATATTTTGATTTGTATATGGATCAATCAATTTAATATGCATGAAAATTTTATTACTAATAGAATAAGTTTCAATAAGTAATAGGTAATCAAAATTATTTGATATAGCATATTGAATATTATTAATTCTATAATTATTTAAAGATGAAGCACTTGTTGAAATAGAACTAAATTCAAATTGATCACTTTTTAATAAAGTTAATAATTCAAAAATGATATTATTTTGTATAAACAATGTTCCATTTGTTTTATTAAAAATATATGGTTCTGCAATACCTATTATTACAGGATTAGAAAAAGCAACAAAAAGAAGAAACAAAAAACATACAATATAATTAATCTTTTTCATAGTACTATTTCTTTTATAAAAGTGATATCTTTTATTTTATTTTCCCCATCATTAGGAGAATAAATTGTATAACATCCGAATTTTTCAGATTCTTTTATTCTATTTTCAATTTTATAAACTTTTTTTACCTGGCCAGTTAACGATAATTCACCAATAAAAACAGTTGACGATTTTATTTCAATTTTATTCTTCGATGAAAAAATTGCAGAAGCGATTGCTAAATCTATTCCAACATCTGAAGTTTTAATTCCACCTGCAATATTCAAATAAATATCATAATTATTTAGATTTTCATTTAAATGTTTATCTATTATAGCAACAATTCTGTTTAATCTTGATAGTTCAACACCTTCTGAAAACCTTCTTGGATTTGGATATGAAGATGGTACAACTAATGCTTCAATATCAATCATTAAAGGTCTTTTACCTTCAATAATTACAGTTTTACATTTTCCATTAAATTTTTCAATAGATTCATTTTCTATAAAAAATGTTGATGGGTTGGTTATTAATTGAAGCCCTTTCGATTCCATTTCGAAAAACAAAATTTCATCTATATTACCAAATCGATTTTTTTTTGATCTTAAGACTCTAAATTGATTTTTAAAATCACTTTCAAAATAGGTAACTACATCAACCATGTGCTCCATTATTTTTGGTCCGGCAATTTCACCTGATTTTGTAATATGACAAACGATAATGATTATAATACCCGTAGTTTTAGCAAACTCAACAAGAAGTTGTGTGCATTTTTTTATTTGAGATATGGTTCCAGGTCCTGAATCAACATCTGTTGAATATGTAGTCTGAATTGAGTCAATAAAAAGAAATGAGGGTTTATCATTTTTACACAATTCAATAATTGAATTGATATCAGAAATATTTGAAACAAAAACAGATGAATCATCGTGACCAACCCTGTCAAATCTTTTTTTTATTTGAACAGATGATTCTTCACCTGAAAAATAAAAAACTTTTCTATTTCTTTCAATATAATTTGATAGAAAAAACAAAAAAGTAGACTTTCCTATTCCTGGCTCACCAGCTAATAATATAATAGATCCAATAATTAAACCTTCACCAAAAAAAATATTCAAATTTTCTTCATTTAATTTAATAACATCATTTATTGATGTTTGAATTTCCTGGATTTTTACTGGTTTAATTAAATTTGATGATATTTCGTTTTTTTTTGATCGTTCTTCTATTATTTCTTCTATAAAAGAACTCCAACTATTACACTCAGGACATTTTCCAAGCCATGAATTAGAAACACAGCCACATTCTTTACAAACAAATCTTTTTTTTAATTTCATTTTTTCTTACACTGAAAATTAAAATCTTTAATTGTTTCAATAAATAATTCATTAAAATTTAACATTCTTTTATTTTTATCTGACAACCCAATTATATCAGATATTTTTCCATATATACCATCATTTTTACAAAAATTATCTGATATTACAGATATCATTAAAAATGATTTTAATGATTCAATAATTGAATCATTAAAATTTTCAAATATTATGGCGTTACCGCCTTGGGATTGAAACTCAAGAGAATAATCTTTTATTTTATCAAATTTAATATTAGAATTATTTGAATAACCTATAACCGGTATGTTTTCAAATTTTAATTGTTTTACAATATTGGTTTCTGAATATTTTATATCTATGGATAAACCAGTTGCATTTGTTTCATTATAAAAATTAATTAAATCAGAAATAGTATCACTATATAATAATGAAATAGGAATATCGATAAACAAAGGTATAGAATTATTAAAATTTTTAGCGATAAAAATAAAATCTTCAGGCTTTATCTGCTTTATATCATTTTTTCCAAATAGATTAGATATTTCAAAAATATCTAATCTATAAAAATCTATTTTTAAATTACTTAATAAATTATTAATATTATTATTAAAAAAAGATAACGATGTTATTTTTTCTTTATTATTTAAAAATAAATTTTCCAAAATTACACCTTACCCTGCTGGTAAACTACTTTAATTCTTTTTATATTTCCATCACCTTCTGATATTGTTTCAATATCATCAAAATCTTTTAAAGCCATATGAATAATTCTTCTTTCGAATGGATTCATTGGTTCTAGAAAGACTGGTTTTTTGTCATCTTTTACTTGTCTTGCTATATCTATAGCTATTTTTTTAAGGTTTCTCTCTCGTCTCATTCTATAATTGCCTATATCAATTATAACTTTTGTCCACGTTTTAAAATTCTTATTCATTATTACATTAATGATCGTTTGAATAGACTCTAAATTTTTACCTTTTTTACCTATTATTATTGCTGATTCCGGAGATTCAATTTCAATAACAACTCTTTCATCATCTTCTTCAAGAAGATAAATTTTAGCATCAACATCCATTTTTTCAAGTAAATTTTTTACTAACATTAAACATCTGTTACCAAATAACAAATCTTCTTCAAAAGACACTTTAATTGAAACTTCTTTTTTTCCAAAACCTAAAAAACCTGATTTATTTTCAGTTTTAATTTGAACTTGGTTTTTTCCCAGCTTTAAAGTTTCTAAAGCTAATTCTATAGCCTCATCCTCTGTTTTACCGTTAAACTCTCTATTTATCATATAAACTCCTTAAGAGAAATAATTATTTCTTCACTATTGCATGTTTACCTTTATATTTTATAAAAGCCTGTTGAGCAATACCTAAAATATTCATTACAGTCCAATACAAAACTAATGCTGATGCTACATTATAAAAGAAAAAGAAAAACATAATTGGCATCATCCACATCATCATTTTAGCTTGCTTATTGTTTTGAACATCCGGTGTTAGCATACTTGTTGCTATTTGAGTTAAAACCATTATAATAGGTAATATATTAAAAGTACTTGAATTAATTAAAGGTATTGTAAAACCAAAACTAAATATACTATCAGGCATTGCAAGATCTTTTATCCATAAAAATGAAGCACCTTTTAACTCTACCATTCTATCTAATAATTGATACATAGCAAATAATATTGGCATTTGTAAAATTAATGGTAAACAACCTGACATTGGATTTATGCCTTCTTTTTGGTATAATTCCATTGTTTTTTTATTAAGTAAATCAGGTTTATCTTTATACTTTGCTTGAAGTTCTTTCATCTTAGGCTGAACTGTTTGCATTTTTTGTTGTGATACCATACTATGATGAGTTAAGGGTGAAAGTAATAATTTTATAATTATTGTTAATATAATAATTGATAAACCATAATTGTTAACAAATTTATTAATATAATTTAAAATAAAACCAATAATATTTCCTAATCCAAAAATAATTTTAGGATCCAACTTTGTAAAACTTGCATTTTCTAAATAAATACCATTTTGACTAAAATTATCGTATTTTTTCAAAACACTTGATAATTTAGGACCAATATAAATTGTAAAATTACTTTCTATTACCGAATTATTCGTTTTTTTAGAAAAACCACAATATGATATATCATTTTTAATTTGTCTATAATCAAAAAAATATGAGTATTCTGAATTATCAACAGGTAAAATAACTGCAGCATTATAATGACTGTTAGCTACTAACCATGTATCTTTTATCATTTTAGGTAGTTCAGCATATAAACTTTTATTTTCTTTAAATATTTTATTTTTTTCATTAATATTAATTAATTTATCTGATGATAAATACCCATAAATATCATAACGATCGCTTCTTTTGCTATTTGGTAATGATTTAACACCTACAGAAGGTCCCCAGCCAATCGAAAATGCTTTATTTGATTGATCAAATTTAAAAGGAATATTTTTATTATTCGATATATTTAACGTTAAATTAAATATATTTTCATTTTCAATAAATTTATATTTTTTTTCTATAACATAATCAATATTATTTTTATTATCTTTTAATAATATTTTAAAAATATATACATTATCAATTATACTGAAATTATAAATTTCTTTTCCATTTGTTAAATCATCTATTGTTCTTCCGGTCAACCATGAACCTAATTTAATATGTAGAGCTGAATTATCGGAAGCACCATCAACTATATTATATTCTTTATTTGAACCATTTTTTATCCAGGCATTTTCAATTGTACCGGATTTTCTATTAAACTGAATTTTAATTTTATTATTTTCATATATAATAGTTTTTTCTGAATCTAAATCAGAATTTACTACTTCAAAATATTCATTTGAATCTACTATTGAAATTAATCCATTACCTTTTTCAATATCATTTGTCTTCGCATAACCTGCAGGCTCATTTATAATAACCTGCTCTTTTTTAAAAAATAACTGCATTGTTGTAAAAACAAAAAAAACAGCTGTTAAAATAATCATTGTTATAAAAGTTCTATTTGCACTATCCACTCAATCCCCCTGTTATTTTAATGGATCGTATCCCCCTTTATTCCAGGGATTACATCTTAAAATTCTATAAATCGTTAAAAATAAAGCTTTAAATAAATTATATTTTATAAATGCTTGTTTAGAATATTCCGAACAGCTGGGATAAAATCTACAACTATTTGGTAAAAATTTAGAAATGATTCTTTGATAAAAATTTATTAGTACTATAAATATTTTATTAATAATTTGAAGTATCCTGTATTTTATTAATAACAAATTCAAAATCATATTTTTTTTGATTATAAGAAGAAAGATTTTTTATTATAAATATTAAATCATAATTATTTTTTAACTTAGGCTTATTTGTTCTAAATAATTCTTTTAAAACTCTTCTTTCATAATTTCTCTTTACAGAGCAACCATGTTTTTTTTTAACAATAATACCTATTCTTGAATAATCTAAATTATTTAACATATATACAACTGTAAAACAAAAAGATTTTTTGAAAAAAAAACCTTTTTGAAAAACAGTATCAAAATCTTTCTTCGTTCTAATCCTTTCAAATTTTTCAAAAGTAAAACTCAATTTTTTATACGCTGAGCTTCTTTCTACCTTTAGCTCTTCTTCTTTTTAAAACGAGTCTTCCACCTTTTGTTGACATTCTTGTTAAAAAACCATGTGTTCTGGCTCTTTTTACTCTTGAAGGTTGGTAAGTTCTTTTCATTAAGTTTCTCCCTAATCATCTATTTGTATAAATTTATTTTATAATTTATCTCGATCAGTAATCTGACCAAATTTAAATATAATTTCTTCAATAACAATTCTTTCTTTAAAATTTTCCTGTATTTTACTTAATATAATATCTTTGTAAAAAAGTAAAGTATTAATAAGTCCTTGATGTACACAATTTACATATAAAGTTGTTTTATATAATTTAACTGGTTCAGTTTGCTTATATAATTTTTCACCTACAATTTTTTCCCAATTATTTTTTAATACATTTAATTTATATTCATAACTAAAATATGAATTTGTTGTTAAATTATTAATTATATCTTTAATTGATTTAATATTAAAATAATTTTTATTATAAAATTTTTCCATTATCAACCTCAATTATATTTAATGCTTTTTTATTATTAAATATATCAGAATACTTTTTATCGGTTACTGTAATAAACAATTGATTATAATTACCAAGATAATTAATAAATTTACTTTGTCTTTCTTTATCTAATTCTAAAATAACATCATCTAATAAAAAAACAGGTTCAGTATTAAAATATTTTTTATAAAATTGTGCTTGAACATTTTTCATTAACAATGAAGCTAATCTTAATTGACCAAATGAACCATATTTTATAAAATCAATATTATTTATATAAAATAAATAATCATCTTTATGTGAACCTATTGTTGAAAATCTTTTTTCAATATCAATTTTTTTTTGACTTACAAGTTTTTCATAAATATTTTCTTTTGAAATATCATTTAACTTAATTGACGGAGAATATTTTAATTTTACTTTTTCATTAAAAAAACCAATTTCTTCAAATGATTTAATAAACATATCATTTATTATTAATATTAATTCATTTCTCTTATTTTGTATATAATTTATTGTTTCCGCTATTTGCTCATCAAAAATATACAATAAATCATTATTATTATTTCTTAAAATATTATTTTTTTGTTTAATAAGATGATCATATTTTCGCAAATACAATAAATACAAAGGATCTATAACAGAAAAAAACATATTAAAAAATCGTCTTCTTATTGATTGAGCTCCTGAAATTATAAAAATATCATCATTCGAAAATAATACTGATAATAATTGTCCTAATATTTCTGAATGTTTTAATGCTTTTTTTTTATCAATTAATATTTCTTTTTTTTCATTTTTATAATTTATTTCTATTGAACCTTTAATATTATTTTTTTCATAATTACAATGTAATAAAAAAAAATCCTTTTTTTTCATTATTAAATCTTTATCGTTTACTTGTCTAAAAGGTCTTACATATGATAAATAATAAAATGCTTCTAATAAATTTGATTTACCCATTCCATTAGGAGCTACAATAATGTTTATATTTTCATTTTTTTTAAAATTTATATCAGCAAACTCATAATTTCTAAAATTTGAACAAGAAAAATTTGTAATAAACATATCTACCAGCTTACAAAGACATAGGCATCATAATATAAATATAATCATTATTATTATCTTCAACTATAGTTATTGTACTTTGCGAACTTTTAAATTTAAAAATTATTGTTTCACTTTTTAAAACTGATAAAACATCAATTATATAATTATAATTTAAAGCTATTTTTATATCCTCATTTGAATATTCAATATCAATATATTCTTCACCTGTTCCAATAGACATATTTTCTGTATATATTTTCATACTATTATTTGATAAAAACAATATAATTTTATTTGTATCTTTATCACCCATTAAAGAAATTCTTTCTATTGAATCTTTTAATATTTTTTTATTAACTTTGAATGAATTTATTTGATCTTTTGGTATAACTGAATCATAAGGAGGAAAATTTGCTTCCAGTAAACTTGATATAAAAAAATAATTATCTACATTTATTATTATACTTTTTTCCTGAATAGCAATTTTAACATCACCTGTATTATGACAAATTTTTGAAATTTCAGTTAATATTTTAGTTGGTACGATAATACTATTAAAAATTTTTGAATTAAAAACAATATTACAATCTATTTTAGATAATCTTTTACCATCTGTTGAAACCATTCTTAATAATGATTCTGTATTTTCGAATAATATTCCATTTGCAAATCTTCTACTTTCATTTTGAGAAACTGAAAATTTTGTTTTGTTTATCATATCAACAAAGGATTCCTGATTTATAGAAACAAAATCTATATTTTCTAAACTTTTTATTGATGGAAATTTACTTGAATCTATTCCTTTTAATGAATAGACAATTTTATTTTTTCCAACAGGTTTAATAATAACATTGTTATTTTCATCAGTTTCTATTACTATTTCTTCAGATGGTAATTTTTTAGAAATTGAATATAATTTATTTGAAAATACACTTATTGAACCCTCTTCTTCTATATCAGCTCCTATTTCTCCAAAGAATGTTAAAGAAGGTTCACATGCTGTTATTTTAATTTTAGAATTTTTAGCTTCAATTAAAATATTTGATAATATTGAAATAGTATTTTTTTGTGTTACTACACCTTCAGCTATTCCTAAAAGCTTAGTGAAATTTTCTATATTGCATGTAAATTTCATAGTTATTCCCCTTTTTGACATATCTATTAATATTAATTTTTTATATATTAATTAGTAGTAAATTTAGTAGTACATGTAAATATGTTAATATCATATTTAATTCATTATATAATAACAATTTAAATCAATCAATAACCTGTTAATAAAACTTTGACTTATTGACACTATTAACAGGTGGTTTTTTGAATAATAAATAATTAACAGGTTATTAGTTAGTTATTCAGATGCTTTAATTCTATTTGAAAGATTAATTATTTCTCCTTTTATTTTATCATCTTTATTTATCAAATCTTCAATTTTTTTTGTAGCATGCATAACAGTTCCATGTTCTTTATTACCAAAATATGCACCAATTTGAGTTGTTGACAATCTTGTATTTTTTCGACTTAAATACATTGCCATTTGTCTTGCATGTGCAATTGATTTTGTTCTTTTTGAACCTATTAAATCAATTGTTGTAATATCGTAATATTCACCGACAATTTGTATTATTTTATCAACAGATACTTGTGTACTAAACATATTGTTTGTAATTTTTTCTTTTAATCTATCCAGTGCTATTTTTATTGTTATTGTTTTAATATTCATAATACTGGAATATGCATGTAAATCTTTGAAAGAACCCTTTAATTCTCTAATATTACCATGAATATTTGTACATATATAATCCATAGCATCTTTTTCAAAATTTAAACCATAGTTATCAGCCATATTATTTAGTATGGCCATTTTTAACTCATAGTCAGGTGGACGTAAATCAACAGTTAATCCCATTGCAAATCTGCCTTTTATTCGATCTTCCATTTTTTTTACTTTAGATATTGGTTGATCACATGAAAAAACCATTTGTTTTCTATTTTCAAATAATGTCTCAAATGTATTAAAAAACTCTCCTTGGACACCTTCTTTATTTGCGAAGAATTGAACATCATCAATTAATAATACATCTAAAGGTCTATATTTAGCCCGGAAAATTTCCGGATTGTTATTTCTTATTGATAAAACAAAATCATTTGTAAATTCTTCAGAGGTAACATACTTTACTTTCTTATCAGGCATGTTTTCTTTTACAAATTTCATTATAGATTTTAATAAATGAGTTTTACCTAAACCACTTTCACCCCAAATAAAATAGGGATTATATGAAGTTCCAGGATTTTCCGCAACAGTTCTTGCTGCATGAGCAGCAAATTCGTTTGAAGAACCAATAATAAATGATTCAAATGAGTAATTATCATCTATTTCAACTTTATCAGTAGGGTTTTTTATAGATAATTCTTTTTTTTCAGAATTAGTTTCAGTTTTTATTTTATTTTCAATTATTGGTTCGCTATATATTTTTTTTTCAGTTGTTTTATTATCTGTTAAAATAGGTTGATTTATTACAGTTTCATTTTTTTCTACTATTAATTCAATTGAGCAAGTATCAAGTCCGGAAATATTACATAGAATAGAATTCATTTTAGAAAGATAATTTTTTGTAACATTATCTTTTATGAAGTTTGAAGGTGCTGATAATAAAAGAATATTTTTATGAGTATCAAAATTTTTAAAAGATAAACGATTAATCCACATAAATATTTCTTTATCAGTTAATATCTTTTTTAATTCTTCTTCCAGACCTTCCCAATAAACCCCATAGCTATTATTCATTATGTATCCCCACAGTTATTGACAGTTTATTAACAAATTTCATTAAAAAAAGCAATCTTTTTTTTTGTCAATTCTTATTTAAATTTTTAATTTAAATAAGATAACTTATTATATAGTAATAAGTTACATTGGTTATTGATCTGTTAATTACAAGTTGTTAACAGATTGATATACCTTTATGTATAAGTTATTGACAATTTATTAACTGAATTCAAAATAAAAACATAAAATATTGAGTATTTTTTTTTGTAAAAAAGTAAATAACGATTGAAATATTATATTATAATTTTTAAAAAAATTATATAAATAAAACATGATAAATAATGATTTTTTTTTAACCCCTCAATGGGAAGTAAATTTTAGAGAAAAAATATCCTGTGGTTTTACATTGCCAATTACGGGAAATTTATCCCATACAAGAGATAGTATACTTTCAGGTTTTTCTACATATCAAAATAGAGTAAATTTATTAAAAAAATTAGATTTAACTACTTATTCTTATTTTTCACCATTGCAAATTCATACTGATATTATAATAGAAGTTAATCAATCTAATAAAAATAATGGTTTTTATGATAAATCAAATGCGAACGAAGGTGATGGTTGCATAACAAAAGACCAAGGAATTTTACTTGTTACTACTTGGGCTGATTGTGTTCCTGTTATATTTTATGAATTCAATAAAAATATAATTGCATCAGTTCATTCAGGATGGAAATCCACTTATAAACAAATTGTTAACAAAACTGTTGATAAAATTATTGAAATGGGCGGATCATTAGATTCCTTATTAGTAGCAATCGGTCCGGCAATAAAAAATTGCTGTTATGAGGTTGGTAGTGAATTCTTATCATATTTTAAAGGGTATGATGAATGTTTTATATATAAGGAAGAAAAGCTTTTTTTTGACCCTTCATTAGCAGTATATAAACAACTTATTGACATTGGAGTAAAGAAAGAAAATATTGATTTAAGTAACTTATGTACAAAATGTTTTGATAAACCAAATTTTTTTTCTTTTAGAAAAGACCCTGTAAATTTTGAAGGTCAGGGTGCATTTATTGCATTAAAAAGAATCTGATTTTACCAGCTTAAAACAACACCAGTCATTAAGAACTGAAAATTCTTTAATTTCCAGTTTTTTTAAACTAAAAAGTGTTTCAATTTCTTCTTTCCATTGAATACCTATACCGCTTATTATGTATATGCAATCAGGTGTACCCAATGACATTATTGTATCTATGTTTTCTATAATAATGGCGGTTAATAAATTAGCACAAATTATATCATACTTTTTTTTAACAATAAATTTCCCAATATCAGCTTGTAATGTATTAACTGAATTTATTGAATTAAATTCTAAATTGATATTAGTTCTATTTATTGATTCTTCTTCTATGTCTATTGCATCAATATTTTTTATACCATAAAGTGATGCTATAATTGCAAGAATTCCTGTTCCCGTTCCGGCATCCAATAACTTACTGTCAGTGTGATTTTTTTCAATCAGTAAATTTTCAAGAAAAATAGCACATTGTTTTGTTGTAGGATGATTTCCATCTCCAAATGCATCGCGCGGATCTATCTTAATAATAAATTTATAATCTTTAGGTGGTTTTTCTATACTATCGGAAGGTATAATAAAAATATTTTCTGTTAATTCACCGCCGGAATAATTTTCAAGCCATTTGTATTTCCAATCATTATCTTTAAATTCCCTTGTTATAAAACCATTATTTAATAAAAAAGTATGTGGTTTTTCAATATCATCAAAAAGAGCAGAGATTACACAAAATTGACCATGTATTTCAGAAGATACACTCAAAGCATTGTAAGTAAAAAGAATTTCTGAAATTTCGTCTTCATATTGTTTATCAATTGTTGCAGTTGCATTATATAACATACTATATCCATTTATAAATTTGTAGAAAAAAAGTAATAATTAATGAAAATATAGTATAATTAATTATATTATTTTTGTACATCTTATTTAAGGAGAAAGAAATGCAATTAGATAATGTTTATACTAGTGAGGTAGAGCAATCACTTGCAAGAAAATTTATGAATTCCGTATATGCCTGGATGTCGATCGGTATACTTCTTACAGGTATTATTGCTTTATTTACAGTAAGTTCCGGTTTATATCATTCAATTTTACAAAACAAATTATTTTTTTACGGATTGATTTTTGGTGAACTGGCTTTAGTTTTCTTTTTAAGTGCAAGAATTCATCAAATGAGTGTTTCGGCAGCAACTTTGTCTTATTTGGGGTATTCTGCTTTAAACGGACTGACTTTATCTATTTTATTTGTAGTATATACTCGTTCAAGTATAGCCAATGTTTTTTTTATTACAAGTGGTATGTTTGCTGTTACGTCATTTTACGGAATGGTAACTAAAAAAGATTTGTCAAATTGGGGAAATATTTTATTTATGGGAATTATTGGAATAATTATAGCATCAGTTGTAAATATTTTTTTAAAAAGCCCTGCTTTATATTGGATTATTTCTTATGTTGGTGTTGTTTTATTTACTGCATTAACTGCTTATGATACCCAAAAAATCAAAAATTCATATTTGTATGGTAATTTTGATGAAGTTGGAACGAAAAAAATCGCAATTATGGGTGCTTTGAAATTGTATCTTGATTTTATTAACTTATTTATTATGTTACTAAGAATTTTTGGAAAACGTGATTAAATAAAAAAAGACGGTTTTTTAACCGTCTTTTTTTAATATCAAAATATTTTTATTATTTTCATATACAATTGTATAGTGAAAAGTATCTGCTATATATTCAAAGGTACTTTTTTTATAAAATGTTACGTGAGTAATATCTTTAGAATACCACCATTCAGAAAGAGGTTTTGTTTCACTCCACAATTCAGTCATTATTATTAAAAAACCATTTGATTGTAAAAACGTATCGATCATCTTTAGTTCTTTTAAAGGATTGAAAAAATGCTCAAAACATTCAGTGGCAAAAATTGCATCATATTTTTTTGTACGATCTATTTCAGGGTAAAAAATAGGATCATAAATATCACAATCAAATCCATTGTTTTTTAGTATAAGATTTAATGTTGGTCCGGGACCACAACCGAAATCAAGGATTTTCATTCCTTTTTTAAAGAAAGATAGTGCCGGTTCAATTGCAGTCATTAAAAAAGAAACATAACCTTTATTTTCTATATTATTCTCATGGGTTAAATATCTTGATTTTTCTTCAAAAAATGCTGGTAAATGCGAGGAATCTAAAAATAATAAATCACAATTATTACATTTATAATAAGTCTTATTTTTATTTCCAAAATGAATTTCAAAATTATTAATTGATTGGCATAAAATACATTCCATTGTTGAATCCTATGTAAACTTATTATCATAAAAACCGATATAATAAAAATGAAAACAAAAAAATATATACTATTATTTATGATTATTTCAAATATTTTTGCCTACACATCTGAAAAATTTATGCTGGATTTTAAAAATGATGACCTATTCAAAATTATTGTTCGTTCAAATTATAAAATATATAAGAATACCAAGTATTTTGGATTAACAAGTAGAGAATTAAAAGGTATATTCAAAGTTAAAAATATTGATAATGATCAATATATGATTTCAGGAGATGTATATACTATTGAAAAAACTATTCGTGGCAGTATGGTTTTACCAAACCAGGTTAATTCAATTGAAAAATCTACAATGTATTTTTCAAAAGATGGTACACTTATTGAGAGGTCAGGTTCTTTGTTTCCACCAATTCAAGGTTTTCCTTTTTTTCCGGAGAATGAATTAGAGATTAATGATATTTATTCCGGTTCCGGTTTTTTTAATATACCGCTTTATAATGAAAAAATGAGTATTGATATACCAATTAATTTTAATGCTCAATATAAAGGCGACTCTAATTTAAATGGCGAAAATTACAGTTTATTTGAACAATCATTTTTTATTGATTATAAACCTGATGAAATAAATAAAGATTTCAAAGGTCGACATATAGTTAAAATGTTTTTCGATAATACAACCGGCAGACCGATTTATATGGATGATAGATTTGAAGATCAGATTCAATCAGATGATGGTGATATTATTCAATATAAAGGTTTTTATTTGTATTTTTATAATAGAATACAATCGTTACAGAAAAAAACAATAGTGCCAACAATTAAAATTAAAACTGAAGACGGGTTTGTAAATGAATCAGAAAAAGGTATTTCTATTACTTTGAATAATTTACATTTTTTACCAGATAGCACTGAAATTGTAGATTCTGATAAAGCATTGCTTGAATCAGTTTTTACTACTTTGAATGAAATAAAAGACAGATCGTTTTTAGTAGTTGGTCACACCGCAGATACAGGGAACCCTGAAGCTGAAAAAAAATTATCAGAGGAAAGAGCGCTCTCCATAGCCCAATATTTTCAAATGAAAGGAATCAGGCAGGATAAATTATTATTTACCGGAAAAGGAGCTTTAGAACCAATCGCGTCCAATGATACTGAAGAAAATAAAAGGAAAAATAGAAGGGTTGAGATAATTATCCTTGAGGATTAATAATTATATTGCCTGTATTTTTTTTAACATATTTTAAAAGATTTCGTAACGCATCAGCCGTAGTTGTTTTCTGAATTGCAACTAATACTGAATTCGGTACATTTGTTACTTTCCAGTCATTACTGTATTCAACAGATATTTTGACTTTTAAATCTTCAAGTTCCTGAACATACCATCTACCGTAAATTCTTTCAGCTCTTACAGAATCTTCAGCAAAATCAGTAAATACATACTCTTTAGCAGGCTCCCAGTTTAATAAAATACCTTTATCCAGATAATTAACACTCATGTCTAAAAAAGCATCACGTTTTTTTAATGGAAAAAAATCTAATTTAGTATAAACAATATAACGATGATCATCATATTTTTTTACAGGATTAAAGAAATATGTTTTAGGAAAGATTTCAAAATAATTTTTAAAATCCATAAGGGAGGCAATCACTTCTTCAGATTTTAAATCATCGACAATCGTTTCTGCTTTGAAAAAACTAACTTTTCCATCAGTATTAAAAAAAAGCGATATGTCTTTTACTGAACTTTCTAAATTCCATTGAATTGAATCAAAAACAGTATCTATAGAAAACAAGGTAGAATGTATAAAAAAAATAAAAAATAATTGTATGAAAATTTTCATATTCCCTCCGGTAAATTCATTAAAAAAATACAATAATAAATATAAATAATCAATATTACTTTTTTGAAAAAAGAAGCTCATAGAAATCAGTAATAATCCGATTTAATAATTATGGAGAATTATATGAAAAAATGGTTGTTTATTCCAATAGTATTTGTTTTATTATTTTGCAATTCCCGGCTTTCATTACATGCAATTTCTACGATATTACTTGTTGTTGAAGAAACTGAAAATGAGTTTGTACCTTTCAAAGAAATAACGCCTTTTTCAGATGGTTTGTTTACTGCAATGTGGGAAACACCGTATATTTTCTTTGATATGCAAATTGATAAATCAATACCATTGTTTGGTGAAAGTCTCGATATAAGACCGTATATGGAAGAAGTAAAATCATCCGGAGCTGATTCTTTATTGTTAGTAAAATTAACGTATCAAACGTATGAGAAGAAAAGTAAGTTATATCTTAAAATAACAGATATTCCCTATTTACTTTATTCAACAAGTGAAATGAAATTGTTAAAATCAGGAAAAAAAATAATTAACATTGATAAGCAAGTAGAAAATAATTCAAAAAATCAAATTTTAAAAGATCTCGGCTTGGAAATAGTAGATTTAATTTTTAATTAAGCGGTTTTTTAGTGAATAAACGAAATATGATAATAAACATAAAATATTTATTGCAGCAATAATAAATCGTATAGAAATATCAGGTTTTCTTGTTGTAATTAATCCTTCTATTAATGCTGCGATTAATAGTAAAATTATTATTCCAATCAATAACGTAAATGCTTTGCTGACAGTTTTTTTTATGTTTTCACTTTTTGATTGTTTACCGGGAAATATCATCGCTTTACCAATAGAAAGCCCGGATGCTGAAGCAAGAAAAATAGCCGGTAGTTCTAATGAACCATGAATCATTATAGTTGAAAAAAAATCAAGAAAATGACCGTTTAAATAATAAATTACAGCAAGTCCGGTAATCATCATGGAATTAAAACATAGTATAAAAATTGTTCCAACACCGGCAGTTATGCCCAAAACAAAAGCAAGAAGCGATACTTTTGTATTATTTAACCAGATATATAATGACATTTGTGATCGCTGATCAGATGGAATAGAATCAAAATTTTTAAAAGATGACAGGTTTTCTAAATCAATCATTGCCTGATCATACATCGCACCTGAAAGTAGTAATTCTGCATATTCCGGAGTTTTTGAAATGATACTAAAACCAATTATTACAATTATTAAAAACAGCAGTATACTGAAAAGAAACTCATGAAAAAAAAAGTGAATAGAATCAGGAAGTTTGTTTGTAAAAAAGAATAAGACTTTTGAAAAAGGTGATTTGTCTCTTTTGTACATTTTGCATCCGGCACGTAAAATCAATGTGTTTAAATAAGCACGGATTTTTGTGTCTTCAAAATGGGTTTGGGAAATGGAGAGATCTTCAACGATTTGCTGATAGAACTCTCCAAATTGTATTGATTCATCGAATGTTAAATTTCGTTTGTTCGTTAGCGTTTCAAACTGAGTCCAAACATCACGACGATGATAAATAAAACTATCTATGTTTTTATACGGGATCAAATGCTTTTTTGGCCTGAAAGAAACTCATCCAATAATGCATCATAATGTAATGTTACCGGAAATTGAGGGAATTCTTTAATAACTTTTTCAGGCGGGCAGAATAAAATACCTTTATCTGCTTCTTTTAACATATTAGTGTCATTATAACTATCACCTGCTGCAATAACTTTGAAATTGAGTTCATGAAACCTTTTAACAGCTTCTCTTTTCTGGTCTTTCATACGAAGGGTATAGTCTACAATTTTATTTGAATCATTAATAATAAGATTATGGCAAAAAAGCGCAGGATAACCAAGTTTTTTCATAAGTGGCATTGCAAATTGGTAAAATGTATCAGATAAAATGACGATTTGAAAGTTTTTCCGAAGTTTATTTAAAAATACATCAGCACCCGGTAATGGAGATAATGTACCTATTACATCTTGAATAAGTTTGATATCAATATTGTGTTTATCTAAAATAGAAAGTCTGTGTTTCATGAGTTTGTCATAATCACTAATGTCTCTTGTTGTAAGTTTTAATTCTTCTATTCCGGTTTTTTCTGCAACACTAATCCAAATTTCAGGTATTAATACACCTTCTAAGTCAAGACACGCTAATATCATACTATACTCCCGATTTCATTTTAAGCCATAATATCAAACAACAGATTTTATATCAAGATATATATGATAGTTTTGGAAATAATCTGATACATAGCAAGCAAGTTTATGATTTAATCATACGATATATAGACAGAGGAGATTGTATGAATAAAACGATAAGCATTGATAATAAAATAATATCAAGTAATTCACCAGCGTATCTTATTGCGGAGATAGGATTAAATCATAATAATAATATTGATACAGCCTATGAAATGATAAAAAAGGCAAAAGAATCCGGTGCTGATGCTGTTAAATTTCAAGCATTTAAAACAGAAAATCTTTTTATTAAATCATCGCCTGCTTTTGATATATTTAAAAAACTTGAATTACGAAAAGAAGATTTCATTGCTATAAAAAAATATTGTGATGAAATTGGTATTACTTTTTTTGCTTCTCCGTTTTGTTTTGAAACAGCTGATTTACTTGAAGATATTAATGTGTCTGTTTATAAAATCGCTTCAATGGATATAAATTATTATGAATTAATTGAACATATTGCAATGAAAAGAAAACCATTAATTGTATCTACTGGTATGTCAAGTCTTGGTGAAATTGAACGGGCTGTCAATTCAATTTATAAAATCGGTAATACAAATATAATTTTATTACATTGTATATCCAAATACCCATCTAAGCCAGCCGAAATGAATCTTAGTATGATTTCAAAATTAAAAAATATGTTTCCTGAATTATTAATAGGATTGTCAGATCATTGTATTGATAATACAATGTCATTATCAGCAAGAACTCAGGGCGCCGTTGTCTTTGAAAGACATTTTACTTTAGATAGGGATATGGAAGGACCTGATCAGAAAATTTCTTTAGATCCGGCTATGTTTAAAGATTTACGGGAAAAATTAAATCAGATTGATAGTGGTTTTATTGTTCCTGATGAAAGATATGATATTGAGATAGCAAAAGGTGCAAGAAGAAGTTTATTTGCAAAATGTAATATTTCTGAAGGCACGATAATAACAAAAGAAATGATTGCTGTTGTAAGACCGGGAAATGGAATAGCACCGGAATACATAGGTATTTTTAGTGGAAGAGAAGCAAAACGAAATATAAAAGAAGGCGAACCTTTTACCATGAATGATATATAGTATGTATTAAAGAGGCTTAAAAGACATGATATCAGATTAATCCGTTATCATGTCTTTTAAAATAGAGTAAATAGATTGTTTTAACTGTAACGGATTAATGAGTTTAATTTCTTTTAAAAGTTCTAAAATAAGTTCTTTATTCGTTAAATTTGCCTCTAATAAATCAACTTGTTTTAGATTTCTTGTTTTAAATCGGGTTTCATCTATGTCATGAATTTTAAGATATCTTTTTGTTACCTTCTTTTTCGGTTCAACTATAATTTCAAAATTGGCATCAAGAAAATCATTAAACCACATTTTTACAGGGATTTTATCAGTATTAAATTTAACGCGTATTTTCTTATAACCGTTATAAAAATGCCTAATAATATATTCATTAGTTTTTTCATTATTATCATTAATTTCTTTAAAATCCCTGGTATGAATTTCTTCCATAAAATAAACCTTTTATTTATTAGATTTTAAAATAAATCGTAATTGTATATCTAATTCAGCACCAATAACCTTACCATTGATTTGCTCTGCTATTAAATATTCAAAATATGGTCGAACACCGGCTTTAAATGAAATTGTATCATTAAGATAATATATAAATCCAGCAAAAATACTTGCCCGGGGACCTGCTGCAAAAAAGGAATCACCATGAAAATCACCGGGATTATTACCTGATCTGTAATCAGGACCATAATGCAGGGAAGCACCTAAACCTATATCAGTAGCAAAGTCTGTTTTCTCATTGACGGGAATATGAAATGATATAACAGCTTCGGGAATAAATTGCAACATTTTAAAAGCAGCAGCAAAAAGAACCGGACGTGCAATCGGGATGTAAAAACCAAGGCCTATGTATTGATTAATTCGTCCTTCTAAAACAAATGCAGCAAATTCAAAAGCAGGTCCACCTTTAAACCCTGCAGGAGAAGCAACACACATTCTAACCTCATCATATCGACCACCAGCAGCAAAAGAAATACCGGGGATAATCGAACTGAATTCTGAGGCGAACATATTTGTTGAAAGAGCAATAATTAGTAATAGTAGTATTTTTTTCATATATTTTTCCTTTTACTTCAAATGTGAGTATAATATCAAATGTTTGTAATATCAAGTTTTTTATTGGAATAAATTAGATTTGATTGATTTCTCATTTTATGGTATTTGTATTGGGTTTTTTAATGGGAGCTGTCAAATGAATGGAATTGTATTGTATGGTTCATTTCATGGAACTACTGAATATTTTGCACAATTGATATCAAATAGTTTAGGTCTACAATGTGAAAATGTTCATAATTTTAATATTCAGGATATTGATTTATACGATTTTTTTATAATTGGTTCTGCTATACAAAAATTTAAATTTCATCCGGCAGTGAATAATTTTTTTAATAATAATGCCGATGCGTTGAAAAATAAAAAAATATTTCTTTTCATTAGTTGTTATAACCCACTCATTTTAAATGATATTTTTTCACAATTGAATTCAGAAATTCAGACATCAATTAAAATTTCTATGGTTTTAGGTGGAAAAATTAACTGGAAAAAATTAGGTTTTGTAGAGAAGTTATTAGTGTACGGTATTAGTTTAATACATAAGGTTAAATTAAAAAATTTCGATTCAATAAATTTGAAAAGAGTTGATAAATTTATTGATAAGATCAAAAAAAATCTATAAATTAAATATTACTTGTAAAATCTCTATTTTATTATACTATGAAGGAATATGAAACAAAATAAAAGAAAACATTTTAATATTAAGTTAAAGTTGACATTATTCGTTTTGGCATTTTCTTTAATACCAATTTTATATATATCAATCTATATGAATGTTAAATTTACAAAACATCTTCAAGAGCAGGCGTATTTATATTATTCAAATATTTTAAAACAGATTACAAAAAATGTTGATTCAACATTTTTAGATTATTCAATTAAAATTTCAGATGTAACCAAAACAGATAATTTTAAAAAAATTATAAATTGGCCGGTATATAAAACTAAAATTGAGGAAAGATTTTATCTTGCCGAAATGGGAGAAGATATTAATATACCCCAAATTAATAGCCTGATCTGGAATGTTTATACTAATATCAATGGTTTATTTGCTGTGATTGAAACAAATCGATATTCTATAACAAATGATACAGGATATAAAGTTCATTATCTGGTTGATGATCATAGTGGTTTTAGAATTGATTATAATGAGTTACTAAAAGAACCTTTGTATAAAAGAATGGTTGAAGAAGGTGGCACTGTGTATGGTACGCTTAGTAAAAAAACGCTTAGCGAAGTGAGTAATCGTTCAGTTATTTTGTATCCTTATAATCATAAAACTACTAATAAACCCGATATAATATTGGTTTCGATTTTATATGATGATTTTATTAAAAATATAATTGATCATCCGCAAATTAAGCATGGTACGGTATATTTACTGGATATTAATAATAATGTTATTACTCAAACACACCCGTCTCTTAATGATTACTATAAATATGATAAAGATAATGGTAAATATGTTCTGGAAGGTGATGATGTATACAATGAATTTGACATGTCTTTTTATGACTATCAAAAATTAAATACCCGTCAATCAATTTTGAAAAAGGAAGAAGTAAAAGAGGCATTATTATTACTTGATGCTGATAGAAAGTTGTTATATTCGGGAAGAGGTGATAGTACAAATTATAGTGAAAAATTTGTTAAAATTAACGATAATGGCGTTGAGTATTTATTAGTAACATCTTTTTCATTGGAAACCGGGGCAAAATTAGTATATTTTATACCACTTAGTTATATTAACAAACCAATATTTAATAGTTTATTGAATATTGGGATTGCCGTTTTCTTTATGTTTATTTTAATTTTTATTCTTGGTATATGGTTAAGCGGTCATTTTACAAAACCAATTATTTTGCTGGCTAAAGCAATGGTTAAATCAGGTAAAGGTGAATTGAATATTATAAATTCAATAAAAACAAATGATGAAATTCAAACTTTGTATGATAGTTATAATATTATGATTAAAGATATGGTAATGAATCACGGAAAGATTGAAGCTGAAGAAGAGGAATTAAAAGTTACCAGACTTGTTGCAATTACAGCTTTAGCAAGACTTGCAGAATATCGTGATGAATCTACCGGCAGACATTTGGAAAGGGTTAGAGAATATACAAGAATATTGGTTACCGAGTTAAGAAAATATAGTAAATATTCAAATTATCTTACTGATAAATATATAGAAGATATAACGAGTTCCAGTGTTTTACATGATATTGGAAAAGTAGGTATAGAAAATAAAGTTTTGCTAAAACCGGGTAAATTAACACCTGAAGAATATGAAATTATAAAAGGTCATGCAATAATTGGTGGTGATGCTTTATCTAATGCAGATCATGAGTTAGGTATTAAATCATTTTTAACTCTGGCAAAAGAAATTTGTTATTATCATCATGAAAAATATGATGGAACCGGGTATCCAAAAGGTTTAAAGGGAGAGGAAATCCCATTATCAGCACGGATAACTGCATTAGCAGATGTTTATGATGCTCTTACCGCTGATCGATGTTATAGAAAAGCGTTAAGTCATGTAGAAGCTGCAGATATTATCATTAATAAAGATGTCGGACACTTTGATCCGGATATTGTTTTATGTTTTATTGAAAATCAGCATAAATTTATAGAAATAAAGAATTTGTATAGAAATATTGAATTAAAAGATCACATGATTAGTTAATCAGTCTTAAGTCTTTTACTCTATCTGCTTTTCCTTGAAATTCCGGTAATGAACCTGATGCTACAAGATTTACAATCGGATTAACACCAATTTCATTTTTGAGCAACTCTGTAATTTTATGGTGCAGAGACTGGTTTTCGTTTGGTTTAAAGTGTTCATTAGAAATTTCAACCGTAATAGATATTTTATCAAGGAAATTGTCTTTTCTTATTTCAATTAAATAGTTGTGACCAACTTCACTAATTGACATAAGTTTTTTTTCTATTTGCATCGGGAATATATTAACACCATTGATAATAAGCATATCATCTGTTCTGCCTTTTATTCTGTCAATTCTACGATGTGTTCTTCCACATTTACAAGGTTCACTTATTATTCGGGTAAGATCTCTGGTTCTGTATCGTAATATTGGCATTGCTTCCCGCATAAGTGTTGTTAAAACAAGTTCACCTTCTTCACCATCAGGTAAAACCTCTCCTGTATCAGGGTTTATAATTTCCATGTAATAATTATCTTCCCATAAGTGCATGCCGTTTTGATATTCACATTCAAAAGCAACGCCCGGACCATTCATTTCTGAAAGTCCATACGAATTGTATGCCATAATTTTATATAGTTCTTCAATTTTTTTTCGTGTTTCCTCAGTATGCGGTTCTGCACCAATACAGGCAATTTTTAAATGTAAATCTTCCGGCTTTATATTTTGATCGTTAAAGTGCATATGAAGTCGTAATGCATAACTTGGTAAAAAGTGAACAACGGTTGTTTTGAACTCTTTCATAAACCAGAGCTGTCTGTCACTATTACCCGTTGCAATTGGAATCACTAATGAACCAAGTTTTTCAGCACCATAATGAAAACCTAATCCGCCTGTAAATAAACCATATCCCATAATATTCTGGAAAATATCACTTTTTCGTACACCGGCCATATATAAAGACCGGGCGAGTAAATTACTCCATTGATTTATATCATTTTGATTGTGAAAAATAACTGTGGGATTACCTGTTGTGCCGGAAGATGAATGCATTCTTATCACATTATCAAGGGGCATGGTTAATAAACCATAAGGAAAATTATCTCGTAAATCCTGTTTTGTTGTAAAAGGAATATTTGATATATCTTTAAAATTTTTAATATTACCCGGTTTTATAGCAACTTCATTTAATCGTTTTGTATAAAATAAAGATTTAGATGCTCTTTCTAACGCATGATTAAATCGGTCAATTATCAATTTATTCAGACTGTCACGTCCAAGTGTTTCAATATCTTTTTCCCAATACATATCATTTCCTTCATTATGGTATAATAGAAAAAAAATTATACCATAATGAGAAAAATTGATATAGAGTTTTGTTTAATGTATAATAAATAAATTGAAAATGTGAGGTTAAAATGATACGAAATAGAGAGAAAATAGCATTAATTATTGTTGATATGCAAAAATACTATCTGGATGAAACTTCCGATTTTTCAAAATATTCAAAATCATATTATTCTTCAGCTTGTGATTATATAATGAAAAGATCATTTGAAGTTGTAATCCCGAATATTTTTAGATTAAAACAATTATTCGTTGAAAAAAATATTCCTATAGTATATTTAAAACTATGTGGAACAAAACAAAATCGTGGCGATTTGCATCGTTTTTTTAGAGATGCTCACAGAAGTGCTTTAAAATCGGGATTTCTTTCGGTATATCCTTTAGAGTCGGAACCTATGTCAGATGTTGTAGATGAGTTAAAACCAACAGAAAATGATATTATCATTCATAAGAAAACATTCAGTCCTTTCACTCAAACAAATATTAATAGTTTACTGAAAAAACTAAAAGTAAAAACACTTGTTTTTACGGGCCTTGCTACTAGTCAATGTGTTGAAACAACGGCAAGAGATGCTTCAGAGCGGGGTTTTTCAATAATTCATATTGAAGATTGCCAGGCTGATTATGACGAAAACACTCATCATGTTTCATTATATTCGTCACGTGGTGTATGTGGCGGTGAAATTTATGATACAGCAAGTTTTATTAATATTCTGCATGAGTTGTAGAAAATAATTTAATTAAATTTTTTAATTAAATATTTGACTTATTATAATTTATGTATTAATATGTTGATATGTTTAAACGTATAGTTAAAAGGAGTGTTCGTGACAAAAGAAGAAGCAAATAGCAGATTTCTTGAAGTACTTCATGAGGGAATTCCATTTTTTCAAATAGTTTCGGATACATACAGGCAACAAATTGTCGTTATGTTATCTGAAGTAGATGAAATGAATGTTTCGGCAATTTCACAGCGAATTAATTTATCAAGAACTGCTGTTAGTCATCATTTAAAATTATTGAGACAGGTTGGTTTGATTAGTACGGAAAAACGGGGTAAAGAAATTTTTTGTCATTTAACAATTGCAAAACCATTGAAGATTTTAAAAGAAATGACATTTATTATTGAAAACTATTGTGTCGTTCGCTAAGATTCTAAAGGAGGATTTTTATGGAAATGAATAAATATCAATTATTATTGGAAAAACAACGTAACTATTTTAGAACCGGTGCAACTTTGCCTGTTGCTTTTAGAAAAAAAGCTTTGCAGACATTATTGATGGCTATCAAAAAACGGGAGAATGAAATACTGGAAGCGGTAAAAATTGATCTTAGGAAATCATCATTTGAGGCATATACCAATGAGATTGGTATTATTTATCTTGAAATTAAACATCTAATGAAAAATATTGCAAAATGGGCAAAACCAAAAAAAACAAAAATTGAAATGTTTCTTATGCCAGGTTCCGGAACTATTTATAATGAACCTTATGGAACAAGTTTGATTATTGCTCCATGGAATTACCCGTTTCAACTTGTTATTGCTCCCTTAATTGCAGCAATTGCCGCTGGTAATACAGCGATTGTTAAACCGTCTGAGGTTTCTCAAGCGACAGCAAAAATAGTTACGACGATTTTAGAAGAGTCTTTTTCTGATAATTTTGTAGCTGTAGTTAATGGTGGTATTGATGAAACGACAGCACTTTTATCATTGCCGGTTGATAAAATATTTTTTACGGGAAGTGTTCCTGTCGGTAAGATTGTTATGGCAGCAGCAGCAAAAAATTTGACACCGGTTACGCTTGAATTAGGCGGTAAAAGTCCGGTTATTGTTGATAAAAGTGCGGATTTGACACTTGCTGCGCGAAAAATAGTGTGGGGAAAATTTAATAATGCAGGACAAACATGCGTTGCACCGGATTATATTCTTGTTGATAAATCAATTGAAAGTGATTTTCTTAAAAAGTTACAAGAAGTTATTAGAGAATTTTATGGTGAAAACCCTGACGAAAGTAAGGATTTTGGCAGGATAATTAATGAACGGCATGTTGCACGATTAGAAAAGTTGATAAATTCTAATAAAGTTGTTTTTGGCGGAAAGGTGAATGTTAATAAGAAATATATTGCTCCGACTATAATGGTAAATGTTACATTGGATGATGTAGTTATGCAGGATGAAATATTTGGTCCGATATTACCCATACTTGCTTTTGAAAAAATTGAAGATGCGATATCAATTATTAGATCATTTAGTAAACCACTCGCGTTATATTTATTTACGAAAGATAAAAATGTTGAGAAATTAATCATGGAACGGGTTTCTTTTGGTGGTGGCGGTGTTAATACAACGATACTGCATGTTGCATCAAGTCATTTACCGTTTGGTGGTGTTGGTCAAAGTGGAACAGGAAGTTATCATGGAAAAGCAGGGTTTGATGATTTTTCACATAAAAAATCAGTTCTAAAGCAACCTGTATTTTTTGATCCAGGTATTACTTATCCGGGAAAGCAAATATCATTGAAATTAATAAAAATGATAATGGGGTAGTTTATGAAAAAGCTATTGTATAAAGCGGGTACTGTATTTAGTCAATTGATTTTAGATATTGTATGTCAGGGTATTGATGCTGTATCAAAATATGACAGAGTTGTTCAACGTGAATTATCAGGATTTCCGGAAAATACCATAATGGGATTTTCTGCGGTAATGGATGGTAAACCATCGTGTGTTATAAAAAAAAACGGGGCATTTCATAAAGTGAAAGATCATACAATTCAGCCTGATATTTTGATTTCATTTAAAAGTCTTAAAGCAGCATACGCAGTATTATTGGGTATTGATAGTGTGAAAACAGCATATCTTAACTATCGTTTGTATTATAAAGGCGATTTAATGTTATCAGCAGCAATTTTAAGGATTATGGACAGGGTTGAATCGTATTTATTTCCTGATTTTATAATGAAGCGTTTGTTATCAATGAAACCGGTGCGGCAAGTCTCAAAAATTTTGATTTATGGAACAGTAATAAGTAGTTTATTGGGTTTCAATAAGGGAGTTAGTTATGAAAATACCTGAATTTTATGAACATACAACAGGAAAAAGAGTTATTTCGGGAGTTGATGCTTTAAGTCACATCCCGTATGAATTAAAAATGGCCGGGGTAACAAAACCAATTATTGTAACTGATGTGATTGTGTGTAAATTACCATTTTTCAAAAAAATGCTCGAATCATTAAAAGTTTCAGGATTTGCTGACTTTGATTTGTTCGATCAGATTCCGGCAGATAGTCCTGTTACTATTGCGGAACAAATTGCAATTCAATATACAAGTGCAGAATGTGATGGAATTATTGCAGTTGGTGGAGGTTCGGTTCTTGATTGTGCAAAATCGGTAAATCTTCTGGTTAGTACCGGTGCAACAAAAGTAGAATCTGTTATGGGTATGGATCATATTCCGGGTAATCTAAAACCTTTTATTGCAGTCCCGACAACTTCTGGAACCGGCAGTGAGGCTACAAAAGTTGCTGTTGTTTCTGACCCGATAAAAAAGATTAAGATTGAAATAATTACTGAAAAAATTATACCAACTGTTTCTGTTCTTGATCCTGAGGCTACAATTTCGTTACCGGCTAAAGTAACTGCTTCAACAGGGTTTGATGCATTAACTCACGCTATTGAAGCTTTGTATAGTTTACAATCAAATCCTCTTTCACGTGTTGAAGCACTCACTGCTATTGAGTTGATAGTTGGTAATATTGAAAATGTAATAAAAAATCCGAAAGATATATATTCAAGGCTTGCTCTTGCAAATGGTTCATATTTAGCCGGATGTGCATTTTCAAATGCGATGGTCGGAGGTGTTCATGCTATTGGTCATGCTGCCGGAGCTGTTTGTCATGTGGCTCATGGGGATATTATGTCGGTTTTACTTCCGGCTGTTATGAAGGCAAATTTAATTGCAACGAAAGAAATTACAAGTGAATTATTGTATTGGCTTGAAGGTGCTGAGGTATTTTCGTCAACTCCTGTTGAAAAACGTGCAGAAAAAGCAATTGAAAGTATTATAAATATACGGAAGCGATTAAAAGTAATATCGGGTTTACCTGAAACACTAAGTGATTTAAAAATTGATCGTTCACAGTTTGAAGAAATTATTAATAAAGCTCTTGATGATGGAGCGAGTATAACAAATCCTGTTTCTCTAACGAGAGAATTTGTTTTTAAAATATTAGAAAGTAGTTTATAAAAAAATGCCGGCAGATACCAAATGCCGGTTTTTTTTACTATATTTTTCTTGACTTACGAACAATAGTTCGTTATATAGTATATATGAACGAAGGTGCAAAAGTATGAATAAAATGGGAAGACCAAGAAAATGTAGAATGATTGATAGTCCGCCACGCTTTTCAGGGTTTAAACCCGGTGGTTCAAAATCTTCAGAAACAGAATCAATTTTTTTATCAATTGACGAATTTGAAGCAATCAGACTTGCTGATTACGAAAATATGTCCCATGACGAAGGTTCATTAAGTATGGGTATTTCAAGACCGGTATTTACTAGATTATTGGAATCGGCACACAAAAAAATTGCAGATGTTATAACTAATGGAAAAGAATTGATTATTGAAGGCGGAAATGTTCAGTTTAGAAGAAAATGCCATCGTTGCAGGATAGGTACTGAATCGTGTGAGGATTGCGATAAACAAAAATTGTAGAGGTGAATATGGAATTATTTAAAATAACAACTCTTATGGATAATCAAATAACCGGTGAAGGTTTAGTAGCCGAACATGGTTTGTCGCTACTAATTGAAGCTAATAATTATAAAATATTATTTGATGCGGGGCAGTCTGATCTTTTTGTTAAAAATGCTGAAACGCTTAATGTTAAACTTGATGATGTTGATTTTGCAATTCTGAGTCATGGTCATTACGATCATACCGGTGGTATTCCACGATTTCTTGAAATAAATAAAAAAGCGAAAGTTGTATACAAAGACGGTTTATTCAGTAAACGATGGAATGCTACGAATGAAATAGGCGTAAGATGGGATAAATTGCTTGTGGACAATCGAAGTATGGTTATTAATAAACTGACAGAAATTGTTCCAGATGTATTTGTAGTAACGGATATTAATATCCACAATGAAAAAGATACTCATTTTAAAAATTTATTTGTTGAAAAAAATGGTGTTAAGGAAATGGATACATTTTCTGATGAATTATTTATCGTAGTTATTAAAGATAAAATGATTAATATTATTACTGGTTGTGCTCATAATGGAATTTCAAATATTGTTTCAACGGCGAAAGATCTGTTTCCCGGTATGAAAATAAATTTGGTGACCGGCGGTTTTCATCTTTCTAAAGAAATTGATGAGGTTAAATCATTTGTTCTTAATGAATTGAAAGAACTTGGTGTTACGAAGATAAAACCATTGCACTGCAGTGGTGAATTACATTGGTGTTAAATTTATAAAAAAGGAGGTACATGTATGGCAGGTCTAAATGGACAAGGACCACAAAATGGTGGTGCAGGAACAGGAAGAAAAATGGGGTTATGCTATTCACCAAAGACTTTTGGTCGAGGAGGAATGGGCAAAGGAATTTGCGGAAGATGGGCAAGCGGCGAAACTTTATCATCATCCGCAGAAAATCAAAATCAGAAAGATAATACTCCTGATTTCTTAAAAAGTCAAAGAGATTTTTTTGCTGCAAGACTTAAAGAAGTAGAAGATCGATTGGCTGGTGTTTAATAATGTAAATGGGTTGCTTTAATATTTAAAGCAACCCTGAATATGAGGGGTTACATGAAAAAGATTGCAGTTGTTAGTGGTAAAGGTGGAAGTGGAAAAACTATGGTAACCACAGGTTTATTTAAAATGCTTTCTAAAACTGAGAACGTTACCATTGCAGATTTGGATGTTGAATGTCCTGATGCCGGAATTTATATTAACAATAAAAAAATAACAGACAAAATTACGACTTCAGTATTTATTCCTTCATTTATTAAGGAAAAGTGTACCGGATGTAAGAAATGTGAGACTGCGTGTAATTTTAAAGCAATTTCATTTTTTGATGATGCTATTACAATTTTTGAAGAACTTTGTAAATCATGTTTACGGTGTGTTAATGTATGTAAAACCGGTGCATTGACAACAAGAAAGATCGATTATGGTGAGATTTCAGTGTATGATGTCAAAGGAAGATCGTTTTTTGAGGGGCAGTTGCGTATTGGTGATATTAGAACCAAAAATCTCATTAACGAGGTTAAAAAACTTTCTGAAAAATCTGAAAACACATATGTGTTATATGATTCACCTCCCGGTACTACATGTCCTATGGTTGCTGCTGTTTCTTCTGTTGATCTTGTTATTCTTGTTGCAGAAGATAGTCTATATGGGTTTAATGATTTCCAGCTTGCATTTTCAGTTGTAAGGGATATGAAACTTGATTATTGGGTACTTATTAATAAATATGTTCCTGAAAATTCACCTGTTATGAAATGGTGTAATGAAAATAATGTAGCAGTTGGTGGATGTATTCCATTTTCAGATAAGATTCATTCTCATTATTCTAAAGGGAATAATATTCTTGAACTTTCTGAAGTGGCTGATTGTTTAGAAAAAGCGGTTTCCCACATTACCGGAGGTGCTCAATGAAAAAAGTAGTTTTTGCAAGCGGTAAAGGTGGAGCCGGAAAAACAAGTATTTCTACTGCATTTTTTAGAGAGTTTTCGAAAGATTCAGTCATGATTGATTGTGATGTTGATGCATCAAATTGTTATATTACACTTGATAGCAGATTAAATAAAAGTGTTCCTTTTTATAGCGGATATAAATATTCAATAAATAAAGAATCCTGTTTTAACTGTGGCGTTTGTGCAAATGTATGTCAATTTAATGCAGTTAAAAGTATTAATTTTCAGTATGAGATTAATGGTTTTCTTTGTGAGGGTTGTGGAGCATGTGTTGACGCTTGCAGGATGAATGCAATAGGAGAAACAAGTAATTATTGTGGTGATTTGTATGATTCTAAGGTTTTTGAGGATTCAGGTTTTTTTCATGCAAGGCTTTTTCCCGGAGAGGATAATTCAGGCAAACTTATTGTGGAATTAAAAAGTCTGGCATTACAATATGCCAATAATACTAAAGCAGAAATGATAGTGCTTGATGCCCCGCCGGGTATTGGTTGTCCCGTTATTGCTACTTTAACAGGTGCTGATGTTCTGGTTGTAGTAGTAGAAGCTACGAATGCCGGTTTTTCTGATGCGAGAAAACTAATCGAACTGGTTAAAGATAAAAAACTAAAGCGTTATTTGATTATAAATAAAGCCGGTGTTGATCAGGAAATTGAAAATGAGATAAATGATCTTGTAAATAATTCAAATATTGAATATTTAGGGTCGATTCCGTACAAAAAGGATTTTTATGATCTATTAAATGCTAAGAAATTTATCACGGACATAGCAAATAATACGATTAGTGGAGATATTATCAGGATGTTTAATGTGATCGCAAAAATATAGAAGCAGAATTTTAATGAAGAATTTAAAAAAATAAGGATGTAATAATGAAAACAGCTATACCGACTAATGATAAAATTTCAATTTCTAATGTATTTGGAAGAGCAGAGTATTTTGCGATTTTTGATGAATCAGGTATTGTCGAGATTTTAGATAATAGAGAAAATGCAAAACTTCCCGGAGGTGCCGGTATAAATACTGCACAGGCATTAATCAAAAATGAAGTTAACCGAATTATTACTATTGATTTCGGGCCAAAGGCTAAAGATACTATTAAAGATAGAAATATTGAAGTTATTATGGTTAAAGAAGAAAAAACAATTAATGATTTAATTAAGCAATATAAATAAAAGGAGTTTTTTTTATGGACAACAATGATCTTTTGCTCCGTGAGAATATGGAGAGAATTAAACACAAAATTATCGTAATGAGCGGTAAAGGTGGAGTTGGAAAGAGTACGGTCTGCGTAAATCTAGCATATTATGCTGCACTTCAAGGACACAAGGTTGGTGTTTTGGATGTGGATATTCATGGTCCTTCAGTTGCAAAAATGACTGGTATTGAAGGTAGAAGAATTGTTGGAGATGAGGATGGTAAAGTTCGTCCAATTGAGGCAATATCAAACTTTTTTGTTGTATCAATTGCAAGCATGCTTGAATCTCCGGATGATCCGATTATTTTAAGAGGTCCTGCAAAAATGGGTGCTATAAAGCAATTTTTATCAGAAATAGTATGGCCGGAACTCGATTATTTGTTTATAGATTGCCCTCCTGGAACTGGTGACGAACCTTTAAGTGTTATTCAGTTGATTGGTGATGTAACGGGAGCAGTTATAGTATCGACTCCTCAACAGATATCCCTTTTGGATGTTAGGAAATCACTTAATTTTGCAAAAAAACTCGATTTACCTGTTTTGGGGATTATTGAAAATATGTCAGGTTTTATATGTCCGACTTGTAATACAAATCATGATATTTTTAAGAGTAATGGAACTGCACAGTCAGGAATAGATTTTGGTGTAGAAATTTTAGGGAAAATTCCAATTGATCCAAATATTGTTACATCATCAGATGATGGAAAACCTTTTGTTTATCATTATGCAAAAACAAAAGCAGGAGAAGAAGTTAATAAAATCGGAGAAAAATTACTTAATAAAATACCCGATGTGAAAACGAAAAAACAAGATACAACAAAAAAGGAAGAAAATAATATGTCAAAGATTGTAGCATTGCCCTTAGATAATGGAATTTTAAGCGAACATTTCGGTCATGCCGATAAGTTTGTGTTTTTTACTTTAAATGGTACAAAAATCGAATCAAAAACAGAGAAAACACCACCACCTCATCAACCGGGAATTATACCGGCATGGCTAAAAGAGGAAAATGCAAATGTTGTAATAGTTAATGGTATTGGTCAGGCCGCAGTTAATATTTTTAATTCACACGGTATTGAAGTTATTCGTGGTGTTGATTGTTTGACTGATGAAGAAGTGATTAAAAATTTTATCGAGAATAACCTTACGGATCGAGAAGTTAGTTGTAATCATGATCAACATCATGATTGTCATTAAGATTATTGATCTATTTATTTTGAAATAAGTTTTAATATTCGTATATTGAGTTTCTTGCGAAAATACTCTTTTTATTTTGAATTTTTGCAAGAAGCTTCCGCTATATGCGATTATATCGCATATAGCGGAAGCAAAATCAAGTACTCTTGATTTCTGCAAGAACCTCTATTATTTGATTTTTTTGCTTATGATATACGAATACTTCTTGTTTTTTATGTGAATCCTAAGATGTTTGTTATACAATAATTTGAATCTATTGATACAATTCGAGATGTTTTGTTATTATCCAGTAACATATGTGTCACTAAATCAATACAAGTCCATACTCGATCCTTAGCAAATTCCTTAATTTCTGATAAAACCCTATTCATATTGCCTTGAAATTTAATAAAATATAATCTCATTAATTTTCTTAATAAAATAGCAATACTAAAAGTACTAAACCTGAAATGTAAATATTTAAGTCTGGAATAGAGTTCTTCATTAAGATTAACAATAATATCTATATTGAAATTAGATACTTCTTCAATAGTAATTTCTGATATTGGAAATAAATCAATTTCATCAATTAGCACAAGTAATTTTTTTAAAATATTATTTAACAGTGGTGATCTGTCAATACCAAAATACATAAAATGATAACTGAAGTATTTCATTAAATCTTCATCAATTTTAAAATGAAAACGGTGAAATTTAGTCATTTCCAACTCCTTTGATATTATTATTAATTCAAAAAAGTTGTTTTCTCACCACATAAATCAAGAAAAATTAAGAAAATGCGAAAGAATATCAATAAATCAAATTTTATTATTATACTCTGCGTATCGTAATGCAATATTACCATCAAAAAAACCACAAGATTTAAATTCAGGACACCCTGATCGGTAAATACAATTGGGAACTAACATATCACCGATAACTTTGTAAAATGAACCTTTTTCAATAAAACATTTTTTAATAGCCATCATGAAATCATAAGTAACCCGGTCGCATTTTCCTATACAAAGTCTTTTTCTGGCCATATCAAGTAAACCTTGAATATTAATATCAAAAATATGTACACAAGTATCAGAAACAGACCTTTCAGAACCTGTTCTGTCAGGACGATGAGTTGTTACGTAAGGTATAGAATGAATATGTCTTGCAAAATGAACTGAGTTGTAATATGGAATATCATTCATAGTAATTCTTAGCTCAATACCTCTAATAGGCGAATGTTCACTAATGATGTATTTACGAAATAGATCCTCAGTTAATTCTTTACCTTCATTCCATTTTTTGTTAATTGTATTCATCGCAGCTTCTTGAAGATCTCTTTTCCAATCTTCATTCTTTATTCTAACATCAACATTCATACATTAATCCTTAATTATAATGAAGAAACAATGTCTCCAGATTTAATTTCATCAATTGATTTAGCAATAATTTTAAAAACATTCTCAATATTTTTTTCTTCAATACATGAAAAAGCGACTCTTAAATCATTACCAAATGCAATAGTACCAAGACCGTGCTTAAACAAGGCATGAGTACGAACAACTTCAGCACTTACATCTTTTATTCTTAAACACATAAAATATCCGGAATTAAATGGATATACATCCCAGTATTTTTTAAATTCTTCTTTATTCACGATTTCTTTAACTTTATTGCTTCTATTTTGAAGAATATCGAATTTTTCATTTTTCTCTATTTGGTATTTTTCACTGTTCATAACTTTACCAAAAATAGATTGAGATATTCTGGAAGCACATGATATAGAAGATCTGATAGAAGCTGTGGCTTTTTGCTCAAGAACAGTAAAAGCCTCTTTGTTTGTTAAGCCATCTGTAAAAGTAATAAAACCCATTCTTAAGCCCCAAGCATAATCTTCTTTGGAAATACCATCAACTTTAACACCTACAATGTTTTTATGAAGATTTGTAATTTTAGAAAAAAGTGAACCGGGGTAAATTTTAGCATCATAAAATAAACCATAATATGCATCATCACAAATAACTATAATTTCTTTACCTTTATTAGCAAATTTTTTTAAAATATCCGTTATTGCATTCATTTCATTATCTGTTGCTGTATAACCTGTAGGATTATTGGGAAAGTTAAATAAAACAATAATTTTTTTCTTATGAACTTTTTTTAAAGCATTTTCAAAAGCTTCAAGATTAAATCCGCTTAAATCTTCTTTGAATAAAGGATATTTAATAAATTTTGTTTGATATTTAACATTAAACATTAGATTATAATTTTCCCACATTTTATCAGCCATAACAATAGTATCATTAGGATTAAGAAATAATTCAGAAAAAATTGATAAACCATGTGTTAAACCACCTGTAATAACAGGAAGACTGATTTGATCTATAGAGCTTAATGCAGGATTTTGTCGGATAATTTTTTTTTGCCAAAATTCCCGAACTTTCATATCTCCTGAGGGTGGAGCATAATTGAATATTTGATTAGGTTCTAAATCATTAAAAAAAGATTTTAATGAAGATAAAACCATAGGGCCAAGGTTTTCAGCTTGAATTTCATTAGTACCATCAAAACCAATGTTTTCAATAGCAATACCGATAGAAGCATTAAATTTATTTGCATGTTGCGTAGATTGTGAACTTTGGAAAATAATTCCTTTGGGCATATATAATCTTTTTCCCAATTTACTTAAAGAATTAAAAAATACTGGGGACTTCATTTTTAATTTTACATTGATTTCAATAGCATCTTCTTTCATTATATTCTCCGGTATTTTTATTTTTCTTTAATATTAATGATTTTTGCTGTAATAATTTGGTGATAATCACCATCGGTATAGAATTTGTTAACAATAATATCTGATAATTCATTAATAGAAACATCATGTTTAAAAATAATTTTACATTCTAAAACCATAGAGGCTTCTTGTATTGATGAACAATTGACAATCTTAGATTTAACCTTGGTTAAATTTGTATCTTTAAATTTGTTTGTATAACTTCCTGACGATGAAGCACATTTACTTAATACATCATTAAAAGTTGGAACAGGTAATAAGTTTATAGTAAATTCATCATATTTTTGTAATAATTCATAAGAATATCGGGACTGTCTGACAAAAACATTAACTGTAGGTTCTCCCCAAACAATACCAAATTGAAGCCAGCCTATAGTTATAAGATTTTCTTTTTCTGCATCAGAACCGGTGAGCATTAAAAGTCCCGGACCGGGCATTACATTAAGAATTTCAAAAACAGCTCGATTTAATTGATCTTTAGTAATATTACTCATAATTTTACCTGTAAAAACAAATGAACAAATTGAACGGAGTATATATCAATGTTTTTTTTATGTAAATTACTTTTTTTCGTTTTTTTACTTGATTTTATTAAAATATCAGCTATTATAAGTATAAGAGTTCAAGGAGGAATTTTATGTTTAAAAAAATTGCAATATTAATATTAGTTTTGGGGGTATTTACAGTTTATGGACAGGATGCAGCAAAAACTACCCCAACACCAGCCACAAATGAAGATGATGCTAAATATACAGTTGTAAGTGCTATGATTAATCAGGTGATACAAACTGCAGAGGGTTTAATTGTTGAATATAAAATAGATAGAAATTTTAAAACAACATATATTCCAAATAAATTTTTTAGAGATAAAATAGCAGTTAGAATAGATGAGAACAACACAAATATTTCACCACAAATGTCTATTGTTTTAAAAAATTCAAAACCACATAGAGTAAAACTGTATCTTGCAACTAAATTAAGTAATATGACTTATAGATATGCTGATTTGATAACAGATGCAACAAGAAAGAAATTCGAAATGGATGAATTAACAATAGAATTTTAATAATATTTTAATTGTGATTTAAAAAGGGCATTGACTGTAAAGTCAGCCCTTTTTTTTATTTTTTATATTTCAATAATTTATATTTCAATTCTTCAATTTCTTTCTTAAGTGTAAGGTTTTCGTATTCAAGATTTTTTACAAGCGAAATAAGTTCGTTAATAGTCAGTAAATTTTCATCAGCCAATTCATGATAACCATCTATTCTACTTAGCAAATCTTCTGAAGCTTCTTCAATAACTTCTTCGTATGAACCGTCATAATGTTCAATATCATATAAAGTATTATATTTTTTACTGGAATTTATTATTTTATACGCTATACGCATAATTGTTTGGTATGTTTGATTAGACGGTGCTAATAAAGCAAGAGGTTTTCTCATTGATATTGATTTACTTACTAATTTATCCCTGTATAAAAACCCGAGATAATCTATTTTGACTGATAAATAATTATTAGAAATTTTTCTTAATCTTTCACCCATTTCAATATCTTTTGGTAGTGTTGCCATATTAATAATTAATTTAGGATTAATGGTATCTAATAATGCAACTGCTTTTATGTGAATTTCCGGATCTATTTCAAAAATTTTATTTAATAAATCAGCAACTTTCCATGAAGATTCACCACCTTGTTTTAATTGATGATTAAAAAGTGATTTTATTTCTTTATTATCTTTAAATTCAATATACAATAATCTGAATATTGAACTTTTAAGAAGTGCATAAGCGTTTAAAATAGATGTTAGTTCAGGCATAGCAGTTATAATTGAATAAGGACTCATCATAAAAAAATCAATTGTATTATGTGATGAACCGGCCCCCAGGTCTAATACAACATAATCACAATCAAGTTTTAAAATCGCTGACATAAGTTTTTTCTTTTGATTTGCGGTAATGTCCGCTATTCCAACCATTTCTGCATCACCGGGAATAAGAAGCAAGTTTTTATTATCCGTACTCAGAATATAATCACTTAACTGCATCGCTCTTTGATTCAAAAAATTACCAATCCCATCAGGTGCAATATCATATCCCATACAGGTATGTATGTTAGCACCACCAAAATCGAGATCTATTAAAATTGTTTTTTTTCCCTGTTGGGCAAGAGCATAGCCTAAATTAACTGAAATTAATGTTTTACCAACTCCGCCTTTTCCACTCGCTACAGGAATAACAATTGGATTTTTTGCCATTATACACCTCGTTTTATTATTAAAACTATTATAAGCATTATATTATAGAATTTGATTTATATAAAGAATATTCTAAATATTCAATTAATTATTTTGATTTGTTTATAGAGCCTCACTTATATTTTCTTTTACTTGATATTTTAAATATTTTTTTATATACATTGAGTCATACAATTCCAAGGAGAATGATATGAGTCAAGATACACTATCCTATTTAAAAAGTAGAGGTTTTTTTCAGCAATGTACTGATGAAGAAACTTTACGAAAAATGTTTGCGGAAAAAAAGGTACATTTATATGCAGGTTTTGATCCGACAAATAATAGTTTACATCTTGGTCATCTTATTCCAATTATGGCAATGGCGCATTTGCAAAAACGTGGACATTTCCCAATCGCTTTGATTGGTGGCGGTACAGCATTAATTGGTGATCCGACAGGTAAAGTGGAAAGTAGAAAAATATTAACATTAGAACAAATTCAAAATAATTCAGCAGCATTAAAATTGCAACTGGAAAAATTTGTGGTACTTGACGGTAAAGACGGTTTATTAGTCAACAATTATGACTGGTTAAAGGAAATAAATTATTTAACATTTTTGCGGGATATCGGAAGACATTTTAGTGTTAATCGTATGCTTTCATTTGAAACTTACAAAGAAAGAATGAAACATGGCTTGTCATTTTTAGAATTCAATTATCTTCTATTACAATCGTATGATTTTCTTGAGTTATATAAAAGATATAATTGTACCCTACAAGTTGGTGGTGATGACCAGTGGGCTAATATGGTTTCAGGAGCAGAATTAATTCGAAGAGTTGAAAAAAGTGAAGGTGTTGAATGTTTAACATTTCCTTTAATTTTAACATCAGATGGTAAAAAAATGGGTAAAACTGAATCAGGAGCTACATTTTTATCTCCGGAATTAACAAGTCCGTATGATTTTTATCAATATTGGATTAATGTAACTGATGATGACGTTATTCGATTCTTGAAATTATATACATTTCTTGATCTTGAAGATATAAAGCAGTATGAAGGGTTACAATACCAGGAATTAAATGTTGCTAAAAAAAGACTTGCCTTTGAAGTAACACGAATTGTGCATGGGGAAGAGGAAGCTGTAAAAGCGAGAGAGGGAGCAAGTGCAGCATTTGGAGGTGGTGATACAATAGAATTTATGCCAACTACTGAAATTGCAAGAAAAAGAATTGAAACCGGCATAAATATTGTTGATCTTGTTGTAGAATGCGAACTTGCAGCTTCAAAAAGCGAAGTTAGAAGATTAATAGCACAAGGTGGATGTAAAATAAATTCTGAAAAAGTTGTTGATGATAAATTAGTCATTAATCTCGATTACCTTACCGATAAAGGAATAATTGTAGCATTGGGAAAAAAGAAAATACGACGTGTAAATGTACAATAACTATAAATACTAAAATATATATTAATAATATAGAGAAATTATTAATAAAAAAATATTTCTCTATATTAAATTTGCTTTTCTCCGTAATAGAGTTATAATTAAATTACGAATTATTTACAAACTATGCGGAGGTTTTTATGATTAAAGAAAAGACCATATCAGCAAAAGTAACAACAACGAAAATTAATAAAGTAGCAAAGTCAATTGATGCGTCCATATCAAACATGGAAGATTCGTCTTCACTCGCAATTTATCTCAAAGAAATTGCAAAGATTCCATTGTTAAGTTCAAAAGAAGAGTACGATGTTTCCAAGTTAATTGTCGATCACCAGGAGTCTATTGATAAATTAACCAAAAATCCTGATTCTGATAACGATGTAATTAAAAAAGAGTTAAAACACCACACCGATTTGATGATGTTTAATAAAAATAAAATGATTAGAGCTAATTTAAGGCTTGTAATATCAATAGCTAAAAAATACCAGAATAGAGGCTTAGGTTTTCTTGATCTAATCGATGAAGGTAACATAGGTCTTATTGAGGCGATAGAAAGATTTGATTATACAAAAGGCTTTAAATTTTCAACATACGGTACATGGTGGATTAGACAAGCAATTGTTAAAGCATTAGCCGATAAAGGGAAAACAATTAGAATTCCTATACATATGCTTAATACTATTAAAAAGTGTTATTTTGCTGCAAAAAGCATAAATGAGTCAACCGGTCGTGAAGCTTCGTATCAGGAAGTATCTGAAATCGTAGGAATTTCAGCCGATAAAATAAAGAAAATGGGAAGTATTCCTCAAGATACCTATTCATTGGATGCACCAATTGAAGGTGATTCAAGTAAAGAGTTTGGTGAATTTGTCGGTGAGTCACCGTATGAAGAAATTTTTTCTGCTGCTTTAACAGATACTATTGATGCTGTTTTAGATAATCTTAGCATTAGAGAAAAACAAATTATTGAATTGAGGTTCGGTCTTAATAGTGTTGGTTCTCATACTTTAGAAGAAACCGGACAACTTCTTGGAATTACCAGAGAAAGAGTCAGACAAATTCAGAAAAAAGCATTGAGAAAATTAAAAGACAGTTCTTTTGCAAAACAATTAGAATGTTTTAAGAAATAAATTACAGAACACAACTATAGTGTGAATAAATGGGATATTGCAATAGCTTTATCCCTTTTTAATTGAAGGAGATATTTTGAAAAAGTTTTTTATTCTATTAATTTCATTTTTATTTTTTATTTCTTGTTCACATAGATATACTGATACTAAAAATAAATATTCAATTCCAATTCCAGCACTTTTTAATATCTATCAAACTAATCTTGATCAGGATTTGGATAGTCATATAGAAAAATTTATAAATACTCAATTTGTTGATGTAGTATTATATGATAATTCTACGAGAGTAAATCCATCGTTGGTTACAATTGCATCTTATCCCCGATTTATAAATATTACAAAAATAAATAGTGATCCGGCAATCGAAGAAGATTTTCTCAATGAAATTATAATGAAATATGGAAATGGGACCTTTGTAAATAAAGGGACATATTCATACAAACGATTAATGGTTGCATTTTTTAATTATAGTTTTTTTTATGAGGGCACAGATTACAGTTACCAGGTTAGTTTTTTATCAGGTAGTATTGCATCAACTCAGTCAATTTACTATATTGCAAAAGAAAACAGTAAAGAAATGATAGAGAATTCAGTATTGGATATAATTAAAGGCTATCGGCGTCATTAAAATACTTAACCGCCAACTTTTTTTACTTTGTAATTGTTATCAAGTAAATATTTTTCAATAACTGCTAATTTGTCACCCTGTATTTCGATTTTACTTTCTTTAACAGCTCCGCCTGATGCTGATTTTTTTTTTAATTCACTACAAATTGTATTAATATCGGCGGTTTCATTAAAACCCCAGACAAGAGTTACTGTTTTCCCACCTCTTGATTTTTTGTCTAATTGAACTCTAATAAATCCGTCATTTGATTTATTTACATTTCCGATGAAATTTCCGGACTTATCAAAGAAGTGTTTGGGCATTTCACCCTCAGAATTGTAAGAAAATACATAATTATTATCATTTTTTTTACTCATTTTGCCTTCTCTATTTATAAAGTATATAATTGCTTGCATTGAACCGCTAAAATGCTATAATTGGAAAAGAAAAATTGGAGTAATACTATAGACCCGACTAACCCGCTTATTGTACAGAGTGACAGTTCATTGCTTCTTGAAGTATATAATAACAAATTTGAAGAAGCAAGAAATGAATTAGTTAAATTTGCAGAACTTGTAAAATCTCCGGAGCATATTCATACCTATCAAATTAGTTCAATAAGTATATGGAATGCTTCTGCAATGGGGATTAAATTTGAAGAAATAGTTGCTGTATTACATAAATATTCTAAATTTGATGTCCCGCAAAATGTTGTTGAAACAATAAGAATTATATATTCAAGATTTGGTAAGGTTGAGTTATTAAAAGATACGACAGACGAATCTGTCATTTTACATATTAAAGACAGTAAAATTGAATTAGAAGCATTTTCTATGGATAAGTTAAAAAAATATCTTTTCAATAAAATCTCAGATGGTAAATACAAAATTGATATTTTAAGACGAGGGGATTTGAAAGTTGATTTTTTCAACCAGAATATTCCAATTTATGATATAGCAGGTTATACACCCGGTGATCCTCTTGAGATTAATATTGTTAAACATACAAAAACAGGGAAAGATTTTGTTCTGCGGCAATATCAGAAATTAGCAACTGATGCTTTTTATCAATCAGGAACAGATTTAGGTGGTCACGGAACAATTGTTTTACCATGCGGATCAGGAAAAACAATAATAGGCATTGACATTTTAACCAGGATAAAAAGTTATACGTTAATATTGGCAACAAGTGTTGCATCAGTTCATCAATGGATTAAAGAGATCCTTGATAAAACAGATATTACAGAAGATATGATTGGCGAATATACCGGTGATAAAAAGGAAATTAAACCAATAACGGTTTCCACATATCAGATATTGATATATCGAAAAGATAAAGAAAGCCCGTTTCCTCATTTGGGGATTTTTCAGGCACAGAATTGGGGTTTGATAATATATGATGAAGTTCATTTATTACCGGCGCCTATTTTTAAAATAACATCCGGTATACAAAGTAAGCGAAGACTTGGTTTGACAGCAACATTAATCCGTGAAGATGGTCATGAGAAAGATGTTTTTTGTTTAATAGGCCCCAAAAAATTTGATACACCATGGAAAGTTCTTGAGAAACAGGGCTGGATTTCAGAAGCCCGTTGTTATGAAATCAAAATTCCTTTATTGGAAGAACAAACAATTGATTATCTGACATCAGATCTTAAATCAAAATTTACAATTGCAGCACAAAACCCGTTAAAATTACTTGTTATAAAAGATTTGTTGACAAAATACCAGGATCAGCATATTCTGATAATAGGTCATTATATTGATCAATTAAAGACAATATCAGAAGAATTAAATATACCATTAATTACAGGGAAAACTCCTAATTCAATGCGTGATGAATTATATAAGAAATTCAGGGAAGGTGAAATTAAAGCACTTGTTGTAAGTAAAGTTGCAAATTTCTCGATTGACTTGCCCGACGCAAATGTATTATTTCAAGTAAGCGGGACGTATGGGTCAAGACAGGAAGAAGCACAGCGACTTGGTAGAATTTTAAGACCTAAAAAACACAATGTTTCTTATTTTTACACGTTGACAACAAAAGATTCAATTGAAGAAGAGTATGCACATAAGAGACAACGATTTTTAACAGAGCAAGGTTATAATTACGAAATAGATTATTGGAAACCAGAGGAAATATTATGTTTGAAGTAGAAAGTTTAAATGAATTATTAGAAGATGAAATTTTAAGATTGTATGAATTGTTTTTTGGTCCTGTTTTACTAAAGAAATCTTCCGACACATATGTGACGAGCCTTAAATCTTTATTAAACAATGAAGGTGTCGTTGAGAAATTAATTGAAAAATTAAATAATTCGGAAGTGAATGTATTACGGTTATTATCAATTTTGCCAAAAACACCTATAACATTTATAAATGAAAAAATCAGTATTTTACTTGGAGAACATCCGTCAATCATCGGTAAGATCATCTCCAATTTGCAGAACAAAAATTTCATTTTTGTTCGCGAAAACAGATATATTATTGTTCCTGCACTTCTGACAAAGAAATCGGCCATTGAACCGGTTAATATACAATTATTAAATAATGATACAAGTAACTCTTATGATAGTATAAGTCTTGCGCACATCAGCAATTTATTATTGTATATGTTAACAAAAGAAATTAAGTTTTCTAAATCAGGTACGTTGTATAAAAAAGATTTTGATGAGTTACAACAGGTTTTTAATTCATTTACCGGTTTTACAAAAGAAGAATATGATATAATTGCATATTTTTGTTCATTTAGTTTTGTAAATAATGATGAAATCGACTGGATTGCTGTTGAAGCATTTTTTAATTTGAAACCACATGAAAAGATGCTTGAAATACTTAAAACGGTGTTTCCATATCTTAATTTTGTGATTGATACAATTTATGAAAATAAAACAAATTGCGTAATTAATGTTAATTCATTCAAAGATTTATATAAATCCTGTTTTCTTTCTTCTGAATTAAAAAATGAACCATTCAAAATTGATATTATTGGAATAATAAACTTTTTATTGAAAATTGATTTTTTTGCCATTAATGATGATATGATTACGGTTAAATATTATGAAACGTTTGTTAACAAAAAGATGGATATTAAATTGAGTTCTAATTATTCAATTTATATTAATTCGGATACTACAGAGCCTGATTTTTTTAAGAACGCAATTTTTTCTAATCTTGTTAAATATGATAAAGTTGCAGAATTTGAAATAAATGATATTTCTATAAAAAGATCAATTCATTCAGGTTTTGCCTATAGTTATTTTCTTGATTTTGTTAATGATCATTCTGTAGAGTTAACTTCAAATGTAGAATCTACAATCAAAAGCTGGTATGAAAAACATAGTTCATATTATATGATAGAAGGTACATTATTCTTTTGTGAAACAGAAGAAAAAGGTAAAATTATTTCAAAATTGATTGAAAATGGTTTGGTTAATGCGTATGAAATGAAACCGAATTCGATTTTTCTTATCCCAAATACAGAAAAGAATACATTTTTTGATTTTCTTGATAAATCTAAAATTACATACTATGAAAAGAAACCAAAAAGTTTTTCTGTAAAAAATCTGCATGATACAAAATTATTATTTGACAAACCAAATCTTATACGGTTTGTTGAATAATTTCTTGATTTAAAACAAATATTGTGTTAACCATACAATTAAATATGGTTAACACCAATGTAATAAGAAAAAAAATATTAGATACACTTCGTAATAATTCACAACCGGTATCAGGCGAGTTAATGAGTAATGAACTTGGTTTTTCACGTGTGGCATTATGGAAACATATAAAAGCACTTAAAGAAGCAGGTTACATTATTCAATCGGGTGCAAAGGGTTATACCATTGATACATCGGAAGATTATTTGTATCCATGGGAGTTTGCTGAATATTCAAATAAAATTGAACATTTTTCTTCAATAAATTCAACAATGGATGTAGCCTCGAATGGACATTACGATGACGGAACGATAATTGTTGCAGAATCGCAAAATAACGGTAGAGGAACAAAAGGAAGATACTGGTCTTCTCAAAATGGTGGTCTATTTTTTACAGTGATAAATAAAAAACAAATACCGGCGCATTTATATTTACAGGAATCATTTCGTTCATTAGTTATTCTTCATAATGTTATGCAAAAATATTTTTCTATTGATGTTTCATTAAAATGGCCAAATGATATTTTATACGGCGATAAAAAAATTGCCGGTGTTTTATCAGAAAGTTATATTGCCGGTGACCGGTGTAAATTTATAAACATTGGAATCGGTGTAAATGTTAATAATATGGTTGAATTGAATGAAGGTGTTTCACTTCATTCGATACTTAATAAACAAATTTCGAGAAGGCAAATTTTACAGCACTTTTTAGATGAATATAGAGACTCTCAAAATGCTAAAAAGAATCCGGTTGATGAATTTAAGAGTTTAGTTATACAAACAAAACAGAAAATAAAATATAAAGCCGGCAGTCAAAATACGTATGGAATAGTTGAGGATGTCACACAAACCGGTGCGGCAATTGTAAGCGATGGACAAAATAAAATAAAAATATATCCAGGAGAAAAAAGTGAGAAATAAAAATTACAATCAGATTATGTCAGTTCTTGCAGCATTATTTGCAGCTCTTATTTGCGTGGGAGCCTATATTTCATTTCCAATTCCCGGTTCACCGATACCAATTGTTTTGCAAAACATGTTTATTTTATTAACAGGTTTCGTTTTAGGTCCTTTATGGGGATTTATTTCTATTAGTATATATTTATTGCTTGGAATTATTGGATTACCGGTTTTTTCAGGTGGCGGAAAAGGAATAGCACATATAATGGGTCCGACAGGCGGATATTTATTATCCTACATTATTGCTGTTGTGATTATTGGTTTATTAACATACGGAAAAAGACCCGGTTTAATTAGATGTTATGTTGTATTAATCATTGCATCAATTATAATTTATGCAATTGGTGTGACATGGTTAAAAATGAAATTGGGTTTTACTTTTGAAAAAGCAATTAAAGTTGGAATGTTGCCATATTTAATTGGTGATAGTATAAAAATAATTATCGCAGGCAGTATTGGATGGAAACTTAAACCAATAATCCATGAGATGATATAATGCCCGGTAGTTTTATACGAATAGAAAATATTTCACATACTTTTCAAAATGGTTATAAAGGTCTTGATACGATTAATCTCACTATTAATAAAGGTGAATTTATAGTAATCGCCGGTAAAAACGGTTCAGGTAAAACGCTATTAATGAAACATTTATCAGGGTTGGAAACTCCTGACACCGGTGATATCTTTTATAATGACATTTCGATTGTAAAAAAACCTGAAAGTATACGAGGAAAAATCGGGCTTATTTTTCAGGATGCTGATAGCCAGATTTTAGGTGAAACTGTGTATGATGATATTGCTATCGGGCCAAAGAATCTAAGGTTAAAAAAAGATGAAATTATTTCAATTACTGAGAATGTTTTAGAATGGTCTTGTCTAACCGATAAAAAAGATAACCACCCTTATTCGTTATCGGGTGGTGAAAAAAGACGTCTTGCAATTGCCGGCATGCTTGCTATGAATTGTGAGGTAATGGTTTTTGATGAACCATTTGCAAATTTAGATTATCCTTCAATTGTTAATGTTTTGCAATCACTCGTTAAATTACAATCTGACGGGAAAACAGTTATTGTTTTAACGCATGAACTTGAAAAAGTGTTATCGCACGCTGACAGACTTGTTATTTTAGATAATGGTTTAATAAAGTATGATATGACAACCAATGATATTCATACAATTGATTTTAACAAATTCGGACTAAGAAATCCATTTGTAACTTATACAAAAAAAGAAGATCTCACATGGCTTCAGTAACGCTTTTTTTATATTCAAATCATAAATCATTTCTTCATACGATACATCCGGTTGCTAAAATTGTTGTTTTTTTTATTCTCAATCTGATGATATTTAATGAAAATAGTGCAGTATCAGTTTTGATTTTTTTGTTTTTAATTGTGATTATTTTTTTCATACAACTTAGTTTTATTGATTTGTTAAAACGGTCAATTTTTCTTGTTTACTTAAGTCTATTTGCATTGATTTTTGGTTCTTGCGGTTTTTCATTTTCAACCGGTTTTATATTCTACAAAGCATCTTTTATAACCCAATCTTTTTTTATTATGCGATTAATTACTTCTTTTCTGTCAACAGAAATTGTTTTGACAACAACAAAAATATCTCAAATAAATGATTTATTAACTATCGTATTTAGAAAAATACCGTTAATTAATAAACTTGATTTAGGATTATATATTTCGCTTACTATTAAATTTATACCTGCAATATTTATGGAGTACAATGCAATTACAAATGCTTTGAAAATTAAAGCGGGAACTACAATTAGAAATCCTATTAAAAAAGCATCTTTAATTTTTAATCCTTTAATTTTGAATATGGTCAGAAAAGCAATTACAACTGCTTTTGCAATGGAAATCAAATGTTCAAATAGAAACAGAGTGATTTTTAAAGAATCTTTACGAAAAATCGATTATATCGTTATTATAACAGGAATTGTATTCTATACATTTTTTTTGATGATTATTTAACATACAATCGACTTTATAATTGCAATATGATAGTATCCTGAATCAAGGAAAATATATGATACAAGTAGAAAACCTCAATAAAACATTTAAAACGTATAAGCGTGGAACCGGGTTAGCAGGTGCAATAAAAGGCATTTTTAAAAGAGAAATTATAGAAAAACACGCTGTGAAAAATATGAATTTCACCATTCAGGATGGTGAAATGGTTGGTTATATCGGTGCAAATGGTGCAGGGAAATCAACGACAATAAAAATGATGTCCGGTATTCTGGTTCCTACTTCGGGAAAATGTGAGATTAATGGCGTAATTCCATATCTTAATAGAAAAGAAAATGCAAAACAAATAGGTGTTGTCTTCGGACAAAGAACTCAACTCTGGTGGGATTTACCGCTTGTTGAAAGTTTCGGTATTTTAAAAGAAATTTACGAAGTATCAGATAAAGATTACAAAGTACGCTATGAATTTATGAATGATTTGCTTGGTTTAAAAGATTTTATTTCCTCTCCGGTGAGAACTCTTTCACTGGGGCAAAGAATGCGTGCTGATCTGGCTGCGTCACTTATCCATAATCCTAAAATATTGTATCTTGATGAACCGACTATCGGGCTTGATATTATGGTTAAAGCAAGTATGCTAAAAGGTATTCGGGATATTAATAATGAATTTAAAACAACCGTCATTCTTACAACCCATGATCTTCAGGATATTGAAGAACTGTGTAAAAGAATTATTATAATTGATCAGGGTGAAAAGATATACGACGGTTCAATTAAAGAAATAAAAAATACCTACGGGTATATGAAAAACATTTCAGTAGATTTAGCTTCATTGGATGGTGCGGGAGGTCTTGATCTAAATACAGTATTGCAAAAAAATACGACCGATTTGCAGGTTGAAATTTGTGGTGCATCACTGAGTGTTTCATACAATAAAAATAAAATCCAATCGGGGGATATTTTATCAGCAATTATCAAACATACCCCGATTCTTGATGTTACCATTAAAGAAACAGCGATTGAAGAGATTGTAAAAAATATTTATTCCGGAAAAACCGGTTTGGGAAAGCAGTTATGAGTAATTTTTTCAAAAAATATCTTCCTTTTACCGGTGCGACGCTTCAGACTTTTGTTACGTATAGATTGAATTTCTTTTTCTTTATGTCTGCGAGATTATTAAGGGTTTTTGTCACGCTCTATCTCTGGCAGGCAATTTATAAAAGTTCGGGGAAAACCGAACTGATGAATTTTTCAATGATTGAGATGATAATCTATATTGTAATCAGTGATTTGATTGCAAATGTAATTATGTCATCGAATGCGTTAGAAACAATTCCTAATGAAGTAAGATCCGGTTTGATTTCCATGAGCTTGATTAAACCGATAAATTATCATTTTCAGATTCTTTTCTTATCACTCGGTAATCTGATTAATGTATTATTATATTATATTCTGCCGTTATTTATTATTCTGACCGGATATTTATTTTTTGCACACAATATACTGCCACCCGGGATAGGCACGATTGTTTTATTTATTTTCAGTTGTTTAATAAGTTATCTGATATATTTCTTTTTTACTTTTATGATTGCAACGATTTCATTTTTTACAACAAGTATCTGGGGAATTTCTGTAGCGATGTTTGCTATTGTTAATTTTCTATCAGGGCGTATGATACCGATAGATTTTTTTTCGGGTTATTTAAGAATAATTATACAATACATGCCTTTTTCATCAATGATTTATACGCCGGTTATGATTTACTCCGGGAAATTAATCGGAAATGATATGTTGATAATGATGGCAGTTCAAATATCGTGGCTTATAATTATTTGGGGTTTATCAATGTTTATCTGGAAGCAGGCAATTAAGAAACTTACAATTTTAGGTGGTTGATAATGAAAATTCAACGATTTTTTAAAATTTATTCAATATTTACATCCCAATACTTAAAAAGAATTATGGAATATAGATTTGATTTTATAACCGGGCTAATTGGTTTTTTTTTCATTCAAATTATAGGCATTTTATTTATTCAAGTTGTATTTGAACAGATTCCTGATATTAATGGATGGAGTTATTATGAAATTCTTTTTATTTACGGGTTTGCGCAAATTCCGCGGGGTTTGGATCATTTATTAACAGATAATTTGTGGTTTTTAAGTTTTAATATTGTTGTTAAAGGTGAATTTGACCGTTATCTTCTGCGTCCGATTAATCCGTTATTTCAACTGTTATCAGAAGTTTTTCAACCTGATGCTTTTGGTGAATTAATTGTCGGGATTGTTCTTTTATCAATAAGTATTGTGAAACTGAATATATCATTTTCAATTCTCAATATATTTTTGTTAATAATCAGTATTATAGCCGGTACTGTTATTTACGCATCAATAAAACTGATTTTTGCTTCATTATCATTTTGGTTTAAAGACTCAAGGTCTGTTATGCACATGGTATATTCAGTAAGTGATTTTGCAAAATATCCGGTTACGATTTACGGGAAAGTAGTTCAGTTTATTATTTGCTATATAATTCCATTTGGTTTTACCGCTTTTTTTCCTGCAGCATATTTTGTCAATAAATTACCGGTCTTATTTGCAATCGGTGGAACGGTAATGATGAGTCTTATTTTTGCCTGCCTTTCATATTGGATATGGCTTCAAGGCATAAATAAATATGAGAGTGCCGGTTCATAATTTTTTGTATGCTATTGACAGGAATCTCATTAATAACTATCATTATATATATTGAATATCATTTTTTATACATAGGAGTTGATCATGAAGAAAAAAATGTCACTTGCGTTAAAAATAGTGCTTTTTGTATCACTTATTTTTACCATAATATTTTCTACGGTGATACTTATTGTTAGTTCCGTTGTGCAAAGTGGTGTGTATAAAATACAATTTCAGTCAATGCAACAGGGGGCTGTTCAGTTAGGGGAACAGATTGAAACAGAATTTACAAATCTGGGAAGAAGAGTGTATCTTGGTACATTACGAAAAGCAGTAATTGATGAAATAACATCAGGAAAATACGATAAAATACATGCACTTATCGAAGATTCATATAAATCATCTGATATTATTGAAAGTGCTTTTTTTACCAATAAAACGGGTAAAATCATTGCAAATGCACCGGATAAAAATGCTATAGGTCTTGATATGTCCGGGCAAGCCTTTTGGGGTGTTATGAAAACTGAAACTGTAAGAACTTTTTATGATACAAAAGTCCTTAAATCACAAACCACAGGAAATGCTTTCTTTGTTATTGCATCACCTGTTTTTTCTGATGCCGGTGAGTTTATCGGATCTTTTGCTTTAGCTATTGATTTAAAAAAATATGGTGAAAAATATATACTTACAAAAAAATATGGTGAAACGGGGTATCCGTTTTTAATGGATGATAAAGGGGTTAATATTATACACCCTGATCAAAAAAATGTATTGTCCGATCAGATTTCTGATTATAAATATAACATTCTTTCTTCTCAAAAAAAAGTTGATCATACACCATATGTATTTAAGGGAGTTCATAAAAATTTATTTTACAGCAAATTAAACACATTCCCGTGGACTATATGTGTGACTATCGACCGGTCTGATTTATTAAGTTTATCAAATATGTTAAGAAACACAATTATAGGTATCGGTCTTGTTTCCTTATTACTTATCATATCAATTCTTTTTATACTCATTGAAAAAATAGTTGGTAAACCATTACGTACAATTGTTAAGGTATTATCAAGCAGTTCAAGTCAAATCGGCGATGCTTCTGAACAATTATCTGCAGCAAGTATAGAAATTTCAAATGGAGCAACAGAACAGGCTGCTTCAGTTGAAGAAACATCGGCTTCTATGGAAGAGTTATCGTCTATGGTTACTCAAAATGTATCAAATACTCAACAATCAAGTATTCTTGCAGTAAAGACTTCTGAGCTTGCATCAAGCGGTGAAGAGCAAATGTCAAAAATGCTTACTTCCATAAATCAAATTGGTAAATCAAGTGAAGAAATACGAAATGTTATTGATGTCATTGATGATATTGCATTTCAGACAAATATGCTTGCTCTTAATGCAGCTGTTGAAGCAGCCCGTGCCGGTGAGGTTGGAATGGGGTTTGCTGTTGTTGCTGATGAAGTGAAAAATCTTGCCGGACGAAGTGCAGAATCTGCAAAAGAAACAGCGAAGCTCATTAAAGAGTCAATAAAATCTATTGAAGACGGAGTTGTTTCATCAAATAAACTTGCAGAAACATTTAAGGAAATATTTAATAACATTAATAAAGTAACAGAAATGAATAAAGAGGTTGAAACGGCTTCAAAGCAACAGGATACCGGTATAAAACAGATTAATATGGCAATTATTCAATTTGATCAGGTTGTTCAGACAAATGCATCTTCTGCTGAGGAAACAGCAAGTGCTGCAGAAGAATTACAGGGACAGGTTAGCAGTTTGAATGAACTTGTTGACAATCTTCTATTCATTGTTACGGGTGAAAGAAGTGTAGTAAAGAAAGAACAAAAAAATACCATAAAACCGGTATCAAGAAATGTGCAAAAAACATTTAAGAGGTTACCGCCTAAACAAAAATTATTACCACCAAAAGAATCTGAGAAAAAATCAAATCATATATCATTTGAAGATGACGAAGAGTTTAAGAATATTGAAGATTTATAAATACTATTCTTTAATTATAGCATTATTCGGTTTCAAATAATGCTATAATTTCTTCAAAATTGTAGAGATATAATAATTTTTCTATTTTATTGGTTAGGGTTGAATCAAGCTCGGGATTGTTTTTTAAGATGTTTTTAATGTCGTTACTTACTCCGAGTCGGGCTGCTGTTAATATCTCAGTTTTTGTTGATTGAGGAACTTCTTTTGCAATTGCAGAAATGTCGAAATTTTCACCCTCATTTTTATTGTGTCTGACACCTTCTTTATAAGTATATATTATCGGAAGATATTTTTGAATTGTATCAAATAATTCAATTTCTCTAAAGGGTTTTTTTATAAAATCTGATGCACCGGCTTTTAATATTTCCTCTTTATATTCATTAAAAGCATTGGCTGTTAATGCAATTATCGGGATATTTTTACTGTTTTCTATTTGTTTTATCTGTTTTATTGCTTCAATACCATCCATCTGTGGCATTCGCCAGTCCATAAATATAAGATCAGGGCTGGATTTTATTGTTTCATTTATTGCTTCGCACCCATTATGAACCGATATAACTGTAAATCCGGCATCTTCGAGGATGTTTTTTAAAAGCAAACAATTTTCAATCTGATCATCAGCTATAAGAATTGTATATTTTTTACCGGTATTAGCATACCCTGTGACTGATTTTATTTCATTTTCACTTTCACTAATAATACAATTTTCATTTGCAACTTCAACGGGTATTGTTACCGTAAAAATTGAGCCTTTTCCTTTTGTACTCTCTACCTCTATTGTTCCGTTCATTAATTGAACATATTGATTAGTGATAGCAAGCCCCAATCCTGCTCCGGAAATATTATTTTGTTTATCACCTACCCGTTCAAATGGTGAAAATATTTTTTCAAGATTTTCAGAGGCTATACCAATGCCCGAATCTTCGATAGTGCAGATAAGATGTATCATGCAAAGTGTTTCTGTTTTTTTATGTTGAATCGAAACTTTTATATACCCTTGATCTGTATACTTCATTGAATTATTAATAAGATTTATTAGAATCTGACTGAATTTCATTTCATCCATTTTTAATCTTTGAGGAACTTTATCAGATAATTCAAGGTGTAATTCAAGACCTTTCTCGGCTGCTTTGGATTTCATCATATTGATTATACTGAATAATGTGGATTGAAGATTAATGTTATTTATATCAAGTTTTATGTGACCCGCTTCAATTTTTGACATTTCGAGTATGTTATCAATTAATTTTAAGAGATGATCCGAGCTTTTAATAATAATTTCTAATTTGCTCTTTTGAGTATCTGAAAGTGTATCATCTTTAACGAGTAATTTTGAAAAACCTAATATTGAATTAAATGGAGTTCGCATTTCATGACTCATATTGGCAAGAAATTGACTTTTAGATTTATTTGATTTATCAGCAGCTTCTTTTGCGAGAATGAGGTCTTTATTAATTTTTTCAAGAGCGTTTGTTCTTTCTTCTACAAGTATTTCAAGATTATGCCGGTAGTCTTCAAGTTCTTTTTCGTTTTTTTTTCGTTCTGTAATATCTTCTCCCGAACTGAGGGTTTCAAGTATCGTACCATCTTCGCTTATGATTAAACTATTATGCCAAGCAATTGTCCGGATTATACCTGATTTTGTGATGATTGAATTTTCCTGATATTCTGTGGAATTCATTTCACCATGAAGCATTTTTAAGAAATACGGATAAACTTTTTCCATACCTTCAGGTTGAGGTAAACATTTTTTAAACCAGTTTTGTCCTAATAATTCACTTTCTGTATAACCTAAAACTTCCCGTCCTTTTCTATTGATAAGACTGATTTTTCCTTCATGATTTAAACTGACTATAATTGATTCAACGGTATCAAGATATTTCTGTGAACGGTCTCTTTCATTCTGTAATTTCATTTCTATTTTTTTTCTGTCTGAGATATCCCGTACAGATGCGATTATTCGATATTCTGATCCTATGATGTTCCGTTTTAAAGATACCTCAACCCAGAATGTTGTACCGTTTTTTCTTTTTGCATGCCATATAAATAAATGAGAGTATAATTCAGAGGTGATAGAAATTTTTTTTAGTGCTTCTGTCATTGAATAACCTTCTTCAATGACACCAAATTTATCGATTGGTAAGTTTAAAACTTCTTTTTTATTATCATATCCATACATTGCAAGCATCGTGTCGTTGACATCCAGTATTGAACCGTCAATTTCATTTTGAATAAATATTGCATCATTAGCACCGTTAAATATATTTTGAAATCGATTTTCTATTTCCTTTTGACGCATTGTATATTTAAAAAGGATGCCTAAAACAGTCATATCAATTACATTGGAAAAAAAAAGCGGTAAAGTCATTTCGCGAAGCATTGTAAATATTGTATGAGCGGGTAGAAAAAATATCCAGAAAATTCCCTGAAATGCAATGATCATGCCAATTATTATGAAGTAATAGATTCTAAAGTGATAAACTTTATTTTTCCAGATGGCGAATATAATTATTCCGGTAAAACAACTGGTTATAATTGAACCTATACCGGGAATTAAGCCAAAACCGCCAATACTATATCGCCAATAACCAGCAAAAGCAGCTGTTATCAGTGCGGGAATCGGGCCGCAAAACATACCGGCAACACAGGCAATAAGAAATCGTCCGCTAATACCGGGAGTTTCAATAATATGAACCTGCATACTGATAATTGCAATAATACCGAAAATAAAACCGAATATTATTTGTTGAAATAGAGGTTTAAAAGTATTGAGATGCGGCTTAATAAGTGTAAAGACAAAAACCAGTGCAAAAAGTACAGTGAGGTTTTGTAATATTTGAATTAATGAAATTGTTACAGTATTCATGCTTTTTCCAATTCAGTTATTTTATTAGTGAGTTTTACAATTTCTAATTGTAGTTTTTCTATTGATTTTCGTGTAATACTGAGATTTATCAGGTTTTTAACTTTTATTATTAATTCGTTGCTATCAAATGGTTTTGAAAGGTAATCATCACCGCCTAATTGATATGCTTTTTCTTTTTCATTTGGATCGATTAATCCGCTTAAGAAAATAATGGGTATATTTTTTGTTACATCATTTTTTTTTAATTGTTTGCATACTTCATAGCCGTCAATACCGGGCATTCTAATATCCAAAAGTATAAGATCGGGAATAGCCGTTTCAACAGCTTTAATAGCAAGAGCACCACTTGTAACAGTTCTGATTTGATATCCTTCATCAATCAGGAAATCGGCAAGCAAGTGAAGGTTTTCAGTTGTATCATCAGCTATTAATATACTTTTAATGGTTTTTTCCATGAAATAGCCTCTTTATTTTAAATAGTTTTTTTCTCACTTAATGAACGTAGTGCATTTATTATTTCAACATCCCAGAACCCTTTTTTATACTCTTCAAAAAGAATTTTAAAAGCAGTTTCTAATGATAATGCATCTCTATACACTCTTTTTGATGTTAAGGCATCAAAAACATCTGCAATCGAAACAATTTGTACTTCTATCGGTATTTCACTCCCTTTTAGACCGTCAGGATATCCTGAGCCGTCAAGTTTTTCATGATGACTTCGTATAATTGAAAGATAAGGATGAAATGAATTCAAATTTATGCAGGTATTATATCCGAACACCGTATGATTTTTGATTTCAGCAAATTCTTCATTTGATAATGAACCTGCTTTTAGTAAAACTGAATCACGAACACCTACTTTACCAATGTCGTGAAGTAATGCACCTCGTTTTATAATTTGAACCTGCTGCTCATCAAGTGATATATATTTTGCAATATGTTCTGATATACATGAAACTCGCTCTGAATGACCTCTTGTGTAAATATCGCGAATCTCAATAGTATAAAGCAGAGAGTCAATAAACACTTGAATTGTTTCAAAATCTTTCATTTGTTCAATTCTTCGTGTAAAATTGTTGATTTTCAAACATAGAATATCAGAATGAATTGGTTTTGGTATGAAATCAACTATCTGGTTATTGAAAATAAGATTTAAGTCATCAGGATTTTCTGTTGTTGACATACAAATAATAGGTATTGATTGTGCGTAGTTTTGTATAAATTCAAGACTTGTTGATTCCTCAAAATAAAAATCAAGTAAAATAACATCAGGTTTTTTGATTTTTATTCTATCAACAAGTTTTTCAATTGTTGTAAAAACTTCAGTAGTAAACCCGTTTTCTTTAAGATTTTTTTCAATGACCGAACAAACAATTTGTGAATCATCAGATATGTAAATGAGAATATTTTTTTTTGTATGATTAAAATCAATTGTTTTACATTGCTTTTCCCAAAGTTCAGAAATAGTATGCATACGTATTTCTCCCTACAATAGAACTTTATAAAATTTGATGTTTATTTCAAGCATTTTTTGTACCATTAGTTATAAGTGTTTATTAATTTATGTCACAGAGTTGTTAATAGAAAATTGTATGAAATCATTCTGTTTAATGTATGGTTTCATACAATTTGTTAAGTAAATTGCTATTAACATGCTATCATTAAATATTTTAACAATGGCATACGTAATGCTATTCAATTAATGGCAGGAAAAAATACAGGGAGCGTTGGTATGAATAAAAATTCATTATTTATGGAAATTACGAATGGAATCCTTAATGCTGAAGATGGAGATATGCTTGGCCTTTCAAAACTATCAGATTTAATTGAAGATTTAAAAACGATACATAGTGAACAAAATTTAATACCGCAGATTGATGAAGCTGTACAAATTGTAAATAAGGCGATTAAGAAAGGTGTCAATGATGAATTTACCTCTTTAATTTCAGAAAAGATCGATTATTTACAGAAAAAAATGAATAGTGAAGTTTTAATTGAAAATGAAAATATACAGAAAAATGAAGAGAATTTACATGAAGATCGGGGGTTAGGAATATCTGATGAATTAATCAATAATTTTATCGTTGAAGCTGAAGGTAGAATTGCTACTGCGCAGGAATTGATTCTTGAACTTGAAAATAATTCTTCAAATTCTGAACTGATAAGTAATCTTTTTCGTGTTTTTCATACAATTAAAGGGGAATGCGGTTTTTTAAAAATTATCACTTTTGGTGAATTAACGCATAGTATCGAAAATATCTTAGATTTGTTACGAAATAAAAAAATTGAGGTTGATTCCAATCTGATTGACCGTTTACTTGAAGGTGTTGATTTATCAAAAATAATAATTGATTACCTGAAAAAGGGTGTTTTTATAATACCTGATAAATCGATGCTTGAAGGCTACATAGACAATCTTGGTACTCTCAAAGAAAAAGTTAAACCCAATATCGGTGATATTATGATAGAACGTGGAAAAATGTCGGCTCCCGAAGTTTCACATATTTTAGAAATTCAAAAAGAATCTGCATTTACAAAAAAATTCGGAGAACTTGCTGTAGGTGAGAAAATAATCAATCAAAACGATTTAAAAGAAGGCTTGGATTCACAAAATAAAGTTGAGAAAAAAGATGATGTTATTGTGAAAAAAACTGAAAAAACAGATCAAATTATTAAGGTAAAAGCGTCTAAGGTAAATTATATTGTTGATATGATTGGTGAGTTACTTATTGCAAGCGGTCAGATTACTGATAATTCTCCGGCAGTAATACAAACAAAAAAAATAATTAAGGTTCTTCAATATGCCGGTATGCAGTTACGTACTGATAGTATAAAAACATTATTTGGTAATGCAAAACGAATGGTGCGGGATGTATCAAAAAAACTTGGTAAGGTTGTCGATGTTGAGGTCTTTGGTGATGATCTTGAAATAGATAGAAATCTGATAGAAAGTCTCGAAGAACCGATGATTCATATTCTTCGTAATGCTGTTCATCATGGAATAGAAAGTGAGGATGAGCGACAGGCAAAGGGAAAACCGGTTCATGGGCAAATTACAATAAGTGCTGAACGAAAGGGAAATAATATAGTTATTTCAATAAAAGACGACGGTCAAGGTCTGAATAAAGATAAAATAATTAAAAAAGCACTTGAAAAAGGCATTCTAAAAGCAGATGAAATAGGAAGTCTATCAGACAATCAAATCTATAATATAATTTTTCTAAGTGGTTTTTCTACAGCTGATGCAATTGATCAGGTTTCAGGTCGTGGTGTGGGGATGGATATTGTCAGGTCGGTTATTGAAGCGAACAAAGGTAAGATTGAAATACAAACTGAAACAGACAATTTCTCACGATTTATGTTTATTTTCCCATTAAGTACGGCAATTATTGATGGTATGATAATCAGGATTGAGGATAATGTATTAATAATTCCAATTTCATCAATAATAGAATCAATTAAATTCAATGATTTACATATACATTCTGTAAATTCTGTAGCTGTTTATAAATTAAGAGAAGAAGTGTTTCCAATAATTAATTTGAAGGATTTATTTTCTATAAACCAAATTGAAGGGAAAAATAATATTGGTATTGTCGTTGAAAATTCAATTGGTAAACGATTTCTTTTACAGGTTGATGAAATAATATCCAAGAAAGAAGTTGTAATAAAATCGCTTGGGCAGAAATTCAGGAACTTGAAAGGAATATCATCAGGTTGTGTTTTAGCCGGTGGTAAAATTGGTTTGGTTGTAGATATTGATCAAATTATTGAAATGAGCATAAGTCAGAAAAAAATTATATAAATTGAAGCTTGCATGAGGAATATACAATGAAAGAAAATTACTTGAAAGTTAGTATGTTAGTGTATAGTATTGTTTCTATTTCACAAGTAATCATATTTATATTTGTAATGAATAATATGCTGGTTGTTGTTATTGGAAATATTATTCTGTTATTACTGTTTGTTCTTATGTATCAGATAATAAAGAAAATAAATCTTGTAAATAAAAAAGTAATTGCAAACTTAAATAATGAAAATACAATAATGCAGGAAAAACTTGAGAATATAAAAACAGATAATGCTGCTACAATTCAAAAAAATAAAGAGAAGTACGAATCGTTACAATCAGATACCGGTCATACTATTACAACGTATTATAATGAACTAATAGTATATAAAAAATCGATTAGTATGTTAATTCGTTCTATAACTTCAAATTTAAGTTCTACAACCACACCGATAGCAAATGATCTTCTGAAACTACAAGAAAAGATTGTTACATTTGTACATAATATTAGTGAATATCATGATGAAATAGTAAAGAAAACAAGTTTAAACAAAATAGTTGCTAAAAGTGAAGAAATTAAAAGTGATTCAATATCAGTTTCAGAAATTATCGGAGAGACTTTTACAACTTTTGATAAAAACCTGAGATTATTTGAAACTATTATTAATAGAATATTTGAAAATACCGGAAATATTGAAGAAATTGCGAATAAGGTCAATGTACTTTCTATTAATGCTGCAATTGAAGCAGCAAGAAGTGGTGATAATGGAAAAGGGTTCAGTGTAATTTCAACAGAAATAAAAAAATTATCCGGGTATACTTTTAATTTTCTAAAAGAAATCAGTAATACGATTGAGGAATCAAAAAACATATTGAAAGATATTAATGTGAGTTTTGCAACTCGAGAAAGGACAATTATTGAATTAGTTGGAAAACAGTCGAGTTCAAATCAGGAATTATATTCAGTATTTCTGGCATTTGATAAAAATTTTGAAACTATATACAACCAAATTCAATTGTTTATTGAAGTCATTAAAGTAAACATTAAGAATATATCTCCGGTCATTCAACTTCACGAAATAACTATACAAGAGGCTGAAAACCTTGATTTGGCAATATCAGACTTTATTGATAATTCATTACAAATACTAAATCCATATATCACATCTGATACTATTCAAACCGATCATGCTTCAGAAGTAATATATCGGATAAGAAACAGACTGACAACATCACGAGAGCTTGATGCACTTGAATCAGTCGTTAAAGAACTCAATTTAGATTCAAAAATTGATTTAAAAAGACAAAATAATCTAATAGAACTATTTTAACAGGAGAAAAATATGAAAAAGATATGCTTAGTTGATGACTCTTCAATAATCCGTTCGATGTTGAAAACAAGTCTGATAAGTGAGTATGAGGTGTTGGAAGCAGAAAATGGAGAGGATGCAATCAATAAGTTAAAAGGTACTCCGGTAATTGATTTATTTCTTCTTGATGTTAATATGCCAATTATGGACGGTCTTACTTTATTGAAGGAAATCAGAAAATTACCGGCTTACACATCAACCCCGGTAATTATGCTTACTACCGAAACAAAAGAAGAACGAAGAGAGGAAGCAAAAAAAAATGGTGCAACCGGTTGGATTGTAAAACCGTGTGAAACTGAAAAATTATTATCGACATTAAAGAAAATAATTTAGTTTTTTGGGGGTGATATTATGATTAAACGACTAAGTGTCAGGGCTAAGATATTAACTTTATTTATTGTATTGTTTCTTTCTGCTTTTATAGTCATTGTACCTTATATAGCTAATATGGCACGACTAAGTGTTAAAGAGGATGCATATTTATTAGGTGCAGAAGAAACAAGAGTTATTGCAGCAATTGTCGAGAATTATATAGAAAATGGTTTGATGACTGCAAAAACACTTGCCGGGTCAATGAAAGGTTTAAAAAACGCAAATGTTGAAAACCGTTCTCTTGTATATTCACAATTAAGAGATACGGTTGATAGTTTTCCAAGTTTAATAGGAACTTGGACCGGTTGGGAACCGGATGCTTTTGATGGAAAAGATACAGAATTTATTAATAAACAAGGTTCTGATAAAACAGGTCGATTACTTCCATATCTTGTAAAGAATAATAATACAATTGTTCTTGATGTTCTGGTTGATTATGAAACAAGCGAATATTATACATTAAGCAGAAATACCGGAAAAGATGTAGTCACAGAACCTTATCTTTATAGAATCGGTGATAAAGATGTACTGATGACAAGTCTTGCAAGTCCGATCCGGTATAACAATAAAGTTGTTGGTGTTGCCGGGGTTGATATTTTATTAGATAAACTATATGAAATGACAAGTACAATACGACCCTATGAAACAGGATATGTGCAGGTTATTTCTGCAAAAGGTGTATATGTAACTTATAAAGATAGTAGTAAAATCGGTACAAGCATTGAATCAAATGAAGAATCAATAAAAATGTTAGCGTCTATTAAAAAAGGAAATGAGCATTTTTACGAAGATTCAAAAACCGGGATGTATCATATATTTGTTCCAATACATTTTACAGGTATCGATAATTATTGGATAGTTGAAACAGTACTTCCTCTTGATAAGATATTGAAAAAATCAGTTGAAGTATCTTTTGAGATTCTTCTTCATTCTGCGGTTATAATTTTTCTGGTTATTGCTGTTGTTATTGGAATTATTATATGGTTTAGCAGGTCAATTATTAAACCACTGGAAGAAGTTTCAAAACTACTATCAGACAGTTCAACACAAATATCCAATTCTTCAATGCAGTTAGCCACAGCAGCTCAGGAAATTGCAAATGGTGCAACAGAGCAGGCATCAGCTGTTGAAGAAACAACTTCATCTATGGAAGAACTTGCGTCAATGGTTAAGCAAAATGTTGATACTACAAAAGAAACGACAATTATTGCAGAAAAAACAACCGAGGCTTCCGCTTCCGGTTTTGAAGAAATGGAAAGGATGCTTGAATCAATGGTATCGATTAGTAAATCAGCAGATGAAATACAAAATGTTATTGATGTAATAGATGATATTGCATTTCAGACAAATATGCTGGCATTAAACGCGTCGGTTGAAGCAGCACGAGCCGGAGAGGTTGGTATGGGTTTTGCCGTAGTTGCCGATGAAGTGAAAAACCTTGCAAACCGAAGTGCAGAGAGTGCAAAAGAAACCGCTAAAATGATGAAAGAAACAGTTCATAAAGTAAATACCGGTCTTGAAATATCAAAAAGACTATCTGCTGTATTTAAAGATATTGTCAGTAATTCTAAAAAAGTAAAAGAGATGACTAAAGAAGTTGAATCAGCATCAAGAGAACAAAGTGAAGGAATAGGTCAGGTGAATAAAGCAATTATTCAGTTTGATACCGTTGTACAAAATAATGCAGCATCTGCCGAAGAAACAGCCGGAACTGCGGAAGAACTTGAAAATCAGGTTAAAAATCTTAATTCTATTGTTAAAGAACTATACAGTATCATAACCGGAAAAGTAGTAGAAATTGTCAAAGAAACTAACAATCAAAGAATTATAAATAAACCTAAAGATATAACTAAGAGTAATAAAGCAAAAATGTTAATTGAGCCTGAAAAAAAGAAGAAAGTAATAGATTCTTCGCACAAGATTTCTTTTGAAAATGATGAAGAGTTTGATGTGTAGTTTTGTTTAATTAAAGGAGGCGATTATGGAAATCAGGAAAAGAAAATTATTAATCGGACAGCGTTTTTTGAGTTTTGTTATTGAAAATGAAGTGTATTGTATGGAAATTCTTAAAGTAAAAGAACTACTTGGAATGACTACTATTACTCAAATACCTCAAACGCCGGAATATATAAAAGGTGTTTTGAATTTAAGGGGACAGATTATCCCGATAATTGATTTACGATTAAAATTTGGAATGCCATTTAAAGAATATACAAAAAGAACCAGTATTATTGTAACTGAAATAGAATATGAAGGTGATATTTCGTATATGGGTATTGTTGTTGACAGTATTCAGGAAGTAATTAGTATTCCTGAGGAAAATATTTCCAAAGCAACGTTTATCAATGCAAAGATAAAATCTGATTTCATTAAAGGAATTGCTAATACAAGCGAAGGAATCGTAATCGTTTTAGATGTTGTGAAGATTCTTAATGAAGAAGAATTTGAATTGTTAAAAAGTGTTGAAAAAGCTGTCTAAAGTGCTTATTAATTGAAAATTTCTTATTAAATGATGAATATTTTTTTAGTGTTTACTATTTTCTCATTATTTTGAAGGTACAAGTATGAATACAAATGTCATGAATGACTTTAAAAATCTTATTTATCATAGATTGGGAATTAATTTTTCAAGTGAAAAGGAATTTCTTTTAGAAAGTAAAATTAATCGTATTATTCAGCGTGAAAAATATGAAAGTGTCGAGTCTTTTTATAATTCATTGAAAAATGGTGATATTGAATCATTGGAAACCCTGATTAAATATACAACAACAAACCATACTTTTTTCTTCAGAGAAAAAGATCATCTTGATAAATTAGTTGAATTGATTCGAGTTAATACTATAGATAATCCAATTGTGTGGAGTGCAGCAAGTTCAACCGGTGAGGAAGTCTATTCGATTATCATACATTTGCTTGAAAATAACATCAGGAAATTTCTCATAATTGCATCGGATATTAATAGTAAAGTACTTCATCAGATGCATGAAGGTATATATCATGAGGCTCGTTTTTTTGAAACACCCGGTATGATTAAAGGAAAATACTTTAAGAAAATAGATGATACACGGTATCAGATAAGACCTGATTTAAGGGAATATATTTGTATTAAAAAATTGAACCTTATTGAGGAGATGAAATTTGTCAGTAAATTTGATTTTGTTTTTTGTCGAAATGTTTTAATTTACTTCGATAATGATACAAGAAATAAAGTAATTCAAAATATACTTACAAATCTTAAAACGGGGGGTTCTTTATTTATAGGACATACCGAAACTTTATTGAATATAAAAGTTAATGTTGAGCGTGAATCAAATTCTGTTTATAAATATTTAGGAGCCTGATTATGAAAAAAATAAAAGTTTTAATAGTTGATGATTCTGCTATAGTTCGAAAATTATTAACTGAAAGACTTTCAGCAAACCCGAATATTGAAGTGATTGGCAGTGCGATTGATCCTTATGCAGCTCGAACAATTATTGAAAATAATGAAGTTGATGTTATTACCCTTGATATTGAATTACCACGAATGGATGGTCTTACATTTTTAAAATATTTAATGAAATATCACCCTTTACCGGTAATTATTGTAAGTTCAATTGTTGACAAAGATAAAACAACCGTTATGGAGGCATTAGAACTCGGCGCTGTTGATATTGTTCCGAAACCGGGCGGACCGTTTAGTATTGAAGAAGTAATTGAAATTCTTACCGAAAAAATTCTTAATATCAAAAAAATAAATTACAGCAAACTAAAAACATTTTCTGAAAAATTACTAAACAAAGTTGACAATAAAGATACGAAAAAATATTTAACCAGGATAGAAACAACTGATAAAATTATTGCAGTCGGTGCATCAACCGGTGGAACTCAGGCTCTTGAAACCCTATTTAAAGGATTTGATATTGATTTCCCACCTACACTTGCTGTTATTCACATGCCGGAAAATTTTACCTATACATTTGCTAAACGTCTTAATGATATTTGTGCTATTTCGATAAAAGAGGCAGAAAATGGTGAGAAAATTCTACATGGCACCGTGTATATTGCGCCGGGCGGTTATCACATGATGATTAAAACAGTTGGCAAGGACAAGTATATAAAAATTGCTAATGGCCCGAAAGTTTTTAATCAGAGACCGGCGGTTGATGTGTTGTTTAATTCTATTGCAGAAAACATTGGTAAAAATGCTGTTGGTGTGCTTTTAACCGGTATGGGAAGGGATGGGGCTGTAGGGTTACTCAACATAAAAAATAATGGCGGATATACAGTAGCACAGGATGAGAAAACATCTATAGTTTTTGGAATGCCGAAAGAAGCAATTGAATTGGGCGCTGCACAGGAAATTTTGCCGTTACCAAAGATATCCGGGCAACTTAAATTGTTTTTGAATAAAGCCCGTAACTAAAGAGGCTCTAAATGGTGTATTAATCTTCAGTGCAGTTTTTATAGCGGTAATACATTTGTATTCTGTTTAACCCCAGAAATTCTGCAGTTTTTGTTTTATTACCCTTAAATTTTTTGAGTGTTGCATCAATTATTTTCTTGTTAAGTGCGTTCAAATTTATAGGTGAATCAATGTGTATTTCAGTTTCATCAGTAAGTGTTAAAAATCGCTGTTTAGCAGATTTTTGAAGAAACTTAAAATCAGATGGTTCTAATATGTTTTTTTCATTAAAAAGCATAGCCTTAATAATTGTATTTTTTAATTCTCTAATATTACCCGGCCACGAGTAATTTTGTAATAGCAAAAGAGCATCCGGTGAAATTGATGTTATTTCAGATGGCGAGGTTTCGTTAAACTCCTGCATAAATTTAAGAACAAGCGGCGCAATATCCCATGGTCTGTTTTTTAATGGTGGTATGGTTAATTTGCAAACATTAAGTCTGTAATAAAGATCTTCACGGAAAAGCCCCTTTTTAATAAGCAATGGTATGTAACGGTTTGTAGCACAAATAATTCTTGATTTAATAGTGTGTTTTTGAGTGCCGCCAACTTTATAATATTCTTTTTCCTGAATAACCCGTAATAATTTTGCCTGAGTATCAAGAGGTATTTCGGTTATTTCATCGAGAAACAAAATACCACCGCTACTTGCTGATATTTTACCGTCTTTACCTTTTGGGTCACCACCGGTAAATGCTCCTTTCTCATACCCGAAAAGTTCAGATTCAAAAATGTCCTTAGGCAATGCAGAACAGTTGATACCAATAAAAGGTGTATTTTTATCATAATGAAGCATTTGAGCTATAACCTCTTTTCCAACACCCGTTTTTCCTTCGATCAGTATAGGTATTTCAGGAAAATCTCTTAGCTTCTCAATTTTTTTAGATATTAATTGCATTTGCGGAGATGCTATAATTATGCCGGATAAATCATTATAATCGTCAAATATATCAATTTTGTTGTTACCCGGGGCAATTTTATATTTTTGAAGCTTAATCGTTTGTATAATCCTAGTTAATTTATCAGTGTCTATTGGTTTAATAAGAAAATCGTAAACACCTAATTCAAGTGCATTAATTGATTCGATAACTTCACTTTGACCGGATATTAAAATAACATGGACTGATTTATTCATTTTCTTGATATTTTTTACCAGCTCTATCCCATTCATAACAGGCATTTTAATATCACTTATAACAAGATCATAGGTATTATTATTCATCAATGATAATGCATCAATACCATTATTAGCTTTATCAATAATCTCTATATCAAGTTCAATAAGAAATTTTTCAAGAGCATTGCAAAGTTGTTTTTCATCGTCAACTAATAATATTTTCATTTTTATTCTACCGGTATTGTTATTCTAAAATGTGAGCCTTGAATGCAGTTGTCAATAATTTCAATTGATCCATTAATTGATGATACAATTGTTTGAACAATATGAAGCCCCATACCCATTGAATCTCCTTTTATTTTTGTCGTAACTAATGGATTGAATAAGGTATTACGAATTTCTGCATTAATTCCGGGACCATTATCTTCAATATCAATAATGAGTTTATTGTTTAGTATTGTAGTAGTAAAAACTATTTTTTTATTAGTATTTTCAACTTCGTCAAGCGCTTCAATTGCATTATTTAAAATATTACCTATTAATTGTTGAATAAGTGTATCAGAGCAATTAACAAAAACAGCATGGGCATTACAATTTTTTATAAAAGTAATTGAATGATTTGACATTCGCTGGTCATACATATTAATTATTTTTTCAATTAGAGTAGAAACATCGAATTTATTTATAACTATATCAGTTTTATTTGTATTTATTATAGTTTTCATAGAATTAATAATTGTATTTATTGTGTTAACTCCAGTTAGCAATTCATAAAGATCATTAAGATTTTTTTCATCTTCCTCACTTCGATTTGATTGTTTTTTTATTCGAAGAATAATTGTATCAGTAAGTACTTTTACAAGTTGTAACGGTTGTTTTATTTCATGGGCGATTGCAGATGAAAGGGTACCAAGAGATGTTAATCGTTGTGCTTTTAATATCATTTTTTCTTTAATTTGCTTTTCATATTCATAGCGTTTTATGTTAGTAATATCGCGAATGAATACAAGAAATTTGTTTATATTCTTATTTTTATCAAATTCGGGTATAACTAAAACATCCCAGTCTTTATCAAGATAATTAAGTTCTTCATTGTGAATTAATGCTTTTGATTTAACAAGCAATAGTCTTTCTTCAATTTTTGAACAAAAATCCTCACTGAAACCTGCTTCATTAGGGGTTTTCTCAAAAATATCCGATAACCTTTTTTGCATTATTTTTTCTGCCATCGGATTCGCATATTGAATTTTAAAATGAGAATCAAATTCAAGAATTATTTCATGTGAATTCTCAATAATTGATTTATACCGGTCTTTCGTGATTGAAAGATCTTCATCTAACATATAATTTTTTTTTCTTTCTTCAATGAGATTTAAAGCGTTTTGAATTATTATTTTAAAATTATTATCATCAATTGGTTTTGTAATATAATGATAAATTTTAGCCCGGTTTATAGCATCGGTAATTACATCTATGTCTGAATAAGCGGTTATTAATATTCTTAATTTATCAGGATAAAGTGATGCAAATTCTTCTAATACATCAATTCCTTTTATCCCCGGCATTCGTTGATCACATAATATTATGTTAATATCAGGATGTTCGGATAATATAACAAGTGCATCCTCATATTTTTCAGCGGTATAAATCGTAAAGTAGTCCATAAAAAGATATTTTAGCAATACAAGATTTTCCTGCTCATCATCAATGTAGAGTATTTCGTTTGTATTCATTGTATTTCCCCTCTATTAATTGGTAGTATAATTTCAAAAACGGCTCCATCAGAGTTATTATTCACCGTTATTGTTCCTCCATGGTTTTGGATTATATTATAACTAATGGAAAGTCCCAGGCCGGTTCCATGTCCGACTTCTTTTGTTGAAAAAAATGGGTCAAATATTTTATCAATGATTTCGGGTTGTATACCGCCGCCGGTATCCTGAAAAATTATTGAAATACATTGAGTATTGTTACATGTAACTAACGCTGTTACAATGGTTATTTTCATTTCTCCTGTTTTACTTTTTACCGCATCAATACTATTTTTTAGTATATTAACAAAAACCTGTTCCAGTTTTCCCTCATACCCTTTTATTACCGGGAGATTTCCAAATTTTTTATCTATGATAATATCATTATTTAATTGGTTTTCAAGAATAAGAAGTGCAAAATCGATACATTGATTAATAACAACAGAATTTGTTTCAGCAGTATCAACTCGAGAGAAATTTTTTAAGCCTTTAACAATTTCTGCAGTTTTCAAAGCACCGGTTTTTATATTGGTTAAAATCTCTTCCATCATGGTAGTAAGTGAATTTATTCGATTTTCATTTTCTTCATCTTTTTTTTCACTAAAATGTATTGAAATCGCTGATTTTAATTTTCTCATTATTCCTTCAAGAGCTGGAATGCCGGTAATTATATAATTTAATGGATTGTTTATTTCGTGTGTAACTCCGGCAATTAATGTCCCCAGCGCAGCAAGTTTTGATGATTGAATAAGCTGTTCCTGAGTTTCTTCCAGTTTCAGTAAGGAAATTTCTAATTCATCATTTTTTTTTGCCAACTCATTTTGTAATGTCATAATTCGTATATGAGTTTTAACCCGGGCAAGAGTTTCTTCAAATTGAAATGGTTTTGTAATATAATCAACAGCACCAAATTGAAATGCTTTAAGTTTTTCATCAGTTGACGTTTCAGCACTTATAAATAATATAGGAATATTTTCTAAAAAAGGATTTTTTTTTATTTCTGTACAAAGCTCAAATCCATTCATTTCAGGCATGTGAATATCAAGAAGAATTAGAGAAGGCGTTTTGTTCTGTGCAAGCATTAGGGCTGTTTTTCCGTTAGGTGCACATCTGACATCAAATCCTTCTTTTATAAAAAAAGCTTCAAGTGTTTTTAAATTTTCAATATTGTCATCAACTACCAAAATATTTTCGTTCATAACATTCCCTTGAGCCAAGTATTATAGAAGTGCATTCTATAATTATATTGGTAAATAAAAAAATATCAAATTATTCTTCTACTAAATTAAATGTGTATGCACTTTTTACAAATAGAATTGGTGGCATATCATCGTATTTGGTTATTTCCTGATTAAAAAACAATTCGTCAAGTCTGAAAAATTTATTGATACCCGATTGAGATTCCTGAATTCTTCCGGGAAGACCCATCATTATAATATCAGCTTTAGAAGAAATTTCTTTTATTCTGCTTTGAATGGTGTCACTTAATGGGGGCAGAATAAGAATTTCTACATTTAATCGTGATTTTTCTATAAGAGTGCTGAGCTCCTGTCTTACAGTTTTTTCAGAATCGTTTTCATTTAATATTCTGATTAATCGTATACCATTGATATTTTTCTTTTTATATTCTATAGAGTTATTTATTATGTATGAAAGTAATAGCATTAAATTTCCGTTGTTTTCTCCTCTCCACCATAAATCAATGTTTTCAAAATATTTAAGTTTTTCCGCATTTTTTAAAATGAAAACATTTTTCTTAAGCAGTAATATTTTATTGATTACTGAAATAATATTTATTTTAGAATTATACTCCAATAATATTGAATTTGTATGAATTCCTGCAGGTGCACTCATATTAACCATTGTGTTAATCGCTTGATTCGGGTCATAAGCCGATACTATACCAACCGGAATATTTTTCAAATTATATAATCCGGCAATATCAAACTCATCGGTTTTTTCCGGAGTAATAATATTCATATTTACCAGACCCTGATATGATGCAATTAATTCAGATAACTTTATTGTTTTGTCAATAATACTAAATGAAATGATATGAAATATAGTAAGAATCTTTATTTTATCACTACCTGATAATTCTTTTTTTAGAGTATAATTAAGTTCATCTTCAGTTAATTGATAATAATCGTTAATATTTTTTTTATTTTCATCATTTAACAGTGAAATAATTTCATTTTCAAAGATATTTCGCGGGATGAGTTTAGGTATGATTTCATTCTGATACACAATAGCCATTAACAATGGCCGCCAATTTTTAGACCCTTGTTCTATCTTTTTTAAACTGCTTAAACCTTTTGTAACAAGACTGAATATAACACCCCACCAGACACCTTCTAATTTGTTTTCTGATTTGTATTTCAGGATTAACCAGAATAATAAAAACTGACTGATTATTATAATTAAACCGATAACAAAATTAAAAAGACAAATCGCAATTATTGATGCAGTAAAACCATACAATGAAACTATCCAATGATTTTTAATTGTAGGACGAAATGTCGGGTTTTTACTGATTCGTTCAAAAAATGCAGCACCATTAACCCAGCCATATACAACAAGAAAACAAATACCCACAATATTTGCTGCAATGTTAATTTCTCCTATTAAAATAACAATTAAAGCAATAAACGCAGTAAAAAAAGTTGCAAATCGTGGTTCTGTTCCATTTTTTCTGAAATCCTTTTTCAAAAAACTCAGGAAATCCGGTAGTATTTTATCGGATGCTAAAGACTGGGCTGTTCTCGGTGCAGTCATAAAGCAACTTAATGCTGAGGAACTTGTTGCAAATAAAATTCCTAGAAGTATAAGAATACCGGGAATATTAAATGGAAAATTTTTAGCAATACCGAATAAACCGGTTAATCCGCCATATAAGTGTATGTTTGTTATAAAATCGGGTGATAATGCACTGAAAATTATTGTTGCACCAAGATATACAATAAAAGTTACACCGATTGCATAAAAAGTACCTTTTACAAGGCTTTTTTTAGGCTCTTTTAAATCACCGCTCATTCCGACCCCGGCATCTATTCCTGTTACTGCAGGGAAGAAAGTTGTGAAAACGATAAATACAGTAAGATTGGTAACCCCGTCTTTTATATTGCCGCCAAACAATTGTATCTGATTGAAATCTGTAAATATTGGGAGATCATTAATAGTAAGATGTAAAAAAGGGCTGATGAAAATTGTTAAAACGCTCAAAAATAAAACGATTAAGATTATAACTTGAAGTTTTAGTGTAAAATCTGCACCTATTAAAACGATGATAAAGAAAATAATAAAGACAAGTCCTGCAATTATTTGTTTTTGCCGTAAAATATTGATTGCCATATCAGCAGTGTTTTGAATAACAGGAAAAATACCCATAGTATTAAACACAGATTGTAAAAAGTGCTGTAAAGGTTCTGCAAACCCGATGCAGTAAAAAGCTATAGATGCTGCTTGGGCGAGATAAAGCATTATACCGATTGAACCACCAAATGAATTACCAAGCGACTTTCTTGAAAGTGCATACATTCCGCCACCACCGATTTTATTTAAATTGGTGGCACAGTCAGATAGTGAAAATGCAGTGGCAATAGTTATTGTATGAGCAATTAAAACAATAGCCAGCATTGGAATTAATCCAACGGAATGAACCAATAATGGAAGAAGTAAAAATAAAACAGTTCCGAGTATTGCCTCAGTTGACGGTATAAAAACGCCCTGAAAAGTTCCAAATTTTATACTATCATTTAATTTTTTTTTATCCGGCATTGTGATATCCTTATTGAATTTAAATTCTACGCTTAACTATAGAATAAAATGTAAAGATATCAATAGAAAATAGTAGAATTTTGTTAAAAGATTTTTTTTTATTCTTTTGATTGTTTTTCAAGTTTTCTTTTAGCCATTTTCTCTTTTAAACGGGGAAAAAGTGTTTTTAAAGTCTTTTTTGGTCTCTCATTTGTCTCATTCGTTTCTATTTTTTGTGAATATGCAATTTGATTGGGATTAATTATCATAGAAACTAATTCGGTAATCTTTTCATCTATCTGATTAACATTAGTAATATTTGTTTTTTCTGCAAAATGAGCTTCTCCGGTTATAACATCTACACCACGAACATTTATTGTTATTGTATCACCGAATTGTGTAATACTTCCTAAAATAACTTTTTTTACACCGAGAATATTTCCAACTTCAACACGGGATTGATCATCGAATTCATCTGAACTTTGTAATTGTAATTCTGTCATAACTTTATCGATTTGACTTCGTTCAATTACAGTAAATTTATTTGATTTAATTAGTGAAGTGGTTAAATTTTCTACTACTGCGTCAACAGATATTATTTCCGGATTAACGCCTTTAGCAGAAAAATTCATGATGGCAATTTTTTCTTTTTCTTCAGAATACAACATAGTAAATGAAAATAAAAATATGATGAGTAACAATGATGGTTTTTTCATAAATAAAAATCCTTTTTTTTTATTATTAGTATGGCAAAATGAATAGTACCACATGATGTATTAAATAACAAATTTATTATGAAATTCTTAAGTATATATTACTTCAACCATTTTTCAAGCATAAAAAATAATTGTTCTTTTGAAAATGGTTTTGATAAATAGTCATCTGATCCAAATAAAGTTGCATTTTCTATATTATTATTTAAAGCATAAGCTGAAACTGCAATTATAATAGTTTTTGATTTCCCTTCATCATTTGAGTTTTTTATTATCTTTGATGCTTCAATTCCATTTAATTTTGGCATTTGGCTATCCATTAAAATTAAATCGTATTTTTGTGTTTTGATTTTTTCTAAAACTTCTTCACCATTATAAGCTATGTCATACAGAATACCTGTTTCGGAAAGAAGTATTTCAAGTAATTTAATATTTATTTCACTATCTTCTGCTATTAAAATGTATTTATCAGAGAAATCATAATTGCGTATTTTTTTTTCAGAGTATATACGGTTTATTTTTGAAGCAGGTGGTGTTTTAAATGGAATAATAATTTCAAAAACACTACCTTTATCAGGGACGCTACTAACGGAAATTGTGCCGTTTAATAACAATGTCAGTTTATTAACAATGGCTAAACCAATTCCTGTTCCTCCATATTTTTTTGTTAAATGTTCTTCACCCTGATTAAACATTTCAAATAAATGATTCATTTTTTCTTTATTGATTCCGATCCCGGTATCAGTTATTTTAAATGAAATATGTGTACATCCGGTTTCAAGTTTATAATCGTTAATTTCTATACAAATCGTTCCATTAGTCGTAAATTTGTTTGAGTTACTAATTAGATTTGTTAAAATTTGTTTTACGCGCAGTTCATCCCCAATTAATATTTCTGATTGCGAGTTGTTAATAATTTTGAATGTATTATTGTTAATTTTGAATGACTCTTGAAATAGAGATGAAAGCCAATTTAATAGAGTTTTAATATCAAACTCTTTATAAGAAATTTTAAGCATTCCCGCTTCAATCTTTGATAGATCAAGAACATCATTAATTATTGTGAGTAAGTGATCACCTGAACTTTTTACAATTTTTAAATATTCTTTTTTTGAAGGATCATTTTCCTGTTCATAAAGAATATCAGTAAAACCAAGAATGCCATTAAGAGGTGTTCTTAATTCATGACTGATATTAGAAAGAAATTCACTTTTTGCTTTACTGTTTTTCTCTGCAATTTCTTTTGCTCTAATAAGTTCATTTTGTATGATTTCTTTTTGGGAAATTTCATTTACTAAAGCATGGGTTTTCTTAATTATTTCATTTTTTGTATATATTAAAGCAAAAAGTAATAGAATAATTATTAAAGGTATTACAATGCCAATTAAATAATAGAAAAATTGTAATGGACTGATTCTATTATCTTTTAGAAATGGAAACCATTTATCAAATATTTTATTATAGCTTCCATTATTATAAATTATTATAAGACCTTCGTTTAATTTAGACAATAACTCTTTATCCCCTTCTTTAACTGCAAAACAAAACTTTTGTTCAAAACCACTTAAATTTATTTTGGACGGCGAAAGACTATCCCTGTCAATTTGTGAAAGAGGTTTTATATCTTTTAATTTTAAATCGGATATAATTTTCATTCCAACAATTCCCTGGGCTAAAATTGCATCATGTTTACCGGAATTAAGAAGTTTAAATGCGTCAGAGTATGTTTTGGTTAATATTAATGTATCAGTAAAATTCATTTTTAAAGCGTATTCATGTGAGTTATCACCTTCCATAACAATGATTTCTTTTCCTTGTAAATCAAGTTCTGTTTTTATAGAATCATTATTGTTTCGTATGAAAATATTTCCATTCATTACAATATACGGTATTGTAAAGTCAAAATCTCTTTCGCGTTCATCAGTTCTACCGACTAAAGGAAGAACATCAAGCTTACCTTCTATAAGTTTATTTTTAATAATTTCCCATTGGTCTATTTTAAAATCGATTTTCAGATTCATCACATTTGCAACTGCTTCTAATAAATCAACAGAAAATCCATCAGCATATCCTGAACTTGTTACTGAGAATGGTGGATAGTCAAATTCGGTTGCGCTTTTATATATTTTCTCATCTGAATACAGTGGACATAATAATGTAAGCCATAAAAGTATAGTGATTTTCTTCATTATATATTCCTTTTTCAAGAGCTCTGAATAATTATAATTATTAATATAAAAATAGCAACCTAAAAAACCTTTAATATATTTAATCCGTCTATTGTAATATTTTCATGTTTCATTTACAATTAATTTATAAATTACTTATTGTGTTGAACATTCTGAATATATATATCTTAACGGGGGCTTTTATGTTAAAAAAATTAGTTTATACGGTGACTCTTTTGTTTTGTATTACTACACTCTTTGCAGAGGTCGTTTTGCTGAAAGACGGTTCTATTATAAAAGGTAAAATTATAAAAATGAATGAAGATATTATCACCGTATTATCAAACTATGGTGAGATGGTAATTGACAGATCACAGGTTGTTAATACCTATTTTGATGAAGATGCATATTATAAATCACTCAATACAACTGAAAAAAAAGAAGTAGTTACTGAAAAAAAATCAAAAGGCAAAGATGATTCCTATTTTGAAAATCTTTCAAAAACTACCGGTAAAATGAAAGTAAATTGCAATTTGACATCAACAATATATTATATAAATTTTGATGCATTTGTAATTTGGGCGAATACGGTTTTAGGTTTAAAATTTGAAACTCAGGAACAGAAAAATGCACTTATGGATTTAATTAAAGAGTGGATTTTTCAGAAAAGAGATAATTGGCAATTGTTATACAGTTTATGTAATACAAGTTTAAAAACACCAAACACATTTGATATTCCTGTAGGTAAATATATCGTATGGGTTGGAGACAATGGAAAATATACTGAACGAAAAGATGATGTTATAATAAAAGAAGGGCAGACCACGACATTAGATTTTACAGGTTTTCCTACAACAATTAAAGTAATAAGTGATTGGGTGGGAGCTGAGGTGTATTTTAATGATGTGTATATCGGTACAACTCCATGTGATGGTATAGTATATGTTAAACCGGCGTCTGTAAATATTACAATTAAAAAAGATGGTAATCAGTTTACTAAAACAGTACCGACAGTAAATGGTGAAGATTTCAAAATTGTTTCTATGGAAAGTAAGCCGACAACGGTCAATGTTACCACCAATGTTATTGGAGCAGAAGTGTATGCTGAAGGAAAGTATGTTGGTGTTGCTCCATGTAATTTTGTTGTGTATGGTAAACCGGCATCTGTTAGTTTAGTAGCAAAAAAAACAAATTTTTATGATGGCTATTATTCTGTAGATATTAATGAAGTTGATAATACAGTAAATGCAAAAGTTAATTTAAAAATGAATTTTTCATACAGAGGAAAAGCAGAACGATCGTCTTTTGGTTTTTCAATGATGTTTTTTGACAGGTACTCATTACCCGATGCTTCTGAATTTTATAAACTCGCAATAGGTGTCAATTATCATATTGTAGCAGGTAATGTAAATTTTATAAAATGGTATTCTTCAATAGATGTGTTGTTTGCTTCTGCAACAGCAAAACCGTATTATATGGAATCCGGGTTTATATTTGCAAGTAATATAGCCTTTGGTTTAATGTTCCAAATACCAATTAATCGAGTGTTTATTGAGTTTGGTGGAGCACCAAAAGTTGGTTTTATGATTGAAAATGTTGTATTTACTCAAAGTGATTATCTCGATTATTATAATGATAAAAGTATTGGAAGTTCATTTTATGAAGATTCATCATATACAAAAGTTCTTCTTGGTATTGGTGCCGAAGCTGTTGTTGGTATTAAAGTTATGATCACTGATAGAATAGGTTTTTTTGCACAATACAAAATAGGACTTTTGGAAGAAACAAAAAGCTTAGAGAATACCGAGTATAAAAATATTGATGGTCAATATTGTATAATTGGAATAAGATTCTAACCTGAGCTAATTAGTATTGCATGAGTTGTTAGTGTTAAGAAATCACTAATTCTGAAATCTGATTCAATTGTTACTGTTTGACCGGTTAATGAATCGGTATATTCACCTTGAGCAAAATTAGGTATTTCGATTATTGTATTTTCCAGTACCTTTTTTGCTCGTTCTGTGAAGTTTAAAGATATATTTTCACAGTTTGCTTGAAGCGGGGTGATGGATGTATGAAACCGGGAGATAATAACTATTACTTTAGATTGTTTGGCTTTATCAGTTCTTAGAAAGGAGATAATAATTTCTTTATTATCTCCTTTTACTGTTAACGGTATATAATCACCATCTTTAAAAATATCATAGTGAGTATTACGAACCTGTAATGCATTATAGGTAAAGTACAGTTTAATTTTTCCATCGTAGAAATCATCAAATAATTCTTTCATACTCATTACATTTTTATTTTCAATAACTTTTTTTACTATATCAAGATATTCATTTCGTATATTAAAATCGATTTCTCTTCGGTTATCAGGGTCAACTAATGTTAAATCCCATAATTCTGTGCCTTGATAAATATCCGGAATGCCGGGTGAAAGTATTTTTAATATAACCTGTGATAGTGAATTGAGCATGCCGTTAAAGGCAATATAACGGGCAAATACTTTAAACTTATCAAGAAAACCATTGGAATCATCTAAAATGTTTTCAATAAATTTAAGGATTCTATCTTCATAAGCAGCATCCGGTTTTAGCCAGTTGGTATGGTTTTTTGATTCTCGAACTGCTTTGATACTGTATTCTTTTATACGACTATGATAGAGTTCATTATTAAAATTAAACGGGAAAGAACCCAGTAGTGTCTGGTAAATAAAATATTCATCATTTCTATCAGGGAATTCCAAGCCCTTTGATTTACTTTTAAACTTTTTGTTTAATTTATTCCAGTCTTTGATGTTTTTATTCCAAATTGCAGGAATCTCCGAGATTACATTTAATCGGGCTCTCACATCTTCCCCTCGTTTAGTGTCATGAGTTGAACTTGTGTTTAATGTATAAGGAAATCTTTTGGCTCTATGAGAATTAAATTTATGAAATTCATGGGTTGTAATTGCAAACCGACCGGGGTCTCCGCCGACCTCGTTTAATGATATAAAATTATTGTATGAGTAGAATAAAGTATCTTCAAGACCTTTTGCCATTAATGGTCCGGTGTATTGCTGGAATTTGATAATAAACATAATCATTTCTGATCGAAGTTGTTCTTTTTTATTATTCAAATATTTTAATAATAAAAGATTCTCGATAAAATTTAATTCATATATTAATGAAGGATTTAATTTTTTTGCAAGTTGAATAGTTTGTACAATCACTTTTCTATCACTTTGAGAAATATTATCATTACTTATATAAGTTCTATAAATTGGAAATAATATAATAATTTCTTCAAGTGCCATTTTAAGACCTACGAATGTATAATCACTTGCATACCTGTCATCTGAGGCTATTTTTTTTACAAGCTGAGCTATATTATCCATATCTCCTGACATGTGTCGTGTTAGAATAATCCGTTTTTTTTCATACAGTAATTCTTTATAATTCCATTCTTCATTAGTAAAGGTTCGATATATTTTCAAAAGCGGTTTTGCATTACTTTTTCGTATAAATAAACCATTTTGATAATTTAAATAATCATAACCCGACGTCCCTTCACAATCCCAGTTTTCAGGTAAATCTTCTTTAGATTCCAGGATTTTTTCTACAATAATATAACTATTATTTGTTCGTGATTTCAATCTTTGAAGATATTCAGCCGGATATGACAATCCGTCAATATGATCTATTCTTAATCCGTCAACGATTCCATTGGTCATGAGCTCCAGAATATAAGAATGAACTTTATTGAACACCTCATCTTTTTCAATTTGAACTGATATCAACCCGTTGACATTAAAAAATCGTCTATAATTTATTTCGTCCGTGGCAACTTTCCAATAGGTCAGTCTGAATACTTGTTTTGAAAGAATTTTATCAAGCGTATTAAATGATTCAGAGTTACCTTTTGTTCCGTTTATTTCAAAAATATTTTCATCAAGAAATGATTTGAAAATTTCACAATTTGAGTATAATTCCCATAAAACAGCTTTTATAAATCTGACCTGCACATATCTGTCTTTAAAATCATCCTCTTCGGAGGATAAGTTTTTAATAATATAGAGTAACCCTAAATATTTAATATAATCAGGATGATCCTTACCAAGTTGGTTTTGTAATTTGAATTGTTTATATACAAGAATATCGTAATACGTATCTATTTTCAGACAAAATCTGTTTTCATAATATTGTACATGAAAACCAAATTCATTATAATTTATAGATAATTCACCATTATCAAGACACTCACCATAAAACTTTCCAAGAAATGGTGTGATTAATTTACCATTGATTGATTTAAAAGTATGATTCCAGTTTATGTCAAAAAAATTATAATACCGTGAATACGTATCGTTTTCAAATATATCAATAAGATATATATTTAAATAATGAAAAGCCATGTGATTGGGGACAATATCAAGAAGTATTCCCATATCATTTTGTTTTAAATGATTAGATAAGATTTTTAATCTATCGATAGTACCAATTTCTGAATTTAATGACGTGGTATCAATAACATCGTATCCGTGCATACTGCCTGGAACCGGTTGGAGAATTGGTGAAAAATAGAGATCGCTTACACCAAGTTTTTTTAAATAATCAGAAATAGATAGAACATCATCTATCTGAAATGTTTTGTTAAGCTGTAATCTATATGTATTCTTTGGTACTCTCATAATTGACCTCTCATTAATGTAGTTGTATTAAAGTTGCCGATCGAGCTGATAATAAATTAACATTATTATGAGAAAGTTCGAAAAGACTCGTAGTAAATAATGTAGTGAAATCAGCAGTAAATGGTTTAATATAATTTTCGTCAATCGATGAAAAATTTAAAATCAGGTAATAAAATATAGTATTAATCTCATAACGAATACTTAGAATATTATTATTATGAGTAAAAGAGGATATTTTATCCAGTGGTAATCGGGTAGTAAGCCCGATTTTTTTTCTTATAGCTATTAATTGTTTATACAGTGCCAGTATTTCTTTATTTTTTTCAGATTGTACATCAAATGACAGTTTTGATTTTTGAAATATTATTTTAGCATCAGGATCCGGTATTTCATACAAAGCCATAAATTCTGAAAACTCTTTTTTACGACCTTCACGTACCATTTCTATTAACGATTTATCTGAATGATCAACAAAATAAAAAAACGGATTGGTTTCACCATATTCTTCACCGTTAAAAATCAATGGTATGAAAGGAGATAGCAACACTGCAGAAGCTGCCAGTTTTAATGATTGATGGTCTGTTAATGTAGAAATCCTATCCCCGATAGCTCTATTACCTGTCATATCATGGTTTTGCAGAAAAACGATAAAATTTTTTGAATTAAGTTCAGCACTTCCACTACCAAATATTTTCTTTCTGTTTTTTGAATATTTGCCGTCATAAACATATCCGTTTGAATAAGCATCAGATAAATCACGTAATGAACCAAAATCTTTATAAAATCCGTATTGTTCATTCGTTAAAAGAGTATGTAATGAATGATGAAAATCGTCGCACCATTGAGCATTGCAGTTCATACCACAATCCTGTAAAACATGCGGGTCATTAAGATCTGATTCTGCAATAAGATAGAATTGTTTACCGGAATCAATACTTAATTGCTGCGCAGCAAGCGATATATCACGAACTATGTGAGACGGGCTTGAATCAATAATCGAATGAACTGCATCAAGCCGTAAACAGTCAATATCAAGATATGTATACCAGAAAAGTGCATTTTCAATACAATAATTTCTAACACCGTCAGAATACTCATCATCAAAATTGATTGCACCACCCCAGGGGGTTTTGTATTTATCGGTAAAATATACATTATGTGCCCAGAGATAGTTTCCTTCCGGTCCAAGATGATTATAAACAACGTCAAGTATTACAGCTATGCCACTTGAATGGAGTGCATCAATGAGTTCTCTTAGTTTAAAAACTCCTCCGTATATTGAATGTACGGCAAAAGGGTAAACACCATCATAACCCCAATTTCTTTCTCCGGGATATTGAGCTACAGGCATTATTTCTACGGCAGTTATACCAAGTTCTTTTAAATAGGGGATCTTTTGTTTAATACCTTCAAAATCGCCGTTATTACTGAAAATACCGGTATGCAGTTCATAGATAATATATTCATTAAGAGATACATGAGAATCTATTCGAGGATTTTTTAAAAGACTTTTGTAATCAACAACAACTGACCTGCCATGAACTCCGCCATCAAGTGCTTTTGATACAGGATCGGTTATATCACCTGTTAAATCGGTATGAAATTTATATGTTACGCCCGGTTTTATATCACCAATTGTTATTTTAAAATAACCGTCATCATTTTTGATCATTTTGTATTCAATATAGTGCGGGGTATATAGTTTTAAAATTGCCTGTTTTGCGAGAGGTGAATAAAGAATAAATTCGCAATCGCCATTCTCATAAATTATTGAGCCTGTTTCCATCGTATATCCTTTTATTGTACAAGTTCAAAAATAAAAAAACTGTGGGGAGATAAAGTTAATAAATATGGTAGTTCTCCAATGTATGGAAAAGATTCTTCTCCAATTATTTCAACAGGTTTAAACCCTTTATATTCAGAAATATACAGTTCTACCGGTTGATGCAGATGAGATAAATTAAACACACATAACAGCCTTTCGTTATCGTTTTCCCTGAAGAAAGCAAGAATACGTTTGTTTTCAGGGTAGATAAAGCGAAGTGTACCTGAACCGAAAACAGAAAATTTTCTTCTTTGTTTCAGCATATGTTTTGTCCAGTTTAAAAGAGAGTGGATATTATTTTCCTGGTTTTCCACATTAATCGTATGGTAATCATATTCAGGATCCGTTATTACAGGAGCGTAAAGTTTAGACGGATTACACTTTGAAAACCCGGCATTCCGGTCAACATTCCAATGCATAGGTGTTCTTACACCATTTCGATCCCCTAAATAAATATTATCGCCCATACCAAGTTCATCTCCATAATATATAACCGGAGCACCGGGTAAACACAGTAAAATGGTATTGAGTAATTCGATCTGATTTCTGCTGTTTTCAAGTAATGGCGCTAACCTTCGTCTTATTCCGACATTGATTTTCATTTGTTCATCTTTAGCATATTGTTTATACATATAATCACGTTCTTCGTCCGTTACCATTTCAAGAGTAAGCTCATCATGATTTCTTAAGAAAATTGCCCATTGGCAGTTTTCGGGAATTGCGGGAATTCTTTGTATGATATCAATAATCGGTCCGTGATGTTCCTGACGCAACGCCATAAACATTCGTGGCATTAAAGGGAAATTAAAAGCCATGTGAAATTCATCACCATCACCGAAATAAGGAAGGAGATCTTCCGGCCATTGATTAGCTTCTGCAAGTAAGAGACAATCTGGGTATTTATTATCAACAAATTTTCGTATTTTTTTTAAATATTCATGTGTTTGAGGTAGATTTTCGCAGCTGGTTCCTTCCTGTTCAAAAAGATAAGGAACCGCATCAACTCGAAAACCATCAAGACCTAAACCAAGCCAATAATCTAAAACCTTAATCATTTCCTCCTGAACATCAGGGTTTTCATAATTAAGATCAGGCTGATGATAGAAAAATCTATGCCAATAGTATTTTTTAGCTTTATCACTCCATGTCCAATTAGATATTTCAGTATCAACAAATATAATTCGTGCCTCTTTATATTTTTCAGGATTATGAGACCATACAAAGTAATTATGATATTTTGAATACACATTATTGACAGCTTCAATAAACCATGGATGCTGATCTGATATGTGGTTTAGAACCAAATCTGCAATAACTCTGATTCCCCTTTTATGTGACTCATCAAGAAAATGTTTAAAATCATCAAGGGTACCGTAATCTTTGTGAATTTCGTAATAATTCATTATATCGTATCCGTCATCTTTTCCCGGACTCGGATACATTGGTAATAACCAGATACAATCAATACCAAGATTTGCTATATAATCAAGTTTTGATGTTAAACCTTTAAAATCACCTTTTCCGTCATTATTATGGTCATGAAAACCCTTAACATAAACTTCGTAAAAAACTGCATTTTTATACCATGGATTGGACATATTACACCGCCATCTTTTTAAGTTATTGTAAAGATCTTATTGATGATCCTTTTTTATTATAACTTTATATGAAAAAATTGCAACCCTTTGGTTTTTTTGTATAATTTTTTATGGCTTGTGTATTCTAATAAAACAGGCGACTCTGATTGAGTCGCCCTTAAAGTAATTATCGGTGTATACCGTATTGTTTTCCGTAATTATCTATAACAAAATCAATATCTTTGTCCCCTCGACCTGATAGATTGACAACAATTGATTCACCTGGTTTTTGTTTAGCCAGTTTAATTGCATACGCAACTGCATGTGAACTTTCAATAGCCGGAATAATTCCTTCTATTCTTGATAATTCAAAGAAAGCATCAATTGCTTCTTTATCAGTTATATTAAAATAGTTTACACGCCCAATATCTTTCAAATTAGAATGTTCAGGACCAACACCGGGATAGTCTAAACCACTGGCAACTGAATATACTGAACTTGGAGCTCCATTTTCATCCTGTAGTAAATAACATTTAAAACCATGAATAATACCGGGTTTTCCATAGGTTATTGTTGAAGCATGATCACCCACAGCTGTTCCTCTTCCCGCCGGTTCTACACCATACATATTTACACTGGTGTCATCAATAAAAGGGTAGAAAAGTCCCATGGCATTTGAGCCTCCGCCGACACATGCAACAAGGTTTTGCGGTAGTGCCTGACCGGTTTGTGTTTTAAATTGCGATTTTACCTCTGTTCCAACAACAGATTGAAAATCACGAACCATTTGAGGGAAAGGGTGCGGACCGACAACAGAGCCGATAGCATATAATTGAGTAACCGGATCTTTTACATACGCATCAAAACATTCATCAACAGCTTCTTTTAAAGTTCGTTGACCTGATTTTACCGGAACAACAGTTGTACCTAATATTTTCATTCGGATTACATTTGGTTGTTCTTTAGCAATATCAACTTCTCCCATATAAATATCACATTCAAGACCGAGTAACGCTGCCGCAGTTGCCAATGCAACACCATGCTGCCCCGCCCCTGTCTCTGCAATAACTTTTTTCTTACCAAGTCGTTTTGCCAATAACACTTCACCAAGACAATGATTTATTTTATGAGCACCGGTATGATTTAAATCTTCTCTTTTTAGATAGATTTCGGCACCGTATTTTTTTGAAAGGTTTTGTGCATGAAAAAGAGGTGAAGGTCGACCAACATAATGCTGATAAAGATAAGCAAGTTCTTTCTGGAATTCGGGGTCTTTTCTTGCTTTGTTATACTCAACATTAATCTCATTCATAATTTTTTGCAATTCTTCAGGTATAAAACTTCCACCATATTCACCAAAAAAACCGTTTTCATCAGGTAAATTATACTTCATATACACACTCCTATGATTCTGTTTGTAGAAACATAGTAAGATAATAAAAGTGGGTTGTCAATAGAGCTTCTTGCAAAAATACTTTTTTTATCTCGAATTTTTGCAAGAAGCTACCTATAATGCGATTATATCGCATGTGGCGGAAGCATAAAAAAAGTACCCTTTTTTTCATCAAGTAATCATGATTTTTGCAAGAGCCTCAATAGGGTATAATTTTTTAAATATTTTTTAACCAATCCCGATTATTTAAATACCAGAAAACGGTTTTTTCCAGACCTTCTTCAAAATCAATCTGGGGTTCCCAGTTAAGGATTCTTTTTGCTTTATCAATATCAGCCATCGTTTCAAGCATATCCGTTTTTTGAGCAGGTTGAAAATTAATGATGGCTTTTGTCTGTGCAAATTCTTCAATGAGTGTAATCATGGCATTTAGTTTAATGGGCTTTTTGCCACCGCCAAGATTTATTATTTCATAGCCGACTTCTTTTAATGCTTCTACAGTCCCTTGAGCAATATCTGTTACAAATGTGAAGTCACGACTCTGGTTTCCGTCTCCGTATAAGGTAATCGGCTCTTTTTCAATAACCCATTTTACAAAGCGGTATGGGCTCATATCGGGTCTTCCGGCAGGACCATAGACGGTGAAATACCGGCAGATTGAAACATCGATACCATAAAGATGATGATAAGTATATGCCATTGCTTCGGCAGCTTTTTTTGTTGCCGCATATTGGGAAATCGGTGTATTAACGGGCAGTCTTTCACTGAATGGAATATCCTGTCCGGCATATAATGATGAAGTTGATGCTAAAACAAATTTTTTAGTATCATATTTACGCATCAATTCCAGAAGATTAAGTGTTCCTGTGGCGTTAGTTGACATATAAATAAAAGGGTTTTCTTCACTGTACCGGACACCGGCTCTTGCTGCAAGATTAATTACAGCTGTAAATTTATTGGTTTCAAAAAGTAATTTTAAATATTCATAATTTTCAATATCACCTTTGTGGAAAGTAAAATTATCATATTTTTCTAATTTTTTTAATCGCCATTCCTTGAGGGCAACGGAATAATAATCATTCATATTATCTATGCCGGTAACCTTATGACCTTCTTCAAGAAGAATAACAGCTGTTTCTGCTCCAATAAAACCGGCAACTCCGGTAAGTAAAATATGTCCCATTATAACCTTCCAATTCCAAAATATTCTAAACCAAGACTTCTTACATACACGGGATTATACATATTTCTTCCGTCAAATATAACAGGTTTCTTTAGCAATTCTTTAATTCTTTTAAAATCAGGTTGTCTATATGAATGCCATTCAGTTAAAACGGCAAATGCATCTGCACCTTCAAAAACATCGTAACTATCATCACAGAATGTTATGTGGTTCATGACATCAGAAAGTAACTTTTTAGATTCTTCCATTGCTTTAGGGTCATGTACTCTGATTTTCGCACCTGCTTTAACAAGGTCGTTGATTATTTCAACTGAAGGAGCTTCTCTCATGTCATCAGTTTCCGGTTTAAATGAAAGACCCCATAATGCAATTGTTTTGTCTTTAAGTGTTTCGTTATGTAAATCAAAATAATTTGATATCTTTTTTGAAAGAACATGTTTTTGTGAATCATTAACATCTTCAACAGCTTCTAAGATTTTCATTTGATAATTGTAATCTTTTGCAGTTTTAATAATAGCCTTTACATCTTTAGGGAAACAACTTCCGCCATATCCGATACCCGGATAAATAAATGAATAACCAATTCGTGCATCAGCACCAATACCAATTCTAACCATTTCAACATCAGCGCCGACCTTTTCGCAAAGGTTTGACATTTCATTCATAAATGAAATCTTTGTTGCAAGCATCGAGTTTGCTGCGTATTTTGTAACCTCGGCACTTCGTACATCCATTATTATACAACGCGGACTTTTTCTAAAAAATACGCTATATAACTCTTCCATCATAAGTTTTGCTTTTTCACTTGAAACACCGACAACAACTCTGTCCGGTTTCATAAAATCGTTTACCGCATCGCCTTCTTTTAAAAACTCAGGGTTGGAAACGACATCAAATTCGATATTTGAATTTCTTTTTTTTAATTCTTCTGCAATTGTTTGTTTAACTTTATCTGCGGTTCCGACAGGAACGGTAGATTTGTTGACGATAATTTTATAGTCATTGATATTTTGACCGATTTCTTTTGCAACAGATATAACATGTTGAAGATCTGCTGAACCATCTTCACTTGGGGGTGTGCCAACAGCAATAAAAACAAACTCAGCTGTTTTTAAACCATCGTTGAGATTTGTACTGAATTTTAATCTGCCTTCTTTGTAATTTCTAACAACTATATTTTCAAGACCTGGTTCATAAATTGGAACAATGCCATTTTGGAGGTCTTTAATTCTGTTCGGATTTTTATCTATACAATATACAGTATTTCCCATATCTGCAAAACAAGCTCCTGCAACTAAACCAACATAACCACTGCCAACAACTGTAACTCTCATAAACCCACCTTAAAATATATTTTACTTTTACTATAAATATGTAGAGTGAACTTTCATTTTGTAAAAGTATTATTTTACATTGAATATATCATTTATTTTGTATTTTATAAATCATTTTAATTGAATAATTTAAAATAATTATTTTTTATTTGAGCCTCATGCAAAAATACTCTTTTCATCTCGAATTTTTGCATGAGGCTACGCCGGTGTATGTCCGAGGAGTTGTAACCATTACGACCAGGTACAGTTTTCGGTACCCCGAAACACTGCGTAACGCAATTATATTGCGTATGGCGGATGAAAAAATTATTAAGGCTATTTGGAGTACCAAATCCCATAACTCATGATTTTTGCTATAGCCTATTTGAATGATTTAATATTTTTAATATAAGTTCATTTCTTGAATCAACACCATAATGGTAATAAATATTTGAAATTCTTTTTTTTAATGTGTTTACCGGTATGTTTAATTCATACGATATTTCTTTGTAAACTTTACCATTCAATAATTTTTCAATGATATTCTGGTCAAAACTGTCTAAATTTACCTGATTTTTGATTTTAATATCATTTCCCATAGACTTCATAAGCAGTTCTATTTCTAAGTAAATAACAACAACAAAGATTGACGATAGAAAATAAACCGGAGGTGATTTATTAAATGTATAATAAAACATAATCACAATAATATTTCCCTGCATCAGTAAAAAGAGTAGATACCTGATAAAATATCTCATTGTTAAATGATGTAAATTAAATATTAAATGATAAAGAATTATTATAAATAAATAGATAGCATAAAAAAACACTAAACTATGAACAATTTCAGAATAGAGTTCTAAATTTGTAACAAAGAAATTTACAAGTATAAGCAGTAATGCAACAATCAATTGAATTATAAAATATCGCTTTGTTGATTTGGTAACAGAATTTATATTTAAAAAATATTTTGAGAATAAAACAGTTGCACCGGAAATAAAGACGAAATTTAACATCCCGAAGATTTTATCTATACATGGGAAATATATTGTATCGAGCATGGGATATACTCTTTTTAGAAATAACACTAATGAAAAACCTAATAAAAACAAAAAGAAAGAAAAGTAAACTTGATCTTTTAAAAACACAAAACAAAAAAAGTTTCGAAACATTGCAAGAACAACTATAGTAAAAAGTATTATATAAATTAAAGCTGATATATTCATAACAAGAGTATATTGATCTAATTGATAAAGTCAATAGGCCAGGCTAATTTTTTGACTTTCGCGGATCAAATTTTTTCAAAAATCTGACAAAATGTATAGGAAATATTCCGATTATGAAAGGAATCAGAATATAAATTCTTTTATAGAATGGTATTTTCATTACATTGTATCCATTCCATCGTATTTTCATATCAATAATTCTATACCGGATTGATTTTCTTTTGAATTCTGATCGAACATTTCTATATAATAGAAGAGGTTCCTGAATGGTATAAAAGGTTAAGCCAAGAGCAGCACATCTAAACCACAACTCATAATCCTGAGAAGTTTTAAAGGATTCATTATAGCATCCTGCTTTTTCTATCATTTCCTTTTTAAACATCACTGAAGGATGTGATACCGGATTACAAATAGTCATCAGTTTTTTTATGTTCAGATCGGTTTCAGGATATGATTTACTTCCTGTAACAAAACCTTTTTGATCAATTTCATCGCAGTTACATCCAATAATATCAAAAGTATTATTTTCAAAGAATTGTATTTGTTTTTCAAAACGCGTTGGTAACGAAATATCATCATCGTCCATTCTGGCGATAAAACTACCCTTTGATTGTGAAATTAAAAAGTTCAATGATTTGGTTAACCCGATATTGGTTTGGTTGGTAAAAATTGTGATGCGACTGTCATTTTTTTCATACCCCCGAAGTAGCGTAAGAGAATTATCGGTTGAACAATCATCGACAATGAGAAACTCAAAATTTCTGTATGTCTGATTGAGAATACTCTCAACTGAAAATGGTAAAAACTGTTCGCTATTATGAACAGACATAATCACAGAAATTAATGGTGGTTTATTCATCGGTAAACCTTAATGAACATAATTCACGTACGCCGTTGTGAACAGAATCAAAAGTGAAACCTTTATCATCAGCATCCCATCGCGGATGAAGGTCGCATCGTGTGCTACCCCGGTATTGTATGGGAGAAAAAAAAGAGGCTTTCTTAATAATTTGATTGAGTTGTATGTCAAAAACAACAACGCTTTGCATACCGCTTCTATCAGGATATGTGTCGGTTACAATATATCTGCCATTATGAGTTATTGACGGATGACCGTCTTCATTAAGAATTTCGACTTTTTTTGTTTTCCCGGTTTGTATGTTAATTGTATAATATCCGTTTATTCCATTGATGCTCATCCAGCCGATAATTGTATTATTATCAATGTAATTACAATGTGAAATCATCGTACAGTCTGCAAGGATTTTCAGTTCTGCTGTTTCAATTGAACTATAATATAATCGTGTGTATTTTACACCGTTTTTATTAAACCAGCGGTGAAAGAAAATAAAACTATTCCCGTCGGGTAAAAACTGAATGTGATTGACTTTGTGAACTGATTGATCCATTCTGGCGTCACTTTGATTATTTTTTAAATCTTCTATTGAAACTATAAGTTTTGAAGTGTTTTTTGTAAGATCAATAAGAAATATACCGTCATGAGTATCATCAAAAGTCATTGTTTTAAAAGGGATATTGTTATAGCCGTATTCATTTCTATATTTTGCCAGCCTTGAGAAATTGAGTGATAATGCACAATTTTTATGAACAGCATATATTGGATAATTAATAAGCGTTTCTTCATTAGTAACTATGTTGATGATTTTTGATTTGAATTGACCATTTTCAAAAATATTATGAATGACTGAGGTGTCATCAAGCCACTGTAACATCGCACCCTGTTGATAATTCCATGATGTCGTTTTGGAAATCGTTAAGCCGTTTAGGATGATGTCAATTTCAGTGTTTTTTACAGGGTCACTATCAGAGCGTAACCCGTGACAAATGTAGTCGTTTTTTGTATTATAAGGAGTTGAGGTGTAATAACCAAAGAAACCGTTTGTGAAGAGTGTTTTCACCGTGAGATTCGTATCGATTACATAGTAAGTTTTTGACTTGAATATAAGATAATTTAATCTCACATATACCGTTTTAATTATTTTCTTTATTAATGGAAGACTGTTTAATAAAAATGCAATTTTTCTTTCTAAATAACCAAATGTGCTCATATATTTTCCTGAATATTTTTATACAATTTTTGATAACTATCAGTCATTTTTTGTATTGAGAAGTTGTCTATAACGAATTTTCTGTTGTCTGAATGTGTTAATGTATCAATTTTTATGAGTTTCTGACACAAATCTTCATGAGAACCGGTTTTAAAAAATAAAACACTTTCAGTTTTCAGACACATATGTGCGTCAATATCCGATAACAAACAAGGAAGATTACAGGACATTGCTTCAAGGACAGAATTGGGTAAACCTTCTGATAGTGATGTGGAAACAAAAAAATCTGAAAGTTTCAGATAATCAATTACCGATGTTGTTTTCCCCGTTAAAATAATTGAATCATTTTTTAATTTTGAAATAATCGGAAAATAAGAACCATCACCGACTAACAACAAAAGAGCATTTGTTTTATTATACGCATTAAAACCGGATATTAGTGTTTCAAGGTCTTTTCTCTTAATGATTTGGCCTGTGTAAATAAAGATTTTTGCATCAATTGGAAGGTTGTATTGTTTTCGTAAGGCAATTTTTTCAGTATCATTGGAGGCTTGAAAGAAATCAGTATCAACGCTGTTGTTTATAAAATCAAGTTTACAATGCAGTACGGTATTAAATAATGTACTTATAGCTTTAGAACATGCTATTCGTTTTTTTATTTTCTTTATAATTGATATATGATATATGCTCATGATAAAACCTTTAATTGCACCAAATTTCATTATATAATCATCAAACGGGAAATTACGAATCGTTGTTATTTTCATCGGGTATTTTTTTAATTGATAATTTATACTGTCTGCACGTAACCCTTGTGAATGAATAATAGGGTTATTATAATTTTGTACTATTTTTTTTATGGCATTTTTCAATAAGAAAATACCTTTGATTCTTGATAAATTTATTGTATGAATAGAAATATCCAACGTTTTAAAAAAATCGATTTTTGAATCTTCTGGTTCTTTTGATAAGGTTATAATAACAGGATTGAATTGAGTTCTATCTAAATTTTTAATCAGATTGTATGTCTGATTAACCGGTCCGGAATTTCGTAATGTTGAAATTAAATATATAATAGTTTGTTTGTTATTTACCATTAGAATACCTGTTTTTTAATATATTTTCATGCTACTATACTCTATACAATTTTTTTTATATAAATAAAATGTTTTGTTGTTTATGAACCGGAGTTTTTTTTGAATATACTCATTATTTCTTTTGAATTTCCACCCTTTGCCGGTGGAGCAGGTATTTATTGCCTCTATTTGGCAAAAGCATTAAGAATTTTAAATCATACTGTAACTATTCTTACGAAAAGTTATCATTCAGAAACTGAGCGTGTTTTTGATAATGATTTATTGTCACTCGGTATTAGAGTAATTCGTAAAAAATATAGTAAGATTGATTTTCTGTTTCGATGGCCTTTGTATATTAAAGATGAATTACATAATTCATATCAGCTGGTGGTGTTAAATACTGACAGTGCACAATTACTGTGTTCATTACCACAGATTCAGAAAATACTACCCGAATATATTTCAATTTTTCATGGAAAACCCAATGCTTTTTCTTTATTTAATAGAAGATTGTTGCATAAAGTACTATTTTCAGAGAAAAATATTACAAAACTGTATGAAAAATCGAAGTACCGTATATCTGTAAGTGAAAGTTTAAAATCTTTTTTGATCGATACTCATTCTATAAATGAAGTTACTGTTATTAATAATTGTATTGATACAAACCAGTTTTTCAATACTAACAAAAAAAATGAACTAAGAAATAAAAGATCAATAGCATCCAATACAAAAATATTAATAACTGCTTCACGATTAATAAAAGAAAAATCGACTGATACAATTATTACAATACTATCTGAACTTACAAAGTTATTTCCTGATATTCTTCTTATTATTGCCGGAGACGGTGATTATAAATCAGAACTTGTTTTACTTACTGATTCTCTTGGTTTACATGATAAGGTACTATTTACCGGCAGAGTTCCACAGGCTGAACTTCGTGAGTTATATGAATTGAGTGATTTGTTTATTTTGTTAAGTGAAAGTGAATCTTTCGGGCTTGTATTTCTTGAAGCGAATGCATGCGGTTTACCGGTAATCGGCAATAATGTTGGTGGAATTCCTGAAGCAATTGAAAACGGGAAATCGGGGTTTCTTGTTGACTCAGATAACCCTGCTGATGTAATTGAGAAAATATCGTTATTACTGACAAATAACTCATTGCGAGAAAAAATGGGATATTATGCTCAAAATCGGGTTGAAAAAAATTATTCATTATACAATCTTTCTGAAAAATACAAAGAGTTAAAGCTCTTGCAAAAATCATGAGTACATTATTTTTGCTTCCGCGATACGCAATATAATTGCGTTAGAAGTAGCCTCATGCAAAAATTCGAGATAAAAAGAGTATTTTTGCATGAGGCTCAGTTAATTAAGTAACCATAACAAGGTTTTGCATTGACATTTAAAATCCAAAAAAGTATACATCTTTTATGGAATATCACAGTTATTATATCGTCTTTCCGGAAGGAGACGCACAACAAATCAGACATCCTCTTGATATAGGCAACATCGTTGATATGAACGGTAATTTATATGAAGATGAAAACCGTCTGCATCCAAAACTTATCGCCTATCGTGTGTCAGGTTATAGTAAAAAGATCAATTTCAAAGAAATTGATCATTATTACAGGCTTGCTATTTTAAACGCCGATGAAGTAACCGAAGAATTATTATACAGAACGCTTGAAGAAAAAAACAGAAAAGAAATGCTTAATAAAGTGTATACAAATTTAGAGAAAAAATTACGTAATAAAAAATGGAGTTTATGGAAATGAGTTTTGAAATAGAAAAAAAATATTGTGTATTAAATTATGATTTAACCAAACAATTACTTGATACAAAATATGGAAAACATACAAGATCGGTAAAAGCCGGTTACTGGTGGACTGAAGTTTCAGAATCATTAACACCGGTTTTAGAGGTGGAAACCCATAAAATACAAAAGAAAAATATAGAGCATATTAATGCCCTCGCTGAAATAAAAATACCGGAAGTTGATTATCAATATGCAAGAATTCGTGTTTTAAATAATGAGACCTATGTTTTTACCGTTAAAAATAAATCATTAGTTGCCGGAATTGAGCAGAATACAGAATATGAATATGAGCTTGATAAAGAGACTATTATAGAAATTCTGAAATTTTTATCTAAAGAACTTTATATTTTTTATTACAACATCAAAGATACTCTTTTATATACAGCTGGTGATGTTTCAATTGAATTATCAACATTTAATGATTTAAAAAATGCATATCTTGAAATAGAAGTTTTAGGTAATGACCAGGAAGCGTTAACAGATACTTTAAATGAGGTATTAAAAGAGTTTGTTCATTATCCGATTAGAGAAGAATTATTAAGTTACAATCAGTTATCAAAAAATGAAAACAGTATTGCGCTACGAACTAAGAAAACGAGAGATTATTCTAAAGAAGCACTCAAAAAATTAAAAGACTCTATTGATTTTTAATATAAAATAATTTATCCTGTTATATAACACAGGATAAAAAATGAAAAATGACAATTTTTCAGAAAATTCACAATTTTCTGAGTCGAAAAAAGTTATTATTTCTATTCTTTTTGGTTTATCGGGCTTTACCGGCTCATATTTTTCATTTCATTATATGGTTGAAGATTTTTCGGTAACGATAGTGTGGAGTTTTCTTTTTCCATTATTAATAACCCAGGCCTATGGCTGGAAATATGGTTTATTAGCTGGAACCTTGGGTTTAGGTGCTGCTCATTGTTTTCTTCTGTGGCCCAATAACGGGTATGCAAATATTGTTAATTTCATAAATATTACATTATGGTTTGTTTTTCATGGCTTTATGGCTCAGATTCGTGCAAAGAAACAATCATTTTGGAATAATCCGCTTGTAGCATATTTTTATTTTGCATTATTTTATGCGGTTTTTACACGATTACTTTTTCCGGTTGCATTTTCATTTAACCCCCCGCCAATCTGGTTTAAAGAAGTTCAATTAAGCATTCCAGTTGATATTCTTAATCGTATTATTTTGAAAAGTGTTATTACTATGTTCTTAGCACTCATCTTTGCAGTTACTCTTTTTAAAATGAATGGTGTGAAGAAAATTTTTGGTTTGAAACCGGGGAAAGAATCAAAGTATAATGGTAGAATTGTACTGGCATCAATTTCTGGTGGTTTAGTTATATGGTATGTGTATATCATTTTAAATTGCATACTAATTGATTTTAACTTCCCGGCAGGTTTATTTATTATACATAAACCCCATCAGATTATAGCGTTACTTGTTTTTATTTCTTCCGCCAGTTTTATTGGTTATTTTCTGTCAAATTATATGGAAACACTTCTACTAACACAATCACAATTGATTACAAAATCTGCTGTTTTAGAAACACAGTTAGAATCAGCAAATAGCGGAATTCTTGCAGTGAGTAATGAACAGGAAATTCTCATAGCAAACAAAAAATTCTATGAAATCTGGAATATTCCGGAAGAGTTATGGAATACTAAAGATGATGCAATAATTCTTAACTTTGGATTAAGTCAGTTAAGAAATCCGGGTGAATTTGTTAATAAGGTTAATTATTTATATTCAAATAAAGATGAAATTAGTAATGATGAATTTACATTCTCTGATGGCCGGGTTTTTCACAGATATAGTGCACCATTAATTGATAAAAATAAACGTCACCTTGGCAGAATCTGGTTTTTTACCGATATGACTCAAAATATTAGAATGCAGCAAATTATTATACAATCTGAGAAGATGCAGACTGTTGGTAATCTTGCATCCGGTATGGCTCATGAAATTAATAATCCGCTTGGAGCAATACTTCAGGGTGCGCAAAATACATTACGAAGGTTATCACCTGATAATGAAGCTAATATACAAACCGCACAAGAATGCGGAACAGAAATTGGGATAATAAATAAATATCTTGAAGAAAGAAATATTATAAAATATTTAGAAGGAATTAGAACTTCAGCTATTCGTGCTTCAAATATTGTTGCCAATTTGTTGAATTTCACAAAAACATCTGATTATAAATTTCAACATGATGATATAAATCTCATTTTACAAAATGCGCTTAACGTAGTTATGAATGATCGTGAGTTAAAAGAAAAATATAATAGCAGTGAAATTGAAATCATTAAAGATTTTAATGATTCATTACCAATGATAAATATAAACTCAAATGAAATTGAACAGGTTTTTATAAATATTATTAAAAATTCAGTGCAATCATTTGCTAAATCCGGTACAGAAATAAAAAAAATTATACAACTGAGAACAGAAACTCTCGATGATTCAATAACTATTATTATTGAAGACAATGGTTGTGGTATGGAAGAAAATATAAAATATAAGGCATTTGAGCCGTTTTATACAACAAGAACTGTCGGTACCGGAACCGGATTGGGTCTATCAACAGCTTATTTTATAATCAATAAAAATCATAACGGGTCAATAGAGCTTCACAGTGAACCGGGCAAAGGGACAAAAGTAGTGATGCATTTACCTGTTTAATTTTCTGCAGATTTCTCTATTATTTTCGGTAATACCAAAACAGTCAAATATAAACTCATCAAGCGTGCCGTCATCATTTTTTTTGTTTTCAATTAACTCATTCACTAAAGATGAAATGGCAGTATATTGTTCGCTGGACAATAAAGGAAGCGGGAGTGTTTCAATATGATTTCTGAGAACTTTTATAGAAGAGAATTGTTTTTTAAACAGAAAATTATACAATGATGAATTGAATAAACCCACTATTACTTTAATCGGGTAATTTAAATGTGGAATAATACAATTTGCACTATTTAATGGTAATACCTGATTTGAATCATATGCAAAAACCAGGTCTTTTGAAATGAACCGGTATACAATCTTTTCAGCTGATCGATAGAGGGAAACCGGTGCAACCTGCTGAAAAATCTCAGGTGTAAACCTGATAAAATTAACCGGGTCGTTTAAATAATAGTGAGAAATTTCCTTTCCCGTATAAATTGGTTCACTACCGGGAAACGGTTCTTTTCTGATAAAATCTCTATTGTTACCGGTAACAATGCCCAAAGCCCAGTGTGCATTATGTGCAAGTGTCAGATGTTTCAGGCTGTAAACCGAATCAATTATCTTTTTATCATCATTGGTAATGTGTATAGAAAAAATCGTTTGATCACTGTTTTTCCAGTCACTTTGTCGTGTTGAAAACCGGGATTCGCCATCCAAAACTGTAACACAATTATCAGCTTCTTTTTTCTTTTGTATATCAATCCGGATTACGGGTGTAAACACATTTTTGAAAACTGTACCAAGATCGTGAATTTGATGTATTGAATAATCGTCAATAATGAAGTCACGTATATCTTTGTGAGTTTTTACATGTAAAAATGATTCAGGTAAGATAAGTGATACGAAACCATTCTCTTTTAATAAAGACAAACATAACACAAGAAAATATGAAAAAGATTCACCTGATAATATCATCGGATAATGACTTTTTAGTTTTTTACATTCATTTTTAGTGAAATGACTGCCCCAGGGTGGATTAGTTGCGATAAAGTCAAATGTGCCGGAATTTAAATCACACAGTGAGTTAATACAGAAAATATGTGGTGAAAAATCGTGTTCTTTAAATCGTACTATGATATTAATTCGTGCAATGAGTACAGCAACCGGGTCGATATCGTAACCATAAATATTTTCAGGGTCTGTAATTGTATCAGCAAATGCAAGAAGAAACTGACCGGTTCCACAGCAGGGGTCTAATGCTTTATCAGTCGAATGCAAACTGTCTTTTATCATATTCTGAACTATGGCAAGCGGTGTGTAATATGAACCTTGTTTTGATTTGCTGCCTTCTGAGAATAATGATTGATATATAAAACCAACAGGATCGTGGTGGTCGGGGAGTGTTATATCTAATAAATAGTGATGGTTTACATCAGAAATATCTATGTTCCATGAAGCAATTTCATCAATAATAGATTTTTTGTTCGTTGAATATGAACCTTCGTTTATTACCAGCAAACCGTTTTTTTCCAAATAGTTTATAAGAAGAAATTTAATGGTCAACTCTACATTCTGTGTATTTTTTTCGATTCCGGTTAATATCTGTTTAAAACTTTTTGTATGTTTTTTTTCGTGTATATATTCATCCGGGGAGAAAGTCCGTTTGTTTCCTGATTTATTAGCCCGTTTTTTTAGTTTTTGTATTTCTCCACTGGATATTTTGTCATGCAGTGATAGTATTTCAGAGCCGAAAATTTTTTTATCATGAACTACAAGATGACTTGTTTTTATCCAGTTTAATATTGTTGCATTTGATACACCAAAGAATTCAGCAGCCTGTTTTGTTGTGTAGATAGATTCATTGTGTATGGTTATCAATGTATAGCTCCGTATAAGTATAGATTTATACATTTTAACAGGTGAGATATCAAGATAATTATATATTTTTAAAATGTAAAAATAAAAAGTTTTGAAAAGAATTTTATTTAGTAAGCAGAAGACAAGCAAAATGTAGTGATACATTTTAATGATGATTTTTCTATATATATAAATCAATGTTTATTGAGCCACTTGCAAAATTATTATTTTTATTTCGAATTTTTGCAAGTGCCTCTATTTTAAATGTTTTATCAAAGAATTGATTTTTGAAGACTAATAATGTATTATTTATCACAATATAGAGCTTCTATAATAAAAGGAATAACTATGAAAAAATGTATTTTTCTAATTGCACTAACAAGTATTCTGATAATTTCATGCATTTCTCCGATAGTAAAAAATGATGAAAACGGCACAATAACTAAGTTTAACAGTAATAAATATGATCATTCCATCGGTATCAACTTATTTGCTGCTCAGACTGATTATGCTGAAGACAGGCTATTCGCCGATGTTATGAAAATGTCAAGAAAATGGACAGCAATTGACAGTAATGGCAATGGAGCAGATGTCGCGATTGATACAATGGGTTGGCCGACAACAGATGCCGAGTGTATTGTGTGGCACGGAATATTTGAAATGAATGGTACGTATCATCTGGAAGGGGATTCAAAAGCAAAACCGGAAATATATACCGGATATGGCGGTGCTGATGCAGTAATAAACAACTTTACTTTTGAATCAGGACATTTTTCAGCTGATATTGAATACCCATCCACTGGTAATAACGGTCTTCTATTAGGCTTCAGAAAAACCGACGGTGGTGTTCGCAACGTAAAACTAATGCGTCCTGTAACACCGGGTTCAACAAATTCTTATAGTTTATCAACAACATTCACCGATCAGGTAAAAAAAATGGTTGAGCCTTTCAGTGTTATCAGATATATGTGGACTGTAGACGGGTGGAATGGTGCCTGGCAGATTGAATGGTCTGATCGTGTTCAGCCCGATTACAGTTCTTATCAGAGAAATAACCGTGCTGTGATTAATGGTACTACTATTGGTTTTGCCGGTACAGGAATGCCCTGGGAAGAGGCCGTGCGTTTCAGTAATGAAACAAAAACTGATATGTGGATTAATATGCCCATCGGCGCTAATGATGACTACATTCGCCAACTGGCAACCCTTATAAAAAACACCTATACAGTACCTGAAGGTAAAATATACTGGGAATACTCTAATGAAGCTACCTGGGATTTATCAGGGATTTGTAGTGCATATCTTGTTAAAAAAGGTATTGAAGAAGCGGCTATCGGCAGTTCAATTGCTTTTGACGGTCAGAAAACAGATGAAAATATATTAAAATGCCGTTACTACATTAAAAGGGCAGCAGAAATGAGTCTTATATGGCGTGAAGTGTGGGGAGATGCTGCCATGATGACACGTGTACGGCCGATAGCCAGCGGTCAGTTATCCTACAATCTTCAACTTGTTATTGGTCTTGATTTTCTTAATGAATACTACAACAATAGTGGTGGTAATTATGTACCTACACCGCACCCGGTAAACTACTTTTTTTACGGTAGCGGAGCATCACATTATACCGAGGACGACCCGGATAAACTTGTAGCTCTTGATAGTAGTGTTGCAGATCCGGTTATGGTTAAACAAATCGATAAGTTTGAAATGTATGAAGAATCAGAAGCTGCTATTGCAAAAATGTATGGGCTTAAGCGTTGTGCGTATGAAGGTGGAGTATGGACGAACAAATCCGATTACCTGCTTCCCCGTATAAATGAAGCAATGTTGCGTTATCATGCACTCTGGGATAAATATGACAATGATGTTTTTATGTATTATGTAAGTACCGGCGGCGAAGAAGATGGTACTGCACTTGGTTTTACGCAAAGTGCATTTGATCTTGATACACCAAAGTATGGTGCGTTAAACACGATTTTATCAAATCCTAAAGCTGCAGTTACAGCCGGAAAAGTTGCCCCGTGTACGATAGAGGCAGCAGACTTCAGCGTGAGTGAAACTCCGTGGGCAGCACCAGCGCCGGCGCATGCTGAAACAAGCGGAGATGTTGAGTTAACAACTCCATGGCATCGATATAAAGGATACCTTTTCAGAACTTCAACTGACGGGAAATTTAACATCAATCTAACCTATACTGAAACGAAAGATGCTTTGATAGAGATAATGGTAGATGGAAAAGTAATTGCCCATGAAAGTATGACAGGTACAACCTCTCCGGTATATTCTGTTCAGCTTACAAAAGGTTTGCATGGTATCAGGATAAAGAGAAGTAATGAAGGGTATTTAAAACTTAAAAGTATTGTTATCGCTCAATAAAGAGTAGTAATGAACAGGTCAACCTGAGACTTTTGATTAGTATCAGGATGACTTGTTTCAATACTACAAATCAGAAACAATAGTAATTTTACTTGTATCAGACCAGGGTAAAATAGTAAAACCTGTCGCACCGGATTTTATATGAAGAGTACATTTACTTACCCCGTCAAATGCATTAACAGAAATAGATGGTGCTACAGATGTTTTAATATATATGTTTTTCAATGAACTACAAGCATAAAATGCATCATTGCCGATTATGGTTACATTTTGTGGAATGGTAATACTACTAAGTTCAGTACATCCATAAAATGCATAATTGCCTATTGATGTAACAGAATCAGGAATTGAAATAGATGTCATTGATGAACAGTTATTAAATGCACCATTATTAATCTTTTTTATACCAGAAGGAATTTGGATACTTGTTATATATTCTGCATTGGCAAAAGCTCTGTAGCCTATAACTTCGACACTTCGGTTTAGTATCATTGAAGAAATTATCACCGTATTACCCATATTTGAATCAAAGTCACTGACTTCAATTTCATTAGCTTCATTAATAATGTACGTTATATAATTTTGTATATATGGGAAATCTCCTTCTTTTACAATAAGATTAAAATCTTTAAAAACACGACTTGAGCCTTTAGTAATAGTTGCAGATAATTGAACTTTTTCATCACCAGCCCCTTTGTCTGGTTGTCTCACTGTACCTGTTGATGATATCGTTACGGGTTTGTTGCTATACCAGGAAATATCACAGTCATTGTTTCCCTTCAACGGAAGAGTAACATTTTTTGTAACGCTATTGATAGAATCTCCAGGCGAAAAAATAATAGCAAGAGCAAGTGAATCTGCTTCTACTATTTCTGCATCACTTTGTGGTACGTCCGTTCCATCAGTCAATGCCACTTTTTTATCTTTTTCGTATTGAGATTCTAATTCATCTATATTACGATAACATGACATGCTATTGATTAAAATAATTCCTGCTAAAAGAAGTAATGTTAGTTGTTTCATATAATCCCCCTGTTAAAAATGAATCTGAAATGAAAATGCCATTTTATCTTTACCGGCAGTGAATGACATATTAAATTTTTCGATATTTGATTGAATCTCATCATATTGTTTTTTATATTGTATGTCATAAGGAGCAAGTCCGAATACAATAGATCCGCCTGTGATAAATAAACCGGTTATAACTGCCATAACACTTGCTGATACGGTCAGGTTATTAACATCCTGTGCATATTGCAATGCTTCAGATTGCGCTTGCGAAGTGTAAACATTATGATAATATTGGTCTGCTTCAATAAATTTATCATTATAATACGCCATGGTTCCAAAGAGCGATCCTGATATCACTCCTGAAATAATGCCGGCACCTAATAATATTCCCCCGGAGGTCATGGATACTTTAAATCTTTTCTTTGCAATTTCACGCTTTTCATTTATAGCTATTAAGTTTCGGTGCAGTGAAAACAATTTTTTTATATCCTGTATTTTTGTATCGAGCACCATGCTCATAGCACCATTATTCTCGATTTCTTTTTTTATATCAATAAGTTTTGATACATTAGTGGTTATGAGATAAGATGTACTTAAATCAGACTTCATTATCATATTCAGATCAGCAAGATATTCTTCGGCTGTTTTAGCGGATTTCAAAGGTATTTCGACTTTTGGTATGATTTCTTCAGGAATTATTGTTACGGGCGTAATTGATTCATCATTAGATACCGGGTCATTTTCAACACCTTTTCTAAATAATAAAAATCCTGCACCGGATTGATGACCGGTAGATTTGAGTTCACCAAACATCGGTGTCTGACCTCTAACCCCTAACTTGACTTCATTAAAGAGCGTCATTGTATCTATAACCGGTTTTGTGTTTCCCTCCAGTGATAGAACTATCTGTTTTGCAAAATCAGAGTCATCAGAAACTGTTTCAGAGGCACCGGATGATAATATTTGTCTCGAAACTCTTTTATATGCCGTTTTATAGTATTCATTATTGATTTCAGGTTGAGACCCTCTATTTGTATCAAGCAGGTCACCGGAAAAACATGAATCCGATATAATACATATATGACGGGATTTTATATTGCCAATTAATCCTCTGATCTGCTGATTTGGTATCCAGTTTAATTGATCATAAATATCGGTACCACCATTTACAGGTATCCAGAAACCGGTATCTGAAGCATGATCCAGATGTCCGTGTCCCGCATAAAAAATCAAGATTGAATCTTCCGGTTTAACATCATCCTGAAGACGACGAAACATTTTTATAATATTTGATTTTGTTGCTTCTTCATTATAAAGTTCAATAAATTCATCAATAAAATAATCTGTCTCGAGAACTTTCTTTATTTTCTTAGCATCTTTAACCGGCCCCATCAACGGATTCCATGATTCATAAGTATTAATTGCGATAATCACCGCATATTGTTTACCAATTGTAGCTTCAGGATCAAGATTTTTTATTGTTTTTTTTAATCCACGTTCATCAGCGTTAAGTATAAATGCAGAAAAAATTACGGCAAATATGAATATTTTTTGTATTGACATATACCCACCAGAAGTTAATAGATCTCATTATTCTAATAAGATGATGAGTCGGTTAATATATAATGTTAAATTGTTAAAATTACAAGTAATAAGTCATATTTAACATGAAAAAAAGACTTAAGAAACAAGTTTTTTTTATTCACGCCATAGAGGTTTTTGCAAAAATTATGGTAGTCATTAGAATGTAGTATAAAAATATAGATGTTTTATAATTTACTTTAAATTTTGAGACTTGATTTTCAAATCATTTTTTTTATGACCTTTGATAAAATACTCGGGTTGAATTACATTGTTTTTAATTCCTTCATATTGCGTAATTTAAGTGATGTTACTTATGATTATATTATTATTTTTTTATGAGTTGTATATTCCATATTTTATAACTTCTCAATTTTGGGCGGGTAGCAATGGTTTCATTATTTAAATGGAGCCAATTTGGTATTGGCTCCATTTAAATAAAATTTTCAGTTAGTAAGCGTTTTTTGTGAATGTAAAATTAACACCTGGTAATGTTGTAGGTAAAGTACCATATGAAACAACTATGTTATTTCCAATACTAATAAACGAAATATCATGACTTGATGTTCCATAAAGGAAGAATGAACTTATTGCATTGTCAGTATAAGTTGTACTATCAGTAATTATTTCGGCAGCAACAGGAAGCCGTATATATTCAGACCCTGTTATGCCATTATAATTATTTTCATTAAGAACATCCCATTTATCATCGTCATCATCATCATACCATGCCACTACAAAATATTTTTCTTGACTTACAAAATCCGGTAGTGTCAGTGAATACGTTCTTGTCATATCATCAGTACCGGTAATGGTGGCTTTATTAATAGAAAACTCCCCTGGTGTTCCAGTTGTTGTTGAATCATAATAATAAACATTATTAATATGGGTAATTGGTGTTTGTATTGTTGCTGCCATATATTGAATATTTTTGGAAGGAGCAGTTGTTCCTTTTGTTAATACACCGACTTTGATTTTAGTCCAATAAGTATTATCAGGTACAGTAATACTTCCGGATACAGTATAAGAAAGTGGTGCGGATGTAGTAATTATAATTGTGTACGTTTTTGCACTTGATCCATCTTCTGCTGTAACAAGTACTATGATTGTATTTGTTGATTGGAGTTCAGTAAAAGTTACAGTGTCTGATACCGTCTGTTCTGATCCGTTGTACTTAATGGAAGTGATTGTAGCCTTAGTATCTGTTTTAGTAAATATCATAGTAATGCTTGTTGCATCAAGGTTACTAATTGTATAATCGAACGTGGTTGCTGAAAAGGCAGGCTCTAAGTTAATGCTGATTGGGGTTGTTACCGAGATATCTGATAATGTCGCATCTGTTCCTTTCGGAATTTCGCAAGATACTATAAAAACAGACATAAAAACAATGAAAACTGTAGTAAAAAAATTATTCTTTCTTTCCCTTCTCATAATAAATCTCCTTAATAAGTTAATATAAATTAGAGTAATTCGCTTTTAAAAAGAAATCAATAGTAAATGCAAATAAAATTATTTTAATTTGCATTTACTATTGATTTTTACTTAGAACTTCAAAAACTACAATTATTAATAAAGTAGTTTAGTTTTTGTATGATACGCATAATATGTAACAATTATATTGCCTTGCCTTCGATAATGGTTGAGTTTGGGCAAATTTTTTTTTGTAATATACAATAGCGAATCGGTTTACGCTTATTGAGGTTAAACCATGGGTAAACTATCCTTATCATCTATTTTACTTGATATTTTTTATCATATAGAGTAAATATTCGGTATCAAACAGTCTAATCTAAAGGATATTTCTGATGGAGAAGAGAATCGGGTGTGTTGCAATTCTTTTGACAGATCTTCACGTTGTTTCTGAAATCAATACTATCTTATCAAATTGTGGTTCTATAATAATAGGGCGACTTGGTCTTCCTGTTAAAGACCGCGGTGTCCATGTCATTTCAGTGATTGTCGACGGGACAACCGATGAAATAGGAGCAATGACCGGCAAAATCGGTCGTCTTAAAAGTGTTCAGGTTAAATCAGTGCTCACAAAAGCAACAAATTCGGAAGAGTAATAAAGGTGATATATGAAAACAATTGGCAATCAGACAAAACTGGCCATTGAGAATTTCGGTATCGGATCTCTTGATCGAGATTTCATTGCAGCGTATGGCGATGTAAAAAAAGCAGCAATAGTATCACTGTATAAGGTAACTGATAAACTTTCCGAAGAAGAATATACCGCAATAATTAATTCAATAGATTCGTTAATACAAGGAAAATTTGATGATTTAATCGTAACCGGGTTCAAGCAAGGCGGTGCCGGAACAAGCATTAATATGAATATAAATGAAGTAATTGCGTTAACAGCGTCTCAGAAAGCCGGGTTTGAAATTGATCCGATTGAAAAAGTAAATCTGTTTCAATCGACAAATGATACTTTTACTACTGCACTAACCATAATGGCGTATAGACATTTATCACGAGTTGAAGATAAAATTGTGAAACTTCAGGAAGCTTTAATAACGAAGGAAAATGAATATTCTTCAATAGTAATGACAGGCAGAACAGAAATGCAGGCAGCGTTGCCTATCACTCTCGGACAGGTTTTCGGCAGTTTTGCCGGCCCTGTTGAACGTGACCGGTGGAGATTAAATAAACTGAAAGAAAGAATCAGGACTATAGCATTAGGCGGGACGGCGATTGGAACCGGGTTTGGTGCGAGCATTAATTATTCATTTGAAGCTGAAAAACAATTGAGAAACAGTACCGGCTTGCCGTTATGCAGGTCTCAGAATTTACCCGATGAAATATCAAATGCCGATAAATACGCAGAACTTGCCAATGGTTATAAATTAATCGCATTATCTATTGTGAAAATTGCAGGGGATTTACTCTTTTACACTTCATCTGATATTGATGAAATTGACCCGACTGAGCTTCAATATGGTTCATCGATTATGGCAGCAAAAAGAAATCCTGTAATTCTTGAGTTTATACGGGGGCTTGCTTTTAATATACAAGGTGAATGTTTTAAGATTGATTTGTATGTTCAAAACGGGCAATTACAATTAAACCCCTATTTACCCTTTTTAACAGAATCTCTTATCACAATCTATCATGATTTAGTCAAACTGATTGATGCGTTTTTATCAAAATTTATTAATATCATACAAATAAATACAAAGAAGATAGAAGAGAATTGCATTAATTCAAAAATTATTTTTAATTGTCTCCTTCCATTAATCGGGTATAACAAAGCAAAAGAATTATACAAAAAATCAAAAGAAAGCAATCTGACATCATTAGTTGAGATAAAAAATTTCATCAAAAATGAAACAAATATCCCGGATGAAGATATAAAAAAAGTATTTAATCCATAGAAGCTCTGTAAAAGTATTTTTTTATGACGGTTGTTGAAAAGCTATAAAAACTGTATTATAATACGAAGAGTTTAACAGGAGAATCAAATGCAAATAAAAGAGATTAATTCTGACATCAGCAGCAAACTTAAAAGAATAAAAATGCTTGAGTTATTAAGTCCTGAGGAAATTGAAGAAATAGCTAAGGTTATTGAAATTGTAGAGTATAACAGTAACGAAGTAATTGTTGCTGAAGGTGAAATAAGTTCATATTTGTATGCTGTATTAGACGGTTCAGTGCGGGTTACCGTTAAACAAACAGATGAAGAAGGTGTTATAAAAGATGTTTATATTTGTACAATAGGTAAAAGTGAAACATTTGGTGAGGCAGCGGTATTTATGAATGTTGAAAGAACTGCTGATGTTTTTGCTAATGACCCTGTTATTACAATGCGTATTGATAGAGAAAATCTTATACGCTTTATAAAATCTCATCCCGGTGCCGGAATAAAAATTCTTATGATTATTATTTTTAGTCTTCTTAATAAATTGAAAGAAGCAAATAGAGAACTTGCATTTGAAAGAAAAACAGTTTTAGCTCAAAATGATATTGATGCGTTAATATCTGATTTAATGGGTACAGGGAGTTAATAGTGACAAATACCCCGCTATCGGAACAACCCAAAATTGTTCTGTTCGGTTTAAGAAATGCCGGGAAATCTTCGTTAGTTAATAACATATTCGGTAGAGAAGTTTCAATTGTTTCAAATCATGCCGGGACGACAACAGACCCTGTAACAAGAAGTTTTGAGCTGGGTAAATTAGGAAGTGTTGCAATAATTGATACGGCAGGTTTTGATGATGTAGGTGAACTTGGTAATTTGCGGGTAAAAAAAACGATTGACCGATTGGAAATTGCAGATATTGTTATACTTGTTTCAAGAGGTGATACATCTTTAACGCGTGAAGAACTTGAAATAATTGAAAAATATCAGAATAAAAATCTGATTATTGCTTTCACGTTTGCTGATGGGGAAATACATACTGATAATACAAAAAAAATTGGTCAAACGCCAAAAGTATTTATTAATAATATAACCGGTGAAGGAATTGATCTATTAAAAAACACGATTATTGAATTATTTGATCATGTTAAAAGAGAGATAACTCCGGTTGAAGGTTTAACCAATGAAAATGACCTTGTTATTCTTGTGACTCCTATAGATCTTGCCGCACCGAAAGGAAGGCTTATTTTACCACAGGTTGAAACTATTAGAGATTTGCTTGATAAAGACTGTTCTGTTCTGATAGTTAAAGAAAGGGAATTACGATACATTTATGATAAACTTGGTGTGAAACCAAAACTTGTTATTACCGACAGCCAGGTTTTTAATAAAGTTGCTGCAGATATTCCGGAAGACCAGATGCTTACATCTTTTTCGATATTGTTTGCCAGAAAAAAAGGAGATCTTGCATATTTTGTCGAAGGTGCGAAATATTTAAAGAATATAAAACCTGAAGGAAAAATTCTTGTTCTTGAATCGTGCAATCATCATAAACAGGCTGATGATATTGGTACTGTTAAAATCCCGAGGCTTTTTAAGCAACTTGCCGAACCTTCTGTAACGTTTGAATTCGCAAAAGAAATACCGTCCTCCGAAAAATTAAAAGAATATCAGCTTGTTATAAATTGTGCCGGTTGTATGGTAACTAAAAATGATATGACAAGACGATTGGATATACTGAAAAACAACCAAATTCATGCAACAAATTATGGTTTGTTTCTCGCATGGGCTTTTGGGGTTTTACCAAGAGCTTTAGAACCATTCCCTTATGAATATAACTTGTGGATAAATAATTAAGGAGTTACAAACATGGAACTTATAAATAAAGAAAGTAAAGTGAAGAATTTAGACAGCAACGTTCTGTATGATACAATAATAATAGGAGGAGGGCCTGCGGGTTTTACAGCAGCAGTGTATTGTATGAGAAAAGGTCTTAAAACAGCAATGATTGTAAAATTACCCGGCGGTCAGGTAAGTGAAACGAGTAGTGTTGAGAATTATTTAGGGTTCAGATACATTGAAGGGTTTGATTTAGTTGAGAAATTTAAAGATCAAGTAAAACAATTTGAGATTGCTTATTCTGAAGGGAAAGAGGTAATTGGTTTGGAGTCAAATTCATCCCAAAAGACGGTTATATTATCAGATTCTACTGCGTATAAAACAAAAACGGTTATAATAGCAACGGGATGCACATGGAGAAAATTAGGTGTGCCTGGTGAGGATGAATTTCTTGGCCGTGGTGTTGCTTACTGTGTAACATGCGATGCGCCATTGTTTAAAAATAAAATTGTAACCGTAGTCGGCGGTGGAAATTCAGGTGTAGAGGCAGCTCTTGATCTTGCACGAATAGCAAGACTTGTTAAACTTATTGTCAGAGGTGATGCAATAACTGCGGATAAATTATTGACTGATAAATTATCATTGTATGAAAATGTTGAAATAGTATATGACTCTGAAATTAATAAAATCAAGGGTGATAAAGTTGTTAGTTCTATTGTTAGAAGAAATCGGACAACTGGAGAATTGATTGAAGAACCTGCTGATGGGATTTTTGTAGAAATCGGTCTTGCCCCGAACATAAAGTTTGCAGATGGTTTACTGGCGCTTAATAAATCAGGTGAAATCGTTATTGATGGAAATTGTAAAACAAGTATTGCCGGTATTTATGCAGCTGGGGATGTAACGAGTGTGCCATATAATCAGATTGTAATTGCAGCAGGCGAAGGCGCTAAAGCAGCTTTATCGGTTTATCACTATATTACGAATACAGTGAGTTAAACCTGTTCAAGAATAAGTTTTTTCAGTGACTCTTTTTCGTATGTTTCTGATGCATTCAGCAGTTTATTAACAAATGTTTCAATTTCATCATATAAAAAGAAGACCTCTTTTTCAGATGAGATGAATAATTTCTCAAATGATGTTTTGGAAACTTCTTCACCTTTGGTTAATACTTCTTCAAAGAGTTTTTCACCGGGTCTTATTCCGGTAAATTGTATAGCAATTTCCTGATCGGTATAACCGTAAAGCCTGACCATCGTTTTAGCAAGATCTGCTATTTTAACCGGTTTACCCATATCGAGAATGAAAATGTGCCCTTTTTGTAAAGTTGCCGATTTAATAACAAGTCTTGCAGCTTCTCTTATTGACATGAAATATCGTGTCATATCTTCATGGGTTATAGTAATAGGTCCGCCTGATTCAATTTGTTTTTTAAAAATTGGTATAACACTTCCTCTTGAGCCGAGAACATTGCCAAATCGTGTCAGACTGAATATTGTTTTACCATGTCCGTTCATGGATAGAACTATTTTCTCAGCGATTCGTTTCGTTGCACCCATAATTGATGTCGGATTAACTGCCTTATCGGTTGAAACAAAAACAAATCGGGGAACATTATTAAGTAGTGCTGCTTTTGCAGTATTAAATGTTCCGAAAACATTATTTTTTATTGCTTCATCCGGGTGTTCTTCCATTAAAGGCAGATGTTTATGAGCCGCTGCATGAAAAACAATATCAGGTTGTATCCGGTCAATTTCTTTGTATAGTTTTTGATAGTCTCGAATATCACCAATTGAATATTCAAAACGTTTATCATTTCCTGCAATCTGTATTAAATTGTGAATAGAGTTTTCCCCATGGCCATAGGCAACTATTTTTTTAACAGGAAGTTTTAATAATTGTATGAATATTTCACTTCCGATTGATCCGCCTGCACCGGTTACAAAAATTGTTTTATTACTATAGAAAGAACTTATTAATTCAATATCAAAACTTACTTCTTCTCTACCGAGAAGGTCTTCCGGTTCTATTTTTCGAAGTTGCCGGTATGAAGCATTTCCCTCGATTATTTCCATGATTCCGGGAATAATTTTAATTTCAACATTAGAGCCGTTAATAGTATCAAGAATTCTTTTTATGAGATTTGACGAGGCAGTTGGAATAGTTATGAAAACTGTTTCAACATCATTTATGAGAATAAGATCTTTTATATCTGAGATTTTACCAATTACTTTTACGCCAAAAACATCTTTAATATCGGTATTATCATCGATATAACCGACTATTTTATATCGGGAGTATAAATTATAGTCATTTTGTAATTCACGTGCGACCATTCTTCCGGCTTCACCGGCACCAACTATTAAAAGGTTTTTCAATTATAATTCCCATATACCATATTTATTTAATGGTATCATACTAAAATGAATTTATGATAGCAAGAACTATTTATTGTATGTGATTAACTATCTGATATAAATGAAAAAAATTGACCAAATTAAAAAAATATTATATACATTACAATTATGAATACAAATGAAATAATTGAATACGAAAACCTTTTAAAACTTAATTCATCTTTTTTCCAGGAATATAACACTGTTTTTAACGATGTTCTCAATAGTGGCTGGTATATTATGGGGAACCAGGTTGCACAATTTGAAAAAAGTTTTGCAAACTATTGCGGAGCTAAACATTGTATCGGTGTTGCAAACGGTCTTGATGCATTAATGCTTTCATTAAAAATCTATAATTTCCCCGAAGATTCAGAAGTAATAGTACCTTCCAATACATATATAGCAACGATTTTATCAATTACTCAAAATGGTTTTAAACCTGTCTTAGTTGAACCTGACATTGCAACATACAATATTGATCCTTTATTAATCAGGAAAAGTATTACATCTAAAACAAAAGCCATTATGATTGTTCATCTGTACGGAAAACCATGTAACATGGAACCAATAATTGAAATTTGTAAAGAATTTAATCTCAAACTCATTGAAGATTGTGCTCAATCTCATGGTGCGAAATATAAAGGAAAAATGACCGGAACTTTTGGTGATGCAGGTGCATTCAGTTTTTATCCGACAAAAAACCTTGGTGCTTTAGGTGATGCAGGTGCAGTTGTCACAAATGATGATGAAGTGGCTGATAAAATAAGAACAATAAGAAATTACGGTTCAAAGGTTAAATATTATAATGAAGTTGCGGGTTATAATTCACGATTAGACGAACTTCAAGCAGCTTTTTTATCAGTGAAATTAAAAAGCATTGAAAAAATTACAGAACATAAAAGAAAACTTGCTGAAATATATGATAAGAAAATTTCAAACGCATTTATTAAACCTGTAAAAAACAATGATTATTACGATGTATTTCATATTTATAATATTCGTCATGAAAAAAGAGATCAGTTGAAACAATACCTCTTAGATAATGGTGTAAAAACAGAAATTCACTATCCTGTTTCTCCAAATAAACAGCAAGCCATGATTGGCACATTAGATTCTTTTAACACTCCAATTTCAGAAGAAATTCACAAAACGACATTGAGTTTACCGATTTCTTATTATCATACTGAAGAAAATATAGTAAAGGTTTGCGAAATTATAAATGCGTTTCCTACATAGGGGTTTTAAAGTATGACTGAAAAAGTAAAAGAAATTATTTTTAAAACAAACACAAATGAAGATGGTAATTTAATTGCCATTGAACAAAATAAAGACATTCCCTTTGAGATTAAAAGAATTTTTTATATATTCGGTACAAAAGGCGATAAAATCCGTGGCGAACACGCAAATGCCAGATCAGAATTTGTACTTATTTCTGTAGCTGGTTCTTGTAAAGTAAGAACTCATGACGGTAAAAATGAACTTTTTTTTGACCTGGATTCTCCGGCAAAAGGTTTATACTTAAACAAATTAGTCTGGAAAGACATGTATGAATTTTCCCCGGATTGTGTATTACTTGTAGTAACTAACGAATTATATGACCCCTCTGAATATATTCTGAATTATGAGAAATTTTTAAAAGATAACTCATAGGAATTGTATGAAATATTTTTGTACATTATTCAATAGTCACTATCTTTCAAGAGGACTTGCTTCATATCAATCATTAAACAATACCTGTTCAAATTTTCATCTTTATATTTTTGCATTTGACGCTGTAACTTTCAGCGTTCTTTCTGAAATGAACCTTGAAAATGTCACAGTTATTTCTTTAAAAGATTTTGAAGATGAACAATTACTTTCTGTGAAACAAGGTCGAACGGTTGCTGAATATTGCTGGACATGTACCCCCTCAGTCATAAAATATGTACTTGATACCTATAATGTTGATGCATGCACGTATATTGATTCTGACTTATATTTTTTTTCAGATCCGTCAATTCTTTTTGATGAAAATAAAAACTGTTCTATGCTTATCACCAGACACCGGTTTTCAAAAGATTATATACAATATGAAAAAAACGGTATTTATAATGTTCAGTTTATGTATTTCAAAGATAATGAAGCTGGAAGAAATAGTGTATCATGGTGGCGGGACAGATGCATCGAATGGTGCTATTCAAAAGCTGAAGACGGGAAATTCGGAGATCAGAAATATCTTGATGACTGGACAACAAGGTTTAAAGGGGTTCATGTTTTAGAAAATACCGGTGGCGGTGTTGCTCCATGGAATGTTCAATCATACCGTTATATACAGGAAAAATCGGGAATAACTCAAATTGACAATCTAACCGGCGTGAGAAATAACGTTATTTTTTATCATTTTCATAATTTTAAAATATACAAAGAAGGTTTTGCAAAAGCCATAGATTATACTTTATCTGCTGATATAATTGACTGTCTTTATAAACCGTATTATCTGCATTTATTAGAAATTGAAAAAATGTTATCTGAAAAATATCCCGTAGTTGCAGGTAAAGGATATATACGGTATAACATGGATGGTTATCAACTAAGAAGTATTATGAGCAGAATGAAAAACGGTAATTTTACCGGTGATAATATCATAGTTAATGATGAAATACTTTTTAAAAAATATCTAAGAAGTTTTAGCCCAAATAAGAAAATCAATGATTTTTTCAAGTATTGTAGAAGAGTTATTCTAAAGTTAATTCGATTAATTTTAAAAAAATAAATAGAGCCTCATGAAAAATATTTTTTTATTTTGAATTTTTGCAAATAGCCTCAGTTAATTGGATATATTTCTTTTCACAGATCGGTCACTCCAAGTTTTACACACCAATTATTTAATAATTTTTCCTCAGCAGTCATTTTTTTTAATACAGTCATATATACATTTTTTGCTTTTTCATTCTCAAAGTTCATATCATTTCCCCACATACTTCTCATACAACTCAAACAAAAACTCCATCCTCGCCGCCTCGCTTTTAAACGGTTCTTTCCGGTAACAACCGTCAACCGCTTTATCAAGCTCATTATGAGCTTTCACCAGATCAGCCGGCATCGTGTTTGGGTCATATAAATCAGCAAGACTGGAATCAGGAAAAGAAACTCTAACGTTCTTCTAATTATTTTTTAGTATTTCTACTAACTCAAGTTCTGACGGTAAATATGCAATCAATTCATTATTTAATTGAGTAAATTTATATTCAGCAACCCCCAAAGGCTTTTTATTATTTGATAATGCATATTCAACAACTGTAGTGTCTTTTGATTTACAGATCAATAATCCAATAGTTTCTTTATCATCGTCTCTTTTTATATCATTATCAACTGCTGTTACATAAAAACTAATTTGACCAAAATGTTCGGGCTTAAACTCGCAAGTTTTTAATTCAATAACTATAAATCTTTTTAGAATATAATTGTAAAATAATAGATCGATAAAAAATTCTTTATTACCTACAATGAGTTTATATTGTTTTCCGACAAAAGCAAACCCTTTTCCCAACTCCATTAGAAAAGTAGTAATATTATTAATCAATGCTTTTTCCAGGTCGCTTTCTTTGTTCTGTTTTGATAAATTCAGAAAATCAAGAATATAGCTTTCTTTAAAACAATTTTCTATTAATTCGATATTTGTATCATTTATTGTCACCTTAAAATTATTTGGCAACTTTCCCTGCCTTGAATATAATTTTAAATCAATCTGGTGATCTAAAATAACGCGGGACCAGGAATTTTCTATTGTTTCTTTTACATAAAAAAGAGCTTCGTTTATATCTTTGATCTTATCTAAAATTAACCGTATGTGTCCCCATGGGATTTGTCCCACAGTCTGTGGGACAAATCCGTTTTGTTCAAAAAAAAGAAAAAACTTCTTCATATAAAAAAGATTCGTTCTTGAAAAACCAGTCAAGTCCTGAAAATCAGCCTTTAAGTCTTTTTCAATTTGACCTATTAAATCATCACCCCAATGAGATATCTTTTGTTTCGATACAATCTCTTTTCCAATATTAAAATAAAGCACAATAAGTTCAGTATTTACGCTCTTAATGGCTTTTTGTCGTGCACTAATAATATTTTGCTTAATTGACTTTATAAACTCTTTATATTCCAAATCGGTTAAATAGTGGCTCATATTCGTAAAATACTCCTTTCGATTTTTCGTTTCTTTACCTACTTCCCCACATACTTCTCATACAACTCAAACAAAAACTCCATCCTCGCCGCCTCGCTTTTAAACGGTTCTTTCCGGTAACAACCGTCAACCGCTTTATCAAGCTCATTATGAGCTTTCACCAGATCAGCCGGCATCGTGTTTGGGTCATATAAATCAGCAAGACTGGAATCAGGATATTTCAATCTCACATCAAGCACCTTTTGTGCGGCAGTTTCAACAGCATTTTTCTTATCATCTGACGGGTTTTCAGGCCAAGGGAAGTTATTGTAGACGATCGTATTTGAATAACGGAAATCACTTTTTAAGCGACCGCAAGTATTCCTTACCCAAGACATGTGCATTAGTGAAGTAAGAATACCAAAGTGAAAAATAGTTGCATTTGCAATAACGGAACAACTGTTAGTAACGATATAATTCTTACTAAAAAAACCAAGAGGTATATAATTTCTATTTTCTGATGATGTAAGCGGAACAAGAAGGAAATCACTTTCTGGTTGCCTAAGTTCTGCAAATAATGTTGGAAAATTTGCTGCTTTCTGAGTAGGTATCTTAGTGCTTTTTAACCTAAATTCTTTTACCTTTTTTACTCTTTCCGTAACCAATTTACTTTCTCGTAATTCACTTGGAGATATGTTCTTTAACCATAAACACCATCTTTTTTTACCATTAAGAAACTCATCTCCACTTAATATAAGTCTAAAAAACTTATTAGAAGTTGGTTCTTTGTCAATAAAATCAATCTTTTCTTCTTCTGTAAAAAGAAAATTTCCATCATCTACGAGTTTACTGCCAAATAAAATTTCTGGTACATTGCATATTGGTTTTCTTACTGTATTTAAAGCAAAATCACTCCCCTCAACCAAATAAGGATTAATATTCTTAACCTTTATTTCGTGCGGTTCACCTTTTATATCCTCATATTCATAGATATACTTTTCAGCCCTATCAAAATTGGCAAATCCGATAATTACGACATGTACTGCCGCATTTCCTTTCGCTTCATTACCCCATTTAAAAGTACGATGTGCAAAGTGGATTTTTATTGTAAATTGTTTAAACAGTATATCCCATAAAATACCGACTTGCTCACCCTGTGAAATTGAGTTTGTAGAAACAAAAGCACATTGTATCGTACTATTCTGAATATATCGTGCTGCTTTTATATACCATGCGGTCACATAGTCAAGAACACCCGTACCGGAGCTTTTACCGAAAACCAGCTCCATATCCGCTTTCTGCTGTTCATTTTGTAATTGTTTTCCTATAAACGGCGGATTACCGAGTATATACGACAGTTCATTTTTTGGTACAACCGTTTCCCAATCAATCTGTAACGCATTACCATTAACAATAGTTGCCGATTTCTTCAGCGGGATATTACAAACATACTCCCCGAATTCCTGACTGACAAGCATATTCATCTGGTGATCCATGAGCCACATAGCCACACCGGCGATTCTGGCAGGGAACTCTTCATATTCGATACCGAAGAAATGATCGATTGTTAAAAGTATCATATCCTTTATATTAAAAAACCGCTGACCCTCTTTATTAAGATTTCGAATTACTTCAAGTTCTAAAAACCGTAATTCTCTATACGAGATAATAAGAAAGTTACCGCAACCGCACGCCGGGTCAAGGAATTTCAATGTACTTAGTTTTATATGAAATGCTTCTAATTTTTTTTCATTATTTTTCACCGTCTCAAACTCTTTCCATAAGTCATCGAGAAAAAGGGGTTTTATAAGTTTCATTATATTTTTTTCAGAAGTGTAATGTGCACCGAGATTACGCCGTTCGACCGGATTCATAACACTTTGAAACATCGATCCGAATATTGCGGGGGATATTTTACTCCAGTCAATGTAGCAGCATTCAAGTAATGCTGTTCTCATTTTACTGTCAAAACTCGCAGTGGGCAGCATCTCTTCAAAAAGTTTTCCATTAATGTATGGAAACGCTCCGAGTTGAATATCTATATTTTTAAACCGTTTATCATTATCAGTATTTAAGACCTGAAATAATTCCTGCAATCTTCCGGCAAGGTCACTACCGTCACAATGTGTCCGCTCTTCGATATAATCCTGAAACTGCTGTTTATTAAAAATACCGGTATCTTCTGCAAACAAGCAAAACAATAACCGCACGAGATACACTTCAAGGTCGTGTCCAACATATCCGATTGCTTTTAAACTATCATGAAGTTTTCCCATGTGTTCAGCGGCTTTTATATTTACCGGATCCTGCTCTTTATAGATTTTCTTTTGGTAGCCCGCGAGAAATCCGAACATTTCAACATTACTGACAAGTTCATGTATTCTAAATTCACTTTTTTTTTCATCATTCAAATGGTACACAATAAATTTATCAAAGTCTGATACCATAACTACTTGAGGTAATTCGTGATCAGGGACTCCGTGCAGGTAATCCATTGCCTGTTTATATGCTTTATCTAAATCTTTGCCTCGACTTTTCATTTCAACAAGGATATTTCCTTTCCAGAAATAATCAATATATCCATCGGCGGTATCGAGTTTTTTGACCCGTTTTTCAAATGTTCCTACTCTCTCTTCTCTGCCGAAAATATTAAAAAATCCCACTAAGAATTCTTTAGCCTCAGAATCTTCATTACACGCATCTTTCCATGTAGTACTGAACTTTGTAGCTCTTTCTTTTATCTCATTCCAGCTTAATGCCATATTATCCACCATTTATGTATAAGAAATTGCAATAGCGTTATATTATTAAATTTTATATTTTTATTAAATTATTACATTTTATATTTTCTAATGTCAAGTATGAGGTTTTTTACTTTCATAAATAATTAATGAGTGTTTAATCATTAATAAAAGTTGTTTTTTTTTATTTTTAGATATATATTATTAATACACCCCCGGTGGGGTGGGTGAAAGGTGGTACTAATATGAAACCGGAAAATAATGAAACAATTATACCAATTGAAGGTATGCATTGCGCATCGTGTGTGTTTATGATTGAAAAAAGCATTAGGGCTATCGATGGAGTTGACAATGTTGCAGTAAATCTTGCAAATGAAAAATCATTTATTACGTATGATCCAAAAAAAGTGTCCATTTCAGATCTCGAAGCGGCAATTATAAAAGCGGGTTTTAAACCAGGAATAGATGAATCTGAAGCTGATTCGGATAGCGACGCTGATAAGAAGCAAAAAGAAATGAACAGAATGTGGTTGGTGTTTGCAATCAGCTTATTGTTTACAATACCTCTTTTTTATATTGCGATGGTACCGATGCTTTCGATTATAAAACTTCCTTTTCCGGATTGGTTACATCCGATGCATTTTCCTCTTTTGTATGCATTAGTGGAGTTAACACTTGTGCTTCCTATAATGTTTATAGGTAGAAGATTTTATATTAATGGAATAAAATCATTTTTTAATCGCTCTCTTACTATGGATACATTAATAATGATTGGAACTTCTGCTGCTTTTTTATATAGTATTTTTTCAACAATACAAATTTTACTTCATGAATTTAAATATGTTAATTCATTATATTATGAAACTACCGGTGTAATTATAACGCTGATTTTACTTGGAAAAACACTTGAATCATCATCCAAGAACAAAACATCCCAGGCAATAAAAAAACTTCTTAGACTTTCACCAAAAACAGCAACGGTTATAGTAAACGATGTGGAAAAAGAAGTTGCTGTTAAAGATTTAGTCAAAGGTGATTTGGTTATAGTAAAACCCGGTGAGCGTATTGCTGTTGATGGTGTTGTTGTTGAGGGTACAACTTCGATTGATGAATCCATGTTAACCGGGGAGAGTATTCCGGTTGAAAAAGTTGTCGGTGATAAAGTCATTGGGGCGAGTTTCAATAAAAACGGTTCTGTTATATTTAAAGTCGAAAAAGTAGGGAAAGAAACGGCTTTAGCTCAAATTATCAAACTGATTGAAGATGCACAAAGTTCAAAAGCACCAATTGCACATCTTGCCGATATAGTTTCCGGATATTTTGTTCCGGTTATCATCATTGTTGCTATTTTTTCAGCTTTAGGTTGGCTGGTTGCAGGTCAGGATGCTGTTTTTGCACTTAAAATATTCACGGCAGTATTAGTTATTGCCTGTCCGTGTGCATTAGGTTTGGCAACACCCACAGCATTAATTGTAGGAATGGGACGTGGCGCTGAAATAGGGATTCTTATAAAAAGCGGGGAAGCGCTTGAAACAGCTCATAAAATTGACACAATTGTTTTTGATAAAACCGGAACATTAACCAACGGCGAACCCGAGGTTACTGATATCATAACTTTTAAAAATCGTACTCAGGATGAAATTCTGCAAACAGCAGCAAGTATTGAAAAGAAATCAGAACATCCACTCGCTGATGCTTTGGTTAAAGCCGCAAAAGATAGAAAAATAGAATTACTGAATGTTACTGATTTTCTTGCAATTCCCGGGTATGGTGTATCGGGTATGGTTAAGGAGAGTGTACGCATTTTAGTTGGTAAAATGGTTTTTCTTGAACAGAATAGTATTCAAATCGATGATAAAGAAAATGTTATACGACAGATTAACCGAATGGAAGAACAGGGAAAAACAGTTATATGTTTATCAATACATGGTGAACTTGCAGGTCTGATAGCGTGCATGGATACGCTTAAAAAGAGTTCGACACAAGCGGTTGCCAAACTCAAAGCACGTGGTATAACAACAATAATGCTTACCGGTGATAATAAGAGAACAGCAGACGCAATAGCAAAAGAAGCAGGCATAGACCGGGTAATAGCTGAAGTGTTACCGGATGAAAAATCAAATGAAATTTACACGCTAAAAGAATCCGGTAATCGGGTGGCGATGGTTGGTGACGGCATTAATGATGCACCGGCTCTTACGGCCGCTGACCTGGGAATTGCAATTGGAAGTGGTACTGATGTAGCAATAGAATCAGCTGATATTGTACTTATACATTCAGATTTACTTGATGTAATAAAAGCACTTGAGTTATCAAGGTTAACGATCAGGACTATAAAACAGAATTTATTCTGGGCGTTTGCGTATAATATTATTTTGATTCCAATTGCTGCCGGAGCATTATTTATTTTTGGAGGACCTCAATTAAATCCAATGCTGGCGGGAGGTGCTATGTCAATGAGTTCTGTTTCTGTTGTTATGAACGCATTAAGATTGCGGTATTTAAAAATTCGATAAGGGGAATGTATGAATTGTAACTCATGTGAAACTAAACAAGCGGTTAACACCTTGAAAGTTGCGAAAGGTCAAATTGAGGGCATAATTAATATGATAAATGATGAGCGTTATTGTATTGATGTGTCAAAACAAATGCTTTCGGTAATCGGGTTATTAAAAAAAGCTAATTCGATTATTTTGAAACAACATCTTGCAACATGTGTTAAAGATGCAATAGTTGAAGGTCATGGTAATGAAAAAATCGAGGAAATTATTATGATTCTCGATACCTATATGGAGAAATAAAATGAAAACAAAAACAATTACAATTAACGGTATGCACTGTGGTTCTTGTGTAAAACTAATAAAAGATGAATTTGCTAAAATTGAAACAATTCATTCTGTTGATATTGATCTTGGCAAAAAAGAGGCTGTTATTGAATATTCATCAGATGAACTGGATTTACATGAACTTGACACATTAATTCAACCGTTTGGATTTTCTATTATAGATAAAAAAAAACTGAATTTAAATTGATAGAATGGATTATTCCGTTATTAATTGCCGGAATAATCCTAGGAATCTTTTATTTTCTGGAATTTTCCGGTCTATTACGAATCTTTGATAAAACCGGTGATATACTTAATTATCCGATGGCTTTTTTCACCGGTGTCATTGCTTCACTGAGTTCGTGTTTTGCTGTGGTCGGTTCGATTGTAATCGCATTTGCGGTAACATGGAAAGTAGATAGCAAAGAAAATCAGTATTTTGCCCTTTTAAAACCAAATTTACTGTTTCATACCGGAAGAATAGTTTCGTTTTTTATTTTAGGTGGTCTTTTAGGTTTACTCGGAGGTGAGTTGATTATTTCTTCTCATACAGCTGCTGCAGTAAATATTTTTGTATCACTTATTATGTTATTACTTGGTTTACATATCATAGGTTTAATTCCATCAATAAATGCGTTCGGGATAAAAATGCCCCTGATATTAACAAATCAAATGTCATCACTTAAAAAGTCGAGTAGATTATTAGCACCGGTTACGCTTGGTATGTTAACATTCTTTTTGCCGTGCGGATTTACTCAAAGTATGCAGATTTTTTCTTTAGGATCAGGCTCGTTTATGAAAGGCGGCTTGTATATGGCGTTGTTTGCATTAGGGACACTACCGGTTTTGTTTATTGCTGGTGTGACAGCAATGTTCGCAAAGCAATCATATTTTGTTTCATTAAAAAGAGCGGGAGCTATTCTGATTATTATTTTCAGTTTTTTGATGCTAACATCCGGTATTACTCTTTTGAATAACAAACCAGTAACAAAAACAAATGCGATAGAAAGTATAACTGCAAATGAACCGGTTCAAGTTGTTACAATGCACATTAAATATAGAGGATTCACACCGGAAGTTTTGAAAATTAAGCAAGGGGTTAAAGTTCGTTGGGAAATTTATGGAGACGAAGTGACCGGATGTACGAATGCAATACTATTTCCGTATGCTAATATTCAAGTTAAAATTCCAAGAAATGAAGTAACAATTGTTGAATTTATGCCTGCTAAAAAGGGGTATTTACCTTTTTCCTGTTGGATGGGTATGGTTCGGGGAGTTTTTTTAGTCGAATAAATTTAATAAATAATTGTAGAATTTGTATTTTATATCCGCTATACTTGTAAAATGAAAAAAACTGTATTTGTAACTATTTTTTTTTATTCAATACAATTAATATATTGTGACAACTGGCAATTGGCAGAGTTCGGAAGCTACCAGAGAATTACAAATACTATTATCCGGGATATTAATAATGATGGTTTTGATGAAATAATTATTGCATCATTTTCAAATTCGGGTAAAAAAGTAGATGTGTATACAATGAGGGATAAATCACTTATTCTTACTGATTCTTTTAATGTACCGGAATCAACAATATTTTTTGATGCAGGTGATATTGATAATGATTCACAATGCGACATGGTTTTCCTTTCAAGCAATGGGCTTTATTATAGAACAATCAGTTTAACCGGGATTAAATTAGACACTTATACAAAGAAACCCGGTATTAAATCAGAAATAGTTGTTCCACAGCCGGAAATATTATCTGATGTGTGTATGATTTCTGATCTTGATGGTGATGGACAAAATGAACTCATTATTGAAAATGTCCGGGCAATTGAAATTTATGAAACCAGAACATTAAGTAAAATATCAAGTATCAATTTAGAAACATTTCTTGAATTCTCAATGATCCCCGGCCAGTTTTATCCTCATTATATTTTTTATACTTTGCCGATTATTCATATTACAGATTTAGACGGCGACGGAAAAAAAGAGATTATTACCAAGTTTCCAAAAACGATGAATATTTTTGCTCAAAATAGTAAAGGAAAGTGGTTATTGAATAATATCATTCAAATTGGTAAAGACAATATTTATTTTTTATCCAATTCATTCATCAAATTTTCATTTCCGATTATTGATGATATCAATCAGGATTCAATTAAAGAAATAATTATATCAACAGCAAATCTTGATATGCCGAAAATTCAATTTGAAGCTGTCGGCGATATTTATTACCTCGGTAAAGGTACATTTTCTATACAGTCAAATGAAAGAATAGTAATTAAAGGAATACCATTGAGTCTTCCCTATTTTTTCTATATCAATGAAAGTGATTCAAAAGAATTGATATGTCCGGTTATTCCTTTTAATTTAATCAGTATTTTCGGGATATTAAATGGCTCTGGAGATATCCGTGTTCCATTTTATTCGTATAAGCAGACCAAAGGTGTTTTTCATAAAACACCGAAAAAACTTTTCACGATCTCTTTTAAAATTGAAAATGTCACCTCACTTGTTGAAGAGATTCCGTTTGATCAGTATGAAAAAGGGGTTTATCCTGATTTTTATTATTTTACACCGAATGAAAAGAAAAAATTTGCTGAAATTGAATATTACTCATATTCAACAGAAAAGAGAGATTATGCTACCAAAACGATACAAACAATTAATCTTGAAAACTATACATCTGAATTACCGGCATCGCTCAAAATTGCGTATTTGTCAGGAAATAGAAAGAAAGATGTCGTGTTTATACTTCACGACCGGTTTTATATAATTACAAGAAATTAAGCATCGTAAATAACAGGAGTTTGTATGAAGTGTTTTGATGAATGTATTCCCTGTTTGTATCGTCAGGTGGACTCTATATTCCGCTTAATAAATAGTACAGACAAAGAAAAAGAGTGTCTTAAAACTGAAGTGGATTACCTCATTGAAAATTCTGATAAGAATTTATCACCACCGGAAATTGTTGGTAAAATTTATTCGTTAATTAAAAGTAAAATTGGCGATATTGATTTTTATCGGGAAATAAAAGATAAAAGCAATGCTGCAGCATTATCAGTATACGATACATTAAAAAATAAAGTGAGAGATTCTGAAGACACGCTTCTTGCTGCTGTTGTTATGTCAATATCAGGTAATATTATAGATTTTGGAGCTAAATATTATGTTGATATTGATGCAGAAATTAATAAAATACTTAATAGAAAATACTCACTTGAATTAATAGAAAGTAAATGCTTCCATTATATACAATTTAAAGAATTAGTTAGTTCAGCAAAGCAGATTGTATATTTAGCTGATAATGCCGGAGAAACCGTTTTTGATCGAATTCTTATCGAAGAGATTAAAAAATTATACCCTCATATAATAATCATATATGCCGTTAAGGAAAAACCAATAATTAATGATGCAACCAGAATTGATGCGGTAAACTCAGGTATCGAACAAAGTGCTGAAATTGTATCATCCGGATCAGTTATTCCCGGAACCATCATTGAATTATGTAACAGTCAGTTTATTGATGAATATAATAAAGCAGATTTAATTATAAGTAAAGGTCAGGGCAATTTTGAATCTCTTGAAGATGCATCCAAAAAAATTATTTATTTGTTCATCGCAAAATGTCCCAAAATCGCATCTATTAGTGGTAATTTTATAGGTAGTATGAATATTCTGATACATTAATAATCACATTAAGCACGGATCACAATTCTACAACTCTATCGGATACATTTTCAATAAATCTTCCAGTTTTTCTCTTGAAGCAATATCAAGGTAATTTAATGGCTCATCCTGGAGTATCAGATCAGACTTTCCGTAACCGTTTGGTTCGGTAATACCGATTTTTTAAGTAGTGTCATTATGATGGAATCAATATTGTCAATTTGATTACGAAAAATAGAAACTGTAACAGAAGATGAAATATTCCCTGATAATGGTTTAGTATCTTGTGCAATCAATGAAAGAAGTGTAGATCTTCCCTAGCAATTTCTGCCGAAAAGACCGGTATGGATGTTTGTATCAATTGTAAGATTTAATTTTTTCTTACATCACTTATAACTGATACAATAGAAGGCAGTATTACAAGAGTTGCAAAACAACATGTCGCCATTGAGAAAGCAATTAATAATCCGAAGTAGATTACCGGAACAAATGATGATAATAAAAATACTAAAAAACCGCCTGAAAGTGCTATTGAAGTGAATATAATCGGTCTTGCTGTTGCTGATAATGCCTGAATTAGTGCCGTTTTACTATCAGGTGCAGATTGTAAACAACGTCTGTATTCTATAAGAAAATGTATCGCATCATCAATTCCTATACCAATTGCGATTGCTGAGATAGTAACAGTAATTGCATCTATTGGTATATTAAAAATACTCATTAACATAAAGTTTGACATTACAGCAAATGACAAGGGGATTAATGATAACAGACTGTATTGTAATGACCTAAAAAGTATCAGGGTTATTATAAAAACAAATAAAAGTGTAATAACGAGTGATTTAATCTGATCCTTAATAAGATACCCTGTAATTCTCGTAGTTAAAAGCAGTTCACTCCAGACTGTAACCCCATACCGTGCGTCGTCTTGTGCTATTTTTCCGAGATCTGTAATAAGGATGTCCTCAAGTCTTAATAAATCATCTTCGCTTAAAAGATATGCAACTTCCGGGTTATCACTGCATACCCTAACTTGTATCGTAATTGCACTGCCATCATGTTTAATAATCGAACGTATATCTTTTGAGCTTCCTGCAAGTGCACTTATAATTAACAGAAGTCTCTTTTGATGAGCCGGATTTGGTAATGCTGAAACACCGTTCATGACCTTTCTGATATCATACAATAACGTTATCGGACTCATGCTGAATCCCATAGTTGAGTGATTACCTATATACACATTAGAATCTATATAATTCTGAATCTTTTCAGCAGCGAGGATTCCTTCTTCGGTCATAAAGAAATTGCTTCCGTTTAATGAGCGTAACGTTATATTAAATTGCATAGCTCCGTTAAAAAGTTTTTGAATGGCTGTCAGATTTTCACGAACCGGATCGTTCTTTTTGAAAAAATCAATTGTTGAAGTTTCTATTTTTAAATTGCGCACATTAATTATACAGAAAAAAAGTATCAATACATACAATGCTATCCAGATGTATTTTAGACGAAGCGTCAAACGTATTAGAGAACTAACTGTTTTTCCGGTTTTTTGTGCCTTATTATGATCTGTTATCGCTTGTGGCATCGGAAGTAAAAGAAGTATTTCGGGTACTACAAATAAGGTAAAAAATAAAGTTATCAGTATACTTACACATATAAATATCCCCATAGTTACTGTCGATTTAATATCCGCAAAAAAGAATGATGCAAACCCTGCCATAGTTGTACAACCCGCATAAACTATCGTAGGCATAATGTTTTTTGTTACAAAAGCAACTCCATCATTTTGATTTGTAAAATTACCGATATTCCGGTAGTAACAATGAATATAATGTAATGTATAAGAACTTCCGATTGTCATAATAAGTGGCGGTATGAGTATTCCTATCATACTGAGCTTCAAACGGAGCCAACCCATTAACCCCATAGTCCAGACAAGACTTAATAGTATTGATAATAGCGGTAATATAACAGCACGAACAGTACGCCGGTTAAAGAAAAATACAATAATCATTATAAATAATGCCGGTAGTATAAGGACCACCATATCACGACTCATGTACTCTTCTGATTTTGCCTCAAAAACCGGGACTCCTGATAACTTAATATCCAGTTTTCCACTATACTGTGAGATTAATTTTTCAATCACAGCAGTATAATACAATGAATTACCCTGTATTTCACTGTCTGAAACACCAAAGAGAAATCGGTTTATTTTCTCTACTGTAGGATGCATGATTTTCCGTGAAATTGTAAAGTCATTTTTTAATCTGATAACTATTCCAGCCGACTTTCCGTCTTCAGATATTACAACACCACGTGAACTTCTTAAATCAATCAGCTCAGATACAAGATTTTTTATGCTTTCATCGGTTAATACATCAGGATTTATTTTTCTTGAATTTATAGTGAATGTATCACCTGTTTTTCTAATTACCATCGAGTTAAACAGATTAATAGTAGATTCTACGAATGGAAGTGTTTCTAAATCTTTACATAATTGATTGAGAATTTTCAGATTATTAACATTAAATGCATCTTTAACAGTTAGAAAATAAAACTGGCTATCATCAAACTCTTCTGAAAGTTGATTAATCAGTCTGATTTCGTCTTTAATCGCATCGGTATCAGGGAGAAGTCCAACGAGATCGGTGTCCGTTTTAAGATTAATCATACCAAGTGATAATACAAAAGTAACTACTATTATAATACAAAAAAAGACTTTGCTTTTACAATGTAACCAATTTTTTGCATCCATATTTAATTTTTGATAACCTCATTATGAAATGTTTATACTCTTTTACCGGCGATATTCTTTAAGATTGAAATAATTTGTTCATTAATTTCCTGAGACTTTACACTGATACGGACAACGCTTTTCTGACTGCCCTTATTCATGGAAATAACATTCCGTATAAAAAGATTACTTTTTCTGGCTTCTTCAACAAGTGTATCAGCTTGAATCAGTCCCGGTTTACAGTGGCATAAAATAGAATTAATTACCCCGGTGGTTATATCGAATAAACCAAGATTCTCAAGTTGAGCGTGTAACTGTTGTCGTAACACGGCTGTCATATCATACATTTTTCTGTAGTATTCGGGATTTTCAAGTGCTTTAACCGATGCTATTTGAGCCGGAAGACTGACAGCCCAGGGAGGAGAGAATTTCTTAAGATACTGTATTCGTTTTGATCCGGTAACGATGTAGCCCGATCTTACTCCGCTAAGGGCGTAAACTTTTGACATTGATTTACATACTATGCAGTTTTCTGATTGTGCTGCGTATTTCTCAAGTGAACATGACAATCCTGCATATTCAATATAGGTTTCATCAATCCAGAATAGTGTATGAGCAGGAGCATTATCCATAACTTTTTGTAGTAAATCAGATTGTGTATATATACCTGTCGGATTGTTGGGGTTTATTAATACGACAAGATCAAAGCCGAATTTTAATTTCTTTTCGAGTTCTTCTATATTAAGAACATAACCATCCTGGCGACTTAAATACATTCTTGTTACCTGACAACCAATCACTTCTTCAAGTATATGAGCATATTCACCATACGACGGTTCAATTATAAGCACCTTTGAAGTTTTATGTACGATGTGAGGAAATACCTGATAAATAAGTGCAGATGAACCGGCTCCTGTTAGAATACAATCTGTATTAACACCCCGATATTCACTTATTGCTTCGACTAACCCTTCAGCATACGTTGGAGGTGATGTTCTCAGTGCAAACGGGAGATACTCTGTTAGTGTTTGTATAACCTCATCAGCGGGTGAGAACCACGCGTCAAGAACATCTGCACTTATTACCGAGTCACTTTTTTCAAGGGTCTCAAACCGGTGTCCTAACGCATTAAAGAAAGCACCACCATGATAGCAGGTTTTTTCTTCAATCATCGGGAAATCAAGTTGCCAGTCAACCTTGTTTTTTATCCTTTTCAGTATATTCTCATAAACGGCAATTTTTTTCCGGATATCTGTTACTAATGCATATAATAATTTAAATTCGACCGCACCGGATATGATCGATTTATTGAGGTTTATCAGACCGGTTTTTTCATAAAAATCAACAAGATCTTCTCTACCAATAGTCATTATTCTATCACCTTTACGTGACTCAACAAATCGTAACACTCCGAAAAATAATAATAATGCAACATTCGTTGTTCTGTATGGTTTCAAAACAGAAAACAATCTTCCTTCATACATATTGTCATAAATGAATGGAAACTCATCTCTTGAAACGTATTTATCAAGTCCGTAACTGCCACCCGGAGGTGTTATGCTTACAAAACCTGCAATTTGATCATCTATTTTTGCAATAATATAGGTATTAATGTCGTCAATACTGTCTTTTAGCTGTTCTTCAGGATTTGTTTTATGTTGACCAAGTTCAACAGCATATATAGTATGCCTTAATTTGTAAATCCCGTCTCTTTCATTCACGTCGGCAATTTTAATTACAATTTTATCCATACTATGACTCCATTTTTTATTAGTTAACACTTCGTTTATTTTTTAGAACACCAATCATTTCATTCTTTATTTCAGTACTTAATTCTTTAGGTGTTTTATTATTCATTTCAGAGTGTAATACGGGTTTAAGAAAATGTATATTCACTTTGAAATCCTGAAATATTATTTTTCCTCTCGGTAATACTTTATAGGTATCAAAAATTACCGGATACAGATCAGCACCGCACATTTTAGCAAGTATAAAAGCTCCTGTATGAAAACGTCCTATTTGACCGTCACGGCTTCTTGTTCCTTCTGGAAAAATCAGGAAAGATCCGCCTTTTTCAAAAACATGTCTGCAGGTATCAATAATGCCATCAGAATTATGCAGTGATGTATTTTTTGGCAGAAGCACATGCCCTGCCCATTTAATTATCCATCCGAAAACAGGTATAGCCGCATCTTTATCTTTCATTAAATAAAATATTCTTCCCGGAAGCAAACTTAATAGTACACCGTCAAGGCGGGAACCATGTGAAACTACATACATTCTTTTTGTTCCCTTTTCAGGTGGTGAAATAACACCAGATACATTTATGGTAAGGGGGAAAAATAAAAATAAGAAAATACGGCTTGCTAATGACAACGTTTTCTCAAACACGGAATTAAAAAAAAGCCGCAGTATGAAAACGCATGGTAATATCATCAATAAAATAAGTGCAATAATTACAAGAAGCAGCCAGCCATAAAGTGAGTATAGTATATTTTTCAAAATCAACCTTTTTTCTAAGTTATTACATATTTAGATACCACTTTTTACAAAAAGGTTTAACTAAATAAAGAGAAATAATATCGTACTTTAATTTTGAAATAGCACTTTCTGATTGGAACAAATATATAGCAAGAGGATTATTTCCTGAACTATGGAAAAGACAGGATCTTCCTGAACAAGACTTTTTATTATCCTACCTTTCAACGTATTTTGAAAGAGCTGTAAGGCAGATACTTAATGCAGGTAGTTTGAGAGACTTTGAGCGATTTATAAGACTGCTTGCAGTAAGATCAGGAAATCTTCTTAATAAAAGTGATCTTGCCAGAGATACTGGTATATCTGTTAAGAAAGCAGGAGTTCTCAAGCCGGTTTTCTTTATTGTATATGCCGGACACATTTTCCATACACACGATCAGATGGTGTCAGAGTTATTAATCCTTGTCAGATAGATGAATTATTTAAATAAATACAAAAAGTCAAAATTTTTAATTTACTATATTTAAAATATAACTAAATATAGTATAGTAATTGTAGAGGTTGATATATGAATTATTTTTCATTTGCATCAATGATCACTTTTTTTGTATGTGTATTTGCCATATATACAGTACTTAAAATAAGTTATAAGTCACCGACAACAATTTTATTTGCATTATATATGTTCTGTTTTGCACTGTGGAGTTTGGGGTATGTCTTTATATATCCTGAAACAAACAAGCAGGTAATATGGTTCTGGTATAGTGTTGCAGCTTTCGGATGGATACCTGCGCAGTTTGTCAGATTGTTTTTTTATGTATATATGACTCAGAATGAGTTTTTAAAAAAACAGTATTGGATTATTTTTATTTTAGCGTTATTCCCTGTCTGGATGTTTTATCAGCAGTTCACCGGAGTTTTTCTTGTAAAAGATTTTATGATGACACCGCTCGGAACCGTTGAAATTATTGATGTAACAGCACCAGGTATACGCTTTATACCGTTGTATTCGATGTTTTCATCAATCATCGGGATTGTATTGCTCACCGTGGGAATTTTTAAGACAAAAAGAAAAGACATACGTGCCGGCTATATCTGGCTGATTATTTCAAATATTATTATGTATTTTTTCATCATGGGACTTAATATACTTTTACCTGCATTAAAGATACGTATACCTTCTATCGGGGCATTTACGGCTATAGTTATTCCGTTAATAACGTTTTATATAATTACCAGGTATAAATTTTTTTATGTTAATTTATATTCTCTTGAAAATAATCATGATGTTTCAATTATAAATGGTTTGTATACAATCGAAACGATCTTTGATAATATACAAAATGGTATACTTGTTATTGATGATCAATACAGAATTGTGCGCTACAATATATATATGAGTAGTTTTTTCAGCCGACCGGTTATACCGGGGAAAACTACATGTTATGAAGCATTACAAAATAGAATAATCCCATGTGTTAATTGCCCAATACGAGGAATGGATGGAACACCATTAATGAATCAGCGTGAAGTTATAAAATGTGCTACCTGTCAAAAACAGTTTGATGTACATTATTATCCCATACTCGAAAAAAGTAATGAAACAAAAGGATATATTCAAGTTTTCACCGACATTACTGATATGCTTCAGCAGAAAAAAATACAGGAGGATACTGAGCGTATAATCAGACATGATCTTAAAAATCATTTGTATGCAATAACCGGCTATGCGGAGTTTTATAAGGATGCCGTTGAATATTCTAATAAAGATGTTCGTGATGCATTCTCTATAATTCATGGGGAATCACAGAAAATGAATGAGATTATAAACAGCTCCCTTACTCTGATTAAACTTGAACGAGGTAATTATAATGTTATCAAAGAAAAAGTATCACTGTATCTGCTTATTTTGCATGTTAAAATTTCACTTGAAAATATGATAAAGCAGAAAGAAATAACTGTACAATATGATGTATTAAAAGAAAAATCAGAATCATTTATAATGTACGGCGAGATGCTTCTTCTTGAGAATATGTTTCTTAATCTTGTAAAAAATGCTGTTGAATCAGCATCGACTGGAAGTATTGTAACAATTTCCGGTGAAATTGATGTTGATATGGAAGATTATCAGGGAATAATTGTTATAACAATACATAATGACGCAGTAGTGCCGGAATCGATACGTGATATTTTCTTTGAAAAATATACGACAGGAAAATCAGGTGGAACAGGTCTTGGAAATTATACCGCATTGCTGATTGCTAAAGCTCATCGAGGTGATATAAGTTATGTAACAGGTGACGATAAAGGAACAACAGTAATCGTTCGTTTATCCCGCTCTTCATCTGATCAGAAGTGATTGTTAATATTTCAGGTTATAGAATTACTCTGATTGTAAATGTAAATTATTTCTATTGCCTAAACCGGCTGTCTATATACTCAATGTATGGTCTTCTATTGATTTCATGACGATGTTTTTTATACCATAGATAAGAATGTTTTAAACCGTCTTCCATCGATTGAGTGTCCGGCATCAGGATATTTTGTTGTGCGGAATCGAGTTTATATTCATAATCATAGAAACAGAAATAATTTCTCTGGTTTAATTCATTCATTACATTAATGATCTGCACTTCTTTTCCGGCAATCCCGTAACATAATGTAACCCATTCTGAAATAGTTAAACTTTCTGTATTTGCTGTGTTGAAAATATGTTGTTTTGGATGTTTTTCAAGTATAATTTCTATAAATTTACATAAATCTTCAATATAAAAAAACTGTAATTTCATGTTTCCATTTTCAGGAACATAAAAAGGCCTGTCATTTTCAGCACATTCAAAAATAAATGCTTCCCGGTACACATTATTCATAGGTCCGTATAAATAAGGCGGTCTTAAAATATACGCCTGTGGAACTTCTGAGATTAAAAACGCTTCAGCTTCAATTTTATTTACTCCGTAGTCACCCCAATACATATTCTTTCCAACCGGTTGTTTTTCATTAAATGGCTGTGATATTGTTTCAGGATAAACCGCACTTGAACTCAGAAAAATATAGTCTTTTATTTCATCAAGGGAATCGGTGAGAGACTGAATGTCAGTTTTTGTATACGCTGTAATATCAAGAACCGCATCAAAAGAATATTCTTTCAACCTACCTCCAATATTCAATCTGTCGCAGTTAATTAAAGTGGTATTTTCCGGCTGAAGATGGTTATTTCTATTCATAACATATACATCATCTCCTTTTTTAGCAAAATATTCTGCAACATACTTACTGACAAAAACAGTTCCACCGGTGACCAATATTTTTCTCATTTTGCTTCCTTAGAATAGTAACTCAATTCATCTGACAAATTTTCAGCTAAACCTTTTTCCAGTAAATAATGTAACGCTTTCAAACTGCCCCTTTTTTTATCGTAATTAAATAATTAGAGCTGATTTTCCCAATATTCTGGTTTTCTTTTGAGGTGCATGACAGCGATAATTACGATAATATCACCATCTTTATAATAAATAATTACGTAAGGAAACCTGTTACATCTGCATCTTTTTGTTCTTTTTGAAAGACCAAATCAAGCATCCGGGTACTGAATGATTCTATCTATAGTTATTTTTACTTCAACAGCAAATTCGTATTCTAATCCGTTATTCTGATTATTATCATAATTTACTGTATCAGCCAATTCATTTTTGACTTCTTCAAGAAATATAATTTGCAGAGGCTTTTGCAAAAATTCGAGATAAAAAAAGTATTTTTGCAAGAAGCTCATTATTGTTCTTTTATTTTAACAGCTAATATACTATAATTTAATTAACGGGATAAAATGGGGTATTTATTATGACTGATTCTTCTTTATTGAGAGATTATATTGGAAACAATAGTTTTTTGTGGAATGATTTTTTAAGGAACGAGCTTCTATCTGATGATGTAATTAGTTTTCTAGTGTCAGTAATGCACTTATCAGGAAAGACTGCTTCGGAATCTGTTCTTGTTTTTCTTGCATCTCTTCGATACATATCAAACGATTATACTATCGCTTCCGGTTTTGGAAAATCACTTGAAATTAAGCCTTTTCTATCAGGAAATTATGATGAACTTATTCGCTTATGTTGTACAAAAAAAGTGCAAGCTAATTTCCCTGAGCGTGGCTTACCGGTTATGGAAATGATAAGTTTACAAAAGCCATTAAAAGATGTTTTTGTTATTGAACTTGGAGCGTCTTATGGGTTGATTGGCAAGTTATTATTAAATATGCCTGATATAATCACTAAAACTAATAACTATTTTACAGATAAGCAGCAATTTCCTGTTTCCTGGTTAAGTATTTCTTCATATCTTGGTATTGAGCTCGATCCTCCTGATGAAAAATGGCTTCTTGCTTGTACTCCTGATGATCAACATCTTATTAGATTGAAACAGTTTATAGAAGATTACAGAAATACTGAAAATTTTCTACTTCTTAAAGGATCTGCTTTCGATCTTGAGGATATTATTGCTGAAAACAAAATTGACTGCTTAAAAGTTACTCCTATAATTTTAACATCCTTTATGACATATCAGTTGAGTAAATCGCAGAATGATGAACTCGAATCGGTCATTAATTCTTTCTGCTTAAAATATGATGGAGTTTGGCTTGATCAGATGGTTAGGATAGCGTCAGCGGGTCATGATGATGCATATTTTATCAGAAAAGACGGCATTGCATATGTTAAATTGGATAGTGATAGATGTGAGAATTGGGAATTTTTGTAACTAAATTAAATGTTCTATTATTTTAGAACGAAAAGGAGATTACTATGAAACCTATAGTGTATTTTTTTATTTTTTTATTAATTATCAGTTGTAAAAAAGATTCCTTTACCAACGGAAGTAAGGATGTAGCAACAGAGTCTCCAAAGATTAAATCAGTTTATCAAATAGTGATAGTCACAGACACTATTGATGAATGGTCAATCAGAGCAAAAGAAGGTATTGTAACTGAATTCGACAGACTTCTTGCAGAATCAGGAGTAGAAGCGAAATATACAGTCTATGATACAGAGCTTGATCCTGCTAAGGCAGAATCAATTGTTACTGACATCAAAGCGGCACTTCCGGATCTTATTTTTACTTTAAATTTCCCCGATAGTTTCGCAGATTTAAATGTCTCAAAAAAATTAACTGACTTTGGTGTGAAAATCATTTCAATGAATCCGGTACCGGTAGAAGCAGGAATTATTGAGAGCCTTTCTCAACCGGGCGGTAACATAACTGGTGTAGGGATATTTCTTCAAATGAATTCTCCGATACGACTTATGAAAATGTTAAATCCAAATGTAAAGAAACTTGCCTTTTACTCATGGGATATTATGACACTGGTTAATGATATGCTTAAGAAAGAGCTTGTAAAATCATGTGAGGAAGAAGGAATTGAATTTGTGGAATTTTATAAAGCCCCTGATCAGGAAAGTATTCTGGATTTTTTTAAAAAGTATGATACATTAAACGCTAAATCCGGGGAATATTTTCTTATGGTTGGAATTTCTGCTTTTGTAAAAAGAGATGGTTCACCGGCAGATGATAAAATTGAAGCAGAATGGCTGAGACAACATTCGATTCCATTAATTTCGTATGATGAAACAACAGTTGAGAATGGTAACCTGGCAGGAGTTACGACTATTTGGTCAGATATTGGTGTACAACTTGCAGAAAAAGGGAAGGCGGTCCTTATTGATGGTAAAGATACAGCTTTAATGTCATGGGATTATCCGAGAAAATACAATTTATTATTTAATAAAAAAAGAAGTGATTTTCTTGGTCTAACTATTCCTGAAAATTTACTGAGTGCATCATACCGTGTTTACACTGACTATGAAGGTAATTATGCCGGAGTGAAGTAATTAATGAATAATAAACTGGATTTACTTTTTAGACAGCGACCTATGATGAAGGATTGGTACAACAGTAAGAAATCGCTTGCAGAATATTCGAAAAGTGTGTTATCAGATATCAACTGCTTTGAATCAGAAGGTATTCTAAGTTCTGCAATTACGAGAAAAGCCGGGGAAATATTAAAAGACCGTATTAATACCGGTTTATTGAACCAACAACTCAGAAGTGTTCCTTTAATATCGACAGCAGATCATCATGGGTTGTTGCATTATAAGTTATTGTATAATTCAAATATAATTTTATCAGAAGTTATGAGATTTTGTTCTATGCCATATTCTGTGGTATTATCAACCGGAAATATTCCACTCAACAATCAATCTTATCCAAGGGGGTTTTATTTTAAAAATGCAAAATTTAATTTCTTCCCTGCAAAATATGGAGAACAACCGGTTGGTCTTTTTACGAATAAAATAAAACACACCAGATTCAATGAAATAATTGTAAGTTATGATAAAAATATTGAATTATCGAAAGAAGAAATATCATTTCTATATTATTTATTTGATCATCTTTTACCGGAAGACAGTGTTTATAATTTATGTTCAACTTTTTCTGAACAAATTACTTTATTAAATTTTGATTTATGGAAATTCTTTTTTGATGAGAATATTAGAGATAGTATTCCTGGTTTAATTTATTTAGAAACAACCAGTCTCGTCAGAGAAATTATGATAAATGAATTACAAAAAGAATCGAGCTTGTTGTCATTAATTCTTTTAGACAAACAGACTCGAGACATTTTTATAGAAGAGTTCCATAATATTAATGGTTGTTGGGGGGATGAATTCGGGTCATATTTCTTTTGGGGAGTAAGCGATAATAAAAAGCTTCAAAGACTGGAGGTAATGGATAATGCTCTTTCTGGAAAAGATATAATTATTGAAATGACAGCAGAGAATATAATAAATGCGATTAGAACAAAAACTATTTTTCCTACATTATTTCTTAGCTTTTATATAGTGACATTTCTTGAGGATATTACTTGTTTTGGCGGATTTAATCAAATTGAATATTTAACACACATGAAACAGGCATATATACGAGTATTTGAAAGAATTGATAGACCTGAAATGGTGCAACGTTTGCGGCGGAAAAAAACCGACGCTCTAATATGTGGAATGATCCCGTTGCAATATAATAGTAGTATTGATATGCTTTGGCACTTTAATTCTAAAAATGGTATATTTAACGGGAATTTAAAAGGTGGACTTACAAATAGAGATTTATTCTCAGTTAATTCACAAAGCATCGGCAATATGGTAAGAGGTGGCGTGGAATCTATGCTGGAGAACATAACATGAATAATAATATCAGAACCCATACTTTTTTTAATCTTGGTACTCAAAGAGCTTTGTATGAAAAAGTTGATGGTTATATAAATAAAGAATTTTACATTAAGGAATACATAGAAGATATTAAAAATAAATATAAACTTGATCGAATATACCGTTTTGATATGGGACAAAATAATGACGGATGTTATACTGGAATTAGTAGTATTATTGAAAGAATACTCAAAAATAATGATATATCAGATTATATAAAGAAATATCCTGAATTTGTATGCCGTAATCTACGAAAAAAAATAGGTAATTTACATGAAGTGTCAGCTGAATGGGTTCTTTTTTCTGCGGGGCTTGAGCAAATGATCAGTATGGTTGCATCAACATTCCTTGAATTAAATGACAGAGTACTGGTTACTTCACCAACATTTTTTCTTTTTGAAGAATACTCTAAGAGAATGGGAGCAATTCCAATATATTTGCCTCTTCATGAAAATCAGGATTTTAGCTGGACAATTGACACATTCAATGAATATAAAGAAATTCTTGATAAACTTCACCCCAAATTAATTTGGATAGCTAATCCTAATAATCCTACAGGTAAAGTAATCAGCAAAGATATGATATCCAATATTGTGAAAATAGCGACAGAACATTATGCATTTGTTATAATAGATGAAGCTTATGGTGAATATACTGATCCGCAAAATAAAGTGAACTCTGCATCATCTCTTCTTCATGACTATAATAATTTAATTGTTCTAAGAACATTTTCTAAAGCCTATGGTCTCGCAAATTTGCGGATCGGGTATGCCTTAATGTCTGATCTTGATATATTCAAAGCCATGAGAATTCATAGTACAAATTTTCCAATAACACAATTTTCATTTGATATCGCTGAAATGGCACTGAATAATCTGAGTCATCTTGAGGAAGTAAGGTTTAAAAACCGGGTAAGAAAAGAAAAATTCGTAACAGAACTTGAAAAAATTAATACAATATCATTTATAAAATCAGATACTAATATATTGATGGTTAAACATAATTCAATGACTTCTAATGAGTTAATGAGCCATCTTGAAAAAAAAGGCATTATTACTTCCAAAGTGCCAGGAGAAAATGATGAACTTAAAAGTTATATTAGAATTACTGTAGGTAATGATGAAGATAATAATTATTTTTTGCAAGGAATTAAATGTACATGAGTAATAAGCAGAAATCCGGAAAGAAATATAGTTTCAAAATCAAAAGATTAAATATCAAATCCAAATTACTTCTGGCATTATTGCTTTCTGCCATGATTCCTCTTTTACTGTTTGCATTGCTGAACTATATCTATATGGTTAATTATAGCAATAAAAATATTGAAACCGGTCTTTCTGATAAAACGACAAGTGCTTATCTGCTTTTAGAGCAAAAAATAGAAGCCGTCAAAGATGCTGTTGAGGAAATATCAGCAGAAAACTCTGTTATTATTAATCTGGAACTAAAACTTACTCAACCTCTCTATGAGTTTATTGAAAAGAAAGTTGATGAGAGAAAATTATCATTTATTTTATTACTTGATGAAAGTGGCAAAATGCTCAAAAACGGTTCTGCCGGGTTATTTAATAAAGAAATTACTATGATTGATAATAACAATCCAACAATTTCATTTATAACCGCACTCTCCCAACAAACATGTTCAATACTCGGAGTGAAGCATCATAGGATGGGAGAACTTATATCTTTAATATCCATAAAAAAAATAACTTCATATGATGGCGAATTCTTGTGTTATATTGTCGCCGGCTATTGTATAGGGAGTTCAAATCAAAGCGATTCATTAGTTGAGAAAATTCGGTCATATACTAAATCAGAGTTAGTATTCTCACATAATAATATAATTTTTTTCAGAGACAACTCAGGATCTTTCGCGACAGAAGTACATGAAATTATTTCAGAGAATTTGTTCAATGAATTACAATTAAATTCTACAAGATATATTTTTACATTTCAAAAATTTTCTGATTCCGAATATGGAGTTTTTCAGGTTGGATCAGGAATTAATATTGCTGCTTTTTATGAAGTACAGACGGCTGTAATCAGTATTCTTTTTCTGATTACATTTATATCATTTATAATTGCCTTTGCAGCATCATTATTTCTATCCAGAAAGATTGTACACCCTATAGTATCTATGGAGAAAATAGTAAGCCGGATAGAGGAAGGTTTGTTTGATGAGGAGATGCCGATTTACAGTGATGATGAAATAGGGCATCTTGCCCTTGCTTTTAATAATATGAGCCGACAGCTTGAAAAAACAATTGAGAGGCTTCATGAAGAGGTAGAAATAAGTTCACTAAAAGAAAAAGAACTAAAAAGCATAAAAAAACTTCTAGCAAACATAATTAATTCAATGCCATCGCTTTTAATTTGTGTTGATTCTGATGGTAGAATAATGCTTTGGAATTCTATGGCTGAGAATCTAACCGGGATATCTGAGGATGAAGCAGTTGGAACGATTCTAAACTCTGTATTTCCTGAACTTCTTTCTCAGATACATACATTAAATAAGATACCTGAAATTTTTAAAGAAGAGGTTTTTCCCAAAAAAACTCTTGATATTCAAGGGAAGAAGAGATTTTTTAAAATTACAGTATACCCGCTTGTAACTAATGGTATAAGCGGTGGTGTAATTAGAGCAGAAGACACTACGGTTCTCGAAGAGCAGGAGAGTTTACTGATTCAGGCTCAGAAAATGGAAACAATTGGCAATCTTGCAGGGGGAATTGCACATGACTTCAACAACATACTTGCCGGTATCATAGGTACTCTTTCAATACTTGAATTCCGGATATCAAAAAATGAAAATATTCAACTTAATGATCTTAGTGAACATATATCACTTATGAATCAGGCCGGAAAAAGAGCCGCCGGTGTAATTAAACAATTACTCACCTTTTCCAGAAAGAATGAAAAAGAATTTAAAGCTTTAGAGCTTAATTCTTTTATCACTAATGTTTTAAACTTTGCTGATAGATCATTGGATAAATCTGTTAATATACATTTTGAAACATTTATCAATCAGGCGTTTATTCAGGGTGATTCGATACAATTAGAGCAGGCAATACTCAACTTGTGTATTAATTCAGTTCATGCGATGACTGTCATGAGACCTAAAGGTGAACAATGGGGTGGTGAATTATTAATCGAGCTTAGAGATTTGGAAGAAAATGATAAAATATATGATATCTTGCAGGTACCTCATACTATTCATTTTTATAAGTTAATAATAAGTGATACCGGGATAGGTATGTCAGATGAAATTGCATCTAAAATTTTTATGCCGTTTTTTACAACGAAAGACAAAGGGGTAGGAACCGGGCTTGGGCTTGCGATGGTGTATCGTATCATAGAATCTCATGGCGGTTATATTCGTGTTTTCTCACAACCTGGTGATGGAGCAACATTTACAATATTACTTCCGGCAATTACCAGTCCTGATTTGATTATAGAAGATCCGGATAAAATGCTTGTAGTAACAGGAAAAAATGAGACTATTATGATAGTTGATGATGAAATTGATGTTATTAATGTTGCGAGTCAAATGGTTAAAATAGCTGGATGTGTACCATTGGCTGTCGGAAACGGTGAAGATGCGATCAAAATGTATAAAGAAAAATATAGAGAAATAAGTGCAGTAATAATGGATTTACTTATGCCGGGTATGACGGCTATTGACTTATTTACAACTTTAAAAGAAATAAATCCTGATATTAAGGTAATTCTATCGTCAGGATACAAACAGGATCAGAGAGCTGAACAGTTGATAAATGCAGGGATTGCCGGATTTCTTAATAAACCTTACAGCCTTTATGATCTTGTTGATGTTTTAAGAAAAGTATTAGTTAAATAAATAATACTAAAATATCTTTTAATAAAACATTTTATATAGTAAATATACGTGGCTCTTGCAAAAATCAAGAGTACTTGATTGTGCATCCGCCGTTACGCAGAAAAATTGCGTTTAAGGTAGCTTCATGCAAAAATTCGAGATAAATAAGGGATTTTTGCAAGAAGCTCATACATTATTAAAAAGATTATTCTTTGATGACTGGTTCATCATGATTTAACTAAGGAATTTACATTGAAAAAACTTACAATGCGAAGCAGGGTGCTTTTCACTATATTACCGATTGCAATTATACCGATTCTACTTATTGTCGGGTTTACCGCATTCAGTCTTTTTGATAGATTAAAAAACCAGAGTCATCAGTTTTATCAGACTATAATGACCCAGATTGCTACGAATATTGATTTTAATTATTCCGTTCACGCTACTCACTTTAGCGATATCAGTCAGATGAATACATTTCAGAATATTATAAATGAACCGCAATTTAAAACCGCTGCAGAAGAACGGGGGTATCTTGATACATTAAAGGAAACACCTACAAACCCGTCACCACAATCTATTTACCGTCTTTCAATGACCAAATTTAAAGGTGCCTTTTATATCGTGGAGTATGATAAAAAATCTGTGTTTCGCTCATTGGACTATGTAATGCATAGTTTTAATTATAGTGATTTTTATATTGACTTCACAAAACTAAGAGAAGAGCCTTTTGTTCAGAAAATTTCAGAATCTGCAGAAAAGGCACGCACCGGTTTTGGGAAACCGGCAAAAGGTATACTTCAGGGATATGATGCAGAAAAGTTATCAGTCTTTGTCTATCCTTATTTTCAGCCGGGAAAGGATGAATGCAGTAAATATATGGTTCTTGTTGCTAATGGCGACTTTATTCCTAATATTTATCGCGGAGTACGAAGTATACATCAGGGAACTTTATATGCACTTGATTCACATGATAATATTCTTTCATATAACCATCCGAGTAATGACGATTATTATGAATATGATGACGAAAGGAAAACATATATTCAAAATGGTGATATTTCGTACGTTAAAGAAGAAGAAATGAGTATTTTTGACTATAAAAGGTTAAATACCAATCCTGAAATCCTTAAGGAAAGCCCGGTTCGTACAATAATTGAAAATATTAATGAGGAACTTGATTCTGATACCCGTAAGATTCATGAAGTTAGCTATGGTGGTGTTAAATATTTATGTATTGCCTGGCTTGCTCCTGAGTCCGGAATTAAACTTGTTTATTTTCATCCGATGGTGCAGATTTACAAACCGGTCTTTACAATCTTATTAGGTATAATAATCATAAGTTTCATTGTATGCGGTTTTATTATTTTTATCAGTAATTATCTAAGTCTTCGCATTAACAATCCGATTAAGTCACTCTCAGAAGGAGCGCGGGGAATTTCGTCCGGAAATTATACAACTCATATAAAAACAGATGGTTTTTTTGGCGAATTCACCGATCTTGGTACTTCATTTAATTTTATGGCACAAACTATTAATGAATATAGTGAAAACCTGGAAGATCTTGTTTCAGAACGAACCCGCCAATTAAATGAAGCAGTTAAAGAATTGCAGAATGCGTATGATGAAAATAAACATGAACTTTTAATTGCTCAAAAAATACAAATGTCTTTAATCCCGGTTGTGTATCCCGTTAACGATAAAATTACTTTTTCTGGTATGTATAAGCCGATGGATGCGTTAGGTGGCGATTTGTATGATGTATACGCATTGCCGGACAATAGAATTGGCATATTGATTTTGGATGTATGCGGACACGGTGTTCCGGCTGCTCTTATAACAACAATGGCAAAAATATCATTTTATTCAAACATACAAAAACATACCAATGTTTCCGATATACTTTTTATTGTGAATAATGAACTTTGTAATGCAATACAAGGCAGTGGTGATTACTTTACTGCATTTTTTGGTATAATAGATACTGATACAATGACTTTACAGTATTCAAATGCTGGTCATACCGATATATATGTTTTACATGATTCAAAACAGTTAGAAGTGTTACCTAATAACGGGCCGATTGTCGGCGTTGTAAAAGATATGCAATTTGGTGCAAAGACAATTGGTTTGAAGAAAAAAGATCGTATTGTATTGTATACTGATGGTATTATTGAGGCACGAAATGTTGATGGTAAGTTGTATGATACTCCGCGCTTTATTGATCAGATTAAATCGCTTGCCGGAATAAATGCAGAAAAGTTTATTGATCAAATATTCGCTGATATTACAGAATTTAAAGGTGAGCGATCGTATGCAGATGATGATATAGCAATTCTTGTGGCAGATTTACTTTAGGCAGTCTTTAAAAAACTATTTCTATTTGATACATTAGCCGGTATGTGCGGTACAGGCACAAGGTTTATTTCCGAACTTGAAAACGGTAAACCAACATTACATATTAATAAAGTTTTTTCGATTTTAAACGCTCTCGGGTTTGATCTTTTTGTAAAGGAGCGCTAATGAAAGGGCTTGTTGTTTATTATGATACAATCAAAGTGGGCATAATTTTTTCACAGGAAACAAAAGACATAAAAGTATTAGAAGAAATAACAGCGTGTATTAATAAAAGTATAGATATGCTTATGATATAGACTTTTATAATTAAAAATTAAACTGCAATTTTTCCTGCCATTCATATTATTAAAATACACCGTCGCCATTTGAGCGACAATACTTCGTATAAAGCGACATGAAGATACAACCATACATATTATTGATGATTTTTACTGTTTATTTACATGGCATAAAAATTGCTTTTCATTTGTGAAAAATATTATTGAGGAAGTGAAGAATGAAAAAAAAAGTCTATCTGTTCATTGCTCTACTCTGTCAGACATTCTATATCTATACCGCAGTTATAACGGTCACTATCTATGACAAAGAGCTTGATATGCCACTCGAAGGGGTGAGAATAACGGCGATCCATGACGGCAGTGTCTATAACACCGATGCAGAAGGTAACGCTGCAATTGATATACCGGCTGATTTGTCTGCAGTCCGGCTTACTCTGGTTTCACCCGGGTATCAGCCACGGCGGGTCATGGTAACCACCGAAGAATCGACAAAACGGTTTGATCTGGTGCTTGAAGGGGTTTATCAGGGAGAAGAGCTTGTTATTGTTCAAACGAAAGAGGAAGTAAAACAGGAAGCGGCAGTTTCTCACATTGTCAGTAAACGTGAAATTGACACGATGGGTAAACGCGGTAACTATCAGGATGTTATTAATTCGGTGAAATCATTACCTGGTATCAGTTATACCGGTTCTTTTTTTAGTGAAATCTCAGTCCGTGGCGGAGACAGTCTTGAGATGGCGGCACTCTGGGATGGTTTTATTATCCGTAATCCATACTACTGGGGTAAAAGTCATACGATATTCAACCCGAATCTTGTGAAATCAATCAAATTCTATAACGGGATTTTTCCCGCTGACTACGGGATGTCAATGTCGGGGCTGATGCAGGTAAACACGATTGTTCCCGATGAAGGGTTTAAATTTTATGTTGATTTTGCCATGTCATCTATTGAAACGTACTTTGAAGTTCCGCTCGGAAAACACTCGGGGCTTATGTTCGGTGCGCGAATAAGCTGGCTTGAATTAACCTATGGCAATATTCTAAAAGCGTCCGGTGCCGAAGTTCCGGTTGCGCCCTATATTAGAGACAGTATGATTAAATGGTACTATAAACCATCCGAGCGGTTTGAACTATTTGTTAACGGTTTCTACGGGGGGGATGGTATCGAAAACTATTTCACCTACAAATCATCAAATCCTGAAACTGACAGCCAGACTGACCCGGTAATTTTTATGAATATGCGAACCGGTTTCGGTGATATCAATCATCACGGTATAATTATGGCAGGAATGAATGCAATGCCTGTTGATACAATATTGATCAAAGCTTTAGCAGGATATGAGGTGTATGTTAAAAATTCGATTTGGGAAGAATCGGGATCAGGAAATGTCCGGTTTGAATCAGAACTCAGTGAAAAGAATCCGTCATTTACCCAACCCTCATCTGGTCTTTTTACTGTTTCAGAAGATGCTTCAGGAAAGTATGATGAAACAATCCATTCATTTCAGACAAATTTCAGTTCAGACTTTATTTTTCACCCTGCAGTCACAATGACATTGGGTACCGGTTTTATTTATGATAACAAAAATATTCAGCTTTCAACAAAGTTTAATAAGTATCAGATGACCGGCGAGGTTACGGCAGGTTCAGAGTCTGTTCCTGAATATTCAATAATTCAATCAAGTATTACTTTTGATGCACCTGCGTCTGGTATCAATGGTTTCATACCATCTGCATTTCTTAATTTTACTTTTAATCCGCTACCGAATGTGCTTGAAATTAAAACAGGCGTCAGACTCGATTATTATGCATTCAGCGTTGATAATGCACTCAGTCTAACCTATCCGTTTCCCAATCCGCGATTATTTATATCATACAGCCCTTTTAAAGATACTGAATATTTGCAAAAATTCACTTTTACAATCGGGTGCGGTTTATACTCGAAAACAGCAGACTTTGTTTATCAGAAGGACAACGCGCCGGGAATTAATGAGCTGACCCCCGAAAAAATGTTTAATGTTACCGGTGGAATTAGCATGGTACTTCCGTTTAATATTAAGCTTATTGCCGAAGGGTATTATAAATATTATTTTGATAAATATTATGAAAATGTCACTATGACTCGTGATTATAAACAGATTCATAAACGTCACTATGACGGTTACGGTCATGCTGCAGGGTTTGATATTTCAATAGAACGTGAAGCAGGTCGTTATTTGCAGGGTAGAGTATCATATTCATTTATCTATGCCCGGTTTATAAACCCGGGAATAGACAGAAATGAACTTGATAATACAGAAGTGATGTTTACCTCAAGAGGAGCCCCAGTGGGTGAGTGGTTTTATCCGTCATATCATCGTTTTCACACATTCAATATGGTGCTTGATATAAAACCGGTGTATTTTTTTACGCTATCGCCTAATATGACAATTGCAACGGGCATTCCAAAACCCGCTCTGAAAAAAGCCGGTCCGTCCCCTGCTGTCTATGATGGTCAGAATGGTCAGCGATATGAATATGAATACAGTTATGACGATGAACTCAGGACTAATATCAGCATCCCGGTGGGGCTTAAAGCATCATTTAAATTTGTTGTGCCTGAAAACAGAACAGAAATTGAATTTTATGTTGCTGCAGATAACATAACCGGTTTTTTCTATCAGCCTGAAACAGGCAAATATTTGTCAAATTCGTTTAACGGATCTGCAATACCCATGACCGAGAATTACAACTATCTCTATCCGACATTCGGTGTCGTGATACGGTATTAGGAGAAAACAATGAAACATTCACATTATGTATATACAATTGTCTTTTTACTGCTTGGAACACTATTTTTTTCATGTAAAACGGTACAGACACAATTAACCGCGGACTCGCGCTTAAAGGCTGCAGTTAATTATGCATCACCTGAGGCAACTTTAAAAATTTTATCAGCCAAAGATGGAACCATTACGGCAGAATTGACTTCGCCGTACATCAGTGCATTCACACTCCGGGGAACAGTGAGTAATCCTGATGAGAAAACCATGCAGATTGTTCTGAATGAATGCAGTATATGGTCTCACACCGGAACCGGTTGGATTAGTGGAACGAGTGAAATATACGGAATAATTCGTGTAACTGAGAGTAACGGGATTTACCGGATTGAAGCAGGTGATATACCGGAATTTTCTGAGGTTAAAAAAGCAAAAATCAGATATTCGAGCAATCTGATAACCGGCAGTAAAGCTGTTTTGCAATTGGAATGGCAACTTGAACGTATACGCTCTGTTAACGAATTCCTGAAACAAACCGGTAAACTGCCTGACTATTTCAGTCATTCATGGATGTTTGACCGGTATGATGAATCATATCAGAAAAAGATCAAAGATATTCTCATGCCGGAACTGACGATGCATCCGGTATTAAAAAATAATGAATTCAAGCCCGTTCCGGGTAGCCCGGGATATATCATCACAGAAGACACAGCATGGAATATACGGTATACTGAAACGGTTTTTCCGCAGCATCTCAAACCATTAAGAAATACCGGCGTTATGCGTAAAGACTTTGAGGAGGCTTTTCCGATAATGTTCAGTGACTATAATTTCGTGTATTTCTGGACAAAAAAACTCGGATCACTCAGTTTTATAAAAAAATAGCAATGACTAAAACCCTTCAAAGATACCAATACAATTGGTATCTTTGAAGGAAATTTTTTTAGTATAAATGATTTGGTGTTGGAGCTTTTAATCTGTTAGCATTCAACATCAATGAAGCGGTTGTACTTCGTACAGCCGGTGTAACATATCCGTACGAATATGTTACTTTCTCATAATAATTCTGATCTTTAACCTTATATAATTTAGTAGTAAACTGGGTCGTAATTGTATCATATTTATCATAATATGATTCATCAGTTAAGAAATCATTATCATACGAATAGGTAATATATGATTGCAGTTTTCCGGTAGATAATGTGGATTGTAATTTTATATTTCCATTAGTATCAAATATGTTTTGAGTCATTTCAAGAAGTTCGCCGCCTCCGGTAAAATTCTGGCGTAAATAAAATGATTTGTTTACCGGATTTGGTGACCATGAGTATTTACGGATTATTGTACTCTCAAAAAATTTAACATCCATAGCATCTGACGACGGATCCTTTGGATCAACCGGGGTTATAGTAAGTACTTCATCCTGAATATGTCGACTTGCTATAGTTCCATCATAGCTTCGGGTGATTTTTTCTACTATCACATCTTTCGTTACATCAGAATAATATGTTTCTGTAAGAAAATATTCTTCTGTTGAATTATAGACGGCAACCCTGTTCTCTAATACATTATTCTCTGAGTCAGTTAATATAAAGGTAAGATATTTACCCTTACTATTATATGTTGCACTATATGATTGAATAGTACTATCCGATTTGTCAATCAGTTCGCTTTTTATAATATTTGTTGTTGAGCCGTCAAAAGTATATACAAATTTACCTTGAAAAGTTGCATCTGATGTTGCTTCTGAAGAATATGATTTAATCAGATTATTTCTGTTTAATTCGTCATAGAAATATTCACTATACTCGACAACTTCCTGTTTTGTATTATAATTCCATGAACGGATAACTTTGTTATCAGTATTACGCTCTTCTACATATTTTGTATCAAATATTCTTGTGTAAACAGGTTCTGGAGGAACGACCACTTTAAGTGCCTCAGTAGTTGTCGGTGCTGTTACCTGTTCTGGTGTACATGAAGTCATCATTAGTATGAATAACAATGATGTGCATAGTAAAAATAGTTGTTTTTTTATCATTTTATTCCTTTTATGTGTGTGTGTGTGTTTTGCTGACTAATCATTATAGACTTCTTTCTCATAGATTTCTCAAGATGGTTGCCTAACCTCCTCCTCCAGAACCGTTCGATGACAAGCCATTATATACTTCTACTTCACCGAGACCAAGAATGTTCTGGGCTGAAATTTTTATATATCTTCCGGTAACTGGAGCAGGAAGTGAAATTGTATGTGAAATAACATCAAAGTATTTACTTCCCCCACCGCCAAGTACACGAATATATTCTTCTTTTGTTTCTGTAAAAAGAAGACAATCACTTGGTATTAAATTCCATGTAGTTGAATCAGTTGACCATTCAGCCTTGTAATTATAAGCAGTATCTATAAAGAAAAGTTTAATAGTTCTAAAATCTGTCGGCTCTTCTAAATCAATAACAATCCATTCTTCACTTGATGATGTCTTACTTAACCATTGATCAAATATTGACTTTAGACCGTTTGTTAGAGATTCTGGAAATGCAAGTGTTGTGCCAGTTACAGGTGCATCCGTTGTTGATGATACCTTTACTTCTTTTTTTAATGCGAGATTGTTAGTAGCATCAGCAACCCATTTTGCATATACAATAGTATCGCTTGTTACCTGAGTCTCTTCAGTAAACGGTTCGCTTTCTCCTTTTTTTTCTGTAAACCATCCCTCAAATATGTAACCATTTCTGATAGGGGCGATTGGCAATGATTCAATATTTGTTTCTGAAGGTGAGAGATTTATGGACTCTGGAACACATGGTGTTGTAGCCCCATCACCATCAAATTGAACGCTGGTAGTTTTTCCGCCGCCTTCCCCGGAAATGGTATAAATAGGAAACTTCTTAGCCCAAATCTCACCACCCCATTTACCGTCAAAAACACTGGCATTTATTTCAGCAAAAACACCAATTTCACCTGAGCCGCTATATGACCAGTTAGATGAAAATTTCGTTTTGGTTGAATATTGTAACCATCCTGTTATCATGGCATTAAAATCGAGGTACGGGCCACCGCCGGCATCTGCTTCAACTATTGCAAAACCAAAGATTTTTACCCAGGTACCAAGATACATTTTTTGCTTTAACTCTACTTGAGCTTCAAGTGTCAGTGTGTTTTTTACCAGGAATTCTGTGTCTCCATACGCCTCGATATTTGTAGGATAGCAGTAGATTAAAAACCCGTCAAGATTACATTTTGCACCGGCATTTCCCTTGAGTGTGAATTCTAATTCATCGGTTAATGTTATAGAACCTGTAATTGATGAATTCGAGAAAAACCCTGCACCGACATCTATTCCGGGACCGGTCGTAAGTGCAAAAATTGGAATATTTAATTCTTTACTCATTGTAGCTTCAGCAATTATTTTCCCTTTTAAACTGAGATCATATTCAATATCACCTTTCGCAAAACCCTGGTAATATTTAATTTTCCATTTCCAGAATTTCCATGTTCCTTTCGTGTCAAGCATCGTGTAAGGAAGTCTTGCTCCAACGCTGACCTCAACAGTTAAACTTGCTTCTGCACCTAAAGTTACCGAAGCATTATCATCACCGAGTTTCTTTTCAAATTCAAGAGACATTGTACCTTTAGCTCTGCTATCAGGTATTAAACTTGAGTCAAATGGAGCATTATCCATAAGAAGATGATCGCCTATCGTTAATGTAACAGTTTGTTCCGGTATATCATAGAATTCAAAAACTTCTCTAAGTTCAGGTTTAACGGTATCAATGTAAATCTCATTTCCTGACTGCGTTATGTTGACAACTTTTTTTGCGACACCGTCAACATCTATAAATATACTTCCAATTTCTAAATCAAGTGGAGTGATTTGGGTAAGTTCACCACTTCTGACATTATCCATAAGACCTGTTTCACTGAAATCAATAACACTATTATTAAAGTCAATTATTGTATTGTGAAGACCGGTATTTGAATAGGTGAAAAATGATACGAAAAATGTGAATATCAGAACTATACTGAATTTATTTTGTTTTAACATTGTGTACCTCAATTATTTATGCCTTTGGCGATTATATTTCCATTAGAATCCTTTTGTACCATTCCAATAACTTTCCCGTTGTCATCATAATAATAGTCAACGATGAGGGTTTTGGTTTCTCCACGGGAGCCGGGCATTGTTTTTACTTTTTGAGTTACTTTGTTAGTACTTCTATTTTTTACGGAAGAAATAGTAATAAGTTCTGTTCCGGTGATAGAATTGTTTTTTTCAATCGTATTTAATTCCTTATTGTCATCGTATGAATAGGTTCTGGTATTTATCGCACCATACGTATTTTCGTATGTACTTTTAACAATAAGATTTTCATTGTTTACTTTATATTTGGTAACTGCGCTACCACTTCGTATGGTAACTGTTTTTACATTGTTTGTATTATTTACTGCCTCACCCTTGGCAGTGTTTCCCATTGAGCAACCTGTAATTAAAATGACCATAAATAGTAACATTAGATAATGTTTCATTTTTCCCCCTTTTGAAAAATAAGTTAGTATTGATGCTATTACATAAATTATTACTAATTTTGTAATAGCATCAATACTAACTTGTTTATTGAATAATAATCTACAGGTAAATATAGTGATTTTATAGTGATTTTATATCAAAAAAAGCATTGTAAAGTTACTTTACAATGACTTTTAAATATAATATAAATTTTATTATGGATGAAATGTCATTTAGTTTGTTTTTAAATGTCGTCACAACAATTTTTACTTTATTTGTATGTAGTTTGTGTGTCATTAAGATTTTTTTAATGGAAAAGAAAGAAACTTTTCATTGGGTTTTTCTTGGAATCTGTTTTTTATTTTCTATAAGAATAATATCGCTGCATTTGCTGGTATTTCCTGACTTGGAAAAAAACAGTGTGCCGGCGTTATTTTTATATAGATTTCAATCCATTTCGGTTATTTTTTTACCGGCATCTTTTGCTCATTTATTTCAATCACTAATGTATAAAAATAACAAGAATGATTTCATATTTATTATCATTATTTATATAGTAACAGTCGTTTTTTACATATTGGCAATAATCGGTTTTGATCCAATTCTTAATAAATGGGTTAAAGAGTCGAGTAAATATCATATAATTATTAATACTGCTTCATATATATTTAAATCAATTATATTATTATTTATTTCTACATATATTTTTTCAATTCATCTTTTACATTCATTTTCAAAAATTATTCTTGATAATAAGAAAAGGAAATCGATTTTTATTTTAAAAATATTTTATATAATAACATTTGGCTATGGTTATTTCGTTCAGTTTTTAATATCATTATTTTTCCCAAAATTTATTTCATTAACCCCGTATCTTATTTGTATTTTTTGCATTGCTTTATACTATATAATTAAAAACTATGGTTTTTTAAATATTTACCAAATCAACAAAATATTTGACGTTATAAATAATGATTTTTCTCTTTCGTTTATTGTAACAGATGATCAAGGGGTAATTATTAAAACCAATTATATTGAATCGGGTAATATTTTTGAAATTGGAACAAGTATCTATTCGTTATTTCCTGATTTCCGGAATGAAATTAATATTGCTATACATGAAGGAAAAAATCTGACAGGATTAAAATGCAATCTTAATACAGATAAATATCCGGTTGCACTCATTTACGAGGTTGATGTCAATCAAATCAAAGATAGATTTAATGATTTTGTAGGATGTATTATAATAATAAAAGATTTTAAAGTCTCGTTTGAATCTTTCACGAAAAGAGAACAGGATATTATTGAATATTTAATTCAAGGGGTTTCATATAAAGAAATTGCTTTTGAATTAAATATTTCATATAATACTGTTAATTCACATATCAAAAATATATACAAAAAATCGTATGTTTCCAGTAGAAAAGAATTTGTAGAATCAATTAACAATACCTGTAGAGTATTATGAGTATTTTGTTGAAATAAGTCATAGCCGTAATGTAGAGCTATGACTTATTTTAGAGGTAGTCATTATTTACACATCAAGGTTTTTAACATATGTTGCGTTTTTTTCAATAAACTCTCTTCGAGGTTCAACTTCAGATCCCATTAGTATCGTGATAACTTCATCAGCAGTATACTCGTCATTTAATGTGATTTTAACAATATTTCTTGTTGCCGGGTTCATCGTTGTTTCCCATAACTGTTCAGGGTTCATTTCCCCGAGACCTTTATATCGCTGAATATTTACACCGTCATTATCAAGATTATTTTCTTTCATGTACGCTTCTTTTTCAACATCTGAGAATGCATAGTACACTTCTTTCGGTTTACTTTTTGGTACTATTTTATATAGTGGTGGCATGGCGATATAAATATTGCCATTTTCAACAAGCGGTTTCATATACCGGTAAAAAAATGTTAATAGCAATGTTCGTATGTGTGAACCATCGACATCGGCATCGGCCATGATAATAACTTTTCCATATCGTAATTTTGCGTAGTCAAAATTATCAGAAACTCCGGTTCCGATTGCCTGAATTATTGGAAATAATTTTTCATTATCAATTACTTTTAATTCACCTTTTTTTTCAACATTAAGCATTTTTCCCCATAATGAAAGAATTGCCTGGAATTTTCTGTCTCTTCCCTGTTTTGCAGAACCGCCGGCAGAGTCCCCTTCTACAAGGTATATTTCAGTATTGGTCGGGTCACGATCTGCACAATCGGCAAGTTTACCGGGAAGCCCTAAAGACTCCATTGCACTTTTTCTTCGTGTCGCTTCACGTGCTCTTTTTGCAGCGCATCGTGCTTCATAAGCCTGAATTGTTTTATTGATTATGATTTTAGCAATATTCGGATTTTGTTCAAAGTATGATGATAATTCATCCTGCACTATAGAATCAACAATTCCTTTCACTTCACTGTTACCAAGTTTTGTTTTTGTTTGACCTTCAAACTGAGGGTTTTTGATTTTTAACGATACGATTGCGGTTAGACCCTCACGTACATCTTCACCTTCCAGTTTTTCACAGGTTTTAGTCTGCATTTTCATTTTTACAAAAAAAGTATTAATGGTTTTTGTTATTGCAGATCTGAAACCGGCAAGGTGGGTTCCACCTTCATGAGTATTGATATTATTAACAAATGAATACACATTTTCAATATATGAATCAGAATATTCCATTGCGATTTCAAGGTACATATCATCTTTTTCTGTCTGCATATAAATAATATCATGAATCGGTTTTTTAGCTTTATTAAGAAATTGAACAAACGAAACAATACCACCTTCATAATAGAACTCAACCTTTTTAAATTCCTCACCAATCATTTCTCTTTTATCACAAAGATGTATTCTTATGCCTTTATTAAGAAATGAAAGCTCGCGTAATCTATGAGAAAGTGTTTCATACGTAGGTGATGTAACAGCAAATATTGTCGGATCAGGTTTAAACCAGACTGTTGTACCGGTTGTAGTACAATCACCGATAATTTCTGGAGGCCCTTGTGTTACACCTTTTTTAAAGGTTTGAACGGTTACTTTTTTGTTTCTCATAACGGTAACCCGGCATTCTTCTGAAAGGGCATTTACAACACTCGCACCCACACCATGAAGACCGCCTGAAACTTTATAGGTGTCATTATCAAATTTTCCACCGGCATTTAGTTTTGTAAAAACAAGCTCCACTCCTGATAAACCGGTATCTTTATGAATATCAACCGGAATACCTCTTCCATTATCACTTATTTCTATTGAGTCATCTTCATTGATTGTTACGCTGATTGTATTACAATATCCGGCTAATGCTTCATCCACCGAATTATCAACGATCTCATAAACAAGATGATGCAAACCGTCAACGCTTGTTGATCCGATATACATACCCGGCCGTTTTCTTACGTGATCTATACCTTCGAGTACCTGAATATTTGAAGAGTCATAATTGTCGCTCATAGTGTTTTTCCTTGTAAATACAGAATTTTGCTCTATCGGTTACATGAGTTATCGATAGTTTAAAGTATATTTCGCATGATAAAATAACATTTCCACTATATTCAAAAATTCCATTAAAGTCAAGTGTATCTTATTTATATTAAAGGATTTATGTGTATTTCAATCATCTTTTACGACTCGATGTTATTGATACCGAATCAACAAATCGTAAAGCATCCGGTTTGTCAATTTCCACTGTAGCTGAAGTTACAAGAGTATACGACATTATAATATCCAGTATATATTCCACTAATTTTTCTAATAAATTAAAATTTGATTTCTCAACAGAGTTGATTATAGTTCGTTTTAACAATTGATAATCAATAGTATCTTGAATATTGTCTGTTTGTGAAGCAATTGTTGAGTTAAATGCAATTTTAATATTCAGTATCAAATCCTGACTTGCTTCCCGTTCATGGTTGAAAATACCTATAATCGTTTTGACTTTTAAATTTTTTATTTTAATAATAGCCATTATTCCCCCGTAACGAGGTGTTTTCCACCGTCTAAATACATAATTTGTCCGGTTACAAAAGTATTTGTAAGTATATACTTAATTGAATTGTTTATATCATCCAAACTGCATGATTTGTGTAAAGGATTATTTTCTGATAAACGGGCAAAATAATCTGCATCATCATTTTCAGGTGCTAACACAAAACCCGGAGCAATACCGTTTACCCTTATGTCAGGTCCCAATTCAACGGCAGACTGATAGGTTAAATCAAAGAGAGATTTTTTACTCAATGTGTATGCCGAATATTTAAAGCCATTTTTCTCCGCCTTGGAATCAATTATATTAATAATAGTACCTTTTTGTATGACATTCGCAAAATCTCTTGTTAAAATGTATGGTGAAAAAAAATTGACATAATAATTTTCTAAAAGCTGATTATCAGTAGTATCTTTAAGATCATTTTTATTAAATACTGACGCATTGTTAATTAAAAGAGAAACGTCATTTTCAATTGAATATGAATATTCTATTAAAGTTCTGACATCAGAAATATCGGATAAATCACATTTGATAAGATGACATTTTCGACCTGACTTTTCAACTTCAATTTTAGTTTTTTCTGCTTCTGATAACGAATCTTTGTACGTGATAATTATATTATAACCGAGGGTGGCAAGAAATAATGAAATAGATTGACCTACTCGTTTTCCTCCGCCTGTAATGATTGCAGTTGACATTATTACGATACTCCAGTTTTTTGATATTAAACTATATCTTTTATTTGATAAAAAATAAACGAATTTCAAAAAATAACTGCTTATAATAATCAGTTTGTTGAATAAAACTTGACAAAGATAAATAATGTTGTATTTAATCAGTTTGTAATTTTGTAAAAAAGTTGTAATTGTGATCTTTGTGGAGGATTTGATGATAGCCGAGTTGAAAGCGGAATACAATGCACATGTTTTAAATCTCGAAAATATTTATGACATTAAAAGGGAACTTACTAATATAAATGCAGATAAAAGAGCGTTTGACATGTTAATTCCGAATATGAATTTTATTCATGTGAAATTAGAACAGGTTGATACAAGGGTTGCAAATACAATTAAGCAACAAATTAATAAAATTGGTGGTGAAGCTGCTATTTCCAAAGAAGCATATTCATATACTGCACGAACCACAGATATGATAATATCTTCATCAAAAAGAAATATTATATTCCTTGCAAAGAAAATAGCATCAAAACAGTTTGGTTTAGAAGAAATTGCACGGGAAATTGAAAAAAGTGTTGATGACAGAACCGGTCTTCTTGTAATAAACAAAAAAACTTTTGATTTTAATCATAACACGTACATTTCGGGAATGATTGATTATAAAAAGCATTTATTTGGTACTAATATTTCTGATAAAATGATAATGACTAAAATTGATCGTTATATTGAGTCCGGTGTAGATATGATTGAATTAAGCGGTGAACATTCAAGCGGAAATTCATTAGTTGATGAACCGACAACAGAAGATATTGATAGTATTTCCAGAATTATTTATCAGATTAAGAAACATTATCCCGATGTTGTATTAAGTATCGATGCTGTTAAGTTTAATATGGCAAAAGCAGCGATTGATTCAGGTGCAGATATAATAAATGACATAATTCCTATTCGATATAATTTAGACCTGATTAAACTGGTAGCAAAAAAAGGTATTCCTTTAATTATTATGTATAATCCGTTAAGTGAAAAACTTGCTAAGCCATTAGAATCAATTTCTGAAGTTATCAGAGAACTTCAGGCAAATGTAAATATTGCTATCAGCAACGGTGTATCAAAAGATAAAATTATGATTGATCCGGGTATCGGTTTTGGCAGGAAAGATCGTGATAATTTCTTATTACTGAGACAATTATCAAGTCTTAAACATTTGAAACTTCCAATTCTTGTTGGTATGTCAAGACGAAGTTATTTGTCAGGTGCTTTAGCCGGAAGGTTAAAAAAGACTTTAATCAGTACCATTGTTGCTAATACGATTGCCATTATTAATGGTGCAAACATTGTTAGAATGCATAGCTCGGAACAGGTTGATGTTATGAAAAATATAATTGAAATGGTTCATCCAAAAACAGAAGAAGATAAAAAAAATATTTATTAGCTTGCATTATTGTTAAATAATATGTAGTTTTATAAAAACGATTATTCTTTAGATTGAGGAAGGTCAACATGATATGGATGAATCTTCATCCTGCAATCATTGCCGGTAATATTTTACTGGCTGTTATTGACATTGTTATTATTACATATATTTTCTTTAAGTTTTATCAGATATTAGCACAAACCCGTGCTGTACAAGTAGTCCGCGGGTTACTTTTTTTCCTGGTCTTGTATGTTTTATCAAAAATATTACAACTTGAAACATTCTCCTGGCTTCTTGATCAGATTGCCGGAGTCGCTGTCATAGCAATAATCATTTTATTCCAACCCGAATTGCGTAGAGTTTTAACAAAACTCGGACAATCAAACTGGGTAAGTAAAATTATTAAGAAAAACCCTGAAGATTTAGTTGAAATAATAAAAGCAGTAAATAATTTCCATCTTATTTCGCGAGGGGCATTAATTGTATTTGAAAGGGAAATAGGTCTTAAGAATTATATTGAAAGCGGTACAAAAATTGACTCAAAGATTTCAACTCAATTATTAATGACAATTTTTTTTGATAAAACACCACTGCATGACGGGGCTGTTATTATTAAGAATAATTTAATTGTTGCCGCCGGCTGTTATTTACCACTAAGTGACTCATCAGATATTGACCCGAAATTCGGTACACGACATCGTGCCGCATTGGGTCTGGCAGAAGAAACAGATGCTGTTGTTGTTGTTGTCTCTGAAGAGACAGGTAAAATAACAATAGCGAGTGATGGAAAGTTATATACTAATTATACTATTGATTTGTTAAAAAAAGAACTCGTGAAATTACTTGGCTATAATGAGGACGATTTGGAGAATACTGAAGATGAAATTTGATTTTAAAGATAAAAAAAAGTTTTATGACAATATCAGAAATCGTATTCTAACAGATATTAATATTAAAATAACCTGTTTTATACTTGCTGTGATTATGTATGTTCTTGTTTCTTTTTCCCAACTATCTGAAAAATCATTTACAAAAAAAATAAATATTAAAGGTATGAAAGGTGATTTTGTTATTTCTAACAATTTACCTGATAGTGTCCGGTTTGTTATAAAAGACAAAAAAAGGATTATTGAACGGGTTTCTGAAGATGATTTTAATATTGTATTGGATCTTAGTGAATATGAAAGTAAAGGAAAAGGTACATACCTGGTAAAACTACAATGGACATACCCGAAAATTATGAAATCATTTTTTAGCGGTATCGAGGTTTCACCTGAGATTCTTTCTGTTACCATCGAAAGTATTAAGCAAAAAAATATTCCTATATCTGTTCCGACATTTGGTAATGTAAAATCAGGTTATATGATTAAAGAACGAAAAGTTAATCCATCTGAAGTTAGAGTTCAAGGGCCTGAGTCTGTTATTGAATCAATTACTTCTATTGACACAGAAAAAATAGATATTTCAGAAGCTTCAGAAAGTTTTGAAAGAATTGTTAAATTAAATAATAATTCCAATAAAATCAAAGTTGTTGGTCCGGCTGATATTTCGGTGTTTTATGCAATTGCACGAAAAACAGAAACGAAAACATTTAAAGTCAAGAAAGTTACTGTAAATAATTTAAATCAGAAATTCGATTATTCAATTGAAAATTTACCGCTTAACATAACATTATCAGGTTCTGAAACGATTATGTCGGCAATAACAGAAAATAATATTTATGTCAGCATTGATGTTTCAAATGCTAATATACCCGGTGAATATAATTATCGTGATTTCAATATTGAAGTTCCTGCTGATGTTAATGTTGTGACAGTTGTGCCACGTACACTTATTATAACAATTGAAGATAAAAACTAATTGGTACTACAATAGATAGTCAATACTTAAAACCACGGTTTGCAACCAAATTTATGTAATAAACCTTCATAATACTGGTCCATATCTCCTGCACCGATAAAACAGGTAACTTCATTTGCATCAATTACGTTTTCCATATTTTTCACAATATCTTTTGCCTGACCCGCAAACGTAACATTTGGATTACGCAATAAAACCTGATCTGTTAACATTTGAGAATTAACTTTTGTTGACCAGTGTGCAATGTTTTCTCTTGCCGGATAAATATCAAGGATCGAAATTGTATCAGCTTTGGCTAATTCGTCAACAAATTCATTAAAAAAGTTATATGTCCGGGAGAAAAGATGTGGCTGGAAAATTAAATGTACTTTTTTATCTGGAAACAATTCTCTGATTTCTTTAAGAATATACCCCACAGCACCGGGGGAATGACCGTAATCAGTGATGAAGACGCCATTTTCATTTGTTTTGTATAAGTCAAATCGTCTGACCATACCTTTAAAATTTTGCAGGTTTTTATTAATGACGTCTGCTGTCATGCCAACCTCCAACGCTGCGATTATTGCACCGGTTCCATTTAATGCAATATAACCGGGTAATGCGGGAATCATGAAATCTGCTTGAAAACTTGAATCAGTTTTTCGTAATGTAAATGTATTACCTTTTTCTGTAACCCGGTGATTTTCAATGATGTAAATCTCACCTGAGATTGTAGATTTTCTGATTTCCTCAGGATAGCCAAACCACGTAATATTAGAAAATGTATAAGTATTCACAAAATTGACTATTTTTTCTGTAGCTCTCAATATAAGCTTTTTCTTTCCCGACATTTCGTTAAAAAAATCAGCAAAGGCTTGTGAATATTCATCAAAGTTTTTGTATGTTTCGGGATGTTCATAATCAAAATTGATCATGACATTGATATCAGGATGATAATGAAGAAAATTTCTATTATACTCATCCCCTTCTAAAATATATGTTTTTCCTTCTCCGATATAAATATTTGAATCATTTGAGTCTTTAATGTTCTTTATTTTTGCACCAAGAATTGAAAGAGGATCAAATTGTGTCCCTGCAAGAATCGCAGTTAATATACCGGCAGTTGTCCCTTTTCCCTCACTTCCTGAAACTGTTATGCCAATATTACCTTGTTTTTTTAAGAAATCACCGATAAATTCTTCCCAGCTTTCTGTTTTAATTCCCTGTGCTTTTGCTTCAAGCAGTTCAGGGTTATTAGGGTTTAAGGCAATAATTGCCGGAGTGTATAAAACAATATCAGGTTTTCCGTTGGTATATAGATTTTCTTTTTTATGCCCGAAATGAACGGTTATGCCTTTTTTTATTAAATCGTGAAGTTCTTTTTTTTCAGACATATCTGAACCGGATACTATCAGCCCTTGGTTGTTTAAAAATTCTCCGATAGCAGAGCTGGCACATCCGCCAATTCCTATAATATATATATTTTTGTAATCCATTGTGACCCTTTTGTTGTAATAAGCATTAATTTTACCGTTAAACAGCTTGCATAAAATCGGTAAATAATATATTTTTTAGCAATGGAATTCAAGTATTATAGTGTAAAAGAAATATTAAATTTTATCGAAGAAAATCATCTTAGTATTAATAAAAAATTCGGACAGAATTTCCTCATCAATTCAGGTGTTTGCGATACAATTGTCAAGAGTCTTGAAATTAAAGAGAATGATGTCGTTTTTGAAATAGGTTGTGGTCTCGGAAGCCTTACAAACAGACTTATTGAGTCTGGATGTAAACGTTTAGTCGGTTTTGAGATTGACAGAGCTTACATTAAACATATTAAAACATTATTTGCGGGGTATGATAATTTTAATCTGATTGAAGGAGATTTTCTTAAAACATTTGAAGATGCAATGAAACAATATGTCGGCCCTGATGATAATTTAATTATTACCGGTAATTTACCATACTATATAACAACGCCAATACTTGAAAAAATATTCACTAGTGATTTAAATATTTCAAAAGCAGCATTTATGATGCAAAAAGAAGTCGCAGAAAGAATAATTAGTCCTCCGGGCACAAAAAAATACGGAAGTTTAACTATTTTCTGTAATTTTCATAGTGATCCCAAGATTGTTGCAAAGATTTCACCGTCTTCTTTTCATCCAAGGCCCAATGTTGATTCATCAGTAGTTCGTTTTACCATAGTAAAAGATAAATATCCTGTTAAAGATAAAACGTTATTTTTTAAAGTTTCCCGGTCACTGTTTATTAACCGGAGAAAACAATTAAGAAACAATTTGATGAACTCTCCGTTTCTTAAAGATTTAGAACAGGTTGATCTCGTTGCTTTATTAGAAAAATCAGGTATTTCTCCTAATGATCGAGGCGAAATATTGTCCATTCCCCAAATTTGTGAATTAACCGATAATATTTTCGAGTTTGTAAAATCTCAAAAATAAAAGTTTATATTCGTCTGTTTCCCGCCGAAAAGATAATAGTACATCATATCTCATTGAAGGATTTTCTTACATGTATCTCTCTAATAAAATTATATATTTAAAGAAATTGACATTAAAATATGTTTCGAGTTTTAAATCATTATTTAATGATCCGGAGATGTGCCGGTATTTATCAATTCCATATCCTTTAAATGATAAATGGATCAAAGATTATATTGGTGATTCAATGGAAATGTATAATCAGGAAGAAAAATATACCTGGGGTATATTCAGGCATTCTCTCGATGATTTAGTTGGTGTCGCAGTGATAAAAGATATTGATTCAAAAAATAGGGTTGCACGTATCGGATATTCAACCGGTAAAAAATTCTGGAATAACAGTTATACCATTATGACGGTTCGATTAATTCTTGATTATGCTTTTAGAAAATTAAATTTAAACCGTATCGAAGTGCGAATTGAAACGGATGATCAGCGTTCAATGAAATTACTCAATGAAATCGGAGCAATTCAGGAAGGCTTAATGAGACAGGCGGTATATTACAATGATACATTCAAAGATCTTTATTTATATTCAATTTTAAAAAATGATTATTACAACAAACTCGAAGAAAAAATGAAACGATAAGGTAAAACATCTTTACTATTTATTATCTGTTATGGTATGTTACCTTTAATAAAATACATAGAGGTAACTAATTGGCAATTAACAAAAATACTAAACTTAAAATAAGAGTCGCATCAGGTTCAATGAAAGGAAGGGTTTTAGAGTGTCCTCCCGGTGAGATTCGACCTATGACTTCAATGTGTAAGCAGGCTTTATTTAACATTCTATACGGTAGAAAAGAAATGGAAATGCTTGATCTTTTTTCAGGCTCAGCTTCTATTGCAATTGAAGGATATTCAAGAGGTATGGTTGCAAAAGCTGATATTATTGAAGGCGATTTCGGTAAAAAAGGTATATTACAAGCTAATCTTGATAAATTTGGTCTTAACGAATGTTTTAATTTAATTATATCAGATGCGTTTAATTACATTAAAAGATCAACTAAACAATACGATTTTATTATGGCTGATCCCCCGTTTAAAATGTCAAACAAGGAAGAAATTGTTTCATTAATTGACAAAAAAAACATTTTAAAAGATGACGGAATAATTGTTATCCACGCTACAAGCAAAGATGAAATTGCAGCGGAAATCGGAAGTCTTCATTTAATTGACCGGAGAAACTACGGCATCAATTCATTACTTTTTTTTACAAAAAAATAAAGATAAAAGATATTTTTTATATAATGCTCTATTGACTAAAAAAATAATTTTTTCTACTATAGCGGCGATTTTAGATTATGAATTTTCTATTTGACAGGAGAATAAAATGAGTGATATTTCAGCTTTACAAAAAGCACGATACTTGTACCAGCCTAAATTACCTGAAGCAGTTAAGGGTAAGGTTACTGAAATTGCATTGAAACTTGGTGCTCCAACTGAAGCTATCAGTGACAAAGATGAATTAAAAAAAATGCTAAAAAGTACTTATGGAATGCCTATTGCGACTTTTGAAAAAGGTTCAAACCCAAAAGCCGGAGATAAGATCAATGTCGGCGTTATTTTATCCGGTGGCCAGGCTCCCGGTGGACATAATGTTATTGCCGGTGTATTTGACGGTTTGAAAAATGGAAATAAAGACTCTAAATTATATGGTTTTCTTGGTGGTCCTGCAGGAATTATTGACGGAAACATGATTGAAATCACTAAAGATTTAATCGATCAATATAGAAACACCGGTGGTTTTGATATTATCGGATCTGGCAGAACGAAATTGGAAACTGTTGAGCAATTTGATAAATCACTTAAAGTTTGTAAAGATAAAAATATTTCTGCTATTATCATAATCGGTGGAGATGATTCAAATACAAATGCTGCTTTACTTGCAGATTACTACAAATCTAAAGGTGAAACAATTCAAGTTATCGGTTGTCCAAAGACAATTGATGGTGACTTGAAAAACGAGCATATTGAAACATCATTCGGTTTTGATACTGCAACAAAAGTGTATTCAGAACTTATTGGTAATATTCAAAGAGATGCCAATTCAGCTAAAAAATACTATCACTTCATAAAATTAATGGGACGATCTGCATCGCATATCGGTCTTGAATGTGCATTACAAACACAGCCAAATTGGGCGATTATTTCTGAAGAAGTTGAAAAAGAACAAAAAACAATGGTAACAGTGGTTGAAGAAATTGTTGATATTGTTGTAAAAAGAGCTGCTAATGGTGACAACTTTGGTGTTATTTTAGTTCCGGAAGGTTTAATAGAATTTATTCCTGAAATGAAAATTCTAATTGCAGAATTGAATGACTTATTAGCTCATAAAGCTGATGAATTTGCAAAAATTGCAACTTCAGAACAATCAGCATGGATTGCAAAGAATCTTTCAAAAGTATCATCCGATGCTTTTAAATCATTGCCTGCATCAATTCAAGCTCAACTTTGTATGGATAGAGACCCTCATGGTAATGTTCAGGTATCACGAATTGAAACTGAAAAATTACTTATCGATATGGTTGCAGCCCGATTGGACGTTCTAAAAAAAGAAGGTAAGTACAAAGGTAAATTTGCCGGTTTAAATCATTTCTTCGGTTATGAAGGAAGATGTGCAGCTCCGTCAAATTTTGATGCTGATTATTGTTATTCATTAGGGTACATTGCATTCCTGTTAATTGCAAGTGGATTAACAGGTTATATGTCATCAGTTAAACATTGTGCAAAACCGGCAACGAGCTGGATTGCCGGCGGAATTCCAACATCGATGATGTTTAATCTTGAACAAAGACATGGTGAGAAAAAACCTGTTATTAAGAAAGCACTTGTTGAATTAAGTGGTGCTCCATATAAATTTTATGTAAAACATAGAAATGATTGGGCAATTAAAACATCATATGTGTTCCCTGGTTCAATTCAATATTACGGACCGACTGAAGTATGTGATGCTCCAACAAAAACGTTGATATTAGAACAAGCAGGTAAATAATAAAAAAAGCACTTTTATAGTAAAATATAAAAGTGCTTTTTTAATTTGAAGCGTTTCTAAAGAATATATTTTGAAAGATCGTGATTTTCAACGATCTTTTTAAGTGATGTTTTAACTGTTTCTCCATTTACGGTAACATTTTCACCTTTCATTTCAGGTGCATTATAGCTGATTTCCTCAAGTAACTTTTCTAATATAGTATGAAGTCGTCTTGCCCCGATATTTTCCATATCAGTGTTAACATTGTATGCATATTCTGCTATTTCAATAATAGCATCTTCGGTAATCTCAAGATTTACCCCTTCGGTTTTTAATAATTCTTTATACTGCAAAATCAATGCGTTTTTAGGAATCGTTAATATTTGAATGAAATCCTCTTTTGTTAAACTATTCAATTCAACCCGTATAGGAAATCTACCTTGCATTTCGGGGATTAAGTCAGACGGTTTACTCATGTGGAATGCACCGGATGCAATAAAAAGTATATGATCAGTATTTACCGGACCATATTTTGTATTTACTTGTGAGCCTTCAACAATTGGTAATAAATCCCTTTGGACACCTTCTCTTGAAACTTCAGCACCGCTGGCTGATTTTGATTTGACTGCGATTTTATCTATTTCATCAATAAATATAATTCCATCATTTTCAACTCTTTCAACGGCAAGGTCTGTTACTTTATCCATATCAAGAAGTTTCTCAATTTCCTGATCTAAAATTATTTTTTTTGCCTGTTTTACCGTTACTCTTTTCTTTTTTTGTTTAGGTGTACCACCAAACATTCCGCCAAGATCAGATAAATTTATCCCCATTCCTTCAAAACCTGCACCTGAAAACATTTCAACAGCAGGAGATGATGTACTTGTTACGGTAATCTCAATAATTCTATCATCTAACTTACCTTCCCTTAACATTTCACGGAATTTTTCTTTTGTCTTTAATTCCTCACTCATTATGTTTTCTTTATCATTTACACCCGGTAAAATAACACCAAGTAATATTTCTTCTGTTTTCTTTTCGGCTTCAAGAACTACAGATTCACGCATTTCTTTTTTAATAAGATTAACACCAACATTCATTAAATCCCGAACAATACTTTCCACATCTCTTCCGACATAGCCGACTTCAGTATACTTTGTTGCTTCAACTTTCACAAAAGGAGCTCCGCAGAGTTTTGCAAGCCGTCTCGCTATTTCAGTTTTTCCAACACCTGTTGGTCCGATCATGATAATATTTTTAGGTGAAATCTCATCTTTAATATCATCAGGAACAAGTTTTCTTCTATATCTGTTTCGTAATGCAATAGCAACAGCTTTTTTTGCATCATGTTGTCCTATAATATATTTATCAAGTTCAGAAACAATGTTTTTTGGCGTTAAATCTAATCCGTCATTACCTATAAGATTCATTTTATATCCTCGATAGTTATAGAATTATTAGTATATATACAAACATCAGCTGCAATTTTCAATGATTTCTCTGCAATTTCATGTGCTGAATAACGTGAATCATCAAGATATGCTCTAGCAGCAGATAATGCAAAATTTCCACCGCTTCCAATCGCTGCTACATCAAAATCAGGTTCAACGACATCACCGCTACCTGAAACAATAAGTGTGGTATTTTTATCAGCAATAATAAGCATTGCTTCCAGTTTTCTTAGTATTTTATCAGTTCTCCAATCTTTAGCTAATTCAACAGAAGCCCTGACAATATCACCTCTATATTCATTGACTTTTTCTTCAAATTTATCAAATAAATTAAAAGCATCAGCGGTACTGCCGGCAAAACCGATTAGTATTTTATCATCGAATATTCTTCGTATTTTTTTCGCATTGCTTTTCATAATGGTGCTTCCAAGTGTAACTTGTCCGTCGGCAGCCATTGTAACTTCACCGTTTTTTCTAACCGCTAAAACAGTGGTTGATCTCCATCTTTTCTCTGACATATATATTCCTTTATAAGTAAATTTTGAAGTAAATTCAGTTATTCAATGTAATAAAAAAGTTTAAAATAGTAAACATATTTTTAAGCATGGGGATGATATTCCGTATAAACATTTTTTAATTCTTCTAAAGTCATGTGTGTATATATTTGTGTACTCGTAATGCTTGCGTGTCCAAGTAGTGTCTGTACACTTTTTATATCAGCCCCATTTTTTAGCAGTGATGTAGCAAAAGAATGTCGCAGTGAATGTGGTGATATTTTTTTAATTATTGCTGTATCGTTCATTCTTTTTTCAACTATTGTTCTTATAGCCCGGTCAGTTAACCGTGTCCCGCGATGATTGAGAAACAATGCACGATCATTTGGCTCTGAATTAAACTGACCTCGTATTAGTAAATAATTTTTTAATGCAGTTTCACATTTTTCACCATAAAGAACGATCCGTTCTTTATTTCCTTTACCTTTAACACGAATTTCACGGTTTTTAAATGTTATATCACTGATATTAATTGAAACCAGTTCTGAGACTCGAACACCTGTTGATAATAAAATTTCAAGTATTAAAATATCACGGTAATCATATTTAGTATCTGGAGTGATTTCAAGTAATGCAAGAATTTCTTTATCAAATAAAAATTCAGGTAAATACTCTTTTTTTTTTAATGATTCAACTTCAAGAATATCAGAAGAGTCAATATTTCCTTTTCTCATCCTGAATTTTATGTAACTTTTGAGGCTTGACAATATACGGTTTATTGATGATTTCTCAAGTCTGATACGATTTAATTCAGCGAGAAACCCTCTGAAATGATGTCTTTTTATGCTATCAATTGAAAGATTTTCACTCTCTAAATAGTGGTAAAATCTTTCAATATCCTGTTTGTATGCAATGACTGTTTTTTCAGACAAACCTTTTTGAGAATGTAAGAAAGAAATATATTCATCCAAATCATTAATCATTACCTGATGATTCCTCAAGCAATTTATAATCGCACTTTTCATCAACACATTGTTTAAAGTTTCCGTGTTCTTTATCATGTTTTTCAACAAGAAATTTCCCGCATTTTGGGCATTTAATGTCAGTTGGTTTATTCCAGCTTATAAATTGACATTCAGGATAATTGGTACAGCCATAAAATTCTTTTCCCCGTGCGCCTTTTTTTCTTGCAATTATTTTACCGTTACATCCGTCGACAGGGCAATCTGCAAGTGGAATCGTTTTTGCGTTTCTACATGCGGGGAAATTTGAACAGGCAAGAAAAAAACCATATCGCCCTAGTTTTTTAAGCATTTTTGAACCGCATTTGTCACAAACCTCGTCCGTTTCCTCATCAAAAACTTTTTTATGAACTTCTAAATTATTTTGGGCTTCCTCAAGATGTTTGCTGAATGGATCATAAAATGTTTTAAGTAATTCAACTCTATGCGCGTTACCGTTTGCTATTTCATCGAGGTCAGACTCTAATTTTGCTGTAAAATCAATATTAACAATATCAGGAAATGATGTAACAATGATATTATTAACAAGTTTACCAAGAACTGTCGGTTCAATCTGTTTTGCTTTTCTGACTACATAATACCGGTCTAATAGTGTTGATATTATTGGTGCATAGGTTGAAGGTCGTCCTATACCATTTTCTTCAAGAAATTTGATAATTGATGCATCAGTATATCGCGGAGGCGGTTGTGTAAAATGCTGTTCTGTTATTAATTCTTTGAAATTGAGAATGTCACCTTCTTTAAACTCCGGTAGTTTCACAACTTTAGCAGTATCTTTTGATTTCAAAAGGTTTAAACTGGCGTTGTAACCTCTATTTGTCATATCGGATTTAGTTACCTTAAAAGTGTATTTTCCGGAAGTAATTGACACTGTTTTTGATAAATACTCAGCATTCGTCATTTGAGAGGAGACAAATCGTTCCCAGATAATCGCATAAATTTTATATTGATCGGCAGTTAGATATTTTTTCAACAACTCAGGTGTTCTCATAACTGCTGTTGGTCGAATAGCCTCATGAGCATCCTGTGCACCGGTTTTTTTTGAATATAAATTTACCTGTTCAGGAAGACAATCTGCCCATTCTTTACCGATGTATTCACGTACTTCCTGTAACGCAGAGTCTGATATTCTGACTGAGTCTGTTCTCATGTATGTAATAAGACCGATTGTGTCAGTGCCAATATCAATACCTTCATATAATTGTTGAGCTATGCTCATTGTTTTCTTTGAAGTGAAACTAAATCTGTTTGCAGCAGCCTGTTGCAGTTTTGATGTAATAAATGGCGGTAGGGGACTAATACTTTTTGTTGTTGTTTGAATATTTGATACGACAAATTCACCGTTTAATAAATCTTTTCGTATGATAGTAACTGATTTCTCATTGGTAATTTCAGGTTTGTTGTTATCGATTTTTGATAATTCAGCAACAAAATCTTTTTTATCTTTATTAAGTAATGCATCGACAGACCAGTATTCAACCGGAATAAATTTCTCGATTTCATCTTCCCTTTCACATATTGCTTTTAAGGTTAATGACTGAACTCTTCCTGCTGATAAGCCATTTTTCACTTTTTCCCATAAAATAGGAGAGATTTTATAACCAACCAGCCGGTCAAGAATTCTTCTTGTCTTTTGGGCTTCAACTTTGTTAATATCAATTTCTTTTGCATCTTTTATAGAATCAACAATTGCATTTTTTGTTATTTCATTAAATACAATTCTTTTTATAGGAAGTTCGGGATATTTCTTTTTTAGAGCATCACCGATGTGAAATGCAATTGCTTCTCCTTCACGGTCGTTATCACTTGCCAGAAGTATCGACTTAGAATTAGCCGCAAATTTTTTTAAGTCATTTAATATTTTACCTTTGCCACGTACTGTAATGTACTCGGGTTCAAAATTATCATCAACATTTACTCCAATTCTTGATTTTGGTAAATCAATAATATGACCCATTGATGCGGTAACTTTATAATCTTTACCAAGATATTTGTTTATTGTTTTAGCTTTTGCTGGCGACTCGACTATTACGAGAATGCTCTTATCAGTTTTTTTTATTGTCTTTTTTGTGCTTTTGGCAACCGGCATTGTTTTCTCCGTAATCATTAGGTATACATTTTATTAAATATAATCAAAATTATCATAATTACAAGAAAATCATATAAAAATTTAATTATTGTAACTATTCCAGTGGTTTTTCGTAAGTATTGAATAGAATTTGTTCGCATTTTCTTTCTGCACTTATGATATCATTGAATATATCTATATAAGCACCAAATATCCAGCCTGTTAAACTATCAGATTTAACATAATACCAGTAATCTCTTTTTCCATCAAATAAAGTAATAGAGTCATTTCTTTTGATTATTTCAACTAAGGAACCATGAGTTAAATATCGTAAAACAGATGATTCATCAGATAACTCTTCCCTTAATTTTAAGTCAGAATATTTTGTTACACCCCATAAGCTTAATTCTTTTGGTGGTTGTGTCATTTTCAATTGTATCGTCTCTATTTTTTCCGGTATTCGAGTACGTTTGCAGGAAAAAATAGATATGCTATTGAGAATTAAAATAAATAAGAAGATAATTTTTATATAGTGTCTGTTCTTAATATTACTCATTTATTGAATTACCCTGAATATAAGAGTAGCGGTCGTTTGTGACCGCTACTTATTTTAATTCATTATTTAAAAAGATTAAAAAAACTTTGTTTTCCAAGATACTTAGCAGATCCGCCTAATTCTTCTTCAATTCTGATTAATTGATTGTATTTTGCAATTCTATCGGATCTTGATGCAGAACCGGTTTTAATTTGTGCCGTGTTTAAAGCAACACATAAATCAGCTATAGTAGAATCTTCTGTTTCACCTGATCTGTGAGAAACAATACTTGTCATACTTGCTCTTGTAGCCATGTTGATAGCTTCAATTGTTTCTGTTAAAGTACCAATCTGGTTAACTTTGATCAAAATTGAGTTTGCAGAACCTTCTTTAATACCTTGTAAAAGTCTTTCAGTGTTTGTTACGAATAAATCATCACCAACAATTTGTACTTTTGAACCAAGTTCAGCTGTTAATTTTTTCCAGCCTGTCCAATCGCTTTGATCAAGACCATCTTCGATTGAAAGAATAGGATATTTATTAACCCAGTTTTTGTAGAAGTCGATCATTTCGTCGGAAGTAAATATTTTATTTGGATTTGATTTCCAGAATTTATATCCTTTTCTTCCTGCTTCGTCACATAATTCACTTGCAGCAACATCTAATGCAATCATGAAATGATTATCGATACCGGTTTTAAAACCTGCTTTAGCAATAGCTTCAAGTATAGTTTCCAAAGCTTCTTCATTTCCAATATTTGGAGCAAATCCACCTTCATCACCAACAGCAGTTACGTGACCTTTTGCTTTAAGAATACTTTTTAAAGCATGAAATACTTCAGCAACATATCGTAATGCTTCTTTGAATGATGGTGCACCAACCGGCATTACCATAAATTCCTGGAAGTCAATCTGGTTATCAGCGTGTTTACCACCGTTTATAATGTTTGCCATAGGTACAGGAAGTGTATTTGCCAAAGGACCGCCTAAATATGCATATAAAGGAAGACCGCAATGTGCAGAAGCTGCTTTAGCAACCGCAAGACTCACACCAAGAATAGCATTAGCACCTAATTTTGCTTTATTATGTGTACCGTCAAGATCAATCATAGCTCTATCAAGAGCAACCTGATCAAGAGCATCCATTTCCATAAGTTCCGGAGCAATTATTTCATTAACATTTTCAACTGCTTTAAGAACGCCTCTACCAAGATATCTTGATTTGTCACCGTCTCTTAATTCAACAGCTTCAAATTCACCTGTTGAAGCACCTGATGGTACTGCAGCTCTACCAAAAGAACCATCTTCAAGTAATACATCCACTTCGATAGTAGGATTACCTCTACTATCAAGAATTTCTCTCGCATTAATATCAGCTATGAAGCTCATAGAAAACTCCTTCATTCTAAAATAAACTTTCCTTAACTTATTATTTCGATTTATATTTGTCAAGAATTTTTAATTTTAAAAAGAACAATGTATTTAGAGCCTCATGCAAAAATACTCTTTGTATTTCGAATTTTTGCATGAGCTTCTTTAATTTAATTTAATTTTATAATATAATGTGAAAAGTTAAACATGGAGATTTTTAAATGAATAAAAAAATTATACTATTTATATTATACTTTACTGTAATTTCTCTATTTGCAGAAAATGCATTGTCAGGGCTTATAAAAACAAAGTGGACATCAAATCAGGGGCTTGTTTCTGATACGGTAATCGATATTATTCAGGATAAATTCGGTTTTATTTTAATAGGTACGTATGACGGTTTAATTAAATTTGATGGTGTTAAGTTTAATCTCATTAATAAATATACAGTACCTGAATTCCAAAGTGTTTCTGCTCGAATTCTTTTAGAGGATAAAACAGGTAATTTATGGATTGGTACAAATGGTGACGGGGTTATTCTTATGCAAAAGCATACAACTACTGTTTTTACTATAAAAGATGGATTGCCGGACAATTCAATCAGATCGATATGTGAAGATAAAAATGGAGGAATATGGATTGGTACGACACGCGGAGTTTGTTACATTAAAGATGGTAAAATTGAAAAACCGTTATCAAGTGTCGCTTTTAGTAATGATGAATTAATCGAATTTATTTTTTGTGATAATGCAGGAACGATGTGGGTTGCAACACCAAAACCCGGGTTATTTAATTATTCAGGAGACCGGTTTGTAAAATCAACAACAATTTCTGCAGATTTTGTTTACACAGTAATGCTTACTGATGCAGTCGGCGGATACTGGCTTGGAACGAAAGAGAGTGGCCTTCATTATTATTCAGATGGTAAAACAACTATTTTTAATAAAAATAATGGTTTTAATGCAGACAAAGTAAATAATATAATGAGGGATAATTCAGGACGATTATGGGTTGCAACTGATAGCGGTGTAATTATAAAGGAAGAAAATACATTTACAACATACAATGAAGAAGATGGATTAAGCAATAATCTTGTAGAAAAGATTATTGAAGATAGAGAATCAAACATATGGATTGCAACAACACGAGGCGGTATCGAGAAACTGTCAAAAAGTAAATTCAAAAGTTTCGGACTAAAAGATGGTCTGGTACATCCGACTGTAAATAGCGTTGCTCAGGATAATAACGAAAGAATTTGGATAGGAACCGATTCAGGGCTCTCGTGTTTTCAAGATGGAAAATTTATTGAGAATCAACTGACAAAATATTTTGAAAAAATCAGAATTCGTGAAATATTAGTTCATAAAAATAAAATTCTATTAAGTACTTATTCATCGAAAGGTTTTGTCATTTTTGATGGAAATACAATTGATTCTTATACCATTAAAAATGGTTTAACCGGAGAAAGAACAAGAACTTCTCTCATCGATCACAATGGTATAATATGGATTGGTACAACTAATGGCTTAAATACTCTGAGTCCTGATGGAACAATTAAACAGTATACGAGAGATCATGGGTTATCAAATGATTATATTATGTGTATCTATGAAGATGAAAATAATATTCTGTATGTCGGTACTGATGGTGGAGGGATTAATATATTCAATAAAGAAAGAAATAAAATCAGTTACCTAAAAACTGAAAATGGATTAGCCGGCAATGTTATTTTTAAAATTATGAAAGATAAAGAAGGAATAATGTGGATTAATACCGGCACAGGTATTAGTCGTTATGACGGAAATACGTTTGTAAATTATAATGCAGGCAGCGGTTTAAAAAGTGATTCGATATTTCAAATTGTTGAAGATAATCATGGGAAATTCTGGATGACGTCTACAAGAAGTGTGTCGTATGCTAAAAAATTTGATATGAATTCATATGCAAAAAATGCGATTAAAAAAATAGATGTCATTGAATATGATAAAAATGACGGTTTGCCGGGCGGACTGACATCTGTTGCGCGGGGTATGCTTGATAAAAAAGGCAATCTCTGGTTTCCTACATTGAATGGTGTTGCTGTGATAGCACCTGACAATATTCCAATGAATATTTATCCGCCACTTGTTAAAATAAATTCAATTAAATTAGATGATAAAAAAACTGATATAGAAAAACAGATTGTCGTTAATCCGAATATTAAAAGAATTGAATTTGATTATTCAGGGTTAAGTTTTACTGTACCTGAAAGAGTTGTTTTTAAGTATAAACTCGATGGATTTGATAAAGATTTTTCACCCGCTTCAACATCGAGAAATGCTACCTATACAAATTTACCGCCGGCAAAATATGTTTTCAAAGTCCTGGCTGCAAATAATGATGGAATTTGGAGTGATGATGCTGAAAGTATCGTGATTATTCAAAAACCATATTTTTATCAGCGGATTTCTTTTTACATCATTCTTATTGTTTTAATCACATTTCTTGCTTTTTTTATCTATAGTGTTAGGGTTAAAAATCTGCAATTGAGACAATTGGAGTTGGAAAAAATCGTTAAAATAAGAACAGAAGACCTTTCATCCGAAAAGGAAAAATCTGAATCTCTTTTACTTAATATTTTACCGGTTGCTATTGCAAAAAGATTGAAAGCTGGTGAAACAACAATTGTAGATAAATTTGATAGCGCTACTATTCTCTTTGCAGATGTTGTTAATTTCTCTCATTTAGCAGCAAATACTCCGCCTACAACTCTTTTATATTATATAAACTCACTATTTTCTGAATTCGATTTGTTAACAGAAGAATACGGAATAGAAAAAATTAAAACAATTGGTGATGCATATATGGCTGTTGCCGGGGTACCCGAAAAAATAGTGAATCATACAGAAAAAATGATGCAGTTTGCTTTCAAAATGAAAGAAAAAATTTTTGAAGTTAACGAAAAAATCGGGACAGACTTTCAAATGCGAATTGGAATAAACACAGGATCTCTTGTCGCAGGTGTTATTGGAACCAGGAAATTTATTTATGATTTATGGGGCGATTCGGTAAATGTTGCAAGCAGAATGGAGCAGTTTGGAACTCCGGGAGAAATTCACGTTTCAGAAGCGGTATATCTTGTATTAAAAGAAGATTATATTTTTGAAGACCGGGGAGAAATAAATGTTAAAGGTAAAGGTTTAATGAGAACCTACTTTTGCTCGGGTAAGAATCTCGTGAAATAAATAGATAATTTACTTACTTTTTAGACAAAAAAATAGTATATAGAAATTATGGATGCAAATGTTGTCTTAATGAAAGTTTTAGTGTTATTCATATTAATTCTAGTCGGGTATGTTGCCAGGCATCTTAATGTTTTTTCTGACGATGTCACGAAAGGTTTGAATAGTATTTTAATTAAAATCACACTTCCGGCATTAATTATTTCATCACTTCAAAAAGAATTTTCACCTGAGTTATTTACTCAAAGTATTCAGTTACTGATTATTTCATTTAGTGTTTACGGTTGTTGTTTTATATTTGCACTTCTTATGCCTTTTATACTGAAACCGCGACATGCAGAGAAAGGTGTTTTTCAATTTATTATTATGTTTTCCAATGTTGGTTTTATGGGTTTTCCCATTTTAAGTGCAATTTTCGGTAATGAAGCATTGTTTTATGCATCTATTTATAACTTACCTTTTAACTTATTAACCTTTACCTTAGGTGTATATCTTCTCGTAAAAAATACTGACAATGGTTTCAGACTCGCTAAAGAACATATCTTAAATCCTGGTGTTTTTGCAGTTGTGATTGGTTTTATTTTTTTTGCAGCATCAATAAAACTTCCCGTATTTATTGGTGAACCACTTAAATTACTTGGAGAAACAACTATTCCACTCTCAATGTTTTTGATTGGTGCAATGTTACGAAAAGGGAAGCTTCATCATATTTTTATGAACTGGCGAATCTATGTTATTTCAATTCTTAGGCTTATTATTATTCCACTCATTCTTTTTTTTAGTTTGAAATATTTTATATCAGACAAAATGTTACTTGGTGTAATTGTTATGATCGGGGCAATGCCGGCTGCTGCGAGCACTCCGATTCTTGCAGAAGAATTTGGCGGTTCAAGTGAAATCGCTGCTCAGGGTGTTTTTATTTCAACACTACTATCAGTTTTTACCATTCCACTTATCTCACTACTTTTTGCCGGATAATTTGTATAATAATAGTTGGAATAGACGCTTCGCGCAGAAATTAAACAAATTTAAAGGAAAAATGTGATAATTATTAGAGAATTAATAGCAGATGATTTAACTCAATTGATTGATTTGTACAAACAACTTGATTTAAATAATATAAATATTGAGTGGCTCTTTCAAAAATCAAGAGTACTTGATTGTGCGTCCGTCGTTACGCAATAAAATTGCGTTTAAGGTAGCTTCATGCAAAAATTCGAGATAAATAAGGGATTTTTGCATGAAGCTCTCGATATAAATAATGCGAAAAAAATAATAGAAAAAAGCATGAAAACAGAAATGATAAAATATCTTGTTGCAGAGGATAATGGAAAAATAATTGGCTCATGTTATTTAGTTATAATACCAAATATTACTAACAATTGCAGGTCAATAGGTTTTATTGAAAATGTCATAACAGATGAGAATTACAGAGGAAAAGGTATTGGAAAAAATATAATTAGAAAAGCAATAGAATTATCAAAAAATGAAAACTGCTACAAAGTAATATTACAAAGTGGAATGAAAAGAGAACGCGCACATACATTTTATGAAAAATTAGGTTTTGATGGTGAAAGTAAAAAGGCATTTGATTTAAGGTTAGAAGAAAATTAAAAAAAACATCTTAAATGTGTCTCTTGTGTTATATTATAATATATATACGAGGAGTAAACAATATGTTGGTAGAAACTGATCGAATTATGCCTATTACACGACTACAAAAGGAACTAACACAAACCGTAAGAGAATTATCAGAAACAGGTGAACCTGTATTTATTCTAAAAAATAATAATATGGAAGCAGTTATAGTTCCTTTTTCTGAATATGAATATTTAATTAATTTAGAAGAGATGTTTGAGTATTATGAAATTAATAACATGATAAACAGCCGGGTTAAAAGTTATGAAACTAATAATGCAATAGAATGGGAAAGAATTAAGGAATAGAAGATGGAATACAAAATAGTTTTTATTCCTGAAGCTACAAAAGATTATAAAGAGTTAGATGGAAGCGTAAAAAAAAGTATAAATACGAAAATAGAAGAATTAAAGGATAATCCATTTTTGGGAGAAAGGCTTGGGCATAAATTTAATATTGACCTTACTGGTTTTTATAAAATATATGCTCACAGCAGAAAATTTAGAATAGTTTATAGAATGATTACTCCTGAAAAAATTGAAGTCTTAGGAATATGGGGAATTGGAAAGCGAGAAAAAGAAGAAATTTATAGAACTATCGGAAAAAGATTACAGGATGATAGTTTTAAAAGCAACAAATGAAGGTGAAGGTTTATATTGTTATGTATCGGTCACGACCTGATTCTTTAGCTTGATACAATGCAGTATCTGCCCGTTCAATAAACTGGTCAATTGTTTCTTCATTAATATATTGTGTTACGCCCATGCTGATTGTTTGTGTAATTACTGTTTTAACAATATCAATTTTATTCACACGAGCAACATGTATTAGTCTTTCACATAAAATAAGAGAATGATCTAATGTTGTATCCGGTAATATAATGATAAATTCTTCTCCGCCGTATCTGCCAATTAAATCAATTTCACGTATACTTTTTTTTAATACCATTGATAAGGACTGTAAAACCTGGTCTCCTGCACGATGACCGTAGGTATCATTTACTTTTTTAAAGAAATCAAAATCAAGCATAATTAATGTCAATGGTGTGTTTAATCGCTTTACTCTTTGAATATCATTTTGCAGAAATGTTAGAATTGCACCCCTATTGTAGGTTGCGGTCAGTTTATCACGCGTGGAAGTATATTTTAATTGTTCATTTAATTTTTCAATTTTTGAATATGCTTTTTTTAGTTTAAAAGTTCTGTCAAGTATTCGTTTATTTAAAAACTCCTCTCTTTTTACTACTTCAAGAAGCTGAGCATTTTTCTTTTTCAGCTTCATATTATAGTTTTTTAATGCTTTTGTTAAATGCATGTGATTTGCATGGTTTTTAACTCTTGATATGAATTCCGCCGGGAAAAAAGGTTTTTTTATATAATCATTTGCGCCGGCTTCAAAAAGTCTTGCAATTTCCTGATCGTCATTAGACTCTGCTGTTAATACAATAACACGGACGTTTGAGTATTCCTCAAGTTTACGAAACTCTATAAGAAAATCTCTTCCTGAAACTTCGGGCATCATAAGATCTAATACGATAACATCAATATTTTTATTTAATAACGGCCATGCTTCCTTTGCAGAGGATGCACAAATTGTATGAATTAATTCGTTGTCTAAAATTGCTTTGATTAATACTATTATGTCAGTAGAATCATCAATGACTAAAACTGTAATATCCTCTTCAATTTTTAATGCCATAGTAAACCTCATTATTTCAAACTGTTTTTATCTGCCATAGAGAGCTGTTATTTCTTTAAGTTTAATAGTAATTTCACTTGTAATTCTTTCTGATTTATAACGCCACTGCCAGTTACCACCTGCTACACCCGGAGTATTCATTCTTGCCTCTGAACCGAGAGAAAGAACATCCTGCATCGTCGCAATTGCCATAACTGCTGTTGAAGCCCATGCTCCTTTAATAAAAGGGAATGAAACTGAGTCTTTAATGCCAAGGTATGAAGTTGCATATTCTTTATCTATGGGTTTTGCATTGTTATACCATCCGATAACCGTATCATTATCATGGGTTCCTGTGTAAACAACGCAATTTTTATCATACACATGAGGTATAAAGTTTTTACTGCTTGATTCCTCAGAATCAAATGCAAATTGCAATATTTTCATACCCGGTAAATCAAATTTTTCTCTTAATGCAACAACGTCAGGAGTAATAACCCCAAGATCTTCAGCAATAAGCGGGATTTTTCCTAATGCTTTTTCAACTGCTGTAAATAACGCATCACCGGGTGCTTTTACCCATTCTCCATTAATAGCTGTCTTGTCGCCATACGGTACAGCCCAGTATGCACATAAACCTCTGAAGTGATCAAAACGAACAATATCGGAAATTTGAAGATTTGATTTTATCCGCTTAATCCACCATTCAAAACCGGTTTCAATCATTTGATCCCAGTTATAAAGCGGGTTTCCCCATAATTGACCGGTAGCACTGAAATAATCAGGAGGAACGCCGGCAACTTGTGTCGGCTTTAGTGATTCATCAAATTGAAAGTAATGTGATGAAGCCCATGCGTCACATGAGTCGAATGCAACATACAAAGGTATGTCACCGATTATTGAAATTGAATTATTATTAGCATACGATTTTAATTTTTTCCATTGAGTAAAGAATTCGAATTGAAGATATTTGTGAAAATGTATACCGGACTCCAGGTCTTTGGTATATTTTTTAACCGCTTCAGGATTACGCATTTTTATATCTGCAGGCCAGAGAGTCCATTGTTTACCGTTAAAATAATCTTTTAATGACATAAATAATGCATAATCATCTAACCAGACATTATTTTCTAAACAAAACCGGTTGAATTTTTCATACGATAACGATTTCTTATCTATGGTATTGAAATTTGTAAATGCTTTTTGTAATATCGGGTATTTCCATTCAATCAACGGCCCGTATTCTACTGCATCCTCATTCCATTTGACGGTATTTACGTCAGATTCTTTGAGAAACCCATCTTCGATCAGAATGTCTAAATCGATTAATAACGGATTTCCGGCATACGCTGAAAAACACTGGTATGGAGAATCGCCGTATCCTGTTGGTCCTAAGGGGCATGTTTGCCAGATTTTCTGACCGGATAGTATAAGGAAATCAATAAATTTATATGCTTCAACACCGAGTGTTCCTATACCGTATTTACCGGGTAAAGAAGTAGGGTGAAGTAAAATGCCACTTTTTCTTTGATAATTCATAAATCCTCCAGGAGACTGTTATTTTAAAATGGTATACGGCAAAACGGAAAGGTCTTTTTCACTTAAAAAACCGTCTGCCGGTGAATTTGTTCCAATTTTATATGATGCAAAAATAATTGCGTTATTTAATGAAAGATACGGGTCATGTGTTTTGTTGTAAAAAAATAAAAAAGAAGCAAACAATGCATCTCCCGCTCCAGCTACATTTACTATGGGGCGTGTTGTAACAGCGGGAAATAAATTAATAAAATTATCATTTCTGTAGTATAAAATTGCACCTTCTTTTCCCATACCGATTACAATAATTTTTGCCTTAAACTTTGCAGAAAGTTCTTTGATAAAATCGTATGGATTAATCGATAAATTTTCCCGGCTGAGAAATAAAATATCAGCATATTCCATAAATTCTTTATTATATTCATCATCAATTGATGATAATGCGTGTATATCAGTTGCAATTAAGGTGTATTCTTTTGCTATTTTGAGAAATGATCGTGAAAAATTGATATTACACAATGCTGATATGCTACATGTTTTAATAATTGATTTAATTTCAGTTGTTGAATAATCTTTCTCCTGAATATCTTTAAGGTCAATATGTTTTTGTGAATTACCGTCATTATCATAAAGAATAACTGATTGAGGTGTTTCATTTAATGTTTCATTAATATATTTAGTTGAAATATTGTATTTATGCATTTCCTCGTACACCGTTCCTGTACTGTTATCTTTACCAACCAGTGAAAATAATAATGGTTTAGCGCCCAATGTACTGATCGCTTTTGCAATATTCATACCGGAACCGGAAACCCTTGATGAAATGCCAAAGAAAGGATACACTACTTTTATATCGTTAAGGTGAAAAGAATCAACTTTAAGTGACGTTTCTATATTTATAATTCCTGATACAAGTATTTTTTTCATAATAAGCTCCGTTTACCATTATAATTTATTATACTTTTAAGTCAATAGAACGCATGAAAATAACATAATTAAGAAATGCTCTATCCAAAAGTTACTGACATTTACAAAATATTAGTTTATTGTTATTCAAATATTTGTTATATTAAATATGTTTACATATTATCTCAATAACAGAGGCTCATATGATGAAGGAAGGTTTACAATGGATAGAAGAGAAAGTGGTAGAAGAATCGGAACTGGCAATCAATATGAAGTCAGGAACACTTCGGGTCTTTTCAACACCATCGATGATAGCCTTGATGGAGCTCGCTTCATGGAAGTGTGTAGAGCAGAACCTGGAGAGTGGTCAGACAACAGTCGGGGTCCATGTGAAAACAGACCATTTAAAAGCGACACTGAAAGGGAAAAAAATAAAATGCGTTTCAACTCTTAAAGAAGTACACGATAAAAAATTGATGTTTTATATTGAAGTATTTGAAGGTGATACACTTATCGGTAAGGCAGAACATACACGTTTTATTGTTGATACAGAAAGATTTCTAAGTAAATTAAATTCTTAATATGATTAAAAAACCGTTATCGATTTTTTTGATGATCGTTTCATCACTTTCATTGGCATGTATGGGTGCAAGTGTTAAATATGCCGGTGACATACCATTGTTTCAAAAAGTTTTTATGCGTGATAGCATCGTTGTTATTGTTGCTTTGATTGTATTATTATATAGAAGAAAAAATCCATTTGGACATGCTGAAAATCGTATGCGATTAACCCTGCGGGGGTTGTCGGGTTTTATTGGTGTAACTCTTTATTTTTACTCGGTTAATCAGTTGTTACTTGCAGATGCAACAATAATTAACAAATTATCACCTTTTTTTACGACTTTATTCGCTGTTTTACTATTAAAAGAAAAAATTCCCCGTATACAAATGCCTGCATTAATTCTTGGTTTAATAGGCGGAATATTTGTTATTAAGCCTCAGTTTTCTTTAGAGACAATACCGGCTTTTGCGGGTTTACTCGGCGCTGTTGTTGCAGGTTTTTCGTATGCAATGGTTCTAAATCTAACGAATAAAGAAGATCCTTTTGTTGTCGTGTTTTACTTTTCATTTTCTTCAGTAATTTTATCATTGCCGATAATGATTTTTACATACAGTAATCCCGGTATTCCCATTTTTGTTTCATTGTTGTTAACAGGTGTATTTGCAGCAATCGGTCAAATAACGCTGACATACTCATATAAATATTCAAAGACATCTGATGTGTCAATTTACAGTTACACGCTGATTATTTTTTCGCTTATAATCGGTTATATTTTCTGGAATGAAATTCCTGATTATTTATCAATGACCGGTGGAGTATTAATTATTATATCAAGTATTCTGGTTTATATTTCGTATAAAATTAAGAAAAATAAACAAGCAAATTGATAGTTTGTTGTCGGGTATTCTTTTTCAATGTAAAAACGTTACAGTATTGGCTTTTGCAAAAATTCGAGAAAATAAAAGTTTTTTTGCAAGAGGCTCAGTATATAATTTACAAAAATGAGAAATTCGATTATACCTATAGTATCGGTTGTACATGCGGAGGTGGATTAGTTGTCAATTACTATTCCGTATCAGAATATAAAATATTTTAATCTTACTGAAAAAAAAGATTTTAAACTTGAAGATGGAACGTTATTCGGTCCGATAACTGTTGCGTATGAAACATTTGGTACACTTAATGCCGAAAAAGATAATGCGGTTTTTATTATTCATGCACTTACCGGTGATTCTCATGTAACTTCTGCAGAAGATAATGATACGGTAACACCGGGATGGTGGGATAAACTTGTCGGTAAAGGCAAAGCTATAGATACTGATAAATACTTTGTTATCAGTTCAAATGCTTTTGGCGGATGTATGGGAACAACAGGCCCCTCTTCGATCAATCCTGAAACAGGTAAACAATACGGGCAGTCATTTCCTCTTATTACTATAAAAGATATGGTAAAGGTTCAGAAAAAACTGGTGGATCATCTTGGAATTCATACATTAAAAACTGTCATTGGCGGTTCGCTGGGCGGTATGTCTGTAATTGAATGGATGTCTTCATTTCCTGATGCATCTGATTCGTTTATTGTAATTGCTGCTTCGTATAAGACTTCATCACAAATAATTGCTTTTTATGAAGTCGGTCGAAATGCTATACTTGCTGACCCCAACTATAATGGTGGCGATTATTACGAGTCAAAACATCCCGATAACGGCTTAACTATAGCAAGAATGTTAGCCCATATAACGTATTTATCAAGTCACAGTATAGAAGAAAAATTTGGAAGAAACTTTCAAAATGAAACGAAGGCAGGAGAATATCCTTATGCAAATTTTGGTCCTATGTTTGCAATAGAAAGTTATTTACGATATCAGGGAAAGAAATTTGTTGAACGATTTGATGCAAACAGTTATCTGTATTTAACAAAAACAATGGATATTTACGATGCAACAAATAATGCTGCAATTCCTTTAACCGATGTTTTAAAAAATGTTAAAGGAAAATCTCTTTTTATTTCGTTTAATTCAGATTGGCATTTTACCCCTGCAGATAGTTGGGTTATGGTAAAAGCAATGATGGAGCTGGGTAAAGAAGTTACGTATGTTAACCTTGACTCACCGTATGGTCATGATGCGTTTTTACTTGAAAACAATGAATTAGAGTCTATTGTTTCAAGTTTTATTAAAAATGTCAGGAGGATCTGATGAAACTTCCTAAAGAAGAAATTAATAATATAATACTCAATGAAATTAAAGAAGACAGTAAAGTACTCGATTTAGGATGCGGAGACGGAACCCTTTTAAAGTTTCTGATAGATAATAAAAATGTAGTCGGTCATGGAATTGATTTTAATACTGAAGAGATTATTAAATGTATTGAAAAAGGAATATCTGTTATACACTGGAATCTTGATAATTTACCACTTGATTTTCCCGATTCCTCGTATGATATGGTGATTCTGACTCAAACGCTTCAGCAGGTGTATCATCCTGAGAAATTAATACTTGAAATTTTACGCGTTGGGAAAGAAGCTATATTAAGTTTTCCAAATTTTGGAAGTAAATCGATACGTTGGCAATTTCTAATGAAAGGGAAAATGCCGATTACTTCTGATTTACCGAATAAATGGTATAATACACCAAATATTAAATTACTGACGATTAAGGATTTCATTGATTTTTGTAATGAAAATGATATTGACATTATTACACAGGCATACTTTAAAAGCGATAAGGGTCAGCATACAAAAATTAAATTTCTGCCAAATATTATGGCAGATATTGCGGTTTTTAAAATAAGAAAAAATAAATAAATCAGCCTAATACTTTTTAGTATTAAGCCGAAATAATAAAATAGTGATGATGTAATTATTGGAGGGTAGTAAATTGTCTATTAATAATCCTTATCAGCAGTATAAGAAGAATCAAATTGAAACTGCAGACCAGGGCAAATTGATTGTAATGCTGTATGACGGAGCAATTAAGTTTATATCACGAGCAATCGAGCTTATGGATAGAAAAAAAGTGACCGGTGAAGATATAGAAACTATTCATAAAAACATAATCAGAACTCAGGATATTATTACAGAACTTATGAGTTCACTCAATATGGATGCGGGTGATATCTCACAAAGATTATTCAGTATTTATATGTATATGAATAATAAACTGATTGAAGGTAATATTCAAAAAGACAGCAAACCCTTAACTGAAGTTAAAAATCATCTCATTGAATTACGAGAGGCCTGGTTTCAAGCCGCAAAAACAGTAGCACAAGATCCAAAGCAAGCAGTTGGTTCCGGTGCGGGAGGTATTAACATTGCAACCTGAAAAAATCGCTAAAAAAATACGGGAAAATCTTCTGGAACAAAAAGACAAACTGGAAAAGTATTTAACAATACTTGAAGCGGAAAATGGTGACATAAAAGTTCAGGATCCGGATAAATTAACATTTCATATCGGAATTGAAAAAGATATTATTAATGATTTATCTCAACTGAAAGTTATTCTTGAGCCTTTAGAGGCTATGTATACAACTTCTCCTTTAAAAAAGGATATGACTTTATCGGGTTTAAAAGCAACAATTGATAAATTATCAAAAGATGTTTCTGAGAAATCATTAGTGAACAGAGATAACTTACAGATTGTATTGGAAAACCTGAAATCCAATATCAAAACGGTCAGATCACGAACCGGTTATACAAACACTACTTACGCAACAGCCGGGTCACGAATGCTGGATATTAACGGATGAAAAAAGTACTTCTTGTTGATGCTTTCGGCATAATATTCAGATCGTATTATGCTTTTATATCACGACCTTTAACCAATAAAAACGGCGAGAACATCTCTGCCGTTTTTGGTTTTTTTAAGAGCATTCTGTCAATTTTGAAAACACAAAAACCCGATGAAATCCTTATCGCACTGGAAGGTAAAGGTGAATGTTTTAGAAATGAAATTTACCCGCAGTATAAGGCAAATCGTAGTGAAACACCTGACGATTTAAAATCCCAAATAGTAAAAATAATTGATCTGATTGATAAGTTTTCGATACCCCACTTTTTCAAAAGCGGGTTTGAAGCAGATGATATAATTGGAACATTAACAGAAGTTTTCTCAAAACAATCTGATTCGGAAGTTATTATTTTCTCTTCTGATAAAGACCTTCGACAGCTTGTTAAAAATAATGCAACGCTATGCAGACCCGACCCTAAATCACAAAATAATATTTTTTATGACCGGGACAGAATATTTGAAGAAATGGGTATTTATCCGGAACAGGTTGCTGATTATTTAGCATTAACCGGTGATTCATCCGATAATATTCCGGGAGTTCCGGGAATTGGTGATAAATCAGCAACCGCGCTACTTAAAGAATGGGGAACACTTGATAACATTTATAATAATATTGACGCTATTACCCCTGCCGGAGTAAAGAAGAAAATTGCTGAAAATAGAGATTTGGCATATTTAAGTAAGCGACTTACCGCAATAAAATGTGACATAGAACTTGATATTAATGAAAATGAATTAACCGTTAAACCGTTTACTATTGATAATGCAATTTCGATATTAAAAGATGACGGCATGAACTCTTTAATAGAAGAAATTAAAAATTACAATATGACACGATTCGGCAGTAAAACCATTGAAAATGAAACACCGGTTATACCCACCTCAAACGTCGATAGTTCAGCTTTTATTTTTGTTGATACTATAATAAAATGTAACTCACTGTGTGATCTGATTAAAAAACACAAGGCGTTTTCATTTGATCTTGAAACTACAGGTTTTGACTTTTTCAACGATGAAATAATATGTATGAGTGTGACGCTTCCTGATGAAAAAACTTTTGTTATACCATTTAATTTTTCTGATAATGCCGGAAAAGTACCTGAAATAATTGACAGTCTGATGCCGGTTTTTGCTGATGAAACGATTATTAAAATCGGACATAATGTTAAGTTTGATATTAAATTTCTCAGAGTGTACGGGATAAAAACAGTTACCAATGTTTATGATACAATGCTTGCCGAATACTGCATAGATTCGGGCAATACTTCACTTGGTTTAAAAAACCTTGGCGAGAAATATTTTGATATTAGCATGATAAAGTATGAAGATTTGCTGAAAGAAGCAAAAACAAAAGATCTTAATGGTATTCCGGTTGAAAAGTTAATTACCTATGCCGGCCAGGATTCACTTATAACATATAAATTATTTATGAAACAACATGATGATTTTAAAAGTAATCCCAGAGCATACAAGCTGTACATCACTATTGAACAGCCATTAATAGAAATACTATGTGATATGGAATTTACCGGAGTATCAATTGATGAGAACCATTTACATATTTTATCAGCTAAAATGGATGAGGAAATAACTAAATTATATCAGCAAATGTCTGAAATGACCGGAGAAATCTTTAATCCCAATTCACCATTACAGTTGCGTGATATTTTATTTGATAAATTTGGTTTACCGGTATTAAAAAAAACCAAAACAGGGCCATCAACAGATGTTGATGTACTCAATAAACTTGCATTAATGCATCCGTTTCCTAAGTTGTTACTTGAATATAGAACATATTCAAAAATCAAATCAACCTACTCAGATCCACTACCGAAATTAGTGAATGCAAAAACCGGTAAAATACATACAACGTATTTGCAAACCGGAACTCAAACCGGTAGAATGTCATGTAAAGACCCCAATTTACAAAATATTCCAATTAGAAATAAAGTCGGTAGAGAAATCAGAAAATCATTTATACCATCCAAAGGAAATATTTTAATAAGTGCCGATTATTCTCAGATTGAAATATTTTTACTTGCCGAATTTTCCAAAGATGTAATTATGACAGAGGCGATTTCAAATAATGTCGATATTCACGCACGAACCGCATCGATTCTTTTTAATAAATATATGAATGAAATAACCAAAGAAGAACGAAATATTGCAAAAACGGTTAATTTTGGTATTTTATATGGACAATCAGGTTTCAGTCTCGCTGAGGATATTAATGTTTCAAGGGTCGCTGCAAATGATTTTATTAAGAAGTATTTTGAGAATTTCAAAGGTGTTGAAAAATTCATTGAAGAACTGAAAACTAAATGCCATGAAAAAGGATATGCTGAAACATTCTGGGGAAGAATTAGAACCATCCCGGAGATTAATGATAAAAATAAAATGATTAAAGCAAATGCAGAACGAATGGCGGTTAATACCGTTATTCAGGGAACTGCTGCGGATTTAATAAAACTTGCAATGATTAAGATTTACGCTTCACTTAAGAAGTCACATTGTAAAACAAAGCTGATTTTACAGGTTCACGATGAATTAATATTCGATGCACCGGAAAATGAGTTAGCACAGGTGACGGAAATTATAAAGCAATGCATGGAAAATGATTTTGGATTTAGTTTAAAACTGAAAACTTCAATTGAACATGGTAATACCTGGGGAGATCTTCATTAATGGTAATAGGTTTGACGGGTTATTATTGCAGTGGAAAATCGACTGTCGATACAATTCTTTGTGATGAATACGATTTTGCTTTAATCGATATTGACAAGCTCGGGCATGAAGCTCTTGAAGAGTGTTCAAAAGAATTACAATACAATTTTGGCCATGAAATAGTAACTGCTGATCAGAAGATTGACAGGAAAAAACTCGGGTCTATCGTTTTTTCAGAAAAAGAAAAACTTTCTTTATTAAACAAAATAGTTCATCCGGTAATGGTAAGTAAAACACTGCAACGTATTGAGACAAATAAACCAAAACATTCAGTAATTAGCGCTGCGTTACTTTTTGATATGAAGCTGAATATATACTGTGATAGAATATTTGTTGTAAAATCGCCCTGGTATAAAATTGTATATCGCGGAATACGAAGGGATGGTCGATCTCTCAAGCAAATTGTTGCGATTCTTAAAAGTCAGAAATTGAAGCATTTTCTTAATGAGAATAAAAATAATGACGATATTTATTATATCAATAATAGTGGCAGCCTTGCCACATTACAGAGCACTATAAAAAAACTAATAATCAAATCAGGAGTACATACATGTCAGATATGAAACAAAATGGAAATGAGGGTGAAAAAAAACAGTTTTATTCACTTAATTTAACGCCGGAGAGAATTTTTATTATATTCATACTATTTGTTGTAATGATAGCTGTTGTAATCATAGTCATTGCGTTTACATTTAATAAATCAACAAGTGCTAAAGATGATATAAGTGATAGTGAATATGCATTATTGAATGATATTACCGGAACAGAATATGATTATCATGAATTATTATCTGATTCTGAAACCAAAGACATAATTGACATTGTTCCTGAAACAGCTGTGCCTGAAACGACGATTATTTCTGAACCGGTTAAAGAAACTTCTTTAGAAAATGTCGATAAAAAACCAACTATAACCGTTGAATCGGATAAAGTAATTTATAGTTCAAATCTGGTTGATAAAGAGGACGTAAAAAAACCGGATGTTAAAACAACGGTCATAACTCAGGTCAAACCGGTAACTGAAAAAAAACCGGCTGCAGTAGTAACGAAAGTCGTGCCTCAACAGACAACGGCAAAAAAAGTTCAAACTGAAAAGTTTATTATTCAAGTCGGTTCATATTCTACGCAAAAATCCGCTGAAGAAGTTTCAAATTATTATAAAAATGCCGGATATCTTGCATATACAAAAAGTTTTGTTAAAGACGGGAAAACATACTATAGACTGAGAATAGGACCTTATGACGATAAAAAGAAAGCTGAGAGTATTCTTGGAAAAGTGAAGGTTTCAAAATATGGTAAAGACAGTTTTATTTCTGTAGGATATTTTTAAATCCCTTTTTGCTTGATAAACGCAGATAAGAGATAGCATGAGGTTTTCAACCTTTTTTTTCAGGAGTGTTTCACGCGGAGTTTGTGAGTTCGCGGAGAGGGCGAGATAAGAAAACAGATAAATTTTCATTAATCCCCGCAGATTTTACACGTTTTTCACTTTAATAGAAGTAGAGATAAAAACGGAGTACAATGTGCAAAACCACAAAACAACACCACGAAGTGAATATGATGAAGCCTGGAAAAGTTTAATCGAAGCATTCACTGCCGATTTCTTTGATTTCTACTTCCCGGCATTGTATAATCGAATTGATTTCACAAAGCCGGTTGAACATAAAGACAAAGAGCTTCAGAAGATATTTTCTAAATCATATCATACCCATAAAGTTGCTGACAAATTAATAGCAGTCATCCTTAAAAACGGTAAAAAAAGTATTCTCTTTATTCACATCGAAGTTCAGGGAACACGCAAAAAAGACTTTGCAGAAAGAATGCTTCACTATTATACAAGAATCAAAGACCGGTATAATCATGATATACTGAGCGTTGCACTTTTGACCGACGGCAGTAATAAAAATATTAACAACGTCTATCAATTTAAGTTTGAAGAGTTTGAATATAAATTCACATTTCCATACAAGAAGATAACAGACTTTAAAGATCAGGGTGAACTACTTTTAACTTTACAAAACCCCTTTGCTTTGGTAACATATAGCTTGTTAGAATGGCATACTTGCAATAAAGAGCAACAAAAGAAATTGGATTTGAAAACCAGATTGACAATACTGTTGCTTGAAAAAGGGTTTAGTGAGGAATATATACGGGTACTTTTCAACTTTATAGACTGGGTGATTAAGTTACCTATTGATATTGATAAGAAATTTGAGAATACAGTGCTAAATTATCAGGAGGGCAAAAAAATGGCTTATGTAAATACATTTGAAAGACTGCATGGTGCAGAATGGATGATGAAAGGTAAAATCGAAGGTGAAATCAATGGAGAGAAAAAAGTACTTCTTCGACTATTAAAAATCAAATTTTTCATTTCTGAACATGATGAAGATATTATTCAAAACTGTAATGATACTTCTAAAATTGAAGAGGCATCTGATATGTTGATTTTAGGAAAAGAAAAAGATGAAATTCTTGAAGTTTTGAGAAATAATCTTCAGTGATGGTGGATGTATGGATATTGATATTATGCAGATTAGAAATCTTGTCGGGGATGTCGATGCAGAACAGATAAAATTTGTTGACAGTTTTATTTGCGATAAACTCGGGCTTTTTATACCATCAGTCGGGCCGTGCTACTATGCTATTTCAAAAGATCATACACATCCGTCGTATTCATTTATTCTTAATTTTGATGATCACTGCCAGGTTGACATCGGCGGAAAATTGATAATGTCGATACCGGGAAAGCTATCTGCAATTTCACCGGATATAACACATCATGAAGTTCTGACTGGAAATTTTGCACGGTATATTGCTATTCTCATCGATAAAGAATTTTTTGAACAACAGCTTGATGAGTATTCTATACAGGTAAAGAAGGTGTTTAATGCAGAATCGTTTGATATAAAAAATGATCTTAAGGCACTTCTTAAAGATTTTATGTGTGAATATGAAAACAAAATGCCCTGTTATAAAGAGCTGCTTGACGCGATCAGTTTACGGATAACACATTCAATAATTCGTACCGTTTATGATTTCAGAACACCAAAAGAAGAAAGCAGCAACCGGATCATTATAGATAAAGTTATTGAATATATACATTCACATTATGATGAAAAACTCGATGTGAAAACCCTTTCAGATATCGCTTCACTTTCACCTTCCCATTTTTCGCGGCTCTTTAAGCAGAATACCGAGAAATCGCCGATGTCCTATCTAATCGAAACCAGGCTTGAAAAATCAAAAAAGCTCCTCATTTCCGGCGATTTTACGGTAACCGATATAGCTTACAAAACAGGTTTTTCCAGTTCATCTCATTTTGCAAATCTTTTTACGGAAAGATTTGAGGTTACTCCTTCCGAATTCAGGAAATCGCTGCAATAGCAGGATTCTGCAATAAAATGATTGTTTGATGATAGTTCATTATCATAGTTTGGTGTAGTATCATTCGTAAACTATTATTTGAAAATCACGGAGGTCTTTATGAGTCAAAACAGAAAAGCATCATTTTTATCGTATATGGCAACACCATTTATGTCTTTAATGGGAACGGTTGTCGCTTCACTTGTGAGTATCTATATTTTAAAACTCAAGGGTGAAAATTCACCGGTTCCGGTATTTGTATTCTTCGGTATCGTTAACCTTATATGTATGGTATTATTTGCACTTCTTCCCGAAAAACGAAAAAGAATTCCCCGATATGTTGCCATGTTTACAGTCGGTGGAATTTTACTTGTATTAGCAGGTATACTTGGAAAACAAAACTTCCAGATTGAAGGTTTTTTCTTTTTTGCATTAGCCGGTGCTTTCGGTGGTGTAATGATACATTTTTTTGTCGGTAAGATTGCCGGTCCTTTATTACATGGAAGAAACTGGTGTGGCTGGGGATGCTGGACTGTTATGATTCTTGATTTGTTACCTTACAAAAAAGGTAACGGCTGGGTGAAGGGCGGATCAAAGTTTAAGTATATTTATTTTGTTACAGCATTAATTGGCGTTTTCATTTTGATGTACGGATTTAATTATAAAATGAGTGAGACCGGTAACTCAGTTCATGCGATTCGTGCTTTCTACTGGTTTGTAATTGGCAATATATTTTATTATACCGCGGGAATTGTATTGGCTGTAATAATGAAAGATAATAGGGCGTTTTGTAAATACGTCTGCCCGGTAAGTGTGTTTTTGAAAGCAGGTGCAGTGTTTACTCTATTGCGTATTAAAGGGGATGCGTCAAAATGTACAAACTGTGGTACTTGCACAAACGCCTGTCTTATGAGTATTGATATTCCGGAGTACATTCGTGAGGGCAAAAGGGTCACTTGTACAGAATGTGTTATGTGCATGAAATGTATTGCTGTTTGTCCTGAAGCTGCATTAAAAGCATCTGTTGGACTTGATATTGTTTTGAAAGACAAGGTAAAGTATAATTAAATTGATTTTCTTTTTTAATAATAAAATATATAGAGCCACATGCAAAAAATCGAGATAAAAAGAGTATTTTTGCATGTGGCTTAAATGATATTTTATCACTGCTGTCCGCCCATCATAAAAATTATAGTTCCATTTGTTCAGATTTCTTCTCAAATCTAAACTTCTTATAAAATCCATAGAGCAGATCATGCAGATAAGAAATAGCATGAGGTTTTCAACCTTTTTTTTCAGTAGTGTTTCACGCGGAGTTTGTGAGTTCGCGGAGATGGCGAGATAAGAAAACAGATAAATTTTCATTAATCCCCGCAGATTTTACACGTTTTTCACTTTAATAGAAGTAGAGATAAAAACGGAGAACAATGTGCAGAACCACAAAACAACACCACGAAGTGAATATGATGAAGCCTGGAAAAGTTTAATCGAAGCATTCACAGCCGATTTTTTTGATTTCTACTTCCCGGCATTATATAATCGTATTGATTTTACACTACCGGTTGAACATAAAGACAAAGAGCTTCAGAAGATATTTTCTAAATCATATCATACCCATAAAGTTGCAGACAAATTGATAGCTGTCACCCTTAAAAATGGTAAAAAAAGCATCCTCTATATCCACATTGAAGTTCAGGGAATACGCAAAAAAGACTTTGCAGAAAGAATGCTTCACTATCATACAAGGATCAAAGACCGGTATAATCATGACATTCTAAGTGTTGCTCTTTTAACTGACGGAAGCAGTAAAAACATTAATAATGTCTATCAATTTAAGTTTGAAGAGTTTGAATATAAATTCACATTTCCATACAAGAAGATAACGGATTTTAAAGATCAGGGTGAACTACTTTTAACTTTACAAAACCCCTTTGCTTTGGTAACATATAGCTTATTAGAATGGCATACATGCAATAAAGAGCAACAAAAGAAATTGGATTTGAAAACAAGACTTACGATACTGTTGCTTGAAAAAGGGTTTAGTGAAGAGTATATACGAGTGCTATTTAACTTCATTGATTGGGTGATTAAGTTACCGATTGATATTGATAAAAAATTTGAAAATACAGTACTGAATTATCAGGAGAACAAAAAGATGGCATATATAAATACATTTGAAAGACTACACGGTGCAGAATGGATGATGAAAGGTAAAATCGAAGGTGAAATCAATGGAGAGAAAAAAGTACTTCTTCGTCAATTAAAACTCAAATTTTTCATTTCTGAACATGATGAAGATATTATTCAAAACTGTAATGATACTTCTAAAATTGAAGAAGCATCTGATATGTTGATTTTAGGAAAAGAAAAAGATGAAATTCTTGAAGTTTTGAGAAATAATCTTTAGGGAGCCCTTTAGTGATGTCTTTATTCTTTGAACAAATCCCAGACTATTACATTATTTGTTCAAAAAATGAATCTTCTCTCAGTTCGGTTCTTCCCAAGTTGAGTCTTTCAATAATATATTTAACATAACCATGAAAAGCACTTTCTGGAAATGTTTGAATATATGCTTCTTTTTTATTGAGTGAGATTGAGATTCTTTCCTCATCAAAATTAACAAAACCAAGATAGTTAAACTGAAAGTTATTTTCTAATAAAGATGACACTTCAGAACACATATTAGAATAAAAACCTACCGAGTCTTCAATGTTTTTAATATTTGATATAACAATACTAATTTTTTTATTTTCGATTTCATTATCAAGTAATTGTTTTAAAAATTTAAATAAAAAACTTATTGAATTTGATTCTTTGGTAATTATTAAAATAATTTCATCTGAACATAGTGGTAATTTAAAATTAGTAATATCGGGTTTTTCGAAAATATAAATATCATTAAATTTATTCTCAAGAGTTTGAATAGAGTTGTTTTTTTTATAAATTCCAAGATCAATTTGTAATTTATCTAATGAAATAGAAGGTATTTTGTTTTTTGAAAAATACTCTGCATTTTTTAAAAGTTTTTCTTTAGAGTTCAATTTTATTTGTTCGGTTGTTAGCAAATTCATATTTGAATCGATTAATAATACTTCTTTTTTCATTGCTTTTTTTTGATATAATATATTTTCAATTAATAAACCCATTTTCAAAGAATTTTCATTGCCTGTTACAAAATAGACTTTATCATCCATGTTACTATCCTATTTTTTTATTATTCCGACTTTTTTTAAATAATTTGTTAATGCATCGATGTGTTGAATATCAAATTTTTTTCTTGCACCATCTCGTATAATTGCAACTGCCTCATTAGGTGATAATTTATCTTTATGCGGTCTTGCAGATGTTATTGCAACAAATGTTTCTGCTAAACCTATGATTTTAGCAAATAATGGAATCTCTTCACCTTTTAAACCCTCAGGATATCCTGAACCATCATTTCGTTCATGATGATAAAAAATTCCGTCTTTCATTTCTTGTGGTATAATATACGATTTAAAAAAAGTTATTCCCTGACTTGTATGATCTTGAATGAATTGAAAATCTTCTTCTGAAATATCAGTTTTATACATGATTGTTTGAAGTCTTTCTTTATCCATCATTAAATAACCAAAATCATGTGCAATAGAAGTTTTATATAATAACTCAACGTCCCCTTTTGCCATACCAAGTGTTAATGCCATTCCTTTAGCAATTTTAGCGGTCTCCAAAGATCGTTCTTTATTACCAAATACATTTTCCAATTCTTGCAGTGAACTTAATAAATTCTTAATATCAAGAACATTATGAGAAATAATATCTTCGATGTCGTTTTCGTGTTGTTCGTCAAGTCTTTGTTTATAGTCTAAACCTTTTGAAGAAAGTGTAAGTTGCATTTTTTCTTGATTATTCGTATTTGCTGTAGATGTTAATGCTTTTTTTACCAATGAATTTGCTTTTTCTCTAAGATAGTCATCACCTTCCGTGAGATAAGGAAATAAAATCGGTAATACATTACTACCATCAATAAGTTCTCCACTTAATATCTTCATTTCAACAATATTCAATATTTCATTTCTTAATTCTTTTTCAGTTTCAAAAATATATTCCCGTACAGTGTTCCAATTTAGTTCACCGGATTTCATTTGAGAATGCATTCTCTTTAATCGTTCTGATCTGATTAAATCTTTATACATTTCATCTTCATTACTAGTAGAAGTTGTATCATCATTAGATGCAGGGTCAAAACCGATTCTCAATACATCATTTGATGAAAGTTGCATTGGTTTATTATAACCCATTCCTGTTGGTGAAAAACCATTGTAATAAGAGCTGTTTTTTCTTAGTCTATTCGCTCGATTTATGAAAAATGCGATTAATACAATAATAATGATTATTATAAATAGTATTAAACCAAAAGTAGCAGCAAATATAATGATAATAAGTTGTCTGCTTTCTTTTTTTTGTGACTCCATAAGTTCTCTTTGTTGTTTCATTTGTTCAACAAGGAAAGCCGTATTATCTTTTCCATCATTTTTATTTGCATTTTCAAGAGTGGTTTTATAAACTTTAATGAGTTGATTTATTGTGTCTGTATCTTTTTTAGATGTGGCACTATCATTTGATTTACTCATAGATTCATAATTAATTCTCATTTTTTCTATAAGTTTTTTCTGTTCATTAAGTTCTTTTAAAAGGTTTTGATTTTCTTTAGTAGAACTCTCATTAGAAGTAAATACTTGTTTTTTTATTTCCTCAATATTTTTTTCGGCTTCTTTTGATCTGCTAACAACTTCATTTTTAGTTGTATTGGTATGTGTATTTGATTCTTGAGTTACTTCTTCTTCTTGATTGTTACTAATCGTATATTGCTGTTGGATAGTTCCGTCAGACAGTCCGCGATTTAAATCGGCGACTTCTTTGTTAGAAGGAAAAATTCGGTATGCTTCTTTTAATAGTATAGAAGCATCGTTAAATTTTGCTTCAGAAATAAGTTTTTTAGCTTTTATTAGTAGTGCATCAACAAGTGATTTTTTTGCTTTAAAGTTTCGTTCATCTAAACTAATCGCTTCTTTTAGATTGGTTATAGCACCCTCAATATCCCCTGAATCAATTTTTTCTATTCCAATAGTATATAGTTCTAAAGATTTTTGCTTATCTTCAGGATATATAAAAAATAAACTGCTTAAAATTAGTATTATTATTATTATTTGTGTTTTCATCTAACCCTCTTTTATTTTTTAATTATTTATTTTAGTTATGTCAAAAGCATATCGTGGGGATAATGTTCCCCCTGTTCCAACGCTTCCCCAACCGGTGGGAAAAGTCAAAGCATCATCAACATTGATTTTTTCAACTGAATTTAGTACTACACCGGAGGGTGAAGTAATACCACAAAATGTGTAAATAGAATCACCGTAATATTCAGCTTGATTATATGCTCGTGCTGTAAGAAGTGTTTTAACCACGGCTCCAAAATTTATCCATGTTGGTGCTGTAGCTCCTGTTGAAAGGGGAAATCGAATCATTTTGCATGTTGTTACTGCTGCTAAATTGGCCGCGACAGCACGAATTGGTTCAGACGTTGAAGCTGTTGTTGTTCCGCCACAATGCAGAAAAAAGGCAATATCAGTACCATCGACAGCTTTTTTCTGATACATAACATTTCCTGCTGCAGCACTTGGAACAAATGTTCCGACAAGAGCTGCTTGAGAAATAAATGTATTCAAATTAAGTAAAAAAGCTCCCGTTCCGAGTGATAAAGCACCGGCGGTAGTATATCTTCCTGCTCCATAAAAAATATTACCTTCATAAACACCGCTACCAAAATTCATCAAGGATCCAGCCATGAGAGGGACATATTTTCTATCAACGACCCAGGTTTCAGTTTGTGGGTTATACATAGAAATTTCATTGGTAATAAAATACGTTGCAAAGTTTAAATACGTTGCCGGACTTGTAGTAGTTCCATAGAAATCAGAAGAACCGCCGAAAACATATATATTCCCATTTACATTCTCAGATCGTGCCATAAATTTAGGTGCAGGGTAATCTTGGATCGTTGACCAAACATTTGATGGCCAAATAGGGCTAGAAACAAACAGCACATCTACTTTTGCTACAAGTTTTTTATTAGAGTCTAATCCGCCAAAAATATAAATTTTTCCATTTGTAGAACTTACTGTACATCCATATCGAGGTGTTGGAAGCGTTGCAACATTATCGTAAATGATATCAGTTACCGGATCATAAGCATCTATTTGAGATACAAGATTTGTAAATGGTGCCGAGTAATTAGATGAACCGCCTATCAGGTAAAAACATCTTTGTCTTACAGTAGGTGTAAAATCAGTTCTAAATGTCTTAAATGTTCTGCTACTATATTGTGAATAAAGAGCTGAACTGTTTTTTACAAATATTGAGTAATAATATGTTGTATTATTTGTTAATCCGGTTGTATCTGAATAAGTCGTGCCATTATTTTCATAAATAGTAGTTGCTGAAGCATCATTATAAGCTGATGGATATGAATCTGCCTTTCGTTTTATCAAAACACCTGAGAAATCAGCGGTAGGATTTATCCATGATAATTCTATACTTGAATCACTTACTACAGAGTTGAAATTAGAAACAATTTCAAGGTTAGTCGATATAATATTTGGACTTGAAGTAATTTCTATTGATTTTCTGACACCTAAAGAATAATAGTTTTTACTCGTATTTTTTGTATAAATTGAATAGTAATATACCGTATTAACTAATGTAGTGCTGTCAGTATATGTGGTAAGACTTCCTGCATACAACGTAGTTGCAGTAGCGTCTGTAGCACTTGAAGGGAAAGCACCGGTTTTTCTTAATACAAGAACAGAGTCAAAATCACTATCAACCGGATTCGTCCACGTTAATGATGCATTTATTGTCCCGGAAGGTTGTGTGACTGTGAAAGCAGACACTTCAACAGAATATATGGTATTAAGGGGAACTATTTCCAATACTGCCTTAGTGCCGAGAGAAAACTTATTAGCTGTGTTTTTTGTATAAACTGAATAATAATATACCGTGTTAACTAAAGCGGTACTGTCAGTGAATGTGGTAAGATTTCCTGAATACAGTGAAGTTGCAGTAGTATCTGTAGCACTTGAAGGGAAAGTACCGGCTTTTCTTAATACAAGAACAGAGTCAAAATCACTATCAACCGGATTAGTCCACGTTAATGATGCATTTATTGTCCCGGAAGGTTGTGTGACTGTGAAAGCAGACACTTCAACAGAATATATGGTATTAAGGGGAACTATTTCAAGCGTAGCTTTAGTGCCGAGAGAAAACTTATTAGTAGTGCTTTTTGTATAAACTGAATAGTAATATACCGTGTTAACTAAAGCGGTACTGTCAGTGAATGTGGTAAGACTTCCTGTATACAGTGAAGTTGCAGTAGTATCTGTAGCACTTGAAGGGAAAGTACCGGCTTTTCTTAATACAAGAACAGAGTCAAAATCACTATCAACCGGGTTAGTCCACGTTAATGATGCATTTATTGTACCTGAAGCTTGGGTTACAGTGAAAGCAGACACTTCAACAGAATAAATGGTATTAAGAGGTACTATTTCCAATACTGCCTTAGTGCCGAGAGAAAATTTATTAGCTGTGCTTTTTGTATAAATTGAATAATAATATACCGTATTAACTAAAGCGGTAGTGTCAGTATATGTGGTAAGATTTCCTGTATATACAGTAGTTGCAGTAGTATCTGTAGCACTTGAAGGGAAAGCACCGGTTTTTCTTAATACAAGAACAGAGTCAAAATCACTATCAACCGGATTCGTCCACGTTAATGATGCATTTATTGTCCCGGAAGGTTGTGTGACTGTGAAAGCAGACACTTCAACAGAATATATGGTATTAAGGGGAACTATTTCCAATACTGCCTTAGTGCCGAGAGAAAACTTATTAGCTGTGTTTTTTGTATAAACTGAATAATAATATACCGTGTTAACTAAAGCTGTACTGTCAGTAAACGTGGTAAGACTTCCTGTATACATCGTAGTTGCAGTAGCGTCAGTAGCACTTGAAGGGAAAGTACCTGTTTTTCTTAATACAAGAACAGAGTTAAAATCACTATCAACCGGGTTAGTCCATGTTAATGATGCATTTATTGTAGCCGGTGTTTGAGTAGCAATGAAGTTTGATACTTCATTAGGATAAATATTAATTTGCTGAATTATTTCAATATTTACTTTTTTGCCCGATGAATACTTATTGAGAAGACTTTTTGTAAACAATGTATAGTAATATATTCTATTTACATCAACTGTTGTGTCATTAAAAGACTCTGCATTTCCTTCATAAACAATGGATGATAATGGTGAATTAATACTGTTTGGAAAGTAATTTAATGATTTGACAATTGTCACTGTACTAAAACTAACAGCAGTCGGATTTGTCCATGTTATGTTTACAGAAGAAGTAGCAATAACTTGATTAATTGAAACATTGGCTACATCTTCGCTATATATTTCTGTTATAGGTATCATTTCAATAATTTTCTTAATACCCGGCGAGTACAACCCGTTACTATTAATTGTATATATTGTATAATAATAGAGTGTATTAGCTGATAACTGAGAGTCTGTTGTTGATTCTAAGTTTCCGGAATATACAGTAGTTGCATTACTATCATTATATCCGAGGGGAAATTCATTTTGTTTTCTTACAATAAGAACACTTGAGAAATTACTTTGTGTAGGATTTTTCCATGATAAAGAAACATCTAATGAACCGGGTATTTGCTCGCATGTGAAATCTTGAACATCATTTTTATTACCCGTATCCAGAGCTTCTATTCCTTTATCTAACGCTTTTTGTAAAACATTGGTTGAACAGGAAATAAAAATCGTGCTCAATAGCAATGAATGTATGATAAAGAGTATAATTTTGTTTTTTTTCATCGTTTACTCCTCGTATATTAATAATTAACTTTTGTTATACCAAAACCGTATCGAGCCGTAGCGAGAAAGCCTGATGACTGCCAGGCAGAAGTAAAATCGCCATCATTAACATTAAATTTTTCTATTGAAGTCAACGCACTTCCATTTACGCCACCAAATATATAAATATAATCACCATACGATTCACCGCTGGCATACACCCGGTTTGTATTTAAACTTGCACCATCCCCGGCTATAACAACCCAATTAGGAACACCTCCATAAGATGGTAACTCCATGACATTAACTACATTTGTTGCATACGTCAGGTTTGCATGTGGAATAGCCGTACTTATAGCCCCGGCAGTACCCCCGCCAACATGAAAAACATAATTTATTTCTTTTCCATCATCAAGAAATTTGTGATAGCTTATTGAGGTTCTTCCGGTTAAAGCGGTTGAGTATGAGGGTGCTGCAGTTTCAGTGTTAGTTAATATATTATAAGAATATCCATACCCGGCTCCTGCCGGGATTGCTGTTCCTGCGGTATTTGTTCCGCCAAAGTAGAAAATAGTACCATTATTTATAGTAACACCTGCAAAAGTTCTCGCTGTTAGTATATCTTTAAAAATATTATTAGTGTCTGCTAACCATGTATCTAGTATCGGGTCATATCGACGACCGTCAATCAGTGCGCCACCTGAAATAGCTGTAGATGTTCCGCCGATAGTGTATATTTTATCTTTCCATGTAACAGTTCGTAAACCTGCTCGTAAAACGGGCATGTTTAATCCTGTTGTCCATACCAAGGTTTCAGCATCAAGAATATCAACAACATTGGTGATTGTACCAACTGCTGAGTAACCGCCAAAAATATAAATCTTACCCTTTACAGAAGCGACATCACAAAATGCCCTTGGAGTTGGTAAGGTTGCAACATTCGAATATAAAGTATTAGTAAGAGGATCATACATATCAACATCGGCTACAAAATTTGTATATGGGTTTGCAGGGTAACTACTGGACCCTCCTATAAGAAAAAAAGATCTTTTTCGAACATTCACATCAGTACTTCCGGTTTCTGCCGGTATATTTCTAAAAGATTTCTGTCCATAAGAATAAAATCCATTATTATTAAGAGTATAAATTCCGTAATAATATGTTGTATCCGGTAATAAATTTGAGTCAACAAAACTTTCATTAGTGCCAACATATAGTTCAGTAGCTGCGCCATCATTATATCCGGTAGGAAAATTTGTTGTACTTTTAAGAAGTTTTACTGAAACAAGATTAGAATCGATGGGATTTATCCATGAGATATTTATTTCTCTATTATTTCTTCCCTCAAGGGTAATAAAGTCAGTAACATCATTTTCATATAAAACATCACCGACTGAAACAATTTTTTCAGATACATATATCCCGGTTGAGAATAAATTGCTTATATTTTTACTGTAAATAATGTAACAATATTTTGTTCCAACGGTTAAAGCTGTATCGGTAAAGGTGATTCCTGTGCCGGTATATACAATGGTTGCTGTAGAATCTAAAACGCCTGAAGGAAAATTAGCTTCTTTTCGAAGAATAACAACTTTGCTAAAGTCAGTATCAGTCGTATTAGTCCAGTCAAGTTGAATATTTGTATTACCAGGACTTTGTATAATAGTAACATTTGATGCATTTTTAGAGTAGATGCTGCTTACATCAATAACATCAATTGCTTGATATATTCCTGTTGAATACAAATTACTTTTATTTTTGCTATAAATAATGTAACAATATTTTGTTCCAACGGTTAGAGCCATGTCGGTAAAGGTAGTTCCTGTGCCGGTATATACAATGGTTGCTGTAGAATCTAAAACGCCTGAAGGAAAATTAGCTTCTTTTCGTAGAATAACAACCTTACTAAAATCAGTATCAGTCGTATTAGTCCAGTCAAGTTGAATGTTTGTATTGCTCGTACTTTGTGTAATAGTTACATTAGAAACATTTTCAGAGTAGATGCTACTTACATCAATGACATTAATAGCTTGATATACTCCTGTTGAGTATAAGGAGCTAATATTTTTACTGTAAATAACGTAACAATATTTTGTTCCGGCAGTTAAAGCCATATCAGTAAAGGTTGTTCCTGTTCCTGTATACACAATGGTTGCTGTAGAATCTAAAACCCCGGAAGGGAAATTTGTTTCTTTTCGCAGAATAACAACCTTACTAAAATCAGTATCAGTCGTATTAGTCCAGTTAAGTTGAATGTTTGTGTTACTTGTACTTTGTGTAATAGTAACATTTGAAGCGTTTTTAGAGTAGATGCTACTTACATCAATAACATCAATTGCTTGATATATTCCTGTTGAATACAAATTACTTTTATTTTTGCTATAAACAATGTAACAATATTTTGTTCCAACGGTTAAAGCTTTATCGGTAAAGGTAGTTCCTGTTCCTGTATACACAATGGTTGCCGTAGAGTCTAAAACCCCGGAAGGAAAATTAGCTTCTTTTCGGAGAATAACAACCTTACTAAAATCAGTATCAGTCGTATTAGTCCAGTCAAGTTGAATGTTTGTAGTACCAGGACTTTGTGTAATAGTTACATTTGAAGCATTTTCATCATATACATTGTTACTGTCAAGAACTTCATAGGTTTGATAAACGCCGGTTGAATATAAATTATTTTTATTCTTAGTATAAATAGCATAGAAATATTTATTATTGATTGTTACATCGTAATCGGTAATGGTCTGTAAATTACCGGTATATACTAAATCAGCACTTTGATCAGTAATTCCTGATGGGAATGAATTCTGTTTCCTCATTATCGTTACCGAATTAAAATCAGCGTCAGTAGGATTTTGCCAGTTTAAAATTGCAGTAGTATTTGGTTCACCTGAAACTATCGAAAAACTATTAATATTTGAATTATATATACTACTTGAAGGAATTATTTCTTTGGCTTGATAAACCCCACTTGAATATTTATTATCTATGCTTTTTGCTACTATAATATAGCAATATTTCTTGCCAACAGTGAGGTTGTAATCTATAAATGATTGTGATGTCCCTGAATATACCAGTTGCGAAAACGCATCTGCCACCCCGGATGGGAATGAATCAATTTTTCGGAGAATAACAACCTTATCAAAATTAGCATCTATGGGGTTAATCCAATTTAAACTTAAAGAATTAGTATCAGGATTTTGAATAATAGTTAGGTTTTCAATATTCTTATTATAGGTGTAATCAATATTTCCTATCGGGATAATTTTTTTTGATATATTTAAGCCTTTTGAATACCTATTATCCTTACTTTTTACGAATATTTTATAATAATATGATATATTTTGAGTTAACTCATTATCGATGAATGTTTCACTAAGTCCTGAGAATATTAAATCCGATGATTGATCTAATACACTTTTTGGATAATTGGTTAGATTTCTAAGAATTATAATTTTCTCAAAGTTACCATCTTTTGGATTAACCCAATTTAGTGTTACATTAGTATTACTTAAAGATTGGTTTGCTGTTAATAAATCTACTTCAAATTCATAATTTTCAGGAATTGGTTTAATTTGATTACTTGGGTTTTTTAAAAAACCTTTTTGCAGAGTGTCCATTGAACAGCTGAAACATGTTAATATACATAGACTTATGAAAATAGTAGTGTATTTTTTTATCATAAATTATCCTTTTTTGAATTACTTAGAAATTGATCTCAACTCCAATTCCTGCTGATTGCATAAAAAGCATGGTGTTTTCTTGACTCATTACTCCGGTTTTCCCGTTGATACCCAGAGCAATAAATTTTTTAATTAAATATTTAATTCCATATCCTGCTTCAGCTGAAATACCAACCGACGTTGTTGTAATGTTTTCTTCTTTTTCAAAGAGCGTGATAATTGCAACTCCCATTCCACCACTAATATGCCACAATAGATTTCGTGACCAATGTTGAGCATCTTTATGTTTATAAAAATTATCTTCGTATTTTAAAGTAAAATGAATAGGAATAATAAAAATAAAATCATTGAAAATGTTAAATTGAGGGGTCAACATCATTAGACTTATATTAATCCCGAAAAATGCTTTTGAGAAAAAGTTAGTTTCGATATAATTTTCATAACTCCAATATGCCTGATATGATTTTGAAAAATCATTAATGATAAAGGTAGTATAAGCAACATTACCGTAATGAAATTCAAGAGTACCAATTGACGGTCTGATAAATTTTTCTAACAAAGGATTCTTTATTTGTTTAATCATTTTCTTTTCAATAGGAGTAATACCGGCACTTGAACCAATCGTAAAGAATTCATCATCCTGGTCAACAATTGATGCTTTCATACTTGATCCATCATTGAGTATTATTTCAAATTCATTATTTGAACTCGAAAAATCAACATTTGATACTTTTTCTCTCTCAAATTCAAATCGGCTTCCGCTAATAAGAAAAATGATTTTTGTTTCATCAAGACTAACTAAGTCAGCAGAATAAGTTTCCTTATTTTTCATTCGGATAGTTTCTGAGGCAAATGTCCCCGCAGTTATAAATAATAGTACCATTAAAATTACATTTTTTTTCATAAAAACCCCTATGTATTTAATTATAAATTGCACTCAATACGATTTCTTCCCTTCTGTTTTGCTGTATATAGTAGTTTATCAGCTGATATAATAACGTTTTCTATCGTAACAGTATTATCTGGTACTACATTAAAAATTCCAATGCTAAGTGATACTCTTTTAATATCAACCTTTTCATGTGGTATGTTTATTCTTTCAATTTCATTTTGGATTTTTTTTGCTACACATGATGCACCTAAAGTATCGGTATCAGGTAGGAAAATAATGAATTCTTCTCCACCAAATCGAGCAACAATATCACGCGGACGACAGCAGGATTTCTTAAGAATAGAAGATACTAATTGAATGGCTTGATCACCCATTATGTGACCATATTGATCGTTATATAACTTGAAAAAATCAATATCTATCATCAATAATGAAAAGTTTAGTTTATTTCTGATACAATCTTTTAGTTCTCTGCTTGCAAGGTCTTTAAAACCCCGCCTATTATAAAGACCGGATAGTTCATCAGTTATCGAAAGTGCTTTTAATATAGTTTCATTATCTATAAATCGGGTAATATCATCAAATATTCCAACAATACCGGATATTTCACTTTTCTTTTGTAATATTGGAATGAAATCAACTTTCATATTAATGAGAGTATTGTTAAAATTTAATGTGTATTCGAATTTTGTATTTTCTTTATTAATAAAAACTTCTTTTTTCTTTTGTTCAAAAAATAGAGCATCATTAATAGTATATATTTCGGAACAAGATTTTCCTATAATATGCTCTTTTGAAAAACCTGTTAATATCTCAAATGCTTTATTACATTCAATAAAACCTTGTTCATTATCTTGAGCAAAAATAGGATAGGGTACCGTATCAAGTAATGTGTGTAAAAATTTTAATCGTTCATTTGCTAATCTTCCGGTTTCAATAAGATTATTGATTAATCTGTTCGTTTTTGATGAATTCAAAATTGATTGAATAGAAAGGTTATGATTTGTAACTTCATCCCTACAAAATATTTCTTCTTCCATATATATATCCTCATATACTTCTATACGATTAGTTTGTTTTTTATTTCACTGAATTTTTTTATAACCGGTTCTATTTTTATTGCAAATAATTCTTTAGTCTCAATATTAAAAATTTTTAAAACTTTATAGTCTATATCTTTAAATTGTAGTTTACCTTCAATATAATAGGTTAATGCATCGGAGAGATAGATTAATGAAACCAGTTTAATATTTTCATCTTTTGCTTCTAGCGGTATATGATGATATTTTATCGTTTCAACAAGGAAGTCGGGGAAATTCCATTTTTCGGCAAGTTTTGAACCAATAATTGAGTGGTTATAACCATCTGTTAGTGATTCAACCATAAAATTGTTTATTCCTTTATTAAAACAAATAGTTTGAATCTGTTGAACAAGCTCAGGTTTTATCCCTCTAACGATTATTTTACCGAGGTCATGAAGCATTGCACAAACAAAAATATTATCATGTATTGTTTTCAGATTAAATATTTTAGATAGTTCAGTAGCTATAAAAGCTACTTCAGTTGCGTGTTTCATCATTATTTTAATTTCTGTTATATTATATTTATTCATTAAAGCTCTATTAGTTGAATATGAAAAAACAAAATTTTTTATCCCTCGCACTCCTATAAGACGAACTGCCTCAGTAGCATTTTCAACTTTATTTGGTAGAGAATAAATTGCTGAATTTGCAGTTTTGAGAAGTTCTGCAATAAATGCAGGGTCTTTTTCTATAACATTTCCAATAATTTTAAATGTGCTGTCCGGATTATTGAGTACATTTATTACTTCTATAATATGTTGAGGGAATTGAGGAATAGCATTAACCTCATTAGTAATTGCCTCTGCAATTATGTCACCTTTTTGTGCATTAATAAGATTCAAAGGAATAGTTATATTCGATACGGTAATGAAATCTTTTGTGAATATTTGAATTGCTTTCTCATCTAAACCTAGTTTTCTTAAGATTAAAATTGATAAAATAATGCCAAAACCTGCACCCTCTGTTTCATCTAAACCGTGTTCAAAAACGTCTTCCATTGATTTAAATCGTGCAGCTAATTGAAATTTGCTTTTAATTCGTTCTATTTCAACAGGAAGGATTTCTGAATTATTCGATATTTCTAAAGACAGGTTGTTATTATGATTATTGATTTTAAATTCAATATAGAATTGTTCTTCTTCGGCTTTTTCTATATATTCTTCATAATAAGAAAGTATTTGCTCTCTAAATCTTTTAATGCCAATTTCATAATGAGATGGATTTTTTATATTAAGATTTGATTTCTCAAAAAAAATTCTTTTTAAATTAGCTTTTTCAGCATTGGTAATTATTTCCTTCATTATATAATTTAATTGATCGATATACTCAGGTTTTCTTATTCTGTTTAAATAATTTGTTAATAAGGTTTCAACATACCGTCTTTCTTTTTCATAGCTTGTAAATCGAAATTTCTCTTCTAATGTATCCATAAAGGCCTCTAAATTCTAAAATAAAAATATAGTTATTAAAGATTATAGAGAAATTATTTAAATAATACTATTTGTCTTTTAGTGTAATTTGCTGTACTAAAGTACAGTGTATCAATAGGTTATTAATCATTAATCATTAAAAATTTAATCAATTCATAACGGTTTGTCGTTTTAGTTTTTAAAAATAAAGACGATAAATTTTTCTTTATCGCAGATTCAGAAATATGTAAATTAAATGCAATCTCTTTAGTTGAAGAGCCTGTCTTTAACAAAGGAATAATGGTTTTTTCTCGTTTTGTAAAATAGGTGTTATTTATATAGTTATTTTCATTGTTCCTATTTGCAGAATGTAAAATGATTTGCATTTTTTCAATGGAATCTTTTAACTTATCAAATTCGTTAGTCAATAAACCAATATTAGCATTTTGCGTGATTTTGTAACTGATGTCTTCAATAAAACAAATTATAAAGTGAAAGAAATCATTATTTTCAATTATTTTACAATGAAATTGTACATAGACATTATAGTCAAGTTTTTCTATTAACATTGTTTTAAATCGAACAATTTCTGAGTTATGATTTATTAAAGAATCCAAAATTTCTTTAATACTATCTTTAAAGTCTTCTTTAATAATTTCATAAATACTTATTTGTAAAAGATCATCTCGCGAAATTTTTGTTATAGTTTCAAATTGATTATTTAAATCAATTATTGAACCATTTTTATTTAATAATACTAATCCGATAGGTGCGTTCCAAAACATTTTGTTTGCAAGAATTTTTTGGTTCTCCAGATCAATGTTTTTTATTACAAGAGTCGATAAATCATAAATAACAACGGTATAACCTGTACATTCTTTTAATATATAATAAGGTTGTATCATAATACCTAAATATTTTCTTCCACTAAAATTTGTTGCATATAAATCTTCTTCAATTACTTTGTTAAAATCGAAGTGGGTCATATAATTAATCGCATTACCTTTTTTTAGTTCAAGTAACTCATGAGGAGGAATATTAGGATCATCAAATAAATTAAATGAAAAAAGTTGATTTTTATCAATTACACCAAATAATTTTAAGCATATTTCATTGCAGTCTAAAAACATACCGGTTTTATCATATATTTCAATTGCTATTGGAAGGTTTTCATAAAATGTTTTAAATTGTTCAAAAGTATTTTTCATGGGATAGATATGAAATTAATCATTTTTTTTGTCAATAAGAAAATAGGTGAACCCAAAATATCATCACGTAATTCACTTAAACTATTTAACTGTTGATATTTTAATTAATATTGATTAAGATGTTATCTAATTTGTTTTTTTAATGTACAGGTGTTTGAATGATATTGAAAAGAGTTTTAATAATCGTATGCGTATTATTTGTTCTAACTTGTGCAGGTATTTCTGCCTTTGTCGGTTTAGTATATTTTGATTATTCTAAAGACAGAGAGTTGATTTTTAGAAAACTCCAGGATTTTTCAAGAATACTTGATAATGAAAAAGAAACCAGCAAGCCATTGGATTCAGTTGGATCAAATAGTAAAAAACCTACAATTGTATACGATCGAAGCGGTAAAATAATAACAAAGTATTACGATGAAGTTTATAAACTTTCTTCAATTAAAGAAATGCCATATTATCTTACACGTGGTTTTGTGTATATCGAGGACCGGGAATTTTATAAACATTCAGGAATTAACTACCGGACTGTTGCTATTGCTTTAATAAAAAATATCCTGACATTAGGAAAAGCCGGCGGGGGATCAACTATTTCGCAGCAGTTAGCAAAGATTTTATTTACAAAACAGGAACGTAAAATCAAACGAAAGATTTATGAACTTTTTTGTACATACGAACTTGAGTCACGATTTTCCAAAAATGATATACTGAAAATATATTTAAATATTAATTATATGGGACACGGAAATTATGGTGTTGCCAATGCGGCAAGTTTTTATTTTGACAAAACACCTGCTGAATTAACAATTGCAGAAGCTGCATTATTAATTGGTATGAACAGGTCTCCTGAACGGTATTCTCCAATACGGAATATTGAGAGGGCAAAGTATATTCAAAAATATGTTATGACTAAATTTGTAGAAGCTCAATTTCTCGATGAAGCAGTTGCTGACATTGAAATAAAACGATTCTGGGATAATTTTGATAGTAGAGGGAATGTTGGAGAACAATCAATCTGGAAAACGGAAATAAATAACTCCGGATATCTGACTGAAATTGTCAGGCAGATTTTAGAAACAGAATTTGATTATGAACAAATAACAGGTGGTGGTTTAATTGTTGAAACTCAATTTGACCTGGAAAAGCAAGCATTAGCAGAACGGATTGTAAGACAACAAGTACGAATAATCAGGGAAAAAGTAAAAGAAACTTCAGTGTCAACCGGTACTAATTATGATGATGCGATTATTAATAAAATAGAAGCAAGTTTTGCATCAGTCGATTATCGAACCGGTGCTGTATACTCTTTAGTTGGAGGATCAGGCTATACATTTGGAAATCAGCTCAATAGGGCGTTAAGGGCAAAAAGGCAAATTGGTTCATCAATAAAACCATTTATTTATGCAAACGCACTTGATATAGGACAAATAGGTGACATATCAATTCATCCGTTTACAAAATTTAAAGACGAGATTACCACCTATACAATTAATGGACAAAATTATACCCCGAAGAATTATAATCCCAATCATAAGTACGGCACCATGATCACACTTTATGACGCGTTGAAAAGATCATTGAATACAATTGCAGTAACAGTTATGAATATATTGGATGTTAAAGAAGTTTCTACGCTGATAAAAAAAGCTGCTCAATTACCCCCGGATACACCGAATATTCCTGAAGTTTTATCATTAGCACTTGGCACTGCCGAGATGAGCAGTTATGATTTAGCCACGGCTTATTGCATTTTTGCACGATCTGGTTTAACAGTTAAACCAGTTATGATTACTAAAATTTATGATGTTAATGGTACAATTTATTATGACAGTAAAAGAGAACGCAATCCGTATTTCAATTTTCTTCAACCTGAATATGTTAAGGAAAATCAACAGGTCATTAAACCGGAAACAAGCTATGAAATACTTCAAATGATGAAGGCTGTTTTTGACGAAGGCGGTACCGGGTACTGGTCGGCAAAACGAAGTGGTTTAACTAAAGTTGCGTATGGTAAGTCAGGAACTACCCAGGATTTCAAAGATGGCTGGTTTGCAGGCATAACAAATAGTGAAGCCACGGCTGTCTGGGTAGGAATAGATTCCGGTGAATCATTGTTATCATCCGGTGAAGGTGTTGCCGGTGCTATATGGGCTGAGTATAACCAGAAGGTTTCAATCGATATCTCAGGACTTATCAGGATTCCGGGAAATATGCGATTAATGAGTATTGATAGAACAACAGGTTTAAGAAGTACGCCGTATTGTCCTGATGTTTATGATTTTTATTTTAGAGCTGATGGCCCGCTACCTGAAAAATGCTACATACATGGTACGGATTTTCCTATATTAACCGAGGATGAATAATGAGAACATCACGATTGTACAATATTATTTTGTTAATTATTATTATTTCGCAGCAATCCTGTTTTAAAAAAGAAAACACGTTATTGCCATATTCTGAAACGATAGATATTGAAGATAATAATTCTTTTTTTTCCGCAAATAGTTTTATTATGAGTAATGATCCCATTGTCGGTTTTTTTAATACTATCGAAAATAACAATGATATTGATTTTTTCAAAATCAATTTTAAGGGGAAAATAGGTGCATTTAGATTTACTTTAACCGGAGTTCCGGGAGTAAACAGCAAAGTAACAGTGTATGATCGTAATAAAAAATTATTGTATAGTATGGATGAACGGGGAATCGGTGAAGCTGAAATTGCTTGGCGTTATTATAGTGCTCATTCAGAATTGTATGTAAGCATTGAATCAACCTTTGGAAGTAATGAAGTTGTGCCATACATATTTACGATTGTTTCTGAAGATAAAGATAAATGGGTTGAAATAGAACCAAATAATTCAGTTGAAGAAGCAACATTTATTGAGCCCGGATTAAATCTTAAAGGGTATATTGTACCTGCTTCCGATATTGATTATTTCAAACTGGCTTTTGATGAAGATAGTGTCTATGATTTTAGGGTAAAAGCAGAGTCTTTATCAAGTGTTGATTTAAAACTTGAAATAGCGGATATTGATGCCGGTATGTCAGTCATAATTGATAATGCAACCGCCGGCGGAAGTGAAATAAGCCAAAGGTTTGGTTCTGATAAAGGAAATTATATCGTAAAAGTATCGGGAGAAATAAGTGATTCCTCAAAAGAACCACTTTATTATATAACTGTTGAAACATTCTCATCATTAGTTGATAATAAAGCTGTTTATTATGAAAGGGAGTTTAATAATACAATTGATACATCAACGTTATTGATTGCAGGTGAAGATATGATTGGAACCACTGAAAAAGATGATATTGATTATTATGCGGTAAATATAGTAAATACGATTGAAAAATTGAATATTTCTGTAGATGGCATTCTCGATAGAAATTTTACGATTTCTATCATAGATGTCAATGCAAAAGAATATTATAAGGCAAGAGGCACGAGTAATATAACTATTAGAGATTTAGATAAAGGTCGATATTATATAGTAATAAGTCGTGATTATCCGGGAAGTTTTTTATACAAACTTTTTTATACTACGTATTGATCTTCAATTGATTAATATATATTGAGCAATGTAAAAAAATCGGAGTTTTTGTATGAATAGGAAGAATTGGTTCTTTATCGGTATGTTTTTGTTTGTTGTATTGTTATTTACAATATTATATGCAATTGGTTTTATCAATTATTTTTTTGAAGATTCTGAGTTTTTTATACAAATGAAATTTCTTGATTTTGGCAGTAAATTACTTGCATTTTTCTATTTGATAGTTCTTTCTATATTCTTTTCGGTGGTAATTGCAATTATGGTGAAAATTGTTATTACTCCAAATGATGGCGGGGTAAGGATCATTAAAACAGAAAGTAAATCAAATTCATCTCAATCGATTTCTCCTCAACTGATAAATGATATGATTGAATTAACATCAAAGAAAATTTTTAATGAAAATGAAAAACGTTTGGTTTCACTCATTGAAGATGCATCATTGCTTGAACGTGTTGATGATATTTATTATGGAATATCACAAATGATTTCTGATTTATCCGAATCACTAACAGCTCTTGAGTTATTTGAAAAAACTCTCTATTGGGGAAGTGTCTTATCCGGTTCAAAAAGAGGGTCGATTATGATCGCTGATAAAGATTCACTTAATTTGTATAAAACAAGTGGTTGGAAAAGTGAAGAAAAATTAAAAACCGATGAAGTATCTGTAAAATTCGGACAGCAGGTATCAGGAAAAGTTGCTGAGAAAAAACAGTTTATTTTATGTAATGACCTGTCAGATTTCCAATCGTATGATTTTCCTGAAAAAAAACGATATGAGACTGAAAGTTTTATTTCTTTTCCAATAATGAGTGGTGATAGAACAGTTGCTGTTTTTAATTTTACCAATAATAAACGGCGTGAATATTATTCTGTTGGAGAAGCTGAGATATTGCGAGTCATACAGGCGTTAACTATAAAAATATATGAATTGATTTTACTTAGAAAAAGAGCGACACGGTAGTCGCTCTTTTTCAGTTATTTCATAAATTCCATTGGATTAAAATCTTCATATACGATTGGGTCATCTTTAACCGGAGTGTTAGGGTATAAAGACATTTTAAGATTTAAGTGAGGTACGGTTTTTATGTTTTTTCTGCTTATACCGGCAGTTTGGTCTTTTTCTATATCATACGAAGCAGTATCTCTTTTATCAGTAAACCGGTCATAATTCTCAATTGATATTGCATAATAATTATGTGCCTGGATAAGGTATGCTGATTTCTTAGTCTGCTCATATTTTTTTTCTAAAGAAGCTCCAAGATTGTTTGCCGATCTGTAAACCATTTCAACAATATACTGATGATTTCTCATATCCATATCCATCGGTGAATTAGCTTGTTTTAAAGTTGAGAACCTGTCGTATGTTTCAAGCAAAGTGCTTTGTGAAAGATCATATTTACCAAGTTTATGTAATGTTGTGCCAAGTAAAAACTTGAGATTGTTGTTATCGGGATTTTTATTAAGAAGTTTATTGATTTTAATATACGAATCATAATATCTATCAGCTTTATAATATAACCAGCCAAGATTATAATCCTGAATATCATTGGAAAATCCTCTTTTCTCTGAATCCTCATAATTATTTAATGCTTCTTCTCTGTTTCCTTTTGTTACATAAGCAAAATTTCCAAGATTGTAATATGGTTTAGCATAATCAGGATCAGATGCTATCGAACGATTAAACATTTCTTCTGCTCTAATATTATTTTTTGATTGATTATAATAATTTTCACCCAGATCGTTATATATTTTTGCTCGTAATCGTATAAACTCAGTATCCGGATAGTGTTTTTTTATATCAGATTTTTTTATAATATCCAGTTTTTTGGATGCGTTTTCAAGATAGAATTTTTCCTGATCGGCAATATTTAAACTTCTGTTATATCGGGCAAACTGATAATCTAATTCAGGTAATATAGTATTTCTTGAAATAGACATTGTAGCTTTTTCAAGCACTTCTTTTACTTCGCCAATCATTTTATTATCTATCATAAATGATGCTAATTTCGTGTATACAAAAGGATCAACTTTCTTCGGATAATGTAAATCAAGATATTTTTGAGTTTCCCTAACAAGTTTTTTGTTGTCTTTTTTAATATATGTTAATAATAAATAATTTATTGCCTCGAAATTTTTTTCATTAATGTCTAATGCATCTAAAAATCGGGCTTCAGCTAAATCAATTTGACTAATCTCTTCGTTACTCCAATCAAAATAGGCTTTTCCCATACCAATTCTTGCAGCAATACTTTTCGGATAATTATCAATAATATTTCTATAGGCTGAAACAGATTTTTCATATTTTTTAATTTCACGGTAAAAGTCTGCAAATTCAAGATCAGTGGTATTATTTTTTTTATATTCAACTGCAAAAGAATATTTTTTTTCTGCATCAAGATATCTTTCATATTCTCTATACTTTCTAGCATAAGAAATAATTTCACTATAACGGGGCTGTTTCGACCATGCTTTATTAAAATTTGGCTCAACTTCAGAAAATAAGAGTTTTTCAATGTTTTGTTTACCAATCTTGTAATGTTTAGAAGCATATAAAGTCGGCTCCAGTATAAAGTAATAAAATGCTGCAAATAACATAAAAATTACGAGAATCGACGCTATACGGGATAATGTCGGTAAAATATTTTTTTCAAAATTGTATAAAAATGATTTCTGTCGTTCCTCAAATTTACCGCCGGTATATTTTTTTAACCCGATTCTTTCAAGTGAATTATCACCGGTTAATTTCTCGTAGAGTTTGCAAATAGTGTGCTGGGATTCATGATTAATCAGCGCTTTAATCAATGATAATTTTTTAGTATCAGCATATTCATCAGATACTATTGCTTTGGCAAGTTTTATTTCTGCATCTTTCGGAAATGTTGAAAGTGCAAGAAAGATATTTGTTCTTTCTTCATCGGTAAAGGTAATTTCAGAGCTGTCATTGTTATCTGAATTTTCATGAATATCATTAATATTGACAGGAGATTCTAATTCCGGCTGTATTTCTTCTGATGAATCGGGAATACTCTGATTTAACGGATCAAATTCTTCAAGATCAACGGGTTCTTCATGTATTGCTTCAATAGGTGTTTCAAAAGCATCCAGATCATCCAGATTATCAAGTGAAGAAAAATCAAGAATCGGTTCTTCGGATGATTTTTCATTCATATCAGATAAAGTAAAATCATCAAGATCTGAATTCATTTGAATCGAATCTTCATCTAGTGTGTTATCTGGAAGATCGTCAAGTGATGAGAGTGAAAGTAAATCATCATCCGGTTCTGAAATCACATCGTTTGTCGGGGAGTCAATATCATCTAATGGCCCCATCATGTCAACCAAGCCATTGTCTGTTTCTTCCAAATCAGAAATTTCTTCAGATGAATCATCATTTCCAAGGTTCATATTACCTAATAAACTGCTTAAATCATCAGGAACAGTTTGATCAAAGTCATCAAAGGTTTCATCTTGAGTTTGTGGTTCAAGAAGACTTGACAGTTCATCATCAACCGGTGTTTTTATATCAAAATTATCGAGGTTATCAAGATCCTCAAATTGGTTATTTCCTGCATCTTCCGGTTCAGGTGTAATTAATGCTGCTAAATCATTATCATTGGAATCAGCCGGTGCTATTTCATCAAAACTATCGAGGTTTTCAAGATCATTTAATTGATTATCATCACTATCTTCCGGTTCAGAGGAAAGTAATGCTGATAAATCATCTTCAATGGATTCAACCGGGGACATATCATCAAAATTATCGAGGTTATCAAGATCGTCAAATTGGTTATCATCAATGTTTTCAGTTTCAGAGTCTGAAAAATCCGGTATATCATCGATTAATTCAGGAGTTTGAGCACTAATTTCATTGGTAATATCATCTAATAAAGATTCATCTAGTAAATCATTATAAGAATCTTCAATGGTGTCAATTTTTTCGGGTAAAGGATCGATTTTTAATTCTTTACCTTTACCCGCTAATATTTCCTCTTCTTTGCCGAGTTTGATGATTTTGTTTTTTAAATACTGGAGATCTTCATATTTTGGCATATGATTCCCGAAAATTATTTTTATTTTTTAAAGCTTATTATACAAAAGATTAATTTAAAGTAAATAGTTCTTTTCTATAATTGATGGAATAATTCAGTTTTAAAAAAAGTATATAATGAACCGAATTATTCTTATTAAGTTTTTCGGAATATTTCCGAAAATTTAAACATAAATGAACAAAAAATTATATCTTTTTTAAGGGTAAATGTATATAGATTATGAAAAAAATACTATTAACTATTATTATGCTTACTAATTTCATTATGTATCCATCAGAAAACAGGATAAATAAATATATTGATCCTGATATGATAAAAGAAGCAGGTTCGCCAATTTTCTCAAAAAACGGGGTAATTATTACGTTACCTCCTGAAGTTGGCTATCAGATTTTTATCCGTTCTGATCTCGATGGCTGGAAAAAAAATTATTATTTTAAAAGATCATTTTTCGGTATCTTTTACTGTATGTTGGATTATGATTCTGAAAAAAAAGTAATAGCGTATAAAGTAAATATTAATGGATTTTGGGATATTAATCCTATGGGTGGTCCGGTTTCAATCGATGCTCATGGTAATCCGTTTTCTCTTCTTTATTATCCCGATGAAATTAAGTATAACCTTGATTCCCCTATAATTAAAGAAGTTGACGGACCGGGAAAGCTTGTAATATTCAGATTTAATGCTCCGAATGCAAAGCAGGTCAGTCTGGTTTTTTCAGGCTCCAAGTACAGCCGGTTTACTAATCAAATGATTAAAAAAGAGAAGGGATACTGGGAAATAGAATTACTTGTTGAAAAAGGGGCATATTTTTATTATTTTCAGGTTGATGATATAAAATATATTGATAAAGAAAATAGTAATCTTATAGATGATTCAATATTGGGGCCATTATCTACTGTTGTGGTAAAGTAAATAATTGTGTAACAGGTAAATCATAATTATCCGGTATAAAAGTATCATCAATGAACCCGGGAAAAACTGCACTTATTGAAACCCCATTGTAACCGGATAAAAATCTATCATAATATCCGCCCCCATATCCGATTCTATATCCCGATCGATTAAAAACAAGCCCCGGAACGACAACTAAATCAATTTGATTAATATCAATTCCAATGATTTCAACTGGTTGTTTAATATTAAAATGCCCCGAAGAAAATTGTGTTTCCTGATTCATTATTGCAGGTATCATTTGTTTGTCTTTTACAAACGGGACAGCAATTTGTTTCCCGGTTTTAAAAGCATTGAGTATTATTTCTTCTGTATTGAATTCTTTTCCGATAGAAAGATAGATAAATAATGTATGGGATTTAAGGTATATTTCTGAATTTAAAATTTGTCGGGTAAGTTGGGATGAATATTCAGCAACCTGTTCATTTGATAAATTATTTCGTTTATTCGTGTAATAATTACGAAGAGTTGATTTTGTCATATCGTTATTTTTATTCATATATTTAACATACTAAAACAAATTAAAACAAATGTCGAACAATTTTAAAATATTCAAAATGTTACGGTTATAAAATCAATGTAAAATGTCGATTATATAAATATTAAAGCAAATAACTTGTTAATGGAGGGGAAAATGAGTTTTTGTTATTTAGAAAAAGATAAAAAAACGTTTGAGTATTTTAAAGAGTATTTAAGACATCTTGAGTCAAGTAGTTTAAGTTGTTTTATACTGGATAATCAGATTCAGGTCAGGGAAATGTGTGATCATTTATATTCAAACGGCTATACAGTTGATGATGACGGGGCTGTTATTGAATGGGTTAAAAACAATGCAGAAAATTTTAGAAATTATCTAAACACAATTAAATTAGTGTATGTCGTTTGGAAATGTATGGGTAATACATGGGATGATATAAATTGGGATAACTTTATACGAATTGAGGATAATATCAATCAGTTAAAATCTACTTGTCTTGACACAATTTTTTAAGAAGCATTAATAGAATCCATTCTGATTATTTCTTTGGATATTAATATTTTGTTTATATCTAAAACGATTGCTATTTCCTCATTAAATTTTACCATACCTTTTAAATATTTACTTTTATTTCCGGCACCGATTTTAGGTGGAGTCTGAATACTTTTTTCATCAATATCATGAACTTCATACACTTCGTCAACTGCCATACCAAGAAGATAATCCGAATCATTTTCATTTATTTCTACTATAATAAAGATCGATCTGTCATCATATTCTTTTTCATCTATTCCAAACTTGATTCGTAAATCAATAATAGGTATTATTTTACCCCGAAGATTAATGACTCCTTTAAGATATTTTTGAGCGTCACGAACAAGAGTTATTTTTTCAAAACGTATTATTTCTTTAACACTTGAAATATTGATGCCATACTTTTCTGAACCGACAGAAAAGAAAATATGTTTATCAGTTAGAACATTCATAATTCCTCCGGGAATTTGCAATATAATTTATTTTAACATATAATTATTAAAAATGCTTAATTAAATACACATTTTCAGGAGGAAATATGAATTTTTCAGATTTAGATTTATTTGAAAAATTAATTATTGCATCAGACGATGATTTAGATGCAGTCAATTTTGGCATAATTGGTATTAATAATCAAAACAATGTAGTTATTTATAATAAAGCAGAAGAAGAATATTCAAGTTATCACCGTAATTCTGTAGTTGGAAAAAACCTTTTTCTTGATATTGCACCCTGTATGAATAATTATATGGTTGCTCTCAAATTTGAAGAACGTGATAGTTTTGATGAGACAATTCCATATGTGTTGAGTTTTAAAGTAAAGCCTGCACCTGTACAACTCCGGTTAATCAAAAAAGATGGAAATGGATTTGTTTTAATTAAAAAGGGGTAATATGACGGAACTTGAGGAATTATATGAGTTTTTTTATTTAACGCCGGTAGGTTTAGCGAAGGTGTCATTCGATGGTGTTGTAGAGCAGATTAATCCTTTTATGGTTAATATATTGATGTCAATTGATAACGAATATTCAGTTCATAATAATTTTTTCAAATCTATCAGTAAGTATGATGTCAATCTGAAAGAATTATCAGAAAAGTTAATAGAAAATAAAAATGAAAGAGATATAAATAATTATATAATGACTATAAATGATAAATCAATTAAGAAGTTACGACTGAAATGCGGGAAAATAACCGGTGACCGTTTCATAATGGTTTTAGAAAACATTACAGAATTTGTAACAGCAAGTGAAGAAAAAGACGCTATAGAATTAGAACTTGATAATCAAAAAGAAAGACTGGCTAAAATTGGTCAGGTGATTAGAATGGTTGTTCACGATTTAAGAAATCCCCTATCAAACATTAAAACAATTAGCGATATGGTTGAATTAGCATCAGTCGAAGAAGCAAGAGAATTACTGCAGGAAAATATAAATGTTATTCTCGATGAAATAAATGGTATTATTGGTGATATGTTAGATTATACCAGAGCCGAGATACCAAAGTTAGTTCCTGTCAGTATAGCTGTAATAAATTATCACCTGTCAATGAAATTTGATCTTATGATGAAAGAGTCCGGTGTAACTATTGAATATTATTCAGTTGATGATTTTGATTTACTGTGTGAAGAAAGTAAAATCGTAAGAGTATTTAATAATATTGTCGGGAATGCCATTAAAGCACTTGTCAGTCATAAAATTTCTAATCCTGTTATCAAAGTGACAATCGAAAAGTCAAATGAAAATGCTTTAATTACAATTAAAGATAATGGTGATGGAATCCCTGATGAATTAATTGGTAAGCTTTTTGAGCCTTTTGCTTTTAAATCAGGTTATGTCGGAAATGGTATTGGTTTACCCATTGTAAAAAGCATTATTGATATGCATAATGGTTCAATCTCAGTTACTTCGGGCAAAGATGGAACAGAATTTAAAATTATGATTCCGTTAGCAGTTTCCTGAAATAATTGATATCTTTTTTAAAACAATCCAGATTCTCATGTGACTCTTTTTTCGCTTCATTTGTTATGATTGAACCGTCAGGAATCAATGAAAGAAGTTGTTTAATTGGATAGGTTCCTTCTCCGTAGTGGTCATGTCTGTCTTTTTCACTTGTAATTTCCCCGTCAGTTAAGTGATATAGCGAAGGTGATAACTCAAGAAACCTGTGCAAGTACGACATAAAGTTAATTTTCTTTGAATTTGCAGAACAGATTGCATGACCCATATCAAGGCAGAAACGAACACCGGTTTCATTTATAATTTTTTTAATTTCTTCGGGCGTGTGACCGACACACAATTCGCCGTTTAACCCGAATTGCGGTTTGTTCTCAATAATAATTCTTGTATCATTAAACACTTTGATCTGCCGTATTGTTTCATTGATATCTCCGCCGACGCCCGGGTGAAATATAATAATATGTGCATGAAGATCATCAGCAAATTGTTTTGCTTGCAGGTACAAATTGTGGTTAAAATCAAATTTTTCAGGAAGTGACATATTAACACCGTCACCAAAATGGGGGGCGTGAATTTCAAACGGTATAGCAAGTGATTTCCAGAAAGAACCGTGAGACAGATATGTGTCCGGTTTAACATAGAGTTCTATGTAATCAAATAACTTTTCATTGTAAAGTGAAATAATATGATCTTTGTAGTTTTCATTTGTTGACCAGAGTTTAAGCCCGATTTTATACATACTGACTTCTTATGTTTGCTGTGCATAAATTTTTTTAATAACCCAGCTTTTTTTATGAACAATATTAAATGTTCCTACTAACTTTGTAAACGGATAATCAGACATACTGTCTGAAAAACCAATTGAAGCGTATCTCACAATCTCTGCAGAACCGATTGAATGTTTTATGCGATTAATTTTCTCCATGCCTTTGCAATTAACACCTTTAATTGTTCTTTTACCATTTTTTACTTCAATCTCTGTACCGAAAAAAAGGTCTGCATTGAAATGTAATGCTAAATATTTTAAGTAGAATTCAAAAGATGCTGTAGCGAAAACAATTAAATAACCGTCTTTTCTATATTGATCAATCGTTTCAGGGGCATCCTTTTTAAGAAAGGGAATAACCTCTGTCTCAACAAATTGTTTTGATAAAATATCAAGTTCATCATCATTTAGATGTTCAGTTAAAGCAAGCCATTTACTTTTATAATCAGTAAGTGGCATGAATTTCAGGAGAGTTAGTATCCCGAAAAAAATGAGACCGGGAAGTTTTACCAGATTAGCCGGTTTGTTTTTTAATAATAACAAAACAAATTTGTAAAAGCTGTCAAAAGGTATTAATGTATAATCAATGTCGTATAGTGCTATTTTCATATAAATATAGTATAATTTTTTTGCGAATTATTCAATCTTTTTAAATAAAAAGAAGTAGAAACGGTGAATGGAAGGATGGTCGAATGGATAATAACTTATTTAAGAGCATTACAGTTACCCGCTATGAAAACGGGGTTTCTTCAATACTGGAAGAAAAACTGATAAATGATCAGTTTCTTGAAGTTCATTTAAACGGTACATTTATAGAAAAAATATTGTGTGTTAATGATAAAATAGAAGAACTTGCTATTGGTAATTATTTTCAATGCACTGAATGCAGTCCTGAAGAAATTATCAAAACATTTGTTTTAAATGAAAATGTTGCAAATATTGAAAAAATAACAAAACCCTCAACGATTTGCGACTACAGAAGAAATTGCGGTTGCATGATTAATGATGATTTTATTCAGGTTCTGCAAACAAATCCCATTCAACTCGATTATTCGATAATACCAACAATATTTGAACATTTTAATAACTCATCCCATCTTTTTAAAGAAACAGCAGGTGTTCATGGTGCAGGACTGTATGATGAATCGGGAAATTGCGAGTTTTTCGCAATTGATTTAGCCCGGCATAATTGCATTACAAAAGTAACCGGGTATATTATTAAAAATAAATGGTATGGCTTTGTGAACAGTAAAATTATAATGCTTTCTTCGAGAGTGAATGCAGAACTTATCAAAATGTGTCATAGAGCGGGAATAAAAGTGGTGTTATCCCGCGGAGCACCGTCATTTATGGCATATCGGGAAGCGGTTCGACTCGATATAACACTTGTCAGTTTTGTGAGAGACGGCCGATTTACCGTGATACATGAGAGATGTCAATAAAGAATTATACAAAAGCTTCATATTATAATTGATTTTTATTAAAATAACAGTATAATCCGGGGTATGAAAAAGAAACCATTAGTTTTATTACTTTTTTTTGTTCTGACATTCGCACATTCGCAACAGATTTCATTTATTCATGGCAGTAATATTTATGTTAAGATTTTTTTGTTTTTCTTTCCAATCGGAATGAAATATGAAACTTTTTTTCATCATACAGATGATGGTTTGTCAATTACCATTGATATAAATCAGGATGAAATAATAAATGAGCCAATCAATGAGCAGGATAAGGCAAGGTTGTTTAACACTGATTTATCTTTTAATATTCGTGGTGTTCAAATAGGGAAAACAGGCAGATATACTCTCCCGGTAACAATTCGATGTAATAGAAAAATTATTCGTAGAGATATTGATTTTACAGTGATTACAGAACAAAATATTATGGTTATGAAAGGCCATACTAATATTCATCTTGGTGAATTTAATGATAATCCGTTGTATAAAAATAGAAGTAATTGGAAATATCCTTTTCATTTTGATTTGAGATTTCAATTACAAAATAATTAGATTGGTAAGTCAATTCTTTGTATTGTGTATTTTTCTGAATCATATACAAGAACGTTTCCGAAAAACTGATTTTCCCGTGGTTTGCCAAGAGAACCGGAACATAGTAAATACAGCATATCTTTATTCAATTCTATTTCACCGGTAAGTTTGATTTCGGTTATTTCCGAAGTTTTTCTATTGAGCATATAGCCTTTAGGAATATGTATGTGTCCAAAAAAAAGCAGAGGTATGTGATTATCTTTTAAATATTGAAAAGATGAAATTGTATCATTTATATCATGCATATAGACATTTTCAAAAGGAATACTTCCATGGCACATAGCAAAATGTTCATTAACAATCTGTGGCCCTTGTAGTATCGCAGTAAAATAATCATGTAAAAACAGATTATTGATAATCGTCTGATCATGAATTAGAACGTCCGTATCACAATTACCTTTAACGGCAACGGTGTTTTTTATTGATTTGAAATCTTTAATAAATTCTATTGGCGTCCCTTTATGACCGGCAAGATCTCCGGTGAAAACAATTGTATCGTAATCGATCGTTTTTAAAAAGTCTTTAAAAATACGCAATGCTTTATGGTTTGCGTGTAAATCACTTATTATTATATATTTCATACTACTTCCGGGTTTTGCAATAGAATTAAGTATAAGAATATAAAATTATTAATCAATAGAATCAATTTTTTTCTTGTATAATATTGCAAAAGTTGTTAAATTCATAAGTCGGGCTTTTCAAAAACAATATGGTATGAGGATATATGGAAAAAAGTTATTTTACAACAGATTCATCTTGTGTCACAATAAAAAACCGTAGAGTAGATATTCGATCCGGAAAGGCGGATACTTTCTCATCACCAATTGAGATACGATATATTAAACAAGCAAAAAACAGTATTCTAACCCTTTCTTACAAATGTAATAAAAGTGATAAAGTTCCAAAAGAAATACACTTTTTCATACGATATGCTGATGATGCAAATTATGCCCGGTTTTCTATGCGTAACGGGAATGAGATAAAATTTGTTCAAATTTCATCCGGTAAAATAGTTTTACAAACTGATTATACAAAAATATCAAGCGATAATTTATTTTCAGAAAAATTCAATCTTATTATATCGGCATTTGAAGAGTCATTTACCGTCTTATTTGACGGACTTATGATAATGAATATTGAGCATCTTAATGAACAATCAGGTGATTTTTTTATTAGAATTGAAGCCGGAGATAGCAAGGAATTAGCATTTTCATTTGATAAGTTCATTATTTCAGAAGAAATCTTATCATTTGAACCAATAATAAAAATGAATAAAAATGCAACGGCGTATTTTATGCAGGGAAATGATTTCTATGAACAGAATGCGTATGAACTTGCTCTTTATTATTATAAAAAAGGTATTCTTTATGGTGCTGGTGATGATAAAATTTATAACCGAATAGGAAATCTTCAGTTTCTTATTGAAAATTATCCGAGCGCCGAGTTTTATTATAAACTTGCAAAAGAGCAGAGTCCCGAAAATGATGAATATTTATTTAACTATACACGATCACTGATAAAGCAGAATAAAGAAAAAGATTTTATTCCTTGTATAGAGAAGTGTATCACAGAAAAAAAGTATAATTTTGAATTATCCATCGATTATGCTGGTTTTCTGATTCAAAAAAAAGATTGGAGTAAGGCAAAAGAAATTCTTGAATTAATCAAGTATGAAAATGAATATGACACAGCATTTAATACAAAATACGGTCGTGTTCTTGTTGAACTTGGGGATATTGATACAGGAAAAGAATTATTATATGACGCAGCGTTAAAGTTAAAAGACAATGATCCCTCATCATCAATAATTTTATTAAAATATTCGTTAGAGCGAAAACCTGATGCAAAATCCCTGAAGCTTATAACAACTATTTTATATGAAGCCGAAGAATTTAATGAGATCAACGTGTTATTATCTGCATTAAAAGATGAGGTATCCTTTGATGGTGAATTATTTCAAATATATCTTGAAGCCATGCTTTTTAATGCTTTGTATGGTACTGTATGGCAGGAAATAAGTAAACTCGAACAGAGTAAAATGACGAATGATTTGCTATTGTTACAAGCCGAATCGGGTATTCATTTAAAAAAGTTTGATGATGTCGAACGCATTATTAATATCCTGTATAATGATGAGTCTTTTATGGAAAAACATATTAATAGACTGGCAATTGTGCTGTTTAAATTAGCAGGGTTTACGAAGAAAGTACCATTGTATATGCATGAGATTTATACCAATGCCAACACACATTCAAAAGATTTTATTGATGTTCAAAAAGAGTATGCAAAACTTCTTGTTGATTTGACAGAGTTTGAAAAAGCACTTCCGATTCTTCAGGATTTACTGAAAAAATCTCCTGATGATATTGAGATTCAATATAACACCGGAATTGCATTGGATGGTGTTGAAGATTGGGAAGGCGCACGAATTTATTTGCAAAAAGTATATTCAGCAACTGGTAACCCTGAAGTCGGGTTTATCTTTGCACATACTATTTATTATTTAAAAATGTTTAATGATGCGTTGCAGATAATGACAAAACATTATGACGCATTACCGGATGACGGTAAAAAAGATAATCTGATTGGTAATATATATCTTTCCCTGGGAAATAATGCAGAAGCACAACGATATTATTATACGGCTCTTGAGAAAGATAATGAAAATGAAGAATATGCGATTAACCTTGCTGAATCATTTTATAAACTCAAAGACTATACAAGTGCTTTTATGATTACAAAGCAGATTGTTAAGCCGGATAACTTTGATAGAGCAATGATTCTTCACATTAAATTAAAAGAGCATTTATATTTTTCGGTAAACTGTTCAATCTGCAATGTTCAGTGGGAAATTACAAAACAGAGTTTTAATGAGAACACTATCTTTGAGATTGACAACACTCTGCCTATGTCAAAATTACCTGCCGGAACCTGTCCTGTGTGCAGTAAGATATACTGTCGTTCCTGCGCTCAAATTAATGAAGTGGAAGAGTATTTGTGTCCGGTTGACGGAGAAATCTTAAAAGAGAATATTATAAACGCTCTTGCAAAAATCAAGAGTACTTGATTTTGCTTCCGCAATATGCGATAAAATCGCATTAGTGGATGCCTCATGCAAAAATTCGAGTTAATAAGAGTATTTTTGCATGAGGCTCTATTAATAAAAATCCAACAAAAAAAGGCAGGTCATAATGATTATTGATTTTCACACTCATACTTTTTTATCAGATGGTGCATTATCACCGGCTGAACATATCAGACGGGCGATTGTTGCACAATATAAGGCAATTGGAATTACCGATCATGTTGATTTTTCAAATCTTGAAACAGTTTTTAATCAAATAAAGAAAATGACTGATGAGGTAAAAACATCCAATTGGGATATTATTGCAATACCCGGTGTTGAATTCACTCATGTTCCGGTTGATAAAATAGAGAAACTAACAATCTCAGCACGAGCGTTGGGTGTGCCGTTGATTATCGTTCACGGTGAATCAATTGCAGAACCGGTTGAGCCGGGAACAAATAAAGCCGCAATTCTCGCAGGAGTGGATATTCTGGCTCACCCGGGTCTCATTTCAGAAGAAGATGTACAATTGGCAGTACAGAAAAATGTGTACCTTGAAATAACTGCAAAGAAAGGACATTCACTTACTAATGGTCATGTTTTTAAACTTGCCAAAAAGTATGGTGCAAAACTCGTTTTGGATTCAGATGCACATATTCATAGTGACTTTTTAACAGAATCACATAGGAAAAATGTTCTATTAGGGTGCGGAATGAGTGAATCTGATATTGGTGAGCTAAACGTGAATATGGAAAGTCTATTATCGCGGTTGTGTAAACAGGATAATTGATATATAATAAAAATAGCAACGTAACAGCTAATAAGGGTAAATAATGATTCGACTTATATCTTTACCAATGTTTATGACTTTCTCAATAAGTACAGTTCTTTATTTTTTTATACTTATTCTTCATTTTAAAAAAGATATCGTAACAAGAAAATCACTCAAGATTTTTTTGTTTTTATTGACTGCTAATACAATTTATTTATTGGCTTTTGGTCTTTTTTTAAACTCAGAAAATAATCTTGAATTTTTAAATATTATAAATCGTATTTTAATAATTTCATCAATTTTCATTTTTATTTTTTTCTTTCATTTTTTAACAATATTTTTTTCTTTGCGCTTAAAAAGAATTGTCGTAGTTTTTTATGGGTTTGGTTTGTTATTTTCAATACTAGCCTGCATAAATACATCTTTATTTCTTGAAAAAGAATTTTTAAAAACAAGTATATATTATACAGGATTACAATTTGGTATATTTTTTAAATTATGGGCTGTTTTCGCAATTTCTATATTATTATCATCAGGCATTGCTCTTTTTCTTGGATATCGGAAAAATATCAAGAACAATAAATCAAAACCAATTTTTTTTTACTTTCTTGTATTATCAACAATTACCTGGATAATTGCAGGTGTTACTGATTCTTTAACGGCTATACAAATTGTTGATTTTCCACCGTTGTCATGGTTAGGATCGTTATTATTAATTGCTAATGTTTTAATTTTAATTTTTGAAACAATTGATAATTTGAATTTTAAAATAAATAATTTGTATGATCAATTAATCCATGATCATTTAACCGGGTGTTACTCAAAAAGCTATTTTGAAATTGAACTTAATAGAATTATTCATGGACTTGAACGGGTAAATACTATTAACTGTTTAGTATTTTTTGATATTGATAATTTTAAGATTATTAATGATACTCATGGTCATTTATGCGGTGATTACATATTAAAAGAAATAATCAGGATCACGACACATATTTTGAGGCCTGAAGATATATTAGCCAGATATGGCGGTGATGAATTTATGATTTTATTAACCAATATTGATTCACATGAAGAAGTTAAACATGTAGTGGAAAGAATTAGAAAAAATATTGATCAGCATCATTTTATCTATCATCACAAAAATATTAATTGTACCTGTAGTTTTGGCGCTGTACATTTTGATGATTCGATAATAGAGTTACATGTTAATAATGAACATTTGTTTGCTTTGTCTGATACTGCATTGTATAATAGTAAAAAGAATGGAAGAAATCAGATTGATGTCGTTAAGTTATAATTATTTATTAAAAAAGAGGTTAATATGCTTATATTGTTACGGTTAATTTCATATATTGCAATTGGATCATTAATTGGCTGGATAACAAATTTTATTGCAATTAAAATGTTATTCAGACCTTATAATGAGAAAAAATTTCTATTCCTGAAAATTCAGGGGTTAATTCCTAAAAGAAAAAAAGAGATTGCAGATAATATCGCTGAAGTTATTCAGAATGAATTAATTTGTATGGAAGATATTATAATTAAACTTGAAGCAGAAGGAATGGAAGAAGGTATTATTGAAATTGTGAGTGGTATAATTGACAATAAACTTCAAGAGGAATTATTTTCAAAAATGCCTATGCTTGCTCTATTTATAAATGATTCACTAATTAGTAAGTTTAAAACAATAATAGTTGATTCTATTATTGCAAATAAAGCTGATATTATAAAAGTATTCCTTAATGTTTTAGAAAAGAATGTCAGTTTCAAAGATATTATTTCGGAAAGGATTAATAACTTCTCTTTGAAAGAACTTGAAGATATTACGATTAGACTGGCTAAAAAAGAGTTAAAATATATTGAAATTGTCGGTGGTGTTTTAGGTGGAATTATTGGTTTATTTCAATTCTTTTTAAGCCTTGTTTTGTAACATTCTAAAAATATTTTTTGCATTGTTTGCAAAGACCATATTCCATTGTGCCGGAGTTAACGATTTTTTCAAATATTCAATCATTTCCCGGTATGATGCATAGGTGTCAACCCCGTCAATTGGTGCATCAGAACCAAATATTATTTTGTTCATACCGCATTCCTGTAGAATCCATTCTACAGTTTTTCCGTCATTTACCCATGTTGTATCGCCATATAAATTTGGAGTGTTTTTAATATACTCAACAGCTTTTTTATAGTCACTTCGTAAATCCATGTGTACAGCAATGAATTTTACCTGTGGGTATTGTAGTGCTACTTCATGTAAAAACCGGCAGTCAGACCAGCTGTCAATACATGTGTGAACAGCAAAAGGAAGATTATGAATTGAGGCAAATTCAAAATATGGTATATAACGAGAATCTGTTACTTTTAATTGAGAATGATACGGATGCGCTTTAAACCCGACAAAAATATCTTTGTTTTCAAGTATCAGTTCTTTAGATTTTTCATCCAGGGTCTCAGTAACCGGCTTTATCCAAAATAAGCCTTTTAACGTATCAGGGTGTTTTTTACATAATTGAACTGTTTTAAGATTTGCACCATATTGATTAATAATAAAAACCGGCTTTCTATCAAAATCGTACTCGATAGCTTCAATATTTGATACTAAACCAAAATTAATCGAATATTTTTTCATTGAAGAAAGCAACATTTCTTCAGTTAAATTAAATCGTACAACATTTCCAAAATGAAGATGTGAGTCAATTATCATAAATACCCCGGTTTTTTTCGATTTTTATATAGAAGTTTTTATATATTTATTATATAATATTTTGTGTTGAAAGGGGTATATTATGAAAAATATTACAAGTTATTTGTCTACTGATAAAATTGCTATACTTACCAATGCAAATCATGATAAAGTTATAGATACATTACTTGAGCTGCTTAAACCATCAGAAAAAATCCAGGATCACAAGAAACTTAAAGAATTAATACTTGAGCGGGAAAATATAATTTCTACCGGTATCGGTGTCGGACTTGCTATACCCCATGCGAGAAAAGATATTATTGACGATTTTGTTGTTGCAGCTGTATTAATAAAAAATGGTTGTAACTGGAATTCTATCGATAGTAATCCTGTTCATTTTGCAATACTTATAGCATCACCTCAGGATACTCACCGTGAATATTTAAGAATACTCGCTCAAACGGTTTTATTCTGGAAAGAGGTTGAAAACAGAAAAAAAATTCTCAATGCAACAACTCCTGAAGAAATCATGAAAGAACTTTCCAGTATACAATTTGAATTAAATTAAAAAGAGCCGAAACTGCTGTTTCGACTCTTTTTAAGGTTACGCATCTCCAACAAGAATGGTACCTGAAAGTGGCGGAAGGTCAATATGAGCTCCAAAAGGTTCTGCATTCTCTTTAAAGTAATGATCTGCATATAATAATTTCTTCCAACCTTCTTCAAGTAAATCAACTTTCACATGGGTTAAATACGGATTTATTAATATCATAATTCGTTTTGCACCGTGATAATATTTCTCTTTTGAATCCAGTGTAAATGCAATAGCATGAGAGTGATCTTTAGGAAATAGATGGTTTTTAAATTCTATTGCAGGTCGTAAATCTACTTCATGACTAATCGTTAATAATTGATTATTTTTTCTGATTTCAATAAGGTTTTTATAATAACAGAAAACATCCCAGAATTGTTTTTTTCGCTCCCAGCGGATTGCGTTAATTTTATCTCCGGAATTATAACTATTTTCAACACCGTCTTTACTGCGCATAAAATCCTGACCAAGATGAAGCACCGGAATTCCTTGACTCACCAGCAGTATGAAACCGGCTAATTTATGCATCCCTCTGATTTTATCAAGTAATTCACCTTCAGGGTTTTCAAAGTGCGAGTGACCTGATAGAGAAAAATATAATTTATCAAATAGAGTATTATTATCGTGAACTTCAACATAGTTGAGTGATTCAAACGGATTTGAGGCAAAAGTATTTATACTGCCAAGAATACCTTGAATAACTCTGTCGTGATGATTATACCCTTTTGTCTGAATATACCCTTTTTCTTTATGATCAAAGACTGCCCCTTTAATTGCATCACGAAAGTCATCATTAAAAACTGAAAAACCTTTTTGTTTTTGCATTCCTTTATATGTAGGTTGAATTGGAGTTAAACCTCCGGTCCATGGTTCACCGTAAATGAAAATATCGGGTTTGTACATTTTTAAGACATTGACCATTTCAACAATCGTATCAAGATCAATTAATCCCATTAAATCAAATCGGAAACCATCAAAATCATAGAATAACGTTAGGAAAACTAAGCTGTCGATAATAAATTTTCTTACCATGTAGCCTTCAGAACGCAATTCATTGCCACATCCTGATCCGTTTGAGATATACCCGTTTCCAAATCTATAATAATAATAAGGAACAAATGCATTAAATGAATAGACACCTTCCCCATAAAAACCTTCTGCGGTATGATTATAAACGACATCAAGCATCACCCGTATATTGTTTGTATGAAAAGCTGCAACCATATTTTTTAATTCTGATACTTTACTGTCATTTTTCCAGTTTGATGCAAAACAGCCATCAGGTGAATTGAAATATCGTGGCATGTAACCCCATGCATAAAAATCCGGATCAGCTTCATTATTATCAAACTCCTGCACCGGCATAATTTGAACTGTATTGACTCCAAGTTCTTTTATATGTGACATGAGTGTTGTAATCCCGGTTGAAGGATCGTTATTTAAAAACGTTTGGTCATTATTGAGTGCTGAATATTTACCATTGTTTGAACAGCCTGAACTGCTGTGTTTTGAAATATCCCTGATGCTTATTTCATATACTATAGATTTCTCATTACGGAATTCACCTTGTAATGGAACGTTTTTAGTATATTTTGATTCGTCAATTACCATCGCTTTATGAGTTCTGTCAATTACACATTTTGCGTAAGGGTCAACAACATCTATATCACCCCGAAACTCAGGATATCTTCCATACACATTAAATGCATAATATTTGCCACATAAATCACCTTGAATGGTAACCGACCAGACTCCATGTTCAGCTTCGGTAAGTGTAAAAGATTTTTTTCCCATACCATCTAAATTGTCGTAAAGGTTTAACCGGATATCCAGGGCGGTTGGCGCAAATACCTTAAACACACTGTGAGATTTTGAATAGGTTAAACCAAGATCATTTGCATTATAATGAAAATTTCTTGTGTCTAAAACTTCATGAGGGATAACAATTAGTCTATCATGTTCAAACCCGACATAATAAAGGTTTTTTACACACATATAATCAACAGTAATAACTAATTTTGTATCATGTACAAATTTAATTGTATAATCTGCTATTTTATGGTCTTTAAAAAAAGAAATCTGACTGGCTTCCAAATGAGAAACAGGTGATTCAAAATAAATTGAAATTGTATCAAATGAATCCATTAATGCTCTGAAAATCCTGTTAGGCTTTTTTTCGATACTATTCTCCATATACCCTCTCTGTAAGAATTATTACCCTTTATTAATAATGTGCAAGAAAAGATAATTTTTTTAGTAATTTTTGTAAATAGTTAAATCGTATTTTTTATAGATAAATAAAAATATTTATTGTACCATGATTTGATGATTCTGAATTATTTTATAAAATCAAAAAAGGTAATAAAATGAAAATCTATCCTGTTATTGATACTGAAGAATGTACGCGATGTGGTCTTTGCCGTAAGGATTGTGTTGCTAATGCAATTGAAGAAGCTACAATGACTGTTAATAATGATTTATGTATTCGTTGCAGTCATTGTTCCGCAATTTGCCCTGTTGGAGCTGTTGCATTTAATGGTGAAACGGGAACGTTACTTAACAAACTACCGGAAAACATGGATTTATATTTTGAAACTCTCATTAAACGGCGACGTAGTATCAGGCATTATAAGAATAAAATTCTTGATGATTCAACGATTAAACGAATTTTAGAAATAGTTAATCATGCACCAACCGGGACTAATTCACAAAAAGTTTCCGTTACCGTTGTAAATAGCTTTGAAAAAATGCATGAATTATCAGATATTGCAATGCGTTTTTTTCGTTTTCTTATGAGTGTTTTAATCAATCCCTTTACTTACCCGATAATTGTTTTGCTTTCCGGTTTTAAAGGTTTAAAACGACTTGTATATTACAAAAAGAATATTAACCGGTATTTTGAAGGTGAAAATATATTAACACACGATGCACCGGCACTTTTTGTTTTTCATGTTTCAAAAAGATCCTCATGTCCTTCTGAGGATGGTGTAATCTGGGCAACAACTGCTGCGTTGTATGCAGAGAGTTTAGGACTTGGAACGTGTTATAACGGATTTTTAGTTCGTGGGATAAACTCAAGCGATCGATTAAGAAGGTTTTTAAATATCCCGAAAACGAACAAAGTGTATGAAGTGTTTACTGCGGGTTATCCTGATGTAAAATATGTCCGGAGTGCTTATAAAAGTGAGCTAAAGAGTACTGTCATAATCTGATAAGAACGTTAACCACCTTTGGTTTTTTAAAATCAAAGGTGGTTATTTGACTATTAATCAATTGTTGGTTTTTCGCATTTTTTCAGATATTTTTTTTGGATGTTTGAAAGGTATTTGAATGATCGAACTAAATAATACATATAATAAATCATGCAAAATGATAATACAATAACAACGGGTAGTAATCTGATAAAAACCGTGCCATCAATATTAATAAGATTAAGTGTTACATAACCTAAATTTTTAAGAGTTAAGAAAGTAAATGCAGGTAAAGAAAACCCGAAAAAAATGATTGAAGCAAAACTCGACCATTTTCGTGCTAATTCAGTCGAACCGAAATGACGTAGTCCGTCTTGCATAAGTTTTGAAATAAAAACAAGCATTATCGATGTAAAGAAAACAGAATATTCCTGAAATGCCCGGTAGCCAAAGTTTTCATAGAGAATAAAATCGAGAATGTTTATGATAAAAATAAAAACAATATACATCGAAGAAACTAATGAATAAGCAAAAGGGTAAGATCTGAAAATTATCATGACGCCAATAAGAACTAAAATTGTTCCAATAATTTCAAAGCCAAACATATTGAAAAAATTATTATTTGAAAGAAATAGAATTGTTAGATAACGTGGTTTAAGTACCCAGAAAAAAATTCCTACAATGATAATTTTTAAAGAAACTAAAAGTTCTTTAGTTTGTTCTTTATCCACGATAACCCTCCTGAAAGTGTCTTGTAAAAATTTATATAAAAAGATTCTTTTTACAAGAAAGTCATAGTATTACAATTATGAGAAAATGTAAATAAGCTCTTTTTCAACTAATATTTCTTGTAGAAAGTTGCCGATTTAAATAATTTTTTGTATATTGTAATTACTTTTCTGTTGAGCCTCATGCAAAGATACTTTTTTAATCTCGAATTTTTGCAAGAGCCTATCTCTCGATAAATAATGATCTAAGGAAGTGTTGTATGATTTGTGAAGTTTGTAAAAAGAAAGAAGCTCTTATTCATTTACAAGAACATTCTCTCAATGGAGTTAGAACAGTTCGGTTATGTCTTGAATGTGCTGCAGTTAAAGGATTAAATATTAGATCGCAAGATGTTGAGTCATTATTTACTAATTTTGTTTCTAACTTATTTAATGGTGAGAATAATAACAAAACAATTAATATACCGTCTTTAAAACTTCTCAATCTTCATTGTCCAACATGCGGAACGCCTCTTAATTCAATAATTGAAGATAATTTAGCCGGTTGTCAATACTGTTTTTCCGAATTCGGAAAGGTAATCGATTCTATTATTTTCAGTAATAATAATTCAATTGAATATAAAGGTTCTTTACCCGAAGATATTGATAGAGATAGAAATTATAAAAGAACCATTTTTAAGTTAAAAAGACAATTACGGGAAAACATTGAAAAAAATGATTTTAAAGAAGCTGTTATTCTACGGGATAAAATTAAATCATTAAAAAAATCATTTAGACAAGGTCAAATACGCAATGAACAAAATAGATAATATAGTAGAAATAAAAACAGATAGTAATTTAAAAAATCATGTGCTTAATTACAAAATTACCATTTTTAGAAATTTTGATTCTATTCCATTTGTGAATAAATTAACATCTGAACAAAAAGATATGCTCGATGGAGAACTGTCTTCATTTTTAGAGAAACGAAAAAAGATTTTTAAAACAGATAAATTATCAAATATTCCGTCTTCAGAAGTAGATTTAATGAGAAATAATGGTTTATTAGATCTCGCTATTCAGGATGGCAAAACAAGAATAAGCTATACAAATGACACAGTTATTGTTTTTAATCATATAAACCATGTTACGATTACAGGAATAGGAACAGATATATTAAAAATATTCAAACGGATTGTTGAACTAGAACAAAAATTTATTGATTTTTCACCCTATCTGGTTAATACCCGATATGGCTATATGTCACCGGGCATTAATAATTGCGGACTTGGTATAAAGTTATGCGTTTTAGTACATTTATCAGGTATTGCTAAATCCGGTAAATTTGATGCAATGAAATCTATTGCATACGAAAGGGGATATGGGATAGACAGATGGTATTCTGATTCAGAAAATGCAGATTTTTATGCAGTTTCTTCAAGATTAAACTATGGTTTAACCGAGAATGAACTGATTGAAAGATTTATTGCCGGAATAAAAGATATTCTTACAATGGAAAAAGAAATTCTTAACGATTATTATTATGATAATTCAGATATTGACGATGAAATATACAGGAGTATCGGCATCCTGAAATATGCAAGGAAATTAAGTAACGGTGAAATGATTTCACATCTTTCCATGATAAGAACGGGACTAAAACTTAACAGAAAGTTACCGGTGTCATTAAAAAAGATTAATCAGATTCATTCGTCGATGCTCGAAACCTGTTTTTTAAAAGAAAATGAATTGGTTGAAAGAGCTTCAATTGTCAGGTTGTTAATGGAGGATAGTAATGTATAATCGAGGGTTTACATCACGGGCAAATAAGATAATAAATACCGATGGGCAAACAGAAGCAAAACGGTTTAATTCAGATAAACTTCAACCGGAACATATAGTTCTTGCTATTTTAAAAGATGAAGACGGTGCTGCCGTAAAAATATTAAGAAATCTTGGTGTCGATATTTTTGAAGTAATTGATGATCTTGAAGAAATTGTTGAAAAAAATGACGGACCTCCATATCTTGGTAATGTAGTTCAATCTCAAGAAACAAAAAGAATGCTGGAAGTCAGTTCAATAGAAGCAAATAACATGGGGTATTCTTTTATTGGTACTGAACACTTAATGCTTGCTGCTATGCTTGATAATCTTTCTTTATTCAGTCATGTTATGGAAGAATACGGGATTTTCGCAGATATTTTTAAAGATGGTATTGTTCGTCTTATTGGTTTTGGGAAATCAGAGGTGAAATCGAAAGAGGTTAAAAAAACACCGATTCTTGATGAATTTACCAGGGACTTAACGGCATTAGCATCAAAAAATGCACTTGATAAAGTAGTGGGACGTGAAAATGAAATTAAAAGGCTTGTTCAGATACTTACCCGGAGAATAAAAAATAACCCGGTTTTAGTCGGTAGTCCCGGTGTAGGTAAAACTGCGATAGTTGAAGGTCTTGCTCAAAGGATTATTTCTAAAAACATACCGGATGTGTTGCTTGGAAAAAGGGTTGTAACCCTCGATATCGGGCAGTTAATAGCAGGAACAAAATATCGTGGTGAATTTGAAGAACGATTGAAGCGATTAATGAAAGAAATTCGGGAAGTTGGTAATATTATTCTTTTTATCGATGAGTTACATACAATTATTGGAGCAGGAGCGGCAGAGGGGTCAGTAGATGCATCAAATATGATAAAACCTGCATTATCCCGGGGTGAAATACAATGTATTGGAGCAACCACTATTGATGAATATAGAAAATATATTGAAAAAGATGCTGCACTTGAAAGAAGATTTCAAACAATTCTTATTGATGAACCAAGTATAAGTGAAACAATTGAAATTATTAAAGGTAATAAAGCTCTTTATGAAGAACATCATAATGTAATTTATACCGATAAAGCTATTGAACAAGCTGTAATATTAAGTAAACGTTATATTACAGATAGATTTATGCCGGATAAAGCAATTGATATTATTGATGAGGCAGGCTCAAGGTTAAGACTTAAAACATCATCAAAACCAATTGAAATATACAATTTTGAGAAGAAAATATCTGATTTGGAAATCAGAAAAAATAAATTGGCAAAAGAACAATTATTTGAAGAGTGTATTCTTATTCAGGATGAAATAAGAAATCTAATGATTGATAAAGAAACACTTATGCTTAACTGGCAAAAATCAATTACAAAAGAAAAACAGGAAGTTACCGAAGCTGAAATTTGTCAGGTAATTTCAGATATTACAAAAATTCCATTGTCTGAGATTGAAGAAGAGGAAACTGAAAAATTATTGCACCTTGAGGAAGAACTTCATAAAAGAATTATCGGTCAGAATGAAGCGATCAGTTCTGTGTCTGCAGCAGTCAGACGGTCAAGACTTGGTTTGGCATCAAGAAAAAGACCGATGGGTTCATTTATTTTTTTAGGTCCTACCGGTGTTGGTAAAACAGAACTTGCGAAGGCACTTGCAAAAATTCTGCTTGGTAATGAAAATGCAATGATCAGACTTGATATGTCAGACTATATGGAAAAGCATAATGCCTCAAGATTAGTCGGAGCTCCTCCCGGATATGTCGGCTATGAGAATGGGGGGATATTAACTGAGAAAATCAGAAAGAATCCTTATTCAATTGTACTTTTTGATGAGATAGAAAAAGCCCATCCTGATATATTTAATATGTTACTTCAGATACTTGAAGAGGGTGAATTGCATGATAATCTTGGACATAAAGTTTCATTTAAAAATTGTATTATAATTATGACTTCTAATCTTGGTGCCAGGGAAATCAATAAAGAGAATACACTTGGTTTTGCAATGAGTGATGCTAATCAAATATTCAAAGATATAAAAGGTGCTGCTTTAAATGAACTAAAACGATATTTCAGTCCTGAATTTATCAATAGAATAGATGATATGATTGTTTTTCATCCATTAACAAAAGAAGAATTATATCAGGTTATTGATATTGCATTTAAAGAAACATCAGACAATCTGATTGATGATCGAAAAATAAATATTACACTTGATGATTCAGTAAAAGACTTTATCATTGAAAAGTATTATGATAAAAAATATGGAGCAAGACCACTTAGAAGGGCTTTGCAGAAAGAAATTATTGATCGTTTGTCGATTGAATTGTTGAGTAAAAAGATTAATATGGATGATGATATTTGTGCTGTTTATATTGATGAGCAGGTTCAATTTAATAGAATAAATAAAGAGATTTATAGTAAAAAAGTAAAAAAGGTTGAAGCTCTTGTTGAATAGAAGCAGATTGTTTATTATTCTTTATTTTTCAATAACACTATTCATGTATTGCGATGTCAACTTTGATTATAGAGCCTCATATTCATTGTATCGTGATGGGTTTTACGATATCGCAGAAAGATCATTTACAGAATTTCTTGAAAAATATCCCGATTCAATATACCGGGAAAAGGCATTATATTTTGTTTCGTTATCAATGATGAAACAAAATAATTTGAAAGGATCAATTCAATCGCTAACAGAATTAGCAAAAAATCCTGCATTTGAATATAGAGATGCAGTTGTCTATAATCTTACACTCAATTATCATGAGGCAGGAGATTATAGTAAATCCCTGGAATATTATACAATTGCTCGAACACTTAATCTGTCTTCTGAATGGCAGGAAAATATACTATTTACAGCGATAAAAAATTATATTTTTTTAAATAATGAGCCAAAAGCAATTGAATTAGCAGATCAATACATTACCAAACAACAATATGAAATTCACAAAATGGATATTCTTAAATTCATGTCGGATTATTATTTAGCTAATAAGAATTATCAGAAAGCAATTATACACATTGATTTGATGATTACTGAAAAGAATTTATTGCCGTCAGATAGAGAAATTGTATCTTATAATTATTTATATTCATTATTTATGCTTGGAAGAGATCGGGATGTTGTTTCTTTTTTTGAAAGAAACGAACTGCAATATACATCGGAATTATATGAAATTGTAGCTGATTGTTACTATAGACTGGGGGATAAAGAAAAGTCTTTTGCTATTCTAGATACATTGTATATGAATACAAAAGATCATGAGATAGCCTATAAGCAATCAGTTATTCTTTCGGAAGCAAAAAATTATCGTAAAGCTTTAGAATTATTAGAATCCCGTAGTAATCCGGTTGATTATATTTTAGAAAAGGCACAATTCGCCATGTTGATTCCTGATGCTTCCAAAAGTTTGCAAATATTCAAAAGGAAAAAAATAACAGATTATAGTAGAGAGGAAATTATTGCGTTTACTGATATCGTGAATTTTCTTAATGATACCCGGTCATATAAAAATATTGCTGATAACATTATAATTTGTGATTCACTTTTAAATACTGAAAGAAATCTAATTTTATATAATACCGGAGTTGCATTGTATAATGCCGGAGAGTATAAAAGTTCATCAACTGTAATGAATCGCTGGATAAAAGAATTCACCGATGATCTTTTATATGATCGTGTTTTATATATGAACGGGGTTGCTCAAAAGAATCTGAAACAATACCAGAATGCCATCAGTGAATTTTCTAAAGTACAAAGGATCAAAAAGGAAGATAAAATCTATTATGAATCTTTTGTTGAAAAAGGAGAGTGTTTTTTTTATTTAAAAGAATATGCTCAGGCCATCAAAATGTATGAATTGTATTTAGCAAATAAAATAACTGATGTTAGAAAAAATGAATGTATGCTTCAACTTGGTAATGCCCATTATAATATAAAAAAATATACCAATGCGTATAAAGTGTATGATAATTATAAAAAGCTCTATGGTAATAAAAATAACATTTATGTGAAGATAGCTGATACATTTCTTAAAAGTGCTAATTATAAAGAAGCCCAGGAGTATTTTGCTAATCAATCAAATATTGGAGATTATCCATTTTTTGTTTTTTTATTCTCCACATTTAAAAATGAAGACTTTGCAACAGTTTTTAATAATAAACAAAACATATACGCCTATGAGAAAACTGAATATTTTAAAGAAATGCTTTATCTTGTCGTTTTATCCGGCCAGAAAATGAAAAAGAATGAAGAACTCATTGTCGTTTCTGAGAAAAACAAACAATTAATAGTAAGTGAACATTCAGGAAAAATCCGAAGAGCATTGCTATACTCTTTTCTTAAAATTAGAAGAGATGACCTTGCTGTTTCGCTTTTTGAAAAACCGGATAATACAATGTACTATTTTCTCGGTGAATCATTTTGTGATTTTTTATACCCTGAAATTGCAACAAAATGGTTTAACAATGTCATTAATAATAAAATTACACTGGAATACCGGGAAATATTAAAAGTCTTTAAGTTTTATATTGAAACAAATAATTATACAATGGCAGAAAAGACAGCAGAGTTTATGAGTATATTATTTCCGGTATCTTTTGAGCCTTTATTATTTAAATATATAATTTATATAAATACCGGGAATTTTGAAGAACTAAAAAAGCTTTCGACTCATTCTAGAATAAAAGAAAATAAAATTTTTGAAACACTTGTAAAATTTTCACTTGAGTATTTAACAGATATGAATAAAGAGAAATATTTGAATCATCTTTCAAATCTTCTAGATGATGCGGATATTGATACTGCAGTAATTAAACAAGTAATAAAACAGATTTTTTTACTATCAATTGATCTTGCTGATTATAAGAAAGCAATAGTTGTTATTAATAAAATTCCATCAGCAAAAATGAATTCAATTGACGCAGACATACGAATTCTTGAGGCTTTGATCTATGAGAAAACAGGAAATATTGAGAAAGCAATAGATTTATATTTAAAAATATACTACATTTACCCTACTGATATATTTGTTGTTTACACCTCAATACTTCGGGTTATTAACATATACAAAGTAACAAATGAAATTCAGAGGATTAAAAAAATTAAAGAAATGTTCGAAGACAAGTATTTTATTATTGAAGGAAAAATATGACAGTAACTAAATATCTGAAATTGCTGATATTTTTTTTTATTCTTTTTTTTATTCTTATTTTTACTTTTCAAAGTTGTAAGAAAAAAAATGAACAGATTTCAAGTGATTTCTTTTTATCGGAAAATTTGTATACTTTTGATCAGTCTATTTCAAGTAATGACGAAAGACTTCCTGTATCTGTAATTAAATTAAGACAGTATATTGGCAGTGACTTTGAACCGGTAGGTTATAAAGTTTTTAACTCGAAGAAGTCTAATTACGAAGATTTGATTTTTTGTTATAAAGAAAATCAAGCATCGAATGTTAAAATAATAATATTTTCTGTATTACCAAATGAAATATTAAGAAAACAGTTTGAATTTCAAACAACTATTTCTGAAAAAAAAGATTTTTCTATTCAAGTGTCGAATCTTTTCTTTGAAGATGATTCTTATATTCTTATAGAGGGTATAGATGATCAAAATAATAGAGCTCTCTATATATTCAGTAATAACATGGCTGATAACTTTTCATTATTACAAAACTTTTCAGCAACTTATTCAATATTTTATGATTTTACTGAAAAAGATTATGAAGGGGCTAAATATTTTGTTTTGAAAAATATTGTTTTGCTTAATAATGCATTAAGTGCAACCAACACCACTATTCAGAGAAAAGATATTTTTATATGGGATTATTCTTTAAAATCTTTTATTTTGTCAGAAAGTTCGCAGATAATACCTCAAAGTATTTCTGATATTTCATCAGAGATTTTATATTCAAGTGAAAATTATTTTTATTTTATTCGTGGTTTCTGGTACTCTGAAAAATATAAAAAGATGATTGATAAAAATAGTATAAATCCGGATGATTTTGAAAGAGATGCAATTAAATATGCTTATTTTAGCGAAAATAATGGTATAAAACAAGTTCATATAAATTATGGTGATTATGCCGATATTTATAATATTGATAAAATAATCAAAATGGGTGGTCAAAAACCCGGTTTGCGGTTGACTCTGAAAGATCCTGTTTCATTAAATATTGTTGACTATCGATATGTCGATCTTTTTTTATTTGATAATTCTTTGATAAAAGTTAAAGGTCCGGAAGATTATGATTATGAAAGTTATGTGAGACTTCCTAAGCCCTTTATTGAATATATCAATGAAGTTCGTAGTACAAACAAGGATTCAGAAATTGAGAAGTTTAAGCAATCACTTAACGGAACATATTCAAATAGTGAGTTTGTTATTGAATTTATGCACAATCAATTTAGAATATCTAAAGATGCTATTACAGATACAGGAGAAATAAAACTAGAGAAAAAAGATGAAAATTTCATTTTATTTTTCTTATTTACAACTCAAAATAGGATTCTGGGTAAAAAATATTATTTTATAGATAAAATTAATGAAGAAAGAGTTATATTAATCTCAGTTAATCCGACTCTTAATGGATATGTTATCGAAAATAATCGACCTGTAACATTGACAAGAAAAAATATTGCTAATTCAACAAGTGGGATTTAAAAATGAATGTTAGAGTTAAACATTATAAAAAAGGTTCCTATATTTATCTTGAACAAAATAATGCTCTTGATGATTTTTTTATTTTACAAAAGGGTGAGATAAAAATTACTAAATTCAATGCTTTAAAAGGTGATGTTGAAGAAGTAAAAACAAATGGTTATATTTTCGGAATAAAACAATGTATTACACAAATACCTGAGGGTGAAAGAGTTGAGGCATATACTGACTGTGATGTAATAATTATCAATAAAAATCAGATTGAACAATTATACACTGATTCTCCAAAAGTGATTTTAAAGATATTATCCGAATATAGTGAAATATTACGAAATCTTGATATGGCACTGCTTGAAAAAGACCTTTTACTCAATTTCATGCGAAGGGATGAAGTCATACTTGATATTGCTGATCAGTATATTTCAATAAATGAACCGGGAATTGCTGCACATTTATTGCAAAGTTATGTTAATGAGAAACCGGAGAATATTACAAACTTAGATAAAGCTAAAGAAAAATTAAAAGATTTACCGGAAACAAAGGTTTATAAAACAGATCAAGCGTTTGATAATAAACTTTTTACTCCTAATCAGGTAATATTTGTTGAAATGGAACAGGGTGATTCATTTTATATGATAAGAACCGGTAAAGTTAAAATAACAAATATTAGAAAAGGGAAACAAGTTCTTATTGCAGTATTAAACGAAGGTTCAATTTTTGGCGAAATGGCTATTTTAAATAATAAACCACGAAATGCTACAGCAATCGCAGATTCTCTGTGCGAGGTTTCTATTATTAACAAAAAAAGTATCGGTAATTTACCTGCTTCATTGTTCTATAATATATTAGAACATCTAACCCATCGTATTTGGATGACTGAAAAAATATTATTCTGTATGGATCTCCATAATCCTGTGGCGAGGGCATATTATTTACTCGCTGCAAAGGTTAAGCAGAATGTGAAAAAAAACGATATGATTAATTCCGGGTATGTTTTTCATTATAAATCAACTCTCGAAGAATTGTATAACATGGCAAATATTACTGATGCTCAAAAAGATTTAATGTATGAATTTGAAAAAGATGAGAATATACAAATTTATGATAATACAATTAAGATTCGTAACATTAAGGTTCTTTTTGATAAAAGCAGTTTTTATTTATCGCGATCAACAATAAAACAGAAGTCACATAAATAGAGTTAGAATAATTTAATATTCCTTGATTACCACATGGTTAATTATATATAAAATGGTTGACCTCTTACTAAAAAAGGATGAATATTTCGGAAGAGCTGTTCTTTTAGCCGATAAATTACTTTTTTTTGAGCAACAAAAAATACTAATTACTTTCATGGAAGCATGTTCTCATTGATAAATCAAAAGAAAAAAATGAATCTACGGAATTTGGTACATATAATTTTGGAAAAAAATTGGACTCTATTAATATTCGAGAGTATGCACATGAAGATTGATGAAAAAATTGTTATTATACAAATATCCTCATATACTTTTTTAGTGCAGATTCAGAATTTCATTCATTTGCAGGATCAATAATAACTGATAATAGAGATACAATTTTTATAACTCATAAATCAATTACAGAATTTGTCTGTGTTCTATCTAAAATAAAAATGTATGAAATAATCGATAAAGAATTACCTGAAATAATTAATAATTTCAATATACTTTTCCCGGATAACACAAGTTTACTCATTTTTAATAAACTGGTATTTGAACACAAACCAAACGGAAATAAAGCTTATGATTATGACATAGCGTCTGTCATGCTTGCAAATAATATTAATAAGATTGTTACAATAAATGGAGATGATTTTAAAAAAATAAAAGAGATTTCTGTTATCTCAAACAAATAGCTTTGTTCAGCGAATGACATAGCTTCGATTCTATTAACAAGTCACTCTGAGATAAAATGATAATAAGCGATTTCTAAAAACATATATAACAAGAAGATGAACCAGACGTATCCGTCAAATAACACCATACTAACATAAAATAATAAATATGATACACCTCATTTAAACAAAATTGAGGAGTAAAGAATGCGACAGGATGCACTACATAAATGGACACAGATCATGAACACTTGGAAGAAGTCGGCGCTATCGATTGCTGATTTCTGTAAAGAACATAACCTTGATAAAAGCAATTTTTATCAATGGCGAAGACGATTAGAATCTGATGAAAAAGAAGAATTTGTTAAAGTAATCCCCGTGCCTCCCACTACGACTGCCATAACAGCAATCATCGTTCACCTTCCGGGGAATGTAAAAATTGAAGTTACTCAGGCAACAGACTTAAAACTTCTTCACAGAATTATTAACAGTCTTGGCGGTGCTCTATGACCATAGATTTGTCACAAGTCACCATCATGCTTAAACCAGGCAGAACTGACTTCAGAAAACAGGTAAACGGACTTGCGCTGATCATTGAAAATGAGCTGAAGCAGAATATATTTTCAAACACCATATTCATATTCTGCTCCGGTGACCGAACAAAAATCAAGATACTCTACTGGGATAAAAACGGATTTTGTCTCTGGCAGAAACGTCTTGAAGAAGCGAAATTTCCGTGGCCTGAAAATACCAGTCAGGCACGGACAATATCTCATTCAGAACTGCTGATGCTACTGTCCGGCATAGACTTTTTTCATGCACATAAAATATTGCATTATTCATCAGTAAATTGAATTTTTTCTGTAAAAAAACACCACTGACAGATCTTAAAATGATATATAAAGTACTATGAGTACTGATCCAACTATTGATTTACAAAAGCAAATAACTCTTCTTGAAAGTGAAATCACCAGTCTGAAAAATCAGAATACAGAGCTTGCATCCAAATTATTAATGACAAAAGAAACGCTTGAAATATATAAACAGCGATTATTCGGAGCAAAAACAGAGCGTTTTACTGAAGACACTCCGTCACTATTCAATGAAGCAGAACTTGAGGTAGAAACTCCTGAGGAGAATGAGCCGCCTGAAACGACAACAGTCACCTATGAACGTGACAAAAAACCAGGCAGAAAACCTCTACCTTCCGATCTTCCCCGGATTGATAAAGTGATAGATTTGACACCTGAACAAAAGGCAGATCTTGAAGTATCAGGCACACTTATCAAAATCGGTGAGGAAATCAGTGAGAAACTCGAAATTATCCCCCAACAGATACATGTCCTGAAAATCATACGATATAAATATGCATTAAAATCAGCAGACGGTTTTTCAACGGTAATTACCGCAAACGATAGCACACCTCATATTATTCCTCATGGTATTGCCACTGCTTCCAGTCTAGCGTATGTTTTAAGCAGTAAATTTGTGGATGGATTACCATATTACCGGCAGGAAACGATTTTTGAACGGCTTGGTATTGAACTTTCACGGCAAACAATGAGCAATTGGCAGATATATCTGTACAATAATTATCTTGTTCGTCTCATAGATCTTATGAAAGCTGATCTCACTAACAGCTATTGTATCGGTGCGGATGAAACGTCACTTACTGTAATCCAAAAGGATGGTCAAATACTTGACGGCAAAGGATATATGTGGGTATACCGCGGTTATCAGGATAATCGGACAATTCAGCTGTTTGACTATCAGGCAAACAGGCGGGGTGAAAATCCGGATAATTATCTTGAAGGGTATTCCGGGTATCTGCAGACGGACGGGTACGCGGGGTACAATGCGGTAGTGGATTCGGGAGGCTTAACCCATATGGCTTGCTGGGCACATGTCCGGCGTAAGTTTATGGATGTGAATAAGGACAAATACAATGCATCTGACGCTTCTCGAAAAATAGTCAGGCTTATCGGTAAGCTCTACGATGTGGAGAGGGTGATACGTGAAAAGAAACTTCATCCGGGTGCTGCATATGCATTACGACTGAAGGACTCTGAACCTGTACTCAATGAAATACATGAGTGGCTTATTGCAAATCAGGCTAAATATCCGCCTTCTCTTAATATGGGTAAAGCTATCAATTACGCATTGAACCAGTGGTCGGGACTGACGGTGTATCTGCAGGACGCGAGACTTCACATTGATAACAATCTCGTCGAAGGTGCAATTCGTCCGTTTGTGATTGGTAGAAAGAACTGGCTGTTTGCGTATTCACCTAAAGGTGCAACATCAAGTGCTGCATTGTATAGTCTTGTTGAAACAGCGAAATGTAACGGTCGTGAACCGTATGCGTATCTCAGAGAGTTGTAGTGCAATAAATCATGTATTGATTTTGTTAGTGTTTGTGATATAGTGTCCATGAGAGTAGCTCCTTTATGATTTTTTTGTTTTTTGTCGAATAAATATTATCATAATTGACTACTCTCAGACACAATTATTTATACACTACCTATTTTTATTAACTATTGTGGATACGCAATGTACCGTGCTAAAGCAATACTTCCATTACTGTCTCCGCCAAGTACAATTTTACCGTCAGGCTGGATTAGCATACTACTGCAATAGTCATTTCCAATCCCAAGATCTGTAGAAATAATGGCATCAGCTTGAAGTATACCATTGCTTGTATATCTTGCTATAGCAAACTCAGCATATGACCCCTGTGATGTGGTATTAAAACTATATCCGCCAACAACAATATTACTATTACTGTCAACTTCTACAGCATAAGCTCTATTTGTTTCAACACTAATATCTGTAATAGTAATACCGTTAGTTCCAAAACTTGTATCTAAAGAACCATCATTATTATAACGTAATAAAGTAAAATCTTCATTTGTATTTGTGCTGATTCCTGCAACAAGGATTTTAGTATTTGAAAGAATTTCAATACTTTTTGCGTAGCTTCCACCGGATCCAACAGAGGTTGTAACCTTGCCATTTGTTCCAAAATTTGTATCTATAGTTCCATTAGATCCATATCTTGCTAAAAAGATATTACTATTACTGGTACCTATAACCACAATTTTCCCATCAGTTTGTATTGCAACTTTGGATGCCTGGCCATAATCTCCGACTATTTTTCCATCAGTTCCAAAACTTGTGTCTATAGTTCCATTTGAGTTATACCTTGATAATGCGATACGCTTTTTTGATAATACTTCAGCAAAACCAACAGCTATAATTTTGCCGTCTGTTTGAATAGCAACATCCTCTATTCCATCTCGATCAGTTCCAAAAGAAGTGATGGCAAAACCATCTGTACCAAAATTAGTGTCTAAAGATCCATTTGTATTGTATCTTGCTATAACAAAATTTTCATCACCATTACCTGGATGAAGATCCACAATACCTCCAGCTATAATTTTACCATCTGACTGTATAGAGATTGCTTTTATTTTTTCACTAGTATACCCGCCAATATCGGTACTTACTCCTCCATCTGTACCAAAAGTTGTATCAATAACTCCATTTACATCAAATCTTGCTATTGCAAAATTACCATTGTTATAAATTGCATACCCTGCAATAAGAATCTTTCCATCAGATTGTATTTCTATGTCATTGGAATAGCAGCTTGAATTGATAACATTTGTAGTGGCTATACCATTTTTTCCAAATGAGAAATCAAGCGGTCCAATGCTGCTCCATTTTGCATAAAGAGTGTGGTCAGAGTAAGTATAACATATTGTATCAGATGTTATCTTAGTTCCTGCTCCAGCGGCATCGGTCCACCATCCCGCAAATGAATAACCATTTTTTGTTGGAATAGGTAGAGTTCCGTAAGTTGATGTAAAAGTCACAATTTTAGAAGACGTAGATGAGTTGCCTCCTTGAGAATTGAATGACACAGTATATTGATTAGGACTCCAACTTGCATATAGGTAATGGTCCGAAGATGTACTCATGATTGTTGATGAGTCAACATGTATACCTGTACCTTGGTAACCTGTCCACCATCCAGTAAAAGTATAACCAATACGACTTGTTGTAGGTAAAGAACCATAAGATGAATCAAATGCTATTATTTTAGATGATGGAGTGGGCGTAGATCCCCCACTAGCAGAAAAAGAAACAGTATATTGCTCTGCACTCCACTTTGCATAAAGAGTTACATTTTTAGATCCCATTGTATAACTAGCTTGATTTGTATATTCAACATTTCCCGTTGGAGTAGTTGACCAACCAATAAAAGTCCAGCCCGTTTTATTAAAACTATTCGAAGTCAAGGTTAGCGAAGAACCACTTGCAATTGTTTGAGTACTCATTGTACCTGTAGCATCTGAATCATTTTTATTAAATGTTACTACATACCCATTTGCACTCCACTTTGCATAAAGAGTTACATTTTTAGATCCCATTGTATAACTAGCTTGATTTGTATATTCAACATTTCCCGTTGGAGTAGTTGACCAACCAATAAAAGTCCAGCCCGTTTTATTAAAACTATTCGAAGTCAAGGTTAGCGAAGAACCACTTGCAATTGTTTGAGTACTCATTGTACCTGTAGCATCTGAATCATTTTTATTAAATGTTACTACATACCCATTTGCACTCCACTTTGCATAAAGAGTTACATTTTTAGATCCCATTGTATAACTAGCTTGATTTGTATATTCAACATTTCCCGTTGGAGTAGTTGACCAACCAATAAAAGTCCAGCCTGCTTTAGTGAATAAACAAGATGAAAGTTTTTCAGTACTTCCACTTTTGATTAACATATCTCCCATAATTCCTGAAGCATCATCATCATTTTTTTCAAAAGTAACTGCATAGCTTTTAACTTCGTCACTTGGTTTTGTAATGTATGTCTGTACGCATGACATTAAAATTAATACAATCAAAAGAATAAGTTTTTTTTTCGAAAAGATTACTTTCATTTAATTTCCTTTTTATTTTTATTAAATCACATCACAATGTGTTTTTTGAATTCTAATTCAATGCCCTTAAAAATTGATATTTTTAATGAATATAGTATAAATGTATAGTTTATATATAATACAAAAACAGAATAATTCATTATTTATTTCAAATATTGAACGTATAACGAGGCTGTAGAAAAACCATGTTTTTCAGTCGGCCCCTCATATTCACTTTTATAACCTTTGAGATTATACACAAATTAAATATCAAAAACAACTATATTATATAAAATTAGCTAAATCGACTAAGAGCTTCATAGTTTGTGTCCCCACTTTGCCAATATTATGCACAACGCAATACACTATCCATTGACCAGTAAACTTTTTCGGACCCCGAAGTGTAACTTGTCACAATAGTGACAAGCCCTATTTTTTCTCCATTATAGTACCTGTTCCATAAACACTTTTATGATAACTTTTCAGACGCATTTCTAATTTCATCTTGCCAATACCTCAATGTTTCAACACTAACATTTTCCTCAATAGGAGATCCCCCCCATCACTGGGAGAAACACTCAGTCTACAGCTATTACTTAGTAAATTCTATAAATGTCACAACATTCTTAGGAATTGCCGGTGTCTCATTAAAATCATCTGAATTATTATCAGAGAAAACTTTCTTATCTTCCTGCCAGTATCGTACAAAAAAAGTGTATATTTTTTCTTTACCCATTTCATCATATACGTCAAAAACATCCAGTTCTTTAATTGTACCCTGAGCGTTTTTAATTGACTGGCCGTTTTTTAGTTCTATATCAAAAACCTGGGGAACATAATACACTAATGATAAATTATCAAATGTTTTCACATTGATTTTATAACCTCGAATTTCAATAGATTTGACAAAATCAATCATAATCTTACGATTGCCTGATTCATTGCCTTCCCATGTTAGACCATTTAAGTAAAAACCATTCATACCTTCAGCAAAGCATTTATAGAAAAACCCATCCTGTTTTTTTAATTCAAGATTGTATTTAGCCTTGGGAACAGAATCTGAACCGTCTTTATTCGGGTCAACCGGATCTTTTGGCGTTTTAACCTGGCCATTTAACAAAATAGTACATACTAAAAATGTAACAATAAAAAATTTATTCATATTCCCCCCCGAATCGAATAGTTAGAGTCGTAAACTTGCATATAAGTAAACATTAGCAAACGGTAACGGATTACCAAAAAGATATCCGATTGCATATCCCTGATTTATACTGAAATCTATATTACCATAATATGCAAAAAAATCAACGGTAAGCTCGATACCGGCATCAATCATGTATCGTGTTGTATCTGAAAAAGTTACAATAAACTCATTAAATGGTTTAAAATAGAGCCCTCTAAATCCGAGTGTTAAGAATTCCCAATAATGTGATCGCCGGTATAATGTGAGATTAAACCCTGTATTTGTGTAAATATAAGCATTAGCAGATATTGCGCCATGCAATGCATACGATAAACCCTTAAAATCAATTTTTCCCGGAATATTTGAAAAAAAGCCAGCATTATTAAAGATAAGATTTTCACTACCGATCATAAATGAATCATTTTGCAGGATATTGTAACCTGCTTTATTATTGATGTAGTAACTATGTTTTCCTACAGGAATTTTTGTTAATATATTAATTGACAATGACAAATCATACAATTCATTAAAATCACCGTACCCCTTAATACCGGTATTAATTGAAAAACCGGAATTCCAACTATACGAACCGTTGCGTTGCGTTGTATAACTATAACCGATTGCACCTGAGAATTGATATATCTCGCTCAATTGATAATCGCTTATTTGATTTTGGGTCAGTTCAATTCCTCCGGTTATTTCAGCCCATAGCAGATTATTGTCATCTATAGTAAAATAAGGAACAAACGATGCCCCGTTATATAGTGCAATTGAATAATTTCCATAGTAGAAAGCGTTTGTTTTTGATGTATTAAAAACATAATTTAAATTCAAACAGGGTAGATTAAATTGTAAGTTAACTGAAGTATTGGGATACCATTTTATATAATCAAGCCCGACCGTTATTTCATAGCTAAATCTTCCAAGCGGTTCAAAACCTCCTAAGGTAATAGCCGGTGCAATATATGGAATAATATATGGAAAAAATGCAATTTTCGGGATTTCAAACGAACTGTTTAATAGTTGCGGAAACGGATACCAGTACAAAGGATATAAATACGCGAAAGGATTGTAAAATGTCTGTTTTGTCTGTACAGGATTTTGAATATCAACCGGTTCGAAATACAACCAGTCGTCGTCAGCCGGTAGTGGTGTTTCAGATGCTACGGGATATTTAAACGCGATTTTAAATAGTGCATGTCCTTTATCCGTTAAACCGGAATAATACAGTGTGTTATCATTAACGACGCATTGATTGACATACTCATCTGGTTTTTCAACGGCAAAAAAAGTTTGCTCTGCGATAGTATATAAAAATGGCGTGTCATTTCGATTTTTCATTTTACCGGTGAAAATAAAACTATTGTCATTAACAAAAACCGGTTTCTTTCCCGTAATGCCTTCAACAATTGAAACTGTTTTGGTGTCGAGATTCAACATACCAATAGAATAGTTTTTGTTATTAACAAGCCGTCCCGAAAAAACAATATTGCTGCCACTTTGAGATATATCTATAATGGAAGAAAATGTATTTTGTTTTATCTCTTCAACTATTGTAAGTGTATCATTATCAAAAGTGAAAACAGTGAAATTATTACCGGCAACAAAGAAACCTGTTTTAGATTCTTTAGAATAACTTATTAATGTGACTCTTTTTTTTATAGTCAGTCTTTTCCAAAGTTTTTTACCATCTTTCATAAAGTAAATATCAGTATATTCTTTATCACCTGGATACATCGACGTTTTTAAAAATAAAAAACCATTTTCGGTAAATGCAACATGGTCAACTAAACCCGGTAATAATTTAATATGTTTGTTCTCTTTTGTTACTTTGTAAAACCCGTCGCCTTTATTGGATGTGTGACTTGAGTAGTACAACTCATCATCATTAAAACCCCAGAAACCTAACGAACCTTCAGTTGAAATTAACGGTTGTGGTTTTGTCTTTTTAAAATCAACTTTTGCATATTCAGATTCACGCCACTCATTCCATAAGGTATTAAGAGATTTACCATAGACTTTTCGAAATTTAATCATAAACTCATAGATAAAAGGCCAGAAATCATTTGATAAATCGTTATTAAATTGCTGATATTTTTCTTTGCCGTAGGTGTCAATTAAATATTCAGTAAAAAGCCCGCCGAGATAATAATGTGAATCCCCATACGGCCAATCGACAATGGGTTGAACAAGTCGATGAAAATCAGGTATTGCTCTTTTCTCTACCAATTTCTGCAATAATGCTTTTGTATATGCGGTGTCCAATCGGCCACCTTCAGTAAGTCGTGATTCTGAATAAACGGTAATCCCCTCATGAAACCAGGTAAATGCCCCTGATACAGGAAAATACAACCTGCCGGATACAACTCTCCAGAAATATGCTGCACCACTAATCTGATCAAGGTGAAAAATGTGAGTCATTTCGTGTAATAAAATAGAATAGAGAGGGTCTTTTGTATCTCGAAGTCCGTCAATTGTATCAATTGATGGTGTGTATAAATGTATTGTATTTCTATAATGGGTATATGCAAGCCCGTTTGCACTATCAGTGTGATCGGTAATGATGATTACAATTCGTCCGAAAGGTTTTCGTGTAATAAGGCCATTTACTTTGCCATAAATATCTTCGGCGTATTGGGCAGTTTTTTGTGCCATTTCAAGTTTATTTTCAGGGTAAAGAACTCGAAACCGTTTTGTTTCAATCGCTTTGAAATTCGATTGATATGGTATAAAACCTATTGATGTTACTGTAAACTGAATGTACATACAAAACATAATGCAAACTATTTTTTTCATTATCGTATATCCCAAAAATTATTTTGTAAATCAAACTGGTTTTCTTTTATTTCATGTTTTTCGTATTTTCTTTCAATAACTCTGATTAATCTGTCCCGAATATACATCTCAACTTTGACTATTAAACCATTTGCTCTTGTATATACCCGATGAACCATACGATAGCCGATTTCATTTTCTGTATATTCAGAATCAAGGATACCGGAAGTATAATTGAAAACTCTTTTTCCAAGATACACCCCATTCGGCAGAAAATCAGAAATTTCACTCAATTGATTAGTTTTGAATGTAAACTGTCTTTTTAAAACTACTTTTTCATTATTATCATAATCAGTTTTATTTTCGGGAATACCATTTTTATAATTAAAAACACTATATTTTACTCTGCTTCCGTTATGATATTCTTCAACGGTTCGTAATATTTCAGCATCGTAGGTATATTTTAATTCGATAATATCGTTAGTTTCCGAATAGTTTTCGATTATTTTTATAATAAAATTATTTTCATCATACTGATAAAATCTTTTTGCTATCGGTTTAGCAGTATTATCAGCGTTAAAATAAATTTCTTCTTTGAGCAGTTCCGGATACGTATTCATAAATAATGTAAAAAAAAGAATAAAAATCAGAGGTTTTTGCTTAACATTCATTATTTTATCCGTATTTATTAAAAACTTCGTAATATTATCATTATTTACCAATAAAATAAAACTATATCGTTGAATTTTTTTAATTTTTTTGATAAATTGCCCACGATTTCAAAAAAAATTTATTCACTTCGGAGTTATTTAATGAATATTTCAGGGTTGGAAGCTTCTGCAAAATCGGTAAGAGCGTTATCAATGGATGCAATTGAAAAAGCTGCCTCAGGACATCCGGGATTGCCTTTAGGTTGTGCCGAACTTGGCAGTTATATTTTCGGCGAATTTTTAAATCATGATCCTCAGGATTTAAACTGGATAAATCGTGATCGTTTTGTATTATCTGCAGGGCATGGTTCCATGTTGCTTTATTCACTAATGCATTTAGCCGGTTATGGTATAACAATTGAAGACATTAAACAATTCCGACAAATGAAATCAAATACTCCGGGACACCCTGAGTTCGGTTGGACTCCCGGTGTTGAAACATCAACAGGTCCGCTTGGTCAGGGGCTTGGAAATGCAGTCGGTATGGCATTGGCAGGTAAAAGACATGCTGCAAAGTATAATAAGGAAGATTTTCCGGTTATCACAAGCAGAGTTGTCGTTTTAGTCGGTGATGGTGACCTTATGGAAGGGGTCAGTTACGAAACCTGTTCTCTAGCAGGACATTTAAAACTGAATAATCTGATCGCAGTATATGACAGTAATAAAATATCAATAGAAGGGTCAACCGATATTACTTTCACAGAAAATGTGAAAGCCCGTTTTGAAGCGCAAGGCTGGTATGTCACAAGTATTGATCCATACAATTTTGATGATTTAAAAAGAGGTTTTGATGAAGCTGATTCTGCAAGAATCACAGAAAATAAACCGGTTTTAATTATAGCCAATACAATTATTGGAAAAGGTTCTCCTAAGAAACAGGGGTCTTCTTCATGTCATGGTGCCCCGCTTGGTAAAGATGAAATTGAAGCTACGAAATGTGAATTACAAATTTCCGGTGATTTTGCTGTTGAACCTGATGCGTATTCTTATTTTACTGAACGTAATAAAGCATTCTCTTCAAATCACGCAGCATGGAAAAAGATGTTTGAAAAATGGTCATCTTCATATCCTGAACTACGAAAAAACTTTGATGACGCTTTCAAAAGACATATCCCGGAAGAGGCTTTTCATCATTTATCAAATTTTAACGCGGGAGATTCTATCCCGACGCGAAATGCATCACAAAATATTCTTAATGAAATTATTAAGGATGTAGAATATGTCGTGTCAGGAAGTGCTGATCTTGCCAGCTCTACAATGACGATTATAAAAGATAAATCTGAAGTATCACCTGAGAATTACCTTGGTTATAATATTCAATATGGTGTTCGTGAACATGCGATGGGAACAATTATGAATGGCTTGTATCTTTTCGGCGGTATCATACCGGTTGCCGGAACATTTTTAGCGTTTTCTACCTACATGACACCTTCAATCAGAATGGCTGCACTTATGAGAATACCTTTTGTATTAATGTTTTCACATGATTCGATATTTGTTGGTGAAGACGGACCGACTCATCATCCTGTTGAGCATTTGACAAATTTACGAATTATACCCAATTTAAATGTTATGCGACCTGCCGATGCTGAGGAAACTAAAATTGCATGGGAAGTTGCATTGAAGTCAAAACATACACCAAGTATTATAATAACTTCAAGACAAAAAACACCGGTTTTAGATTATAAAAAATATAACAGTTGCCATGATGCAAAACATGGAGCGTACATTCTTAAACAGGAAAAAGACAGCCATATTGATATTATACTTATGGCTACAGGTACAGAAGTGTATCCGACATTACAAGTTGCAGAGATTTTAGAAAAAGAAAATTACTCGGTGCGTGTTGTTAATTTCTTTTCACCATTTTTGTTTGAAAAACAATCTGATGAATATAGAGAAAAAGTACTTCCTCGAAAAGTGAGATTAAGACTGGCTGTTGAAGCAGGAATCAGTACATTCTGGAATAAATATACCGGTTTTGACGGTGACACTGTTGGTATCAATAAGTTTGGTATTTCAGGAAAAGCTGAAGATTTAGCAAAATATTTTGGTTTAACAAAAGAAAATATTTATCAGAAAGCAAAAGATGTACTTACAAGAGATCTATAAAGATTAACTAATAAAAAAGCACTTCTAAAACTAATTAGGAGTGCTTTTTTTTATTAATAATACGTTGCAGGGTAGTGATAAAAATCATTGCTTTCTTTTTTTTCTCCGATTTTTATACCCGGTTCAATAAAAGCTAAAATTAGTGATTCATTGTTTATAATATAAGCACCTACATCTACGGTTATTTGTATACATCGTATTTCATAGCGATAACCCAATTTAAAATAGCATTTTGTCTCTTCTGAATAATCAATCATACCATTTTCTTCATCATATTTTTTTGCAATATAAAATTTTTTAATATCACTTGAAGTTGCTGTAAATGAGGTTTCACTGCTTAACCAATAATCTTGCGATGCACCCGGGGCAATATTTGAAACATTTTGAAAAAGATTCATACTGATAGTTTTATCTGTATGGTTTGATATTGTAACTAAACTCTTTTCACTTGAAATAGCACATGATGAGAATAGTAAAGGTAATAAGATTAAACATATTTTTGAAAACCATTTTTTATGTACAATAATATTCAACATTGCAACTCCATTTTTTTTAGTTTGCAGGATAATGATAGTCTGTATTCTTGCCAGGAGAAATACCCGCATTAATATATGCAGTAATACCATCAACATCATTTAAAATATCTATGTGATATTCATAGTTAGTCATAAATATACATTCTGAATTGTCTTTTTGTATGGTGAATGATGTTTCTGATATGTCATCATCAATAAGTTTTTTTGCACGAACTACATCGATATTATCACCATAGATGGTGCCTGTTACAATAATTGATGCCCAGTAATCATGTACTTCACCTGATTTAAGTACTGAGAAAATATACGTATTACCAATTTTAAAATTGCTTATTTCTTTATCACTAAGATTATAAATTTTAATAAGTGAAGTATTATTGTTAACCGCACAGGATAATAACATTAAGAGAATTGTTATAAGTATCATATATAATGTAATTTTTTTGTTCATATTTATCCTTAGAAATTGGAATCTTAAAATGATCTATATATTCTGTTTAAACCAGCCAAAGGAACTTCTTTGGTAGAAGCACTTTTTGCAGGCGTATTGGAAAAACGGTTGTTTTCTATGTAATACAACGCTTCTTTCAGGCATGGTTCATTAACATCGCCGAGTTGAAAATCAAGATTATCTTCTACAATGCAATCAGCCGGAAGTCCGTCAACGAAATCGCCATATCCTTCTGCATTATACCCTTTAAACATAATTGGATAAAAGACATAGTCATTATAGCTAAATCCGGACATTCCTACATACTTTCCATGAGTCGCCTGACCGATAATAATTACCTCAATAAATGGACGAAGTGAGTTTATCAATGACTCGCTTGCTGAAGCAGACATTTCTGTTGTAATAAAAATAACCCTTCGTAATCCAGTTGAAGTGACCGTGTGATCAAAATAATGTGTAAAATACCCCTGTTGAGGCATGAGATTTCTTAAAAGATAGTCACCATAACTATAGTAATAATCGATTTGAGAGTTAAAATAAGAGGAAACAATAGGTTCAAAGTTTCTGCCGTTGGTATATGATTTTTGAAATATCTCACCTTCTTTATTATATATTAAACTGGCAAGATGTCTTGAAACATCGACACTACCACCGCCATTATATCGTAAGTCAATAATAAGATCTTTGATATTTTCATTCTTAAAATGAGAAAATGCCGAATCAAGATCTGAATAAGGGTTTGTGTCTTCTTCATATGGATTTTGTGAATAATCAAAACTTCTATATTCTAAATAACCGACTGTTCCTTTTGCCGTTGTAAGTGTTGTATTTACGCCAATGGCACTTGAACGATAAATATCCTTTTGTAATGTGATTTCCTGTTCAGTTTTTTTATTATCTAAAATTTTTAATTCTATAATATCTCTATTAGCAATGGCATTTTGCAGATTGGTTGATCCTTCTTCAATTGATTGTACACCTGAAACCGGTTGAGAATTAATAGTGACTATAGTATAACCTCTTTGTATTTTACTATAATAGGCCGGAGAAGAGCTTTTAACATAACCGACTCTTAAATCCCATAATTCACCATTTTGAACCCACATAAAATATAAACCTAATCCGTATTCCTCACCAAATTCGAGTTCAAGACTCCGGTCAACTTTATACATAAAACTCCAATGATCTTTATCTTTATTTAATAATGCATTAAATAATTCTTCCGGGTTATCATACGATGCGTAATCGATTGCCGGTATTGTATCATTCCATAAGTAGACATCTTTCATTGTATGATAAATAAACTCATTTATCGGTGGTTTGCTATCGTTTATGACAAAGTTTGATGAACATTGAAAGATAACCGGGAGAATAATGAGTAGAGTGTATATTTTTAAAGCTTTTTGTATATGCATTCGTACGTTGTCCTTTTATTTAGTTTTCAGTGTATTTTATAGCGAAGGTTACTTCGTAATTAGCCCAACTTTCCTGCACTTCTAAAAATATTTTGCCATTTTCAGATGGTGTTATTTTTCTTGGTGAGGTATATCCATATGATTGTCGATCAAAATATGAATCAATTTTGTTTGATTTATAAGCAGAGACATATAAATGAGCTGTTTTCGTATTATACCAATCATTCCAATAAATAGAATATGTTTTACCCGCTACTACATCAAATGAATATGATTTATTTTCACGGTTAATCAAGGTGTCATCAGTCCATTCATTAACTGTTAATGCAATTGATGGAGTGATGGTAATTGAGTGTTCTACATAGTTTAAAGGTTCATTAGTAGATGTAGCTCGTATCATGGTTGTTCCGGGAGATAAAGCGGTAACTACGCCATCATTTGAAACTATTGCAATTGATTCATCAAGTGATGACCAAATAACTGTTTGAATAGCATTTTCAGGTGTAATAGTGTATTCGAATAAGTGTTTTATAGATTCAGGAATAGTGGATTTATTATTTTTAATTTGAATCGATTCAATTGGTATGTCACTATTGCACAAATATTTTATAGCAAATGTTCCACTTGAATTGCTGTAATAACCTTTTACTTGTAAATATATTTTGCCATTTTCAGAGGGTGTTATTTTTTCAGGGTAGTTATAAGCATAATATTGATTGGTAAAATATGAATCAATTTTGTCTGATTTAAATGCTGAAACATAAATAGTGGCGGTTTTTGAATTATCACCTTGATTTTTATCATTCAAATAAATTGAATATGTTTTACCTGCTATTGCATCAAATGAATACCATTGAATTTTACCGGAAATCAATGTGTCATCAAACCATACATTTGTTGTTAATGAAGTTGAAGGTGTTACGGTTATTGAACAATCTGAATATTTTAATGGATCATTGGTAGATGTAGCCCGTATCACTGTTGTTCCGGGATATTGAGCAGTAACTAAACCAATATCTGAAACTGTAGCAATTGATTCATTAAGTGATGACCAATTAACAGTTTGAATTGCAATTAATGGTGTGATAGAATATTCTAATTGTGATGTAATACATTCACGAATAATCAGAGAATTAGTTACGATATCTATCGACTCAATTGGTATGTCATTATTGCACAAATATTTTATGGCAAAAGTGCCACTTGAATCACTCCAATAGCCTTCTACTTTTAAATATATTTTTCCATTTTCAGATGGTGTTATTGTTCTTGGTGATTTATATCCATATGCTTTTTTATAAAAATATGAATCAATTTTGTCGGATTTATATGCAGAAACATAAATATCGGCTGTTTTTTTATTATCACCATCATTATCATCATTCCAATAAATAGAATATGTTTTACCTGATATTCCATCAAATGAATACCAGCTAACTTCACCGGTAATAAATGTGCCATCAGTCCATTCATTAGAAGTTAATGAAATTGGCGGTGTAATGGTGGTTGAGCAATCTGCGTATTGCAAAGGGTCATTCGTAGATGTTGCTCTAATAACAGCCGTTCCCGGTGTTAGTGCTGTAACTAAACCATTATCTGAAACTGTAGCAATTGATTCGTTAAGTGAAGACCATGTAACAATTTGAACAGCAAGTAGAGGTGTGATAGAGCATTGTAATTGGTATGTAGTTGATTCAAAAGTAGTGGATGGAATTTTTGTAATATTAACCGATTCAATTGGTATTTCATTATTACACAAATATTTTATGGCAAATGTACCACTTGAATGACTCCAATAACCATCTATTTTTAAAAATATTTTTCCATTTTCAGATGCTATTATTCTTTCTGGTGAGCTATATCCATATGCTTTATTATTAAAATATGAATTAATTTTGTCTGATTTATATGCTGAAACCTCAATATTTGCTGTCTTTGTTGTATCTCCTTGAAGATTATCATTAGTATAAATGGAATATGTTTTACCTGCTATTCCTTCAAATGAATACCACTGAACTTCGTCATTTTGTAATGAATTTGCAGTCCATATAGTATTCTCTAGTGTAAAATCTGATTTTACTGATATAATACATTCTGCACTTTTTGTATTATCCTGAGTAGAAGTTGCTTTTATTATAGCTGTTCCATTTGCAATACCGGTAACAACACCGGCATCAGAGACTGTTGCGACTGATGTATTGCTTGATGTCCATGAAACATTTTGAATTGCCTCTGATGGGAATATTGTTGGTTTTAGGGTATGTGTTGATGCTTTTATAAGTGTTAACTTTTGATCATTTATTGTTAAAGATGTTATTGATAAATCTTCCTGGCATAGAAATTTTATGGCAAATGTACCAATGGAATTACTTCCATAGCCCTGTACTTTCAAATATATTTTTTCATTTACAGGTGGTGTTATTTTTTGAGGGGTGCGATAGCCGTAATTTTCATTGGTGAAATAGGTATCAATTTTGTTTGATTTATATGCTGAGACACGAACAGAACAAGTTTTTGTATTATCACCTTCATAATCATCATTCCAATAAATGGAAGATGTTCTACCTGCTTTACCTTCAAATGAATACCATTGAACCTCATCTGATTCTATTGAGTTATCGTGCCACTCATTATTACTTAAATGATTAATAGGTAAAACGGTAATGAAGCATTGAGCTAATTTTGAAGAATTGGCTGTTGATATAGCCCTGATTATCGTTGAACCTGCTGAAATAGCAGTTATTAGCCCTGTTGTAGAAACAGTTGCTATAGATTTATTATCTGAACTCCAGATACAGGATTGAATAGCTTCAATAGGGGTTGTTGAGATCGTTAGTTTTATAGAAAACTCTTCCATTAGAGTTATGTTATTTTCAATAATAGAAAGGGTTTCAATTGGATAATCATCATGACAAATAAATCGTAATGAAAAATTTCCTGCATCACTGATTCTATATCCTGTTATTTTTATATAAATTAATCCGTCTTCAGAGGAAATGATTGTTTGCGGTACGATATAAGCGGAGTCAATATCCTCAAAGTAGGGTGTGATTTTGTCTGATTTGTAAGCAGAAACAACGATATCAGTCAAATTAGTAACTGAATTTGAATTACCTGATTTATCGTTCCATCTGATACTGTACGTTTTACCGGTTTCTGCTTGAAAAGAGTACCATATTGTTTCACCTTTCGATAAAGTTGTCTCAGGCGGCCATTCAATAGCTTTTATATCGGGTGTTTTGGCAACTGTTACTGAACATTGTGCAGATTTTGATTCATCATATTTGAAAACTGCTCTGATAATAGTTTGTCCTTCACTAACACCGGTTACAAGACCTTTTTCAGAAACGGTGGCAATTGCCGTATTATCAGATTTCCAGATAATTTCTTGTGGTTCGCTAGCCGGTGAAATTATTGCTGTTAGTTCTTTAATGCTCTGAGGGTATATTTCAATTGATTTACTTGATAGTGTTATAGAAATAACGGGTAACTCTAATCGGGTTATTTGTGTGCACGATGATAAAAGAATAATTGATATTGTAAATAAATATTTTAAAAATTGTATCATTATGAACACCCCTCTATTTCTTTTTACGGGTATTAAGACCCGCAAGTATTGTTATGTCAAAACCTAAATTGCCACCAATGGTAATGTTTAGATTAGTAAGTATTGTGTTTTCAAATATTGAAAATTTCTTACCCCGAACAAAGTAAAATGCTTGTCCGAGTAATGCTTGAAAATAAATTCCGGTAGTTCCTTTAAAATATTTATATTTGTTGTTACGAAAATTGACATTCAAATAAGGCCCGTATGACCAGTGTGGAGAAATATAATGAGTATCATATTCGAAAAATGGTGAAAGAAAATTATATTGAATAGCAACACCGTATTCCAGTCCTATAAATGAATAAAAATTATTGGCAAACTTATTTTTAAGAAAAAATACACTGGTAAATTTCCCATTTGAATTAAAATTTAGATTTTGATTGGGTATATAAATATTAGATCCTATTTTTGCGGTTACACCTGCTCCAAATGATATTTTTTTGTTTATAAAATAATCAATACTAATAGGAAAAGCCGCAGCAAAGCCAAGATATACTGAATTTTTATTAGAATTTATTGAATAAACTCCAAGGTTGTTATCAAAAGAAACCCCGAAAGAAACTTCAAGTGCATTTTTTGATGGTAATAATTTTAAATTATTAACCAGTAAATCTATTGAATATTTTTTATTGGTAAAATAAAATGTAATTAATACATATTCGCTTTCCCCAATTGTTCTTTTTGTTAGTATTGTATTATAAAATGGATTGTTTTTCATTGTTATTTCGTTAGGATACTCAATAAGAATCGTATAGTTTCGATCGAGAAAATAATTTTTATAGAATTGAAATTGTGTATCAATATTTGATGTATCACATTTAATCGAACATGTGGAAGAGTAAATATAATTATTTTCGGGTAGAACTTTATGTTGTGTTCCTTTAATTAGTATATATTCAATATCAGAGTTACCGGTAATTTCACCGGAATAGATCCATTGAGTCCCGAATTTTGCCATCAGTGATTTTTTATATTGAGGTTGTAACGCATGAAATGTCTTCAAATCAGTATTTAAAGAAAAACCGGTGAAATCGCTGACATCATCAGCAAATAGTGAAATATTAAGGAAAATAAGAAAAAAGGCAAACATTTTTTTCATTAAAAAAAATCCTTAACAAGCATAATTGTAATAAAAATTTACATAGTTTTGAAAAATAATATAAAACTAAATGTAAACTATGTCAATAGAGAAGCTCTCAGGCAAAAAAGCAACTCTATAGAGCCTCAATTATTCTTTATTTTTCTTTTTTTTAGGATAAACAAGCGGGATAAAATTCTGATTTTCAAATGGCGGACGGCAATAATCACCTGCTTCCTGTCTTGGCGGGAGACTTAATGCATTTGGTGTTAAATCCTCATAGTGAGTCTGATTTAACAAGTGAGAGATAATATTAAGCCGGGCAGAGCGTTTGTTATCCGCATCAACAACATTCCATGGTGCTTCAGGAATGTGACTGAAAATAAACATATCGTCCTTTGCTTTTGAATATTCGACCCATTTTGATCGTGCCGACATATCCATAGGTGATAATTTCCATTGTTTCGTTGAATCTTCCATTCTATCACGAAATCTATTTTCCTGTTCATCATCACTTACAGAGAGCCAGTACTTTATGATTTGAATACCTGAACGAACGAGCATTTTTTCAAATTCTGTAACTGAATGGGTAAATTCGGTATATTCCTCATCGGTACAAAAACCCATAACTCTTTCAACACCGGCTCGATTGTACCATGACCTGTCAAAAATAACAATTTCACCTCCAGCTGGAAGTTGAGCTACATATCTCTGAAAATACCATTGCGTTTTCTCACGGTCTGTCGGTGCGGGTAATGCAACTACACGACATGAACGCGGGTTTAACGGGGCAGTTATTGTTTTAATTGCTCCGCCTTTTCCGGCTGCATCGCGACCTTCAAAAATAACCAGAATCTTCAATTGTTTAAATTTAATCCATTCCTGCCATTTGACAAGTTCTACGGTAAACTTTTCTATTTCCTTATAATAGTCTTTTTTTGACATATCTTTTGAATCTTTGTTTTTTCCCATTACAAACTCCTGATTTTAAAATGTAGAAAAGTAAGTAATTATCTGATCAGCGATTTCACTATAACTATACACAGGATGAATAAAATCCGGCAAAACTTTTAACGGCATTGTCGTTGAGTTTAAAATTGAATCAAAATTATCATAGAGATTCAGAAATTGAATGTTATTTTGAATATATGATTCGGTGATTTTATTTGAGTATTCTTTAACTCCCCGTTTGTAACCGCCTAAAACAGGTGTCGGGGTTAGAAATAAATTTGCAATTTCATTTTTTTCCAATTCATTATAGATGGTAAGCATATTTTTTTGGAAATTACTGATACTATTGAGATAAATGACATCATTGATTCCAAAAGAGACAATGACTAAGTCAGGTTTTTCATCAATAACAAGGCTTTGAAGATTATCTGAACCCCATTTTGATGTCATTGAGTTTTTACCTTTATTAATGACAGAAATAGTTTGATTATTATATTTTTTTTGAAGTTCTTTTTCAAGAATTACGGGATAATTATTTTTACTTTGAACAAAAAAAGTTTCATATCCCCAGGTAATGCTGTCTCCGTAACACACTATTGTAACATTTTGACCGGTTGACATTTTATTAAGTACACTGAGAATTTTACTTTCAGGGCTCAAATACATACAAACAGAAAAGAGAATTAAAAATACAAAAATATTTTTCACAAAGAATCTCCTGAATATGACCGCCTGGTCAACTTTTTTACTAAATTAATTGACGACAATTTATAATATTGCTAATATACATTGAAATATATGATTTTATCTTATAATATTTATTATGATAAATCAAAAAAAGAATCTGATATTTTTTAAGGAAGGATAAATAATGATAATTAAACCCGTTGTAAGAAACTATATGTGTTTTTCAGCGCATCCTGATGGTTGTAGAAAAAACATTATAGAACAGATAGATTATGTTCAAAGCAAAAAGAAAATTGAAAACGGACCAAAGAATGTTTTAATTATTGGAGCTTCAACCGGATATGGTATGGCTTCAAGAATTGTTTCTGCTTTTGGATGTAATGCTAATACAATTGGTATTTTCTTTGAACGAAATGCAGAAGAAGGTAGAACTGCATCTGCCGGCATGTATAATACTGCTCACTTTGAAGAATTATCGACTAAGAATGGTAAGAAATCATGGAGTATAAATGGTGATGCTTTTTCTAATGACATAAAAAATAAAACAATTGCCTTGATTAAAGAAAAAATCGGGAAAATTGATGCTGTAATTTACAGTATCGCTTCTCCAAAAAGAACAAATCCTGATACCGGTGAAGTTTTTGCTTCAACACTTAAGCCTATCGGTAAAGAGTACACGACAAAAACGCTTAATTTTTCTACAGGTAAAATAGGCGATGTCACTCTTCCGGCTGCAACAGAAGAAGACATTGAAAAAACCATCTATGTAATGGGTGGGGAAGATTGGGAAATGTGGATTGATGCACTCTTAAAAGCTGATGTTCTTGATGCAAATGCAACAACGGTGGCATATTCATATATCGGACCGGTTTTAACATATCCGATTTATAGAGACGGTACAATTGGACGGGCAAAAGAACATCTTGAAAAAACAGCTTTTTCATTAACGGAAAAACTTGCAAAAATTAATGGACGGGCATTTGTTTCTGTAAATAAAGCACTGGTAACTCAGGCAAGTTCTGCAATACCGGCTGTTCCTTTATATATTTCGTTACTGTATAAATCAATGAAAGAAAAAAATATTCACGAAGATTGTATTCAGCAGGTTTACCGGTTGTATAGTGAACATCTTTATAATGGTAATACACCAAAAGTTGATAATGAGAAAAGAATCAGAATTGACGATTGGGAAATGCGTGAAGATGTTCAAAAAGAGATTTCAGCAATCTGGGATCAGATTACCGATGATAATATACGAACCTTTTGTGACCTTGACGGGTACAGAAAAGATTTTTTCAGACTTTTCGGGTTTGATGTAGATGGTGTTGATTACGAGAAAGATGTTGATCCAACTGCAAATATTACATTAATATAATAATAGAAGAAAACCACTTGTTAGTGGTTTTCTTTATTTAAAATTCACTAAAGTTTTCAAATTATCTATGTAGACTTATGAACTAAACACACTAATCTCTGCGAACTCACTAACTCTGCATGAAAAAATCCTTTAGACCTGCTCTTTGTTATTAATATCCCCGATGAGCTTCTTAACCTCTTCTTCACCAAGATCGGTATATTTAACAATTTGCTCAATAGTAAAACCGTCCGAATACATAATTATTGCGGTTTGCTTCGTTTTTTCAATAGTAAGCTTTTTCTCATTTTCAATTCCTTCTTGAATGCCCTCAAGTTTTCCATCATCAAACGCTGTTTTTATCATAGCAGTTGCATCCCAATAGTTCTTTAGGCTTCTCTCATATTCTATTAATTGATTTTTATTAAAGTTTGCTATCTCAGCTTTCTTAAACCCCTCTTTAAAAACCGGTTCATTCAGGATTTCAGGGATGGCAGCAAAATTTTCGAGGTTTTTAAGAAAATAGAGCCATTTGTCGAAGTGGTTTTTAAGTTCATTTTCATTTTTATTAAATTTGGGCATTTCTATAAAAATGTAGGCAAGTTTATCATAGAATTTCTGGCAGTATTGATCTTTTAATTCAACATAACTTATGTGGTCAGATTGTTTTCGTTCTTCATTATGAAATTCAAAATCAAGAATGGCAATACAAAAAACAGGTTTTAAGTTAAAATCCCAGTCACCTTTTTCAGCCATGTTCCGTATAGGAAAAGTTGTGTAGAATATAGCACGGTCTTTGAAATAGTTAATTTTTGCTTTTTGCATTTCAACAATAAAAACTGTTTTATCAACACCGGTGCAATGTATATCAAATACTGAATTTCTTTCATATTTATTATCACCGAGTTGTTCGTTATTATTGAAAGTCAGTTCGGCTATTGTATATTTCTTTGGCAGAAGTTCATTCAAGAAGTCTTTAAGTAAATGTTTACTCCCTTCCTCTCCAAATAATTTTTTAAAACCGAAGTCTGTATATGGATTAATGTATCGTGATGTCATATTTATATCCTCAGATTCATTATATCCGATTTGATTTTGTGTGTCATTCTGTTTCTTCATTGTTTCCTCCAATGATATTAAAGCAAGAAACGTGAAAAAACTGCGAAATATTTACAACAATTTATTTTATAGGATTTTCAAAAATTGTTTTTCTTACAATAGTCATTGATCGCATGTAAAAGTTTAAATAAATCATCACGGGTTGAAAATTTTCCTAATGATATTCGCAAAGATTTCATTGCCCGCTCTTTATCAATTCCCATTTTTGTTAAAATAAGTGACGGTATATTAATCGTTTTTGAACAGGCTGAAAACCGGCTGATGCTTATATTTTTTTGTGTTAAAAAGATGATCAATTTCTCGATATTATCAATAGATGGTAACGAGAAATTTAAAATACCTGGAACGGAAGTTTCCGGTGAGTTAATTATAACCGGAACATCAAGTTTCTTTAATAAATTTTTCAAGTCTTGTGTTAACCCGTTTAAGTGAGCTGTGTCGTTTATAAAATCATCACGCAAAATTGTAATTGACTTTGCAAAAGCTGCAATCCCCGGTAGATTGGGAGTTCCGGGAAATAAACCGTTTTCCTGATTTCCGCCAAATCGCATCGGACGAATATGGATGTTTTTTTTTATACATAACGCCCCGCTTCCTTTGGGCGCATACACTTTATGACTTGAAAGAGCTATGCAATCTGCATAACAAGCCCAGTAGTTTGGTAATAATTTGCTCATTGTTTGAACAGCATCCATTATAACTATACCATTTACTTTTTTGACAGCATCAAATATTTCTTTAATCAATTGAATTGAGCCGGTTTCATGGTTGACCGGTGAGTAAATAAAAATATTTTCGCGTGAACTGTCTAGTTCGTTTTGCAATACTTCAATATTAATTCTGCCATCTGCATCAACAGGTATAATAGATGTTAAAAAACCTTTTTTTGCCAGATATTCAACCGGTTTCATTATTGAAGCGTGTTCAATTGCTGTTGTTATAAATTTAGATTTTTTAGTTCGTAAACCAAAAATTGCCGTATTTAAAGCCTCAGTTCCACCGCTGCAGAAATATATTTCCCCGGGTTTCCATCCTAAGTATGATGCGACAGTTTCCCGTGATGTCTCAAGTTCCTGAGCGGATAGAAGTCCTGCGTAATGAAAACTTGACGGGTTTCCTATGATAGTGCGACAAATTCTTTCAAATTCTGCAACCGTTCGTAAGTCCGGGATAGTGGAGGCTGCGTAATCTAAATAAACAGGCTTATTTGTTATGGGATGTTTGCCGAATTTTTTTTCAAGTCGTTTAAGATTTTCACATTGACAAGCCATGTAAACCTCTAATAATAAAAGAGTTTTTTTCCATTATATTCAACTGATTGAATATTTGCATTATAAAGAGTACCCAGATATTGTTCATTCATTAAACTTTCTTTTGTGCCGGTAACAGCTTGATTATCAACGATAAAAATAACGGTATCCGCATAGTTATTGACTTCATTAATATCATGGCTTACAGTAATAACAGTTGTTCCATTTCGTGATAACTCATGAAGGATTTCCATGATTTCTATTTTATTCCCAATGTCGAGAGACGAAGTCGGTTCATCAAGTAAAATAATATCATCTGACTGGCATAACGCACGGGCTATAAGAACTTTCTGTTTTTCACCACCGGATAAATTATTAAATAAAGAATCTTTATATTTCGTTAAACCGGTTGCGTTAAGTGTTTTATCAAGAAGTGTGAAATCGAGTGTTTTGTCCTGTTCTATTAAATTATGGTAGGGGTGTCGACCGGTTAAAATTATTTCGCTGACGGTTAACGGTATTTCAATAGTATGAACTTGTGGAACATAAGACATTATTTTGTATAAAGACCGGCTTTTATATTCAGTAATCTTTTTGTCATATAAAAAGATTTCCCCTGATTGTTGTTTTAATATACCGGCAAGTAATTTGAGCAGCGTTGATTTCCCGGATCCGTTTTTACCACAGATTGATGTGAATTTCCCTTTTTCGATTGTGAGTGAAATAGTATTGAGTACCGGCGATTTATTGTATTGAAAATTAACAGATGACAGAGTAAATGCTGTTGTATCCATTTTCTAATGCTCCTTTCTTGAGGATAAAAGGTATATAAAAAAAGGTGCTCCGATTAATGATGTGATAACGCCAATTGGTAATTCTCTGCCATAATCGGATACAAGTGAAATGAACGTTCGTGCTATCGTATCTGAAAATAATAAAAGGATTCCACCGATTAATGCAGATGCCGGTATTAAAAATTTGTGACGGCCTGGAAAAAAATTGCGCGTTATGTGAGGAACGATTAATCCCACAAATCCAATAATGCCACAGAGGGAAACTATTAATGCAGTATACATTGAAGTGAAAACAAAAAATAATAGTCTTGTAGCTTTAACATTGACACCTGATGTTGTAATTGTGTCATCGGGTAGATACATAATATCAAGTAGTTTAGATGAGAAAAGCAAAACTATAATAAATAGTATAAATATAATGGTTATAACAGTTAATGTTTTATAATCAAAGGGTTTTGCAAGGGATCCGAATAACCATAAAATAATATCACTTGATCTGTTACCGAGCAATGAAAATATTAATGTCAAACCGGCATTAAATAAGAATGAAATACTAAGACCAATAAAAATTAAATTGTATAATGCCGATTTTCCTGTTGATGAAACTACAAAAATAATAAATATTGTCAGAAGGCTCCCCCCGAATGCAAAGGGAAAATAGGGTAGTTGAAATTTTAAAAACATATCGGATAATAAAACGGAGAGTGCCACACCAAAAGACGCACCGGATGAAACCCCCATTAAAAAAGGTTCTGCAAGAGAATTTTTTAAAACTGTCTGATAAACAAGTCCGGAAACAGAAAGTATACCGCCTGCAATGATTGCAAGAATAATACGGGGGATTCGCAACTTGATAATGATAAAAGAGCCTTGTGATAGATGTTCATTAAAAATAGAGAAAACTTCAGCAAATGAAACGTTTGCGCTTCCAATAAAAATCGAAAAAAAAGAAACAACTGCTAAGATGACAGCTAATATTAATAATTTGTAATATTCATTAAACGATTTCATTATTTCCGGCCGAAATTAAAGTTACATTTTTTATACCCTTAAACCAATAAAAAAACAATTAAAAATTACCGTTTAGAAAGATATTCTTTTAATTCCCGTAATGCCTGTATACTATTAATCCCCGGTTGCAGAAAGTTTTCATAATTGTCAGGCTGAAAAACATTTCCTTTTTCATACACTTTAAACATCATAAGTGAGTTATCAATGGTACTGTGATTTAATTTTAATATAATATCAGGGTTGATGCTGAAAATTTCTTCAAGTGATATTGTCGGCCATTTTGTTTCAGTTTGTAATGCATTTTCGCAACCTGCAGCTTCAATCATTGAATTTAAAAATGTATTTTTTCCCGCTGAGTAAAAGGGCGGGTAATATATTTCAACAAGAATTTTTGGTTTACCGGTAAATGATTTTGACAGGCTGTTTGTATTTTGTAATGCAGACAGTTCATTCCGTTGTGTTTTTATAATCAGTTCACCTTCTTTTTCTTTATGAACAATAGCAGAAATTCTTTTAATCATTCCAAATATTTCATCAAAATTTTCAGGATGAGTAAACGGGTGTATCGTATCTTTACCAAACAGTGTATTCATTGTATTGAGCATATCGATTGAAGTGCTGTCCATACACAAAATATGTGTCGGTTTAAGTGCTGCAATTAATTCAAGATTATAATTGTTAAAACCGCCTATTTTATTGATAGATTTGTTTTGCGTAATGCAATAATCGGTAACCCCAACGAGATCGTTTTCAATTGACAGTGCTTCAAGAATTCCGGTTATTGAAGGTGCAAGAGAAATTATCCTCATTTCTGAATTATTGAGTTCAGTTTTTTTGCAGTTTATTACAAGTGATAGTATAAAAACAGTTAATAATAATTTTTTCATAAGTATTCCCGGTATGTATTTGGATGTGAGAATAACAAATTTTTTGAAAATCAGCTAATAATTTGAAGTTATTTCTTGACAAACACATATGTGATTGTTATATTAGGATATATGAATATAATAAAAACAACCGGATTTAAAATCCTGACAATCGTGATAATGTTCCTTTTAATGTGTTTTGTAAAACTGTGGTATGCAATGTTTATTTTCATCGGGATAGGATTTATCCAGACACTGTTAACAGGGAGAAAAACATTTTGTAACGGCTATTGTCCTTTGGGTAATATGCAGGATTTGTTATCAGATGATAAAGTAAAACCAAAATCCTTTTCTGTCCACTCAAGTGTCAAAATCAGTCTTACGATTTTATTCTGGTTATTAAGCGTGATTATTGTATATTTTTTCAGAGAAAGTAATACACAAGTATGGGTTTGGTTTTTACGGCTTATGCTGATAATCTTTTCAACAGCGTATATTCTCCAAATCTTTAATGGTAAAAGAACCTGGTGTAAAGGACTCTGTCCGGCAGGTAATACGATGTCCGGATATTTAAAAATAAAACGAATATTCAAAAAGAACTAATGGTGGAGGCTTTATTCAATCAGTTTTTTTCGTAATGAGTCAAAAGAACAGAACGATCTTTTAACGGGATACGGTAACTTTCCGGTTTCTTTGAAAAACGATGCGTTTTTCAGGTTAATACAACCCTTTTTGTTTATAAACTGTCCCCAATATCCAAGATGACCAACTAAATCAGCTGTCGGAGCAGTCATGTTTGACATCCATTCATCAGGAAAGAAACGAAGCCATTTTTCATGTGAATTAAGCCATGTTTCAGTGGTTAGCGTATTGATGGAATGATTTTTCTCAGCATCATCCATAACAGCTAAAAGTGATTTTTTAATCAGGGTTTCATCATCCAGAAAAGAGTCAGGAATAGCACTATTTCCAATATGGAGAAATATTTTATTTTTATCACTTGCAAATATTTCGTAACTGAAACAACCGAAAGTGCACCAGGCTGGTGTTGCTATGTCAGTGGTATATTTGTGATGCAAAACATCTTCGATATTACTTTTAATTTTTTCGAAAAATTCATTAATGAACAATGCTGAATCTATCCGGTATACGGATTCTGATAATGCCATTTCGGCATCGGTTGACAGGTTATTAATAAAAGATTCATGGTTTTTAAATAATTCAGAAATTTTTAAAAGCAGTAATTTCTGATTGATGATACTTTTTACTGTTTCATTATTGATGGTACAATATTTCCAGATAACAAATAGCTCTAATTGTAATAATTCAAAGAAATTTTTTGAATATTCTTCATAGGTTAAGTAATCTTTAAATAACATGTATATACCTTTTCTTTAAAATATTTTACGAATAGTATATCATATAATATGAAAAGTAGACTTGAAAAAATATCTTTTTGAAAATAAAAAAAGAGGAGTTAAAAACTCCTCTTTTTTGCGATCGCGACGGGGCTCGAACCCGCGATCTTCGGCTTGACAGGCCGACGCGATAACCAACTTCGCTACGCAATCAACTATGCAGTGTATATACTATGAAACAATGCTCTTGTCAATATCTTTTTGATTAAATTTTCAAATCTACAATGAAATTTCTAAAGAAACAGGTTGTTGTTTAATGAAATAATGATATCGTGTAAAGCCCGCCTCTATCAGCATGTTTTTTGCTTTGTCAAAATCAGCACCGATGTGATTGGCAAAATGTGCATCAGAACCTATGCAGATAAATTCACCGCCAAGTTCTTTATATCTTTTAATTACTTCAAAAGACGGATGCGGTTTTCCGAGTTTGTACCGGTACCCGGAGGTGTTGATTTCCAATGCTTTTTTTTTATCAATAAGTATTTTTAGGATTATATCTATCAGTGTGCTATGATTTTCATATTTTAGAATTTTATCATTCGAAGGATAATATCTTTCAATAAAATCAAGATGACCGAGGATGTCAAAATTGTCTATTGTTGAAATATTTTCTATTATGGCTTCAAAATATCTGTTGTACGACTCAATCATACCACGGTTTTTAAATAATCCGTTGGCTGAAATTTCTTCTCCCATAACACAGTGAGTTGAGCCGATTATGTAATCAACATCAAATTGTTTTGATAATGTGTCGGTTATTTCTTTTAAGTGAGGTTGCAGACCAATTTCCAAACCGGTAAGAACTGTCAGGTCATGGAAATATTTTTTTTTACATTCATTAATATCGGAAATATACACATTTTTATCCAGTTTAGAAAAAACGCCTTCACCGGGATAATCAATATCAATGTGATCTGTAAACCCGAGTATCGAAATCCCTTTAGATATCGCAGATAAGCAATTTTCCTCTATACTATTTTTGGCATCTGAAGAGTGTATTGAATGAACATGGAGGTCAGTAATTATTGTATTATTCATAATTGTACTATAGTGTTTTTGAGTAATTTTACAAGTAATAAATAGAAAATTATCATTGAATGAGCGGTTGTACTAATTAAAGATTTAGTTAAAGCCTCCTATTGTAAAATTAGTTTGTATGAATTACAATAATTGATGAAAAGATTGAGGTGATTATATGGAAGAACTGAATATATTTGATTATGATAAACTTCTTGAAAATTATTACAATGAAGAAAAAATAATAAATGAAGTTTTGATGATTTTCACAAATACTGTGCGAAGTCAATTAGAAGAGCTTAAAGTAATTATGGCATCAGAACCAATTGATATTGGAAAAATAAGGTTTATTGCACATTCAATTAAAGGAAGTGCACATAATTTAACCTGCATGAAACTTGGCGATATTGCATTTGATGTTCAAAAAGCGTGTGATGAGGAGAATACTGAGTTGATTAAACAATTATTAACTGTTATTCTACCGGTGTTCAAAGAAACATACGAAAAAATACAGCGTTATTTAAGTATATAGGGGTTTTTATGAAATTTAGAATTCTGGTTGTTGATGATGATTATGGTACTTTGAAATTATTGGATCTCATATTAACAAATAATGGATATGATTTTTGCGGTTTTACAAGCCCTCATGATGCAATGAAAAGTTTTTTTTCAAGCCATTTTGATGCAGTTATTTCTGATTTTTATATGCCAGAAATGAATGGTGCCGAATTCCTTGCAGAAATTAGAATAAAAGATAAATTTATACCGTTTCTCATATTAACTTCAAGTAATGATATTAATGTAGCGGTTGATCTTATGAAAAAGGGAGCTGATGATTATATTGCAAAACCGGTAAATAAAGAGGATATTTTATTCAGAGTCAGTAAAACTATTAATGAAAATAAGAATAAAAGGCTGATTGATCAAATTGAGAAAGAGAAAGAAATCGCTTTGTTAGAAAATAAAAGACTGGCTGACTGGAAAATGTTGTATGCATCAAAAGATACAAAACAATCAGAAAATTTGATTGAGTTATTTAATAGAACTTTAAATGAAGGCGGTGGCTTCTCCTGGCTTGAGTTGATGAAAAAAGATATCATAAAAAGTGATGATGGAAAATATACAATAAGTCATGATCTTGCTGAATTAATTATAAAAACATCCGAAAGACATCAGGTTTTCTTTAATAACATAGCCTACATAGCTTCAATTAATTCAATAAATCTGGATGTGGAAAAAATATCGTATCATAAATTTGTAAATGCTTTAACTGAATATATCAATACAGAAATAGTCGAAATAGCAACAAAATATAATCGAACAATTTATATTCAGGAAACAAGTCAGTTTCTCCAGGCAGAGATGATTATTTGTATTAAGTACATAAATAAAATTATGAAAGAATTGATTATTAATGCAATTAAATATTCACCTGAAAATTCGCCTATTTATATAATGTTTGACAGGAACCCTGATCTGACAAAGGGTACCTATATGGATGTTGTTGTTAAAAATACACCGAGGGTGATGAATTCAAGACTATCCGATTTTGATCGACAATTTACAAATAAAGCAACTGATGCACAAAGTTTTATCGATGCACATGATGACGTTGTCCTTTTTAATCAGGTTGATGATATAGTGATGTTTGGTGAAGATGATACTTTATCTGATGTAGTAACTGAAACAGGCGATACTTCTGAAAGTTATGATCAGGTTGTGGGTATACCGTATGAATATTCAGAACTCGTATTTGATTTATTTTATACAATTGAACCTTTTCCCGTCGAAATTGAAGAAGAAGAGTGGAAAGGAGGCACCGGGTTGTATATAGCAAGAAAAATCATCAATCGGCATAATGGTTTAATCAGGAACGCAAACGGTGTCGATTATTCTCAGGGTTCACCTTCACCTTTTGTAAAGTTTGTAATTAGTCTGCCCTATCGAAAAACAGTGTAATTCAGATTGTTTTTTTTAATGATAAATTATATTATCCCTCAATAAACGGGGGATTACATGGTTTTGAAATCATTATTGGCTGAAGTATTAATAGATTTTACATTAGTATCTGATAATAGCGGATGTGATATAAAAACTATTACACTTAATTCAAGAGAAACCTCTGATTCTGCATTGTTTACCGCAATCAAAGGTTTTCAGAAAGACGGACATTTGTATGTTATGGATGCGTATAAAAATGGATGCCGTAACTTTATTATAGAAGATAGCAGTTTATTGAATGATGAGATTAAATCGAATTCCTCGATAGCTCTTGTTAAAAACTCACGAATAGCAATCGGTAAAATCAGCCGTGTTTTATATAATTATCCTGATAAAATTCTCAATGTTACCGGTGTAACGGGAACAAAAGGTAAAACAACTGTAACAACATTGTTGTATCATATAATCAGCCGGAAAATAAATGCGTCATATTTCACTACGATTCGTTATAAAGCCGGAGATATGTTTGGGGATTCAGAAAGAACAACAATGGAAGCTGATAAACTTCAATATTTACTCGATAAATCAGTTCAATCTCAAGAAAAAACTGCAATAATTGAAGTGTCAAGCCATGCTGTTACCTTACATCGTGTTGAAGATGTTGAATGGAATGGCGGGATATTTACAAGTTTCAGTAGAGATCATCTTGATTTGTATGGAACAATGGAAGCATATTTTGAGGCAAAACTTGATTTTTTCAGAGCGTTGAATGCGTCACCGAAGAATAATAAATTTGCTGTTATCAATATCGATGATCCAAAAGGTTCTGATGTCGTAAAAATAGTAAATTCGACTGTTGAGGTAATCACTGTATCGACTCAAGTGAAAAATGCAACATACTATATTAAGAAATCCACTTTTACAAAAACCGGAATGATAATTTCTTTTATTCATAACACGGAAGAAATTATGCTTGAATTTTTCAATCTGCAAGGCCATTTTAATACGGTAAATTCAATGCTTGCTGTTGCTGCTGCGCATAAATCAGGTTTATCATTTGATGAAATAAAAACCGCTTTACAGGATTTTCCCGGGGTTGACGGCCGGTTTGATGTTGTTGTAAACAACGATCCTTATACTGTGATAGTTGATTATGCACATACCCCCGATTCATTGTCCGGCATATTGGATGAGTGCAGAAAAATTGCAAAGAATAAAGTGTTCATCGTTTTTGGATGTACCGGTGACAGAGATACAGAAAAACGAGAAATTATGGGGGAAATTGCGTGTAATAAAGCAGATTATTCAATAATTACTAATGACGATACGTATACAGAAAACGAAAATCAAATCGTTGAAATGATAGTAAAAGGGTATCACAAATCAGGTGCTGTTGAAGGTAAGGACTTTTGCATTGTGCTGGATAGAAAAAAAGCTATAGAAGAGGCGCTTCGTATTGCACAAGAAGGAGATGTTGTGTTGCTTGCAGGTATGGGGCATGAGAAAATTCAGATACTTGGTACAGTTAAACATCCGCATAATGACAGAGAGACTGTTTTACAGCATATAAAAAATAATATTGACCAATGAGTTTATATTTTTTATAGTATAATATAAAAAAAATAACCCTCGGGTAATTCCGGTGGAATATATATCTTTAGTGGAGTTAAAATGAAAAATTTAAAAGAATTTGATAAAGAGTTATACGAAGCAATTGAAAATGAATTTTCAAGGGAACAATACAATCTTGAAATGATTGCCAGCGAAAATATTGTAAGTCAGAATGTTCTTGCAGCACAGGGAAGTGTCTTAACAAATAAATATGCAGAAGGGTATCCTTCAAAAAGATATTATGGCGGTTGTGAATTTGTCGATGTAGCAGAAAATCTTGCAATCGAAAGAGCAAAGAAAATATTTAATTGTGAATATGTAAATGTTCAGCCTCACTCGGGAAGTCAGGCAAATATGGGTGTTTATTTCAGCGTTCTTAATCCGGGAGATACACTTCTTGGTATGGATTTAGCTCATGGGGGACATTTAACTCATGGTGCTGCTGTTAATTTTTCCGGTAAATTATACAAAGTTGCAACGTATGGCGTCAGTAAAGAAACCGGTTATATCGATTATGATGAGTTAGCAAAAATTGCTTTGAAAGAAAAACCAAAACTGATCGTAGCCGGTGGGAGTGCGTATCCGAGAACTCTTGATTTTAAACGATTTAGAGCCATAGCAGATAGTGTTGGTGCGTACCTTATGACTGATATGGCGCATATTGCAGGTCTTGTTGCAGCCGGCATTCACCCGAGCCCGTTGGAAGACTCACATTTTGTAACAACAACAACTCATAAAACACTTCGCGGTCCACGAGGCGGCATGATATTAATGGGGAAAGATTTTGAAAATAAAATGGGTATTGTTGCTCCAAAAAGCGGCAGAGTTAAAATGATGAGTGAATTGATTAACGGATCTATTTTTCCCGGTATTCAGGGCGGACCGTTAATGCATGTTATAGCTGCAAAAGCTGTTGCGTTTAAAGAAGCACTTGAGCCGTCATTTAAAGAGTATCAGGCTCAGGTTGTAAAAAATTGTACAGCATTAGGAAAAGCTCTTGTTTCTCATGGTTTTAAATTATTCTCAGGTGGTTCTGATAATCATCTGATACTTGTTGACTTAAATAATAAAGGCGTTACCGGTAAAGAAGCTGAACATGCGTTGGATGAAGCTGCGATTACAGTCAATAAAAACAGCATCCCTTTTGATACTCATTCTCCTTTAGTGACCGGCGGTATAAGAATAGGTACTCCTGCGTTAACTACTCGCGGTATGAAAGAAAAAGAAATGGAGATTATTGCTGGCTGGATAAGTGACGTAATTGATAACATAAATGATTCGGCTAAGCATACTGAAATCAGAAGTAAGGTAAAAGAACTGTGTAAAAAGTTTCCAATATATAGTTAATAGAAATCTGTATAATCAGAACGAAGTTTATTATTTATGGAGGTAAAAATGATTTTTTTAGATAATATGTCGTTTTATTTTGAGAAAATGTCCGGAGTTTTGGGGATTATTCAAAATAAAGTTTTTGTAATGGCAATTTCTGCTCAATTTTTTTCAATGGTTACAAAAGGTATCATTAAATCAGTAAAAAACGGCAAGTTCTCATTAAAGAAGATGGCTGATTACGGCGGTATGCCATCAAGTCATACTGCATTTATTGTTGCTGCTTTAATTGGTGTAGGGTTAGAAGATTCGTCAGGTTTTGCATCACCCCTTTTCGGGTTTGGTTCAGTTATCGCATTTATCATTCTGGTTGACGCTGTAAAATTCAGAGGAAATGTTGATAAAATAAATGGTAATGTGACCTCTATTATTATTAGTTCAAGATTGGATGATAAAATACAGAATCCTAAATTTATTGCTCACAAAATAGATGAAGTTATAGGCGGTATAATTTTTGCTGTTATTTATTCGTTTGTTTTTTATGTGCTGTTTAATAATTTTTTCTAACACAAAGGAGCAGGGGAAGTGAAAAATTATCTTCTAATATTTATTCTCTTTTTCGTTATAACAACTAATTCTTATTCAACTGAAATATCAAAAGTTGATCAATTTATTTTAGTCGACGGAGGAACATTTCAAATGGGCGATGAATCCTCGAAAAAACATTCTGTAACACTTGATTCTTTTTATATTTCAAAATATGAATTAACTCAAAAAGAATGGAGCGATATTATGGGGTATAATCCGTCTGTTTTTAAAGGCGATAAAAATCCGGTTGATAATATAATTTTTTATGAAGCAATAGAATTTTGTAATAAAAAAAGCTTAATGGATGGTTTAGAAGAAGTTTATACTATAGATAAGGAAAATAAAGATCAAAAAAACCTGCATAATAGCGATGACTTAAAATGGTCAATAATTTGTAATTGGAATGCAAATGGATACAGACTTCCAACTGAAGCTGAATGGGAATTTGCTGCTAGAGGCGGGAATAAAACAAAAAACTATAAATTCAGCGGTAGTGATACTATTAATAATGTCGGGTGGTATATTGAAAATTCTAACAAGGTGACAAAACCGACAGGTAAAAAGAAGCCAAATGAACTTGGTTTATATGACATGTCGGGAAATGTCTGGGAACGTTGTTGGGATTGGTATGAATTATTCTCCGGTTTACCGGCAATAAATCCGAAAGGTCCTGAAGGTGGATACTCAAAAGTTTATCGGGGTGGCGGTGCCGGTTATCAGAAAGATTTTCATGCAACAACAGTTCGAGGAGAACTACCGGGAATCAGAAAAAATCAAAATATGGGTATGAGACTGGCAAAGTCAAAAGTGAACCCTTAAAATTGATTAAAAAAAGACGATTATCATCAGCATCTATCAATTATAAAAATCTGTTTGTTAAAATAATATAAAAGAAACAGAATCATACACTATTAGATTTACATAAATATTAGTTAATATAAATAAAGGAGCAGGTATGGATACTAGAAAAGAGGTGAAATTAAAGATAAATGACACTGAATTGAAAGGGGTGTATGCTAATCATATTGGCATTATGCATACCGCAGATGAGTTTGTTATAGACTTCATTTCAATGTTACCTCCCGAGGCAATTGTTACAAGTAGAGTAATAACAAGCCCTGCAGCCTTAAAGCGTATGTACAATGCTATTGGAATAAATATTAAGAAATTTGAAGAACGGTTTGGTGAAATTCCTAATGAAGAAAATAACGAAGATATTCCCGGTAATGTTAATTAATGAATAAATTTTTTTTTATTATAATTAGTTTTTTCCTTTTACTTTCATGTTCCAAATCTATAAAGCCTGAGGTTTTTTTTGTTGAAAACACTAATTTTTTTTCAGTTAATCCTGAATATTTAGAATACAGAACAGTTGCTGAAAAAGAATTTAGAAAAATGGGTTATGTCATTTCAAAGATTAAGGTTGATAAATATGATGGTTTGATTGAAGAGTTGAAAAAAATATTCGAAGTTAAAAAAAATGTTACTTTGTTTGTTGAGCCTTTTATTGCACCTTTATTAGTCAACTGGAGTGGAAAGGAAATTCCTGATAATGTATTTGTTATTTCATATGGTATGAATAATTCAATATTGAATAGTAAAATACCTCTATTTAATATCAGTTGTGAAAGTGATTTAATTAATTCGAAAATATTAGAATCGATACGGCGAAATACTAATGCTAATGCAGTGTCTATATTGCTTGTAGAACAAAGTTCCGTATTAAAAGATTTTATAACGATCAATGATGTTGAAAATAAAGATAACTATCATTTTATAACTATATCTTCCAATTCAGATTCTTCGATTATAAATGTTGTGATGAAAGAAAAACCGGTAAGAAATATAGTTTTATATGCCGGTATTAATAATAGGGTTATTAATGCAATTGAAAACTCGGGTTTGAAAAGCATGCAAATTACTGAAGTTATGACGAATTATGGAAAATTAAATTCCATAATAGATTATAGAATTTATCCTGATTATTCAAAATTAATTAAAGAAGGTTTACAATCAAAAGAATTTAAAATAACACGAAATTCTGTTGAAAAAGATACTTTTTATAATTTTAAATCTATTAATAAAGAAATCTTTAAAAAGATAAAGAATAAATAGTTTCAATAAATGAATTAATTACATTGACGATTTTTTAGTAATGTTGAGAATAAAAAAACCATATTATTTTTTATTAAGTCTGAATAATGCTTTTGATTATAAATGAGTGAAGTAATATGTTCTTTTTTTTTGATATCCTAAAGATTAAAGATTTAAAAACCGAACTTATTACTGATGTTAGATTTCTATTTAAGAGTTATTTATTTAATTATTTAAATTTATAATTATTAATGAGAAATTTAATTTGACAATTAGAGTCCTTTAAATTATAATTTTTAATGAAAAGGCGTAATATTATAGAGATAATAATGTAATCTCTATGTAAAAATAATGTGGAAAGGAGAGATTGGAATGTTGCCTAAAAATAAGTTTATCGCGCTATTGGTTGTCTCTTTATTTTTTTCAGCGTTACTATTTGGTCAACAAAGAGCGACTATTCTTCAAACAATTGTTCTTGAAGATTTTGAATTAAGTGATGATGGTTCACCAAAAAGGTATTGGACTGCTATTCCCGACAGATTCGGGCGAAAAGGAAGTGTTGCAAGTGGCGAAAGCATGCAGGAGCTGATGTGGGTTAAAGCTTGGCCGGAAGCATATTTCGGTACTGAAAAAGCGAATGCGGGAAGAGGCGAATTTTTTTACGGTCCTTCAAAGTCTGAAGGTAATTTGGTACGATATACTGATGTATCAAAAACAAGTCTTGCAATTAAACTTGCATACAATAGACAGGGGTACAGAGTAACAGAACTTTTTCCTTTAGAAAAATCAGCCGATGGGAAATTTAAGAAAACACCTATTCCTTTTAGAGGAAAAGTAAGACAGGTTGATTTCTGGGTCTGGGGATCAAATTTTGACTATTTCATGGAAATGGTTTTAATTGATTATAGAGGTGTTGAACATAGACTTGAAGTTGGAAATATCAGACATGTTGGTTGGAAAAACTTTGTTGTTCAAATGCCAAATAATATTCCTCAGGATGTAACAACAATTCCTTCAAACAGACCTTTATCTTTGGTAAAGTATGCTATATGGTCTAATCCTAAAGAAAGAGTCTCCGGGGCTACTTTTTATATTGATCATATAAAATATCTTGCAGATGTTTATGAAGAGTTATACGATGGTTATCAATTAGGGGATCCTGAATATGTTAAGAATATTAAGGAAAAAGCGGCAGCTCAACCTAAAGAATCTGATATTTTACAATAAACTTAGTGGAGGGAAGTAATGAAGATTAAGTACTTAATTAGTATAATCCTTGTAACAAGCATATCATTTGTAAGTGCACAGGAAATGGCTGATCCGTCAAGTGTGACAACTGCAAATTCACAAATAACCGAGGTCAGGTTAGACGGGTTTGAAGATGCGTCATTTTGGAAAGTAGCAATGCCAATTGATCAGGGGGTAATTTCCAGGGTTTCCAGAAATGGAAAACCGATTGAAATAGACACAGATGATTGGAAGGCAAGAGATGCAAAATATGGTATACCAGCTAGTTATGCTAAAGAGAGAGTTCTTGGTGTAAAGGTGGAATATATTGCAAGAGGTTACAATTGGTTTACTGTAGTGCCTGTAAAACCGGTTGTTATTGAAGGTATTACACAGAGTATTTCTGTCTGGGTTGCCGGAAGAAATTATAATCATTGGATGAAAATGGTTTTACAAGATTTTTATGGTAAAGAGAGACATGTTTTTGTAGATCGATTGAGATTTATTGGCTGGAAAGAATTGAAAGTTTCTATTCCAGAAACAGTTGTTCAAAGAGATTTTCATTTTGTTGATAAAATTGGTATTAAATTCAATGGTTTTGTAATTGAATGCGATCCTATTGAAACATTTGGTGTTTATTATTTATATCTTGATGAGCTTCGTGCTGTAACAGATGTTTTTAATGAAAAAACAAGAGATTTAGACGATATGGTTGATGATTGGTAGAAAATTTTCTATATACTGACCCCCAATATTTGGGGGTTTTTTTATACTTGATTGTATATAATAAATATGATAGAGAAAGAGTGGTGTATAATCCCGGAGGTCTAAGTGTCATTATCTAAAGATGAAATAGAACGAATTATTGATATTAAAAAAAGTCTTGAATTAACACATAAGTCTTCTACAAATCTTGAGCAGAGACAACGATTAAAAAAACAATTAGATGAAATTACTGCTATTATAGAAGACATAAATGACGGTAAGTGGGTTAATCCATTAAAAATAAAATTATTTTCAACTAAAAAAAATACTGATGATAACAATATAAAAAAAGATACCTCTCAACATGAAGTGCATTACGATAAAGTAACAATTATTAAGTTAACAGCAAATTCACATGATGATGAAATGGATATTGTTTATTCTTATTTTAAATTTTTTGATGAGAATTTCTATCATGTTTTATCATTACGAAATTTGAAGTTAAGATTTGATGCCGGGAAGAAAAGAGATGATATTTTATCATCGTATGATATTATACAGCGTCTTTTCGAGCAATATATTAAAGATTTGAATCAGAGCTATCAAATTGGTGAAAAATCAAAAGAACAGATTAATCTTCGAAATAATACTGAAAAATATGGTGTATTAGTTAGAATACAGGATTTTTTTCAGCAATTAAATTTGTTAGTCATTGAAATAAATAAAGGTTTATTACAAGGTGAAAAAATTGTTTTAAATCCTGATGAGAAATATTTTAATCAACATGATATAACCGGTTGTGGGATATTTGAAGGGCTGAAAATCCATGAAATATTTTTAGAAATGGGTAAATTTTTAACGATTTTCTTATCTAAAATTTCTATTCCTGAATTTCTAAAAGGAAAAAGATAATGAAATACCCGATTATTACTCTTGGTTCTCCCCACGGTATAGGATATGAAATATTTTTATTATCTTGCTTAAAAACGGATGATATTTCGAAAAATAAAAAAGTAATTATAGGTTCATTACATGTTTTCAAATTTTTTCAGGAGTTACTACAGATACAATTAGATTATACAGTTATTTCTTTTTGTGATTTTAAAGAATGTAATTTTAATGATAAACATATATTACTAATTGATGTTGATGAGAATGCTTTTAATATAACGAAATTATCTGATATAACACCATTTATTGATGGTTCTATTGCTTTAAAAAGTATAATTCATGCTGCTGATTTAATTGAGCGAGGTTTTTTTTCAAGTATGGTTACTTTACCTGTCAGTAAAGAAAATATTAATTTGATTGATAGTTCATTTAAAGGTCATACAGAATATCTAATGAATTTTTGGCATCAAGAAAATGTATTTATGTCATTCATTTCTGATTCATTAAATATAATGTTATTAACTACCCATGTTGCACTTCATCAAGTTCCAAAAATGATTAACGAGGCAAATTTAAAAACTTGTTTTAAATTTGCTGAACTTTTGCTACAAAAACTTGGTGAGAGTAAACCAATATGTTTACTTGGTTTAAATCCTCATGCCGGTGAAAATGGTTTGATGGGTAATGAAGAAATAGTTATGAAAAAAGTTGTTAAAGAGTTGAATGAAAAATACAAAAAAAATATAGTCGGGCCTATACCGGCAGATACTGCATTTATTCCATCAAATATTAATAAATATGGTATTTATGTTGCATCCTATCATGATCAAGGTTTAATTCCATTTAAAATGCTGGCATTTGATACAGGTGTTAATTTGAGTTTTGGTATGAAATATATTAGAACAAGCGTAGATCATGGAACCGCCGTTGACATTATAGGTAAAAAATTAGCAAAAACAATGAGCTTTGAAAAAGCATATGATCTGGCTATTAAGTTGTCGATGTAAATAACTGTATAAACAATTTTTATATGATAATTGTTTATACAGTTTTATATTTCATTAAAATGCCTTTTAATCAAAATCGGGTACTCTTGATTTTACAAGAGCCTCAACCTAAATATTACTTTTGTTCTTTGTCTTCAGTTGAATGTTTTTCAGAATCAAAATAGAAACCGTCTTTCCAGTTAAATCGTGATGTTTTTTCCATGTGTTCAGAATTTTTCACCGCTTTAATAATTTGTTTATATGTATTTTTATTAATATTTGTAAATGCCAAATCTATAATGAATTTTTTAAACCCTTTACCTTTAAGGTTATTTACTTTATCACTTATGCTAAATGGTATTTCAGGAATTATTGATGTTTTTTCTTTTGTTGAATTGACTGAGAAACAATAATCATTTTGTGAGTCAATAACTTGTTTCTCATACTCAATTCCTTTTAATTTTGGAATAATCTGAAATAATTCAGGATATGAAAAAATAGTTATAAGGAAATCACTTGATTTTGCGTTTTCATTGAGTGAGTATAAATTTCTTTTATTCGATTCAATTGGTGTAACAATATATTTGATATGAAAGTCATTAAAAAATTGAGCAGCATAACTGTTAAATGTGTATGCAAATGGCCCGGCAATTTTTTCTACATCATATTTTTTTAATAAATTTAATTGTCCTAAATTATTAAAAATAAATGCATTAAAACCCTTATTTATCAATTTCTCAATATAATCTTTAAAAGTATTTTGCTCATTATAATCAAAATAAGGCTCGAAATAAATTATAAAATCATCAACAGTAAATTGAGTTTTTGCTATATTACTAAAAAATTCATCTATATTACTTTTAGTTACATGAAAAATAACTTTTGCCGGTTTTTCAGATTGTAAAATGTGTAAATCAGCAGATTTATTAATTTTTACATAAAGACCTTCAGGCAATTTAGAAACCGGTTTAATGCTGATTTTTTCTAAAGTTGGTAGTTTTGTTATTGCCGGATGTTTTTTATATCGGTCTAAACTTTTTGGAATAATTTTTGTATAATTGTGATAAAAATCACCTTTAGAAATGATAAATACTTCATTTCCTTTTGCGGGAATGAAGTCCTCTTGAAGATCGATTAAAACTGAATTATTGTCCATAATTTTTCGAATTTTTATAGAAACTCTTTTTTTATCATCATTGCTTTGAATACGAATTGTATCACCCGTAGAAATATCATTAAGTTTGTCTAATCTGATTATATACCCTGTATCTGTTTTTTCATGAGATACTATACTACCGGCATAAATTCCTGTTTGACCGGAACGGTTGTGAGAAGTAATATTCGGATTGTTTTTATCCATAAATAAATATTCTGTTTTTTTTCGTGCAAAATCGTTTTCGAGTATTGCTTTGGCTTTCTCATAAGCCGTCTCTCTGTCTGCAGGATATGTATCGATCATTAATCGAAATGCTTTAACAACAGTAGCAATATACTGGTATGATTTCATTCTTCCTTCAAGTTTTAAGCTATTAATACCAATTTCTTCTATTTCAGGAATACGGTTTAATAATGATAAATCGTTTAATGAAAATAAATATTTACTATCATTCGGTGATGATGTTGAGTTATAAAGTCTTCTACAAGCCTGAGTACATCTTCCTCGATTGGCTGATTTTCCTCCAAAATAACTTGAAAATAAACAAGCTCCGGAAACAGAAACGCATAATGCTCCATGAGCAAATATTTCAAGTTCAGACCCTGTATTTTTTCTTATTTCTTTAATTTGTTCAAAATCAAGTTCACGTGATAAAACAACTCTTTTAACATTATATTTACTTAGTAAATTAACGCCTTCTGAGGATGATATGTTCATTTGGGTTGAAGCATGAAGCGCTAAATCAGGAAAATAGTTGTGGGCTAATGCTAATGTACCTAAGTCCTGAACGATAACACCGTCCGGTTTTACAGCTGCCAAATATTTTAGAATATTATACATGATTTGAGTTTCTCTTTCTTCAAATACTGTGTTAAGTGTAACAAAAACTTTTTTGTCTAAATCATGAACTTTTTCGACAATTGCTTCAAATTGTTTATATGAAAAATTTTTTGCTCGAGCTCGAGCATTAAAGTCTTTTAAACCTAAATAAATTGCATCGGCACCTTCGCCAATTGCAGCATCAAGTGCTTCCGGAGAGCCTGCCGGAGCTAGTAGTTCTATTCTTTTATTAGAATTCATTTGATTCCTCATTGATTATTTCATACATAGTTTTAGCTAATTCTTTTGAAACGTTTTTTTCAAGGATTTGCTTAACTTGGTATGTTGTCTTTTTGTCTGTTGTAATTATTAATATTGTATCGCCAATTTTAACGGTTGAAGAACTTTTGGTCGGTTTGTTATTAATAAAAACTCTGTTATCATCTATTAATTTATCACCAGATGAACGAGTCTTGAATATTAACGATATTTTTAGGAATTTGTCAATTCGCATGTTTTTTCCTTAAGAATTGTATTCATATAGTTTTTTGTATATTGGGCCATTTCTTCTTTATTTTTAAATTGCTCAGGATAAATTAGGTTGCCAATTATTACAGTAATTTTCCCGGGATGTATTAATATTGAATTCGGATTATTTATTGAAAACAAATTTTTATAAATAACAGGTGCTATAGGTATGTTAGAGTGCATTGATAAAAAGAACGCTCCATGATTAAATGTTCCTAACGCCCCTGATCTTGTTCTTGATCCTTCGGGCATTACAAAAAAATTTCTTATTTTATTATGAAGAAGTTCTGTTGCAATTTTTATTGAATGTAGAATTGTGCTTTTATTTTTTGGATTAATCGGCACTTGACCAAATTTTTTTATAAACCATCCGTAAAAAGGTTTGTTGAAATGAGTCGATAATTCAAAACCTCGTGGATAACCAGGTAAAGTAGCTCCGGATATGAAAAGATCAAAAAAACTTACGTGATTTGCAACAAAAATTATCGGGAATATATTTTTAGTTTCTTCTGATAAGTATTGTATTTCTGTTTTAATTAAAAGTGATTTTGTTATATAACTACAAAAATTAAAAACAAGTTTGTTTTTTATCTTTTCAGAGTGAACAAAAAAAGAAATAAGAATTAAAACAGGAACAAAAATGATTAGATTAATCCAAAAAATAAACCATAATAATAAACTAAATAAAATTTTCATCGATCTATGATTTTAACGCAAATTTTATTTGGGCTTTCAAAATATTTATTTCAACCGGCGAATAATCATCAAGTAAATCACCGTCAGGCATTATGTAAAATAAAGGGTCTGCTTCAATTTTTAAAGATGAAGATTTAATATATGTGCAACCTTTTTCATGCGTATGTTTACCGGTAAAAATTTTTGAAAAACCTTTTAAAAATTGAAAACGATTAATATCATGTAATATAATGATATCCCCCAGTCCATCAGTAATATCGGCATCAGGAGCAACCATAAATTTTGCTGCAGTAAATTTATTATTACTTATTGTCAGGAAAAACACTTTATCTGAATTAAATTGTTCATGGTCAGAAAATGTAATTTTTGTCTTGTATGGTTTAAATTTGCCAAGTCCGGTAAAAACAGCTAATATATAAGATAAAGCGCCAATTGACTTTTTATGTTTGACAGCAAATTCTGCAACATCAGAAATAAAACCCATTCCAACAATATTTATGCAATAAAAGTGTCTTTTATTTGTTTTTACCTCAATTATGTCGGATAAAAAATATCCATTGGGATCGAATTTTTCAAAAGCATCATCAATAGTTGTAATATTTTGGTCTACCAGAAATGAATTTCCGGTTCCGCCAGGTATAGGTAAAATCGGAATTCTTTTATCAAAATCTATAGTCATTAATACATTTGAAATACTTGATATTGTTCCATCACCACCTAAGGGGATTAATAAATCAGCTTTTTTATTATAACATAGATCAACGATATAGTTTTCCATATCCTTAATGGATTCTGAGTTGTAGTACTCTATTTCAGCATCAGGAACTTTTTGAGTAATAATATTTTTTAACTGATTAAATTTAATTTCTGCTTTACCACCGGATGCATTTTTATTGTAAATTACTGATATTTTTTTGTATTTCATTATTACCTTCTTTAATTAATATAAGTCTATGTTAAATGTTGTTCCTATAGACGCATTTAAATTTAGACGTGGTGCGTTATCCCATGCTCCACCAGCATCAAGCAAGTCATAGATAGTAGCCATGAGGGTCCATTGGAATTTTGGAGTTTTAATAAGTACCCCTCTTATTTGAGCATTTAAATATGCTCTATCTTCATTTGCTACTTTAAATCTATCATCGCCTGCTCTATAGTCTGCATTTGAAAAATCAATAAGAAATTGAAGCCTGTCATCTAATTTTGTTACTGAATAAACCCATGATGCATAAAAATTAAATAATAAATCAGGTACTCTTGTAAAATAAAATGTTTTGCCAAATCCAAAATTAAAAGAACCGACAAAAGTTGTAACACCGGTAAACATAAAATATAATGTTGTACCTGAGTATCCCCTCGAAGGAGAACCTGAGTTATCCGGAACAACCTCAAAATCCTGGACAAATGCCAATGCTCCAGATCGCCAGTCAAGAAACCGGAATTTATAATGAAAAAGAAATGGAGTGCTATCAAAGTAAAAGTTTGAAGGGGCATTTGGTTCGTCATGATAAGCCAGCTCTTTTGAAACGCCAAATTCAAACATATGATGTGGTGTAAATGTGACCTTTGGAATATAAGCTAAGCCACCATAGGGTGACCTTGAGGAAAAAGTAAATTCTGCACCAATCATAAGTGTACCCATTGGAGAACAATATGCACTTGGCGTCGTGATGAAACCACTTTTACCAGTTGTTGTTGCGTATGTTACATATTGTGGTCCACCGGCACCCCAATTTAAAACGCTCTTACTTGATTTAGCTGCTGAAAAAATAGTATATGAGATTAAGAAAAATGAAAAAAACAACACAAATTTTTTCATTATTAAGTCCCCCAATAAAATGAATACTAGAAATCATATTTTAAATAATTAAGAAAAAAAAGCAATAATTATTTGAAAATTTATAAAATAATATACCATTTTTTTTATTATGCTATATAATATATTATTATATAGAGGGAGTAGAAAATGCGAGTGAGCTCAGATTTTCCTAATTTGAATAGTAAAGATCCGGAAGGTTTAAATGAAATTGGCCAGCCTTATAAAGTAATGATTGTTGATGATTCAATATTCATACAAAAACAATTGAATCAAATTTTAATTTCTGAACAATTTGAAGTTATTGATACTGCTTTAGATGGCGTTGAGGCTCTAGAAAAATACAAAGAGCATCACCCGAAAGTTGATTTTGTTACAATGGATATTACAATGCCGAATATGGATGGGTTAACATGTCTTACTGAAATTTTAAAATTTGATAAGGATGCTAAAATTATTGTGATTAGTGCGCTTGGTAAAGAGGATTTAGTAAAAAGAGCCTTAGTTGCTGGTGCAAAAAATTATATTGTTAAGCCACTTGATAGAAAGAAGGTGCTGGAAAGAATTAAATCGGCATTGGGTAAATAAAAAAAAAGCGATTTTATCGCTTTTTTTTATTTTATTTATCATATTTTTTTAGTAAAATTGATGTATTTATACCGCCAAAAGCAAAGTTATTGCTTAAGACTATATTCAAATCTTTTTTTCTTAAATCAGTAACAATATCAAGTCCTTCACAACGAGGATCAATATTTGTAAGGTTGATTGTAGGATACATTGTTTTATCTTCTATCATCATTAAGCTATAAATTACCTCATGAACTCCGCAACTGCCTAATGTGTGTCCGGTAAAACTTTTTGTTCCACTTAATGGTGTTTTATTGCCAAAAATTTCACGGGTTGCCTGACTTTCAGCCACATCGCCTGTCTCTGTAGCTGTTGCATGCGCATTTATATAATCAATATCTTCTTTTTTTATACCGGCATTTTTAATTGCTTCAATCATTGTCGCTTTCATACCTTCACTTGATGGTGTCGACATGTGGTGGCCATCGCAAAGGGAAGAAAAACCAATAACTTCGCCGTAAATTGTTGCACCTCTTTTTTTTGCGTGTTCAAGTTCTTCAAGAACTACCATGCCTGCGCCTTCTCCTACAACAATACCGCCTCTTTTTTTGTTAAAAGGCTGTGAGGCTTCTTTGGGGTTGTCATTGTGCGTTCTGCATGCAACATCCATAATGTCAAAAACGGCAACTGTTGTGTGGTGAAGTTCTTCTCCTCCACCTGCCAGCATAACATCCTGTAAACCGTATTTAATGTATTCATACGACATGCCAATTGACTGAGAGCTTGATGTACAAGCACTTGATGGAGAGAAAACTCTACCTGTAATGCCAAGAGATACTGCAATATTTGCAACTGTTGTATGATTCATTAATTTAAGAAAAGTCATTGATTGAATCTGGTCAATTGATTTGTTAACGATAAGTTCGTGAAAGAAATCATTAAACGCTTGAGGACTACCTATAGTTGAAGCTGCAGCACAACCTAATCTTCCGCTACTGAGCATTTCATCAGGAATGCCGGAGTGTTTTAGTGCGTTAATTGCTGTTATTGTATTCATAACTGAAAGTTTACCCATTGATCTTCTTATTTTTCGATCAAGTACTTTCTCGTCCAGATTTTTTACTGTACCACCAACAAAAGATCGCAACCCTTTGAGTTCTTTCCATTCAGGAATTAATTCCACACCACTTGTTTTGTTGTAAAAAGATTTTTTAACATCTTCTTTTGTATTTCCTATTGGACAAATAATATCATAACCTGTAATAACTACTCTTCTCATTTTTATTCCTCTAAATTGTTGCTGATACTGTAATAATGATATTAATTATTTTTTAATACCCTTTATTACTGTTGTATAACAATTATTAAATTCTTTTTCAACTTCATTCATATTCGGCTCTGTTGTGTAAATATCAAAACCGGCAGCTTCTAATGCTTTAATCCAGTTTTTCCACTTAATGAAACCATAATTTGGTCTCCATTCATCATCGAGTTTAACATTCCAGTAATCATCAAGGGTGTTGATAACAAATTCGTGTTGAATCATCGGGCCTTCACTTGGTCTGACTGTTTCAGAAATCAGAATAACACCATTTGGTTTTAAAACTTTATATAATTCACTTAATGTAAATTTAAGATCATAGGCAACATGAATTGCATTAACTGCCCAGATAATATCATATTTATTTTCTTCAACACCAACTTCAGTGAGTGGTTTATTGAAGTCAAATTTGCTGAATTCAAAATTAGATATATCGCCCGTTAGTGATTCAATTGTTTTTCTGGTGTTTCTAATCATTTTATTTGCAACATCAGTAAAGTGGTAGGTAAAATTTGTTAATGACTTACCTTCATCTTTTCTTTGAGAGATAAACTGTTTTGTTCCGCCACCCATACCACCACCGAGTTCGAGTATATGCGGGTTATCTCTATTGTCAACTTCATTATTAAGAACTTTAGCTCCTAAAATATTGTTCGCATTGTAAAAAAGACTTTTTTCGTAATATTCATTGATTATTTCAATGTTTTCAGGTGAAAAAATAATTTCAACTCCTGTTTTATTACCTTTAAGAAAATCTTCATAATTATCTGCCATTAATTTTAACATTTTAAAAGTGTGTGAAGAACCAGGCTCTTGTGCTGTACAATAATTATAGAGTTCAACATCATTATATGTTATTTTTTTATCTGTAAAAAAATATTTTACTTCATCACTATCTTCATTTGAGTCCATAAAGTTGCTGAATTTTAATCTTTCAAGAACCCATTTTAATGCACTGTATGATTTGTCTGAATAATTAAATTTTTTTATAAGATATGATATTGAAACGGGTTTTTTTAATTCTTCCGACATTCCGGTTCTGTCTAAAATATCTTTTATCAACTTTAAGAGGTAGTTATCTGTAAGTGGCCAGATATCCCGGACATTCTTATTCATCAATTCAGTTAAATACCAGTTTTCGAACATTATAACATCCTTAATTACAATATAGTAGAAATAACTAACAATACTTTATATATGAACTAATAAAAAAAATCAATCTATTTTTTTCACTAATATATTTTAATGAAAAGGGATCAACATAAATGCTGATCCCTTTAAATAATTTGGAAGGAGAAAGAGAAGTAAAAACTTCAATAAATATATAGTTCTTTTATTTAAAAGAATAAATACAAAATACACAAATTTTACAAAAAATACTTTTTATTATAAATTTTCTTGAGAAAATCATGTGTACATAATTTTCTCTTTTGCCATACATAATTAGATTGTGTCAGCCTCTGTTCGTGGGTGTAGCTACTCTGACATACAACAAGGGGGGGGGGGAAGGATTTTTTTGAAGGCTCTATGGTCGATCGTTTTTAATTGGGATGGTCAGAGGATTAATTTTTAGATTTATTCATTTTTGCAGCATTATCCTTTATTCGCTGATTCATTATTTCATTTACTTTATTATCAAAATCAGGGTATTTGGATCTTAAGATATCAAAATCCTGTTTTGAAAGTTTATAGACATCACAATAATTAAGTGTTCTGATAGATGCTGTTCGTTTTTCACCTTGAATAAGTGCCGTTTCGCCAAAAGGTGAACCGGGACCCAACATTGCTACTCTTATTCCATTTACAAGAACTTCAATATCTCCGGAGTTCAGAAAATACATACATTCACCGTACTCTTCCTGACGGATTATATAATCGTCCGGAAGGAAAATTAGAGGTTCAAGGATCTGAACTATTTCACGGATAAATATATCATTCGCATCTTTAAAAAGAGAAACTTTATCAATAATTGTACGGTTTAAAAATAATGAAATCTCCATTTTAAGTGTAGGGGGTATTTCATTTAGAAAAGTTACGCCGGTTATACTCTTTTTTGTTTCCCATAAATAATTATAATAATTTTTTACCTTATCCTGAATTGGGTAAGGAATCTTTTTTATTCTCATGTATTCTTTAATTTGTTCCATTTTCTCAACAAAATTACTTTTTGCAACATCTATATTTGCAATTAGAGATGATATATTACCTATTATATAACCATACATACCAACGCCTAATAACTGAACAAATATAGTATATAAAAGTTGAATCCGTATGTTTTTGTCCGGAGTAATATCCCCGTATCCGATAGTTGCAATAGTAGTCACGCACCAGTAAAGAGATATGATATACTGATCAGTAAATGGTCTTTCTTTTTCACTTGCTCCGATAATTATCCAGCCCAATGACATTAAATGTACAATAATGGCAAACCAGAAAACAAAAATGATAAGTCTCATGATACTTGGGTTTAAATTTATAACAGCTTGAAGATTTCTGAAAATAATTCTTGTTTTAAAAAGTTTAACTAATTGTAATATGCGTAATAATTTAAACGTCAGGAATAAATTAAGTGTTGTTTCAACAGGAAAAGGTTTATTGAAATAAACTGAAAATATATAAGCAAACGGGATTGCCGCAAGAAGATCAATAAAAAACCACGTTTTCAAGTAGTGCTTTGAAATTTCACGTCTTTGTGTAAGTGTGTTTTGTTTTATCCGTACAGTTGTATTGAAATTTACAAATATATCACAAGCAAATATAATTGATAAAAACCAGTAGATAATATCAAAGTTATTAATTTCAGATGCCATAATATAAGGAATTGTTATGGCACAGTAAAAAATTACCAGAACAATGAAAATGTCCCAGTATCGTTTAAATGAACTATTATAATGAATTAAAAATTTTGTTTTCATATTTTAATTATCGTTTAAACACTCAATAAACATGAGTCTATTATAGAGAAAAACTTTAAAATTGAGAATAAAGTAATACATATTTTATTTGAGTCGCAAATCGTATGATAATGCAACTGATACGGTATAATCGGTACCTGCATTCATAAATGTATCTTCTTCAAAGTAAATTTGCAAACGGTACCGGTCAATTGTGAAAACAATGCCAACTAATAAATTTGTTTGTGGAGAACCGGCGAGTTCTGTATACATGCCAAGATTGTTGTAAATAGGAATATACCCTTTAATATGTGATGTTTTTATGTTCATTTGGGTTATTATTGAGAAAAACTTAACTGGTGAAAATTCTAATGAAACAATCGCGTTGAATGAAGGATATGGCGTTGGGGCATCAGGAAACATAAACTGTAGTGGAAAAACAGCAGCTCCCTGCAGGTACATGGAAAAATATTGTATCGGGTAGAAATCAATAAGAAGGCCTGCTAAATAATCAGGATACCCGGAGCCGGTAATGTTTGATAATTGACCGGTTGGAATTTTAAAACCTTGTGTTAGTGAGAATGCACTGTATTTGTTTGTATAAAAATTAAATTTAAACCAGGTGTCAATATCACCAAATCCGACAGCCGGTTTATCAAGAAATATATCAAAACCATTTTGTGTCTTGAAATCAACATACACTTCATTTATAGGGAAATATTCTCTGCCCCCGTTTGGAAGTGAAAATAAATCATGCCAGTATTGAGTAAAACTGTCTAAAGCACCACCATAGTATGAAATAAGCCGTATACTCATACCGATTTCAAAATATTTGTTTATTGAATAAAAAGATGATGACTCGAGGATGAAACTTTCAAAATCAGCGACTCTGAATATACCCCATTCTTCGTGCGGATAATTATATATTGCATAAATATTAAAATCCTGTGAATAATATATTGATGTAGTTATGTTTAAACTGCGAGGGGAGTCTATTAATGCTTTTTGTCCGGGCAGGTTCATAAAAATTATATAGGGTGAAAAAACATTTTTTGAAAATAACGGACCTTTTCCGTATGTTCTGATATTTGAGAATACTGTGAATGAAACCAAAAATAAAAATAATATTGTGTATTTTTTCATTTAAAAACTTAACTTCCCTGTTATTGTGATTGCTGCAAAAAAATCATGCTTTATTAGATTTTCATTATTACTATATTGCATGGAATAAGCAAGTTTTAAATGTCCGATAAGTGAAATATTTTTATTGAATTTGTATCCATAGCCGGGAGTTAGTTTTAAATCCACAGGTTTTTGGATATATTGTGTAGTCGTCTCCCGAACGGGAGTATATAGTATTCCGCTGTAATCAATATCGAGGTAGAACTCAGGTCCGAAGAAATCCTCTGTAACCGGATTTATGCTATAGAAGAAAAACATTAACATTTCTGAGAATGTAATTGTATGTGAAAATAATTCATCTTTTGCGGTATATTTAATTGTGTAATTAACAACAGTATGAGACTGTCCGGTTTTGTCACTTAAGATGTTAAAGTAATTTTTTATTCCGCCAGCAAATTCATCAGCATTTTCTTTGATCTTAAACTGATAGTTTAGTGAATATCCTGAATCAATATTGAAACCCTGATATCTTGTTTTATAAAAACCATCAAGGGTTAAGGATGTTACATATTCACACGTAAAAATGTTTTTATTATAATAATTTCCTTTAACTTCAGTTTTAAAAAAGGATGGAATGAAGTATTTTTCACCGGTATATTGCGATAATGATAATTCAGAAAATACGGTGTCAAATAAGTCAGCTTTATCCATAAAGCTTGTATGAGGAAACGGGTGAAGTGTCATAATTGAATAGTTATTAATTAATATTTTATTTTTTTCTTCAAAAAATGAATCCCAGTATACGTTTGTTAATTTTTTTTCGTAATTTGTATTAATAACCCGGTTAAATCCGATTTTAATTAGAGTCAGATCGTTCTGTGGTGTAATGAAATTACATACGACGCCTGTTGTGTTAACAGCTGAAACATTGTAGTTTGTATCTAAACCCGAATAACGCATTGCGTTAAGTAACCGGTAATTCATTGTAATTGTCATAATGTCCAGTGGTTTTGCGGTGATTTCTATAAAATCATTGCTAAATAGTTGTTTCATCGTACCAAAAAATTGTGGAATATCCTGAGAAAAAGCAGTCCCGATATGTTGAAGTGAAAAGAATTCATTTGAATTTGTATTATAATGTATACCATTAAGAAATGATTGTAATACTATTGTGATCGGGAGATTCGTTGTCTGTATTTTGAAGTCAACTTTCGTATTTGTTTTGTTTTCAGGTGAATTATATACAAGGGAGTCAAACCCGTTGCTTATGGTAATATAACTGTTTTTAAATCCAATATCGAGACCTGTTTTTTTACTATATTCATAATTACCTGCATTTTTCACATCCTGATAATCAAAAGAGTAATTAAAAAAGACAGGAACTTTTTGGGTTGTATTTCTGAGTATTCGTATAAGTGTTTTTTCATGAGCCGTTTGTAAGCCGTCTGATGCAAAATCAATGGAATTGGTTTCATGAAATTTGAAATCAAATGTTAGAAAGTTAAAAGAAATTGCAGATAACTGTATAAAACGATTTGTTTGAAGAGGAAGCATAGTTGTTTCTGCGAAATTAGTGGAATATAAGGATGAAATAAATGAAATTTGAGGTTTTGAAAAAATTACAAAATCACCTGATTGTAAGGAAACTTTATTACCTGAATACTCAAATTGACTTTTTATTGCACCGCCGATTGCAGTGATTATATTTTCAATGAAAAATTCATCAATAAATAGTGTATTTTTGAGAAAATGAGTATTTAAAACTTCAATTTGTATGCTTTTTATCATTTGTGATGAAGAAAATAAAAGTTCATTTCCTGAAAACGATATTTCACTCCAGCTATTTAATGGTAGATTATTATAATTAATGGGAAGCGTTTTTTTTTCACCATCATTATTTATGAGAACAAGATTCATCTCTAAAGGGTTTTCGTCTACTTTCAGTAAATAAAACCCGATTTTATTGAATAAACTTAGATTGATTGCCGGGGAAAGTATTTTTCCTGTATAAAATGATGAATCTGTTTCTGAAATCCGAATTTTTAATGTTCTTTCGACATTTCTATTAAAATGAAGTATTGCATCTCTTTCGGTATTTTCACGCGAAAAGATATGGTTCTGAAGTCGTGAGTCTTCGGCAGGGAAAATTTCTTCTGCAACACTGTTGCCTGATTTGTCGTAATACCATCCGGTTTCAAGAAAACGTAATTGATTAAAAATGATTTTTCCGCTCACCGTTGAAGATGATGGGTTCACAATTGTAATTCTAACACCGTTTGCTCCGTCTAATTTCCATGGGGACTGAATATTCATGCTGTATAATTCTCTATGTCCGGGTGGTAATGAAATAAACTCGTTTGTATTATTGTCAGGTGTTATTTTACTGATGAAATTAAGATCATCCGCTGATAGTATGCCGTTTCCATCAAAATCGTTCGTGGTTTTAAAACCATCGTTTTGTCCTTTAATAAGAGTTATTCCATTGGAATCAAGGTAATATTGTATACCTTCATCAAGTTTTTCTGTAAAAACCGATGAATTACTCTGAAATCGTTCAGAAACCCTGCCTGCGTCAATGTAAATAGAAACTAATCCGCTCATATCAAGAGATTCTGCTAAAACTGTCAGTCCAGAATATGCTGCAAGGTTATCTGAATGAGCATTAATTGGTAATACCATACTGACAGCTTCGTTTGCTTCAAGGGAAATATCGGCAATTAATGAAGTAGAATTTTGTTTTCTTGACCAGATACCTGTTGTCGAGTCAACAGTAAAACCATCAGAACTTGAGTAGGGACCGATTTGATTGTTATTTTCATAGGGCTGTTTTTCCTGTAACGGTGACTCAAAAAGTGATTTGTATTCACCATTACTTAAACCGTCTTTATACATATCTCTGTAAAATAATTTCCCCCATGAATACCCCAGTAATGAAGTGTAAATTGCTGGTAAATCAGAAGGGTAAAAATTTCTGTGATCTAACGGAAGTGAGTAACCGGTTTTGTTTTTTTCAAAATCTTCAATAAGTGAGATGTTTTTAAATTCGGGAATGTAAACTGATAGAGTTGCGTCTGTTGTAAATACCATTTTTGCTTTTTTTTCTTTAAATACCGGTGAAAAATTAGCAATGAAACCTGTATTGTATAAGAATTCTCCATGCCGCAGGGAGTTGTAATATCCCGTGTCCCATAGTTTTACAGGCATTTTAAAATAAAGTGAATCATTTAAAAAAAAGAATTTTCCTGCCCGGAAACTATTTTTTTCAGAAAATGTAAGAAAGAAATCATCTGTTTCTGAAGTTACATACGACACTTCAATAATATCTGAAGAGGAAAGGGGAGTGTTAATAATTAACTCACCGGTGGAATAATTAACAGAAATTGCATCAGTTTTTGTTGAATTAAGAAAAACTGTTGCAGTACCTGAAACAGGAAGAGAACTTAGAATTAATTTTTCTGCTGTCGATGAAAATGTTACCGATAGAATGTATTGCGGATTGTTTACGTATGGTTTTGATCCTGTGTAAAGCGTATCGCTGATTGTATAAAAAGGATAAATATTGTCAGCATCACCTTTGGTTTGATTTTTTGATATTCTTACACAACCGGTGAGATTATCGTAGGAACTGGTAAACCCTGATATAGAATTCCCGCTGTAATCTTTAATGATAACTCGGACATCTGAAACCAATGCGCCGCTACCGGTGATTTTGTATGAATTCTTTTCCTCAAATGGTGAATAATAAAGAGGTCTGTTAAGAATTAAATACATTTTTCCTGCGTGTTCCAGAAATAGATCCGGTGTTTCTGTTGTATTACAATCTTGTGAATTGAGAATACCTTGTAGTCCCGCTGCAGTGGACCCGGTTTCATACAATATTCCATTAATAGAAGTATTGTAATGAATAATCACGGCCTTATTAGAAATGTCGGTGAAAAAAACAATTGTTCCGGAGTCGAAATTAATCTGATAATCTTTACCGTTTTCAAGGTTTTCAAAAAATTGTGATAACTGCTGATTTGATGATGAGAAATCTGTTCCTTTATCTGATGAAATCATTATTTCAACACCGGGTTGAATATTTGTGTCGGGCAAATAGAAATAGGTTCCACGCACGTATTTTTCAATGGTAATGACACTGTCATACATCTTTTTTTCTGCTGAAAACCGCTCGGTATTGATCTTTGTAGAATCAAATTTCATATCGAAATTACCGCGATAGATTGCATTTCCCCAATTAATTCCTGCAGCAATATCTTCTGCCCTGCTGTTTTGAATAATCCTGTATGGATTAACCTGAATAGGTTCAATGGTATTTGATATGTAGAATTTCTTCAGAAATGAATTACTTGAATATTGAAGAGTGAATTCTGTTTTGTTAATATCATCGGGAGCAAATAATGAAAAAGTAAGTCCGGTGCCGGTGATGATATTAAGATTAATTAATCGTTCCTGAAGTAAAATTAAACTGTCCAGAAAACCTGAATTACCACTTAGAAATACAAACTCAGGGTTATATGAAATTGAAGCAGATAAACCGATAGTGATATTCCAGTAACCGGTTAACGAAACTTCACCTTGTAATTGATTGAATGAAAATGCAAAGACGCTTGATTTTGTTTTTGCTGAACCGGTTGTACTATTTTGATTATGTGAAGTAAGGTTTGGTGTTGAAAACGTATTAAAATCAGGTACAATTATAGAACAGGTGAGAGAAAAATTAATTAATAGTATAATGCTAATTATGTACTGTTTCATTTAATAAATTGTATAAAAATTTCGATAGTATAGAAGTATGTATGGTATTACATCAGCTCAAGTTTTAAACTATAACATTAAATTAATAATTATGATATAGTGCCGGTATATAAATATGATTTTTTGAACAGGATTTTTAATGTATACTTTAGATGATAAAAGCAATATGACCAATTTTATTAGAAGGTTATTATTAAATCCGTCTCTTCCCCATTTTAATCCCGTAGAATCAGAAATTATAATCTCAAATTTTTTTGTAGCCAATAAAGTCATAATTAAAAAAGAATTTAAAATCAGATCACATTTTCAAAATTTAAACGATAGTGAAATTGAGAAACTTTTTTACGGGACGCTTGAATCAGAAATACTTTTCAGGACTCAGGAAAAAATAAAAGTTATTATTTATAATAAAATTGATTATAGTTTCATGAAAAAAATCAAAGGGTTTCATGGTGATATTGAGTTATTTAAAGATCAGATATTTTATTTACTTCATTCATCAATAAAGAAAAATTCTATCAGAAAAGCATTTATCCCGATCCTCAGGATTTTTCAGCATCAGATTATTGAACGATATATTTCTGTTTTATTTATTCAAAAATCTTCTGTTATCGATACAATTAATAAAAAGGATCGTTTATTTTTAAATAACGATGAAATGATTAATTTTTTTAAAACATTGTCAATGGTATCTGTACTCGGTTATTTGTATGTCGATAATGGCGGAACTAACATTCATATTACCAATTCAATAGATAAAGAAAAATCAATGAATACAGTATTGGCGAAAATTGAAGAAATGAATTATCCAATACCTGATTCTTTGATTACTTTTGCTCTGTGTGCAAATTATAAAGATAAAAATATTGCAACAATTTCTCCGGTTGTTAAATTGTTGCGAATCTTTTTATTATTCGGAAAATACTATAATAATGAAGAACAAAATCAGAGGGGGGCAATTGATATAGAGCAAAGTTTTTTCTCACATTATAAATATGATCATGCCAATTATGGAATTGACCCTGAAATATTAGATATATTATATTCCGGTCATTTTAAGAATTAAAATTTTTGTATATTTTATTTGCTATATTTATTCAAAAAGAAATATAATTATGTTACATAATGTTTGAATTTATATTTTTATAAAAATAAAACTACGTCTAAGGTATGGTAATGGAAAACGCTCGTTTAATAAAAAGGGTATTAACAATCATAGTTTTTTTTACAGGATTTATTTATTTCCTGATTCAGCTGTTAAATATTCCGGGTTATCAGAATAACGATATAAATAAAATAATTGATAAAATTAATTCTGAATTAAATAGTAATGATATAAATGATTACTCTTTGGTAAGTATAGAAAAAGGCAGTTTTGTCTGTTTATTTACAAAGCTCACTTCGGGTAAAATGGTTCCACTTATATATAATACAACATTTTTTACGAATGGTTTTAAAGAACCGGCTGATGTGTATCGAACGTATAGAAAAGCGATTCGAATTTACGAGAAATCAGTATCTGACAGGAAATTTGTTGTCTGGGTTAATAAATTCAATGTGTATTATTATATAAAATATTTGTTAATACCGATGTGCGTTATTTTTTTAATCTATTGCGTGATTATGTTGCTGTCAACGCTTTTATTGAGTTCAGGAAATTCATTTTCTGAAAACAATGAGAACGTGAAGTATAGCGGGAATAATAAGGATGATGATTCAGATACTGAGTTGTATGAAACTCTTGATATGTATAACAATGATTATAATGAAACTCCTGAGTTTAATAAAGCAGAAGAGGAACATTCGAATGAGACAATAAATGCTGAAGAGGAATATGTCAATTTATGGACAAGAAATTTCAAAATATCTGATCAGTTTAAAACTAATTTCCCGTTTACACAGTTATTAAGGCATTTGAAATTCAGTTATTTACCGGAAGAATATATTTACAAATGTATTGCTACTGCAACAGAATATTTTAAATGGCAAAAACCCGAAGTGTATATTTCGCAGAAAAATGATTTTATCGAATGTAAAAACAAGGGTATTTTAGAGAAATCTGAAATATCAGTGGCAACAGACGGTCTTAAAAAAGGTGATATTTTCATACCGCTTTATCCGTATAGTAAAACAAGGATTTTTGGTTATTTACGATTTACCTGGAATAATGACTTTCCTTTTTTCATATCAGACATACTCTATTTTCTTAAGTTCATTTTTTCCCAGGAAGCACGTAATATTTTTGCCAATACAAAACAAAATGTTTTATTTAAAGAAAGAATTGATAAACTCATAGAAAATAATACAGATATAACGGTAGCCGTAATTGAGGTTGATCACAAAGAACGGTATAAATTTGATTTGAATCAGGATGAAAAAAACATTCTGAATATGAAAATACTTGATGATATAACTCAGGAACTGCATTCCAGTACCATTTTTGAATCTTTTAATTTTGTTTATTTATCAATAAAACCTTCAATTCAAAATGAATTTACAAAAGAATTAGAGTTGTTTTGTTCAAATAAAAACCGGAATTATTATATCTCACCGGCACGTGGTAATATCGCGGTTACTTTCTCCATTGGTGTTTCGTCCCTTAATGGAAGAACAGTTAATGCGGCAACAGTTATATCGGAAGCAGAACAACTTCTTGATAGTGCTATAGAAAATGGTGGAGATCAAATATCAAGTCGATAGTGGAAAAAGACGCTTATAAACATTCAATAACTTTTCTAAAAAAATATTTCGGATATGAATCTTTTCGAAAAGGTCAGGACAGTATCGTTCAGTCGGTTTTGAAAGGTAACGATACTCTTGGTGTTATGCCGACCGGTGGCGGGAAAAGTATTTGTTATCAGATACCGGCTTTGTGTTTACCGGGAATGACAATTGTAATTTCACCGCTTATTTCATTAATGAAAGATCAGATTGATACGCTGAAAGAAAAAAATTATCCCGCTGAAATGATAAATTCAACAATTGAATATAACGAACAGCGTAGAATTATGGAATACGTTAATTCCGGCAGGGTTAAATTATTGTATTTGACACCGGAGCGATTTAAAAATGAGAATTTTTTATTGTGGCTGAAAGAACAGAATATTTCCATGTTTGCCATTGATGAGGCTCATTGTATTTCTGAGTGGGGACATGATTTCAGACCGGATTACCGGAAAATTAATGGTGTAATTACGCAATTGGGAAATCCTCAAATACTTGCATTAACCGCAACAGCAACAAAAGAAGTTCGTGATGATATCATAAAAGTTATCGGAATGAAAAAGCCTGAAATCATAATAAATGGCTTTAACAGGGAGAACCTGATTTACGGCGTTGAGGAATATCCTACAAAAGAAGACAAAAATAAAGGTTTGATTGCATTTCTTTTAAAAGTGAAAAAACCCGGCATTATTTATACATCAAGTGTTAAAGATGCAAATGATATTTATAACTATTTGAGAACCAATTCAGATTTGAAATTCAGTTTGTATCACGGGAAATTACAACTTAAACAGAGGACTGAGGCACAGGATAATTTTCTTGAAAACAAAATCGATGTTTTAATTGCTACAAATGCTTTCGGAATGGGCGTTGATAAACAGGATATTCGATTTGTTGTTCATTATTCAATTCCCGGTACAATTGAGGCGTATTATCAGGAAACCGGTCGTGCCGGTCGTGATGGTGCAATCAGTTATTGTTTGTTGCAATATATGAGACGGGATGAGGAAATACAGAATTTTTTTATTCGATCTAAAAACCCTTCTTCAGAGTCAATTAAGGAAGTGTTTAATTATATATGTAAATATTCAAAAGATACAAATTTCTATGAAGATTCTGAAATTACTGATGATGATATTAAAGTTTCAAAATTTGAAAAAGCTGCAATTATAAAAATACTTCATGATATGAATCTGATATCGATTGATTATCTGTCAGATGAAATATGTGAAATTGCAATAAAAAAAGAATCGGTTAATGATAAAACGCTTTTTTATACTCTGACTGAATTAGTGAGAATGGCGGGTAAAAATAAAGAAATCAGAATGAATCTTAATACAATTCTAAAACGGATTGATATGTCGAAATTTGATTTTATTTCTGATTTGAATGGTTTAGTGAGTAAAAAGATCATTAATTATGAATTGATTCCTGCCGGAAGGGTTATTAAAATAATTGAAAAGAAAATACCGAATGATATTCTGAAAGAACATGAAAAAAAATCTGCAATAAAATTGGAATATGATATGTCTAAATTGAAATCTGTTGTTGATTATGCTGAATTACAGGATAATGATTGTAGAAGAAAATATCTTCTTAATTATTTTGGCGAGGAGTTTAAAGAACAGAATTGCGGTAAATGTGACATTTGCAGGAAAACCAATAAAAGCACGAGCAATAAACCTGATGAAAATGACATCACCATTCTTTTTGCCGTGTATATGAATGACGGGAAGTTTGGTAAAATGAAAATGGGTAAGTTATTGAAAGGTTCGTATGAGCTTGAAGAAAAATATAGAGAAATAGAAGAATTCGGTTGTCTTTCTGCATTACAGATTGAAGTGATTTACGATAAACTTTCAAAGTTAACACGAAATGCGTTACTGTATACCAATGATTCAAAATATCCGACTATTTATATATCTGAAAAAGGGAAGAAGTTTGTCTCCCTTTATAAATCATCACGACCGTAATAATTTTTAATGAGTGCAATAATATCGTTTTTCACATCTTCATTATCTTCTAATAATACGATTCGATCGCTTTTTACAAATAATTTCTTTTTGTTAAACTCAAGGTCTGCGATTTTGTTGAATACTTTACTTTTTACTTCTTTAATCACTTTTTCAGCATCGCGGTAACTTTTTTTGTATATTTTATAGAATAATTCATCACGCATTGCTTTAATTTTTATTTCGCGTAAAGACTCGGGAAGTGATTTGTCACTTTTGATTTTATTTAGAAAAGGGATAATAAGTTTAAGTTTTGAGCCTGCCATTCGGGTTTGTTCTTCGGTAAAAAAATGAAAAACTGATATATAATAGTAGGCATTGTTTTCAGCCATTTTAAGGGCAATATTGACATACGTTTTGAAGTTTGGATAATTATTTTGTTCATAGAGTTTATTGTCGACTATGTATTTTAATCGTTGTCCGATCAGGTAGGTAAATTCACCCCATCGTTGTTTTAACCGTTCAATTTGTCGTTCGATGTCATCTAAATTTGAGGGAATAAATGACGGTTGTATGTCTTCGCATAAATCTTTATATTGTGCAACTGAATTAGTTAGTGCTGATTCATCGATGATTTCATAATTTACAGATGATTTTATTTCCTGGTCAATCAACACTGAGCTCCTTTTTCTTAACCTGTACATTATACAGGATTTTATAAAAATTGCCTTATAAATTTATTATTATTAATTGTTGAGTAGTTACTTTACATATAATCACTAATCTTATATTATTGAATGATCGATACTATTATTATAATTTTGAAACCATAACTAATGAGGAATGAATATGCCCGCCGTTGAATACAAATCAGAAAAGATACGAATTAATATGGGATCAATTGTTGCTTTGCAAGGTTCAATTCTTAAAGAAATATTGCTTTTGAATGAAGGAACAATTGAAGTTAAAAGATGTCAGGAAAATATTAAGGGGTTTTTACCTGAAGAAGTTATTGAGAAAAGTAAAAGGGTTGAAGTTATATCAGGTCCCTCAATATTTGCAATTGAAAATATTGTAAGTGAATCTGATGTTAAATATTCATATATTGCAATGTCTGATTGTGAGATTACCAAGTTTATCATTCCGTCGGGCGATATTATCGGTTTTTTTAAAAGTACACCGCAAATAGCTATGAATGTTCTTTTAACGATGAAAGAGGGGTGTGTTAGAAATATTAATAATCTTAAAACATTTTCAACTCTTTTTGGGGAATTAGAAAAAATCGTTGATAATCTTGAGTTGTTTAAAGCTATTGTTGATAATAATAGCCAAAGTGAAATTTTATTACTTTATTTAAAAAATGGTGGAACTATACCGGTGAAAGTGGACTCATCATTTTTATTAGCCGATTATTCAACAATTTTAGGTAAATCGTATGGAAACCCGGGTTTTGATCCGAAAGCGAAATATCAATGGAAGAAACTTGAGTTCGTTCACAATTTACTTAAATCACGACCCGATTCATTTATACAGATAATTTCAACACAGATTCAGGTTTTTAACTATTTATATACTGAATTATCATTGATATTAAATCAGTTAAGTGCAGACATCGGTAAGATAGCTGCAAAGTTAGAAGAAAAAATAGATGCTTTCTATGAGGATAAATTTTCTGTACTTAATCAGATTCTCGATAATGGTGAGAGTGTTTTAAGTTCGGATAAAGTTACACCAACAATTTCAAAAGCAATTATTGTGATTTCAAGAAATCTCGATCATGCCTATAAAAAAATAAGCGGAAAAGAACATACAAATATATTTCCAAAACTTGATCGATTCAGTAAAATAAATTTATCAAAGAGTGAAGGCAGTAAAGAAGAGAAGAAATATCAGTCTGTTCACAAGCAAAAATTGATAGGATCAAAAAATAGCATACTTAGTTTTGCAAATTTACCAGGTGTTGAAGCTGAGAAAATAAAATCTAATATTGCAAAATTTAATGATATTAATTTTAAAGACCCGACAGATAAAGATTCCCGGAAAATTATAAAAGATATTCATACAGATTTTTTCAGATTGTTTTCTGTATTGGTATTTAAAGCATTTGAAGACTGGTCTGCATTACCGCTTCCTGTTAAATTATTTTTATATTTCGGTTTTATTGATGAGAATCTATTAAATGATGAAGAAATTGACGGGTTATGTGATTCTTTGATTCAATTTGAGCGATTATCAGAGTTGAATTATCCGATTATTACGCTTGTTGATTATTTGCATCTTATTTATAAAGAAGAAGAATCTCCGGGTTTATCATTGAATGGTGAAGAATATAGTAAACTGGTTAGAAAGAACACCGGTAGAACACCGATTGATGATACTCCAGCCGGGAAAGTTGCTTTTGAGATCGAAAATATGATTAAAGAGGGAATGAGGGTTACATCAGATAATCCAAGAGCATTTGTTCCTTATTTATCATCAAATTCATTTAAAGGTAATATCAGTACATTATTAAATACTCCAAAAAAAGTTGATACTTTTATTAAAAGAATTAATGATGTTGATCCTAATTTATTTTTTAGAGAACTTACCTGGAAAACAACCGGACATAGTGAATTAATCAGAAAAGAAGTGAAGCCGTATATGATTCTTGTTCCATCATCCGGGATTCGTGTTCAGTTATGGCAGGAAATTGTTAATAATTCAAGAAATACCCGGGCGAGAATTATTGTTCCTATTGTATTTAATGGTACGCTTGATAAGGCGCTGGTTCATACATTTGCAAATTTCAGATGGGAACTTAACAAAATGATTGCAGGTGCGAACTGGATGGACCCTGTTGAAGGTGGTTTTGTCGGTGCTTTCTATGATTTTTCACAGTATTATCCAAAATTAAATGAGTTATCAATTGATGCTAAAGAAGAGATTAAGTTATTATTTAATAAAATTAAGATTGATAGAGACAGGTTTGCATATTTTTATGAGAAATGGTTTACGTATGAAAAAGATGGTGTTGCTAAAATAAATAAAGTTGTCAGGGCTATTTTCTACAGGCATATCCCATTTCCATCAGAGATCAGAGAACGATTGAAGTTTTTACCTTTGTATGAACATCTTGATAATAAGTATAATAATATTAAACGTAAAGAAATTAAATCGTTAGAGGCTAAATATCATAAATATGTTCAAAATGACGGCTCGCTTCCTGAGGATTTGCAGGCGTATCTTGATATACAAAAACGATAGGAGTATGTGATGAAATATTGCTGGACTACAATAAATGTTAAAAATATGGATACTTCAGTTGATTTCTATTCAACTATAATCGGTTTGCCACTTGTCAGGCGGTTTAAATCGCCGACAGGTCTGGAGATCGCTTTTTTAGGGTCCGGGGACACACAAGTTGAATTATTATTTGATCCTCAGGTAACATCAGTTGATTTCGGAAGTGATATTTCATTGGGTTTTGAAGTTGATTCCCTTGATACTATTACCAAAACGCTTTCAGAATATGCAATCCCGGTTCATTCGGGCCCGTTTAAACCAAATCCGACAATTCAGTTTATTTATATCCTCGATCCGAATGGGGTAAAGATTCAGTTTGTTGAGCATATCAGGTAGATTTTATCGAGCAAAGGTGAACAGGGTTGGTCAGATGTAGAAAAAAAACGAATAACGTCATAGCCTCTTGCAAAAATTCGAAATAAAAAAAGTATTTTTGCAAGAGGCTCTAAAGACAATATACATTAAAAGAGGTGAAAAATGAAAAGATTAATGATTTTAGTTTCTTTTTTGTTCTTAGCAATGGTATCGTGTAAATCTGGAGTTGATGCCAGGAAAAGTAAGTCAAGTAAAAGCGATATGACAGCAAAGTTAACAGGAGAGACAATTAGGCTTGATAGTGTAGTTTTTGAAGAGAATGAACTAATGAAAGTTTTAAGTGGTTCAGGAGATGTAATTGCTTACTATGATAGATTAGAAAATAAAAACTATGCTGTAAAAGGTATAAAAATATTTGATGAAAATAAAATTGAAAAGTATATTTTGTTGCCTTCTGTTAATACAATGGATGGAACAGTAACAATCAATATTAAGGATTTAGAAACTGAGAAAAGAGGAACAGTTGTATATACTGTTTCTTTATCAGGTATGAAGATAAAAAATAACGTAGCGGTTGATTTTTTTGGTAAACAGTATAAATATGAAAAACATACAGATATGAAAGGAATGAGTGTTTCTGTAAAGACAAATATTTTTAGTAATGACGACCTTGTTGTATATCAAAATGCAGATTATACAATGAACGGTGCTAATGTTAGTGAATTAACTGCTCAAAATGAATTTTATGCAACTAATACATTTGATGTTGCAGTATTTTCACTCATTATCCAGCTTGAAAGTGAAGTGAATAATGAAGAGGCAAAGAAAAATAGAGGTGTTTTCTAAAGAGTTTTTTATTGCAGCGTCAATAGATACTTTTAAGATGAGGCTCTTGCAAAAACTCTAGATAAAAGGAGTATTTTTGCAAGATACAAGTTGTATAAAAATGGACTGAGCCGGTATTCGGACTGGTCAGATGTAAAAAAACGAATAACTTCGTATGAATTATAAAATACGTGTTTCCGATAATTCGGAAATTGATTTACTTATCGAAAATAAAATAAGAATTTCCAGTAAATTATATGATGTTGCATTAAAAAAAGTGAATGCCCCTCCTGCAAAAGAACTCTTTTTATCTCAAACTTTTGCAAGAGCTTCAGCATACAATGAAATATTGCTGGAAGAACTTCTTTAGTAAATAAAATATTTTTGAGGAAAGTTATGACGATAGAAGAAAAAATAAAGCACGGGGAAAACAGATTTATTGAGTTTAAACTTGTTTTGCCCGAGTCTGATACTTTCTGTAAAAGTGATATTGCTTTTGCAAACGGGGCTGGTGGTGAAATACTGTAAGCGCTTCAAATACCATATCTTGAAAATCTAAATTTTTTTGTGCATTGTATTTTTTATGGAGGATACTATGCAACAAATAAAAAATAATATTAGTTTTTGATGAATCATATATCAATATGGCAAGAAAGTGATTTAATTCAGGCTGATTACTGCAGACAGCACAATCTCGACGTTAAAAAGTTTTCAAGACTTAAAAATAAGATGTTAACAAAACATGAAAACACATCCCAATTTATTCAGTTAAAAAAAGAAATCCCTGTTAAAGTTGAACAACAAATAACCATAAAAATCAACAATCGTCATATCATTGAATTACAACATGATTTTTCACCAGAATTATTGAGTAAAGTACTTGATGTATTGGAGTCAAGATTATGATAATAGACTGGCAGAATATCAAAATATTTATTAAACCCGGATTTATTGATTTTAGAAAACAAATAAATGGACTGATTGGTATTTACAATCAAGTCGTAATCCCTTTTAAATCAGGGAAACATTCAAATATGTTATAAAATGGCGGTAACAAATGCCTTGTCAGTTGGTCAAAATTAACCATCACTTAAAGAAATCAACATCCACTTTGCACAGTTTTATTATTTTTGAATAAAAATCTTCTTGAATATACATTTCAGTATTAAAATTAATTTCTTCAGTAGGGCAAATGATATCAAGATTAATTTTTTTAAACTCAGGAACCCTGATATCTTTATTCATATCATTTGCAATCATATTTCTATGTACATCTATTTTAACGGTATGTGGCAAACCGCATACCGGGCATTTATTAATTCTAAAATCTTCAATTCCGCTTTCAATCATTTCGTTCTCCTAATTGTTAAATCTGAAATTAACAACATCTCCATCCTGCATTACATAATCTTTCCCTTCAACTCTCACTTTCCCATGATCCCGTGCGTCACTAACAGAGCCATATTTAATCAAATCGTCATAACTTACAATTTCAGCTCTGATAAAACCTTTTTCAAAATCAGTGTGAATCTTTCCGGCAGCCTGAGGTGCTTTTGTACCGTTAATAATTGTCCAGGCACGAATTTCCTGTTTACCGGCTGTTAAGTAACTGAAAAGACCGAGTAATTTATATGAAGCTTTAATCAATCTGTCTAAACCCGATTCTTTAAAACCAAGTTCTTCAAGAAATAATGCTTTTTCTTCATCTTCAAGTTGTGCTATTTCATCTTCTACTTTTGCTGATATAACAACGACTTCCGCACCTTCAATCTTTGCTCTTTCTTCAACAAATTGAACTGATTTATTATCACCCGAGTGTCCGCTCGTCATTTCGGCTTCACTAACATTCGCAGCATATATAATTGGCTTGGATGTTAAAAGAAAATAACCATTGATAAGTTCTTTATCCTCGTCATCGTCAGTAAAAGTTCTGACACTTTTACCTTCTGAAATGTGAGCTAATAATTTCTTCATCATTTCAACTTCATCAGCTATTTTTTTATCTTTTGAGCCTTTAAGCATTTTTTCTGTTTTTTCAATTCTTTTTTCAAGTGAATCAATATCTGCAAGTAATAACTCTGTTTCAATAGTTTCAATATCACGGCCCGGATCAACAGAGCCTTCAACATGGATTACATCTTTATCTTCAAAGCATCGTACAACATGAACAATTGCATCAACTTCTCTAATATGTGACAAAAACTTATTACCAAGACCTTCACCTTTACTGGCACCTTTTACAAGTCCTGCAATATCTACGAATTCTACAAATGCCGGAACTACTTTTCGTGAGTCATACAGTTTAAGTAATACATCAAGCCTTTCATCCGGTACGCAGACAGTTCCAAGATTTGGCTCTATGGTACAAAATGGATAATTTGCCGCTTGAGCACCTGCTTTTGTTAATGCATTAAAAAGTGTACTTTTACCAACATTTGGAAGACCTACAATACCTAATCTCATATTAATTAATCCTTATATACTATTATGTGTTAATTTTGATGCAGTAGATGTATAACAGAATAAATAATTATTTAAAACTATTATTTATTGGATACAAGTGTGAAAATACCCGATCCTGTTTCAATTTCCTCGTCAATTTTAATATTACCGGTTAAATATATTTTTCCGGTCGCACCGGGTTTCAGATTTCTTTTTATTGAAACAGTCAGTAATTCATTATAAACAGTTCCCGATTTATTTGAATTAATAACCGTTGATATTTTTAAACCATCGATTTTTGGTGGTATGAAATATATTTTACCCTCTTCGTTTATTTTATAAACATTTCTAACCATATCCATTTTACGGCTTTCTGATAAAGAGTTGTATCGGTCAGAACCGATTGTGGAATCAGAAAGAATTGAAATTTCTCCATTTTTTGAATATGTAAAACCCATTCCGTCAACGCACAATTGCGCAATGTTTATAATTGTTGCATTAATTTGATTTAATGACATTTGAGGTGAGCTGTAACCTCGATTTGTTAGTGTATATTGAATGGTTTTTCTTTCACTTTTAGTGCCGGCAGGTGTACTTTTACAAGATACTAAAGCGGTAATGATTAATAAAAAAATGAAACCTTTTGATATTTTCATGAACGCTCCTTAATGAAATTAATTGCAACTTTACAAATAGTATCACTATCATTATCCAATGTTGCCACATGATATGAATCATTGAGGTAAATCAATTTTTTGTCGGCAGAACCGATATTCTCAAAAGTATATTCTGCAACTTCAACAGGAATCACATGATCATTAGACGATTTAAAAATCATAGCAGGGCATTGTACGGTATGAATATTTTTTTTAATAATAGCAAATAACTTTATTGCTTCATGTGCTGCCGACGTCGGGTTTTTTTCATAACACGGCTCTGTTACTCCCGGAGTTTTTATGTCATTACCGAGACCCGGAACTGTTTTAATAAAATACTTTAAAAACCATACCAGCTTAGCTGAAATAGAATTAACAAATAATGCATTGTTTACTATAATAATACCGGAAACATCGGGTTTCGTTTCTGCTAAATATAACGCAAGAGCACCACCCATTGATAAGCCGAATATAAATACTTTTTCACATTTGGATTTTAATCGCCGGTATGATTCTTCAACGGTTGTTATCCATGCAGTATATTTAGTTTTATTCATATCATTAATTGTTGTGCCATGGCCGGGTAATAGAGGCAGTTCCACATTGTAACCCGCATCAGCAAAAGCTTGTGCCTGGGGTAATAAAGAACCGGGTGCTCCGGTATATCCGTGTATAACAAGAACTCCGATTTTACTGTCAGATGAATATGAGAATGGTTTTGACCCTTCGATAAAATTCATTGTAAGCCTCCGTTAGTATACTACTTTCTATTTAACCACTAAATTGTAAAAAAATAAAGCACAAAATACATTCTTTAGAGCTTCTTGTAAAAATACTTTTTTTTTATCTCGGATTTTTGCAAGAGCCTTTTAATGCATTTATTAATAATGATTTAACAATTCCTTTATCGAATATTAATAAATAGAGTGGATAAGTAGTTAATTTATTTATTCTACGGAGGATGTTTTTGTATGAAAAAATTACTTATGAAAGTGCTTGTTGTATTCTTAGTTGTAACGGCAAATCTTAGTGCTGCAACTAACAATGATTTTAAAGGTAAGATGCCAAAATATGTATTTTTATTTATTGGTGATGGAATGAGTATGGCTCAGGTTGCTGCAACTGAAATGTACTTAGCCGCTTCAGGAACAAAACCTGATCAGACAAAATTAAGTTTTTCTCAGTTTGATGCTCAAGGTTTAACAACAACATACGATGCAGGTTCATTAATAACTGATTCTGCTTCAGCAATTACTGCTATCGCTTCAGGTAACAAAACATTAAGTGGCGTTATTAATATGGATACAACAAAAACAAAAAAATTTACGACTATTGCTGAAATGGCAAAAGCAAAAGGAAAGAAAGTTGGTGTTGTAACAAGTGTTTCATTAGATCATGCAACGCCGGCCGGATATTATGCTAAAGAAGTTTCAAGAGGTAATTATTATGATATCGGTATTCAATTGGCGAAAAGTAATTTTGACTATTTTGGTGGTGGCGGTTTCGTACAACCAACAGGAAAAAATAAAGATCAAAAAGATATTTATGAAGTAATAAAAGAAAATGGTTATACCCTTGCACTCAATAATGATGACTTTAAAAAACTTAAGAATGGCGAAAAATCAGTTGCAATTAATGCTCAGTTAGCTGACGGAAGTTCAATGAATTATGAAGTTGATAGAAAAAAAGACATATTGTCATTAGCTGATTTTACACAAAAAGGTATTGAAGTTCTTGATAATAAAAATGGTTTTTTTCTAACCGTTGAAGGTGGTAAAATTGACTGGGCGTGTCATGCTAATGACGCACTATCATCAATTTTAGATACCATAGCATTTGATGATTCAGTAAAAGTTGCTATTGAATTTATGAAAAAAAATCCAAAAGATACCTTAATTATTGTAACCGGCGACCATGAAACAGGTGGAATGTCAATTGGTTTTGCAGGAACTCAGTACTCAACATTTTTTAATAAATTAAAGGGACAAAAGATATCGTATGTTGGATTTGATACATTATTGGCAACGATGAAAAAAGAAGGTACGTTAAATAAATTTGAAGATATTTTACCAATAATAAAAGAAAACTTCGGTCTTACTACTGATGATTCAAAATCTGATTTATTTTTAAATGAATATGAACTTAATTCATTAAAAGAAGCATTTAAATTGACAGCTATGAATGCAACTGAAAGACCAAAAAATGATATGATTTATTTACAATACGGTGGTTATGAGCCATTAACTATTGAACTTACTCATATAATCAATAAAAAAGCAGGTATTGCATGGACATCATATTCACATACCGCGGTGCCCGTACCGACGTATGCAAGTGGATCGGGAAGTGATTTGTTTAACGGATATTATGATAACACAGATATATTCTTTAAATTAAAATCAATTATGGGCGTAAAATAGATCGTTCTCTCTTAAAGGCATGACATACCCCAAAGGTGTCATGCCTTACTTTTTTTAATTATTTGAGGAAAAATATGAATTTTAAGATATCAAAGGAATTTATTTTTGTTTTTGTAATCAGTATTTGTATAGTAGTACTTTTTTTTATCCCAAACGGTTTTGAAGGTGCGAAAGTTAAACGAGGTGTTCCATCAAAAGCTAAGGTTGAAAAAGTCGATAACTCTTTAGTTCGTAGAATAGGTGTTATAAATACAGGTGAACAACGGGTTTTCCTAACTATTTTAAATGGTACATATAAAAATGAAAAAGTAGAAACAAATAATCAATTTCTTGGTAAACTTGAATTTGACCGGCTTTATAAAGATAATGATATTGTATTTGTTGTAATAGACGAGAATGAAAATCATGAAATTGTATATACTAATATTATTGACTATTACCGATTAGGAAGTGAAATACTATTATTTATTATATTTGCATTGTTTTTAATTTTATTTTCCCGATGGATTGGCGTGAAAGCTATTATTTCTTTTATGTTTACTGCAGTGGTAATTTGGAAAATCCTATTACCAGCGGTTCTAAAAGGGATTGATCCTGTTGTAATATCATTTATAATCACAATGATAATTACATCGGTGATTATACTGTTAATTGGCGGTTTTACTAAAAAAGGACTTACTGCAATTATTGGAGCTGTCTCCGGTGTTTTATTAACACTCATTCTTTCATTGGTTTTCGGGAAAATGTTTACTATATCAGGTAGCATTAAACCGTTTTCAGAAACGTTACTCTATAGCGGATTTGGACATCTTAACCTCTCAAATATTTTTTTATCAGGCATTTTTATAGCTTCCTCCGGTGCAATAATGGATATCGCAATGGATATCGCTGCTTCAATGAATGAGGTTGTTGAAAAGAAAAGAGATATATCAAGAAAAGAATTGGTTCTATCAGGATTTGTAGTAGGAAGAGCAGTTGTTGGTACAATGACAACAACTTTATTACTCGCATATTCAGGAGGGTATTCTACATTATTATTGATTTTTATGGCTCAAGGCACCCCTATGCTTAATATACTCAATTTACAATATGTTGCAGCAGAAATATTAAATACGATTGTTGGTAGTTTCGGTTTAGTCGCCGTTGCGCCACTTACGGCAATTGCCGGAGGATTTGTATATAAATACAGGAGTAAGTAGTTGTTTTTAAGGTTTATTTGCAATATTAACCAATAAATTATATAATCCTCTTCGGAGAGCGATGATATGAAAAAAATACCGTATGGCATAGCAAATTTTGAAGCGTTAAAAGAAAATAATAATTATTATTATGTAGATAAAACCATTAATATAGAAATACTTGAAAATCTTGGAACAAAATATCACTTTTTTCTTCGACCGAGACGATTTGGTAAATCACTTTTCATATCAACTCTTGAACATTACTATGATATTAGTAAAAAAGATCAGTTTGAAGAATTATTCGGCGACACTTACATCGGTAAAAATCAAACTGAGTTAAGAAACAGTTTTCCAATTCTAAAGTTAAATTTTTCGGGTATATCAACGAACGGTTCAATTAAAGAGGTTGAACATTCATTTGCTATGTCCATGCTTGGCAGTATAGAACTCTTTTTTGCAAAGTATGAAAAATTCTATAGTTTCAGCAATGAATTAAAACAGGAAATATATCAGGAAAAATCAGCGAATGATCTATTCAGCAGATTCATATCAAAAATGTATCAAATCGACATTACATACTTTTTGCTCATTGACGAATATGACAACTTTGCCAATAACATACTAACCGATCATGGTCGGGACAACTATCAGATGATAACTCACGGCAGCGGATTCTTAAAAGGCTTTTTTGCCATCATAAAAAATGCCACAGAAAGCAGGACAATTGAAAGGATGTTTGCAACCGGTGTATCACCCCTTGTTTTAAGTGATGTTACAAGCGGTATGAATATGGGTGACAATATATCCGATAAAATTTTATTTAACTCAATGATCGGTTTTACCAAAGATGAAGTTGAAACAATGCTTGATTATTATATACAACAAGGCCGGGTAAAAAAAGAAGAACGGGAAGAGATTCTTGAAATATTTAGAGTTAATTACAATAATTATTGTTTTTCAAAAAAAACTGATGAGAAAGTATATAACTCAGATATGGTACTTTATTTTTTCAATAATTATTTACAACAAAGTGAAATACCGGGTAATTTTTTGGATGAGAATGTACGGATTGATTATTCTAAATTGAGATTCATCATACTGGAGAGCAAAAAACTAAATGGTAATTTTAACATCTTATCTGAAATTATGGAGACGGGTGAGTGTGAAACCGAGTTAATTAAAGCGTTTGCATTAAAAGATATTATTGAAACAAGCAAATTTAAGTCTTTATTGTATTACTTAGGGCTTTTAACGATTAAAGAGCATATTTTTGGAAATAATTTCAAGTTGTGTATTCCCAATGAGGTTATAAAGACGATGCATTCTGATTATATTCGAAATTCATTACGTGAGAGTTATGATCTTAAAATAAATGTTGATTTTCTCAAAAATGAGTTTATGTCATTAGCTTTTAACGGTGATTGGCAAAAGTTATTATCCTATATACTTGAAAAATTCTATGAAGCAAGCAGTATTCGTGATTTTATCTATCGTGAGCAGGGAATAAAATCTTTTATGCTTGCATATCTTAATGTAACCCCTTTGTATTTTGTGGAGTCCGAACCCGAAATGAATAAAGGGTATGCCGATATATTTTTGAGGAAAAATCATTTAACAACCGATAAAACAAAGTTTGAATATATACTTGAATTAAAGTATGTGAAATCAGATGAAGATAAAAATGAAGCGACGGTTTTAAAATATAAAGCCGAAGCCTTGAAACAGATAGATAGTTATGCAAAAAGTCATAAGGTAAGTTGCACCGTAAAGAAAATAGCAATTATTTGTACAGCAAGTGAATTACTGTTTCTTGGTGAAGTGTAGCGGGTTAACTCAGTCTGCAATATATGAAAGTTTTGTAAGAACATAATTAAACTACTTGACATTATTCCTCATATTTTATACTCTGTCACGATTATAATGTATCGGAGGATTTCGATGAGTGTAAAAATATTGCATGATAATGATGCTGATTTATCAGTATTAAAAGGGTTAACAGTTGGTGTTATCGGATATGGTTCACAAGGTAGAGCTCAATCTCTTAACATGAGAGATTCGGGTGTTAATGTTATTGTTGGTGTTAGACAAGGACCTTCTTTTAATAAAGCAAAAGAAGATGGTTTTTCTCCTATGAGTGTTAGTGATGTTGCTGCAAAAGCTGACATTATTCATATTCTATTACCTGATGAAACTCAGGGTGGTGTTTATGAAACAGAAATTAAACAACATGTAAAAACAGGAAAAGTGTTATCATGTTCACATGGTTTTAACATAGTTTACAAACAAATTACTCCGCCTGAAGGCGTTGATGTAATTATGGTTGCTCCAAAAGCACCGGGAACTGAAGTGCGAAAAACATATTCTGCCGGTTTTGGTGTACCGGGACTTGTTGCTATTAATGCTGACAAAACTGGTAACGCTTTAAAAATAGCTATGGCTATGGCAAAAGCAGAAGGTTTAACAAGAGCCGGTGTACTTGAGTGTACATTTGAACAGGAAACCTACGAAGATTTATTTGGTGAACAAGCTGTTCTTTGCGGCGGAACTGTTCAGTTAATTAAATATGGTTTTGAAACACTTACTGAAGCAGGATATCCACCTGAGATGGCTTACTTCGAATGTCTTCATGAATTGAAACTTATTGTAGATTTAATCTATGAAGGTGGAATTCAAAAAATGAACGAAGTAATCTCTAACACTGCTGAGTGGGGTGAATATGTGTCAGGTCCAAGAATCATTGATCCTTCAGTAAAAACAAGAATGAAAGAAGTATTAAATGACATTGAATCCGGTAAATTTGCTAAAGAATGGATGGCGGAAGCCAAATCAGGTGCTCATAAGCTCAAGAAAAATAGAGAAGACCTTGGTAGCCATACAATTGAAATTGTCGGTAAACAAATCAGAAGTCTTTTTGAAAAGAAATAATTACTAGTGTTATATTATGAAGCCGGTTAATAAACCGGCTTTATTTATTATCGATGATATCAGAAATTCTGTTCAAAAAAAATATTATACTTTCTGTAAATCTTCAATTTTTTCCTGTATTTCTTCTTTATCATCATTGCCAAGATACGAAAGATAACTATTAACCCATGATGCAAAATCATTCAATACTTCCGTATTTTCTTCTTTAATCAAGTCCAGTAATATATCAACTTTTTTTAAAAGTTCATCAGGATCTGAGTTCTCAACATAAAACATTGTTATGTACCTTGAACGAAAACCTTCATCTTACGGAAAGACATACATCGTTGGAGGAAACAGAAAAAAGACAAAACTTGATAATGCTATAATTATTAAAAGAAAATGTAACGAATGAATAAATCCTCTATGGCCAAATGCCAGGTTAATTCTATTGGAAATAAAGAAAAAAACTTTTCCTATAAAACTGCCTGGTGTATCAATATCGGGAATCAATGCAAAAACAATCATTGCAAGAAGATGTTCAAATTGTAATGTGAAATTAAAAAATGATAAAACTACCAGATTGCAAAATATTGCAATTGAACTATGAGTAACTGCTGACAATTTTTTATATACCTTTTACTTTTTTTATAAAATCATTTTTAAATATATCACATAAATAAGCAATAACTTTTTATTAGTGAATTAATCAGCGACAAATATTTATTTATTTTTAATTATTATTGTAATAGTTTATATTGTTATTTATTTATAGATTATGCGATTTTTAACAAAAATGCAATTTTGTTATATCGAAAAGTTAACAAAACTTCTGAAAAGTGTCGGATATGACGACAGATTATTTAATGGGTCTGGCGACAGATTGATGGGGAATAATTTAAGGAGGATTGGAAAGAACACGGATTTTTAATGTATTTTACGAATTTCTCTATATGGGTACAGCAAGATTTTCGACCAAAACGTACGCTAAGGGCACAAAATATGGAAAATACGAATTTTCACCCACGCTAAGAAATTTAATGATTTTGAAAATACAGACTAAATGTATTCCATACAACTAATTGTAATTATTACAGTTATGTTATATAATCAATAACAATTAGGTATAATTAAAATGGAAAAAATCAACTCAATTTTATCTGGAATTGATATTTTAATTTCATATAGAAAGAATGAAAATGTAATCTCACAAAAATTACTTGGATATGCAGAAGAAATAATCGAATATTACAATAAAACTTTAGGTTTTTACCCATATAAAAAATTGTTGATAAACCCAGGTTTCAAGAGTTCATTTGGAGGTTATCCAGATCGAAAGGATAAAATTTATCTTCACGGTGTAAATATGTTTGAAGTTAAACCAATTGAATATTGGAAATGGATTTTATCACATGAAATTGCTCACATATATTTCGGATTTTGTATTTGTTAGCCATTATAATCTTTCATTTAATTTATTCCTTATATTCAATAATTGTAAATAACAGACATAGATTATCTGATCTATTGCAGCATTATTCAAAGCTGTTTATTTTAGAATTAGCTCCATTTGTTCAGCTACGTTGACAAAATTATGTTTTATATATATTGGAAGACCATCAGGCATGGCGGATAATTCTAATTTGTAAAAATTATTTGATATGGCATGATTAATTATAAATTTTAACATCATTGAACCATACCCCTTTTTTCGGAATTCTGGTTTTGTATAAAAACTCAATATCTGCCCAATCTTTCTCTCATGATCGTCATGTAATTGCGGAATATAATAAACTATTATACCAGATGCTGAAATGATCTGATTATTATTAATAATAAAAACTGGCAAATATTGGTTGCCAATATTTTCTTTTAAAAAAGAAATAAAACCATTTTTTATTTCTGTTAATTTATCTTGTTTCTTATCTGGAAATAGCTCCTCAATGAAAGCCATTCTCATTTTTGCTATTTCATCTATTTCATTAATAGATGCAAATCTTATTTCAAACATTTTTCTTCCTTGCGCGAAGCGTTTAGCTAACGAGGCTGTAGAAAAACCTCTTTTTTGACACCTGAGATATACTTATAATGCCATTTCATGGTACAAAAACTAGGTTATATTGTTGGATTAGATTTCTACATATATTGATACAATTATAATTTAATTAATTTTTCATATAACAATTCTTCAAAATCCATTCTTGCATCAATAATCAATAGAATTTTTACTAGATCATTTTCAATTCTATATATTATTCTCCAATATTTATAAAACACCTCTCTATACATATCAGTATATAATTTAATTTCTGGTACAATTCTTCCCTGTTTAGGACTAACAAATAGTAACTCTGTTCTTTCTTTTATATTAGTATAAACATTATAACCAGTATTAATACTTTGATTTTCGATAATATAATCAATTATTTCATTTAAACTTTCTATAGCAGATTTATTTCAAATTACTTTATAATTCATTTCTTAATTTTTTAAATTTCTCATCAAATTGTTTAAATACTTCATTTTGTTCAATGCCATCATTTTTACTCATTTCATTTTCTGATAATATCAATAATTTTATCATATTGTTCGTATTTTTCATTTTTTGATAACTATCAGAATCAATAAAAACACCTTTGGCTTCACCATTTTGTGTAATAATAATTGGACGATGATTAGTATTTATATTTTTAATTATTTCAGCTGTATGAGATTTCAAGTATGAGATTGGTTTTATATCTTCTTTTATATTCATAGAACACTCCGGTTCTTTTATGATACTAAATAACGACTTAATTATCAATATTTTTTTAAATAAAAAAGCTGATATTATTATAATACCAACTTTAATAATAAATAAATTCATTATAATTTATAAGTTACTTTTTTTTCATCAATAGTTATAATATTATTTGTTTCAGTATATTCAATTTCAACATCTGATTTCCAATTATTTATTGTTAATTTTCCTCCATCTGTTTCCGGCTTAATGGCTGTTTGACTACCTGTAGAAATATCAAGAATTTTTATACCTAACCAAACTTTATCAGTTTCTTGGATTCCAGGTTCATAAAAATCATCATTTGATTCACCATGATAACAGAATGCAATTTTATTATTATTTGGTGAAAAATAATATAATTTATCTCCATTTGTTACTGCTGAAATCGTAAATATTTTTACTTTATCTATAAGTGAATTAAAAATCAATGATCGAGTCAAGTCTGTCCCTAAATTAAAAATAACATACTCATGATCTAAGTCCCATAATACATTTCCAATTAATGCTAAATCTACATTTTTTAAAATAATTTTATTTTGTTTATTATCAAAAACTATCCACCACTGCACATCTCCGGTTTTAAACTCAATGTCAGATAAATTAAACCCAGTTTCAATTATAATAGGTGAGTCATAAAAGTTTTCACAATCTGTGCTGCAAACAAAATAATAATTATTATCAGGTGAAATATTAATTTTTACTGGCATACTAAGTAATTTTGACAAAGATTCATCATTATTATATGCAGTTAAAATAGTGGTTAGAACTTCTTCACTTGTAGGAACTACCTTTTTTATATTATCTTCTATTTTTTCATTCATTTGATTGTCTGTTTTTTCATTTACAGTTTCTTCAATTTTTTCTTTTTTACATGTAACTAATATTGTTACAAATAAAATTATTAATAACAGTTTTCTCATTTTTCATCCTTTTATTTTAAATATTTGTCTGAAAAAATGTTCCGTCGAACATCAAATTAACCGGCAATACTTTAAGCTGGCGTAATACTTGCGAATGCCAAAAGAAGAGTCTCAGATGTAACAGAGTAAAGCTATACAGTTAACCACAAGTTAAATTGCAATAAAAACAATCTCAGCAAGTACTATGACAGTAGTATTGTCCGGTTCAATTTTTCGTTATCGTTTTTCATTCCAGTTTCATAATTGAAATCAAGACTTTTATTCTTTACTTATATTCCAAATACCAGAATCAACAGGTCCACTCATACTTCCTGTTTGATCTCCAGAAGAATCAAATGACTTTTGATACACATTTATAGAATATTCACCTTGTCCTTCATTAATTGTAAACAATAGCTCTCCATCTATTTCTAACTCAAATTCTTCAACTACAAACCCACCAGTATCTGTAGTCTCTTTCAATGTAGCATGTAGTGTCGTAGTAAGTTTATTATCATCACTCATAGTGTAATCTCCACTAAAGTCAATTGTAGAAAACCAATCTGCTGAAATACTATCATTTGAATATTTAAAAGTTAATTCTGTAGTGTTATCCGAATAAAATTTCCAGTCTTCAATAGTGACTTTATTAAATGTGCTCTCACCTGTACCACTCCAAACAGAGTCTACGATTAATGCTGAAGGACACGACACGAAAAATACTGTAAGTAATAAAATAAAATATTTATATTTCACTTTAATCTCCTTCATTATATTATATATTATCATGGCTCAATCACCATAATTTCATAGCCATATTCAAGTGTATAAGCACTCAAATATAATTTATCTTTAAAAACAAAAAAATATTTTGGAAAAGAATCAGTTAATGGCTCAACATCAAAAGCAAGAAATGGATTATTAACTCCATCATAAACCCAGACTTCAGCATCATGAACACCATCATCACCCATAAAGTATATTTTATCATTGAATACACAAAGAAATTGAGGTGCAGATTGACCCCCAGGATAAATATCATACACTAAAGAAGGTTGATTAACTCCATCAAACATCCATAACTCTTCTCCAGTTCCATCATCACCTTTAAAATACAATTTATTATTTAATTCAACAATATACTCAATTTTCCCAAGATGTGCTTGACTATGATTATAGGATGGAACTGGAGAATTAACTCCATCATATTGCCAAAATCCAAAATCTGTCTCATCTGAAGCTGTAAAAAGCAACTTTTCATTATAGATAAAAAGATTATAAGGAGAAGAAATCTTTTTTTCAAGAGGATCAAAAGCTAAGCTTGGGTCATTAACACCATCATAAACCCACATCATATATCCGTTAACTCCATCATCTGCTCTAAAGTAAAGTTTTTCTTTGTAAATTGTAAGATAATTAGGAGAAGAGTCATAAGTCGGATGAATATTATAAACTACAGAAGGTTTTTTCACTCCATCATATACCCATAACTCTGTATCATTAGACATATCTGTTCCAACAAAATAAAATTTATTATCAAAAACAATAAAATTCTCAGGCTGCTCAACAATTGTTGTGTATATACTTTTTGGAGAATTAACACCATCATATTCCCATAATTTGGGGATTCCAGTACCATCACTTGCTTTAAAATATAATTTTCCATCATATACAGTCAAATTTCTTGGGCTTGAACTTCCACTAGAATTAATATCGTATACCATAAAAGGTTCATTGATGCCATCATAACACCATAATTCGCTACCATTAATTCCATCATCTGCTTTAAAAAAAAGTTTTTCATTAAAAACAATAAAATATTCGACATGAGAACTTGAAGGTCCAGGATTAATATCCATTAACATTTTAATGGTATCACCAACTCGTGCTTTTTTTTCATTTTTTTCATCATCTTCAATTGTACAAGAGAGCAATAAAATAAAAACAAATAACGATATTATTATTAACTTAATTTTCATTTGTATCTCCCAAAAAAACTAACTCTATCTAATAATATACTTTATTCTCCACAAGAAAACACATTTTTTTATTTTTTAAGATTTTATAGAAAAACAATAATTTTTCTGTACAAACCCGATTAAACCGTGAGGCGTACATTGGCGCATAAATTGCCATTTCAGCCCAGTTCGTTGTGATTAACTAATTAGAATGATTCCCTATCCAAAACCATATTATGCCATTTTTATCCGGTGTTGATGTTCTTAAAGCTCGATAATATAAACCAGCTCTCACAGAATATAATGTTTTTATCTGTTTAAAGTGAAGTGATGGGTGATAAAGATTATATTTCAATAATTCAAAGTTTTTTCAGCTACTTTTTGTACATTTCCCCGTGTCAATTGCAGCTTTTTGTTTTTCAAATTCTGATTTTACCTGATTGTATTTATGGAGATATTTGAGAACTTGTTCTTAATGCAGATTTTTATCCGTTTCGTTAATATGAAACATTTTTTAACAATACTTTGTCGGAAATGTGGTTGTTTTTTTTTAGCGTATGTTTTGCACTGAAAACTGTTGGTAACTCTTATATATCAACCGGGTGATTTGTCCAGTCATTTTCAGGAAGCCATTCCATTCTTTTCCCTGCGTTATTTTCTAAAACAACCCTTTTAATATTTGAGTTTGCAATTAATGCTTTGCACTGATTACAAACAAATTCGTGACCGGTAATATAAATAGTTGCTCCGCTTGTTGAGTGTCCGTTTCGGGCTGCCAGGCTTATCGCGTTAGCCTCTGCATGACTTCCAACTGCTCGACATGTTTCCAGTTTAGTTCCTGAGGGAATCTCATTTTTGTCTCTGTAACAAAAACCTATTTCCAGACAATTTTTTTGATATTGAGGTGCACCATTATATCCGGTACTGATTATGTCCTTATTACTGACAATGACAGCGCCGACTTTGTTTCTTCTGCATGATGATCGGTCTGAAACAACTCTTGCAATATTCAAAAAGTACAAATCCCAATCCGGTCTGTCTTTAATATCCATTTTATCTCCTGTCCAGAAAACTTATTGATGGAAGTGCTGATAGTTCTTTGGCTAAATTATCAATATTAGTTTTTAATGGTAATTCAATAGTAAAATATCCGTCAACAATGTCATTTGATATTGTTGACTCATCAATACGAAATTCGATTATAGTTCCACCATGCTTTTTCATAACATTTGAAAGCTCTATGTAGCTTTTGTTATTAGTGGTAGTTCGCATAAAATATGCAACTATTCGATTTTTTAATTGATGTCCCCAATTTACCGTTACTTTCCGTTCTTCAAAATCTTTGATACAAGTAATGCTTTTACAATCGGCTCTGTGAATTATTAAACCGCGTCCCCGTGAGATAAAACCAATTATTTCATTAGGAGGGATTGGTTTGCAGCATTTTGCATAGGTAAACAATAAGTTTCGTTCACCATCCATTTCAATAAATATTTTATCACCTGTTTTTGAGCTGATTTTATCTGAAATCTTTTTTGGAGTAAATTCATGTTCTCTAACAATATCTGTCGGTGTTGATTTAACCTGTTTTTTTGCATTTTCCTGTAATTGGTCTTTTTTCTCTTTTTCGATCAGACTGAAGAAATGTCTGATTTTTTTCTTTGCATCAACAGTCTTTACCAGTGAAATCCATTCCATTTTTGGCAACGATTCTTTTGCTGTTATTACTTCAACAATCATACCGTTTTTTAAAGGTGAATGTAATGGTATAATCTGACCGTTTGCCTTTGCCCCGCGACAGCGGTGTCCGACTTCGGTATGAACTCTATAGGCAAAATCAAGGGCAGTTGCACCTTTAGGAAGTTCAAAAATATCACCTTTTGGTGAGAATACATATATTTCTTCACGTAATATGTCATTTCTGATTGTCTGATAATAATCTTCCGGTGATAATTCATCCTGTTGAACCTTTTTAAGGCTTTCCAACCATTTAAATTCACCCTGGTCGCTCATTGTATTACCTGTTTTGTAAAGCCAGTGAGCAGCAACCCCGTATTCATTCATCATATCCATTTCTGCAGTTCTAATCTGGATTTCAAGTGCTTTTCGATTTCCTACCATAACGGTTGTGTGTAATGATTTATACCCGTTACTTTTCGGGTTTGCAATATAATCTTTGAATCTACCGGGCAGGGGTTTGAAAAGGCTGTGAACTATACCGAAGACAGCATAACAGTCTTCAACGGTTTCGGTAATAATCCGTATACCGTAGAGATCAAAAATATCTTCGATTTTTTTATTGTACTCTTTCATTTTGTTATAAACAGAGTAATAATGTTTAACTCGTGATTTTATAGAATATTTAATATTGCTTCTTTCTAATTTCTGATTAAGTTTTTTACTTACCTGAGATATAATATCAAGTTTTTCACTTTCTTTTTCTTTTGAATATTTTTCAATTTGTTCAAAAACATTGGGTTTTAATGCTTTTAAAACCATATTTTCAAGTTCATTTTTTATCAGACCGAGTCCTAATTTACCGGCAAGCGGGGCGTAAATTTCGAGTGTTTCTTTTGCGATTCTTCTTTGTTTTTCAACCGGAAGAAACTGCAGTGTTGACATATTGTGGATTTTATCAGCCAGCTTGACAATAATAACACGCATATCGAGAATCATTGCAAAAAGCATTTTTCGTATTGTTTCAGCTTTACGCTCATTATTGGAAGCAGTTTTCAGTTTACTTATTTTTGTAACACCATCAACAAGATTTGCTACAGATTCCCCGAACATTGCGGCAACTTGTTCTTTCGTTACATCAGTGTCTTCAACAACATCATGCAAAAGACCGGTTGCAATCATTTCACGATCGACATTCATTTCGCTTAAATACAGAGCAACTGAAATCGGGTGAATTATATATTCTTCACCGGACGCTCTTTTTTGTCCTTCATGTTTTAAAACGGCAAGGTCAAATGCCTTTCTGATAAATATAATATCTTCTTCGGGATAACCTTTTTGACTTAGAGTTTTAAATAGTGCATTTTCCAATTCTATTCGTCCTGTCATTATTGCCTCCGAAGATTGTAAGTATTTATGTTAGAGAACGTTTATATCATATTTCTATTAATTATTCCATGAAACTTGAGCTTCTTGCAAAAATACTCTTTTTATCTCGAGTTTTTGCAAGAAGCTACCTCTAATGCGATTTTATCGCATTAGGCGGAAGCAAAATCGAGTACTCTTGATTTTACTTCCGCCTAATTACATTAGTTTTAAAGGCGTTCAATAATGCAGCCTCTGTCGTTATTACCATAATCAATAATACATTCTTTATAAACAAAACCATCATTATTGAATATTTCCATCATTGCATTTTTTTGATCATACCCGTGTTCCAGAATAATTATTCCACCTTTGATCAGGGACTCCTGTGCAAACCTTTTTATTGCGTGATACAATTCAAGTCCGGTTATTCCGCCATCTAAAGAAATCACCGGGTCATCAACGGTATGGTTTGATAGAATTTCAGTTACAACATTCGATGGAATATAGGGCGGGTTACTCATAATTAAATCATATTTTTTTGTAGTAGTGTAATGTGCAATATCCGCCTCAAAAATATTAATAGTTGTATTGCCCGGTATGTTGAATTGTATGTTTTTAGCACATAACTCTAACGCTTTCCGGCTGATATCAATAGCATCTATTTGTAACTCTTTACAATGTTTAGCAACACTGATTGCTATAGTTCCCGGGCCTGTACCAATATCAATAGCATTGGATAATTTTTTATCATGAACGATTTTAATGATATGCTCAACTATAATTTCTGTGTCAGGTCGCGGAATAAGAACTGAATCATCAACAAAAAACTGACAATCGTAGAACTCCTGATATCCGATAATACTTGCAATACTTCTACCGGCGATTCGTTTAGAAACTAATAACTGTATAGATTGAAGTTCAATGTCATTTACAATGTGGTTTTCGAGATTTAAGAAAAATTTCTTTAAATCAAGTTGTAAAACTGAACAGATTAAAATACGAGCTTCAAGTGCCGGTGAAGAAATGAAGTCTGATTTTTTTAATAATTCTGTTGATTGAATAGTTATTTCTTTAAGCGTCATACGGCTTTATATCATTAATTATATTAAAAATCATTAAACTGAATTTCTGCATATTAAACGGTTTGCTGATTAATCCTAATGCACCATCTTCGATACACTCTGATATTTCATGATCGATTTCATGTCCGCTGATAAAAACCAGTTTAACAGTCGGGTCAATTTTTTTAAGTTCCCGAAAAGCACAAACTCCTGATACACAAGGCATCTCAATATCAGCTATAACTAAATCAATTTTGTTATTTTTATATTCTTCAGTTACTTCTTTACCATTTGCACATACAATTATCGTGTATCCGCAAATTTCAAGTGTTTTTTTTATAATTTGTAAAATTGCCGGTTCATCATCAGCGACAATAATTGTACCTTTACCTTGTATCAGTGATGAATCTTTTTGTATTTTTTTTTCATTCGTATCCAATTTAGGGAAGTACAATTTAAATGATGCACCATGCCCTTTTGATGAATTTAAAATAATCACGCCATTATGTTGAGTTATTGTGTTGTAAACCATGGAAAGTCCGAGTCCGGTTCCGGCATCCTTTTTTTTTGTTGTGAAAAAAGGATCAAATATTTTATCTTTTAATTTTTCATCAATACCGACACCGGTATCTTTAATCTCAATGACATAAAATTTATTATCTATTTTTGTATGATGATTTGTGTAGAGTTCATCGTTATTTTCTGCAAGAAATATTGAAATATCAAGGTAACCACCCCATGATTCAGCAGTTTCTCTCATAATAGTCATGGCATGACCGGCATTGATAGAAAGATTTAGTATAATTTGTTCTATTTGAGATACATCACCATAAATCATTGCTTCTTTTTCGTAATAATTGATTGTAGTTACAATAGACTTGTCAAGACTTTTTTCGCAAATTGACATTATATTGCGAACTACCGTATTTAAATCAATAGGAAGAAATTCAACGTTTTCTTTTCTTGTTATGGATAATAATTTTTTTACAATAACAGAAGCTCTGGTAATTGATTCGTTAATAGTTTCAACACCTGATCTTATCAGACTATCTTCATGTAAGTGATCTGATTCAATTTTAATTAATGAAAGAGCACCTGAAATACCACCGAGTATATTATTAAAATCGTGGGCTAAACCTGCAGCGAGAGTTCCAATTGTATCGAGTTTTTGAATTCTTCTAATTTGTTCGTCACGAGCAACTATTTCAGAAACATCGTCAATTCTAATAACTAAACCGCAAAAATTATAAAAATCAAATGGATAAATCATAATATCATACATATTATTTGCTAAATGAGGAATATGGTAAATTGTATTAACAACATTTTCTGCCAGTGATGCATTGAGTGTTTTTTGATATTTACTGAAGAAATCGGATATCTGAAAAATATTTTTTCCAAGAACAGTGTCCGTTTCATCATTAATTAATTCTTTAGCGATACCATTACAAAGTGTAATAGTAAATTCTTCATTAAGAACAATAAGTCCTGAGGCCATTGATTCTAAAATGTTGTGTAGAAAAAGTTTAATGACATTAACCCTTTCCTGACTTTTCTCAATACGAATTAAATCTTTATAACCCCTTAAACCAAGTGTAAGTGCTGTATATAATTTTTGAGCAGTTAATTCAGTTTTTTGCTTATAATCATTAATGTCATAATTATCAATAACATTTTTTTCAGGAGCCTGACCCGATTGACCGGTTCTTAATATAATTCGAACTTTTTTATTCCCGAGTTCTTCACGTATGTATTTAACAACTTCAAGTCCGGTGTCATCTTTTTCCATGACAACATCAAGTAATAAAACTGCAACATCTTTATTTTCAGTAATCAATTCAATCGTTTGCAGGCCTGAATACGCACTTAGAAACTCAATGGAACGACCTTCAAAAATGATGTTTTTCAGTACCATTTTTGTAATAGTATGTACTTCTTCTTCATCATCCGCGATAATAACTTTCCATTTACCTTCTTTCTCAGGCAAATCAGAGAAACTGCCGAATAATATATTTTCATCAAATTGTATTTTTTTATTACTCATTTAATATCCCTCTACATTATAACTTTCGACGGATTAATCCGGATATGAGTCAATTATTTTTAATATTATATCAATGTTTTTCAAAAAAACCCTGACTATATCAGGATCAAATTGAGTACCGGAACCCATTTTGATAAATTCTAAAACCTGGTCAATTGACCAGGCATCTTTATATGATCTCTTATGTAAAAGGGCATCAAAAACATCAACTAATGCAGTAATTCGACTATAAATATGAATATTAGTACCCTTCAATTGCGCAGGATACCCCGACCCGTCCCACCACTCGTGATGTTCAAGAGCAATGAGTGATGCCGCCTGTAAAATCTTCCGGTTGGATGATTTTAGGATTTCATGACCAATTGTTGTATGTTTTTTTATTAATTCAAATTCTTCAAAAGTGAGTTTTGCAGGTTTATTTAAAATTGCATCAGGAATACCAATTTTACCGACATCATGCATGGGTGATGCCATTCTAATAAGTTCGGAAGACTCTTCGTCGATGCCCATTTTTAATGCAACAATTCTTGATATTTCAGCTACACGCTTAACATGGTATGCGGTTTCTTTTGATCGTGTTTCTACAACCTCACCTAAAGTAAGAATGATTTCTTTTTGTGTATCAATTATTTCTTTATTTAAAATGATATTATCATACGCAGCAAGAATATTTGTCGAAAAGATTCTGATTATATTTTTTTCAGTTTCAACGATATCTCTATTTGTTGTGAAGTAGATAATAAATACAGTATTTAATTCTGAGGCAAAATAGCCGGCAAAAAAGTGATTCCCGAAAATAATGGATTTTGTTTCAATAGCATGTTTAATTCTACCCGTTATTTCAGCATCAAATGTGTCAAACGAAAAGTCAGGCAACACTTTATAGTCTCCGGTACCTGTTAAAAAAGAAATAGTATCATTAACAAGTGATAATGTGAACCCTGAAAAAGAGTAATTATTTTTTGATCCATACGAATTTGCTAATAATATAGATAATTGTTTAAGAACATTACTTGAAAAACTTACTAAACCTTGAGTTTCAAATAAAACCCCTGAATTATTGATGATTGCTTCAAGATTCACCTTATTCATTTCAATTATATTTAAATCACGATACGATCGTAGCGAAGATAAAACTGCAGTATAAAGCTTTTGTGCTGTTAATTCAGTTTTTTCTTTATAATCATTGATGTCATATTCAGTTATCACTTTTCTTTCCGGAGCCTGTCCGGGTTGTCCTGTTCGTAAAATAATTCTAACAAGGTTATTTTTTAGATCCTCGCGAATATAACGGGCAACTTTTAAACCGGCGTCATCTGTCTCCATAACAACATCGAGTAAAATAACTGCTGTATCCGGATTTTCAGTAATAAGCCTGATTGTCTCAGCTCCGGAAAAAGCACTGATAAATTGTATTTTTTTATTTTCAAAAACAGTATCCTCAAGTACCATTTGAGTTACAGTATGAATTTCTTCTTCATCATCAGCGATGATTAATTTCCAGGATTCATTATATTCTATTTGATTGTTTTGATAATTATCTTCAGTAAATGCCATTATTTCACTTTCTATCATATTCAATGCTCCGGAAAAAGAAAACATATAAAGCCTATTAACCTTCTTGAAGAAGCCTTATTTCTATTATAGTTGTAACTAATAATAAGTCAATCTATTTACGACAAAAACAAAAATATTTCGACTTGCAACTTATGCGGTATTATGGTAAAGTTAAATCATCTTAGTAATTAGAGGAGGATAATATGAATATTATTCATCACCTCAAATTATTTTCACGCATTATCACCTGGTTTTGCGTATAATATATATAGGACGGCGAATGCCGTCTTTTTTTATACATTTTTATATTTCTATTGAAATTTTAACAATTAAACCCGATACTATTACCAGGTACGTTTTTATATGGAGGAAGAAATGAAAAAGTTTTTTTTATTAAATATATTTTTATTTATTATGTATACGATAAGTGGTGCTAATTTAAGTATTGATGAAATGCAAATTATATCAGACATAAATTTTGATTCCTATGATAATAAATTAAAAAATAATACATTTTTCAAACTGCAAACATCTTTTCAAGGCGGATATAAATTTTCAGCAAAAGCAACTTTTTCTGCAAGTACAGCAATGCTTGAGTCCTCATATCTTAATGGAACAAACGGGTTAGCCGGTTTGTACCTCATTTTTAATAATGCATCAGTTACCGCTCGTGATTTATTTAATTCAATGCTCGAGCTGTCAATATGGACGGGTAGTTATAAATATTTAGGTTCCGGAAATATTTATAAAGGGTATTTATTTTTCCCAAAAACAGATACTTTAGATATTCAGGGGTTTTACAGGCTTCGTGGAACCGGGGTTTCGGCAAATGTTCGACTTTGGGAGGATAAGTTTAGAATAAAACTTCATTTATATAACAATACAAATTTTATTTTGCCGACAGATACATTTGCCAAGTTAAATTTCTTTTCTTTCGACAATGAAATAGGTTTATATTTGGATTATCTCTATCTTGAATTGTTTTATGGTTTTACAAAAGATATTATGTATCCGAATAAAAATACAGATCTCGAATACGGACGTGGAAAAATAGGTTTTACTTTCTGGGTTGGTAATAAAGATATTGAGTTTTTTACTACTATAGGCATACCTGATTTGGATAAAGAAACTTTTTCTCAAGTCTCAACCGGCGGGCGAAATTTATTTGATTCATTATATTTAATTGCCGAGTTAAAATTTAATCTGTATATCACAAAAAATATAATATCATTTCTTACAACACCGGCCTTGTATAATGAGGTAGCAAAAACAACACAGTCTGATTTCAATGTAAATTATAAATTGCTTATCAGTTCACCGGATAAATTAATGAATGGTGGTACACATATTAATTTTACTTATCACATTATGAGTGATGCTACTCAATCATGGAATTTTACCGTCGCACCATATTTTTCGATTGTATTATCCGGCGTTGAATGGTTTCTCAGTACAGGTTATGATTTTTCAAAAGTTCTGGAAGCACAAACAAAAGCAAACGATTTGATAAGTTTAGAAGGCTTACATATTATATTTGGTGTTACTTCCAATTTTTAAGAACACGGAAGTTCTTGCAAAAATACTCTTTTGCAAGAACTTCCGTAACGAAATTATTTCCAGTTAACTTCTATTTTTTCGCTACCAATTTTTTTAGCTGCTAATTGTGCTAAATTTAGAATCTCATCTTTACAACATTCAATTGTTTTAGCTTCATTAATTCTTTTAGTTAACTCGGTCGCAAACTCTTGTACAGTTATAGTTTTTTTCATGTTTCACTCCATAAAATTAATTATAGTATATACTTCATACGAATACAAATAAATTAAAAATAATTAATGATTTTGCTAAAGTATTTTTTCAAAATATCGAACATTATAATGTGGTTGGATTTATTATCTTACCCGAACAAACAACAACAAACAACAACAAACAAAAAATTGATTGTGTGAATCAATTCTATTGTAAGGCAACCATTTCGCAATGAAGTGGTTGCCTTTTTTTTATTAATTTTTAGATTTATTCAATTTTATGAATAGAGTTATCGATACTCTATATGAATAGAATTATTCATTGTTGTTGTTAAATAAATGAAGCAGAGCGGGTTGTTACGCTCTGCTTTTCTTATTAATACAGCTTTTTATCGATTGATTAAATAGTGGAATTATATTATTACTTTTTATATACAAATGGGGTGACAAAATATGGATAAATATGATGTAATTGTTATAGGTAGTGGAATTGGAGGGTTATCGTGTGCTTCTCATATTTCAAAGTATAGTGATAAAAAAGTGCTTATTCTTGAACAGAATAATGTAATTGGGGGGCTGACTTCCGGTTTTCATAGAAAAGGTTATTATTTTGAAGCAGGAACGCTCGGCATTAACTTAATAGATATGTTTAAGGCGTTATTGTATGATATTGATCCGGTATTACCTGATGAAGTTCATAGACAATTTTATAAATATGTCATTTGTGATAAAGTTTGTGATGGTAAAAATACGAAGGAAATTGAAGATCAGTATGTAAAAATGTTTCCTGAAAATGAGAAGGAAGTAAGACGTTTTTTTAAATTCATTAATAAAGGTGCAAAAATAATTAAAGAATTTTTTAGCGTTTTTGATCATTACAAGTACTTTAAAAGTGGTTTTTTCAAAAAAGCACTAACCATGTTAAAACTAACTCCGGTTATTGTAAAAAATGCCTGGTTTTTTATATTTTATTATCCCAAACAGCTTAATACTGTTTTACTGGAATATTTTGGCAGTATAAAAACTAATCCGGGGTATTATTTTGCTAATATGAGTTACTATTATAATCCGCCTTTTTTTATGTTTGTGGGCATGTGGTTTGAGTACGTCAGGGGGTTGGGCGGCGCAAAAAATGGATATCTCGAGATGGCTGAAAAGATTGCAAAAGTTGCAACAGATAATGGAGTGACTTTATTAAAAAAACAGAAAGTTAATAAAATCATTATTGAAAATGGTAAGGCAATTGGTGTAGAAACTGATACTGATAAATTTTATGCAGAGCACATCGTTTCAAATATTGATTTGAAGAAACTTATTTTAACAATGTGTCCTGATTTTACATTCAGGAAATCCTTACAAAAAAGACTTTCTGAGGCTCAACCATCCGAGTCCGGTCTGATTTTATATCTTGGTGTAAAAATGACGAATGATGAAGTTAAGAAATATATACCTGAGACTGAGATGTTGTATGTTAACAAAGATTTTAAACCCGTTAATGATATTTATGATTATATGAAAATATGTTCTCTTCAAGTGTCACCGTCGTATTATTTAACCGGAGACCGGGTTAAAGACGGCTGTACTTCGATTATCGTTCATGTTTCTATACCACCTGAACTTCATTCGCCATGGTGGGATTTAAAAAAAGATGAATACAAAGAAACAAAAAGGATATTAAAAGACATCCTCGTTGATCGAATGGAAACTCTGATCCCCGGTATAACATCAAAAATTGAGGTTATTGACCTTGCAACACCTAAAACACTTGAAAATTGGGTAAACTGTACTGGCGGAGCATCAAGCGGGTTTTCATGGGATAGAAAAAAATCGTTTATGAAAGCACTTTCGCTGACAAAAGTGTTTCTTCAAACGCCGGTCAAAAATCTGTACCAGGTCGGGATGTTTTCCTTTCAAGCAGGTGGCGGTGTTTACGGGTCAAGTCTGTCGGGACGTCTTGGTGCTGAATTAATTTGTGGAAAAAAATTTAATTCTTACATTAATGTAGAAAAAAAGTAATTTATATTTTATACTCTAATGATAATTTTATCGGAGGATACTAAATGGAATATTCAAAGACTAATGATGCATTGGGAGTTGTAAATCGAGGTAATGTTTGCGAGTCCGGTTTATGTACTTTATGTAGAGCTGATTGTCAGGGGAAATGTGAAACATGGTTGTCAAGTATGATTGGAAGGAAGCTTTTATATCCAAGAGATTTTGGTACAGTTACTGCGGGTAGTAAGAATGTTTCTTCTACTGATGTTTCATATAGTTCTTTAAGAATTCAAGGTTACAATTATGGTGCTTATGGTTTACCGAAAGGGTTGTCAAATTCTGCTGATGATTGTATTTTTCCAAATGTTTCTTTAGAAACTGAATTTGGTAATGAGGTTAAAACAAAATCCAGAGTTCCTTTGATGACAGGTGCTTTAGGTTCTACTTTTATTGCAGCAAAATACTGGGACTCTTTTGCTATTGGAGCGGCATTAGTCGGATATCCTATAGTTATTGGTGAAAATGTTGTTGGTGTTGATAAAGAAGCTGTTATTGAGAAAGGTGTTATTAAAAAAGCACCGGAATTAGATAGAAGAATTGAGAAATTCTTAAAATATTATGATGGATATGGTGCAATAATTGTCCAGATGAATGTTGAAGATACCAGAAATGGTGTTGCTGAGTATGTTATCGGTAAGTTTGGTGATAAAGTTGTTATAGAGTTGAAATGGGGTCAGGGAGCTAAAGATATTGGCGGTGAGATTCAGGTTGCCAATTTAGAGTATGCACAGTTTTTAAAAAATCGTGGATATGTTGTTGATCCTGATCCAATGTCTTCAGAGGTTCAGGCTGCATTTAAATCAGGGGCAATAAAATCATTTGCAAGACATTCGAGACTTGGTTATACCAATTTAGATTCTGTAGAAGAAGTTCGTGCTGATTTTATGAATGCTGTAGCAGGTTTAAGAAAAATGGGCTACAAAAGAATTTCGTTGAAAACCGGTGCCTATGGTATGAAAGCTCTTGCAATGGCAATAAAATTTGCAAGTGATGCGAAATTAGATCTTCTTACGATTGATGGTGCAGGTGGCGGAACCGGTATGAGTCCATGGAATATGATGGAAAGCTGGGGTGTGCCTAATATTCTTCTTCATGCAAAAGCGTATGAATATGCTACAATTCTTTCGAAGAAACAAAAAGTTGTTGATCTTGCATTTGCAGGCGGTCTTGCAAAAGAAGATCAGATATTTAAAGCTCTTGCAATTGGCGCACCGTTTACGAAATTAATTTGTATGGGCAGATCTTTAATGGTGCCGGCATTTCTCGGTTCAAATATTGAAGGTGTTATTAAACCTGCAAATAAAATGCTGTTAAATGGAAATTGGAATGAACTTCCTAAGTCAGTTACCGATATTGGTAATTCACCTGAATCTATTTTTGCCGGATACTATGATATAGAAAAGAAAATAGGTAAAGATGAAATGAAAAACATACCGTTTGGAGCTGTTGCTGCGTGGACATTGGCAGATAAACTTGCAGCCGGTTTGCAGCAATTAATGGCCGGTGCACGAAAATTCAATGTTAATGAAATCTCAAGGGATGATATTTTTTCAATGAATAGAGAAACTGAAAAAGAAACAAATGTTCCTTATATTACTGATGTTGATGATGATGAGGCAAAAAAATTATTGAAATAATTTTTTAACAAAAAATTTTAAAAGCGGATGTATGAATAGTATATCCGCTTTTTTTTTTTTCAAATTTTTTAATGACTCATGGTGTTTGTTAAAAAAAACGATAGATTTATATGTCGATACAGTATTGTGCCGGATTTTAATGTTTAATACAACATTGTATCATTTTTATGCTAAAGTTACTTTTATGTGGTTTTTAAATGGCATACTTTTTGCTAAATTAGCATAATTTAGAATATTCTTTTTGCATTCCTTAAAAAAAAATATTATAAAGACATCACAATTAAATATTAAGAATATTGGAGCGAATATGATTAAAAGAGAATTACCACCACTGTATGATCCGGCACTTGAACATGATAATTGTGGTGTAGGTTTCATATCGACATTAAATAGAGAGCCGGAACATAAGGTTCTTGAGATGGCAATAACAGCGCTTTTTAATTTGACGCATAGAGGTGCTGTCGGGGGAGATGCTAATACCGGCGATGGTGCAGGTATTTTATTTGAAATTCCTCATTTATTTTTTAAAGACCGTGTTAAAGAGTTATCTAAATATCATATTGGTGAATATGGTGTCGGGATGGTTTTTTTTCCGACTGATAGCGTATTACAAAAAAAATGTATAGATATAATAGAAGATTCAATACAATCTGAAGGGCTAAAACTTATTTCATGGAGAACTGTTCCTACTGATGATTCATCATTGGGGTACCTTGCAAAAGAGTCACAACCGGCAATTAAGCAATGTTTCATTGAAAAAGATAAAAATCATTTATCAGAACAGCGTTTATATATTCTACGAAAAGTCATTGAAAATCGTATTACAAAAGAACTTGGTGAAACCGGTCGTGATTTTTATATTTGTTCTCTTTCAGATTCAAAAATCATTTATAAAGGTATGCTTTTAGCAGAACAAATAAATAAATACTTTCCTGATCTTGAAAATCCATTGATGAGAACAAGATATGCTATTCTTCATCAACGATATAGTACAAATACAATGCCTGAGTGGAAATTGGCACATCCTTTCAGATACCTTGCTCATAATGGAGAAATAAATACCCTTAGAGGTAATGTGAATAAAATGATCGCACGAGAGGAAAATTTAGCTTCATCAGTATTTGGTGATGAAATTTCTAAATTATATCCTGTAATTACACCGAATGCGAGTGATTCTGCATCATTTGATAATTGTCTTGAATTACTCATTTTGTCCGGAAGGTCACCAGAACATTCTATGATGATGATGGTTCCTGAAGCATTTGGTTCTAAAATACAAATGAGTGAAGACAGAAGAGCGTTTTATGAGTATTACTCTTCAATAATTGAGCCATGGGATGGACCTGCTGCATTAATTGTGACTGATGGAAAATCAATTTGTGCAACATTAGATAGAAATGGATTACGACCATCAAGATTTGTGATTACAAAAGACGGATATATTATAGCAGGTTCTGAAATTGGTATTGTAGAATTTGCAGACGATAATGTTCGACAACTTGGTAGATTGCAACCGGGAAAGATGTTGTCCGTTGACATAATCAATGGTAGAGTTCGATTTGATAATGAAGTAAAAAGTAAAATTGTCAGAAGCCAGCCGTATAGAAGATGGCTTGAAAAAAATAGAATAGAACTTCGTGGCTTATTTGAAAGTCCTGATGCAAGAAAAAGAGATTCTATAGAACTGTTAAGAGCACAACAGGTATTTGGATATGCAACAGAAGATATCCGACTTCAGATTCAGGATATGGCTGAAAATGCTCAGGAACCTGTTGGATCGATGGGGTATGATTCTCCAATTGCCGTTTTGTCAGATAAACCTCAATTGTTTTTTAATTATTTCAAACAATTATTTGCGCAGGTAACTAATCCGCCAATAGATGCGTATCGAGAGTCTTTAGTTATGAGTCTTATGACGTGGCTTGGAAAAAAAAGAAATATTCTTGATGAAACAGAAGATCATTGTAAACAACTCAAATTGCAACATCCAATAATGACTCCTGATGATTTGCAAAGGGTAACAACAACAAGTAGAATGGAATTAAAATCGGTTACCATTGATATTTGTTACACACCTGCAGAAGGTGGTAAATCACTTGAAAATGCTATTAATGCAATATGCAAAAAGGCTCTTGAGGAAGCAGAAAAAGATACAACAATTATTGTTTTATCCGATGCAGGATTCGGACCCGATAAAGTTCCGGTACCGTCACTATTAGCTTTAAGTGCAGTACATCAATATCTGGTTTCAAATAAAAAAAGAGAATCTGTCGGTTTAATTGTTAATTCAGGTGAAGTTCGGGATACCATGCATTTTGCCCTTTTAATTGGATATGGAGCAAATGCAGTTTGTCCATATATTGCATTTGAAACAATATCAAGTTTAAAAGATGAAAATGAATTATCAAAAGAATTGACAGCTGAAGACGGTTATAACAATTTTATTAATGGAATAAAAAAAGGTCTTTTGAAAACTTTTTCACGAATGGGTATATCAACTCTTAGAAGCTATCAGGGGGCTCAGATTTTTGAAGCTATAGGGGTTTCAGAGACTATAATAAATAAACATTTTAAAGGAACCGCTTCCCGAATTGGCGGTATTGATTATGATATAATTGCAAAAGAATCAATGATGAGACATGCTTTGGCGTATCCTGCTAAAAAAGTGACACCTGAAGATTTAGTTTATGGCGGTGTTTTTCATTATCGAAAGAATGGAGAAAAGCATTTATGGAATCCGACAACGGTTTCATTACTTCAAGAAGCAACGTCAACAAATAATTATGCAAAATTTAAACAATACAGTTCATTTGTTGATAATCAGCAACAATCATTATATACAATAAGAGGTTTGTTGAAATTTAAAAATACAACAGCAATTAGTATTGATGAAGTTGAGCCTGCTGAATCAATTTTCAAAAGATTTGCAACAGGCGCAATGTCGTATGGTTCGATTAGTAAAGAAGCGCACGAAGCACTGGCAATTGCAATGAATAAACTGGGCGGATCAAGTAATACCGGTGAGGGTGGTGAAGAAATTGAACGATTTACTACTCGGGCAAATGGCGACAATGCTTGTTCTGCAATTAAGCAAATTGCTTCCGGTCGATTTGGTGTAACAACAAATTACCTTGTAAATGCGAAAGAATTACAGATTAAAATTGCTCAGGGGGCAAAACCTGGTGAGGGTGGACAGTTACCGGGACATAAAGTAGATGAAGTAATAGGTAGAACAAGACATTCGACGCCCGGTGTAACATTGATTTCTCCTCCTCCGCATCATGATATTTATTCAATTGAAGATATGGCACAGCTGATATTTGATTTACATTGTGTTAATACAACAGCCCGGGTTTCAGTTAAACTGGTTTCTGAAGTCGGTGTTGCAACCGTTGCTGCCGGAGTTGCAAAAGGTAAAGCTGATATGGTGCTTATTGCAGGATATGATGGTGGAACAGGTGCTTCGCCTTTAACTTCAATCCAGCATGCCGGTATTCCATGGGAGTTGGGACTTGCTGAAACCCAACAGGTTTTAGTTTCAAATCATCTTAGAGATAAAATAAGAGTTCAGGTTGATGGTAAACTCATGACAGGTCGTGATGTTGTAATCGGTGCTCTTCTTGGTGCTGAGGAATTTGGTTTTGCAACGTCTGCATTAATCATTTTAGGGTGTTGTATGCTTAGAAAGTGTCATTTAAATACATGTACAATGGGTGTTGCAACTCAGGATACAGATTTACGGGCACTGTATAGAGGAAAGGCAGAATATGTTGTGAACTTTTTTCAATTTCTTGCTCAGGAAATAAGAGAGATCATGGCTTCTCTCGGTATGCGAACAATGGATGAAATGGTTGGTAGATCAGATTTACTTGAAGTTAATAAAGCGATTAATCACTGGAAAGCAAATAGTCTGGATTTATCTAAAATGTTATATTATAACGCAAATCCTCCGGTTAGTCCGCGATGTACTAAACCTCAGGATCATATGCTACATACATCATTGGATAGAATAAAACTTATTGAATTGGCAAAACCAGCATTGGAAAGAAAACAATCGGTAATGGCAAATGTAGATATAAAAAATATTCACAGATCTGTCGGTACAATGTTAAGTGGCGAACTTGTAAAGAAATACGGTGAAGGCGGGTTGCCATCAGGAACAATTCATTTCAAGTTTAAAGGAAATGCCGGTCAGTGTTTTGGCGGATTTCTTGCAAAAGGTATTACGATGGAACTTGAAGGATACGCTAATGACTATCTTGGTAAAGGTATGTCAGGTGGCCGTATTGTTGTATATCCTCCAAAAACAACAACTATTGATCCTGCTGATAATATTGTTGTTGGAAATACTTTGCTCTATGGTGCAACGAGTGGTGAAATATTTATTCGTGGTGCTGCTGGTGAGCGATTTGCAGTTAGAAATTCCGGGGCAACAGCTGTAATTGAGGGGCTTGGTGATCATGGATGTGAATATATGACTGGTGGTAAAGTTGTTGTACTTGGTATTACCGGTAAAAACTTTGCAGCAGGAATGTCCGGTGGAATTGCATATGTGTGGGATCCTAATCAAACTTTTGATAATAATTGTAATCTTGAAATGGTTGATCTTACCCCGGTAATAGAGAATAACGATCGTGATGAATTGAAGTTGTTGTTAACAAAACATCATTCATTAACCGGAAGTGAAAAAGCAAAAAATATTCTTGATAAGTGGGAAGAATCAATTGATAAATTTGTAAAAGTTTTTCCTATTGATTATAAGCAGGCATTAAAACAAATGAAAGAAAGAGAAATGGCAAGCTCAGATAATATCAATATTACTGAGGAGGTAATACATGGCTAAGAAAAAAGAAAAACCAAATTATAGAAATTTTAAATTGATTAAGAGAATCCCAATTCAATATAGAACTGTTGAAGAGCGTTTACATGATTATAAAGATCTTCATGTTAATTATACCGATGAAGATATTCAATTGCAAGCCTCACGATGTCAGGATTGCGGTATCCCTTTTTGTCATGGATACGGATGTCCTGTATCAAATCTGATTCCTGACTGGAATGATTTGGTTTATAAAGGTAAATGGGAAGAAGCATGCCGTCTTTTACATTCAACAAATAATTTTCCTGAAGTAACCGGACGGGTTTGTCCTGCGCCTTGTGAAGAGTCTTGTACGCTCAATGTTGGTTTGGAGTCAGTTACAATTCGGGATATTGAAATGACGATTGTTGAAAAAGGTTTTACGAATGGCTGGATAATTTCTAATCCGCCACTTGAAAGAACCGGTAAGAAAGTTGCTATTATCGGGTCCGGTCCTGCAGGTCTTGCAGCTGCTCAACAACTTAATAGAATGGGGCATTCAGTTACATTATTTGAAAAAGCTCCGAAAGCCGGTGGTTTTTTGCGGTATGGAATTCCTGATTATAAACTTGAGAAATGGGTTTTAGATAGACGAATTAAGCAAATGACTGATGAAGGTGTTGTTATAAAGACAAACACATATGTGGGAAAGGATATTACCGTTGATGCATTACATAAAGATTTTGATGCAATCGTTCTCGCATGTGGTGCACGTGAAGCCAGAGATATACAAATAACCGGAAGAGAACTATCCGGTATTTATCAGGCTGTTGATTATTTAACACAATCGAATGAAAGAGTTGATGGTATTTCATTTGACAAAAGCGCATTGATCGATGCAAAAGGGAAATCTGTTCTTGTAATTGGCGGGGGCGATACCGGTGCTGACTGTGTTGGTACATCCCGAAGACAAGGTGCTACTTCCGTTACTCAAATTGAAATATTACCTAAACCGCCTGAAAAACGATCAGAAGAAACACCATGGCCACAATATGCTAAAAAGTTACGAACATCAACATCACATGATGAAGGATGTGAAAGAAAATGGTGTATTACCACAAAGAAGATTGAGGGCACTAACGGTAAGATTGAAAAAGTTCTTGCTGCCGAGGTTGAGTGGGTAAAAAATGAAAAAGGTAACTGGGATATGAAAGAGGTTGCCGGTAGTGAATTCGAAATTAAAGCAGATTTAATATTCCTAGCTATGGGTTTTGTTCATCCTGTGCATGATCAACTTGTAAAGGAATTGGGGATTGATTTAGATCCGCGAGGAAATTTTAAAACTAATAATTTTGGATATGGAGCTACCAGTGTTAATAAAGTTTTCTCCGTAGGAGACTGTGCTCGAGGCGCTTCACTTGTTGTTTGGGCTATTGCTAACGGTCGAGCTGTGGCCGATATGGTAAACGAATATTTATTAAAATAATTAAAAAAGGGATGAGTTTGTAACTCATCCCTTTTTGATTTTTATTAGTTATTATCAAAAATAATGAGCCTCTTAAAAATCAACAGTACTTGATGAAAAAAAGTGTACTTTTTTTATGCTTACGGCAATACGCAATATAATTGCGTTAGAGGTAGCTTCTTGCAAAAATTCGAGATAAAAAGAGTATTTTTGCAAGAAGCTCTGATATTAAAAAAATAAATTGCAATTACAGAATTTTCTTCAAAGGTGATGTCTCTAAATAGTAATTAAGAGATTTCACATTGAGTGCTGTTCCTGTTCTTTCCTGATCTAATATGTGCATAATACTCATAGTCGTATCAAGTGATGTTATACAAGGTGTTTTATATTCTACTGCAAGTCTTCTAATTTTAAAACCAAGCTTGTCAGGTAATTTACCTTTTGTAGGTGTATTGATTATTAAGTCAATTTTGTTGGTTTTTATTAAATCAAGAACATTTGGAGAACCTTCACCCGGTTGTAATGTTTTTGTCACTTGAATACCGGCTTTCATTAAATATTCGTATGTTTCCGTTGTACCGAATAATGTATACCCTAAATCTGAAAATCTTTGAGCGACTTCGACAGATTCTTCTTTATCTTTATCAGCAATCGATAATAAGATATTTCCTGAAGCCGGAATCTGTAAACCGGTTCCGGAAATAGCATTAAAAAGAGCATCGAGTCTATCAAATCCTAAACCTAATACTTCACCTGTTGATTTCATTTCAGGACCAAGACTCGGTTCAACCATTTTTAATTTGTCAAAAGAGAATACCGGTGCTTTAATTGTAAAATATGAAGGGGTTTCTAAAATACCGGTTGTATATCCCTGATCTTTCAGTGATTGACCCGTCATTATTTTAGTCGCTATATTGACCATTGGAACATTTGTTACCTTACTCAAAATAGGAACCGTTCTACTTGCTCGAGGATTTACTTCTATACAATATATTTTGTCTTCAGAAATAACAAACTGAATATTCATTAAACCTATAATATTTAATGCTTTTCCTAATGCTATTGTATGTCTTTTTATTGTACTCATTTGTTCTTCAGTCAAGTTAAATGGCGGATACACGGTCATTGAGTCACCGGAATGTACTCCTGCTCTTTCAATATGTTCAAATATACCCGGGATAAAAACATCGGTTCCATCACAAATTGCATCTACTTCAACTTCTTTTCCGACAAGGTATTTATCAACCAGAACCGGATGATCGGGCGATATTTTTGTGGCAAATCGCATATATGAAAATAACTCATCATCATTATAAACAATTTCCATTGCATGACCACCGATAACATACGAAGGTCGTACTAAAACCGGATAACCCAGTTTATTTGTTACACCTAGAGCCTCTTCAAAAGACAATACCGTTTTTCCTTCTGCTTGTAAAATACCTATTGAATGTAATAAACCTGAGAATCTTTTTCGATCTTCTGCAAGGTCAATCGAATCAACTGAAGAACCAATAATTTTAATACCGGCTTCATGTAACGGGCCTGCGAGATTTATTGCAGTTTGTCCGCCAAATTGTACAATAACACCTTCAGGGTTTTCCTTGTCAATTATATTTAAAACATCCTCAATGTTGAGAGGTTCAAAATATAATTTATCAGATGTATCAAAATCGGTACTGACTGTTTCAGGATTATTATTAATTATAACCGATTCAATACCGGCTTCTTTTAACCCCCACACTGAATGAACTGAACAATAATCAAACTCAATACCCTGTCCGATTCTAATTGGACCGGACCCGAGAACGATTATTTTCTTTCGTGATGTTACTACAACTTCATCTTCTGTTTCGTATGTTGAATAATAATACGGAGTCATTGCTTCAAATTCAGCCGAACAGGTATCAACCATTTTATATACAGGTTTGATATTACATTTTTTTCTGAATTTTCTGAAATCTAAATGTTTTACGCCAATTAATCGTGCTAAATAAGTATCGCCAAAACCATATTTTTTTAGCTGTAACATTAATGCGATTGTTTCTTCGCTTATTTTCTCATTCGATAAAACAATATCAGCATTAATTTTTGCTAAAAATTCTTTTTCAAGTTTAATAATATTTTCAAATTTCTTGAGAAAGAAATAGTCAATTTTTGTACTTTCATGAATTTTTTCAATCGGATAATCTCTTCGTAATAATTCAAATAAAACAAAAAGTCTTCTATCATCAGGCAATCCAACATGTTCAATTAATAACTCTGTTTCCTGTTGAGCTATTTCTTTCATATATGGTCCGTCAACTTTAATTTCAAGTGAACGAATACCTTTCATAATAGAACCTTCAATTGTTCTGTCAATACTCATAATTTCGCCTGTTGCCTTCATTTGAGTTCCAAGAAGCCTGTCTGCTGTGGTAAACTTATCAAATGGCCATCGGGGAATTTTTGTTACGATATAATCAAGTGTCGGTTCAAAACAGGCAAGTGTTTTTTTTGTAACCGAATTCTCTATTTCATCAAGTCTGAGCCCTACTGCAATTTTCGCAGAAACTTTTGCAATCGGATACCCGGTTGCTTTTGATGCCAATGCCGATGATCGCGAAACCCTCGGATTTACTTCAATGATTATATAATCTGATGAATACGGGTCTAATGCATACTGAACATTACAACCGCCTTCGATTTTTAAAGCAGAAATAATCTTTAATGCCGAAGTTCGAAGCATTTGATATTCTTTATCAGAGAGTGTCTGACTTGGTGCTAAAACAATACTATCACCGGTATGAATACCAACCGGATCTATATTTTCCATATTACAAACAGTTATACATGTTCCATTTGAGTCACGCATAACTTCATATTCTATTTCCTTCCAGCCGGCAACAGATCGTTCAAGTAAAACCTGCTGTATTCTTGAATGTTTCAAACCACGTGAAACGATACTCACTAATTCTTCTTCATTTGCAGCAATCCCGCCACCAAGGCCACCCATAGTATAGGCAGGTCTTATAATTAATGGATAGCCAATTTTATTAGCAAATTCAACAGCTCCAGTTATAGTAGTTATAATTGCACTCTCAGCAACCGGTTCACCAATTTCAATACATAGGTTTTTGAATAATTCACGATCTTCCGCTTTTCTAATTGCTTCAAGAGGAGTCCCGAGTAGCCTGATATTATATTTTTCTATAATTTTTTTATCAGACAATTCAACTGCAAGATTTAAACCCGTTTGACCGCCAAGAGTAGGAAGAAGACCATCAGGTTTTTCTTTTTGTATGATTTTCTCAAGACTTTGAACATTTAACGGTTCCAGGTATACCACGTCAGCCATATTGAGGTCTGTCATAATAGTTGCCGGATTGGAATTTACAAGAATTACTCGTATTCCTTCTTCCCGTAACGCTTTACACGCCTGAGTTCCTGCATAATCAAATTCGGCTGCTTGTCCGATAACAATCGGTCCCGACCCTATAACCATAACACTTTTAATACTTTTATCTAAAGGCATATTGTCATCCTTATTCGTAAGATTATATATATAAATCAAGCAGCATGTACTGCTCTTTACATTAAACTAAATTATTTCGCCAGAGCAATAAAATCATCAAAAATATACGATGAATCTTCAGGACCCGGTCCGGCTTCAGGGTGAAATTGAACACAATACACTTTTTTAGATTCACATCTGATCCCTTGAATGGTAAAGTCATTAAGATTTAAATGAGTAACTTCAATCTCTTTTGGAATATTTTCATTGATAACTGCATAACCGTGGTTTTGAGTCGTAATGGTTACTTTATCTTTTAACAGATTTTTTACAGGATGATTTCCACCACGATGACCGAATTTAAGTTTAAATGTATCCAATCCCATTGCCAGGGCAATAATCTGATGTCCAAGACATATCCCGGTAACCGGAATTTTACCAATTAAACCTTTTACAAGATCAATTGCATAGGTTGCTTTTTTTGGGTCTCCGGGACCGTTTGATAATAGAACAAGATCAAAATCCCTTGATAAAACATCATGTGCGGTAGAATCAGCTCTCATAACGGTTATTTTATGACCTCTACTTTTAAGGTGCTTAATAATATTTGTTTTTATGCCGAAATCAACAAGTGCTATATGTTTTCCACTACCTTCGATAGTATATTCTTTTTCAGTTGTAGCTTTAAGAACAAAGTCGATATTGGATATATCTTCAATGTTTTTTGCTAACGCGATTAATTTGTCATCAGGCAATTTGTTAAGGGTTATAAGCCCTCTCATCGTTCCTCGATTTCTTATTTTTTTTGTAATAGCCCTTGTATCTATACCTTGAATACCAAGAATATTATTTGCTTTAAGATAATCGGTTAATTTTCCCTGGCTTCTATAGTTATTAGGATAATCACAATGTTCTTTAACAACAAAACCACGAACTTGAACTTTTGATGATTCATTATCCGCCTCAATATAACCATAGTTACCAATTTGCGGATACGTCATAACCACTATCTGACCACTATACGATGGGTCTGTTAATACTTCCTGATACCCAGTAATACCTGTATTGAAAACGACTTCACCTTCAACGAAATCTCCACCGCCAAAAGCAAGACCTTCAAATATCGATCCGTCTTCTAATACCAGATAAGCTTTTTTATTTTCTTCCAAAATCATATCCTCTTTTTAAAGATTTCATCAAGTGCATCGATTAATATATCAATTTCCTTTTTCTTAATAATTAAAGGCGGTAAGAACCGGACAACTGATGTGCCGGCAGGAACCGTAATTATTTTTTTATCAATGAGGGCATTGACAAGTTCGGGAGCAGGAAAGTCAATCTCAATTCCAATCAGTAACCCCTGTCCCCTAATATCTTTAATTGATGAATATTTAAGTTTTAATTCATTAAGTTTTTTTATTAAATATGAACCGGATTTCTGAACATTTTCAAGAATTTTATCATTATCAATACAGTTTAATACTGCTAATGCAACAGATGATGTTAAAAGATTACCGCCAAATGTACTTGCATGATCACCGGGTTGAAGAACTTCCGATAGTTTCTCATTGACTAATGTCACACCCATAGGAAGACCGGCTGCTATTCCTTTTGCCAGTGTTACGATATCCGGTTTTGTTGGTAAAAATTGCTCATAAGCGAATAAAGTACCTGTTCTTCCGACCCCGGTTTGAATTTCATCAAATATTAATAGCGCATTATGTTTATCGCATAATTCCCTTAGTTGTTTAATAAAATCACCCTGAGCAGGATGTACTCCGCCTTCACCTTGTAATGGTTCAATAATTACAGCGCAAACGTCATCAGAAATTAATTTTTTTACTGACTCAATATTATTGTACTCTGCATATTCAACACCGGGTAATAAAGGGGTGAACGATTCCTGATATTTAGTCTGACCGGTTGCTGTTATTGTCGCAATAGTTCGACCATGAAATGAGTTTTTAAATGAAAGTATTTTAAACTTCTTTTCACCGCCATGTATTTTACCATATTTTTTTGCAATTTTTAATGCAGCTTCATTTGCTTCTGCACCGGAATTACAAAAAAATGCTTTAGAAAAAACTGATTTCTCAACCAGTTTTTTTGCTAATTTTGGAGCCGGGGTACTGTAATATAAATTACTGGTATGAAGTAATTTATTTGATTGCTTTTTGATAGCTTTTACAACTTCAGGATGACTGTGCCCCAGTAGAGAAACAGCGATTCCTGAACTCATATCGAGATATTTTTTACCATTTTCATCAAATAAATAACAACCTGTTCCCTTTTCAAAAACTACAGGATACCTTTTATATGTATTTAAAATAAATTGATTCGTTGTTTCAATTGTTTTCATAATTAGTTACCTACTACCATTGTGCCTATACCTTCATCTGTAAAGAACTCAAGAAGCATTGAATGCTTCATTTTACCATCAATTATATGAGTCCGTTTAACACCATTTGAAATTGCATTGATACATGCTGTTACTTTTGGAATCATACCGCCATTGATTATATTTTTATCAATTAATTGTTTTGCCTGGTGTATTGTTAATGACTCAATTTTTGTTGCCGGATTATTTGGTGATTCATAAATACCGTCAACATCAGTGACCATTATCAATTTATCCGCTTTTAATGAAACCGCTATTTCACTTGCTGCTTCATCCGCGTTAATATTGTAACTTTCACCATCCAAACCAACACCAATAGGTGCTATGATAGGAATATAGTTATTTTGACATAACAAATTGATTAAAGCCGGATCTATTTTTTCAATTTCGCCGACAAAACCAAGATCAACAGTTTTTTCTTCTTTTGTTTCATGATTAAAAATAAGTTCAGGAAGTCTTTTTCGTGCTAAAATGATATTAGAATCTTTACCATTAAGTCCAACACCTTTACCACCATAAAGATTGATTAAACTTACAATATCTAAATTTGTTTTACCGACTAATGTCATTTGTACAGCTTCCATTGTTTCTTTATCAGTAACCCGCAAGCCGTTTACAAATTCAGTCTTTTTACCGGTTTTATTTAAGTATGTTGTGATTTCAGGCCCACCGCCATGAACAACGACTACATTTATACCAATGTATCGTAATAAAATAAAATCTCTTATTATATCTTTTCTGATATTTTCATCAAGCATGGCTGCACCGCCATATTTTATTACAAATGTTTTTGAATGAAAAGTTTTAATATACGGTAACGATTCAATTAATATTTCTGCTTTTTCTGAAAGTCCTTTTATCATGTAGTGCTCCTTAATTATGATCTGTAATTTGCATTTATTCTTATATATTCATTAGTTAAATCTGTTGTCCATACAGTCCAACTTTTATTTCCGATTCCAAGATCAACAGTAACCTTAAACTCTGTTTTTTTAAGAATTTTAGAAGCATCAGCTTCATTAAATGTTGTAGGTTCACCATTTTTAAACAACAAAAGATTGTCAAAATATAATTTAATATTTTCTGGTTTGCAGGGTATGCCTGAATAACCGATTGCACAGACAATTCGTCCCCAATTTGCATCTTCACCATAAAATGCAGTTTTAACGAGACTTGAAGTTGCTACGGAAAATGCAGCTTGTTTCGCCTGTTTAATATTTTTTGCACCTTTTACTTCAACTTCGACAAGTTTTGTAGCGCCTTCACCATCTTCAACTATTTTTCTTGCTAATTGTGAAGCAACCATTTGTACAGCTTCTTCGTATAATTTGTAATCAGCATTCGATGATGTTATTGGTTTATTATTAGCACAATTACTGTTAAATAAAAAAACAGAATCATTAGTACTTGTATCTCCATCAACAGTGATTGAATTAAATGATTTATCAATTGAGCTTCTAAATGCTTTATTGGCCATACTTTTTGATATGACTGCATCAGAAAAAATAAAACCAAGCATTGTTGCCATATTCGGATGTATCATTCCTGAGCCTTTAGCACATCCGATAACAGAATACTCGTAGTTTTCTGTTTTAACTTTAACGCCATATATTTTCATTTTTGTATCTGTAGTCATAATAGCTTTTACAAATTGATTGTCATTTGGTTCGTTGATAATTTTTGAAATTTTAATAATTCCGTTTTTTATGACAGTCGTTGGAAGTCTTTGACCAATTACACCGGTTGACATTGGAATAACACTTGTGTATGGTATGTTAAATGACTCGCCGATTTCCTTACAAATATTTATTGCATCATTGAAACCGCTTTCTCCCGTACAGGCATTTGCGTTTCCACTATTAACAAACAATGCGCGGATTTTATTTTTTATATGTTTTTTTGATACAAGAACCGGTGCTGCTTTCACTTTGTTTGTTGTAAACATGCCAAAGCCATCACATTCTTTATCAAAAAAAACAACACCAAGGTCATGATTACCATTTTTTTTAATACCTGACGCAATACCATTTGAATGAAAACCTTGAACCATTTCGATTGCAGGGTTATTTATTAAGATTATTTTTTTGTTCATTTTATCACCTTTTTTATTACGGATATAAAGATATGAGATCTAATCCGGTTTTTTCATTTAATCCAAACATTAAATTCATATTTTGCACTGCTTGTCCGCTTGCACCTTTTATTAAATTATCTAATGTAGATATTATAATTACACGTCCTGTTCTTTCATCTGTCTTTATGTGAATGTCTATAAAATTTGAACCTGCTGTATATTTTGTATTCGGTAAATAATCCTCAGCAATTCTTACAAACGGAGCGTTTTTATAGAACTCTTTATAAATATCATAAATTTCTTTTTCTGCAATTTTTTTTACAAGTTTTGAATAAGATGATGCAAGAATTCCTCTATTCATAGGTACTAAATGGGGTGTAAAATTAATTGTTATGTTTTTTCCTGATAATAATGACAATTCCTGTTCAATTTCTGGTGTATGTCGATGACTGGTCAGGCCGTAAGCGGAAAAACCTTCATTCATTTCAGGATAATGTAAATTTTGTTTTGGCTTTCTGCCGGCTCCTGAAACGCCTGATTTTGCATCAATAATAAGAGTTTCAACATCAATTAAATTATGTTTTACAAGAGGTGCATTGCCAAGAATTGAAGCTGTTGTGTAACAACCGGGATTTGCTATGAGCCATGCTTTTTTTATTTTCTCTTTGTGTAATTCAGGCATTCCATAGACCGCTTCAGAAAGAAATTCCGTTCCTTTGTGATCTTCATTATACCATTCTTTATATACCAACGGGTTTATTAACCTGAAATCAGCACTTAAATCAATGAGTTTTTTATTTTCTTTTTTTATAAACGGAAGATATGGTGCAGATGCTCCTCCATGTGGTGTAGCAGTAAAAACAACATCACATTTCTTTGCTATTTCTTCATAAGAAATATCTTCGCAAATATTATCAAAGTGAGATACATGAGGATATAATGATTTTATTGATTCACCATTTGCAGAGTTTGCTTTTATCACTGCAATTTCTACTTCCGGATGTCCGTAGAGCAGACGAAATAATTCTATACCGCCATATCCGGTTATGCCAACAATGCCCGCTTTAATCATAACAACCCCCTAATATGATAAAAAATCAATGTTTTAACCAAAAAGAATACACTATTTATGTAAAATGTCAAGTTTTTCAAAATTATTGACTATTCGTAAGAAGAGACTTATATAAATCACGATACTTTTCACCGGATATTTTCCATGATAAACCTTGAGCTATTTTCCTTGAATTTTTACCGTGTCTTTTAATTAATGATTTATTATTTCTATAAATATCAAATGAACTTCGTAAACCGTTTATATTATTTTTTTCAATAACAAAACCGTTTTCAGTCATAATTTCTTTATTACCGCCGGTGTCATAGCAAATAACAGGAAGACCCATTGACATCGCCTCCATCATACTGTTGCTAATTCCGCCAACTGATGTGACTGATATATAAATATCAGACCGTGACATAATTTTTTTGATTTCATCATGCCCTAATCTTCCGGTGAATTCAACGTCAACTGCTTCTTTTATCGACATTTTCTCAAGTATCTGACGATATTTTCCGTCTCCTATTATGATTAACCGATAATCACTTATTCCTTTGAGTGCACTAATTAAGAATTCGTAATCACTTTTATTAACCATTCGTCCTACTGATAAAAGTGTCAGTTTTTTATTGACAGGCCGTAAGTTAAAAATGAATTTTTTAGCTATTACACCACTGTATATAAGTTGAGCCGGTTTTTTAGGTATTATTTTATTTATTTCATTCCAATCAGCCTGGCATGATGTTATTGATGCAAGTGATTTTGACAGTACATTTTTTACAAAGTATTTTCTGAGAGTTATTGCTTTTCCGTAAATATCAGTAGGAAAAACATTTACAATAAATTTTCTTTTAAAATATTTATTGAGCATATATCCTGAAAAAAGTGAAAAAAAATGAATTAAATCATATTCTTTCTTTTTAAAATTTTTTTTATAATACTGCATCGCCTTGGTGGAATATATTATTTTCTCGTACCAGTTTAATGATGCGTCTTCACCTCTTCGACCAACATCAATATAGTGAATAAAAATATTATCAGCAAACATTTCTTTTTTATTTTTATTCCTTGATGCTGTAATTACATCTATTTCAAAATCAAATCTGTTGGCAAAATCTTTAAGAAAATAATATACGGTATATGCTCTTCTATTTCCTAAAGGAGGAAATTCATCTGAAAAAATTAATAACCTCATATGTGTACCTCTTATTATTCACTTAATAATATAGTTGAATTATTGATAGTATTTCTAAAATATGTTAAAGAATATAATTATGAAATCATTTGCTATAGAAAATTATATGTATATAACTATTTTCCAAAATTCTATTACTCAATATTTTTTAAGCATATGCTTATTTATAGCATTGTTTATAGTATATTTTATAATTAAAAAAATATTTTTACAAAGAATTTCTAAAAAAATTAATAGATTAGGCTTTGTAAGTAAAAACATTATTCCTCTTTATTCAAATTTTAATTTCATTATTTATTATTCTTTCTTTTTTGTATCAATTCGAATTCTTGTTCTACCTGAAACGGTCCATACCATTTTATCATCTGTATGGATTTTGTTAATTACTATAAGTATTATCAGAAGTATTAGTTATGCGCTTTTTGCATGGCTTAATAATCGAGCAGGCAGTAATGGTATTAATGTTTTTAATCCAAAAATGTTTTCTCCTTTTATTAGTGTATTATTATGGGGTATAGGCGGCATTTTTATACTTGACAACTTTGGTTTTAAAATTTCAAGTATTGTTACCGGTCTTGGTATTGGCGGGATTGCGATTGCAATTGCATCTCAAAACATTTTAGGTGATTTATTAAGTTATGTTTCATTGGTATTTGATCGCCCTTTTGAGCCGGATGATTTTATTATCTTAGAAAATTATATGGGGTGTATCGAAAAAATTGGTTTAAGGACAACGAGAATCAGAAGTCTTTCAGGAGAACTTATTGTAATTCCAAATTCAGATATAGTCAAATCCAGAGTCAGAAATTATAAAAAAATGGAACAAAGAAGAGTTGTTTTTGAATTATCAATCACCTATGGAACTGATACAGATAAAATAATACAACTTTGTGAATTTATAAAAAATTCAATTCTATCAATAAAAAATTCCAAATTTGACCGGTCACATTTTAAGTCTTTTGGTAATTCAGCGTTGTTAATTGAAACTGTGTATTATGTGCTAAGTTCAGATTATACTGTTTATATGGATATTCAACAGAAGATTAATCTTATGATATATGACTTTTGTAATACCAATGATATTGAGTTCGCTTTCCCGACTCAAACAATCAGTATTAAAAATAATTAGCTGAATCCTAATTAACATAAATGTCTTTATCATCCCTCACAACTATTGTACCGTCTTCTTCGAGTTTTTTTATAAATGATACAAATGTTTTTCTCTTTTCATCTACATCCGATTTTTTCACCTGACCCAATAATTCAATCTCATTGATAATTAATTCTTTTCTTCTTGTTGTCACACAGGTAAGGTAAACTGCTTTAATCTCATCTGATGAACCTTTTAATATATAGGCAAGCTCTTTGTTATCGTAGTTTTTCATTACATATTCCAATGATTTTCGTGGCATTTTTATTATATCATTAAATGTAAAAATGGCTTCCTTTAATGTATTTGCAAGTACAGGGTCATCTTTTTCAATTGATGAAATAATCCGGTCTGTTATATCAGAGTCACTGTTTTTGATGATATCAATCAGTTTTTTTGTTCCCTGTACTTTAAATTCTTCGTTAATGATGATTTCTTTTGCTTTTTCATTAAGTTTTGTAATAATCATTTTTTTTATATCTGAATTGACAGCTGTTTTACTTGATAACATTCTGATTATTGAAACAGATCGTTCAGGTTGAAGTGATTTTATTACTCCTGCTGCTGTTTGTGGGGGTAATAATGTTAAAATTGATGAAAAGATTAAATCTGACTCACCTGATAATAATGTCAGGGCTTGTTCAGATGATAACTTTTCAAGGTATTTTATTTCTTCTTTTTGACTTTCTTCTACAATTTTGACGAATTTTTCACTACCGTCTGATAAACCAAATAATTTTTGAAATAATTGTCTGGCAAATTCTTTTCCGCCGGAATAGGATTTCAGATCAGAAATGTTAAGCGGCCCGAATTGTTTTTCAACTAACTTCAATTCATTTTCTGTAATAGACAGAATTTTCATAATTTCTTTAGTGATTTTATTTATTTCATCGTAATTAAATGATTTTAAAATAGACGATGCCTTATCAATACCGGAAAGAACAAAAAAAATAGCTGATAATTTTACTTTTGAAACAGGTTCTTCATTTTCCGTTGCTTTTTTTTCTATTTTCTCTTCTAATTTATCCTGAGGTGGAGTTGTCGGTACTTTTTCAAAAACAAAGGGCTTAACTGTCTTTTCTTTTGGAACTTCCATATCTTCCGGTTTAGGTGAATTTTTTTTATATGCATTCAAAAAGTAATTATTACTCATGTTATCCCCTTTTTAAAACTATGTCCCTATCGGTAATTCAATAAAAAACGTAGACCCTTTTCCCTCGATAGATTCGGCAAAAATTGAACCGTTATGTTTTTCTTTAATAATAAAATATGATACTGAAAGACCTAAGCCCGTTCCCTGGCCGGGAGCTTTTGTGGTAAAAAACGGTTCAAATATTCTTTTTAGTTGCTCTTCTTTCATTCCTGAACCGTTGTCAGAAATAGCTATGGTTATCATATTTTTTGATGTTCCGGTATATCCCACTGTTATTGTAATAACTCCATTTTCATTAGTATGAAATTTTTCATATACTGCATATGTGGCATTTTTCAAAATGTTTAAAAGAACCTGTTCTAATTCTGTTTTATAAACCATTAATTCTATTTTTGGAATATTATAATTTTTTATTATTTTGATTAATTTAAAATCATGTGATTTAACAGCGTCGTAATCAGAATTTGAAATATCTAAAACTGTATCAATTAGATCACAAATAGTAACACGGACCTTTATATCTGCCGGTGTTCGTGAAAACTCCAGCATGTTCCTAACTATTTTTGCAGACCTTTCAGATGCCTCTTTTATTCCATTAATATACGACATGATATTTCGTCTAATCAGGTAATTATTTATTTTTTCAATGTCGGTACCACAGTCAATCGCTTCAATTTGATTTTTTTCTATCAGCGGGTCAAGTCTTCTTGTTGTATTCTGAATGCCCTGTAAAATAATAGCCAGTGGATTATTAATTTCGTGTGCCATTCCCGCAGCAAGACCACCGATACTCATCATTTTTTCTGTTTGAAGCATCGCTTCCATAAGCTTGACTTTACTCGAAACATCATCAATTTTTAGAACAACACCTTTTGAGTTTGCTAAATTAATCGGGAAAATAATAACATCCTCATACGAAATGGAATTGTCATTGATAGTTTTTTGTTTTTCTAAACTATATAATTTACCGGTACTCATTGTTTGATTTATATATGGAATATATGTTTCATAATGGGAATTAAGCGTTGTTAAATTATTTCCCATAACTTCAACCGAGAGAAAACCGAGTTCTTTTTCAGCAAATTCATTAAATAAAATAATTGTAAGGTCTTCATCAAGGCCGATAATTATCGATGGCATAGAATTTAATATTGTATTTAAATAGGTTCGAATTCGTAAGGTTTCATCATTTTGCTGTTTTCTTTCAGTAATATCATACACTGTTGCTATTACTTGCTCTTCGCCACGAAGTTCTGTCCGGATCAAACTTACTTCAGCCCAAAATAATTCACCGGTTGATCTTTTGGCTTCCCATAAAAATGATATTCGTTTATTCAATTGTATGGTATTGATTATTTCAATAGCGTCTTTTTCGGTATACCCGGGATTATTAGAACTGATTTTTTCCATTGATAGCGATGCAATGTTTTCTTTTTGTAAACAATAAATTTCTAACATTCGATCATTAACGTGTATAATTTTACCTGTTTTTGAATCATGAATGAATATTGCTTCATTCGTACAATTTAGTATAGATCTGACATAGTTATTATTTTCAATAAGAACTTTTTCGTTTTTATCTTTTTCATGTAATTTCTTTTTATTATCAGTAACTGATCTGGCAACGATAAGTGAAGAACCAAATAATAAAGTCATAGTAATAAACGAATGCATTATTTCAGCAGAATATTCTGATATACCGTTAACATCATTTTTATAGAAAACAATGACACCTATTGATATGCCGGTAATTGAGGTCACATTGAATAACGCTGTCGGATATAACCCAAAACGAATTGCAAAAAACAATGAAGCACATCCGACAAATAATATTTTTTCCGAATAAGATTGAGAAAAATAAAAAACGACATGAATATAAATTAAGAATATCAGCGACCATTGAATAAATTTAATTATGAATTTTGTTCGTTTTTCTTTGGATATAATATACGCTTTAAATGTATTGATTCCTGTAAATAAAAAGAACAATGGTATGCCGAATGATATTATCCCGAAAAAAGTTGAAAATATATATCTGTTAGATGTCGTTAAATTGTTATTATGGATATTAAGTTTTTTCTCAAGATAAATACATGCAAGTGTAATCAGTAAGGGAAATAAACAGCCATATACAATAAAAGATAAAAGTGCGGTATTTGTTCTGATTTTTCTATCCCATTTGATAACTTTTTTAAAAATAAGAGAGAAAATTATAATTAATGTTGAGTTGAATGTTATTAATAGGCTGTTTTGCAGAGGTAAATGATAAATCATTAAGTATGAAATAAATGTTGTCAGAATAAAAAAAGGAAGGGTGATAATCCCATAGTAATTTAATAACATCAAACCTGTAATAAGGGGATAAAATAAAAATGGAATACCGCTCAATGAAACGAGCAAATATTGAAAAACAATTGAAACCAGAAATAGAAAAAATATATTTGTAATTTTATTTCTCATTGTATAAATATATCCCATATTGTTAGTATAATTTTTTTTTAATGTAATGTCTAATGTTAGTTTGAAATCTTTCATAGACAGCTTTATTAATAAATATTATATTCTATGTCATATTATAAACAAGGAATACAAATGATTGATGCATATACTATTGATTTACATGAGGGGTCGGAATTACATGGTTACAAAGTACTACAAAAATCATATTTATCCAAGTTAAACATTTTTTATTACGAATTAGAACATATTAAAAGCGGTGCAAAACATATTCACATAAGCACCGATGATAAAGATAATGGTTTTGCCGTAACATTTAAAACAACCCCTCAGGATTCCACCGGTGTTGCTCATATTTTAGAACATACCGTATTGTGCGGTTCTAAAAAATATCCGGTACGTGATCCGTTTTTTTCCATGATAAAAAGAAGTTTAAATACATTTATGAATGCGATGACTTCATCTGACTGGACATCGTATCCGTTTTCAACAAAGAATAAGACTGATTATTACAATCTGCTTGATATTTATCTTGATGCTGCATTTAACCCGTTATTAAATAAACTCGATTTCATGCAGGAAGGTCATCGTCTTGAGTTTACCCAACCTGATTCTACTGATTCAGATTTAACAATTTCAGGTGTTGTCTACAATGAAATGAAAGGTGCAATGTCAGACAGCAGGTCTTTATTGTGGGATAAATTAGGGCAGTCACTGTTTTCAACGACTACCTACCATTATAATTCAGGAGGAGACCCTGCAATTATACCTGATTTGACGTATGAGCAATTTGTTGAGTTTCATAAACGATATTACCATCCTTCAAACAGCTATTTTTATACGTATGGTAATTTACCGCTTAATGATCATTTAAAATTTATAAATGATCGTATTTTATCAAATTATTCAAAAATTGACCCGAAAACTGAAGTGAATGATGAAGTCCGGTATACAAAACCGCAAAATCTTCATTATTCTTATCCGTTGAATGAAAATGATAATGATGGAAAACGTAATTTTTATGCACTTTCCTGGTTACTCTGTACTATTACCGAAACTGAAGAGTTATTATCCTTAAAATTACTTGATCAGATTTTACTTGGCCATTCAGGCGCGATTCTTAATAAAAATCTTATGGAATCAAAACTCGGTAAATCATTAATATCCGCTTCGGGGTTAGCAGATCAAAGTAGAGAAGTGTTTTTCACAGCGGGGCTTGAAGGTGTTTCTGAAACTGATTACAAAGCGATTGAGAAAATTATTTTGGATACACTTCAAAAGGTAGCTGAAAACGGTATTCCTCAAAACGAAATAGATACAGCATTGCATCAGTTTGAATATCATACAAGAGATATAAATGGCGGACATTATGCATATTTTCTTTCATTGCTTTTCAGAATGATGGGCTCAATGATTCATGGCGGGAAATCAATTGATGAACTTGATTTGGACAAAACAATTGAAAATATAAAAGAAAAGATTAAGAAAGGCGGTTTTTTTGAAGCACTTATAAAAAAACATTTTTTAAATAATCAGCATAGAGTTGAAGTCGTTTTATCACCTGATTCAACGCTTGAAGCACGGGAAGAGGCATTGGTACAAAAGCATTTAAAAGAACGTAAAGACGCAATGACTGATGATGAGAAAATTGCGATTAAAGAACAGTCATCCCTGTTAAAAGAAAGACAGGATTCAGAAGATGATCCTTCAGTGTTACCAAAAATAAATATTTCCGATATTGATAGAAAAATTACTATCTTGCAACCACGACCGGTTAAGAAACACATTAACTCGGTACCGGTTAGTTTATATGAACAAACAACCAATGGTATAGTTAAAGCCGGTTTATTATTCGACGTTAATCATTTATCTGACGATGAATTATCACTTTTACCGGTTTTCACGTTATTACTTACTCAGTCGGGAGCAGGCGGGAAAACATACGACACCGTTGCCGAAGATGTTTCACGGTATACGGGAGGTATCAGTTCATCGGTACGGTTAGTTACAATACCCGGCAATGCAAGCGTATGCAATAAGTATGTTAAAATAAAATCAGGTGCGTTAGCTCACAATACAGAAAAAATGTTTCAATTAATCACAAATTTTATTACTGAATGGGATTTTTCGGATATAAATCGGACTTCCACTTTAATCAAAAAGAAACTTAATAACCTTGAAAGTGATATTGTGTCATCCGGGCATCGTTATGCAATGGGGCTTTCAGGCAGATTCCTTACAGAAAGTTCATATTATTCTGAAATGTTCTCAGGTATAACCCATTTAAGAAAATTACAAAGTTTAGCCCAATCAGATGAAAATGGAATTAAAATAATTATAGAAAAGCTTAACAGTATTGGTAAAAAAGTATTTGGTAAAAATAATCTTATTGCGTATTGCGTAGCTCAGAAAGCTGATTTGGAAATTGATGGCGTATTTGAAAAATTTACCGGAGAACTTCACGATATTGAATTGCACAAACAAAAATCTGAAGGTGTAACACCGAAAAACCTTAATGAAGCCTGGACGACAACAACGCCTGTGTCGTATGTTGCAAAATCATTTAAAGTTCCCGACATAACAGGTTTGGATTCTGCTGCATTACGTCTTTTATCAAATCTTATAGGTTTGACGTATTTACATCCCGAGGTTAGAGAAAAAGGTGGTGCTTATGGTGGTTTTTGTTCGTATAATAATTTGAACGGGATTATTTCTTTCGGGTCATATAGAGATCCTCATTTTATGCGAACAGTAAATACATATAATGGTGTAATAGATTTTCTTAAGTCAGGTACAATACCGGAAAGTGATGTATCAGATTTGAAAATTAAAATACTTGGTGAATTGGACGGTTCAGGCACACCATCTGAATTGGCTGTAAATGATTTCTTTTCTGAATTATCCGGGGTCACCGATGATGTTAAGCAGAAGTTTAAAGACGCAGTTTTTAAACTTGAGTTGCAGGATGTTATCAATGCCGGTTTGAAATATTTACAGACAGAAGGCTCGGTTTCCGCAATTACATCAGACGAAATACTGGAAAAAGAAAAAATTACCGGCATAACAATAGAAAAAATATAATGTTAATTATACAAAAATTCAGCGATTACTTTATGAATGAATGTGGGAAGTTATAAATTTTTAATTTCCCGCAGTTCATCAACCAGATACCCTGTAATATTCCTTTCTGCCTCATCAAACCCGAGAGCAATAAGAAAAACCCTCTTAACCCCGCCGGCATATTTCTCGTGATACTTTTTTGATACAACCTGTTTCATCGCATCTTCAGCACTGCCCATCTTGAATTCAGCTATAAATATGCAGTCTTTACCTTCCATCACTGCATCAATTCGCCCTGTTGAAGTATGCACTTCAACCTCTTCCCGTACACCGATGATTTTCAGGGCAGTATAAATATTCGATGCGAATATTGCTTCGATTGCATGCTTTTGTATAAAGTGATCATAAGGAATCCCGGCAAAAAGCTTTTTGAATGCTTCGATCATAAGTTCGGGTTTGGCTTGTTGTAAACTTCGCATAATATTAATCATTATTTCACCAACTTCACTCTGTACTTTGCCGGACCAGATTTCAAGGAGGTTATTAAGAAATGCCGATTCAACTTCGCCATTAGGGAATGCCAGCATATAAATCTGATTTTCCTGATCTATTGATTTAATAGTTAAATACCCGGTTTGAAAAAGCAGGGAGATAAGATCCATATTTCGCAGTTCAAACTTGTCAAAAAATGAAAGTGTCACTTCACGGGGGCTTACATCCTGAGGCATTTTATTTGTATCTTTTAATGCTTTAACGAGGAATGTTGCTGTACCTGTTGCAAACCAGAAATGATGAAAACTCCGCTCTTTGAAAAATGACTGGATAGAAAAAGGGTTATAAACAAAGTTTATGCCATCCCAACTGTATCCGTTATAAGTTTTAGCCATTTTCTCAAATAATTCATCACGTGATAAGCCATTTTCTTTTTCGATAATGGTAATATATTCATCGAAATATCTGATAAGTTCGTCTTTTGTATATCCGAGCAGTGTTGCAGCATATCTGCTCATCGTCAGGTCGGTGAGATGATTGAGGTCAGAGAAAATCGACACTTTGCTGAACTTTGAAACTCCTGTGATAAAAAGAAATTGTATGCAAGAATCAAGGCTCTTGAGACACGCGTAAAATGTTTTCAGTGTTTCGCGATTTTCTTCTGCTTTATCGAGGTTGTCAATGTAATCAGAAATCGGTTTGTCATATTCATCAACAAGGATGACGACTTTATCATATTTAATAGAAAGTTTTTCTATGAGTTCAGCAAATTTGCCTGAAACAGATGTTTTTTCAAGAATTAGCTGATAACCGTTGGCAATTTTTTGTAGTGTTTCATCGAGAGCTTGTGTTAGCCCCAAATCTTTAACTTGCATCAATGAAAAATCAAGTTTCAGTATAGGGTATTTTTTCCAGTCTATTTTGTCATATATCCATGTATCTTTCAACAATTCACGGTTAGCGGAAAAAATTTCTTTGAATGTGTTAATTAAGAGTGATTTACCGAACCGCCGTGGCCGGGAGAGAAAGAACGCTTTACCGTTGTTGATAATATTGAATATTAACTCAGTTTTATCGACATAGATGCAATTGTTATTGATAATCTCAGACAATTCCTGCCGGTTTAAACTTAATTGTTTCATACTGTCTCCTCCCTCTGATAATCAATTTTATCATAAATTAAGAATTTATACAATAAATCTGTTTTCAAACTAGAGATACTAAAGTTATTGAATTATATAATTTATCACAATTTGGACTATTTTAACTTATTATCTTGAAATATTTATACTAATGATGTAATCTTTGTCTAAAGTAAGACGTAAAGAAATGAAAAAGTAAAAAGATTCTACATTCTACATTCTACATTCTACATTCTACATTCTACATTCTAAAGTCTAAAGTCATACTTTTCGATTAAAACTTGTAAGGGGAAAGAAAATGAAAAAAATGTTTCTTAATTTTTTGATTGCCGCAATAATGACCGTAACGGTATCATGTAATTTATTGGACGAATCAGGGTTGAATAATGGAGGTACTCTTCCAACATACGCGGTAACTTTTGACAGTCAGGGTGCTGAAATGGCTGCGAATCCTGGTGTTAAAATGGTTAAACGGCCTGCATTGACGGTGGTAACACTTCCAACAACACCAGTGAAAGCGGGTAATACTTTCGCAGGCTGGTTTACTGAAGTAAATGGTGCAGGAACAGAGTTTACTGCAACAACAGCAGTTGATGCGGATATTACGGTCTATGCGAAATGGGTTAATTCTATTGTGGTATTCACCGTTACATTTTGGACTGATAACGGTAGCTCAATAGATAATCAGACGATTGAAAATGGTGGTTTGGCCAATATACCATTACCTCCTGCAAAAACGGGTTTTGCATTTTCAGGCTGGTACAAGGATGCCGGTTTCAAAACACTCTGGAATTTTACAACTGATACGGTTACGGCTGATACAACAATCTATGTAAAATGGGTTGCCGGGACACCGAAGAATATTACTTTTGATAAGAACCATGCAGAGGCTACAGGAACTATGACTGCAGTGGGTGGCGCAGAAGGCGTGACCGTAACATTGTCTGGTTGTACATTCACAAGAGCCGGTTATACTTTTAAAGGCTGGGCACTAACTGCAGGTGGCGAGTCGGCATTTAATGACAAGGCATCTCTAGTAATTGGTGCAACAGATATGATACTTTATGCACTCTGGGTGGACAGTTCCATACAATATGTGATCAATTTCAATAAAAATGATGTGGACGCAACCGGTTCAATGGCCGGGATTACCGGAGTTAACGGAGTACCGGTATTATTACCGGCGTGCGGATTTATAAAAACAGGTATGGTTTTTAAAGGCTGGGCAACTTCGGCAGACGGAGCGGCTGAATATGCAGACAAAGCATCTGTAACTATTAACGGCGCGAATATCACCCTTTATGCGAAATGGGGGATTTATATACCGACATACCGTGTGATTTACAACGGTAATGGCGACGGGGTAACCGGTGTGCCGGCTGACAATACATTGTATACGAACAGCATGAATGTCGTAGTACTTGATAAAGACGTTATGGCACGAACCGGATACTCATTCAACGGGTGGAACTCAAAGACTGACGGTACAGGTACAGCCCGGGCAGTTGACTCAAACTTTATGATGGGTAATGCTGATGTTGTGCTGTATGCACAGTGGAGTGCGACTAGTTACATGATCACTTATCACCTTGACGGCGGAACGAATCATGGGGATAACCCTACGAGTTTCACCGCAGCAACGGTACTGACATTACAATCACCATCAAAGGAGTACCATGATTTTACCGGGTGGTATGAGGATATTGCTTATTCGATACCGGTAACGGGTATTGCGAAGGCAACAACGGGGAATAAGAATTTTTATGCGAAGTGGACAGTGAAATCGTTTACCGTGAGTTTTAATAAAAATCATGCAGATGCAACAGGATTAATGACCGCACTTACAGTGAATTATGGAGCAAAGGTGACACTTCCTGCATGTACGATGAGTAGAACTGACTATGTGTTTACAGGCTGGGCGACAAGTACAGCGGGTGCAGTGGTCTATGCTGATGGTACAGAATTGACTATGGGGAATGCTAATGTGGTGCTGCATGCGGTGTGGGAGATTCCTATTAACGCAGTAGCGAAAAGTGAAATGGTTGCAATACCTGGCGGTACTTTTATACAGGGAGAGGGGACAAACAGCTATTTTCAACATACGATTTCAGACTTCTCACTAGGCAAATATGAAATCACCTATGAACTATGGTATACAGTATATCACTGGGCTATAGACAACGGATACTATTTCCAGAATCCAGGACGCGAAGGTAATGATGGTATGATAGGAGCTGTACCGACTGCTGCAAAATATGAACCTGTCACCACGGTAAGCTGGCGTGATGCAATCGTGTGGTGCAATGCATACAGCGAGATGACCGCGTTGACTCCTGTGTACAGTTATAACAGTGAGATTATCAGAGACTCAAGAATTGAGAATGAAACTGCGTGCGATAGTGCAGTATGCGACTGGTCAAAAGACGGTGGCTACCGTTTACCGTCCGAAGGTGAGTGGGAATATGCAGCAAGGAATAAAGGAGCGACACCTTATTATTATGCCAGTGGAGCATCAGACTATATTCACAATTTAGTAGCAACAAAAGACGTTGCATGGTTTGGTGATAATTCAAATGGAGTTACACATTTGGTAGGTACTAAAAATCCTAATGAGTTATCTATATATGATATGTCAGGCAATGTCTATGAAATGTGTTATGATAGAACATGGAATTATCCAAACGGAATATTTATTGATTATGAAGGGAATATAATAAATAATCCTATAATTCGTGGAGGAAGTTATTCTATGGGTTGTGATTTGATTGATGTATGTTGTAGAAATGATACATTTTTTAGCATTATTTCAAATGATCTAGGCTTCCGTGTAGCCCGAAGTGGCACACGAACACCAAAAGAGGTGACTAGTCTTGCGATCACCTCAAGCGGGAATACAATCACTGCAACATGGACTGAACCTTCAGACGCTGATTTCACAGGTGTAGAAATAATATCAGGTTATGAAGGATTAACAAAAACTACAATTCTGGAACCAAAAGGAGTTACTTCTATTAATTTTACAAAAGGTATGGGGGAACGTTTCGAGGTAACAGTCAAAACAATGTATACCGGTGATAGAAAATCTTCAGGTTTATTTATAAAGCATACAATACCGGTGGAATCAGTGGTGCAGGCAATTCCATACCGTGACATGGCAGCCATACCAGGTGGTACTTATCAGCAGTACAATGGATCGAGTGCATTTCAGCATACTATTACCGGTTTTCAGATGGGCAGATATGAAATCACCTACGAACTCTGGTATACGGTAAAAACATGGGCTGTTTCAAACGGATATGCATTTGCTAATGCCGGGAAAGAGGGAGATGACGGAGTAGCTGGTGCAGTACCTACTGCTGCGAAACTCGAACCTGTGACCGGTATCAACTGGCGTGATGCGATCGTGTGGTGTAATGCGTACAGTCAGATGACTGGTGGCCTCCTGGGCCCGGTGGACTCAGTGTACTACACTGATGCTGAATTTACCACACCGCTTAAAGTATCAACGAACACTGCATCTATTAATAGTACAGCAGGATCTGAAGATAATCCGTATGTGAAATGGGATGCAAACGGATACAGACTTCCTACTGAAGGTGAGTGGTTCTTCGCTGCATCAGAAAGAGGAGCAACTCCTTACAACTATGCTTCAGGGGCAACAGCACCTACAACTGATGTCGCTGCAACTGGTGAAGTTGCATGGTATAGTGGTAACTCCACTGGTCACACACAGACAATTGGACAGAAAAGAGCAAATCGTCTGGGACTCTTTGATATGTCGGGAAACATCACTGAGTTCAGATGGGATTGGTCTGGAACTTGGCCGACTGCGAATCAGACCGACTACAAAGGCCCGGTAAGCGGAACTATGCGTATTGCTGCTGACTATGATAATTTTTATGGCTCTTTGAATAATCAATCTTTAGGCTGGGGGGCATGGAGTTATAACCCATATACACTATTTAATTGTGTAGGTTTTCGCGTTGTAAGACGTTAATTCTTAACATATAGGGTCGGCATTCTGCCGGCCCTTTTCTTATCATAAGTAAACTGCATGTAATTTGATACTTTAAATAATCAATTCTTCACTTAAGCGAAAGTGTAAAAACAAGTTGATTGTCAATAATATTTTCTATCACTATTGCATTAACCCCCTAAAGTCAAGACTTTTTTTATAAAAAAATCCGGACATTATGCTATATTTTCTTCTTTAAAATCAGCTGGATTTTCATATTTCAAGCTCTGATGTATCCTTTTCTCATTATAGAA